>TARA_R110002072_G_scaffold7503_2_pt1 | contig 810065 bp, 730 predicted proteins | sample TARA_R110002072 | Tara Oceans TARA_R110002072 (sample SAMEA4397118) | marine metagenome | biome: Polar Biome; feature: [SRF] surface water layer (ENVO:00010504); material: water (ENVO:00002006), including particulate matter (ENVO:01000060) such as... | depth 5 m | reverse complement strand
CATTTTAAATATTTTAACACTTTTTCTTAGGTTAAATCCTAAGTCTGGCGTGTCTACCAATTCCACCACGCCCGCTTTTTCAATATTTTAAGAACTTTTATTAGGTTAAATCCTAAGTCTAGCGTGCTACCTCCCGATATCTATCGGGACCAGCACATCCGCTTTGGGACGGCAAATATAATCACTTTTCAGAATTTACAAACTATTTAACCCTTAAAAATTGAGGTCTTTTGTACCTTCGTAACTATTGAAAAAATTTTTAGATGAAAAGTGCAAAACCATACATAGCAGAACACAAACAACGATTTATAGATGAACTTATAGAATTGTTGAAAATACCTAGTATTTCAGCAGATTCAGCATATAAAGATGATGTGATAAAAACTGCATCTGTCATCAAAAATAGCCTTGAAAAAGCAGGCTGCGATACCGTTGAAATTTGTGATACCCCTGGCTACCCTATCGTATACGGCGAAAAAATAATCGACAAAAACCTGCCTACAGTTTTGGTGTATGGACATTACGATGTGCAACCGCCAGATCCGTTAGACTTATGGCACAGTCCGCCGTTTGATCCGGTCATCAAAAAAACCGAATTACACCCAGAAGGCGCCATATTTGCCCGAGGCAGCTGCGACGATAAAGGCCAAATGTACATGCACGTAAAAGCCATGGAATATATGACCCAGACAGGGCAACTCCCTTGCAATGTTAAATTTATGATCGAAGGGGAAGAAGAAGTGGGTAGCGAAAGCCTAGAATGGTTTGTGACCCGCAACCAAGAGAAATTATCAAACGATGTGATTTTAATTAGCGACACCGGTATGATTGCGAATGACATCCCGAGCATTACCACCGGACTTCGGGGCCTCAGCTATGTAGAAGTTGAAGTTACAGGTCCGAATCGCGATCTGCATAGCGGACTCTACGGAGGCGCCGTAGCCAACCCAATTAATGTACTTACCAAAATGATCGCCTCATTGCACGATGAGAACAACCATATCACCATCCCTGGTTTTTATGACGATGTAGAAATACTTTCAGCTGAAGAACGCGCAAAAATGGCCGAAGCTCCTTTCAGCAAAGAAGCCTATTGCAAAGCACTCGATATTGAAGATGTGTATGGCGAAGCTGGCTATACCACCAACGAACGCAATAGCATTCGTCCCACACTAGACGTAAACGGAATTTGGGGTGGTTACATTGGTGAAGGTGCCAAAACGGTAATTGCCAGTAAGGCCTACGCAAAAATAAGCATGCGATTGGTCCCAGACCAAGACTGGAAAAAGATAACGACGCTGTTCAAAAATCACTTTGAAAGTATTGCTCCAACAGGGGTGAAAGTGGAGGTGAAACCGCACCATGGCGGACAGGCATACGTGACGCCCATAGACAGCACGGGGTATCAAGCAGCGAGTAAAGCCTATGAAGCTACCTTCGGGAAAACGCCAATTCCGCAGCGAAGTGGTGGTAGTATCCCAATTGTGGCACTCTTCGAGAAAGAACTGAAAAGTAAAACCATTCTGATGGGCTTTGGGCTAGACAGCGATGCCATCCATTCTCCCAACGAGCATTTTGGAATTTGGAATTATTTAAAAGGTATTGAAACCATCCCACAATTCTATCACTATTACACTAATTTAAAGACGCACTAATAGCAAAACACCAACCTAAGTTGGTCGCTGAGCCTGTCGAAGCGCAGTTTTACCATTATTTTACTGAAATTCACAAGTAGGTTTTGGGTGCCTGCCTGCCAGTAGGCAGGTTCCCACGCCTTCGGCGTGGTCGGGTCATCCATTACTACGCTTCATACCGCCTTCGGCGGCATTGCAGGGTAACCACTGCTACCCCTAACACTCCTCTCGATACAAATGGTCTTCGACCGTTCACTCGAGGTGACATTTTATTCGCCTTTGTCAGTTCGAGTGGTTTTGCCAAGCAAAAGTGTATCGAGCACTATATTTTTTTTACGTAATCGGTAATGATCACAATTTGTTGCCCATCAACTTTACCTTCAATATAGGTTTCGTTTTCATGGTCTAAAGAAATACGCCGAACAGCGGTTCCCTGTTTGGCAATCATACTACTGCCCTTCACTTTTAAATCTTTTATAAGCACTACGTTATCACCTGCCTGTAAAATATTTCCGTTGCTATCGCGATGTACCAATTGCTTGCTTTTATCTACAGCATCTCCGGCAGCCGCGGCCCATTCGCGTTCATCTTCCTCTAAATACATCATATCTAAAAGATCCTGGGGCCAACCCTCATCCTTCAATCGATGCAACATACGCCAAGACATCACCTTTACCGCAGCTACGGGGCTCCAAATAGTATCATTCAACAATCTCCAGTGGTTCGCATCTCGTTCCTCTGCTTCAAATTGAGACGCGCAGTTATGGCACACTAAAATGGCCCCATCTGCACCTTCAATTCTTGCTGGGGTTTCTGGTACTTGGTATACATTCAACTTTTCTTCTGCTCCACAAAATTCACATTTATTTTCAGCTCTTTTAGCGACTTCTCTTTCTATACTCATGCTTATTGTTTGAAGCAAATGTATCGACTTTCCATCGGAAATAGAATATTGTCATTTTAAAAAATAATAACTCTACACTTGTAGAATAAGAAAATTTGTTCTATGTTTGTAGAGTAATTAGAAAATATGACCGCATTATCCAATTCAGAAGAGCAACTCATGCAGTACTTATGGAAGCAGAAAAAAGCTTTCATGAAAGACTTGATAGATGCTTACGACGACCCCAAGCCTGCCACTACAACCATTGCCACGCTATTAAAGCGTATGCAGGATAAAGGTTTTGTAGACTATACCCAAGTAGGGCGATCGAGAGAATATGTGCCCTTGGTAAAAAAGAAAGATTATTTCAGCAAACACGTAAATGGGCTCATTAAAAATTTCTTTAACAACGATGCTGGCCAATTCGCCTCTTTTTTTACCGAGACCACAGATCTAAGCAAAGAACAGCTTGAAAGTCTCAAGAAAATGATAGACCAACAAATTGAAAACAAATAAGCATGGAAGTATACATTTTAAAATCGGTTGCCTGCTTAGGAATTCTGTTTGGATTTTACAAACTCGTTTTAGAAAACACTTCCCTGCACACCACAAAACGTTTTTACTTATTGGGAAGTTTGTTGGTTTCTATGTTGATCCCCTTCATCACTTTTACAGAATATGTGGAAATTGCCCCCTTGGGTAGCGCCATGACCGAATTTCCTGCAACGCATACAGCTACCACCCCAAACATAGCACCTATAAATTATGTGCCTTACTTCATCGGAATCGTGTATGGATTAGGGGTTCTTTTATTCAGTTTACGGTTTGGTAGAAATTTGCTTCGCATATACCGTAAAGTTCGTTACAACCCGAAATTTAAGAGCCAATCCGTTTTTCACGTATTGTTACAACTCCCAATGACCCCCCATAGTTTCTTTAATTATATCTTTTTCAGTAAAACCAACTATGAAGCAGGCACCATTCCGCCAGAGGTAATAGTACACGAAACGGCACATGCAACCCAAAAGCACAGTTGGGATATTGTGGCGATCGAACTACTTCGCGTTGTATTTTGGTTCAATCCGTTGTTGTATTTCATCAAACACAGTATCAAGCTCAACCACGAATTTTTGGCAGACCGCGCGGTTCTAAAACAAGGAACAGACGCCGTAGCCTATCAAAAAATTTTACTGGATTTTTCATCTCCCGATAACTATCGGGATTCAAGTCTCATCAACTTGGCACATTCCATTAATTATTCATCAACCCGCCTGAACGGATTATTTTCAAAAGATGCATTCGGGCAGGTTAAAAAACGATTTACAGTTATGAAAACACACACCACAAAACGGGCTGCATGGCTCAAAACACTTCTCGTATTGCCGTTATTGGCAGCATTGGTTTACGGATTTAGCACTAGTCAAGTAGTTGAGAAAGCTTCAGCAGACGCAGAGACAGCTATGGAATTCCCAAAAGTTCCAACGAGTGTAATAGAAGTTCAAATACACGTAAATACTACAGGAGGAATTTTAGTCAATGAAAATTTGACAGATATAGACAACCTTGAAAATACATTACTAACATTAGGATACAACAAAGTATCGCCTGCAAAACCAACCAATTTAGTTGCTCATATGTATGCATCAGACGAAGTTTCAATGGAAACTATATTTGATATTAGTGAGGTATTACAGGACTTCGGTTTATATAAAAGAATTAACCATTCTTCCGCAAAAGAAACAGGCTTAGTCCAAAAAAATAAGCCTACATCATATAACATCAAAGATGAAAAGTTGTTTGTAATTATGGTTCAACTTAGTAAAATTACCATCAATGGAAAGTCATCTTCACTCAAAACATTTGCTCGAGACATTGATAAACTGACAAAAAATTGGAAAGAAACCGATTATGCAGATACCCGACCTATCATTAAAATTGCCAGTACACCAAACACATTCTTACAAAAGCTTGATGCCGAATACAAAAAGACGCATTTTTCAAAGGCAAATGGTGGACTCGGACTCTTACCTCCGCCTCCACCACCGCCACCTAATCCACCAAAAGTTCTAAAAGGTGTAAACGATGGCGATTCAAACGTTCCTCCACCGCCTCCTGCACCAAAAGTTCTAAAAGGTGTGAACGATGGCGATTCAAATGTTCCTCCACCGCCACCGCCGCCTAATCCACCAAAAGTGATAAAGGGTGTAAATACTGGTGCCGCAAACGTCCCTCCGCCACCACCCCCACCAAAAAGTCCATTAGAGCACGTTGTTGAAATGGCTAAAAAGGGAGCTGCGTTTTACTTCGATGGTAAAAAAGTAAGTTCAGACAAAGCCATAGAACTTGTGAAAAATAACAAGAATTTAAACATTCAAACAACTGGAAGAAGTTCTAAAAATCCGCAAGTCAAAATTTCCACCGATCCCATCCAGCTTAAAAATTAAAGTCCGATACAGTAACCAAAAACAGACCTGTGTAGTCTTAAGACTACACAGGTCTTGTTAGTTACATATATAACAAACTGAAATATGTAACGTTATATAGATTCATCAATCTAAAAACCAGCCTACTATGCTACAACGCTTTTTTATTTTCTGTTCGGGAGCCGATACGGCCATACTTGAAGACTGTTCACCTGGTGAGAACACCAAATATGCCGGTATTGGAGCCACTGTTTTCTTTACTGCGGTTATGGCGGCGATCGCCGGAAGTTATGCGCTATTTACTGTATTCGATAACTTAGTTACGGCTATCTTTTTCGGCCTCATTTGGGGATTGCTCATCTTCAACCTAGACCGTTTTATTGTTTCTACCATAAAAAAACGTGATAATTTTTTTGATGAACTGATACAGGCTTCTCCAAGAATTTTACTTGCCGTGATCATCGCAGTAGTGATTTCAAAACCGCTAGAATTAAAAATTTTTGAAAAAGAAATCAATCAAGTACTACTCGAAGAAAAAAATGACCTTACACTAGAAAATAAAGATCAGTTGGCACTGCAGTATACACCTACCATAGAAGCACTTACTGCTGAAATAGCTACGTTAAAAGAAGAAATAAACACCAAAGAAGCTGAAGTGAACGGACTGTATGATGTGTACATTTCTGAAGCTGAAGGAACCGCAGGTACAGAAAAATTAGGAAAAGGACCAGTCTATAAAGAAAAACGTGAAAAACACGATACCGAACTCGCTGCACTCAATTCGCTAAAAGAAACTAACAATGCCAAAATTGAAGCTACCGAAGCCCAAATAGCTACATTGGCCGCCGAGTATCAAGGTAAAGTTGCAGAGACACAACCCATTATCGATGGATTTGATGGACTCATGGCTCGGGTAAATGCATTGGGTAAGCTACCGTGGCTTCCTTCATTTTTTATATTCCTATTGTTTCTCGCCATAGAAACCTCACCCATCATCGCAAAATTACTTTCGCCAAAAGGCGCATACGACCTAAAACTTGCCGAGCAGGAAGGTGCACTTAAAAGCTGGGTTACACAGCAAAAGGATCAGCGCGATGTGCTCGTTACCACAGATCGTGAAGTAAACAATCGTGTGTACGCAGATATTGCAGAAGAACAAGAACTATATGATTATAAGCGTAAAATTGCGCGCGAATTGATGCAGGACCAAGCCAATGCATTTTACAAGAAACAGAAAGGTGTTTTGTAGGTATCTTTGCTAAATGTCTAAACCATTTTATAAGCGCAGTTCTTTTCATTCAGCATCACTCAAAACGCTGTTTCCATCACTTCAGTTTACTACCGTGGCCGTACCAGACATGAGTTCGGGCAGTAATTTCTTCGGAAATGATCCGCAACATGAAAATCTAGAGGTGGCAACAGCGCGTTTAGACGCTTTTCAGCAGCAACACCCCAACGCCTTATTGGCCAACGGATATCTGGAAGAACGATCTTTTTATAACACTCCCCGTTTTGAAAGAACCCTAAACGAAGTCACAGAATACCGCAACATTCACTTGGGTACCGATTTTTGGGTGCCGGCAAAAACGCCTGTGCATGCTATCTTCAACGGCGAGATTGTGATAAGTCATCACAATGACTTTCATAAAGATTACGGCCCCTTGCTCGTATTAAAACATCAAATAGAGGGTGCTGTTTTTTATACACTCTACGGTCACCTCAGCATCGAGTCATTATCTATTTCCCCGAAAGGGAAAACGGTTTCAAAAGGAGATCTCATAGGATATATCGGCGATGAAACGGAAAACGGCCATTGGGTACCCCATTTACACTTACAATGCATCACAGACTTATTGGGTGAGACTGAAAATTATAATGGAGTCGCTTACGCCTCAGAATTGGAGCTGTGGAAACAACGTTGCCCAGACCCAGACGTACTTTTTAAAGAATCATTACATTAAGAAACATATTGTGCGATAGCTTCTGCCAGCGATTTTGCCGATTCTGGCGCATTTCGCAACCAGATTTCAGGATCTAAAAATTCCATTTCAGAGAGCATTGGGTTTCCAGCTTCGTCCCAAACAACATCAACCCTCCCATAAGCGGGTGGCACTGGGCATTGCGCATTGGCAAATTCGGCAAATTGAATTTCTTTTTGGCTCGGCGTGTAGTCATGCACCGTACCTCCATAATCGTCTTGCACGCGAAAGTCGCCTTGCTTTGCCTTCTTTAAAATAGCGTGGGTAAATTGGCCGTTAAACACCATGAGCGACGCTTCACCCTTGGTGGTGATGGTACTTATAAAAGGTTGTAGTAACATATCGCGCGCTGCCAATAGTTCTTGAAATAAGTTTTCTTTGGCTTCGATATCTTCTTCGGAAATTTTATAGGTATGGAAGGCGGCGGCTGAAACAGCAGGTTTAATAATCATATTTTTCCAACCCTTCTCTTCGGAAATTTCCCGCAAGCTTGTAGCACTCCCTTTCTGAACAAACACAGTAGGTACAATACGCACTCCCTTTTCAGCTAAATCATTCAGGTAGAATTTGTGGCTATTCCATTGTTGTAACGGCAACGGATTCACCAAATTGGTAACAGCAGCAGTGCTCACCATCCACCTGTTGAACGCATCAAAATTTTCAAAATAATCCCAAACAGTCCGAATCACAGCCACTTTCGTTTGCGACCAATTGTATTCTGGATCATTCCAGTAGGTTCTTTTCACCTTGAGTCCGCGTGCTTCAAGTGCATCCTTCAAAAGCTGATATTCTAAAAATATATTGTTTACGTAAGGGTCACCTCCTTTATCATGAAGATATTTTTTGCAGGTAACAATGGTAATGTCTGTCATTTGGTTGGCGTTAGGGAAATTTAAAATTACGTATCTTTCAAACGAATTAAAATTTCAGCTATATGAAAATAGGCTACTGTTTACTTTTCTCCGTGTTTTTTCTTTCTTGCGTCGCGCAAAAGGATATAGATACCGATAAAGCAGCCATTCTCGGTGTTATGAAAGCCCAAGAAAAGGCGTGGAGCCAAAACGACCTAGAAGGTTTTATGCAGGGCTATTGGAAGAGTGATTCGTTGAAGTTCTACGGAAGCAACGGACTCACAAAAGGGTGGCAACAAACGCTAGATCGATACAAAAAAGGGTATCCCAGCAAAGATCACAGCGGCACACTCACCTTCGAAATTGACGACATCTCTCCTATTGAAAACCATAGCTACTGGGTGATGGGGCGGTATTATCTAAAACGAAAAGTTGGCGACGCTAACGGAAATTTTCTTATAATCTTCAAGAAAATCAATGGCGACTGGAAGATTGTTGCTGATATGAGTAGTTAGAAGGTAGTTTTGGAAGTTGGAAGTTGGAAGTTGGAAACTGGAAGCTGGAAGTTGGAAAATGGAAACTGGAGGTTGGATACTGGAAACTGGAAGTGGGGCCAAGAGGCATATGTCCTTTTATTTTTTAGTCTTTTTTGTCATTTCATCTTTTCACCTTTTCTTAAGTTACACATACCGAAAGCTAATTGCCTTTGATACGTACCCAAAGTTCTTTTAGCAAGTTCTTGGCATCTTCTGGGCGTTTTCGGTTTTCAGTGACCACTAGGTTTTCACCTTTTTTTTCTAGCAAGAAACTAAACACATAATCGCGGTTGTTTGGGTCTACGCTGAGCGTTCCAAATCGCAGGTCATTAAAATACAGATTGCCATTGTCTTCGCTGATGGTATAAAACCCATTGGTCAGTTTAATTAACCGCTTTATTTTAGCATCGGCAGCTAAGCCACCCAACAATTCATGGTTTTTTGGATGTACACCAAATTTTATCGATTGTGAGTCGAACAGCGAATAATACCCAATCAAAAATGAATGCTCAGTTTCTACATTGGCGGTCCATAAAATTGCATTCAGAGGTGCCGGTTTGGTCTCGATTTCGGTGTAGGCGATACGTTGTTCTTCTAAAGCATTTTCAAATTTTAAAAATGTAATCCCTTTTAAGACAAGGGTCAGTACTAAATAAATGCTACTCACCCACAAGCCAAGGTTATTAAACGTACGGCGTTTGGGGTCGTTCCGTTTCCGCAGCAGTGCTACTACTAAAAAGATTAAAAACGGCAAGGTGTACAAGGGGTCAATCACGAAAATATTTTTGTATGCCAACCGCAAATCAAATGGCCAAAACAATTGTGTACCCCAAGTGGTATGGGCATCTAACAGCGGATGCGTGAGAAAGCACAAAAACCAAAGCAAGGACCATTGTTTCCAACTAGCACGTTTCTCCCAAAGGGAAACCAGCCATCCAAAAAAAAGTCCAAAAACAATTGAGAAAACAATAGAATGTGTGAATCCGCGATGCACTTCTAGCGCAGTAACGGTATCTACCAAATAATTGGCCACTACGTCAAGGTCAGGGATGGTACCCGCGATTGCGCCATAAAAAGCTGCTTTATTACCAACTTTTTTGCCTAATGTGGCTTCACCTACGGCAGCACCTAATACAATTTGAGTTAAAGAGTCCAATTATAGTTGTTGTTAGAAATTTTTTCAATCTATTATATTCATCTTTTTCAATAGAAAAGATGCATTCATATTCTTGCAAACACCGGGCTTAATTGTATAATCAAAATACAACTCACCGTCTTCGATACGCGCATCAAAATAATAATTTTTTACCGTCGGCAACTCGTTCGCTACCTCGCATAAGCTAAGATCATGCGTAGCGACAATACCTGTAGAATTTCCAGCAACCAATTTTTCTATAAATTTTCGTGAGCCTATAGCTTTATCGGTGCTATTCGTTCCTTTTAAAATTTCATCCAAAATGATAAAATACTCGTCAGATTCTATGGCTTCCACTATAAATTTTAAACGTTTCAATTCGCTAAAGAAATAAGATTCGTCATCGGTTAGGCTATCGGTTGTTCGCATACTGGTAATAAGCTTAATAGGGTTGTATTTAGCCGATGTAGCGCATACCGGCAACCCGATATTTGCCATCACAATATGTAGAGACACCGTGCGCAAAAAAGTGCTTTTACCAGCCATATTTGCTCCTGTGATAATAAAAAACTCCTCTCGGTTAATTTCAAAATTATTACGCACCATCTTATCTGGAGGTAACAAAGGGTGGCCACTCCCTTCTATTGTAAGAAGCGACGATTCATTGGTAAGCCTTGGAAAAACATGATTTTGATGGTTAAACACATAATTTCCTAAGCTATTATAGGCGTCGAAAAAAACGATCACTTCAAACCAGTCTTTTACCTGAGAATTATAATTAGCAATCCATTTTTCTATGGTATTTGCAATACTTAAATCGCGCAACATAAAACCATTTGCGATAACTCCAACCAGCATATTGTTGCGTTGGTCGAGTGCGTCAAGATTTTTGGCAAATTGTTTTAAAATAAGAGATGCTTTATTTGATTCTGTGAGCACACGTTTCCTTTTTTCGGTAAGTATTGTTGACGAAAACTCCTGCTGTTCTATTTCTGAAATAAGTTTGTGAAACTGTTTAAAAGTGTCCTGTATTTTAGAAGTGTGTTGTTCTAGGTTATTTACTTTTTTAAAATACCTGCCACTTATAGACAAGCCGAGCAAAAACCACCCAAATACTGCAAAACCCGAAACGAAACCTAAAAAATACGCCCCTAACAATCCTACCGATAGTATGGTAAAGCCTGTAGAAACAGGTGATATCCAAGAAGGAGTAAAAGCGTTATAATTATGCAACCATTTTACCACCCGTTCAGCAGAAATTTCAGTTTTAATTAAGGAAGCAACAGCCCAGAAATGTTGTCGCCATTTAGGTAAACTGGCGAGCTCCTGTACGCTTTTTTGTTTTTCAGAAATCTGATTTATATCATTCTCGAGCAGAATGCTAGCTAAAAATTGAGAACCACTTTCTAAAGCGGTCCTATTAAGATACTGATAAAAGGACCCACGACCAAAAAGATCAATATCCTGGCAGAAGGCGTGTTCTGGATTTTTAAATTGTGAACCATCAGGCAACTCTTTAAAATTACGTAGAAGCACTTTGATTTCAGTTTCGTTGTAAGTTATCAAAGCCGATTTCAAATTTCGTTGATATTGAAGGTTGTTATGTCGAATGACCATAACTACAAAAGCTATGATGCTTACTACAATAATGGCAATAACCCATTTTACAGACCCGAAAGTAAAATATACCCCGAAACAAACTAGCAAAAAAAGGAGTATACGAAGGGTGCTTGAGAGCGCCAATTGTTTTTTTAATTTTTTAATTTCCCGGGAATACTGCTCAATTTGAGCGTGGTAAAAATCATTAGGAGATTGCTTCATAATGCGGCCCATTCGGCCTGTAGTTTTTTGGTGAGTGAGGCAACAATCAGCTCGTACGAATGGTCTATCAACTCGACAACTAATGTAGGCGGGAGTGCGTCTTCAATCATGACGGTGTTCCAGTGGTGTTTGTTCATATGCCAACCTGGGATGATCAGTCCATCGTATTCGGCGCGTAATTCTTCTGAGCGGTCGGGGTCACATTTTAGATTTACTTGGGTAGGCGTACGCTCGAGACCACAAACGGCGAACATTTTGTTCATTACTTTAAAAACCAGAGTATCTGGACCGAATGGTAGTGATTCGGTGACGCCTTTTTTATTCAGGCAATACGTTCTGAAATCTTCGATGTTCATGCTATTTCACTTTATAAGCTAATGCCGGTTCATCATCAAAATAGATCACTAAATTACTGTTTGATTTCGTTACTACCTGAAACTCTAAGAAATTATCTTCGGTTTTAAAACTTTTGATGTTCTCTTTTTTTCCGAAGTTATACGAATACGAAATTGTTTTTGGCGGATTCGTTTTTATCAAAAACGTAATAGAATCTTGATTTTCTGCTGAAGAGATCACTCCGTGTGCAGGTCTTTTTATCGCATCGATGCGTAACTCATTCTGGATGATTAACGGTAGTTGCGCAAAGAGTTCTCGACTAAATTGAAAATCTAAAAAAGCATCTTCTACCATGTCTGGATAATGTGTTTTTACAAAAATCTCCGGATCGGTCTGAAACCAATCAAAGGAGGGTTCTTTTATAAATTTCTGATGGTATCTACCGGCGCCCCATGTTGCATCTACAAGATACGGAGCACCATCAATAAAGACAACATTCCACATGTGTATCCTTTTAAATTCACGCCCAATATCGTCGAAGCTGGTTTTTATATCTCCCCGCACCAAATAAGTCTGAATACCCTGTAGCTCACATAATTTTTCGAACAGCATTGCATAACCTTCGCACACCGCTATTCCTTTTTGGAGCGTTCGCTGAATGGTTTTATTGCGTGTATTTTCTTCTTTGCTATTGCGTTCTCTATAATTTTTAAAGCTATAGTTGAACATTTCATATTCCTTGGGCTCGTACGCAACATTATGAATAATCCACCCGTAGATAGCCCTCACCTTTTCTGCGTCTGTCTTGAAATCACGCGTTATAAAATTGGAGAGCTGCGTTACATCATCAAACCTATTTGGGTAAAATTGTACGGTGGCATCAATCTGTGCAACATCCATTTGTGCGCTTACTGAAAGGCCCCAAAAGACAAAACAGAACCTGAATATCCAGTTTTTCATGAGGGAATCGATTTCTGATCAGTTGCAGCAACCCGCAATGCCGAATAATCTAATTTCCAGCTGATGGTGCCAACGAGCGTTTCCATTAATTTTATGGTTTCTAAAGCTTGGTTTTCAGCCTCAGAAAGGAGCCCGCTACTCGGAATTTTATCCACAATATGCTGTTTGGCCTCCCTATTGATTTCAGTAAGGTCTGTAGCCGTAAACGGGTTCGCCCAGCCTTCTTTTTTATCGTAGTATTTGAAATCGGTTTCTACCGTGAGCAATTCGGGTTGTGGAAAGTTCGTAAGTGTAATCGTTCTGGTTTTCGTATCGGCGTCCATGTGTATTTTCGTAAGATCGAAGCCTACGTGGGCCTTCGCCTCTATAAGCACCAATGCTTTCTTCTTTCCGAGGAGCAAATTAATCCATTTGTCCTTGACATTTTCATAATGGTATATTTCAGAAAAATCGCCTTCCACCGTAATAAATTTACATACAGTCCTGATGCGTTCCATGAGTATCACCGATTGCGAATGTGCTTTTTCTTTCTTTCTACCACTGCTGAATTTCAGAAACAAAAAATACGCTACAATAGCGCCAAATGCCAAACCTATAAAGAGTAATTCCATATTATTTTTTACCAATGCTTCCCAAGTGCGTGTGTTTAAAATTGTCTGGATATTTTAGTCCGTATCCCAACATCCTATCAAACGCAATGTGTGAAAACATAATGATGCCACACAGCAACACAATTTCATTTGTATAAAAGTAACCAAAAATGATGAGTCCCACGGCAATTGCCCTATGGTGAAATAAGTTATAGGTTTGTGCACCCACCTTTGCATTTATAAGATACCCCAACATGCCAATATCTGGTAAAAGCAGCAAGATTAGAAACCACCACCAAGCAAAATCCAAGGTAGCGAACGCCAAAATACCCAGTACAAATAATGCCAATTCTTCAATTTTGAGAAGTTGTTTCATATCATATAAATTTATACAGCAGCGGTCTACTTGGAGCTGCATCGTTACTAAACGCTGCCATTTGTAGGTTAAGCAGATAACTTCCGTCTTTTACATCGTTGGGAACATAAATAAACTCAGTAATCGTAGCATTGTACCTAGGTTGTTCGGGATAATTCCAAAAAGCTTTATGCGCTAATAGCTTGCCCTCATCTTTCTCTTTGTCTACACTGGGAAGATCAATCAACAAATGCGCTACCCCGATTTCTCGAAGAAAATTTGCAGCCTTTTCATGAAGATATGGCCAATTGGTGTTCGAATAATGCTTCGATCGCTTGGCGTCTGTATTTGGCAAGGTTCTAATAACCACAGCCTCTGGTCTGTTATCACCCAATAGCTGTTTTAGCTGTTCCAAAGAAATAATCAAATCGTCTCCAAAAGCCGCTGGTGTTACTGAAATCACTTCCGCAGTAAAGAAAAAATTGGTAAGCGCATCATTCACCGAATGGAATTCTTCTGAAATATGACCCACGCATTCGGTGTGCGTACCATGCGCATGCGGATTGAAATTTATGGTATTAAAATTCACCGAAGCGCCTTCACTCACCTTACCTACCCAGTTGTCTAATTTCACTGGAGAAATTTCAGGTTTTCCCAGATACCATGCCAACGGATTTTCTTCACTGTCGCGTAAGGAAATCGATAGGTCTAAAGGCGCACTCAGGTCTATCGCCTTTAAGGTACCGCCCAAATTGAAAGTTGCTCTCATCGCTACAAATTACAGTTCAATATACAATTTATCATTCCAAACGCACCAAGAAAAGATCGGCCGCAATACCATCACTTAAAAATTTTCCTTTTTTGGTCACCACTAGGTGATGGTTTATCTGGGCCAGCCTACCTTGATCTATGTGAGGCTGGGCCATTTTGAGTAGGTATGCTGTAAACCGTTCTCCAAATGCTTCGGAAATTTCCGCCAATGATATTCCGTTAGATGTCCGCAAACGGGTCATGACGTGCTCGTTGTATTTATCGTTTACTGAAAGCGTCTCGCGGGTGATGGGTAGCGTTCCATTCGAAACTTCTTTTAGATATTTTGGATTGTTAGCGATGTTCCAGCTACGTCGATTTCCGTCGTAACTGTGGGCCGACGGACCGATACCCAAATACGATTTCCCCTGCCAATAGGCCGAGTTATTTCTAGACTGTTTTCCGGGAAGACAAAAATTTGAAAATTCATAGTTTTCATAACCTGCACGTTCGGTGTGGGCTACCAACAATTGGTGATGGGCTTCTGCAACAGCATCGTCTACAGGCGCGACAATTCCTTTAGCTATAAAACGTTCTAGGGCAGTTTTGGGCTCTACTGTTAGCGCGTAGCACGATAAGTGCGGAATTTGGTATGCCAATGCTATCTCTAAGTTGGCCAGCCATCGCTCGTTGGTCATTTCGGGAATTCCGTAAATTAAATCGATACTGATATTATCAAAATACGTTTTTGCAAGTTCGATACAGCGTTCCGCTTCGCTCGCGTTATGCGCACGATTCATAAGCTTCAGGTCTTCTTCAAAGAATGATTGCACGCCAATCGACAAACGATTTACGGCAGATGCGGCGAGTTGCTCTAGATACGCTTCCGAAAGATCATCTGGGTTGGCTTCCAAGGTGATTTCAGGTGCTTCAGAAACGTTACAATGTGTATAAACTGCATGTATCAGCATATCTAATTCTGAAGCACTCAACAAACTAGGGGTTCCGCCCCCAAAGTAAATGGTTCCTACTGTTTCGGAAACTTCTTCTTTCCGCAGTGCTAACTCGGCAACTAGCGCAGCAAGCAAGTCATCTTTCTTTTTTAAGGACGTAGAAAAATGGAAGTCGCAGTAGTGGCAAGCCTGTTTGCAGAAAGGGATGTGGATGTAGATGCCGCTCGTCTCCCCAACCCCCAATGGGGGTGCCACTAAATTATTTTTTACTTTTTTCGTCATTAACATTAAGCCTTATCTCCCCCTCCGGGAGTTGGGGGGACAATTCGCTTTTCATTTTGTTTTACAAAGGCAGCCCAGCCTGAATAACTTTTACCAACCTCAACCCTTCCTTGATTGTAGAAATGACAAACCGCTGCCGCCAATCCGTCGGTACTATCTAAATTTTTAGGTAGTTCCTTAAGGCCGAGTGTACTTTGTAACATTTTTGCTACCTGTTCTTTGCTGGCGTTACCATTTCCAGTAATGGCCATCTTTATTTTTTTTGGAGAATACTCAGTAATCGGAACTTGGCGCGATAGTCCAGCAGCCATCGCCACTCCTTGTGCCCGACCAAGTTTCAACATAGATTGTACATTTTTTCCGAAAAAAGGAGCTTCAATTGCAATTTCATCAGGATGAAAGGTATCAATAAGCTCGATGGTACGTTCAAAAATATGCCGCAACCGTACGTAGTGGTCGTCGTATTTCGAGAGCTGCAACTCATTCAATTGTAAAAAATGCATCTTTTTTCCGAGCACTTTTATGAGTCCGAACCCCATAATGGTTGTTCCGGGGTCAATTCCTAAAATGATTTTTTCTGTAGTAGACAAGGTATTGTTAATTGTAAGTTTCAGCAAAACAGCTAGCGTTTTACATTTCAAAAGATACCAAATAGAACCACGTGGGGTAATTTCAGTAAATTCGCATTCATGACGGCTGCTTCACACAAATCTACGCAATATTGGCGCGTTGCCCTAAAAGTTTTGGTGCTTGTCTTGGTATTTTGGTATCTCTTTCACAAAATTGAAGCAGACGGAAATTCGTTACGGCCAATCTTAACAAATAGTTTACAAGAGATAAGCTTGTGGGCGTTGTTCACTTTTATTCTGCTTGCCACGCTAAATTGGCTTCAGGAAATAGCCAAATGGCAACAGACGGTAGCTACTTTTCATAAAATTTCGTTTGGAGAAGCCGCAAAACAAAGTCTTGGTTCGTTAACAGCTTCGTTAATTACCCCAAACCGGATTGGCGAATATGGTGCAAAGGCGTTGTATTTTAGACCTAAACACCGAAAAAAAATCCTTTTTTTAAACTTCGTACATAGCAGTTTCCAAATGTTGGTAACTGTGCTCTTTGGGCTTCCGGCGTTCGTGTATTTTGTACTGGAATATCAAATTTCGATGAATGGAGAAGTGTTCTTTTTAATAGGGTTTATCATCGTATTACTTGCTATCATCGGTTATTATTTCAGAAAAAAACAATGGTTTGTCAAAGGATTGTCAATCCAAAATTTGTGGGAACAATTCAAAAAAATAACGCTTTCCAAAAAAGTAACTTTGTTTTCTTTATCAGCACTCAGATACCTAACATTTAGCAGTTTGTTTTACATCTTTTTAAATTTTTTTGGAGCGTCAGTAACCTATTTGGAAGTAGCGTCCCTCATTTTTAGCATGTATTTACTAGTGTCAGTGGCTCCTACGTTTTTTATATTCGATGTGGTGGTTCGAGGCGGGGTGGCCGTTTGGTTGTTTTCATATGTTGCCATACCAGACATGATGGTGCTAGCCACCGTATTTTCTATGTGGCTGCTAAATGTAGTGATACCCGCAATTGTAGGCAGTTATTTTGTACTCACTTTTAAATCGCAACCCTCTTGATTTGGTTTTACCTACTTACGATTGGCTGTTATGTGGTCGCCATTTTTGCGCTCTGGATTGGGTTTAAAAAGGTGCCTGTGTTTTTACTTCGGAAACATCCTGCAGCAACCAAATTTTCAGTAATTATTGTTTTCAGAAATGAAGCCGAACATTTACCTGCCCTACTCCAATCACTTCAGCAAATAAATTACCCGAGCTCCCATTTTGAAGTGATTTTCGTAAACGACGCCTCTACAGATGCTTCCGAAGAAATTGTACGCGCCGCTATGAATGTAAATAATATCGATTTTCAACTCGTACAAAACACATCGCTTCCTGGTTCCTTTAAGAAACAAGCCATTGCTTTGGCAATTTCAACATCGAAATACGACTGGATCATCACTACAGACGCAGATTGCACCCTGCCAGCCAATTGGCTTTCCGTCTACAACGACTTTATACTCGAGAACAATCCCTATTGTATTGCGGCACCTGTGGCCTATCACAGCAGCAAAACACTGTTAGACAACTACCAACAACTAGATAATTTGAGTTTGCAGGGGGTTACCGTGGGAAGTTTCGGCTTAGGAAATTTGCTACTGAGCAATGGGGCCAATTTTGCATACCGAAAAACAGCATACAATGAAGTTGGCGGATTTAAAGGAAACCTGCACATTGCGAGTGGTGACGACATGTTTTTACTGGAAAAATTCATGAATTCGTTTCCAGATAAAATTCAATTTATGAAATCGAATGAGGCTGTAGTGCATACCCAACCTGTTGTATCCTGGAAGCATCTTGTCTCACAACGAATTCGCTGGGCGTCAAAGACTAAAAAACAAAACAATTTGTCAGCTAAACTTTTGGGGGTGTTGGTGTTTTTAACCAACCTTGGCGTCGTACTTTTTCCTGTCGCCTTATTTTTAACTCCTTGGCATTGGCCCTTTTTGGTCTTGCTGCTGTTGGCCAAATTACAAGCAGACTTTTTCTTTATGCGACGTAGCGCCCATTTCTTATCAAAAAAAGTCCCGATTGCTCACTTGCTTGTAGTTTTCTATCTCCATGCGGCAATTACAGTTTATGTTGTTATAGCAAGTCTGTTCGCAAATTATACATGGAAACAACGCAGCTACACAACCTAGTGATTCACACCCGTATACCCTATGATATTTTTTTCTACCTTTAACCGTACCAAAATCTACCTACTATGAAACGTATACTGCTTATTACAAGCCTTTTGTTCGCCCTACAAGCGCCACTACTTGCACAAGAGACTTTTGAAGTAGATGGAAGCTCTTATTCTTTAAAAACCGAAGTTGAAGGTACCCTCACCCTGCTTTGGAATACTATCGATGGGGAGTATCGCTACTTTGCTAAAAAAGGTTCGGCCATCACTGAACTTAAAAACACAAAGACCAACGGAAGGTATCAAGAAGAATACAAAGAATCGCTTCAACTACTTACCGCAGATAATCCAGTGCCGACAGCCGATGTTAAACTTACTTTGGCCGATTTGCGCACCTATGTTCGTACCTACAATAAGCAGGTAGATCCAAATTTTGTGGTTGATGAGCCGTCTATTCAGTTGGGATTGCGCCTGGGCGCATTTGCTGGGGTTAGCAACAGTATTTTTACCCAGAACCCGGGGAACAATTTCCTTCCTGTTTTTGGAGTAGACCTAGAATTGATAGACAGGGTAAAACTAGAGCGACATGCTGTAGTGCTGCGTTTTAAGCAGACTATTGGTAACAGCGACTACGATTTTAACGCGTCGCAGTTTTCATTGAATTATCGCATAAAGTTTGTCAAAACTGAAACCTTAGACATTTTTCTAAACACCAAATTCGTTAGTTATACCTATTCAACGCGTAACGACTTTCCTGTAGAGCAGGCCAATGGCGACATCGTATTAGAATCGTCATCGGGTGGCGACCTTACGGCACATGGTATTTTTGGTATTGGGGCAGATTACCAGTTGGGCAACGGGTATTTGTTCTTTACCTATAACGATATCGTAGGATTGGGCATTGACAGTAATGGTGAATTTCCTGTAGATTTTACGTTAGGATACAAATTCAATCTTTAAACTTTCCGAAGCACCATAATTTACTCTTCTACCGATTTTACAATAATGGGCAGCATAAACTGGGTTTTTACGGGAATCCCTCTTTTGTATGCCGGAGCTACCAACTGCAGCGCTTCTAAAGAATAATGAAGGCTGTCTTGCAAATGCGGAAAATCTTTCTGCAGCAAACTATCCATTTGCATTTGAAGAATGGAGATCTGTGCTTTTTCTGAAACCGAAAACGACAACATGATGGTATCGTTCAATTCTTTAATGGTGGTAACCCCTTGGGCTGTGATTCCCTGCTGAAGATGTGCGGCCAAAGCTTCTTCAAAACAATGCTTCTGATTGGGTTTTGTTGAAAGCGTATCGCAAGCCGCAAACGCAGGATATCGGTCTACATCTTTCCAATTAATGGTTTTTACTTCTTCATCATAGAACGTTTCTGACGAAATTTTTTCGGTCTCAAAAAACTGACAGGAAGTGCAGACAATAAGCGTACTAAGAATCCAGAAATACTTCATACTTGGGAACTACCCATCGAAAGTACAAATTTTTGAATTATTGTTTCTCTTTATTCATGTGTATCTCGGTTTTCAGGTCTTTGATACGCGCCTTTGTAAATTCTGAGTACCGACTTTGTTCACCAAATTTCTCCAGATACTTTTGGTAATACGAAATCACAAGCCGGTCGTCTTCATAATAATTATCTGCTGCGGTGGCCAAGAAGTAAAGCGCTTCCCGATTTTCAGGATTTTCCGCAACTGCTTTTTGAAGTGCTTCAAATTGTTTTTGATAGTCTTTTTGCTTTTTATACACAGACGCCAAAGCAACATACGAAGTATCTAACGGTAGGTCCTGAAGTAAAATTGAAATCTCAAAATGATGTTGTGCTTTATCTAGATATCGTAAAGCTTCGTAGTTTCTTGCAATGTTGAAATGCCACTTCGGGTTCTTGTCGTCGTATTCATTAATAAGTACTGTATATTGTTCTATAGCTTCTTCAAAACGATTGGTTTGCCGATAACTCTCTGCTAAGTTCTCATGCAGTTGAACATTACTTTGTTGAAGGCTCAAGAGTTTCTCATAAACGGCACTAGCACTGTGATAGCTTTTGTTAACAAAGGCAATGATAGCTTTCAAATTCAAAAAGCGGATGCTGTTGGGGTTTGCTGCCAATCCTATCGCTACATGTTCCATCGCGCCATTAAAATTTCGTTTTTCGGCCATGTACTTCGCCAATTTGTAGCGCGCGTTAAGATGTTCGGAATCGAGCAAAAGCGCATGATTAAAATGTACGAAATACATAGAATCGTTTCGCTTTTCTTTTATGAGTCCGAGCTGGTACAGAAACTCAGGATTTTTCGGACTTGCATCTACAAGTGCTCGAAAAAGACTGTCGGCTTTCGGGTAGTTTCTAGCTTTAAAAAGCAACTTCCCGTAGTTGTATTGTGACAGCAGACTCGCATCGGAATCTTCTAACGCCTTTTTATAGTAGTGCAACGCTTTTGATGTATTACCAATGGCATTGTAAGATCGGGCAATTTTTTCTTCGGCATCCTCGGCTTTTTTATAATATTCGATCGCTTTACTATAATTTCCTAGCGCATACAAACTATCGCCAACAACCGATGCCGATGCATTTTGGGCATCGGCTTTGGTTCCTATAAAACATAATAACAAGAATATAAAAAGTCTATTCATCTATTTGAAAAATAATAGGCAAAGCATAAATCACATTAACAGGTTCACCGTTCTCCTCTCCAGGAGTCATTTTTGGTAATGTGTAAACTACACGTATGGCTTCTGCTTCTAGGCTCGGGTGCGCTGCTCTTGCTTTTACGTCAATTACACTACCTGTTCTATCTATTTTAAACTGAACCGAGATTCGTTGACGACCACTTAAGTTTACCTCATTCGCCAATTTGGTGTTGAAATTTTCACCTACAAAGGTTTGGATTAATTTTGAAGTACACTTTTTGACTTCTTCATTAGAACCTTCACATCCAGGATAGGCAGGCACTTTTTGAATTTTTGCAAAAGGGACATCGCTCAAATTTTCCGTTTGCCATTCTTCGTACAGAAGCTTGCCCTTCTCACCAGAAATACCCTTCGTTCCTTCTGGAAAATTATTATAAATAAGCGTCACCAGGGCATCTTTTTCAGCCTGGGTAAGTGTTTCTTTAGTTGAGATTTCAGCAGAAAGATTGGCAATTCTATCAGCTAGATTATCTTCCACATTTTCTTTTTCTGAAGAACAAGAAGTGTAAAACAACATAGCGCAAACAGCTGGAATGAGCAGTAAATACTTTAATTGAAAGATTTTCTTTGAATTTGTTTTTTGTAACATAACGATTCGTTTTTTAATTAATGATGATGAATAAAAAGTGTTCACAAAGCTGATGTTGGTCGTTCCGAAAACTTCCGATAACAGCGTTTGGTAGTATGCCGACTTGTTGGTTGAAGCAACCAATCGGTCTGCGGTAAATTCGTGTAGGGTTCGTAATTTTTGTTGAAATAAATACACCATCGGGTTGAACCAACAACCTATTTTCAGCAATTCAAAAAACAGCAAATCTAGAGTGTGCTGCTGCTTGGCATGTACCAGCTCATGTTGAATGATGTGGCTTTTTTGTGTTTCTGAAAGGTTTGTTCCTAAGAAAATAGTGTTCAAAAAAGTGAATGCCTTTTCTGTATCGGGCAGCAATGCAAGGGTAAACGGTTCCATTTTTTGTAGGGTCGCCGTTTGTTTCAACCTATAAATTTTCCGAAGTTTTAAAGCAAACAATAGCGAAGCAATAAAAACTCCCGAAGCGTAAATACACAGGGCGATTTCCGTAGCAGAAAATCCTTGGCTAGCAATCACCACCGTGTCTAAAGTAGTTGAAGTAGGTACCATTCCATCAGAAGCAGGATTCCCGATTAATACGGCTGGTAATTGCACTTTAAACGCTTGGGGTATCTGTTGCTGGAGCACATCTAATTTTATGAAGGGAATCACAAATCCCAATACCGAAGTGACTAGCAAATACACCCTGTTGTAACTAAAGAAGGTTTCCTTTTTCAAAAATAGGTCGTACACCACTAAAAATAGCAGTTGGAATAAAACCACTTGTAAAAAATAGTGTATCATGGCTTTTCGTTTTTGTTGATTTCGTTCAGTACGCCTTCTAATTCTTGCATGCTGATGTCGTTTTTCTTCATAAAAAAGGAAACCATACTCTTAAAAGAACCCTGAAAGTAGCCATTTACCAGCTTGTTGATAGATTGGTTGCTATACTCTGTTTTCTTCACCTTCGGAAAGTAAATGTGCCCACGGCCTTCCTTTCTGTAGTCCACAAATTCCTTACTTTCCAGAATTCGTACAATCGTGCTTACGGTGTTGTACGCGGGTTTTGGTTCTGGCAATTCATCGATAATCGCGGCCACATTGGCCTCGCCCAAATCCCATAGAATTTGCATGATATCTTCTTCTGCTTTTGTGAGTTGTTTCATCTGTATAAAAATTTTGATATTTTGGAAGATGCCCGCCTGCTATTCGGGCAGGGAATGCCTAAATCTTGCATCTTCGTTGTACACAATTTAGGTATAGGGCATTTCATAATTTTTTAGGTGAATAATGATCAATATTAATTTTCCATTGGCCGTCTTCTTGTACCCAAACAAGGGTAAACCGAACGACAGACGTATGCTCTTTGCCCTGATACATGTGTGTTAAGTGGGAAACCCCTTGCTGTACGACCACATTTCCATATTCGGTAATCGATAAATTTTCGAGCTTCCAATTAACATGTTTCCCTTCCAGGCCTTTCCAATAGGCAATAATAGCATCCTTTCCTTTCACTTCTGTGCGGGGCCCAACAATAGTCGCTTTTTTTGTATAATAATCTGCGATACTGGTGACAGCGCCCGAGTTATAAGCCGCTTCCATATTTCTATTTTGTTGTAGTATTTCTTCGGAAATACCCTGCGCCGAAACAACCAGCGACAATAAACAAAACAGTACTGTAATTACATAATTCATCTGTTTATTTTTTAGTGGCTGCTAGCGGACCCTCCCACAAAACTTGTTCAATCATCCAGCCCGTATCCCGTTTTGAAAGCAATAAATAATCGATGCCCCACCAAGCGGTAACTTTGGCAGCTGCAATGGAGTTACCAATGTCAAGTATCTGTACTTTTTTGGGAGCATCGGCACCCGGAAAGTTTTGTTTTTCGCGTACATTTTCAGCATAGGCTAGCGCAGCGTCGTAGGTCATTGGCGCCACTTGTTGATAGCCCGATCCGTCGCGTTTTTTCATAAATCCGAATTTGTACAATTTCGGTTGTAAACTCTGCTGTAACTTGGCAGTGTCGCCTTCGTAAAAACCTTCTAAATAGTTCAAACAGGCGCGCATAATTTGCTCTTCTGCGGAAACGTCCTGTGACAATCCCGTAGCAGAAATCGCCATAGTGAGCATTAAGGTAGTGAGTAGTTTCATAATATTCCTATTTTTTGCAGCCATAACCGTTTGTCTTTAGTGTAGCCATGTGATATTTCATATTCTGGAGTCATAAACGAATGATTGGCACGACGGTATATTTTTAAGGTGATAGGGACATCTTTAGATACATATTTATAAAAGTTCTGGATACTCTTATCGGCCGGCACCCGCCCGTCGTTCTCACCATATTGTAAGAAAACAGCACAGCGAATCTTAGCAGCTTGTATGGCTACCCGATCGTTTAAAAGGTCGTCCTTGTTAGGTGAAGCAGGAAGTGCAACCGCATTTGGCGGCAAAAACAAGCGGTCGTATTTCTCACGGAAGACATTTGCCTTCTCTATCGTTTTCGGGTCTATTTCACCTGCAATTATGCCAGCGTAGTATTCGTTCCAAATTGTTCTGATTGGAATATTGTCAGCTTCAGGAATGCCTCTATTCCGAAGGTGTTCGTTTATGGCAAATAATTGCCCTTCACGCATGCTGGTTATGGGGGCAGCTGTTGCATTTACGAAGGCAATTTCTGGTTCATCTATTGCCATCATTAGTGCCAAACGACCTCCTTCGCTTGGGCCGTGTACACCCACTTTTGTTGGGTCTACGTTCACTTGGTTTTGTAAAAATTCAAAAAGCTGAAGGTATTGTGCGGATTTATCTTCAAAGGTCTGTAGGTTAAAATTACCAGGCCCTTTCGACTTCCCATTTCCCGATTTATCGAACACCATGGCAACCATTCCGTAGGCAGCAAAAAACCGGGCTTCGTATTCGTAGTTGGCCATTCCTGTCGCACCGCCACCTGGCAGTACCAAGCAAGCCGGCACTTTTTGGTCTGTTGGCGGAATAAAAATCTTTGCGTAGAGGGAATCTTTTCCTACTGGCACCCAAGTTTCTTCAATCTTCATGGGCGGAAGTTTTTTTAATATCTTCACATTTTGGAATCGTCCTGTAATTTCTAATTCAGTAAGCTCATCAGTGTCAGTGGTTTTAAAAACAGACTGTTCTCCAGACACACTCCAAAATCTTTGGTTTCCTATCGGTTTTAGGGACATGGTCCGTCCTGTGTAAGGCGACATTATATGTAGGTAGCCATTTTCAGCATATACAACAGCCCTATTGCCATTGTTGTCTTCAAATACACCTTCATATTTAGACAATTCATTAATTGGCAAAGCATCTAATTGTCTGTAAAAAGTGACCGGTTGGGAAATCCCGTTATCCCAAAGTGTTCCAATCAACTTGTTAGAAGATATTGCTGTAGTAAACACCCACGATTCTAGATCACGTATGACCCGCCAGTCTGGTGTGGTCTGTATGTTTTCAGCAACAACATATTTTTTATCATTGTCTACATACGGAAGTGAAAAAGTAGTAAGGCTATCGGTTATTGTAATTTTCGCATACTGAAATCTATCCCCATGTATTACCTCACCTACATATACTTGTGAAATTCCGAGTGAAGAAATTAATAAAGAAACTAGAAATAATAAAGATTTGCAGAAATTCATACAGCTACCAATACGATTTGATGTTCAAATATAACTAAATATTTAGTTTAAACTAATTTTTTAGTTATAAAATTGTAACAGAAGTGTATTTTTACCTACTGATACTCCCGAATGGATATACTTTTAATTTGCATCGGACTCATTTTAATGCTTGCAGGAATTGCGGGCAGTATTCTTCCGGTTTTACCCGGAGTACCCGTGAGTTGGCTCGGACTTCTATGTTTGTATTTAACACCATCACTGCCTTTTGATTGGGTCTTTATTATCATTACGGGCATTGTCGCAATTGGCCTCTATATTTTGGATTACGTTATCCCAGCGATGGGCACCAAACGCTTTGGCGGAAGTAAAGCAGGCGCTTGGGGCACCACCATCGGACTAATTGTTGGGATTTTGGCTCCTATTCCGTTCGGTATTCTAATCGGACCCTTTTTAGGAGCCCTTATCGGTGAACTTGTTTTTAATCAGACCGAAGGGAAACTCGCCGTAAAAGCCGCCTTTGGTTCGTTTATCGGTTTTTTGGCCTCAACGTTTATGAAATTTTTTGCTACGCTTGTCTACCTAGGGCTTTTCATCTATAAATTTATAACGAACTGGGATTTATTTTTCGGATAATGAATTCACTTACTGTCGATTCGGGTCGAAAGGAAAATTATCCTGGTTGTCTGGTGTACCGTCTAGATCACTATCTCTTACCCCATCGTCTATTACTAAAAGCTGAAATGAAATAGGTAAATACAAATTGAATACCTCTTCGTTGAATTGCACTGTTGGCGCGGAAGAAATCGATACAGATACTTGCATGGAGTTAATAGATGGAACATACACTGTATTTACCCAAACCAATCCTGTGAATAATCCGAATTCTATCAATCGTGCTCCAAATGTAAACTGGAGTCCGCTCTGCTCCATGGTTCGCGTAGCGGTACATAACACGTTAAAGTTTCCGTTGAAATTGTAAAAACCGAACATGCTGTTAACTTGAGAACCAACAATATCGTTAATTGGGATTTGACCTTGCAGCGAAACTAAGGGGACATACTGCCACAGCACTTGGTTGTCGTTACGAGTGACGTTAACCCCTACGATGGGCGGATTGTTACTGGAAATTTCAGTAGCCGTATAACCAACAGGGAGTGTAAACCCCAATTGTGGATACGCACTATGGATAAATTGTTGCCCGGGATTGGCAATGGTTGGAATTTCGGTAAGTGGCACCGGCTGCGCATTTGCATAATCCCAGTACAAAGCTGGAATGCCAGTTACGTTATTACAAAGCTGTGAATTGAAATCGGCAAAGGGTTCCTGCTGTGGTGTGGGTGTATCATCCTTACTGCAAGCAACGCAAAGCAATATGCTGACAATGGTTAGTAAACTGAATCTTTTCATGATCGTTGTTTCTAACCCATCGAAAAGATCTTACATTGTCATCACATCCATTGGGTTTTTTCTGAAATGTTCGATTTTCGTAATCCGTCAGGAAGTTCTCCCTCGTACTTACCCATGTAGAAAAATCCGAGACAACGTTCGCCTTCGGCCAATGAAACATGTTCTCCCACATATTGAATAAGCGCTGGCGAACTCCAATATGCACCTATGTTTAGATCGTGTGCGGTGAGCCACATATTCTGAACAGCCATTGCCACAGAAGCAACTTCTTCCCATTCTGGAATACGCGCTTCTGGGTCGCGTTGCATACAAATGGCAATCACACATCCCGATTGCAATGCTTTTTGTTCCATTTTCTTGCGCTTAAAATCTGAAGGAGATTCAACCGATTTCACATAGGCTTCGCCCAAGAAAGTTGACAACTGTTTTCTAGAGGTTTCAGAATGAAACACTTTAAAGCGCCAAGGTTCTGTACGTTTGTGCGTTGGCGCCCAATTGGCGGCATCTAAAATCTGGTTGATTTCTTCTTTGGGTATGGGTTGGTTACTATAGACATCTGGGTAGATGGCACGTCTGTTTTCTATGATTTCAGCAAGCATTTGATGTGTTTTCAATGTATGGTAAAGATACTCAAATTGGATGTCAAATTATGCTGTATAAATTCAGAAAGCAAACGTTACACATTCAGCATAAGTTAACAGATAAATATGGTCTGAAGACCGCGCTCTCCTGAGGGATTAGTTCGATTACACAAATCATAGATTTGTTATCATAGTATTCCGAAAGCATCACTTAAGATCCCGCTCTCCAGCGGGATTAGTTCGATTACACAAATCATAGATTTGTTATCTCACTAACAAAAAAAGCCCATCCATTTGGATAAGCTTCTCATCGGTTCTTCCCGATAGCTATCGGGACTAAACCACATTCCGCTTAAAGCGGAACAACACAACATTTTCAATTACTCACTCAAGTGAATAAGTTGCGGTCTGGACGAGACTCGAACTCTTCATTTTAATGAATTAATAATTAGATAGTTACTGTATTTCAAATATTTGGGTGCACCTTATTGTGAGCCTTATATGCAAATTCTGTTGATTAAGTTAATCAAATTATTTAGTTTTATAAATCTCATTTAGATCTCTCTATTGGATTATAGGTCTCCCCAGATTTTATTGAGTAATTATATTTGATAATCCAAAAATTATATGACGGATAAATTTAGAGATATAAAATTCCCCCCTACATATAAATACAGCTCAGACTCAAAGTTTATTCCTTTAGAGTTTTATGAAGATACCTTCCCCATATCACAAAATATTGATTTACTATTAGGTTATTTTAGCTCCAATGCCATAAGAGTTCTGTCTAAGAGCTTTGCAGAATTTGTCTTTAATGGTGGTACGATGAGAATTATTACAAACCACGTTTACAGTCTTATGGACTATGAAAATCTAATATTAAATCCTAAACTTAGCGATGAAGACAAGTTGATAGATATTTTTCAGGACATTTCTGAAATTGAAAAAAATCTTAGTAAACATGGTTTGCACTTTTTTGATTGTTTAAAATACCTTCTTAAAGTAAAGAAGCTTAAATTATTACCTGTAAAATTTAATGAGGTAGATTTAGCGCATTGCAAAACAATGATATTATACGATGGAGTTGATTATATAGTCACAGATGGTAGCATTAATTTTACATTATCTGCACTATTGAGAAATTCAGAAAGTTTTCAAGTTGAAACTCCTTGGAATGGCGATGTTAGTGTAAAAAGAATTGAAGATGTAAAATTCAATTTTGAAAGGATATTTAGTAGGCAACACCCGGATTACAGTTATATTGATAAAGATAAAATTGAGGTTGTTATAAATGCAATTGGAAGAGATAAGGACATTAAGGATTTGTTAGATGATTCATTGATATTAGAAAACTCAGAGTATAGTGAAAAGATCAAAAAGCTCAGGGATAAAAAAGAAAAGAGGTTTACTGCTAAAATAGATTTAATACTTAATACTCCAAAATTTCCTTTCCCTCAAGGACCTAGAGATTACCAAAAAGATGCTTATAACGAGTGGGTTAAGAAAGATTACTCTGGAGTATTTGCTATGGCTACAGGAACAGGAAAAACCATAACATCTCTTAATTGCTTACTCAACATATTTAATTTAGAACAAACCTATAGAGCTATAATTTTAGTTCCGTCAATTGCTTTATTAAATCAATGGGAAGAGGAAGTCAATTCTTTTAATTTTAGAAAAATTCTAAAAGTTGGTGGAGGAAATAATTGGGAAAAAGAATTTGCTAACTATTGTAGCAATTACTCTTGGGGGCTAAAAGAAGATTTAATAGTCATTTCTACTTATGGAAGTTTCGTTCTTGATAGATTTCAAAAGTTATTTAAAAAAGTTCAAAAAGATTTTTTATTGATAGCAGATGAAGCTCATAATATGGGGGCAAATAATATTAAATCTAAACTATCTGAGTTGGAGGTTACAAGAAAAATAGGGCTTTCTGCCACACCAAAACGGATTTATGACCCAGAGGGTACATTAGCTATTGATAAATTCTTCAAAGACGAGCCTCCATACACTTATAGCTTTGGAATGGAGAAAGCTTTAGAATATGGCTTTTTAACTGGATACAAGTATTTCCCAAAAATTGTTGAGTTAACCGAAGAGGAATTTGAGGAATATACTGAGATTTCTAAGAAATTATTGAAATTCTTTGATTTTGAAAATGGTAAATTCAAAGATGACCCAATAGTAGAAATCTTATTACTCAAAAGAAAAAACATAATACATAAAGCTTCAAATAAATTAAATCTGTTTAGTTCAATAGTAGGTGAACTAATAAAAAGCAAGAAAGACCAATTTGTATTTGCCTATATACCTGAAGGAAATACTCAAAATTCAGAAGGTGACAGGGTCAAAATATTAAATCAATACTTGAGAAGGGTTCATAGGGATTTCCCTAAAATAAAAATGAATTCATATACTTCAGAAGACCAAAACCTATCTGAAATACTAAGAGGTTTTGAGGATGGTAAGATAGAAGTTCTGTTTGCTATGAAAATGCTTGATGAAGGTGTTGACATTCCAAGAGCAGAAGTTGGAATTTTTGCTAGTAGTACGGGAAACCCTCGCCAATTTATTCAAAGAAGAGGTAGATTACTCAGAAAACACAAAGACAAAGCTTTTGCTACTATATATGATATGATTGTAGTACCTAAACTTGAGAATAATTTAGGAGAACTATATAATATTGAAAGAAACTTAGTTAAAAACGAATTAAATAGAGTGGGGTATTTTGCAAGTTTATCTATGAATTTTTATGATTCAAAAGACACTCTAGACGAAGTTTGTAAAAAATATGATTTAGATTTAGACACAATTATTAATGAACTATAGATAATGGAAAGAAATCAAATATTACGAGAAATACTATCAGATCCCGAAATAACTGAAAAATATAATATTAAAAAAAGTGAGCTTGATTCCTTAACAACAAGTCCACCCTATCATGAAAAAATAGTTGAAGTACTATCTGTTATCATTAATGAGAATGACAACCACTTAAATTCCTCAATGATTTATAAAAAACTAAAAAACATACATAATATTTAATCCATTATGGCATCAATTATTAATAGTATCTCGTTTAAGAATTTCTTTAATTATTATGGGGAATATGAAGACACTAGATATGAGTTTCTTGAAGGCGTAAACATTGTAGTAGCAGACAACGGAGCAGGTAAATCTAAATTCTTTAATGCATTCTTGTGGCTTTTTTATGACCAAGTTCTAGATTCAGATGACAAGAAAAAGAAAAATGTCAAGGATTTTGCAGTAAAAATTATTTCTGACAAAGCTAAGAATGAAACTTCCATTGGTGATCAAGTTCAAACTGGAATTAAAATTGAATATTCTACTGGTAGATACAAATATCAAATTACCAAATCCTTTACTGCAACTAGAATAAGTCAAAAAATAACTGACCTTGATAGTTGGCAAATCACAATAGATGATATGGAAGTGGATAAAACTGATCATGTCTTACCTAAGTACAAGCCTGTCTATGATGCAGAAGAAAAGCAAAAAATAATTAGCCAACTTATACTTCCTACTCTAAGACAGTATTCTTTCTTTCAGGGCGAAGAAGTAGATAAAATGATTGACTTTAGTAAAAAATCAAGTATTGAAGATGCTGTAAGAACATTAACTAATATCAGTAAATATGAAGACATAGCTGACATTGTTCAAGATATTGCAGAGAAAGCTGAGAAAGACTTGAATAAGCAAACTAAATCTACAAGTGATCATAATGATAGGTTAGAGATAGCTTTAGAAACTAAAAAAGAATTACAAGAAAAACTAATTCAAGAAACTGAGAAACTATCTGAGTTCAACACATTATATGAAGCTGCTGAACAGGAAAAAAATGACTTAGAACAAAACTTTGCTAATGCTGAAAAAAGAAAGGAATTAGATGATAAAATTTCAGACAAAAACAGAGTGCTAAAACAAGTCAAAGAAGACTATGACTCTTTTCTTGATGGCATAAACAATAGGTTTTTTGACGGCAATTTTTCTTGGATTTCTTTAGGGTTTGAAGAGTCAATAAATGAATTTAAAGAAAAAATTCAAGTGTTTAGACAAAAACGCTATGAAAAGAAAGCATTATTGAATGCAGCAGAAAACCCAAATGACTATTTTACAATTTTACCATCAGACTCTCCAGATGCAGTTACATTACAACAAATGATTGATGGTGAGCATTGTTATGTTTGTAATAGACCTGCTAAAGAGGGTACTGATGAATACGACTATCTTTTAAAGCTTAAAAATAGACCTCACGAAAACACGAACCAAAAAGAGTTTGTGAAGAATAATTTAGAAGATTTTTTTGGAAACCTTCAACTTAATGCTGCTCCGTTCTTAAATAAATTTGATGCTATACCAACCAGTGTATTAAGAACTAGAGAAAAGGAATTAGAGCTAAAACAAAGATTAGATAAGTTAAGTTCAGAATTAAAAGCTCTAAAATCCCAAAGAAAAGATATTTTAATTTCTGGCACAGAAAAAGAAGGAACAGATAATGCTTCTACAATTATAAACCAATACAAGGGTTCTATAAGAAGAATGGAACAGGCATCTTCAAGAATTGAAAGACTCCAAGATTCTATTAAAGACATAAAAACCAAAATCGCAAATACTGAAAAAGAAATTACCAATCTGCGCCCTAAAGATATCCCAGAAGGATATACTGTAAATTATGAAATAAGTAAAGATTTGGTTGATGCTACTTTAAAAGCAAAGGAAAGAGTATTTGATAAAATGGTTAGTCTTTTAGAAAATCATGCTAATGAGCATTTCCAAAGTTTAATTAAATATAATGACATTAAGGGAGGTGTTTTAAGGTTTGAAAAGTCTCCTTCTGGTGGTATTTCATTAGATTACATTGATGATGCAGGAAATGAGGTTTCTGGTGCTTCTGAAGGCTTCCAAAGAATGAAGAAGTTTGCAGTAGTTATGTCTATCATTTCAGCAAATACTTCACAATATAATTACCCTCTTTTAGCTGATGCACCTTTATCTGCTTTTGGAAAAGCATTTAATAAAGGGTTTTTTGAAGCTATCCCAGAAGTGTTCCCTCAGAGTATCATACTAGTTAAGGATTTATATGATAAGGATTCAGAAGACAAACTCACAGATTTAGGTCAAGACCTAATGAAAAATGATTTCATTAAAACCTTTTACCTTAATGAGGTTGATGAAGAGTTATCGCAAATAGAAAGAACCACTAAAATTGAAAGAAGAAAATAATGAATAGTCAAGAATTCAAATCAAATTTAGTCACCAAAAGACCTCGCTATGCAAATAGTAGAATCCCATTGTTAGAAGCACTGGCCAATAAAGGGGCTAGATCATCTGAATACAGTCAATTTGGACCTATATATGAGCTTTATATTTATGCTATGATGACTGGCATAAAACAAAAAAGACGTTTACCATTACCTCCAAGAAACTTAACTTCAGACTTTCTGGAAATTGGAAAATGGAAAAGAGACTCATCATTAGTAGATTTTTTATTGATGGTCATATTCACTCAAACTGATGATTTAAATATCGACTGGAATGAATTAGAGGAAATGGAAGAAGACCGATTAAACAAAGTAATTTCTGATGTTATTACCCTAATTGAAGAATACGCCAATGGTGGTCTAGAATATTTAGAAAACCTTTATGAAAAAGGAGAGTTAGAAAATTCTCATTATATGTTTATTGATTTATATAAAGGTGTCTAAAAATGTTAAATATAAATGTATTCATGAGCATAGTGCTGATTTAGCATTAATAATAAGTCAATTAGGTTATGAAGATGTACATAATTGGTTAATGATTGCCTCTGGTATAAAAAAAGTTGATTTTATTTGGAACAGGTTTGATAAAACAGATAGCAAAGAATGGTGCAGACCCTCATATGAATATGATCTAGCCAAGGGAAATATAAGTCAATTGTATATTGATCAACTAACTGTCTTTAATTATGTTTGGGGTGGTTTTGAAAATTTACTCACCAAAAGATATTCTAAAAGTCAAATTAAAAAAATTGGTAAAATTAACCTTTGTATTAAAGAGCTTGAAAACTTAGATGAATTACCCATCAAAGATTATGATGTATTTAAAGAAAGATTTTTTTTGATGTTTAACAGTTGCTTGAAAAAAAATATAATTGAATATAAAAAAACAATTCCAAAAGACGAGATAAAAATTATATATAATATTAGAAATAAATTTGCTCACGGAGATCTAGAGTTTCCTGAAGACATAGAATATAATTCTAATTTTAACAACCCAATTGATTTAATTAAGCTTATTCAAGCTAGCACTAGATTAGTTCTTTTTTATATTCAAAGTTTAGTTTCAATTACAAACAAAGGTGCTAGAGTCTATTCATATCTTAATAATTTATTTACAAATGTTGATTTTGATGATTATGAAGATGATTTATTTCCTGCCGATTTTATACTAAATAGAGTACATTTAAAATACTTACCAATATCAAACCTAAAACCAGGATCAGACAATGTCTTGAATTATTAGAACACATGCTTCCACAATTTTTGACATCTGCAAAGATTTAAAAACGTCTTCATTATTGAAAAAAGTTAAAATTCTTTTTCTCTCAAAAATTAGAAATTCTTTTTCTAATAAATCAGAGTTATAAAATTTTTTATCTGTTGTATTAATCAAAGAATATGGGATCATCATAATATGTTGTGGACTAGTTTTGTAATAAATGAAGTAATTTTCAAACCTTCTAGTATCATGATGTTTAGATTCCACGTCTTTACCACAAGCACATTGAGCCAGATATATCAATTTATTCATGCATGAATCAGAGAAAGGTATCCATCCAATAATATCAAGTCCTCTTTCTTGATAATTTCTTTCTGAAATACCTGATAGTTCATAATCATCTGTTTTCAATCCAATGTCTTTTGCTAATGAAGAAATTTTTTTAATCGCATTACCTTGATATGGAGAGTTCTTTCCAAATTCTTTTGTTATAGCGTGGGAAGGTAGAAATTCTTTAAGAACTTCAAATGAAATTGATTCAAATTCTGTGGTAATATCAGATTTAAATTCACTGAACACATTTAATTTTGATGATATTAACATCCCAATATACAGCTTATTTTTCCAGCTCAAATCTGATTTAAGTGTGATTAAATTATCATCATCAACATTAAACGCATAATCTAAACCAAATACATTTGCTCTTTCTTGAATAAATGTAAATACTTTACCCAACCAACTCTCGTCTTTATCTCTTTCTTTAGCATTGTTATAATCCTTAGTACCAAAAAATCTGTCCTGAACATCACCAAAAGATACTCCATCAGCATTTGAAAAAACCGCAATTAGCTCTATAAAATCCGCATATAATGTATACTTATTCTTAACATAATTTGGGTTGTCAATTTGAGTATAATTTTGAAAACAAATGTTTATTTTATCATTAAAACTCATCTTCTCCAGTTTCTCTTTGATCTTTAAAACTTTTAATCTTCTTCGCAATGTTATATATGGTTCTTAAATCTTCAGGTAATTCAGAATAGAATTCATTGACCCTATTTGATAAACTATCAGCTGTCTCTAATTTCTTTAAAGAACTTTTGACTTCTTTTCTAAATAAAACATCTAAATCATCTGTCAATTCATATGCCTCGTTAATTGTTGCACCATTTTCAAATGCTTCAATTGCTTTTTTACTACCTAAAACTTTATCTAACTTGCTTAAACCTTTACTATCGCCTATCACTCTTGATTTGCCTTGAGTTTTCTCAAACCACCAATGAGTAATTTTTTTTAGATTTTCATCATTTAAGGAAGCAACTGGATTTTCACTATTAAAGTCAACACTTAAAAAAGCTCTAATATTTTCTTTGAATAAACCATCAGTAAAATAATTTAAATGAAAGCGTGTGTCATTTAGGTTATCTATGTTGTAAAAGCCTTCATCTTCAACTTTATTATAAACATACAAACTTGTAAGTAGCCTTTTAATGTAATTACTGGAGCTACCAATCATTTTTGCAATTCTCCTTGATGCATCCAAAAATGATTTGTCTTTAAATTCGCTTTCTCTTAAATCATTAAGATACCTTGCTTTCTCTAGTAATTTCCACGACTTTATGCCTGTAATATGTCTAAAGCCAAGATATTTAAGTATCTCATCTTTATCATCAAATACAAGACAGGGTATTGAAGTTGGCTTAAACTTTGCCTCTGAACATATCTTTTTTAAACTCTCTTTCTTAACATCTGAAATGTCGGGATTTGATAACAATTTCACAGCTGTTAACCTTCTATTACCTTCAATAGTGATATACTCATCATTACCTTCTTCTATAACTAGAAGCTGTTCCCCAGCAAAAAAATCATTTTCACCAATAGCCATCATTAACTCTAATGTTGCAGCCTCTAAAAGCATATATTGTATTATGGATTTTTCGTCTTTTCCTTGCTTAGATTTAGGTAATCTTGGATTATTTGCATCCAGTTTGATTTTCGATAAATCAATACTTTCAAATCTGTGAGCCATAATTAAACTATTTTTGTTATTCCCGTTTCTATCTTCTCAACTAAAAAATCAAACCCATCAATATTAGACCTTTGACTTAGTTCTTCATTTAGTAATTGAAGTCCATCATCTATATGCATCTTAATGAATTTAGGGAGGTCCTTATCAGTTATGTGAATCCCATAATGTAAAGCAACCATCCCTAAATAATAATCTAAGTAATCTCCAAGAAGCACAGCTTTAGAATATTCTTTACCACTAGAATTTTGGATATCTTCTAATTTTAATTTTCTGTCTTGAGACAAAGAGTGTGCTAATGCTATTCTAGAAATAATATTCTCAGTCCCTAGGTTTAAACGTCTAGTTAATTTAGCAACTACCTCTCTATTTTCTTTACTGGTTCTAATATGTGTAAACATCTTTTTCTTTTTTAAATTCTTTAAACAAATTATTTACACGAGTAGCAATAATCTCAGAGCCTTTTTCTGTATTATGAATTAAAAAAGCCTTGTTTAAGTTGGGCTTTAAAAGCTCATACTCTGTTTCTGACAGTTCCTTTTCTAATAAAGGAAAAAGCACTACTTGCTCTGAAATAGATGGGTAAAACTCTTTAATGATATTTTTAGAGTGGTACTTGTCAAATTTTTGCAATGGACTATCAATAAATACTGGAAATTTAATTCCAGACTCATCAACAAGGGCTTTAAGTAAAGCAGTAGCATAAAGCTGTTGCTCACCTTTAGACAACGAATCTTTATCTATTACTACTCCATTTTTGTCTAATAAGTCAATATCCATAACATCATCAATAATATTAACTCTAACATTAGAAATGAAATCCTCTTTATGCATCAACTTGTTTAAGCCTAAGGAAACAGATTTTTGTAAAGAATACTTTTTGTCCTCTTTTATTCTTTTAATTAACTCATTAATCTTAATCAAAAGTTTTTGAGTAACATCATACTTCTTTTTGTCTGTTTCAACCAAATTAAAATTCTTCTCATATTCAGACCTAACCTTTTTGTGAGACGTTAACTTTAATCTTAATCCACCTAATTCTTCTAAAAGCTCATTTTTTTCATTTAAAAGCGTTTCAATTTTAGCATCAGTTTTAGTCTTTTCATCTCTAAACTGTCTCGCTAAGTGATTGTCTTTTCTTGCCTCTCCTTGCTTTATCTTATTGATAGTTCTACTCAATAATGCTCTATTGATCTTCTCTTCTTTCACAATAGCATTAAACTGACTCAAGAACGTTGTTTTGATGTTATTGTAAATAGCTTCAAACTCTCTAAAAGACTCTTCATTAAATTCAAGATATACCTTACCTACTTTTGAGGTTTCATCTTTTTTCTTAAACTTTGATTTGATAGAGCTATTAATAGCTTTTTCAATTTTATCTTTTATTGATGGATCTAAACTTAATAGATCTTCATTAGTTAAAATACTTTTTGAAAAAGTCTGAAGTTCCTTCTTTAGAATCTTTTCAGTTACTGCTCCATATAAATCATCATTTTCTAAAACAAGTTGATTATACAACTTGCTTAGATGCTTACCTGCAATTACAAGCGGTACTAAGTCTAGTAGTTTTCTTAACTCTTGTTTTATGCTGGTTGATTCATCTTTTAAAACATCACGTTTGGACTTTAACTCTTTTAATTCTTCTAAAGTAATGGAGTTCCCCTCACGAATTAACTTTTCTTGAAGAGAATCGCTTTCAGATTTCAAAATGACAAGATGTTTATCAATTTCATCTTGCTTATCTTGATTATGGCTTATGATTTTTTCAAGCTCTTCTTCTTCAGACAACAACTCTTTTAGCTTGAATTCTTCATGTTCTGAAACACCTCTTCTTCTCAGTTTTGTCAATAAAGACTCTAAGTTGTTTTTAAGTTCTTCATACTTCTTAATTCCTAAAACTTCAGAATAGGCTTTACTTAAACTTCTTAATTCTGACTTGGACTTTGCTTCTGCAAGAGAAACTATCTTTTCTGCATCAAAAAAGAAGAATTTTGCTATCTCTCTCGGAAGAATAAAGTCATTAATAAAGACCTCAAAACCTACATCTTTAGTCAGCTCATTTTCATCACCATCAATAAGAATTTGTAATGTTTCCTCTTTAGTTTTAAGACTATATGTTCTTCTAATATTTACTGTTCTACAAGGAATAGATGGAATTAGTAAATCTTTTAATTCTACTTCAACCGTAAAGGAAGCATCAGAACATTCATCTTTAACGTCTCTATTTATCAATGACAATAAATAATTGTCATAACCACCTATATTTTTGACATCCTTTTTATACTTATCCTCCACCTGAGTCATAAGTTTTCCATAAAAACACCATATTAATGAAGTTAAAAATGTTGTTTTACCAAAACCATTTTTACCTGCAATAAGACTTATGTTTTTATCCGCTTTAGATGAAAGATCCAATTCATTTTGACCCTTATATATCCTAAAGTTATTAAGTTTTATTTTACTTATTTTCATAATTCATTTTCATTAACAAATGACTCTATTCTATTTTCAACATCATTATGTAGTCCATATTTAGAAATCATAAGTGTCTTTGTTTCTTGCAGAGTTATGAGATTATCTATTAAATGATAGTACGAAACATCCTCCTTACAAACATCTTTTAAGATTCTTCTTTCTGTATCATCTAAAGACTTAATGTTATTTGTGCTAATGTCTTTATTGTAGATTTTCTTATAAATATCACCAACAGTATAATCAAACTCTAGATCTCTATTCCACATCACTTGAATTGCGATTAACTCTTGATTAGTAATTAAAGTTACATGTGGTCTTTCATTCTGCACTTCTTTTTGAATCTGTAAAAGCTCTTTTAATATTCTAGCTCTATAATGCATCTCATAATTCCCAGATCTGTGACCTTCTTCATCCACGGCTGGCATTCCATTTCTTCTAGTATCAGACCTGTTTTCACTAATATTTCTATTTTCTACTAGACTATTTCTAAATTCTAAAAGTGGTTGCATCCAATGCTGACCATTTTCTATCAATGCTGTCATTGATTTGTCCTGTTTTACAACTGTACAAGTCCAACAACCAAATCTACTTTGACCACAAGAAGAGTGTGCCTTATTTGTTACTATTGTTGGACACTCATAATCATCAGCACTAGCATCAGCATATATTTGGAATAAAATAGAATTATCAAAGCCCCAAGGTGATGGTATTGAATTAATTATATACCATATTTCCTCTAGCATTAATTCTTTTATTGGTGCATACACATAGGTGTTTGCATTTGTATTGTGCTTCGAAAGTCTTTTTCCCTCAACTTCATGTTTCTTCATTGACCTTTCACGAGTAGCACTTTCTTCATATCTAGTACCCAACAAAACAATAGCCTCTCCTTTTTCATCTATTTGCTCTAACAAGAAATTAGATGTTGGTCTAATTTTGAGTTTATCTGTACACCATCTAAAAGTATTATTTGGTACAGGATAACCTTTACCAATGACATTAATCCAAAAAGACTCTTCTAACTTAGGAACTGTTTTCTTTACTATAATTGGAATTCCCTGATCTCTAGCTTCTTCTTCAACTTTAATCAAAACATCGTCTATATAGCTAGAAATAATTGGGTTCTCAACCATAGTATCATTGCACACTACATAAACTGGTCTTCTCAGTTGATAAGGATAAGGTAAATCTTGTTTTATTCTCTGTAGGGCAATCCATACTAAGGTCAATAAAACCGTAGAATCTTTTCCTCCACTAAACCCTATAATCCAAGGTCTGTCTGTTGTATCTGCGTAAGTATATTGATCTATAATTTCAGAAATTATACCCTCAACTTTTTTACTTCTTATTTTTATCATAATATAAAGGAATGTTTCAAAATTAAGTTAATTGATAGTCAATATCAACGGTACTAGGTTTTATTAATTATATAATTATTAACCATCCTTAAAACAGAATGACCCAACTCCTTATCAAGCAGAAGTTGGACTTTCAAAAACTCAAAAACGGCGGCAATTTCCATTACTCTTGATTGCTTTTAAAAACCAGTGCTTTCTGTTTTCTTCATTACTATATTTTTTTCACCCATATAATATTTTGATTTATAGGAACTATAAATTTTAGTCCTAACTAGACCCGAACCTGTTGTTTCTAGATGGCTAAAATAAAGAGATAAGACAGACCAGATTTATTTTGGAACCTTAAATCACATCTATTAGATCATATATCATCTTCATCCTTAAAAGAATAATATTCATTGTTAGACAGTATAATATGATCCAACAGATTTATATCTAGAAATTTACAAGCGCTCATAATTTTCTTAGTTATGGTTTTATCTTGGGCACTTGGTTTCATATTACCAGACGGGTGGTTGTGTGCTAATACTATAGCAGAAGCTTTTGATTTAAGTGCGACTACCATGATTAGCTTTACATCTACTACAGTTCCCGCTGTGCCTCCCTTAGAAAGGCTGTAAAGACCTAAGACCTTATTGTCACGGTCCAATAGCAAAAGTTTAAATTCCTCCTGTAATTCAATTGTATTTGGATTCCAACTCTCTTTCAATACCATAAAGGCAGACAGACTACTGGTAACCTTAATTTTTTGTTTGTTTTCATTTTTATAGATTAGTTCAATTTCTGATATTTTGTTCATGGCTGTAGTTTTTAAATTTTGACATAAAAAAACCCCACCAGTTACGGCAGGGTCTTCTATTTATAGTTTAGTTGTTTATTCTTTGTACTTCCACTTAAACCCAGAAGCACTCTTATATTCATTTCTACAACATTTTGCAATGCTTGATTTATTTGCTCCTGAAGGGTTCGCTGCTTCAGCCACAGACTTAAATTCTGCAATTATATTACCATCTAAATCCATTTGTACTACCATCTTTCTTCTGGCATCAATATTTGGAACAAATGGCTCTTTAAGTTCATAGCTCCAATAATAGCCATTAAGCAGCTTGTTCACATTCAGACAAGCCTTTGATATAGCCTTTTTATTTGCATTAACTGCATCGGCTGCACTATCGAGACTATCATATGTCGCAACTAAAGTACAATCATCGATGTTGTATTGATAAACTGTCTTTTTGAATCCTCCTCCAGAATCAGAATTATATCCATTTCTAAAGGAGTCAAATTGTAAGATGTAATCTTTCTCTTTAAGTGCAAGCTCATCACTAGTTGAAGCTGTATCCACCTGTTCCCAAACAAATGCTTCAGAGCCATAGGTAGCTATCTCTTGATGGAAATAATGCCCCGTTCCATCACTGGCTTTTTGCAGGTGGTCCTTTTTCCTTATATCAACCGAATTGATAGTTGAGCCAATGTACACCCTACCATTCTCCATGTTCTCAACTTTGTATATTATAAATTCATTCATAGATAATTATTTTTTTTCATCATTTTCTTTTAGGGAAGCCATCTGTAAACCTAATGTTTATAAGGGCTTACAAATCGAATTACCAAGTCAGAATTGGTAGTTGGCATATAGACTTCTTAAGATCTAGCTTATTCACGGTTGTATTTTCCATCCAGCCAATCCTTTAAAAGTGATCGCATTCGTTTCGAGGGAATAAAAACATTCATTTGTTTTCCATCTCGGATGCATCCCCTCCAAATCCATTGGATCAGCTCTGAGAGCGCCCATAGATCTTCATTCAGATGAATATCCTTTTCTCTAAAAAAACTAATGTATTGGGGGTTAAAATACCGGTTACCTAGATAAGCCATAGACTCTTTGTGCCTGTAGGTATTAGAAGCTCTTGCATTAATAGGAATAAATCCCTTGGAATATCCACCGCCGGCTAGTTTACTTCTTGAGTTTTTAAATGTGGTAAAGGCGTTTTCATTTGATTTGGTTCCAAAAACTTTACCAAAAACATAAGATGTAGCATCCTTTATCTTGTTAGAATTTCTTTTGTCGAGATTATCAACCCATGTTTTACTGAAAGAGTTTCTTCCGCATATAGAATTAGACCTACCCTCATATATCCTAAGATGTTCTTTTATATGTTTTAATTGACTGCTATCTTCCTTGTATAATAATTCATAATGGATATCGTACAACCTGAAATAAGCAGCCAATAGACTCCCTTCGAACAAATAAGTCAATATCTGAACCTCTATAAACTCTTTAAATATTTCAATGGGAAAAACCCAGACAAAGAAATACCTATCCAAGAAATACACAGAACTGCGACTACACAAGTTTTTGATTTGTCTAAAGGCAGGATCACTGTAATCATCATTGATAAAGTTGACCTCATTAGTCACATCATTGATAACTATTAAATCCTGATTCCTTAAAATCTCTATGTCCTGTGCACCGATATTCAAGACCTCAATGGGCATAACCACCTCATCTAGAATTAATATGTAATCTTTGAATTGCTGAAAGTCGGATTTATTCAATCCTAGGAACAGCGCATGTGTAGAAATGATGTTCTTCCCTTGAGAAGCCATTTTTAGAAACTGCGCTCTTTTATTAAGGTATTTGAAAGTAGGCTCGGCATTTAGATCGATGCTACCATCATCTAAAATGAGATCTGTTGTAATCTCAAAACTGCCTGAGCCAAAATCTTCCATATCCAACGGGGCAAATACTTCCTCACTATTCAAGGCATCTAAAATTCGTTGGATTTCAGTTTTAAATGGAGTGATATAAATAAACTTCCTTTCCTCATTTAGGTAAGATTTCATTCTCTCAATAGCATCATGGGTCTTACCACTTCCCATGATTGCATCATAAATTTTGATTTTACTCATCTATTAAATTTTTGGAGTTATTCCACGTCGCAAAAATTTAGTAAGTAGTGAACTCGACCTAAAAGGTCAAATAAACTAGGAAAGCAACTAAAACGAATGATTAAAAATGAAATTATTGAAGAAAATATAGAATTTACATTTGAAGTTTCAAAAATACTCTGGCGATTTTTTCAACTACAAATGTACGAAAAAAAAATGACATATGCAAATTTATTAACAACTGTTTTATAATATTCGTAATTATTCTGCCAAAATTTCAAAATGATAATAAAAATATGCTTGTCCTTCAATTACATATACAGTAATTAATTGCATTGTCACCTTAATTTCATCCACCTCAACAATTTCACTTTTATTGATCTGTCCTACATTCCCTTTTGCCATCACCTTGAAAGGACATTTCAATACTACCAACTTATTCTCCCAGTCTACAATAAATAATTCTTTCGGATGGCTATACCTTAAAATATCAGCTAATTGTTGCTTGTTCATTTTCAATAAAATTTTTTGGAAACACCCCAAATAGCTATATTATATTGTTGGTAACAACCAATTCGCAGTGCCATTTAGCCTCGTATTAGCTAGGTTATTCATCAATGCGTACAAATTTACGTTCCGCTCCAAATTGTTATCTATATAGCTGGACTTGTTCGCTTCGGTTAACAGATTATACAAGTTCCAAAAGCTTATGGAGCCATCCTCACTTCTTTGGAAGTTTTCACAGTTGTAATAATCCTTGACAACTTTGGACAGTTGACTCTCATTTAAGGTTATTGGAAAACCTAAATTTTGTTGTGCCTTAGCCTTAGCAAGGTACATTTTCAATTTTCCAATTAAATGTGCAAACTCATTCTCGGACAAAGTATGATCACACATTTGTCTTAATAATTCTAGATGTCTATCCACGTTGTAAGTGGAAACTAACTCAGCTATTTTATCTTCTAGATCCAAAACAGAACCTACCCTTACATCATTTAGTAAACCATCCGTACTTACACATAAATTGGTGCAGACCATGTTCTTGAAGCCAATAAAAGCTTTGAATTTTTCCAAGCTCTTTGTGCTGTAGAGGTTCTCTTGGTTATAAGCTCTTACACCACCTACAGAAAGACATAACTGATTACCATTCACCTCCTTGGTAACTGATTTGATTTGTATCAGAAATGCACATCTCTCATAGTAGATAGTCTTTTCACTTTCCAAAAGTTCTTTTGCTGGCTTCCCAATAGCATCAGGGGTCCTCCCTTTAACAATATGACTTACTTTAATTTCAGGGTCTGTAATTTCGCTATCTGGGAACATCTTATTTACAGTTTCTATAGTCTTTTGGATAAACTCGTAATGACTAATGGTAGTCTCGTTATCTTTTGAGAATACTGGAATAATACATTTTTCTTTTAGATGTCTAAGTGATACCGTTTCAGTATTTGCTTCTATAAATGAACTTTCATTACTCACAATCTTCATTTCTTGTTGAACCATGTTCAAGGGTTCATTATTTGCTATTAGCTCCATTTGTTTCAATGTTTTTAGGTTTAACAATAATTTCTTCATTAATGACCTGATTCGATATTCCATCCAATTCAGATTTTCTTTTTAATATCAATGGGTGGATTTTCTTTTGAATGCTCGCATATTTGGAATAAATATGCTTAAGACCTTCCAAAGTCGTAGCTTTCTTGATTTCTTCTATTGCCTCGTCAATGGAAACCCCTTCATTACACCAAGCTATCAGTTTCTTGCCAGTTGCTTTATTGATAACAAACTCTGGTTTAGCCATAAATAACCCGGTACGATCCTTAGATGCTTTTACTAGGTGCTTATCGTTAATCAGTTCAAAATTTACTGTCAGTTCATACTCAAACCCCTCTCTTGTAATCTCTTTCATTCCTAATTTAGTAACCTTTGCACGACCGTTCATATCGGTGTCCATGGCATAGTCCACTTTTTTTCTTACCGTGGTAATAATATGGCAGGGTGATTTTAAAATGGTATCAATAAAAGCTTGGTGACGGGGACTTACCTTTCTCCAATCTTGGAAACGTCCACCTAACTTTTCATGAATATTGAGACACCCTCCTTCACCTGTCCATTCGTGTGTAATACTGTCAATGATTATCACCTCTATTTGGCTGTTTTCACAGGTTCTAATGGCTTCAATGTACCGTTCTGGACTATAGGGTTCATTTAACGCTAATACACTAAAGCCACCTAGATGAGCGTATAAATTTGCACTGCTATTTTCAGTGTCGATGACCGCTATTTTTGACCAGTCATTGGTGATTCCAAAAGCCAACAATAAGGCACTGTAGCTTTTACCAAACCCTGACGCACCACTTATTCCTAATCTTAATTTTACTTGAGCCCTTTGGGCTATATTCAGTTTCATATTTTCATTGTTTTTATGGTTTTATTACTATTTGTAAGACAAGCGTAGTGTGCATAAAAAAAGGAGCCCAAATAGGCTCCTCTAATAATTATGCTTTCTGAGGTCTATATCACCTCCTCCTCATCAATCATGTGTTCTTTGACATCGTCCAAGGAAATCCCCAAAGATTCAATATCAAATCTTCCATTGCCGAGGTGTTCTTGAGCAACACCCTTCGAAACACCACTCAATGTGATTTCAATCGGAAGTACCTTACCCTCGGCGTATCGCTCTGGATTGTCCTGTAATCTGGAATCCCACACAATTACAGAACCTCTCTGGGTTGCTCTTCCATTTGCATCTAGAAGTTCAACCTCCGCCCAATGGTATGCGGTCATATTGTCGTTCTTCAGGTGCATGGGATTAGAATCGGTAGTTAAGCTGTTCAAGAGCCTAGCATCCAACACCACTTTCTTTACGATGTTTCCATCATATTCGTTTTCAATAATTTTCATAATCAAAAAATTTAAAGATTAATAATGATTTAAGGGGGGATACCCCCAAAACCAAAAAAGAGTGGGGTTGAGGTTAGATTATAAAGCATTCACTTCAATGCTATAATTTTGATTATAGAGTAAGGGGGGGGTATCTAAATTGAGCTGGAATTGTTGATCTTTTATAAAGTCTCAAAAAAATTATCAAAAAAATTTTTAGTCCCAAAGGATATTCCCTCTTTTAAAACGAAGAGACATACATTCACAGTTTGGGCAAAAATAAGTCCCATCAGTTAGTAAATTCTTATCCCACTGAAACAATATTTTTGAACCTTTAATTCCCTCTGGAGTAGATTTATTATAGGGTGTCGCATTCTTTTTATCACAGACAATACATGTGAGAGATTTATCCAACGAGTTCACCTGAACTACATTTTTACATTGAGTGCAAAGACAAGGTATGTAATTAAATTCTTTGTGAGTCAACCTGCCGCCACCTACTGATACAACTGAATTTAAACCGCATTTACATATGGCGATTATTTGTGATCCCATTATAAAAAATATTTAACGATTGTATTTATTTCCTGTCCGGAGTGCATACAGTTTCTTGGAAAAGAATGTTTTCCGTCTTCCTTCAGGAGGGTGCATTATTTCAAAATGAAATTCATTCAAGTTCAGTTCTATAATTTCAAATCTTTGAGCTTCAAACTCCTCCATCCTATTTTCCGATGCTAAGAAAACAAAAAAATGATTTTCTTCACTATTAGGAGTGCGATTAAAAGAATATTGCGATCCATCATCGGTATATTTTATTTGAGCAAATTCAAATATTTCAACATTTTGACCAATGGTTCTGTCCCAACTTTCTATAATTTGCATTAACCGATACTCTATCTTCATTTCCATATATTTATTATTCAAATATAGTTATTATACATCATAACTCCTTGTGTATGATATTCCCGCATCTTGTCAGTTGTTATTATGACAGACGCGGAGAAACAATTTTTATATTCAGTTGGCAGGAATATTGCCAAGTTAAGAAGACTTAAAGGCTTCAGCCAGCTTGATATCTGTGTTCAGATTGATATGGAAAAATCGAATCTTTCCAGTATAGAAAATGGTAGACAGAATTTTACTGCTCTCACCTTAAAAAAAATTGCTGATGCTATTGGTGTAGAGGTACACCACTTCTTCCTACCTCCCCAATAAAATAAAAAGGAATTTGATCCTTTCGAGATGTCATTACGGGTTTCCGTATAAATACGTATTCCACAATTCTTTATTTTTGGTAACTTAGAGCCTCTTACTTTTAATACGAAGTAAATGACTGAACAATTAGAAATCAAAAAAGAGCATCGTACACAAACACAAAAGCTTGTTTACTATTTGATTGCATTATGCGTAACGGCAATAGGCTTCAGTGTAACCCAAACGACAGGTCAAAAACTTATGATATCACAAATTCCACTTAGATTTGCAGTGACGTGTTGGGCATTTAGTGTTTTTTTTGGATTACGTTTTTTGAACCATAACTTAAATATTTTTTACGACAACAACCTCTATTTTGATATTCTCAAGGGGCATATTCCAGAATTTAATAGAAGTACTTCTCACCAACATTATGCGGCTGAACTTGTTCTTGAAAAAATAAACAAAGCCATAAAAAAGCATCAATATCATCAATTTACACAGGAATTATTATTCTATGTTGGTATTGTCGCTTTTTTAATCTGGCACGTACTTAACATGTACAGCAAAACGATTTGTTAATATGTTGAACAAAAAAGTTACCTTAGCCACCTTCTATCTTTCTACCAATCCTTCATGTCTCCTAACTAATTCGTTATTCTCTTATTTTAAAAAGGATATCTTAAATTTATTAAATCCAGAGCGACAGAACCCAATTAAATTGATAATATGGAAATACCCGTTACTCGATTACGAGAGTTTTACAAATTCTTAGGAATATTTTCTACGGAAACTCATTTGAAAATTCTAGAAGATTTTAATAGAAAGAATAATTACACGAAACTGATTAAGATTTTTGAAGAGAGTCAAGTTCATTTTGCTAAATATAGTAGTAATGATTCATTTACATCAGCTTCAAAAAGAAAAGCACTACCCTCTTTGCCAATTCATACCATAAAACGAACAAATGATTTTGTGGCAATTCTAGAAAGTAATAAAACAAATAAAATAAATAAAAACCCAGATTTTGATTTTGTGTTTATTGATAGAGAAATTAGTCCTTTTAGAACTACAGGTGGAATAAAATTTGAAACAGGCAAGTCTGGAAAATCATCTGGAACGGGAGGATTAGACTTCATCGGAAAGAACATCAAAAATGGACTACCAATAATAGGCGAAATAAAGGTGGGTAATGACAAAAACCCATTTTTTGCAGTAATTCAGTTGTTGACATACTTATCAGAACTCACAACGAATAATCAGCTAGAAAGAATTAGATCTACAAATTTGTTTAAAAATAGAACCACTAAAGTCAAATCGGATATATTTTATCTTTACATATTATTATCTAATTACAACTTGAATTCTCCTCTCAAAAAAAAATTGCTAAATGAATCTCAAAAATTAGCACAAAAATTAAAGGAAATCGGCAATATAAAAGACATTGTATTTATTGAGCTAAATGATATTATGGAAGGTATGAATCAAGTTCATAAATAGAAAAGTCTACTTGCAATTGCACTTCTTATCCATTATATGTTCATTAAATTTTTCGCCATAACTGATAGAAGAGCCATATTTGAATTCTACCCAATTCGGATAAATTATATTACAGAAAACATAACTTTTAAATCCAAGACCATAATCATCGGTTTTAATTTCGGCAATCACGTAATATTTGTCCTCATAGTCAAACAATTCTACCTTGGACAACCAGGATGAGTTCAATTGTGATTTAAGTATGACATCCTCTGTATTAGCATTCTCTCTAATAAAATCAATTACGTCTTCACATAAAACTACTTTTTCAACTTCAAAGCATTTTTGCAATTCATCAAAGGTGCTATTCAAGTTCTCTATACCTTCATTTAAATCATCTAAGCTTGCTTGATAAAAACCAATACCATCGTTCATCCGTTGATAGATACTCCGATTATTTCTTAATTCTGACGCGCTTATTAATGCCAGTGCGCCTAACTGCAAATCTTTCAGTGCCGATTCAAAACTACTCTGCAAGTATTTAGAATTGTAATACGCCCCCGAACATCCAGCTTGTTTTGTATCATTATGGATTATCTTTGATAAGTAGATTATTTGATCAATGTGATCTTTGGCGTCCACAGAATATGAAGTAGAATAAAGCACTTGAGCTCTCAAGCGTGATGAATTAGATATATTAAAACATGCTTTGGTTGCATTAATAGTTCTATTAATTGCTGTGAAAGCACTTTCATAATGATAGAATAATTGGTTGTAATTATTAGATAGCTCAGAATTCTGTCCTATCACATTATAGGCTATAGTTAAAATTATCGTACTTAGATAAATTGTCCTCTTCACGTCTATAAATTTTTCTCAATTTATGAAATAATTAGTATTCAACTCATAGAAAGATATATTTGCGTCTTGAATGAATGTTTATCTCAAACATCATATTAAAAAGGGTAGACTAGCCACCCTTTATTTTCTTACCAATCCTGCCTATCTCCTCACTAATCCGCTGCTCAACAACCTGCCCATAATGGTCCTGTGTGGTCTGAATCTTTGAATGACCTAACAGCTTACTTACTATCTCCATGGGGACATCATTATACAGTAATACTGTAGTTGCAAAAGTCTTCCTAGCAATGTGATGGGTAAGTCTCTTCTTTATTCCACATATAACAGCTATCTCTTTCAAATATCCATTGAATCGCTGATTGCTAATATTGGGTAGAACGTACTCATTTGATTTAGCATCATACTTATCCATAATATCAACAGCTTTCTCTAGAATGGGAATCTTATAGGACCTACCCGTCTTTTGCCGCTTGACATGAATCCAAGGCTTCCCATCAAATTCAATGGAAATATCCTCCTTCTTTAGATTAGCCATTTCCTTGAATCCAAGACCTGTATAACAACAGAACACAAACATATCTCTTATCCTTTCCAAACGATCCACTTCAAACTCCTTTTCTTCTAGAAGTTTTAATTCGTCCTTACTGAGAAAAATCACTTCTTTCCTGATTGTTTTGGGCTTATAGAGTACAAAAGGATCTTTGCTCAGATAATCCTGCGATATAGCATACTTCAACACCTTTCTATAGCGCTGTATAGCTTTGTTAAGTGTACTTTGAGCCATATTCTTCTCTGTCTTTAGAAAGTAGCTGTAATCTTCTAAAAAAGCCTCTTTTAAGGACTTAATTTGTATGTCATTGCGTTTGTGTTTCCAACTAATAAAATCAGCTAAATGCTTATAGGATTCTTGGTACTTTTTATAGGTAACCAACTGCAAATCATTACCTATCAGTTTTTCTATCCTGTTTAGGTATTCACGGTAGGTTTCAAGCACTTGTTTTTCATTAGTTGTTGGCTCACCTTTGTAGCGGCTATAAATATCTTCAACTGTGAATGACTGCCCACTGACCTGTAAAAACAAAAAAGCCTGATACAAGTTGTTCTTGACCAGGCTTAGCTGTTGGTTGATGTAGGTGCTATCCTCACAAGGTTCCACCTTCTGTTTCTTAGAATTCCAGTAATCAGGATTGATAAATAGTCCTGTGGAAAATTGCTTTCTTTTCTTGTTATAGGTTATTCTGCACATGAGCACAGATTTATCAGTATCAGATTTCCTGATTTTTACGTAAAAGAGAATATTTAAGTTCATAATTGAATATATTTTAATGAGTAATAAGTTAGACCATGAAATTCACAGTAAAAATGTGTTTGGTGGAATTTAAATGTATTTTTTAAGAGAATTATAATTTTAGATAGCCCTCATTAATCATTGATAATGACAACTCATTTCACAAATCCAAATATTGAAATAAAAAAGGGGTAGAAGTAAGTTTTAAAAGTATTAGTATCTTCGAAAAGTTAAAGAACTAAAGAAGTATGATAAGCATCTATAATAACATTGTTAAGCTTGGTGATCTTTCCGATGAGATAAAAAATATATACGAGGACAGATACGAACTAAAACAATTTGAAATCGATAATAGTTTAGACGTTCTAAAAAAAACTTTAGATGAATTAAAAGATGACTTATTTGTAAATGTAGAACATCCTTATGTGGATAAAATCTACAGAGATAGTTATTATAATTACTTTGCCTCTAAAAGAGACTCATTTTCAAGAGATACAATTAGATTATCATTTTTTACAACTAAAATAGAAGATAAGGACTTCAGAGATAATGACAAATTAAATGATTTAAAAGATAATTATTTAGGTTTTATTGTTCTACGACCTACCTTTCCTCAAATAATTGGAAGAACCGTAATTAGAAAAGATGCTCTAAAGAGAACAAATTTTATTACATCTGGAGTAACTTATAATTCAACGGTTAATGGAATAAAGTTGGATGTGTTTGGCTTCCCTCACTCTTCACAAGATTCTGAAACAATATCTTGCGCCGAAACAACCGTTTGGAGTTTGTTAGAATATTTTGGCTTTAAATACCCAGAATATAAACCTTTGTTACCGTCAATAATTAATGATGTTTTAGGCAAATATTCGACTGAAAGATTGATACCTTCAAATGGGCTTACAGCTGGACAAATAGCATATGCACTAAAAGAATTTGGTTTTGGTGTAAAAATTTATTCTAGGAGATCTTATAGCTCCGAATTTGAAAAGATCATTAGGGTATATGTAGAATCTGGTATTCCTATAGTTGGAGTTATACAAAACTCTACTGGGATTGGACATGCATTAAATATTATTGGAAGATCAAATATTACTAAAAGGGCGGTTAATAATTTGAAAATTGCAAAAACAATAGATAATAATGTTAACGTCTATGAATTTGAAGAATTAGATATAGACTATTGCTTCGTAGATGATAATTATCCTCCATATCAATTAACTAAATTAGAGAAACCTTCTTCTTATTATAGTAACCCTAAATGGAATGGTTGTTCAATAACAAACATCATTGTTCCTCTATATTCTAAAATCTATTTAGAAGCTGGAGAAGCAAAAAAAATTGCATTTGCGGTAATTGAACAATTTAAGCTTATCTCTAATAAGGATATTTTGGTTAAAACATTTTTAGCTTCTAGTAGATCATTCAAAAACTCTATCGCATTAAATGAAAAGTTAAACGATGACGCCAAAGAATTACTGCTTGCCACAAGTATGCCTAAATTTATTTGGATTATGGAAATTAGCGATAAGAATCTTATTATAAACAACTTAGTAAGCGGAATGGTTATAATTGATGCTACTGAACCAAAAAGATTTGGAATCATTGCAGCTTTAATGGAAAATACTTATATTGCTAATGATATGGCTATTTTTAATAAAATATCTATACCTTTGCACACGTTTACAGCATTTAACAATAACTTAAATTAAGTAATATGGAAACTTTAAAAAGTAAATTTGAGCTTGTGCTGGAAAGACTTAATGAAGAAGGGAAAGTAACCATTATAAATGAGGAAGATAAGGATGAAATAATGGCGAAGGTTGCTGAGGAATTAGATGAATACAGATTTGAGAATCAAAAAAAAATAAAAGAATCTCAAGAAGAAATAGCAACAGTAGTTCTTACTTCATAAAGTATAATTCTTGCATATAAGATATAAGCCAATATTCAAATATTGGCTTTTTTTATTCAATTAATTTGTCCTTTAAGAGTAGATGAAAGTTTTGTGTACAGGTGTACCTAGATGAAAATGTGTACCGTAAGGTGTACCTCCACAGAAGAAATTTCACCAAAAAACCTTACCTTTTACCTAAAACAAAAAAAGCCCATCCTCAATTGGATAAGCTTCTCATCGGTCTATTTCTAAACCACATTCCGCTAAAAGCGGAACAACACAACATTTTCAATTACCCACTCGTGTGAATACGTTGCGGTCTGGACGAGACTCGAACTCGCGACCCCCTGCGTGACAGGCAGGGTTTTTATGGTTTGATATGAAACAACATAATCAGATTATAACTGATTTTCAGTAATTTATAAAATTATAAAGAACATATTAATACAAATAAAAACATACTTCTAGTGCAAATTGAGTGCAAATTTTATTATCTTCATGACATGAAAACAAACGTTGTTTTAACGCAAGATACGAGAAGAGCAAAAAAAGATGGCACATATCCTTTAATTTTTCGTCTTAGCCATTTAGGAAAAACCTTACCTATTCCAATAGGAATATCTATTCTACAAAAAGACTGGGATGACAGAAAACGCCAAATAAAAAAAACGTACGTAGGTGTAAGTTCAGTTACTAGAATGAATAATCAACTTCTAAAAAGGAAAGCAAGGATTTTTGATAAAATAAATCAGCTTGACGATGACGGAACCTTAAATGGTTATTCGATTGCACAGTTAAAACAACTAATTAATGGATCTGAATCAGCTTCAGATTTTTTTAGTTACACAAACAATTTAATCACAGAACTAAACAAAGCAGGGAGATATGGAAATGCTAAAATCTATAAAACTGTAATTGGCGTAATAAAGTCTTTTCATAAAAAATCGTACTTGGACCTAAGAGAAATTAACAATGATTTTCTGAAAAAATTCGAAACCTATCATCTAGCAAAAGGGAACTCTTTGAATAGTCTATCAGTTTATCTTAGAACTGTTCGAGCCATTTATAATCAAGCTATAAATTCTGGAGTCATCGAAAGAAAATATTATCCTTTTGATTCCTACAAAATAAGGCAGACAAAAACCCAAAAACGCGCAATTTCAAATATTGACTTAAAAAAAATACTTGATTTAAAATTGGACCATGAACATGAATGTTTTCATGCTAGGAACTATTTTATCATCAGTTATTTTCTCTATGGGTTAAATTTCATTGACATGGCTTTTCTTAAACCATCCAATATTATAGATGGTCGAGTACAATTTAAACGTAGAAAAACGGGAAAAGAATACAACATAAAAATTAGCCCTCAACTTAAACCAATTCTTGATTTCTACACAAAATATAAAAGTGACAATGGTTTTGTATTTCCAATTATTAATCGAAAAAATGGAATTGATCAGTACAATGATGTAAAATGGTCACGTGCTAGATACAATAAACAACTAAAAAAAATAGCTAAACTATGTTCAATAGAAACTAAACTCACTTCATATGTTTCTAGACACTCTTTTGCCACACAGGCTATGCTTAAAGATATTCCATTAATCGCGATCTCAGAAATGATGGGTCACTCCAGGTTGAATACAACTCAAATATATCTTAAAACGTTACCCAATGAAGTTCTTGATGATTACAATGAAAAAATACAATTATAAGCAGATATATCCTAAATTACTAATTAACTGGATCATGGGCCTAAAAGTTCGCAAATTTAAGTCTTGTTCCTTCCACTATGTGAAAAATAAATTTCCAAAATATTAATCGAATCTTTTACATTTGAAAAAAAATTCAATCTATTTCTCAAATAACAAAATCAGTTAGGTTCAAAACGCAATGACTTCGTTCGCATGTTTTTGATTCCCTTTCAAATAATAATAGACCTTAAAAAATATTTTAGTGCTTAATTTATTATTCTCAGAATCAGAAAAGCAAGAAACCCTGTAAGTCAAATTATTATATATCAGTCTAAAATCATTTTTGTTAAGAATTCCCTGAATTTTATATAATCTATATGCGTTGAATCTCTTAAGTTCCAAAGAGATAAATTCTTATAATTTCTTTTGCTTGGAGTTGAATTTTGGCTACATGTATATAAGTAATGACTAACCTTATCCTTTAATTGTGACAATTTAATATCATTAAATGGCAGTTTCTTCAAACACTCCTGATGAGACTCAATACAGTCAAAAACCGGCTCTCTGTCTTCTGGTATTAAGTTTCTTAACAGGTGTTCAATGATCCCGTCATCTTTATGGTTTGGCCAAATATAAAAATCAAAATCTATTGATTTATTTTTCCTGAGCTGTTCTAATTTATTTTTACAATTTACAAAACCTTTATTACCATTTGGTTTTTCTTTCTCATCAGCATCAAAAATAATTATATTCCTACCTCCAAGTTCTAAATTGTCTTCTAGCATAGCAAGATATATTGCGTTAGACAAGTTTGAACATCCTCCAACTTCAATTACCTCAATATCATTATTTATAATTACTTCAAGTTTATTTTTACCATTAATATCTTTATGAACTCTAGAAGATTGATATTCAAAGATTATTTCGATACAATCTGAAATGAAAATTTGATCTGTTACACCTTCACAGAAAATTTTTATTTTACTCATATTATCGAATTTCTACGCCTTCTTCAAAAGCTAAATTAAAGCTATCATATTCATAGCATCTAACTTTTATGTCGTTAACCTTCTTCATTTGAACTACGCGAGTTTTTGATTGATAAACTTCACCAAATGAATCTTCATCTAGCACTTCTTTAAGATATCTAATACATTCCTGATTGTGTGTAGTTGCTATAATTTGAGTGTTATCCCTAATAGATATTTTAAGAATTATTCTCCAAAAATCTTTAAATCTTGAAAAATGAATGCCCGCATCAATTTCATCAATTAGTAATTTATTACCCCTATGAATAGTCAGTAATAAAAGTATTCTAAAAAGTTTATTTGCGCCTTCTCCATATTGACTTAGTGGCATATCCTTGTTATAATCATCATCACGAATCTCTATTGAACCTTCAGCATTTACGAATACACTTCTAACATTAGGAATGAACACCCTGAGATTACTTAAAAATTCTTTTTCTAAATCTCTCTTTTTTCTGATCTGCTCATCGTACACATAGGACAACTCATGTCCAAACCCTTTACCAAATGGGATAAATGGAGTTTTTAATAAACTAGTATATGGAATTCTCTTTAACTTCTCATAGTCAACCTCATCAAATATAATATTGTAATTATTTGAGTTGTTTAATGAATGTGGTGTATTTTCTTTTAAGCTAACGTCATAATTCCATTGTTCCCTATTATCCGATAAGTTAAAAGATATTTTTTTTTCATCAGAGTTTGCATTAAAATAATCTTCAATTATATTTTTATCTAAATTATAGTATAGCTCTTGTTCTTCTGTTTTATTTTCTTTATCTGGGTGTAGATTAATCCTTTCAGCGTAAGCAATACTCAGGCGTTTTAAGTATTTACTCTTTTTGGGAGTAAAGAGAAATGCCTCTAGAAGAGATGTTTTTCCGATATTATTATCGCCTACTATAAGATTCACTAATCCAATATTCTTAATCGTCAATTCCTTGAATCCTCTAAAGTTTTTGATATTGATATTCTTAAAGTGATTTGGCATTTTGCTTTTCAATGCAATCGGGATTTTGGGAATATTCAAAATCTCCTCTCGTGAGAAAGCATGATATTCAAATCCATTTTTTAAACTGATGTGCTTATACTTTCTATTAATACTTTTAACCGATGCTCCAGAATTAAACAATGCCTTCGCCCATCTTTTTAGCACAAAAAGTTGTGCGGAATCCATTAAATACCTACTATCTAACAGCTTTACATATATTTCTGCAATTTCTATATATCTTTCTGTATTAATAAAATCTTGTTCAACTTTAGTCGCTAAGGACAAAATGTTAATGTTACTCGGTTGTTTAAATAAAAAAGACACATATACATACAGCTCTACATAAATATTGTTAAAATTATTTTCCGTCAAATCGTTAATTAAATATGTCTCGATTATTTCTTCTGCGATTTTATTTTTGTCAATTTTATATTCAAGAGCAAGCCTTCCTAGATATATAATTACTTCATCAAGCTTATTTAGTTTTCTAGCTATCGCCAATTTAGAATTTAAATAGTCAATGTCTTTAATGTTATATTCTTCAAATAATAGAATAGCTGGTTGAAATTTTCCTAGTTCGTAGTATTTTTTCCCAATCAATTTTAACACATTAATATTGTTTGAATCACATACCGCTTCTATCAGATTACAAACAAGAATACTGTCCTCAATATCGATTGAATTATTCAACATGCTTAATAACTTATCTATAAAGTCATTCTTCCAACTAATAAATTTGGTCAAAGATTTTAAGATAAATACTTTTTCGTACAATACTCGCAGGTGTGTGTGAGATATATCTCCATCTAAGAAAAGATTTGAAACTATTACTTTAATTTGATTTTTGTCATTTACATTCTCATTACCTACTTTTATTATCCTGTCCCATAGTTGACCAATCCATAAAACTTTCATTGCTCTATCAATTCCTCTACCATCTACCTCGTTATTTAAATAAAAATCGGCTGCTTTGCTCCAATTACCTTCTAGTTCTTGAATGTGACCTCTTGTTAGAAAATATTGCTTTTTATTTCCTAATTTAATGAAATGACTAGCAGCAACTAAAAGTAAGGGAACGTTCTCCTCAATTATACCTTGTTCTTTTTGCCTCATCGCATCATTTTCAAGAACAAGTTCGGAACTTTGAATAATTTCATTAGCATCAAATACAATTAAATCTTCTATTCCATTGAGTTTAGGTTTAAGTTCGTGAGCCCAAGTAGAATTAATATAGTTTTGAATGATTGGTTCCCAAAAACCCTTTTTTGATTCATCGCTATCAATAATAACTAGCTCTGATTGAGCTCTAGTAATTCCAACATATAGTTTATTAAAAAAATATTTTTTCTCATATTTTCTTAAACCTTGATTTTCCATTCTAAACTTACCAAATCCAAAAATGGCAACCTCACTAAAATCCAATCCCTTAGCATCTACTGAAGAAATAATATTATCATATTTTTCCAGGATAGGATGAACTCTTTTAAATTCGCCTATTTCGTCATTATTTACGGGAACAATAATCGTTTTATATTCTAACTTTCTTTGTAATCTCAAATCCTTAGTAAATTTTTCGATACTTACAAAAACATTGAGGTTCTCATGTTTATGAAGAATGGGTCTTTTAGAAATTTGTGGACTTTTTATATCAGCATCAAGTTCCTCTTTTCTAAAATTTTGAATTGCGTTTGCAAGATTTACTATTGACTGCGAAGAACGATAATTATATTTTGGCGTGAATTCTAAATTTGTTTGATCTAAATTATATCCGGTTTTCTCATTTGTAAGTTCATTGAATATCATCGAAGTAAGAACTTGAGGCCTGAAACCAGTAGGATTAACAGTTTGTAAGGCATCTCCAGCAAAAACGATGGGAAATTGGTCTACACTTTGAAGATTATAGTTTGTATAATTCGATAATTTCATAATAAATTCTAGTTCAACTTTACTAAAATCTTGTGCTTCATCACAAAAAATCACGTCATAAGATTGATTAATTTCAATATTTGATGATATATAATCAATCAATGATATTTTGTCCCAATAACCATCTTCTAGTAATTTCTTATAGAATGGATTGATGACTTTCTTTTCCATTCCTTTTAAATCATCAAGAGAAATGAGCTCTTTACCTTCTTTTGGCATTTTTGACTCGTAATTACTGCTATTTATTTGAAAATCAAGACTGTGTCCTTTTACGTATGTTGAAATCGTGAACCAAACAAGTTCTGCTGAATAGTCTTTTTTTACATGTTTAGGAATTCTAGAGTCCTCATAGAGGATCTTGAATTTAGAAAAATCTAGATATTTTTTTTCATCAAAACCTAAAATATCATCTGTTATAAAACTTAATAAAAACTGTTTGAAAGGATAGAAATGTCTATCAACATTTGAAATTGCATCACTTTCGGAAGACAAATCAAATTCAGGATTATTTATTAACAAATCAAGTACCGAGCTTTTTGTATGCTCTAATAGTCTCTCATTTTCTGTTAAAAAAATTAAATCTCCTGGTATTTCACCAGCATATTTATAATAATAGATATTGGAGAATAGATAATAAAGCATCGTCGATTTACCGCTACCAGCTTGCCCATTAATAAATTTGGGGAATTTAAAATTTTTAAGAAAACTTGTTTGTTCTGGAAGTAATGATAAGTTGCCCAACTCATTATTTTTTTCAATTTTTGCCCAAGAATCAGCATCTTTCAATGCCCAGCTAGGATATGCTTTTATGGCAACGCTACTTAAGTCTACAATATCGTAAGTTTTAGAATCATTTAAATAATCAATTTTAATTGCTTTATTCCAATAATCTGCTTGAGTCTTTACGTTCCCTCCATTATGTAGCAAGAAAAAATTCTTCTGGTCTATTTGTAAAATCGAGAAAATAACTCCAATTTCTTCATCAATTATTGTATTGGTTCTAAAATTAGGGCCTGATGATATTTCATTAAACATTGATTCAGTTAATAGCACTATACTCTGTACTACTCGTCTAAAGACCTTAACCTCGTCAAATTTCATTCCTTCCGTTAAAGATGTACTCATGGCAAATCTTACCCATTCTTCAGATTCGTATACGTCATATTCAACTTTTAGTTTATATCCGCTTTGCCAAATGGTCATATCTTGGGGAGGCGGGGTAAATTCATACTTTTTTTTGTTTTTTTTATCAATTCTACTTCTAAATTTTTCTATCTCTTCATCAGGTAGCGGATTATATACTAACCATTTTCCATTCTTAATTTCTACATAGTCTTTGAGTCCATTTTTTAAACCCCTTATGAAATAAACTTTGTATGTTTTGTCAATATGTTTTATATATTTTTCTTGTAAGATAATTTCAGCATATGGCGTTTTAAACTTCAAAATGTACACCCCTGAGACAAAGGAGGCTACTTTTCCAACGCCTTTTATACTCTCTCTATTAGAAAATTCTTCAATGAGTTTTTTTAGCACATTATGAATTGAATCATTGGTCTCATTTATATAAGTGTCGCAAAAATGAAAATAAATCATACTATTTTTAAACTTATGAAAATATTAGGGCAATATAAGAGAAATCGGACTATTTCAACTCAAAAGATTATAGATCAAGTAATATTTTCTAATTTCTTTTAAAAAAGAAAAAGCATGTTACATTAGCTCAGCGTAATTTTTTGCAAACACAGTTTAGCCAAAACTTCCATTTCGGTATACCTAATGACGGTAAATAATTATCTCTCCATTCATTTATGTTGAATCTTTAAATTAAAACAACTTCAACAATTACCAACAAACAATAACTTAAACAGAATCGGGGTCCTAGGGTCTCCCTAGCAGGATGCATTGTGATAACAAAGCATGACAGTCACAATGCAATCCTGCCTAGTAATGTCTTAAAAGCCAAAGCGACTTGAGTCATTGATAGCACGTCTGTCCTAAAAGCAAATAGTAAGTGACTTAGGACAGACCGCCCTAGCCGACATAAAGGACATCCAACTACTCTAGATCTTTATCCTTAGAACGTCTTTTTTGCTTATCACGAATACCTTGTATTTGTTCGAGCCGTGTGCTTTGAGAACGTTGTTTATTAAGATCGTTAAGAACATCTTGGGTGTAACCTAAGGTGCGAAAACGAAATTTTCGAGTCATTTTAATTCCCACAACTTTATTATTACGCGAGTAGAGTTCAATATTTTGATGACGTAATTGTGCGTAAAAATCCTGTTCGGATTTCGCACTGGTATAGGTCTTTTCTAATAGGGAAAGAAGTATTTGTTTTTCTGAAACTACTCCTCGTAATTCCATTTGCTTTTCAACATCTTTTATTAGGACTTTTTTTTTTACTGATCCTTCATGGTCTATTTCCGAACGTTTGAGTTCTGGAAAATGAATATGCTGAAACTGTTCCATCGGAATTTTCACTTTGTTCTTAAAATCATCGCGTGAAATTCTGTTAGATTTTCCTGTTCTGTACTGAGTTCCTGAAATGGCAAAATGGAGATGAGTGTGTGACTTTTCATTTCGATGGACGGTGGCGGTCACTATAGATAATGGAGCACGTAGTGAGATATATTTCTTAACTATTTTTTTCAAAGCTTCATTTGAAAGGTTTTCCGCATCGTCCTTGTGGAACGATAATATGTCCATATAAAGGAGAACGTTATTCTTCCTTCTGTTTTTACGATACTCCTCATTATGAAGATATTCCTGTGATAGTTTCTCAGCGGAACGATCCGATCCTTTGATAAACTTTGTAATGATAAAGCCATTCTCCTGCTCCGATTCGCGAAGAATGTAATCCAGAACTGGAAAATAACAGGCCGTGTTTTTATATGATTTGCTCTTAATTATCAAAACGAACTTTCTATTTTATTTTGTAACTCTAAAATTCGAGAATGCAATTCATTCAATTTTTCTTCATGTAATTTGATTTCGTCCTCAATTAATTCCTTCAAGTATTCCGCAATAAGGAAGAGCTGTTGTTCAATAACCTCCGTATCGATTTGCTTGTTTGCAGAAGTGCCTTCATTCAAGCTATCTAATACTACTCTTCTAATAAATTGAGACACCGCCTGCTTCTTTGTGAGCATATCTTGTATTATTTTAAACTCCGACTTACTAAAAGAGACCGAAAATTCATGATTCTCTTTCCTGCGGTTTCGTATAAGATTCAAGTTGTATGCCTTCCAATATTCTTTTTTAGCAAGAACCACAGATTCGTTTGAGGGGTTTTTCCCCTCAAAGAGTTCATCCAAATAATCATGGACGCTTTTGTATGTCTGTAGCTGTAAGGTCATCATTGGCTTAATCTCGATCCATATCTGCATCTTGCGATGCCTCATGATCATTATTATCTAGTTCCGATATTCTATCAGCAATTTGCTGATGATTTTCGGAACTCAGATTGAGTGTACTCTTCTGCGTATGTTCCATGGCGATATCCTGTGACTTAGCCAACTCAATATTGGCTTTTCGTCTTCTTTTCTCCTCTTTATTTATCTCGATTCGACGCTTATCTTTCATGTATTGTCGTACAAGTCTGCACTCTACAACTTTTTCAAACCTTATGAAAATAGCTGTTAGACCATTCTCTACTAATTCTAAAATCTTGCCCGAGTCAAATAACGAACTACTTCTGCTCATCGCTTAGTGTATTTTTATATTTATCGAGCGATAGATACTGCGCTTGGTAACGAATAAATGTTTGTCGTTCATGGCCTTCTGGCATATCCATTTTCATATACCGCACATACTTACCAATCTTATAGTATGGCTTCACCTTCACGTACAAAGGACGCATGCCCCCGTTTGGTAGGATTAAAACACGATCTTTTGGCATAGTACGGACTTCATCGCTGGACATCAAGGGGCGGCTTCGTAGTACCTTTTTATCCTCTTTACCTTCATAGTATTGGTAGTTGCCTAACATTTTCTCTAAGCGCTCACACTCGTCCGTTAATCCTGTCATATAGGTGCGGCAGGCATTATTGATTATCGTCTTGGCATTGTACTGACCGTAGTTCTCATAAATTTGATTTTCTGACTGAAAAACTCCCAAAATAGGTAGCTGAAATTTTCTCGCATTAGAAATGACGTTTGCCAGATTTGGCAGAGGTATGCTGGACATTTCATCACAAAGTATGTATATGTCTTTGTCACCACCACGAGGTAGCGATTGGAATACTTCAGAGAACACTTGTTCGAAAAATAATCCGAGCAGAACTTTATAATATTCCATGTTATTTAGTGGGATATTCAGAAATAATACAATTTTCTCCTTACGCATTCGAGCTACATCGAAAGTGTCCACACTCGTTAGGTCGCATAAGATCGTATCAGAACCAATGAAAGATAAACTTGCGATTGCCGAACTAATAATACTTGCCTTCGTATTCTCACTATTTGCGTTTACACTTTTGTATGCTAGCCACTGTTTTTCGGTACTTTTCTCTGAAAAGAGCCCACTAATTAAATCCTCATCTCCCGCCAAGTTTTGCAGGAGATAAAAAACATTAGCCAAATTCTGATTTACTTTTGGGGAGTGATCGATTAAGAATTCTATAAGGAGGGCTATAAGTTCTATCGCCTTAATCGACCAAAAGTCATTTGCATCTTTACTTGATTTTCCTACAATCATGCTGGCAATTTTTTGAATATCTGAACTGCTACGAATATGGCTCAGAGGATTGTAATGAATTGAGTTTTCGGGGTCATTAGGATCGAATTTCAAAACCATATACCCTTGATTCAAGAAATAATTGGTCATCTGAGTTAATTCTCCGGAGGGATTATTAATAATCATGCTAGCCTTATTATTTTGAGAGGCTATGTTTATTGCTGATGGAATCAGGCAAACAGTTGTTTTTCCAACACCCGACGGGGCAAAGAGCAGGAGGTTTTGCCTGCTCTGAATAGTGGTAAATTTCTTATTCCCCAATGCAAACCCATGATTCCACAGTGACAATAATTCGCGTTCTTTACCGAATTTTGCCTCAAGTAATTTTGGTTCGTTTTCAAATATGCCTTCTAATCCGCCAGCGAGAAAATCCCCACCCCCTGAAAAGGCTTGGTCTATAAAATTTAATATGGTTTTCATATTTATATTATTTTAATTCAACATTTTTCCTGTTAATCGGGATACTAGTCCAGCTAATACTTCGATTAGTTTTGCGCTGAGATGCACCCCTAAAAGAAGGAGTGCCCACAGTGACTTGATGATTTGCTTCAATGCAATAAAGAAGACTTTTCCCGCTTGATTACTCATACCACTGGATTTAAAGGTTAGAAACGAATGAAATGGATATTTCTAAGTCAAGAAATATTTGAGAGAAGAGTTCCTTCATTTGCATGAATGCTCTATCTTCTTCGATGGTTCTTGGTTGGTACACAACGATTACCTGTATCCGGTCAGATGACGGCATGAGGTCTTTCGCTTTATCTAGAAATAGAGTTTTTATTTCATCTGGATCACTGGCTAATTTCCTGACATCTTCTCTATTCTTTATTGAAAATAGCGGCGAGTTTTCTGCTAAATCGCTATATATGTACAAATAGGAATTAGATGATAGTGACTGAAGAATTTTTAATTCTTCTACAATAGGAATCCAAATAGATGATTGCGTGTGTATGTTGCTATCCCTAGGAGCCGTGAGTAGCTTGTGTACATTCTTGTTGAAATGATCAACTTTAGCTTTTCGCTCAATGGTATTTCCCATCAAAGATTGTTCACTTGGAAGAGAAAGAATTTCACGTTTGGTATGCCCTAAACTACTGAGTACTCCATAACGAAAAGTAACTTCTTTCCATGGGTCAGCTTCAAGACCGAACGTAGAAGTTACTCTTGAATGATCTGGACGAGCCAGAAAATCTAATTCTGTAACATCTTCAAGTATTGCAATATTAACTGGGTCGCTACCACAGGAGATTAAACCAAAGGCCATTACTATCAAGAGTGCCTTTTTAATCCCGATACTTTTGATATCAACCTTGATTTTTGGAAGTTGTGGAACATCGTACTTAAAGAAAGCTGGTGTTTTTCCGTCCATCCTATACATGCGATTCGTAGTTTGGAAGGATCGAACTGATTCTTCGAAGTATCCTTGAATCAAATTACGGATATAATCGGCGTAGTGAGTAATTTGCGTCCTGGTTAATTCCTGTCGAGCCTTTGTTATCTTGAGGTTCTTAATAGTATCACCCGTGTTCTTGATTTTAGAATCAAGCTTTGTGACATCTTTTTTTCGCGTCTTATATGTATCTATGACTACTTGCTCTTCTTTATTTGGTTTTGTGAAATATGAAATTATTACTACAATGAGCATCATGAACATATTCATAGACGCGAAATAGATGGGACTTATTCCATGGCTTCCAGCAAAAGTTCCTGATGAGAATCCAAGTACGCGTAGTTCTCCTAGAAAATAAAAGATGATGAAACAAATGGAAAAGATGGATATAGCTATAATCTTTTTCTCTAATGTTGTACGTCCTTTATCTATTATTTGAGGCAAGCGTTCGGCAAGAAAGAAAATTCCAATACCTAGAATTAATCCCACTCCATAGGCCATTCCTTTGGCAAGTCCAGCACTTTCTAATGCAGAACCTGATAGAAGCATATCTAGCATCATTGTGATGATTAATAATGGTCGTATGCGCCAATTGTATCGTTTTGCTTTTCGCTGGAAGGCTTTGTTGCAGCGATCTACTTCTGCTTGAGCGATTCGGTGATTGTTGTCTAATTTTTGTTTCTGAGAACTCAAATCTGATATTTCATCATCTGCCAAACCATTCTCACTCTTTATGTATTCAGGTTGAATGTTTGTTTGCAACTCCACTTCTGCTTCTCTCATTTGACTGCGGTAGCGTGTTTCTATTTCAAGAATAGAGGAGAAATCTTCACATTCTGGCTCAGGCATGCAAGGAGACATTTGCGCCAATGTTCGCCCCAATGGAATCGCAATTTGTTCTTTGCTAAATTGATGATTCCTTTTAAGGCTATCTTCAAGTTTTTGATTTTTTAATCTGAAGAAAATGGTGTCGTCGTTACTGTTTTTATTGAATAAATTTTTCATGGTTTTTAAATATTTATTAAACATTAAGGATATAAGAATTGATAAAATCACATTCTTTTCGTCAGAATGAAACTTTATATTAGTATGGTCATTTCTCTAGACTTCCCATAAATCCATAAAGCATGAATTTTATCGCAGCCTGTTGATTTTGGAAGTAAACAATTTGATCATCTGGGGGAATAACAAAGAAGGAATCTCCTCCTTCAAATAAGAGCCAATCTTCGAGTTGTCTTAATAGAATGTTTTTTTTCGTCATCTTTAGATATTTAAGGTTACTAGTGCGCGTTAAGTGGAGTTTATTTAGCGAGTGATTGCTTTGTAACATGATCCATAGTTCTTTTACTTTTCTAGGATTAAAAAAGCATCTCAAATAATTGAACTGCCTTATATGTTACTTAGTGATTTCATCCATCAACCAGTTTAGAGAACTGTTTTTAGGATACTTCAGTAGAGCAGTATGCGTCAATCTAAAAGACTCTTTTAATAATTCTTCTCTTCTGATATAGCAAAGGCTATGGAGATATAATCGGTAAAAAGATTCGGCATGTTTAAAATGATATCTACTATCGTTTACCTTCAAATCATTATGACGTGCGATAAAGAATATTTCTTTGTAGTAGTTATTAGCTGCTAACATATTCTCAAGCACATCACCGTGCTTAGAGTTCAAATAGTAAATTTTTGCCAACAAATAGCTTCGATACATTTGTAGACCTGGGTGTAATGTTTCTGCATCTAATACTGTCAATAAATTAAGAGCTTCGTCCTTCTTGGAAAAATTGCCTGATTTGATATCAGAATTTAATTGCTTTAGGTAGTTCATCGTGATTTCGTTCATCGTTATATAATTTTATGATTACGATTAATAGGAAGTCAACAATGATGCAAACCAAAGAAATATAGGGTATAGGAGTTTTATAGGCTAAATTGTTGGGATTTGAATGCCTTTGTTTTAGGCTAATTTTCAGAATTGAAAATATTTAGCCTTAGTTTTTAGCTTGGTTGCCAAAAGCTAAAAAGAAGAATTCTGTGAACTGGACCCATTCTTTCTAAAAAATGGGTTTCTATCAAGTGATTAATTAAACTTGATGAGTAGGGATATATTGTTAAGTCGAGGAGCACAGCACGAAAAGCGGCAACTTTTTGTATTTGGAATTAATGTGAAATTCTTTCTTTTGAATTCCATTATTTAATCCGCTTCTCTTTTTTGAACAAGAACATTTTGGGGCAATTGAGGTGTTTAGAAGAAAATCTATGATGACATACTTGATATTCAAAAAATTCCCATCTGTAAAAAAGGTGAGAAGTATGGTATGACAAAACGAGTAGTTTATTTATAAGTTCGTGACGTTTACTAATTTGCTGAGCTAACGTTGTGGCATTATAAAAGTTTCCTCTCATATTTGGTATTTTATGGCTATCGGCATTTAGTTTCTCCATTTTCATACAACTATTCTTTATTCCTTTCTCTAAAATATCTAGAAAATGTATCGTACTTTTAGTTGCTTTCTTTCCAAATTCGCGCTCCAGCTTTGTATAGGCCTCATCTCCTTTTTTATAAAGCAAATCGAGTTTAGAACTCATTTTTTGTTCATGCTCCGAACGATTCAAAAGAAACTCTAAGTTATCTAGCATTAGATCATGATCATCTAGTCGCTCTTTTTCATACGTCCTGTGATGACGATTTCTTAGTTTATCTTCAAAAGCCTTAAAATCTCCTTTAATAGATTTAAACCCAGTGACAGCAAGATATTCGGGATGCCAATTAAACTTTTCTATCCGATTAGCTATATCAACAATACTATTGGCTGAATCTTTCTCTTCCTGCAGATCAAAATCTAAAATAATTAACTTTGGTTTGGCATGGGAATTATTGGAATGAGAAAGATTGTCTAATATGCTATGAACGGACGCTGCCTTTGTACAAGCGATTACTTTTTGAATGATAGGTGTGGTGTATTTTTCAATATAACGTTCGAGAAGATAAAAGTACTTTAAGATACAGATAATGTCATCCTCAATAATTAAAATGTCACAACGCAAAGGTACTTCCTGACTTAACTCTTCCTTGTATTTCTTTATTAACTGTGGATAGCGCTGCTTTATCGTAGGAGCGTAATATGGACTTTTTTTACAATATGCTAAGAAACTTGCAGTTGCTTTTTCATGATCATAATCGGTCGATAATACTTGAAAGTTGATTTTATTATTCTTTCTCATTGCTACTTATTTGATTGTAATAAAACTCAAACAAAACGCCTTCTTTTTCTGAAATAAGATCGAAGTATCTTTCTTTATTATTTTCTGGAAGTGTTGCTTTCATTAACTCTAAAAGAGTATTTAAAAAATAAAACCCTAAACCTGTAGAGGTTGAACTTTGCAGAGGACGTTTCCCGGCTTGTTGTATCAGAATTTTACTATCAATAGAGGTATTTTTACTACTTATTGAAACCTTCATAGCATCTTTATTCCTTAAGTTAATTTTGGTGAGTTGGATGTTAATTTCTCTTTGTTCATGAGGGAGTTCTAATCGTTCATATTCTTTAAGGGCATTTTTTATTAGTTGATCCAGGAAATATTCTAAAACGTCAGGGATTAGGAGTGTTGATACTAAAGATAATTTTTTGTCTATGGTATAGCTAATCGCTAGCTGATCTTTAAAATTTGAAATTTGTTTTTGAATTGGGAATTCCAATTTATTGATGTTTACTCCTTTAAAGACATAATCTGAATAAGCGTAGTTACTAAAAATATCAAGGACGCGACTAGCTTGATTGATTATGTTATTGATATAATCTCTGGCGCTTGTTACCGTAATTCTCGCATTGTTGGAAAGATTGGTGTCATGAGTTAAAATTTCGTTTAAAAGGGATGGGGCATTATTCTTCATATCTACTAACAACGAATGAAAAACACTTAACTCCGATTCCTTTTTGTTTTTGATATAGTAATTTCTTCTCACGTTAACAATTGGCAGAAGTGCTTGAATTCCGATTGTTTTTTGGTGATATATTTGCGGCACGGTATATATGTCTATATAAATCCCTCCATCATTTTCAAAATCTCCAGATGGAACGAGGTTTGTCAAAAAACCATCTGGTCTTATCGATCGTAAACCAAAAGTCTGTTCGTTAGAATAGGTATTGGCAACTTTTATCTCGAAATATTTCCAACGTATACTCAAAAAATCATCATTGCCCTTACGCAATAGTAAATCAAGAATATGTAAATATTCATCGATTACATCTTCTTCCACCAATAATAATCTAACAAAATTTTCTAATGTATTGTTCTTAACAAATAGATCGTAAAGGCTTACTTTCCCTCGATAGCTCGCTTTTAATAGCGATTCGATTTTTCCGTTGAGCAAATCACAGTCAATTGTCAATTTTTGCCCATCCACCTCGCCAATAAAAGCCATGTGAATAAGGTTATTAAAGTAATACTGTATTCTATCAACAGAGGTCATATTTAAAAGGATTTATTGTTTGACTCCAAATAATTTTTCTAATCTTTTAAGCAAAATGTTAGTGATGAAACCGAATATTCCTAAGAATATCAGAATTGCATAAAAAACAGGCGTCTCGAAATTAATTTCAGCATCTCTAGCTAATGCTCCTAATGCCAAACCACTTTTAGGCGTTATTATCATCTCCGTAACAACTGCAATAATTAGCGCAAACGAAAAAGTTACTCTAGCTCCTAAAAAAATTGATGGTAGCATTTCAATTCCTTTTGCCATTGCTATTTTTAAAGGACTCACCCCATATACCTTCAATACTTCAATACTTTGCTCGGAAATATGCTGTACACCCTTGGATACTGTAAGAATCATGATCGGTAGGCACCCAAATACAATGGTCCAGATGTATGCTGGATGCTCATAATTAAATGAAACGAGCATTAAAGGAAATGCTAAAACGGGAGGTATTGCTCTTATAAATTCCACAACCACTTCAAAGCTGCGCATCAAATATTGAAAGAACCCAAATAAGAGTCCTATTAAGGTTCCAAATAATAGTGCAAGCCCCCAGCCCTTAGTAGCAATTGAAATTGTTTCCCATGCATGTAGAAAGAGCATTTGACTAATTGGAATATCAGAGTCAAAACTATTACGAATAACTTCCAAAGTTTCATTTGGGCTTGCCAATAACGTATTATCAATCCAATTAAATGTGCTCGCTAGATACCAGAGTATGATAATAACCAAAAATCCATTTAACCAAATAATATTTTTATAGAATGATTTCATTATAATTTAAATAGCCGCTCTAAAGTATGCTCTAAAGATTTCTCTTTATTATTCGAATCTTCATTATCCAAATGAGGATTTTCATATACTTTTATTTGATGTAAAGAACTTTGCTTGATAGACGAAAAAGGTTTATTGGGAATAAATAATATTTTATCACATACAGCCAGTAAATCATCTAGGTTATGAAGTGCTAGCAATGCGATTGTTCCATTATTCTTAACTTTTTCCCTAAAAACCGAGCGAATACGACCTGCTGTTGATACATCCATCGCAGAAAATGGCTCGTCACCTATAATAACCTTTGGATTATTTATAAATGCGCGAATTACGGCAACCTGTTGTAACATTCCGCCACTACAATCCAACGGACGCAGGCTAGGTTTAAAATCAATGCCAAAACTCTTCCAAAGTGCATTAATTCTGGCATTTACCTTCTTTTGTTTGGCGACCAAATGAATATTATTTTTTAAACTCAACCATTGGAAAAATGAATTCTGGATATTTTGAGGTATATAGGCAATAGATGTTGTTTCAATCTCTTCCGCCGAATTCTTTGAGAAAGTTATGCTTCCGTGTGAAGGGCTTTTCAATTTAATCAAAGTTCGTAAGAATGATGTTTTACCAGATCCATTTGGTCCAAAAACCCCTATGATCTCTCCCTGGGTAAATTGTAAAGAGAGTTGATCACAAATAATTAAATGACCATCCTGTTTGTCATATTTTATTTGAAGATTTTCAATTGAAAGAGTGTTCATAGTATAAAACCGTGTTATTCTATTAACCCATCCAATGAAAGTGCTTCTGGAATGATTCCAATTTTCTCGTACAATTCAGATACTTGATTGAATAAATCATCATCTGTTTTTTCCGTACTCCAATAAAGGGCGTCGGGATATTTGCTCAGATGATCTTTGAATGCATCTGGCAAAAAGTTTTTCATATGCGCTTTAGCCTTATTTGGATTATTGTTTACAAATGTGACAGCCTCATCCAATGATAGCACGAGTCTTTTGTACAGATCTTGATTGTTATCTGCCCACTCTTTATCTACGTTAAAACTTCCAAATACGAAAGGTTCTTGAATATATTTTGGGGATTCAACCTCTTGTGACACTAATTCAGCTACTCCTAATTCTATTGCTGAAGTCGCGGCAGGATCATTGGTAAAGAGTGCATCGACAGCTCCATTTTTTAGCGCTTGTGCCTGTTGCGCTGGAGCTATTTGTTGGATAATAACATCTTTCTCTGGATCTAGATTATTTTTTCTTAAAATTTCTTCAATCCAAGCTTTGTATGCGATTGTTGGTAAAATACCAATGCGCTTTCCTTTTAGATCCCCTACGTTAACAATTTTTTGGTTTGATTGATTTGCAGATTTAGCTCGCAGCAAATAGCTGATTCGATGTTCTTGATCTTCTATCATAGCAGAAATAAAGTACAAAGGTTTTCCACTTCTTAGCATTCCATTAAAAGTAATTGGTAAGGCGGTATAACCTCCTACGTTAATGTTTCCTGCTAAAATAGATTGCATTAACGGCTGCGCGGTATCATACATTATTAATTCTGCATTGATACCATGCTTGGTAAAAATCCCCTCTTCTTCAGCTACAAAAACAGGAAGGCTTATTCGTAATCTACTGTACCCAATTGTCACTTTATCAGAAGCTGTAATTATTTCATCTTGCGGTTTTTCTTCAGTATTACTTTTGTAATTCTGGTAAATTAATATTGCTCCAATTATCCCGAGAATAACAATACTTATAGAAATGGTTTTTCTTGATTTCATCATAGTTTTTATTTATTAAAAGTGCGTTTAACGGTCTCTTTTGATTATTGCATTATTTTATCTTGTTTTTCAAAGTATATCAACCATTGAGTTGCGGTTGAATTTGATTCATGCTATTTATGAGCTTTATATTAATGTCTTCGGATGGAATAACTATACCTGTGCAGGTTATTAAAACCATACAATCATGTTCTTTAAGAAGGTGATAACCGGGTTTACAATTTTGATATCTGACCCTAAGAGCTTTTAAACCGTCAGAAAATCCATGTTTTTTTGTAATTCTTAAAACATGATTTGAACAACTTTCTTCAAATAGACATGTTCTTCCAAGCCTTTTGGAAATGAACCTTTGATAGCCTTGAATTAAGAAAATTAGAATGAGTTTCACATTTAGGATTTTTCAAAAACAACTAAGCCAACGTGCGTTGTTCGATCTGGCGTGGCTCCTATACCGAAACATCCTGATGAACCCGGAAGAAGCTTGTCAGAGTATTGATGATTTATATAACGAAATCCATTATTTGATTCAGAATCGATAATATTTTGTAACTGATTAGATACGTTCTTAGATGAGTTAAATGGTACTACTTTATATTCCATGATTTGAATGATTAATTGTTAAAAAATTTGATTCTAATTATTCAGTGCACTTAATAATGACAAAGAGAATGACAAAGACTAAAATGATGTAAAAACATCCATTGTTCTTTTTTTCTTTATAAATATCTCCTTTGAAACTTCCTACTTTTTTTCTTGCCATGTCAAACTGCTTTTAGACAGATCATTTCGATTTACTCAGGTGCAAACCATAAAATGTCCTTTAGGTCAAAACTGCCAAAAGAATAATTAAAAAAAAGTGTTTGGTATTAGAGATTATCATGAGAAGTCAAATCTCACCCCTAGGGGTATTAGACCTTAGGCAAGGTCGATCTGATTTTTGTAGAATTCAAGCTCTTTGTTAAATAATTTAATTGCCTTAGCTTGATCAAAATCTCCAGTTATTTCGCCAATATTGGCTACTTTATTCTTTAATGATCTTCTTCGAGATTTCAATGCATCAATACTAATAAATAGCTTTTGAGAAATTATTTCCTGTCCATGTTCCTCTACCCATATTTTCCAGTATTCAAAGTTCTGATTGGAAAGTCCATATTTCTCTTTAAGGTAATTTTCAAAGCCTTTGAGAAGTGTCTTTTGAAGTTTTTTCTTTTTTCTTTTTTTCCAAACATAAAACGTAACTAACGAAACAACTGATAAGAACAGGCATAAAAAAATAATTAGAATTAAGTCTTTATTTTTCTTCAATTCCTTGGATTGTTCATTAATTGTTGTCTCTTTCTCATTGGTTTCAAATTCGATTCTATCAAATTGATTCTTATAAGTTCTAGCTACTTTATCAAGGCTGTCTCTTACCGAGATGTATTTCTTAAAATGCTCTTTAGCTTCAGAAGTATTATACATACTGCTCATTAATTCAAGTGACGCCATATAATCCCTAAAGTTTTGAGTTTTCAATGAAATTTTTTCTGCTCTTTTCGCAAAATCTATCGCCTTTTCTCTTTGTCCTAGAACATTGAAATATTCGGAGAGATGAATACAACTAATAATAATACCGTTTTTGTCGTCATGTTCTTCTCTTAAGCGAAGAACCTCCATGGCACGATCAATGATTCCTGTTGTTACTCCATTGCTAAATTCGGCATGTATATAATTGTCCAAAATAGTGGCCTTTACTTTTGGAGAGTTCTTTAACGCACTTTCATATTCAAGTGCTTCTTTAAAATAAGAGATTGCTTTGGCATATTCTTTATTGTTCTTATAGGTTTTGCCGATATTATTAAGTGAATGAGCGGCGTATATAGGATTACTCATTGCCGTTCTATATTCAAGTGCTTTTGAGTGATATTTAATAGAATTTGCAACATCACCCATCTCGTCATAGACAATACCTAAATTATTATACATAGAAGATATCCTCCTTAAATTATTACTTGATTTTAAAAATGAAATAGCTTGAAACGAGGTTCTTTCGCTTCCTTGATAGTCTCTTATGTTTTCTTTTAAAATAGCAATATTTACTAATAATCGACCTGCTTTTAGTGAATCATTTAAGTTTCTATATATCTTATAACTCTGATAAAAATAATAGTAAGCGCTATCTAATTTAGTGTGTTTTCTGTGATATGCTCCACTGTATTCCAAGGCCTTCGCTAGCGAAAATGAATCCTTCAATTTTTTAGTTAGGGTAATTAGTTCTAATCTACTTTCATTAAAAGCATTCCAATTTTCTTCCTTATATGTACGCTTAATTGTTTCTTGAAGTTTTCGAACACGCAAGGAATCGAACCCTTTTAAATTAAGTTGAGAGGAATTAATATTAAATAGAATACTTTTATTGTCTACTGAATACAAATTGTTTGACGAATCGATGGTTTCAGTATTGAAAAAAGCCAAGTCAAATACATTCAATAGTAAAACAAGAAAAAGAGTTTGTATAAATTTCAAAATACCAAATTAGATTCCTCTCAAAGTTCTTAAAAAAGATTAAAAGAAAAAACCCCATAAAAAATGGGGTTTTAGAATAGGTATAAAGAAGTCTATTTAATCTTCTTCATCCGGTTCAATCGGGTCATCTATTGTATCTCCAGTAAGATATTCATCTGACTCAGTACTTGGGATAAATTCGTCATCCATTGAACAGGACATAAATGATCCACCTAAAATTAGAATTGCGACTAAAAATAATCCGAAGTTTTTAAAAGCTTTCGTGGCTTTGTCGTTTTTTTTACACATAATAAAAGGTTTTTAAATTACACTTTCATTATTTGCAAAAACAATGCAATTGCCTGATTATGATTTATTTACAAATATTTAGCTTAAAACTGAGCCTATAATAATCCTAACAGTTTAGCCTTAATAAAGAGCACCAAATGCTTCGAGCCTAATAGTTAGCCTTTTGGGCATTGATTCATTTGAAAATAGGTCTATGCATTTTAAAGGAAGTAAATTAGTACTGGCGTAATAATTTATTAGGAGCCATATATTACTTATTTAAACTACAATCCAGTTATTTATTAAGAATACATAGTATTTAAAAATAATGTACTACCCCCAACGAAACCGCTGAAAAAATCGCCTCTACATTCGGCTCTCGAGCTGGATATTTTGGTTTCTCAAACATAAGTGGTTTCAAAATATCTATATTTCGAGTAAGGACTTCGGCGATTTCATATTTGTTGTTGGCATTCCATTTTTCAAAAGTATCTCGTATTTGTTCACGTGAATAGAATTCTACAGGGATATTTTTTTTCCTAGCCCAAGCAGCAATACTTCTAATCAATTGTTTGGTTTGAGCTCCTTTACGACAATATTTACTTCGACAATCTTCCAATATTAATGTCGCTGGTCCATGAATTGACAACACCTCTCTCATAAGGCTCATGATTTTATTAAAATCAAACTTCTTCGGTGAGATAAGTTGCATTTCAGTCACCTCCAAAGCACTTTCCATAACGGCATATCCAAATCCACGCGTGTTTGGATATAGTGCAACGATTCGGGTCGGAATTATGTCAGTTGACAAGCTCATAGTGGTCCTGGTCTAATGAGTTGACAATTTTTGTGATAGATTCTAATCTATGGATGCTCTTTGGAGATTGCTTTCTTTCAAGTTTAGCAATGAGTGTTTCACTTCGTTCAAAGAGTTGTGCATGCAGATTAGCATACAGGTCTGCAAACATATCCTCTAAGCGTGCTTTAAAGAGCATATGATATAGTAATATAACCGTTACGGAAGGGTCTCGATCACCTATCTCTATTTTTTGGAGATGTCCATGGTCAATACCTATCAAGTATGCAAGGTCCTGTAACTGAATTCCAGCCGCTGTTCTAAGGTCGGCTAGAGTGTTTATGTTATTGTTCATATTCGTAAAAGGCGTTGGGGGTTAGATTCCACGCCTTTTATAGTATAAACATTCTTGAAAAAAGCGTATACTACCTTCTGAACATAGTACTTAGTGGACATTATGTGGAAAAAGAAGTTACAATCTTGGCTTGAATGCGTTAGCATTCATTCTCACAATTAAAAACTAAAACTATTCCAAGCCATAGAAATATCCATGACCTTCTTTCTGCAGCAGATTGTGGTCATTACCCTTAGTTATTTTTAAATATTTGAGAAATACTTTTAGGGTTTTGGTTTGACCCGTTAGTTTTGTAAGAAGTTTGTTTTGTATAGTGACTATTTTCCTTAGGGTCTTGTGTCTTATTTTCCCAAGCCTTGTGAACATTTTTCAGAAGTAAGACGCTACACTCATAATAGATTTTGTCTTGACCACGCCTGGAGACAGCACTAGCAAGAATTCTACTTTGCGTGTTAGTGGCGACGATAAGGCTTCTATTGACCAACAGCTCAATGGCTTGTGATACGGCCTTTCCCGAAAGCCCTGTCTTATTTCTGAAGTACTTCTGAGAAATCCAATCCCTGCGTTTGCGGTTGCCTTTGGAATCCACCCAACCCAAGGTTTGCCGAATCACAACCAACAAAACCTTTAGTTCTTTTTCCGAAAGTGATTTTAATAGAACATCGAATAGATTGTTTGGAACCTGAGTAGAGCGTTTTATATAATTCATTTTTTTACTCTTACAAACATGATATTAAAGATATAACACCGCCGACCATAGGTTTCCTCGGCGGTGTTATGTCGACATCCAATCAAAGCGTAACATAGAACCATGCACGAATTAGATGTAATCAAATCATACGTAACTAAGGACACTGAGTTACAACATCTTTTCAATCGTTACCTTACCGATTGTGAGTATACAAAACGCTTACGACCGCAAACAATCAAGGGATATAGAGAGGTATTTAATAATTTTCAGATAACGGTTCCCGAAATAACAAGTGTAGATGACATTTGCCCTCATCTCGTAGGCGAATTCTTTCGTCGTTTGGGAACCAAAAAACGTCACGTAGGCACTACTACCAAAATAGGAGTAAAACCTTCTACAACTGACACTTATTATCGTAAATTGATGGCCTTTTTTAATTGGCTAGAGAATAACGGTTATATTCCAGAAAAAAGTATTTCAAACAAAATTGCCCGCCCTCCTACTCCTACCTATGACGATGACAAGGCGCTTACTGAAGAAGAGGTTTCAAAAATAATTTCGGCCATCAGTTTAAATGGAATTACAAATGCTTTCCAATATAAGAGAGATATAGCTATTCTCAGTATTCTACTCTATACGGGGATTCGGAAAGGAGAACTTTTAGGGCTGCGTGTTCAAGATGTCGATTTTCACGAACAAACCCTCTTTATCAGAGATATGACATCTAAGTCTAAGCGAAGTAGGATTATTCCTGTTCACGGAATCCTTCTAACGCAACTAAAAACCTATCTTAAAGCGCGAAAAAATAAAAAATCGATCTGCGAGGCCTTAATCATTTCAACGCGTCGAGACAGTCCATTTACAAGCCATGGACTGAAGCACTGGGTTGAGAAATATAATCAACTTTCAGGGGTGAATTTTCATTTGCATCGCTTTCGTCATACGTTTGCTTGCCGCCTCGCTAAAGCCAATGCAGATGTTACCAGTATTATGAATGTATTAGGTCATTCTTCTCTTAGAATGACGCAACGATATTTGCGCTCCATTAAATCGGAAGACGCTAGATCTTACATTGACAAATTATCATTTTGACATTGAAAACGGGTATGTTAAACTCTTGAAGTCGATACATTATTCAGAATTAATCACCGATATCAATGCATCACATTTTCAAAATTAGAACTTTAAGCTAGGCGCAGATGTGGTCATAGTTTTCAGCCCAAACTTTTGCAGTAATATTGCTAAAACCCTTATGGGGTAACAATATTTCTCGCGCGTGTAGCTCAGGTGGTTAGAGCGCGTCACTGATAATTAAATTGTCGAGTTTTTAGAATGTATTTCTAATGGTTTTGTTCTGAAATAGCCTTTTAAAACAACACGATAATTAGGAAGCAACATCAGAAGAAGCAATTTTTTCAGGTACTTCCGACAACAGATGTGACCATACTTCGAAATGAAAACAATAATCGAAAGTGTGATATAGAGATATCTAAACAACATGTCTATTGAACAATTATTAAAAGAGTTTTGCAAATGTTCCATTCACTTTCGTGGGGTATCACCACAAACAGCCAAACGTTACCGAGAACATATCTCTTACTTTTACAAATACGCAAAAATCTCAAGTGCTTCAGAAATAACAAAAAAAAAGGTGCTACTATTTTTCATGTATGGAAGAACGGAGCGCCATTGGAAACCAAGAACCTTTAGAACCTACTACATGAGTTTAAGGGTTTTCTTTCGTTGGTGTGTTAGAGAAGGGTATATGGAACAAAACCCTACAGAAGATATAGAACTTCCGAGAATTGAAAGACCCTTACCCAAAGGGCTCAGTAAACAACAAGCCATACAGCTTCTTGAGATGGTATATAACTATCCTTTTGAAACCACGTATCAGAAATTTCGGAATCATGCCATTTTTGCTATGTTCATTTTCGCAGGTTTAAGAAAGGGTGAACTTTTGAGTTTGAATTACGGAGATGTCGATGTAGAACAACAGACCATTTTTGTGCGACGTGGAAAAGGAGCAAAAGATCGAATTGTACCAATGAGTAATACCCTAGCTGGAATTTTAAAGAATTATAGGAGAGAGCGTAAAAAAAAGAATAAAACCTGCATTAAATTTTTTACGTCCTCCAAACATGATTGCGGATTTACCGTTCATGGATTGAAACATCTAACCGAGAAACTAAGAAAGAATATATCCATTCAATTTACCATCCACCAGCTCAGACATACTTTTGCTACGCTAATGATGGAAGGAGGCTGTGACATTTATAGCCTGTCAAAAATGCTTGGTCATTGTGATATAAAAACTACTACTATTTATCTTTCGGCTAGTGTAGAGCATTTGCGCTCACAACTTACGAAGCATCCACTTAATTCTCTTGTTTGCAAAACTTTGGAATCACAGCAATAATTCTATTAATAGATAAAGATGTTTTTGTAATCTCGAGGGTAAGCATAACTATTGAGAATAATAAAATTAATTATTTTTAGACTATGATTATCAGTGCATTATAAATTTTACTATCTTAGACGTATAATTTCTCCCCTTTATTTCTCCCCCCTCTTTTTTTTTGGAAACATAATGTTTTCAAAAGTATTTATATATAAAAATAAATTTCAGACAGATGGAAACATTTCAAATGACTCAAAATTCAACGGTTGAGATATCGGTTCACATTAGCTCTGATGCCTCAGTCGGATCATATGTAAGTATGAGCAACAACTTTAAAAAGAGAAGCACTCAGTATAATTTTACTCTCTTGTTAGGAAAAAGTGAAGAGTTACGGAATCAAGTTGTCTCTGAAGTATCTAACTTTTTTACTGACTCGAATATAATTAATACAATTATAAATAACACTTCCGTGTTGTGCATTATAAATGACGGCACAACCAAAAAGCAATATACAGGAACAAAAGAAAAGATGACAAACAGGATTTTTGTTCACTATTTAGATGTGAAGTTAATTTAAACCATTTGTTCGTATGAAATCACTTCTTTTACTTTTTACTGCTTTAATCACCATTTTTTCGTTTTCCCAAAACGCTGAAATAAGTCTTGCAGATTATACTTTGACTGACCCCACGAGTCCAGCCTTTTTAATATTAGAAGAATCACCCACCGAAATATATACTCCAAATAACTTAAAGCCAATGATAATACATGCTTTGAACAACTTTGACGGGGGTTTATCGGTAGAATTTGTTCCTTATTTTTTCACGAAGGATAATAACAGAACATACTTTAAATATATCGGTGTTTACGACGGTGACAATTTATATGACATTAGTAACCCCAATCCAAATATTAAACAAAAACCATTTTCCGGAATTTTCAGAACTTTAAGCATCTCTGGTGCATATGTTGATAAGAAATTTTCAGGAATTGAAGAATCAAGAAAAACTTATTCGATTGGGTTAAGAACAACATTAATTCGCTTTTACGATAAAAATAAAGTTTATAAAAATGCTTTAGAGTTATCAGATAAACTTTCAACCATTGATTTACCGAAAGATCTTATTTCCAAAAGAAAGGCTGCAAGATTAAGCGGAGATAGCGATCTGGAAGAATTTTACCAAAAGGCAATTACTACCTATTATGAAGGAAAAGAAAAGAAATTATTGCAACCTTTCCTAAAAACAGTAAAACCACTTTTCAAAGTTGACGGCGCTATCGGATACAGTGCTTTGTTTAATGACAATGATATTGCCTCTGGTACTAGTAAAAGATTTGGGTCTTGGCTTATCGCCGAATCTACTATTTTATTAAATGGAGGTATAGCAAACAGAAAATACAATAACTATTTCAACATATTCGCTTTGGGTAGATATGTTGAAGATGATTTTAATTTGATGGATAATGGGTTTTTATCAACTTCCTTTTACCGAGATTTAGGTGGAAAAATAGAATTTGAGTTTGGAAAATTTGCAATGAGCTATGAATATATTTCTAGAAACGGAAGTATAAATTCAGACCGTTCTGTAGGTAATCTTAAATATATTGTATCTAAAAATATATCATTAATAGGAGGATTTGGAAAAGATTTTGATTTACAAGATAACTTGGTAACACTTTTTGGAATTAATTGGGGATTAAATATCGTTGACTCAAATTTAAAAATTTAATTTACATACCCGATTAATGGATGTAAATCAGCAAAAATCATCTCAAAATGAACGTCAAGGAAGAAGGCTTAAAGAAAAGAGAAGAAAATACACAATGGAATAGGTTTGTTAATAAGCTGTCAAATTTTCTTCCCGTGAAGGAGGTGAATTATTTAGTAACAGCGTTTATTCTTTTACTAGTCTCAATAATAGCAATAAGTTCTATTACAGAAATTGTGAGGAGACAACATTTTATTTCTTACTTAAATCAAAAGATTGAATCTGTCGATAATGCCTCTTTTGAAATATATAAAGAAATTTCTGCCAGCAAATCAGATTTAGCCAATCAATGGGAGATAACTGCAAATAAAGATAGTACTGATAGTTTTTACAACAGAAAAGAAATACACAGGCTAGAAAGTTTAATTACTAGTTTGGACAGCTCACTTACAGCTAATAAAATACAAGTTTCCTATTATGACAGAATTAAAGAAGATGCCATATCACTCTACAGAAACGGAACTGAACAGAAAAGCGAAACTCTAAATTCAATGATAGCATTGGAAAGAGGTAAAAATAGAGCGGAAAGTAATATAGGAAAACCTTCTCTTTCCCTATTATCCCTCTTCCGTATAATGAGATATTTAAATGCCGATTATCTAATAGCATACATAATTATATCTTGTTCTATATTAGGATCGTTAATATTTAACTTTAGATCTCAGAGATCAATTTCTCTTAAGAATTTAGCACTAGGAATTGGCACTGGATTTATAACTTTTTTAGCGATTAAGGGTGGCAAATCGGTTTTCTTACTAGAGTTCTATCAAACTGACCCAGTTCCGTTAAACCCTTATAGTACTGCTTTTGCGGCAATACTGGCAGGACTTTTCACCGACAAATTGTTCAATTTATTGACAGTGTTTGTCGATCAATTTTCAAACAAAATTACTCTTGCTCTCGATTCCACAAACAGCAATAATAATACTCAAAATTCCAAAAAGAGTTCAAAAGGACTTAAATCAGAATAAGAAGATTAGGATTGAAAATCTGATTATTTTATTAGTCTAAGTTGCGGATTATAAGCTCTCCTCAGTGACTCTATAAAATAGATGCGGTGCTATTGTCATTTTTGAGATTATTTATAATCATCAGATGACTATCAGGAATCCGAAAGCTATAAAATATTTTGCAAAAACAAATTTTAGAAATAAAAACAAGGTCTTTGGAATCAAAACACCTTTGGATTCTCAATACCATACCGTTCTTATTTCAAAAACTGGAAGCGGGAAGTCTAATGTACTGAAATCATTTATCATCAATGATATTGAAGAAAACCGTCCCTGTGCAGTTATTGATTGCCATGGAACACTCATTGATGAACTAAAAGCTTTAATTCCAGAAAACAGAATAAAGGATGTCATAGACATCGATCTTGGTAATGTAAATCTAGAGGTAGGTTACAATCCATTGAGAAAAGTATCAGAATCAAAAAAAAGCCTAGTCGCTAGTGGTATTGTTGAGATTCTCAAGAGAACAGTAGATTCAAAGTCATTTGGAAGCAAGATGGAGTACATTTTATTTGCTTGTATAATGGCAATTTTGGATATGCCAGGAAAAAGAACCTTTTCAGACATTATCAAAATTCTTCAAGACAAAAAATTCCGTAAAACTTGCGTGAAACATATCAAAAATGAAGAAGTCAAATTGTTTTTTACGGAACAAATCAAGGATTATAATCCAAAATTTGATTTTGTACCAATCTATAAACTCTTCAATTTTTTATTACATCCTACCCTAAAAAAACTATTAGTTGAAAATGAAAACAGTATATCTTTATTACAGGCAATGGATTCTAAAATCCTGCTAATTAGAAATGCTAAAGGGGAAATCGGACAGATGGCCTCTCAGTTGATTGGCAACATATTTATCACTGGAATATCACTTGCAGGTTTCGCTAGATTATCCATTAAAGAAGAAGATAGGATTCCATTCTCACTCTATATCGATGAAGCCGCAAACTATTGCTCAGATGATAATTCTAGCATAACAAGTTTATTTGAAGAACTGAGGAAAGCTAAAGTACAAACGTATCTGGTCTTTCCAGGATTAGCAAGTTTACATACCAAGGTCCGAGATGCAATTATGGGAAATGTTGGCAATCTCTTGGTTATGCGTACAGACGCTTTAACAGGAACTTATCTATCAAAAGAAATGGCGAAATACCATCAACCCTTTACATACGAGGATTTCGTATTAATGCCCAGGTTTCATATGATAGTTAAAATAATTATTGATGGTCAGCCTGCACTTCCTTTTACCTGTATATCTATAGTTTATAAAGATTATTTCTAAGAAGCGGTGTTATCTAGATATTCCATGATGGTTCATACTGACTTTAAATGAACCTTAAATTAAATAAAGATGGAAAAAGAAAAAGTAACCGAATTGTTAACTAAGATTTCTAATGAAAAACGAAGTTCTATTAGAAAGGAAGTTGCCCGCGAAGCCTTGTCGTATGGCGATAATGCACCTGTCAATTTCTTTTGCGACCTCTTAAAATATGGATGCGCTAGCGGGATGGTATCAAGCCTCATTTATTACCGAGACACACATGCTTTCTTCTTGAGGTTTTACGATCAAATAGAAGAACTTAGAGTTGATGTAGAAGAATCGATTGGGCAACCATTAAAACCAAATGGCGATTTAATGAATTGGTATAGTTGGTTTGCCTTTGAAGAAACTTCAAAGCACCTAGCAGAAGAAATTGGAATTTTAGAACTTATAAAGTCATGAAAGCGCCAATAACAACTTCGAAGAAAATGTACGAAGTTAAAATTACTTACGTACGACCTCTTTTAGAATTGATGCCAGAGGTTAAAAGCTCTCAACAAGCCGAATCAATATTCAGAGACTATATAGATCCTGAAGTGATTGACCACAAAGAATACTTTTGGGTCATGTTGCTTACAAACAAGAACGATGTATTGTCTATTTCAGAAATTGGAAAGGGAGAAACCTCAGGTGTTTCAGTAAACATCAAAGAGATCTTTCAGTTGGCCTTAAAAGCAAACGCCTCGGGTCTTATTGTATGCCACAATCATCCAAGCGGAAACTTAAAGCCATCAAAATTGGATCAGAAAATGACTCAGAAAATTAATACGATAGCAGCGTATCACTCATTCAATCTTCTAGACCATTTAATACTCACCAGTGAAGGATATTATTCTTTTTCGGATGCCGGAGCCATTTTAACTCCAGATAATACCCTGCCATTTTAAGCAGGGTATTTTTTATGATTTGTTCACAGTACGTGCATCCTAAAATCTAAACTTTGTGGTTATCAATCATGATTTTTATTTGGTTGGCTTGCATTATAAGGTTTTCTAACTTTTTCTTTGCTTCATTGAGATCGGAATCTATATTGTGCTCAAAAATTTCTTGTTTCGTACTTCTAAGTAAAAGGTTACAGGAATCAATCCGTCTTTCTAAATTCTTTTCTCGATTTATCGTCTTTTTCTTAACGATACGCAGAGCAGACAAAAAATATAAAATTAGAGCTATTATTATGCAGCTTGGCATTATAAGCCCTGCTGCTATGATTACAACAAAAAAGTTGGTGACTCGATTATCAAAAATTTCTCCCGGATCATTATGATAGGCTTCATGACAATGATTTGGACCATCAACAGGGTAGAATGTCGTGTTTATTATTCTTTCAAGTAACGACCAATACCATGGTACTTCGCTTTCAGTATATGGATAATAGTGATTAGTATAGTACCCAACTCTTGCTGAAATTGTATTGTCTGAATTACCGCCCGCTACAACATTTCCCAGTTGATCGATTGACACAAATAAATGTGAAAAATACTGCCAAAATTTAGTGTTTTTAGTTATCATTTTTTTTATTTTTCTTAAATATCATTAACCAATAATACTACTCAATTTGAACATGGGCAGGTACATAGCAATTAAAATAACCGCTACAATCAATCCCACAATTACAGTTAGAAGAAAATTTAATGTAGTAGACATTAACTCACCTTTATACTTAAGTTCAGTACTATATTGATCGTATAATTTTTGAAAGATAAACTCCGTTTGGTTGGTTTCTTCCGCAACCTTAAGTAGCGCGATCATTTTCTTGTCATACAATGAGTGCTTAGCGAAGCTATTGTCCATTCTCACCCCAGAAATTATATCTTTTTCAATTGTCACTAAGCTTTGCTGTAACGGATAGAATTGAATCATCTCTCGAACTAATTTGATCGCATCAACTATTGGGACTTTCGAATATGTCAGCAGAGTCATAGCTTGCGTAAATTGTATTAAATAAATCTTTCTTATATAATCCCCAAACACAGGTGTTTTAAGATGTAAATTTCCGATAAAACGGCGATAAAAATCTTTTTTCGAAATATATCTATAGAGTAGAACAATAAGGATAAGAACGATTAGCATGTACCAACTATATGCATTAAAAAAGTCCGAAATTTTTACTATCTGCAATGTTAACCAAGGCAGGTCCACCTTATTCTGTTGAAATATATCGACGAACATTGGGACAACATAGTGGAGCATAAACCAAACTACTATAACAGCCAAAACTAGAACTGTAACAGGATATGCAAGAGATGATGTGATTTGTCTTTTCAGTTCATTCTTGCGATTAAAGTACTTCCTAAGGTCTTCGATAATTCTCGGTAGTTCACCTGTCTGTTCACCGATCAATATTGCCTGGTGTTCGTATGAAGAGAACTCTTTTCTCTTTTTCAGTGCCTCAGAAAAAGACATGCCTTGCACTATATTCGACTCTATTTCCTTGATTATATTACTTATTTTATCCTTCTTTTGAATTTCACTTATAAGTTGTAAAGATCTTTGTAGATTTATTCCTGATTGCAGAAGAATGCTGAGTTCACTGTAAAAGTCTTCTTTGACTGAGTTCGAAAAGTTAGATCCAAATAGATTTATATCTCTGTCGAGAATTGTTTCTTTTTTCTCAACTTTATTTTGTTGTTGAATTTTGCTCGAACTAATCTTCAGTCCCATCTTTCAAGAGTATTGTAGTTGCATCATTTACTTTATAAAGGAAAATGTTCTGATCTCGTTCTAAAAAGTCAATTTTAATGGCATCAATGATTCCTTCTTGAACTTGATTTCCTTCAAAGTAGAATGTCATATCATTCTGCGTGTTATTTAGAGTGTCTAAATTTCTAATTATGATGCTTTCTGTTACGTTATAACGAACGGTATCAATTGGCGATGTAAACAAAATTTCTTCATCCGTTTTATTATAAATTACAAGTCCAAGAGAATTGAAATCCACATATAATTGTTGCTCCAGTAAAGACAATTCTGTCGAAATATGTAAGTTTTCCTCTATTGCATTCATATTCCTGAGTATTAATGAGAGTACCGAGTAAGAAAGTCCAACGATAACCATCGTAAGCATTATACCAATTAACAACTCAGTTAATGTAAAGGCCTTGTATTTACGGAGCTTGAGCATTTAAATCTATAGTTGTAATTTTCTTTGATACAAAGTGATTCGCTTCTAAGACAATCTTGCCGTTTTGTTCTTCAATATAAATTTCCCACTGTTGATTTTCTTCATAATACGGGATAACAATTTTATTATGCAATTGCAAATAAGACAATTCTCTAATTCTGTTTTGCATTTGATGGTCATTTCCAATTACTGTACTCGCAAATATATTGTTAACACTAATACTTGAAATTCCAAATACTATTAGAATAATTGCCGATGCCACAATAATTTCTGTTAGCGTTGCAGCCTTGATTTTTCTTAATACAGCCATTTTACAATTCCTTTTTTATTCTGCTGCAAGGGCAAACCCACAAAACTCTCGTTTAGTCCCTTTCTATCGATAATTCCATTGAAAATATAATTAATGAATTTAGACCCCAAATTAACTATGAATCGCTCGGTATATACATTTCCGTTTACCGTTCCATTGAGGGCTAAATTTCCTTCGCAATATACCGAGCCAAAAACAGTACTGTTTTCATCGATTCGTATACTTATGTTGGTGTTGTTTTCTGAATTTTCATTCTTAAGATATATAACTACTCCGTTAATATTACTATTCGGAGCAAAAAAAACAGGTTCATCTTCATTTGAGGGTGGCATTCCCAAGCTAGAGTTTTTATCAGTTAAAATGAGTGATGAGGGATAATGCAATGATACGTTCTCTTCCATCTTAATTTGAGTATCTGCAAGCACATGTGCTGTGCCCTTAAAATTTTTCTCAAAAACTACTCTAGGTGCAATTAAAAAAACATCTTCTAGAAAAGCGCTCGAGGTGACAATTATTTCAGAATTACTCTTAAAAATAATGTTTCCAACAGCTTCTGAGGTAATATGCATCGAACCTTGATTAAAAATCACTTTTGTTCTGTTATCAAAAGAGTTTCTCAATCTGAAATCAAGGTCTATATAGTCGTAATGTGACTCAGGAAGATAATTAAAAAAATCTGAAATGTTTTGTTGCCAAAACAAATCTAATGCAGGAAGCGTAGCTTGACTCTTTTTTATATCTCCATATACCAGCGTATTTCCATTGAAAGAAGTATTATAAATATTCCCAGATTTAATTCCAACATCAGAAATATATGCATCGCCCACTATTTTAGCGTTATCTACTAATTGAAGCGGCATTTTTTGTTCTGAAACATAAATACCAAGATTCCTATTTTTTATAGCTTCACCAATTAAAGCTCTTTGCGTGAACATTTTATTATTATTCTCTGAAGTACTTTCAATCTCAATAAACCCGCCCCATACATTTTTTTTTATAAATAGCCCCTTATTTTCATCTACAATAGTAGTTCTGACATCAACATTTAAAGGTTCAGATAGCGACAGCTTTATGCCCTTGTTTGCTTCATCTATAGTTTGGAGTAAAACGCCCGATTGTTTTTTAAACAACCCATGTGTATATGTTAGGGTGATAAACGACCCCAAGAGTATGATAATAATCACAGAAATTAAAACAGCAAATTGTAATGCTGATGCATTTAGTTTTTTAATATGCAGCCTCATTTAAGCAAGAATTTCTTTGTTTTTCCTTGAAATTTTAATAACACGCTATTGGAAGTTCCTTGAATAATTTTGACCTCATTAATCACATCACCTTTTTTAAGTGGGTGTTGAACGCCATTGATTGAGATTAGATATATCTTCATATCAGAATTTTTATCGGAAACAATTCCTTGGTATTCAATTATTGGCCACAGGTCTTCTGAAGGTTCTTTATTTATTTTAATTCTAGATTTACCAGATATTTTAATTTTTGTATGTACTGTTCCTAAAAATGGATCTCTATCTATATCAGCTAAAGAGAAGGTATCTCTAGGTGCGCTCAATGGTGGTATAAATGATGATTCTGGGGGAGTAAAATTTTCCATACTATCATCAGTCGTTGAGAATGCATCTATAAACTTATAAATGAGCAGACCCCAGATTATCACAACGCCAACTAACAGGAATATGTTTTGCCATTTTTTCACATCAAGGTATATCTATAGTGAAACTAAAAACGGAACTCGCTGTTCCTATATTACCGGCTTCATCAAAACTTTTTACCTGCCAATAATATGTCCCTTCTGAAAGCGTCTGAGAAAAAGGCGCTGTTGCGATTTCCTCAACAACTAAGTCAGTAAGGGCTATATCACGATATATAACTATAGTGTCTTTTTCTGAACTGCCCTGTTGTGCTTCTCTTGACCATTGAAAAATTACTGAAGCATTCGTTAAAGCCATTTCATCTTTTGGCATCGTAAGAACCGGAGTATTAGGTGGTGTTATATCTACTAAAATCTCCCTTGGAGTATATAACGTATTTTCTACTCCATTTTCAGCCCGAACCTGCCAAATCATCGCTCCTTCTGAAAAATCTAAATTGAAATTTGTGTTTGTGGTAGTATCTTCTTCTAGAATCGAGCCATTTTCTAGAATTTGTATGCGATATAGCGAAGCCCCATCCACTTCTTGCCATTGCAAACTTTGGGAGACAACGTTGGTAATCAGTTCGTCTTCGGGTGAGATAAGGCTCACCATAATGTCAGAGAAATTTTCGACAGGAACAACCATAAATGTTGCAGTTGAATATGGTGTTGATGAGTTACTGTTTAATGCTCTAACTCGCCATTCATATTGCCCACTTCTCAATTCGGTGGTAGCCGACGGAATCGAATCTACACTGTTCAAAAATAATTGTTGCGTGTTTTCAAAGTTGGGTTGTGCCACCTGTAATTCATACTCTGAGGCATCTTCTACTTCCTCCCAATTAAAGTTTATGGTTCCCTCAGTAACTTCAGCATCTTTAGCTGGCGCAATTAAAACCACAGTTTTATCTGTTATTTCAGTTTCAATCAGTAACCCTCCATCATCGCAAGAAGTTAGCAATATGAGAATTGTAATAAGTATTGATATACCTTTCATTAAAATTTAATTTGAGCTTTTTTCTCAGCACGACTGTAAGAAAGGTAGCCATTTTCACTACAACCTGTACCATGTTCTACTATATCTATTAATTGAACCTTGTATCCTTTATTAAATCCCCAGCAAAAGTTGGAGGCATGAAAATCTACAATACGACCTTCGCTGAAATTAATATTCCCGATAACTTTTCCATCCGTTACAAGGTGCAGAGAAAGCAAGCCTGTTTCACTTTGATTTAAAAATAATTCTTCACTAGAAAATATCTTATGCAATACGACATCCGGGAAATTTACTTCAGTCTTAGTAATGATTTTAAAATTTTCTTGATTTTTGATGTACAAAAAAAGTTCTTTGTCTTCGTTAATTTGGTTCACAATAGACAGGGGCTCAACAATAGAAAGACTCACCAAGGTACTGTCAATTGGCTTTAAGGTTGAATCTTTTTTTGTAAAGATTTCTCTTTTCCTAATAATAACTTTTTCGGCCTTTACACGCACTGGAGAATTAAGGCTGACAATAGCCTTAGGCTGAAGAACATCTTTTACAAAATATTGTTCAAAAACACCAATGGTTCCAAGTTCTGGTAATTTTCTTTGAGTGGATTTTGAATACTGTATCTGTGCACAACTCAATAAAAAGATAGCGATAATAGAATAGAATAATTTCAATATTTTAACTTTTCAATTTAAACAAAAAAGGAGGGTTATATTAATTTGAAACTATCGTTATTAAGAGTGATTATAATTTCTAACATGGCCTTCCCCCCGATGCTACAATATAAAAAAATATTGAACCAAATAATGCTAACCTTTTATTTAAAATCCTATACCTAAATCTAAACCAAGACTTAGAATTACTCCACTTCCATATCCATCTACTCTTGCAGTAGGGGTTTCAACGGTACCAATCCCTATACCAGCACCTAAATAAGGATTAACAACCACACTCTTGGCAAATATAAACTGATATCCCACCATGCCCCGAATACTGAAAATAGAATAATCATTATCAACCAGTGTTCTAAATCCACCCTCATTGGTATTCACATAGGTGTATTTTTCGTTTAGTTTCAAGTATTGCAAACCAGGACTCACATAAATACCCTTAGGTGCACCCTTGTTTGAAAAGAAGTAACGATAATCGGCATTAATTGAAAAGCCATCAACAGTATGTTCATTTTCATTATTGAAAGAATTTGTGCCAAAGGCTTCCATGAAGTCGTCATCGGCATCTGAGCCTGTATTGTTAAGTAGTGTACCCGTTCCAAATCCGACTCGAACTGCGCTTTTCTCATTAATAACCCGCTCATATTGAAACTCATAATATCCAGTAAATAGGCCTATACTATTTACACGAATTGAGTTTTTAATAGTCTCACCATCATCTTGCGCACACAAGGATAACGAACTAGATAGCAAAAGGAATAAGAATAATTTTTTCATAATTGTCAAAAATTTAATGTTGGCTGATTTTCTATTATGTTCTTTTTTAGCTTAAATCTTACTTCACCAGTTTGTAAACCAAAATCTTCTATAGAAATAAAAAAATGATCGTTAGTTGTTATGTTTGGCTTTGGATACACTAACAATACCGAAGTTGCTTTGCTTAGGCCATACATGCGAGGGAAATTAAAATCGTAGAGTGGCAAGGTATCGTTATCTTCAGTATATAAATGGACAATATCTCTCATTCCGAATGAAAATGTATTGACCAAAGCACCATATTCATTTTTATTTCTTGGAACGCTCGTCAATATATCTCGACCCTTAGCAGAAAAACTCAAATTAAAGTAGAGATATTCACCATAATGATTTCTTAAGCTGTCTCTTTTCACAGCAGTCATAGTGCTGTCAGCATCAAGAAACTGGGAGATAATGAGATCTGTAGGCCTGTATAAGAGTGAAAAGTCAATTCCATTAACTGTCTTTTCATAATAATAACCGTTCTCAGGGTTTTTTATATGTTGTAGCATTTCCTCTTTCGATGAAAATGATGGGCTATTGCATGAAGTTAGCAATAGGCACCCTATTAAAAAAACTACAATTTCTCCCCTCATCGGTTATGCTTAGTTACTGTTGAAGTCAGCATTCAATCCTTCTAAAACCTTTTCAGTAAGATCTGAGGCAGGATCTGCATACATGATATTTCCAGAACCACTTGCCCCGAATATAATTTTGTAACTGTTTTTTTTACCAAACTCTTGAATGTAGTCATTGATATCGTTCATTACAGTTTGTGTTGCTTTCTGGTCTTCTTCTTGAATCTGTTTTTGAATGGCCTGTTGGTAGTTCCCAATCTGTTGCTGCTTATTAGAAAGTAACTCTCTCTTTAGTTCTAATTCCTTCTCAGTCATAGAGGGTCGTTCTTTTTCATATACTTTTAGTTCTTCCTGCCAATTTTGAAGTAAACTATCTACATTTGCCTGCATTTGAGTCGCTTTTTCTTCAAACTTGGTTTTTTCAACAGCAGTTCTTTTATAGCCATCTATCAATTTATTGATATCCACATAAACGAGTTCGGAAGAGGGCTGTACAGAAAAAAAAGTGAATATGCTGGCAGCTATAGCAATAATAGCAAGTGGGAGTGCAATCTTGGTCATGGTAATTAATAAGTTAGAATATTAAAAAACAAAAGTATGCTTTTTTAAAAATTGGGCAAGCACTGCATCATTCTATTTTTCAACTTAAAAAGAAACCCCTAATAAGAGCTGCACACTGTTGAGGTTATCTGTATTTGGTCCAGAATTGATGTCGGTTAGACCCAAGTAATCTCGGATCTCGATAATTAAATTATTCTCTTCAGATAGTGGGATGTGCATACCTGCTCCCAATGCTATACCTGCATCAATTGAGTTATAACCAGAAGTCGTACCATCAAAAGATAGGGTGGTTTCTGCCAAGTACCCTGTATACAAACCCGCGTTAATAAACAGTGGCGTTTTCTCATTTGCAAAGGTGTATCTACCCATAGCAGGAACTATGAGGTAGTTAAAGGTAAAAGTATCACTAATATCTACGACTTCATTGCCCATCTCACTCTGTATAAAAATAGTATATTCTAGATTTATTACCTTACGGTCATATAGTAGCCCCGTAATGAGAGACCATTGCTCATGCAGACCGATCTCTAAACCTGCACCGACTGTAAAGCTAACTCCATACTTATAATCGAAACCAAAAAAATCGCTAGCTACAAAATTTGAATAGTTAGTGCCCGCATGGGCAGAAAAAGTTAGCTCCTTTTGCCCCAACATGCTACTAATACTAAAGAGACCAAGCATACATGCTATAAAAAGAGGTTTCATAGGCATATTATTGAAGTTCGTAGCCAAAGCAAGCTATCCTAGCATTGTCGAGAGGTGTTCCTCTCTCTTCATCAAGGTAGTTTTCATAATCACAGACCTCATTAGCATTTATGATGCCGCATATACCTGGCCCACCTATACTATTGGGAACATCGTTTATTACGAGTTGAAAATTAGGTTCGCCTCGTACACCAACATCTGTATTGTTAGTAATATCTGCCCTGAGTATAAACCCATATTGGGTATCTGTATTAACCGGAGACAGTGTAACATTACTAATGGTTACTTCTGGTATCTGCTCTATATTTTCACATGCCTGCACGACAATCTCGTCGCGAGCATCTTGCAAATCGTCATCTTTGTTGCACGATGAAAAAATGGGTAAAAGCAATATCGTAAGTATGAATTTTTTCATAAGAATTAATTTCTCAACATTTCTTATATAATATTTTCATAATAAACTTTTTCAAGTTTTCGTTCATATAAATATATTAAGTCGAATATAATATTTAAATGGTTAATTAATCTTTTTAAATAAGTAACATGCAAGATAGTTTTAATATGTTTAATTCCAATATTGGATTAAATGTTAAAAAATCATTTTGAATAAGACGGGAATTCTTCTCTTTTATGTGTGTAATGTCTTCTATTTTGGAAAGATAAGTTCTCAAGGTGATTTAATTTTAATATTGGAGATAAATCACCATCTAATATATTGGTTGATCCATAAAACAACAGTGTTTTTAGACGGCTTAAAGATTCCAAACCATGAAATGAATTAATTTCTTTTAAATCAATAAGTAAAAGTCGAGTGAGCTTATTTAAATTAAAAATTTTATCCAAATTTTTGATCTGAACGCATCTTTCTATTTCTAGCTCAACTAGATTACTAAGTTGATTAATACCTGATAAATTATCAACATTGTTAAGGTTAGCTAATTTTAGCTTTCTCAATTTCAATAAAGAAAAGATTGGAAGTAATTTTTCAATTGAGGAATTATATATTGAAAGTTCTTCTAAATCTTTTAGATTAGAAAAGTATTTACTTTCCTTTGATTTAAAATTATTTATAAAGAGCGTTTTTAGGTTTCTATTGTCAAATAATGAAAAAGATTTTGGACGCCATTCAAAACTACAATGTTTTAGATTTGGGAACTTATTGAAATCAATAGGTGTTTTGCAATATGTTATCACTTCCATTTCTTCAAGTTCTTGTAATGAATGTATTGCACTAATGTCATCAATAGTAAGATCAATAATTTTTATTGCCTTAAGATCTTTTAATTCTACTAAAAAATCAAGATTTTGTGCCGCCCAACCTAAACCATCATTTAACTCAATTTCAGAAATATCATTTTTAATTAATTCCTTTAAGAGAGTAGAATTCCACCTGCATTGAATGATTGCCTTTTTACCATATTTACCTTTACAAAATTTTATCTTATTATCCATAAACTAATTATAACCTTTCTAATAAATGTCTTCTAGCTGCACCTATAGGATTTCTTATATTATCCAGCTTCCTAATGCCACCAAGTGAATTTATTCTTACTTGTTCAGCTATTTCGCGCGCTGTTTTTCCTCCTAGCACTTCTGTAGCAGTATAAGAGCCCCCCTCTAGCAATTTTCCAGATCTTATATGCTCAGCAATTCGCCTTGGTATATTTACCGATTGCCCAACATATATTTTCCCAGAAACAGATTCAAACTGATAAATCCCTTCTAAAACTTCGTCGGCTGACTTTTTCAAAACAATCCCACCCCATTTTATAAGCTTACCAACACCTAATCCTATGGCATATTCTGCGAATATTTCAGCACTTGGATCATTTAATGCTCCCGAGCCCCCAGCTTTGTAGTTTGTTGTTACTCTTGCCCCTGGTATTTTGGTATAGAATGAACCTTGATCCATCTCTGAATTAGGCAATCTGACATCTTGATTAACATGTTGGACATCATATTCAAAAGTTTGTAAAACCTTATCATTACCAGCACCTGGAACTACGTCAATATAATCTGTAGTATCACCCCCATCATTATTTATCCAAGTAAGTTGTCCTGTAGATAGATCAAGTTTCCACCTATCAAACCATGTGCCTCCATCCGGATCTATACCATTTAATGGATTATTACCCATTCCTAAATAAGGGCTACTATATTGTCCAGCTGGGTCAGTTGTCAGCCATCGTCCAATCCTCGCATCCCACAATCTCAGCTCAAAAGCCTCCATCCCCGTCTCCGGGTCTTTTTCTTGTCCCTGAAAAGCATATCGGTAATTTCCTTCAACATTTCGGTCAGGCATTGGCATCCCGAAGGGATAGTAGTCTTTGTATGCCAACATTAATGGATTACTGCTTGTACTTATATCGGTTACTGATATATTATCCAGATAATAATTATTTTCTAAAACTTGATATTGTTGCCCAAGTGTAAAAGATAGTTTTGCGGTACCACTGGTATTAGGTGTAAAGTTAAAGGTGTACGTTCCGTTTTGTGTAGCAATATTATTTGCGCTGATTCCCACTCCTGATACGTATGCTTGATAGCCTAATGTATTTGGTGTTTCATCAAGATCTACTTCAAATTCTATGTTGTATGTATTTCCTTGAACAACAGCAAAGCTAACTTGTGTAGTATTGGCAGTCCCAGAAGGCACAGCAACCTTTAAACGTTCATTTGTTGTATCAATACTCATGGTGGTATTGGTACTAGACCAATTACTTGGCACTGTAAAAATACCATCAAAATTTTGGGTCAATATGGGTGTATAACCGCCATCTCGTTGTATAACGGCTCTTACATTACCAAGGTGGTCGGCAATTTGATACGTAAAAACATTGGCTTGAGTTGCCATACCCAATCTCGAATTTCCATAAATAGGATACTCTATAGTGGTTGTGGGTCTTGTACCTTCAGGAATCGTATAAATTGCCAACGCTCTGCCCGCAGGATCACATATATAATAAGTTTTAGTAGATTCGTTTCCATTGGTATCTAAACCAATTTTAGAAACCCTATGTCTACGATCATTATAGGCAAACACCACACCGCTCTCATCATTTATTGTCGTAGAAGTTACAGATTTAACTTGCCCACTTGCAAAATAATCATACGCAATATTATCTTGGGCGTTGCTCACCAATTGCCCTATACTGTTATAAACATAGTTATTTGCACTTTGGTCTTTTATATCGCCGTCTAGCGCTGCATTACCCGACAAATCATCTACATGTGCCAATTGGTTAGTCCCTGCGTAATAACTATATTGCAGTTGGTCCATAGCATTACTGCCGTTGCTACTGTCTTTATTTCTGTTAAGCGAAAGAATATTTCCATTCAGGTCATAGGTCAACCCATCTACCAAAAAATCTTCGTTGGAGATGCTATATGTACTGGTTCCTGTAATAGTCCCAAAAGCAGCTTCTTTTAACCAAGAGTTATCATTATAGTCAAATAAATATCCATTTTGAGGTCCCGGGCTGTTGAGACCTTCCGTGCGCCAGCGAAGTCCTTTTATGTTCCCATCAAACCGATCACTTCCACTTAAGGTAGAACCCAAGTACGTTCCTGTTCTGGAGTAATCCTTATTATAATAATCTAAAATAAAACCAAATACATCATTTTGGTCATTTCCGGGGTCACTTGCGCTAGACAAACCTGGATGGTTTATCGCCTTTAGTTGTCCCGATAGGGTATATACATAATCTATCCCTTGCAGTCCCTCGGCCAACTCAGTTCTTTTCAGTTCTCCCGTGTGGTAATAACTATAGCTGGCATGTTCAATAAAGTTCAGGTTATCTCTAGAAGTTTCAACCTTGGCTAAATTTCCTAATCTATCATAAGAATATCTATGGATAAAGCGTTCAGTCGGATCATTGGTTTGATATATAATCTTAGAAACTTCTCCACTCGCATCATCATATCTATAATCTATGGTCTTTGCCCCCAAACCATTCACATATAGTATCATCCACGTCACGCGACCGTATATATCGTAACTGTACCACGTAGTGCTTGTCTCCGGGTTTTGTGTGTAGGTTTTAGACACGTTTCCTGAAAGATGTCTTTGAACTCTAGAGATTTCAGACTGAGGAGAGCTACCTCCCAATACTGCTTGTATTCCAGCAGGGTCTGCGATATCGTACACAGTAAATACTTGTTCTCTGCAGTTGTTGCTCTCGATTATAAACTCCCCAGGAGGCACACTGTTTTCAGAGGTAGACGCTAAAGTATTCAAATTAAAGTTTGAAACCACCGCGTTTTGTGTATAAACACTACCGTCTATCACCATTGTAGGAAAAGTAGTTTGTGAAGATGACCATGGAGATGTTTGATAAAGCAGGTCTTCATTTTTGTAGAAATACAGGGTGTTATCAATTCTTTCAATTTTTAAAGTATCTGATGCGATATACGTTGATACATTACTTACCTGTGTTTTTCCATAACTTAAAATCGAAATTTGATTGTTAAAAAAATAGAATCCGTATTGAATACTGAGGTAGGAGCCACCCGTATCAGTTTCAGAAATGCCCACTACCGCTTCATCCCCAGATGAAAATTGGAAAGTCATATCAAAATTTTCATCTCCTGTATCTTCATTTGATGCAAATCCTGAAGTATTCCAATTAGTAGTTCCCGTCTTTGTTATAGAATTTCCATTGATATTTAAACTACTTTCACCTGTAAATGAAAGAGTAGTAGTTGCTATAGGTTGAAAATAAGGTACATCTCCGTCACAGATTCCACTTTCAATGGGTCTTCCATAAGAATCGTAGTTCGTGTAAGAGAATTCCTCCTCGAGATCTTGCTCTGTGTTTTTTGAAAAGCGTATTTGACCGTCTTCTCTATACACAAATTGACCGTCACCCTCATCTGGGCTGCTAGTATTCTCTAGTTCTCTAGATGCGTTGTAATTATAATCACTCACCATAGTGTGGCTGGGAGTGCCAGTGGAGAGGTTGAAGGCATTTGAGTCGAAACCGATAGGCTGTACCGTTGCTTTTAATTGATTAGCCCTGTCGTAATAATTTAATGAATAATTGTAATAATTTACTTTGTAACGTATCCCTTTCGAAACTGTAGGTGCAATAATATTACCCCCTGCATCAATCTCTAACACCCTATCAATTAAGAGTTGAGGGCTATGAGAAATTCTATAGATATTACCTCCCGTTAAACTAGATTCAGATACCGTGGTGCCTGTTCTAAGATCGTGAATAGTGTATCCTGTTCCTAGAAGTTGTATATCTGCTGTAGAAATACCAGTAGGAATATGTACATCCACAAAGCCCAATTCTCCTATTAGGGAAACTACTTCATACTTAATAGCACCTCCAGATTTAGCTGTGGCCAGCAAATTGCCTTCTAGATCAACAAAACTTACTCGTTCATTTCCTTGGGCATCAATACTGATTGACTTTTTCGCTCTATGAGAAACCATTTGGGTATTAGGGTCGTTACCTATTGGCAGATCACCAGTAAACCCATTGGCCATAAACCAACCTTGAATGTTTTCTGGAAAGTAGTCTTTACCGAAAGCATAATATAATTCTTGTGCTGCTGGTACCGTAAAGCTAAAACCTTGAGGAAAACTATCAGTATTCTCATCAATTGTTCCGTCCCCATTAGTATCTAACACTTTTCCCCCTGCAACCATTCGTGTATTTCCTGGGTTTAGCTCGTCATAAACTGTTACCGCATAGGGCCTATTGGTAATGTCTTGAAACGCCTCTAGGGTGTTATTAGAACTATAATACCAACCCAGGGTGCCTTCTTCAGCAGGATCAATAGATGGAGGCATTTCTAAATTAAATTCAACATCTCCACTTGTTAGAACACCGCCATATTTTTTAATGAAATCATTCTTATAGAAAAAATTAAAAATTTGGTCTTCCTTTGGCGAAGAATAACTTTGAAGTAGTGGCCTTCCTGCTGAATCATACATTGTTTCACTAATCCACGTTTTCCCTGATTGAAAATCTCTGGTCTGACTTTGAATTGGTTTAGCAAGACAATCATAAAACGATACGTTAGCAGATTGAATAAGTCCTGAGTTGCTAAAAGTTTCAACAAAAAACCAATTTCTTTCAGAATCAATTACATTGGGACGCCCGTCATGGCGCGTATTAAAACCATCATTCAGCAATGAGAATGAAAGATTATCAGTATTAGTTCTTAGAGCGACTCGGGCATCACCAATAGTATTGTCGATTAATATGTGTTCTGTAGAGTTATATTTTAAAAGTACTCTATTAGCATCTGTTTTTTCTATTCTGAAAACATCATTCTGTGACAATGTAATATTTGATAATATGTCTATCACACCAGTTGGTCCATTGAAATAAATTTTATTCTCAGCCTCATAGAAGGTGATTGAATAGCTGTTATTGTGAACCTTCGCCAGACTAAAGCTATCTTCAAATGTAAGGTAGAGAGAAAAAAGATCCATTGTTGTCTGCGTTTCAGCGGCCAGATTATCAATCTCAAAATTAGTCGCTTCTACATATCCAACCCCAAATGAAGGAAGAATATTATTGGACAAAGAGTAAGCTGAACTCGAAGTGCTTAAATCACTCTCGTATACAGAAGTGTTTAAATCAACTTGAAAAGAACTATTCTCGCTCCATGCTAACTCTTGCGCAAATGATTTGCAAAAAGTATTCAAAGTAATTAGCATTATAAATACGTTTATAAACTTAGTGTTTTTATAATTCATTGTAGATCGAATTTTCGTCTTTAAAACTATTTTGCTGTATTATATTTCCTATTGTTGTTTCGACTAATGTTACTTTTATATGCCCGAGAAAGCCAGGGGTATTATTCTCTAAGTTTGTATATTTTATAGTGAATTCAGCGGTGCCTACACCACCTAATCCATTTGGTAATGTGACAGCAAAAGGGCCATTGTCGGAGCCTACATAGACAGGTATGATCTCATCATCTTCACCATTAATTACTATTAAAATTTCTCCATATCTTATGTTTTCACAAACTGAAGGAAGCTGAACAACTCCGCAATCAAAATCTATTATAAAATCTACTGTGGCCTCTGAGTCACCTTTCAATGTAGCCGTAGAAAATTCGTAGCCTGGCTTTTCATCTATATCAATAAAGTTGACGGGACCTCCAGGTACTGGATCGCCTTGACCAGGATCTATAATTGTAGCCTTATAATGATTTTCAAATTGTTTGGAGAGCTTGAATCCGCCCGTAATGCTAGAATTTACTGTTTCTTCATATATTCTAGTGAGTCTACCCATTTCATCATAATGGTAATTTGTAGCTAAATTATTAGCACCTAAAATACTTGCCAAAGTATCATCGCTGTTATAAACATAGCTCGACATAGAAGATGCTATAGGGTGCAACCTATAATCATCATAGTGTATTGCTGCCCCTGCCGTTGTAACATATATTGTTTCTTGGCTTGTTGAAAGATCCAGATAGTGATTTAGTTGAACCCATTGTCCCGCATGCGTGGTTTCACCATTGAAACTTTCAAGGGTTCCATTTATATTCACCCTTGCATTTCTATATTCATCAAGATGTGCCCAAACAGAAAGGAGATATCGTCCGGCTCTATGCTCACCAGATTTGAGTACAGTTTTATAAGCAAATTGCCCAGATAATACTTTTGTTGAGTTTTTACCTGTGTGAGAACGATCTGACGTAACAACTCCATTGGTGGTTACTTCAGGTGCTACATAAGTTGTGCTACTTATAGTTTTTGGGTACTCTGAACCGCTAGCAAAAAACTCATTATATCCTGCATTTGAAGTTGCAATAACCTTTGTGTCTTCATACCAATACTTGCTGGACGCATAATTATTATTGATGTCTTTGGTTTCAAGAGGCATAGAAAAATGGTCGTAACGAGTTACTTCTGAAATTTCTTTCCAAGGGTCCGATTGCGATGTGGCGCTGATAGACCAGTCAAAAGAGTCATGATCGTTCATTGAATAATCCGTAAAGATTCCATCGACGTCCACTGCACCGTCCCAAACGAAGGTTTTATGTTTTCTCCATATCTTTTCCGAAGCAATGCTAGGAGTCGTTTCAACCCCAGATGAACTGCGATAAGTCCAATTATTATTCCAAGTGTTTATACTCACCCCAATTGGATACCACTGAAAATTTTTCCTAGTTAATTCATAATTAACCGCTGTTTGTGAAAGCATGTTTTTATTGTTGGGAGAATTTACTTTTGAACCCATATTGTGGGAAACACCGGAACCCCCATATTCAGATATATAATATGCAGGGATAGAAAGTGATTTATTCATTTCACCAGTACTATTTACCAATATTGTTTCTAAAACTTGACCACTATAAAAATCGTGGTCTACAGAATATACGGTAGTCGTATTTAAGCTGTTTGTTGTTTCTGTACTTATCAAAGGACTTTGAATTTTATCTTTTATAGAAGAAACTGCATAATAATAATCTTCTCCAAACTCTTTCTCAATTTTCTTATACGAATCAAAGGTTTCGCTAACACCTCCTTGCGCCTGAAAACTTGGGTATCGATAATTATTGATAGTTCTTGATAGCAATTGGCCTTCGGCATTATAGGTTTTTTTTGAGTTGAGTCGACCAATAGAAGATAAATTATCAGACAACCTTATAACAGAGGTATTCAATAAAGCATCTTCACCATTAATTTTGAAGTCATGATACTTCGTAAAATCATAATAAATTGAGATTGCATCACCCATAAAAAACCCTCTGCCCTCATTGAAATAAGATGTTTTACGCTCCTGCATAGGCTCAAGAACTTTGAACTCATACACTGTCTTGCTCACAAAGTCATTGGCATTCTTCTCATCTTCTACAGTTACATAATTATACATAACGAATGGAGCAGGAAGTGCAGAAAGATATTTTATATTTTTCTGTCGCTTAGATGGGGCATATGAGGTTGTACCCGAAGTAACAGCTGTAGTCGGATTTAGGTAAGAATAATTGGTAGCGTATTCGTTACCTTCTCCATCTGCCACAGCTAATCGCTTGACCCGAAGACCACCTCCGTTCTGGTTCATGCTAGATTTACTAGAATAAAATTCAATTTTGATTCTATGTTTACCATCTCCTACTTCATCACAAAGATTTGGTTGCCACTCCCTTAACCAGTTGGATGATTCTGAAACCACATCATTGTAGTAATTATAGTACGTCCAATTTGTTCGCTTACATAATTCCTCAGTACGCTCATATTGTTGCTCATTAGCAGGTAAGTTAAAAGTAACAGTAGTATTGGTTACAGCAGCAACCGTACAAACCTTATTGACATCGGCTACATATTCTGTCGCACCATTTCCCAAAAGATCTTTAATAAATTTAATATTTATTTCGCTAGTCTGTCCAATCTGAAAATAATCATAAAAACTAATATCTCTTTCTGGGGTATTGTCGCCATGATTTCTGAAGACAACTTGCTTTGGCCCCGATTCTGAACCTAAGAATTTCATCTCAAACCGTGAATCAAACTTGAAATTAGTAACAGCTGCTTCTTGGGCATAAGTATCTTCTTCATATTCAACCAATATTTCCCCACCCGGAGGGGTTTTTATCTTATTTAAACTCCAAGAGGCGGGATTGACGGAAGAATAGCCCCAACTATCCTTCTGGTCATTATCGTACGGTATATAGGGTTCGTTATATTCAAATCTATAAGGCGGAATTAAGCTAGTATTTTCTCTTCCCGCTTTAACCACATTTAGCAATGTAAGTTTTCCTTGATTCGTTGCTGTTGAATTTGGGGTACCTGGGCTTAAAGCATAAAAGGGATCATGACCAAAATGGATATTTTCAATAGACTCTTCATTAAGAAGATAGATGTCATTGATATCCCCTAGGTCACCTACGTCAAGTACATTGCCATAAAAAGCTCCGTAAAAATCTCCAGTGTCAAGAATTGTTGCAGCATCAGACGCTATATTTTGCCCAACATTATTATACAAAATAGCGTCAGTGTTTATTTCTATACGTCCACAATTAACTGGAGAAGATTGATTAGGGTTAGATTTAGAGATTGAAAGCGATTGTGCATCATTTTTTAGTAAAATAATACGATCTAGCTTCAAGCTCCTATGTTTATAAGTATTAATACGGTAGTTGACATTCGAAAACACAGAATACCCTGGCAATATTGAATGTCCATTGAAGTTGAAATCGTTATACACCCCTGTTAAATAAGTGAAACCATCATCTCCAATAGTAAATCTTTGTGCATTTATATCTTGGTAAGTTTTGTAACCCGCCCCATCACTAATATTTATTTCTGAAGACCATCCATCCTCCCTATCGCTTTTAATGAATAAAGCTGTGTGAGTTCTAGTAATGACCTTATCCAAATAATAAATTTCTTTTCTACCCCAAGAAAATGATTTTGACAAATCGCTTTCTTCATAATTCACTATTGGATTTCTCCATATATAACCATTACTCCATTTTCCATATTCAAATTTTACCCAATACCCATAGTCATTTTCATCAAGTGCTCCATTACTATTTACATCGACATAATCTGGCCCAGTTATGCCAGTTAGCAACCAATGCGTGGCATAAGGTTCTAAATCTTCTTCAGCAAAAAACACCTCATCGATATTATCTTCTAGTTTTGTACTCTTAGAAAATCGTTCTCTTTGGTAAACTGGCAATGAGTAGTGATACACCTTACCGTCTAAGGTAGTTATCTTATAGGCTCCAATGCCATCACTAGGGTACAGGTTATTATCATTTCGATTGAAATTATCAGCCTCAATTATCAATCCAGAATTAGAAATAATTTCTGCATTCGTATATACTTCTACGTATGACCCCTTACGCAGTCTCCCATTGACAGGATTATAACCTTGAAAAATATTACCATCTTTCACAAAGGTATAATCAGTAGTCCTATTTAAAGTTTCTATATCAAAGAAAGATGAATAATTATATCCAAAAGTTGGGAATTCCCAATTATCTGATTTCACATTTATATATGACGAATATTCATTATCAAGGTAGAAATGCAATTTAGAGCCACCAGAATTAACTAGGCTCTTCGAAAACTGCCTCTGCACATCACTTGGATAAAAATATTTTGCTTCTTCTTTAATAAAACCATTGGTTTCATCTGATTTTATAATAGAATGCTGAAGTGGTAAAACACCCTGTTCTAATATATAAGGTGTCATGGAGCCGGAAACACCTTGTCCCGAAACGGAATAATTATCATAACTAGCAAAATTAAAGTTAGGGTTTTCGATAGCAGTGTCATCTCTATTTTCACTAATTTCAAATCCGTCATATGCAACTTTCAAATCAAAAGGAGTGTTATTAAAAGTTTCATCTAGTTTTCCGGCATATACAGATCCATTAAAAATTGAATATTCATTTTCATATAACCAATATGTAGACTTAGTGTAGCTTAAATTAATATTGATATTAAAGGCTCCCACGCCTGTCATAAAATGTAATCCAGCTCTTTGAGTATAATTGTTCCAACTGTTTGATAATGCATTGCTCCCACTGGAATAAAAGCTACGACCGAACATTCCTGCACTTATACCACTAGAACTTAACGAAATGCCAATTCCTGAACTACTAGTACTGACGCTTGTTGATCCATTTATGAAGCTTTGATTTAAATTTACACTAAGAAGTTGACCACTATATATATTCTGAGTACCTCCATTCTCAGTAGGAATTTCCATTTTTCCTTTCAGAGTTGCTCCAACACCAGCGCCATTAGTACCAAGAGAACCGTTTAGGCCAAAAGGAGAGTCAACTCCAAATCCATAAGACCCACTGATTCCAACATCAAATCGATTTGAATTTACACCTCCAGTAGCTTTATGTGTTGAATAACTAGCATAAACCCCAACCGAATAACTCTTTTTAACATCACTCAATGAAATGCCGGCGCTAAAAGATGTGGAGGTTCCACCCTGATTAAAGATTGCACTATATTTTTTAACATTTTTCCAATCATCTGGCACACCCGTCACATTACGCGTAATAGCTCCTGGGTTTAGGTTCCATCCCAGACCCACCCAAGAAGCTTCTTGCCCCATTGCTATACCACCGTGATACGACAAAGCGAGTGGATAGCCACCTTCTGGACTGGGCACTTCAAGAATTGGCAACACGTACGAGAAATCACCTGTCAATAAGTTCACCATGTCAGTTGCATCTACAGGTTCGAAAGAGGATGCCTCTGGAGAAATTGGGCCTTGCGCCAATATTGTTGATGAGAAAAAGATAAATACAAGAAATTTCTGAAAAAAATTTATTTTCATGCCTTATTTAATGTGCAAACAGAATAACATGCGTAGATTTACACATATTGGGGAGGATTTGTTTGGCTAGTTAGTGGATGAAAGATATATAAAATGATTTTAATAATTAAGTGAAAAATCATTATTTTACACAACTCAATATATTTACTATGTCTAATATTCTGACAGCTAATTATTTATGATTTTGATTTTTCCTCGAAGAGAAAATTGCTTTATTTTATATTATGAAAAAAGTTCAATTTGCTAGAAAGATAAGTGCGTTTACTTTCAAAGAGATGCTCTTTACTTTAATGATTATAGGAGCATTGCTTTTAATCGCTTCGCCTAACTTTATGCCTTTAATATCTAAAACAAAAGCACAGGAGGCAAAAATTCAGCTAAAGCATTTGTTCAATCTTCAAGAACAATACCGATATGTTAACTCGAAATATGCAAGTGAATTCAATGAAATTGATTTTGAAGTGCCTAAAACGGTTCAGGCTGAAGGAACGGCAAATTACCGATATGAGATACTGACAAGCTCGGTGACATCATTTAAAGCAAGAGCCGAAGCAATTGTCGATTTTGATGGTGATGGAGTTTATAACGTATGGGAAATTGATGAAAATGGTAAACCAGAAGAAATAATCAAGGATTGATTATAATTATCACCAAGATTGTATTATCTATATGTCTCATATGGATTTTCTTGCAAGATCTATTCGAACGAACTGCATGGAATTTTTTGTTATTTATCATAATACCTACTGGAAGTTTTGCCTTTTACAGAAGTTCTCAACTAGAATATTATCTATATTCCATTTTAGTAAATTCTATAACCCTCGTATTAGTTGGGATTGTTGTTTCAATAGTTGCCAAAATCATTATGAAAAAAAATGTTGCTGAAATGATGGGGTCAGGCGATGTGGTCTTTTTTATTTTTATGGCATTCTCATTCCCCATAATATCCTTCATTGTGTTAACTGTGTTTTCTATTATGTTTTCTTTAGTGCTTCATTATTTATTCTTGAGATTTAAAAAAGGATATCTTAAAACAATTCCGTTAGCAGGGTTTATGTCTTTGTTTATTTTATTTATTTATTCCTTACATTGGTCAGGCATGTATCCTAATCTTTATTTGTTATAAATGGCGCTCTACGATATTCCAGTTCATATTAAACAACTTATTAGCCCTCAACAAGCTTTTCATTATAGAATCGTACCTATTGACAAGAATGAATCACACACGATTTTTAAAACTGACAGTGCGCAAATTGATTCTTTGAAGATGGAATTAGAAATCTTGTTGAACACATCAGTTAATTTAGAGAAAGTTGATACTAATAAGCTGAATTCTTATTTAAGTTACAATTACAGGAAAGTAAGATCAGGATCTTTAAACATTTCAAAAGATAACTTTCTAGATCAATTATTAAATACAGCGAAAGAATACGGTAGTAGTGATATACATATAGAACCTAACGAATTTATATGTCGTGTGCGATTCCGATTAGATGGAAAGCTTAGAGAACAATATACAATCCCACTAAGTGATTATCCCGCATTGGTAAATCAAATTAAGAATAGAGCGGGCCTCGATATTGCTCAAAGACGTCTGTCACAAGATGGCAGAATAAGTGTTAAAAATTCAGGAAGTGATTTTGATATTCGAGTTTCAACGATGCCAACAATTAGAGGTGAAAAAGTTGTTCTACGGATTTTGAAAAAAGATGCGCAAAAAGTAGAGTTAAAAAAATTAGGGTTTAACGAAAGGGAGTTGAAGTTATATTCAGAAGGTATTAAAAAGCCAAATGGAATTGTATTGATCTCGGGGCCTACGGGATCAGGCAAAACTACAACACTTTATGGAACTCTACGTTTGTTAAACAAAGAAGAAACAAATATTCTTACCATTGAAGATCCAATAGAATATACCCTAGAAGGAATTAATCAAGTGCAATTAAAAGAGGACATTGGATTTGATTTCCCGACTGCATTAAGAACTTTCTTAAGACAAGATCCAGATATAATTATGGTTGGTGAGATTCGGGATGAAAAAACGGCTAATATGGCTATAAAGGCAGCTTTAACTGGCCATTTGGTACTATCTACTATCCACACTAACTCAGCTTGGGCAACAGTTTCACGATTAATTGATATGGGCGTGCCTCCATATTTAATTGCGAGCACTTTAAATATGAGCGTTGCACAAAGATTAGTAAGAAAACTCTGTAATAACTGTAAGAAAGAACAAGATTTAGGTGCGGGTTTATTTCCAGAAGGTTTTGACTATAAAAACAAAATTCAAAATACTTGGACATCAACAGGGTGTAATAATTGCCACTATACAGGTTATAGCGGGAGAAGAGCAATCTACGAAATTATTCCTATACAATCAGATTTAGAAACTTCGATTAAGCACAATGAATTGCAAATAGATGGTTACCTTGCGCAAAACAATTTAAAAACCTTAAAAGAAAACGCCATTGAGCTTTTAAATCAAGGCATTACGTCAGTCGATGAGGTTTATTCTTTATTAGCTAATTAAATGATGAAACGAATTTTACTCGGGTTACTTGTTTTTTCCTTTTCATTTTCATTCGGACAAGATTTATCTTCCCGGTTGAATACAATAAAAAATCAACTTGAAATTTTAAAGGTTGAAACACCAGGTCTAGAAGAAAGTATCAATATTAATATTTCTAAGACAACATTATCAAATTTTTTACTTGCAATTTCACAGATTCATGATGTAAATATAAATGTGTCACCAGAATTGAATGCAGTCGAAATAGTAAATAACTTTACTAATGTGTCAGTTTCAGATATTTTAATTTTTCTTGTTAAAGAATATGATCTTTCCATTGATTTTACTGGAAATATTCTATCTATAAAAAGATATCAAAAACCAATCGAAAGACCTATTGAAAAACAAATCAACGTTCAATACTCATTAAATAGTGGATTTATAAGTTTAGATTTAAAAAATGATCCTTTAGACAAAGTCTTTCGTAAAATAATGGACGTAACGAGTAAAAATTTACTCTACGATCCATCCATTGAAAATTCTCTCCTCACATTATACCTCAACAATGTACCACTTGAAATTGCTTTACAAAAACTTGCAGATTCAAACAATCTTATAATGAATAAAGGAGATGACGGCTTTTATACATTTGAATCTGCTTTTGAAAACATTATTGGAGGTAACGATAAGACTGGAGTTTCACAAAACAGACCTATAAGGAAAATAAAAAGTAATTTTTATTATCAAATAGTTGACACTATACAAAAGCGTGTTACCGTTGATATACAAAACACGCCAATTGAAGATTTAATATACACATTGGGTGAAGATTTAAATTTAGATATATTTACTGCCAGCCCTCTTGAAACAGCAGGTACTGCAACGATAAAAGCTGACAACATCTCTTTTGATTTACTTTTAGATAAAATATTCTTAAGTAATTCAGCTACAACCACAACGAATAACTCAAATCCAAATGTTTCTGGCAACTTAGCAGGGTCATTTACTTATAAAAGAGATGGTAATGTTTATTATTTTGGGACCGAGCGACAATTATCTCTTCGACAAGTTGAATTAGTTCCTTTAATGTACAGGTCAGTGCAGCTTTTTGATGATCCTTCTGGAGGCGGTGAGCGAAGAGCAGGCAGAAATACGTATAATGCAAATAATCTTAATCTTATAGGAGGAGGCTCCCAAGGATTCAATGGGGCGCAAAATTCCAACAATAGAACCTCTTCTGCTAATCAGGGTGCTAATAATACCTCTATTCTCGACATAATACCAGACGATATTAAAGATGGTTTAGATATTAAAATAGATAAAGAATTAAACAGTTTCGTTATAAGTGGGCCTGGCGTTAAAGTGGAGCGTTTTAAAGAATTCGTGCTATTTATTGACAAGCCAGTTCCCGTTATTCTTATCGAAGTAATGATTTTAGAAGTTAACCGCAGTGCAATAACTGAAACAGGTATTTCATTCGGAATAGGAGATAAGCCAATATCAACAACAGGAGAATTTTTTCCTAGTGGAAACGTAACCATTGGAGCTCAAGATGTTAATAAAATTATAGGAAACTTTAATGGGTTCGGCTCATTGAATTTAGGCAAAGTAGTTCCTAACTTTTATCTAGACATAAAGGCAATGGAGTCTGCTGGAACCTTAAGAGTGAAATCTACGCCAAAATTAACTACCATTAATGGTCATAAGGCTTACTTGTCAAGTGGCGAAACAACTTATTATGCAGTCACTAGTCAGAGTTTTTTTGGATCTCAAATACCTCAGACTTCAGAAATACGGAACTATTTGCCCATAGACGCAGAACTATCTTTAGAAATACTCCCTTTTGTTTCAGGTAATGGTCAAATTACTCTAGACATCCAAGTGGTCCAGTCCGCTTTTAACGGGGAGCGCATTGCCGAGGATGCCCCTCCCGGAATTACGAGTCGAGAGTTTTCTTCAATCGTACGAATGGAGGACCAGGATGTTGTAGTTTTAGGAGGTATAGAATCCATCAGAAAGGATAATTCAGGGTCAGGAGTTCCTTGGTTGGCACGAATACCAGTCATTAAATACTTTTTCAGTAAAAGGCGACGGGAAGCGACTAAGAGAAATTTAAATATTTTAATTAAACCCACGGTGATTGAATGATACTAGAAAAAATTTCACATTATTGGCATTATGGGGATAACTATTGCGGGATTGAGGTAACGACATGGAAGGATTCAGATTATATTAAAACTACGCTCGCAACTAAGAAGAAAGGTGAATTTACTAACTTTTCATTTAAAAAAGCCAGTAATTTCAAAGAAGTATCCAAAAAACTCCCTAAAAAGCAACATGCGAATCTTATTATTTCAACCGATAAAGTTTTAATAAAAAAGATTAAAAAGCAACCTGATGAAACTAAGGCGTTATCGGAGGCTTTTCCAGGGCTTCAAATAATAGACTTTCAATATGACATTCTACATTTTGAATTAAATACATATGTAGCCGTTTGTCGCAAAGATATAATAGATAATTATGTGATTGAGGCAGAAAAGGAAGGGTTACGTATTGTGCATGTAGGACTAGCTTTCTTTTCAATAACAACAATCATCAATTTTGTTGAGGAACCTCAAATTTACACAGGATTTTACAAGCTTGAATTAAATCAAGATGAAATTGTAGGTTTTTCAAAGAACCAGGAAGTAGACATAGAATATAACCTTGGCGGAAATAAAGTTCAAGCGGAAAACCTACTCTCTCTCTCAGGACTATTCCTTTATTTCAAAAAAGGGGACAGTCAAGGTTTAAATCTTCTTAACAAGTCTTTATATAAGAAGCATTCAGAATTGACGCTCTTTAGCAAAGGCTCTAAGATTGGAGTTATTGTTTTATTTATTTTTCTTTTAATCAATTTTATACTTTTCTCACATTATAGAGGTGAATACAATAAACTTTCCGAAGTTGTAAAAATTAATGCCTTACAAAAAGAAAAGATGACTAGCCAAATAATCAATCTTGAAGGTAAGGAAAGGTTAGTGAATGACATTTTAAGGGTTTCTTCCTCAAAAGGCTCTTATTATATTAATAAATTAACTTCAAGTTCTCCAAAATCAATATTATTTGAAGAAATTTCATACCAGCCAATTTTAAAGACAATTCGATCAGACAAAAAAATTGAAATTGACAAGAAAGCTATTAAGATAGTTGCAGAATGTACTAGTAAAGATGACTATTCCAAGTGGGTTGAAAAGATTGAATATTGGAATTGGATCCAAGAAGTTACAGTCATAAACTACAATTATTTAAATTCAGGCAGAGATAAATTTGAACTTAAAATTATAATAAATAATGATTCAGAGAAATAGAAATATACTCTTACTTGTTGGATTTCTCATTTCTATATTAGTAGCATATCATTACGCCTTTTCTAAAACATTTGAGATCAAAAAAAAAATAGAAAAATTAGAGCAAGAATTTATAAATCCCGAATTATTGAGGAATTCAATGATTGACCTGAAGAAACGAAACAAGTTTGTAGACTCCGTATTGAAGAAGAACAAGTTTAATAATAAATCTACACAAACTAATTTGCTAGACTTTTTGAATAAGGAATCGCAGAAGAAAAATGTGAAAATAGTGGAGTTTTTAGAACCTCATAATATCAGCTTCGAAAATGGACAGAAAAAATCTTATATTTTCACCTTAGAGGGTAATTATGCAGCAATAGAAGGAATTATTTTTGCACTAGAACAAAAATACATATTTGGAGAAATTATGAGTATTTCTTTTCAACGAAGACGAAACTTTCGAACACAGACAAATTTTTTACATTGCCGAATAATTCTTACAAGTTTTAGCAGCAAATAATTTTATAGCAAAACCTTCTCTGACTTGCGTTGCTCTAACCTATTTATCAGTGAAACCCTATTTTTCGATATCCTTCTTTCTAGTAATATCCCTAGATTTTATTCTGGCCAGTTCTTCATTCCGAATCTTTTGCCTAGTTTTAAGATAAACTTTCTCCCCATCTCTCATTGCATTAATATAACTATTATTGCTTGGCGTAGCAAACAGTGTATCTAGTAACAAAGGGTTATTCTCTGCGAGAAAATATCCATTATTAAAAGCTTTCATAAATAGTGCATCATCTATTTTCATTTAAAGGCTTCTTTACTATGGTTATCTAAAAACTTTATTATTGAATCAACATCGTAGAGGATTATCTTTTTTACTGGTTGAGTATAGCTTATACTTCCACTATCTCTCAGTTTCTGTAAAGTAGTTTTACTTTTAATATTCAAAATCTGCATTGCCTTTTCAGTAGAAACCCATTTTTCTTGCTTCTTATTAATTTTATCTCTTAGTTGAAAAACTACCTCATCAACAAGTTTATAAAAGGCTTCATCATGTAAGCAAATCACTTCCATATGTAAAGTTATGAATTAAAACTCTCTAAACATACATCAAGTAATACTTTATATAAAAACAAGAATACTAAACTAATTGTGTTATTTAAAGGGTAGATTTAACAAAAATTCAGTGCAAATTGAGTGCAAACAAAAAAAGCCTCTCCATTCGGAAAAGCTTCTCATCGGTCTATTTCTAAACCACATTCCGCTTAAAGCGGAACAACACAACATTTTAATTGCGGTCTGGACGAGACTCGAACTCGCGACCCCCTGCGTGACAGGCAGGTATTCTAACCAACTGAACTACCAGACCGTGCTTGTTATTTATAGACGTAAAGCTCGTCCTATTTTTTCCAATCTCTCGGCTCAGCGACCCTCCCGTGAAACGGGATATGCTAACCAACTGAACTACCAGACCGTGCTTGTTATTTATAGACGTAAAGCTCGTCCTATTTTTTCCAATCTCTCGGCTCAGCGACCCTCCCGTGAAACGGGATATGCTAACCAACTGAACTACCAGACCGTGCTTGTTATTTATAGACGTAAAGCTCGTCAATTTTTTAATCTTGGTATTCTATCATTCCGATAACTATCGGGAGAACTACCAAACTGTGCTACTATTTTTAAGACTTTAAAAGCTTGTCTTGACTAATATTGCTATTAGCGAGGGCAAATATACACCTCCTTTTCATTTCCGCAAACTATTTTTTTTAAAAAAATGATTTTTTTTAGCCTACTTCCTCTTAGCTTCACCCAAACTTCTGACGCTCTACCAAATAAGTGGTCAAAATTTTATTGAAACCCGCATTCACATCCGCCTGTACGTACTTAATTCGGTATTGCCCACATTTCAACTTTAAATCGTCAAAATAGGCTTGTACCGCTGCCTCATAGTTTTCTTTTACATTATCTGCATACAAATTGATCTGCTCCCCCGTCTCCACATCCACAAATTTTCTCGGCCGATTATTGAAATCGAATTCCAATTCCTTTTGTTTATCAAAAGTATGGAACAGCACCACCTCGTGTTTGTTATACTTCAAATGTTGTAACGCTTCAAACAATTGCTCTTCTTCCCGATCGCTCTGGAACATATCTGTAAACAAAAAGACCAGACTGCGCCGTTTTAATTTTTCAGCAATTAAGTGAAGGTGCGTGTAGGTTTTGGTCTGAATATCTTTTCTTGTATCTGCAATCACTTCATTCAGCTTGCCCAACAACATTTGGTGATGACGTTCGCTTCCTTTTTCATTCGAATAAAATTCGTATTCGTTGCTATAAATACTCATCCCCACTGCGTCGCGTTGCCGTTTTAGTAAGTTCATAATGGCTGCGCTGGCCAGAACTGAAAATCCGATTTTGTTCAACGAATTGATTCGCTGCTCCTTTAGCATCGGGTAGTGCATCGAACTACTATTATCAATAATCAAATGGCAGCGTAAATTGGTTTCCTCTTCGTAGCGCTTGGTATAGAGCTTATCGGTTTTGGCATACAACTTCCAATCGATATGCTTCGTGCTCTCTCCGTTGTTATAAATCTTATGCTCAGCAAATTCCGCAGAAAAACCGTGAAACGGACTCTTATGCAAACCAGAAATAAATCCTTCTACAACCTGTGTTGCGAGGAGTTCAAGGTTTTTAAAACCTGTTATTTCGTTGATTTGTTTTTCTATATCCATACGGTCACCCTGAGCGCAGTCGAAGGGTCGTTTATTTGTTTTTCTATTCCATGTTTGGTGAGCTGTGATCGGTGAAGCGTGAACGGAAAATTTATTTCTTTTGTAAATAATTTCGTGTCCCAATTAACAACTTCCTAACGCTTTCTATACTATCATCTATGTTTTTACTTTCCTTTAAAAATCCCAATCGAATAGCCAACTGACATTGTGTTTCAACTTCAGACAATGATCCGATGGCTATGCTTATAAACTGAATAAACTCTTTATCGCTTTTCCTAGCGGCTCCTTCTGCAATGTTTGAAGGAATGGAAACAGCAGCACGTCGTATTTGACTTGTAAGACCGAAGCGCTCATCTTTAGGAAATTCAGAACTCATCATATAGATAGTTTCCACTAAATCCATACTCTTCTTCCAAACATCCATCTCTTTATGATTCATCACATCTCATTTTTAGCTCCTCGCGGCTCATTGTTTACTTTTCACCACTCACCGTTCACTGTTCACCCCTCACTACGAAAGTATCCCGTCAACAATCCCATACTTCACACTTTCATCGGCATCCATCCAATGGTCGCGGTTAAAATCTTTCATTACCTTCTCAAAATCCTGACCACAATTGTCGGCCAAAATTTTTGCTGAAAGTTCCTTGGTTTTTAAAATTTCTTGGGCGGTTATCTCAATATCACTTGCTGGTCCGCGCGCACCTCCACTGGGTTGGTGGATCATCACCCGTGCATTGGGTTGAATAAATCGGCGTCCTTTTTCACCTACTGAAAGCAAAATACTTCCCATACTGGCGGCAAGACCTGTGCAAATGGTCGACACCGGACTCTTAATCTGTTTAATGGTGTCGTACATACTAAATCCTGAGGTTACATAACCCCCCGGGCTGTTAATATACAACTTGATCTCGTCGTGATTGATTCTATCTAAATACATCAATCGGTCTACCACGTGGCGGGCACTTTTATCGTCTACCTGCCCCCATAAAAAAACGGTACGGTTGTCTAATTGTTGCTGCTCTATTTTATCTTGAACTTTTTGTTTTTTTTCTGTGCTCATATATTTTTATTCTGTGTGGTGTAAAGATACTGAAATTGATAATCAATTACGATTTTGCTTCGCTTAGGTATTAGATGTTAGATGTTGGAAGTTGGAAGTTAAAGTTAGACATTGTAAAAATATAATTCACTAGATAGCCACTGTCATAAAACTATACAGACCTGAAACTCCAAATTTCCCACTTCCACCACTCTTCACTCTTCACCGCTCACCGTTCACTACTCACTACTCACTACTCTCTACTTGTCACACTGAGCGGAGTCGAAGTGCAGCACCCATCACCGTTCACTACTCACTACTCTCTACTCTCTACTTGTCACACTGAGCCTGTCGAAGTGCAGCACCCATCACCCTTCACCCTTCATTAAAAAACAAAAAGGCCTGACAACCTGCCAGACCTCTTTATCTCTATACTTGAAATTGTTTAGTTCAACAATCCATCGATTGCCTCTGCGTATACGTTCTTTGGCGCAACACCTACCTGGCGTCCTACCAATTCACCATTGTTAAACACCAACACGGTTGGGATGTTTCGTACTCCGTATTTCGCTGCGAATTCCTGGTTGGCATCTACATCTACCTTACCAACTACTGCCTTTCCTTCGTAGTCTTTGCTCAACTCATCAATTACCGGTCCTACCATACGGCATGGTCCGCACCAAGCTGCCCAAAAGTCTACCACTACAGGTTTGTCACTTTTTAATACTGTTTCTTCAAATGTTGCGTCTGTTATTTCTAAAGCCATCTTTAATGTATTTTAATATTCCGTTATTCAGAATAGGTTGTTCTACTTATTTTACTGTACAAAAATAGGCAATAATTGCGCCAAATGGTAGTAGCTTAACATTAGTTTAGGTGATACGGGTATTTGCGGATTTGATAGTCAATATGTTGTCAATTTGGCGGGTACATCTTCTGACTATTTTTAGGCGGGCTACCGCCACAACGGTACCGCGCTCTCGGCAGTCGCTTTCCCGCTGTCAGCGGCAAGAGCTCCAACAAAGCCTCCATCCCTGCCCGAGGGTTTTGCTAATCAAATTATACCTAACTTAGTAGCAACCAACCTTCTTTCTATGTACACAAAACGCAACTACGGTTTCTTTATGACCCTCAACTGGTCTAAAAAGCCTCTGATTATCGGACTCCTATACGCAGGACTCCTTTTTGGACTGTTTTATTTCTTGAACATTCGCTTTTATCTGCCGTGGCAACCTCTGGGGCTTATCGGTATTGCCGTGGCTTTTTACCTTGGTTTTAAAAACAACAGCTCTTACGACCGTACCTGGGAAGCTCGTAAAATCTGGGGCAGTATGGTAAACAACAGTCGCACCTTCGGAGCTGCCGTGGTTTCCTTCGTGCAGGGCAACAATGCCGCCGAAGTCAAAAAGGAACTCATCTACCGCCACATCGCCTGGCTCATTGCCCTGCGCCACCAGTTGCGCCTCGCCCGCCCTTGGGAACATACCGAAGAGCGCATCAAAAAATTATACTTTGCCGATGTGTGTGCAGATTACGAACAGGCCGTGCACAACGACCTCTCCCCCTTTCTCACCGAAGCCGAATTGCAATCACTTTCTACCTACTCTTATCGGGCCACACAGATTCTTAAAAATCAATCGCAGCGCTTACAAGAACTTCGAAACGCCCAATTGTTCGAAGATTTCCGCCACATGGAATTCCACCACCTCATCCAAACCTTTTACGAAGACCAAGGAAAGAGCGAACGCATCAAGAACTTTCCGTTTCCGCGGCAGTATGCGTCTACCGCCTATTGGCTCACCCTCGTGTTTTGTGCGTTTGTGCCTTTCGGACTCCTAGAAATTTTCAATCCTAACGTTGGCTGGATTTACTGGATGGGTCCAGCCATTGCGGCCATCATCATTTGGGTGTTTTTCCTTATGGAAAAGATTGGCGACTATAGCGAAAACCCTTTTGAAGGCACCTATAACGATGTGCCTATCACCGCCATTGCCCGCGGCATAGAAATCGACCTCCGCGAAATGATAGAAGACATCCACATCCCAAAACCTACAGAGGCCATGGATGGGTTTTTGATGTGAGTTTTTAACAACAAGATGTTAATAAATAAATTATTGCTCTATAATCTTTAGTTTAATTTTTTATTCTATTTTCGTAACCAATGTATAAGGTTGTGTAACATGGTTATTAAAGATTATTATTCGCTTTCAGAAACCTCTGAAATGTTGGGAAAAAGTAAAGAAACATTACGAAGATGGGACAGAGAAGGAAAATTCTGTGCTGTTAGAGAACCCCTGAGCAATTATCGTGTTTATAAAAAAGAGCAAGTTGAAAATTTTCTAAGTTTATTTTCTAATGACGAAATTGATGATGCCTGTGAAGTTGATAATTGCGTAGACCCAATAGATGAGTTCACAGCAATAGAACTTTTTGCCGGCGCTGGCGGACTAGCGATTGGGTTAGAAAAGGCGGGCATAAAGTGTGTGGCATTGAACGAGATAGATAAATGGGCTTGCCAAACCTTGCGAGAGAACAAACCTCAATGGAATGTATTGGAAGGAGACATTAAATCATATTCATTTAAAAAGTACAAAGACAAAGTTGATTTGGTTACTGGAGGCTTTCCCTGTCAAGCCTTCAGTTATGCAGGAAAAAAATTAGGACTAGAAGATGCTAGAGGTACTTTGTTTTATGAATTTGCCCGTGTTGTCAAGGAAACTAATCCAGCAATTTGTGTAGGAGAAAATGTCAGAGGTTTAGTATCACATGAAAAAGGGAAAACTTTAGAAGGAATGATTTCTATTTTAGATGAAATTGGCTACAAAGTTGTACCAGTTGAAGTTTTAAAGGCAATTCATTACAACGTTCCACAGAAACGAGAACGCCTTTTTTTGGTTGGTGTAAGAAAAGATATTGATGTCGAATACAAGTATCCCAAACCTTACAATAAGATATATAATTTAAAAGATGCACTTAAAAAAGGAGTACTTTATGACAGTGATGTTCCTAAATCACCAGGTTCAAAATATCCTGAGCATAAGAAACAAGTTTTAGATTTAGTTCCTCCAAAAGGATACTGGCGTGATTTACCGCTTGAAATACAGAAGGATTACATGGGTAAAAGTTTTTATTTAGGAGGAGGAAAAACTGGTATGGCTCGAAGAATAGGCTGGGATGAACCAAGCTTAACATTAACATGTAGTCCAGCACAAAAACAGACTGAACGATGTCACCCAGATGAAACTAGACCTTTTACAATAAGAGAATATGCTAGAATTCAAACATTTCCAGACGAATGGAAATTTGCAGGTTCGGTTTCTCAACAATATAAGCAAATTGGAAATGCCGTTCCTTGTAACTTAGGTATAGAAGTTGGATACTCAATAATAAGTTTTCTAAATAAATTTTACGGTAGATCAAAAAATATTTCAAACAAATCTTCTTATATTTCGGCATAAACATAATTATGCCAGTACTAACCGAAGCTGAAGTTTTTGAAATTTCCAGAGAAACTGTAGTAAACAGTGTCACTAAATTTATCCAAAATAGAATTGATGTCGAGCCAAATTTTCAAATACTGGATCTTATAATACCAACGGAAAGAAAGATTCGGTCAATAGTTGGAGGGTTGGAAACATCTTTAGGAACGACTTTGTGGGAACCGTTAGCAAAAAATTTGGCAAGCAAAAATGGTTTTGAAGTCATTGATGAAAATATTACTCGCCCTGCTATTATGCCTGCCAACCTTCAAAACACCCTCCAAATTGTAATTGAAGGACGAAATAGCAAAAATCCTGTTTATAATTCAGCATATTGTCATGAAAGAATTAGAGAGATTTGCCAGACCTATAAAGTCAATCCAATTCCCAAATTTGTTGCTGCTGCCAAGGGATTTGGAGTAGATATTTGGCTTAGAAAGGATGGTACAGATTACTTCTTTGACACAAAGACAGTTCAACCAAATGTGGGTAATTATTCTAAATATTTTGAACAAATTACTAATTGGAATGCTTTTTACTATTCTCAATTTCCAGACGGAAACGCAGAATCCAGAATAGTTTTTCCTTACAACCCATATGGAGATACAAATTTCTGGGCGAAAACCATTGGAGGCGGTTGGCCACTAGAACCTGATAGCGAGGCATGGGTCGAAAATCAATTTTGGGATTTTTGTTCAGGTATTGAAGGCACCTATGAAATAATTCATAGCGCGTTTGAATCGATTGCAGAAACAGGGGATTTACAACAACTATTTCAAGATATATTTTATAACTAAATTTACTTCTCGGCTAATTCAACCGATACTTCACCCCATCCATCGCCAATTCTTCCAGCAGCTCATTACAAATCTTAATTTTCTGGGTGCGGCTGGGCATGTTTAACTTTACTTTTTCATCTACTTCGTAAATCGTAAAATGCAAGTGCTGGTCGCCTTTATGGTAGCCAAACAGCTCTTTTAAACGCTCAATCTTTCCGTCCTCCAAATCTTGTACTGGCATCTGTATGGTGAGCTTCTTCGCTTGGTTGTCCATTACATCATGCAGCATTTGCATAAAGTTGTATTGCAATCGCGGGTCGCCTTTTTTACCAGTATCCCGATTGGTCCAGCCCTCTTTTACAAACACCCGCGCATAAATAAAACTATTCGGAATCAAGAAATGCCGCCACTTTAGGTATTCCTCGCCAAAAATTTTAAATTCATAACTGTCTTCATAGTCTTCTACGGTAAAAATCGCCCACCCTTTACCGGCTTTGCTCTCGCGGTGCTGCACATCGCTCACAATCCCACCAAAGCACAGTTCACGGTTCACGTATTTTTCGAGGTTGTTAAAGTTAGACACCTTACAATTGGTAAAATTCTTCATTTCAACTTTAAAGTCGTCTAAAGGGTGGCCCGAAATATAGATTCCTACCACTTCTTTTTCTTGCTTCAGTTTTTGCATGGTCCCCCACTCTTCACAGGGAGGCACTTGGGGTTCGGCAATCTGTACTTCGCTGGCATCACCAAACAAACTCACCTGACTGCTATTTTGGGTCTCCTGATACTTTTGGGCAAACTTTACTACCTTCTCATAAAACTTTACCCCGTCGCCTTCGTCATGCATGTACTGTGCTCGATGCTGATCGAAACTGTCAAATCCGCCGGCTAAGATCAGGTTTTCAAATGCCTTCTTGTTAGCGTTACGAAGGTCTACCCGCTTGGCGAGATCAAAAATGGACTTGTATTTGCCGTCTTTTCGGTTTTCAACAATAGTAGCTACCGCGCCGCTACCTACACCTTTTACAGCACCCATCCCAAAACGCACCGCGCCACGGTCGTTTACCGTGAACTTGTAAAACGATTCGTTTACATCGGGCCCCAATACTTCCAGCCCCATGCGTTTACATTCTTCCATAAAGAAGGTCACCTGCTTAATGTCGCTCATGTTGTTACTTAGCACGGCCGCCATGTATTCGGCAGGATAATGCGCCTTGAGATAGGCTGTCTGGTAAGCAATCCATGCATAGCAGGTAGAGTGACTCTTGTTAAAGGCATAACTCGCAAAGGCTTCCCAGTCTTTCCAAATTTTTTCGAGTTTTTCTGGATCGTGTCCTTTTTTAGCAGCGTTTTCGATAAAGCGCGGCTTCATTTTATCAAGTACTGCCTTTTGCTTTTTCCCCATCGCCTTCCGCAGTACGTCGGCATCACCCTTACTGAAATCGGCTAACTTTTGCGACAGCAACATTACTTGCTCTTGGTAGACGGTAATTCCGTAGGTTTCCTGCAGGTATTCTTCCATAGCGGGAAGATCGTAGTCTATTTCTTCCTCCCCGTTTTTACGTCGAATAAAACTCGGGATGTACTCCAACGGTCCCGGTCTATACAAGGCGTTCATGGCAATGAGATCGGCAAACACCGTAGGTTTCAACTCTTTCATGTATTTCTGCATCCCGGCAGATTCATACTGAAATATCCCTACCGTTTCTCCACGTTGGAACAACTCATATGTCTTCTCATCATCCAGCGGAAAATTATCAGGATCTAAGTCGATATTGTGCTTGTGCTTCACCAACTTTACCGTGTCTTTAATGAGCGTCAGGGTTTTCAAGCCCAAGAAGTCCATTTTCAGCAGTCCGGCACTTTCCACGACCGAGTTATCGAACTGTGTCACGTACAGATCACTGTCTTTGGCAGTCGCCACCGGTACAAAATTGGTGATGTCGCTTGGGGTAATGATCACACCACAGGCGTGAATCCCCGTATTTCGAACCGAACCTTCTAAGATTTTCGCCTGATTTACAGTTTCGGCCTCAAGGTCACTTCCTTCGGAAAGGTTTAATAACTCATTTACTTTCGGCAGTTCATCACTTCGGAATTTTGACCGCAATTCCTGATCGCTCATTCCGAAGATTTTGTTCAGCTTGGTCATATTCGGAATCAGCTTGGCAATCCTATCGGCATCTCCCAAGGGCAAATCTAATACACGCGCCGTATCGCGGATAGAACTTTTTGCCGCCATGGTTCCGTAGGTAATGATTTGTGCCACTTGGTTCGCACCGTACTTGTTGATTACGTAATCCATGACACGGCTTCGGCCTTCATCATCAAAATCGATATCGATATCGGGCATGCTCACACGATCCGGATTCAGGAAACGCTCAAAAAGCAAATCGTACTTAATCGGATCTATGTTGGTGATCCAGAGGCAGTATGCCACCACACTTCCCGCTGCCGAACCACGGCCGGGCCCTACAGACACATCCATGTTTCGCGCTTCGCGGATAAAGTCTTCGGTAATCAAGAAGTAGCCCGGATAGCCGGTATTTTCGATAGTTTCCAACTCAAAATTGATGCGTTCTTCAATTTCTGGAGTGATTTCTCCGTACCGTTTTTTGGCACCTTCAAAAGTGATGTGTCTTAGATAGGCATTTTCACCGCGCTTTCCGCCGTCTGCTTCATCTTCGGCGACCTTAAATTCTTCAGGAATATCAAACTTCGGGAGCAATACATCCCGCTGCAGACTATACGATTCAATCTTCGCAACTACGTCAGAAATATTAGCTATGGCTTCAGGCAAATCTTTAAATAGCGCCTTCATTTCTTCTTGGCTCTTAAAATAGTATTCTTGGTTCGGGAGTCCGTAGCGATAACCCCGTCCGCGACCAATGGGCGTTGCCTGCTTTTCGCCATCTTTTACACACAGTAAGATATCGTGTGCATTGGCGTTTTCTTTATCAATGTAATACGTATTATTTGCAGCAACCAGCTTTACATTGTGTTTTTTGCTAAAGGCGACCAGCGTCTCATTCACACGGTTTTCGTCTTCTTGGTCATGGCGCATAATTTCCAAATAGAAATCGTCACCAAATTCCTGTTTCCACCAGAGTAAGGCTTCTTCGGCTTGGTTCTCACCAATGTTCAAAATTTTACTAGAAACTTCACCGTACATGCTGCCAGAAAGCACCATGACGTCTTCCTTGTACTTTTTAATCACTTCGCGATCTATACGTGGCACGTAGTAAAACCCTTCGGTATAGGCGATACTCGCCATTTTCGCCAAATTGTGATAACCATTTTTGTTTTTAGCCAACAGCACAATCTGGTACCCGTTATCCTTTTGCGATTTATTGGTGTGGTCGTCACACACAAAAAACTCGCACCCTACAATCGCTTTTAGTTCTTGTGGAGGCTCTGGTTTTTCGGGCACAACCCCGTCATCCCGATCACTATCGGGAGTGGCGGCGGCGTCAAATGCTTCATAGGCTTTTAGGTCTTCCTCATATTTTTTCTGAAGCGCGGCGTTATGATTGTTCACGGCTCGAGTAAAATGAAAAGCGCCCATCATATTACCACTATCGGTAATGGCAACGGCCGGCTGATTGTCGGCAATTGCGGCGTTTACGAGGTCTTGGGTGCTTGCGGTAGATTGTAATATCGAGAATTGCGAATGGTTATGTAGGTGGGCAAAGGGAGCATCTTGCAGCACCTCAATATTTTCTTGCAGTTCTTCGGAAGAAATTTCTTGGGTTTCCGTTTGGGCCTCCAGTTCTTTTCTGATGGCAGCCGAAGCCTTTTCTAGGTTGATATGTTCTAGCCCAATGAGTTGGATTTCCTTCGGATTGGCTTCAGAGAAATTCTGAAAGTAATCAGGCTGAACATCTAATTCTTCCGCAGTAAAAATCTGTCTGCGTACCAACTCTAAAAAACAACGCGTCGTAGCTTCCACATCGGCGGTGGCATTGTGTGCTTCAGCGAAACGTTCGTTGAACAAAAATTCGTGAAGTTCTGAAAGTGTGGGCAATTTAAACTTTCCGCCGCGACCCCCAGGAATCTGGCACAATTGTGCGGTAGTTTCGGTACAGGTATCTAAAACCGGGAAGTTTGGAAGTATGTTCTCTTGGTTCAACCGAAGGAATTCGGCTCCCATTATATTGAGGTCGAATCCAACATTCTGCCCTACGATAAATTTTGTTTTCTCCAGTACTGCGGAAAATTTCTGTAGCATTTCTGCTAGGGGAATTCCATCTTGCTGTGCCAATTCGGTTGAAATACCGTGAATTTTTTCGGCATCGAACGGAATATTGAATCCGTCTGGCTGAATCAGGTAATCGTCATGCTCAATCACATTTCCCATAGCATCATGCAGCTGCCAGGCAATCTGAATACAACGGGGCCAGTTGTCGCTATCGGTTAGAGGTGCGTTCCAATTACGGGGTAAGCCCGTGGTTTCGGTATCGAAAATTAAATACATCGGTAAATTTTAGAGGTGCGAATTACGAATGTTGGCCGCAAGACACTTGGAACGTAAAAATAAAAAATGCGTTGGAATTGGGCGTTTCAATTCTGTTCGAGTTGTTCACATTTTAGCCGAGTTACGCACAAAAAAAAGACCGAAATTGCTTTCGGTCTCTATCAGATTTATTTTGATTGATTTATGCTACGATGGCTTCAAAGTTCTTTACATTTTGTAGTGTATTCTCAATATTTGAGACTTGCTTGGTCAAAATGCTCTTTGTAGTGGGCGGCAAGGTGGTATCTGCAACCACTTCTTTGTATTCTTCTACCGCTGTTTTTTCACCACGCTTTACTTCTTCCAAGATATTTTCTTCATCGTTTGAAGTGAATGTATCTTTTATGTTCATCCAAGTACGATGAGCGTCTCCTTTAAAGCTAGTACCTTTATCTGGAGTTCCACCAACGTTTCTGATTTCGGTTTTTAATTCATGTCCGAAATCATATCGATGTTGCGCTTGTGTTTCAAAAAACTGCTTCAATTGCGGATTTTCAACAATTTCGGCTGCTTTTTTGTATCCAGCTTCAGCATCGTAATTTTTGGTTAACAATTCATTTAATTTATTTGACATTTTCTCAGTATACATAATCTCTTTCATTTTATAATGTGCAAAGCATTTTTTGTAAAAATCGAAGTTAGAAGCCTTGCTTTCCTTTAATTCGACATACCTCAATATACCATTAAATACAGGCAATTACAAAGAATTAACCCAAGCTTAACGCGGTTTAACAACCTTTAACGCCAATGCTTGGGTTATAAGAAAATGAATGTGCTTTTTCGGAATACTACTTAATAATCTACATTAAACTGCCCCATGGTAACGGTATGATTTTCTGTAGAGAAAACAAAAGTTCCTTTAATCTTTTTCGCTGTTGTATCATGTTCAAATACTCGCAAATTTCCACTTATGGCTGATTCCTTATCACCCATGATCTCATAGTCGGCTCTAACTCCTACGCTAGGAAGCGAAACACTTCCAACTTCAATGTCTAAGGGGATAAACAACATTATAAACTCCTCCTCCACAGCTCCTTTAATTCTAATTTGATCAGAAGCGACAACCGTTTCAACTATGTCTGAATTGAATAATTCACCGTCCACATTTGCTACCAAAGAGCCGTTTGGAACAGTTGGGTCTTCACCCCCATCACCTGGGATCGGAATTTCTTGTGAAATGAACGGAACTTGGTAAAAAATACCCTTTTGGGCTACCAACGTATCGACACCAGGAAGTATGGCACTAAACTCAAAAGAACCTGAAATACCAGTCCCTTGATTGGTTTCGCTTATTGTCACTACACCAGAACCATTTGGCACTGTTGTGTAAACATTACCTGAAGCATCTTCAAAAGTTGCGAAATTTGCACTTTGGCCACCCAATTCATACGAATTCAGGGAATTACCAGTAATAAAAAGTGTTACGGTTTCATCTTGAGTAGACGCCTGTATTGCTACACTATTATCTTGGTTTAGCTTGGCACCAGAGCCAAGTGACTTAAAAAATACATTATCTATTTCAGCTTGTAGGGCGGGGCTGTTGTCTTCGATATCTTCGCACGCAATAAATGCGCTCGCAACAATCAGGAGCAAGAATAACTTTTTCATGGGGGTGAAAATTTGTAGGTTATCTCGCAAATATAAAATAAAACTTCTATCCAACTACTTTTACTTCAAAAATATAGTATCTTTGCCGTCCTTAATTATAAACCGAGGTCGTGAACCTCAAAAATTAATTTTATGCCTGTAAAAATCAGATTACAAAGACACGGTAAAAAAGGAAAGCCTTTTTACTGGATCGTAGCGGCAGATGCACGCGCGAAAAGAGATGGTAAATATCTTGAGAAATTAGGTATCTACAATCCGAATGTAAACCCTGCACAAATCGAATTGAACATAGACGGTTCTGTAAAGTGGTTACAAAATGGTGCGCAACCAACCGATACTGCTAGAGCGATACTCTCTTACAAAGGAGTGATGTTGAAAAAGCACTTAGCTGGTGGTGTTGCCAAAGGCGCGCTTACTGAAGAGCAAGCCGAAGAAAAGTTCAACGCTTGGTTGGCCGATAAAGAAAATGCGGTTGAAGCGAAGAAAGGAAAACTTACCGAAGCGCAGGAAAAAGCAAAAGCAGAAGCGTTAGCTGCCGAAAAAGCAGTAAACGAAGCACGTATTGCTGAAGCTGCCCCAGCTGAAGAAGAAACTGAAGAAGAGGCAACTCCCGAAACTGCTGAAGGTACCGATGCTACTGAAGAAGTAGAAGCGACTGAAAAAATTGAAGAAGAAGCACCTGTAGCAGAAGCGACCGAAGAAGCTCCAAAAGCAACTGAGGAAGCTCCAGCAGCAGCGAAAGAAGAAGAATAAAACTGTAACGAGATGCAAAAGAAGGATTGTTTCTTCGTAGGCAAAATCGTAAAAAAATACAGTTTTAAGGGAGAATTGTTGGTAAAGTTAGACACCGACGATCCCGAACAATTTTTAGAAATGGAATCAGTTTTTGTGGAACAACACAAAAATTTGGTTCCATTTTTTATTGAAAAACTATCATTGCACAAATCGTCGTTGCTACGGGTAAAGTTTGAAGAAGTAACTACTGAAGACGATGCTAATGCCATGCTCGGCACCGAATTATATTTACCACTCGACTTGTTGCCGAAATTAAGCGGAAACAAGTTTTATTACCATGAAATCGTCGGTTTCGCTATAATCGACGAAAATCACGGACCTATCGGGACTGTATCCGGAGTAAACGACAGCACACCCCAACATCTTTTTGAAATTGATTTTAATGGTACCGAAATCTTGATCCCAATCAATGACCAAATCATTAAAAAAGTAGATCGAGATACAAAAACGCTACATTTGGAAGCCCCTGACGGACTAATAGACTTGTACCTCTAATGGCTTCTAAACCCTTCCAATTTAAACAATTTACTATTGCCCAAGATCGTTGCGCCATGAAAATTGGCACAGACGGCGTATTGTTAGGTGCCTGGGTTTCGCTTCCGAATACTACAGACAGTATTTTAGACATCGGTACGGGCACGGGCGTAATTGCACTGCAACTGGCCCAACGCAGTACGGCTTCAACCATTGATGCTGTTGAAATTGATGAAGACGCCTACGAACAAAGTACCGACAATTTCGAAAACTCCCCTTGGGGAGACCGCTTGTTCTGTTACCATGCCTCGGCACAAGAGTTTGCTTCGGAAATAGAAGACACCTATGATCTTATTGTAAGCAACCCGCCATTCCATTCTCCCCCCCTGGGAGAGATGCAGGAGGCAGAGGGGGGAAATGCTATGCCTGAAAACAGAAAAAAAGCGCGCTTTAATGACGCACTACCCTTTGAGCACTTGTTGGTGTGTGCGTCGCATCTGCTTGCCGAAAACGGAACGTTTGCTGTTATACTTCCGAAGAAAGAAGAACTATCTTTTATTTCTACCGCCAAATCACAAGGATTATTTCCCAACCGTATTTGCAGGGTAAAAGGAAGCCCAACTTCCGAAGAAAAAAGAAGCCTCATCGAACTCTCTTTTAAGGAAACCCAAATTGTAACAGAGAAGTTGATTATTGAGACAGAACGCCATAAGTATACCAAACCCTATGAGGATTTAGTATCAAGTTTTTACCTTAAAATGTAGGATACTACTCTTGCTATTTTTACTTTTGTTATTCAAAATTTTGCACTATGAAACCCGATTTATTCGAAGCTCCCGATTATTACAACATAGATGACTTACTCACCGAAGAACACAAACTTATTCGCGATGCAGCACGCGCTTGGGTGAAGCGTGACGTTTCACCAATTATTGAAGAAGCCGCGCAAAAAGCAGAATTCCCGAAGTCGATTATCCCTGGATTGGCAGAAATAGGCGCCTTTGGGCCCTACATTCCAGAAGAATACGGAGGTGCAGGCCTAGACCAAATATCGTACGGCCTGATTATGCAAGAAATTGAACGTGGCGATAGCGGAGTTCGCTCTACAGCTTCAGTACAGTCTTCTTTGGTGATGTACCCCATCTGGAAATACGGCAACGAAGCACAACGTAAAAAATACCTTCCAAAGTTGGCTACCGGCGAATGGATGGGATCTTTCGGACTTACAGAACCAGACCACGGTAGTAATCCGGCGGGAATGGTAACAAGCTATAAAGATAAGGGCGACCACTATTTGTTGAATGGCGCTAAACTATGGATCTCGAACTCTCCTTTCTGCGATGTTGCGGTAGTGTGGGCCAAAAACGAAGAAGGACGCATACACGGTCTCGTGGTAGAACGCGGTATGGAAGGTTTCAGCACACCAGAAACTCACAATAAATGGTCTTTACGGGCTTCTGCTACGGGTGAACTTATTTTTCAAGATGTAAAAGTGCCTAAGGAAAATTTATTACCGAACAAATCAGGATTGGGCGCACCCTTGGGTTGTTTAGATTCGGCGCGATACGGAATTGCTTGGGGGGCCATTGGAGCGGCTATGGACTGCTACGACACTGCGCTTCGTTATAGCAAGGAACGGATTCAATTTGGGAAGCCTATTGGCGGATTCCAATTGCAACAAAAGAAATTGGCAGAGATGATTACTGAAATCACCAAAGCTCAGTTGTTAGCATTGAGATTGGGACAGCTTAAGAATGAAGACAAAGCTACTTCAGCACAAATCTCAATGGCAAAAAGAAACAATGTAGATATGGCGCTAAAAATTGCACGGGAAGCTAGACAAATGTTGGGCGGAATGGGAATTACTGGCGAATATCCAATCATGCGCCACATGATGAACCTAGAAAGTGTGATTACGTACGAAGGAACGCATGACATTCACTTGCTAATCACAGGTCTGGATGTAACAGGCCTTAACGCTTTTAAATAGGCTCATTTTTAAAATCCAAATCTAAGGCTTCATCGTATATATGGAGCCTTTTTTAATGTTTTAAATCGAACCAATGATTTCACAAGTTCAGAAAGCTATCGCTCCTTTTCAAAAAGAATTAATCGAACACCCACTTTACAGTGAAATAGAATGCCCAGAACACCTACGAACCTTCATGGAGCACCACGTGTTTGCGGTATGGGATTTTATGTCACTTCTAAAAGCACTGCAACAGGGTTTAACGTGTACGACCATTCCTTGGCAAGCTTTAGGCAATCCTGAAACCCGGTATCTTATTAACGAAATTGTATTGGCTGAAGAAACCGACATAAACCTTTATGGAGTTCGGCAAAGCCACTATGAAATGTACCTAGATGCTATGGTAAAGGCAGGCGCCAACACGAAAATTAGTACCGAATTTGTAAGTGAAATTGTTGCGTCAAATGACATATTAAAAACTATTTCAAAGACAGAACTTCCAGAAACGGTAAAAGAGTTTCTATTATTTACGTTTAAAACCATTGCAAGCGGAAAACCTCACTGTGTGGCCGCTGCGTTTACTTTTGGCAGGGAAGATCTTATTCCTGAAATGTTTACTGCAATCATTGCGAACATCCAGAGCAGGTTTCCGGAACAGGACCTAACTGAATTTAAATATTATTTCGACCGACATATTGAACTCGACGGAGACGAACACGGTCCGATGGCATTAAAAATGGTTGCTGAGCTTTGCAATTCTGAACAGGACTGGAACGAAGTAACCGAAACTGCCATTCAAGCCTTAGAAATTCGGAAAAAACTTTGGGATGGAATTCTAGAAGAGATCGCAGTGAGCGTAGCGCATACCTAAAAGGAAATTGTATCTTTAGGGAAACTATAAACGAATGTCTTCCCGCAAACGTTTCAACAGAGCTTATGAGAGAGCGAAACGAGTATCGTTTAACGACAACTCCAAGCTCGTTATTTTTAGTGATTGCCATCGAGGCGACAACAGCTTTGCAGATGATTTTGCGAATAACCGAAATATCTACTTCCATGCACTAAAACATTATTACAACGAAGGATACACTTATTGCGAGCTGGGCGATGGTGACGAACTTTGGGAGAATATAGAGTTTAAAGATATTTTAGAGGCCCATAAAAATGTATTCGACCTCCTAAAGCTTTTCTACAACGATGAAAGGCTTTTTCGGGTTGTTGGAAATCATGATATGGTATATCAAAACCAGCGCTTTGTAGAAAAAAACCTGTATACCTATTTCAATAAAGTAACAGGAAAAGACGAACCTCTTTTTCCTGGCGTCGAATTTTCTGAAGGTCTTATATTTCAACATGAAACCACCAAACAAGAACTTTTTATGGCCCATGGCCACCAAGCCGATTGGATGAACTACGTAGGTTGGAGGTTCAATCGATTTATGGTGCGGGCCCTCTGGCGGCAGTTACAGATTTTTGGAATCGGAGACCCTACCAGCCCAGCAAAAAACTATCGGGAACTAATTAAGGTAGAGCGGCGCACCAAACGGTGGATTATTGAAAATGATAATCTTTTTACCATCACAGGGCATACGCATAGACCCCGATTTCCGGAACCTGGAGATATCGCCTACTTTAATGACGGCAGCTGCGTACACCCGCGAAGCATCACCGGACTCGAAATTAAAGAAGGAGCCATTTCTTTAATCAAATGGCATATTGCGACCACCGAAGATGGGACTTTAAAAGTGATTAGAAGATTGTTGGAAGGTCCGCAGAAATTAATCGACTATAAAACCGAATAATTCCATACCCCATGAAAATCTTACAACTTATTTCGCTTTCCTTGTCATTTGTTTTCCTAGCAGTTGTATCCTGCTCCAATTCCGAAGAAAAAAGTGAGCAACCTATCCAAGCCGATATTAAGTATTTGGCATTAGGCGATAGTTATACCATTGGCGAAAGTGTTGCTGCCACACAGAATTTTCCCTTTCAACTACAAGATTCGTTGGCAAAAAGCACCAACAGTACAGCTGCTTATAAAATTATTGCCCGCACAGGTTGGACCACCACCAATTTACTAAACGCCATCGAAAACGAGAATCCAGCTAACGATTACGATTTGGTCACCCTGCTCATTGGTGTAAACAATCAATTTCAAGGCAAACCTTTTTCACTTTACGAACAAGAATTTCCAGACTTGCTAAACAAAGCCATTGCACTGGCGTCTGGAGACAAAGACAGGGTAATTGTAGTATCTATTCCCGATTATGCGTTTACACCTTTCGGGCAAAAAAGCGAAGATCCTAAGAAAATTTCAGCAGAAATTGATCAATACAACGCCTTTGCGAAACAGATAGCAACAGAAAATGGAGTGCTATTTCAGAATATCACAGACATTACACGCCGCGGATTAACAGACCCAAGTTTGGTAGCTAACGACGGGCTTCACCCATCTGGCAAGGCATATCGATTATTTGTAGACCGTTTGTTTCAAAAAGCACTCTCGGCAATCGATTAAACATCTGAGGGAGCAAGTGTCACTTGCAGACCTTCTAGTGACGGACTTATAAAAAGCTGACATCCCAATCGGCTGTTGTCTTGCACATAAAATGCTTCAGACAACATCAAGTCTTCATCATGGCTCATTTCTGGCAATTCGTGGTCACTTTCAACATAACATTGGCAGGAAGCACACATCGCCATTCCACCACAAACTCCAATCGTTCCTTCTTCGGCCAACTCATAAGACCGTACTACCTCCATGAGGTTCATATTCATATCGGTAGGAGCCAAAATTGTATGGGTCACTCCATTACGGTCAGTAATATAAATAGTAATATCTTTCATTTTAAACAGTTGGGCGTTACCAAATTGGCACTTCGAGAGCACTACGGATAAGCGTCTATCGAACAAGAAAAGCAATCAATGTGACGCCTCAGTGTCCAATTTGGTCGCGCTTTCGTTACTCGCTTCCCGATTCCCGATAGCCATCGGGACGGGAGAGCTCATACAAGCCACTCAATCCCTAACGCGTTATTCTATCTTTTTAACTACCGCTTTGGGCGCTTCTTTTCTACTTCCGTCAAATCCATCAATTCCGCCAACAGTAGTATATTTCATCACATATCGTTTATCTGGAAAAATACGCTGGTAGGCACTTTGGCACATTAACGTGGCTTCATGGAAACCACAAAGGATCAATTTTAATTTTCCAGGGTAGGTGTTCACATCTCCAATAGCATAGATCCCTGGGATATTGGTTTGGTAATCTAGCGTATTGTCTACCTTAATAGCGTTTTTCTCAATTTCCAATCCCCAATCGGCAATGGGGCCCAATTTGGGAGCCAAGCCAAACAACGGGATAAAATGATCGCAGGGTTTATTAAAAACCTCAGCCCCCCGTTTAATCGTTACGCCCTCAACCGCATCATCACCCACGATTCCAACTACTTCTGCTGGAGTCACCATTTCAATTTTGCCCGCATTTTTCAATTCTTGCACCTTCTCTACCGAGTCTAGTGCTCCCCTAAATTCATTTCTACGGTGCACAAGGGTGACGCTTTCGGCTACATCGGTTAAAAAGATACTCCAGTCTAGTGCGCTATCACCACCGCCAGCAATCACCACTTTTTTGTCGCGATACATTTCAGGATCACGAATGATATACTCTACGCCGTGATCTTCAAAATTTGCAATGTCTGTAATAGGTGGTTTTCTCGGCTCAAAACTCCCCAGACCCCCTGCAATTGCTACAATGGGCGCATGGTGTTTGGTTCCTTTGTTGGTGGTTACAACAAAACTGCCATTGTCTTGTTTTTCGATGGTTTCGGCTCGCTCTCCCAACGTAAATCCAGGTTGGAAGGGTTCAATCTGTTTCATGAGATTTGAAACCAGATCACCTGCCAAAATTTCGGGAAAGGCTGGGATATCGTATATCGGTTTTTTAGGATAGATTTCAGAACATTGGCCTCCCGGCTGCGGAAGGGCGTCTATAAGGTGGCATTTTAGTTTTAGTAAGCCGGCTTCAAAAACGGTGAAAAGTCCCGTTGGACCAGCTCCTATAATTAATATATCTGTTTTTATCATGAAAAATCAATTCCTTTTTTTCAGATGCAAAAATAAGCTACTTAAGAAATTTTAACCTATGACAATTGTCAGGTTACGCTTCTACATTTATCACTTGTTGTATTTCTGGAGCATGCTTTTTAATGGTCATTTCTACGCCGCTCTTCAGGGTCATCTGATTTACCGAACAACCCACACAAGCTCCCTGCAATTGCACCTTTACAATGGTACCATTGTCTATAGAAAGCAATAATATGTCGCCTCCATCGCTTTGCAAGAAGGGTCTGATTTCTTCTAGAGCTGCCTCTACTTTATGTTGTAAGGTAGTTTCCATAGTTTATTTTTGAACTGCACTACAGCCTGCCATAGTGGTGATTTTTATTGCTTCGGTAGGCGGTAAGTTTTGGTTTCGTTTTACCGTTTCAGAAACAACATTTTTTGTAATTTCTTCAAAAGCATCAGCAATTGGCGATGCGGTTTGCAATGCTGCTGGACGACCTACATCACCAGCTTCCCGGATACTCTGTACTAAGGGAACCTCTCCCAAAAACGGAATTTCTAAATCTTCTGAAAGATTTTTGGCTCCTCCGTTTCCGAAGATATAATACTTATTGTCGGGCAACTCTGCCGGTGTGAAGTAAGACATATTTTCTACTACGCCCAATACGGGTACCTGAATGTTTTCTTGTTGAAACATGGCAACCCCTTTACGTGCATCTGCAAGGGCCACCGTTTGTGGCGTACTCACAACAACAGCTCCCGTGATAGGCAACGATTGCATAATGCTCAAGTGAATATCACCTGTTCCTGGAGGCAGGTCTACCAACATAAAGTCTAATTCGCCCCAGGCTGCATCAAAAATCAACTGATTGAGCGCCTTGGAAGCCATAGGGCCACGCCAAATAACGGCTTGATTCGGTTTGGTAAAAAACCCGATGGAAAGCACTTTTACACCATGGCTTTCAACAGGTTTCATTTTGCTTTTTCCGTCTACGTTCACAGAAAGCGGACGTTCATTAAAAACATCAAACATTAATGGGATGGAAGGCCCATAGATATCGGCATCTAAAACACCCACTTTAAAGCCCATTTTGGCCAAGGTTACCGCTAGATTTGCAGTTACGGTAGATTTTCCAACGCCACCTTTTCCAGAAGCCACGGCTACAATATTCTTGATCCCTGGAACTGGTTTCCCCTTAATGAGGTTCGCATTTTCTTTAGCAGGTGCTTCTACTTTAATATCTACCTTTACATCGGCTTCATTAGAGACCTTCTCTTTGATGGTTTTTATGATATCAGCCTCTGCACGTTTTTTGATGTGCATGGCGGGGGTAGTCATCTTCACATCTACAATCACTTCGTTTGCGAATGTGATCACGTTTAACACGGCTCCGCTCGCCACCATATTCTCTCCTTCACCAGCAAGAGAAATAGTTTCTAATGCCTTTAAAATATCTTGTTTGTTGAATTTCATTATTAAGATTAATTCTAAATGCAAAGATACAATGCAGGTTTCAGATTAGAAAAGAGAAGCATTGAAATGATTGATGGTTGTATAAATTTCTGCAGAAGCTATTACCGTTTAAAAAGACAACTCTTTTCGCGGATCCCAAAACAATTTGTCAAAATCCTGAATCTGGTTGTCGATTACCACAATGCCTTCACTTTCCAGTAGTTGTTGCATCAGGTTAGTACCATCAAAATGATGTTTCCCGGTTAAGAGTCCTTTACGGTTAACGACCCGGTGCGCTGGTACTTGTCCGTGTTTTCCACAAGCGTTCATTGCCCAACCCACCATACGGGCACTGCCCGACGCTCCCAAATAATTTGCAATGGCCCCGTAACTAGTGACTCTTCCATAGGGTATCTGTACCACTACTTCGTACACCTTTTCAAAAAAACCTTCTGATGCCATTTAAAAATCGTTAAAAATCTTAAAAAAAGTAATCACTGAAATGGCAGCCGTAATACCACCAATAATGTAGTTCATGTTGATGCCCTTGCGCTTAGGCCTATCTTTTTTTCTAAAAAACCAGACATATATAGCCAGCATGGTAAATGTTCCCAATCCGGAGGCAAGAACAGCCGCTAATAATTCTAACTGGTTAAAACTAAACCAGCCAAAACCTGAGAATGTAATGCTCACATATAACCAATAAGGCAACGGCAATAAATTGAGCAGTGCCAATAGCATACCTGAAAAAAAGCGGTTTGTTTTTGATCGACCCATCCCTTCTGGCATCTGCCTACGGGTATCTTTGGCAATAAAAAAGAAATAGACGGTTAGACAGATAAAAATCCCGAGTCCGACTTTCTGCAGCATGTCAACATACTCAGGGTGCATGTCTAAAAAGCGTGCAAAAATAAGTGCGATGTAGGTTTGCAACATCACGGTGACGCAAACCCCAATAGAAAACATGATACCACGTTTTCTACCTTCTTTCATGCTTATCTTGGCTGCATACATGTTGAGCAAACCTGGTGGAATTACACCAATGAGTGCCGCCAAAAAGCCAATAACAAAGTTAAGCAATAGTGCCATTCAGGTTGGTTTGCAAGCTCAATATACACAAATTAATTTGTACGAAAAGTGAACCTAACGTAGGTTATCTTCTTGTCTACCTCTAGATATTGGTTCTCATAAAAGGTCTGTATGGAGGTCACTTCTTCAGGAGCGTGTGGGTTGCCGTACACATCGTGATGTGCATATTGAATGTCTTCATCCAAACCGTGCAAAAGACCAAGCGTATACCCATGCATGAACTCGCTGTCGGTTTTTAAATGTACCATTCCTCCAGGACGAAGAATACGCTTGTATTTATCTAAAAATTGTTGGTTGGTCAACCGGTGTTTGGTGCGCTTGTATTTTATTTGCGGGTCAGGGAATGTAATCCAAATTTCGTCAACTTCGTTTTCAGCAAAAAGAAAATCGACTAATTCTATTTGGGTGCGCAGAAAACCCACATTATCTAGCCCTTCTTCCAAAGCAGTTTTTGCTCCTCTCCAAAACCGCGCGCCTTTAATATCGATTCCCAAAAAGTTCTTGTCGGGGTATTTCTGTGCTAGATTCACCGAATACTCTCCTTTTCCGCAGCCAAGTTCGAGCACCAACGGACGGTCATTTTTGAAGAAATCTTGTTTCCAAGCACCTTTCAATCTGAAATTTTGGTCTGTTACTTCAGCACGGGTGGGTTGCACAACGTTTGCAAAGGTTTCATTTTCTTTAAAGCGTTTCAGTTTATTTTTGCTTCCCACAGGTGATTGTTTTAAAATTTCAGCTTAATAATTCGGTAAAATTAAGGAAATATACCGTGAGGTTATTATATATACATTTGTTAATTACGTATGGCACCAAATGAATCCCATAAATCCACCAAAAAACCAAAAAAAACAATTTTGGTCGCACCACTGCATTGGGGTCTGGGCCATGCTACACGGTGTATCCCCCTCATCGAATCGTTAGTTGAAGATGGATACGATGTTTTATTGGGAAGTGACGGGGCGGCATTGATGTTCTTACAAAAAGAATTTCCCGAATTACCTAGCCTTACCTTACCCGCATACAATATAACTTATACGAAAAAGGGAAGTTCTTTTAAATGGAAAATGTTGGCCAAGTTGCCCGATATCAAAAAAACCATGAAAGCTGAAAGGCGTGTGGTAGCAGAATTGGTTTCTCAAAATAAAATTCAGGGCATCATAAGCGATAACCGAATGGGGGTATACCATAAAGAGATCCCTTGTGTGTACATCACACACCAATTGAATGTACTCTCTGGAAAAACATCATTTGTCAGCACCAAATTACATCAAAAGATTATTTCGAAATACGAAGAATGCTGGGTACCCGATGTTTCTGGCCCTATTAACCTAAGCGGTAAATTAGGACATTTACAACACTCTAGCCTCCCTCTTAAATACATTGGTCCCCTAAGCAGGATGACTAAAAAAAATCTTCAAAAGAAATATGATATACTCTGTCTGCTTTCTGGTCCTGAACCTCAGCGCAGTTTATTGGAAGAAAAACTGATTTCTGAATTTCATAAAACCAACAAGCGTGTTGCATTGGTTCGCGGTGTGGTAGAAGGCCTAGCTACAGTAAAAACCAACAAAAACATCACAGAATTCAATTTTTTGGGGACCCGCGCATTAGAAGTGCTTATTGGAGAAAGTGAATTGGTGGTTTCCCGTTCTGGCTACACCACCATTATGGATCTGTCTGTGCTTCAAAAACCTGCTTTTTTTATTCCCACACCCGGACAATACGAACAAGAATATTTAGCGAAACGCCTCAAAAAACAAGGACTTGTACCGAGTTGCAAACAAGAAAAATTTACTGTTAAAAAGTTAGAAAAGGTAAAGCTATACAAGGGCTTAGGTGGTTTTTCAAAAACGGAAGATTACAGCCCGCTATTCAGCCTTTTCGAGGGTAAATGAAAATTCGGACCCTATGCCCACTTGGCTTTCCACATAAATTTTTTCGTTGTGCGCATCGATGATGTGCTTCACAATTGCCAGCCCAAGACCACTACCCCCTTCTTTTCGCGAACCACTTTTATCGACCCTAAAAAATCGCTCAAACAATCGTGGAAGGTGTTCTTTCTCAACTCCTTCGCCGTTGTCTGTAATACGTACAATGATTTTATTTTTTACAAAGTCTTCAATACTCACTTCCGTAGTCCCGTCTTTCACGCCGTATTTGATAGAGTTTACAATGAGATTGCTTACCACCTGTTGCAATCGCTCGCGATCACCCAGCACCATCACTTTTTCAGGATAATCGATATCAAACGTTAACGAGATGTTTTTTTTGGCGGCCTTCATCTCCAATAGGTCGAAGATACTCTGCACCAATTCAATAATATCGAATACTTCTGTCTGAAGGTCAAGGTCGCCAATCTCCAATTTGGCAATCATATCTAAATCTTTAATTATATAAATAAGCCGTTCTACGCCTTTGTTGGCGCGTTGGAGGTATTTTTTACGTACCGATTTATCTTTCATCGCGCCATCTAAGAGGGTCAGAATATAGCCTTGTACGGTAAATAATGGAGTTTTTAATTCGTGGGAGATATTCCCTAAGAATTCACGACGATAATTCTCGCGTATTTTTAACGATTCGATTTCGAGCTTCTTGTTTTCAGCAAAACGTTCTACCTCTTTGGTAAGCGTTTCCATATCTGTAGTGACCCGTTTGGGCGTAAATGTTGCAGCATCTAACAACCGAACATCTTCATATATTTTCACCACGCGTTTGTAGATGAATTTCTGGACACGGTGTTGTATCACAAAGAAAGAAACAACATAGCAAACAACAGCAAAAATGATGAGGAACCAGTAGGAGTCTATCCCTTCAACATAAAAAAAAACACCCATGACGAGTGTTAGCAACAGCGTGATGATGGTAGCCGTATATCCAGCAAATTTGTATGTTTTTCTGAAGGGTTTGCGCACTATACTACAAATTTATAGCCCACTCCCTTAACCGTCTTAAACTTATTGTCACCCAATTTTTCGCGCAGTTTTCTGATGTGTACATCTATGGTACGTCCTCCAACCACAACCTCGTTGCCCCAAACGCGATCTAGAATATCTTCCCGTTTAAAAACTTTCCCAGGTTTTGATGCGAGCAGTGCCAGCAATTCAAATTCTTTTCGTGGTAAGACAATTTCTTCTTTCCCAAGTACTACTTTGTACTCTTCTCGATTTATGACCAGGTTGCCTAATTTCATCTTTGTGTCTTCATCTTCAGACTCCTTAAACCGGCGTAACAATGCTTTAACTTTACTGAGGAGCACTTTCGGCTTTACAGGTTTGGTAATGTAATCGTCTGCACCTGCATCAAAACCTGCGAGCTGTGAGTAGTCTTCCCCCCGTGCGGTAAAGAAAGTGATGAGCGTGTCTGACAAATCTGGATTTTCACGCAATTTTTCACACGCTTCAATACCATCCATCTCTGGCATCATTACGTCTAAAATTATCAGGTGTGGTATCTCCTTTTTTGCCTTATCTAACGCCTCTAGACCATTTTCGGCGGTACTTACCTGATATCCTTCCGAAGTTAGGTTATAACCTACAATTTCCAGAACGTCCGGCTCATCGTCTACCAATAATATTCTTGTTTCTTTTTTCTTCATTTTATTTGTACTAACAAAGTATAAATATACTACAAATCCGCAATGCCATCTCTTTAGAGAAAATCCTTAACGTTTAGGTAACACCATCATACACCAATGGATTACCCAAATGTAAAGTTACACTGTTTAGTCGTTATGATAGGCACCAAAATAATTCGAATTACCTATCGGAAAAGGTAAATACAATTTCATAGTAGCGAGGCTTTTTATTATTGCCTATTTTTGATGTGCAATTGCCATGCTTTGAACGCACCAAAAAATTTCACCCATATCAGTTCTGAACCCGATTTCGAATCGGCAGCACTAGCAACCTTCCAATTTCAATACCAGCATGTGCCTGTGTACAGAAGGTTTTGTGATTTATTGGGTATTTCAGCAGAAAAAGTGAAAGCCTTAGAACACATTCCTTTTTTACCTATCGAATTTTTCAAATCTGAAAAAATCCTTGCCACAAACAAATCGGTTGAAAAAATTTTTTTAAGTAGCGGCACCACAGGAGCCACCCCTAGCAAGCATTACGTAGCAGAATTAAGCAATTATGAGTCAAGCTTTTTAGCAGGCTTCAACCATTTTTATGGTGCACCAAAAAAATTTGCATTCTTGGCCTTACTGCCCTCTTACTTAGAAAAGGGAAATGCCTCATTGGTTTATATGGCCGATCGGCTTATTTCTGATAGTGAAAATGTACATAGCGGGTTTTACCTTGACGATTTAGATGCGCTTGTTGAAAAATTAGAATTGTTGGAGACCAAGCAACAAAAAACAATTTTGTTGGGGGTGTCTTACGCTTTGCTCGATCTTATTGACAAAAAGAACTTTCAGTTACAGCACACCATAGTGATGGAAACCGGAGGAATGAAAGGAAGACGCAAGGAATTGATAAAATCTGAACTGCATACCATTTTAAAAAACGGATTCGGCGTTTCTGAAATCCATAGCGAATACGGCATGACCGAATTATTGTCACAGGCCTATTCGTCAGGAAAAGGAATATATCGTTGTCCACCGTGGATGCGCGTGCTTACTCGAGACACCGAAGATGCCCTTTCATATGTTTCACAAACCACTGGCGGGATTAATGTAATTGATCTGGCCAATATCTATTCATGTTCTTTTATTGCCACGCAAGATTTAGGAAAGGTTTACAACGATGGAACTTTTGAAATCATGGGTCGTTTTGACACCAGCGACATACGTGGCTGTAACCTAATGGTACTGTAATGGAAAAAGCAAAAAACAACGGTTGTCTTTGGATGTTTCTGGCGGTAGTATGCACATGCTTCGGATACGGATTTCTGAAAATTATTGGCATATCCACTTTGATTTCCTTTATCGTTTCATTCGGTGTGTCATTTTTCGTTTCGAACCTAATTGTAGGAAAACCAAAGCGCAACTTTAGGTGGATTGGCATGTTTGTAGCCATATTGTTTTTGGCATTGTTCAGTTTTTTGATTTCTGCTGTAACCAACGGATGGGAACGAACCCACACCGAATCATTCAATAATTCGGAAGCTATGGCACGCGGTACGATGGTAGAAGGATCAGATACCATTCAGGTGTATCGCAGCAATCGTATCTGGAACGACAATTACGGTAAAAATTATACCGCTTCACTTACCATTCGCGAACAGGATTATCTAGCGCTTTACAAGCACCTTGAAGGGTACCGGGCGAGAAGCAATGCCAATTTTTGGGGCGATCTGTACGACTATATAGATCGTACCGACACTCCAAAATTAGATTTAGTCTTAAATGCTTTTGCTGAAATTCAACGTGAACAGCAGCTTGATCAGATGGAATTTGCCGAAATGGTCGTAAGTTGCATTCAGGATATTCCGTATGCCTTCGTTTTTGAAGCTGCCTGTATGCCCGCCAAAAATTACGAATACAGCATTCGGAAGGTGTTGGAAGAATGCCCAGCATGTTGTGTGGGTGGCGTTAAATTTGGGGTGCAAAATCCGTTGTCATTTTTACAGAGCTTGAAAGGAGATTGCGATTCGCGTACCGTGCTCATTTATAGTATTTTAAAACATTTTGATTACGATGTGGCCATCCTGAATAGCGATTTTTACCGTCATTCAATTTTGGGGATCAACCTACCCGCTTCTGGAACTTATAAAACGCACTACGGAAAAAGGTATGTGCTTTGGGAAACCACAGCGAAATATTTTAAAGCGGGAGATCTTCCAGCTAATTTTAACGATGTTACCCACTGGAATGTAGTACTAACAAGCAAATAAGCCTATGAACACACAACTCTTAACCCTAGCCCTTATAGAACTGATACTCGCAATTTTTGTATCTGTCGGTATCATTTTTGTTTCTTATAAATTATTGAAATGGTTGTTCTTTAAAAACGAAGACCTGCAAGGCGAAAACATGGCGTTTACCATCTTCACGTCGGGGATTATTATTTCTATCGGCATCATTTTAAGTGAAATTGTACCTTCTATCACGAACATCATCAGAATTGCGACCACACAAAATGAAGGTATTGCAACAGGCACCGTCATTAAATATTCATGTTTGTATTTATTCATCGGATTTGTGGTGGCGGTGTTTATCAATGCGTCGGTTTTCTTTCTGTTTTCGCTCCTTACCAGGGGTGTCAACGAATTTAAAGCTATTAAAAACCATAATCTTTCCGTAGCCATTCTTGTCGCAGCCATTCTCGTGAGCATTACCCTGATTGCAAAAGACAGTATCGAGCTACTTATTAGCTCACTCGTACCTTATCCTGAAGTCACAAACTTTTTATAGACCGTTTGTAAGTTTATCTGAATCACTGCGACCTAGGCGATATGAAAAATTACATAGTTTATTTCGTGTTGTTGTGCTCATTTGCCATTCACGCACAAGAAACCAATACAAAAAGGGGCTATGCGGCCGAAGGCTATGACGTAGTGGCCTATTTTGATGGTCAAGCCATGGAAGGTGAAAAAGAATTTACTGCCACCCATAAAGGTGTAAAATATCAATTTGCAAATGCTAAAAACTTACAAACCTTCCAATCGAATCCAGAAGCGTTTGTGCCCCAATATGGCGGATTTTGCGCCTATGCAGTAGCAACAAGCGGAAAGAAAGTAGGGATTAACCCAAAGTCTTTTCAAATTAAAGATGGGAAACTATACCTTTTTTATGATTCTATTTTTGCAGACACTTTAGAGAATTGGAACGAAGAAGGACCTACCTTATTACAAACAAAAGCCGACGAAAACTGGGAGAAAATTGCGATGAAAAAGAATTAAACTTCATAATTGGTTGGTTAGTTTGAAAACCCCTTACAGCTATTAGTACTGTCGGGGGTTTTCCTTTTTTTACAACCGATACGTCTTAGCTATTTACTAGGTAGTTTTTAAGATGAAGTAATTTTTCTTCCCTCGTTGAAGGAGGACGAAGGTGTCGTTAATTAGGTCTTCGTTTGAAATCATATATCCTTCGGAAACTTTCTCTTTATTTACTGAAATTGAATTTTCTTTGAGTGCGCGTCTCGCTTCGCCATTACTTTTTAAAAATCCCCCTTTTTCAGCCAGTGCAGCTATAATGTCCAATCCGTTATCCAATTCTTCTTTGGCGATTTCAGTTTGGGGCACTCCTTCAAAAATGTCTAAAAAGGTTTGCTCATCAAGCGTTTTCAAATCTGACGATGTCGATTTCCCAAACAATATACTCGATGCTTTTACAGCATTTTCATATTGCTCGTTTCCATGCACCGTAATGGTTACTTCTTCAGCCAAACGCTTTTGCAACGCTCTAGTGTGTGGAGCTTCGGCGTGTTCTTTCACTAAAGATTCAATGGTCGGTTGATCTAAAAACGTAAAAATCTTGATATACTTTTCGGCGTCTTCATCGCTCGTATTCAACCAATATTGGTAAAATTTATAAGGAGAAGTACGCTTTGCATCTAGCCAAACGTTACCACCTTCACTTTTTCCAAATTTGCTTCCGTCACTTTTCGTGATGAGCGGACAAGTAAGTGCATATCCTTTTCCGCCACCGATTCGCCGTATAAGTTCGGTCCCCGTAGTAATATTCCCCCATTGGTCGCTACCGCCCATTTGCAGGGTACAACCTTCGTTTTGGTAGAGATGCAGAAAATCGTATCCCTGTACCAATTGATAAGTAAACTCAGTAAAACTCATTCCGTCGGTACCATCGCCCGTAATACGGTTCTTTACAGAGTCTTTTGCCATCATGTAATTAATGGTAATGTGCTTCCCAACGTCGCGAATAAAACCGAGGAAAGAGAACTCCTTCATCCAATCGTAGTTATTTACCATTGCCGCTTGGTTATCTTCTCCCGAAGAAAAATCTAAGAAGTGTGAGAGTTGCTTTCGAACACATTCTTGGTTATGCCTAAGCGTAGCCTCATCAAGCAAATTTCGCTCACTGCTTTTCCCTGAAGGATCGCCAATCATTCCGGTAGCACCGCCTACTAAAGCAACGGGCTTATGTCCAGCACGCTGAAAAAATGCCAACAACATGATGGGTACTAAATTACCGATATGCAAACTGTCTGCCGTCGGGTCGAAACCAACATACGCACTGCGCATCTGCTCTAACAAATGTTCTTCGGTTTCGGGCATTACGTCGTGTACCATGCCACGCCACTTCAGTTCTTCAACGAAATTTTTTAAGCTCATGTATTCGGTTTTGCGCAAAGATAGGCTGCTCTATGTAAACTGAAAAGCATCGCATAAAAAATAGTACATTCGTACTATGATTCTAGTCACAGGCGGAACAGGCTTAGTAGGTAGCCATTTGCTCTACTTTTTGCTGAAGAAAGGCGAAAAAGTTCGGGCTATCCACAGAAAAAACAGCGATTTGCACATTGTTGAAAAAGTCTGCAATTATTACCAAGGAGACTATGCTTCAATGGCTACACAATTGGAGTGGTTTGAAGCCAATATCACCGACATCCCAATATTGACCGAAGCTTTTGAAGGTGTCACCCATGTCTACCATGCAGCGGCCTATGTAGATTTCAACCCAAAAAATTACCATAAGCTCAAAAAGGCAAATATTGAAGGGACTGCCAATGTGGTGAACCTGTGCCTTGAAAAAAAGGTTGAAAAATTATGCTACGTGAGCTCTATTGCTACCTTAGGAAATGCGATAGGAAACGAAGTGCTTACCGAAGAGACCTACTGGAATCCTGAAGCAAAGAACAGTGTATATGCCATCACAAAGTACGGTGCCGAGATGGAAGTTTGGCGCGGCACACAAGAAGGCCTACAAGCAGTAATTGTTAATCCAGGGGTGATTTTAGGAGAAGGTCTTTGGCACAAAGGCAGCGGAAGTATTGTAACCCGTGTCTCCAAAGGATTGAACTATTATACCAGCGGCGGAATTGGCTTGGTAGACGTGCGCGACGTAGTGAGGGCCATGCTATTACTTATGGAAAGTGCCACTACCAACGAACGTTTTATACTGGTAGCTGCTAACAAAAGTTATCGTGATTTTTTAACCGCCTTGGCAACACATCTAGGCACCCAGGCACCCACCAAAAACATCGCAAGGTGGAAACTTTCAGTTTTTAGCGGCATCGATTGGTTTTTTTCAACGCTGTTTGGTACCAAAAGAATGTTGTTGCGCACACATGTAAATTCGTTGTACACCTTCGACACTTACGATGGAAGTAAAATTGAAGAAGTTCTGTCTTTTAGCTATACACCCCTTTCGGAGACGTTATTACGTGTGACAGAAAATTTCCGTAGCGATACTACTTAATTTTCTTCTTGTTCTGAAGTTACCGATTCGATAAGGCTTTTTGACCTTGCTTGTGCGGTGTCTATTTCGGCTTCCAAGTATTGTTTTTCAACCAACGAATCTTGTGCTGCTTTTCGCTCTGCATTTTCTTCAAGCTTGCGTTCGTTTTCGTTCTTCTTTAATACTTGTAAACGTTGCTGCACCTTCGAGATAATATCATTGTACGTATCGAGATCGGCAGTATAGTACGCATTGCTCTTAGCAAATTGCAGGCTGTCTACGTTGTATTTCGCAAACAAAAACGAATCGAGTTTAATGCCTTGCTCCCGAATGTGTTTATTATCGATGCTTCTGGCAGCATTCCCTAAATACACCTCGGTGAGTAATGAAACCATGGTTTCTTGAGAAATCAAATTTTCTGGTTTTTCTGGCCGCTCTACATGTTGGCAAGAAAAGAGTATCAAAACCACTGCTATGGAACAGAAATATTTCATTTTCTAGAAAAGGTTAATCGTTCGCCACGGCTTCTATTGGGGAACTTTCCATTCTCGTAAGCCAACACACCGTTTACAAAAGTGTGCGTGACCCGCGATCTAAAAGTAGTGCCTTCAAAAGGAGACCAACCACACTTATAATCAATATTATCCTTGGTGACCGTCCATGGAGCATTTGGGTCTATGAGTACCAGATCGGCTTTATACCCTTTGCGTATGAATCCGCGATTTTCAACTTCAAATAAGATAGCAGGATTATGTGCTGTTTTTTGAACAATCTTCTCTACAGAAATACGTCCTTTGTGGTGCATCTCAAACAAAGCTTCCAACGCATGTTGTACCAATGGCCCACCAGAAGGAGCTTTGGTATAAACGTTTGCTTTTTCCTCTAGGGTATGCGGAGCATGATCTGTGGCAATTACATCAATACGGTCGTCGTTGAGCGCTTTCCAAAGCCCCTCTCTATCTGCTTCAGACTTAACCGCTGGGTTCCACTTAATTTTGGTTCCTTTTTCGGCATAATCTGCATCGGTAAACCAAAGGTGGTGAATACATACTTCTGCCGTGATTTTCTTTTCCGACAATGGTTTTTTATTACTGAAAAGGTGCGTTTCCCTTTCTGTAGAAAGATGGAACACATGCAAACGCGCCCCCGTTTTTTTGGCCAATTCTATAGCTTTGCTTGATGATAGATAACAAGCTTCGGCACTTCTAATTTCAGGATGCTTTGAGATTGGTATATCTTCTCCATACTGCGCCAACGCTTTTTCCATATTTTGCTTGATGGTATCTTCATCTTCGCAGTGTACTGAAATAAGCAATTTTGTTTTGCTGAAAATTTCTTCGATGGTTTTCGGATCGTCTACCAACATATTTCCAGTAGAGGACCCCAAGAAAAGTTTTAAGCCGGCGACATTTTTCGGATCTACTTTCAGAATTTCGGCTAAGTTATCGTTCGTGCCACCAAACATGAACGAGTAATTTGCCCACGCTGTATTTTTTGCGATGGTAAATTTGTCTTCCAAAAGCGGAATGGTAGTAGCTTGGGGTACCGTATTGGGCATTTCAATAAAAGAGGTGACTCCTCCCGCCACGGCTGCTCGCGATTCAGTTTCAATAGTTGCTTTATGGGTGAGACCCGGTTCTCTAAAATGAACCTGGTCATCAATCATTCCCGGGACAAGATAATGGCCATCTGCATCAATTATCTTGGTATCAGAAGTTTTCGCACTAATTGAATTTGAAACTTCGGCAATTACGTCATTCACAATAAGCACATCTCCTTGGGTGATGGTACCTTCGTTTACAATTTTTGCATTTTTAATTAAGATGGGGTGCATTAAATTTCATTAAAGTTATTACTACCAATAAGGCTCTTAAATTTCATTTTTAGGACACCAAATATAGCTTCAGAAATTATTCCCCCGCTCATCTTCGATTCTCCTTTGGTTCGGTCGGTAAAAATTACCGGAACCTCTACTATTTTAAATTCTGCCAAGTACGCCTTAAATTTCATTTCTATCTGAAAAGCATACCCAACAAACTGAATTTTCTCCAGATTTATTTTCCGCAGTACCGAATGGTGATAACAGACAAATCCTGCCGTGGTATCATAAATCTTCATTCGGGTCACAAACCGCACATATTTTGACGCCAACCAAGACAACAGCACGCGACTCATGGGCCAGTTAACTACATTTACGCCTTTTATATAACGCGAACCTATAGACATATGGTATCCATCTTTTGCACAGGCATTGTACAGCCTGATCAAGTCGTTTGGATTGTGCGAAAAATCGGCATCCATTTCAAAAATATATTCATAGTCACGTTCGAGCGCCCAGTTAAAACCATGTATGTAGGCGGTGCCGAGGCCCATTTTTCCAGCACGTTGTTCTATAAATAGACGCTCCGGAAATTCTTGCATCAACGCTATCACCGCGGCTCCTGTACCGTCTGGCGAATTGTCATCTACGATTAATACATCGAATTCACGCTGCAATGCAAACACATTCCGAAGCAAACGTTCGATGTTTTCAATTTCGTTATAGGTAGGTATGACCACGAGGGCGTTGGACATGCAAATATTTTAAGGCAAATGTACTTTTTTTTGGTCACATCTTGTTGGTAAAAATCATAACATGAGCTGTAGAAATGAGCTAATTTCAACTAATTTTACACCATGGATTATGCGTTGCGCACGTTCGAAAACTTAAATTGGGTCACCTTGGTACTCGTTGGTTGTCTATTGTGCTATACGCTAGCCAAATATCTATACCCAAAACGATTTCAGGAATTTACCATGTTGCCGGTTACCAACAAGTATTTTTTGGTGCTTGGCAAAGGAGACGAGATCAAGCATCCATTCAATGTACTGTTGTTTATTCCTCAGGTGTTGGCCGTTTCGCTATTTATCTATTTATTTTTGAAAACCCAGCAATACGCTATAGAAAGCCCAATTTTGTTTTTTATACAAATCTGTTCTATTTATAGTGTTTTTGTGTTGTCTAAGTTTATGATAGAAAAATTAATCGGTGCTATTTTTAACATTGAAAAAACCATTAATCGGTACCTCTATCAGAAGTTAAGCTACCGAAACTTATTAGCTGTTTTTATTTTTTTAGCCAATTTGATCTTTTTTTACACCTATGAACCCACACCCACCATTTTATTAATTGTGCTCCTAGTAATAGCCGTTCTCAATGGCATCACGCTGTTTTACAGCTATAAAACCAATACCAAGTTAATTTTTCGTGAGTTGTTTTATTTTATTTTGTATCTTTGCGCACTTGAAATTTCACCCTATATAATTCTCTATAAAGCGTTTGTATAGAATTGAAATATTAAAAAAATTGCAGCTTATGAAAGTGAAAACTATTTTAGTTTCTCAGCCAGAACCAAAGGTTGAAAATTCTCCTTATTTCGATTTAATCGAAAAGCAAAAAGTTAAAATAGATTTCAGACCTTTTATTCACGTTGAAGGTGTTTCTGGAAAAGATGTTCGTTCGCAAAAAATAGATTTAGGTAACTTTACTGCTGTTATTTTAACGAGTAGAAATGCCGTAGACCACTATTTTAGAATTGCTGAAGAAATGCGCTTTAAAGTGCCAGATACCATGAAATATTTCTGCCAAAGCGAGGCGGTTGCTTACTATTTGCAAAAATATGTGGTGTATCGCAAGCGAAAGATTTATGTAGGTAAAAGAACCTTTACGGAACTTTCGCCACTGATCAAAAAATATAAAACTGAAAAATTCTTACTTCCTTCTTCAGACAAATTGAAACCTGAAGTTCCAAGTGTACTGAACGACCTAAAAGTAAACTGGAAGCAAGCTACCTTTTATAAAACGGTGGTAAGTGACTTATCTGACCTTAAGAATGTATTTTACGATATCTTAGTGTTTTTCAGTCCGAGCGGTATTGTCTCCCTCCTCGAGAACTTCCCAGATTTTAAGCAAAATGACACCCGTATCGCTGTGTTTGGCAATACTACGGTAAAAGCTGCTGCAGATAACGGACTTCGTGTAGACATACAAGCACCAACCCCAGAGACGCCGTCTATGACTATGGCGTTAGAAAAATATATTAAGGAAGTGAACAAAGGTAAATAGCCTTGATCGTACCTAACAAAAAAAGCTCCCAAGCATAAACTTGGGAGCTTTTTATATTTTAGGCCTATTCAATTAGCCACCAATGGGGGCACCACCTAAAATTTCATCGTTGGCAAATGCTTCAAACTTTTTAAAGTTTTCCTTAAACGAAGCCGCCAACTCTTTTGCTTGAATGTCATACGCTTTTGCGTTGCTCCATGTTTCTTTAGGGTTCAGCACTTCGCTTGGCACATTAGGGCAGGTCTGCGGTACATCTAATCCGAAGATAGGATGCTTCACATAGTTTACATCGTCTAATTGTCCGTCTAGCGCAGCCGTAATCATTGCTCTGGTATATTTTAACTTCATGCGGCTTCCCACTCCGTAGGGTCCGCCGGTCCAACCCGTGTTTACCAACCATACATTTACGCCAGCCGCTTTCATCTTAGCGCTTAACATTTCAGCATACTTGGTAGGATGCAATGGCATAAAAGGAGCTCCAAAACACGCAGAGAAATTAGGGGTGGGCTCGTTGATACCCTCTTCAGTACCTGCAACCTTAGCTGTATAACCACTAATAAAATGGTATGCCGCCTGTCCTGGTGTCAATTTTGAAATCGGAGGCAACACCCCAAAAGCATCGGCTGTTAAGAAGAAGATGTTTTTTGGGTTTTCTCCAATAGATGGCTCCTGAATATTATCGATGTGATAAATCGGGTAACTCACCCTTGTATTTTGGGTAATGGACGTATCTTCAAAGTCTACTTTTCCATTGTCGTCCATCACTACATTTTCCAGAATGGCCCCTGGTTTAATAGCATGGTAGATATCTGGCTCGTTTTCTTCGGAAAGGTTAATCACTTTTGCATAGCAACCTCCTTCAAAGTTGAATACGGTGTTTTCTGCTGTCCAACCGTGTTCGTCGTCACCAATAAGTTTTCGAGAAGGATCTGCAGACAAGGTCGTTTTCCCTGTACCTGACAATCCGAAGAAAATAGCTGTTTCACCATTATCTCCAACATTCGCAGAACAGTGCATGGGCATGGTGTTCTTGTCTACTGGTAATATAAAGTTAAGCGCAGAGAAAATCCCTTTCTTAATCTCACCTGTATATCCTGTACCGCCGATTAAGGCAATTTTTTTTGTGAAGTTCAAGATGGCAAAGTTATGCTGGCGGGTTCCGTCAACTTTTGGATCTGCCATAAATCCTGGCGCGTTAATAATGAGCCACTCTGGGTCAAAATTTTCCAATTCGGCTTCGGTAGGCCGTAAAAACATGTTGTGCGCAAATAAATTGCTCCAAGGGTATTCATTTACCACGCGAATGTTCAATCGGTACTTATCATCTGCACACGCATAGCTATCGCGTACATAGATTTCTTTTTCAGAAAGATAGTCGGTCACCTTATCATAAAGGGCATCGAACATATCGGTAGGAAACGGAATATTGATATTCCCCCACCATACTTGTTCGCGGGTAACATCGTCTTTAACAATAAATCTATCTTTTGGAGATCGGCCCGTAAATTCACCTGTATTAACAGCAAGGGCTCCGCTTTCGGCTTCGGTTCCCATTCCCTTTCGTATCGTTTCATTATGTAAGGCGGAAGAAGTTAATTGGTAATGTACATGGGCATTCTTGATTCCGTAGTTTTCTAACGAAATCCTTTTCGTAGTTTGGTTTTTATCGACCATTACTTGTTTTAATTGTTGTGACCACAAAAATAAGAAATATACAACACAATGCTTCTTTAAAAAAAGGTAATTATCCCCTTTTAAATGTTAATAACCCGTATGCTAAGCGTATCCAACCTAGAATAAAGAGGAGTCCGCCTATTGGCGTTATTGGACCCAAGAAAGAGACAGAAAATGGCAGCTGCTCTTTTAGTGCAAGTAGATAGATAGAACCCGAAAAGAAGAGCATTCCGAAGCAAAAAAAACGCAACACCCATTTTTTGGTTGTCAATGGCACTTGTGCCGACAAACCGATAACCAACAAAGCAATAACGTGATACATCTGATAGCGTATGCCTGTTTCAAAAGTAGTTAAACTTTCAGCACTTACTATCGATTTTAATCCGTGGGCACCAAAGGCTCCCAACGCAATGGTGATAGCTGCCAAAACTGCCGCGATTACTACAATATTTTTGCTCGATTTATCCATAAATTTGTGCTACAATCCTTAAATTCGCTTGCTATAATCTTATCTCACAAAGATACTCAAAACACCTTAGATGCGTAACATTTTAATAATTGGAGCAGGACGTTCTGCGACAAGTTTGATCAAATATTTACTCGACAAATCTGATAGCGAAGCGCTATTTCTCACTATTGGCGACCTGAATATCCAGAATGCACAGAAATTTACGAGTGGCCACCCGAACGGTCGCGGAATTTTATTAGACGTTTTCAATGCCAATCAGCGACGTGAAGCGGTTGAAAATGCCGATATCGTGATTTCTATGCTTCCGGCTAGATACCATATGGAAGTTGCCAAAGACTGTCTTGAGTTTGGAAAAAACTTAGTGACAGCATCGTACATCAGTAATGAAATGCAGCTGTTAGACCCGAAGGTAAAGGCGAAAGGGTTGGTGTTTATGAATGAGATTGGCCTAGACCCAGGAATAGACCATATGAGCGCTATGCAGGTAATAGACCGAATCAGGGACAAAGGCGGTAAGATGCTTTTGTTTGAAAGTTTTACAGGTGGTTTGGTTGCTCCTGAAAGTGACGACAACCTCTGGCATTACAAGTTTACATGGAACCCAAGAAATGTTGTGCTTGCCGGACAAGGAGGCGCTGCCGAATTCATCCAAGAAGGAACTTATAAATACATCCCCTATCACCGTCTCTTTAGAAGAACCGAATTTTTAGACATTGAAGGCCATGGCCGATTTGAAGGATATGCCAATAGAAATTCATTGAAATACCGAAGTGTGTACGGGCTCGAAGATGTGCTTACACTTTACCGCGGAACCATAAGACGTGTCGGTTTCAGCAAAGCGTGGAATATGTTTGTGCAATTGGGCATGACAGACGACGGTTACACCATTCCAGATTCTGAAAATTTGAGCTACCGTGACTTCGTAAACCTATTTCTGCCCTATTCGCCAACAGATTCCGTAGAATTAAAATTACGCCATAGCTTAAAGATAGACCAAGACGATTTAATGTGGGGCAAGTTGTTGGAACTTGATATTTTCAACACAGAAAAAAAGATAGGCATTAAAGATGCGACGCCTGCGAAAGCACTTCAACGTATATTGGAAGACAAATGGACCTTGCAGCCTGAGGATAAAGATATGATTGTGATGTACCATAAGTTTGGATACGAATTAAAAGGTAACAAACACCAAATAGACAGTAGTATGGTGATTAAAGGAGACGATCAGAGCTATACTGCCATGGCAAAAACCGTAGGACTGCCCGTTGCGATTGCCACTCTTAAAATATTGAACGGTGAAATCACCAATCCAGGGGTGCAACTCCCCATCAAAAAAGAGGTGTACGAACCTATCCTAAAGGAACTAGAAGATTACGGAATTAACTTTGTTGAAAAGGAAGTGCCCTATCTAGGATACAATCCTGATAATGTTATGGGTTAATACCGCCGAACAACCACTAGCACTGATGTGTCATACAAATGGCACAAGAATGACGTAACCTATTTAAGATAATTTATAGGTTGACTACTAGATTTGCCATGCAGAATTTAAAACGACAAATGATTGCTGAAAAAGTCAAAAATGGACGCATGGTCATGGGCTACTCACAACAAGAGCTAGCCAATGCTACCAACATAAGCCTTCGATCTATTCAACGTATCGAGAAAGCACAAGTTTCACCACGACCACACACCTTAAAGGTATTGAGCGAAGAATTAGATTTTTCCCTCGATTTCCTGAATGAAGCATCTGATGAAAAAGGTTCCGTAAAAAAATACAATATGCTCTCTACGCGGGAGGCATTGTTGTGGTGCTTTTATTAGCCTGGGCATATATCGCACAGTCCAGCGCCTTTCCTGAGACCACCTTCGAACTGTTGGTGTTAAGTGCTATCACTGTAGGTCTCATCAGTTTTTTTCTGCACAAAATTTTTTCATAACCTTTAAATAGAAAACATGATCGGTATTGTTGTCATCCTTGTGGTGTCATGGTTGCTTTTACGCTATATTTCTTCGGAAAATTTAAAAGCACTGGGGCCTTTTCCTATCTCGAAACGCTTTCTACAGCTTGGTGCTGGCGTTCTATTTGCGATCGTACTGAATAGTCTTATTATCTTTACTGAAGCAGCCATCAGAAATGCTTCTTGGGAACTTCAATCGGTGTCCTGGCTCGAAATCTCAAAGGCGCTCTTTTATCATGTTAAATCTGTCCTGACTGAAGATTTACTCTTCCGAGGTGCGTTGCTGTATCTTCTAATGACTAAATTAAAACCTTGGATCGGAATGTTGGTGTCTGCTATTGCTTTTGGTATCTATCATTGGTTTTCCTACGGAATTCTAGATTCTAGCATGATTGTGCTCATCTATGTCTTTTTTACTACCGGTTTCATGGGATGGGTTTGGGCCGATGCTTATCGTCGAACTAAATCGATGGCCCTAGGCTTTGGATTGCATATAGGATGGAATATAACCACCGCCGCCTTTTTAATTGCACAACCCTACGGAGAACTTCTCTTAATCGCTTCAGAAGGCAACACCTTTTCTGAATCCACAGAAACCTTGATGGTTATTGTAAAAGGTCTACTTCCCCCAGTTCTCATGCTCTTGTATATCCGGAAATACCATAAAAAAACCGAAACGACTCAGTAGCCATTTCGGTTAAAATTATATGTTCAACGTGCTTATCGTCTCCCTAAAAAGATGGAGATAAAGTAAAGTAATGTAGCCAACGAACCAAGCGCAGCTACCAAATACGTTCTGGCCGCCCATTTTAAGGCGTCTTTTGATCCCGCATATTCTTCTTGCGTGACCATATTGTTATTCTGCAACCAGGCAAGTGCTCTTTTACTCGCATCATACTCTACCGGCAACGTGATAAACGAAAAAACTGTTGTCATCGCGAACAGCCCAATTCCGATTAGAAACACCCAATTACCAATGGCCATACCAGTTGCGGTTAAAATAATTCCGGCCATGATCACAAAATTCGAAAGCTTACTAGAAACTCCTACGGCAGGTACAATTGCTGATCGCATCTGCAACCAATTGTAGGCGGTAGCGTGTTGTACCGCATGCCCTACTTCGTGTGCCGCCACAGCCGCAGCCGCAGCATTTCGTTGCATGTAAACGGGCTCACTGAGGTTGACTGTTTTTTTCTGCGGATTGTAATGATCGGTGAGTTGACCCCCTACCGAAATCACCTCAACATCAGTAATACCGTGGTCTGCCAACATTTTTTCGGCAATTTCCTTTCCACTCATTCCATTTCTTAAATGGACTTGTGAGTATTTTTTGAATTTACTTTTCAGCTTGTTGCTAACGTACATACTTACTAAAAAGATGACACCAGCTAATATATAATATCCAAACATGTTCTATTTCTTATTTTTGAAATGCACTGCATCTCTGATTTTTCTTTTTCTAAAACGAACGTCTCCATTCGTTTGCATGATAAAGATAGCAAATACTGTGCTGCACTAGCTCTAGCTGACAAAATTTGAAGAAAAATTAACAGGTGGGCCAGTAATAAAAATTTTCTAGCGTCTTAACCCACAATGTTCACAATCTTTCCCGGTACAATAATCACCTTTTTAGGAGTACGTCCCTCTAAGTAAAACTGTGTCTTTTCGTGTGCCATTACGGCAGATTGAATTTCATCTTTGCCCATATCAAGTGGCAATTCCATGGTAAAGCGCATTTTTCCATTAAACGAAATTGGATAGTTTTTAGAACTCTCTACCAAATATTTTTCTTCTAACTTCGGAAAAGCGGCATACGCAATACTTTCGTTATGTCCCAATTTACTCCACAATTCCTCTGCAATATGCGGCGCATACGGAGAGATAAGAATCGCCAAAGGGGCTAACACCTGTTTTGAATCGCACTTCTGCGCGGTCAGTTCGTTCACAGCAATCATAAAAGTAGAAACCGACGTATTAAAACTGAAATTTTCAATATCATCAATCACTTTCTTGATGGTTTTGTGCAAGGTTTTCATGCTGTCTTTAGAAGCTTCCGCATCGGTCACCTTAAAATCGCCATCGGCTCCGCCATGGTATAATTTCCAAAGTTTCTTTAAGAAACTATGTACTCCCGTAATTCCAGCGGTATTCCATGGTTTTGCCTGTTCTAACGGTCCTAAGAACATTTCGTACATACGCAAGGTATCAGCACCATATTGGGCACAGATATCGTCTGGATTGACGACGTTGTACTTCGATTTCGACATTTTTTCGACTTCGCGGGAGACTTTAAAAACTGCCCCCTCTGCCCGTTGGGCATCTCCCCCGGAAGGGGAGAAAACAGTTCCATTTTCTAAAATAAATACAGCATCTTTAAATTCTTCCCGCCAATTTTTGAAGGCTTCGATTTCTAGTTCGTTTGAAGTGTTAACCAAAGAAACATCTGCATGAATTGGAGTAAATCCAAACTCTAAATCGTCCAATTCAATTTCAGTACAAAGCTTTTTCAATTGCCGATTCAATACATTATAAACTTCAGATTGAGAATCCTTATCTATTATATTATCAACTGAATCATTTACAAGACTACTTGAAATAAAAATTTCAAAAGGCGCTTTATATACGTAATATGTATCGTGCACATTTTTTGAAACATCAATTCTGTACACAAAGGCACTCTCTCCCAAGATCATTCCTTGGTTGATGAGTTTTTTTACGGGTTCATCTACCAACAAATGGCCCAAATCGTGTAGCGCTTTTACCCAAAAACGGCTGTACAACAAATGCCCCGTGGCATGTTCGCTTCCACCCAAATACAAATCGACATTCTCCCAATATTCCATCGCCTCTTTGCTCGCAAGGGCATCGGGATTGCCAGCATCCATATATCGGAACATATAGCAACTGCTCCCCGCCCAACCCGGCATGGTGTTTAGTTCTAGGGGGTAGACACCTTTGTTAGATCCTTCGACTGCGCTCAGAGTGACATTCTCATTACTTACAACTTTGTTCGTTTTGGTGTCCCACGCCCAATTTTCGGCACGTCCCAAAGGGGGTTGTCCGTCTTCGGTGGGCAGATATTCATCAACTTCTGGCAATACCAGAGGCAAGTATTTCGCATCAATCATTTGCGGGAGTCCGTTTTTATAATACACCGGAAAAGGTTCTCCCCAATAGCGTTGGCGGCTAAAAACTGCATCCCGAAGGCGGTAATTTATTCTTCCAGTTCCTGCGCCAATTTCTTCCAGTTTATAAATGGCTGTTTTGGTCGCTTTCTTATAATTCAATCCGTTCAGGAAGTCACTATTCGTAATCACCGTATTTTCTTTGTCTGCAAAGGCTTCTTCGGAAATATCAACTCCATCAAAAATATTTGGGATGTCGATATTGAAATGCTTGGCAAAATCGTAATCGCGTTGATCGCCACACGGTACTGCCATCACGGCTCCAGTTCCGTAGCCAGCAAGCACATAATCGCCAATCCAAATCGGGATGGGTTCTTTCGTAAACGGATGTTCAGCATACGCTCCGGTAAACACACCGCTTATTGTTTTTACATCGGCCATACGTTCGCGTTCGCTACGTTTTGCAGTCGCTTCAACGTAGGCTTCAATAGCTTGCTTTTGTTCGGGCGTGGTGATTTTTGACACTAATTCATGCTCCGGAGCCAAGGTCATAAAACTCACACCGAAAATGGTATCAGGACGGGTAGTGAAGACGTCGATAGAATGAGACCCTTCGACTGCGCTCAGGGTGACATCTGGCTTTACCTTAAAAGTAACTGTAGCCCCTTCTGATCGCCCAATCCAATTGGTTTGGGAGTCTTTAAGCGGTTGTGGCCAATCGATTGTATCAAGACCGTCTAACAAGCGTTGGGCATAGGCGGTAATACGCATGCTCCATTGCTTCATTTTTTTTCGAATCACTGGATACCCTCCTCTTTCAGAAACACCATTCACCACTTCATCATTTGCCAAAACGGTTCCTAATTCTGGACACCAATTTACTTCAGTTTCGGCTAAATAGGTCAATCTGTACTGCAGTAGAATTTCCTGTTGCTTTTCCGAGGGAAAACTGTTCCAATCAGAAGCGCTAAAAGAAGTAACCGTATCGTCACAAGCAGCGTGCACGTTTTCGTTCCCTTCCGAAGCAAACAAATCGATTAACCCAGCAATTGGCCTCGCCTTATCGGCATTATAATCGTACCAACTATTGAACAACTGTATAAAAATCCATTGCGTCCATTTGTAGTATTCCGGATTTGAGGTGCGCACCTCACGGCTCCAATCGAAACTAAATCCAATCTGGTCCATTTGCTTGCGATAGCCTTCAATTTTATTTCCCTGCTTATCAACGCCTCCTTCAATATTCACCTTGGTAGTCTGCGCTGGATGCTGTCCGGTTTGTATCGCATACTGCTCGGCAGGCAAACCAAAACTATCATACCCCATGGGGTGCAACACATTAAAGCCTTGGTGGCGCTTGTACCTGGCATACACATCGCTCGCTATATAACCCAACGGATGCCCAACGTGCAGACCGGACCCTGACGGATACGGAAACATATCCAGCACATAATATTTTGGCTTGTCACTGTTGTTTACAGCTTTAAAAGTTTGGTTCTCGGCCCAATATTTTTGCCATTTGGCTTCAATTTCGTTGAAATGATAGTTGCGCATCGCTTGTTTTTCAGTAAAAATAAAGCACAAATTTACAGCTATTGTACGAAAGAGGAAAGGTAGAACGTTAGTAAAATACGCCGAAGGATTGTGCTTGTAGCAAGTATTTTCAGAACCAAAAATCTTGTTGCGCACCATACTTCAGCTATAGATTGTTTTGTACATTTACATTCATAATTTGAACTTATAATCAACCTCATTGCCAATGGCATCTTCTTTTGAAAAATACCAAAAACGCCGCTTGATATCGTCTTACTTTTCGGTCGTAATAAGTATCTCTCTAGTTTTGTTCTTATTGGGATTGCTAGGCTTGTTGGTATTGAACACTAAAAAGGTAGCCGACCATTTTAAAGAACAGATTGCACTAACGGTGTATTTAAAAGACAGCGCCAAAGAAGTTGAAATCACCCAATTAAAGCAAAGTCTAGCGCTGGCAGAATACACTAAAACAGCCACTTTTGTGTCGAAAGAGCAAGCTGCAGAAGAGCACGCAGCAACCATTGGAGAAAATTTTATGGATTTCCTAGGGTATAATCCGTTGCAGAATAGTATTGATGTGTATATGCTGGCAGATTATGTGTCGCCCACCAAATTAGAAGAAATCACCGCCGAGATTATGACCAAAGACTTTGTAGACGAAGTGGTGTATGACAAACCGCTGATTGCCCTCTTAAACGATAATGTGAAAAAGGTAAGCCTATGGGTACTCATTATTAGCGGTGTATTTTTATTTATAGCAGTATTACTTATTAATAGTTCCATACGCTTGTCGGTGTATGCCAAGCGTTTTACTATCAAGACCATGCAAATGGTTGGCGCAACCAAACGCTTTATTCGGCGTCCTTTTGTATGGAAAAGTGTGCGATTGGGCATGATAGGAGCCGTTTTGGCGTTAATAGGGATGGGTATTGTATTGTACTACCTCAACCTAAGTTTCCCAGAACTGCAGCTATTAGAAGACAAAATATTACTGATTGCGCTTTTTGTGGGCGTTTTTTTAATAGGAATTTTTATTACTTGGCTCAGTACATTTTTCGCCACCCAGCGCTTTTTGAACTTGCGCACCGACGAATTATATTATTGAAAACGTAATTGTAAAAACTATCGATATGAAAGCTATAAAATATATCTTAATCGTTTTACTCGCGGTTGTATTCCAGAGCTGTCTCATTACCAATCCGAGTGAAGAAAAATCGAATATCGTAGAAATGAAGGTGACCAAGATTAGTGAAGGAGGCGTAAAAGACTTGGTATTTCACAATGCGGAAGGCGATTTTTATTATATCAATCGCGGACTCGAAAACGGATTCACCTTAGAAAATGCAAGGGAGGCCGTTCTAAATAAAAATGTTAAATTGCACCTCAGTGAAAGTTGGATCGGAACAGAGAGCAGACACATATCACAACTCGAAGTAGACGGCCACATACTGTACACTGAATTTGATGGAGAACTCACGGTTCAACTGAACCAATAATAAATACTATTTTGGGAGAACAAAAAAGAAAAGAAGAAGCAGCGGTACGACGGGCCACTTTCGTATTTGAAAAGAAAAATTATACCTTCATGCTCATTGGTATCGCCTTTATTGTTTTAGGCTTTATTTTAATGACCGGTGGCGGCAGTGACGACCCGAATGTGTTTAATCCTGAAATCTACAGTTGGAGACGTATTCGCTTGGCACCCGCCCTTATCTTAATTGGTTTTGGTATTGAAGTCTACGCTATTTTATTGAACCCCCACAAGACAAAATAATTCATGGAAACTTGGGAGGCCATCGTTCTTGGCATCATTCAAGGGTTAACCGAATTTCTACCTGTTTCATCCAGCGGGCACCTAGAGTTAGGGAAAGCCATTCTGGGAGACAATTCTGTTCCCGAAGAAAGTCTTTTATTTACCGTAGTACTTCACTTTGCCACGGCCTTGAGCACTATTGTGGTTTTCAGAAAAGATATTATTGAAATCGTTTTGGGTTTGCTGAAATTTAAGTGGAATGAAGAAACTAAGTTTGTTTCTAAAATTGTTATTTCCATGCTCCCTGCAGCCCTTATCGGAATTCTGTTCGAAGAACAACTAGAGTCGTTTTTTGGTGGAAGTATTGCCTTTGTAGGCGCTATGCTCATCGTTACAGCCATCTTACTTTGGCTGGCAGATCGCGCCAAAAACACTGGGAAAAAAGTGTCTTTTGGCAATGCATTTATTATTGGCGTGTCACAGGCCATCGCCATGCTTCCCGGTATTTCCCGAAGCGGCGCAACCATTTCAACATCGGTACTACTTGGTAACGACAAAAGTAAAGCGGCACGCTTCTCTTTTTTAATGGTGGTGCCACTAATCTTCGGTAAAATTGCCAAAGACATCATGAGTGGTGATTTATCTGCTGAAAGTACCAACCTCACTACTTTAGGCATCGGATTTGCAGCAGCGTTTGTCGCCGGACTTTTTGCCTGTACATGGATGATTGCCTTGGTAAAGAAGAGCAAATTGCGATGGTTCGCCATCTATTGTGTATTTGTTGGAATCACTGCCATCGTAGTAAGCACCCTTTAATATGACCGAAGAAGATTACAAAAACGGACACGTCATTTTAATCGACAAACCCTTGGAATGGACTTCCTTTCAAGTGGTGAACAAAGTGCGTTGGCTCATCAAAAAAGAATTCAACCTTAAAAAAATAAAAGTGGGGCATGCCGGCACGTTGGATCCGCTAGCAACCGGATTGCTCATTCTGTGTACAGGAAAGTTCACAAAAAAGATTGAAACCTACCAAGCGCAGCACAAAGAATACACGGGCGTCATTACTTTGGGCGCTACCACACCTAGTTACGACTTAGAGACTGAGATAGACGAAACTTTTGATATTTCAGCTATTTCCGAAGAAAAAATTCGTACAGCCACCCAACAATTTGTAGGCGATATACAGCAACAACCTCCTGTATTTTCTGCATTGAAAAAGGAAGGCAAACGACTCTACGAATTTGCGAGAGCAGGCGAAAAAGTAGACATCCCTACGCGATCTGTACATATCTCAACCTTCGAAATTACCAATATCGACTTGCCCAATGCTTCCTTTCGCGTAGCCTGTAGTAAGGGCACGTATATTCGGTCTTTAGCGCATGACTTCGGAAAAGCGTTACAAAACGGAGCCCATTTAAGTGCCTTGAGACGTACCAAAATTGGTGATTTTTCTGTCGAAAAAGCCGTTTCTATTGAAGAATTTGAATCACAGTTTAAGAATCCCACCTCTTAATAACGCGTTAATCTTCAAGGAGTTTTCAATTATATTTCAGTTATTGTACTCGTGAATTTCAATTATTCATATCGCGCATTTTTAATCACCTGCTTGCTGTTTGCCATCTTCTTTTTAGCATTATACAGTTGGAAATTGGGCAAAGGCCAAGAGCCTTTCGACCCTAAATATGATATTGAATATGCTGAAACCGACCCTATTTTAGAAGACGAGCAGGAACAATTGGCACTTTCAAATCTTGAAAAAACAGCCATTGAAACAAATCGAGCATATAATGAAGCCGAAAAGTTCTTGAACAAAGGAACTGATACCGAAACAGAAGATTTTGAACAAAAGCTTGCCGAAATGGACGCGGCCATCACCGAAGGACTCACCAACAACTCAGATGCAACCATAAAAGCTGCAAAAGACAAAATGAAGAAAACCTTCGAGACTACGCTGAGTAAAGAGGACGGAAAAGTTTCACGTTCAAAAGGGGCCAACCGCAGAACAACAATTAGTTATAGCTTAAAAGACCGTTCAGCGTTGGCACTCCCCAATCCCGTCTATACCTGTGACGCAGGAGGGAAAATTGTGATTTCAATAGAAGTTAATGCGCTAGGTAAAATTGTGAAAGCCACCTACAACAAATCACTTTCTTCCACCACTAACGGCTGCTTAATAGACAGCGCATTGGCCTATGCCAACCAAGCGCGATTTACCACGCAAAGTAATAAAGAGCTACAGTTAGGTACAATAAGTTACAATTTCCCAGGTCAAGATTGAGAAAGCAGCGATGCTAAGTCTTCAAAGATATTCTGTCCTTTATCCTTCGTATACCAAACCTGCAATTCCTTTTTAAATTCCGGGGTAAGGACCTGGTGTTTCATTTTAAAATCTTCAACCATTTTGGTAGCATTAGAAGGTCGAGGACCCCAATCTGCCACCACTTTTTCCTGTTCTTTATCGTAAACGATGAGTTTAGGGATAGACCTTGAACCATTGGTCAGAAATGCGTCCATCAATGTTGGATGTTCATCCCGTAAGACGATAAATAGCTCGATATTTTTTGCAAGCGCAACAACTTTAGCTATGGCAGGAAGGCTCTGGGCGGCATCTCCACACCAGCTTTCAGTAATAACAATCCATTGTTGTTTTTTAGTGGTGCTTGAAAATTGTGTTGCCACAGTTTCTGGTATCCGTAGTGTTTTATCCAAACGGCGCATACGTGCGTTATTGAGCTGGGTATATTCGCTCAAAGCTTCTGTCTGAATTGGTCCCGTAGTTGTCTCATTGGCCGCGTGTTCGCTTACCAAATTTCTATAGTCTGTGTAACTGATAGCGCTCGGCAATGCAAGCTTTACTAATGCTTCTTTTGTTTTTTCTGAAATCTCCATGACAACTATGACGAAAATAAATTAAAAATCTTACTACCTTTCCTACGCTACAAAACAAAATTATGAAAAAACAGCGGTGTTGGTGGTGTGGTGAAGACCCTTTATACGTAATATATCATGATGAAGAATGGGGGGTTCCTGTGAGGGATGATGACAAATTGTTCGAATTTCTAACACTTGAAACCTTTCAAGCGGGATTAAGTTGGATTACCATACTTCGGAAACGTGAAAATTTCAGAAAGGCGTTAGATGAATTTAACTACCAAAAAATTGCTACCTATTCCGAAGCGAAAATGGAGCAACTTTTGCAAGATCCAGGAATTATTAGAAACAAACTGAAAGTACGAGCAACGGTTTCCAACGCCAAGGCATACATTGAAGTTCAAAAGGAATTTGGGAGTTTTAGCAACTATATTTGGAGTTTTACAGAAGGCGTACCGATCCAAAATTCATTTAAAAGCAAGGAAGAAGTTCCAGCAAACACTCCGCTGAGTGATAGAATTAGTGCCGACTTAAAGAAACGTGGGTTCAAATTTGTGGGCAGCACCGTTGTGTATGCCCATATGCAAGCAACCGGAATGGTAAACGACCATCTTACAGACTGCTTTCGGCATTCAGAAGTACAAAAAATTAGGTAAATCTAGTATAGCCAATAAACTAGTGAAACAGAACTATGTGATATGGATTAGTTAGAACCAGCGGTTACTGCCAAATATTTATTGTTTTTAGTAGATACTTTCAACGCGCGTAGGGTTTGTTTGTAGCGATGGCGCACCGTTTTATCTTTTGGCTCTTCCATTTCAAACCACTTTTCGAACCATTTTTTTGCTTCCGCATAATTACTTCGGAAATATTGTGCTGTTGCCAATTCTTGATAGATTTCTAAGGTAGGATATCCTTCCTTTACTACCTGTTCGTAGACTTTTACCAAGTCTACATCGGTGTTGACATCTGTCTTTTTAGTTTGGGATACAGCCGAAACACTTGCAAACAAGAATAATAAGGTACATGCAAAACGGGAAAGATTTCTCATAAGTTTGGGACTTTAGAAATAACTACTGCAATATGGTAATTATCTGATTAAAAACCAAATAAACACTTCAAACAGACTATTTCTTTAACGTTAACGAGAAAAAAGCTATAAAAACAAATGCTCTTAACTCAATACCAAAATTTTAATTCTTAAGCACCTTTTTAACGGAAACACCTTGCTGTGTAGCCAGTGTTACGAAAAGTGTTCCGGTCCAATTCGATTGCAGCGGTACTGATAACGTACCACCTTCAGTATTCATAGTGCCAGCATAGAGTTGTTGCCCCAATACATTCGAAACCGTCACAGTAACTTCAGCTACTTCTTGCTGAAATCGAAATGAAACAACATCTGTGGCTGGGTTCGGAAATGGCCCTAAAACGGTACCGATTGAATTTTCATTCACATTGAGCACATTGCCCAAATTGATTGTCCAATAACCCTGAGGTGCCACGATAGGTCGCACGGCTTGTTTACCAGAAGTTGCTTCTGCGGCAATATAATATTGTATATTCTCTTCGGTATTTGGAATTGTAATATCGGTAGCCCACATATCATTTCCTGCATCACTTAGAGAAGTTTCTGTCCAAGAAGACGCACTCTCTTCCTTCCAATAAACCGATGCACTTGCAATGCCAGAATTATGTTTTACCTGTGCTTCAATTGTTACCGTTTCATTCGCTTCGGCTTCTTTAATTTTTTGGTGTACAATCCACAGGGGATCTGCCACCCCAATGGTATGGGTAATACAGTGAATGGCACCTAGCTGGGAGATAAGATTCTCTCCAGAATTATCTACGTCTATTCCAACAATATTATAACCGGGTAACATTTCTTCCCATTGTTGAAGGGCGGGAACATCAACTTCTGCCCGATATGTTGGCACCAACACAGTTTTATTTATAAACACTGCATTTGTGTACGTTCTATAATGGCCGCCAGTGTCTGGATAATTACCACCTGTACTAGGAGGCGCATCAATCCATTCTACATTGTAAGGAGTCCCAAAAGCTGAATTAAAATTACTCAGCACGTAGTCGATATTCGCTTCAATTTGGGGTCCGTCGGCCACACCCTCAGGATATTTACTCACCAAGAGGGTTTCTTCATCCAATAATTTCATATGCATATCGATATGGTTGATCACATCGTACGGCAACGCGGTCATTTTTATGTACGTATTAATCCCCATATACTCATTCATAATTTGGTCAATCTGCGCTTCTGTCTTAGCACTTACACCATACGGATTGCCCGGCTCGTTTTCTTCTAAAATCAACTCTGAAGCAAAGGCATTACCCAATCCGTCGCTCATAAAATTTCCACCGGTATTTACGAGGTCATTGGTTCCAGAATCTGTGACATAAATCGGTACTCCAGTTGTACTCGCATGTGCCAAGGGCATTACATCATCGTCAGGGCGCGGTCTGTTATAGATCCAGTCTACCAGCGCACGCTCGCCCACATCATCACTATACACCGTATTTCCAGCATAATCGCGAATCCAGATACTATTCCAATCTTCATCTAAAAAAGTGATGTTTGTATGATCTACCCCATTAGAGCTAAGATAATTTGAAACAGATGTCTCATTTTGTGTGGTAATGATCACTTTGCACTCTTCAACAGCTGCAGCCACAATCTGTCTTAAAATATTTGGAAAATTAGGTTGCCAAGTCACCACCAGATACTCTACTTCTTCCCATTCGGCCATCGTTCTTACAGGGCCTGTAGGCGGCGGAGTTCGGTTTGCGTTACCAAAAGTGTAAGTTTCTAGTGCTTGTTTTTCACTTTCAGTAAGGTATTTTGGCAAAGAGGGTTCTTGTGCTGATACCAAAGTTGTTGCAAAAACAACCATCAATAAAATTATAGGAATCAATCGATTCATAAGATGTGGCTTAAATTGGTATGCGAAGATACGGAAATAATCTTTTTTTTTAAGATGCTGTTTATGATGCATTTAGCCATTTTATAAACAGAATACGATCTACTTCTTTAGCACCAAAACGTGCCAAATGCTCGGTATACACTTGGCAATCTATAAATCGGTAATTTTTGCTAGCCAAGTTAGCCGCCAGCGCAGCAAAGCCAACTTTTGAAGCGTTGCTTTTTAGACTGAACATACTCTCGCCACAAAATACTTTTTTATCTGGCAAATCTACTCCGTAGCCACCTCCCACAAGTGAGTTGTCTTGCCAAACTTCAAACGATATGGCATGGCCCAGCTGATGTAGTTTTTGGTATGCTTCCACCATATCGCTAGTAATCCATGTACCTGCTTGTCCGTCGCGTTTTACTGAGGCACAATGCTTGATAACCTTTGAGAACTCTTGATTAAAAGTAACGGTGAATATTTCCGAACGAATCACTTTCCGCAGCGATTTAGACACCTTAAAATCAGCTATCTTCAGTACCATTCTAGGATCTGGGCTCCACCATAAAATGGGTTGTTCATTTTCATACCATGGAAATATCCCTGATTGGTAAGCTAAGAGCAAACGCGCTACAGAAAGATCTCCCCCAACAGCCAATAACCCGTCTTCACTCGCGCTATCGAGTGGTGGAAATGAAATGGCAGCAGTAAGTATGTTCATTAAACGACAATTAAAAAAGTAAGAGACCGATTAAAAAAATGGCCATTCCCAATACCATAATTAATAAAGTGTATGGAAGAATTTGTTTGGCTTTCAATTTGGTAATTCCCAATAGGGGCAGCGCCCAAAATGGCTGTAACATATTAGTGATTTGATCGCCATAGGCCAATGCCATAATGGCTTTAGGGAGCGGAACCCCTAATTTTAAAGCCGATTCAATTACGATGGGACCTTGTATCGCCCATTGACCACCACCACTAGGTACAAAAATGTTTACTAGACCTGCGCTGAAAAATGTAAAAATAGGCAAGGTTGTCTCGGTAGCAATAGACACAAAAAAGTCTGAGATTTGTACCACCATTCCGCTATCGCGCATGATGCCCATAATTCCAAAATACAGTGGAAATTGAATTAAAATACCTGAGGCACCCGAAATAGCTTCCTGCACTGCTTTCAAGAAATTTGAAAAATTTCCGTGTAACACGAGTGCCAACCCTAGCATAAAGAAATTGAGCATATTTGGTGTAATGCGTAATTCTCCTAAATTTTTAACGTACTGAAACAGGAAAGCGACCAGAATTACAAGTCCGAACCCAACACCAACAATTTTAGATCGGTCAATTTTTCCAACGTCATCAGCTGCATCATCTGTTTGGTAGCTACTGTGATAGGTTGGCAATTGTACCGAAGTTTCAGCACCTCTTTTCCCCAGCAAGTATAGCGCCAACGGTACCAGCAGCAGTAAAACAGCAAATAGAACAAGGTTCGTAGCACTAAATACCGTTTGGTCGAAACCGATAGCATCTGGGAGTTGTTGCACCAAACTGGCATCTCCAACTCCAGCCATCAAACTCTTCAGGTGACCACTTTCACCCACTTTTAATGGTGCAGAACCACTCATTCCGCCGTGCCAACCCATAAAACCAACATAACCAGATGCACCCACCAACGGATAGTTTATTTTAAACCCTCGTTTTTGTGCCGCCTCACCTACCTTTCTAGCCATGATGGCTCCAAAAATGAGCCCCAGACCCCAATTGAAAAATGAAACCATCAGTGTCGTGGCACTCACCAAAACCACAGCACTAGAGGTGCTATTCACTAGATTGGTTAGTTTCGCAATAAGACGTGACATAGGAGGGCTTAACACTAAAATGTGCCCAAGCACTAAAATTAGCATCATCTGATAGGCAAATACAAGCAGTTCGTTATTCCAGATACCTTTTTCCCAAAACGATAGTATTTCGACAACATGCGATCCTTCTGCAGGTGCTGCCGTAAAAAAGTACGCCAATACTATTGTGGTTAACGTAAGCAGTATCGCTATGGCAAAGGGTGACGGCAAATATTTGTTGAAAACCGTTTCGATATGCTTGGTGATATTCATAGGGTAAAAATAGAAAATCCCGCCCAAAGGCAGGATTTTCTTAGTGTTTTCATTTACTTCTTAAAACGGCAAATCATCGTGGTCGTCTTCATTCAAATTTGAAGCCGGTTCAAAAGCATCCTCTGGAGGCATTGGTGGCATATTAGAAGAAACCGATTGGTCTACATTCTCGATTCTCCAACCCTGAATGGAGTTAAAATATTTTGTTTCCCCCTGAGGGTTTACCCATTCACGCCCACGCAGGTTAATACTCACTTTTACATTTTGCCCTACTTGGTAGCTGTTTAGCAAATCGGTTTTGTCTTGCACAAACTCGATCATGATGTGTTGTGGATATTGTTCTTCTGTAGTAACGACCAATTCTCTTTTTCTGAACCCATTGTTTCCGTAGGTTTTGGTCTCGTCAATCATTTTAATTTTTCCTTGTACTTCCATTTCTATAGTTTTTTGATACTTCGGTTAAAATTAAAAGTTTCCGAAGTAAGTAATCGTATTATTTTTTAGAGAGCAACAAACACCAAGCTTCATGAAGTTTTCCGTTACTTAAAAGTGTTTGTGCTTCTGTGTGTAATTCATTTTCATCACCCGAAGTTATCAGGTATTGGTAAGGTTCTGAAGCTTGCGACACAAAGGTAGCTATTTCTGTTTCACTGGGCAACGTTTCTACGTTGGCAAGTATGCCCAAATCGTTTCCTGTGAGTGTCTTACTCAAACGAATAGCCATGGGCAGTCTATCTACCCCTATGCCAAGCGTTCGTAGTGGTTTTTCGACTTCAAAAATTCCATCTTTAGCACGAGAATACCAGTTACCCCCCATTCGTGCCACTGTATCAATTTTAAAAGGATCAATTTTTTGTTCGGCGTCTAAAATAGCTTCGTCTATATGTACTTTTACAACTTCGCAAAGCACCAAATTCCCCGCACCTCCTTCGCTCCCTAGACCGATTACCTCTGTTACCTTACATTCAAATTGCACCGGCGCTTCTTTTACACGGGGTGGCTTTACGAATGACGAAGGTATTTCAGTGAATCCCGCCTTTGTAAATTCGTTTACTCCTTTGGCATATTCGGTAGATGACAGACTCATTTGTTGTACCATGGCGTAACTCACAATATTCACAACCACTTCTTTCGTTTCCAGCACATTTTCTAGTGTATGTTTTGTAGTGTTATCGCGTACCCTGCGCGCAGGTGAAAAAATTAAAACGGGCGGATTGGCACTAAAAACATTAAAAAAACTGTAGGGAGACAAGTTTACATTGCCTTCAGTATCTACGGTGCTAGCAAAACAAATAGGTCTTGGAGACACCGCACCTAACAGGTACCCGTGCAACACACCTACTGAAACTTCCTTCGGATCTATACTTAACATAGCACAAAGGTACCCAAAGCAATGCGTTATTGAAAACAAGCTTACACAATAATATTAACAGATTTACTTTATATTTAGCATACGAAAACTCCCGCTTTATGCAGAATCGAAAAGCCCTGATACGTTGGGGAATTATTACCGTTTCAATTTTTATTGTCACGCTCGTTGCCTGGAACACATCCGTTTTTTTTGATGTTTTAAAACAAAATGAACGTTCCAAAATGCAAATCTGGGCTTCGGCGCAACAAGATTTACAAGAACAGATCTTGAGCAACGATGGGGTCATGAGCGATGTGGTACTAAAAGTGATTGAAGGCAACACCACAACACCCATGGTCATGCACCAGATGGAAAATGACACCTATGATTACAGAAACTTGGATCTTCCGAAGCTGGATTCGATAAAATTGCAAAAACGGCTTGTTAAGCTCTCTAAACAGTTTGCACAAGAAAATAAACCTATTGAAGTAAAAAACAACGATGAATTGCTGAGCACTATCTACTATGGCAATTCACCCATTATCAACAAATTAAAATATTATCCAGCAGCGCTTATCTTAATTATTGGGCTCTTTTTTACTGCAATTTACTTCTTTTACCGAACTGCAAAGAGCTCTGACCAAAACAAACTTTGGGCTGGAATGGCCAAAGAAACGGCACACCAAATAGGAACTCCGTTGTCATCTCTGGTGGGATGGACCGAAATTCTGAAGACAGAAAATGTAAATCCAGAGTATATTTCAGAAATAGAGAAAGACATCGACCGGTTAAAAACCATCACCGAACGGTTCTCGAAAATCGGTTCGGCACCAACCCTTGAGCGTGCCGATTTGGTAGCAGAAACGAAAAGCGCCTACCAATATTTAAAGACACGAAGCTCAAAACTGATCGAATTTGAATTGGATGTCCCGAACGAAGCCATCTTCGTAAACCTCAATAAACAATTGTTTGGCTGGACCATCGAAAATTTGGTTAAAAATGCCATTGATGCCATGAGGGGAAAGGGAAAGATCATAGTTGCCATTAACCCCAAAAATGATCGTGTGTTTATAGAAATTACCGATACCGGTAAAGGAATTCCGAAGCGTGACCACCAACGCGTATTCCATCCTGGATTCACAACAAAAAAACGGGGTTGGGGGCTCGGCCTCTCACTGGTAAAAAGAATTATTGAAGAATACCATAACGGAAAAATTCGCGTTTTAAAAAGCAGCCCGAAAGGCACCACCATGAGCATTATGCTTCGTGAATTAAACTAACATGAAAACAACCCACACCATACATACTGCCCGTCTCAACAATAATTGCCCTACTTGCTACGCAACCGATGGCTTAGAGCTAACTTTTACACAACAGAAAAACGAAAACAAGTTTTTTGAAAAAGCTGAAAAAGAGATTTCTTCCAACTTATATTGCCATACCTGCAGTAACACTATTTTTCCTGTAAATTGGACTGAAGATATTGAGCGTGTACATGAATACCATAGAAAACTAGCCACACCGCTGCCCACTGCTACAAAACTAAAACCACTGCTCTACGGCATCATCATTCTAGACGCACTGCTTGTAGGAGCACTGATCTATTACTTTACGTAATTAGAAGTTTTTTCGGATGTCTTCTGCTAAAGCCGCCATTTCATCCTTGTCCATAGATATTTTATGCTGAAACGACATGTCTTTCATATCGTTTATTGGGATAAGATGCACATGCACATGCGGAACTTCCAGCCCAATAACAGAAAGTCCAATTCGATTGCAAGGAATGGTTCTTTCTAGGGCTTTGGCCACATTTCTAGAAAATTGTAATAACTGTAGATAATCCTGCTCACCCAAATCGAACAGCTTGTCTACCTCATCTTTAGGAACACAAAGCGTGTGCCCCTTGGCATTTGGGTTGATATCTAAAAAGGCGATAAATTTATGGTCTTCCGCGATTTTGTGACACGGAATTTCACCTTCGATGATTTTCGTAAAAATGGATGCCATAGCTAGTCGCGCTTAATTTCAATCACATCAAATTTTACGGTTCCGTTTGGCACTTGTATTTCGGCTACATCACCTACCTGCTTACCTAACAGCCCTTTTCCGATAGGAGAGTCTACAGAAATTTTGCCAGTTTTAAGGTCTGCTTCGCTCTGAGCTACCAATTTGTAGGTCATTTCGGCGCCGTTCACCTGATTTTTAATTTTTACGGTAGAATGTACCAGTACTTTGCTGGTGTCTAACTGGCTTTCGTCTATCAATCTAGCGCCAGCTAATGTTTCTTCTAATTTTGAAATACGCATTTCAAGCATACCCTGCGCCTCTTTGGCCGCATCGTATTCTGCGTTTTCACTTAAATCTCCTTTGTCTCGTGCTTCAGCAATGGCTTGCGACGCCTTCGGACGCTCCACATCTTTTAATTGGTTGAGTTCGTCCCGCAATTTTTTTAATCCTTCAGCAGTATAGTAAGATACTTTGCCCATAATTCCTTCGTTGTAATCTTATACGTCATTTTTAACCTGCGGAAATAGTCTTTTTTACTACTTCGGCATAGAACACAAAAAATCCCATACGTTGACGGGATTTCGTAGAACAAATATACTAAAAAATAACTTGTTGGCTATTTTGTCGTAATTTTGAATGCTGCAAAACGCACGTAAATATTTAAGAACAAACCCTAAATACTGATCTAATTTTGAATCATTTTATAAAAAGAATATTGGGAATAACCATATGCATCACCTTATTTGTGTGCTGCAAGAGCGACGACGACAATAATGGTGACAACCCGTTTTTAATCGATCCACTAGTAAACATAAACCTCAACCTCAACCTTCCCGAATATAACGCCCTCAATTTTCCGGGTGGCACAGTGTTGTTGTCGCCCCCACAAGGCATAAAAGGTGTGGTTATTTATAACATCAACAATTCTGAATACAGCGCGTTTGAACTAAGCGACCCAAACCACACCCCTAATTCATGCTCGCGCATGACCATAGAAGGCATTATTGCCACCTGCCCTTGTACCACAGACGATAACAGCTACAATATTGTGACTGGGCAACATAGCACCGACCAGAATGTGTTTCCGATGCTACGTTACCGAGCCGTTAGAAATGGCAATAACATTCAAGTATCGAATTAGAACTTAACCGTTGCTCCCACTAAAAAGTTGATAGTTGCCTGCGGAAAAAACCCTGCACCTTCAACCGTGGTTACTGTTGGCGGATTGCTAAAATCGTCGTCGAACGTAAAGAAATAACCATTGCTCACATACTCAACATTGAACAGATTATTCACCAATGCTGAAAACACAATTTCGCGCACCACAGGTAATGAATTTACCGTGTAATTGATGTTTAAATCATTGATAAAATACGAATCTAACTTAGATACTTCGCTTTCTATATTGCCCATAAACTGTTCGCCTACAAACTTCGACAGAAAACCAAACTCTAAATTTGACATAGGTCGATACAAAATTGCATTTCCCGCCACAATTTCAGGAGAAAACGAAATGTTCGTATTGCCTAAATCAACGAGTGAACCGTCTCTAGAAAATACGAAATCCCTGTTTTTGTTGGTGCTAAGAGCAATGTTCGGCAACACACTTAAATTATCCAACACCTTAATTTGTGCATCTATTTCTAACCCTAGACGGTAGCTCTCACCACTTGTGGCACGCAATGGCTGTCCTACATCGTCAAGCGCACCAGTTAATACCAGTTGGTTTTGGTAGTCCATATAAAAGAGGTTGCTATTCACTGTTATTCTATCTGACACGTAGCGCCATCCCAATTCGAAATCGTCTAAAGTTTCCGCAGTAAAAATCTCCTGCTCAAAATCGCTACGGCGTGGTTCCCTGTTTGCCCTTCCGTAGGAAAAATAAAACTGATTCTGTTTATTTAACTGAAAAGAAGCTCCCGCCTTAGGATTAAAGAAATCGTAAGTTACATCTACATTTAAAGGCTGTCTATCACTTTCTGTGCCCGATGTTTTATGTGTTACAAACCTGCCTTGCAGGTCGGCAAAAACGCTCCATTTATTATTTATCTGATACGTTGCCTTGGCAAAAACAGTAAATTCGGTTTTCTCACCAGTTCCTTCGTAGTACCGATCTTTATAATCGTACTCGATTGGAAACTCAGACCAAAGTATTTCACCAAAATGGTCACCGTCGTACAAACTATAAAACAGCCCGCCGGTTATGTCCCAATTTCCGTCTTTGTAATTGGCGTTGGCATTCACAGCGTAAAAGTCGTTATCTAGCCATCTACGTCTGATATAATCGGTAGAAGTAATAGTTTCTCCGTTGATTTCAATTGGTTCGGCTCCCAAGAAATCAAACTGACTATCGCCACTAAACAAGATATTAGAAAAGTAAAAGTCGTCTACGTACTGTTCAAAATATCCTCTTCCGTAGGTATAGTTTAGCGCAACGTTGGTACTCCAATTGTTATTGAAACGTTGGTTCCACAGCAATTGGTAATGATCTTGTGCGTAGTTATCTACTTCGTTGTCGTAGAACCCTTGAAAATTTCCAGCGTTATCGTATTGTTGTCCAACCGTGTTAAAGGTTCTATCAGTTTCCAACGTAGCAGCATCGATGCCATAATACGCCTGGTAGGTTTCTTCCCTACCGCCAAATGTAATGGCTTTAATGAGGGTATTTCCATCTTTAAAAGCTCCTTGTAAAAAATACGATTTCAGGTCGCTTGAAGCCCGATCGATATATCCATCGCTGGCGATGTTAGAAAGGCGCCCGGCAATCTCAAAATGATCATTCAATAAGCCAGTGCTAAACTTCACATTATGCCTTCTGGTATTGTAAGAACCAAAGCTATTGGCTATTTCACCATAGGCTTCCTCAGCAACCGCATCGGTTAACAGATTTAAACTGGCACCAAAAGCTCCAGACCCGTTGGTAGAGGTCCCTACCCCACGTTGTAACTGCAAACTCTGCACTGAAGAAGCAAAATCTGGCAGGTTTACAAAAAAAGTTCCTTGGCTTTCGGCATCGTTAAAGGGAATACCGTTCAGGGTCACATTTACCCGCGAACCATCGCTACCACGCACACGAAGGTACGTATAACCCACGCCGGCACCAGCATCGCTGGTAGTTACCACTGATGGTAAGTAATTTAATAGAATAGGAATGTCTTGACCGAGGTTTCGATCTTCAATTTCTTCTGCGGAAAGATTAGAGTGTGTAATGGGTGAATCTGCTTTCACTCGCACCGACTGCACCAAAACTTCTTCCAGTGTTTCTACAGAAGTGGTGTCTTGTTGCTTTTCTTGTGCTGTCATTGTAGCCACAGCAAAGGCCAAAAGTGCAGTAATTCGTAACGTTTTCATTCGTAAAATTTGTTTACGAATAAAAGGGGCGTTATTCTGTTGTTATTAAAAAATGATCCGACTGTAGGATATCTCCAGCTCGTCGGTAAGCTCCTCGCTAAAAATGTCCACAGGACATTTTTTTAACGCGACATACGAAAAAGCGCCTGCCCGCCTGCCCGCACCTCGCTAAAAATGTCCACAGGACATTTTTTTTACGCTCGGCTTCCTAAACAGCATTACCTGTTCTAGGTTCTATGGGTATAATCTCAGCCTAAAAGATTGTTGAATTTTGATTACCAATTTTCGATGAACGAACATTTCAGTTCATTAATCTCGAATCTTCAACCGCTATGCTCCAATCAATCAAGCACCCCTTTGAGATGTGCCGCAAATGTACGGAAGCCAGATGATAATTTCATTATTTTTAGCAGTGTTTTTCTGTATCTTTACTATGCTATGAACAAACCTATTAAAACTCGTTTTCCCCTTAAGATTATTGTAAGTTACCTCGTTTTGGCGGCACTGGCAGTGATTGTGAGCGTGTTTTTGTTTTCTGAATTAAGGCTGTATTTAGATGCCGCCAACAATAATGATGGCAAAAAAGTAGTCGAAACAGGTTCGCTCATTAATTTGGTATATGAAACCGATAGTTTCTCGAGACTAGCATTGCTTTCTGAAGACGAAAAAGATTTTGAACGGTTCCAAACACAGGTAGACTCCCTCTATCAATCGATAGCCGATTTCAGAAAATCTACCCAAGATGAAGATCAAAAACTGCAATTAGACAGCATTAAGCGTTTGCTCATTTCCAAAAATAAAAACATCATTGAACTCCGCGAACTTTCTATGGAAATGAACCAGGATTCTTCGCTAGATGACATCCTTCAAGAACTCGACCGCCTGGAGAACAGTACTGGAAAATTAACTTTCAATAATTTTTACAGAAACGAGCGAATGAGCCGTGGAGAGCGTGAAGCTAAACAACGGCTTTTAAAATTAATGAATTCAATTCAGGGATTAGACACGGTAAAAGTAGATGCACGTCTCATCGATTCAACTATTGCTGTGACCCGCTATATTGTGGCCGAAGCAAAATATCTTCGGAATAAAAATCAAGAAGAACTTAAGATTCGGGAAGCCGAACTGATCGCAAACGATCTGGTGATCTCAAAAAATCTTCAAGAACTCATTACCAGCTTCGACCAGAAGATTACCGAAAATTATTTAAATGAAAAAACCGTTCAGCAACGCTCGATGGAAAAAGCCAGCAGCGTACTGAAAATTTCAGGTATTGTTGGCCTTATAGTCATTCTACTATTTTCATACATCATTATTTCAGATTTCTTCAAAGCTGAAAAGCTTCGGAAAAAGCTTCGCCTCGCTAAAGAAACCACCGAAGAAGTCTTGCGAAGTAGAGAACAATTGATAGCCACCGTGAGTCATGACCTGAAAACTCCCCTACATACCATTTCAGGATACACCGAATTATTTCAGAATACCGAACTCACCGAAAAGCAATCGTATTACACTGCCCAAATTGCAAGTGGCTCCCGTTTTATTACAGAATTGGTAAACGACTTGTTAGATTTCTCGAAGCTGGAAGCGGGTAAATTAAAAATAGAACACGTTCCTTTTTCACTGTACAATATTTTACAAGAATCTGGACAAGCTGTAAAAGACCGGTACACAGACAAATCAGTAGGGTTGCATTTCGCCATAGAAGAGCAGCTACAATCGCGTTATTTTAAGAGTGACCCCCTGCGTATTCGTCAAATCGTGCTCAATTTGGTAAGTAATGCTTTTAAATTTACAGAGCGGGGCACGGTTTCTATTATTGCTGAAATCGTTTCTGAATCGGCCAGCAAGACGCATGTAAAAATTACGGTAAAGGATACGGGTATAGGGATTTCAGCAGAAAAACAAGAACTTATTTTTAAAGAATTTACACAAGCCGAAGAAGATACCTCCAGCAAGTTCGGAGGTACCGGATTGGGCCTTGCGATCTCTAAAAAACTGTCTGGTTTACTCGGCGGATCCATTTCGGTAATCAGCGAATTGGAGAAGGGAAGTTCGTTTTCAGTGATACTTCCATTAGAACAAGTGTCTGAAATGGAAGTGCCAGCATCAGAACCTATCAAAACACATGCTTCTAAGCTGGAAGAAAAGGGTTTAAGCGCAATTGTTTTTGATGACGACCCCTCGATGCGTTCGTTGCTTCAAGAGGTTTTAGAACAAGAAGGAATCACCTGTACAGCTTTCGAGAAATTTTCTGAGTTCGTAACTGTTGCGGGGGCAATAGACTATGATTTTGTGCTTACCGACATCCAAATGCCCGAAACCAACGGATTTGATGTATTGGCGTCACTTCAAAAAAGCAAAGCACTTGGCCATAAAAATCAACCTATTATTGCGATGACAGGTAATCAATCTCTTAAAACTGACCATTATCTCGATGCAGGGTTCTGCGAAGTTTTATACAAACCTTTCCACAAAAGCGCATTGCTAAACATTCTTCACTCTTTGTTTGAAACTGGAACTACACTAGAGGGAACCCCCAACCAAAAACAAGCGGAAACAGATGCTGTGTACAATCTCTCCATGTTGAAGTCGTTTCTCACCGACAAAAAAGCACTGAACGAGATTCTTTCCGTCTTTTTAGTCCAAACACATACCGATATGGAAACCATGCGCGTAGCATTAGCCAACGAAGACATTGAAACCATCAACGCAATTTCCCACCGAAAATTAACAATGACGCGTCAGATTGAAGCCAAGCAGGTAGTTTCGGTACTCGAGCAGCTAGAACTTATAACAGCACCTGGAAGCGATTTAACAGCGCTATTTGAGAAACTTGAGACAGAAATAGCCACCTTGGTAGCAGCATTGGAAAACGAAATAAACTAGAGTTGTATTTCGTAATGTTTCAACTTATTGTAGAGTGTTTTTCTAGTAATATTGAGTAGTCTAGCGGCTTTTGCTTTATTATTGTCTGCTTCTTTAAGTGCGTTAATAATAAGCAGCTTCTCGTTTGTATCTTTTGAAAAATCCTTTTTTGCCGGTTTTTCGCTTTCAGCAAGCACTTCTCTCGGAATCACATCTAGCGTGATCGTATTTCCCGTAGCCAACAATACCGCTCGTTTGATTACATTTTTTAATTCACGGAGATTCCCTGGCCACGAATATTTTTTAAATGCCGTTTCAACCATCTTATCGAAGCCTTTAATTTGTTTGCCCAAAGCAATGTTGGCTTGGTTCAGGAAAAATTCGGTAAATAAGAACAAATCGTCCTTCCGCTCGTGGAGCGATGGTATGTGTACTGAAAATTCATTCAGTCTATGGTAGAGATCTTCCCGGAAAGTTCCTTCGTTCACAGCTTTGGTAAGATCTTCGTTGGTCGCAGAAATAATTCGAAGGTCAACCTCAATTTCGGCATTGCTACCCACCGGTTTAATACGGCGCTCTTGAAGTGCACGCAATAACTGGATTTGATTTTCGTACGATAAATTTCCTACCTCATCTAAGAAGAGTGTACCTCCATCTGCCGCTTGAAAATGACCTATTTTATCATTTACTGCCCCTGTAAAGCTTCCTTTTACATGCCCAAAAAATTCACTTGCTGCAATCTCTTTCGGAATAGCACCACAATCTACTGCAATAAAAGGCTTATCATGCCGCATACTTGAATCGTGAATTGCTTTGGCGGCAACTTCTTTTCCGGTACCACTTTCCCCTTGTATAAGCACACACATATTGGTTGGCCCTACCAACTGGACGTACTCATTAAATTTTTTTGAAACTTCACTAATTCCCTTTACAAAGGGCAGGTCGATAGTTTTGGTATGTGTCACTTTAGTATTAGCTGCAAGCACAGCCGAGGAAGCGACTTCTGGTACATTTTCAGATTGTTCGAGCACCATAAGTAATTCTTCGGGACGAAAAGGTTTCGAGATATAATCGATAGCTCCTTTTTTTATAGCGTCTACGGCTGAGGTTACATCTGCATAACCCGTCATGATAAGCACTCTAGTACCAGGCGCGGTTTCTTTGCAATATTCCAATAATTCAATTCCCGTTGTATCTGGCAATTTAAGATCGGTGATGACCACTTCAAAAGCACTATCGGCCAAGACTTTTTTGGCATCCATACCATTGTGTACAGTTTTCACCGTACGCTCGTTTCGCTCTAAGAAAGCACTGAGCATGGCAGCAAAAGCCACATCATCTTCAACTATTAAAATATGTTGACTCATCGTTTAGATTCAATAAGGTAAAAATAAAGAATATGATGGAGATTTAATGTGAATAGTATATTAATTAGTGGAGTAAAAGGAAGCAAAAGTGCTATAAAAAAAGGGTGCCCCAAAGGGCACCCACGCGAAGTATTGAATCTAAAAATACCTGCAGCTTACTGCTTTTCAATCCACTCGCCCTTGCTGTTGGCATGCAAGGTTTGGCTTTCGCCATCTGCGGTAGAAATTACTAGTTTGAATTCACCTTTTTCAGATTTGTAAGCCTTGTTGATGGTAGCACCCTCAAAATCTTTTGCTACGGCATCTTTCACAGGCTGGGGTAATTCAGAAACCTTCACTTCTGCGTATTTCTGAAGCTCTTGTTGGGATGTGAAGTTAGCTTCAGCATTGATGGTTGGTACTGCATAAGTAGATATCATTCCGATGGAAAATATCAATACCAAAATTATCTTTCTCATAGGTTGGGGCCTTCTGTTTGTTATGAGCGCTTTCACGTTCACTTCCTATATAGAAACTTTCGCGCCAAACTAGACACACCCAATCAATTAACAACAAAAGCCTGATGTTGTGGTAGTTGTATAAAACTCGGCAAAATTAGAAATATTAGAATGTGTGTATTTGCAGGTACACCTGTGTAAAAAAGAAACACTTTTTGTTTTCTCTAATTAGAGAGGAGGAGGTTTTCTTTGTTGTTTTTTAAGTGCCTGCTGCTTTTTTTGCCGCAGGCGTTTTTCGATGGCAGATTTTGAAGGCTTGGTCTTTTTGCGCCGTTTGGGAATTTTAACCCCAGCTTCAATCAAACTCAAAAATCGTTTCGTCACAATCGTTTTATTGCGGTGTTGGCTTCGTGTATCACCGCATTGCAAAATCAATACATCTTCTTGTGTTAGCCTACTTTGTAAGTTTTTCTTAAGCTGTTGCTTTTCAACATCAGACAAACCTTCAGAAGTTGCTATATTAAATTGTAGTTCAATTTTTGAAGCTGTTTTGTTTACGTGCTGTCCTCCCGGGCCACTACTTCTAATGGCCTTAAACTGCAGTTCTTTTAAAAGAATTTCAGTTTTCATTAGGCGTTGGGGCGGTGTTCTTTTTGAAGCAGGTCATTCACCGTTTTCACTGGGTTAAATGTACTCAGCGGCACTTCTATAAAAATAGTATTCCACTTGGCCATAGCTCCATTCCACAGTCCAGGGAGCTCTAGTGCCTTTAACGGCTTTCCGTCTTGTGATTTTTCTGAAATAAACCCAGTATTCGGATCACAATACCGTTTCAAGTCAAATTTATTTCCTTCGTAGTTTTTTACCCCACAAACAAGGTCTACCGGGTTAAAATGGGTTGCTTCGCTCACTACATGTGCTTGTCTGGCGTCGGTACGGTCAATTTGGGCCATTTCAACAATTTGAAGGCTTATGTCACCCAGAGCGTTTTTAACCCAGAATGGTCCACCTCCTGGAGCTCCGGTATTTCTAACAACTCCGCACACGCGAATAGGCCTGTTCAAGAGAGTGATAAGCTCCTTTCTGGAACTTGGAATATCTTTAATATTCAGGTCATTCCACAGCAGCGATTTTAAATCAGCAATTTGTTCTGGAGTTTCTTTTTCATCCATCAGCAGTGCGACATAATGAAAAACCCGCTCTTGTACTTGTAACAGTTTTCCAGCGAGCATTTTTTTATACTCCACCGTGTCATCAACATAATCTTGCGCAACTACATTGTCAATATTTTTTATAAAGATGATGTCGGCTTCAACATCATTCAAATTATCCAAAAGCGCGCCATGCCCCGAAGGCCTAAACACCAATTTACCATGACTATCGCGAATGGGTTTGTTCTCTGGAGTTACAGCAATCGTATCGGATGCTGTTTTCTGAAACGAATAGGAAACATGAAAGTTCTTTTTAGTTCGCTTCCGAACCCTTCTCTTTACGGCTTCAAATTTTTCTTTGAAGAAAGGCACGTGTGCTTCAGAAAAAGTAAAATGTAGATAGGCGTCGTTTTTACTAGTTGCGTAAAAAGCGGCTTCATACAATTGTTCTTCAAAGGCAGTGGTTGCATATTTGGCGTATTTATGAAATGGTATCAGCCCTTTTGGCAATTTTGAAAAATTAAGGCCTTTCTCTTCCAGCATGCTCTTTACAAAGTACTGTAATCGCTCCCCCTTTTTACTCTGTTTGTATTCAGGATAATTTTCACGTATTTTTTTTCGCACACTATTTACAAACGGAAAGTCTTTTAACGAATTAGCGAAGGTTTCTAACTGCTTGTAATTTCCACTTTTCACAAACTTGTTGAACGTTTCTTTTTCAGGATTGAAGGTGTTCAGAAACTCAAATAAAAACTTGAACATCCGGGTGGCTGCTCCAGAGGCAGGTACAAATTTTACAATGGTTTTATCTTTTTTTCGTTTTTCGTAAAGTGCAATGAGTTCTTTTTCTTCTTCACTGCTGAATTTTTCAATACCATTGCCAATAGTTGCAGCCGTTACAACATGGGTAGGAGGAATTCCCTTGGCGAATTGTTCCAATTGTCGAACTACCTGTTGAAGGGTAAGCCCATGTTCTTCAATTTGGGCAATATCTTTTTCGTTAAGCATCTATTATTTTGTAAATCTTTTGTCTAAAATTTCGATAGCATTCTGCAACCGTTCTTGGGGCGAGCCCTTCAGCAACGTATATGCAATGTTCCGCTCTTTGAGGGCGTTTTCAAAATTACGAAATAACGTAGACCTGTCGAAAGGTCTATCTCTCAAATCGTCTGCCTTCCAAGGCACATCGATTCCCGTTAAAAAGTAATAGTGGTACTGATGGTTGTGTACCGCGGTTGCAATTTCTTTCGGACACCAACCATTGTAATAATACTCGCAATATACTTGTAGTTCTAATAAGTTTGTATCACAAAACAAATAATCGCTAGTAGATTTCGCCAAATTATTCTCTAAACGTATTTGCCCTTTGGCAATGGGGAGAAGATCTTCTTTTGAAATTGTTTCTTTCTCACGATCCCACTTTTTTTGAAGATAGGTGCGCATGTATTCTGGCACCCATTCTGAAGCATAATGGGCCGCCAATTGTGTAGCCAAGGTAGTTTTACCTGTAGATTCAGGGCCAAAAAGCACTATTTTCAAGCAATCACTTGGTTGTTGTTCAAATATTTTTTCCATGCGAGATAGCCAAAAATAGCAATAATGGTAAAGACTAGGTACTGAAAACTCGTAAAGGTAAATCCTTTGTAAAAATACAGCGGTACCGAAATCACATCGCCTACAATCCAAAAGATCCAATTTTCAATTTTCCGTTTCGCCATAAGCCACATACCTACAAAAAATATAGCTGTTGTTACCGTATCAACATACGCGGTCCAGTGGTTCCATTTATCGAATGCCTGATAAATTACAAATACAAATAGTAAGGTGGCGACAAAAATGAGAAGTCCGTATTTCTTTTCCGCAGCATTCATCCTACTAATTGGCGTCACATGCGTGGCATCTACTTTTCGGGTCCAAACAAACCATCCATACACGCTCATGATAAAATAGTATCCATTAATCATCATATCGCCCAGTAAGGTCCACTTAAAGAGCAGATATACAAAAATGGCCGTACTTATCATACCCGTCGGGAACACCCAAATTTTATTCTCTTTAGAAAACCAAACAGATAGGAACCCGAAAATTATGGCAACGATTTCTAAAATTATATCTACTGTTTCGTATTCGGCATACTGACCAAACAGAAAATCAAAAATGGGGCTCATAATCGCTGCGATCTGATTTTACGATTTTTAAATACATCAATCCATTGTCAATGGCCGCCAAGGCTGTTTTCATTTCAGTTTGCAACACCTTCATTACAGCATCATATTCACCATAAACTTGGGTGCTCAACGGATTTTCGAGCACGGTGAGACCAGAGGCCCGAAGTTGCTTTATAAAATTGATGATTGGAGGTTCAAATTTGTCCTGTAGCGGAGTAAGTGTGAGTTCTACGGAAATATTCATGTGTTTGTCTTTAGTTCTTAGTTTTTAGAGGCAGGCGATTATTAATTGTTTGTTTTTCACCCCTCCAAAATTACACTCGGTACCTGCCCGACTATGTCATTCAGGCGGGCGGGCAGGCTGTTCACTTTTTACTGTACATTTTTCATAGCTTGCTCAAATACCGTCCCCATCACCACCATATCGGCTCCGGCATCATACGCTTTTTTCTTTTGTGCTTCTGTTCTAATACCACCACCAACAATCAGCGGAATGGTAAGTTCCTTTTTTACCGCACGGATAATCTCTTCGGAAACAGGAAATGCAGCACCACTCCCAGCTTCCAAATAGATGAGTTTTGCACCTAATAGTTCGCCTGCTTTTGCGGTATTCACAATTAATTGAACTTCATGTTGTGCCATGGGCTCAGTTCCCGTAACCCGCGCTACAGCAGAGCTATTTCCGCCGTCGATAAGTAAATAACCCGTTGCGATTATCTCAAGATTTGATTTTTTGATGGCCGGAATTGCTTTTACCTGTTGGCCGATTAAATATTCGGGGTTTCTTCCCGATAGTAAACTCAAAAACAACAGCGCATCTGCCTGGGGAGTGATTTGGGAGGCATCTCCAGGAAAGAGTACAATGGGCTTGTTGGTATGTTTTTTTAAGGATTCTACCACCAATGCCGTTAGCCCATTTTGCACCGTGCTACCTCCAACAAACAGATGGGTGGTTTCCTTCGGAATTTGCGTCAAGAACGTTGCGGCTAATTCTGGCTGAAATTGTTCAGGATCTACTAAAACAGCGAGCAATTTTTGTTGTAAGGCTACGGCCTCTACGATTTCTCGATATCTACTTTGTTTCATCTTGGGTGTAGATAAGGGCGTATGCACATGTAAAGTCTTCAAATTCAAGAAACCAGACCTGATAGCGTTCTTCTTTGTCATTGTAGCCCACCTCGGCTGTAGTTTGCAAATCGTCTAACCTAAAATCTTCAACATAAATATGCTGAAGGAAACTCACACCCGGAGTCGCAAAACTTTTGTATAGACTTTCTTTTGCGCCCCAGACCATGGTTAACTTCCGCATTATAGCGTCTTCGTTGGCGAGGGTCCGGTATTCTTCAATGGGTGTAAACTTATGTGCTATTTTCAGTATTTTATGTCGCTGTTTTTCAATATCGATACCTACTTCGGCATCACTAATGATAATAGCTGAAAAGATAAACGAATGTGTAATCGATATTTGCTTGCCATCTTTTAAGTGAGGTTTTCCGTAGTCGTCATAGTACAAATCTGCATCAACATATCCCTCTTCCGCGAGCAAATGCCGCACACTCATAAATCCGCGTCTGTGCAGGTCACTTTTCATACCATCTACTCGCTCTCGGCAATGCGATGTTAAGTGAATCCCATCCGAAAGCTCCTCGAACGATTCTTCAATCTTCCAAATCAGCACCTTAGCTCGGTTCGCTACTGTTATAGTTTTGTAAAGTGGCATAATTTCTCGCGAATATTGTGTATTTTTGCAGTCCGAAAATTGAACGGAAAAGAAAAAACCTTATTAATTCAAATATAATAATATGTCTACGAACACAGTGCCTTACACGGCGTATAAAGTAAAAGATATTTCGTTAGCCGCTTGGGGTCGTAAAGAGATCGAATTGGCCGAAGCAGAAATGCCCGGTTTAATGTCTTTACGCGAAGAGTACAAAAACGAGCAACCATTAAAAGGCGCACGCATCGCAGGATGTTTGCACATGACCATCCAAACGGCCGTTCTTATTGAAACTTTAATTGCCTTGGGTGCCGAAGTGACTTGGAGCTCATGTAATATTTTCTCTACCCAAGACCAAGCAGCCGCGGCTATCGCAGATGCTGGTATTGCTGTATATGCATGGAAAGGCATGAATGATGAAGAATTTGATTGGTGTATCGAGCAAACCCTATTCTTCGGGGAAGACCGTAAGCCATTGAATATGATTTTGGATGATGGTGGTGATTTAACCAATATGGTATTAGATAAATACCCAGAGTTGGTTGACGGAATTAAAGGCTTGTCTGAAGAAACTACGACAGGTGTTCACCGTTTATACGAACGCATGAACAAGGGAACGCTTCCGATGCCTGCGATTAATGTAAACGACAGTGTGACCAAAAGTAAATTCGACAATAAATACGGTTGTAAAGAAAGTGCGGTAGACGCAGTAAGACGTGCAACAGACATTATGTTGGCCGGGAAACGTGTGGTAGTTTGCGGATATGGTGATGTAGGTAAAGGTACCGCAGCCTCTTTTAAAGGAGCTGGAAGTATTGTAACCGTTACTGAAATAGACCCTATTTGTGCACTACAGGCTGCTATGGACGGATTTGAAGTAAAGAAACTTGAAACCGTAGTAGGAAATGCAGATATCGTGATCACAACTACAGGAAACAAAGATATTGTACGTGGTGAGCATTTTGAAGCCATGAAAGACAAGACTATTGTTTGTAATATTGGGCATTTTGACAACGAAATTGATGTTGCCTGGTTGAAAAACAATGCAGCCAAAGACGAGATTAAACCACAAGTTGACAGATACGACCTGAACGGAAAGCAAATTATCTTGCTTGCTGAAGGCCGTTTGGTAAACCTTGGATGCGCTACAGGGCACCCAAGTTTTGTGATGAGTAATTCATTTACCAACCAAACTTTGGCACAGATTGAATTGTGGAAAAACAGCGACCAATACGAGAATAAAGTATATATGTTGCCGAAGCACCTAGATGAAAAGGTAGCCAAATTACACTTAGAAAAGATTGGTGTAGAACTTACCGAACTTAAGAAAGACCAAGCCGATTATATCGGTGTAGCTGTAGAAGGGCCGTACAAGCCTGAGTACTACCGTTACTAAATGTAGGTCTTAGATCGACAATTTTGTTGATTTTAAAATAAAGACAAAACCCTTGCAGTCCCGATAGGTATCGGAATGTGAGGGTTTTTTATTTAGCAGGCTTGCTTTTTAGATACACCTCAATATAATGTACGGTATTCAAGTACTCGTTTCGCATCGCATCTGCATAGCTCAACACGTCCTGGTGAAAGGTATAGTTTGGGTTAAGGGCGTCTTGTAAGGCAGCATCGGTCATAGTGAGGGCAATAAACCACTTCCCCGTTCGCGATGTATGGGCACTTTCTAGCACAGGGCTAAATCCGTTTTCTTCCAATCCAGCATCTACCGCCATGGGAAGCAAATTTACCGTTTTGGTGGCTCGCTCAACCTCATAGAAGGTAAGATAATAGGAGTTTGAATTTATTGTTACGGGAATATTTCCCAAATCATCATCGTAGACAATCTGGAATTTAGCATTCATATAGTTGTAAAATTCATTGGCGTCTTTAGGGTCTTCAAACACGTACACATACTGCTGTGGCAATTGTTTTTTGAATTTTTTCGGTGGAAATATCTTTCCTCCATCAAAATTAGGTGCAATTTGTAGTGGGATGCATGACACCAAGCAAAGCGCACACAGGAAAAGAGAGAGATATTTCATACGGTGGTTATTTGCGGAAGGTACATCAAAAAATGTTCCGAAATATTCGGCATCAAGATTGCGCTTATACTAAAAAAATTGAACCTACGTTTTTACAGTATGCGAATTCCATAGTTATTTCGAATCACAACATTGTGCTTATCCCTCTGTATAGGTGGAACTTTCAGCTTTACTTGTAGCGGCGCCCAAGTGGGGGCGGTTATTTCAAAACACAAGCCAATTAGAACAAAATATCCGAAGAAAAAAGCATCGAAACCAACGTACGATACTAAAAGCTTAGCGTTAAAAATAACCCGTGGCAAAACTTCCGAAGCAGCAAAAGCAGAAGCTATCTTCCTTTGGTTGGCAACACATATTTCATACGATAATGAGCTTCGACTAAACAAATCGCTGCAGCAAAAAATATACACTTCCGAAGAAAATGTAATGTATCATGCATTACAGCGTAAAAAAGCACTTTGTGGCGGATATGCATTTTTGTACAAACAATTATGTGCCGAGGTAGGCATAAAAGCCAGTGTCATACACGGAACTACGCAAAAATACCAAGCAACACCTTCAAAAAACACACCCGACCACACTTGGAATGGGGTCTATCTTAACGGCAAATGGCACCTCTTAGATATCACTTGGGCGGTAAGCCATGGGAGCCTGAAAAATCCCCAGCGCTTTTGGTATTTAACAAATCCGTCTGACTTTATGAAAACTCATTTTCCCAAAGAACAAAAATGGCGGTTGATTTCTAAAAGTATTTCAAAATAAAAAACCCCAACCGATTGTACTCGATTGGGGTCTAACTTTTATAGAAATAAATATTCTAAGCTTCTGCGTTTGGCACGATAGAAACGTATGATTTGTTATTTCTTTTCTTGGTAAACTTTACCACACCGTCAACCTTTGCGTGCAATGTATAGTCTTTACCAGCGTATACATTGTCTGCAGGATGGTGCTCCATACCACGTTGTCTAATGATGATGTTCCCGGCAGTAGCTTGTTGCCCACCAAAAATCTTAACACCTAAGCGTTTCGATTCTGATTCTCTACCGTTTTTCGAACTACCAACTCCTTTTTTATGAGCCATCTCAATATATTTTTAGGGTTCGCCCAAAAGGGCTGAACTGGTTAAACTTAAGCGATTTATTTTCTACCGCCGTCTAATTTATCTTGTAATTCTTTAAGCTCGTCCCACTTACCTGCTGCAGCCAATTTAGCTTGCTCTGGCCAAGTGTTGGCTACCAAATGTGCCATTCTTGAACTTGCTTCTGCCAAAATAGCTTCAATAGCTTCTGGCTTCGCTTTCGCTACTTTTTCAAAAGTATCGAGGCCTGCATTTACCATGGCTTCCATAGCTTTAGGACCTACACCTTCAATTTTCTTAAGGTCGTCTGCCTTTGCAGCTTTCTTAGGAGCCGCTTTTTTAGCTGGAGCTTTCGCCTCTGCTTTTGGCGCCGCCTTGGTCTCTTTCTTAGGAGCTGCTGCTTTGGTTTCTTTTTTAGGGGCTGCCTTTTTAGCTTCCTCTTTCTTTGGTGCTGCTTTTGCTTTGGTCTCTGTCGCTTTCGCGGTGGTTGACTTCTTAGCTCCAGAAGCTGCGATCGATTCAATTACGATTTCAGAAAGTGATTGTCTGTGACCGTTTTTCTTTTGGTACCCTTTTCTACGTTTCTTTTTGAAAACGATAACCTTGTCACCTTTTAGGTGTCTCACGACTTTTGCTCCAATAAGAGCGCCGTCTATAGCCGGGGCGCCAATGGTAATATTGTCTCCGTCACCTACTAAAAGAACGTTGTCGAACTCGACTTTCTTACCTTCTTCAGTGGCTAAACGGTTTACAAAAACTTTTTGGTCTTTTGCAACTTTAAATTGCTGCCCTGCTATCTCTACAATTGCGTACATAGCGTAACGTTTAGATGATTATTTTAAATTAAAAAACCCGCTTCTCTTCAAAGCGGGTGCAAATATAATTTTAAAAAATTAATCTACAAAGTGTTTAGTTGCTATTTTACAGGGTATTTCGCTTCCCATCGGTAGTATTCCAAGAATCTTTCAACAATTGCATAAATGCCAAGGTTAACACCACCGAAGTAGAGAGCCCCATAAGCACTAATGAAATTAGGATCACAAATGTACCACTATCGTAGTTTAGGTTCCAGGAATCGAGAATGTTTCTGGCAAATTCAGTATCAACTTGATACATATTTACAGCCATAAAGATGACAAATATAAAGGTAGCAACAGCGCCGCTCATAAAACCGACTTGGAATCCCTTTTGGTATTTAAAGCGATCTTTTCCGGATTTATATTTCTTAAGCGCCATCAATATTCCCACCCCATATATTACTCCATTGGCAGCACTCAATACCGGGTACTGGTGCAGGCCAAGTAATTTTGTGATAACGAAATACAAGATTAGGCCAATGGCAATCAAGACACCGTATTTGAAATAAATTTTAGACATAGGTTGGATTTTTTATGAACTATAAAGTTCGCAAAAAAAATTTGGACGGTAGATTGCTTTAACGGAATGTTAGGCTTTTAACGCCCTTTTATTGCCTAAACGCACCCCAAAAAGTATAACTGCTGCAGCTAAAATTTGCCAAACACTAAATGCCTCTCCGTCTATAAATCCCCATAACACAGCAACAACAGGCATCGTATACGTTACTGAAGAAGCAAAAACAGGGCTGGCAATCTGAACTAATTTATTGAAAACCACCTTCGCAATGGCTGTTCCGAATAGCGAAAGAATAGCAACGTATAGTGCAGATGTTTGCATTTCAGCCGAAGAAAAAACCGTCTCAAAAAAACCAGTGGCATATAAAATCGCTCCTGCAGGTATCACAATAAACAAAAAACTCCCTGTAGTAACGGCCAACGCACTAATGTCGTTTAAATACTTTTTGATAATATTTACATTAAAAGCATACCCCACGCTGGCAGCTAGAATAAACAAACTATACCAGTAATTCTGATTTGGGTTGAATTCGGCCCCGGCCAGAATAAGAAACAAGGTTCCTAGTAAACCGATGATGACACCGGCAATTTGAAACTTGGTAGAAGGAATTTTGAACAACAGCAACCCGGTGAGCAAGGTCATGATAGGAACCACACTATTCAACATAGAAGCAACGGCACTGTCGATTTCATTTTGCGCCATTGCGAACAGAAAGGGTGGAAAAAACGAGGAAATAAATCCTGAAATCGCTACCCATTTCCAATGGCGGCGTTTAATTTGCCGTATGCTTTTAAAACCGACCGAGAACAGAAAGATGGAAGTTAACACAATACGTAACGAACCCAACTGATAGTCGGTAAGGCCCACGAGTCCCTTTTTTATCAAGATAAAGGAGCTCCCCCAGATAAGGGACAGTAGCGCTAAGTACCACCATTTTGCATTCGATCCTGCCATCGTTTAAACGAAAGTGCAAAGGTGATGATAATTTTAAATTGTATTGGGTTGATCTAAGATTATTCTTCCCAAGAAATGGTTTCCATGATGCGCCTTATGTCGTTGCGCAGGTACATGACGGCCGGATAGATAGAATCGAAATTAGGCTTGGCATTAAAGTAAAGCGAACCCTGTACAAAGTGATTCAAACTATCTGTAACATAAAATTGCGATTGTGTGGCCGCATTACCTTCGAGTGCGTAGAACATGCCATACACCTTGTTTAGGGTGTCTACCCTAGGCTGTTCGAAAATGGCCTGGGCTTTTTTGCTATGGTCATAGGTTAGTTTTTGGGCGTCATATAGCAAAGAATCTAGGTTGGCGCTGCGTATTTCTTGATAAGTAATATACACCGTAGCGTCCATTAAAGGGTATTCTAGGTTCATTCCGCAACCATTCTTCACCTTTAAGTTTGCCAATGTATTTTTTTGAAATGAATACTGGCACTCTGTGTTTATTTCTTTATAGTTTGGCGCTGGATATTCTAACCGTAACATCGCGGCAGGCTTTACGGTTACCTCATCATTGCAAGAGGCCAACAGCAGGATACATAAAAGAAGTAGCGCGCTTCGCATAGTTATGGTGTAATTGAGAGTTTTATTTGTTTGATACGTTTGTTATCGAACGCTTCAATGGTAAACGCATATTGGTGAAACTTTAGTACCTCATTCTGCTTCGGAAATCCTTTGGATATTTCTAGTAGGAATCCGGCAAGGGTTTCGGCATCTCCTTTTACTTCTTCGAATAGATCAGGATCTTCAATTTTGATGACCTTATAAAAGTCTTTCATCGGTGTTTTCCCTTCAAAAACGAAGGTATTGTCGTCTAATTTTGAAAAAATCAGATCTTCATCGTCAAATTCGTCACTTATCTCCCCTACAATTTCCTCAATAATATCTTCCAAAGAGATAAGTCCGCTCGTACCACCATATTCATCTACCACAATTGCCAAGTGCATTTTCATTTCCTTGAACTCATTCAACAAATCGTCTAGCTTTTTGTTTTCCGGCACGAAATAAGCATCGCGCACCAAACTTGACCAATCCAAGGTTTTGCGCTCTACATAAGGCATCAGGTCTTTTACGTATAAAATCCCCGTAATGTTATCGATATTATCTTTATACACCGGTATACGCGAATATCCGTTGCTTATAATTTCTGGCATAATGTCTTTATACGCCATTTCTTCGTTAAGTGCAAAAATATCCATACGCGGTTTCATCACCTGTTTGGTATCGGTGTTTCCAAAGGTTACGATTCCCTGTAGAATCTTTTGCTCTTCCTTGGTCGTATCTCGATCGTCTGTAAGTTCTAACGCTTGCGATAGCTGGTCTACGCTTAGATTCGATTTTTGTTTTCCGAATTTATCTTCAATAAACAATGTTGCCGCGCGCATGGGAAGGCTTACAGGAGAAAAAAGCTTGTCGAGCACACTTAACGGATACGCCATGAGTTGTGAAAACGACAGTTTGTTCCGACTGGCGTAAATTTTTGGTAGGATTTCCCCAAAAAGTAAAATCAGGAACGTCACTACACCCACTTCTACCAAAAACCGAATGTTTACGCCAAAGTAGGAAGTACTAATATTTCCGAAGAAGGTTTCACCCAAAGAAGCAAACAACAGAACGATTGCAATATTAATAAGGTTATTCGCGACCAAAATGGTAGCCAACAATTTCTTGGGCCGCACCAACAAGCGTTGTACGATCGCTAATTTTTTATTCGGATTCTTTTCTTCAGGTGTTTCAAAGTCGGTTGCGGTAAGCGAAAACAACGCCACTTCTGCACCAGAGACCAATGCCGAACAAAGCAGTAAGACCAGTAGGATAACCAAACTGGAAATGTCGGTATAAGAGAGCAGTGAAATAAATAAACTCGGGGGTTCAGGATCCAATGTCGTGGGTTTGGTTAAACTTAAAACGGAAGATCGTCATCTTCGTCGCCATGGGGTTGCTGCACGTGCTGTTGCTGGGCAGGGGTCTGTGATGGTTGCTGCTTAGCAGACGATTGTTGGTCGTTACTGGAAGATGGCGCGCCGCTCCCATCAGTTTTTGGGGTAAGAAAGGTAAAATCTGTACACTGAATTTCGGTGCTGTAACGGTCTTTCCCTTGCTCGTCCTGCCATTTACGTGTTTTGAGGCGACCTTCAATGTATACTTTATCTCCTTTTTTTAGGTATTTTTCACAAATTTCGGCACCCTTGTTGCGCACTACAATGTTGTGCCACTCGGTATTGGTAACCCGCTCGCCAGTAGTACGGTTGGTGTATGTTTCGTTGGTTGCCAAGGGGAACCTCCCGATACTTCCGCCCCCATCAAAATAATGCATTTTCACTTCGTCTCCGGTGTGGCCAATTAGCATGACCTTGTTCAATGTTCCACTCATAATATTTGTATAATCTACAAAGGTATATTTTGAATTTTAAATATAGTCAATTTTAAGATTTTATAGTGTGTCCTTTTTAAACTTTGGACGTATAGTTTCGGGTTACTTCGGAAACGTAAAGGTTTTCAAAAAGTTTTCTATAAGAATTGGAACAGGAAACGCTTCAAGTTTATGGATTGGCAGTGCGTTGTCTTTTAAACGCTCCACATACCAGATCCAGAATGTCGTAATTAAATGTTGGTGCGACAGCTTGTGTACAATAGGTGTTTCATTGTGTTTAACTATCGTTTTTGGTTCGATGGCTTCGGAAGTAATGAAGGCCGCGGTAACGATTTCCGCGAAAGCGTCGTGCTGTGAGAGTTCTTTTTCTGAAACCTCCTGGGAAGTTTCAACTAAGGGAAACTCGTACAAGTTCTGCCAGATCCCTTTCCCCTGCCGTTGGTTGAGAAGGGTGTTACCATCTTCAGAAACAGGTACGATATAGTTGAAGTACCGTTTTCTAATTTTTGTTTTTTTCAGTTTAACAGGCAACTCCTTAACTTTATTATGTAATAGCGCTTCGCAACGATCTGAAAAAATACAATTTCCACAATCAGGATTTTGCGGCACACAATACCGCGCACCAAATTCCATGATAGCTTGATTGTAGGTTCCTGGCTGTTTAGGGTCTAGAAGGAGTTGTGCCAATTGTTTGAATTCTTTGATGCCTTTTGTGCTATTTATAGGTGTCTCTACGCCAAAAACACGCGACAACACCCGGTATACATTTCCATCTACCACGGCGGTGGGCAAATTATAGCAGATAGAGGCAATTGCACTGGCAGTATAATCGCCTACTCCTTTTAGCTTTAGGAGGCCTTTATAGTCGTTGGGGAAGACGCCATTTAACTCATTTGCCACAAAGATTGCCGCTACACGTAAATTTCGCGCTCTTGAGTAGTACCCAAGTCCTTGCCACAGTTTGAGCACTTCTTCTTCAGGGGCATTTGCCAAGTGATGTACGGTAGGATAGGCGTTTACAAAATTCAGGTAGTACGGAAGCCCCTGTGCAACTCGTGTTTGCTGCAAAATTATTTCTGAAAGCCAAATTCGGTACGGGTCTTTAGTTTTCCTCCATGGCAATTCACGTTTGTGCTTTAAATACCACGTTATTAGTTTGTTAGAAAAAGGGGAGCTGTTTGTGGGCATTGTGCGAATGTAATAGTTATCTATTTATATTTTAATAGATTAAGAGCTTAGTTTTAAAAATTAAATTGTTTATATTTGCGACCTCGAAAAATAAACCTATAATACCCAATTTAAAACTTATAATACAATGACGAAAGCAGATTTAGTAGCAAAAATTTCAGAAAAGCTAGGAATGGAAAAAGGAGATGTACAAGCTACTGTAGAGAGCTTCATGACCGAAGTTAAAAATTCATTAGAAGGTGGAGATAATGTATACCTTCGTGGTTTTGGAAGTTTTATCATCAAAACTAGAGCCGAAAAAACCGGTAGAAATATTTCAAAAAACACTACCATTAAAATACCTGCACACAACATACCTGCATTTAAGCCAGCAAAGGTTTTTGTAGAAGGTGTAAAAACCAATGTTGAAGTAAAATAATAACTCATCCCGCCAACGGCGGGATATCTAAAAAACACAAGCATATGCCAAGTGGTAAAAAAAGAAAAAGACATAAGGTAGCGACGCACAAGCGTAAAAAGAGAAGACGCGCGAACCGCCACAAGAAAAAGTAGTTTTGACACTACTTTTTTCGTTTAAAAAACAAATCGTTCTTTGAAAATGAAATGTGACTGTCCTTTTTATGTATGGCAGTTAGGTTTCGACGGGTAGCCCCATTGGGGCACTAAATCCTGTGATAAATTATTGTTTAATCCATCCCGATAGCTATCGGGACTAAAATCAAAAAATCGTGAACTACGAATTATTTATTAGATCCAGTTCACAAGAAGTTGATTTTGCCCTTTTAAAAGATGGAAAACTACTCGAATTACACAAAGAAGAAGACAACAACAAGTTTACTGTTGGCGACGTGTTTATCGCCAAGATTCGGAAAACTGTTCCTGGTCTCAACGCAGCCTTCGTTAACGTAGGCTACGAAAAAGACGGCTTCTTGCACTACCACGACCTCGGTCCGAAGGTGCTCTCTTTGCTGAAATTCGTAAAACGTGTAAGCACAGGTAAACTTAAAGAGTATACTTTAAAGGATTTCCCATTTGAAAAAGAGATTGATAAAAATGGTGGCATTAACAATGCTCTCAAAAACAATCAATCTATTCTGGTACAAATTGTAAAAGAACCCATTTCCACAAAAGGACCCCGCATTAGCAGCGAGCTTTCTATAGCTGGTCGCTATATTGTGTTGGTCCCGTTTTCAGACCGCATTTCTGTTTCCTCAAAAATAGAATCGCGTGAAGAAAAAGAAAGGCTAAAACGCTTAATCATGAGCATACGGCCCAAAGGATTTGGAGTGATTATACGCACCGTAGCAGAAGGCAAAAAAGTAGCAGAACTGGATAGAGATTTGCAAAATCTCGTAGATCGCTGGACCGCGATGTGCAAAAAGCTACAAGGGGCGCACCACCCTAGTAAGGTGTTAAGTGAATTAGACAGAGGAGCCTCTATTATTAGAGATGTTTTCAACGACAACTTCACCAATATTTATATTGATGACGAAACCCTCTATTTACAGATTAAAGATTATGTGCAAGAAATTGCACCCGATAAGGAAAACATTGTAAAATATTACGACTCGAAAGTACCGATGTATGAAAAGTTCGGTATTGAGAGACAAATCAAGACTTCCTTCGGAAAAACCGTATCCAGCAGCAAAGGAACCTATTTGGTAATTGAACATACAGAAGCCATGCACGTTATAGACGTGAACAGTGGCAACCGTAGTAACAAAAGCAATAGCCAAGAAGGAACCGCGCTCGAGGTAAACATGATCGCTGCTACTGAGGTAGCACGACAGTTACGCCTTAGAGATATGGGCGGAATTATTGTAATCGATTTTATTGACATGGCGCGAGCCGAAAATAGAAAAAAACTCTACAACCACCTTCGTGACGAAATGAAGGAAGATAGAGCGAAACACAAAATTCTACCCCCAAGTAAATTTGGGTTAATACAGATTACCCGCCAACGTGTACGTCCAGAAATGAACATTAAAACACGTGAAGAGGCCCCAGGAATGGAAGCTGGCGAAATTGAAGCACCCATTACAGTGGTGAACAGAATTACCGAAGATCTAAAAAGGATCCTCAAAAAAGACTATAAAAAGATTACCCTAAACACACATCCTTTTATAGCGGCTTTTTTAATTAAAGGCTTTCCATCTGTGCGAACCAAATGGTTCATGGAGCACAAAAAATGGATAAAAATCCAACCAAGAGATGCTTACACGTATCTTGAATACCATTTTAACGACAAAAATGGTGAAGAGATAAAATAATACCTAGAACCCCTTTCTCCCGATAGCTATCGGAATGGAAGGGGTTTTTTTGTTTTTGGGCGCCTGCCTGCCGGCAAGGCAGGTTCCCTATTTGACACTTTGACTGCGCTCAGTATGACACCTCAGTGTCCAAATAGGTCGGACTATACGCTATATCCCCGCCCCGATAACTATCGGGAATCGGGGGATGCCTGCCCATACCGAAAAGGCACGTTCGGGCGGGCCGCTACTATCCCTAACGCAAACTCTACTCGTATAAGACCACGAAACAAGTTCAGGGTGACGTCATGCTGAACTTGTTTCAGCATCTCACATATATTCCTATAAAAAATAGTATTTTCCACCCGTGAACACCCACAAAACATACACCGTAGAAGAGGCTATGCTTCGACAGGCTCAGCAACCTAAAATCGCTCTAAACAAGAAAGCACGTGCAACAGCATAAAACATACACCGTAGACGAGGCAAAGAAAAAGCTAGAGCACTACTGCGCTTATCAGGAACGGTGTCATAAAGATGTGCAGAAAAAATTGCGCGATATGCGCATGATTCCTGAGGCTATAGACCAAATCATCCACCATCTAATCACCCAAAACTACTTAAACGAAACGCGGTTTGCCCAAGCATTTGCCCGTGGAAAATTCCGAACAAAAAAATGGGGACGCAACCGGATTGTTCGCGAATTAAAATTTCGGGATATTTCAAAATACAACATCACTCTCGCACTCAAAGAAATTTCAGAAACAGACTACCAAAAGACGTTCCACGAACTGGCTGAAAAACGATTGCGACAATTAGAAAATGAAACCAATCTTCAGAAAAAAAAGAAGAAACTAGCAGACTATCTATTCTACCGAGGCTGGGAACCGAACCTGGTTTGGGATAAAGTCACAGAGGTAGTGAAGAGTGAAGAGTGAAGAGTGAAGAGAAAATTAAGAAATACCCAATTTCTCGTGTGTTCTTTCAATCGCCTTTTCGTTCTTCTTATCTATCCATTTTTGGCCTTGCAAACGACGCATCAGATTGTCGTAGTGGCGCATAATAGCAATATTGTAGACTGCTTTTCCCAAATTTTTTGGGTTTCTGGCAATGGCGCGAAGACTCATTGAAAACCCTGGTGTGATGTAGCGCATGTAGTGCCAATAGCCCTCAGGCATATACAATACTTCTCCGTGCTCTAAATTGCCCCGGAAACCTTGCGCATTTTTCAGTGCAGGCCATTTGTTGTAGTCGGGATTCTTAAAATCGATATCTTCTCGTACGATCAACGAATGAGGGATTTTATACAGGTAGTCATTCTGACTTTGGTCAAACAAAATGACCTCCTTTTTTCCGTGGAAATGAAAATGGAAAATATTAGCCAAATCGATATCATAATGCATAAAGGTATAGCTGTCCTCGCCACCAAAAAAGAGCATCGGCAAGCCTTTCATCAAGCTAATTCCAAAATCTGGATAGGTATAATCTTTCTGTAATTCTGGGACTTCCTTTAGAATATTCCACAAGAAAATACGGTATCGGGTCGGTTCTTTTTTCAGCAACGCAACATAATCGCGCATTTTCATTTCGGCATGCGCCTGATTAAAACCTTCGTCGTGGCGTACGGGCCTATCATCGTACAGGGGAACCGTAATGTCTCCGGCCACTTTAGCCATATAATCTAAGTCCCATTTTTGAACCGCTGGCCAGTCATCTACAAAATGTTCAATAATAACAGGCTTCTGAGGCTTTAAGTAGTTTTTCTTAAAGTCTTCTTTCGTAATACTATGTACCCTGTCTATTTCTTGTAGCTGCATAATGTAAACAACGAAATTACGAAACTTTAAGGTAACATTAGATGGTTTCAATCAATATGCTGAAACCATTATCTATGAATTTGATACGTATAAAATTAATTGAATAATTAGGCTTTTGCTTTTTGCTTCGCCTCTTCGTTGCGCTCAATGGTATGCCCCGGGCGGGTCCATTTTGGCTTTTCACCTTGTGCCTTGTATTTCGAATATTGAGCTTCTACTGTTTCTGGCTGCTCTTTTTTTACAAAAGGCTTCATAGGCTGTAAACCGAGTAACTTAAACATTTCCATGTCTTCATTTACATCGGGATTGGGCGTGGTCAATAACTTGTCTCCCGCAAAAATAGAATTGGCTCCCGCAAAAAAGCACATGGCCTGTCCTTCACGGCTCATTTCTGTACGTCCGGCAGACAATCGAACTTGGGTTTGTGGCATCACAATCCGGGTAGTAGCTACCATACGGATCATTTCCCAAATACTTACTTTTTCAATCTCACCCATGGGAGTACCCTCTACAGGAACCAGGGCATTGATCGGGACACTTTCGGGTTGCGGACTCAAACTTGCCAAGGCCACCAACATTCCCGCACGGTCTTCAACAGCTTCACCCATGCCGATAATTCCACCGCTGCATACGGTAACATTTGTTTTACGAACGTTTCCAATAGTATCGAGCCTGTCTTTATAAGCACGCGTAGAAATCACATCTTTGTAATAATCTTCTGAAGTATCTAAATTATGGTTGTAGGCATAGAGACCCGCTTCAGCTAAACGCTGTGCTTGGTTCTCGGTAATCATACCGAGCGTACAGCACACTTCCATATCTAATTTATTGATGGTTCGTACCATTTCCAGCACCTGGTCAAACTCTTCACCATCTTTTACATTTCGCCAAGCCGCTCCCATGCAGACACGTGAGCTTCCGCTTGCTTTTGCGCGTAGTGCCTGTGCCTTTACATGTGGTACAGACATTAAAGCGTTTCCTTCAATATCGGTATGGTACCGTGCCGCCTGCGGGCAATATCCACAGTCTTCTGGGCATCCCCCCGTTTTAATAGAAAGCAAGGTAGAAACCTGTACTTGGTTTGGGTTATGGTGTTCGCGATGCACCGTAGCTGCCTCATAAAGCAACTCCATCATCGGTTTGTTGTAAATAGCTAAGATTTCTTCTTTGGTCCAGTTGTGCTTGATTTCAGTCATATTAGTTCTTTGGTACTAATTTTTGCAAATATTTTCGGAAAACGTCAAACAATGAAGGTTTAGACTTCCCGCCCGAATAATTCGTTCGGGCTAGCGCTCAACCAGACATCGTGTAAGATTTCAAAAATAGGAAAATTGAATACAATTTTTAGGGTTTCCGCAGAATAATACTAACAGCATTTCCACCAAATCCCACTGCGTTTACCATGACGGTTTTTAACTCCTGCGGAAGGTGTCTCGCATTCGGAAAAAATGGATTTTCAATAAATTTATTATGCTGAAGCATGAGTACCGCCATTTCTACACTCAACATCCCAGAAGTAGCAAAGGTGTGCCCCAACAACCATTTGTTAGAAGTGAGTAACGGCAGCTGCCTTCCGAAAACCAGGTCGATCGCGTTCTTTTCGGCAATATCCCCTTTTACCGTTCCTGGCGCGTGCAGTACAATAGCATCTACAGTTTTTAAATCGGCATTTTCCATAGCCCGTTGCATCGAATGTTGAAAACAATCGGCATTTTCTGAAATGGAGCTGTTATGGGTTAAGATTTCAGATGCAAATCCGAAGCCTGCAATAACCGCTTTGGTTCGTTGGCTGACACCCCGTTCTAGATATGCCACAGCAGCACCTTCTCCCAACACCATGGTGTTTTCTTTTTTTTGAAATCGCATGCTCTCGCAAGCCATTCGGTGACGCGAAGTGCTGTACAACTTCAAAGCCTTCATCTGCGCAATGGTAAATGGCGTGAGTGCGGCTTCACTCCCCCCCACTAAAAATCCGTCGGCCATTTCGGCTTGTAGCCAAGCAATTCCATTAAGCATAGCGTGCATGGCTGTAGAGCAAGTTACCGAATGATCTATGGCCACGCCCGTAGTGCCTAACTCTTGAGCCACCCATGAGGAGATATTTCCTAAAGTAGTGGTAGGTGATGTAAATGGGGAAACTTTACCATGTTGCTGAAAATCTTGATGGTATTTTTCGAATAAGCCCGTAGCCCCACGGGAAGAACCGATGTTTACTCCCAAATTTGCTGAGCGAATATCGAGTTTCTCCCATCCTTTTTTTGCTGCTAAAATGGCCAATAGTACTGTTCGATCTACATTCTTGTAACGGTCATTGCTATCTTTAATTTGTTGTATTTCTGTTTCTATTTCCGAAGCAACTTTTGAGATGAGTGTGCCTTCAAATTCAGAGAATAGGGGTACGCCGTCACGATAGCGCTGCCAAACTTTTTCGGTGGAAGCACCAAAGGCTGAAACAGACGCGATGGCCGATATGGAGATGGGTGGTTGCAATACTATATTTTCGGCAAATTTACACTATTGCCAAGGCTCCTTCAATACTATCATACATTTTTTGAAGCTGATCTTCCGAAATCACATAAGGCGGTAACACATAAATGGTATTACCCAAAGGTCGTAGTAGAATACCTTGTTCTAAAAAGTATTGATAGAGACGATCGCGCAGGTTTCCATAGCGTTCCATTTCAACAGCAAGGTCTATCGCCAAAATCACCCCTTTACAACGCGCTTCATGAACTTTGGGGTGTTTTGCAATTTTCTGAACAAAGTTTTCGTGGGCGTTTGCTATCAACTTTTGTTGCTTTATAATTTCATCAGACTGTAATAACTTTAACCCAGCCAATGCGGCAGCACATCCCAATGGATGGGCGCTAAACGTATGTGCGTGGAAAAAACCCTTATGCGTTTCCGTACTTAAAAACCGGTCGAATATTTGTTGGGTGCAGCTCGTAATGCTTAACGGAAACATTCCTGCGGTAAGTGCTTTGCTAAGACATATGATGTCGGGCTGATGGGTAAGATAGTGAGACGCAAAGGTTTTACCTGTTTTTCCAAAACCTGTCATAATCTCATCGGCAATGCAAATTACGTCGTTTTGTTGACACAATTCGATAAGGGCACTTAGGCCGGCAGCCGAATGAAATTTCATGCCGGCAGCTCCCTGCACCAACGGTTCAAAGATGAAGGCCGCACATTTGTTTGCTTCAATGCTATTTTTCAATAGCTCGAGAACACCTTCTGAGTTTTTTTCCTGCGGAACGGGAATACGAACCACTTTCAACAAAAAATCTTCAAACGGACCGTTGTAGGCCGATAATCCGGAAGCACTCATGGCGCCAAACGTATCTCCATGAAATCCGTTTTCGAATGCAATGATGGTATCTCTCTTTTCACCAGCATTATGATGGTATTGAAGCGCCATTTTAATGGCCGCTTCTACGGCAGTGGAACCGTTGTCGTTAAAAAATATCTTTTGTTGGTTCGCAGGAAGGACTTCCATTAATTTTTCAGAAAGCCGCACTGCAGGTTCATGTGTCAATCCGCTAAACATGACAAAATCCAAGGTCTCCATTTGTTGGGTGATTGCCTTTGTGATGGTTGGATGCCCGTGGCCGTACATGGCGGTGTACCAAGATGCAATGCCATCTATGTACTCGTTACCCTCCTCATCCCAAAGCAATGCACCTTTAGCCTTAACGATCCCGATAGGTGGCTGGGCGGTTCTATGTTGGGTAAGGGGGTGCCAGATGTGGTTTTTGTCTCTATCCTGAAGTTTCATCTTACAAATGTAAACATCCCCCTAGCCCCCTTCAAAGGGGGAATTCAATTTTGTTTCAATATTTTCTGTAAGGTTGCATGATCCTGAAATAAATTTGGAGTGATAGTGAGTGTTATATTTCGCCATGCTGAACCCACCAAATCATGTCTATCGGGCTGGTTGTTTCAGCATCTCATCATCTAGCCAACACCTAATATTTATTCTATTAGGTTTGCATCTCTTATGAAATTCGGTTTGTGAGACCCTGAAACGAGTTCAGGGTGACGGTGGGAAAATTTGTTCGTCATGCTGAACCCCGCCAGACGATGTCTGTCGGGCTGGTTGTTTCAGCATCACATAATTTAGGTAATAATTAAAGTTTTTAAAGTAGGATTTTTATCCCTTATTAAATTTAACTTCCAATCTCTCTTCCAATTCTTTAATTGCTTTTCTCTTGCTATAGCTTGTTTTATATCAATAAACGTTTCATAATAAACACAATCGGTCAAATTATACTTTATAGCAAATTTAGAACCGATTCCATTAGCATGCTCCACGATTCTCTTTTGCAAATTAGACGTAATTCCAATGTAAAAAGTCGTTCGATACGTGTTTGTCAATATGTAAACAAAACTGGTTTTCATAATGTGAGACCCTGAAACAAGTTCAGGGTGACGTTAGTTTATTCCTTAAAACTGCTGCATATTCTTTTACTACATTACTATCAAAATAGGGTTCTTCGTCAATACGGCCCAGAATTCTGACTCCCGACATTTTTGTAATGATTTGCTCGGTACTTGGGTGTGCTGCGCCACTAAAAATAATTCCGAAGACATTCAAGTTTCTCGCCTGCAAGGCTTCAATGGTTAGCAGTGTATGGTTGATACTGCCTAAATAATGGCGGGAAACCACAATCACCTGGTCTTCTGGATCAATGAGGTCTGTGATGGTTTCTTTGTTATTTAACGGAACTAGCAATCCGCCAGCACCTTCCATCACCAATGAATTATTTGTTTCTGGACGCTTTATTTTTTTTCCAGAAACCGAAACACCGTCAATTTCGGCAGCAGCATGCGGACTCATAGGTGTATGGAGCTCAAAAGCAGGTTTGTGGAATACACTCTTTTTGTTTGACACCAAGCGTTGTACTTTCACGGTATCGCTATTTTCTAATTCGCCTGCTTGGATCGGTTTCCAATAGTCTGCTTGCAGTGCTTCGGTAACGATAGCCGAAACGACTGTTTTACCCACTTCGGTGGAGATCCCTGTGATAAAATAGGTTTGGTTTTTTGCCATTGTGTAAAGATAGGAAAATACGTTTCCTTATTCGCTTGAACTATATGTCCTCAGCTATTTGTCTTGAGTGATTTCAAGATTATTTTTAAGGAAATGCGTCAGTTTTTCAATTTGTTCTTTCGTATTAAAACTATGAACACAAACACGCAAACGCTCTTGGCCTTCAGGTACGGTTGGCGAAAGGATAGGTTTTACATCGAAACCCTGCTTTTGAAGTTGCGTAGCCAAGTGCTTCGTTTCTGTATTACCCGAAACCAAGCAGCAGTGAATGGCAGAATCACTTGGAAGAAATTGCGACTGTAATCCTTCCGTTCGCAGTGTTTCTTGTAAGTAGCCTATGTTATTTTTCAATTTAGTAATGTGCGCAGTATCCTTTTCTAGTTGTTCGTACGCTGCTAAAATAGTGGCTATAGAATGTGGCGGTAAGCCTGTGGTATAGATAAAACTTCGGGCAAAATTCACCAGGTATTGTTTTAATTCTGGGCGTCCCAAAATTGCGGCCCCGTGGCACCCTAGACCTTTTCCGAAGGTTATAATTCTAGTGAATACTTCGGTTTCTATCCCTAATTGTTGTACGAGACCTTCACCGTGCTCACCAACAACTCCCAATGCATGGGCTTCGTCTACCACTAAGTGACAGTTATATTTTTTACAAAGTGCTACCAGACCTTTTAAATCGGGTTGGTCACCGTCCATAGAGAAGGTGGATTCTGTGACGATGTATATTTCAGAATTTTGATTGAGGTTTCGACTGCCTGCCCGTTCCGCAGGCGGGCGCTCAACCTGACATATAGATGATAGGTGTTCTAGATTGTTATGCCTAAACTTATACGATTTGGCGTGGCTCATCTGTATGCCGTCACGTATGGAGGCATGGCACAATTCATCGTATAGAATAAAATCACCTCGCTGGGGTACGCTACTGAAAAATCCTAAGTTGGCATCATAGCCGCTATTGAAAATCAGTGCACTTTCGGAGTTGTGGAATTGGGCAATCTTATCTTCTGCAAGTTGAAATAACGAATGGTTTCCAGAAAGTAACCGAGAACCTGTGGCTCCATTCACTTGAAGGTGGTGATGCTTTAAAATTTCCGAAGCACGGTTAAAGATTAGTTCCGAAGTACTAAAACCCAAATAATCATTAGACGAGAAATCGACCGAATCACTAGCCTTCCCCAAACTGCGGAGTGCGTTATCTGAAGATCGGTCCTCTAACTTTTTTTGAAGTTTTCTCGGCAGCATACGTAAAGATAAACAAGAGAATGGTAATGGTTTGTATTCTATAAATTTTGAACAAATCAATCAATCATTTCAACAAACTGTGAAAACACTTCTTTATGTTTTTCTAAATCCATTTTAGGCGAAAGTGCTACACGGGCAATATAATCTTTATCTCCTTCTTTGGTCGTGCCTTGGGTAGAAGTGGCGGGAATAGTCCAATAGCAACCTTTTAGCTGCCCATAACTTACACAGTACTTACTTTCTTGTGGTATTTCTGTAATCATTAAATCGATTAAGGTGTGATTGAGTGCTCTTTTATATGCCTCTCTCTTTTCTGGTGTTGCTCCTTTTGTAGGTAAATCCAGCGAAAAAACAGACGGTTTAAATCCTTGTTTAGCCAATTCTTCAGAAACAAAATTAATTTTAGCCTCAGGTAGCTTTTGTTCGATAAAAGTAACAAACGATCTTGTGTTTTGATACGCAGCCTCAATCCGTTGGTTCATGGACGGTAACTGCTGGGCCAATATATCATACTGAAGTGGTGTAGCTTCGTTTTCACAGAGGTTTAGATGTAACGCAATTTTGTCCATCAGACCTTGTGCCTTCATATTTCCTACACAGTAACCAGCAGTACTTCGCCCTCCGCTAGGGAATTTAGAGCCGCTTACATAAGACAGGGCTCGGACAGTAGAAAGCACTTCGCCTTTCCCCAAAAACTGAACGTTTGGGCAAAACGTTTGATCTAAAATAAAGACAGGATCTATAGCTGCAGTATCAGATGCTGTGGTGCGTTCTTTTTCCAATACCCGCTTCAATTCTTGTAAATCAGGCACCTCTACTCTCGGATTTGTAGGTATTTCAGCAATAATATAAGGTACAGCATCATCTTTAGCAACTTCTGCCAACACCTTATCGATACTGCGCACCATATCATTATTTCCATCTACAGGAAGGTCTACCACTTCCACATTTCGAATAGCCGCGGCCACACGTCTTGCTTGATCGTTCGTGCCACCATAACAATTTGGCGGGACAATAAACTTAATAGCTTTCCCTTGGTGATTTTCAATCGCGTGGTGCACCAGGCCCATCATGATAGCATACTGCACTGAAAGTCCGCTAGAACCAACCACAGCCTTGCTGTTAGTGCCGGTAACGTCGTGTATGTTAGCAACGACATCCTTTCGGTTGTTTTCAAGATTATGAATATGCGAAGTGATAGCAGATTGATTTGCTAGCGATTGTAGTGCTTCTAGACTGTTTGCTGGTGTCATGGCAATGGTTTCGCGCCTACGAACATGTTGTATTTCCGAAATATAATTGTGGTTCTTTTCATGCTGAACCATCAAAATACTCCCAAGGTTTGAATATGCGGTCACATAGAAATCAACAGCGGGGTGTAGTTCGCTTTGTGTAATTGTATCACTTTTTGAAATGAAAACAGAACTACCTTCACCTTCTGAAATTTCAGCTAGATTCTGCACCTTTAAGAGTTCAAAATCATACCCATACACGCGCTGTAACAAATCACCCTCGAGTATTGGCGGTACTTCAGCCGTATAGAAAATCCTGGTGGGCGTTTGATCTAATGAATTTTTTCTCAAAATTGCCAATATAGGCATGGGGTACGATGAAAAACTAATGACGTTTTCTGCCGGCAGACTGTGTAAACGACCCATAGCCCATTCTATGATACAAGACAAAGGATGGCCCAACCTGATATAGTCGTATGCAGTAGGTAAATCTGCTAGTGCTGCATTTTCTGAATTTTGTTGGTGAAACAACTCTTCAAACTGTTCTAAGAACTGCGTCTTCGCCAAATTCTCATCGTAAATATCTAGACGATGGGTAGTAAGTTGCAACCATGATTGCGGCATGTGCCGTAAAACATTGTCAATATATGTAAGCATGTTCATTTCGGTCATAAGTGTAGCTTTTTAAAAAGCACTGCAAAGATACAGAAGGGTAAAGGAATTACTTCCATTGACAAATGGAATGTAGTGTGTTCAAAACAAGAGCTAATGTTTTAGAGGCCGTTTTTTAATCATTCCTCCTTTGATGTCTTTTATACTGTTCATGACGATAAAAGCATCCGGCTCGATTTTTTCTATTTCGGTATTTAGTTTGTTTAACTCCAGCCGTGTAATAACCGTATAAATAATATCTAACTCTCTAGAAACACCATCCTTTGCGTAGCCGCCCTGACCTTTGTAAATGGTGACACCACGACCCAGATTATCGATAATCATATTTTTTACGCGAGTACTCTGGGAGGAGATAATGGTCACGCCTATGTATTCTTCGATACCCTCAATAATAAAATCTAATGTTTTTGAAGCGGCGATATATGTAATCATAGAATATAGGGCAATTTCAATAGAAAGGAGATAGGCCGCAAACGAGAAAATGATAATATTGATTAAGATAATGATATCGCCAATCGTAGTTGAAAATTTTCGACTCAGAAAAATAGCAAGTATTTCGGTCCCGTCAATAACGGCACCTCCTCTTATCGCCAAACCGATTCCCGCTCCGAGGAAAAATCCGCCAAAAACTGCTACCAAGAGATCATCGTTGGTGACATTTGGAAATGGCACGACAGCCACACAAAGCGCAAGCCCAATAATGGCCAAAGCGGTTTTAACTGCAAATCGGCGTCCCATAATTCGATAGCCCAAAAATATAAAGGGAAGGTTTACCGCTATAATGAGTACGTAAAGTGGGATGTCTGAAATTGCAGCAAGCAGCAACGAGATTCCGGTAGCCCCGCCATCGATAAAATCGTTTGTAAGCAGAAAGCCCTTAAAGCCAAAGGAGGCAGAAAAAATACCTATGATAATAAGTATTAAATTTTTTAAATTCCTTTTAAAGGAAATTACAAATTGCCGGTATTCTTTTGCGAGCTCATATTTAGAAGGTTTTCCTGAAGAATACTTCTGTTTTCCCTTAAATTTTTGGGTGGCTTGGATAATAATATCTGCTATAAAGGAGCTCATCTATATTTCTACTTTTTTTCCGACAACCAAATTGTTATCACCTGCAATTTATGATATTCTATCTGGAAAAAAGCACCCCTTGAGAAACTTTTAATTACCTACAAAAAACTTCGCGCTAACGCTCAATTTTTGCCGCAAACGAATGAGTCGTGACAGAAAAAATTAACTATCATAGATAAAAAAGGCGCGACAAATAAAATATTTATTATTGTTTTTCAATAATTTTTATATATTTGTTATCGTTAAACAATAATTATATGAAAAACAATGCTTCTGTTGTAGCTATAATATTGCTTGTATTTATGTACATGCTCATAAGACCTTTCGGTTTACTTTTTCCGTTGTACCAACACCTTCTATTTTTGAAAGTGAACATGTAATTGAAGGTGAAACTTACACGAGTAGCTGGATTAACCTTGTGCAGATTAACAATGCTGTATTTTTTCTCGTACTTCTAATTGCCATAATTCTTTTATTTATGGCCTTTAAAAAATGGCACGCAGTGAAATTTTTTGATGTTTCCATTATTAAAAAATTAGATGTGGTTGCATACCTTTTTATTATCGAAGGAATTATAACCAGCATTCTTTACTTCGTCACAATAGGAAAAGATTTTACGAAGACGGTACTATTTTCAAAGCTTCAACTTGACTTACAACACGGGCTGTTTTTAACAGTCATAGGGCTCTTATTTGCGCTCATTACCTCCATATTGACAAACGCCAAGATTATTAAAGACGAAAACGACCTAACCATTTAACTATGCCCATACAAATAAACCTAGATATTATTTTGGCAGATCGTGATATGAAAGGCAAAGAACTCGCAGAGATTGTGGGCATTACCGAAGCCAATCTTTCCATCTTACGGTCGGGAAAAGCAAAAGCGGTTCGTTTTTCAACATTAGAAGCGATTTGCGAGGCTCTTAATTGCCAACCAGGCGATATTTTAATCTATAACCCAGAATAACTAAACTTAATAATAATGTCAATTAACACTGCACAAATACTTACAGCCATGAAGATTGTCTTCTGGATTATTTTCATCGGATTGCTCATACAATCAGGAGCCCTGCTTGTTACCTACATCATTAGCCTCAACACACCTGACGCAGCACAAAATCTATACTTGGGGTTGGATCTTTCTGAATTGTACGCTGCAAACCGCTGGCATTACACTTCGTTTCTTTCCTTTTTAATTATCATTGGAGCCATGAAAGCGTATTTGGCCTTTTTGGTGGTTCAGACTCTTACCAAAATCGATTTAGAGAAACCTTTTAGCGTGTATGTTTCAGACCGCATCTCGAAGATTAGCCACAATGCCCTCAGTATCGGTTTTGTAAGCTTGATTGCTCAAGCCCACACAAAGTACCTCGCCAAATCAGTGATAGCCCTCGATTATAATTGGCAGGCCGCACAATTTCTATTTTTAGCTGCAATCATATATATCATTTCCAAAATTTTCAAAAAGGGAATTGAACTCCAAGCTGAAAATGAACTGACTATTTAACTATCTTAGTGAGATAAACTGACTGCACATGATTTCCTATTCACTTGTTACTTCGGAAAAAGAATTGCATCAGATATTGCAATTGCAACAACAAAATCTACCCGAGTCTGTTTCAGAAGCAGCACAAAAATCCGAAGGGTTTGTCACAGTGCAGCACGATTTTGCACTATTGAAAGCAATGCATGAGAAATGCCCGCATATCGTCGCAAAGGATGGCGAAAAAGTGGTAGGCTACGCACTCAGTATGCACCCTGATTTTGGAAATGACATTGAAGTGTTGCGACCTATGTTCGAACAAATACATCGCTATTATAGCAGTATTGAATCGGCTTCAAAACTATTGCATCACAACAACTTTATTGTCATGGGGCAAATTTGCATCGCCAAGGCCTATCGCCAACAAGGAATTTTTAGGAAATTGTACGAGACCATGCAAGCTAATTTGCCAGATTCCTTTTCAACCATTATTACCGAAGTAGACACTAAAAATCAACGTTCGCTAAACGCACACTATTCCGTAGGCTTTAAAGACTTGAAACGATATGTGTCGGGCGGACAAGAATGGGTATTGATCTATTTAGCATAAACTGTCATTTCGAGTGCAAACGAGAAATCCCATAGCGCTTTGTTCGTGAGATTTCTCAGTCATTCTTCCTTCGAAATGACAACTGTAGTATACAAAACAGAAAATTACTTGTCTTTAAAAGCGCATTCCACAGTAGGTTTTTAGTCATCAAAAAAAAATATTTCTACTAATCAGGAATAGGGTCGATCTATTTAGCATAAACTGTCATTTCGAGTGCAAACGAGAAATCCCATGGCACTTGGTTCGTGAGATTTCTCAGTCATTCTTCCTTCGAAATGACAATGGAAGCGTATAAAGCATAAAAAATCCCAAACTCCTTTTGGAATTTGGGATCTGTATTATTTGGAATTTGTGTGCCGAAATTAATCTGCCAGCACAATTACTTTGTTATCGCTGCACTCTACCGTTCCTCCGTTAATGTGCATATTCCATTTTCCATCTTTCTGTGTAAACTTCTTTTCGAAGCCTTCGGCGATGGTCGGATTTCCTTTAAAACGAACTTCTCCTTCAACTAACAACGATACGATAGCAGCGTGGTTGTTCAACATCTGAAACTCACCATCCATGCCCGGAACCGTTACACTTTCTACTTCACCGCTCACTAAAGAAGCTTCTGGAGTTACTATTTCTAAATACATGATATACTTTTATTAAATGAAGTGACAATTCTACACTGCCCCCTCTGTCAGCTGATGCTGACATCTCCCCTTTGCAGGGGAGAATTATTCTTTAGTTTAACTAAAATATTATCTAGGCTTCCGCTAACATTTTCTCACCTGCCTCGATTGCTTCTTCAATAGAACCTTTCAAGTTAAAGGCAGCTTCCGGAAGGTGGTCTAACTCACCATCCATGATCATGTTAAAACCTTTAATGGTTTCCTTAATATCTACCAATACCCCTGGGATACCTGTAAACTGCTCTGCCACGTGGAAAGGCTGTGATAAGAAACGCTGTACACGACGCGCACGGTTTACCGCCATCTTATCTTCTTCAGATAATTCTTCCATACCCAAGATGGCAATAATATCTTGTAATTCTTTATAACGCTGTAACAACTCTTTTACACGTTGCGCACAGTTGTAATGGTCTGCACCTAAGATTTCTCTCGTCAAAATACGCGACGTAGAATCTAGTGGATCTACCGCTGGATAAATACCAAGCTCAGCAATTTTTCTAGAAAGTACCGTTGTTGCATCTAAGTGGGCAAAGGTTGTTGCCGGTGCCGGATCGGTAAGGTCATCTGCAGGTACGTATACCGCCTGTACCGATGTAATCGATCCTTTCTTTGTTGATGTAATTCGTTCCTGCATGGCACCCATCTCGGTTGCCAAGGTTGGTTGGTATCCTACCGCAGATGGCATACGACCTAAAAGTGCCGAAACCTCAGAACCTGCTTGTGTAAATCGGAAAATGTTATCTACGAAGAAAAGTACATCCTTTCCTTGTCCGTCGCCTGCTCCATCACGGAAATACTCGGCAATTGTTAAACCAGACAAAGCAACACGCGCACGTGCTCCCGGTGGTTCGTTCATCTGTCCGAATACGAAAGTCGCTTTCGACTGCTTCATGGCTTCTTTGTCAACTTTGGTCAAGTCCCATCCGCCTTCTTCCATCGAGTGCAAGAATTCGTCTCCGTACTTAATAATTCCAGATTCTAACATCTCACGCAACAAGTCGTTTCCTTCACGTGTACGCTCTCCTACTCCTGCAAATACTGAAAGTCCACCGTGACCCTTTGCAATGTTGTTAATCAATTCCTGGATCAATACGGTTTTACCTACACCTGCACCACCAAAAAGACCAATTTTACCACCTTTTGCGTACGGCTCAATAAGGTCGATTACCTTAATACCTGTAAACAATACTTCGGTAGAAGTAGAAAGATCTTCAAATTTTGGTGCTTCACGGTGAATTGGCAATCCGTTGTCTCCCTCTTTCGGAAGGTCACCGATACCGTCAATAGCGTCACCAATTACATTGAACAGACGCCCGTATACCGCTTCGCCGATTGGCATTTGGATAGGCGATCCTGTTGCCACAGCGTCAACACCTCGGCTCAAACCATCGGTAGAGTCCATAGAGATGGTACGTACCGTATTTTCACCTACGTGCGATTGTACTTCAAGAATCAATTTATTTCCGTGGTTGTCTACTACGAGACTGTCGTAAATTTTCGGAAGTTCAGCTCCGTTCGCAAACTCAACGTCTACTACTGGGCCAATAATCTGTGCAACTTTTCCTGTAACTTGTGCCATTGTTAACTGTATCTGTTTTAGTTATCTACGGGCGCAAAAAGCACCCTTGTTTTTAACGGTGCAAAGATAGTTTTTTCTTGCCGAATATCACAACCCAAAATCACTAAAAATTTCATCTGTATTTTTTGGGTGGCTACCCCTTCGTTAAAACTTCGGGGCACCGCGCTATACGCTGTATATTTTTAATTTGTCACCTTGAGCGCCAGCCCGAAAGATTTATGCTGGCGGGCAGTCGAAAGGTCTTGACAAATTAAAAAGGATGTCGCTGCTATCGCTGCCACAAAAGCCAATTAAAATTACTGCATCAACAAACAAAGGCTCCTTCCCCCAGCGAGGAACGGAGCATCTCAGGAGAAGGTGGGCATCGGTGTGAACCGATGCTCGGAAGGGGTAAAAATTTATTCTGCTTCTTTACGAATCTAAAACCTCACAATAGTTCCGAATGTTATTTTTGAACAAGGCCAGCACCTCTGCCATCAACGCATCATCCTTTTGTATCGCCCTACCATCAATCTCTACCACAGGGGTCAATTCACCCATGGTTCCTGTAGCAAATACGCCGTCGGCATTGTAGAGTTGCGATAAGGTGATGTCCTGTTCTTCAATGTCGATGCTATTTTCCTTGCATATTTCTATTACTGTGGCGCGCGTAATCCCCGGCAGACACGCATGGGCATAAGGAGTCACTATCGTCCCATCTTTCACCATAAACAAATTGCTTCCATTAAGTTCCGCTACAAATCCACGGTCATCCAACATCAATCCGGCATCTTTACCAGCCACATTGGCCTGTATTTTAGCGATGATATTGTTGAGGAGGTTGTTGTGGTGTATTTTACTGTCTAAATACTGTGGCGCATTGCGGCGCTGACTCGCACTGATTACTTTTATGCCGCTATCATTGTCATACACCAGCGGTTTCCATTCGGCCAGCACAATCAGGCACGACCCATCTTGGTTTAGTCTCGGGTCCATACCACTGGTTATTTTTTCACCTCGGGTAAGGGTTAATCGTATGTGGGTGTCGTCGGTCATACCATTGGCATCCAGCGTCATTTTAATTGCTGCCTTTACTTCTTTTTTTGAAGGAATGTCTGTAAACGCCAACGTTTTTGCACTTTCCTGCAAACGTGTTAAATGCTTATCGAGGCAAACAACACCCTCAGGATATACGCGAAGGCCTTCCCAAACGGCATCGCCTCCCTGTACCGAACTATCAAAAACAGAAACCTTGGCTTCATTTCGAGGGTACAGACCATCCTTTACATATACTTGAATCGTGTCGTTTTTGGGAGTACGTTTTTGTAGCATTTAATCGTTTTTTAAAATATGATTCTTTAGAATATTATAATACGGAAGTGCAGCAGCCAACACAGGCTCCAAGTATTCGGGTAATGGTTGGTCACTTGTTCGCTGCACGGCAAACCCTTCAGAATTATGGACGTTTGCATACCAATGTTCGGCCCAAATCCCATCTTCAGGAATGCCTCCCTTTTTCCATGACAGCATTGCTTCAAAAAAGGGAATCTGCAACAAGCTACAGATTTTTTTAAGATAGGTCGATGGATCTTTTAGCAATTCGTCACTATCGATTACAATGGGCGTTTTTCCCTCTGAAGTTAAATAGGTGAAAATTTCCGAAGCCTTTTTTATCCCGATATCATCTAGGGTGGGGTGCTCTATAACTTTCGCAAAAGAAGCCAATAACTTTTTAGGATGGCGAATTAAAATAATGTTGTGCCATTTCAGAATAAATTCAGGAGCATCGCTCAAATAATGGTGCGCCATTCCCTTTACGAAAACATGATGAGATGTAGACAACGCTCTAATTTGGTTTAACACCAAAGCTGCATCATTCGGCATGGTTCTCACTATTTCATTGTGGCAAGGATGCTGGATTTTTACATCAGCATTCGAAAGATAATATCCGTAAAATGGCTCGTCCAGCACCTTCATATCGGGTCGCTGCGCAAAACTGTACATGAGTGCGGTAGATAGGTTTCGCGGACCGGAAATAAGGTTGATGACTTTCACGAAATAAAAATAGAATTATTCCGCAGAGATTGTACTAGAAAAGTATAAAAAAGATTACTCTACCGTCACACTCTTCGCCAAGTTTCGCGGCTGATCTACATTCTTTTCTAACATGACAGCAATATGGTATGACAACAACTGTAATGGGATAGTTGTTACCAACGGGCTCAGTGATTCTGGAGTTTTAGGCACCTCCATGATGTAGTCTGCCAATTCTTTAACCTGGGTATCACCTTCGGTGACCACGGCAATAATTTTCCCTTTTCTGGCCTTGATCTCCTCGATATTACTCACTACTTTTTCATAGTGGTTGCTGTTTACTGCAATTACCACCACGGGCATCTGCTCATCAATTAGCGCGATAGGGCCGTGTTTCATTTCGGCAGCGGGATACCCTTCGGCGTGGATATAAGATATTTCTTTAAGTTTTAAAGCACCTTCTAAAGCTACTGGGAAGTTATAGCCCCTTCCGAGGTACAAGAAATTAGCCGCATCTTTATACTTCGCAGCAATTTCTTTAATCTTATCGTCACCTTGCAGCGCCTCTTCCACCTTTCCAGGGATGGTATCTAACTCCCGCAAATGCAACATATAGTCGCTTTGTGAAACTGTTCCTTTTGCCTTCGCCAATCGAAGCGCCATCATCATCAACACAGTGATTTGCGTGGTAAATGCTTTGGTTGAAGCCACACCAATTTCGGGACCCGCGTGTGTATAGGTACCGCTGTGTGTTTCTCTAGAAATGGTAGACCCCACTACATTGCAGACTCCGTAGACAAATGCTCCTTTTTCTTTCGCCAATTTTATGGCAGCCAAGGTATCGGCCGTTTCCCCACTTTGTGAAATCGCGATGACCACATCTTTCTCTGTGATAATTGGGTTTCTATATCGAAACTCGGAAGCGTATTCTACCTCTACAGGGATTCGGGCGAGGTCTTCAAAAATATATTCAGCTACCAAACCAGCGTGCCACGACGTTCCGCACGCAACAATAATAATACGATTGGCATTGGTGAATTTTTCAATATAATCTTCTAATCCACCCAGCTTTACAATGCCCTTGTTGGCTAAGAGCCTCCCACGATAGGTATCTTTGATTACAGAAGGTTGCTCATAGATTTCTTTGAGCATAAAGTGGTCGTACCCTCCTTTTTCAATCTGTTCAATATTTAGCTGAAGCTCTTGTACGTAAGGATCTACGAGGTTGTCTCCTTTAATTTTACGCACTTTCACGTCACGACCGCGACGTATAATTGCCATCTCTTCGTCTTCAAGATAGATGGCGTTGTTGGTAAATTCAATAAAAGGGGTTGCATCACTCGCAACAAAAAATTCGTCGTCTCCAATCCCGATGGCCAAAGGGCTCCCGAGTTTAGCTACAACGATTTCATCAGGTTTATTTTTATCGAACAATGCAATGGCATAGGCTCCTACAACTTGGTTAAGTGCAATTTGCACTGCCTTACCCAATTTTACATTTTCCTGTTTCTTAATTTCTTCGATCAGGTTTACCAATACTTCGGTATCGGTATCACTGTTGAAATGATACCCGCGGTTGATAAGCTCCTTTTTAATGGAAGCATAGTTTTCTATAATTCCGTTGTGGATGATAACCAAATCTCCGCTATTGCTGTAATGCGGGTGCGAATTGACATCGTTGGGAACGCCGTGGGTAGCCCATCGGGTATGGCCTATCCCCAAACTACCGTTCGTTTTAATTTCAGCAGCAACACGCGATTCAAGATCTGCTACCTTGCCTTTTGTTTTGCTAAGTTGAATTTGGGTACCATCAAACAATGCAATACCAGCACTATCATAACCACGATATTCTAAACGTTTTAACCCGTTTATAATAATGGGATATGCTTCTCTGTTACCTATATATCCTACAATTCCGCACATAAAGAATAAAATTAGTTGGGTTCAGTATAGAAAATCTGAAGTTTCAAACGTTTGGCTTCATTCGAAGTTCTGTTTCCGTGGAGTACCGTTCCTTCTGGAGAAACAACGGTGGAAGCCGGCACATTATCGATTCCCGGAGCTTGAGAATTTTCCAAATCCTGAAAGTCGAAAACCGTCACATTCTGCGAAACTACCAGCGCTAAAGGCACATTTGTAGAGTCGCTATTAATAAGGTTGCTCACATGGTTGGTGATTCTAATCTTGTAGAAATCACCATTGGCATCGGTACCACGCTCTAACGGACCATAATGGTCTACCAGTGCTTCAAAAGGTTCTTCTCCTGAAGTTGGGTCTAAGGGAAGGTCTGCCAAAAAGTTATCATTTCCAGTTTCATAAATCACTAAGCGCAGCGGTTCATTATCTCCACTGGGCACTATATCTCTATTTACATAAAAAATGAGGTTGGCTTCATTGATAAGCCATTCTTGATCACGCAAAAACTCTAGCTCGTCTGCTACTCCGTTTCCATCTAAATCTTCACCGAACAATTCAATTACCGAGACAATACCGTCGCCACCCCGCACATACAGGTTTTCTTCACCATCGTCAATATTTGGGTTGGCCAAGGTACTTGCAATAGACGGATTCAATTCATTATCGAAGGTATTCACGCTAATCGCGTCAAAATTGAGTCGGAGCACTGTTTCAATCGGGTCTTGCGTGTTTTCTTCACACGTTTCTCCAGTTAATGTTTTAAAGGTGTAGAACAAATCAATTCTCGCATCATTCTCTGGATCGTTATCGCCGTCGAGAACGTCGAAAATAAAAGAGCTGCCATTTTCAGTAGGGCTATCCACTTTAAAATACAGTCCTCTTAAGAATTCACGGAAGTTGTTATTATTAATGAGGTTTGCTGTTCCTTCCTGTTCAAAGATTTTGCGTTGGAAAAACTCATTGGGTAATGCAACTCGTAAGCCAGGTGGAAGTGTTACCGTATCATTCAGTACGATTCCTTCGCTACTAGGTACAAAATTTTCGATGGTCATGATCTTACCTCCCAAAAAGTTTTCAAAAGTTCGTCCTTGGTTCGAGTAGTACTTCTGTTGCTCCTCAAATCCGGCTTCTGGATCAAGGTCCCTAAGAAAGAATTTCGACTCGTAGATAGAAATATTTATGGGATCATTTCCGAAGATAGAATCTGTGGTAAAAGTAGTCACAGAATCGACCGTTGTTGCGGTACTATAAAATGGCAGGTACAATACTACACTATCTAATTGGGTACAATCTCCAAAATCAGGGTCGGTTTCTGACAAGGTGAGCTGACTCAACAAGTTAATGGTTGATTTTCCATAAACCGGATCGTTATAAACCCCTAGTTGATACGACGGAAGGGCATTGGTCTGGACAGGCAACAACTTTCTGCTGTACGACACAACGGTACTCTGGTCGAATAATTCGGTGGTGAAATTTTGGTCTACAATGTCAGATCCAATGGTATTGAAATCTTCCTCACAGGAAGCGAAAACCACAATTACGACTAAAATTGCCATTAATTTTGGCAGTAGATTCTTTATCTTCATAATGCTTCTTAAAAAATACGGCTATTCTGATGCCAGTACTTTGTTTTGGTAAAAATCTAAATATGCGTCTTGGATGGTTTCTGTGTTTTGGTATGGCAGCACTGGAATTTCGATGGTTTCGAGGTATTCTTTCAATGCTTGGGGGATTTCTTCTGAATTAACGATGGCAGCATCAGAATTTTCTATAGCCACTTTCATTACATTCGTATAATCTGGGCTCTTCAACACTGCAACTTTATCTTCAGCAATACCGTCGAAACTCATTTTATCTGTCACCTTTTCATCTAACGTACCATCAAAGCCTTGATTGTACACAGAGGTAACTATTTTACTATTTTCGAACAAGGGTTCGTTGCCATAGTAGTTTCTCAGGTATAAAGGTAAGAACGAAGCCAACCAGCCATGAACATGGATGATGTCTGGCGACCAATTCAATTTTTTAACGGTTTCAATAACACCTTTGGCAAAAAAGATAGCGCGCTCGTCATTGTCTGGAAACAGATTTCCCTCTTCATCTGCATAGGTCGCCTTTCTTTTAAAATATTCTTCATTGTCTATAAAGTACACCTGCATTCGTTCCTTCGGAATAGAGGCTACCTTGATAATGAGCGGCATGTCCATATCATTAATCACCAAGTTCATCCCCGAAAGGCGAATAACCTCGTGTAACTGATGTCTACGTTCGTTAATATTTCCATACCTTGGCATGAAAATTCTGATTTGACCGCCTTTATTATTGACCATCCTTGGGGCCTCAAACGACATGGAAGAAATCTCGGTCTCAGGGAGGTATGGAACTACTTCGGAAGACACATACAAGATTCTCTTATCTTTCATAGGATTGCTTTAATTGGTGTTGCTGCTTAAAACACGCAAAATTACGAAAATTTATGCAGTTATGAAGCAATAACTTAATTTTGCGGATGATTAACTAAATTTTATGACCATTTACACGACCACCAAAGCATTGCAAAAAAAATTGTTCTCGCTGCCTATCGAATCTAGCATTGGTTTTGTGCCCACCATGGGAGCTTTACACAGGGGCCACATTTCACTCGTAGAAAAGGCATTGCAAGACAACAGCCATGTGGTTGTGAGTATTTTTGTGAATCCGACCCAATTCGACAACAAAAACGACTTGGTGAAATACCCGCGTAATATAGACGAAGATACCGCCCTGCTGAAGAACCTGGGTGATTCCGTTATTGTTTTTGCTCCATCTGCCGAAGAAGTTTATGGCGAAAAAGTAAAAGCAAAGAAATACAATTTTGGCAGACTCGCAGATGAGATGGAAGGACAACACCGCAAAGGCCATTTTAATGGGGTTGGTACGGTACTGACCCATCTATTTCGCATTATTGAACCCAGCAAAGCATATTTTGGCGAAAAAGACTATCAGCAACTCCAAATTGTGCGAAAGTTGGTATTGCTCGAAAACATGCCCGTTCAAATTGTTGGTTGCCCTATCTTAAGGGAATCCAATGGCCTCGCTATGAGCTCACGCAATGAACGCTTGACCGATGCACAGCGAAATGAAGCTGTTTTTATATCTGAAATTTTAAAACAAACCCGAGAAAATTTCAGCAAAAAATCGATTCCAGCACTTAAAAGAGCTGCAAAAAAAGCCTTTGATGAAAATCCGCACCTCGAATTAGAATATTTTGAAATTGCCAATAGCGAAACCCTTACATCAGCCAAGCGAAAACAAAAAGGAGTCTCTTTTAGGGCCTTTGTGGCAGCATTTGCCGGAGATGTAAGGCTCATAGATAATATGGCTGTGAATTAAATCAGATAACTTCGCTTTTGCTAAATACCTATTCACAAAGTATAACCTACAGCTTGTTTTGGATTAGAGGCTGTAGCCTTTTCACTCTGGTACAAACTTTGTAAAAAATCAAAAATCAAATTGTATCTTTGCACCATGCAAATTCATGTAGTAAAATCTAAGATTCATCGAGTAAAAGTAACAGGCGCCGATTTAAATTATATCGGTAGTATTACGATAGATGAAGACCTTATGGACGCCGCTAATATCATTCAGGGCGAGAAAGTTCAAATTGTGAACAACAACAACGGAGAGCGTCTCGAAACCTACGCTATTCCTGGTCCGCGTGGTAGCGGTGAAATCACTTTAAATGGTGCTGCCGCCAGAAAAGTGGCCCCAGGAGATATCCTTATTTTAATTACCTACGCGCTTATGGATGTGGCCGCAGCCAAAGATTTTAAACCGGCATTGGTTTTTCCGAACGAAGAAAACAACCTCCTTACCTAAGGTGAACAAATCACTCTCTAAATTCTTAAGTATTGCCCTACCACTCGCGTTAGGAGCATTTTTAATTTGGTACATCTTTAGCTTATTTACTCCCGAGCAAATTCGCCAGATGAAACTCCACATTAAAGGTGCTAACTATTGGTATGTGGGGCTTTCGGTAATTTTAAGTGTATTGAGCCATGTAATTCGCGCGTATCGGTGGAATTTCATGTTGGCACCGTTAGGGTATGCTCCAAAACTCGCCAATAATTTTATGGCAGTTTCGGTAGCTTATCTTATGAATCTGTTTATTCCGAAAAGCGGCGAGGTTTCCCGTGCTTTGGTGCTCACCAAATACGAGAATGTCCCTTTCGACAAAGGGTTCGGCACCGTAATTTCAGAACGTATCGTAGACCTTATTTTATTGATTCTTTTTACGCTCCTAGCACTATTCCTTCAATTTGACGTACTCTATGCCTATTTAGCCGATGTGGTTCCAGTTAAAAAATTAATGCTCTTCGGAAGTATAGGATTACTGCTATTATTGATTTTTCTTGCGTATCTAAAATTTGCTAAGACCGCGCTAAGTCTAAAGATAAACAAACTCATATCGGGTTTAAAAGAAGGGGCGCTCAGTATTTTAAAAATGAAACAAAAAGGGGCATTTTTATTTTGGAGTGTTGCCATTTGGGGGTTGTATATCGCTTCCTTTTACACGGCTACGCTCTCTTTAGGGGAAACCTCCGGAATTTCATTCGGAATCATCATCACGACCTTTGTGGTAGGAAGCTTCACCTTCGGTTTCACGAACAGTGGTTTCGGTTATTACCCTGCGGCTATTATGGGTATTTTGTTGGTTTTTGGTATTGACGAGCCCGTAGGTTGGGCATTGGGATGGATTGTCTGGACCAGCCATATGATTTATATTATCGCCTCTGGCGGACTCTCCTTTCTATTGTTGCCGTTTTATAACAAAGGGCAATCTTGATAGTTGGTAAAAACATTCGCTATAAATTTTAGTATCTTTCCCCTTCTAAAATTTTAGACCATGAAACGCCTATTATTACTTTCAGCTTGCTTACTCCTTTCATTTTCTACTCTTGCACAATCTAAGATCATCTATGAAGAATTTGCTTCAAACAAACTAGATGAAACGCGAAAGCTGAAAATTCAGCTGCCACGAGACTATGATGTGAACACAGACAAAGTGTATCCAATCATTATAGTGTTAGACGCCAACTACTTATTCGAACCTGTAGCCGGAAACGTAGATTATTTCAGCTATTGGGAAGACATGCCTGAGAGTATTGTGGTAGGAATCATGCAGGGAAATTCACGTTATGATGATGGTGAATACGACGACACCAACTTTATGCCCGCAGATAAAGGTGCCGATTTCTTTGAATTTATTGGCTTAGAATTGCTCCCGTATATAGACAATACGTACCGCACGGCACAATTTACTATTGCAGTAGGACACGACTTTACCGCTAATTTTATAAACTATTATTTATTTAAAGATCCGCCGCTTTTCAACGGATATATCAATTTAAGTCCGGACCTAGCGCCCATGATGGCCGAGCGTATCCCCGAGCGTATCCCAAATATTGAAACCAGAACGTTTTACTACCTAGCAACAGGAACCGATGATGTAAAAGACCTCATGGACCTAACCATCGAATTAGACAGTTATCTGAAACCCTTAAAGAGTGATAATTTCGACTATCATTTCGATAATTTTGAAGGAGCCACCCATTATTCACTGGTAGCACGGGCCATCCCATCAGCACTTGAGAAAATATTTTCAGTTTACCGCCCCATAAGCAAGCAAGAATTTAGCGAGAAGTTACTGAAAATGGATACTCCAATCAGTGACTATTTAACTGATAAGTACAAGATAATCGAAGATCTATTTGGTCTTACCAACCCGATTCGAATCAATGATTTTATCGCTACAGCTACAGCTGCTGAAAAGAAAGAACAATGGGAATCTTTGCGCACGATCGCATCGTTGGCACAAAGACAGTATCCAGATACTGTTTTAGGAGACTACTACATGGCACGAGCGTATGAAGAAATGGGAGAACCTAAAAAAGCGATGCGAACCTACCAAGGTGCATTCGACAAAGAAGAAGTAGATTTTATCACAATCGACTTAATGTTAGAAAAGGCAGATAAGATAAAGGCCGATTTCGGATTTTAAAAAACGCCCCAAGCAAGATGCAATGGGGCGCCTATGGTTGTTTGATTAGTAATTATTCTTTAATGATATGTTTGGTAAGGGTACCAAACCCTGTTTTAATTAGGAGTACATAGGAAGCACTGGCCAATTCTGAAACATCAATGTTTAATGTAGTTTTATTGAAATGTCTAATCTCCTGAATCATTCTTCCTGTTACATCGTATAACTGAATTGTTTCCACAGCGATATTATTTGGATTGTCGATAATGAGTTTTGCTGAAACAGGATTCGGATAAAAAGAAAGACTTCCTAAATCGACTTCTGAAGGTGTCCCTAAAACAGCCTCCACACTTAAAATAAACATACAAACCGTCTCATTTCCTGCCGCGTCGATAGCAGTTATGGTAACTGGATAATCACCTGGTTCTAATTGGGTTCCAGCAGCTGGTGTCTGATTGGTATTGCCCACAGGGTCGGTACAATTATCACTCACCGTTACAATGCCTTCTGAAATATAATCTGGCACCTCATAAGTCGTCATATCTACAAAAACAGTGGTGTCGCTTATACAATTAACAGAAGGTGCCTCGGCATCTTCAACAATCACATCAAAACTACACAAGGTGCTATTTCCAGCGGTATCGGTTGCTGTATAGGTAACCGTAGTAGTTCCCACAGGAAACATATCTCCACTAGCATGCGAAGAAGTAAGCGTAAGCCCAACACAATTATCAGTGGCCGTTGGTGCAGCCCAGTTCACGTTGGCCTCACAAGCGCCAAAATTGTTTGGAACAGTTATATTAACAGGACAGTTAGTTATAACAGGCATCTCTTGGTCGGCCACCGTTATGGTGAACGAGCAATTCGCTTCATTCCCCGAAGCATCGGTTGCTGTATACGTTACGGTGGTTATCCCCAATTGAAAGACATCACCTGGATTGTGTGTACTCACCAATGTTACGGAACAGTTATCTGTAGCTAGCGGCACTACCCATGACACCTCAGCATCACACTGCCCGAGGTCATTTGTCACAGAGATATTAGTCGGACATGAATTAATGATAGGGTTTTCAGTGTCTTCCACAGTAACAGTAAAACTGCAAACTGCTTGATTTCCCGATGTGTCTGTCGCAACATAGGTAACCATAGTTGATCCAACAGCAAACGTGTCGCCTGGCACATGACTGCCTACTAAAGTCGCTCCACAGTTGTCTGTTTGTGATGGTGGCGTCCACGAAACCACTGCTGAGCAGTTTCCTGGGTCATTAGTCATCACAATATTTGAAGGACAATTAGAAATCACTGGAGCCTCATTTTCAGTAATCGTTACTGTAAAACTACAGGTATCTGTATTCCCTGAAGCGTCTGTAGCGGTATACACTACCGTAGTCTCCCCTGCCGAAAATGTATCTCCGGGATTATGGGTAGACGAAAGCGTTGCGCTGCAATTATCGGTTTGTAAAGGGGGTGTCCAAGTCACCACCGCTGTACATACTCCTGGGTCTGCATTTTGTGTTATATTGAAAGGGCAACTCGAGATTACAGGGTCACTTGTATCTTCAACAGTTACGGTAAAAGAGCAAGTATCTGAATTGCCAGCAGCGTCTGTTGCTGTATAAAACACAGTTGTAACTCCTACAGGAAAGGTGTCTCCAGGATTGTGGGAAGCACTGAAGGTAGCTCCACAATTATCAGCTACGGAAGGAGCAGCATAATTAACTACCGCTCCGCAGGCACCGGTATCGTTAGAGACAATGATATCAGAAGGGCATCCCGATATTACCGGATCTACCGTATCTAGAACGGTTATTGTAAACGAACACGTTGCCGAATTGCCTCCATTATCTGTTGCAATATACGTTACAGCAGTGTCCCCCACAGGAAAAAACTGACCCGGATTGTGCGATGATGAAACCGAAGCAAAGCAATTATCAGAGGCAGTCGGAGCTGTGTAATTAACCACAGCACCACATGAATCAATTTCAGAATTAACGGTAAAAGAAGTTAAACATCCTGAAAAAACAGGTGCCTCATCATCGGTAACTGTAACGGTAAACGTAGTCGTAGATTGGGCATCGCTATTTCCAGCCGTATCGGTAGCAGTATAGGTAACAGACGTTATACCAACAGGGAAGGTATCTCCCGGATTATGCGTAGATACGACTGTAAAATCGCAGTTGTCTGTGGCCATAGGGGGTGTATAGGTTACCACAGCATCGCATAGGCCAGCTGTTGCTGAAACTGTAATGTTAGATACCGATGATATCACAGGAGCCGTAGCATCTGTAATGATTACTTTTTGGTTTTGGGTAATACTATTGCCATTTCCATCGTCAAACGTCCAGGTAATAATGGTTTCACCTTGCGCAGTTACTGGAAAGGCATCGGTGGTGCCTGTTATCACCCCAGTACACGCATCGGTTGCTGTAGGGGCAGGAATGGTCGTTACGGCACATTCGCTTGTGATGTCGGGCAGTGTAGGAATGTCTGGAACAGGGTCAACGTTTTCAGCTCCAGCATCTATAATTTGCCACAAGTCGTTGTCTATCATATTTTGGCGAGCAACAGCTCCTGTACAATACCTACTTGTACCTCCGTTAAAATTTACACCATTTTGTAATGTTTGGGCATTCCACCCATTGAGTAGCGCATCATAATTTGCAATACTCAATGAAGCACCAGCGAACATGTTCTCCATATCGGTTACCATAGAGACATCCCAGCCACCAATGTTCTGGTCGAATGCTTCCGCAGCAGTAAACATTTCAACCATATTTTGTACAGAAGACGTATCCCAGCCACCAATATCCTGATTAAAAAGCAAGGCATTGTTAAACATGTTTTCCATGGTAATCACGTTGGAAACCGTCCAACCACCAATATCTTGATTAAATAATTCTGCACTGGCAAACATAAAGCTCATATCTTCAACCATAGCTACCTGCCAGGCACTTAAATCCTGATCAAAAGCCAGTGCTCCATTAAACATATTCGACATATTGGTGACATTGTTTACCGTCCAATTACCAATAGGTTGATTAAAAGCCTTGGCATTGGTAAACATTCCGCTCATGTTAGTCACCATCGAGGTGGGTACAAACCAGGTATCAAGGGGTTGGTTAAATACTTCGGTATTCGAGAACATTCCTTCGGTAGTTTCTACTGCCAAAGGCGTCCATAAATTAAGTGGCTGGTTGAAACTTTCAGCATTCAAAAACATCCCCTGCATATTTATTACGTTTGAAACATCCCAAGCACTGATATCTTGGTTGAAATCGAGCGCATTCGCAAACATAGAGTCCATTGAAAGTACATTCGTGGTAATCCAACTAGGAAGTGGTTGGTTAAAGGGACTTTCAGCAAAAGTTTCTTTCATGGAATTCACATTAGAAACATCCCAGGCATCGATTGGTTGGTTAAAACCGCTTTGCAAAAACGTTCCATCCATATTTTCGAGCGCTGTGGTGACCCACCCATTCAAACTTTGATTAAAATCGGTGGCCCCACTAAAGGTTTCAGAAAGGTTTGTGATGGTAGTCACATCCCAAGTATCAATGGGGTCGTTCAACGAAATGGCACCTTTAAACATCTGTGCTAAGCTAGTCGCGCCAGAAAGGTCTGGCACATCAAGCGCATTTATCCTGAGATTTGAACAACCGTAGAATGCGGCTTCCATCGAAGTCCAAGCAATAGCACCCCAATTTTCAACAGAAAGTAGTTTTTCTTTATCACCTTCATTGTTGAAATAAATACGAGGAAAATTGCCTCTAATTTTTACAGTGTAGGTTCCTGCAGAAGCATAGGTATGAGTGCTATTTCCTGTCAGGTTGGTAGATCTGCTTCCATCGCCCCAATCTACTTCGTACATATAACCCGAACCGCTTGTAGGTATTGTAATTTCATTGGCTGCCGAGGTCCCGGGATTGTCGGTTTTCCAAGTTGTGACAAATGTATTTCCGCAATTTTCACCACCATCGGTAATCACCCAACCATAAACAGATTCAATGGTTTGTTTTGCTACCGTTCCGAAGCAAAATTCACTAGTTCCAGCATTAAAATTCACCCCAGTCTGAAGCAGCTGCAGTGCCCATCCAATGAGCAGGTTATCATAATTCTGAATACTGAGTCCTGTATTTGCAAACATATCGGTCATATTGGTAACACTTGCAACATTCCAACTTCCCAAATTCTGATCGAAGTTGGTGGCACCGTTAAACATTTCAGACATATCGGTTATGGTTCCCACGTCCCAATTTCCAATGTCGGTATTTAAAGCTGTGGCATCTTTAAACATAGCCGAAAGATCTGTTGCCAAACTCAAGTCTGGTGTGTCTGGCGCTGCTATCACCAAATTGCTGCACCCTTCAAACGCATTGGCCATAGAAGTCCATTGGTTGTCTCCCCATTGGTTTACAATAATAATTTTATCGATATCGCCACTGTTGTTAAAGAAAATCTGTGGAAACACCCCGCGAATGGCTACTACATGTACCCCTGCAGTTGGGTAGGTATGGGTAGCGTCGCCAGTAACACCAATGTCGTCGAAAGTGCCATCGTTTTCCCAATCTACATCATAAAGGTAAGTTTCACCAGGCGCAGTAGGGATTGTGATCATTTCCGAAGCTGTCGCCGTTTCCCAAGTAGTGATAAAATCCTGCGCTTGTAATGGAATTACAAAGAGCATAAAAACTAGTAAGAAGTAAGCAGTATTTTTTTTCATAAGATAGTGGCTACTTGGTCGCTTTTTCCTTTTCGCGCAGCATGGCGACGTACTGAACAATTTCTTTTGTTATTCTGAAATATTCTTCAAAAAGATCGGGTCTGTACACATCTGGTTTGCCGTCTACAATCTTTGTAATGCGCGGGTCAAAAAAAGCGTAGGTGTAAAACGAAGCGGTCACCAATTTATCTGCCGGCACGATTGGGTCATACGCATAAATAAACTGCAGCATCAACTGTTTGTCGTTAGGGTACAAATTGATCATCCGCCAAAACGCTTTTTGGATTTCAAACTTCTCTATAGACTCCTTCACATCTGCCAAGGAATACACATCTTTATAGACACTTTCACGATAGGCTTCATCTTGTGCTAATTTTTGGGCTTCGTCACTAAAAATCATCTTATTTTCATTCACAATCACCCCTGGAGTTTGCACCTTCACCAGCCATTCATTTAGCACCTCTTCATTGGCCATCATCTCTTTTAATTGGGCTTCTGTAATGGTGCTATTTTCTGAAACCGTAGGTTGTGAATAAACCAATGTTCCCATCAGGAAAAGTAGTAGTAGAAGACCGAGTGGTTTATTTTTTAAGATTGCTTGCATAGTCAACTTCTTTTGAGGATTTGGTGTTTAATTTTTCTGAAATTCGTTGTAGCTTTTCTTCGAGTGTTTCAATGGTAGCATCTAATTGGTTTTGTTGTGTTTCAATAGAAGCTACCGCATCTGCCCAACTAGCATTGTGTACGCCCATCACAATTTTTACCAGTTTGGGTCCGCCATTAACGTTGGTTTCCCAAGATCTACCTACAGCTAATTTGAAATCTTCAGGACGCATATTCTTTTCTGAAATCGCCTTTCCGTAGCCAGCCATCTTTGTGTCTGCCACCACAAAATCGCCTTGCTTCACTGGCCCAATAACTTTCACGGGAACCTGGCCTAAAAACGCAACCGAATTTCCTTTTGGCACCTCCGCATCGTCTGGATTATTACCTAGTACAATAGGCTTGTGCGAAACCACCAATACCTGTTCTGCATTTTCTAAATTTTTTGAAATCTCCCCCCCTCGTACGGCCACAATATCTCCAGCGGTTATGTATTCTGAAACATCTGCTCTTGGCAACCATTCTGCATAATCACCATTTCCAGATTCGTACGAAACTCCAATTTTGTTGAAGGCGTCGATCAAATTCGACATTTCTACGCCTGCTCCCACCAGACCTTCCACCAAATCGACTCCTACGAACCCTGCTACCACATTTATCACATAGGTTTGGTCTAGCACCGTATTGTCAAGGAAATCGGCTGTAGACTGTGCTACAACAGACCCTGTCTCACGGTCGGCCATATCTTGAAACGACAAAAATTGGTTTTCTTTACTCATAGAATTAGACACTGTACCGAAGGTAACATTGGGCAGTGTTAATAGCGCATCTGCCACACCAATTTCAGGAATAGCAGCAGGTATAGCCGGAATAATATTACTAATAGAAGGAACTAATACTGTTCTCGGTACGCGTATCGCTGGAATATATATTCTAGGAAGCGGCGGAACACAGAATTCTACTGGCGGAATACAAATGGTACAGTTAAAAAAGGTACACGGATTGAAACAATACTGCCCCGAACACAATCGATTGGTACCTGAAAAAATGGTAACCTCAGGAACTATAGTTGTTGCGGGAACCGCTATTTCAGGGGTGCTTACAGGCAGTCCTAATTTATCATTAATCACATCAATAATACTATTCCCAATGGCTCCAAACTGCCCAGCAACCAGATTGGTGGGTATAAGGGCAACGATGTCATTTACATTTATCGAGGTACCGCCTGGGTTTGTAGTGCCAATAAGACCCTGTATTACGTTAATCTGTGGCTGGTATTGTGCCAAATAAGGGTTTGTTACATTCAGGTAATCAGACGCATTGTTTGTTCCTTCCGGGCCATTATAAGCTCCGTGTGTTCTTCCTAATTTGATAAGGATTCCGTCTCCTCTTGTCGCAGCATCTGTATCACTATTGGTGTTCTCAAATACTCCAATATGCCCCGCCTGATTGTCGTTTATAGTAAGTTTAGCTGTAAAAATGCTTGGTAAATTGGCAGCACCTGTAACGGTAAGATCATTTTGTATTAAAGAAAGTCCGTCAATAGCTACAATACTATTAAGTGTAGTTGCACGGGTTACATTCAGGATCCCGCTCAAGTTAGTCGCGCTACCGTTCAACACATCTAAGGTATTCGCAATATTGGCAGCTCCATCAACATTCATCATACCTGAAAAACTGGTCGCTGCGTTATTATTTACGCGTAACGTACTTTCTAAAGTAGCCGCACCGCTTGTTGTTAAGGTGCCGCTAAGGGCTGTTGCTTTTCCGTTTAATACTGAAAGACCATCACCCAAGCCTGTTTTTCCACCCACATTCAAGGTTCCTGTGAGGGAACTCGGATTGCCCCCAACTAAACTCATATCATCTCCTAAGGTGGTTGCACCATCTACCGTAATGGTTCCCGAAAGTGAAGTCGCGCTTGCGTTTGCTACGGTGAGTGAATTGTTTAAACTCGTAGCTTCATCTACAGTCATTGTTCCCGATAATTGAGAACTGCTATTTCCATCAACTGTAAGATCGTTATTTAATGTAACAGCGCCAGTTACATCCAACACATCATTAAGTGTAGTTTCTCTATCGGTGGTTAGCGTTCCTGATAAATTGGTCGGACTCCCATTATTCACAAATAAATTGTTGTTGAGATTGGTAACTCCGTTTATGGATACATCATTATTGAACGTTGCTTTACCCCCTACGGTTAGATCTCCCGTGAAATCGGTAGGCGCTTCATTATTTACAAAAAGTGGATTGTTTAGATTGGTTTCCTGACCCACACTTAAAGTTCCCGATAATTGGGTGGGATTCTGCCCGTTTACGTTCAGCCCGCCATCTAAATCTGTGGCGCCCGTCACAACCAAGGTGTTTTCAAGTCGGGATGGGCCGTTGGCTATAAGTATTCCAGATAGCATCGTGGGTGATTGGTTATTTACGTTTACGGTATTGTTGAAATTGGTGACTCCATTTACATCAAGGTCTTGTTCTAAGGTGGTTGGACCTTGAACAGTTAGATCTCCAGAAACAATTACATCACTTTCGTTATTTACGTTTACATCGTTCAAGATGTTCGTTTCTCCATCTACATTCAAACTTCCAGTAAGGAGGGTTGGACTGCCATTTTCAACATTCAAACCATTTCCTATTTCAGTAGTACCTTCCACCTCTAATATCGCATCCATTCGCGTACGTCTACCTACAAAAAGAGAATCTTTCAGCAATGTAGTACCTTCTACCGCTAAGGTTCCACGGAGACCCGTTGGGGAAGCATTTGCCACGGTTAACGAGTCTTGCAGAGTTGTAATTCCATCTACAGAAAGCAGGCCAGAAAGGTCTGTTGTAGCTTGTTCATTTACAAACAAATTATTGTTCAGATCGGTTTTTAGCGCTACATCCAAATTTCCTTCGATAATCACATCACCCGCTACGTTCAAGTCTTTTGTTACGATAATATCTCTATGGAAAGCATAAGGGATAAACAGTAATTCTTTTTCCTCTTGAAATCGAAATCCGCTACCCAAATTGGCCTCTACCTTTAATTGCTTCGCAGTGCCATCCCAGACAATTTTGCTGAAATCTCCAAAATCAGGTTCGCCGCGACCTATCACTAAATGGATCATTCCGAAGGCATCGGTCTTCGTAGCTTGAACTTCACGATATTCGGCGCTACCCGTTTCATTTAAGATTGTAAAACGTACTTCTATATTTTGGTTGTTCAGCACATTCCCTGTTTTATCTACGCCGGGAATTTCCTGAGCATCAGGATCTATAATAACCGACTGATAGCTAAACCCGTCGGTCTGTGCCATACCACATAAACCGACAAAGAAAAAAATAAGTGTTAACTTTTTTATCATCAGATTAGTGTTTTTGGTTGTTGAGCAATACATCGTCTGCTTTTTGGTCTAGCAGTTCTACTTGTTTTTCGAGCGATTTATATTTTGCTTCGTAGGTGTCTTGTTTGTCTTTTAGTTTCATGATGATATTTGCCCAATCCCCATTATGAACCCCCACAACCGTATTGATCATTTTAGGACCCTCCTGAAGGTTTTCATCCCATGACCTGCCGACAGCAAGTTTAAAATCGGTTGCCGTCATATTTTCTGGAGCGATTGCAACACCGTAGCCCTTAATAGTTGCGCTGGCAACTATAAAGTCTCCAGTATTAACAGGCCCTAATACCTTTACAGGAACTTGGCCCATAAAAGCTACATTGTTCCCCAAGTGTACTTTATCCTTTTCGGGCGCATTCCCCAGAATGATAGGCCGGTGCGAAACCACCATAATTTGTTCTGCATCAATAAGGTCTTTAGTGATTTTACCACCTTTTACAGCAACAATATCTCCCGAGGTAATGTATTCGGAAATATCCTCGCGGGCCAACCATTCTGCATAATCACCATTTCCAGAGGCATACTCCACTCCAATATCATTGAACGCATCGGTGATGTTGGCAATTTCAGCGATTCCGGTAGCAAGTCCATCTGCCAAGTCTGCTCCTACAAAACCAGCGGCAACATTCAAAACATACACAGGATCTAAAACGGTATTATTTGCAAAATCGACAGTAGATTGTGCGCGAATGGCACCCACCCATCGGCCATCTTTATCTTGAAAAGTGACATATTCGTTGTCTTTATTGAGCGAATTCGGAACAACTAATCCGACATTGGTGGTTGGTATATCAATTGTAAACCCAGGAACAGGTAGGTTTGGAATTTCTGGCACCAATGTAAATTCTGGAATAATCGGTATTCTGGGCAGCACTACTTCCGGAATCGTTACTCCAGGAATTCGCAACCCAATAATCGGAACCGTTACGTCATTGGTAATAACTGTTTGAGGCAATAAGGTAGTTCTCGGCACTGTTACCGCCGGAAATCGTACGGGTAACAAATCGTTTATCGGCCCTGGCGGATCTACATCGTTGATGTAATCTATGATTCCATTTCCTATTCCCGCAATAGCTCCTGCCAAAAAGGTAGTAGGCACTAAGTCTAAAATTTCATTGGGTGTGAATGTTGTTCCAGTAGGTGATGAATTACTCAACTTACCTTGAACTACATTAATAGGGCTTTGCAGTGCTGAGATGGCTGCAATCGGGTCTATTTCCAAATACCCCTCTCCATTTGTTGGGGGAAATGTCTGGTTAGGTGTTCCCACATAAGCTCCGTGCGTTTTACCCAATTTAATAACAATCCCATCGCCATTTCCATTGTTGGTATTTTCAAAAGTGGCCACAAAATTTTGGCTATCTGCAGCAACATTAATTGCATTGGTACTAATAGAACCCAGCGACGCGATACCAGTAACAGTTAAATCGTTATTTATGGTAGTCGCTCCCGAAACAGTTAACGTATTGCTCAAGGTTGTTTCACCATCTACTGCCAATGTTCCAGACAATCTAGTGGCCGCACCACCAGTAACATCTAAGGTATTGTTCAAAGTAGTTGCACCCGCTACGTCTAAGCTTCCCGTTAAGGTAGTAGCACTTCCATTTAAAACCTCTAAAACATCATTAAAAAAAGCACCTTCGGACACAGATAGAATTCCTGTAAGCTGTGTCGGACTCCCGTTTGTTACTGCTAAACCGTCGTTGAGCGCAGTAGCTCCGTCAACCTCCAACGATCCAGACAATTCAGTAAAGCTTCCATTGGCAACCGTTAAACTATTATTTAGCAGGGTTTCTCCTATTACATCTAATGTTCCTGAAAGGTTGGTAGCACTTCCATTGGTCACATCGAGTGTGTTATTGAGCACTGTGGCACCTGTAACGTCTAATGTTCCTGTAAGTGTTGTTGCACTTCCATTAAGCACATCTAGCGAACTTTGCAAAGTAGTTTCACCCACAACATCTAACGTATTATTAAGTTGTGTTGCACCAATAACACCTAGTGTACCAGACAGGTTCGTATCGGCCCCATTGTTTACATTTAAGGTGTTGTTTAAATTGGTAATTCCCTCTATGGCAACGTCATTTCCAAATCCGATGAGCCCATCTACATTAAGGGTTCCCGAAAGTACTGTAGGGCTCCCATTGTTTACATTTAGACCATTATTTAGGTCTGTTTGCTGTTGCACGGTAAGGGTACCCGATAGGTTTGTAGCACTTTGGTTGTTCACATCTAGGGTGCTTTCCAGATTTGTTGTTCCCAATACCTGAAGGGTGTTTCCAAATTGTGTTTCACCTGCAACCACCAACGTCCCTGAAAGATTCGCCGGACTGGCATTATTCACATTCAAATTGTTGTTCAGGTTGGTAATTCCGTTTACGGTGAGGTCACCGTCAAATTGTGTCGCACCTTCTATGTTTAGACTTCCAGAGACATTCAAATCACCGCCTTGGTTAATATTTACGTCACTTTCAAAATTAGTAAGCCCATCTACGCGCAAGGTTCCCGTGAGCTGTGTGGCACTTTCGTTAAGCACGTCCAAACTGTCAAAAAGGGTCGTTTTGCCTCCAACTTTTAGCTCTTTTCGAAGAAACGTATTTCCCTCTACTTCCAAAATATCCTGAAGATTCGTGGCGCCAAACACAAGCAATTTTCCGGTGAGTGTAGTGGGACTATCATTGGTAACACTTAAAGCATTGTTCAAAAAGGTCTTGCCTTCTACAGTGAGGGTGCCCGACAACAATGTTTGGCTTTCATTAGTAACACTTAGTTTATTGTTTAAGTTGGTAATTCCGTTTACGGTAAGGTTGCTTCCGAAGAAAACATTTCCGGCTACATCTAGAAAACCTGTTGCAATAATGTCTCTATGAAATGCATACGGCACAAACAACAAACGTTGGTAGCTCAATTCGTTAAAATTTCCGTCGAGGTTAATCTCAACCTGAAGGTCTTTTTTGGTACCATTCCAGAAAATTTCAGTAAAAAGTCCCGTACTCGGAATTCCTTGGCCAATGGTTAGGTTTACCATTCCGAAATCGTTAGTTGTGGTATCCTGAATTTCTTGGTACTCAATTGCACCATTAGCGTCGATAATCGTAAACCTGAATGCGACTTCCGTATTGACCAGAATCGTATTTTCAGCATCCACCCCTGGCAATTCTTGTGGCTCAGGATTTATGATGATTGCTTGATAGCTCAGCCCGTCGGTCTGCGCAACAGCAGTGAGAGATAAGATGATCGTAAAACAAAAAAGTAGTAGTTTTTTCATGGTGTGACTTTTATTCTTCGATTTCTATTTCTTCCTCAATTTCCTTCTCTTTTTTCGGCGGAAGGCTAAGGGTAAAACCGATACCAATATTGTTCATATAAATCTTTAGCTTCTCATTGCTATTGGGCGAAGTATCTTCAAGATCAAGGCTCTGCCCATAGGTGTACAGTACGTAAATCGTGCTTTTTTCTGAAATGGGATACGACACCCCAAGGCCTCCACGGAAAAAAATACCGGCATCGTCAAATTCTTCTACTCCTTTTAGGTCGAACACCTGATTGTTAAGGCGCTGTGTGCCCTGAAGTAAAAACTCATAAGAGGCATTTACTTTTAAAAATGGGGTAAAATCATAGAATGTGAATAGCTCATAATCGAATCCCAAATTGATTCCGAGGTAATCAACATCGTACTCAAAAAAAGTTCCCAACACATCGTCACTCCCTACAGAACCGTAGCTATTGTGTGACGCGCCCACACTTACGTTGAGGCCTTCGGTAAAGATTTCATGGCTAAAGCCAACAGACAAGTACCCTTTTGTGACACTATTTAAATTTTCCAATTCTTGGCCATTGCTGTTGGTAAATTCAAAATTTGATGTTGTGAGTCCGCCCTCCAAAAAAACTTCTTGGGAGAAAGAACTGAGCGCTGTCGCTAAAAATAACATGGAGATATAGATTCTCATAGTTGGCAGGTTGGTTAGTTTTTAATTAAGTTGGCTGTAAATTCTTTTTCGGCCTGTGTGAGATACAGCAGATAACTGGCACTGGCAAGACCACTAAAATCTAGTTGCATTTCTTTTGAAGGCTGTTTTTGTTTTTGGTAAACTACCCTTCCAGAAATATCATACAGAACTATAGAAACGGGTCCTTTTAGTTCTTCGGAAAAACGAATGGTAACTGAACTGTTAAACGGATTCGGATAGACAACCGCTTGCAACGTATTATCTTCTGAAACGACGCCCTTGATAGAAATTGGAGGCTGGATAAACCCTTGTAGTCCCGTTATATTTTCAGTAGCATGTTGCCCAATAACGCTGGCCTGGCCTACGCTTTGTTGAACCACATAGGTTCCATCTTGAGTTGGCAAAGTGGTTGAACTTCCGTTTACACCAACGGTAGACCGTACGGTTTCTTGGGCAGCAAGGGAAAGACAAAGAAAAATACAAAGGATTGTGGAGCGTAGTTTTAGTACCATAAGTTATATTGTATTGGCCTGATTCTCAAATATAGAGGTAGGACAAGCCCCACACAATACGTATGCAATGTCTAAAACTACGTACCCCTACGTAGTGCTAAATATTCTGCAATAACTCTCTGTTTTCTTCTGCCCACATCAACAAGGCATCAGGCGCAGGATCTAGCCCTAGTTTGTCGATAATATTGGTACGGTGTTTTTGTACGGTTCGATAGGAGATTTGTATGATCTCTCCTATTTCTTTTGAAGATTTCCGTTGGGCCACCAAACGTAAGATGGTACGTTCAGACGGTGATAAAAAATTAATCTTTGCCATGGTTGGGGCCACTTGGTTTTCAAAAACCTGCTCAAACTTTTTGCTGAAATAGGAAACATTGTTCTGAATACTTTCAATACAATTTTGGATTTCTGAAAATGGTTCGTCTTTTAGGAGATACCCATCTATGTTCAGCTTTTTTGCCCGTATAATGAAGCCTTTTTCTTTATGTGAGGTTAGGATAATAAATTTGGTAGCTACTCCGTGCTGTTTGGCTTTGGTGATTACTTCAAAACCTGTAAGCAAGGGCATTTCAATATCCAGTACCGCCACATCGGGTGTTTCAGAAAGAATTTGTTCTAGCGCAACGGCACCATTATGTGCTTGAAGAAGCTGATGGTAGCCATTTTCAGAAAATTCTTGAACCAACCCTTTTAATAACATGGGATGGTCATCGGCAACTAAAATTTTTAGATTCTTGTTCATTTCTTCGGAATTGCAACTGTTATTTTGGTTCCCGCCTGCTTCGCACTTTGAATGGCCAAGGTACCTTTTAATATTTTTACACGCTCGGCCAAGGTTTTTAATCCCAAACTTCGCTGTAAAGTCGCATCAGCAACTTCAAATCCTACCCCATTATCTGAGACCGTTATCAAAATTTGGTTTTTCTGAACTTCCACTTCAACCTCTACAGCGGTAGCCTTAGCGTGTTTTAGGCTATTGGTTAAACACTCTTGAATTAACCGAAATACATTTAATGTTTCGTTCGCGTTAAAATAATCGTCGATCGGCATAGTAGTGACCGAAAAGAAAGTATCAGACTGCTCGTCTAAGTCGAACACCAATTGCTCAATACTTTCTGTTAAACCGAGTAACTTTAAATTGGCCGGATAAAGTCCTCTAGAGATCGCCCGAACTTCTTCCAAAACATTGTCTGCTAATAGTGCCACAGCGGTATCGCCATGTTGTTGTGTTGTCTTTTTTATAAGCGTTAATTGCTGCCCTACACTGTCGTGCAATTCTTTCGCGATATGGTTTCGTTCTTCTTCTTGTGAGGTAAGCAAATCTGAGGCAAAACGTTCTTGCATTTTTTGTTTTTGCTTGCTCTGGTACAAAAAATATAGTAACAATGACACCGTAAGCAACAAAACAATCGTATAAAACCACCAGGTTCTGTAAAAGAAATGTTGTGCATTAATGGCTAATTGCAGCGGTTCGCCGAGTTGGTTTCCTGAAAAATCCTCTCCCACTATTTCTAGGGTATAATTTCCCGGAGCCATATTGGGGAATGCCACAGATTGATCCTGTCGTAACGCAACCCACTCCCCTTGATTCAGTCTGTATTTAAAGGTATTATCTGAAATTGCCGTTGCGTGCGTAAGCGCATAGTCGAGTTCTAATTCCCTATGCTCTGCCAAAAGCACGATGGGTTCTTTATTGTTTAGCGCTAATTGGTTGAAGTTTTCTTCTAATTTGCGCGATTCCGGATTGTATTTTTTAACGCGCTGAAGTTTTAAGGTCGAAACGAGTGCTTCTGGATGAAGTTCGGAAGGATCAAATACGTTTAATCCCCGTAGGCTGCCTACCAAAAATGTACGCCCTATTTTTAAAGCACTATATCGATTAGCCTCGTTATGGCTCAAACCATTTGACACCGAAAACCGAGTATTCGATTTAGAAATTGTATCAAAAGCAACCACGCCGTTAAAAGTATTTATCCACCATACATTTTTATCGTAAATTATAGTACCTATCCCTATCTCTAAAGGATCTTGATATTTTTTATCCCAGTTGCCAGATTGTGGATCAAAAACTCCAACAATACCTTTTCTAGAACCCAATACAAATCCGATTCCGTGTACATAATCTACCATCAAGAAAAATGAATCGCCCAACACCTCCTTATCTTTATAAAGCTTCGTTTCTTGCGTATTGAAATTATAACTCAATATGCCTTTATTGGTGGCTCCCACCAGCTGCTGCCCATGTATTGCTATATCGAAAATATCTAGCGAATCTGTAGTGATAACTGGCTCATGCTGTTTTGTTCTGGTATTAAAACGCATCAGGTGATACCCCTTCGTGCCATAAACAAGAGTGGTGTCATTCAGTTTTTCGAGACAAATCACAGGAAAATGCCTAAAGGAAGTAGTTTGCCCCGTAGCCGGGTTTATCTCTAGGATATTTCCGCTGCTATTACTCCATAATGATGGTCCGATTTCAATAATATTCCGACTCGAATGGGGGATTATTTCACGGTTTGCTTCATACATCTCGAAAGGTGCCACAACGCCTGTTTCCAAATTAATGTCGTACCACCCATTCCTTTCGGTGGTTACCAGCACTTCGTTCGCATTTCGCTGAAAAAGGGCCCTGATACTATATTCTGAAAGGTAATTTTTAATGGTTTCAGAAGGAAATTTGAAATAATGCAATTCATTGGCTCCATTTCCAATCCACAATTCTTTCTTCACATCATCTGAAAAAAGCGTCATTGGGGTGGCCGAATCGAATATATTAGCCCTTGTTTTGCTTATATACCCATCATCAGACCAATAAGACAGGCTTACATCGGTTGCATTTGCCGTAGTGGTGATATCCCCTCCTTTAGCATCGTTGTAACAGCTCAGGTGTTCTCGTTTTAGCTTGCTGTTAGCTTGTTCAACCGGTTTCACGTCTAGATTGACGCGGTCTATATAATGCAACTGCTCATTGTGGGAAGGAAACACATAGTTTACGCCATCTTTTTTAAAATGTGCCTCCATAAAAAATTTGGCTTTCAGGCTTTCTCTTTTACGTATAAAATCTGTATCTGGAAATCTTTTCAGCAATGTGCCTTCCCAGTCAAAAAAGTGTATCGGAAAGTTGTCATCACTAATAAAAATTACGTCTTCAAAAGGAACTAGAAGCGTAGACGGATCTAAAAGGTATTTGTTCTTTCCACCCTCAAAACTGAATAAAGGGGCAACCGTTAAATCGTCTAACAATCTGCTGAAGGTAATTTTACGTCCTTTTTGATGGAGGATGTAATGATGCTCTTGATAGGGTATCACAAAAGACAACGCGTCTGCTATTTCATTGTCTTCAGCAAGACGAATACGCGTGATTTCAGTAGTAATTGGGTCAAGCAAGAAAAGTGCATGTCCCGAAGGCACCAACGTATGTACATACATCTTACCGTCTGCACGTTTTTGCAATTGCCCAACGCTTAATACCGACTCCTCATTGTCTGGGAAATAAATGTTGTGGAACGTAGCCCCATTAAAGCGCTGTAACCTATTTTTCTTTTCAGAATTTACTATAGCCCGTACGTCTAGAAGACTGCCCCCTATCCATAAAAAACCATCGTCATCATAGGCAAGAGCATCAATCTTATCGAGCTCGAGGCCTTCTTTTTTCGAAAAAACTTGATGGTACGTTTTCCCTTGTTGGGCAGCTGCCAACGAAGTAAAAAGCAGGACGGCCACATACAGATATAAAAACTCGGGGAAGCGGTACACTTGCAGTTCGTTCTATAGATTCAACGACAATATACTCAAAATTTTAGCTCCGTTTTTACCACTACATCAATAATTACGAGCCATTTATACAATGTACTGTTTCAATAAAATTATGTCTATTTTAGCAAGACCTATGGCCAAGATAAAAACTACATTTTTCTGTCAGAATTGCGGGGCACAATTTGCAAAGTGGCAAGGGCAATGTACCTCCTGTAAAGAATGGAATACCATTGCTGAAGAAATTATCCAAAAAACGACGTCTAATTCATATACAGATAGTGTCTCTAATGCTGGTAAACGCCAGCAACGGGTTTCAAAACCCATACGTATCGCAGATATTTCTTCTGAAAAAGAAGCTAGGCTCGATACAAAAAACAACGAATTGAACCGCGTCTTGGGCGGAGGTCTCGTTCCAGGAAGTCTCACGCTTTTGGGTGGTGAGCCCGGTATCGGAAAAAGTACCTTGATGTTGCAGGTTGCGCTTCAACTACCGTACAAAACCCTGTACGTTTCAGGAGAAGAAAGTGCTCAACAGATTAAAATGCGGGCCGCCCGAATTTATCCAGATGCCGAAAGTTGTTTTGTACTTACCGAAACCAAAACCCAACATATCTTTAAACACATCGCAGAAGTTGTTCCAGATATCGTGGTAATCGATTCGATACAAACCTTGCATACCGAGTATATTGAAAGCAGCGCAGGTAGCATCTCCCAAATTCGCGAATGCACTACAGAACTGATAAAATTTGCAAAAGAAACGGCAACTCCAGTAATCTTAATTGGTCACATCACTAAAGATGGAAATATCGCCGGACCAAAAATTCTAGAGCATATGGTCGATACCGTCTTACAATTTGAAGGCGATCGCAACCACATCTACCGAATTTTACGTGCTAACAAAAATCGTTTTGGAAGTACCAACGAGCTGGGGATTTACGAAATGCAAGGCAGTGGCCTACGCGAAGTGAGTAATCCTTCGGAAATATTAATCTCTAAAAACGAAGAAGATTTAAGTGGCACAGCTATTTCAGCAACACTTGAAGGAATGCGGCCGTTAATGATTGAAATACAAGCCCTGGTATCTACGGCAGTTTACGGGACACCCCAACGAAGTGCTACTGGTTATAATGCAAAACGCCTGAATATGATTTTGGCCGTGCTCGAAAAACGCGCTGGCTTTAAATTAGGTGCTAAAGATGTCTTTCTGAATATCACTGGCGGAATTACCGTAGACGACCCCGCCATAGACCTTGCGGTGGTCGCTGCCGTACTCTCGTCTAATATCGATATTGCCATAGACAAGCGTATGTGCTTTGCTGCGGAAATTGGATTGGCTGGAGAAGTACGTCCCGTTACACGGGTAGACCAACGCATTTTAGAAGCTGAAAAACTAGGTTTTGAAAGCATCGTGATTTCAAAATATTGTAAACTTCCGAAGGAAAAGTACGGCATCAGCATTATTAAAGTTGCCAAAGTACACGACGTTGTACAGCATCTTTTTGGATAGTTTTGGTATAATTTCTGCTACACATCAGGCCATGGAGAAACCAAACTTTCTTTATTTCAGCATCTTGCTCCTGCTCTTGGTGGGATGCGAACAAATTCAAAAAGCAACCGATGTAGTTACCAATCCTACGGCACGTGAACTCTACGATCGCAACTTCGAAAAAAACGATTCGGTGTTACTCTCATGGAAACAAGCATTCCAAAGCGCACAAAAAGACAGCACGATTGTGACCCTTCCTTATACGGAAACCGGGGTGTTCTCTGCTGAAAAATTTAATGTACACAGCTATAACATACAACTGCGCGAAGGTGAGCAATTGGTGGTCTCGTTAGCAAAACAACCCGATTCTACCCTCGTTTTTATTGAACTCTTCGAGAAATTGAAGGATTCGTCTAACACCTACAGATTACTGCAAGCGTCTGCACCCAATTCGAGTCAGCTTAACTACACCATCCAAAAACATGGTGATTATAAAGTCACTATGCAACCAGAAATTAATACCGATGCTCCTTTTCAACTAAAAATATATACCCAGCCTACCTACGGATTTCCGGTAAGCGGCGCCAACAATAAAAATGTACAAAGCTTTTGGGCAGCACCACGAGATGGTGGCAAACGCTCGCATGAAGGTATCGATATTTTTTCTGCTCGTGGAACACCACTCCTCGCTGTTACCGATGGCAGAATTTCTTCTACAGGAAATAGAGGTCTGGGCGGTAAACAAGTTTGGCTTAGGGATGGACTTTTTGGAAAAACAATTTACTATGCACATTTAGATAGTATTGCCGTGAGAGAGGGACAAAAAGTTGCTTTAGGAGATACCATCGGGTATGTGGGCAACACGGGCAATGCTGAAACCACAGAGCCGCATTTGCATTTTGGTATTTACAAAGGCAGCACAGGCCCTCTAGACCCGTATCCGTACATCAAAAAAACAGAGATTCCTGAAATAACCACCCAAAATAAAGTAACGCATGCCATTGTATCTAAAAATAAAACGGGCGTACACCAGGGTCCGTCTGCTGCATTAGACGAGTTGGCAATTCTTTCTAAAAATGACACCCTCTCGGTTCTGGGAGCGCACGGAACATGGTTTTACATACGGGCCCATGATAGTATCAAAGGATTTGTTTCCCAATCACAAGTGAGCGAGCTTCCTTCAAATTAACAAATCTTTGGGCGTATCGCATGTACGCAGCCTGTATCTTTAGATACCTAAACTGATGACATGTCGATATTCTCAAAAATCAAAGAAACCTTTTCTGTTTTGCGCGCTGTAGACGTGCAAGCTATTGCCAAACTATCCCAAAAAATTGATTTGGGCGAAGTAATGAAAACTGTGGGCGAGCTAGACGACCGGCAGATGGCTGGTCTCATGCGAATGCTAAAAACCAAAGCACGGAAAGGACAACACAAACTACCTCCCATAGATGGCGATTTTTATGATTTGAGCCTTAAACTGACCCCGCACCAACGGGAGATTCAGTTAAAGGTGCGACAGTTTATGGAAAAGGAAATCAAACCCATTGCCAACGATTTTTGGAATCGAGCCGAATTTCCCCACCATATCATCCCCAAAATGGCCGAACTGAATATCTGCGGAATGGCTTACAAAGGCTATGGCTGCCCAAACGAAACATTTCTAATGGAAGGCATCATGGCCATGGAACTGGCACGTGTTGACGTGTCTATTTCAACGTTTTTTGGCGTACATAGCGGACTCGCAATGGGGTCGATCTATCTCTGCGGAAGTGAAGCGCAAAAACAAGAATGGTTGCCAAAAATGCAACGCATGGAACTGATTGGAGCCTTTGGCCTTACCGAACCCAACGTAGGCTCTGCCGTAGCGGGAGGCATGGAAACTACGTGCTACAAAGACGGAGATGAATGGGTGCTGAACGGACAAAAAAAATGGATTGGAAATGCCACTTTTAGCGACGTGACAATTATTTGGGCACGAGAAAAAGAAACGCATGCCGTAAAAGGGTTTTTGGTCAGAAAGGGAAATCCGGGCTACCAAGCCGAGAAAATGAAAGACAAAATGGCGTTGCGTACCGTGCAAAATGCACTCATTACCCTAACCGACTGCCGCGTACCCGAGAGTGACCGCCTACAAAAATGTGATAAATTTAAAGATACCGCCAAAGTACTGAAGATGACCCGCGCCGCAGTGGCTTGGCAAGCGGTAGGATGCGCCAGGGGCGCCTACGAAAGTGCCTTAAAATACACCAAAAAAAGAGAGCAGTTCGGCCGGCCAATTGCGCGTTTTCAGCTTATCCAAAATCATTTGGTAGAGATGGTCGCCAATCTTACAGCCATGCAAACCTTGTGTTTTAGGCTTAGTGAAATGCAAGACCAAGGCATCATGACCGATGAGCATGCCTCACTAGCCAAAGTATTTTGCAGCATGCGCACCCGAGATGTGGTGAGCCGCGCTCGTGAAGTCATGGGCGGTAACGGTATTTTACTCGAACATGATGTGGCACGCTTTGTGGCCGATGCAGAGGCGATTTATAGCTACGAAGGCACCAAAGAAATCAACTCTTTAATCGTTGGGCGCGCCATTACCGGTTATAGCGCTTTTGTGAGTTAACAAATTAAACTAAGGCGCCGGATTGGGAATTTGTTGATGTACTTTTTCGATCTCGTTTAGCATTTCTTTGGAAAGCGTCACATTAATACTGCCTATATTTTCCTCTAATTGTGCGAGGGTGGTGGCTCCTATGATGTTAGAGGTCACAAAGGATCTGCTGTTTACAAATGCCAATGCTAACTGCGGAAGGCTTAGGTCGTACTTTTTGGCTATTTCAGCATATTTTTCAGTTGCTCGAAATGATAATTTACCACTGTAACGTGAATAGTTTGGAAACAAGGTCACCCGTGCGTTTTCTGGTTTGCGATTGTTCAGATACTTTCCTGAAAGCATTCCAAAAGCCAAGGGAGAATATGGAAGGTATCCTATGTTTTCCATCTGCAGTACTTCAGTTAATCCTACCTCATCCCGACGTTGCAACAAGTTGTATGCATTTTGTACAGAAACCATTTTGGTGGCTCCCTTTCGATGCGCTTCCATATAACGCATGACGCCATACGGGGTTTCATTGCTCAAACCAATATGCCGTATTTTACCTTGTTTTACAAAATCTTCTAACCGCGTCACTATTTCAGCTAAATTATCATCCCACTCAGCGTTGGGGGCATGATCATAATCTCGAACACCGAAAATATTTACGCTGCGTTCTGGCCAATGCAGTTGGTACAAATCGATATAATCTGTTTGTAGCCGCTTTAAACTTTTATGCAACGCATCGGTGAGCGAGGCTGCACTAAAATCTAATGGGTCTCGAATTTCTCTAAAAATTCCGCGGCCAGGGCCTGTGATTTTTGTGGCAAGCACCACTTTATCGCGATTGCCATTCTTGGCAAACCATTTGCCGATATATGCTTCGGTGAGCCCTTGGGTTTCCATCGTAAAAGGCACCGCATACATTTCGGCCGTATCAAAAAAATTCACTCCTTTATCGAGGGCTAAATCCATCTGATCGTGGGCTTCTTCTATGGTGTTTTGTCGCCCAAAAGTCATGGTGCCCAAGCAAATTTTACTGACTTTCAGGTTGGTATTTGGGAGGTTGGTGTATTTCATACAATTGTTTTACCCGCTATATCTTGAAGGTTTCTTCTAACTTAAATTTCGTTCAGCAATTTATTAATCTCGTCTAATTTCGGTGTTAACACCACTTCAATTCTACGATTTTTTGCCTTTCCTTCAGCCGTCGTATTGGGCGCAATGGGGGCATACTCCCCTCTTCCCGCAGCGGTAAGGTTCTCTTTGGGAATCTGTCCGTTTTCAGTTAAAATCCCCACAATGGCTGTGGCTCTTTTTGTTGAAAGATCCCAGTTATCTTTTAAGTTTCCGTTTCCACCGAAAGGCACATTATCTGTATGTCCTTCAATAAGCACTGCAATCTCCGGATTTTGGGCAAGCACAGTTCCCAATTGTTGTACCATGTTTCTACCTTGGGCATTTACAGACCAACTTCCACTGTCGAACAACAGCTTATTTTCCATAGAAACGTACACTTTTCCGTCGCGTTGCTCGATGGTCAATCCATTTCCTTCAAAATTGGTGAGTGCGGCAGAAATAGCATCTTTTAGTGCTTTCATCTTGGCATCTTTTGCGGCGATAATGCCTTCAAGTTCTTCTACCCGCGCCGATCTGTCTCTCAGTTTACGCTCTATTTGCTTCAGCCGTTCGGCTTCTTGCGCCAAGGCACGTTCCTTTTCTTCAAGCTGTTTCAGTAACTTTCGGTTTAACTCAAGGTTCTCGGTGAGCGCACCAGAACTGTTAGCTTCTAAAGCGTCATACGATTTTTGGAGACGCTCTAAATTACCCTGCGTAGCTGCCAAATCCATTTCTAATTGTGTTTTTTGTGCCTTCAATTGTGCAACTTCGTCACGTAGATTCGCGACTGTATATTTGTCGGCACTTGTTTCTGTACCATCCAAGCGTGCCATGAGTGCTTCATTTTCGGCACGGAGGGTTTCATTTTGATCTTTTAAATCTTCATAAACCTGCGATGAGACACAGCTTGCGAATAAGAGCGCACAAGAAAATAGGATAAGTAGGTTTTTCATAAAGTATGTGTTATTTAGGATATTTCTTCTGAAAGCACACTTCAGAATTCGAGCTCTACCAACAACGGACAATGATCGCTGTGGTGGGCGTTGGGTAATATAACGGCGCGACTTAGATTTTCTTGTAACGACTGTGCAACCATATTGTAATCGATACGCCAACCTTTATTATTAGCACGGGCGTTGGCACGGTAACTCCACCAGGTATAATGATGCGGCTCTTTGTTGAAATGGCGGAAACTGTCTATAAATCCGCTGTCTATAAAGTTGCCAATCCACTCGCGCTCTACCGGCAAGAATCCAGATACATTTTTGTTTCGCACGGGATCATGGATATCGATTGCCTGGTGACAAATATTATAATCGCCACAAATCACAAGATTCGGAATTTCTTTCTTTAGAGCATCTACATAGGCCTGAAAGGCTGCCATATAATCTAGTTTATGTTCCAAACGCGCAATGTTGGTGCCGCTGGGCAGGTAGAGACTCATTACAGATACTTCATCATAATCTACACGAATATTCCGACCTTCAAAATCCATCGATTCTATCCCTGTTCCGTATGCAACATGATTTGGTTCCTGTTTGCAAAAAATTGCGACACCGCTATAGCCTTTTTTCTGTGCGCTGAACCAATAATGGTACGGGTAGCCAGCCGCTTCAATTTCGGCCACATCAACTTGGCCTACCATGGCTTTGGTTTCTTGTATGCAGATTACATCGGGGTCTGCCTGTTGCAGCCATTCGGTAAAGCCTTTTCGCATGGCGGCCCGAATGCCATTTACATTGTATGAGATTATTTTCATAGGTATTGTTTTCTTCGGAAATTGAATACTACACGGTCAAAAGAAGTGTAGCCAAAATTAGTACGGAGTGATGCTTCACGCCGATAAAGTGCTAATTTAAATAGTATCGTATTTTTACAAGGCTACTTTACTGAAAGGTTTTCAAAAAACAATCAACAAATTCTAACTTTCAGCGTTACGTTTGTAGGCCTATGAACAAATTGTTGTGCTTCTTGCTATTTTGCACCGTTACCGTTGGAGTAGCGCAGGAGACAAATACAAACTACCGAACCAAAAAAGTGGCGGTTCGTGACACCATTCGGGTAGATACGGTGAGCATTAACCCTAGAAGGTTTGAATTGCTGGATGCATCAGGAAAAAAAATAGACAGTACTTCGTATACAATCGATTTTAAAACGGGGACGCTTCTTCTTTTAGAAAATTTCGACCCAACAGATTCTATTACCGTAAATTATTTAAAGTACCCTCAGTTTCTCACCCGCGATTATTTCACCTTCGACCCGAAACTGATCATAGAAAATACTGGGAGCATAGACCGATTGTATTCTTTAGAGCAGGGTACAGACACACGTACGTTTAAACCTTTTGACGGCTTGAACACTGTGGGAAGTATCTCTAGGGGCGTGACCATCGGAAATAACCAAAATGCTGTGGTGAATAGTGAACTGGACCTACAAATCACAGGAAAGTTGAGTGACAAGGTGTCGATACGGGCATCCATCCAAGACGCCAACATCCCGACGCAGCAAGGTGGTTATTCACAAAGTTTGGACGAATTTGACCAAATTTTTATAGAACTGTATAGCGACACCTGGAACATAAGGGCGGGCGATGTAGACCTGCAGAACAACAACAGTTATTTTGGGCGCTTTACCAAAAAGGTTCAGGGAATCGCCCTAGGAGGTACGATAAACCATGAAAGTGGCGCTAAAACAACGGCCTTTGCCTCTGGTGCCTTAGTGCGCGGTGTTTTTCAGCGAAGTCAGTTTACGGGACAAGAAGGAAATCAAGGGCCGTATAAGTTGGTGGGACCCAACGGAGAGCTGTTTATTCTGATCGTTTCAGGAAGTGAACGGGTGTATGTAAATGGTTTGTTGCTAGAACGTGGTGAAAATGCCGACTACGTCATCGATTACAATGCAGGCGAAATACGGTTTAACCCTACCTATCCTATAACCGCCAACATGCGAATTACCGTGGAGTATCAGTTTACAGACCGAAATTATACGCGATTTATTGGCTATGGAGGCGGAAATTATACCAGTGAAAAATTAGATCTCGGCGTATATGTGTATTCTGAAAATGACGCTAAAAACCAACCCCTTCAGCAAAACCTATCTGAAGAACAAGTAGCAATTTTACAGGCTGCAGGTGATGATATGGACGAAATGGTGGCACCTTCGGCTGTGGAAGATACGTTTTCAGAAAATAAAATATTGTACAAAAAAGAAATTGCCGCCAATGGAGATGAAATTTTTGTGTTTTCGAACGATCCAGAAGACCAACTTTTTAGTGTTCGATTTTCACTTGTACCTGAAAACCAAGGAAATTATGTAATCAGTACCCAAAGTGCCATCAGTCGTATTTTTGAATACGTGCCTCCTGTAGATGGCATTCCACAAGGGAATTACGAACCCATTATTCAATTAAATGCGCCTACGAAACTTCAGGTGGGCGGACTTAACGGTAGTTACCGCCCCACTGAAAGAACAATGGTAAATTTTGAAGTAGCTGGAAGCCAAAATGACCTAAACCTGTTTTCGAACCTTGATGACGGAGACAACGACGGATTTGCTGGAAGGTTGGATGCAAGACAAAATCTATTTACTACAGCAGATACCTTAAAAGTGGATGCGATTGGGGCTATCGATTATATAAACGAAGATTTCAGAACCATAGAAAGGCTATACAATATCGAATTTAACAGAGATTGGAACTTGTTGAATCCGATGGGCGACCAACGGTATTTGATTGGCGGATTTGAACTGAATTCCCCAGAATTGGGTACAGCTCAATATACATTTCAGAATTTAGATTTTTCTGAAAATTTCACGGGAACAAGAAATGTTTTGAACGGAAATTTACGGTTCAATAAATTACAGACCTATACCGCAGCTAGTATTTTGGACAGTGAAAGTGACAGTTTATCTTCCAATTTTAACCGATTGCACCAAACAGCAGTGTACTCCTTAAAAAACAGCTGGGTTGGTGGTAAAGTAGGTGCCGAAGACAACCAGGTACGGGAATTGAATAACGATAGCCTGAGCCCCGTGAGCCAACGCTTTTCAGAATTTGAAGTTTTTGCCGGGGTGGGAGATAGCACCAAGGTTTTTGTGGAAGGAGGATACAGACACCGTGTGACCGACAGCGTGCTTTTCAACAAATTATTAAAGGTAAATACCTCGAACACCTATTTTGTAAAATCGAAGTTGTTGAACACGGCAAATACCCAACTCTCTATATTTGCCAACTATCGGGAGCTGACGCCTTTCAACCGAAACACAGATTCGCTGGAAACAGAGAAATCATTGAACTCGCGCATTCTCTACAACCAAAATATCTTAAAAAATGGCATTCGTTTCAATACGGTTTTGGAAGCAAACAACGGAGTGCTTCCGCAGCAAGAATTTACCTATACCCAAGTAGAGCCAGGGCAGGGAATTTACACCTGGATAGATTATAACAACAACGGCATACAAGAATTGGACGAATTTGAAATTGCACAATTTCAAGACCAAGGAGACTACGTGCGTATTTTACTGCCCAACCGTGTGTTTATAAAGGTGCGCGAAAATAAATTTAGTCAGATTGTGACCTTAGACCCCAGCAATTGGAGCAATAAAACAGGTTTCTTAGCGATTTTGTCACAGTTTTACAATCAGACTTCTTATGTGCTCAACCGTAAAGTGCGGCGCGATAACGATGGTTTTAACCTCAATCCGTTTAGAGATGGCGATGAAGACCAGTTGGGGCTCAACCTCAACTTTAGGAACACCCTCTTCTTTAACCGCGGAAAGCAGAAATATACCACCAGTTATACGTATACGGCCACTTCGGGTAGTAACCTGTTGGCAGTTGGGTTACAAGAAAACCAATTGGTGAACCATCAGCTAAACTTTAACCATAAGTTTTGGGATTCGTGGCTGCTGAATCTACGCGGAGCGGTAGGCGGAAATGAAAGTACTTCTGAGAACTTTCCGAGCCGAAATTTTGAATTAGACAATTATGAAATAAATCCGAAACTTTCGTACTTATTCAACCGTTCTACCCGTTTTGATGTATTCTATCAGTTTATGGATGAAAAAAACATCTTGGGTGAGATGGAGCAATTACGCCAACAAAAACTAGGAACTTCTTTTTCATATACCGATGCCCAGAAAATATCGATTAATGGTGAGTTCAACTATATTAATAATGCTTTTGAGGGCAGTGCGTTTTCTCCTGTGGCGTATCAGATGTTAGAAGGATTACAACCGGGAACTAATTTTACATGGACGCTTTTGTTCCAAAAAAGGATTACGCAATATCTAGATGCGAACCTTTCCTACTTCGGAAGAAGTAGCGAAAACGCTAAGACCGTACATACCGGAAGTCTGCAACTGCGGGCCTATTTTTAAATATTCAAGTTAAAAACTTCAATAGCGGCACCTTTTTTGTATTTTAACCTGATACAAACTATAAAAACACTTACTCATGAAAATTTTAAACCTTGCAGCGGTATGCATCTTATTTGTCTTTACTGCCTGTTGTACGAGCAGCAAAACAACAAATGGCGCCGCAATGAATGAAAATACTATGGAAGCAAAACAAATGATGGAAAACGGATTTACCATGGGCACCATTGTAGCATCTACTGCTGAAGATGATTGTCCTTATGTAATTAAATCTCAAATAGACGATACCGAAGTACTATTCGACCCGATTAATCTTGAAGAAGGATTTATGAAAGACGACATGAAGGTCTGGTACAAATACAATCCGTTGCGTATGGCAAACCGTTGTCAGAAAGCGAATCCGGTAAGTCTGACTGAAATTAAAGAAATGAAGTAACCATATAATTACTCCAAATAAAAAGGGCTGCCCGTTGGGCAGCCCTTTTTTTAATTTGTATTCTAAAGTTGATTATTTAACAATCAACTTCTTAGAAACACCGTTCGTACTATTCCCTAAACGTACAATGTATACACCGCTAGCAGCGTATGACATGTCTAGGCCATACTTATAACCCTCTCCTTCATTATCAATTCCTGTACTCAAAAGCGTTTGCCCAAGTACATTGGTTACCGTAAGTGTTAACTTTTCGGTATACTCTTGCGTTGCCAAAGAGATATCAAAGAAATTATTTCCTTTATTCACGATTAACAAATCAGAGTCGGTCAATATATTATCAACTGTTCCTAAAGTACCATCATTGAAAACTTGCTTTGTGTCAATATCATTATCAATATTAGTATCGCCAGCAAGTCCAGTTCTCGTTTCAATTACGAAAGATCCCCCTGGTGCAGACATATCTACTGTTGCCGTGAAAGTATATTCAACAGAGGTGGTCCCAGCCAAAGGTCCAGCGATAACTTCATCGGCAATGCTAGTTCCATTTACCGTTAAGTTAATCGGGATGTCAGATTGAGAATCAGTTCCAAAGTTGAACACAATTACTGAAATTTCTTGAGCACTGCCTAACGCACCACTAGCTGGTTCTGTGATTGTAACAGCCCCTACATCATCTGTTGTAGAAGAGGCTATATCGAATACACCTACGTGATTTTTTCTTGACGGATTTGGAATCTCATTGATAAACCAAAAGGTTTTATCATCTATAGGATCGATATCGATTTTAGAATAATCTCCGTATCTCAGATTCGGTATGTTTGACGTACCTGCCTGGATAAGTGTTTCAGCAATAGTCATCGTTCCCAACGGGTCACCAGCAAACCGGCCTGTAAAGTAGGTACTAACACGCTCGCTGGTTGGGCTTGGGGTTGCAGGTCCTGCCATGGCAGAATATCCCATACCGATATTTCCTTGATTGTCCATCATAAGACTTCCCATCCAAGCATGTTTGCCATCTGGAGAGGTAAACGTACCTTCTTGATGCAATGCCCAAGGTTGTCCGTCACCAGCTTGTCTCAATTCAACCCAACGAATTCCAGCTAATTTTCCTGGTCCTCCATCAACATCAACTACCCAATTGAACAACGCTGAATTGTGTGTATCAAATTTTCTAAACTGCGCTTGATTCATAACCGTGGCTTGAATGGCATCGATTGTAGCACCTCCACCTGGCTGTGACAGATTAGCGAAGCTTCCACCGTCAAAAACTGCTAAGAAAGGAGTTAATGCAATCTCCGTAGCACTTGACACTACTGAGTTTGCTGGTGTTTCAAAATTAACGTCGATATTCCAATATTTAACATGATCACTGCTGATACTTGGATAAGCATCATCTTGCATATATACAACAGTAGCACCACCAAAAGCTGGCATATTACTGTCTGTAACATTTAATACCTGTGGACTAGAGAATCCACCTATCGGGTTCCCAAAACCTGGAAGGCTAAAAGCTTGAATACTCGCAGTAGCTTCACCGTTCAAGGCGTCTTCACGTTCGAGCGCCCAAATCTTGTTACCCCCTGCGTTGGCTGATAAATAGTATCCATCACTCCAAACAGAAAGTTTATTATAGTCATTCACATTCGGAATAGTATATACGTTCCAACCAGCAGTTTGTGGATCTGGACCGTCAGATACCGCAACTTGAACCGCCCCGCTAAAAAACAAGTATGACAACACCCAACGATCGGCATCAGAATCGTATGAGACAGTTAAATCACAACATCCTCCACCAGAAAAAATATTTGTAACTGCCAATTGCCCTGTGAGTGGTGCTCCTGTTTTATCGAAAATTCTAAATCCAGTGTTAAAAACACTCATCATATGATTTGGACCTACAGCCAATGCAGGATCTGTTGGAGATGAACCTGAAGCCGTAGCTTCAAATTCGAACAAAAGAGATCTTGTATTAATTTTCCCCTCTAATGGGTTGGGGTTAGCCGCTAATTGATCATCTTCCGTTTGCCTATCTTTTCCGATAATAATTTGAGCAGGACGAGATCTACTATCTTGCGCCTCTCTCTCAGATAAATCTGCAGGAACCAAGTTCGTTCTCGACTCTAAAGACGGCACATACATTTTAGGTGGCGTTTCACCTACAAAATCTGGTCCTTGCTGTGCATTTACAGAAAAACCAAACGCCATAATCATGGCGAGTAATGTTAATTTAACTTTCATTAGAATAGTTTTTTTAGGTTAATTCTTAATAAGACGTTAAAATTACGAAAACTTCCGTTCTTATGAAAAGAAAAACCCGCTAAATATAAGCGGGTTAGTCTACTAATTTGGTATGTTATGAAGCCAAGCTTCGTACGAAATGCTCTTTTTAAGCCGCGCTGCTATTTCAGTTATTGGAATGCGTTCTTGGTTCATGGTGTCGCGATCTCGAATCGTTACCGTTTGGTCTTCTTTGGTTTGGTGGTCTACCGTAATACAAAAAGGGGTTCCTGCGGCGTCTTGTCTTCGGTATCTTCTACCTACCGCATCCTTCTCATCATACGCTACGTTATATTCCCATTTAAGGGAGGCCACGATTTCTTCAGCAATCTCTGGGAGTCCGTCGCGCTTAATCAACGGTAAGATGGCCGCCTTTACCGGCGCCAAGATAGATGGCAACTTTAACACCACTCTACTGCTACCGTCTTCTAAAGTTTCATCTTGCAGTGAATTACTCAATACTGCTAAAAACATTCTGTCTAGTCCGATAGAAGTTTCAACCACGTAGGGGGTGTAATTTTTATTCAGTTCAGGATCGAAAAACTGTAATTTTTTTCCACTAAATTCTTCGTGTGCCTTTAAGTCGAAATCGGTACGGGAATGTATCCCTTCCAATTCTTTAAATCCGAAAGGAAAGTTGAATTCGATATCTGCTGCTGCATTGGCGTAGTGGGCTAGTTTCTCATGGTCGTGGAAACGATAGTTCTCTTGGCCCATTCCTAATGAAAGGTGCCATTGCAAACGAGTTTCTTTCCAGTAGTTGTACCACTTCATCTCGTCACCCGGACGTACAAAAAATTGCATTTCCATTTGCTCGAATTCACGCATTCTAAAGATAAATTGGCGGGCTACGATTTCGTTTCTGAAAGCTTTTCCTGTTTGGGCAATTCCAAAAGGAATCTTCATACGTCCTGTTTTCTGCACATTCAGAAAATTCACGAAAATCCCCTGTGCCGTTTCTGGTCGTAGGTACAAATCGGTTGCACTTTCTGCCGAGGCTCCCAACTTGGTTCCAAACATGAGGTTGAATTGCTTTACATCGGTCCAATTTCGAGAGCCTGTGTCTGGATCGGCGATTTCCAATTCTTCAATGAGCGCTTTTACATCTGCTAAATCTTCGGCTTCTAACGAACGTGCCATACGGCCTAAAATCTCTTTTTGCTGCTCACGGTACCGCACTACCCTTGGGTGGGTAGCTACAAACTGTGCCTCGTCAAAAGCATCACCAAAACGCTTTTTCGCCTTTGCGATTTCCTTCTGGGCCTTTTGCTCTAATTTTTCAGCATAATCTTCAATCAACACATCGGCACGATACCGCTTTTTTGAATCTTTATTGTCGATAAGCGGATCGTTAAAAGCATCTACGTGTCCTGAAGCTTTCCAAGTGGTTGGGTGCATGAGGATAGCCGCGTCTATACCCACGATATTTTGGTGCATATACACCATACTTCGCCACCAATACTCGCGTATGTTCTTTTTTAATTCTACTCCGTTCTGCGCGTAGTCGTAAACAGCACTAAGGCCGTCGTAAATTTCGCTAGAACCAAATATGTAGCCGTACTCCTTTGCGTGCGATACTACCTTTTTGAATTGATCATCGTTTGCCATGGCGCAAAAATAGAAAATTTTGTATGGGCGTACCTAACAGTTTGTGGTTTTTAAACAAAGAAAAACCTGCTCAGAAATTCCGCACAGGTTTTAGCTATATTATATTTATTTGTTTGCCTATTTTAGAATCATTGTGGTGGTTGCAATCTGGTTGCCCCCATCAAATACATTTATGACGTAACGGCCTTCAATCAGGTCATCTTCCTTAGCATCTACCATCGCACAAACATCTAATTCTTCGTTTTCGTAAAACACATTTACAGACTTGCTATAATTGAGCACGCCATTTTCAAAATTGAGAATTGCTTTATCTCCCAACACATTGTTTTTTGGGTTCAGCACTTGCACATAGAACGTTCTGTCTCCAGCTTCTGCAATTGCGTTTGGTGCTAGTTGGAAACAAGCTCGGATTTTATCGGCGCGACTGCTGCGTCTCGTATCTACAACTTTACCACTATTTCGTACAATTACGGCTTCCCCACGCAAGTCGGTAGCACGCACGGTAGATCCTTTGGCAACGGTTTCAGACAAAGCTTGGTTTTCCATATTTACAGAATCTACTACTTTAATAGTCTCATTTAGAACGGTATTGGTACTGTCCCGCTCAACCACAAGCCTATTGTTGGCAGCAATCAAGCTGTCGGCCTTTCGGAACAACGCAATACGCTCGTTTTTCAATCTACCAATCTCTACTTTATAACGTTGAATCAATCCTACGTTGGCTTCAGCATCTTTTACAGAATCGAGTAATATTTCAATACGCTCCCGCGCAGCGAGTAGTTCGTTATCTTTCAGTTCGTTGTCCTGAATTACCTCCTCGTAGTTCGCAATAAGCTCTTCAAGTTCATTTTCAATTTCAATCTTTTGTTGCTCTAAGTCGGATACCGTACTTTTACTATCGTTGTAGAGTATTACCGTGTATACGGCCAATGAAATAAGAAGCACAGAAAGCACTCCTATCAGCACTTTAAACTTGGCACTATTATTTTCGGTAGTCATATCTAAGTTTACTTTGGGTTTAGCTGGCTAAATTACTAAGCAAAGGCATCCATCTTGTTTATGAAATGATAAAAAAAATTAAAAAATGTTAAATATCTTGTTTCCAAAACTTTGCCACGGTTGCAAGAACAAGCTTTTAAAAGGCGAAGAAGTATTGTGTGGCGCCTGTAGGCACGACCTCCCGCTACAATGTCACCATAGAAACAACGACACAGCAATGCAGGCTATTTTTAACGGGCGTATCCCTGTGAGCCATGCTACTGCCTTACTACAATTTCACAAAAAAGGGATTACGCAGCAATTATTACACGATTTAAAGTATCGAAAACAAGAACAGATTAGTTTTTTCTTCGGAAAATGGCTGGGTGATGAATTAGCAGAAATAGCCGCATATAACGAAATTGATTTGGTAATCCCAGTGCCGATACATCGAAAAAAACGACGACAACGGGGATATAACCAGGTGACTGGTTTTGGTGTCGAAATTGCCAAAGCACTCGACATTCCTTTTGCTGAAAACGTCTTATTGAAAAAATCTGCAACCAAATCGCAAGTATTCAAACAGCGCTTTACACGTTTTACAGATGCCGAAGTTTTTGAAGTAGCGAACAACCACTTCATACAAGGCAAACACATTCTCATTGTAGATGACATTGTTACAACCGGGGCCACTTTAGAAACTTGTGGCAATCATCTTTTAGCACATGGGGCAGCACAAATTAGTCTGGCCACCATGGCGATTACATTATAAAACGGGGAAAGCAGATATCCCATCAAAAAACTTGTTATTTTTGTTCCCTTGAAACAATTCGCTGCATATTTATATACATACAAGCATAGAGTCTTGAGTTTGCTCATTCTATGCCTGTTTTCACTTTCATTTGTAGATTGTGCAAAACGTGGAAGACCTTCTGGCGGAAAAAGGGATTCGTTACCGCCAGTCATTGTGAAAAGTACCCCGGAGAATTTCAGCACTAACTTTGAAGGCAATGAAATTAGAATCTTTTTTGACGAATACATTAAATTGGTCGACATACAAAAAAACTTGGTGGTTTCTCCTCCGCTCGAGTACCAGCCCATTATCACGCCGCTCACAACCAGCAAACAATTACGTATTAAAATACAGGATACCCTACGCGAGAATACAACCTATTCGTTTAACTTCGGAAAAAGTATTGTAGATAATAATGAGAGTAATGAATTTCCGTATTACAAATATGTTTTTTCTACCGGAAGCTATATAGACAGTCTCACCTTGTCGGGAAAAATAAACGATGCGCTTTTGCCCAAAGCCGAAAACCCTGTGAGTGTTTTGCTCTACGAATACAACGAACGTTTTTCAGACTCGATAGTATTTAAAGAAAAACCGAGCTACATTACCGTAACCCAAGATAGTAGCAACACCTTCCAATTTACGAATCTAAAAGAAGGGAAGTATCTATTGCTTGCGCTGAAAGAAACTAATAACGATTATATTTTTCAACCAAAAAACGATAAAATCGGATTTGTACGCGATACGGTTTCATTGCCTACAGATTCAACATATAGTTTGAAGCTGTTCAAGGAAATTGCCGACTATAAAATTGCACGGCCTACCCATATGAGTAAAAATGAAATACAGTTCGGGTTTGACGGTAATGGCGATAGTCTCGAAATTTCGCCCATTTCCGAAGTACCCGCAGATTACAATGCCAATATATATCGCGATTTCGAAAGAGACACCTTACATTATTGGTTCCGTCCGGCTTTTGATAGCGAAGTAACAGATTCACTACTTTTTAAAGTCACAAATAGAGCAACCATAGATACCGTAGAGGTACGCCTAAAAAACCTGTTTGCAGACTCGTTAAAAGTGACGGTGGCATCTCAATCTACCCTGACACCTAAAGACACCTTTAAATTACAGGCAAACACTCCCATAGAAGCGATTTCCGCAGAGAGAATCAAGATTATCGACAAAGACTCTGTTGAAGTGCCCCACACTTTTACGCTAGATAAAAAATACAACAGGGCGAATATCGTTTTTGAAAAGAAATTTGAACAATCATACAACATCCAAGTATTGCCAGATGCCATTACCGACTTTTTTGGAGCTACCAATGACACCCTTCGGCTAAAAGCACGTACGAAGGCAGCAGACGACTATGGTGAAATTAACCTCACCCTCACGAATGCAGATCAGTTTCCGTTAATCGTACAATTGGTGAATGAAAAATACAACGTCATCCAAAGCGTCTCTATCGATGAAAATATACCCGTTCGGTTTCAGTATATAGACCCCGGGTTGTACTACATACGTGTGATTTTTGATACCAACCAAAATGGCACATGGGATCCTGGAAATTATCTACGCAACGAACAACCTGAAGAAATTAAATACTATCCGGCCAGGCTTGAGGTAAATGGCAATTGGGACTTACGGGAGACGTTTAATTTAGAGTAAAGCCGTCCCTATCGTTTAAAAATTGTAGGTGTTTGCGATGGGTAGCAATATGTTCTTTTGAAAGCGTCACAGTTTCAATAAATTCATTTTCAAGGTCTTTTTTGCTAGAAATCTGTGCTCCCAACACATCATACGCAGCACTATGCCCCACATATTCATGGTCATTTCCGTCTAAGCCTACTCTATTAATGCCCACGCAATAACTCATGTTTTCGATGGCGCGCGCCTTTAGCAATGCGTCCCAAGCTGCCACACGTTTTTTGGGCCAATTGGCTACGTACAATAGCAGATCATAGTCTTCTGTATTGCGAGCCCATACCGGAAAACGTAGGTCGTAACAAACCAGTGGGCAAATGCGCCAACCTTTGTATGTTACGATTAGGCGTTTGTCGCCCGCCGAGTATGTTTTGTGTTCGCCCGCCAAGGTGAACGTATGTTTTTTGTCGTATGCCCCTAGCAATCCTTCGGGTGAAACAAACAACAATCGGTTATAGTAATTTCCGTTTTCTTCAACAATGACGCTTCCGGTAATGGCACAGTCTTTTTCTAAAGACAACCTTTGCATCCATTTTAGTGTGTCAACCCCGTTAGGCTCTGCGAGTGCGGCAGCATTCATTGTAAAGCCGGTGGTAAACATTTCAGGAAGCACAATCAGATCGGTTTTAGCAGTAAGGCTTTTAATTTTCTCTTCAAACATAGTTCGGTTAGCAGCTGCGTCTTCCCAATGAAGTTCTGTCTGTATGAGTGTTACTTTTAAATTTTCAGGTTGCGACATGTTCTCGAGGCTTATTCTAAAATTTCGATGACTTTTGAAGCACCCTGCATCTTGGCATGGTCTAAAGCTGAATTGCCACGGTCATCTTTTACACTTTTATCGGCTCCATGCTCTAGCAACATTTCTATTATTTCTAAATGATTAAACGTGGCTGCAAAGATAAGTGCGGTAGCACCGTTGTAATTGGTCATATTTACATCGGCATCATGTTCAAGCAATAACTTCGCAATGGCATCAAACCCTTTAAAGCAAACCCCCATAAGGGCTGTATTCCCACTTGCGTCTTGTTCGTTAATGTTTTGCGGATGTTTGAGTATTTCTTTTGCAATGGCTTCATGACCATAATAGGTTGCCAACAAAAGCGGTGTACTTCCGCGTGTATCCTTTTCAGAAACCCACGAAGGATGTTCCTTTAACAATTGCGAAACCGTAGGTTGATCTCCATTTCGAATGGCATCGAATAATACTGAAATTTCCATAGGTATTAAGTTGTGATAAATATAAAAAACAAAGCAACACCATGAGTGTTGCTTTGCATGATTTTAACGGCTATTTATAAAGCAATTATGCCAAATCGAATCGGTCTAAGTTCATTACTTTGTTCCAAGCGCTTACAAAATCGTTTACAAACTTCTCTTTTGAATCTTCACAGGCATATACCTCTGCAATGGCTCTCAATTCTGAATTTGAACCAAAAATCAAATCGGCTCTGGTTCCTGTCCATTCAATTTCCCCGGTCCTTCTGTCGCGCCCAGCAAACACGCGGTCGTCGTCTGACGTTGCTTTCCACGTTGTACTAAGCTCAAGCAAGTTTGTGAAGAAATCGTTTGTGAGTGCTCCTTTTCGATCGGTGAATACACCATAGCTCGAACCGTCGTAATTTGCATCTAAAACGCGCATTCCCCCTACCAAAACGGTCATTTCTGGAGCAGTAAGGGTAAGCAAGTTTGCTTTGTCTACCAATAATTGTTCTGCTGAAATTTTCTGGTTTGGTTTTAGGTAATTTCTAAAACCATCTGCCACAGGTTCTAAGTGTGCAAACGAATCTACATCAGTCTGTTCTTGTGATGCATCTGCCCGGCCGGGTGTAAAAGGAACCGAAATCGTGTGTCCCGCATTTTTAGCGGCCTGTTCTACCCCTGCGCAACCTGCCAAGACTATAATATCTGCAAGGGATACTTTTTTATCCCCCGACTGTGCATTGTTGAAGTTATTCTGAATTTTTTCCAATGCGGCTATCACATCCATCACATTTTTATTCACTTCCCAGTCTTTCTGTGGGGCTAAGCGAATTCGTGCTCCGTTAGCACCACCGCGCATGTCAGAATTACGGTAGGTCGATGCAGATGCCCAAGCTGTAGCAACCAACTGCGATACTGATAATCCAGCATCTAAAATGGTTTTCTTAAGAGCAGTAATATCCTCATCATTTATAAGGGTATAATCTACTTCAGGAATTGGGTCTTGCCATAACAATTCCTCTTGCGGCACTTCTGGCCCCAAATAACGTGAAGTAGGCCCCATATCTCGATGGGTTAATTTGTACCAAGCGCGAGCGAAGGCATCTTCAAATGCGGCATGGTCTTTGTGGAATTTCTTTGAAATCTCTAAATATATTGGATCCATCTTTAGTGCGATATCTGCTGTAGACATCATCAAATCCTGTGTTTTTGATGCATCGTGTGCCATAGGCGCCTTTCTTGCGTTAGAGGCATCGGTTGGTCTCCATTGGTGGGCTCCCGCAGGGCTTTTAGTTAGTTCCCATTCATAGTTTAACAACACGTCAAAGTAATCATGGTCCCATCTATTCGGGTGTGGGGTCCAGGCACCTTCAAGTCCGCTTGTTATGGTATCGTCACCGCGTCCAGTCCCCATGGTGTTGATCCACCCCTGACTTTGATGTTCTATGGCTGCACCTTCTGGCTCTATGCCAACATATTTTTCTGCGTCTCCTGCTCCGTGGGCTTTTCCGAAGGTATGGCCACCCGCTACAAGCGCAACGGTTTCTTCATCATTCATTGCCATACGCCCAAAAGTTTCTCTAATGTCATGAGCAGACCCCAGCGGATCTGGTTTTCCGTTTGGTCCTTCAGGGTTTACATAAATAAGTCCCATATGAGCTGCGGCAAGTGGTTTTTCTAACTGACCTTCTTCGTATCGGGCTTCATTTGCCATCCATTCAGATTCTGAACCCCAGTAAATATCTTGTTCAGGTTCCCACACATCTTCACGACCACCCGCAAATCCGAAGGTTTTTCCACCCATCGATTCGATGGCTACATTTCCTGCGAGAATCATTAAATCTGCCCAAGAGATTTTTTTACCGTATTTCTTTTTAATGGGCCACAATAGCAAGCGTGCTTTATCTAGGTTCCCATTATCTGGCCAACTATTTAAAGGAGCAAATCGTTGGTTCCCTGTATTACCGCCTCCACGGCCGTCGGTTACTCGGTAGGTTCCGGCACTGTGCCAAGCCATTCTGATAAATAACCCTCCATAATGACCAAAATCTGCTGGCCACCAATCTTGTGAATCTGTCATGAGGTGTGTAAGGTCTTTTTTAAGGGCCTCTAAGTCGAGACTCTTAAACTCCTTCGCGTAATCGAATTTAGAACCCATCGGGTTCGATTTTTCAGTATGTTGCCTTAACACATTTAGGTTTAATCTATTTGGCCACCATTTCTGGTTGGTTGTTCCGCCACCGGCGGTTTGATTTTGAATACCTCCAAAGTACGGGCACTTACTTGCATCACCATCATTTATTTCCCAAGCTTCTCCTTTATGACTCATAATATTAAATTTTATAGTATTGGACTTCTATTTTTATCAATTTGTAATTGCCCTTAAAGATACCAATAAAACCACTTAGAAGTGAGCAGTCTTATTGGATGTATTAATTTTATAATTGCTAAAATTGATAGTTCGTTTATTCTAAAATAATTTTACTTGATACTGCATAATATTTTTGCTGCGCTTTTTAAAGTCTCATCAGTTTTGGCAAAACAGACACGAAGTTGTTTAAAGTCTTCATTATTGGCGTTAAATACCGAAGTTGGGATTGTTGCAATACCTTCATTTTTAGTTAATCTCTTAGCAAATAACACGTCATTTTCATCTGTAATTTCTGAATAATCTAACAACTGAAAATAGGTGCCTTTTGAAGGAATCAATTTGAAACGTGAATCTTTCAGCAGCCCGTTAAAAAAATCCCTCTTTTTTTGATAAAAGCCTGCTAGATCAAGATAGTGCGATGGCTCCTGAAGATAGGTAGCCAATGCTTTTTGAATGGGATGGTTTACACAAAATACCACATATTGGTGTATCTTTTTAAACTCATCCATCAACAATTTAGGGGCCGCACAATAGCCCATTTTCCATCCAGTGTTATGAAAGGTTTTACCAAAAGAGGCTGTAATAAAAGTACGCTGTCGCAATGCTTCAAATCGTGCCGCACTCTGGTGTATTTCTCCATCAAAAATGATGTGTTCGTACACCTCATCACTGATTACCAAAAGATTGTTTGTTTCGGCAATCGATTGTAGTGATAGCATATCTTCTTCCGTAAAGAGCATACCACTTGGGTTGTGCGGACTGTTTACAATAATCATTTTGGTCTTGCCAGTTATTTTTGAGCGAACGAGATCCCAATCTGGTTGATAGGTGGGCGCTTGCAATTGAATTGACACGGTTTTCCCTCCAAACAGCTGCACTGCAGGCGCATAGCAATCGTATGCAGGTGTGAATATCACTACTTCATCTCCAACTTGTATGGTGGCTGCAATCGCTGTGAAAATAGCTTGGGTCGCACCGGCTGTGATTACAATTTCTGTCTCTGGCTGATAAGCATGCTGATGGAGCCGATGTATATTTTCTGAAATTTGCTCCCGTAACCCGAAATCGCCTGGCATAGGCGCATATTGGTTATACCCCTCTTTCATGGCTTGCGAAACCAAGTTTATAAGAATGGAGTCACTTTCAAAATTGGGGAACCCTTGTGATAGATTAATAGCGTCTGTTTCAGCAGCTAATTTGCTCATCACGCTAAAAATTGAATTTGAAATATTTGGTAATTTACTTGTTATCATAAAATCTATAAATATTCGTTGTAACAGTCTAATCCAGAAGAGTCTGGACGAAAAATTTAGTATATGGCAGCAAATTAGTATCTTGCGCCTCCCAAACCTACTTAAATTAATGAAGAAACTACTTCTTTTCTTCTTTGCGATATGTTCGCAGTTGTGCACACTTGGCATTTTTGCCCAACAGGATAGTGCAAGTGATGCTACACGCCTGAAATTTAAACAACTTGTAGATTCTTCTGAAACTTACTACAATTTGGGTAATTATAAAAAGTCGATGGAGGTAAATGTTCAAATCCTGAATACGGCCTTCGAGATAGATGATCCAGCACTCATACACAAAGGGTATAGATTTTTAGGATACGATTTCATGGCGCTAGACAATATGGAAATGGCGAAAACAAATTTCGTGAAATCGGAACGCTACGCGATGGAATCTAAAAATGACACCGCCATTGCGATTACCTATATGGATTTGGCCAATCTGTATTCTTATGAAGAGAACGGCTATAAGCGGGCAATGCGATATCATAAAAAATCGATTGAAAAGTTTAAAAAAATCAACGATTCCTTAAGTTTAGCTAAAGCCTACTATAATACGGTAATTACAGCTTTTGATGCAGAAAAATACAAGGATGGGCTCTTTTATTTGATAAAGGCAGATCAATTCAGAAAAAAAGTAAACAGCTTGTCGTACGAAGCGGGCATTGAGAACTTGTTTGGCACATTTTATACATACAAGAAGGAATATGATAAAGCCGAAAAAGCTTATACCAAAGCCATAGTAATTGGAGAAAAAGAGGCACTCTCTTCTGAACTTGAGGTTGCCTATTTAGGCTATAGTGATGTGCTCTTCGCCAAGGATGAGTATGTAGCGGCATTTGAAGCTCGAAAAAAATACGAAGAATACCTTATTGCCAACCGCGATATTGAAAAATCGGCTGCAACCAACAATCTCACTTCAAAATTCCAAATTGCAGAATACCAAAAAACCGTAGAAGCTGCCCAACAAAAAAATGAATTGCAGGCCGAACTCATGAAAACCAAGAGCAGAACCAACAAATTTCTATGGATTTTTTCGGCCCTCGGACTCTTCTTTACGGTGTATTTATTTTATGCCTACAGACGGCGCAAACGACTTGTACGCGAGTTACAGCTAAAAAACAAGGAATACCTACGTGCCAAACAGGAAAGTGACAAATTGGCCAAAGCAAAAGCTAAATTCTTTTCTACCGTGAGCCATGAATTAAGAACGCCTCTTTATGGAGTGATTGGCCTGAGCACCATTTTAATGGAGAACAAGGAATTAAAAAAGCACGAAAAAGATTTAAAATCTTTAAAATTTTCGGCAGATTACCTTTTAGCGCTCATCAACGATGTGCTTCAAATGAATAAAATTGACAATCAGGCGTACACCGATGATGCAAGTGCTTTCAATTTAAGGGAACTTATAAATACGATCGTCTCATCTTTCGAGTACATGCGGTTACAACATAGAAATGATATTATTGTTTCTATAGACCCAGAAATACCAATATTGTTAAAAGGAAGTTCGGTTCGTTTATCGCAAGTGCTGATGAATTTAATAGGAAACGCTTGTAAATTCACTGAAAATGGAAGTATTTATGTAGATGCAAAGATTGTAAATGCTAGCGAACAGACCGCCTTAATTAAGTTTGTGGTTCGTGATACGGGGGTAGGGATTGCCAAAAACAAGTTAGAAAGTATTTTTAACGAATTTTCGCAAATTGAAACTGCAACCCAAAATTATCAAGGTACAGGCTTGGGACTTCCCATCGTAAAAAAATTATTAGATCAGTCTAATTCAGAAATTAGCGTAGTTAGTGAGCCGGGTAAAGGCAGTACTTTTTCTTTTAATCTATTGTTTGACGTATTGCAACAAACTTCGCAACAGGAGATTGCTCCTATGATAGATACCAATCTTTTAGATGCTAAAAAAATATTGATTGTTGAAGACAACAGGATCAATCAGACAGTCACAAAGAAAATTCTAGAAAAGGAAGGTGTAATTTGCGAAATTGCTGAAAATGGCGAGGTCGCTGTTGATATGGTTCAAAAAAACGATTACGAGCTAATCTTAATGGATATTAATATGCCTGTAAAAAATGGTATTGACGCCACAAAAGAGATTCGAACATTCAATAAGCACATCCCAATTATTGCGCTTACTGCGGTAGAAGTAGATGAGATTCGCTATCGTATTTTCGATTGCGGGATGAATGATATTATTGTAAAACCGTACGATGTTACCAAATTTAGACAGACCATTGCAAAGAATTTAGCGGGTACTGTAGTTGCTGACAAAACACTTAAAGCTATTTAAATTCTTTAAAAAAAGGATACGAGTTAATATATCCTACCACATCGTCTACACATTTGGTCAAATTCTTTTTTATTTCGCCTTCCCAAAAACGGAATACAGTAAACCCCAAATCTGTAAGCTGCTGATTTACTTGCGCATCTTTCTGCATGTTGCGTTCAATCTTCGGAATCCAAAATTCGCGGTTTGTCTTTAAGCGTTTCTTAGTGACATCCCAATTGTATCCGTGCCAGAATTCTCCATCAATAAAAATAGCCAAGTTGTATTTCTGTATGGAAATATCTGGGGTGCCAGGTAATTTCATATTGTTTACACGATATCGAACTCCTTTTGCCCAAAGTGCTCTTCGGAAAAGCAGCTCTGGCTTGGTATTTTTGGAGCGAATCTTACCCATGATGCTCGACCGCTTTTTGGTGGTATAAAACCCGGCAGACTCCTCGAAACGTGGCACTTTAATATTTCCGTGTTTGTCGTATTCAATCACGTTATTAAAATACGAAATCCCAGCCTTCAAAAAAGACTGGGATTCTTAAAATCTTGTTATTTATGGTTATCCCTTTAGCGAAGCAGCCAAATATTCCCTATTCATTCGGGCTATATTCTCTAATGAAATCCCTTTCGGGCATTCTACTTCACAAGCACCGGTATTTGTACAATTTCCGAAGCCTTCCTTGTCCATCTGTTCTACCATGTTAAGCACACGAGTTGCAGCTTCCACTTCACCTTGGGGTAATAAGGCATATTGGCTCACCTTCGCTGAAGTAAACAGCATAGCACTGGCATTTTTACAGGCCGCTACACAGGCTCCACAACCAATACAAGTGGCCGCATAAAACGCATCGTCTGCATTTTCCTTTTCAACTGGGATGGCATTGGCGTCGATTGTATTTCCTGAAGTATTCACTGAAATATACCCACCTGCCTGCTGGATACGATCAAATGAACTCCGGTCTACCATTAAGTCTTTAATCACTGGAAACGCAGTTGCTCTAAATGGTTCAATAACTATGGTATCACCGTCATTAAACATACGCATGTGCAATTGGCAGGTTGTCACCAAACGATCGGGACCGTGGGGCTCACCATTGATTTGCAAGGAACAACTTCCGCAGATACCTTCTCTACAGTCATGATCGAAAACTACAGGTTCTTCTCCTTTATTGATCAAGTCTTCGTTTAACACGTCTAGCATTTCTAAGAACGACATATCCTCTTCTACACCATCAATTGGGTAGGTCACCATTTGTCCTTTTGCTTGTGCGTTTTGTTGTCTCCAGATTTTAAGTGTAAGCTTCATAACTAGTTCTTATGTTATTGAGTTATTGAGTTAATGTGTTACCCGACTGAGAGCAATTAAAATTCTAACCCTTACTCCTTTTCAGATACTTAATATATCCATTTAATATTTTTAATGTTTTATCGTGTCTTGCTCGTAATTCATTTAATATTTCTTTTGAAATATAATCTTCATCTAGAGCAATTAAGCCGTGATCTAGTGTCTCGTTGAGAGACCCTCTTGCCATTCTGCAAAATTGAATATTCTCTTGAAAATGAAATCTACCAAACCCTTCAGCAATATTATTTCCTACTGAACGGGATGAACGTCTAATTTGAGAAGTCAAACTGAATTTTTCGTCTTTTGGAAACCTAGGGATTAAATAATCTTTTACAAAATTTCTAAGAGCTCTCGCCTCTTTCCAACAAGCCAATTCTTCAAAAGTCTCAAAACTTGCCATTCCATATTAACTTAATAACCTAGTAACCAAGCAATCTGGCAACTAGACAACTCTATTTATAACTTCTCGTTTTCAATTCAATATTTTCAAAAATCAACTCTTCTTTATGCAACACAGCATCTTTCGGTTCTCCTTTGTACTCCCAGGCAGCTACATATTTAAAGTTCTCATCATCGCGTAAGGCTTCTCCCTTTTGCTCACCACTCTCTTCTACACTTTCTTCGCGGTAGTGCCCTCCAGCCGATTCATTTCTGTGCAATGCATCCTTGGCAAATAACTCTCCCAATTCTAAGAAATCGGCCACACGTCCGGCCTTTTCGAGTTCTTGGTTAAGCCCATCTGCCGTTCCTGGAATTTTCACATCGGCCCAAAATTCTTTGCGCAATTCAGCAATCTCGGTGATTGCCTCTTGTAAATCTTTTGCATTACGAGACATTCCACATTTGTTCCACATAATCTTTCCAAGTTTCTTGTGGAAATAGTCTACCGAATGCTTTCCAGAACCGCTCATCAATTTATGGATACGGTCTCTAACGTCTTTTTCAACCGCTTCAAATTCTTTCGTGTCTGTAGGTATTGGACCCGTTCTAATATCTTTTGAAAGATAATCACCAATGGTATACGGCAATACGAAATATCCGTCTGCCAAACCTTGCATCAATGCGCTGGCTCCTAATCTATTGGCGCCATGGTCGCTAAAATTAGCTTCTCCCGTGGCATATAGACCTTCAACGGTGGTCATCAAGTTGTAATCTACCCAGATACCTCCCATGGTATAATGCACGGCAGGATAAATCATCATCGGAGTTTTATACGGATTCTGGTCTACGATTTTCTCGTACATCTGAAATAAGTTCCCGTACTTGTTCTCAACTACTTTTGCTCCTAATTCATATACCTCAGCGTCAGTTGGGTTTTTATTCCCCTGAATTAAGGCTTCTTCCTTTCCGTAGCGCTGAATGGCACTTTTAAAATCAAGGTAAACTGCTTCCCCTGTTTTATTCACTCCAAATCCGGCGTCACAACGCTCTTTTGCAGCTCTTGAAGCCACATCTCGAGGCACTAAATTACCAAAGGCTGGATATCTGCGCTCTAGGTAATAGTCTCTATCTTCTTCTTTTAAATCTGTAGGTTTCAATTTCCCGGCTCTAATGGCCTCTGCATCTTCTTTTTTCTTCGGAACCCAGATACGTCCGTCATTTCGAAGACTTTCAGACATCAACGTTAATTTAGATTGGTGTTCTCCTGAAACTGGAATACAGGTTGGGTGGATTTGTGTATAACACGGATTTGCAAAAAATGCGCCTCTACGGTGTGCTTTCCAAGCAGCTGTAACGTTACTTCCCATGGCATTGGTAGAAAGGAAGAATACATTTCCGTAGCCTCCGGAAGCTAAGACAACGGCATGAGCACTGTGTCTTTCTATTTCTCCAGTCACCAAGTTTCTGGCAATAATTCCTCTTGCCTTGCCATCTACCTTAACGATGTCTAACATCTCATGGCGATTGTATGCTTTAATCTTACCACGGTTTATTTGGCGGTTCATGGCCGAATAAGCTCCCAACAATAATTGTTGCCCAGTTTGTCCTTTCGCATAAAAAGTTCGAGATACCAACACACCTCCAAACGAACGGTTGTCAAGCAAGCCTCCGTATTCACGGGCAAATGGCACTCCCTGTGCAACACACTGGTCGATGATATTTGCTGAAACTTCAGCCAGGCGATAAACATTCGCTTCCCGAGAGCGGTAATCGCCCCCTTTTACAGTATCGTAAAACAAACGGTAATTGCTGTCGCCATCACCTTGATAATTTTTTGCTGCGTTTATTCCACCTTGTGCCGCGATTGAATGCGCGCGTCTTGGCGAATCTTGATAACAAAATGTTTTTACATTATAACCCAATTCTGCCAAGGTAGCAGCAGCGCTCCCCCCAGCCAGCCCTGTACCAATAACGATCACATCGATGTTTCGTTTGTTGGCCGGATTAACTAGATTAATTGAGTTTTTATGATTGGTCCACTTTTCAGCTAAGGGTCCTTCAGGTATTTTAGCATCTAATATTGACATAGCAGAAATGGTTTTAATGTGGAAGTTGATTTAAATGAAGGTATAAGGCGATAAAGATGAAACCGAGTGGAATCACAATTGCATACACTTTTGCAAACTTCGCAAGTGCTTTTGAATACTTGTTGTTGAAGCCCACACTTTGGAAAGACGACGCAAATCCGTGCCACAAGTGAACTGCCAACAAGATAAAAGACAAACAATAAATCCCAACACGAATTGGACTTTCAAACTTGTGCACCAATTCTTCGTAGTAACGGAACCCACTATTTACATTGTCCGGGTCTAATAAACCGCTCATGTCACCTTTAAAATACTTGATATTCATCTCAGGCGCCCAGAAATCGTAAAAATGTAATCCTAAAAAGGCTAAAATCACCAATCCAGAAATAATCATGTTACGAGAAGCCCAAGTCGAGTTTGTGTTTCCCTTAAACGAATTGTACTTGACGGCGCGTGCATTTCGGTTTCGAATTTCTAGAATAAAACCCATGATAAAATGGAATATTACCCCAAAAATCAAAATTGGTTGTAATACTGCCTGAACCAAGATATTGGTTCCCATAAAATGGGACCATTCGTTAAAGGTATCAGGATCGATTACCGAGGTTAGGTTAATGGTAAAATGTTGTCCTAAAAAGAAAACTAAGAACAAGCCCGATAGTGCCATGGCAACTTTACGGGCGATGGAAGAGGATATGATTCCCATTATGGTTGTGTTTTCAAAATTTTGAGTTACAAAAATACAGCACAGAAGGCGTTTCGGCAAACATTGAGAGCCGTTTTATTACTAAATAGAATGATTCTTACGTTAAATTTTGTTTAATTTTTAAATAAATCTATTAAACATAAATGATTCATTATAAACCGACATCTTTTTCCAAACAAACCATTCTTGCATTATTTCACTTCTAAAATCTCCTTTGTAGACTTTCCATTCATCGATACGCTAATTTCATACATTCCTTTGGGCAGATAGGTGTTTCCATCTTCAGCTTCGCGTAGTGTTACGTCATTTTTCTTCATGTCTTTGATTCCTTTTTCTGAAAGATTTACGTTATAATCAATCACATTTACCCCCTTCATCACTTCTTCTTTCCAAGAATTGACCACTACTCCACCTTCTGTGGCTACGGAAATTTCCGCAGTACCGCTAGCCGGAGCATAGACTTGTAACGGAACTGTGGGTTGATTTAAAAAGTCTCCAAAAGCATTAAAACCACTACTTCCCCAACGCCTAGACGCTCTTATAGGTGTAGGTTTCGCCATAACGAATGCATTACTATTCTCTGAATTTAAAAGTTGAAGCAATGAGATATCGGCAATATAGATAGAACGCCCATGTGTACCTACCACCAAATCTTTTTCACGCTTTTGAAGTACAAGGTCATGAACAGCCACATTTGGGAGTCCGTTAGAAAACGGTTGCCAGGAATCGCCACGATCAAAAGACACGTACGCGCCATTATCGGCTCCCAAATACAATACATCTTCATTTTCTGGATCTTCCCGAATTACATTTACAGGAGACAGCGGTAAATTACTGGCGATGTTTTTCCATGTAGCACCATAATTATCACTCATATATACGTACGGTTTGAAATCGTCCCATCGATAGCCATTCAGGGTTACGTACACACGCTCCTTTTTGTGTTCTGAAGCCACCACACGGCTCACCCAAAGATCTTTTGGAAATGAGGCTGAGATATTCTGCCAATTGGCACCTCCATTTTTAGAAACATGTACGAGCCCATCGTCACTTCCTGCGTAGAGCAATCCGAATTGGAAAGGGCTCTCTGCAATGGCGGTTAAGGTTCCGTAGGCTACATTTCCTTTCTTCCCTCCCGTAGTTAAGTCGTCTGAAATGGCAGACCAATCGTTACCCTGATTCATAGAGCGCATTAGCTTATTGCCTCCCAGATATAGAATATCCTGATTGTGGCTGCTCAATAAAATGGGTGTTTGCCAATTAAATCGGTACGGATTCTCACCTAGTTCATGCTTGGGCTGTATGTAAGTGTTCTCATTCGTTTTTCGGTTTAAGCGGAAATAGTTCCCGAATTGAAACCCGGTATATACAATATCACTATCGCGGTTGTCGATTTGAATTTGCATTCCGTCGCCGCCCATGATAAATTCATACGGATATTTCCCGTTTTGCATCCAACCCGGATTTTCTTCACTGTCGTGCGGACCAACCCAAACACCATTGTCCTGTAACCCTCCATACACATTGTACGGTTCTTCATTGTCAACATTAATGGCGTAGAATTGCCCTACTGCTGGTTGGTTGTTCTTTATCCAGTTTTCACCATCATCATAACTAATGTTTACCCCGCCGTCATTTCCGTTTATTAAATTACCTGGCATTTTAGGGTTGATCCAAAGGGCATGGTGATCTGCATGTACATTTGGTGCCGAAATAGATGTAAAGGTTTTTCCGCCGTCTTTCGATTTTAAAATGGGTACTCCATAAATGTAAATTCCATCTCTATTGCTCGGGTCAACGTGAATTTTTCCGAAGTAATACCCGTAACTGTAATAGATTCCATCTAAGAAATCTTCGTGGGTCTTTTTCCAAGATTTTCCACCATCGGTACTTTTATACACTTCTGCCCCAATTACAGGCGTGTCAAACAACATACTGTTGGCATCTTCTAGGTATTTGGCAAGGTCTACCGGTTTTACAGTTCCGCCGCGCACCATATTTTTCACATTATCAGCCCTGTACTTTTCTTGGAAACCGTTGTTTCGTAAATAGGCATTCAATTTCTTGTCGTCTAGCGCCAAAAATTGCGAAGACGTCATCGTTTTAAACTGTTCTTTAGACAAGTCGTCGCCTTCCTTCTTCCCGCCTTCATCAGCTCGTCGTGCTTGGTTATCGTGTATGGCATATACCGTATTGGCATCGTACACTGCCAGACCAATTCTACCTACACCATCGCCCGTTGGGAAACCGCTATTCGGACCAGAAACTTTAGTCCAGGTACTTCCACCATCGGTACTTTTGTAGATACCGCTTCCTGTTCCGCTTCCGCGGAAATTCCAAGCCTTTCGGTCTTTGTCCCATGAAGAAGCATACATCAAGTTGAAATTATTCGGGTCTGCGTCCATTTCGATGATACCGCTTTGATCGTTTACAAAAAGTGTTCGTTGCCAAGTAGCGCCGCCATCGGTTGTTTTATAAACACCCCGGTCGTTATTTGTTGAGTACAAATGCCCTACGGAAGACACCACTACCTCATTTGTATTGTTAGGGTTGATAATGATTTTTGAGATATGGTGACTGTCTTTAAGCCCCATATTCTGCCATGATTTTCCGTTATCGGAAGATTTTAAGAGTCCGATGCCGGCGTAACTTGAGCGTGAAGAATTAACTTCTCCTGTACCTACCCAAATCGTGTTGTTCTTCCAATCTACTGCAAGGCTTCCAACATTTTGCGTTGGGCTACTGTCCAGAACTGGTGTAAAGGTGGTTCCGTTGTTTTTGGTATGCCAAACACCGCCACTGGCATAGCCAACGTAAAACTCGGTGGGATTATCCGGATTTACTGCTAAATCTACCACCCGGCCGCTCATAATGGTTGGCCCAACATTTTTAAAAGGAAGGTTTTTAACCAGTGAGTTTTGTGTGAGTTGTTCTTTCTGTTGTAATGCATTTGATACATCTGAAGCCGATGTAGCAGGTTGCTGGGCAATTGCAGATGAGACAAAAAGCAACGTACAAGCAGCGAATAGAAATTTTTTCATGGTTGGAATTTTTAGAAAGGTACAAAATACCACATTTGAACCTTATGGACAACCCAAAAAATGCAATTCAAATTTCACTCTTCATCTTGAATTTGGCGAATGGTAGTTATCAAATTTTCAGCAAAATTAGTTTCAGCACTATTAAAACCAACATGTTGCCAGCGAAGCATCCCATTTTTATCGACCACCAGTAAATAAGGCAACCCAGAAGTGTTTAATTGTAGCTGTTTAAAAAAGCTACTCTCATGATCGTATAAGTACGAAAACCTATAGGACTGGGCAGCTATGAAGCGTTCAAATTTTTCGGGTGTATCACCTCCCAAATCTGCATTAATAACAAAAAATGCAACCGATGGGTCGTCCTTAAAGTACTGCTGCACATGGTTTAATTCTTTTAACTCTTGGATACAAGGCTTGCACCATGTCCCGAAAAAGTCTAACACCACCGTTTTTCCTTTGAAATCGCCCGTAGAAATTATACTGTTATTCAGATCTGTAAGCTCAGCGACAGGCATAGGTTTATAAAGCGCTTCGGAAAGACTGTCTTTCAGACTTATGGGAATCACATAAAGCATAAAAAAGACTACCATTACAGCAAAAAAGGTTAGCACAATACCCGAACGCAACTTCAGTTTTGGAGCCCAAATGGCCAGCCAACACGATAGCAAACAAAACAGTGGGATGTAAAAAAGCGCAGGAATTTCAGTAAGCACAAAAAGGGCAAAAAGCACTATAAAGCTCCACATGATAAGCAAGAGCTTCATAACTATTGAAAGCGGCACCGATTTATTAATACGGCCCGAAAGATAAAAAAGCAGCACCCCTAGTGGCAAGATAACTTGAAAATTGATAGTTACAAACACCATTATTAGCACTAACAAGATACTTGCAGCAAGTCCAATTAAGAGAGGTTTGCCCAACAAACGAAATGTAGTTGCCATATTGTTTTTAGCAAATATGCAATCTGAAGTGTAAAGGAGCGTTCGGTTGCGCGTAGCGGCACCAACTATTTAAAAGAGTTTCTGAACTGTGAAGGTGTTTTTCCTGTTTGCTTTTTGAAAAACGTGTTGAAGGTTGTTTTGTTTGAAAATCCGCTTTCATACATTATTTCTTTCACTTGTTTGTCGGTGGTGCTCAGCAACTGTTTTGCAACTTCCAAGCGCCTGTTGTTGATAAATTCGTAAAAATTGCAACCGTAGGCTTTGTTGATGATATACGATAAGTTTCTTGAACTTATTTCCGTATCAAGTGTCATTTGACCCAATGAAACATCGAATTCTAAATATGGTTTTTCTGTTTCAATATACGCTGCCAAAATATCTTTTTGTTCGTTGTATTGTGCTGCATCTAAGGTAAATTCTGAAGCATTTCCTTCCAGATCAGTTGCTTGCAGTCCTTTAAAAAGTCCGACATGTTTCAGACCAAAATAGTAAAGGCAATTTACAAGAACCAGTACGAGCGCATACACCAAAAAAACTAAGAAATCACCATTATTGGTCACTGGAAGAAATCCTTCTAGTAGCGCAGTGAATATGGCTGCAAGTTGAACATATATTGCTATTTCGAGCCACTTTAAATCGATTTCGATATAGTTAGCCAAGGTTGTTTTAAGTTTTGACCGAAATCTAAAAATCAGAACTAAAATTGCAAGCAAGTAAAATGCAAGATGTGCTGTGATAACTAGTGAAACAATGTCTAAATAACTCCACAGTTTATTCCGAAGAAAAACCACAACACCCAATGTCAAAATTGCGGGAATATAATGCCATATCATTTGCTGCGGCTTTTCGTTTCGATATATCAAGCTTTTTGCAAAATGAAAATAGAGCGGCCCGTAGAGCAACCCGAAAAAAGGTCCTAACCAATTTCCGCTAGAAAATATACGTTCACCAAGAATCATATACCCAAAGTGTATAGCAATACAAGCGCATATAGACAAAAGCATCTTGATGAAAAATGGTTTTGTTTTTCGGTTCGACCATAGAACAACAACAAAGAATAGGCATTGGTACATGATTAAAAAACCTATAATATCTGTGGTGCTAAATGCCATGTTTTACTTTTAAAATGGTAAGGTACATATTAAATATACGGTTTGGTTTTACTACGCGTATCTGTACGTTTTTAAAAGCAGATTACATGTTAATTTGCAAGGGCTCGACTCGAAATTTGATTAAAATTCTGTTACTTTTGAAAAAAACGTAACAACATGAAATACCACCCAATATCTTCAGACCTATATATTAGAAACCGTAAAAACTTTATGGCGCAAATGAAGCCGTCTAGTTTGGCGGTTTTTAACAGCAACGATATCTACCCGATAAGCGCAGACAGCACCATGCCGTTTCAACAAGCGCGAGATATTTTATATTTAAGCGGCGTAGACCAAGAAGAAAGTATTTTGGTGTTGTTTCCCGATGCACCAGACCCGAAACACCGAGAAATTCTGTTTCTAAAGGAAACCAACGAACATATTGCGGTTTGGGAAGGTGAAAAATTAACCAAAGAAAAAGCATTGGAAACAAGCGGTATCAAAACGGTGTACTGGCTAAAAGAGTTTGATAAGGTGTTTTATGAAATTATGACACAGGCAGACACGATCTATTTCAACACCAACGAACATTACCGTGCCAATATAGAAACGGAAACCCGCGAAGCCCGTTTTATCAAAACAACCAAGGCAAAATTTCCAGCGCATAGCTGGGCCAAGAGCAATCCTATTTTGCAACGCCTGAGATCTGTGAAGCATTCTATTGAAATCGATTTGATGCAACAGGCGTGTAACATTACAGAAAAAGGGTTTAAACGAGTGCTTGATTTTGTAAAACCTGGCGTATGGGAGTTCGAGATTGAAGCCGAATATATGCACGAATTTTTGAGAAACCGTAGCCGCGGATTCGCATACACGCCCATTATAGCAAGTGGAAACAACGCCAACGTGCTTCACTATATAGAGAACAACCAACAATGTAACGATGGCGACCTTATTTTAATGGACGTGGGCGCAGAATACGCCAACTACAGCAGTGACATGTCGCGCACCATTCCCGTGAACGGACGTTTTACAAAGAGACAACGCGAAGTTTATGATGCCGTGAACCGCGTAAAAAATGATGCGACCAAATTATTGGTGCCCGGCACCCTTTGGAAAGAATACCACGTAGAAGTGGGTAAATTAATGACGTCTGAGTTATTGGGTCTCGGCCTCCTAGACAAGGCCGATGTGAAAAATGAAGATCCAGATTGGCCAGCATACAAAAAGTACTTTATGCACGGTACGTCCCACCACATTGGGTTAGACACCCATGACTACGGAATTTTATGGGAACCCATGGAAGCCAACCAAGTATTTACGGTTGAACCTGGAATTTATATTCCAGACGAAGGATTTGGAATTCGACTTGAAGATGATGTTGTAATTCAAGAAAATGGTGAACCTTTTAATTTAATGCGGAACATCCCAATTGAAGCCGAAGAAATTGAAGCGATAATGAATAGCTAATTCATGAAGTATTACGCGCCAGAAAATGCCCATTTTTTACTTCCGTTTCAATTCGACCCAACGTTATTGGAGAACGACCTGAAGAAATGTAGCACTTTCAATTTTTTAAAGAATTACGTCCCCGCCAATTACAATGGCGATGATTATATTTTGCCATTACGTTCTATTGACGGAAGATTAGATCTACCGGCGGCTTTTCCGAATAGTAGTGAAAAATTCAAGAATACAACCGCACTTGAAAAATGTCCTTATTTCAAGGAAGTCATCGATTCATTTTTATGTGAAAAAGATGCGATTCGGCTAATGAACCTTCCTTCTGGAAGAGTCATTAACGAACACGTAGATTATAATTGCGGATATGAAGACGGTCTGTTTCGGGTACATATTCCTATTATAACGAACGATCAGGTTCGTTTTACATTGAATGGCATACCGCTTACCATGCGCCCTGGAGAAGCTTGGTATACCAACGTAAACCTTCCGCACAGTGTAACCAACACAGGAAGTACAAACCGAGTACATTTGGTTTTAGACTGCATTAGGAACAAATGGTCAGACAAATTATTTGCCTCTGTTGGTTTCGATTTTACCCAGGAAATCGAGGTGGTAGAGCAATATACAGAAAGCACCAAAAAAAGAATGATTGAAGAGTTGGAGCTGCAGGGTACACCCGCATCAAAAAAGTTAATTATCCAGCTTAAACAAGGAACAAGCTAATCGACTATCTTTTTACAGAAATAACCAATTATTTTACCACAATTTCAATGTAGCCCCACTTTCCGAAGCGACCACTATTATTTATCCATAACCTTCTTAGCGCATGTACTAAACGGTAAAAATTTTAGTACTTTTAAACGAGCAGAAAACTATAGTAGTAAGCCTGAAATATCTCCCATGAATCACATTTTCTTAGTTAGTTGTTATTTTTTAGCATGCTATATGTGTATGGCGCAGCTCCCCACACAAAGTTCTGGATCTGCGGTCACGGGATCAAATATTGATGTTTTCGACACCAACCGATTTTCAATATCGGCAATGCAGAAAGCTTCCAAGAGCGAACTCTCCTACGATGATATTGAAGGCACTCCTTATATCGACAACAATACTGGCGCAGCCAACAACCTTCCTTTAGGCAAGTTTTACACTCCTAATTTCGAATACCTGGAAACTGCCTTGGCCCGTTACAATGCCTATACCGACAAAATCGAGGTGTCTCCCTTAGACGATGGTGTAGATTATTATTTTCTGAAAAAGGAACCCGATTTTTTATATGTCGTTTTAAAGGATAAAAAATATAGGGCATATCAACATAAGAACGGAATTGGTTACTTTGTAATCGTATCAGACGACGACAAACGTAGCTGTACTCTATTGAAAAAAGAAACCGTTTCCTTTAGAAAAGCTAAGAAAGCAGAGAGCAGTTTCGTAACGGGAACACCGGATTCTTTTCAGAGACGCAAGGATATGTATTATTTAAAGCTGGATGCCACTATTGTTGAAATTCCTAGACGGAAAAAAGACTTTTACGAGCTATTCGGTAAGCAAAAAGAAGCAATAAAAAACTACGTAGAAAATTACAAGCTTAAATGGAACGACGAGGAAGACTTGTTGAAGATTTCAAACTACTACAACACCCTCTTACTGTAAAAAAAAGGTAAAAGTGCTCTTAGCTCGAAGAAGACCCTTCTTTCTTTTTGTTGAAATTCGAAAATACATTGGCCAAGACGAAAGCAATTCCCGCGGGGACTACCCAACCCATACTGTATTGCGACAATGGAATCGATTCTTTGAGCCCGTCTAAGGCTCCTTCTGCCATAAAAAATGTGAGAAAATCTGGAATGCTAAACAGAAATGTTACCAAGGCTACACTGCGAAACACGACAGCTGATGCGAACCGTTCGGGTACTATATTTAACAGGATAAGCACAATCGTGATAGGATAAATAAACATGAGGGCAGGCAATGCGATATCTATAATATAATGAACATCAAATTGGCCAATAGCCACACCTAGCACACAACCCAAGATGGCTGTTACAACATAAGCGTTTCTAGAATTTTTACAAAGTCCTTTTACAAAATCTGCGGTACCCGTAATGATTCCAACAGCAGTAGTAAAGCACGCTAGGGCAACCAGAATTGCGAGAAATGCGGTGCCGATACTCCCTAAGGTTTCGGTACTTAAAAAAGTGAGTAATTCGGTTCTGTTTTCTACGGAAATCGTCCCGCTAAAAAATGCTCCCAAGGCAATTAACCCGCCATACATCACAAACAATCCTATACCTGCTAGCAGGCCTGATTTGGCGATCATTTTCCTTTTTTCACCATAGTTGAACTTTCCCTGTAGCGCCAATGAAATCACAATTACGCCACCAACCACCACTCCGCCAATAGCGTCAAAAGTCTGGTATCCTTCCAACATTCCGGCCGAGAGACCATTGTCAAATATAGAAGTTCGCAAAGGTTCCGTTTCAGCAAAGAGTCCGATCCCGATGATACTCACCAATAGTAGGATGATTAGTGGTGTTAGGAACTTTCCGATAAGGCTAATAATATGAGTTCGGTTTAGAGCAAACACAAGCACAAATACAAAATAAATACTGCTTAAGGCTAGCGAACTCATCTCAAAATATGGCTGTATTGCCATTTCATAAGTAACAGATGCCGTTCTTGGTGCCGGTAATGCCACCGAAATTGCGTAAACGATGATACAATATACCAACGCAATAGCTGGCGATATCTTTTTAGCAAAATCGAGCATAGAACCTTGGAGCCGCGCGTAGCCATAAATTGCCAGAATGGGTACGACTACGGCTGAAGCAGCAAAACCAATAAGCACCCAAAACCAGTCGGTACCCGCATTATAACCAAGAAATGGAGGGAGAATCAAGTTTCCGGCGCCAAAGAACATGGAAAAAAGCGCAAAGGCTGTGAGATACGTCTGCTTGTTAAAGTTCATTTAAATTTAGAAAAATTAAGTGTGGGTGAAGGTCGTTGATTAATTTTGGCATTTAAATTTCCCCGAAGATATAAAAATGATATTCTCCTACCACCATACACCTATATATTATAACAGCCAAGGTAATGGCCCCGTGCTAATGTTACTACATGGCTTTCTTGAAAGCAGCACCATGTGGGACGGCCTCCTCCCAGAAATCACAAAAACGCATCGGGTAATCACATTCGATTTTCCGGGGCATGGTAAAACCCCGTCCATTAGCAAAGTGCACGGTATGGAGCTGTTTGCCGAAATTACTTCGGCACTTTTGGCGCAGCTCGGGATTGCTGAAGCTACCATTATAGGGCATTCTATGGGTGGTTATGTGGCCATGGCTATGGCAGAAAAGTACCCTGGGCAAATTAAAAAGTTGATTTTGCTGAATTCTACTCCTGCTGCAGATTCGCAGGCGCGTATTGAAAATAGGGAACGTGCCTTAGCATTGGTACCTAAAGCTAAAGACGCCTTTGTAGGTATGGCGATCACCAATCTTTTCAACGAAGCCTCTAGAATTAAATTTGAAAAGGAAATTTCAGCATTAAAAGCAGAAGCGCTTACCTTTCCACTTGAAGGAATCACAGCAGCGATTGCGGGGATGAAAGACCGTAAAGACCGGACTATGGTGTTAAAATCTTTCAGCAAACCAAAATATATGATTTGCGGTGTGCACGACCCTATTTTACCAATCGACGACTGTAAAAAAATAGCGGAACGAACGAAAACTGAGTTTTTCAGCGTTAATGGCAGCCACATGAATCATATCGAAAACACTACCGAAATTGTTAAAATTTTGCATTTAATCGAAAATAAATGCATTTAATCGATATTAATTCGATTTTTTTTCTACATTTAACCCATCTTAACAATTAAACCAGCCACTAGTTATGGAAAAATTTACTACTTCCCCATTTTCCCTACTGAGCGTTGTTTGCGCAACCTTCGGCCACGATTACGCCGAAACTAGAAAAATTACCAACCATATTAGCGAGTATACCTGCTGCCATTGTGGAAAAGAAGTTACCGACAATATGAAAGGTACACTCGAAATCCTTACCGTAAAAATTAAAGAGACCAACAACGTGCTCGCTTCCTTTTACGCCAAGAAGAATCAAAAAATTCCGGCTTAGACATGAAGATGTTATCATGTAAGTTTAAAGGCCATTCGCTGAAACAAATCGCGACAGACTCTTTATATAAAGAAGAGTTTCAGTGTGTAAACTGCAAGCAGCAATTTACCACAGATGGCTACGGCAGAATGGTAAAGCTCTCTAAGTACTGGCGTGAGAACAATCGTTATTTTGAAACCGTTCTCGCCAACCAAAAATCGGCTTAACTATTCACTTTCTTCCATGGCATTCCAGCCTCTGGCAATAAGCGGTATTTTGGTATTCGCACGGGTAATGAGGTGCATGCCTTCACTTTCTTTGGTAATATGGCCAATCACGGTGAAGTTTGGGTTCGCTTTTATCTTCGGAAAGTCTTCGGTACTAACGGTAAATAACAATTCATAATCTTCGCCGCCACTTAACGCAATAGTCGTACTATCTAGATTAAATTCTTCGCATGCAGAAATCACTTGCGGATCTAATGGAATTTTATCCTCATATAAATTACACCCAACTGCAGAGCTTTTACAAATATGAATGATTTCACTTGAGAGTCCGTCGCTAATATCAATCATCGACGTAGGTTGCACTTCTAGTTCTGCCAACAAACCACCAATGTCCTTTCGAGCCTCCGGTTTTAACTGCCGTTCAATTAGATAAGTATATTTTTCAAGGTCGGGTTGTGAGTTGGGGTTTACTTTGTACACTTGTTTTTCTCTTTCCAACACCTGTAACCCCAAATATGCAGCGCCCAAATCGCCGGTAACTACCAACAGATCATTTTCTTTGGCTCCAGAGCGATAGGCTATCTTTTCGGGAGTTGCAGTTCCAATCGCAGTAATACTAATCACCAATCCAGAAGTAGACGAAGTGGTATCGCCACCAACTACATCAACTTTGTAAAGTGCGGCAGCTGTTTGTATACCGCTGTAAAGTTCTTCCATAGCCTCGACTGGAAAACGGTTAGACACTGCTACTGAAACAGTAATCTGGTGTGCAGTGGCATTCATAGCGTATACATCAGATAAGTTTACCATCACTGCTTTATACCCCAAATGCTTAAGTGGCATATAACTAAGGTCGAAATGTACCCCTTCTACTAACATATCGGTGGTAACCACCAATTGTTTGCCTTTTTCTGGTGCCAAAACTGCTGCATCGTCTCCTATTCCTTTCACCGTCGTCTTGCTTGATATTTCAAAATTTTTGGTAAGATGGTCTATTAGACCAAACTCTCCTAATTGGGCAATAGGTGTTTTTGAAGTATCCTTATTTTCAAACATATATACTTTTCTTCTGAATTGGATGCAAAAATACGGCTTCATTTATAAAACAAGACCTTATCCTATTGGATTTTATGGAAGGTAGGTGTACTTTAGGCTCTTAAAGCTATGACCATGAAAAGAATTTTCCTGTTACTCTGCCTCACTTTTTTTATCACCATGTGCTCTGAAGACGAAACTGTAATCGCGATGGATCCTGGTGATATCATGAACGACCCCCCTATGGAAGACCCACCTCCACCTCTTCCACCACCAACTTTTCCTGCTCCATGTGATGGCGGATTGGCTGGTGGCACCTACTCTTGTTTTGGTATCGACCTTATTTATCAGTTTAGTCTTGCTGACATGGATGCAAGTAGAGGGAACGATTGCTGGGGCTGGACAGATGCCACAACCGGAAAAGAATATGCAATAATGGGCTTAGACAATGGCACCGCTTTTATCGACATCTCCAATCCGGAGCTACCCATTTATTTAGGAAAACTTGCTACAGAAACTTCGGCAAGTACGTGGCGGGATATAAAAGTATATCAAAATTATGCATTTATTGTAAGTGAGGCCATGGGTCACGGAATGCAGGTATTCGATCTAACTAAATTGCGCGATGTGAACAACCCGCCAGAAAATTTCAATACAGATGCAGTGTATAATTTATTCGGAAATGCCCACAATATTGTAATTAATGAAGAAACAGGTTACGCCTACGTAGTTGGGACCTCAACATTCGATGGCGGACCACATTTCATTAACATTCAAGATCCTGAAAATCCCCAGCCAGCAGGTGGTTACTCTATGGGCTCATACAGCCATGATGCCCAAGTGGTAACCTATAACGGCCCAGACACCGATTATACTGGTCGTGAAATACTGATTGGAAGCAATGTAGATGAAGTGGTGTTGGTAGACATCACCGACAAGGCGAATCCACTACCAATTTCTACCATTTCGTACGGACAAACAGGTTATACACACCAAGGCTGGTTTACCGAAGACCAGCGCTATTTTATTTTAGGGGACGAATTAGACGAATTGGATTTCGGACTTATGTCGCGAACCATAATTTTCGATTTTACAGATCTGGACAACCCGATTGCCCATACCGAATATGGTGGGCCAACACCCGCGATTGACCATAATGGATATGTGAAGAATAATCGCTATTACCTCGCAAATTATACTGCAGGCTTAAGGATTATTGACCTCAGCGATATAGCAAATGGCAATTTAAATGAAATCGCTCATTTCGATTCATACCCAAGTAACAATCAGGCGTCTTTTAATGGGGCTTGGAGTGTGTATCCGTACTTTGAAAGTGGCCATATTATCATCAGTGATATTGACGGCGGATTCTATCTTGTTAGGTAGAATATTTGATATATTTGCATTTAAGCTAAGAATTCCGGCTTCCTTATTGATTATAATTCAATAAATTTTAAGAAATCTTGAACAATTTTAAACGGTTAGCGTCGTTTCAGCAATATCAAAAAAAATTATTTATGAAAAAAATTACACTCACCCTCTCCCTACTTATTCTTACAACCCTCGGGTTTCAAGCACAAACACCTTGTACAGGTGGCACCGCAGGACCTTACCCTTGTAGTGGTTATGATTTACAATCTTCTATAGATTTATCAGTACTTGATGCCGCAAACGGTAATGACTCATGGGGATGGACAGACCCTACAAATGGAGATGAATACGCACTAATTGGCCTTAGTAACGGTACTGCATTTATAGATATTTCAAACCCAACAAGCCCTGTCTACTTGGGAAAACTTCCTACACATACGGGCAACAGTCTCTGGAGAGATGTAAAAGTATATAACAACCATGCATATATTGTGAGTGAAGCATCTGGCCACGGAATGCAAGTATTCGATCTTACCCGATTGCGCACGGTTACTTCGCCGCCAGTAACATTTACTGAAGATGCACATTTTGACGAATTTGGAAGTGCGCATAATATTGTTATCAATGAAGATACCGGTTATGCCTACCCTGTAGGTGCGCGTGATAATTTTGGAGTTCCCGTTTTTAATGGCGGACCTATATTTGTGAATATCCAAAACCCTACATCTCCTGTAGGCGAAGGTGGTTATGGAATGGACGCCTATAGTCATGATGCACAAATGGTAACCTATTGTGGGCCCGACCCAGATTACAACGGAAAAGAAATTATGGTAGGGAGCAACGAAAACGAAATTGTTATCGTTGATATTTCAGATAAAAACAACCCAGTAGGTATATCGACACTAGATTACGGAGACGTTGAATATACGCACCAAGGATGGTTTACAGAAGACCAACGATTTTTTCTCCTCGGAGATGAATTAGATGAACAAAATGTTGGAATCCCAACACGAACTGTTGTTTTCGACCTAAACGATCTAGATAACCCGTCGGTAAGCTTCGAGTATTTAGGACCTACAGATGCAATAGACCACAACGGTTACACCAGAGGTTCAAAATTTTATCTCGCGAATTATAGAGCTGGATTACGTGTGTTAGACGTTTCAGATATTGAAAATGGAAACATTACCGAAGAAGGGTTTTTCGACTCCTACCCCAATAACGACAATGCTAGTTTTAGCGGTGCTTGGAATGTATATCCCTATTTTGAAAGTGGAAATATCGTTATAAGTGATATGCAACGTGGTTTCTTGTTGGTAAAACCAAGCAGTTTAGACACAACTCCTCCGGTAGCAAACTGTGGTACGGTAACCGTAGCATTAGATGCAGATGGAAATGGAGTGCTCACGCCTTCTGATGCCGACAATGGCTCTACAGACAATGTAAGCGTGGCAGGATTTTTAGCATGCGATAAGTTTTTCGATTGTGCAGATTTAGGCACGAATATGGTTGAAATTGAAGTATATGATGCCTTCGGAAATATAGATACCTGTATGGCAACAGTGAATGTTGTAGATAATTTGGCGCCACAGCTCAGTTGTCCGGCAGATGAAGAAGTTTTGTTCGATGCCGGTCAGAATTTTTACACCGTACCAGACTATGTAGCACTCGATCTGGTAAGTGCAGCAGACAATTGTACTGGCAGCCTTACTATTTCACAAGACCCAGCACCGGGCACACAATTAACAGCAGGAAATTATTTTATTGAATTTGAAAGTACAGATGCTTCGTCAAACGTTGGTATTTGTAGATTTCAATTGGCAGTAGAAGTACCGTTGTCGGTAGACGAAAATGCTTTAGAAAACGGGCTTCGTGTTTATCCAAATCCTGTTTCCGAAGTAATTACGATCGCTTCTCAAAACGTTGGAGTAACTTCTATTCAAATTGTAGATGTGAGCGGTAAAATTATTTTTGAAAAAACTTACGATGCCATACAAACTGAAACCATAAATGTTTCTAGCTTTACGCAAGGCGTTTATTTTGTAAACATCAATAATAAAATCACAAAAAAATTGATTAAAAAATAAGTAAGCTTTGGTCATTTAAAACGACAAAAAACTGAGGTACTTACAATTGATAAAACCCCACCCCATGAAGTCTATATATTGGTTATTCGTAAGCGCATGTTTTCTTGTAGTTTTTTCATGTAGTGACGGTGACGACCCTGTTACCGAAATGGAAGAGGAAGAAGAAACGATGGAAGACCCACCTCTTGATACCGTTTTATTGGGTGAAATTACCTTCTCTAAAAATCTTGGGGGTAGTGATGACGATTTTCTTGTTGCCGCCACCCAAGCTACCGACGGGGGCTATGTGATGGCAGGGTACACTAAAAGCACCGATGGAGACATCACAGACAAAACAGGAGACGACAGAGATGTTTGGGTAATCAAGACGACCGCAAACGGTGCTGTTTCATGGAGTAAAACCTACGGAGGTTCTAGCACAGATGAAGCTACTAGCATTTCAAAAACAAGCGATGGTGGTTATATTGTAGCTGGTTACACCCGCAGTAATGATGGCGATGTTGCTTCAGAAAATGCAGGATTTAACGATCTATGGGCATTGAAGTTAGCAGGGAATGGTGATTTAATCTGGGAAAATACATTTGGATATGCAGGAGACGATCGTGGCTTTAACATAAAGCAAACCAATGATGGTGGCTACCTAATGCTTGGTGTTATTGATGTAACTGCTAGTGGTGGTGAAGGCAATATTTTTAGAACACCAGGACGTGGAACCAACCATGCAGGTGGTGATTATTGGGCTGTGAAATTAGATGCACAAGGCCAAATACTTTGGGCACGATATTATGGAGGTCTCCAGACCGATACCCCCTATGATTTTATAGAGAATGCAAATGGAAGTTTTATTCTCATCGGTTCTTCCGACAGTGCAGATACAGATATTAGCAATAATAAAGGCGCCTACGATTTCTGGGTTTTAAACATTGCTGCAAACGGAACACTTCTCTGGGAGAAGAATTTTGGGGGTAGCGAGATTGACCTTTGTTATAGCTTAGCCGAAACTACAGATGGAAATTTCATCGTAGTGGGCGATACAAGAAGTTCAGATCAAGATGTTAGTAATTTGAACGGCAATGCCGATGTTTGGGCAGTTAAGTTTAACCGTTCAGGCAATATTCTTTGGGAAAACACCTATGGCGGATCCCAATTTGAATCGGCCCGTAGCATCACCCCTATGGCCAACGGGTATTATTCGGTGATTGCTTCTTCTAGAAGTAGCGATATAAATGTTGGAAATAATAACGGGGTGAACGACGCTTGGTTTTTTGTTATTGATGAAGAAGGCACCTTGCTTTTCGAAAAAAATATTGGCGGCAGCCAATTAGACTTCGGACAGAGCATTTTAGAAACTGCTACAGGTGAAATTCTCTTGGTGGGCGATACCGAAAGTTCAGACGGAGATATTTCTCAGAATAAAGGCGGAAAAGATGCCTTTATCGTTAAAATAAAATAAAAATACGCATGAAAAGAATAGCATTAGCTCTCATTACCATGACGGCTTTTATAAGCTGCAACAACGACGATGATACTGTGGTAATGGAAGAACCTGTTTTAACATCGGCTACTTTCCGATTTACCCATAATTGGGATGGCGCCGCGATTGATAATTCAGATTATGAGGCAACAACGTATACGAATGCCTTCGGAACTGAAATGGAGCTTTCTAAACTTGTATACCTGGTTTCCGATATCACATTTACGGCCACTGATGGCACTATTTTTAATGCAGAAGACTATAATTTGGTGTTTGCCCGTACAGGCGTCGGAGCTTTTTTTGTTCCAAATATCGAATTTCCAGAAGGAGATTATACAGTTTCTTTTACGTTCGGTTTTGACGATGAAGACAATGACAAGCCGGGCGGTTATCCAGATTTAAATTCTTCTGATGGAAGCTGGAATGTTCCTGACCCTCTTGGTGGCGGTTACCACTATATGCGTTTGGAAGGAACATTCTTAGACACAAATACAGATACACAAACATTTCAATATCATACCATACGTGCAAACAAACATAGCTCGTTCCCTCCAGGACCTGGAACACTTGAAGAGCTGAGAGACACCTCCTTTGAAGTAGACCTTGGTACTATTTCTATTGAACGAGGCACTCAAATTGAAGTGAAAATGAATGCAGCCGAATGGTTTAAAAACCCAAATACTTGGGATTTGAATGTAAATGGCCAAGTGTTGATGCCCAAATTTGAAGTACAACTCGACATGAACGAAAACGGCAGTAATGGTGTTTTTGAGTTAGGGGCAGTTGACGTACTAGAACTATGATGAACTACTGCGGAAAATGGATTTGTTTTATACTCGCCATAGTTTTTTTGTCGGGTTGCCAAGATAGTGACGATAGCGTGAGCCAATATGTTGCCACTCCAGCTCCCTTGGAGATTCCTGAAATTTTCCAAAACCAAATTTTAGACCCCATAATCCCAGAAGATAATCCGCAAACCGTAGAAGGTATCGCATTGGGGAAGGCGTTGTTTTTCGACAAGCAACTTTCTGCAGACAACACCCTAGCGTGTGCCTCTTGCCATTTACCGCAAAATGCATTTACTGATCCTAGAAAATTAAGCATTGGCATTACAGGCGAAGAAGGTTTTAGAAATTCGATGCCCTTGCACAATTTGGCATACAACTATGGCACACAGTTTAACTGGGACGGCAGCGCAAACAGCTTAGAGTCGCAAATTTTTGAACCGGTGACCAACCCGATTGAAATGGCCAACAACTGGCCGACAGTAGAACAAACCTTACAAAATTCTGATACGTATCCTGAATTATTCGAGCAGGCTTTTGGCACGCAAACGATAGACTCTACGCTCGTCACCAAAGCAATTGCGCAATTTATACGAACCTTGATTTCAGCAAATTCAAAATTTGACCGAGCACAATTGGGCTTGGCAGCGTTGACTCCGCAAGAACAAAACGGACTGAATGTGTTTTTAGATGAAGGAAGGGGCGATTGTTTTCATTGTCACGGATTGCCAGCAAATCCGCTATGGACCGACAACGCATTTCACAACAATGGTCTCGACGAAGAGTTTGAAGATCTTGGTCGTGGTAATGTGACGGGAGACCCCAGAGAATTTGGACTTTTCAGAACACCCACATTACGAAATTTAAAGTTTACTGCACCTTATATGCACGATGGTCGCTTTGCAACCCTAGATGAAGTGATAGACCATTACAGTGAAGGTCTAGTGTTTTCTGAAACCATAGATCCGCTTATGAAAGCCGTTGATGAAGGTGGCGTGCAACTTACCGAAAGTGACAAAGCAGACTTGAAAGCCTTCTTGCTCTCGCTTTCAGACGACTCATTTGTTAACAATCCTGATTTTAGGAATTAGCAATCTTTCCAGACCTAATCGCTTGTAGCAACACTTACAAACAGCATTGGGAAAAACTATTGGAACATAAGATTATTTAAATCGCTGCCTATGGTAAAACGGGGGATTTGCCGTATATTTGCACTCTAATTTAGAATAATTCTACGGTATGATAAAAGTTAGCGACACAGCAAAAACAAAGCTGGAGCAGTTAATGGGTGAAGAAGGCTACACCATTGGCACCGACTACGTTCGTGTTGGTGTAAAGAGTGGTGGTTGTTCTGGGCTTTCGTACGATTTGAAGTTTGACCATGCACTAGGTGATGGTGACAAACTTTTTGAAGACAACTTAGTTAAAATTGCGGTAGATAAAAAGAGCTTTCTATACCTAGTAGGCACAACCCTAGAATACAGTGGAGGCCTAAATGGAAAAGGATTTGTTTTTAACAACCCAAACGCAAACAGAACATGTGGGTGTGGGGAATCTTTTTCACTATAAAACAAAAAGCTTTAAGCGTAGATTGAAGATGACACTATGAGTAAATACACTGAAGACGATTTAAAAAAAGAACTCGAGACCAAAGAGTACGAATACGGATTTTATACCGACATAGAATCTGAGACGTTCCCTGTGGGTCTTAATGAAGATATTGTTCGGGCGATTTCCATGAAAAAGGAAGAACCTGAATGGATGACCGAATGGCGTTTGGAAGCTTTTCGTTACTGGCAGCAAATGGTAGAGCCGGATTGGGCAAATGTACATTACGAAAAACCTGATTTCCAAAATATCTCTTACTATTCTGCCCCTTCAAAAAAGCCGAAATACGAAAGTCTTGATGAAGTAGACCCAGAATTGTTGGAAACGTTCAACAAATTGGGCATCTCTTTAGATGAACAGAAAAAATTGGCTGGAGTTGCCGTAGATATCGTAATGGATTCTGTTTCGGTGGCAACTACGTTTAAAGATACGTTGGCTGAAAAAGGCATTATTTTCTGTTCTATTTCCGAAGCAATTAAAAAGCATCCTGAATTGGTAAAAAAATACATCGGTAGTGTGGTGCCACAAAGAGACAACTTTTATGCTGCGCTGAACAGTGCCGTATTTAGCGATGGTTCTTTTTGCTACATCCCGAAAGGCGTACGTTGCCCTATGGAACTTTCAACCTATTTCAGAATCAACCAGGCAGGAACAGGCCAGTTTGAGCGCACCCTGGTCATTGCAGACAAAGGAAGCTACGTTAGTTACTTAGAAGGATGTACAGCGCCTAGCCGCGATGAAAACCAGCTCCACGCCGCAGTGGTAGAACTAATTGCCTTAGACGGTGCTGAAATTAAATACTCGACCGTACAGAACTGGTTCCCCGGAAATAAAGAAGGAAAAGGAGGCGTTTTCAATTTTGTGACCAAGCGTGGTATTTGTGAGAAAAACGCAAAGATATCGTGGACCCAAGTAGAAACTGGAAGTGCCGTTACGTGGAAGTATCCTAGCTGTATTTTAAAAGGGGATAATTCGATTGGAGAGTTTTACTCTATTGCGGTGACCAATAATTTTCAACAGGCAGATACGGGTACCAAAATGGTGCATCTAGGTAAAAATACTCGTAGCACGATTATTAGTAAGGGAATTTCCGCAGGGAAATCGCAAAACAGTTACCGCGGTCTCGTACAGATAAATGCTAGGGCAGAGAATGCCCGAAATTTTTCGCAATGCGACTCATTGCTCATGGGTAACAAATGTGGAGCGCACACCTTCCCGTATATTGAAGCCAAAAACAAAACCGCTCAGGTTGAGCATGAGGCAACAACCAGTAAAATTGGAGAAGACCAGATTTTTTATTGCAACCAGCGTGGTATAGATACCGAAAAGGCCATTGCACTTATTGTAAACGGATTTAGTAAAGAAGTACTTAATAAACTCCCTATGGAATTTGCCGTGGAAGCCCAAAAATTATTGGAAATTTCCCTGGAGGGTTCGGTAGGATAAACAATTTCTAACCTTAAACAGTGATTACCCAATGAAAAAATTAGCATTATTGTTGACCCTTGCACTTGTATTAGTTGCCTGTAAATCTGACAACAAAGAATCAGAATCTGTGCAAACAGAAACTGAAACACAGACTAATAGTGCACTTCGTTTAAAGAACAATGTAAACGACGGTACCAAGCAAATTAAGGGAGAATTTATTTACGTTGAAGATGGCGCCGTGTTGAAAGGAAGCAACTTTATCTATGGCGTTGAGCTGAATGACCTGGCCGAAGAACTCAAAAATAGAGTGGAGCCTGTAAAGAAAGATGTCTATGACATGGTACCTGTTACCGTGAGAGGACGTGTTTCTACAAAAAAAGAAGGAGCCGATGGGTGGGATGAAATTGTTACGATTACCGAAATTCTAAACGTGAGCAATACTCCGGCCGAAGCAGATATAAAAATTGAAGATAAGAAAAACTAAATATGTTACACATAAATGACCTGCATGCAGGTGTTGAAGAAAAAGAAATACTGAAAGGAATCAATCTGGACGTACAGCCAGGTGAGGTACACGCTATCATGGGGCCGAATGGTTCCGGTAAGAGTACCCTTGCCTCTGTAATTGCAGGGAAAGAAGAGTTTGAGATTTCTAAGGGAAACCTGTCGTTTGAAGGTGAAGACATTTCAGAATTAGATCCAGAAGAGCGCGCACATAAGGGCCTTTTCCTTTCGTTTCAATACCCAGTGGCAATCCCGGGCGTAACCGTGACCAATTTTATAAAAACGGCTATCAACGAAACGCGCAAAGCTAAAGGGCAAGAAGATATGCCTGCTGGCGAGATGCTGAAGAAAATCAAGCAAAAAGCCGAAATGTTGGAGATAGACCGCAAATTCCTTTCGCGTTCATTAAATGAAGGGTTTTCTGGCGGTGAGAAAAAGCGGAACGAAATTTTCCAAATGGCTATGTTAGAGCCTAAATTGGCGATCCTTGACGAAACCGATTCAGGTCTCGATATCGACGCCCTAAAAGTGGTTGCCAATGGTGTAAACAAGCTAAAAAGCAAAGACAACGCCGTTATTGTGATCACACACTACCAGCGTCTGTTAGACTACATCGTTCCAGATTATGTACATGTTTTAATGGACGGAAGAATTGTAAAATCTGGCAGCAAAGAACTCGCAAAAGAGTTAGAAGCCAAAGGATACGACTGGATCAAAGAAGAATTAGTATAATCATTCAACCTTTAGAAAAAATTCTAAATTTTGAATGCTGAACATGAAGTATGAGCCTAAAAGATAAATTACTGTCATCATATATCGCTTTTGAAGATCATTTGGAAGACGACTCGCCTATTCACGACCTGCGGAATAACGCCATCAAGGTTTTTGAAGAAGCTGGTTTTCCTACCAAAAAAGAAGAAGCTTGGAAGTATACCTCACTGAATGCATTGCTGAAACAAAATTACAGCGTGTTTCCAAAAAGCGAGGCCACCGTCGAGTTGAAACAGGTGAAAAAATATTTCCTGCATGATATTGACACGTATAAACTGGTTTTTGTAGATGGGGTGTACAGTTCATTCCTCTCAGAAACCACACACGATAGTATCGATGTATGCTTGCTTTCCTCTGCGTTGAACAAACCAAAGTACAAAGCGGTAATTGAAGCATATTTTAATAAGACTGCGGTAAAAGACAGTCTTACGTCCCTAAATACAGCATTTGCCAAAGAGGGGGCTTACATTCACATTCCGAAGCATAAGGAAGTTGAAAAACCTATTGAAATCATTAATTTTTCAACTGGAAATGAAGCTGCGGTATTACTACAACCTCGTAACCTAATTGTCGTGGGAGAAAATGCCCATGTACAGATTATTGAGCGTCACCAAAGTCTTTCTAGCAATGCAGTACTTACAAATGCCGTGACTGAAATTTTTGCTGAAAAAAGAGCGTTTGTAGATTGCTACAAAATTCAAAACGACAGTGAAAATGCTTCGTTGGTAGACAGCACCTATGTTTCGCAACAACAGGAAAGTATTTGCCGCGTACACACCTTTTCATTTGGTGGAAAAATAACCCGGAACAACCTGAATTTCTATCAAAACGGAGAACGTTGTGACAGTGTCTTGAACGGCATCACCATTCTTGAAGGAAAGCAACATGTAGACCACAATACGTTAGTGCACCATATGGCTCCAAATTGTGAGAGCCACCAAGACTATAAAGGTATTTTTTCAGATAGTTCTGTAGGTGTTTTTAACGGAAAGATCTATGTAGAAAAAGATGCACAAAAACTGGATGCTTTTCAGCAAAACAACAATATTTTGGTAGACGACAAAGCTACCATTAATTCAAAACCACAACTTGAAATTTTTGCTGACGACGTTCGTTGTTCCCACGGTTGCACCATTGGTCAACTAGATGAAGATGCCATGTTTTACCTTCAATCTAGGGGAATCGGCAAGAAAGAAGCCAGAGCGCTCCTTATGTATGCTTTTGCCAACAATGTATTGGAAAGTGTAAAAATACCGGAGCTAAAAGCCCGTATCAACAAGCTTATCGCCAATAAAATTGGGGTAAGTCTCGGATTTGAATTATAACGAATTCTGATTTTGCTTTAAAGTGCTAGTCTGAACCCAGTCGAAGATTATGAAACTTCTAGAAAGAAAATGCACTTCGACTTTGCTCAGTAGGACATCTCAAAACCCTCACTATGTTTGATATTACATCGATTCGAGCAGATTTTCCCATACTTCAACGCGAAGTGAATGGAAAACCTTTGGTATATCTTGACAATGCGGCTACCTCACAAAAACCGCAGCAGGTAATTGATGCTATCGTAGATTACTATTCCCGTTACAATGCCAACATTCATAGAGGGGTTCACACGCTATCACAAGAAGCGACCGATGCATATGAAATAGCCCGAAAAACCATCCAAGAACATTTCAATATAGCGCACCCCTACGAAGTGATTTTTACTGCAGGTACTACGCACGGCATCAACCTTGTTGCCAATGGCTTTGCTTCGCTTTTAAAAAAGGGCGACGAAGTGATTGTATCGGCTTTAGAACACCACAGCAATATCGTTCCTTGGCAAATGCTATGCGAAAAAACAGGGGCCGTTTTAAAAGTAATCCCCATGACCCAAGAGGGCACCTTGGCGATGGATGCGTACTCCGATTTGTTATCGGAAAAGACCAAATTGGTCTTTGTGAATCATATTTCAAATGCACTGGGAACTATAAATCCTATTGAGAAAATTATTGATCTTGCCCATCAAGTTGGCGCTGCTGTTTTGGTAGATGGCGCACAGGCTTGCTCGCATATAAAGCCCGATCTCACAGCACTAGATGTAGATTTTTATGTCACCTCAGCCCATAAAATGTGTGGCCCCACAGGGGTTGGAATGCTCTACGGAAAAGAAGAATGGCTCAAAAAACTACCTCCCTACCAAGGTGGAGGTGAGATGATTTCAGAAGTTACATTTGAAAAAACTACCTACGCCGACCTGCCCCATAAATTTGAAGCCGGAACCCCAAATATTTGTGGCGGAATTGCCTTTGGTGCCGCTATAGAATATCTTAACCACCTCGGTTTTGATGCAATTGCGGCCCACGAACATGCGTTGTTGGAGTATGCTACGAATGAGCTTTTGGCCATCGACGGACTCAAAATATACGGTACTGGTAGAGAAAAAACTTCGGTAATTTCTTTTAATGTTGAAAATATCCATCCGTATGATATCGGGACTATTTTAGACAAATTGGGCATTGCGGTACGTACAGGCCATCATTGTGCACAACCCATTATGGAATTTTATAAAATTCCAGGCACTGTTCGCGCATCGTTTGCCTTTTACAATACCAAAGAAGAAGTAGACCAACTTGTTGCAGGTGTGAAAAGGGCCCAACAAATGCTGAGTTAACATACTTTTAAAACACCTAGCGGAAGAATTGTGGTATCTTGCCTATACCTAAAACAAAAATAGTATGAGATTTTTATTGATAACATTGGCACTAACAACTGTACTCTTTACAAGTTGTGACGAAACTAAAAAAGTAATTGATGTAGCGGGAAGCGTGCAGCTTTCTGGGGCATATAATATCACCAACGTGGGGGCAATTAAAGTGAATGACCCCGCCATTAGTATTAATTTTGCCGCGCTTGACAAATCGGTGCGAGGTACTACAGGTTGTAATTCTTTCTTCGGAAACTATACCTTAGATCTATACTCGCTAAGTTTTGGCGATTTAGCCGTTACTGAGAACTACTGTGAAGAGCCAGTTATGACTACTGAAAGTGCGCTGTTAAATGCACTTCGTCAAACAGGTTCGTACACCTACGAAAATAACATACTCACACTTTATTCAAAAACTGATAGAAGTGTATTATTAACCGCAAAAAAGGAGAAAAAAGATTCATAATTTGAGTTCGATAAAAGAAATACAAGAAGAGTTAATTGATGAGTTTTCGTTGTTTGACGACTGGATGGAACGCTATGAGCATATGATTGCCTTGGGCAAAACAATGCCGCTTATAGACCCAAAATACAAAACAGACGACAAGCTCATAAAAGGTTGTCAAAGCAAAGTATGGTTACATAGCGAATTAAAAGGTGACAAGGTGATTTTTACAGCCGATAGTGATGCAATCATCACCAAAGGAATCGTTGCCATATTAATTCGAGTTTTTTCAAACCAAACCCCTGAAGCAATTGTAGCCGCAGATACGCAATTTATTGACGAAATTGGCCTTAAAGAACATCTATCGCCTACCCGAGCAAATGGTCTGGTATCGATGGTAAAACAAATGAAACTGTACGCTGTGGCGTACCAAGCACAACGTAAGCAACAAGCATGAGCACAACAGAAATAGATACTGTAGAATTGGGTGAAAAAATCGTAAAAGTGTTAAAAACTATTTACGATCCTGAAATCCCTGTGGATATTTACGAACTCGGACTAATTTACGACGTGTTCGTGAATGAAGACCAAGAGGTAAAAATTTTGATGACGCTTACCACGCCAAACTGCCCCGTGGCAGAAACGCTTCCGGTAGAAGTTGAGGATAAGGTAAAAAGTATTAAGCTAGTTAAAGACGCCGAAGTTGAAATCACTTTCGATCCCCCTTGGACTCAAGATTTGATGAGTGAAGAAGCCAAGTTAGAGCTTGGGATGTTATAAAGTCCAAAAGTAACACCAAGACCCGTCCAAGGTGTTCTTGGTAGCCCATCGGTACTTTTTTCGTAGCTTTTCGCGACACGGAAAAAGGAACAATGGGGTACTCGCTACAAAGGTGAGTGAAGAAGCCAAGCAAGCGCTAGGAATGTTATATTGACAAAAAAGTGATCCCAAGACCCGTCCAAGGTGTTCTTGGTAGCCCATCGGTACTTTTTTCGTAGCTTTTTTGCGATACGGAAAAAGGAACAATGGGGTACTCGCTCCAAAGGTGAGTGAAGAAGCCAAGCAAGCGCTAGGAATGTTATATTGACAAAAAAGTGATCCCAAGACCCGTCCAAGGTGTTCTTGGTAGCCCATCGGTACTTTTTTCGTAGCTTTTTTGCGATACGGAAAAAGGAACAATGGGGTACTCGCTATAAAGGTGAGTGAATAAACAAAGTAAGCCCTAGGGATGTTATAAGCCCAAAAGTGACACCAAGACCCGTCCAAGGTGTTCTTGGTAGCCCGTCGGTGCTTTTTTCGTAGCTTTTCGCGACACGGAAAAAGGAACAATGGGATACTCGCTACAAAAGTGAGTAAAGAAGCCAAGCAAGCGCTAGGGATGTTATAAAGCCCAAAAGTAACACCAAGACCCGTCCAAGGTGGTCTTGGTAGCCCAGCGGTACTTTTTTCGTAGCTTTTCGCAACACGGAAAAAGGAAGGTTAGTGCATAAATTGCTAGAAGATTAAAAAGAGAAATGGAAAACGAAATCGTAAATCGCGTAGCGAATAGTAAACTAGTCACATTCGACCTTGAAGATTTTTATCCGAAGGGCACACGTGTTTCCTTCGATATTTCACAATGGTTGCTAGAAGGTATTGTACTAAAGGAAAAAGATTTCAGAACTTCAGTAGCAAACCATGATTGGGAACAGTACCAAGGTCAATATGTAGCCTTGTATTGCAGTACCGATGCCATTGTCCCGGGTTGGGCTTTTCTTTTAGTATCACTTCAATTGGCTCCTTACGCCAAAAAAACTGTGGTAGGTTCTCTAGAAAACCTTGAAAGTATTCTTTTTGCTGAAATCATCTCGACCATGGATGTTTCAGATTTTAAAGACAAACCTGTAATCATTAAAGGGTGTGCACACAAACCGATTCCGCAGAACGCATACGTACTTATCGCCAAAAAATTACAGCCTGTTGCCAAAAGCATCATGTATGGTGAAGCCTGTTCGGCGGTGCCTCTCTTCAAAAGAAAATAATCTACTCCCGATTTTTATTGTACGAGTCACTTTATTTTTCAAAATTCATTTTCAATTTTAGTAAAAACGAAAAGTAAAGTACCTTTGTGATATCTAAACTGTTACACAATGAAGAAATTAGTACTTATTACAGCACTCTTGGCTTTACCTATTGCCACTTTTGCACAAACCAAAGAAGAACTGGAAGCCCAAAAGGCAGAAAAACAAGCTGAAGCAGACAAGCTGCAATCAGAGGCTGACGCAATTCAAGCCCAAATTGATGCGTTGCCTGGTTGGAAAATAGGCGCGTTTGGTACCGTTGGGGTGAACTTATCAAGTTTTAATAATTGGTACGCCCAAGGCACACCAAATGTGAGCTCAGGTAACATTGGTGTTACTTTTAACGGCTTTGCCAATCTTAAAGAAGAAAAATTTTTTTGGCGAAATGCCCTCAATGTGAACGTTGGTTGGGTGAAATTTGATGACAAAGACGACCCTACAGATGATGATAGCTTTCAAGAAGCCACCGATGTTTTTAATATTACATCGCTCTACGGAAGAAATATCTTTAAAAATGTGGCGGCTTCGGCACTAGCGGAGTACCGCACCACTGTCTTGAACAATTTTAACGATCCGGGCTATCTTGACGTTGGTGTGGGTGCAACCTGGACCCCCATAGAAAACCTCGTGGTCGTCGTTCATCCGTTAAATTACAATTTTGTGTTCGCTGAAGACGACACCATTTTTGAATCGTCTCTAGGAGCAAAGTTCTTGGTAGATTATACCCGAAAAATCGGTGCGATTAGCTTTAAGTCTAACCTTTCAGCGTTCTATAGCTATGAATCTTCAGATTTATCTAATTGGACCTGGGTGAACTCTTTAGGTTATAAAGTTTGGAAAAGTTTAGGCGTAGGTTTCGAATTTGGCCTTCGCGGCAACAAACAAGAGGCGCTTAATTTTGCAACTACCAATTTTGTAGAGGGCAGTGGCCCAGCACCAACTTTTGAAAATGTAGATAACGAATTGCAGAGCTATTGGCTATTAGGCATTACCTATGCATTCTAAACGGATAAGCAGTAAATAAAAAAACCGCTTAAATTCTAGGCGGTTTTTTTTATGCTCTTATCTTACTCCAAGTACTCTTCTGGATATAAAAAATTGTTATACGGAAAACGCGTCACATGGATATCACGAACTTTGTCATACACCATTTTTCTAAACTCTTCTAAATTCTCCTTGTTCAAGGCCGAAATAAAAATAGCGTCGGTATTCTCACGTTGCATCCAAGTTTGTTTCCACTCTTTTAAGGTAAAATGTGCTTTGGTCTTTTCCGTCACCAAATCGTCTGACTCAATTGTTTCAGGCTCATAGGCGTCAATTTTATTGAACACCATAAAGGTTGGTTTTTCAGCACTCTTAATTTCATCTAGAATTTGATTCACTGAGTCAATATGGTCTTCAAAAGAAGGATGGCTAATATCAACCACATGCAGCAATAAATCTGCCTCACGCACCTCATCGAGCGTACTCTTAAAACTTTCCACCAACTGGGTGGGTAGTTTGCGTATAAATCCTACGGTATCACTTAGCAAAAAAGGAAGATTCCCAATCACCACTTTTCGAACTGTAGTGTCAAGCGTTGCAAATAGCTTGTTTTCAGCAAAAACATCACTTTTACTTATCACGTTCATCAGAGTGCTCTTTCCAACATTGGTATAACCCACCAGCGCTACACGAACTAACGCCCCGCGATTGCCCCGTTGTACTTCCATCTGCCGATCGATCTTTGCAATTTTCTTTTTCAGCAATGAAATTCGATCTCGAACAATTCGACGGTCTGTTTCAATTTCAGTTTCACCAGGACCGCGCATCCCAATACCCCCTCGTTGTCGTTCTAAGTGAGTCCATAAGCCTGTAAGACGTGGCAGTAAATATTCATATTGGGCCAATTCTACTTGCGTTCGGGCGTAACTGGTCTGCGCTCGCTGCGCAAAAATATCGAGAATCAAATACGTTCTGTCTATCACCTTACACTTCAATATTTTTTCAATATTCTTTTGTTGGGCCGGTGAGAGCTCATCGTCAAAAATAGCGGTGTCTATGTTGTTTGCCTCTACAAACGCCAATACATCTTCCATCTTACCCGAACCGATAAACGTTTTTGGATTGGGCATCTGTACTTTCTGTACAAAGCGTTTCAACACTTCTCCTCCTGCAGTATAGGCCAGAAATTCAAGTTCGTCTAAATACTCTTTCGATTTTTCTTCATCTTGGGTCTGTGTTATGAGACCGATTAAAATGACCCTTTCATATTCTGTTGTAGATTGTTCTAACATATATCCTCCTTAAGTTTTGCTGTCTGTTCTTATTAAAAACCTTGAATCCCATATTCCTAACACATAACAGCGTTCATATACAAAGGTACAAAAGGTTTTGAGAGATTATTTTGTACTTTACAAGGGTTTAACACCCTTTTGTATGACCGCTTCGGAAGAAAACCAGTATTGTATTGCTTTTTATAATCTTGAAAATCTCTTCGACACCAAGGACGACCCACACACTCTAGATGATGATTTTACCGAACATGCAGACCGAAAATGGAACGAGAAACGTTTCAGAAAAAAAATTAAAAAGCTTGGAAGCATCATTCAAGAAATAGGGTATCAAGAAATCGGTTTCCCACCATTGCTAGTAGGTGTGGCCGAAGTCGAGAACCGGTTTGTATTAGAACAGTTGGTTGAATCTAAATTTCTTCGGAAAAAAAACTACGGTATTGTACATTTCGACTCCCCTGATGAACGTGGCATAGACACCGCCCTACTCTACCGCAAAGACTATGTAAACGTTGTAGCTAGTGAACGACATACACTCTATCTTGAAAATGAACATGGAGAACGCGATTATACCAGAGATATCTTACACGCAACTTTGAAACTAAAAAATACCGTTTTTCACGTGTTGGTAAACCATTGGCCCTCACGAAGAGCAGGGGTTGAAAAAACAGAATACCGTAGAATTGCCGCCGCCAAACGTAATCTTGAAATCGTGGATGGTATCAGACAGCAAGACTCCCAAGCGCGAATATTGATTATGGGCGATTTTAACGATGATCCTAAAAGTACTAGCATGACAACGCTGGTTTCAGGGAACTTCTACAACCCAATGGAATTGCTCTTAACGCATGAAGCTGGGAGCACATCGCACAGGGGAGCGTGGAATTTGTTTGACCAATTGTTGGTCTCGCACGAGTTTATGCAACAATTCGGCAACCCGTTTCGGTTCGAATCGGCAAACATCTACAATGCAAAACACCTTAAAGAATACAAAGGCAGACGAAAAGGAAATCCGTTCAGAACCTATTTGGGAACGCGATATTCGGGAGGCATAAGCGATCATTTCCCCATCTATGGAATTTTTTCGCTAACCGATTGAAGCTATTGGTTTTACTAGCTTTTTACCGATAAACCCCTGCATTTTGTCTAATAATCTACACCACAGTGTTATCTGTGGCAATTTTAAGTATTTTAGTACTACGCTAACATCAACCCAACCACAATGGATATGAAATTACCCGCAATCTTTATCCGTACCCCATCAAAAAGCAAACTGTTTAGCAACATTTGGTTATTTACTACCTTGCTGCTTTTAGGAACATGCTACCAAGCTATCAGTCAAAATGTGCTCTCTACAACTGCTTCCAACGCAACGAAAGGAACATCAGACTGTAATATTGTCGATTTCAATGAAGACTTTGGGCAAGGAGTAGGTCGCGTTTGTATAGACCCCGCAACAGCTACTACCACCTATACTTGCAATACCATAGATATGGTAGATGATGGAGAGTATGTAATCACAAACAACTCTAATGGCCTTAATTCTGGTTGGCATGCAAACATGACTGACCATACCGGAAATACCGACGGTCGGGCATTTTTTGTAAATGCCGATTTCAGTACTGGTGAGTTCTATAGACGTACCATTTCACTCGATCCTGAAACAGCCTATAGTTTTGGCGCATGGATCACTACGGTGTATGATACCGACACGGGTATCTGTGGTGGAACCGGAATTCCTTCAAATGTGACATTTCGTATTGAAAACCCTTCGGGTTCTATGATAGCTGAAACAAATACGGGTGATATCCCGAACGGACCAGAACCAAATTGGCAGCAGTTTTTTATCAGTTTCGACACTGGTTCTAATTCAGATATTCAACTTGTACTCATTAACAATGGTGCGGGTGGCTGCGGAAATGATCTTGCCATAGACGACATCACCTTGGGTATTGTAACTACAGAACCTGTCATAGCAACGCCCCCAAACCTAACTGCATGTGATACTGACGGAAACGGCACAGAATTATTCGACCTTACCGTACAAACCGCCATTGTACTCGATGGTCAAGACCCAACTCAATTTAATGTAAGCTTTCACAACTCGCTTGAAGACGCGCAATTAGACCAGATGGCCATTGCAGATCCTACAAATTATAACAATACATCAACCCCTGAAACCATCTTTGTGAGGGTAGAACGAGTGATGAACGAAACGTGTTTTAGCACTGTAAATTTCAATATTAGTGCAGACCCTCCTGTTGTTTTAACCACCAATCTCCCTGACGAACTGAATGCCTGTTCTTCAGATGTGATTCCGACGCTAGATGCCACGCCAACCAACCCGGGAATAGACCCTTCGCAAGTTACGTACGAATGGGTAAATGGAAACGGCACCGTGGTGTCTACCCAAGCAACATTTACCCCGATAGAAAGCGACACCTATACCGTTACGCTCAATCTTGACCCCTGCGGACAAGGGACAGACACAGTAGTTGTAGACATCACCGAAGCTCCCGTATTAGATCTCGGTCCCGATCAAGCACTCTGCGATGTGGATGGGTACGAAATTGTGCCAATCATAGAAGGAGACACCACGGGCATTACCTACCTATGGAGCACAGGAGAAACCACTCCTACCATCGTAGTGCAACAAACCGGCACCTATAGTGTAACGATTTCCGTAGGAAATTGCATGGTTAGCGACAGTATCACAATCGGTACTGGAGAACCTATTGAAGTTAGTGTAGGAGACGATTTTAAAACGTGCCCGAACGAGCCACAAATTCTTTCTGCCACAGCATCTAACCCAGACGCCACATACCAATGGTTTTTAAATGGCGAACTTATCACGGGCGCCACCAACGCCAGCTTAGAAATTACACTTGAAGCTAATGTAATGGGTACCCAAACCTATACCGTTGTAGCAAGCGATGGAGATTGTTCAGGTGAAGCCGAAATAGACGTAACTTTATACGATATCGGAAATTGTACCATATCCCAAGGTATTTCACCCAACTCAGATGGATTTAACGACATCCTGAATCTCGAATTTTTAGCCGACAGAAGTGGTATCTCGCAATTACAGATTTTTAATCGACTGGGAACATTGGTCTACGATAAAAGCAATTACCGCAATGAATGGAAAGGACAAACAACAGATAATGAAGAATTACCTACAGGAACCTACTTCTACGTATTAACTTTGGAGGCAGACGATCCCGTATTCGGCACTCAACCAACAGGGTGGATTTACCTGAACAGAGACGCCAATTAAACAACCTGATTACTGAAAAAAGGATACAATAATGAAGAAATTACTCTTATTAGCGCTTATCTCGGCGATTTTTTGGCCCCATGACATGGAAGCCCAGCAAGATCCCCAATACACCCAATACATGTACAATATGAATGTGGTAAACCCGGCGTATGCTGGTAGTAAGGAAAGCTTATCACTTACCGCATTATATCGCAAACAATGGTCTGGTTTGGACGGAGCGCCAGAAACATTTACTTTTTCAGGACATTCACCCATTAGCGACAAGGTAGGACTCGGACTTTCGGCGGTTAAAGACGAATTGGGACCTATTAGCGAAACAAATGTCTACGCAGATTTTTCATATACTCTTGAAGTAGGAGACAATACCAAATTGGCTCTGGGGATAAAAGCGGGGGCAACTTTTCACGATGTGGGGCTCACAAGTCTAGAGTTGCAAGACCCTGGAGATCCTTTCTTCTCACAAGACATAAACAACACCTACCCTAACATCGGTACGGGTGCTTTTTTATACGGTGAAAACTTTTATGTAGGTCTGTCAGTTCCGAATTTATTAAGTTCTGTTCATTTAGATGAAAACGGCCTCAAATATGGAAATGAAACAAATCACTATTTTTTAACAGGGGGATATGTTTTCCAAGTGTCTGAAAATGTAAAGTTGAAACCTTCTGTGTTGGCAAAGTCTGCTTTCGATGCTCCCTTGTCTTTAGACGGAAACTTAAACGCCTTGTTCTACGATCGATTTGAAATTGGTGCTAGTTACAGACTGGACGATTCGTTCAGTGGTTTGGTTGGGTTTCAAGTAACAGAATACATTCGGGTAGGCTATGCGTACGATCGTGTAATCTCAGAAATTGAAGCGGTGGCCAGTTCTTCACATGAGATCATACTCTCGTTTGATGTGTTCTTCAAAAAACGGGCACTTCGTTCACCGAGATACTTCTAATCACCACAATAATTTCATTCAATATGAAAAAATTATATACCATACTATTCTTATTCGCCCTGAGCACTACCTTGTGCTTAGCACAAAATAAAGACACAAAAAAGGCTGATGCCTTATATAATCGCCTTCAGTATACAGATGCCGCGCAAGCGTACCAAAAGCTTCTGAAGAAAGGAAAAGGCAGTCGATATGTTTTTGAACAGCTAGGCAACAGTTACTATAACATTAACGACACCAAAAAATCTGAAACCTATTACAAACGTGTTGTAAAAGGCAAAAATGTAAATCCAGAAACGGTGTACAATTATGCCCAATCACTGAAGGCTAATGGCAAGTTTAGCGACTATAATATTTACATGAAAAAATTTGCAGAAGCGTTACCGAACGATTCACGCGCTATAGAGTTCATGAAAAACCCGAACTACGTGCCAAAATTGATGGAAGAACGACCACAGTTTTCGGCAACTAACATGAAAGAAATCAATACTGAATTCTCTGAATTTGGAGGAGTACTAGTTGGCAAAGACTTTTATTTCTCTTCAGCCAGAAACACCACTAGAAAAAAGTATGGCTGGAACGAAGAACCCTACCTCGACATCTACAAGGCAGAAGATGTTGGCGGAACGATCAAAAATGCGGAACTTTTAGAAAATGGAGATGTTAACACCAAATACCATGAAGGCAATATTGCTATCACGAACGACGGCAAACGGATGTATTTTGACCGTAACGATTATTACCGTGGTAAATATGATAAAAGTGCTGAAGGTGTGAACCAAATCAATATTTTTTATGCCGAATGGGTGGATGGAAAATGGCAAGACGTGCAATCGGTTTCAATTAATAGCAGTGAATATTCATCAGGTCATCCCGCTTTGAGCCCAGATGGAAACACATTATATTTTGTAAGTGACATGCCAGGTGGAATGGGCATGAGCGATATTTATAAAGTAGCGGTTAGCAAAGATGGTAGTCTCGGAACACCGATGCCGCTTGGCAAAAACATTAATACAGAAGGCAAAGAGGTATTTCCTTTCATAGATGCCAATGGCGATTTATACTTCGCTAGTACCGGACACATGGGTCTTGGCGGTTTAGATGTATTTTATGCGCCTGCGGAAGGGGATGGCTTTGGAGAAGTTAAAAATTTGGGTCCGGGCATTAATACTTCTGAAGACGACTTTGCTTTTATCTACAATCCCAATACCGAACTAGGATATCTATCGTCTAACCGAACTGGTGGAATGGGGAGTGACGACATTTACACTACAAAAAAATTAGAGCCGCCATGCGAAGTACAGATGCTTGTTACCGTTGTAAACGAATATACCAAAGCGCCATTGGCGGGTGCCCGTGTAGATTTTTATGACACCTTAGGAAATAAGCTAAGCACAAAGACCTCTGGAGAAGACGGTAGGGTAACATTTATTGCTGAATGTGATATTGCACATGAAGTGCAAGCTGTATTAACCGAGTTTGAAAGCAATGCAATCACTATGGAAAAAGCCAATAATACCACTATAGAAGGTAGAATATTGCTTCGACCCATTGAAGAAATTATCGTAGACGATAAGGTGGTGCTAAACCCAATTTACTTCCCATTAGACAAAAGTAATATCACGCCAAAGGCTGCTTTCGAATTAGACAAACTGGTAGCTCTCATGAAAAAATATCCAAATATGGTGATTAAAGCCGAAAGCCATACCGATAGTCGGTCTTCAGACAAGTATAACCTAGAATTGTCTGAACGCAGAGCCCAAAGTACTGTGCAATATGTCATTTCAAAAGGAATTGATGCATCGCGTATTTCAGGAGAAGGCTTTGGAGAAAGCAAACCCAAAATTGCCTGTGGTGCCAATTGTACCGAAGCACAGCACCAACAGAATAGAAGATCTGAGTTTATTATCGTGAAAAGATAGTAGGCCCTAGCTAACCCCTCAAAAACCCTCAAAACGTTGGCGTGTTGGGGGTTTTTTCATTTATCAACATCATGAAACGGAATTCCTATATTTTCAAAACTCTATGAATTCATATAGGTTTTCGTCCATGATGTATTTTAAGTTTGTAATCCCTAATCATCTACACTTACCTACTTCATGCTTTGGTTATCAACATCCTGCAATCGCAGTACTCAAAATATACCGACATGAAAAAATTAATACCCTTCGTAGCATTCCTCCTTTTTGGCTACACCGCAATTTCACAAGTAGGCATCGGAAATACAGACCCGAAAGCAGCTTTAGATATTTCAGCAACTAACAGCGCTACACCAGCCAATACAGACGGATTGCTCATTCCGAGAATTGATGAATTTCCTTCTACAACTCCAACTGCAGACCAAGACGGGATGATGGTATTTATAACTGGCGACGGAGCCCCTGCCAAAGGATTTTATTACTGGGATCAAGACGCCGGACCAGCAGCATGGGTTAATATTACAGCAGGCAGCATCGATGATGCAGATTGGTTTTTGGAAGGTTCAACCAATGTTCCAACGGCAATCACAGACAACATTTATACCCAAGGAAATGTAGCGATAGGAAGCACTAGTGCCATAAACGGACAACTAGAAATTAGAACCTCTCTAACTAATAGAAATAACGCGATCTATTCTTCTTTTACAGGAACTGCACCATCAGGGACCGCCGTTGGTATTACAAATAGAATTTCCATTGATGATAATTCATTTCTTTATGGAACTGTAAACAGAATTGAGGGAAATACCTCGGGTTTGGTTATGGGTTTTCGAAATGAATTCTTAAATACAGGTTCAAGTTGGAGATTAGGTTTGGCTAACTATTTTTCAGATACTGGATCACCATCACGTTTGGAAGGACTCTATAATGACATAACAACTACTGGAGCTAGTTTAATTAGAGGGGTTAACAATCAGACTTTTGGTTTTTCAACTTTAACGGGAGAAGTAATTGGTGTAAGAAATGATTTTTTACATAACGGTTCGGCAAATATCTATGGAAGCTATACAAATATGAGCGGAACTAATTCTGGAACTAAATATGGAACTTACAATAGAATACTGAGTAGTATGGGTGGAACACACTATGGAATCTATAGCGATGTGCAAAACACTTCTGGTTATGCAGGCTATTTTATTGGGCGTTCTTCCTTTGGAAATACAGGTAGCAACAGATATATTCTACCTGCTGCAGATGGTACCAATGGCCAAGTAATGACCACCGATGGAAGTGGGAATGTGTCTTTTCAAGATGCCCCAGGCGGTATGCCTTTAGACGAAGCCTATGATTTTGGGGGCTTAGGTGCGGGAAGAACAATAGTTGCAGATAATGGTGCCGTAGACATTCAAGGAGCAGGAGGGCTTCGTGTAGAAGGAAACATATCTGCAGCATCAAATATAGTACATGATGGAGACATAGATACTTATATACAATTTTTACCAGATAGAGTTCAATTTGATGCAGGGGGAATAAATTATATAAATATCCAAAATGCCAATCAAGAAATAGCCTTTAATGAGGATAGCTCAGAAATCGATTTTAGGATAGAGGGTGGAACAAATCAAAATATGTTTTTTGTAGATGCTAGCAGAAATAGAATTGGAATTGGTACAGACACCCCTAATGCATCTTTGAACATAGGTACTTTAAATAATTTTAATACCAATGTTGGAGCTGCAGGCCAAGACGGAATCTTTATTAGAGGAAGTGAAACTTCAGGTTTAAATGAGGTTGGAGGCTCCATAGCTTTTGGAGGTGCGCACCCAGCAAGAGATAATTCTAGAAGAGCCGCCATTGCATCGATGCAAACAGGTATTGATGAAGACAATGTAGGTCTAGCTTTTTATATACATCCTGGCCCTGTTAATACAAATCCGATGGAAGAAGCAATGCGTATTACGCATCAAAAATATCTTGGAATAAACAATATTAGCCCTTCAGCCACATTAGACGTTGTAGGGACAATGCAGTATGAAGATGGAAATGAAGCAGCCGGCTATGTGTTAAGTTCAGACGCATTTGGGAATGCAAGTTGGGTAGACCCCGCTTCCACCTTTTCTATCTCTGCTAATAATGGAACAAATTTCGATGGCACCAATGTGCAATTAGGTGGTGCACTCACCGAAAACACCACTATAAATCAAGGTAATTTTGATATGCATTATCAATTAGGAAGTGGTAGTACAGCAGATTTTCAAGTAATAAGAGGGGGAGGAAGTAATTTAATAACCGCTGAGAATGATGGATATATACTACTTGGTGACACAGCTACCTTACCTAACCCCAGGTTACAAGTGACGGGTGGGGCAAACTTTGGCAGTTATATGGCAGATTTTTATAATAATTCTGCAAATCCTGATGCAGCAGCTGTTTCAATTAGAGTAAGAACATCCGTAGCTCATTCTGGAAACTACATAGGTTTTTTTAAAGATGGCACGACGTTGACAGGCCACATAAATGGCAATGGTTCAGGAGGTGTAAATTACAGTACGGTTTCAGACAGAAGGTTAAAAACTAGCATATTAGACATTAACAATAGCCTTGAAATCATTAATAAAATCCAACCTAGGATTTATGAATATAAAACCAACACAGGAAAAAAAGAATACGGTTTTATAGCACAAGAGCTACAAGAAGTATACCCACAAGCTGTTTTTGGAGATCCCAATGGGGATGTAAATGCTGAACCCATGATGGTAGACTACGGAAGGTTAACCCCTATCCTCACCGCTGCTATTCAAGAATTAAACGATAAAATTGAAATGCTTAAAGCTAAAAACCAAAAAATGGAAGCAAAACTAAAAGCATTTGAAACATTAGAAGACCGCCTAAGTGCTTTGGAAAAAGAGATGGATGCTCCTACCGTTCAAGTTTTAACTGCTGAAAAATAACACCAATCATGTTTTGAGTGTCACATCTAAACACCTAACCAGATGTGATAGAAAGGCCGCTTTGAGGAGAGCGGTCTTTTTTTATTTAAATGAGCGAGTGAATTATTGTGAAAATACCTTCTCCCCGCTCGCTTCCTGCTCTTTAAATTTCTGAACCAACTCCAACGCATCCGGCACTACATCACTACAAAGAATGATTAACGATCCTTTTTTGGCATTATTAACTGAATGCGTAATGGCTTCTCTTTCTGAAGGAATTATCGTTGTTTTGATTTTCGGGTTCTTCATTTTGATACCATCGTCCAACATTTTAATCAGTTCTTCTTCGGTTTTACCGCGCAATCGTTTGTCTTGACGAATGATGATTTCATCACTCATTTCCGCAGCAATGCTACCTATCATATTATTGTCTTCTTCTCTTCGATCTCCAATTCCTGCAATAATGCAAACCCTATGTGAGGCCTCCAACTTATCGGCAAATTTCTTAAGTGCACGCATCCCGGCAGGATTATGTGCGTAATCTAATAAAATGGTGAAATTTTCAAACTTAAAGAGATTGAGCCTACCCGGAGTTTGTGCTGCAGAAGGGATGAACGTTTCTAGAGCAACTTTCATATCTTCAATCCGAATGCCCTGAACATGGGCGGCCAATACTGCTGCCAACACGTTCTGGATCATAAATTCGGCTTTTCCTCCATACGTTAACGGAATAGCTTCAGCTTTCATGATACGCATCTTCCATTCTCCCTTGCAAATGGTAACATAACCATTTTCGTGCACTGCGGTTAAACCTCCGCGTCGTTGAAGCGCTTTAATTCTTGTGTTTTCCTCATCCATGGAGAAGAGCGCCAGATTACAATTAATGCTTCTTCGCATTTCATAAACCAAGTCATCATCTGCATTTAAGATTGCATAACCATCAGGCAATACGGTTTCTGGAATCACTCCTTTCACGCGGGCCAATTGTTCGATGGTATGAATACCTTTTAGCCCTAAATGATCTGCTGCCACATTGGTTACCACGGCCACATCACAGTTTTTGAATCCGAGTCCCGCACGAAGCAATCCGCCACGGGCACATTCTAACACCGCAAAATTTACGGTAGGATCTTTCAGTACAAATTCGGCACTTGCCGGACCGGTACAATCGCCCGTCATCAACAACCTGTTTTGAATATACACCCCGTCGCTAGTGGTGTATCCAACTCGATGGCCTTTCATTTTTGCCATGTGAGCTATCAGCCTGCTCGTTGTAGTTTTACCATTCGTTCCGGTGATTGCTGTAATCGGAATTCGCCCCGTATCGCCTTGCCTCGGAAAAAGTTTATCGATTACTGGTGACGCCACATTTCTGGGCAACCCCGTGGTAGGTGCCAAGTGCATTCTAAAGCCAGGCCCAGCATTCACCTCTAACACGGCGCCTCCTGTTTCTGAAAGCGGCTGGGTAATGTCTGTGGTCATAATATCGATACCACAAATGTCTAAATCTATTATTTTTGAAATACGTTCTGCCATACTTACGTTCGCCGGATGAATAATGTCTGTAATATCTTCGGCAGTACCTCCAGTGCTCAGGTTGGCGGTATCTTTTAAGATCAGAGTTTCTCCTTCATCCAAAACAGAATCTAAGGTCTTACCAGCATCCTTAATAATTGTTTTGGTAAGATCGTTTACCGTGATTTGCGTTAGTACTTTTTCATGACCATAGCCCCTACGCGGATCCCTATTAGTTTCATCTATGAGTTGCTGTACTGTAGAAGAACCATCTCCAACCACATGGGCAGGTGTTCTTTTGGCACCAGCTACCAAAACATTATTGATAACTAGAAGCCTGTAATCTTCACCAGTGATATATTTTTCAACAATTACCCTACGGCTTACTTCCTTGGCCGCATGAAAGGCAACCAAGGCGTCTTCATAATTTTGAATATCTACCGTGATACCACGTCCATGGTTTCCATCTATGGGTTTTATCACCAACGGATAACCTACATAACGACATGCTTCTTCCAAACTGCTCTCTCGGCTAATGATATCACCTCGTGGAACTTCAACTTCAGCTTGTTCAAGCAAGTATTTGGTGTCTTCTTTATCACATGCCAACTCTACTCCTATCGATGATGTTTCTGAAGTAACCGTAGCTTGAATCCGCTTTTGGTTGGCGCCATACCCTAATTGGCATAATGAATATTGGTTGAGTCGAATCCATGGAATTCCTCTACTTTCAGCTTCTTCAACAATGCTACCTGTACTGGGCCCTAATCGAGACGATTCCCTCAGTTCACGCATACGCTGAATGTCTGGATCAAGATCGTACGTTTCAGCAGCAATTAGTGCTTCACAAATTTTAACTGAAACTTCAGCTGCATACCGCCCCACACTTTCTTCCATATAACTAAAAACGACATTGTACACGCCTACTTCACCATAATCACGAGTCCTTCCGAAGCCAGTATCCATACCTGCTAGCGTCTGAATCTCTAGTGCAATGTGCTCAATGATATGCCCCATCCAGGTACCTTCTTCGACCCGTTGGAAAAATCCGCCAGGTTCTCCCACACTGCAACGGTGCGAATACATAGTTGGAAACATCTCTTTTAGGCGATCAATAAATCCAGGGATCTTGTTAGATGGGTAGTCTTCCATTTTTTCAAGATCTAGCACCATAACAATTAGTTTATGGCGTCGTACAGACCAATAGTTTGGCCCACGCATGGCATTTATTTCGCGTATTTTCATAGAGATAAAATTTTATGTTTTTAAACCGGTTCATTGAAGAACATTCGTTAAATATATCATTTTTACGTTACAAAACAGCTATTTTTGCCACGCATTAAGAACTTGAACATGAAAGCAAAAGGCATATTGATTCCGATAGGAGGAAATGAAGATAAAGGAGTTGAAGAGCATGAAGTTTACCACCTAGAATTTATTGAAGAAGGTATACTTTCTCGTGTGGTAAAAGAAAGTGGTGGTATTGACGCTTCGATCGTGATAATCCCTACGGCATCGAGCATTCCTGATGAAGTAGGCGAAAATTATTTAGATGCCTTCGGAAAATTGGGTTGCACCAATCTCCACGTTATGAATATTCGAGACCGGGACCAATCGGAAACTCCTGAGAACATTAAGCGTATGAAAAATGCTGATTGTGTGATGTTTTCTGGTGGAAACCAATCTAAAATCACCGAAAAGATAGGTGGTACGACTCTTCATAAGATTATGCACGAACGGTATCAGAATGAAAAATTTGTGATTGCCGGTACCAGTGCTGGTGCCATGTGTATGAGTAAAGAAATGATCTCTGGTGGAAGCAGCCAAGAATCGTTTATTAAAGGTGCTGTTAAGATGAAAGAGGGCATGGCTTTTATTCCCGAGTTAATCATCGATTCACATTTTATACGCCGCGGACGCTTTGGCAGAATGGCTGAAGCTGTAGCAAAATTTTCCGATTTAATCGGAGTGGGATTGGCAGAAGATACTGGCGTTGTAGTAAAAAACAATACGTTTGAAGTGATTGGTTCTGGCATGGTAATCCTTTTCAATGCAAGAAAAGCCAAACACAATAATCACCATTTATTGACCAAAGGAACGCCTATGTCTCTCACAAACTTAAAAACACATATTTTGGCTAAAGGTGATCGTTTCAACATCAAGAAAAAAAAGGTGAACGTTTCTCCGGTCGAGCTACCCGTTGTAGAAGGCTAAGCAGTTCTGTCACAAACTAAGAATCTCTCGGTTTGGTTACTAAAACCTTCCTATTCAACGCTTACAATTTTAGTAGTACCTTTAAGCTATGAAGTTTAAGGGATCTATAGATATAAATAAGCCATTAGAAACAGTGGTTTCTCTATTTTCAAATCCAGATCATCTCAAAGAGTGGCAGGAAGGCTTTGTAAAAAAAGAGCTCGTTAGTGGCACAGATGGCGAAGCTGGTGCGATTTCAAAAATTTATTTTCAGCAGGGGAAGCGCCACATGGAATTAACCGAAACCATCGTTTCAAATAAGTTGCCAGACTATTTGGAGGCAAGTTACCACCATAAACACATGGACAATACGCTTACTTCCAAATTTACTGCCTTAGACCAAAATACAACACGATATACCACAGAAGGTGAGTATACTGCCTTTAGAGGGTTTATTCCGAAGTTAATGGCGTTCTTCTTTCCTAAAGTTTTTGAGAAACAAGCCCAAAAATGGTTAGATAATTTTAAGGAATTTGCCGAAAGCACCACTGAATGATACTTGTTCGAAAAAGTGCTAGAAATTTATTTGTAGATCTTTATTTCTGCCGAACCGCCATTTTTTCTTGAACCTCGATACATCCCTTCGGTATTAAAAGGCATTGCTATATTTCCTTTTGCATCAACAGCGATAAGTCCGCCATCACCACCAATCTCCAACAATCGTTCCTTCACTACTTTTGCCGCCGCATCTTGAAGTGAGAGATTTTTATATTCCATTAGGCAAGACACATCATAGGCTACAACCCCTCTTATAAAATACTCTCCGCTACCCGTGCAACTCACGGCACAAGTCTTATTGTTCGCGTAATTACCAGCACCAATCATTGGGCTATCTCCTACCCGACCCCACTTTTTGTTAGTCATTCCGCCTGTAGATGTAGCCGCGGCGATATTTCCAAAAGCATCGCAGGCCACTGCCCCTACGGTACCAAACTTGCTATCCTTCTTTACTGAATGGTCTAGTTGAAAGGCATCGCTTCCTTTTATATCTTGCCATTGTTGGTAACGAAGTTCATCGTAAAAGTATGCCTTGTCTTGTAATTCATATCCTTGAGTTTGTGCAAATTGCATTGCTCCTTCACCTGCCAAGAAAACATGTTCGCTTTTTTCCATCACCCCACGCGCAAGTGACACAGGGTTTTTGATACCCGTAATCAACGAAACAGCACCCGCTTTTAAATGTTTCCCTTCCATAATTGCGGCATCCATTTCGTGGGTTCCTTCAGCAGTAAAAACACTACCTTTTCCTGCGTTGAAAAGCGGTGAATCTTCTAACACCCTTACTGCTGCTTCTACCGCATCTACCGATGTTCCTTCGTTTTCTAAAATCGCATACCCTACATCCAAAGCTAGTTGCAGCGCATTTTTATAGGCCGTCTCTTTTTCTGCGGTCATTTGTCCTTTTAGAAGCGTTCCTGCCCCACCGTGAATGGCAATTGAAAAATTTTGCGCCATGACATCTTATTTTTTGCCAAAAATACACATTGCCTTTTATATGTTGACTTCTTTTATGTTTGAAACTGTTATTGTTTGGGTCGTTCTTGCTATTTTTGGAGGAACAACACTTCACAGCATGCCAGAAACAAAAAAACGTCTTTTCTTAGTTGATGCCTACGCCTTAATTTTTCGTGGCTATTACGCATTTATAAAGAACCCTCGAATTAATTCCAAGGGACAGAATACCTCTGCCATTATGGGTTTTATGAATTCGCTCATCGATGTGGTAAAACGGGAACGACCCGATCATTTGGCGGTTTGTTTTGACAAAGGCGGAAGCGTAGATCGCGTAGAAATGTTTGAAGCTTATAAAGCCAATCGAGACGAAACCCCAGACGACATTCGTACTGCGATCCCCATTATCTGCGATATTTTAGAAGCGATGAAAATTCCAATCATGGTAAAAGATGGCTTCGAGGCTGATGACGTGATAGGTACGCTAGCCAAAAAAGCTGAAAAGGAAGGCTACACTACCTTTATGGTAACTCCTGATAAAGATTTTGCCCAATTGGTTTCAGACAATATATTTATGTACCGCCCCGTATTTGGTGGCGGATATGAAACTTGGGGGATTCCTGAAGTGCAAAAAAAGTTTGAAGTAGATCGACCAGAACAGGTGATAGACTTCTTAGGAATGATGGGCGATAGCAGTGACAATATTCCCGGGCTTCCAGGCGTAGGCGAAAAAACAGCAAAAAAGTTTATTTCCCAGTTTGGTTCTATGGAAGGCTTGCTGGCCAATACAGACCAGTTAAAAGGAAAGATGAAAGAGAAAGTGGAGGCGAACGGCGAATTAGGTCTACTTTCAAAAAAATTGGCCACTATCATGCTGGATGTTCCAGTTGATTTCAATGAAGAGGATTTCGAAATGTGCCCACCAGACACCCAAAAGGTGATGGACATATTTGACGAGCTCGAATTTAGACGTCTGAAAGATAATTTTTTAAAGGCTTTTTCAATTGAAGGAATGGCCTCCATTGGAACTGAACATCAACAAAAAGACAATAGTTCCCACACTGAGGGGGGCAAAGGGGGTGTTTCAACCCAAGCTTCAAGTAAAAAATCTTCTCCCTCTCGGGGGGAGACGGAGAGGGTGACAGCTGGCAGCGGCCAATTCTCGCTTTTTGGCGGTGATGGAGAAGCTACGCCCGATGCGCAATCTTTTAGCAGTAGAAAAACCATTAAAGATACCGAGCATTTTTATCAAACTGTACAGCCTGGCATGGGCACCAAACTGTTTCTTCAGAATTTGATGAAGCAACCTTCTGTCTGTTTTGATACGGAGACCACAGGTCTGAATCCGATAACAGCGCAGTTGGTGGGTATTGCTTTTTCTTGGGAAACGGGGAAAGGGTTTTACGTTTCGTTTCCAGAAGACAAAGAAGAAGCTCAAGCATTGATCGAACAATTGCGGCCATTTTTTGAGTCGGAGACCATCCAAAAAATTGGTCAGAACCTAAAATATGACATCAAAGTACTTCGGAAATATAATATTTCAGTAAAAGGGAAGCTGTTCGACACCATGTTGGCGCATTACCTCATCAACCCAGACATGCGGCATAACATGGATGTCTTGGCTGAAACTTATTTAAATTATACCCCTGTTTCAATTACAGAACTTATTGGCAAAAAAGGTAAAAACCAGAAGTCGATGCGGGATATTTCCGTAGAAGAACAAACCGAATATGCCGTTGAAGATGCAGATATTACCCTTCAGCTAAAAGAACATTTTGAAAAAGAACTGGGCGAGGCAAATACCCAAAAGCTTTTCGACGAAATTGAAATCCCACTGCTACGCGTGTTAGCCGATATGGAATTGGAAGGTATTAATCTAGATGAAGACTTCTTAAAATCACTTTCTGTAGCACTTGACAACGACATTAAAGCCCTAGAGGCAAATATTTACAAAGAAGCAGGCGAAGAATTTAACATCGCTTCTCCTAAACAATTGGGTGAGATTCTCTTCGGAAAGCTAAAATTGATTGACAAACCGAAAAAGACAAAAACCGGGCAATATTCTACGGCTGAAGATGTGCTTAGCTATTTGGCGAAAGACCATAAAATAATAGCCGATGTGTTGGAATATCGCGGACTCGCAAAATTGAAGAGCACCTATGTTGATGCGCTGCCAGAGCAAGTTGACCCAACGACACATCATGTACACACAGATTATATGCAGACCGTGGCCGCCACTGGTCGTTTGAGCAGTAACAACCCAAACTTACAAAACATCCCAATACGCACCGAACGCGGAAGGCAAGTGCGCAAGGCATTTATCCCCAGAAATGACGATTTTGTGCTGCTCGCAGCAGATTATTCACAGATTGAACTTCGTATTATAGCAGCGCTAAGTGAAGAAGATACGATGATAGAATCCTTTAAGAATGGAGAAGATATTCATGCCACAACAGCTTCAAAAGTGTTCAATGTCCCATTAGAAGAAGTTACCCGTGAGCAACGTAGCAATGCAAAAACCGTAAATTTCGGAATTATCTATGGTGTGTCTGCCTTTGGCTTGAGTAACCAAACCGATTTATCGCGAACCGAAGCAAAAGAATTGATTGACACCTATTATAAAACGTATCCGAAATTACGAAACTACATGAGTGACATGGTAGATTTTGCGCGTGATAATGGCTATGTACAAACGGTATTGGGAAGACGGCGCTACCTCAACGGCATTAACGGTAGAAATGCCGTTGTACGCGGTGCGGCAGAGCGCAACGCGGTGAATGCACCCATTCAGGGTAGCGCGGCAGATATCATAAAAATTGCGATGATTAACATTCATAAGAAACTTTCCGAAGGAAACTATCAAACAAAAATGTTGTTGCAAGTACACGATGAATTGGTATTCGATGTGTACAAGCCAGAATTAGAAACCATGAAAACGCTTATTAAATCTGAAATGGAAAACGCCTATTCACTGAGTGTTCCACTCGATGTGGAGATAGGAGTAGGAAACGATTGGTTAGAAGCTCATTAATATAAAAAGAATCCATGAAACAAATTTACTCGATTGCCCTACTCTTCTTATTTCTCTATGTTGCTCCTAATACGCTATTGGCACAATGTGGTGATGTCACATTAGAAAGCTTAACAGACCCTGGTCCGTTTAATGTGGATACACTTACAGAAGCAGACGGAATTCGAAATGGCCCCGATTACGCGGGAGCGACCATTTATTACCCAACCGATGCGACCCCGCCGTATGCAGGTATTGCTATTGTACCCGGATTTACTGCCGCGCCTTCGAGTGTTGAAGATTGGGGACCTTTCTACGCATCGCATGGAATTGTTACCATTATCATTGGCACCAACTCACCTTTCGATTTTCCAGAAGCTCGAGCGGCTGCTTTGTTAGATGCACTAGAAACACTTCGACAAGAGAATACGAGAGAGACTTCTCCCCTCGAAGACAAAATAGATGCCGAAAAATTTGCGGTAAGCGGCTGGTCTATGGGTGGCGGCGGCGCACAACGCGCTGCAGTTCTCGACAATACGATTAAAGGAGTAGTTGCACTATGTCCTTGGCTTCCAGATCCGTCGTTAAACCACAACAGCCCCGTGGTCATTTTTAGTGGTCAAAATGACCCCACAGCACCTCCAGCACAACATGCGAATCCGCATTACAACGCGACACCTTCCACTACTGAAAAATTGCTTTTTGAAATTGAAAATGGAAACCATTCTGTAGCGAATTCACCTACAGGAGGCAATGGTGTTATTGGTAAAATAGCACTTTCGTGGCTTAAATTATATGTAGAAGATAACGACTGTTATTGCCCCTTGCTAACAGAATCGCTTTTAGACAATCCGCCAGCGGCTTCTAATGTGCAGACCAATATAGAATGTGCGCCTATTTTGGGCATAGACGACCTTACTTCTTCGCGTATAAAGGTGTTTCCAAATCCGACACACGATTTGCTAACGGTAACGGTTGATACGAATGTTTCTTTTGAAATATACAGTCCGTTAGGGCAACAAGTCTTGAAAGGCAGGTTACATCCGAATAACAACCAAATCAACATCGCCAACCTTGCGAACGGTCTATATTATCTTCACTTAGAAGGACAGACTATAAAAATTATAAAAAACTAGCTTTACGTTCTTTTTAATATCGGTAGGCTTTGTAAATAATAACCAGCTGATTGTTGTTTGTAGCCGTAGCACCAGGTAAGAACCTGTCGAAATTAAGGGTGAATCCATCTGCATCAAACGATTGCAGTGAGGCTCTCACTAATCCTTCTTGAGCATCAGTACCACCAGTAGCGGTACCATTATCATGGATAGGTTCACCGTTGTTATTTACGTAGAATGCCGCAATACAATGGCTAGAAGAACTATAAGTCCCTATATTATTCAGACTGGAACCACTATATCCCTTAGCGATGGCTTGTTGCTCTATAGAAGCTCCATCATTTCTAGCGTACCCTGTAGTAAAGCCACCCGCCATTCGTAAATCGTTTGAATTATTGGAACCACTTCTATAAGCACCACTATTGTAATTCTCAATTCTATTGATTGCAATAAACTCTACCGTACTGGGCATAAAACCTACTCCAGTAATACTTAAGGAGCCTGCCGCTGTAACCCGAGCTCTTCCTATGTGCATTTGTTTTTGGTTGCTGCTTAAGAGTTTATTCCATTGGCTGTTCTCCCAATAGTAAAAGCCCGCCACCAATAAACCCGACGCACCCGTGTTATAAACCAATGTACTTTCAACCAAACTTACCGAATTAGGACTCGTAACAGTGGTAACATCTGTTATAGATTGAAGGTCAACCCTAGGAATAAGCACCCCATTAGTACTGGAGGTAATATCAAGTGCTGCCTGCGGATTGGTAGTAGTAATTCCTACTTGAGCTTGTAGGGCGATTGCGAAAAAAGCAAGTAGAAAGAAAGGGGCGAGTTTGTACATTTTTTGGGGGATTTTTAAAATATAGCGCGAATTTAATATACATAACGATTTCTCCTGCATCACAGATTTCTATAAAATCGAGTTTTCGATGAGATGTTGTACTTAATCGGTATAAAACATGTGTTGCCATAAACTTTAATATTTCGTTAGGTTTCTCATTTACACATGTCTTTTAAAATGCTAATAAAATCATTCCGAATTCTTACAATCATCTTATTATTGTATTTTTAGTAGATGAAAAAGACGCTACAGATTGCCAACATCATCGCTTTTATAATTACCCTATATTTTAACTATGCTTCGAGTGCGGGTGTTTTCAATGATATGACCCAAGCCGACATGAGCAATACGTACCAAACACTTTTTACCCCGGCGGGATATGCGTTTTCCATTTGGGGACTTATATACCTTTTGCTCTTCGGATTTATTGTGTATCAATCTCGGAGCCTGTTCGGAAGTGTACGTGATGATTCGGTGATATTGAAAACCGGCTGGTGGTTTGTACTAAGCTGTGCTGCCAATAGCCTTTGGTGTTATTTGTTTGTTTCAGAAATGGTCTTAGCCTCAGTTGCAGTCATCTTTCTGTTACTCTTCTGTTTGCTGAAAATTGTAGTTAGAAACCGAATGGAGCTAGACGACGAACCTATCTCAGTAATTGTTTTTGTCTGGTGGCCATTTGTAATTTATAGCGGTTGGCTCACCGTGGCATGTATAGCCAACGTAGCCACGTATCTTGTGAAAATTGATTGGAATGGCTTCGGAATTTCCCCCGTAACTTGGACACTTTTTATGATTGGAATTGCAACTTCTATAAATCTAATTATCACTTGGAAACGAAACATGCGCGAATTTGCCTTGGTAGGTGCTTGGGCATTGATCGCGATTGCGGTGGCAAACTGGGATTCAAATGAAGTTCTAAAACTGTCGGCAGTAGTTGCCGCAGCATTACTTGTAGTGAGCAGTAGCGTTCATGCTTTTAAAAACCGTGCAACCAATCCTGCTGTAAAGTGTTTAGAGTATTTTAAAAAAACTAATATTGAAAATTAAACTTGCTCCTTCCCTTGATTAGGGGAAGGTGGCATTTTAAAAAAATTTGCTCGCTTTGTTTTAAGACAAGCCCTACTAACCAGACATATTTTATGCAAAACCAAAAACACCTGTTCAATTTAGATGATACTGTCACCTACTTAAATGGTGCGTATATGTCGCCACAGCTAAAATCGGTAGAACGTATTGGTTTAAAATGTCTGCAAAAGAAAAGTAAACCGTATTTAATTTCTGAAAACGATTTTTTTGCTGAAAAACGGCTTTTGAAAGAACGCTTTGCAAAACTTATAGATGCTCCAGACTCAGAAAGCATTGCAATAATTCCTTCTGTTTCGTACGGGATTGCAACCGCTGCCAACAATATTCCTTTTGAAAAAGGAGATGAAATAATTGTTTTGGAAGAGCAGTTTCCTAGTAATTATTATACCTGGAAAGCCTTGGAAAAAGAAAAAGGAGTTGTAATCAACACTATAACGGCACCTAAACCTCAGCTAGGTCGTGGTGCTGTCTGGAACGAAAATATTTTAGAAGCAATCAACATTAAAACAAAGTGCATTGCCATTCCGCATTGTCATTGGGCAGATGGCACGCTTTTCAATCTCGAAGCTATCCGAAAAAGGAGTGTTGAAGTTGGTGCCTTCCTCATCATCGATGGAACCCAAAGTGTGGGAGCCCTTCCATTTTCCGTAGAAAACATACAACCTGATGCGCTTATCTGTGGAGGGTATAAATGGTTGCTAGGGCCCTATAGCTTAGGGGTTGCATATTTTGGTGAACGCTTCCACCAAGGGAAACCTATTGAAAACAATTGGATGAACCATGTAGGGTCTGAGAATTTTTCGAACCTAGTTAATTATAACGAATTGCTGAAGCCAAAGGCGACGCGTTACGACGTAGGCGAAAGCAGTAATTTTATACTCACCCCTATGTTATCTGAAGCCCTCAGACAACTCATTGAATGGCAACCGGCCGCTATTCAGCAGTTTTGTAAGGAAATTTCAGCACAATCAGTTCAGACACTTCGAGAAGCTGGGTTTTTTATTGAGCAGGACGATTTCCGAAGCCATCATCTCTTCGGAATCTATTTGCCAAAAGAAAAAAGCATGGCGACACTAAAAGCAAAACTTTCCGAAGAAAAAATATATGTGTCCTATCGCGGAAAAGCCATTCGGGTATCGCCCAACGTTTATAATTCTGAAAGCGACATGGAGAAATTGGCGGCCAATCTGATTTCAATTTAATTATTCAATATCAGACTGTTTCAATTATTAGCAGAACGCAAAGTTCCCGCAAAAACACTGCTGCGCAGTATACCGTTTTTCGAGAACAACCACCCCAACACTTGGGAGAATGGTGTTTCTATTCGACCTACAGCTACGAATACGACAATAATTTCTCTAGACCATTCCCTTTTAAAAAGCAGAACGCAAAGTTCCCGCAAAAACACTGCTGCGCAGTATACCGTTTTTCGAGAACAACCACCCCAACACTTGGGAGAATGGTGTTTCTATTCGACCTACAGCTACGAATACGACAATAATTTCTCTAGACCATTCCCTTTTAAAAAGCAGAACGCAAAGTTCCCGCAAAAACACTGCTGCGCAGTATACCGTTTTTCGAGAACAACCACCCCAACACTTGGGAGAATGGTGTTTCTAATATTATCTTCTTGTTTGGCTTCAACTTCGACTTCGACTTCATCAAACCATTCCCTTTTAAAAGCAGAACGCAAAGTTCTCGCAAAAACACTGCTGCGCAGTATACCGTTTTTCGAGAACAACCACCCCAATACTTGGGAGAATGGTGTTTCTAATATTATCTTCTAGTTTGGCTTCAACTTCGACTTCGACTTCATCAAACCATTCCCTTGATGTCATTCCCCCAAGTGGGATACGCAAAGACCATTTGTTTGAGGTCTTCCACTTTAAGTTTGCCGCACATGGCAAGCACAAACAAGTTGATCATTTCGTCGGCATGGGCACCACAAATATGTGCTCCCAGAATTAAATTCCGTTTCTTGTCGACGATGGTTTTATAGGCGTAAATTTCTTCTCCAATTTGTTTGGCATTAAACCAATGCGGCACGTTTTTATGTTCTACCACAATATCATACCCTTGCTCCTTTGCCTCCGCTTCTGTAAGTCCGATAGCAGCCAATTGTGGTAACGTAAATACAACAGAAGGCACCGGCGGGAAATCGATTTTTTCAGTATTCCCCTTTCTTAAATTTATAGAGACCACCCGCGATTCTTGCGAAGAAACGGGTGTTAACGGCATGGTGCCGCTCGCAGACACGTCGCCGCAAGCATACACATTTTTGTTGGTCGTATTTTGCAAATATTCGTTTACGGAAATGCCGCCTTTCTCAAATGCCACATTTCCCTTGTCAAGATCTAATTCATCTATCGACGGAACCCGCCCCGCCGAATTATAAACTGCTTTTGCTTTTACCGTTTGTGTTTTGCCGTTTTGTTTATAGGTCACACGATAATTGGTTCGTAGCTTTTCTACTTGGGTGGCTTCCGCATTAAAGATAAATTCGATGCCCAATGCTTCTGAAGCCTCTGTAAGATAATTCACTATAGCTTCCTCAAACGGCGCAAGCGGTCTATCTGCAAACTCGATCACTGTCACTTTAGCACCAAAACGAGCGGCAACATGGGCGAACTCCATTCCAATATATCCAGCGCCGATAAAAATGATTTCCGAAGGTAGCGATGGTTGATGTAGAAAGTCTTCACTGCTAAGCAAATGCTCCCTACCAGGGATTTTGAGCTCTAGAGGCTTTTGCCCAGTTGCAATCACAATCTTTTTTGCGCTCACGGTCTTACCCTCTACAGATAAGGTTTGTTCATCTAAAAACTTTGGCGATTGGTGGTACATATCGATCCCTAGTTTTTTCAACTTTTTTTCGGTGGCAGCGGGTATGGCATCTGTAAAACGTTCTTTAAATTTCTGAACATCTTGCCAATTCATTTCTGGCACTTCGGAAATTCCCTTTCCCTTTAAATTGTTTGCCATTTTAAAGGCTTCGGTAACTCCAACTAGCACTTTTTTCGGGTCGCAACCACGGTTTGGGCAAGTGCCGCCATATTCACGATTGTCGGCTATGGCTACTTTCATTCCGTCTTTTACACAATCTATGGCTACACCTTTTCCTGCGGTTCCAGTTCCTATTACAAATACGTCGTATTCTTTTATTCCCATGACTGAAAAGTACATAAAGCCACCCGCAAGCTGAGTTATCAAAATGATAAAGTTCATATTTCGGTTTTATAAGAACTGTATGCAGATTATCTTTGCCAACCAATGAGTAAAACGCTAGTTCGTTCCCTTTTTTCAAAGTCTTCCGCACTCGGGAAACTTCGGGAAGCTATTGCCAATTCTGAACCAATAATTGAAGCTAATGGCTTGGTAGGAAGTGCTACTTCATTGGTGGTTGCTGAAACCTTCAAAACTTCAGAGCGTCCTTTTCTAATCATTTTAAACGACAAAGAGGAAGCCGCATATCATCTAAACGACCTCGAAAATTTATTGGGTGACGATACGGTACTATTCTACCCAGGAAGCTATCGCAGACCGTATCATCCCGATGCGATATCGGGAGAAGATACCGATAATGCAAACGTGCTGTTGCGAAGTGAGGTGCTAAACCGTATCAATTCTCGCAGAAAACCAGCGCTTATTGTAACCTACCCTGAAGCATTGTTCGAAAAGGTGGTCACCAAAAAGGAACTAGAGAAAAACACCCTCAAACTTTCAGTAAATGATACGGTTTCTATCGAATTTGTGAATGAAGTCCTCTTCGAATATAATTTTAAAAGAACCGATTTTGTGACCGAGCCCGGTGAGTTTTCAGTTCGTGGTGGTATCTTGGATGTGTTCAGTTTCAGCAACGATGAACCCTACCGCATCGAATTTTTTGGTGATGAAGTAGACAGTATTCGAACCTTCGATGTAGAAACGCAACTTTCGTTGGAACAATTGAAGAAAATTTCAATCATACCAAATATAGAAAACAAGGGCTTAATTGGCACTTCGACTGCGCTCAGTGAGACAAGAGAGAGTTTTCTGAGTTATATTTCTTCAAAAACAGTTGTCTGTCTTAAAAACAAAGAGCTATTGGGCAGTGCCATAGACAAACTTTTCAGCAAGGCAACTGAAGCATATAACAAGCAACAAGGTGAAGTAAAAATGAGCACGCCAAGTGAATTGTTTTGCACTTCAAATTTGTTGCAAGAACAACTAGACAAGTTCACCACTGTAACTTTTAAAGGAGTTTCTAATACGAATAACCAGACCATATCTTTCAGCACGGTTCCCCAGCCTTCGTTCAACAAGCAGTTTAATTTGCTGATCGAAAACCTAAACCGGAATACCGCGGATGGTTATACCAACTATATTTTCTGTAGCAGCGAGTCGCAAGCGAAGCGTTTCCACGATATTTTTGAAGACGCCCAACAGCATGTAGATCAGTTCGAAACCATCGTTTTTCCGCTATACCAAGGATTTATAGACCACGAAAATAGAAACGTTTGCTATACCGACCATCAAATTTTTGAACGCTACCATAAGTTCAGTTTGAAAAATGGTTATGCTAAGAAGCAAGCCATCACCTTAAAAGAACTCACCAACCTCGAAGTGGGCGATTATGTAACGCATATAGACCACGGTATCGGACGTTTTGGCGGACTCCAAAAAATTGACGTGGAAGGCAAACAACAGGAAGCGATTAAACTGATTTATGGCGAACGAGATATTTTGTACCTCAGCATCCATTCGCTTCATAAAATTTCAAAATACAACGGTAAAGACGGAACCACTCCGAAGATTTACAAACTTGGAAGCGCTGCTTGGAAAAAACTAAAACAGAAAACAAAGACGCGTGTCAAGCAAATTGCTTTCAATCTTATCGAGCTGTATGCCAAGCGGAGGCTTCAAAAAGGATTTCAGTACGATCCTGACAGCTACTTGCAACACGAGTTGGAGTCTAGTTTTATGTTTGAAGACACCCCAGACCAAAGCGCAGCTACAGCCGATGTAAAAGCTGATATGGAAAGTGAACGCCCAATGGACCGCCTCGTATGTGGTGATGTTGGCTTCGGAAAGACAGAAGTTGCCGTGCGGGCTGCTTTTAAAGCGGTAGACAATGGCAAGCAAGTGGCTATTTTAGTACCCACCACCATTCTTGCATTTCAGCATTATAAAACCTTTAGCGAACGACTGGCAGACATGCCTGTAAATGTAGATTACCTAAACCGTTTTAGAAGTGCAAAACAACGCCGCGTCGTGTTAGACGGGCTCAAAGAGGGAACCTTAGACATCGTTATAGGAACCCATCAATTGGTGAGTAAGGCTGTTACTTTTAAAGATCTCGGACTTCTTATTATTGATGAAGAGCAAAAATTTGGTGTTTCCGTAAAAGACAAACTGAAGACCATTAAAGAAAACGTAGATACCCTTACGTTAACGGCTACTCCGATACCACGTACCCTTCAGTTTAGTTTGATGGCTGCACGTGACCTCAGTGTGATTACCACGCCACCTCCAAACCGATATCCAGTAGAAACCCATGTGATTCGTTTTGGCGAGGAAACCATTCGCGATGCAGTACGCTATGAGATTTCGAGGGGTGGGCAGGTGTTTTTTGTGCACAATCGTATTGAAAACATAAAGGAAGTGGCTGGGATGTTACAACGTTTAGTTCCAGACGCGAAAATAGGAATAGGCCATGGCCAAATGGAAGGGAAAAAACTAGAAGACCTGATGCTTCGGTTTATGAACAATGAGTTTGATGTGTTAGTATCAACCACAATTATTGAAAGTGGATTAGATGTGCCGAATGCCAACACCATCTTTATCAATAATGCTAATAACTTCGGACTTTCAGATTTGCACCAAATGCGTGGTCGGGTGGGTAGAAGCAACAAGAAAGCATTCTGCTATTTTATCACTCCGCCCTATTCTGCTATGACTGAAGAAGCCCGAAAGCGAATAACCGCATTAGAGCAGTTTAGCGAATTGGGTAGTGGGCTCAATATTGCCATGAAAGATTTAGAAATCCGCGGAGCAGGAGATTTATTAGGTGGTGAACAGAGCGGTTTTATAAATGAAATTGGGTTTGAAACCTACCAAAAAATCTTGGCCGAAGCCATTGAAGAATTAAAAGAAAAAGAATTTAAAGATTTATATTCGGAAACAGATAAAAACTTTAAGAATCGTGCTTTTATAAAAGAAGTGACTATCGATACCGATTTTGAACTACTGTTCCCAGATGATTATGTAAATAACATCACCGAACGCTTGAATTTGTATACCAAATTAAACGATCTTAAAACAGAGACCGAACTACAGAAATTTGAAAAAGAATTAATTGACCGATTTGGCGAGTTGCCTAAAGAAGTGGAAGATTTAATGAATAGTGTTCGTATTAAATGGGCAGCTATTGCCATGGGACTAGAACGTGTGGTTATGAAAAAAGGGAGGTTTGTTGGTTATTTTATCAGCGACCAACAAAGCGATTTTTATCAGAGTCCGGCGTTCAGTAAAATGCTTCAGTTTGTGCAGACCCATTCTCCGCAGGTGAAGATGAAAGAAAAACAGACTCGAAACGGGCTTCGCCTCTTGTTAACGATTGAAAAAGTAGTTTCAGTACGTCGCGTTTTAGACGTATTACAGTCTTTTCAGAAATCATCTTAAAACTCGTAAAACCTTGTATTTACTATAATGACGGGTAAGTGTCGGGTGAATTTCAACCAAAAAAATTGTCAAAAAATATGAGTCGTCGTACCATTGCTTCACATCTTAAAAACAAAGCTATGCAACAACCAGCACTCGGGCAACGTATTTTGGCCCTACGACAAGAAAAAGGACTCACCCAAGAAGAATTGGTAGCACAATGCAACATCAGCGTACGCACCATACAGCGTATAGAAGCAGGCGAAGTAATTCCGCGAACATACACTGTTAAAACTATTTTGGCAGCTTTAGGCGAAGATTTTGAAACGTTCACAGAAAGCACTATTGAAAGCGGGCTAAAAAAAGCCTTTTTTCTGAAAATTGACGATACCAAACAGGCTCATTTTTTAACCAAACATCTAAAGATTGCCTGGATAGCGGGTATTGTTTATTTTATACTAGGATTTGCTGAAGTTCCAGCAGATGCCTATAGATTGTTTGAAAATAATTCGGCTTCATTTTATCCAACCTATATTTACATACCTTTAAAACTGGCCGTATTAGCCGCTATCATACTATTTCTTCGCGGTTTTATTTTAGCTGGAAATATTCTAAACAACTACCTTTTAAAGATAGTTGTATTCATCATGCTCATTTTTAATATAGCCTATTACGCGTTGGATATTGCGTCGCTATTTTATGAACCTCTGAACGATGGCTCGATTCTAATTATAGAATCATTTTCTTTTGGCATCATAGGGCTCTTAATGGGTATTGCCGTAATACGATTGCAAAAGGCCATTGGAACTATTGCAATCGTTACAGGTATTTTTCAAATCGTAACTTATGCATTATTTACCTCCGTATTTTTTGCCTTAGGAGGATATCTGCTTTTAAGTGTTACTATAGTTCTAGAAATTATTGTTTTATATAAGGTTGCAGAGTTGGTAAAGGAGAAGATGAACACTACTTAAAAATGATAAAATGCATTCTTAAAATGCTCCATACGTTCTTCTTTGGAATTTTTTAGAACTGCTATAATATCGAAACGCGCTTCAGCTTCAAGTTGGTTCGAGATTAAGTATTCATTAGCCGCCTTTACGAGTAGTTTTACTTTTGAAGGCGTCACAAAACTTTGTGGGTCACCAAAAAAAGCACTGTTTCTGGTTTTTACCTCAACAAAAACGATGGTATCTTCTTCTTTTTGGGCAATGATATCGATTTCAGCTTTTTGAAACCTCCAATTACGCTCTAGAATGGCATAGCCTTCCCGCTGCAGAAATGTAGCGGCAAGCACTTCTCCCAATTTACCAAGATCGTTGTGAACGGCCATAATAAGTCATTTCGACGATAGGAGAAATCACATGACTTGCTTTTTATTGAATACAGAATATGAGACTTCTCAGTCGTACCTTCTTCGAAATGACAAAGTTACTGTTTTTGTTGAGACAGAAAGATCGACAACACTTCCCATAACCAAGGCTCTATTATCCTTGATATGCCCGGCAGGAAAGCCAAAACAGACCGGATACTCATATTCTTTTACAGCCTCCCAAATAATTTCTTCTGCGGTTTTGCCAAACGGGATGTTGTTGTCATTCATATCTGTCATGCCACCCACTATGAGTCCGCTTAGCTCAGAAAGCACTCCACTTCTCTTAAAATTTTGCATCATTCGGTCTATGTGGTACAAATATTCGTCTAGGTCTTCAATAAAGAGAATTTTTCCTTTCGTAGAAATTGCAGACGGACTCCCATGTAAGGAGTATAAAACGGAAAGGTTTCCGCCCACCAATTCGCCTTTGGCAGTACCGGTTTGGTTTAATTTTTCTTCGGAAGACACCTCAATTTTGTACGATTTTCCGAAGAGCACATCGTGTATGCTTTGCCGAGTAGCTTCCGTTTTTTTCTCAATATTACCAGCAATTTGCGCATGTAGACTTGCTATTCCGAAGCTATGAAGTACACTATGGAGCACCGTCATATCACTATAACCAATAATCCATTTGGGCTGTTCGAGTAATTTAGAAAAATCTACTCCATCTATCATACGTACCGTTCCATATCCACCTCTGGCACACCAAATAGCTTTTACTTCTGGGTTGTTTAGCATCGCTTGGAAATCTCTTGTGCGCAAGTCATCTGAGCCTGCAAATTGGTTTTCTGAAGCGCCAATGGTTTCTCCCAACAAAGGTTGAAGACCCCATTCTCTTAATAATGAAAGAAACGGCTGAAGCTCAGTCTTCTCTATTTTTCGGGCGGTAGAGACAATTCCGACCGTGTCGCCAGGTTTTAGGGTTGGGGGAAGGATCATTAACTATAATTATTTCAGTAAAAATAAACAGAAAGATGAAACAAATGACCCCTAGAGGATTATTTGAAGGCAAATACATTTTGTGCGACAATAACAAACGTAGCACATTAGGTATGTTAATTTAGACTTTTAATAAGAGTAAGGATTTACACCCCCCAACCCCCCTCAAGGGGGGAATGTATCCTACAACACAAACCGATAGGTCGCCTTCACCAAAAAGGTGTTCTGCGGTTTCTGGCTCAATAACTGATTGTCTACAATGGTATTAAAACTATTAGCAGGATCGCCAATGCCCGTCACGCCCTGACTCCACACCAAGAAAATTTCAGAACCGGGTATGTACTCCCAACGCACCACCAGATTGCTCCTGAATTGTACAAACGCAAAATCTGGATCACCAAAGGTGTAGTCTGTATTTCCATCTAGGTCTTCATCTATAAGATAACCACCTTCTGCAAATGAAATCTGCTCAGCATTGTATTGGGTAATCCGATTGTTTAAATCTTCTGCAACTGGGTCATTTACATAGTTAAAATCTGAAAATTTTGCTTTAAAAATAAACGGTTGCCCGTAGTATTGAATGGTCAGGTTCGGATTGATATTGTAATTCACGCGTAGCGTTGTACTCAAAGTTTCTTGATCTATGGCGCCTAAGATATAGCGCGTGGTACCATTAAAATCTTCTTGTGATACATACTGCGTTCTACTGGGGTTTTCAGAATAATTTACGTTCAAAGACAAACTTAAACTATTCAATGGCTGGTAGCGTGCTCCTATATCGTATTCGTACAATGCAAAGTTATCTTGTGTTGCCCTAGATTGCACCGTCCCCCCATTAAAGCTCAATTTTTTACGTTGGTCTGTACCTGAAAAAAAGAAAATGTAGTTCTCCTCATTATATTTCCAACGTGGTCCGCCACGTAAAAAGGTATTTACAAAAATCCGAGGTTTATGCGCAGCTCCAAAATCGCTCCACCAGTTGTTTTTCCAATTTATAAACCCTCCTATCTCATATTGAATCCGATTGTAATTTCCTTGAAAATCGAATGCCGAAGAAAGGTTAATCCGCGCATTCGCCCTTCGATACCAGCTCGTTGGTTTATTAAAGAGCCTTCGTAACACCGCATATTGCCTAATGTCGTCTGCTTGTCTTAGAAATCCGATGTCATTGAGTTCCAGTTCGGGCGATTTAAAATTTCCGCCAATCGCATAGCGCCAATCGCCCCCACCTCCTTTTCCAAATTCAAAACGGCCCCCAGTACCCGTAAGTTCTGTTCGTGTAGGGTCAACCTCGACATGGTCTGCATCTGTGCGCTGAAAGAGATGGGTGATAGAAGTTTGCGTACTTGCAATTGCTTCGGCACTACCACGAACGTTACTCACCACTGCACTTCCTTCAACATAATAGGTGCGCTCCTGCCAATTGTGCTTAAAGTCGACCCCTCCAGAATACGCATGCGAGTGCAGAAAAGAAACGTTGTCATCCATGTTTCGTATGGCACTAGTAAAAATTCCACCTACGTAGCTATTATTATCATTAAAATCTTGTTGTATACGACCTACCAAATAATTGGTAAGTGGTTCTACTAATTCTTCAGATTCTGAACCATCTTCATCTATAACATCGGCAAATTCTTTTGACGTCACGCTCTCCAACACACCCACGGTTAATCCATCTTTGGTCTTTCCGCTAAATTTTGCAGCTCCCAAAATAGTTGTATTGTTGGGCTGATCTATATATGCCGTTGTAGGTCCGAAGGCAGACCCCTGCGGACTCCGACCTATACGCCTTGAGAAGAACAAATTATCTGCTCCTCCACCAATTTGGAAATCGAATACACTTTTATTCTCCACAAAAAACGGTCGGCGTTCCTGAAAAAATATTTCAAATCCGTCTAGCGCCACCGCCCCTGGATCTGCATCTACTTGCCCGAAATCTGGATTAATGGTGACGTCTAAGGTAAGGTCGTTGGTAACACCAATTTTGGCGTCCAATCCGCCCGTTAATCTAGCGTCGCTTCCATCCCGAAACGGATTGCCTTCCTCTTCTTCGTACGTATCTAACTGAGCCACTGTATACGGCTGAATTTCTAACTGTTTTTGTGGTTTTATACCTTTAATTCCGAGTAGCTCACCAAATTCGCTCACCCATCCTGGCGGATTGGCTGGTAGAGGTTGCCACGTAGAGCGCTCTTCATTATTAAAATAACGCCGTGTAGACTGAATTCCCCAAACTTGTTCGTCTGCATTGCTAAAGCGCAGCTGACTTAGCGGAATGCGCATTTCTGCGGTCCAACCCTCAGCATCAACTTGCGTATTTAAATACCAAATGGGGTTCCAACTTGGGTCAAAATTACCATTGTTTGCGATAAATTCGTCGCCCTTTACTCCAGAAGCGGAAGCAGTAAATGAAAAGCCAGTTCGGTCATCGCCATAACTGTCTATGTTTATTTCAACCCAGTCACCAGGGAAATCGTCTCGCCTCCCCATGCGTCGTTCGATGGTGGCAGGATCTTTTTGATAACATTTAAAGGCTACGTACAAATTCTTGTCGTCGTACAGAATTTTCATCTTTGTCTGCTCGGTAGGTTCGGTAGCGTTATCAGGCTCAAATTCTACATAATCTGAAGTCCACGGCACGAGATCCCAAGCAGCATCATTGAGAGCGCCATCAATTTTGGGAGATTCAGTATCCCCTACAGGTACAGTGGTATAAGAGCGTTTGGGATATGTTTTCGTTTCAGCTTCTGAATCTTGTGCGTGACCATTTCCGAAGATAAAAAGAAGGAAAAGCCATGCTAATTTTTTGAGATTGTGCATGATGATGGTTAGATTGTTTTTGATTGATACATTAAATGACTGAAAAAAAGGGCAGTTGTGACATAATGCAGCATTTTATTAAGATAATTTTAACAATCTAGTTTGATGGATGTCTCGTTAAAAATCTCCGTATCTTTATCGTTACCAAGAGCGCCATGAGAAAATTAATTTCAAAAAAGAAGCCTGCCTATCCTATTTCTGAAGAGCTTTCAACATACTTGACCAAGCATGCCAGGAATATCAAAATCCCTATTTACTATGACGATTTGCTCCGGTTTCAGGGTTCGGTTACCGTTTTTGATGCCCACGGAAACGACACACTTTGGATACAAGTATATTATTCTGAATTCGAAACACAGGAGATTGAAGAAAGCCTAAAACGGATGTACTCCATCCTGCATTCAGACGGGTCTGATGCGTTGCTACCCTATTTAAATATTGATAGAATCGATTTCTGCACCTTCGGAAATTCTAAGCCCTTTCGTATCAAGGTTCGGAACATATTAAACGATAATTACATTTTTCTATACATCAAAAAAGCCGATGCTTCGCGAATTTATGGCCTGGAATTAGAGCATTTACTGTCGCCAAACCACATCAATTTTCTGATTCATGGCAACACGCTTATTGAAGAGCATATTTCAGGAATTCCAGGAGACGATTTTATAGCGCAACATCTCGAATTCTGTTCAGAACAAGACAAACGTGAAATTGCCAAGGAGTTTGTGAAATTCAACGAGCGATGCTTTGTAAGGCTTTTGGGCGATATGCGATCGTACAATTATGTGATGGTGCTTACCAATGATTTTGACAGGATACAGTACCGCATTCGAGCTATCGACTTCGACCAGCAGTCGTATGAAGGAAACCAAAAGGTGTATAAACCACAATTTTTGAAAGAAAACAACAAACTGGTACAACTTACAGCCCGCGTGTTGGAAGACGCATCGATAGAACAATACAAACGAGAGGAGCGTTCGTTATTGGCCAAACGAGCTACGAGTGAGAAAGATCGACTGAACGAATTGTTGAGCTGCATGAAAAATGACACGCTTTCGCCTCCCGAAAAAATGAAACAATTGCGCAAAGGACTCTTAGAACTAACGGGAGACGTGAACTTTAAAAAATCGAAAAACATGGGGGACATTTTGGAAAGCGCGTTGGATTTCATCGTTCGGAACTATGAAACTGAAAATCCTTTTTTGTAGGCACCAAAAAATTGTCACTTCGAGGGATTCTGAAGCAATCCAGATTGAAACGAGAAGCAGTATTACTGATTAAAGTACTTGATACGTGTGACCTCTCTATACATTTTTCTCTTTCGCCATCGAGCGCAACCGAAAAACACTCGAGGTGAAGACCCTAGAAAAATTCTTTTGTCAAATTTACTATGCATGCATAGTAAAAATTGTATCTTTAAGCCATCTTAAGCTGTCATCATGAAAATTAAAAAAGTATTGGTTGCCAATCGCGGGGAAATCGCCATCCGGGTTTTTAGGGCATGTACCGAAATAAATCTACAAACTGTTGCCGTTTACACCTTTGAAGACCGTTACTCACAGCACCGCTACAAGGCAGACGAAGCCTACCAAATTGGCACGAACGACCAGCCTTTAAAACCATACTTAGATAGTGACGCCATAATCTCATTGGCCAAATCTAAAAATGTAGACGCCATTCACCCCGGCTACGGTTTTCTTTCTGAAAATTCAGATTTTGCGCGAAAATGTGCTGAAAACGGTATTATTTTTATCGGTCCCGATCCAGAAGTAATGGATGCTTTGGGCGATAAGATTACAGCAAAAAAGATTGCGAAAAAATGCAAGGTTCCGATTATTCAAAGTAATACTAAAAAACTGACAAACTTAAAAGTTGCGCTTTCTGAAGCTGAAACTATTGGCTATCCCGTCATGTTAAAAGCTGCATCGGGCGGTGGTGGTCGTGGTATGCGTATCATTCGTTCTGCGGAAGAGCTCTCGAACAACTTCAATTCGGCTAAAAGTGAATCGTTAAATGCCTTTGGTGACGATACCATGTTTTTGGAAAAATATGTAGAAGACCCTAAACATCTCGAAATCCAAATTGTGGCAGATAACCACGGAAACATCCGCCATCTCTACGAACGCGATTGCTCTGTACAACGCCGCCATCAGAAAGTGGTAGAAATGGCGCCATCGTATAATGTTTCAGAAACAGTAAAAGAGCAACTCTATACCTATGCCGTTGCCATTGCGGAAGAGGTGAATTACAACAATGTGGGTACGGTCGAATTTTTAGTAGACAAAAACGATGAAGTTTATTTTATTGAAGTAAATCCAAGAATCCAGGTAGAACATACCGTTACAGAAATGGTTACCGGCATTGATCTTATTAAAACCCAAATATTTGTTGCAGGAGGCTATAAATTGGATGACAAACAGATTAAGATTTACGACCAAGAGTCGCTGCGCACCTACGGATTTGCAATTCAGTGTAGGCTTACCACCGAAGATCCCGCCAATAATTTTACTCCAGATTACGGTACCATCACGACCTACCGAAGTGCTTCAGGAATGGGGATTCGGCTAGATGCCGGAAGCATATACCAATCGTATAACGTGAGTCCGTTTTTCGACTCGATGTTGGTAAAGGTTTCGGCCCATGGACGCACCCTAGACGGTGCGGTGCGAAAAATGACACGAGCTCTAAAAGAATTCAGGATTCGTGGGGTGAAGACAAATATTCATTTTCTTCAGAATGTCATTCAGCATGAAACCTTTAAAGAAGGAAAAGCTTCGGTAAACTTTATTGGCAATACGCCAGCGTTGTTTAAGATTAAATTACCCCAAGACCGAACGACCAAGATCACCAATTATTTAGGTGAAGTGATTGTAAACGGGAATCCGGATGTAAAGTTTGTAGATGAAACCAAAAAATTTCGTACACCGGTTGTTCCAGCATTCGACCCCAACGCCGCTTTTCCGAAGGGAACCAAAGACCTCTTAACCGAAATGGGACCTGAGAAATTTGCACAATGGCTGAAAGCTGAAAAGAAAATACACTTTACAGATACCACGATGCGGGACGCACACCAATCGTTATTGGCAACGCGTATGCGAAGCTATGACTTAGTGAACGTAGCCGAAAGTTTTGCGAAGAACCATCCCAACACCTTTAGTATTGAAATGTGGGGAGGAGCCACCTTCGATGTATGTCTTCGGTTTTTAAATGAGAGTCCGTGGACCCGTCTGCGCGAACTCCGAAAGTTAATGCCAAACATCTTATTCCAGATGTTATTACGCGGAAGCAACGGCGTTGGGTATAAGGCGTACCCTGATAATTTAATTGAAAAGTTTATTGAAACTTCTTGGGAAAACGGCATCGATATTTTCAGAATATTCGACTCGCTAAACTGGGTAAAGGCAATGGAGCCAAGCATTAATTACGTACGCAATAAAACGGGCGGATTGGCAGAAGCGGCGATTAGCTATACAGGTGATATTCTTGATCCGAACGAGACAAAATACACCTTAAAATATTATACCCAACTGGCAAAAGACCTAGAAAATGCTGGAGCGCATATTATCGCCATAAAAGACATGGCTGGTTTGCTGAAACCTTATGCCGCAACCGAATTGGTGGGCGCGTTAAAAGACACGGTGAACATACCGTTGCACTTGCATACGCATGATACGTCGTCTATACAATCTGCTACTTATTTAAAAGCAATTGAAGCAGGAGTTGATGTGGTTGATGTAGCCTTGGGCGGACTCTCGGGATTAACGTCACAGCCAAATTTCAACTCGGTAGTGGAAATGATGAAACGTCATGAGCGAGCCAACGACTTCGACATGATCAAGCTGAACCAATTTTCAAATTATTGGGAAGATATTCGGGAGTATTACTATCCGTTTGAATCTGATTTAAAAGCGGGAACGGCAGAAGTGTACCAACATGAAATACCGGGTGGGCAGTACTCAAATTTACGTCCGCAAGCCGAAGCCCTTGGTTTGGGAGATCGTTTCAGCGAGGTTAAGAAAATGTATGAGCAGGTAAATGGGCTCTTCGGAAACCTAGTAAAAGTTACCCCAAGTAGCAAAGTGGTGGGCGATATGGCCATTTTTATGGTAACAAACAATTTGACGCCAGAAGAAGTGATGCAACGCGGGGAGAGCATTTCGTTTCCAGAGTCGGTAATCAACTTTTTCAAGGGAGATTTAGGACAACCCTTGGGTGGATTTCCGCAGAAATTGCAAAAAATCATCTTAAAAAGCAACAAACCGTATACCGATAGACCCAATGCACATTTAACGCCAATAGATTTTGAGGAGGAGTTTACCGAGTTTAAAAAGAAATTTCAAAAAGGATTCAGCAGACCTATCGAATTTGAAGATTTCTTGAGTTACAGTTTGTATCCAAGGGTATTTGAAGCCGCCCATGAAAAGTATAAACTCTTCGGAAACACGGCTATTTTGTCTACCAAGAACTTCTTTTACCCAATGAAGCTTCGGGAAGAAACCATGATTGAATTGGAGCCCGGAAAAACCATTGCTGTAAAACTGCTTTCGGTGGGTATACCGAATGATGACGGATACAGAATTGTATTTTTCTCTGTGAATGGCGAGAATCGTTTTGTGGAAATACGAGATAAATCGATTGACATTAAAAATGTACAGAATGTGAAGGCAGATCCCGACGATGAAAACCAATACGGAGCGCCCTTACAGGGAATGCTTTATAAGGTTTTAGTGAAGAAGGGACAAGAAGTGAAAGCAAACGACCCCTTGTTTGTGTTAGAGGCCATGAAAATGGAAAATACTGTATTGGCTTTAACCAGCGGAAAAGTGAAGGCCATTAATATAAAGGAGGGCGAGATGGTTATGCAGGATGACCTCATTATCACACTAGGTTAATTTCACTTAAATATTTTTCTACACCCCTTGCCAATCAAATAAATAACACTACATTTGCACCCCTTAAAAAGCGGAAAAATTCTGTTTTGACGGGTGAAAACAATGATTTATTAACTATTTACACAAAGAACGAAATGGACACATTGAGTTACAAAACAGTATCTGCCAATAAGGCAACCGTTACAAAAGAGTGGTTGTTGGTAGATGCGGACGGGCAAACATTGGGTCGTCTTGCAAGCGAAGTTGCTAAATTACTTCGCGGAAAACACAAGCCAAGTTTTACTCCACACGTAGATTGTGGTGACAACGTAATTATTACGAATGCTGCCAAAATCAACTTGACAGGGAACAAATGGGAAGCTAAAGAATACATTCGCCACACTGGGTATCCAGGAGGTCAGCGTTCTTTAACTGCTAAAGAATTGTTCGGAAAAGATCCTGCTAGACTTATAGAGAAGTCTGTAAAAGGTATGTTACCTAAAAACAAATTAGGAGCTGCTATTTTCAGAAATCTAAAAGTATACGCAGACGACAACCACGGGCAAGAAGCACAAAAACCCAGAGTAATTAACCTTAACGACATCAAGTAATGGAGACAATTCACAAAATTGGAAGAAGAAAGACCGCTGTTGCACGTGTATACCTTTCAGAAGGAAAAGGGAACATTACCATCAACAAGCGTGATCTTGACAAATATTTTACCACTGCAACCCTTCAGTATAAAGTGAAGCAGCCTTTAATGTTAACCGACAACGAAACTACGTTTGATATCTCGGTAAACGTTTTTGGAGGTGGTATCACAGGTCAGGCAGAAGCAATTCGTTTGGCTATTTCTCGTGCTATGTGCACGTTGAATGACGAGAACAGAGGCATTTTGAAGCCAGAAGGATTACTTACCAGAGACCCACGTATGGTTGAACGTAAGAAATTCGGTCAGAAGAAAGCCCGTAAGAAATTCCAGTTCTCTAAGCGTTAATATTATTTCCAATGTCACCCTGAGCTTGTCTGTGCTAAGCGCAGTCAAAGCATCTAAGGATTTTTGGAAATTACAAATTGTTTTTGTCACCTTGAGCGCAGTCGAAAGGTCTCAAAAACAAAAAGTTCATACAAATACAATTATTAATAAGCTGTTAGTCCCGCTCTTTGCCGGGCGGGACAATTAGTTTAGCATCTAAATCATAGATTTCAGAAACACTGAAGGAAAGATTGCTATCTAAATTACAGAACGTAAACTAAAAACAAAATGGCAGACAACAAGCAAGTTAAGGAACTCCTTGACGCAGGTGTACACTTTGGACACCTTACCAGAAAATGGAACCCGAACATGGCACCGTATATCTATATGGAGCGTAACGGTATCCACATTATTAACCTTTACAAGACTACTGCAAAACTTAGAGAAGCAAACGAAGCGTTGGCAAAAATTGCTGCGAGCGGTCGTAAGATTCTTTTTGTTGCTACTAAAAAGCAAGCGAAAGATATCGTTGCTGAAAAAGTAAAGAATGTAAACATGCCTTACATCACAGAAAGATGGCCAGGTGGAATGTTGACAAACTTCGTTACAATTAGAAAAGCAGTAAAGAAAATGGCTTCTATCGACAGAATGAAGCAAGACGGAACTTTCAACACTCTTTCTAAGAAAGAGCGTTTGGCAGTAGACCGTTTAAGAGCAAAGTTAGAAAAGAACTTAGGTTCTATTTCTGACATGAGCCGTCTTCCTGGAGCATTGTTTATCGTAGATACAACACGTGAGCACATTGCGGTAAAAGAAGCACAAAAACTGAACATACCAATCTTTGCAATGGTAGACACCAATAGCGATCCACGTGAGATCGACTACGCAATTCCGTCTAACGACGATGCATCTAAGTCTATCGAAAAAATCATCACTAGCGTAACAGATGCCGTTGCTGCTGGTCTTGCTGAGCGTAAGTCTGGAAAAGAAGACAGTCAGGATGCTCCTAAAAAAGAGAAAAAAGCGAAGAAGGAAGAAACTGCAGCAAAGCCTAAAAGAAAAAGAGCTGCTGCTGCTTCATCTAGCGAAGAAGAGTAGTTTTTAGTAGTAGGTCAGTATTGACTTCCGCAGAAAATAACATTTTCATAAAATTAAAAAGTCGTCAGGTTCATTTCTATAATTGAAATTGCGACGACTTTTTTTCAATTAATAACAACATCAGGTGCAAAGCACCACATAAAAAATAAATACGATGGTAAAAGTAACCGCCGCAGAAGTAAATGAATTAAGAAAAAAGACCGGAGCTGGTATGATGGACTGTAAAAAGGCATTGGTAGAGGCAGAAGGTAATATGGAAGAAGCAATCAATATCCTAAGAAAAAAAGGACAAAAAATTGCTGAAAAAAGAGCAGACCGTGATTCAAGTGAGGGTGCTGTTGTTTCAAAAATTAACGACGCCAACACAAGAGGTGTTGTAGTTTCTGTAAACTGCGAAACTGATTTCGTTGCAAAAAATGATTCGTATAAAGAATTAGCACAACAAATCGCCGACGTAGCTATCAATGTAAATTCTAAAGAAGAATTATTGAAAGCTGATTTCGACGGTATGACTGTTGAAGAAAAACTGATTGAACAAACTGGTGTAATCGGTGAAAAAATTGAAATTGGTGGATTTGAAACTTTAGAAGCTCCATTTGTAGGGACCTATATCCACGGAAATAAAATTGGTGCTTTAACTGGATTGTCCAAGGCAATTGACAATGCCGAAGAAGTAGCTAAAAACGTATCGATGCAAGTAGCTTCTATGGGAGCAACTACTTTGTCTTACAAAGATTTTGATCCTGCGTATGTTGCTTCTGAAACCGAAGCGAGAATTGCAGCTATTGAAAAAGACAACATCGAATTAGGACGTCTTGGTAAAACATTGAAAAATGTACCACAATACATTTCGAAGTCGCAATTAACCGATGAAGCAATGGCAAAAGCTGAAGAAGACGCTAAAGCACAACTGAAAGCTGAAGGAAAGCCAGAGCAAATCTGGGATAAAATCCTTCCGGGTAAGATGGAGCGTTACGTGAGCGATAACACTACCTTAGACCAAGAACAAGCGCTTTTAGACCAAAACTACATCATGGATGACAAGAAAAAAGTGTCTGACTATGTAGCAGACCAAGGTGTTGAAGTGGTTGGCTTTAAGAGAGTTTCATTGGCGTAAGTTCACTTCGATACAATCCCGAAAATTTTTGGGATGACTCAGTGACTAATTTATATATACATCCGTTTTCAGAAATTTCTGAAAACGGATTTTTTTTATTGAAGAATCTGAGAGTTTATGACCTGTTCGGTTTCATCTGCAAAGTATTGGTTGCCATCAACACCCCTTCCTCAGAAAATATTTTTACCCGATATGTGCCTACATCGTAAAAATTGAAGTCGAAGTATGCCGCAGATGAATTACTATTTACTGTTAGCGAATGGTCTTTATATTTTTTATACACTCCAGTAAACGATAGCTTATCTACGAGAATTAGCAGTTTTTCAGTTTTTAACTGGTTAGGCGAATGGTCTATGTATACCCAAACATTGCCTCTTTTCGCTCCTGTACCATGAACCAAGGTGGTATAGCGCTCTGAAAGACTCGGTAATTTATTGTTGTTTTCTGGATACGACTTTAATGCGAAAAAAAGTTTTGCCGGTTTATAATATTTGGCCATTTGCTCTTTTAGTAGCGCCAACTCTTTGTCCATTCTCGCTTTAACAACAGCATTGGCTTGTACTGTGTTTTTAATAGGTAATTTGTCACCCTTAGTAGAATTAATTGACGTGGAACGCTGCGGCAAAGTAAGCCCCTTTTCAACCAAACTTGTATGTGCTTTACTGTCTATCGCAGAAATATAATACATCCCATTTACGCCACCAACGAGTCCAATGCCAGTGGTACGCCCTTTGGCGGTTGCAATACCTATCACCTTATTTTCTTCGCTAAATACAGGTCCGCCGCTATTCCCAGGATGAATCTCGGCATCTGTTTTTAGATAGCCATAGTCTTCATTGAACACATAATCATATCCGCTCATGATACCCAAACTAATGGTGCTCAGGTCTTTTAGCATGAGTGCTGCAGAGCCTCCAAACTGCGCCGGATATCCGTACACACATAAATTTTCACCTTGGGCCACATTATCTGAATTCCCCAGCGGTACTGTTTTAAATTTTTTCCGAACAGGCTTCCCCTCAAGGTCGCTTACAATTTTTAGCATTGCCCCATCATAACTGCCAGAACCTATAGAAACAACCTCAGCGATGTACAATTTATAGTCGTTTTCACCTGTACCGTAATATACCTGAACTATGGGAATGCTGTGCCCTGTTCTATTTACTTTGGTGAGTGCTGGATTTATAAGCAGGTCTTCAGAATACACCGCCACCGAGTTTAGTTCTTCAGTATCTTCAAGATAGTTATAGTCTACATATCCCTTCACACACATTTCTACCACGTGTTTGTTGGTAAAAAGATAGCCATCTTCGGTTACGATAAATCCAGACCCTCTGCCCAAATACCCTTTGCCTGGTTCAATTTTTTCTCCTTCAGGATCCATCAATAAAATCTTTACAACACCTTGGTAATATTTTGAAGCTATTAGCTTGGTGTCTAGCCCCTTTTCCTTACAAGAAAAAAAGCAAAAAACTAATAATAAATAGACAAGAGATCTACGAATCATATTGAAAAATTTTCGGTTGGATAGGCTAACTATTTGGTATAGTTAAAAATATGAATAGTTTATGAAACAAGAGAAAACAAGTTCTATAAATTTCACTGCCCTAGAATATGCGAAAATTTCAGTGTAAAAACATTTCGTTGGTTTTGCATACGCAACTAATAGAAAACACTAAACTTACCATAACTTTTCACTATTTTTGCAACACAAATTGAGACCATGCACTACAACAGAATACTCCTTAAACTAAGCGGAGAAGCCTTAATGGGGAACCGTCAATACGGAATTGATCCCGATCGCCTTAAAGAATATGCAGAAGAAATTAAACAAATCATTGCGCTAGGCGTAGAGGTTGCCATTGTGATAGGTGGTGGAAATATTTTTAGAGGACTCGCGGGTGCCAGCAAAGGTATGGACAGAGTGCAGGGAGACCACATGGGTATGCTTGCCACCGTTATTAACGGTCTCGCGTTACAGGGTGCGTTGGAAGATGAGGGAATCCCTACCCGATTGCAAAGTGCCATTAAAATAAACGAAGTGGCAGAACCATTTATACGTAGAAAAGCCATTCGCCATCTTGAAAAAGGCCGTGTGGTCATTTTTGGAGGCGGCACAGGAAACCCCTATTTTACAACAGATAGTGCAGCAGTATTGCGCGCTATTGAAATTCAGGCAGATGTTATTCTGAAAGGTACTCGGGTGGACGGAATTTATACCAGCGACCCTGAAAAAGATACTACGGCAACTAAATTCGATTTTATTAGTTTTGAAGATGTTCTAAAAAAAGGCCTAAAAGTGATGGATACTACCGCTTTTACCTTGAGCCAAGAAAACGAATTGCCAATTATCGTTTTCGACATGAATACCAAAGGCAACCTAATGAAAGTGGTAAAAGGAGAAACCATAGGGACTAAAGTGAATTTGTAGTATCTCAAATTGTTTTACTATTTTTGAATTGGTCTGATTCTTGGATTAGACTCAAAATAGTTAATTAAAAAGTTATTTTCGCTTAGCGCGGAACAGTACACATGGAAGAAGAAATTCAATTTATAATCGATGAAACCAAAGAATCAATGCACAAAGCCATTGTACATTTGGAAAAACAATTGGTAAACATTCGCGCCGGAAAGGCATCACCTTCTATGGTGGGTAGCGTTATGGTAGATTACTACGGAAGTGCAACACCCCTCAACCAAGTGGCCAATGTGAGTACTCCAGATGGAATGACCATCTCTATACAACCTTGGGAAAAAGCGATGATCCCTGAAATTGAAAGAGGGATTCATTTGGCAAATATTGGTTTTAACCCCATGAATAATGGCGAAAGTGTAATTATTAATGTACCACCCCTTACTGAAGAGCGTCGTGCCGAATTAGCAAAACAAGCAAAGGCAGAAGCCGAAGAAGCTAAAATTGGTGTTCGAAACGACCGAAAAAATGCAAATAACGAAATTAAGAAGCTTGATATAAGCGAAGATATGAAGAGCAATCTGGAAATCGATATCCAAAAGATGACCGATAACCACATTGAAAAAATCGATACAATTTTTGGCAAGAAGGAAAAAGAAATTATGACTGTCTAGTCAAAACTTTACGTTAAACAAAACAAAAACAAGCGGCCTTTGAGCCGCTTTCTTTATACTTTCGCAGTTCATATCATCCTCATCTATGCGCAGTGTATTTCTGCTTTTTTGTCTCCTGATTTCAATGACCATTCTGGGTCAAGAACCTGCCATTAAAACAGAACAGGATACTACAGCTACCCGCGCTGAAGAAAAATCAAATCCGTTTAACACAGGATTTTACCCCATTGGCTTTTTCGATATTGACCTTCGCTATCTGATAAAATTTAATAATTACGAAGGTCTTCGTTTGGGGGTTGGCGGCGTTACCAACGATAAATTTTCAGACCGTTTCAAAATTGGAGGGTATGTAGCACGCGGATTTAAAGACCGTGATATGAAATTTGGTGTTGGTGGAAGCATTCGGTTAGACAAAGAGTATAAAACATGGTTTAATCTCTACTACAAAGACGATATACAAGAAATAGGTAAGTTCGAATTTCTAACCGATAGTCGCGTCTATTCTGTATTCGAACCGCGCTTGGTGAACGTGACCCAATTTTATAAAGAACGTACGTGGCAAGCCAATGTGCAAGCAGAGTTTTACGAGAAGATTCTAGCTGAACTTAGAGTCTCCCGTAGCCGAATCGATCAAATAGAAGATTATCAATTTGTTAACAACGGGATTGCATACACCAACTACGAAATGGCCGAGGTCACTGCCTCTTTTCGTATCAGTCCGAAAACCGATTTTATCACCACTGAAGATGGCCGCATCGAATATTTTGACGGCTTTCCGAAAATTAGCGCACAGATAACACAAGGCCTAAAAGATATTACGGGCAGCGATTTTACCTATACTAAATTTGGGCTTAAATTAGATTATTACATTAAACGAACAGATCTGTCTTCTACAAACTTTTTGTTAGAAGGAGATTATGCTATTGGTGATGTCCCACTCACCCATTTATACCATGCTTATCCAAACAGTCCGACCAAAGATGAAATTTTGCAACGTTTCTCTGTAGCGGGCCGACGTAGTTTTGAAACCATGTATTTTGGTGAGTTTTTCTCAGACCAGTTGGTTACATTACAAGTAAAACACAGCCTGAGAAGATTTGATCTTGGCGAACGTTTTAAACCAGAATTGGTACTAATTACCCGGCATGCACTGGGCGATTTGAGAAATCCAGAACAACATATCGGACTCCCATTTGGAACCTTGGATCAGTTTTACAACGAATCTGGACTAGAAATAAATAAATTATTGTTCGGTTTCGGATTGAGCGGTGCGTATCGCTATGGTTTCTATAATCTTCCCGATTTTGAAGACAACATTTCGTTTAAGTTCACTTTTTATGCGAAATTTTGATTTTCTGAAACTTCCATTCGCTAGCCTGCCCCATAACCCACCCCTATTCACTACCTTTGCACCTCTTAAACGCCTAGCTTTTTGAATAAACTTTTTAGCATCGGTTTTTGGAGTGCAGTCGCACGATTTATCCTTCGCAACAGGACGTTGCTATTAATCGTAATTGCCGCCATCACGGTATTTATGGTATCACAGTGGCAGTACATGCGTTTTACCTATACCGAAGCAAACTTACTGCCCGATGACCATGAGGTAAATGTTGAGTACAATAAATTTTTAGACCAATTTGGTGAAGAGGGTAACCTCATTATTATGGGTGTAAAAGATAGCACTCTTTTTACTCCGAAGAACTTCAGGGCTTGGACCCAACTTTCGGCAGGGTTAAAGAAATTTGAAGCCGTAGATCTTACCCTTTCCGTAGGCGACCTTCAGAAGTTAAAAAAGGTAGAAGACTCAACAAGCTTTGCGTTGGTGCCGTTTATTCAAGACAGTATTCTTTCAGAAGAAATTTTAAAAGAATACCGCTACGAGCTATTTAATAAATTACCGTTCTATAAAGGCCTTGTGTACAGTCCCAACAAGCAGGGAGTTCGAACGGCAGTATATCTTAAAAAGGACATCATTAACACCGCATTGCGGCGCGATTTTATTGTAAACGATCTGATTCCCGCGATTGAAAACTTTGAGAATGAAACAGGAATCACCGTCCATACCTCAGGAATGCCCTATATCCGCACGTTGAATTCCCAGAATATCATCGATGAAATTGGCATGTTCATTGGCGCGGCACTGTTGGTGACTTCCTTAATTTTCTTTTTCTTTTTTCGCAGTTTCCGGGCCACGCTTATTTCTATGGTCACCGTTATTATTGGTGTGATTTGGGCCTTTGGGATTTTAGGATTGTTGCGTTATGAAATCACGGTGCTTACAGCGCTTATCCCACCGCTCATTATTGTGATTGGTATTCCCAATTGTATTTTCCTGATCAACAAGTACCAACAAGAAATAAAATTACACGGCAACCAGGCCAAATCGTTGCAACGTGTCATTGCAAAAGTGGGGAACGCCACGCTCATGACCAACGTAACTACGGCCTCTGGATTTGCAACGTTTATTTTAACCAACAGCAAGTTGCTTAAAGAATTTGGTATCGTAGCTTCTATCAACATTATTGCCATTTTCATCTTGAGCTTGTTTATCATTCCTATTGTGTACAGCTACATGTCTGTACCAAAATACAAACACCTAAAACACCTTAACAAACGGTGGATTGGCAGTTTTGTAGACTGGATGGAGCGCATGGTGCGTGAGCATAGAATAGCCATTTTTATTGCGGCGATTGTACTGCTCTGCGGAAGTATTATTGGCATGAACAACATTAAAATTTCGGGAAGCATTATTGAAGACATGCCCAAAAGCAAACCGTTTTTCCAAGATATTAAGTTTTTTGAACAAGAGTACGAAGGCATTATGCCGTTGGAAATTTTAGTAGACACCAAACGTAAAAAGGGCGTAATGAAACTTGCCACGCTAAAACGGATGGATGAGTTGCAGGAATACATTGAAGAAGTTCCCGAATTCTCTAAGCCGCTATCGGTGGTAGATTTAGTAAAATATAGCAAGCAAGCGTACTACAATGGCAATCCCGAATACTACCAATTGCCCAACAGCCAGGAGCGTACTTTTATCTTGTCGTATGCAAAAAACAGTGCCAGAAGTACCAACCTGTTATCTAGCTACGTAGACACTACTGGACAATATGCGCGTATCACCACCTTTATGAAAGATACCGAAACTGAACGCTATGACCGTTTGGAAGAAGATCTTATCGCTAAGATTGAGAAGATTTTTCCTCCAGAGCGGTATGAAGTGACCGTGACCGGAAAAGCGTTGGTGTTTCAGAAAGGAACTAAATATTTGGTAACCAATTTGGTGATTTCACTGAGTTTGGCCATCCTGCTTATCGCTCTTTTTATGGCGTGGATGTTCCGAAGTTTTAAAATGATTTTGGTTTCATTGCTTCCCAACCTACTGCCACTTATTATCACCGCAGGACTTATGGGCCTTCTAGGGGTGCCCATAAAGCCATCAACCATCTTAGTGTTTAGTATTGCCTTTGGAATTTCGGTAGACGATACCATTCACTTTTTGGCAAAATACAGACAAGAACTTATTGCCAATAATTGGCGTATTAAGAAATCGGTGTACGCAGCTTTGCGTGAAACTGGGGTAAGCATGTTCTATACCTCTATCGTACTGTTTTTCGGTTTCTCAGTTTTTACTATTTCTAGCTTTGGGGGTACGGTAGCATTGGGCGCTTTGGTTTCGGCCACCTTATTATTTGCTATGTTGGCTAATCTATTATTATTACCTGCGCTATTACTTTCTTTAGAAAAAGAAATTGCAAACGAAAAGACCTTCAAAAAGCCTGCGCTTCAAATTTTGGAAGCGAACGATGAAGAGGCTGTTTCAGAAGAAGAGAAATAAAATTTCCCGTCACCTCGACGCAGGAGAGGTCACACACCTTGCTAAAACCAATCTGTAAATCTACTGACCCAATTTGTGTTTGATTTAATGTTCTTACTCATATGTGATTTCTCAGTCGTACCTCCTTCGAAATGACAACTGCAGTCACCTCGACGCAGGAGAGGTCACACACCTTGCTAAAAACAATCTGTAAATCTACTGACCCAATTTGTGTTTGATTTAATGTTTTTACTCATATGTGATTTCTCAGTCGTTCCTCCTTCGAAATGACTCGTAGTTTCGATTTCATTTTCAGAATCAAACAAGTATCTTTGCCTTCCATAAAATCGTGACCATGAAAGCCACTTCCATAGCAACCATTCTAGAGATGGAACCCTCACTTATCGAAATCAAAGCCCGAGGTTGGGTGCGTTCGTTCAGAAGCAACCGATTTATTGCGCTCAACGACGGTTCTACCATCAAAAACATACAGTGTGTTGTAGATTTTGAAAATTTTGAAGAAGAAGTCCTAAACGATATCACAACTGGTGCTGCCATTGAGGTGATTGGAACCTTGGTAGAAAGCCAAGGGAAAGGACAGGCGGTTGAAATTCAAGTTTCAAAAGTGAGCGTTCTCGGAAAGGCAGACCCTGAAGAGGTAAAGCTTACCATTCTATCCCCAAAGCGGCATACCTTAGAAAAATTGCGCGAACAAGCACATTTACGTGTACGCACAAACACCTTCGGTGCGATTATGCGGGTACGTTCAAAATTGTCTTTTGCGATACATGAGTACTTCCAAAAAAATGGTTTTTACTATATGCATTCGCCAATTATCACGGGTAGTGATGCCGAAGGAGCTGGAGAGATGTTCCGTGTAACCAACCTCGATGCTAAGAATCCGCCACTGAATGAAGATGGTAGCGTAAACTATAAAGAAGATTTCTTTGAAAAAGAAACCAACCTTACCGTAAGCGGGCAGTTAGAGGCTGAAACTTTCGCGATGGGACTCGGCAAAGTATACACATTTGGTCCCACTTTTAGGGCTGAAAACAGCAACACTTCAAGACATTTGGCTGAATTCTGGATGATTGAACCTGAGGTTGCTTTCAACGATTTGGCAGACAACATGGACCTTGCAGAAGATTTCATTAAATATGTTGTGAATTACGCGCTGGAACATTGTGCAGACGATCTAGAATTCTTAGAACAGCGGTTATTAAATGAAGAAAAGAGCAAGCCACAAGCCGAACGTAGCGAAATGGCACTGCGCGAAAAGTTAAGCTTTGTGCTTGACAATAATTTCAAAAGGGTTAGTTATACAGAAGCCATCGATATTTTGAAGCGTAGCAAACCGAACCAAAAAAAGAAATTCAAGTACCTTATAGACGAGTGGGGCGCAGACCTTCAGAGCGAACACGAGCGATTTTTAGTTGAAAAGCATTTTAAGTGCCCCGTAATTCTCTTCGATTATCCTGCAAAAATCAAGGCATTTTATATGCGATTGAACGATGATGGTAAAACCGTACGCGCCATGGATGTACTGTTTCCCGGTATAGGGGAAATTGTAGGTGGTAGCCAACGGGAAGAACGGTATGAGGTGCTAAAGGAAAAAATGGCCGCCATGGATATTTCCGAAGAAGAATTACATTGGTACCTAGACCTACGGAAGTTTGGAACCTGCGTACACAGCGGTTTCGGCCTAGGTTTTGAGCGTTTGGTGCTCTTTGTTACGGGTATGGGGAACATTCGAGATGTGATTCCGTATCCTCGAACTCCGGGAAATGCGAGCTTCTAGTACAAAAACTCATAAGCTTTTATTAAAAAACCCTTCGTATCGCTTGATGTGAAGGGTTTTTTCTATTTTTATGGTTCAGGATAAAACGTATGCTCAAACAACAGTTAAATTTTAAACTCTCACAGAAGCTTTCGCCTCAACAAATCCAGTTGATGAAGCTGATACAATTGCCCACACAGGCATTTGAACAGCGCATTTCGCAAGAAATGAACGAAAACCCTGCGCTAGAAGGCGGTAAAGATGAAGGGGATACCTTTGACGAAGAGTTTAGCAATGAGGACGACTACGGAGATGACAACGAAGTAATAGAGACCGATATCAACGTAGACGATTATCTGAGTGACGATGAAATACCAAGCTATAAGCTTTCTGCCAATAATTACAGTGCAGACGACGAAGATAAGCAAACGCCTTATGCATCGGGAACTTCGTTCAACCAATACCTGTTACAACAACTAAACACGTATCGATTGGATGATGAGGAAGAGCAGATTGCTAAATTCTTGGTGGGTAGTGTAGACGAAAGTGGTTATATACGTCGTGAAATTGCTGATATTTTAGATGACTTGGCGTTTACGCAAAATGTGTATACCACGGAAGAAAAAATTGAAAAGATTTTGAATATCGTGCAGGAACTTGACCCAGCAGGAGTGGGCGCCAGAGATCTTCAAGAATGTTTATTGTTGCAGTTATACCGAAAAAGTCCGACCGAAGCTGTGAGCCTTGCCATTGAAATTGTAGATGACGCATTCGATCATTTTATTAAAAAACATTACAGCAAGCTAATTCAAAAGTTTGATGTTACTGAAGACGACCTTCGTGATGCGATTTCAGAGATAGAACATTTAAACCCTAAGCCCGGTGGTGCTTATTCAGGAAACACACGGATAGTTGAGCATGTAGTACCTGATTTTGCCATCAAAATTGTAGATGGAGAGCTAGATCTTACCTTAAATGGTAGAAACGCTCCAGAACTTCATGTTTCGCGCGAGTATACCAATATGCTGAAGGGCTACAAAGCTTCTAAACAGAAATCGAAATCGCAGAAAGATGCTGTTATGTTCATCAAACAGAAGTTAGATGCGGCAAAATGGTTTATTGACGCCATTAAACAGCGTCAACAAACATTGTTTGTCACCATGAATTCGATTATGCACCACCAAAAAGAGTATTTTTTGACGGGTGATGAGCGCAAGCTGAAACCAATGATTCTTAAGGATATAGCCGACAAAATTAATATGGATGTTTCTACCGTATCTAGGGTGGCAAATAGCAAGTATGTAGACACCCCTTATGGCACCAAGTTGATTAAGGAATTTTTTAGTGAATCGATGAAAAATGACCAAGGTGAGGACGTTTCCACTAGAGAAATAAAGAAAATACTTGAAATTACCGTAAGCGAAGAAAATAAAAAGAAGCCACTTACAGATGACCGACTGGCAAAAATCCTCAAGGAAAAAGGATATCCTATCGCGCGACGTACAGTGGCCAAATACAGAGAACAACTCGATATCCCTGTGGCACGACTAAGAAAAGAATTTTAATGAATATCTTTCTACGTATTGGGGCGTACCTTTTGCACCCGCTGCTCATGCCTTTATTAGGCACTGTATTATACTACATTTATACCCCTAGATATGTTGAGTTGGGCGTGGCACAATCCCGTATTTTAGCGGTGACCATCATTACATTTTTTATTCCCATCGTAACTTTTTTCTTGTTACGAAATCTCGGTGTTTTGAACACCATCCATCTTGAAACGGTACATGAACGTAAAGTACCCCTTATGTTGCAGTGCTTACTTTTGTTATTGGTAATAAAAATGGTGTTTGACCCGTATGACAATGCCGAGCTTTATTATTTCTTTGTTGGGGTGCTATTTACCACCATGACTGCCCTTATCTTGGTGTTTTTGAAATTTAAGGTGAGTTTACACCAAATGGGCATTGCGGGGGTTACCATGTTCTTAATTGCCTTGAGTGTACATTTCCAGATTAACATGTTATTGTGGGTATGCTTCTTCTTTATAGCGAATGGTTGGGTGGCATCATCTAGGCTTCACACAAGTTCACATACCTATCCAGAGCTTATAGCTGGTTTCTTTATTGGGCTCATTCCGCAGGTATTGTTATTAAATTTTTGGCTATAAAATATAGAACAATATCCCCAATTTAATCGTTCTGAAATCTACTGTTTCAGCCGTATTCGAAGTAGTTGCTCCATCAAAAAATGGGTTGATGCTATAATAAGCGTAAAAGTTCACTTTATTATACCCTAGACTTAATGTTGCAGCCAGTCGAGTTCTGTTGAATTCAGGAATGTCTGTCTGTGTTACTTCGTTTCCTTCCTGTTTAAATTTTGCTTGGTACCAATAGGCGTATCCTAGCCGAAACCCTGCATACACTCTCCAAAATCCATATTTAGTGGGCGTAGAGGTGCGCCAACGTAATTCAAAGGGTGCTTCAATCACTGCCGTGGTAAATCGGTTGGTGTCATAAATGTAATCGTCATCATTTAGAATGGTGAAAATAGTCTCTTCTTGGGGCGTTTCTCCAATAAAGAGGGTATTTCCGTAGACATCAAAACTCAGGCCGCCACCAACAGCTATTGCTATATTTCTACGCTTGTTAATAGGCATGTCTCGTAAAAACCCGAAATGGATTCCGCCCGAAAGCCCACGAATATTCACTGCAGATGGTACATTAGAAAGTAAGTTGTACGTAATACCAAGGTAGAACTGATCTTCACGATACTTTAGGTCACCTACAGTATCTACTTTCTTTTGTTGATCTAGCCTCGTACTAAATGCATTAGTGTTAGTATTCAAATTGGTATCGGTCTGTTGTGCGAAGACCACAGGAGCGATTAAAAAGAGGAAGCAAGAGATGTAGAAATAAGTACCTCGCATAGATGATAAAGATAGTTTTATTTCAATTTATAACATAAAAAAACGCCTTGAAGTATCAAGGCGTTTCAATATTAAGTAATTGGGAGATTATTAATTATCGATTTCACTACCTGGAGCGGTGATATAAATAATCTTTACCATGTTCAGTTCTCTTAGTTCTTCTTTAATGTCTGTTACAAGTCCTGTATTGGTTTCCTTATCAACTTTTAAGGCAACAACTACATAATCTTGTAATTCTGGACGTAATTTCTGGCGTGCTTCGGTTAATGCAAATTGCAAACTTGAAACATCTGTAAATTTATCGCCAATCTGAATCTTACTTTCAGTACCATACTTTGCTTGGTAATTTTGGCTTGGTTTTCCAGCAAAAATAAATACCGACCGGTCTTTTTTCAGTTTTTCAACTTCATCAGCCTTTGGGAGTTCATTTTTTATCATCAAGTCATTATTCCGCAGCACTGTTACCACCATAAAGAAGAACAGCAGCATAAATACAATATCGGGTAACGATGCTGTATTTACTGGAGGCAAATCGCCTCCCTTTTTCTTTTTAAATTTTGACATATTCTTCTAGGTTTTTATTCGCCTCTTTTCTTAGGTTCAGCTTCTGAAAGTTTCAAAGGAAATAACTCTTGTATTCTTTTTAGCCTTTCTTCGGCAGCCTCGACATCTCCTTGATACTTCCCTTCATTGATAGCATTCTTAACATCAGTATAAACAAAGTTAGGACCGTACAAACGTTTCCCTTCTCTGTTTCGAAGTTCGTTATAGGCACCTACCAATTCATTTTGTACAGCAATGTACATTTGGTAAGAAGTTAAACGGTCATTCTGAACTGAAATTACGGCCTTATTCGGATTATCTGAAGAACGGGGATCACTTGCACCTTTACAGTAGCTACAGTACTCCGGGCTTCCAGAAGGAGCTCCACCATTATCTAAAAATGCAATGGCTGCGTCCTTCAAGTTTTTGAGCTCCATCAGTTCTTCTTCAACCAAAAGCTGGTCGTTCTGATTCACATTTACAATAAAGGTGTTCTTCTCTTTTAAGAGCGGTGGTTCAATATTCTCATCTTGCTTAGGAGGTAACTGACGTGCAATCCCTTTATCCTTATCGATGGTAGTAGTTACCAAGAAAAAGATAAGCAATAGGAATGCGATGTCTGCCATCGACCCAGCATTAACTTCGGGTGTTGCTCTTCTTGCCATTATCTGTTTGTTATTTTTTTGAATCCGCTAAATACCATTAAACCTACGGCAACAATTGCCAAGATATAAAAGGTATAAAGGCCGGTACCCACCCATTTCGAACCAGATTCTGAGGTCATCCCTCCGTCATCCGGAAGTTGCATAGGGGTACTATCTGCCAGCACGTAAGATACAATGATGATTGCTGCAAAAACACCAATAGAAATTAGGGTTTTCTTTATATCTCCCTCAAAGACACCTTTGAGTACAAATAAGAGCACCATCACAACGGTTACTGCCAACACGATATAGCCTGTATAGATTAGCCAATCCATTGCAGAAGCGTTTCCAGAAAGTAGCAGTGCCATAAAAACAACACCTAACAGTCCTAGAACGATTCCTATGATTTTAAAAATTTTATGTAAAGCCATGTTATATGGTGTGTTTTAAATTATTTTCTGTTTTTGTAGTCAACGAGCATATCGATAAGCGTAATAGACGCGTCTTCCATGCTGTTTACGATACGGTCAATCTTAGCAATGATATAGTTGTAGAAAATCTGAAGGATAATCGCAACGATCAAACCAAATACGGTTGTTAAAAGTGCTACCTTAATACCTCCTGCTACCAAAGATGGGTTCATGTCACCCGCTGCAGCAATTTTATCGAAGGCCAAGATCATACCAATTACCGTACCCATGAAACCAAGCATCGGTGCCAAAGCGATAAACAATGAAATCCAAGACACGTTTTTCTCAAGTTGTCCCATTTGTACACCACCGTACGCAACAACAGCTTTCTCTGCTGCGTCAATACTTTCGTCTGCACGGTCTAGCCCTTGGTAATAGATAGAGGCAACAGGACCTTTTGTATTTCTACAAACTTCCTTAGCTGCTTCAATACCACCACTATTTAAGGCATCTTCTACATTTTCAGCCAATTTTTGGGTATTGGTTGTAGAAAGATTAAGGTATATAATTCTTTCGATAGCAATCGCCAATCCAAGAATCAAACAAAGAAGTACGATCCCCATAAATTCTGGACCCCCTTCTACAAAGCGTTCTTTTAATTCTTGGTGCCATCCTCGGTCATCACCTGTGGCAGTTTCCTCTACTTCTTGAATAATAGTTACAGTGGCTGCTGTGGTTAATTGTTGCACGCTGGTTGGTGCGCTATTGGCTGCAGTTGCATTTACATTTAACGATCCCGCAAAAACTAGTGCGGCAATTGCCATAATTGAAAATAATTTTTTCATTGCTATCGACTTAAAGTTTGTTTTTAGTTAAAGGTTTAAAGATATAAAATTATTATGGTATTCTGCAACATTAAATTTGCTTACCGCCAATAATCACTTGGAATTCAGCCGAAACTAATTTTATGCTGTAAGATATTTCTGCCTATTCTAAAACGGAATTTGTAAAACCCTGAAAAAATGACAAAAACAAGGATGGCAAGCTACCACTTTTAATTCGGCTCACAAAAAAATTAATACAGCCATTTATAAAGTAAGAGGTCTACCTGCTCTGGTGCATTATGGTGATAATATCGATTTATTCAAATGGTTTATAGGTATAAGGATTACATTCTAAATAGCACCTTATATATATTGGTATAATTATTCAACTGTATTTTTTTGGCGTTTCCCTTTTTGGCCACTGCTAGACCTGCCCTGAATCGCCTAAAGCGCGGCAGGACCTCAGTGCCCAAAAAGGGTCGGGTCTTCGTTACTCGTTTTTTTGGGACTTCTAGAGCACTTCGACTTCTCTCAGCGTGACACCTCAGCCACCAAAAAGAACTCAAACAGACCACTCAACCCCTAACGCGGGTTACCTTATCACCCTTTAAAGCTAGGCTACTTCAAAATCACGTTGGGGAGATTCAATTTTGCCTCGATATTAGCCATTAATATTAGGTGGCGGAAGCTGTTGTGGTTTGTTAGAGTACGTACTAAGCTTTGTTGTCTTACGTATATATTCCGAATTAAACGTAAAGCCATACATTCATCAATTGAAAGTATAGCTATTATTTACGCCAAACCAAAGTAAATACACAGTATCGCAATGGTGTCAAAAAAACCGTGTACAGCAACAACAAACCACAAATCATATCTACGCAAGTAAAATAGTAGGGCTAAAATTGCTCCAACGGTTCCTGCAACAAGCTGTCCCGTAATTCCTTGATAACCATGTAAAAAGCCAAAGAGCCCTGCAAGTAGAACAATATTTAGAAAAATACTGACTTTACTTTCTCCAAAGAATTTTACAAATTGCCGCATAAAATAACCCCGGAAAATAATTTCTTCTCCAAACCCAGCAGTAGCCCATACCAATACTAAAGCGACTAAACAGGCTGGAAGATTTCCTACTAATTCATCAAAACTTGAATAATCTATTGGAACTCCTGTGAGATGTGTAATTCCTGGAACTAATATGAACACATAAAACGCAAAGAGTCCGAGTGCAAGTAAAGGGGCAAGTACGAAGATGTTTTTAAATGTAAATTTTTCACGCTGAAATCCGAGTGCTAAAAATAGTTTTCCTTTGTATTCTATATAATTCGCTAAAATGATGAATATTGAAATGACGATATTTTCTATATAAGGGATTCGAATTGGTCCAAACCATAAAAAGCAGATGATTGCAATGGTAATTAATGGAATTGCTATTTGGCGTATAGTCAGTTTGTTCATGTTTTATTGATTTTAATTTCTAATCAAATGAATGAACAAAATCGTTGAAAACCCCTTTAAACATGCATGCTTTTACTGAATGGTAGCAATTTTGTAACTGAATGGTCGGCAGTTTTGGTATTTTTTATTGAAACCAATTGATAAATGCTTGTCGTTTGTAACGACTAATGTTGATTTCAGCAATTGCATCATTGTCAATGGAAGCTCTTAATTGGATACACAACTTCCCATTTTGAATTTTTTCAATTTGGTCTATTGCTTCTTTGTGAATTATAATTTGCCGATTGGCCCTAAAAAACAACTGGTCGTTTATTTTATCTTCGAGCTCATTTAAAGTAAAATCGGTAGAAATTGTGGAGCCATCATTTTGAACGGTATATACTATTTTATTCTCACTGTAAAAACACGCAATGTTTTCGTAGGTAAGTTTGGTTGTTTTGGAGCCGCTTTCAATAGTAATTTCAGCATCTTTTATGGACAGCTTATATAAATTATAAATATCTCGTGCATAGGCTAAGCTTATGAGAATAAAACTCAATAATAAGGTTATTAACAAGCCAATTAATAAATGATAGAACGCTGTTTCTCCACCCTCAATTTTATTTAGCAGAATACTTAACGGAATATACAAAACAGTTACATAGCCAAGGGTAGTAAGCATATACCATGAGATAGATGCAATTTCTACTTTTTTAGAAAAATACTTTTTCTTGTAAAATTTAAAATTAAGTTCAGCAATAGTTCCAATGAGAATACATAAAGCAATAGACGACAGAAAGCCTTCTATAGGGAATCTATACCTCTCACTACCTGGAAAACTATCGCGCGTGGCTAGGTGATTTACCACTAACGAGAAAATTATAAATAAAATTATTTTTTGTGACCAACGCCAAGTAGTATTTGTGACAAATGTTTGTTGTTCTTTGGAGTTAGAACTCTTTTTTTGTTGCTTATAACTCATTAATTAGAAATACTTTTTTAGTCAAGCTATCGTAAGATTCTGTGTTTTTATGACTGCAGTCAACGGTTTTGTAAATGATTCTCGCTAGAGCGCACCGTTACATTGTTATTTATAGTAGGTTAGTCTTCATTGTAATTATTCATCATGTAGCTGTATTCATAATAAAAACCCAAGGCTATTACTAGTCTATTCAAGTCACTATCTAATTCCTTTTCTTTTAAACCTCTTCGCAGAAAACGCGCAGATAATGTAAAGCTCATCCCCGGATTGTCCATTTCGAATTGAATGTACAATTTAATAATTGAACTATTTGTTGACGATCGGACGCATTCTTGATAAACTCCGTTTTTGTTTATTATAATGAATTTGTCATTGTCTGGATCATTTAAAATTGGATCACCGTTGTCGTCTCTCACTAAAGAGACGGCTTCACTCAACGAAATCCATATTTTATCGAAAGTGTTGTTGCTTTTTAATCTCTCGATTATTTTTAGCGCATCTTTATTAAGAAAGAATTCAAGCTCAGGATTTTCCTCTCCTGGAACGTAAAAACTTTCCAAATACTTTAAATAAACTGTATTTAAATTTTCATTTTTATAGCGTTGCTGAAGTTCGTTTTCGAAATATTCCAGCGCATGACTCAATTCATTTATATCTAACGCTGACAGGCAGTTGTCAAGTTCGAAATCAAATTTCTTATTGGTTTGCGAATGACAAAAAAAAGAACTAATAAAAAGTAAAAAAAAGACTTTTTTCATAAGGGCAGATAATGTAATCTATCATAACAAATATACATTTATCTGCAAGGCTTTCTGTATGGCATAGAACCATCTTTACTTTTAAGCTATAGAATTACCTCCCCAAGTTCGGTGATCCCTAGAGAGGAATCTCGGGCAAGTAGGAAAACCCCGCCATAGCTCCGCTATGCTTTACCTTTTTATTTCTTCCACTGTTAAAATGAATTCCTGTGGGATTACCTCCCTACGGTCGGTGATCCCAAAAGGGGAATCTTGGGCAAGCATGAAAACCCCACCATAGCTCCGCTATGCTTTACCTTTTTATTTCTTCCACTGTTAAAATGAATTCCTGTGGGATTACCTCCCTACGGTCGGTGATCCCAAAAGGGGAATCTTGGGCAAGCATGAAAACCCCACCATAGCTCCGCTATACTTTACCTTTTTATTTCTTCCACTGTTAAAATGAATTCCTTTGGATTACCTCCCTACGGTCGGTGATCCCAAAGGGGGAATCTTGGGCAAGCATGAAAACCCCACCATAGCTCCGCTATACTTTACCTTTTTATTTCTTCCACTGTTAAAATGAATTCCTTTGGATTACCTCCCTACGGTCGGTGATCCCAAAGGGGGAATCTTGGGCAAGCATGAAAACCCCACCATAGCTCCGCTATGCTTTACCTTTTTATTTCTTCCACAAACTGAAACAAGTTTCGTTTGTTCCAGAAATAAAAAACCTGCAACAATTGTTACAGGTTTTCTTTTGCAGAGAGGAAGGGATTCGAACCCTCGATCCCGCGATAGCGGGATACACACTTTCCAGGCGTGCGCCTTCGACCACTCGGCCACCTCTCTATTAACTACTGCATCGAGCAGTAATGGAGTGCAAAGAACGGAAAATTTAAATTTTCAGAATGAAATAATCTATTCAAATTTAAGACATCTCGCCTCGTAAGGAGGTTTCAAATAAAGTTTTAAAACTCGACGGTGCAATTTTTCTTCCCAACAAATACATCAACTTGGCCAACGCAGCCTCCGTGGTGCTGTCTTTTCCAGAAATAACCCCTATTTTCTGAAGCTGTACGCTTGTTTCATACAGCCCCATGGCGACACTCCCGCCAGAACATTGGGTTACATTTATTACGGGTATCTTTTTTTGGATGACCTCTTTTAACGCTTCTATAAACCAAGGAGCGGTGGTGGTGTTACCACTTCCGTAGGTTTCAATCACCAAGCCTTTAAGTCCGTCGTACGCTAATATATGTTTTACTGTAGCTTCATTAATACCAGGAAATAACTTTAACAACACTACCCCGTTTTCCATTTGGGTATGTGCTTTAAATTTTTTTCTGCGATTCGGAACATACAAGGCATCCGTATTCACCAATAGGTGTACGCCACTTTCTACCAAGGCCGGATAATTCAGCGAGGCAAAGGCTTCAAAATGTTCGGCGTTTATCTTGGTAGTTCTGTTGGCACGGTACAATTTGTATTCAAAATAAAGGCATACTTCGGCGATTTTAGAGCGCCCCTTTTCTTGCAGGGCTGCAATCTGAATAGACGTAATCAAGTTCTCCTTCGCATCGGTGCGCAAGTCGCCAATAGGCAATTGAGATCCCGTAAAAACCACAGGTTTGCCCAGATTCTCTAACATAAAACTCAATGCCGAAGCGGTGTACGACATGGTATCGCTTCCATGAAGCACTACAAAACCATCAAAAGTTTCATAATGGTCTTCAATCAAGGTTGCCAAAGTAGCCCAATACGAAGGATTCATATTAGAACTGTCTATGGGCGCCTCAAAACTGGTGGTGTCTATATTACAATCTAACAATTTTAGCTCGGGGATATGCTGCAGGAGTTCGTTGAAATTAAAATTGCGCAACGCTCCCGTCTCAAAATCTTTGATCATCCCAATGGTTCCACCAGTGTAGATAAGTAATATGTTGGGTTGTTCGTTGGGCATACATTTCCTTTTTTAAATTCCGAATACTGCTTTAGAATTTTCTGTTGTGATTCGCGCCACTTCCTCTTCAGGAATACTGTATACTTCGGCTACTTTTTTACACACTAAAGACAAATAGCTACTCTCATTGCGCTTTCCTCGATATGGCACTGGTGAAAGATACGGAGCATCAGTCTCTAACACAATATGCTTCAGGTCTATTTGACTTAAAAACTGGTCTATCTTTCCATTTTTGAAGGTCACAACCCCGCCAATCCCCAATTTCATATTGAACCCAATGGCACGTTTGGCTTGTTCCAGAGTGCCTGTAAAACAATGGAAAATCCCAAAGAGCGCATCGTCTTTCTCAATTTCCAATACTTCAAATATTTCATCAAAAGCATCACGGCAATGGATGACTATAGGCAAATTGTATTTTTTTGCTAATTGAATCTGTTCTTTAAACGCCTGTTTTTGGATTTCCAAGGTGCTTGTGTCCCAATACAAATCGATTCCTATTTCTCCAACAGCATAAAATTTCCGAAGTGCAAATTGAGCCTTTACATGGGCTAATTCTTCTTTATAATTATCTTTTACAGAAGTTGGGTGTAACCCCATCATAAGATACACGTGCTCTGGAAAATCTTTTTCCAACTGGTACATGGCTTCGGTGTAGCCCGAGTCTATTGCGGGTATAAAAAATCGTGAAATGCCAGCAGAAATGGCACGTTGCATCATGGCTTCCCTGTCTGCGTCAAAAGCATCGCTGTAAAGATGGGTATGGGTATCTGTTAACATGCCTGCAAAACTACATATTTTGTTGCCTATCTTTGCCAAAAAAAAGTGATCGACTTACGCAGCTTACTAGAAAAAGATGGATTCTATAGAATCCCACTCAAAAAATTGCAAACAGGGCATTATAAATTTCATGCAAAAATAAACAATATCGAAGGCGATTTTATCCTAGATACTGGAGCTTCTACCAGTTGCATCGGAGTGAAATTCATAACCTTTTTTTCACTGCTGAATGAAGAGAGTGACATCAAAGCTGCAGGCGCAGGGGCAACCAATATGCTTACTCAATTGGCAAAAAACAATTCGCTGGGTGTTGGGAAACTTCAGCTAAAAAATATAGATTTTGTGCTGTTCGACCTATCGCATGTTAATAAAGCTTTGGCACAAGCCGATGAGATTCCGGTTCACGGTATTCTTGGTGCAGATATCTTAAAGAAGCACCGAGCGGTAATCGACTATGGGCGTAACTGCTTCTATCTGAAACAATAACTTAAGCCGTTCTAAAAATTTGAGTATCTTTAATCTACCCAAAGGCATTGCTTATTGTGAAGTTTAAACTCTCATTATTTTTATTTTTACTGTCGCTCGCTGCGGTGGGGCAAGACCTTTCATACTATAAACAAGTAGCCGATACTGCCCAGAACCCCACGATTAGACTGCAAGCTCTAGACTCTGTACTCTCAAAATCCTTTCGCGTAGACAACGATGTATTTGTAACCTATAGCGAAGCGTACATCACACTTGCCAAAGAAATAGACATTATTGAAGCTGCCGCTAGAAAGGCAATGAACCTTCAATACATTCTTACCAACGTAAAAAGCGAACCCAGAAGAGCGGTTACGGTCATCAACAGTGTTTTGGCAGAAAAATATCAGATAAAAGATAGCTTTTTATTGGGCGGACTCTACCTTAAAAGAGGGGGTGCCCACTTTCGTCTAGACCTGCAAAAAGCAATAGACGACTACACCTTGGCCATTAAAAATTTCGGACAAAAAGATTCGGTATACGTAGCAGATGCACTGTTGTTTAGAGGCCAAGCATACTCTACCATGGGTAAATTTGTGCCCGCTGGAGAAAACTACGATCGTGCCTATCGTTATTTTGAAGCCTTAGAGGATTATCAATACATGGCGCACGCGCAACAGGGAAATATTACTATGTTCAGCATGAACGGCTTTTACGATAAAGCAAAAGAGGAGCGTGATAAATTAATTTTAAAGCTGAAAGAGCTCGGTCTAAACGAATTTATTTCAGTTGAACAATACAACCAAGGGTTAGACTACCGAAAGCAGGGAAAGACAGATTTGGCCATCAAAAGTTTTTTGGAAGCCAAGGAAAATACCCTTTCCAAAGATTTAAAAGACCCTACATATAATTCGATTATAGCAGCTATCGTGACCCATTATAGCGAACGTGGCAATTATGGGCAGGCTACAGAATACTTAAATATACTAGAGGCGAATCCAACCAAATATGAAAACGACCCGTATGGCCAACTTTCTTATCTTGGTGCTAAAGCTCGGTATGCATATGCCTTCGACCAGCCCCAACTTGCGCTCACGTTAGCATCAAAAAGACTTAATATCGCCCAAGAAATTGGTTATGGTGAAGAAATCATGAATTCGCACTTACTACTTTCAGAAATACAAGAAACAGTAGGTAATTACAAACAGAGTCTGGAAAACAAGAAAAAATATTTGGCTAAAAGAGATTCTGTTTACAACACTTCCTCGGCAAATGCCCTTGCATACTACCAAACCCTGTACGAAACTGAAAAAAAGGAAAACGAACTCATCTCGAAATCGGCGAACATCAAATTGCTCGAAAAAGATAACGATGCATTTCGAAAATTAATGGTTTTTATTGGTGTCGCCGTTTTATTGACGTTTGGTATCATTTTACTGTATCGCAACCAATTGCATCTCAAAAAGAAAAAAATGCTTCAAGAACGTTTCAGCCAGGATTTATTGATTTCCCAAGAGGAAGAACGAAAACGTATCTCGAAAGATTTACATGATGGGCTCGGACAACGTTTATTGGTACTCAAAAACAAACTAATTGGTTCTGGAGACATTGAGGCAAAACAAATGGTAGATCATACTATAGAAGAAGTACGTTCCATTTCAAGAGATTTGCATCCGTTTCAGTTGCAGGAGTTGGGCATCACCAAGGCAATAGAACATACCATCTCCGAAATAGATGAGAACACCTCGCTTTTTATTTCTTCGGAAATTGAAAACATAGACAATCTCTTCACGCCTGAACAAGAGGTAAACATTTACAGGATTGTACAGGAAAGCCTTAGCAATACGCTAAAACATGCCAATGCTGAGGCCAGTAAAGTTTCCGTAAAGAAATTTGTAGACAAAGTAATCATTTCGATACGCGATAACGGTTCTGGTTTCGATTTTTCTGAAAAATACAAGCATATTAAATCGTTAGGTCTAAAAACATTGCTAGAGCGCACCAAGTTTTTAAATGGCCAGATGAAAGTGCAGTCTAAAAAAGAAACAGGCACCCTGTTAGAATTTCAATTCCCGCTGTCATGAAAAATAACACCATCATTACGGCAGACGACCATCCCCTTCTATTGAAAGGGTTAAACGACCTACTCGTAGAAAGGGGCTATAACATTATTGGAAGCGCCAAAGATGGGCGAGAAGCGTATGCCCTAATCACAAAAGAGCAACCTGATATCGCTATCTTAGACATACAAATGCCGTATCTCTCTGGTATTGAAATCGCACAAAAATGCAAAACAAATTGTTTGTCCACAAAAATCATATTAATCACACTCCACAAAGAGCGGGAATTATACGAACAAGCCAAAGAAATGAATATTTTTGGCTACATACTCAAAGAATTTGCCCTAGAAGAAATTGAGACCTGTTTAGAGAATGTGCTTCGTGGCGACCATTACTTTAGCCCAAAAATAGTTGGCAAGCTAGAGAAAAACAATGTAGACAATTCAATTTTAGATGACCTTACCCCTTCCGAACGGAAAATATTGAAACTCATCGGCAAGGATAAAACCAATAAAGAAATAGCCTCACTTCTATTTATTTCGCATCGAACGGTAGAAAAACACCGTAGCAATATCATACACAAATTGAATCTAGAGCATAAGACCAATAGCTTGCTCATCTGGGCAAAACAGTACCACGAACATCTTAAGTAAACAGAGTTTTTCTGAAAATTACGTGTAAATACGTATTGTCTAGTTCGTAGAATCTTAGCAATTTTACCCTATGGAAAGAACAACAGAACAACCCGTTATAATGAAGAATTTAACTTGGAGGCAAAAAATAACAATGATTGTCTTAACGTTTTGTGTCCTTTCAGTTATTGTATTGAACATACTAAACTTTATTTTAGCATAACATTCACCTTTTTCAACTAACTGCTAATTTAAAAAACCCGATCTTTCGATCGGGTTTTCTCTTTTTATAAAATACGGTTTTGCTACAGCTCTAATGCCTTTTCAACATCATTGTCCATAAGCAATTCGGTGGGGTTTTCAAGTGCTTCTTTCACTGCCACCAAGAAACTAACAGATTCTTTTCCGTCAATAATTCGGTGATCGTAAGACAAGGCTACATACATAATAGGGGCAATAGTTACGCCACCATTCTTTACAACAGGTCGCTCTACAATGTTGTGCATCCCTAAAATTCCAGATTGTGGTGGGTTAATGATGGGAGTTGAAAGCATACTACCAAAAACCCCTCCGTTAGAAATAGTAAACGTTCCACCGGTCATTTCATCTACGGTTATTTGTCCGTCACGCGCACGTAACGCTAATCTCTTCACTTCAGATTCGACCCCTCTAAAACTTAAATTTTCAGCATTTCTAATTACGGGTACCATGAGCCCTTTGGGGCCTGAAACTGCAATTGAAATATCTTTATAGTCAAAGGTTAGCATTTCTTTTCCATCAATCATGCTGTTTACAGCAGGATACATTTCTAGTGCCCGTACTACAGCCAAAGTAAAAAACGACATAAAGCCAAGACTCACACCATGCTTTTCTTTAAATGTTTCTTTGTATTCTTTTCTCAAGTCGAAAATAGCCGTCATGTCTACCTCATTAAAGGTAGTTAACATAGCGGTGGTATTTTTTGCTTCTACCAAACGCTCTGCCACTTTTCTGCGTAACATAGACAATTTGGTACGTGAACTACCTCTATCTCCCGTTCCTGGAGTTCCCATAGACGGGGTTGCGTTTTCGGCATCACTTTTAGTAATTCTACCATCGCGTCCCGTTCCCTTTACATCTTTGGCATCCATATCTTTTTCAGAAAGAATTTTCTTTGCTGAAGGTGATGGCGTTCCGGTAGCATAGGTTTTGCCACCATCCTGCTCTTGACGCTGCGTAGATCCTTTTGAAGGTTTCTGGTCTAGCGCTTCGGCTTTCTTGTTGGTGTCTTTGTTCTCAGCATTTTGTTTGTCGAGGTCCGGACCGGCATTTCCTTGTCCCTTTTCATCTCCAGGCTTGTCGTACGTCTCGGTTGACTCTTCGTCGCCCCCTGGCTTTTCAGCATCTGTATCGATTAAACACACAACTTCGCCTACGGCCACAGCATCGCCTTCTTCAGCTTTTAGCGTGATGATTCCGCTCGCTTCAGCTGGAAGTTCTAACGTTGCCTTGTCGCTGTCTACTTCAGCAATCGCCTGGTCCTTTTCAACCCAATCGCCATCTTCTACAAGCCATTGCGCTATTTCTACTTCGGTGATAGATTCTCCCGGTGATGGGACTTTCATTTCTAATGCCATACGTATCGTTATTATGGTTCCTTTCGGAAATTTAGTATCTAATTTTTTTATTCAAAATAAGCAATTAACTCATTTCTTTGTCAAACACACTTTCAATCACTTTTAAGTGTCGTGCCTTACTTCGCACGCTACTTCCCGAGGCAGGGGCAGCATACATTTTTCGGCTACACACACGCCAGGTTCGGGTTTCTTCAAAATGTAGCAACAAATGTGAATATGCTCCCATGTTGCGAGGCTCCTCTTGAGCCCAGACCACATCATCTGCATTTTTATATTTCTTGATCATTGCCTTCATGGCATCTACAGGTAAGGGGAACAATTGTTCTACGCGTACCAATGCCACGTCGTCGCGCTTATCTTCTTCTTTCTTTTCTAACAGATCATAATAGAATTTCCCAGTTACAAACACCAAGCTTTTTACTGCGCTTACCTTTGCATCTGGATCGTCTATTACCATTTGGAAACTGCCGTTGGCCATTTCTTCTTTAGTAGAAAGCACTTTTGGGTGGCGCAATAAACTTTTAGGCGTAAATATAATAAGCGGTTTACGGTACGAAACCTTTAGTTGTCTACGCAAAATGTGAAATAATTGTGCTGGCGTGGTCACATCTGCCACGAACATATTGTCTTTGGCACACAACTGCAAGTAACGCTCCATACGTGCAGACGAGTGTTCTGCCCCCTGGCCTTCGTAACCATGTGGCAACAACATCACCAAACCATTTTGTAGCTTCCATTTATCTTCTGCCGCAGATATATATTGGTCTATCATTATCTGGGCTCCATTGCTGAAATCACCAAATTGTGCTTCCCAGATGGTAAGCGTAATCGGGCTTGCCATGGCATAACCATAATCGAACCCAACCACTCCATACTCTGAAAGCAAGGAGTTATAGATAAAGAAATTGGCTTGTTCTCCCTTTAGTTGGTTTAACAACACTATTTCTTCTTCACTTTCTTCTACTTTTACCACGGCATGACGGTGGCTAAAGGTACCTCGTTCTACATCTTGGCCACTAATGCGTACATCGTGACCTTCTTTTAACAACGACCCATAGGCAAGTAATTCGCCCATTGCCCAATCTAGTTGGTTGTCTTCAAAATACATCTTCTTTCTCGCTTCGATGAGTTTTGAAATTTTCCGAAGAAATTTCTTGTCTTCTGGCAATTGGGTAATCACTTCAGCTATTTCAGTAAGCTCAGACAAGTTAAACGACGTATCTGCCGTTTCCATCATTTTGTCTTCTTCGGCATAGGTATATCCTTCCCATTCATCCTGCATAAAAGCTGTAATGGTGGTTTTCTCTACCTTGCGCGAATCTTCTAATTTTTCCTCTAATTTATCTTTATACTCTTGTTCAAGTTTGGCGGTATGCCCTTTTTCAATAATACCCTGCTTAAAGAGTTTTTCAGCATAAATGTCACGCGGATTGTCATGTTTGCTGATGGCCTTATAGAGTTTTGGTTGTGTAAATCGAGGTTCGTCGCCTTCATTGTGGCCATATTTTCGATAGCCCAGCAAATCGATAAACACATCGCGTCCAAATTCCATTCTAAACGCCAGAGCAAATTCCATGGCGTGCACCACTGCTTCTGCATCGTCAGCATTTACGTGCAATACAGGCGAAAGCGTTACTTTGGCAACATCGGTACAGTAGGTTGAAGATCTTCCATCTAGATAATTGGTGGTAAATCCAACTTGGTTATTCACCACAATATGGATGGTCCCTCCAGTTTTATACCCGTCTAGTTGTGCCATTTGTACCACTTCGTACACCAAACCTTGTCCGGCAATAGCAGCATCACCATGTACAATAATTGGCAATACCTCTTTTGGATTTTCTTTGTGGTGGTCGTCTTGCTTCGCACGTGCTATACCCTGCACCACGGCTCCTACCGTTTCCAGATGCGAAGGGTTTGGAGCAATATTTAAATTAATTTCCTTACCGCTATCAGTCGTGCGCTTGCTGGTCCATCCCAAATGGTACTTTACGTCGCCATCAAAAATATCTTCAGCATAGTCTTTTCCGTCAAATTCACTAAAAATGTCTTTTGCGCTTTTCCCAAAAATATTGGTAAGCGTGCTCAAACGCCCTCGGTGAGCCATCCCCATGACAAACTCTTTTACGCCTTGCGCGGCAGCGTTTTCAATTAGGGAATCTAAGGCAGGTATCAAACTTTCTCCACCTTCTAGTGAGAAACGTTTCTGACCTACATATTTTGTATGGAGAAAATTTTCGAACGAAACTGCTTCGTTCAATTTCTTTAAGATCTGTTTCTTTTTTTCTTCGGAAAATTTAGGCTGATTGTCATTAATATTCAGCTTGCTCTGAATCCATTGAATTTCTTCCGGCTTCCGAATGTACATGTATTCAATCCCGATACTATCACAATAAATACTATTCAGGTGTTTGATAATATCTTCTAACGTACTTGGCCCCATGCCCAGCACTTCTCCCGCTTTAAAAGTGGTTTGCAAGTCGCTTTGTGCAAGTCCGAAATTCTCAATATCGAGTGTCGGCTCGTATTTTCTACGCTCGCGAACGGGGTTGGTCTTGGTAAAAAGGTGACCGCGGGTTCGGTAGCCATCAATGAGTTTGATGACCTGAAATTCTTTCAGCACTTCTTCGGTCAAGCCGTGCTCGCTAGGGTTTTCAATTCCCAAACCTTCCAACGATCCGCTTTCAATCCCGAAATCGAATCCTTGAAAAAATGCACGCCAACTTGGCTCTACACTGTCTGGATATTGTAAATATTTATCGTAAAGTTCTGCAATTTGCGCAGGGTGGACGGCATTTAAGAAGGAGTATTTATCCATAGTGGATGCTTCGGCGTTTTCAGTTTTGTAAAACGATACAAAAATACAATAATTCGCTGAACCACCGCAGTGCGTTTTTGTATATTTATAGCAAGTAATATTAAATTTTTCCCAATGAAATCGCTCAGTATCCGTTCTTTGAAGTTATTCACGTTTGGAATGTTTTTAGCAACAACGTGTTTCACAACAACTGCACAAGAAGCTGAAAATACTTTTTGGAACAATGTACAGTTTGGTGGAGGCCTCGGAGTTAGTTTTGGAAACGGCAACTTTAGCGGCACCCTTGCACCCAGCGCAATCTACAATTTTAACGAGTATGTAGCCATGGGCCCATCACTTATTTTTAGCTACCAAAGTGGCGATTTTTTTAAGAGCACACTGTACGGGGGAAGCTGGATTACACTGTTTAATCCTATTCCTGAGATCCAGTTATCGGCAGAAATCGAGCAACTGCGGGTAAACCAAGAAATCGAGTTTATTGAAGGCACTGAAAAAGACAACTTTTGGAATTCAGCACTCTTTGCCGGTGCGGGATACCGCGCAGGACCTGTCACGATTGGGCTTCGCTATAACCTTCTTTACCAAGACAACGATCAGGTGTATGCTACAGCCTGGAACCCGTTTGTACGCGTTTACTTTTAGTGTCCGACTGCTTCGATACATTTTTGGAATCGCTTTCCGCAATTTCAAAAACACTCGGCAACCTTAGGCTTCTGGTTTTGTTTCACTTTTAAATCGTATCTCAATCAAGGGTTGCTGAGTGATTTTTTAATTAATGCGACAGCAGTATTTATAAAATTGTATCGAAGTAACCAGAATTACACCGTTCTTTCCATTAACCAGGTACCAAATGCCCTAAGTTCAGCTTTTTTCTCTTCGGAAATTTTAATGGTGGCCAAAACGTCGTTTGCTTTTTTTGTATAGCGTTCAATTTCTGCTACGGTTGCCTGGGCAGCTCCGGAGGCTACAAACATTTCTTTCACCGTTTTTATCTTATCTGAAGGGTCTTTCGGATTAATACTGAACAAATGCACTAAGGTTTCAGCATCTGTGGTGCTACAGTTTTCAAGCGTAGTAAGGTACAAGAATGTTTTTTTATTGGTAATAATATCCCCGCCTACTTGTTTTCCAAAAGTCTTCGGATTTCCGAAGGCATCTAAGTAATCATCTTGCAACTGAAACGCAATCCCCAGATTACGGCCAAACTCGTAAATACTATCACAACAAGATTTAGATGCACCCGCTACAATAGCTCCCATTTTCATAGCAGCACCAATAAGCACGGCTGTTTTGTAATCGATCATTTTGGTGTATTCGGCAATGGTAACATCGTCTCGTGTTTCAAAATCTACATCGTATTGCTGTCCTTCACAAACTTCTAGGGCTGTTTTGCTGAACAACTTTGCCAATTGCTGAAACTGCTCAGGTGGGTATCCTTCAAACAGTTGGTACGCCAAAATAAGCATGGCATCTCCACTCAAAATACCCGTATTAATGTCCCATTTTTCGTGTACCGTTTCTTGTCCGCGACGCAACGGGGCCTTATCCATAATATCGTCGTGTATGAGCGAAAAGTTATGGAACAGTTCTACAGCCAAGGCAGCGTTCATGGCTTCTTTGTAATCATTTCCGAAGAAATCTGCGGTAAGCAAGGTAAGTACGGGGCGCAATCGCTTACCCCCTAAGGTAAGGATATACTGAATGGGCTCATACAACTGGGCAGGTTCTTTGGTGGTAACAACACCATCTAAGTGTAACGCCAGTGCCTTATTATATTTCTGAAGGAGTTCCATGGCAAAATTTTCACGCAAAAATACCACTTGCCTCCTAATTCTCGCCTAAAGAAACTATAAAATAGCCTAACGACCCATAATCTTAACTAAATGTTAAATAATCGTGAAACTTTGGAAACCATAATTGTTTTTGAAGTTTCCTGATTTACTTTTGCGCCCAATTCAAATTAGAATTCAGCTCATTACATTATAAAATGCTGATTTGTAAAAGTTTTTATGAAAGAAAAAATTGTTCAAAAAGCGTCAGAAATGTTTCTAAACCTTGGTTTCAAGAGTGTAACCATGGACGATATTGCCAATGAGTTGGGGATTTCAAAAAAAACGATTTATACCCACTTCAACAACAAGGAGACAATCATTGCCGTGGTAACCGATGCCATTTTCGAGAAAGTATCACATGATATCGATTGTATTTGTAATCTCGAAAAAAACCCGATTGAGGAAACGTATGAGATTAAGAAACGGGTTATGGAACACATGCGCAACGAGAAAACCTCACCCTCGCACCAGCTTCAGAAGTACTACCCCGCCATTTATAAAAATTTAAAAATGCGGCAGTTTAATTTTATGCAAGAGTGTGTTGTCAGGAACTTGCACCGTGGAATTGAACAAGGGCTTTTTAGAGATAATATCGACGTTCAGTTTGTCTCGCGAATCTACTTCACCGGTGTCACGGGTATTAAAGAAGAAAGCTTGTTCCCTGGCTCCATGTTTGAAGGCCAAGCACTGTATGACATGTTTTTAGAATACCATTTACGCGGTATAGTTACCCCAAATGGACGAAAAATACTCAACCAACTCATCCAATCAAATCTAGACTAATGAAACAGTTTTTCATCATAGTTTTCAGCCTTGCAACGCTTTCAGCTTTTGGCCAAAACAAAACGTATGATTTTACGCTTGAAGAAGCCATCACTTTTGCGCTAGACAGCAATTATACGGCGCTAAATGCACGGCGTGATATAGCCAAAGCCATCAAACAGAAGTGGGAAACCACTGCTACTGGGCTTCCACAGATAAGCGGTAACATTAGCTATCAGTATAATATTAAACAACCTGTTACTTTAATACCCGCAGAATTAAGTGGTGGTGCCCCCGGCACCTTCGTACCTGTTGTTTTTGGCACCAAGCAAAATGCAAATGCTGTAGCCACCTTAAATCAATTAATTTTCGACGGGAGTTATTTGGTAGGGCTTCAAGCGGCGAAAGCATTTTTAGATTTTTCAGAAAATGCTGCTGAAAAAACCAACCTCGAAGTACGGAAAGGTGTCATTAATGCCTACGGTAGTGTATTATTGGCAGATGAACTGATTGCAATCTTCGAAAAAAACAAAGCCACGCTCGAAAAAAACCTATACGAAACCCGCAAGATTTTTGAAAACGGCCTTACAGAAGAGGAAAGTGTAGAGCAATTGGAAATCACATTGCTTGATATTGAAACCCAATTAAGTAATGCCGAACGCAGTTCGACTATCGCAAAACAAATGTTCAATGTCGCATTAGGCATCCCAATTGAAAGCACAGTAGTTTTTGAAGATGATTTAGATAGCTTGGCAACTGAAGGAACAAGTTTACAACTGCTAGATACTAGCCTCAATATTGAAGAGAACGTAGATTATAAAATTGCCTACAACCTTACTGAACAACGTAGCTTAGAGATGAAGCTAGAAAAAAGTAAAGCGCTTCCAAGCATTTCAGCTTTTGTAAATTATGGAACTGCTGCGTTCAGAGACGATTTTAGTTTTTTGGATTCAAGCGAACCTTGGTTCCAGTCGTCATTGTTAGGTGTGAGCATGAATATTCCCATTTTTAGCAGTGGGATGCGAAGTGCCAAGACCCAACGGGCACGGATTGCCTTAGACCAAGCAGAGACTGAATTAAAGGAAACCAAAGAAAATGTATCGCTTCAACTCAACACCGCACGAAGCAATTATCAATTTGCGATCGAACGTCTAGAAAATGCTAAAAAAAACAAGGCATTGGCAGAACGTATTGAAAACAAAAACCAAATAAAATTTACCGAAGGTCTTAGTACTAGTTTCGATTTGCGTCAAGCGCAGACACAATTATATACGGCCCAACAACAATATTTCCAATCGATGTTGGACTTGATTAACTCGAAAGCAGAAATTGAAACCGTCTTGAACCTTCCAGACTTACGCATAGAATCTGAAGAAATTAAAGGAAAATACTAATCAATTATAACGTAGACCATTCATCTCATTAAATAAAAACAAATGAAAAAATTACTAATCTTGGCACTTCTCCTCCTCGTCCTTATTTCTTGTGGAGGCGGTGGAAACAACTCACTAGAAACCGTCCTTGAGAGCAACGATGTTGTTGCACTTCAACAGAAAAAAGATGAGCTGACAACACAGCAACAAGCCCTTAACGAGCAGTTAAAACAATTGGACGAGAAAATTAACGAACTCAACCCCGAGAAAAACATTCCGCTGGTAACAACATTTGTAGCCAATGATACCGTTTTTAACCATTATGTAGAACTACAAGGAAGTGTAGAAACCAAGCAGAATTTAGTGGTTACTTCGGAAATGGGAGGCATTTTACAGCGTGTGTATGTAAAAGAGGGAGATAAAGTAAGCAAAGGTCAATTGTTAGCCAAAGTTGACGATGGCGGAATGAGCCAACAACTGGCGCAGATGCAAGTACAGGCAGATTTAGCAAAAACTACCTTCGACCGTCAAAAAAGGTTGTGGGACCAAAAGATTGGTAGCGAAATTCAATACCTACAAGCCAAATCGAATTACGAAGCCCAGCAAGAAGCCATTAATTCTATGAAGCAACAACTAGGTAAATTCGTGATACGGGCCCCTTTTTCTGGAACCATAGACGATGTGATTACCGAACAAGGAAGTGTGGTGTCTCCAGGACAAACCCCAATTCTACGTGTTGTGAACCTGAGTGACATGTACATACAGACCGATGTGCCCGAAACATACATCACTAATGTCACCAAGGGCAAAGATGTTGAAGTGCAGTTTCCAGTGCTTTCAAAAACGATGGATGCTAAAATTAGACAAACGGGCGATTTCATCAACCCTGAGAACCGAACATTTAAGGTAGAAATTGCCGTTCCGAATAAGGACAAAGACATTAAACCCAACCTTACGGCCAGATTACGCATTAATGACTACACAAACAATGAGGCAATCCTTATTCCGCAGAGCATTATATCTGAAAACGCAGAAGGAGAACAGTACATTTATGTGTTAGAGAATCAGGAAGATGAAAAGGCTGTCGCAAAGCGAGTTATCATCAAAACAGGGCAATCGCAAGGAGATGTCATTGAGGTGCTTGAAGGACTAAAAGCTGGAGACAGCATCATTCAAGAAGGGGCGCGTAGCGTTAAAGACGGGCAAACCGTAAAAATTATCACCTACTAAAAAGACCGTTGGTTCGAGTGAATTCAAATTCTCTGTCCTGAGAATATGAATTCGTATCGAGAACTTATAAAACATTTAAAAAACTATGGCAAAGCAGCAAAAAAATACCGAGAAAGAGTTCAAGCTTTCTTCTTGGGCCATCAACAATAAAACCACCATCTATGTGATGATGGCCATGATTCTGTTTTTGGGTATCTCGGCTTACTTCAGTATGCCCCGAGAGAGTTTCCCAGAGATTCGTGAGACAAAAATTTACATTAGTTCGCTTTTCCCTGGAAACACAGCAGAAGATATTGAAAAGCTGATTACCGACCCGTTAGAGGATAAATTAAAAACGGTGAGTAATGTCGTTGAAATCACTTCCACCTCTCAGGAAGATTATTCGATGATCATCATCGAATTTGATGAGGACATATCGGTTGAACTCGCAAAACAAAAGGTGAAAGACGAAGTTGATTCAGAAACATCTGGAGAAGATTGGCCTACCTTTAATGGTGCAAAGGTAGAACCCAATATTTTTGAGTTGAGCCTTTCGGAAGAAATGCCCATACTGAATATTAATATCTCGGGAGATTATCCGGTATTAAAGCTGAAAGAATTTGCCGAATACCTGCAGGATGAAATTGAAGATCTTCCACAAATAAAACAAGCTGACATTCGCGGAGCGCAGGAAAAGGAAGTGGAAGTTGCTGTAGACATTTACAAAATGATGGCCAGCAATGTAAGTTTCCAAGATATTAGTAGCGCCATAGCCAATGGCAACATGACCATGTCTGCTGGTAACTTCATTGCAAGCGGGCAACGCCGAACCATCCGTATTTTAGGAGAAATTGATGAACCCGCTGAACTCAACAATTTTGTGGTGAAGTCTGAAAATGGAAACACCGTTTACTTACAAGATGTTGCCGACGTAAACTTTACGGAAAAAGACCGTACCACCTACGCTCGAGAGTTTGGAGACCGGGTGGTCATGCTCGATGTAAAAAAACGATCTGGGAAAAACATGGTAGCGGCTGCAGAAGAAATTCAAAAAATCGTGCAAGATGCCAAAGAAAACGTGTTTCCTTCTAACCTAAATATATCGATAACCAACGACCAGTCTTCGAAAACCATTGGACAGGTAGACGATTTGGTGAACAATATTATCTTCGGAATTATTCTGGTTGTTACGGTGCTAATGTTCTTCTTAGGATTTAAAAACGCACTTTTCGTCGGATTTGCAATCCCAATGTCTATGTTCATGTCGTTAATGATTCTGAACCAGTTGGGATACACTATGAACACCATGATTTTATTCGGGCTCATCATGGGGCTAGGTATGCTGGTAGATAACGGTATTGTGGTGGTAGAAAACGTGTACCGCCTTATGGATGAAGAAGGGCTAAGCCGTGTAGAAGCAGCGAAAAAAGGAATAGGTGAAATCGCATTCCCGATAATTATTTCAACACTAACAACAGTTGCTGCATTTGTTCCGTTGGGATTATGGCCAGGTCTTATGGGGCAGTTTATGATCTATTTCCCGATGACGCTTTCGGTGGTATTGGGCTCGTCCCTTTTTGTGGCGATTTTCTTCAACTCGGTACTGGTTTCACAGTTTATGAGAGTAGAAGATAAAAACATGCCAAAAAAGCAATTGGTTAAAATTTCGGCCATTGTTGGAGGTATCGGATTGCTAATCTTACTATTTGGAGGAGAATATCGGGCGATTGGATCGTTAATGATCTTTACTGCTATTATGTTGTGGGTGTACCGAATGGTATTGCGAAAAATGGCCAATCGTTTTCAGAAAAAGACACTCGTAAGGCTAGAAAATTGGTATGAAAAAAGACTGGTTGGTTCATTAAAGAGCAAGAGACCCTATTGGATCATAGGGGGGACATTCACTGTGTTACTAGCGGCATTCGTTGCGTTTGGCGCCTCGGTAGCATCACAACGAACTAAGATTGAATTTTTTCCAGACAACAAACCAAACCAGATTATTGTCTACATTGAATACCCACAGGGTACCGATATCGAAAAAACCAATGCCATCACTAAAGAGATAGAAAAAGTAGTGTACAAGACGCTGAATAGCGACCAATATACAGATGGTGATTATAATTTCTTGGTTGAAAGTGCCGTGAGCCAAGTAGGTGAAGGAGCTGGAAATCCGCAAACAGATGGAGGCTCTGCTGCCGAAATGCCCCACAAAGGAAAAATTACTGCCTCAATGCGGGAATATAAATACCGCCGTGGCGAAGACAGTGAAGAATTGCGCCAAAAAGTACAAGAAGCCTTGGTAGGAATTTATCCTGGGGTTTTAATTTCTGTTGAAAAAGACGCAAACGGACCGCCAGCAGGTCCTCCTATTAATATTGAATTAGAAGGTGACGACTACAATGAGTTAATTGCAGCTGCCGAAGATATGCGCGAATACATCAATTCAAAAAGTATTGCTGCCATAGACGAATTAAAAATTGACGTAAACAAAGACAAGCCTGCGATGCAGGTGGTAGTAGATCGTGAAAAGGCCGGAGAATTGGGCATTAGTGCTGGGCAAGTAGGCCAACAACTTCGAAATGCTATTTTCGGAACCAAAGCGGGGATTTATAAAGAAGATGGGGAAGATTACGACATCTATGTTCGTTTTAACGAAGAGAGCCGTTACAATGCAAGTGCCATTTTTAACCAAACCATGACTTTTAGAACCAATACGGGACAATTGCGTAACGTTCCTGTTTCTGCAGTGGCAACCAAGCGTAACAACTCTGGTTTTAGCGCTATTAAACACAGAGACACTAAACGAGTGGTAACGGTGTATTCTGCACTGGCGCCGGGCTATACTGATGCGGGTGCTGTAGTGAGCCAAATTCAGAACGAAATGCGCAATTTTGATGGAATTCCAGATGACATTAATATTGATTTTACGGGTCAGATAGAAGAGCAGAACAAACAAATGGCCTTTTTAATGGGGGCGTTTTTTAGTGGTCTCGGACTTATTTTCCTGATTTTGATTTTTCAGTTTAACTCTATTTCGAAACCAACTATTATCATGATCGCTATTTTCTTGAGCTTTATAGGTGTTTTCGGGGGAATTGTAATCTCTGGGTCTCCCTTTGTGATTATGATGACGATGATGGGAATTATCTCCCTCGCGGGGATTGTGGTAAATAATGGTGTGGTATTGTTAGATTATGCGCAATTGCTCATAGACCGAAAGAAAAACCAATTAAATTTAGATGAAGACGAATATCTTGAAAAAGAAGATTTATTGGCCAGTATCATCAAAGCAGGAAAAGCACGTTTAAGACCTGTATTGTTAACTGCAATCACGACCATTTTAGGGCTGATTCCGTTGGCGATTGGATTAAACATCGACTTTTTCTCTCTGTTTTCTGAATTTGACCCCAAGATATACATGGGAGGTGATAACGTTATTTTCTGGGGACCTTTGGCATGGACCGTAATATACGGATTACTAATTGCAACTTTCTTAACGTTAATTGTGGTTCCGGTGCTCTTTTATATCGCTACCCGCATGAAAATGTGGTTGCATGCTAGAAGAAATCCAAAGGAAGATGAGGTTTCAACAGCAGGAGAAGACATCAATTTAGAAGCTGCAGAATAGCATTGAGTTCTAGGTGAAAAAGAAAAGCCCTTTCAGCAAAACTGAAAGGGCTTTTTTATTGAAACTAATTCAATTAATTTCCTTCTGTAAGTGGAATAGGAAATTGAGAGAATACATCATCTTCAGGACGTGCTAAAGGAAGCTCGTCTAATCTGCCATATCTTCTCACGTCAATCCAACGGTGGCCCTCCGCATACAAAGAATAGCGTCTTTGGTTTAACATTTCATCTGTAAGAGCTGCAGCATCTGTATCACCGGTATACGGATCTAAGCCTGCACTTTCACGAATAAGGTTCAGTGCAGCAATCGCTTCTCCTGGGTTGCTATTTATGTTTGCTTCAGCATACAATAAAATGAGCTCTTCATTTCGAATAATTGGGATAGAAGACTCTTGTGATGGATAAACAAAAACATCGTAGTTTCCTGTGAGTCCGTCGAGTGTAATCTCAGATTCGCGCTCTACTACTTTACCCAAGGTGTTTAATTCAGGATTTCCAAACACTCTAAAGTCTCCTGCTTCAGCATCTGCCAAGAAATTAGGCTCCATAATTCTAGCTCCAGCCGTAGTTGCACCTAAAGGGAAGAACATAGGGTTGGCTATATCTGTAGCGTTTAACGAAAAGTTATGATAGATTCCTGTGTTAAGGTCTGAACTACTCAGGTTTAAAAACGAATCATCTAAGAACGTGCGTACTGCAGCCATATCCCCTTGATATGCTGCTACACGCGCAGAGATAGCCTTATTGGCTTGCAAAAAGCTGCTTGGCGTATTGAATCCATCAAATCCTGATGAAAGTACAAAAGGGAATTCTGGACCGCCGTTTGCTAGGTTTTCTGCTCCGGCAACCAAGAAGTTTCTGATATCGGCTAACGCTTGTGTTCTAGAAACAATTGGCCCTAGGTTGTCTGCATCTGCCACATCGGTACGAATTCCATTTTCATTGGTAAGGTTCAAATTGAGCAATAGTTCGTATCCAATAAAGGTTTGCAATAAACCTCTAGTTGCAGCCACTTCAGCGTTCGAAAATTGTGCTGAAAGATCTTGACTGTCTAAGAAGCCCAAGATTAAATTAGCGTTCTTAACGGTTCTGTAACGTGCAGCCCAAGGGTTGGTAATATAAAAGGTGTTGTTATCTAACACGGCATTTTCGCCCCCAAGAAGATCGCTTGTAAAACGCGGGTCTGAACTAGAGAACCTCCAATATTCACGACCAATAACGCCGCAGTCATCATAATAGGTTCCCAGTCGCACACGCGAACTGTATAAAATACCGCCAACAAGATCTTGCAGATCTCCACGGGTTAGGTTCTCGTTGAACGCATCCACTTCAGGATTGTTCAAATCTGAAAATTCTTCTACATCGCATGAGAACAGTGTTCCTGCAACGGCTAGTAAGAATAAAATTTTATATATCTGTTTTTTCATAATTCAATTTTTTAAAAGTTAACTCCGAGGTGGAATAAGTATCGCTTAGAAGAAGGGAATGGTGTTACTTCAACACCTGTAAAAATAGTTCCTCCTCCAAAGTTTGACACTTCAGGATCATAGCTATTGTAGTCGAAGAAGTTAAGAACATTTGTTCCTGAGAGTCCGATTCGTACTGAATCGATTGCTCCTCCAATCACATTGCCTAACATTTTGCTTTCTAATGTGTAGTAAAGTCCGATTTCACGAAGTCTTACATACGAAGCATCTTCAACAAAAACTTCTGCAGAAGAACCCAATTGGCTCACTCTGTAAGGTCCGTTCCCTAGCTGTCCTTCGGGGTCAAGGTCGATTGTATCATAATCGTGGCTAGTTCCGTTTAGGTCTGTTAAGAGCGCCGTAAGGTTGATGTTGTCACCACCACTTTTCCATTGCCATAAGAAAGAAAGATCAATGTTTTTCCAGCGTAAATTATTATTAACACCCATTTGGAAGTCTGGCTCGGCATCTCCAAATACTTGGAATCCGTTTGGTCCTGGATTTGGACCAATACCCACAATTTGTGTCGCACTAGAGCCTTCTTCAATTCGATAGGTTCCTAATGTGGCACCAAAAGCACCAACGTTAAACGGCTCTACATCTAATCTAGTAATTTCAGATTTATTTTTGAACCAGTTTACACCGATGTTCCATTCAAAATTATCGTTTACGATTGGTGTAGCGTTCAGGCTAAGCTCGATACCCTTATTCTGCAATTCACCTGCATTTACAAATTCAGTTGTAAACCCTGTTGAAGGTGGCAATTGAGATTGAAGAATAAGATCGTCTACTGTTTTGATATAATACGTAGCAGAGAAGTCTAATCTTCCGTTAAAGAAACCAAGGTCGGTACCAAATTCAAGTTCTTTCTGACGCTCAGAATTGATTTCCTTATCGCCTCGTACACCTCTTAAGCTAATACCTAGCAATCCGTCTGTAGAAAATGCTCCATACGAAGTAAATAAAGCACCAAATGGTGGGAAGTTTCCTGCTTCACCATAGGCTGCTCTTAATTTAAACTGGCTCCAGGTACCTCCTTCGTTCCAGAATCCGAATTCGTTCAGATTTACCGCCAAAGATCCTTTAGGGTAGTAATTATAGGCATTTGCATCTCCATTGTTTGAAGATTTATCACCTCGAATACCTACGGTAGCAATAAATTTATCTTGAAAATTCACCTCTTCCTGGGCAAAGAAACCGGCATCTTCTTGCTTCACTCTTGTCTGAACCACTCCTGTATTAGCTGCTTGGTCTACATTTGTTTCTGAAGCAACCAATCCTGTGGCAGTCACCAATTTTGTATCTCTATCGAAACGTTCATTGGTAAGACCTGCCTGCGTTCTGAAATTGATATCGCTATCGGTAAAATAGTTATGTACCAAAAATGCAGAAAGGTTGTAGTTTTTGTTTTGGGTATCTCCTTGTACTGAAACTCCATTCAATCCGCCATTGCTTGGCTTCTGAAATTGTAACGCTTTCGGGAAAATAGCTCTAGACTGTTGTCCGTACATATCTAAACCTCCTCGAAGCACTAATTCTAAATTTGAATTTTCGCCTCGGTAAAAGTCTAAGTTCATAGTACCTCCCATAATGAAACGATTTACACGTTCGTTATTGGTAACCAGATCTCTGGTTTGTAATGGGTTTGAAGAGTTATTTGGATGGTCTGGATAGTTTCCATTGCCATCTGCCAATAATCCGTCCCAAGGTCTAGTTGCAGTTAAGGCAACACCAATAGTAGTTCCTGAGTTATCATTGTTAAAGAAACCACGGTCTGATGAAGAGTAGATATAATTAGAACTCAAGTTGAATTTTAACCAATCTTTCGCTTTATGGTCTAAGTTTAAACGCAACGAAGTTTTTTCATATCCAGTGTTACGCACAATACCTTCTTCATTGTTATGGCTAACTCCTGCATAATATTTTGTTTTCAGGGAACCACCACTCATATTGAAGTTGGTAAGTCTAATGAATCCCTTTTCACCAAAAATTTCGTCTTCATAATCTACTAAGGTTCCATTATTCTGGGCATTTACAAAATCATTAGCCGCATCTTCACCAAAGGTGTCGAGTACGCGTTGTCTAGTGTAATCACGAACTCCTAGCAAGTTGATTGCTTCGGTCCAACCTACAGATTGAGAGAATTTGTACTTAGTTTCTCCAGCCTTACCTCTTTTGGTAGTAATAATAATTACCCCTGCAGCTGCACGCGAACCGTAGATAGCGGCCGCAGATGCACCTTTTAAGATTTCAATATTGGCAATATCTTCAGGGTTAATATCTGCAATACGGTTGGTAGGGTTATCTTGGTTAGAAGCACTACCTCCAGCGGCTGCAGCAGAAACTGCGTTCAATCCGGCAGATAAAGATGAATTGTCGAGATATACACCGTCAATAATATAAAGCGGTTGCACATTTCCTTGTAGCGACGTTGCACCACGAAGTTTTACAGATAAACCTCCCCCGGGTGCTCCTGAGTTCTGGTTTACTACTGCCCCGGCAAATTTACCGTACAGTGCTCCGTCTAAGGTTGGAGGTGGTGTTTTCCCCACTAAATCTTCGGCAGATAGAGAAGCCACGGCATTGGCAGAGTTTGTTCGTTCAATAGAGGTTGCCAAACCAGTAATTACGACTTCATCTAGAGCCTGGGCAGATTCTCCCATTGTTATGTTTAACGTTTCTGAAATACTCACCGCTTGTTCTACTGTCGTAAATCCTAATGATGAGAATACTAGTGTTCCCGGCAAAGTAGACATTTCAATGGAGTAATTACCATCAATATCTGTAGTAGTACCATTGGTGGTACCTTTCTCAATTACGTTCACAAAAGGAACGGTCTCACCACTCTCGCTTGTTACCTTACCCGAAATCGTATTTTGGGCAAATACAAAGCACGGTAGCAAGAATAAGAAAAGCAGAAGCCTCCTGCGATAAAAGTTGTTTTGTTTCATAGTTTATGATTTAAGTTAATGTAATCTCGAAATTACTGCTAATTATTCAATAATACCAAGCTTTCATTATATTTTTCATAATCTAACTTGAAGTTTTTCTAAGAATTTTTTAATTGTTCTGAAAATCATAAGGATACCTAAAAAAAATACCCCTATCCTATTTTATCTTCTTAAATTTGCACCCAATTCCTATAAACAGGAATAAATTCAGTATTCATTAAAAGATTTCCGCTCCTGCGGGAAATACTATGTATAGAACGCATACCAATGGCCAACTACGTGCCACCGACATCAATAAAAAAGTAACTTTGGCCGGATGGGTCCAAAAAACCCGGGACAAAGGTTTTATGGTCTGGGTAGATCTGCGAGACCGCTACGGAATCACACAACTTATTTTTGATGCCGAGCGCACCCCAAAAGCCATGATTGAAACTGCTTCACAATTGGGGCGAGAATTTGTGATTCAGGTAACAGGTACTGTGATTGAAAGGGAAAGTAAAAACCCAAACATGCCTACTGGTGATATCGAAATTTTAGTTTCTGAAATATCGGTGCTCAACAAATCGCTTACCCCTCCTTTTACCATCGAAGATAGCACAGACGGTGGCGAAGATTTGCGCATGAAATACCGCTATCTGGATATTCGCCGTACTCCCGTGCGAAACAACTTGGTGTTTCGCCATAAAGTGACCATGGCGGTGCGAAATTACCTTTCAGAAAAAGACTTTGTAGAGGTAGAAACCCCCTACCTTATCAAATCGACCCCAGAAGGCGCCCGAGATTTTGTTGTACCAAGCCGCATGAATGAAGGCCAGTTTTATGCCCTTCCGCAGTCGCCACAGACCTTTAAACAATTGTTGATGGTAGGTGGAATGGACAAATACTTTCAGATTGTGAAGTGCTTTAGAGATGAAGACCTACGTGCAGACCGACAGCCAGAATTTACTCAAATTGACTGTGAAATGGCGTTTATAGAGCAAGAAGATATTCTAAACACTTTTGAAGGCCTCACAAGACATTTATTAAAAGAGATAAACGGTGTTGAAGTTGGTGAATTCCCGAGGATGCAATACGATGATGCCATGCGATTGTACGGAAACGATAAGCCCGATATCCGCTTCGGAATGGAATTCGGTGAGCTTAATAGTGTCGCGCAACATAAAGATTTTTCTATTTTCAACAAAGCCGAACTCGTAGTAGGTATTGCCGTCCCGGGGGGAAATAGTTATACACGAAAAGAGATTGATAAACTAACCGATTGGGTGAAGCGCCCACAGGTAGGCGCCTTAGGAATGGTGTATTGCAGAGTGAATGAAGATGGAAGTTATAAATCTTCGGTAGATAAATTCTACGACCAAGAAGATTTAGCGAAATGGGCCGAAGTAACTGGAGCAGAAAAGGGAGACCTTATCTGTGTGCTTTCTGGAGACACTAATAAGGTACGCGCACAACTCTCAGCATTGCGCATGGAATTAGCCGAGCGTATGGGACTGCGTAAAGCAGGCGAGTTTGCCCCATTGTGGGTAGTCGATTTCCCGCTGCTTGAGTTAGATGAAGAGACAGGCCACTATCACGCCATGCACCATCCGTTTACTTCACCAAAACCTGGACAACTGGAATTGTTAGATACCGATCCGGGAGCCGTAAAAGCAAATGCCTACGACCTTGTTTTGAACGGAAATGAAATCGGTGGAGGCTCCATTAGAATCCACGACAAGAAAACACAGGCCGTTATGTTAAAACACCTAGGTTTCTCAGAAGAAGAAGCCAAGGCACAGTTTGGTTTTCTAATGGATGCTTTTGAATACGGCGCACCACCACACGGCGGTATCGCTTTTGGCCTGGACAGGTTGGTTGCGATTTTGGGCGGACAAGAAACCATACGCGATTTTATTGCATTTCCGAAGAACAACAGTGGTCGCGATGTGATGATAGATGCACCAGCGCCATTAGATAAAGAGCAATTGGAAGAGTTGCACCTTAAAGTAGAACTGTAATACAACTCTCTAAATAAAACTTCTCAATCTATGAGAATCGTATTGATCATTCTTTTTCTATTAATTGTGGCTTCTGTTGCATTTGGCTTCTATATAAAGCCGGAAGATTACCGTACGGGCGAATTTTGTATCGGTATTGGGATTAGTGCTTTGTTCTTTTTGTGGATGCCACTTTTTATCTATCACCGATGGCGCAAACGCAACTTTAAAGACTACATGCTCACAAAAGAGAATATAGATAAAATGCGGCAAGAAGGAGACGACAAAAAGCTATAACCACTTCATTCATAAAGCATTCAAGCACTCAATTTTCAGAGATAAAATGTTGTTTTACAACTTCCTTTTTTCGAAAAAGTTACATTTAGATAACCTATGGCAGCATAAAAAATGTAACTTTGTGGCTTATTAATTATATTTTTTTATTACAATGGAAGGAACAGTAAAGTTTTTTAACGAATCAAAAGGTTACGGATTCATCACCAATGATGACACCGGAAAAGACATTTTCGTACACGTAACCGGACTTAATGGCGAAGCCCTTAACGAAGGTGACAAAGTAGAATATGTTGAAGAAGAAGGAAGAAAAGGAATGGTTGCGGGTCAAGTACGCGTAATTCACGACTAAGATATATATTCGTAAAACCAACCAACAAATCCCCTTGAACTGCAGTTCAAGGGGATTTTTTCTTTTATGGGCAACCGCCGGGCTGTCTGTTGTATTCCCGATAGCTATCGGGAGATGTTGCAAAAGCCATCAATTCAAGTTTCGTTTTTCAATAAAAAAACGCTTCAATATCTCAGAGGCTTCAGTAGCCAAAACCCCTCCTTCCAGTTTTGTTTTTGGATGCAATTTAGTTCCCATCGCAATACAACCCCGTTGTTCATCCCTAGCACCATAGACTACCCTCGAAATTTGGCTCCAAAACAAGGCTCCAGCACACATTTGACAAGGTTCTATGGTAACATACAATGTGCAATCGATAAGGTATTTTCCACCCAGATAATTGGCTGCCGCCGTAATAGCCTGCATTTCGGCATGTGCTGTGACGTCGTTTAATGTTTCTGTTAAATTATGTGCTCTAGCTATCACTTGATTTTTCACTACTACAATAGCTCCAATAGGAATTTCGCCTTTAGCATAGGCAGCTTCTGCCTCTTGTAGGGCTTTTTTCATGAAGTAGGTATCATCGAATGGCTGGATCATAAAGAGTTGAAAAGTTGAAAGTTGAGTAGTTAAGTTTATATTTTCTATTTTGAAATTTGTGATTTATAAAGACCATCTAGCATGGCGGTTATTTCGGCGATAGATGATCATATTTTAAGATATGAACTATCGTCCAAAAATTCAAGATCTTTTGAAATTGTAGCTTGATTTAGTAATTCAAGTGCCGAACTATAAGCGATTTCTGTAAAGCGTGCTTTATCCTTTCTCGAATGTCTACCGGTTCCCTCTGCTATATTCGAAGACACTGAAATTGCTGCTCTACGCATCTGACTTGTAAGTCCGAACTTTTCATCTACAGGAAAAACTTTTGTTGTTTCATATATAAAAACTGAAAGCTCTTTAGCCTTTTGCCACACAATGAGTTTCTCAAATCCAAAAACCCTCATTTTCTACTCTTTTCGATTATCACTCAAAGCTAATCAATAAACTCCTAAACTTTTAAACTAAAAGCGAAGCTTTGTTTAAACGCCTCAACTAAAACACTATAAAAAAGATGATAAGTAGTTTTATAGCACTCTTGTGAGCTAAATTCCAATTTAGAATTCGCGAAAATGTCGCGAAGCCACGTATCTTTGCTTTAATGGCAACGAACCTGCTCCATACGATTACCTTTCCTTCAGACCTTCGGAAACTTTCTGAGCAAGAACTTCCGCAACTGACCCAAGAACTTCGTGATTTCATTATCAATGCGGTGGCCACAAAAGAAGGTCATTTGGGAGCCAGCCTTGGCGTTGCCGAATTGACCATAGCTCTGCATTATGTTTTTAACACTCCAAAAGATTTATTGGTGTGGGATGTGGGCCACCAAGCATACGGTCATAAGATTCTTACTGGCCGAAGAGCACAGTTCCATACCAATAGACAACTTGATGGGATTAGCGGATTCCCAAAAAGAAACGAAAGTGAATACGATACGTTTGGTGTGGGCCATAGCAGCACGGCAATCTCAGCTGCGCTGGGTATGGCAATTGCTTCGCAATTGACAGGTGATGCCGAACGGCAGCACATTGCCGTGGTGGGCGACGCCTCTATTGCCAGCGGAATGGCCTTTGAAGCCCTAAACCACGCTGGGGTTACAGACACTAATTTATTGGTTATTCTAAACGACAACGCCATCGGTATAGACCCCAGTGTGGGCGCCTTAAAAAAATACCTCACACAAGTTAATTTAGATCGAGCGCCAAAAACAGATAACATTTTTGAAGCCCTTAACTTTAACTATTCAGGCCCCATAGATGGCCATGACCTCAGCATATTGATTACCGAACTAAGACGGCTGAAAGAAGTAAACGGACCAAAACTGTTGCACGTAATCACCAAAAAAGGAAAAGGATTACGCCAAGCCGAAGAAAACCAAGTCACCTACCACGCTCCTGGGAAATTTAATGCAAAAACTGGCGATTTGCTGCCAAAATCGGAAAAAGTAACTCCACCCAAATTTCAAGATGTTTTTGGAAAAACGTTGGTTGAACTCGCTTCAAAAAACACCAAGATTATCGGCATCACCCCAGCAATGCCCACTGGTAGCTCCCTAAAATTTATGATGGATGCCTTTCCCGAGCGTGCGTTCGATGTGGGAATTGCAGAGCAGCACGCGGTTACTTTTGCGGCAGGGCTGGCTACGCAAGGTATGGTTGTTTATTGTAACATTTATTCCACTTTTTTACAACGCGCCTACGACCAGCTTATCCATGATGTTTGCCTGCAAAACCTGCCAGTTATTTTTTGCCTAGACCGGGCCGGACTCGTAGGGGAAGATGGAGCCACACATCATGGTATATTCGATTTGGCACATCTTAGGGCTATTCCAAATCTTATGATATGCGCCCCTCGTAACGAAATTGAACTACGAAATCTTTTGTACACCGCCCAGCTAGAATTAAACGGCCCAATGGCAATTCGGTATCCGAGAGGTCGAGGCTCCATAATAGATTGGGAGTTGCCATTTCAAAAAATACCTTTGGGAACATGTCTGCAACTGAAAGACGGCGACCAAATTGCTGTACTCACCATTGGCACTATGGCTACAAATGCTTCGGAAGCCATTTGCTCAATAGAGAAAATTTCCAAAGAAAAAATAGCCCACTATGATATCCGGTTCCTAAAGCCGCTTGACGAAAACTTCTTGCATGAAATTTTCAGCAAACACAATACTATTATCACCGTTGAAGATGGCGTTAAAAAAGGTGGCCTTGGCAGCGCCATCATAGAATTTGCCTCTAAACATAGGTATACCAATACAGTAAAGGTTCTCGGTATTCCAGATGTCTTTCCCGAACATGGCACCGTTGCCGAACTACAACACTTAGCAGGAATTTCAGCTTCAAAAATTAAAGAAGTAATCGAGAGTTTTATTGATTCTAAAAAAACCTAAGTACTTTAAGGCCTATATAAACTGTAGTTTTCTAGAGATTCCCCTGAATTTTTTGAAACAATTGCAGTGCTTGTCCATCAGTAAGCATAGACACATGGTGACAGCAATACATTAAATACTGATAAGGCTCAGTTGGCAAGGTATTGTCACCAAAATGCTTCAAGATAAGTTTGTCATAATGCCGAACAGACCCATTCGCATTATTCTCAAACGCAGACGTGTATCCATCTAGTAAAGTGCTTAGAATTTTATAACCTGCCAATTCCTTTTCCACTACTTCCGGACTCTGGTACACATTAGCAATACTCGTTTTAATAATATCTGAAATCTGAGCCTGGTACTTACTTTTTTCTAACAAGCTCACATTAAAATCGCCTTTTAGAATTTCGGTTTCATTTTCAATAAAAATCTGCACCGCTTCTGAAATTAGCGTATTAATGGCAAGCGCGCGTAGATAGGCCAGTCTGTCTTTTGACTGGGAAAGTTTCGCATACTTATCTTTGTTAAGGCTATCTTTAACCAAATTTACCAAATATTCTAAAGCTGTTTCTTCAGGAATCCACCCCAGGTTAATTCCGTCTTCAAAGTCGATGAGCGTATAGCAAATATCATCGGCAGCTTCTACCAAAAATGCTAAGGGATGCCTGTTGTAACTCATCGCATTCGCATCTCCTCTTGGTTGCAATCCTAAGTTAGACGCGACCTCTTTAAAAAACGGTACGTCGTCCTGAAATACTCCGTATTTTTTATCTGCGATGTGTTGGGTTGGTTTCTTCGGAAGGCTTTCCTTTGGGTATTTCATAAAGGCTCCCAAGGTCGCAAACGTAAGTCGGAGTCCGCCAGAAACCCCGTTTTTTGTTTCAGTCAATATTTTGAATCCGTTGGCGTTTCCTTCAAAATCAATAAGGTCTTGATATTGCTTATCACTTAACACCGATTTAAACCGTTGCCCGTTTCCGTTTAAAAAATAAGCCCCGATAGCCTTTTCTCCACTATGCCCGAAGGGCGGATTGCCAATATCGTGCGCCAATGCGGCGGCGGCTACAATCGCTCCAAAATCGGTTGCCTGAAATCCGTGAACAGTTTGTAAATGCGGATGCTTTTCGAGAATCGCTTTGCCCACCTGCCTACCCAAGGAACGGCCCACAACGCTTACTTCCAAACTATGGGTAAGTCTGGTATGCACAAAAGAAGTTTTAGACAGAGGGATGACTTGGGTTTTATCTTGTAGGCTTCGGAAAGCGGAAGAAAAAATGACCCGGTCATAGTCTACCTCAAAACCGGTACGCGACTCATTTTCTTCTATCCGAAGTCGTTTTTTGGTATCTCCTTGCTTCTGAAGCGAAAGTAAATCTTCCCAATGCATCATTGTTGTGTTTTAAGCCAGCAAGATACCCAATTTTAAGAAGTTGGTACAACTAAAAAAGGTAGCGTTTTGGTAATTGTTTGGTAACACAAAAAAGCCTCATTGCCGCTTAGTTTTGAAGTATTAAAAGAAAGTTGGTAGATAACATTAAAGTAACATTAATCTTACTTAATGCTAAACCAAGCATAACATTGAGATAACCGTAAAAACTTCATTTGTCGATTCCTTTGCACCAAATGAATTAACTACTTTGATGAGCAAAATTTTTACAGCAGCAATGCTACTATTTACTACCTTAACGTTCGCACAGACAGGAACGATAGAAGGTACTTTAACAGACAAAGACGCGAATGGAGAACCACTCCCGTTTGCAAATGTCATAATTAAAGGAACTACCAAGGGAACCACTACAGATTTTGATGGAAAATACATCATCGAAAACGTACCCGTTGGTGACTATATTATTGAATTCAGTTTTGTTGGGTATGAAACACTTGAAATTCCTAATGTTTCTGTTGAAACCGACAAATTCACAAAAATTGATGCAGCCCTGGGCGCAAGTGCCGCGGCATTAGATGAAGTTTTTATTACCGTACAAACAAGCCGTGAGCGCGAAACTGCATTATTACTCGAACAAAAAGATGCGGTTGCTGTGGTTGAAAGTATCGGCGCACAGCAAATGGGCAAATTAGGTGTTTCTGACGCCTCTGCTGCGACCACCAAAATCTCAGGGGTTTCTAAAACTGATGGTAGCGGTGATGTATTTGTACGCGGATTGGGTGACAGGTATTTAACTACAACCTTAAATGGCCTTCCTATTCCGTCTGACGATATTGAGCGTAAAAATATAGGACTAGAGCTTTTTAACACACGTTTGATTCAAAGCATAGGCGTAAGCAAAACCATGTCTCCAAATCTTTCAGCAGATCAAGCCTCTGGAAATATCAATATCATTTCAAAGGAACTGAGCGGAAGTTCAGAATTGAGCGCTAGAGTAAGGTCTGGAATAAACACCAACGTGATACAAAACGGCGTATTCGATAATTATAAAGTTTCAGCAAACGATAACGACGTTACGGCTGGTATCTACGTAAAGGATATTTCAACAGGAAGAGCAATTACCGAACAAACTTGGGCCCCACAAACGGCAAATCTCCCGATAGACAACTCGGTTTCTTTCAGTATTGGAAAAAAATTGGGAGAACGGTTTAAAGTGTTGTTTACCGCCGGACAAAACTCTTCCTACGAATACAGAGATGGTGAATTCCGCCAATTTAGATCAAACTTTATCGACGATAGTATTCCTGACGCCATCACCTGGAACAAGGAAGTGACTACCTCGGGAATGTTTACCACCAAGTTTAAGGCAGACGACAACAATGACCTTAAGTTAACTGCTTTGGTAATCAATAAGGTTACAGACCAAGTTTTTGAAGGGGGACGTGAAGGAACTGCTTCTATTTTTGAAGAGACCGATGAAGGCGAAGCGTTTCAATTTATCCGTGACCAAAACCTAAAGAAAACATTGGTGTCTGTTACCCAATTATCTGGAGATCACGATATTTCTGAAATGAATACCCTTACATGGGCTGGAGGATACAATTTCCTAAGTGCAGACGAACCTAATCGAATTAGAAACGAAGTAAACTTCAATTTTACAGATCCAGACAGAGCAGGATTGGTTCAGTTAGGCCGTACCGGTGGTTTCCAACAACGGAAAAGTGTACAAAAAATTGAAGATATAGAATACAATGGCCGTATTGCCGATTTGATAAAAATCTACGATACAGATACGAATAAATTCAGCATAAATTTTGGTGGAGATTATCGTAAAAAGACCCGTGACTTTGCATCGCGTTTCTACGGAGTAGAAGAAACGGTTATCAATGCCGTAAACCCAGAATCTATCGATCAGATTTCTGAAATCTTTACCCAAGAAAATTTCGACAACAACTTGCTGAAACTAAACGTGCAAGATCCTGACTTCTACGACGGAACCTTACAGAGCGTTGCCGGATTTGCAAACTTTGCAGGACAACTAGGCAAGTTTAGTGTTGCAGCCGGACTCCGTTTTCAGAAAGACGATATCGACGTGAACTTTGACGTAGGAAACTTTGCGGGTAGAACAGGGTCTTCAATCAAAGACTACCGCAGATTATATCCATCTTTAAATTTAAAGTACGACATTAATGACAAGCACAGCATTCGCTTTGCAAACAGTACTACACGTACATTACCTGAATTTAAAGAAATTGCCCCTTTCGAATATGTTTCGCCACAGGGTCAGATTACACGAGGAAATACAGAGGTTGAGGCGTCCACTAATTATAATTATGACCTAAAATGGGAGTTCTTTCCATCGAATGATCAATTAGTATCATTTACAGCCTTTTACAAAGAAATTGAAGACCCCATTAACAAAGTACAGGACCGAGGTTCTGCTGGTATTTTCTCTTACTTCAATTCGGGTGAACAGGCAGAAATTTACGGTGTAGAAGTTGAAACTAGAGTAAACCTACTTTCTGGAGACGAGCAACCAAAACTTCGCCTAAACCTAAATGCAGCGCGTTTGTGGCACTCACAAGACCTGAAAGATGTTTTTGATGAAGACGGAAACTTAGTACGTAGCTTTAAATATAACAACAGAACCGAAGCCGACTTACAAGGTGCATCAGACTGGATTGTGAACACATCACTTAATTACGAAACCAACCAAGAATTTCCACTAGATGCTTCCTTGGTAGCAAACTATGCTTCAGACAGAGTATTTGCTTTGGGAGCTGCTGAAATACAGAGTTCTTCAGACATTAACTACAACGAAGAAATTGTAGAGAACGGATTCGTAACATTAGATGCCATCGTTAGTAAAGAGCTAAACGAAAACTGGACCATTGGCCTAAGGGCTAGAAATATCTTAAACCCAGAAATAAAAAGAACGCAATTGGTGCGTCCTAGCACAACGGGCATTGAGCGCGAAGAAACGGTGCTATCGTATACTAAAGGGGTACGATTAGGACTTAACATTAACTATTCATTCTAAATCTTAAAAACTCAACTATTCAATTTTAAACTATGAAAAATCTAAAAACAATTACTAAAATTTTTGCGATACTAAGTATCGTGCTTGCTGCAAGTTGTAGCAGTGATGACGACTTCCAGCCTACCGAAGATGATACGGTTGTAGAAGACACCAACCTAACCGGAGATATCGATTCAGACAGAATCTTAGATCCAACACAACAGTACACCATTTCAGGGTCTGTATTTGTAAAAGATGGTGCTAAATTGACCATCCCTGCAGGTACTGAAATCGTAGCCGAAGTAGGTACAAACAACTTTATCGCAGTAGAGCAAGGTGCCGAAATTGACATTCAAGGTACTGCAAGTCTACCCGTAATCATGCGTTCTGCGGGCAACAACCCTGGAGAATGGGGCGGATTATTACTATGTGGAAAAGCACCGACTACTGAAGGTACTGGCGTAATTGCCGAAGTTGCCGGTTTAGTGTACGGTGGAAATGAGCCAACAGATAGCTCAGGTAACATCGATTACCTAATCATTCGTAATGCTGGAGCACAAATTAACTCAGAATCTCAATACAACGGTTTAACCTTGTATTCTGTTGGTTCTGGAACAACTATCGATAATGTTGCTGTTGTAGACGGAGCTGATGACGGAGTTGAATTCTTCGGAGGAACTGTAAGTGTAACTAATTTTTATGCTGAAAACAACGAAGACGATTCTGTAGACTGGACCGAAGGTTGGAACGGTACCTTAACCAACACCTACGTATTACATACTCTAGCAGGCTTTTCTACTGCGGTTGAAGCCGATGGTGAAAACGCAAACCCTAAATTGGTGAACTTTACAGCAAACTCTACTGTAGGTGGAACCGCATTACAGTTTAAAAAAGAATCAGGTGCTACTATTACAAACTTAGCATTGATTGGTTATGAAACTTCATTAGACTTTAGAGACGATGGTGCACCTAGCAACGTTCAGATTGATGGTCAAGATTCAGATCCTAACAATCCTTACATTGCACCACCAACTGTAGATGTGAGCATGTTCTCTTGGGTAAGCTCAAACAACACTGGAGGTGAAGTTGTGATTCTTGGAGGTGACGTTACTGAAACCTTAACCCTAGACCCAGGAACTAGCTACTTACTAGATGCGGTTTTACTTGTTAAGAACGGTGGAAGATTAATTATTCCTGCAGGAACTAAGATAGCTGCACGCCCAGGTGGACAAGATGTGTATATTGCTTCTGAAATAGGAGGCCAAATTGAAGTAAACGGTACTGCTGAAAATCCAGTTGTAATGTCATCTGTGGCTGGACAACCTGGAGATTGGGGTGGATTGCTACTTTGTGGTGACGCACCAACAACAGAAGGTACGAACGTGATTGCTGAAGTAGGTGGCCTTGTTTACGGAGGTACGAATCCAGCGTCAGATTCAGGTAAAATCAATTACTTGGTGATTGTTGGAGCTGGTGCTCAAATTAACTCTGAATCTCAGTTTAACGGGCTTACACTTTACGCAGTTGGAACCGGTACTGAAATCAGCAACGTTGCAACCATCAACGGTGCAGACGACGGTGTTGAATTCTTCGGTGGAACTGTTAGCATGACCAACTTCTATGCATTGAACAATGAAGATGATTCTGTAGACTGGACTGAAGGATGGAATGGTACACTAACAAATGCGTATGTACAAAATGATGTAGAAGGATTCTCTACGGCTGTTGAAGCAGACGGTGAAAACGCAAATCCTAAATTGGTGAACTTTACCGCTGCATCTACTGTGGGCGGAACCGCACTTCAGTTCAAAAAAGAATCTGGTGCAACGTTTACCAATGCTTCTATCACCGGATATGATACTCGTGTAGACTTTAGAGATGACGGAGCACCAAGCAACGTAATCGTAGACGGAGTTCCACTTACCACCCCAGAAGATGATGTATTTAACGGTACTCCAGTAGATATATCAGGATGGGCTTGGATTTTGGCAAGATTATAATATTCTCATTATTATAATAATTAGCAGAAAAGGGCGATCAAAATATTTTGATCGCCCTTTTTATTTGTTTTGTTTATAGTTTCTATTTATACGAAACGACACGGGTGTCTTTCGCCTCCCAAGTACTTACCTTGGCAATTTTTGAATCGGCATAAGTAACTTCTTTCATGGTATCGCCTTGGTAGAATTTCCAAGTTCCCACTTTTGCGCCATTTTCATATTGGGCTACAGCCAACTTCTTACCATTGGCATCGTAACTCACCCACTCTCCCTGCAGTTGGTTGTCTTTAGTGTAATACCCCGTTTGGGCTATTGCTCCATTGTCATGATACAAAGTAGCCTCAATCAGGTTATCAACAAGAACATATTTATCTTTTACCTCTTTTGAACAGGTCTTTTTACAAGTCTGTGCCATCGCTACATTCGCGACAAGACCTATTACTAAAATTGTGATTATCTTCTTCATATCATTACTTTTTTAAGTTCTATTCTATCAAAATTACGAAATTGGTAACAATTTTGAAAGCTTTTCATAACATTAGCGTAACATTAGAAACGCAACATTCTGTTTTTCAGTTGCTTATACATGAAGATTTAACATTGGAATTCGTTATTATGATCTAAAAATTAATACATCCTTAATATTTCGGTTACATAAAAGCTACATTAGTGTACGTAATTTGCTAGGTCGAAAGACATATACACATTCTGAAATGTTTAAGTTTTTGTCGACTACTTTCAACGTGTATATGGGCTACCCCTTTGGGTAGCCCTTTTTTTATGGTTTTCGAAAATACAAATTTAATTTTGGGGTAACATTCAGTTAACATTAGATGTAGTTCTTTGCAGCGACAAAAACTTAAACTATATCATGTTATTTCAGAGACTACTTGTGGTAGGTGCTTTTTTAGCGTCTTTCACCCTTTCAGCTCAAGAGATTAGCGACACTAAATTCGGTAAAGGTCTTATTAATTTCGTTGCAAAAGACAGCACATTTAGCGTTCGTTTTGCTCCGAGAATCCAAGGTAGATTCAACACCAATTGGAACTACAACGAAGATAGCTTTGATGCTGCCGACTATAATTTTTCAATCCGTAGGGCACGTCTTAAATTTGATGGTTTTGCCTATTCTCCAAAACTGAAATATAAAATTGAATTAGGCCTGTCTAACCGAGATGTTTCAGGGGCTTCTGCTTTTAATCGCAACACCCCGCGTATTATTCTCGACGCAGTTGTAATGTGGAATTTCTACGAAAATTTTGAACTGTGGGCGGGACAAACAAAGTTACCAGGCAACATAGAACGTGTGGTATCATCGGCTAATATGCAACTTATAGACCGCTCACTGCTAAACAGCAATTTTAATATCGACCGAGATATTGGTATTCAGCTTAGACATGAGACCCATTGGGGAAGTGATTTCTGGACCCGCGAAAAAGTGGCTTTGTCACAAGGTGAAGGAAGGAATATCACCCAAGGAAATGAAGGTGGCCTACAGTATACTGGGCGTATTGAATTCTTGCCTTTCGGAAAATTCGCCTCTAAAGGCGATTATTCACAAGGTGATTTAAAACGAGAACAGACCCCAAAATTAATGGTCGGGCTTACCTACGATATTAACGACGATGCGGTAAAAACGAGAAGCAACTTAGGGTCTTACATGTTTTTGGAAGATGGATCACTTTATATGACCACCATTAACACCTTTTTTGCCGATGCCATGTTTAAATACAAAGGGTTTGCCTTTATGGGGGAGTATGCAAACCGAACCGCAGACAAGCCCATTGCTGTTGAAGAAGATGGAACTGCCACTGGAGATATCGTTCGTGTAGGAGATGCTTTTAACTCGCAATTAAGTTATTTATTCAAAAGTAATTACGAACTTACTGGTCGGTTTACAACCACAAGTTTTGAAACTGTGACGGGAAGAGCCCCACAAGAGCAATATACCCTGGGTGTTTCAAAATACCTCGTAGGTCATAAATTGAAAGTGCAAAGTGATGTGAGTTATACAACGGTAGGTGGTGATACAGATAGCATCATGTTTAGAACAGGATTTGAATTACATTTTTAACACATAAGACATAACAATTTGGTAACAAATGGACTGCAATAATTTGTGACATTTGCGCCATGGAAACATTTTTTAGTATGGAGAATATCTATTTGTTTATGCTAGTAGCATTAGTAGTACTAGCGGTAATAGACATCGTAGTTGGGGTAAGTAACGATGCCATCAACTTCCTCAACTCAGCAATCGGTTCAAAGGCTATTTCTATGCGAACCATTATGATTGTGGCAAGCCTTGGGATTTTTATTGGTGCCGTTTTTTCCAGCGGACTTATGGAAGTAGCCAGAAAGGGTATTTTCGATCCCAGTCAGTTTTACTTCGATGAAATCATGGTCATTTTTATGGCCGTGATGATTACCGATATCTTATTGTTAGATTTTTTCAACACTTTGGGCCTACCAACTTCTACAACGGTTTCAATTGTATTCAACTTATTGGGTGCCGCCGTAGTCATGTCGCTCATAAAAATTAGCAAGTCTGAAACCGAAACTCTGGCCAACCTCGCAGAGTATATTAATACAGACAAAGCAATAGAAATTATAAGCGGTATTCTACTCTCTGTAGTGATTGCTTTCACAATTGGAGCTATTGTGCAATGGATTTCCAGATTGATATTTTCGTTCCATTTCCAAGAAAAAATGAAGTATTTCGGTGCCATCTTTGGAGGTGTCGCATTGTCTGCTATCGGATATTTTATCTTTATGAAAGGCCTAAAAGGAACTCCTTACTACAGCGATTTTAAGGAGGTTTTAGAAAGTAATGAAATTTTAATCGTTGCAGGTGGTTTTGTATTTTTCACGCTCTTCTCGTACTTATTTCAAAAAATTACCAAGAAAAGTATCTTGATCATTGTTATTGCTGTAGGGACCTTCGGATTAGCCCTGGCTTTTTCTGGAAACGACTTGGTAAACTTTATCGGTGTACCCATGGCAGCATACCACTCGTATGAGTTTTGGGCCGCTTCTGGTGTAGATGCAAGCTTATTCTCTATGGAAGTATTAGAGAAAAAAGTACCTGCAGAACCTCTGTTGTTGTTTATAGCCGGAGCCATCATGGTGGTTACATTATGGCTGTCGAAAAAAGCTAAAACAGTGGCCGAAACCGAGATTAGCTTATCAAGACAGGGTGAGTCTCATGAAAAATTTGAGCCGAATATGCTATCCCGTCTAGTGGTAAAAGGCACTACCTCTATTTCAGCTGGGCTTAGGCACATTATCCCAGCAAAAACGCAGGAGCGAATCAACAAAAGTTTCGAAAAACCCAATACTGCCTTGCTTACTAAAGACCAAAGCATGAACGCCCCAGCGTTCGATATGGTTAGAGCCTCGGTAAATTTAATGGTTGCTGGGGTTTTGATTTCTATCGCTACTACCATGAAACTGCCGCTTTCTACAACATACGTAACGTTTATGGTGGCTATGGGTACATCTTTAGCAGACAGAGCATGGGGACGGGAAAGTGCCGTATATCGTGTGGCAGGCGTGCTAAATGTGATTGGTGGTTGGTTCTTTACTGCCCTAGGCGCATTTATTGCCTGTGGTGTGGTTGTATTCCTAATTCATTGGAACAAAGAAATCATGACACCAATATTACTGTTGCTCACAGCATTATTGTTGGCAAGAAACTACCTTTCGCACAAAAAGAAAAATACTACTACTATAGACCCAAGTAAGCTTAAAAAGAGCGAAAGTAGCACGGTACAAGGTATTATTTCTGAAAGTGCCGACAATATTTCTAACGTCATTGCACGCACCAACAAAATTTATTCTATTGTGCTGAAAGGCCTTGCAAAGGAAGATTCTAGCGGACTGAAAAAAGGACGAAAGCAAGTAGAAAAATTAGATGCTGAAATTGAAGAATTGCGTGATAATATTTTCTACCTCATTAAAAATCTAGACGAAACCAGCGTTCGCGGTAGCAACTTCTATATTATTATTTTAGGGCATCTTACCGACATGGCGCAATCGCTAGAATTTATTGCCAAGAAAAGTTATAAGCACATTAGCAATAACCATAAGAAACTTAAATTCAGCCAGATTAAAGACCTTCAAGAAATTGACCAAACCCTAAGTTCGGTTCTGGAAGAAATCACAGAAGTGTTCAACAGCAGAAAGTTTGAGCGTATCAGTTTTGTGCTCGCTAGAAAAACGGAAGTGGAAACCTTGCTATCTGATAAAATTGAAAAGCAAATAGATCGCACACGAAGTGAAGAATCGAGCCCTAAAAATACGACGCTTTATTTCAATATTCTGTTAGAAACAAAAGATCTCGCGTCTGGTATTATGAATTTGATGGAAGAATATTATTCTAGCTACAAACGCGAATAAAACCATCTTTTTCCTAAAATTATAAACCCGTATGAGCCGTGCTTGTGCGGGTTTTTGTTAGTACCCCGTCTCATAAAACTTCAAAAAAACCTACTTAGGGGATTGCTGCGTATCTTTACCATCTAAAAGAGCTACAGATGAAATTTTCTATCCTGCCATTGGTGTTCGTTTTATTAAACCTAAACCCCATTTTTGCACAGCAACCTACTGCGTCCGAAGTATTGGAGAAAGCGATTGCATACCATGATCCCAACGGAAACTGGGCTAATTTCAACCAAACGTTTCAAGTAACCATGACCACGCCCAACAATGCCGACCGGGTAAGTGATATTACGATAAACCTCCCCGAAGAATATTTCAGCCTAACAGCCACACGGGATCGATTGGAAACTACTTTTACCATCGACAAAGGAACCTGTACCACGAGCATTACAGATTCTATTGCACAAAAAGGTGCCCGTACTCCATGCGAAACCGCCGCACTCTACAAAAACTATTACACCTATCTCTATGGGCTGCCCATGAAGCTGAAAGACCCTGGGGCAAACTTGTCTCCCAAGGTTGAAAAAGTGCGTTTTAAAGACAAAGACTATCTAAAGCTGAAAGTCACCTACGACGAGACGGTAGGTAGCGATGTGTGGTTTTTCTACTTCAACCCAACTACGTATGCTATGGAGGTGTATCAGTTCTTTAGAGGAGACCCGAACGGGAAAGGCAAAGATACCGGCGAATACATTCTCCTTTCCGAAGAAACCACAGTACAGGACATCAAAATGCCTAAAATCAGGGAGTGGTATTACAACAAAGACGACAAGTACCTTGGTACCGATACGATTACCAATTAATTACTCTTTCACTATTTTTTCTGAAAATTTATTCCCGATTGTATCTTCAATGACGACCGTATAGATCCCTGCAGAAAGGTTGGTGCAATCAACCTGGTTATTCTTTTGAATCACTACTGAAATTTCCTGCCCCGCACTATTGTAAAGTTGTATTGACTTTATGGTAGCCGTTGTCTCAATTTTAAATATATTTTTAGTAGGATTAGGATATAGAATTGTTGCCTTTAATTGACTTTCTGCAACGCCCAAAATGGTAAGATTTTCATACCATGCAATTTTATTTCCTGTGATAGAGGCCGAAAGTACATCATTATCGCCATCGCCATCTAGATCTGCCGCATAAATACCGCGGCCGTTATCTGCATCCAGACTGATAACCTGAGCAGTACTAAAAGTACCCAGCCCGTCTGTATTTTCATACCACGCCACTTCCCCGTCTGAAGTAATAGAAACAATGTCTATATCACCATCAGCATCTAAATCTTCGGCATAGACTCCCTGAACCAAAGACCCCCGCGTATCTATAGTTATTTCGGGACCAAACGTACCCAAACCATCGGTATTTTCAATCCAGTACAAACTATTTAAAGTAGATGCTGCTACAAGGATGTCTATATCGCCATCGCCATCTAGGTCTTTGGCGTCCATAGACACAGTACCCCCTGCCACACCAGGTAGCTCAATGGGTGGAGTAAAATTACCATTGCCATCGGTGTTTCTAAAAAGAAATACCCGAGCCAGCCCTGTAGACACTGCCAATACATCGTTATCATTATCACCATCTATATCAGAAACCAAGACAAATCGAGCACTTAAGATACCTGTATCAAGCACTTGTTCTGGACCAAAGGAGCCGCTACCATTTAGGTTCTCGTACCACGCCACTGTGTTATCATTAAGATTTGCCGAGACCACATCAGTATCACCATCGCCATCTAAATCCCCCGCAGCACAAACAATCGCCGCAATGGCATTGGTTGCTATAATATTATTAAAACCAAAATCACCGAGTCCATCCATATTCCTATTCCAAAGCACTATATCGTCTCCAGGACATGTCGTTACTACATCTAGTGCTCCGTCTCCATCCAAATCTGCCGTTGTAACAAACCGAACATCCTGTACGTTAATACTAATTGGCTGCAATGGTCCAAAATTGGCCTGGCCATCTAAATTTTCATGCCAGGCCGTACTATCACTGCCACTAATAGCAGACACCACATCTTGGTCGCCATCACCATCGATATCTGCCGTTTGTACATACCGGGGTATGAGACCTTGTGTATCTATAATTTGTTGCGGTCCGAATTGAGCAAGCCCTTGAATATAGGTTAGTCCTACTATTGTAAAAATTACAAGTTTTTTCATTCCTCTAAGATATAATAATATAGGCTGAAGCGGTTAGCTTTTATTAAATGCCCTCTAATTAAAAAAAGGGAACCCGATTGGGCTCCCTTTGTATGTAACACTTAAAATTAGTTCCTTTTCAGGAGGAGATGGATCTACGATCCACACATTAAACAATCTTCGTCGTCTTCTGCTTCTTTAGACTGTTGTAAGAGGGTTTTTAGCTCTTGCGCAGTCAATGGTTTATCGTTTACCGCTTTGGTAGCTGTTACCGTTGCAGCTTCTGCTACAGCTGGTTCTGGCTGCTCTTTGTTGTCGTTTTTAAGGGTAAACTTAATGGCGTCTACCGCACTCTTGGTACGTAAGTAGTACATTCCTGTTTTTAGGCCGCTTTTCCATGCATAAAAGTGCATCGACGTTAGTTTTGCCATGTTGGCGTTTTCCATAAACAGGTTCAGCGATTGCGACTGGTCTATAAAATATCCTCTGTGGCGCGACATGTCTATAATGTCTTTCATGCTCAGTTCCCAAACCGTTTTGTACAGTTCTTTCAAATCTTGTGGAATCGCGTCTACGTCTTGTATAGAACCGTTGGCGCGCATGATTTCTTCTTTTAGGTCGTCGTTCCACAATCCTAATTCCACCAAGTCTTCTAACAGATGCTTGTTTACCACAATAAATTCACCTGAAAGTACACGACGGGTATAAATATTAGAGGTGTACGGCTCAAACGCTTCGTTGTTTCCAAGGATTTGTGAAGTAGACGCTGTTGGCATCGGCGCTACTAACAAGGAGTTACGCACCCCGTGTTTTTTCACGTCTTTTCTCAGTTTTCCCCAATCCCAACGACCGCTTAATTCTTCGTCTTTAATGTTCCATAGGTTGTGTTGAAACAGCCCTTCGGAAATCGGCGACCCTTTATAGGTTTCGTACGGTCCGTCTACCTTGGCTTCTTCCATAGAGGCAGTTACCGCGGCAAAATAGAGGGTTTCAAAAATATCTTGGTTCAATGTTTTTGCTTCGTCACTGGTAAATGGCATACGCAACTTTATGAAGGTATCTGCCAACCCTTGAATTCCCAATCCAACCGGTCTGTGACGGAAGTTTGAGTTCTCCGCTTCTTTTACCGGATAGTAATTTCTGTCGATCACACAGTTCAGGTTCTTGGTCACTCGTTTTGTTACCTTAAACAGTTCTTTGTGGTCAAACTCTCCATTTTTCACGAACATTGGCAACGCGATCGATGCCAAATTACATACAGCTACTTCGTCTGGAGAGGTGTACTCCATAATTTCGGTACACAAGTTAGACGAGCGAATGGTCCCTAAGTTTTTCTGGTTGCTCTTGCGGTTGGCCGCATCTTTATAGAGCATATACGGAGTTCCCGTTTCAATCTGTGATTCTAGGATTTTCTCCCACAGCTCACGTGCTTTAATGGTCTTTCTTCCTTTGTCTTCGGCTTCGTATTTCAGGTACAATGCTTCAAACTCTTCAGAATGCACATCGCACAATCCTGGGCATTCGTTCGGGCACATCAACGTCCATTCTCCGTCTTCCTGTACACGTTTCATAAACAAATCTGAAATCCACATTGCATAAAATAAATCACGCGCGCGCATTTCTTCTTTTCCGTGGTTTTTCTTCAAATCAAGGAAATCCATGATATCGGCATGCCAGGTTTCCATATAGATCGCAAACGATCCTTTACGCTTTCCGCCTCCTTGGTCTACATAACGGGCGGTGTCGTTAAACACACGTAGCATAGGTACAATTCCGTTTGAAGTACCATTGGTACCGGCAATGTAAGAACCTGTGGCGCGAATGTTATGGATAGACAACCCGATACCTCCGGCAGATTGTGAAATTTTCGCGGTTTGTTTCAATGTATCGTAAATACCATCGATGCTATCGTCTTTCATGGTAAGCAAGAAACATGAAGACATTTGTGGTTTTGGGGTACCACTGTTGAAAAGCGTCGGGGTGGCATGTGTAAAATACTTTTTAGACATGAGCTCGTACGTCTCTTTTGCTGCTGCAAGATCGTTTAAGTGAATCCCCACTGAAACACGCATCAACATATGCTGCGGACGCTCTACGATTTGACCGTTCAGTTTCAGCAAGTACGAACGCTCCAACGTCTTAAATCCGAAGTAGTCGTAGCCAAAGTCACGGTTATAGATAATGGTTGAGTCTAGCTCATCGGCATTGTCCATTATCACTTTATACACCTCATCGCTTAACAATGGCGCCTTTTTACCTGTACGCGGATTCACATACTCGTACAAGTCTGTCATCACTTCAGAGAAGGTTTTCTTGGTGTTTTTATGTAGGTTAGAGACAGAGATACGTGCGGCCAAGCGTGCATAGTCTGGGTGTGAAGTGGTCATGGTAGCGGCAATTTCGGCTGCTAGGTTATCTAACTCACTGGTGGTTACGCCGTCGTATAATCCTTCAATTACGCGCATGGCAACCTTTACTGGGTCTACCAGCTCGTTAAGGCCGTAACATAATTTTCGTACCCGAGAGGTAATTTTGTCAAACATTATGGGCTCTTTTCGCCCGTCTCTTTTTACTACATTCATTGTTCTTGCTTTTTGAGGTTAATGTGTTGTTGCTATCGCTTCTTTAGCTGCTGCGCTTCTATTGTTTTAATTATTCCTGTCTCTTACTAATACTTGCAAAAAATTATTAATTTTTATGCCTAGCTTCTGAATTCGTTGATGAAAATCGCTGTAAGCCTTCTCATCCGTAAGTGATTTAGTTTCGTACAAAATTTCTAAATGATCTAACGTTTCATCGTTTGATGCCAAGGCATACACTATAAATTTAATGTAATCGCCTTTATACATTCTTCGTCCATATCCTTCGACTATATTCGATCTAACTGATTTAGACGATCTTCTTATTTGGCTTCCTTCCTCAAACTTTTCAAAGCTTGGCAACGAAAGCGACATTTCATGTATTTCTATTGAAAGCTCTCGAGCTAACTGCCATATTTGAAGTTGTTTATAACTCATTTTCTCTTAAAATACAAAGCAATAGTAGCCCAGAAGCCATAGCGACTATAGTTGCAATGTAATGAAAAGCCGCCCCTTGGGGGGAAGGCGGGACCTTTCTAAAAATCTGCGTCGAAACTTATTTTATTCGATTCTTTGTCTTTGTTGGTAACACCAGCCTTTTGATACTCAGAAACACGTTTTTCGAAGAAATTCGTTTTTCCTTGCAGGGAAATCATATCCATAAAGTCGAATGGATTACTGGTATTGTATTCTTTATCACATTCCAGCTCTACCAAGAGTCTGTCTGTTACGAATTCTAGGTATTGAGTCATCAAGTTCGAATTCATCCCGATTAAGCTTGCAGGAAGTGATTCGGTAATAAATTCACGTTCGATGTCTAGTGCATTTACGATAATTTCGCGGATACGCTCTTTAGGCACTTTGTTTACTAAGTGGTGGTTGTGCAAATGAACGGCAAAATCGCAATGTACACCTTCGTCTCTAGAGATCAACTCGTTCGAGAAGGTAAGTCCTGGCATAAGCCCTCTTTTCTTCAACCAAAAGATAGAGCAAAATGCACCTGAAAAGAAAATCCCTTCAACGGCTGCAAATGCAATAAGTCGCTCAGCAAAACTCGGACTGTCAATCCATTTTAATGCCCAATCTGCTTTCTTTTTGATTGCAGGGAAATTTTCAATAGCATTAAAAAGCTTGTCTTTTTCCTTATCGTCTTTAACATACGTGTCGATAAGTAGCGAGTAGGTTTCAGAGTGAATGTTTTCCATCATGATCTGGAAACCATAAAAGAATTTTGCTTCAGAATACTGTACTTCATTCACAAAATTTTCTGCTAAGTTTTCGTTTACGATCCCATCACTAGCTGCAAAAAAGGCAAGGATGTGTTTGATGAAATAACGCTCATCGTCGTTCAGTTTTTGGGTCCAATCGGTAAGATCTTGATGTAAATCAATTTCTTCTGCGGTCCAAAAACTTGCTTCAGATTTCTTGTACCAATCCCAAATATCATGGTGTTGGATTGGGAAAATTACAAATCTGTCCTTGTTTTCTGCTAAAATGGGTTCTACTGCGCTCATTGTCCTTCGTTTTTTGGTTTTGGGAAAAATTTCTCATTACTAGGGACTAACAAATATGAAAAAAATTGACCCGAAAATCGTCACAAAGCGCACTTGGTTTTCAACAAAGTTTTCAACACTAGCAATTTACAAGTGTTCTTATCTTTATGTTAAATTGAGGTGTTATATATTTGATTTACAGTATTTTATAATTTGTGAGGTGATTTATCAACAATTCTTATAATTGTCGTTGAAAACCCCCTTAGGCACATACTAGACCGTGGTTCAGATAGCTTTTACATAACGTTCTCATAACCTAAATTTTCAACAAAAATTTTCTTCTAATTTTTCAAAAAAAATAATATAAAGATGCTATTTCAGTAAAAATTGGCAGTAAAAAATAAAAAAAGAGTCGAAGTTTCCCCCGACCCTTTTCAAACATAGAATGAAAAAATTATACTATTGTTTTATCACCCGATAGGTTCCTACCTGGTTTCCTGTATGTACTCTTAAAAGATACACTCCTGCAGTAAGAGACGCTGTATTTATCGTTGCTCTAGTCGCCACCCCTTCTGTTTGTTCTAGTACCTTCGCACCAGTAATACTATATAGCTCAACGCGCTCTATTGTTTGGTTGGCCTGCACATGGATCTCAGTCTGCATTGGGTTCGGGTAATACGATACTCCTTCTAGGGCATTCTCTGCCGTATTAAGCACGATCACTGTTTTGGCATCAAAATAGAGTCCGAAGCCAAAAGTACCCCCGCCACTTGTTCCTGCAAATGCCATACACGGAAGGTCATCGTCTGTTTCAGCAACCGCTGGTGGAAATCCTTCAAACACATCTACATCAGTGTCGCTAATAGTTTCTCCTGTAGGAAAACCAGCGCCTTCGTACGTTCGGGAAGCTATAAAATTACTGCTCGAGGCATCTAAGATTTCAAAAACGTGGGCAATCTGAATATCATTGGTACCAACATTTCCTTTTCGAATCCACATTTCTGGTTGTACCGAGCTTTGGTTGGCGAGTGGCACTCCGTCAAACAAAATAGTAAACGCAGCTCCATTTTCGCGTGTGTACAATTTAAATCGATACCCATTTGTAGCCCCTGCATCTCTTTGAGAAGTTACTACCATCACCTCGTCTGTAGCCAGTTCTTTACGGGCTGCTTTTATGGTAGGATTGAGTGATTCTTCAACAGCTCCTGTAGTTAGCGTTTCGCGAGGGTCCCATGATGCCGGGTCATTATAATTACTATTTACATTTACATATAAGTTCCCCGTTGAAGCACCAGTATACGTAGTATAAACAGAACCGTTAAAACCGTAGGCCATTTCAGTCTGTGCACCACAAACGTTGTCTATACTTATCTCGTCTACCCAATCGAACCCGTAGCTGCCTGAGGTGCTGCGTGCTGAATGAACCTCATCACAAGTGGTATCTTTTTGATAGATGGCAAACACGCGTTGCCCATTGGTGTTCGTAGGAAAATTTCTGTCCACTCCAAAATCTGAAACATCTCCAGAGACCACCTGTGCATCAAAAGCACCTGTGCTTGTATTCCATCGCCATGCTTGGAAATTTCCTGAAGCTGTTGTAAGATATGCGAGCATATATTCGTCTCCCGTACCATGTATTGATACAAGCTGTAATTTTCTGACGGGAGCAGTAACGTTGGCAGCTTGCCATTGCTCAAATGACTGACCTCCGTCTAAAGACCGATAGATGTAAATGATGTCGAACATCCCGCCAAAATCGATATTATTCTGATAGGCAGCAATATAAATATGTCCTGAACCCGTCACATCCATATCTACACCATCTACAAATTCATCTAGAAGCAACCGGTCTGTATCCCAGTCTCTCGTGCCTTCAGAGCTTCGCGGCTCCTTAATTTCTTCTGGATAATAGATACCATTTATAGGTAAATTTTCCATAGTTTCAGGTAATAACGTACCTGTGTCGATAGGCTTATACAGCGCTGCGATTGCAGGGTCTACGGTTTCCCAAGCAGCCTTAATAGCCAGTCTGTTAGCTTCAATTTCAAAAGCGGTTCCTGTGTTCTCCAGCGCTCTGCTTTCTTCGTAAAGCGCCACAAGTTCTGCGGTCATTTGTCTATCACTTGTAGCAACCGAAATAGCGGCATTGTCTACAACATCTGTTTGTGCAATCATTGCATGCATTCCGCATACCATTACAAATAAAGTAACTAATCGTTTCATAATATTCATTTTTGTTCTCCTACTCTTCATTGGCTTTTCGGATTCCGCCCCAGTAAGCTTTGATTTAGGTTCCAAAAATAGAAAGTGTGTGTTGTGGAAAGCGCAGGTAGTAACTCCAAATATAACCCGTGTAACCCCTTTATTTTCTAGGGGTTATTCACCCCCGAACGACTTACTAATTCTTCACAATGTAAAAGTAGCGGGAGCTGTAAAAATGCAATGGTAGCTATGTATCAAACTATTGTAACAATGTAACATCACAAAAAAACCGAGAACTTTTGGGTTCTCGGTTTTTAGTTATTGTAAGCGGTATTTTATCCCAGATCGTCCAGATCGAGTTCGTCTATGGCATCCCAAGTTTCTTCTACATCCATATTGGTTGCATTTACTTGAAGGTAGAACCGTTTTCCATGCATTAGTTGAATACTTGTATTGTTGTTGTTCTTTTTATATTCTTCTAATGCACGTACGTTGTTGCGCGTCACAGTTCGTTTTGTCTTGTATTCATCTTCTTCTTCCATATCCATAGCTAGCATCATACGCGCTCCAGCAGTAGCAGATGCGCCCATTTCGCCAGCACCATCTATGATGTTTATTCTGAAGGTTTTGCTCTTGTCTTCATTTTTGTAGGTAGCTTCTATACTCGCTATTTTTATATAAGCCGTCTGTCCTGCCTTGTAGCCTGTTCGCTCCATCCCATTTATCTCTTCAGGAAGCCACTCTTTCATTTCTTCATTGGTAAGTGGTTCTATGGTTTGGAGCTCCTTGATATCGTCTCCCATTTTATTGATTTCTTTGGAAGCTTTGGTTACGTTTTTTACGTTTTGCTTGGTTTCTTTAATCTTTTTTGAAACCGGATTATCACATGAGATACAGGTGATAATAGCCAATACTACTATGACTAATTTTTTCATGAAATTACTTTTAATGGTTAATTGAATTTCAATATACTAATTTATCAGCGTACTGACAATCACCCGATTGGGTAATCTTTCAGAAAACATGCTCCAAGAATATACAGAGAACTATTCGCAGCTGCGGAAATTTCCGCCTAGGCAATTACAGAAGTGGATTAAGTCTGGTTTCTTAGATTCATTTGCGTATCAACCATTCGAATGCTGTCCAGCCACCTTCTCAAGCTCTGCGTACCAATGTTCGCCAAACCTTCTTACAAGTGCGTCTTTTACGAATTTATAGACCGGAACTTTCAGTTCTTTGCCCAACGTACAAGCGTCGTTACAAATGGGCCATTTATGATAGTTTACTGCAGCAAATTGGCTATAATCTTGCACACGCACTGGGTAGAGATGGCAGGATATTGGTTTTCTAAAAGACACTTCCCCCGCGTTATAAGCATCTTCAATACCGCAACTGGCAGTCCCGTTTGGGGTAAATGTTACATACGCACATTCGGCTCCGTTTACCAAGGGGGTTTCGAGTTCGTCCCGTTGCGAAACAATATGGGTGCCTTGGGCCTCGATGGCTGCAATACCTTCAGGTCGTAGAAATGGTTTCACCTTTGGGTAGATTTCTTTGAGAATCGTAACCTCTTCTTCGGAAACAGGAGCTCCCGCTTCACCTTCAACACAACACGCCCCTTTACAGGCGCCTAAATTACAGACAAATTCTTTCTCGAGGATGTCTTCCGAAACGATGGTTTTTCCGAGTTGAAACATGGCGCAAATATAAACCGAATTTTAAAGGTAACTATCTATTTCCGCAGGAGAAAAACAGCTACATAAACTTGTGTCAGTTTCATACATAAACTCTTTAAAAACACTACTTTTGCAGTACCTAACCTTTTTTATTAATTAGTACTGCGGAAGTACAAATAGACAATGGACTTCAACTTTAAGGAAATAGCGACTGCAACCATGGTACTCTTTGCCGTGATCGACATTATTGGGAGTATTCCAATTATTATTTCCCTAAAAGAGAAGTCGGGAACGATAAAGAGCGGACGAGCCTCGATTATTTCAGGAATTGTACTCACGGTATTTTTATTTATCGGTGAAGAAATTTTAAAGCTTATTGGTATTAATGTGTACGAATTTGCCGTTGCCGGTGCTTTTATCCTATTTTTTATTGCGTTGGAAATGATCTTAGGCATTAAACTGTTTAAACAAAACGAAGGCAACTTAGAAATGGCGACAGTTTTTCCTATCGCATTCCCTATTGTTGCAGGACCGGGAAGTCTTACCTCGCTCTTGTCGTTGCGTGCCGAATACGAGCTTCAGAACATTATAGTTGCCATCGCTATTAACGTGGTGGTGGTGTTTATTGTGTTACGTACTTCGGGAAGCCTTCAGCGGTTCTTAGGAAAAAATGGAATTGGTATAATCGAAAAAGTGTTTGGGGTTATCTTACTCGCAATTGCAGTGAAGCTTTTCACCTCGAACATACAAGAACTATTTAATTAAGATTAGAGACATGAAAATAGTTAGTTATATACTCATAGCACTGGCCCTAGGGTTGCTTATTTTTAATGCTACCAAAATAGATTTTGATGCCCCTTTTGAAGGAGATAGTACAGTAGCGGTAATCTGTGTACTGGCGGCAGCTTGTGTTATAGTGTTGCTATTGATTTTACGAACCTCTTTAACGATTCAGCAGAAAAGCAAGCGGTAAATTAAGGGGTCTCGTCTACTGGTAACAATCCTTCTAAACGCAGCACCTTTTCTAACATTGGGTCGCCTTGGTTCAAAATATATTCAAAAGCGTTAGAGCCATACAATTGTTGGGCAATGTTTGCTTTAATGGCCTTCTTTAAATCTTCGGTATACTCGCTCAGGTCGATTCGAGCTTCGCTCAAGCTGGCATAGGCGATAAATTCTTCGGCTAAGGTGGTGTCTACTTCATAATTGCGTTCAAATTCGAGGAAGGTGATTTTTTCAAAATCTTTTCTACGCTTTTCCAAAAACTCGAATACAAAGTATCCCATATACCCACTTCTTGAAACAAACTTTAATGTTTCGCTGGCTATGCTGGTGTCTTTTGGCACAAACACATCGGGCGTGATTCCCCCGCCGCCATACACTACTTTACCCTTTGGAGTTACAAACTTTAGAGAATCTGCCACCTTAATACTATCTGCATGGCGCAATTCTCCATTTTGGTAGCGTGTTTCATAATCGCTGTAGTACGCCTCATTTCCGTCTCCATACGGTTTTTGGATAGAGCGTCCGGTGGGTGTGTAATAGCGTGCAATAGTTAGCCGTACTGCGCTCCCATCTCCCAAGGCCATTTCGCGCTGCACGAGCCCCTTCCCAAAAGAGCGTCTGCCAATAATGGTTCCTTTATCGTTGTCTTGCAATGCTCCGGCTACAATTTCGCTTGCTGAGGCAGAATTTTCATTAATGAGTACATAGATTTTCCCATCCTGAAAATCACCTTTTCGCGTGGCGTAGGTCTTGCTTTCTTCACCACTTTTGTTTCGTGTAATGAGTAACAGCTTGTCTTTGCCCAAAAACTCGTCTAAAATTTGCTCTGCGGTGTAAATGTATCCCCCTGGATTATCGCGTAGGTCTAAAATCAACCTTGATATCCCTTCATCTTTCAGGGTTTCTAGCGCATCGTCAAATTCGTCGTGGGTAGTTTCAGCAAATCGATTGACTTTAATGTACCCAATAGCGTCTGTTACTTTATAGGCGGCATCAACGCTTTTTAGCGGAATGTCTTTTCGTCTTACTGAAAAAGTGAGCAATTTTTTTTCGTCAGGTCTGTATACCTTCAGTTTTACTTTTGACCCTTTGTTTCCCTTTAGGTACGCAGCAATGCTATCGCGATTAAAGTGTTCGCCAAACAAAGGGGTGTCATCGGCATACAAAATACGGTCTCCACCTTTAATCCCTGCTTTTTCTGCAGGACCGCCTTCAATAGACCTGATGACCGCAATACTGTCTTTATGCGGATAGAAACTGATACCGATACCGACAAAATTTCCGCGCATATCATCTGCGTTTTCTTCGTACGCACTTGCAGGAATATACACCGAATGGGGATCTAGATTTTCTAAGATACCGTTTACCGTAACATCAACAATACTATCGGTATTTACTTGATCTACGTACTCATAATCTATATAATCTATAAGCCTGTTCAGCTTATCCTTTTTGCTGTTGGTCGCAAAGATTTTCTCTGTAGTATCTTCAAAATTGAGTTTTGAACCAATAACAACCCCAGCCGCCAAGACGACCCCAAAAAGTAATGGGAGATAGGTTTTGTTTAAGCGCATGTTATAGATTCAAATCTTTGATATGTGTTATGTTAACGCCAGCTTTCTCTAAAAATTTTACGCCAGAGTTGTCTTTATATTCCTGAAAGTACACCAACCTTTTAATTCCAGCCTGGTGTATTAATTTGCTGCACTGTTGACAAGGCGACATTGTGATATAAAGTGTTGCTCCCTTGCACGATTGTGTAGACGATGCCACTTTTGAAATCGCATTGGCTTCTGCATGCAGCACGTACCATTTGGTATATCCTTCATCATCTTCGCAAATGTTCTCGAATCCGCTGGGAGTACCATTGTATCCGTCGCTGATAATCATTTTATCTCTTACAATAAGCGCGCCAACTTGCTTGCGCTTGCAATATGAAAGTTTACTCCATTCTTGCGCCATGCGTAGGTAAGCGATATCGTACTGTCTTTGCTTGCTTGCTTTCATTATCTTAAGCGAATGTATGGGGAACTTAGAACTTGGTAAAACATTGGTTGTTAAATATTACTGAAAGTTACAGTTGTTGTTAGAAAATCCAATTTTCAATCAACATGGGAATGGCCAAAATAAGTACCAACCCCGAAATACCCATCACCCAATAGCACTGTTTTAGAAACTGTTGTACAATATATCCCAAGAGCACTACGACAAGCGCAATGATGACTTGTGCGATTTCAATACCGAGTGCAAATTCCAGCAAATGTACCAGTACGTTCCCTTCGTTGATCATGTTGAAATAGCCTGCAAATCCGAAACCGTGAATAATTCCGAAGAAAAAAGTTAGCACACTAAAATAGATGCTCGCGTTTTGAAGGTTTCCCCTAAGGGCATTTACAATAGAAAGCACAGCCGTAGCCAAGATGGTAACCGGAATCAAAAACTCGATATATTCACTGGGCACCGAAACCACTTTATAGGTTGCCAACGCCAAACTCACACTGTGTCCGAGCGTAAAAAAAGTAACGTGCAACAACATACGCCGCCACGTTTTAAACGTGTGGCTAGCACACAGTGCAATGATAAACAGGGTGTGGTCGTAGGCGTTCCAGTCTAGCACATGCTCTAAGCCCAGTTTGATATACAGCCAAAAATCTGACATTGGAGAATTTTTTTGTAAATTTAAAATAAATCAAATTTACAGGAGAGATGGTACAAAAATTACTTTTAGGGATGGCGTTACTTTTTTCGAGCGCACTAATGGCACAAGATCCAGACCTTCTTGGCAATTGGCAGCTTACAGAAATTATTATTGACGGAGAGACGTTTATCCCTCCTTCAGATTCTGAAGTAGAATTGGTTAGCTTAATTATAACTCCAAGTGGAGTAGAGAGTTTTAAGACCGACGTCTGCAACACACAAAGTGGTGAAATTGCTTTTTCGGGTACAGATACGTTTACGCTTTCTGATCTTACGCAGACCTTGGGTGGGTGCCTAAATTCGAATAGTCAATCTTTTGAGTTGCTGTATTTTCAGTTCTTTTACCAGAATGCAGTTGGTTTTGAATATACAATTACTGACCTTGGAAATAACATAAAGCGATTAACCATTATGGATAATGATGGCAATACGGTCATCTACCACAGTGAGCTATTACGGCAATACGTTTTTAAGACCTATTATTTACAGCGCCTTATCATAGATGATGTAGATATAAATGTTCCTGCAGATCAACCATTTTTTAATCCGTCGATTTCTTTTGAACAAACCTTCGACCCTAGTGTAGCTATATTTTCAGGCAATACAGGCTGTACTAATTTTAATGGAACCAACACCTTTGTTAGCAATGAGCGAGTAGTCACTATTACAGATACCACCATTGGTGGAGATTCGTGTCAAAACCAAGTGCAAACAGATTATGAAGCATTGTACCATGATTTTCTCTTCGGAAATGTCCCGCAGACATTCAGTTATCTCTTTGTAGAACCTAGCGAAGGCGCTATTTTCTATTTATCAAGAGACGGAAATTATGCTGTGTATGGTGAAAGCCCCGTAAATTTGAACATACCTGAATTCATTGCATTCGATATATCAATTACGCCCAACCCTGCAACCGATAGGGTGACCATTCAAGCTGAAATTTCAGTAGATCAATTACATCTGTACAACGTGCTGGGCAACCGAATACTATCTCAAAAAAACCAGACCAACACAATTGATATATCATCCTTAAGTGCCGGTGTTTATTTTGTGGAAGTTGTTTCTAGCCAACAAAGAAGCATTCAAAAGTTGATTAAAAAGTAAAGATTACTCTAATTTAAACGAAAAAAACTCCAGACATCAGAATGGAGTTTTTTCTTTGAAGGCTATTCAAATAAGTAGGTTAATTTTTCTCAAAAGTCAGGAAATCGGTGCCTCCATTTCCACCACTAACATCGGTAAGTTCAATTTTATTCGCACTCACTGAGACAATATCCCAATCGTCATTTAAATCTTCAAAATCGTTGGTGTCTGGCACTGGGAATGTAATTATAAAATCATCATCGTCTGTAGAATTTCCGTCGTCATCACTAGAAGAGTTACTACTGTCATCCTGCACGGCCCAACTGCCAGTTACGGTATTGCTGCCATTCACTGCCGTTAGGGTTCCATCGCTTCCAAAGGTAAATACGTAGCCCGTAAAGTTTGATGTTTCCTCTTCGTCTGTATCAAAAAAGTAGGTGACTGTCCACGTTCCATCTACAGCAATTTCACGCACTTGGTCTGCGCTAGTTGTATTGTCATTAGCGTTGCTGTCATCGTCTTTAGAACAGGCCACAACGGCAAGGCTTATACAGAGAATGGTTGCTATTTTTAAAAAGGTATTTTTCATATGTATGTTTTATTTATTATTTCTAAATTATGTGCTATTTGGCTATTGCCAGCCGCGTACAGCTTCCTGTTTCCTTTTCATAGTGCCGCTCTTTAACTCGTGGGGACTGTTAAGTCTCTGCAGCAAATTGATCTTTAGGAGCCATTTACGACTGGCATAACTAACCAACCAAATTATTGTTTTTCAAAGATTAAGACATCGGTGCCACCATTCCCGCCACTTACATCGCGAAGTTCAACTCTGGTTTCGGTAACCATGATCACATCCCAATCGTCTGTGAATTCATCGAACGGCACGCCCGTAAAGTTGAGGTCTAGTTTATTTCCGCTATTCAAGACTTGCCATGTACCGTTATTGGTATTGCTTCCGTTTGATGCAACTACCGTCCCGCTGTTCATAAAGTCAATATCATAGCCGTTATAGTCGCCCGTCTCATCATCTCCATCGTCTGTGTAGAGTGCTACAAACCAAGTTCCATCTTGTAAAATAGTTTCAAGATTTGCAGTACCTCCACCGCCACCTCCGCCAAAAGGTTCACGTTCAAAAGTGAGGAAATCTACAGAGCCGTCACCACCGCTTATATCTTTCAGTCGAATGATATCGTTGGTAACTTCAAGCACATCCCAATCTTCAGCCAACTCGTCTAGCGGATCGATTACACCGAAGTTAAGATTCAGCTCTAATTCAGTTTCATCTCCTGCCGAAGTAGACCAAGTACCGTCTGTGATGTTTGCGCCATCGGTAGCAGTTGCCGTATTGTTAGTAGCAAAATTGAAGACATAGTCTGCAAAATCGCCCGTTTCATCTACATCGTCGAAAAAGTACGTCACGTACCAGTCTCCTGTGGTGAGCGCTGCCACCAATTGGGCATCATTCACTCCACCACCACCAGAGCCACCAGAGCAATCGCTTTCAAATCGCAAGCGGTCATCACCCAAGCGAAGATCTACTTTGCTTTCTCCAGGTTGTTGCTCAATTTCGTGTAGGTTCCAGGTATCATTAAAATCTGGTAAGCTTGGTACGTTAATAACAACGTCAATATTGTTACCGCTTCCTGTGGCAGACCATGTTCCGTTCACATCTGTTCCGGCATTGGTCACCGTAAGGTTTCCATTCGCATCGAAATTGAATGTATAACCTACATAAATATCTTCTAGATCGTTATCGTCCCGCTCTAATTTATCGACCATCCAATCGGTACATCCCGTAAGCACATCTTCTAACTGCTGGGTAGTACAATTGTTACAATCGTCATCATTGGGGTCGTTATTATCATCTTCATCACAAGAATCGGCTGCATCGTTAATAGCAGTGGCTAATTCTAGGAAGTTATTAATGGTAATGGTGGTACCGTCAAACAAGATGACAGTAATCGGGAAGTTAAAGGTGACCAAGGTGTTTGAATCTATATTTTCTAAAAAGTTATAGAGTTCTGCGTCGCTATTAATCACTACGGTTTCAATAAGTTCATTACTTTGGTTGAATACTGAAGCCGTAATAGGGTATTGAATATCGATACATTCAATATCATCATCTGCACCACTGCCACATTGCGCGGCTGCCGCGTTGAGCTCTCCTTGGCTATTGATTACCATTTCAGAATAATCTGCTTTTACAATGGTAATAGGAAATTGAAATTCTAGTGTATCGACATCGTCTGTAAATTCGTCGAAAATATCTTCTACAATTTGAATATCGTCTCTCGTTTCTATGAGAACTTCTATTCCATTGGCAAAAACGGTAATGGGCAGTTTTATGTTAAAACAGCTCGCTCCGTCTAAAATATTATCGTAAGAACCGTCGTTTGTTGTGGTTCGTAAAAGCAGGTCGGCTACATTAGATGCCAAAACCTCCTCTTCGGGAGTTTCAATTATTTCCATTTCTTCCTTCCGGCAGGAAAATAAGGTGAGGGTCACCATTAGGATGAGTAGTATTTTTTTGTTTAGTGATTTCATAGTTTTTTATTTTTCGGTTATTCACTTATAGAACAACTCATGTTGAAAATCTCCCGAAAAAAAATTGAATTATTTATTCGTAGCTTTGTTCGAAACAACCTCATCCTTGTCTGAAGATCTACATTCAAACGTATGCGAAAAGCATATATTTTCGAAGCTCTATGAAAAATATTCCCAGAGCCTTCACGATTTTTTATACTATAAATACGGTGCGGGTGCCAATGCCAACGACACCATGCAGGAAGCTTTTGTAAGCCTTTGGGAAGCTTGTAAAAAAGTGACCCCTACCAAAGCCAAGTCGTTTCTTTTTACCGTGGCAAACAACAAAATGTTGAATGAAATAAAACACCAAAAGGTGGTCCTGAAATACCAAAAATTGCCCGCCAAAGACTACACCCACGAATCGCCTGAGTTTTTACTCCAAAAAGATGAGTTTTTACAACAGTACCAAATTGCACTGCAAAATCTTACTGAAGAACAACGGGTAGCATTCAGCTTGAGCAAGATTGAAGGAAAAAAGCACCGTGAAATTGCCGAATTACTCGGGGTGACTCAAAAAGTGGTAGAATACCGAATTTACAGCGCCTTTGACGCATTAAAAAGCCAACTTAAAAATTTTAATATAAAATAGTCGGGAGTTTTACAAACTCGATTGTTATATAGGTGAAACCGTAGGTATGGAAAAAGACTACTTAATACAAAAATGGTTGAACAACGATTTAACCAAAGAAGAACAGCAAGCCTTCGAGCAGCTTGACGACGTAGCCCTGAACAAGGCTATTATCGACAATGCATCGCATTTTAAAGCCTCCCAATTTCAAGTATCCGCAAGTTTTGAGTCGCTCGAAAAACGAATCGAAGCAAAACAGCATCCAGTTAGAAAAATTTCATGGAAACGTACGTTATTGCAAGTTGCGAGCGTTATCGTTCTAGGTTTTGCCGTGTATTATGGCATCTTTTTTGATCAATCAACCACAGTACAGACCCTAGCAGCAGAAAAAACCACTTTTTCGTTACCTGATACTTCTGAAGTCACCTTAAATGCTGCTTCGGAAATTACCTATAACGAAGCTAATTGGAGTAAAAAACGAAGCCTTCAGCTTACCGGAGAAGCATATTTTAAAGTGGCAAAGGGCAAAAAATTTGATGTAGAAACCTCAGCAGGTACGGTTTCAGTTTTAGGAACGCAATTCAACGTTAAACAACGAAATAGTTATTTTGAAGTGAGTTGTTTTGAAGGCAGGGTACAAGTAACGGCAGATACCATTATCCGCACCCTTTTGGCAGGAGACAGCTTTCGGATACACAACGGAATGGTAGAAAGTTTAAAAATTGACAATTCCAACCCCAGTTGGACCAACAATAAGAGCTTGTTTAATGCTGCACCATTACACCAAGTACTCAACGAATTAGAACGCCAATACGCCATCACTGTAACCTATGAAGGCGCGAAGAAAAATGATCTGTTCTCTGGCGGATTTACACATGATGATCTTGAAAGCGCCCTAAAAGCAATTACCACCCCCTTAGACCTACGCTATAATATTGAAAGTGATAACATCGTTATTTTATCAGACTAGTGAACGTATCTAAAAGTGTCTTACTTGTTTTAATACTCTTTTCTTGTGCCATTTCATCTATGGCACAAGAAGGGGTTGTTCCTTTAAAGCAAGTCCTAAATCAATTAGGAGCCAAGCACGGGTACACCTTTAATTATAGCGAAGCCACCGTTGCGCCCTATGAGGTAACCATACCTGACGAGGAGTTATCCCTTCAACAAGCACTTAACGGGTTAGAAACACAAACAGCACTCGAATTCACGATTTTATCTGGCAACTTTGTTTCGGTAGAGACTCGTGACTCACGTACCATTTGTGGGTATGTAAAAGATGCTTCAACCTTAGAAGGCATTCCGCTAGCCACTATTGAAGGGATTAAAACTTCTACTATCACCGATGAAAACGGCTATTTTTCCTTAACCGTTTCAGCAAAAAAAGAACTTATTACGCTACGTCATGTTTCTTATACTACCAGTATGGTTCTTGCGTCTCATTTTCTTGCTGAAACTTGTAACGAGTATTTACTGTACACTAAAGAGGAAGGGCTTTCTGAAGTATTGATCACTTCGTATCTGGTGCAAGGAATTAATAAATTAGACAATGGTGCACTGCAAATCGATTTTGATAAATTCACAACACTGCCCGGATTAATAGAAACCGATGTTTTACAAGCTGCTCAGGCACTTCCTGGGGTGCAAAGTATTAATGAAACCGTTTCGAACATCAATATTCGGGGCGGGACAAACGATCAGAATTTAGTGCGCTGGGATGGTATAAAAATGTATCAGACGGGACATTTCTTCGGCCTCATTTCTGCTTTCAATCCGCAAATCACCCAAACAGTAACAATCCAAAAAAACGGGACCGCTGCAACTACCACCGATGGCGTATCGGGCAGCATTACGATGCATACCGAAGACCGTGTAAACCAATCGCTTGAAGTAAGTGCCGGTGTAAACCTGATCGATGCCAATGTGTTTTTAGACCTACCGCTGGGGAGTGCATCTTCTATTCAGATAGGAGGTAGAAAATCGTTGAACGACGTCGTAACCACACCCACCTACGAAACCTATTTCACACGAATTGCCCAAGATACCGAGGTAGAAGCCAATGCTGGGCCTGTGGTTAATTCAGATAGAACATTCGATTTTTACGATACATCGCTGCGGTGGTTATACGATATTAGCGAAACAGACCGTTTGCGGGTGAACTTTCTTTATATAAACAACAATCTTCAGTTTAACGAAAATGTTACTGTTGAAGGGAACCCAACTTCTAGAGAAAGCAGTGTGGCACAAAATAGTTTGGGTGCCGGCATTCGGTATGAGAAAGATTGGAATGACCGTTGGCGAAGTTCCTTTCAAATTTATGAGACAGATTACACATTGCGGGCTATAAATGCTAATATTCTAGACGAGCAACGCTTTTTACAGGAAAATATAGTTTCAGAAACGGGCTTAAAAACAAGTACAACCGTTGCCCTAAACCCCAATCAAAGCCTTCTTTTTGGCTACGAACTTATTGAAACCAAAGTTACCAACCTCGATGACGTAGATGTACCGTTGGTGCGCACACTCATTTCCGAAGTAGTGCGAACCCACAGCGGTTATGGGCAATACCGTGTGCGGTCTAAAGATGAAAAGCGCACCTTCACAGCAGGCCTACGGTACAATTATCTCGACAAATTTAAAAAATCGATTGTAGAGCCACGTCTCAGTTTTGTACAAAAATTTTTAGACCATTTTAGTTTAGAGGCAGCAGGCGAATTTAAGCATCAGATCTCGTCGCAAGTGGTGAATTTTCAGAATGATTTCTTAGGAATCGAAAAGCGTCGTTGGCAATTATCTAACGATGATACCATTCCTGTTTTAATGAGCCAACAGTTTTCAGCAGGCATCAATTTTAACAATAGTGGTTGGTTGGTAAGTGCCGAAATGTACTACAAATATGTAGACGGAATCACCACACAGGCACAAGGATTCCAAAATCAGTTCGAGTTTGTCAAAACCCAAGGGAGCTATACGTCTACGGGTGCCGATTTCCTACTTCGGAAAAACATACAGCAGTTTTCATGTTGGCTCAGTTATTCCCTCATGCAAAGCGAATACACTTTTGAAACTATTGCTCCAGAACCGTTTACCAGTAATTTCGACATTCCCCACAACCTCACGCTCGGGACTAGTTATTTGTACGAAGGGTTAAAATTAGCCGCCGGACTCAATTGGCGCTCTGGAAATCCGACCACCCTACCTGTAACTGGTAACGAAATAGTAGATGGCAGTATCAACTTTGGGCCAACCAATGCAGAGCGTTTCGACGACTATCTTCGGGTGGATGCTTCGGTGGTCTACCAATTCAAGATTGGCGATGCAAAAGCAGAGGCAGGAGCTTCGGTTTGGAATATTCTTAACCAAACAAACACCATCGGAAGTTTTTACCGAATTAATGCCGAAAACGAAGTGGTAGAAAACAAACAAACCGCCCTAGGCATCACTCCCAACGCAAGTTTTAGAATTACCCTTTAATTTTTATGAACCACACCGGTTAGACTGACAAAAGTCATAAAATAAGAGGTTCTTGCTGCCTAATTTTGTCCTATCATTAATTAAAAATTACAGGTATGACACTCTTAGCAAACTTAGAAAAAGACTTCACTAAAAATATCATGGGCTATTCTACCATGGGCATTATTATTTCCACTTGCTTGGGCTCAATCGCTATTATGCAAACCCTCACATTTGGCAACGGATTTTTACAAATGGCCATCGTTATGCTCTGTGTGGCTATTTGCAGTGCGCACAATGCAGCCATCCTCACCTTACAAAATCCTAAACTGATTTTTAAATTATTAGGAGCAAGTGTAGTTCTAAACACCTTGGTCATTATAACAAGCATTATTTTGTAATGGGGCATCTTTCATTAGTTTCAAAATACAATGTCCCCGGACCGCGATATACTAGCTATCCAACGGTGCCTTATTGGGATGCCGATAGTTTTTCAATTGACCGTTGGACAGCGAGTATTCAAAAACACTTTACGGTGAGCAACACCCCTAAAAACAACCATATCAGCTTGTACATACACCTTCCCTTTTGTGAAAGTATGTGTACCTTTTGTGGTTGTACCAAACGAATTACCAAAAACCACCTGGTAGAGCGCCCTTACATCATGGCATTGCTAAAGGAATTGGCGATGTATACCGAAATATTGGGTCAAAAGCCTGTAATCCAACAATTGCATTTGGGTGGTGGTACGCCGACTTTTTTCTCTGCGGAAAATTTAGAGGAATTACTTATTGGGATCTTCACCCTGGCCGATAAAGCTGCTGACGCTGAATTCAGTTTTGAAGGCCACCCCAACAATACGACCAAAGAACATTTAAAGAAATTGCATCGCAATGGCTTTACCCGTGTTTGTTATGGTGTACAAGATTACAATGAGGCAGTTCAAAAAGCCATCAATCGTATACAACCATTCGAAAACGTAGCTCGTGCAACCAACGAAGCCCGAGCGGTTGGGTATACCTCGGTGGGGCATGATATTATTTTCGGTTTGCCCTTTCAAACCAACGAACACGTTATAGCCACCGTACATAAAACCATTCAATTGCGGCCAGACCGTATTGCGTTTTACAGCTATGCGCACGTGCCATGGATAAAAGGAAATGGCCAGCGAGGCTATAGTGAAGAAAATCTTCCATCGCCCGAATTGAAGCGATTACAGTACGAAACCGGAAAAGAATTGTTACTCCAAGCTGGCTATGTAGAAATTGGAATGGATCATTTTGCCCTCCCGTCAGACGATTTGTACAAAGCTCAGCAAGAACAGCGGCTTCACCGAAATTTTATGGGCTATACACCTTCTAAAACTGATATTATGATCGGTTTGGGTGTTTCGGCAATAGGCGATAGTTGGTATGGCTTTGCACAAAACGTAAAAACTTTAAAAGAATACTACGAACTATTGAGAAATGACATCCTTCCCGTAATGCGCGGCCATATTCTAAACCAAGAAGACCTCATCATTCGCAGACATATATTGAACTTGATGTGTCATTTTAAAACCTCCTGGAATTCTGAAAGCACTCAGTTTATCGAACTTCCTGCAGTACTTTCAAAATTAGAAGAAATGCAACAGGACGGCTTACTTACTATTTCAGAAAATACGCTTACGGTTACCGAAGCTGGAAAACCTTTTGTGCGAAATGTTTGTTTGCCATTCGACTTACGATTACAGCGAAAAATACCAACAACCAAATTATTTTCAATGACGGTATAACCTTGCTTCAAGTTATACCAATCCCAACCCGTTTGCGTGTATAACACAGACGGGTTTTTAATTGCCTATCTCGTTGTCACTACTATTATCGTTATTGGTTTTCGAGCCTCGTGAGAGGGAGTACACCACCGCGACCATAACGATACAAACTACGGCAAAAACACCAATAATAAAGGTGCCCATTCCCCAATCTACTAAAGGTAAAAAAAGTGTTTTCATACGATTTAATTTATATACTGATATTTAAGTGCTAATGACAAGAATGTGTTGCTGATACTTTTTCAACAGCGACCATTTCCGAAGGAGATACATACGGAATCCCCAACCCCAGGCCACGTAACACAAAAAGCATCCCTACAATTACTACAACTACCGGAATAGCTTTTAAGAGGCGTTGCCGCAGTCCTGCTTTTAAGAAGTTTCCCAAATAGGTAGCCGTGGTCATTAACGGGATGGTTCCCAACCCGAAAAACACCATATATAAACTACCTTCCCAAGCACCTCCAGCCGCGACGCTTCCAAACAACGCCATGTAGACCAATCCGCAGGGCAATAACCCATTCAAAAAGCCGATGGTAAAAAAGCGGTCTATCGATTTTCCTTTTAATGCATTTCCTAATGCAGATTTCAATTTTCCTACCCATTTGTACAGAAATTGAGTCCCCAAGTATGTACTTACCATCCGGTTTGGCAATAAAATGGCCAAGATCATAAGTACCCCAATGGCAATCGATAACTGTTGCTGTATACCAAATAGCTGCAAGCGACTCCCCAAAAACCCGAATAACAAGCCTATGGTTGCATAGGTAAAGAGCCGTCCCGCATGATAGCTTGCTATCTGCAAGACGCGTTTTACTGGGTTATTCCGGTCTACTGGCAATAAAAAAGCAATGGGACCGCACATGCCCACGCAGTGAAAACTGCCTAGTAATCCGAATATGAGTGCGGTGATAAGCATGACCCTATTTGTTTAATACGTAATTTCCTTTTTAAAGCGGTACTTCTTGCCTTCGTATTCCCAATCGATGGTAATGTTCCATCGGCCGTCCACCAAGCGGTTGTCAGGTATGAGCAAATTAGGATCGGTAAGCTCCAAGGGGAGTTCAAAATCCAGTTGCTTGTTAGACGGCCTGTATAGGAACACTGAGCCTTTAATTTTTTGCGGGTCGTACCCTTCAGGAAACTGAAGCAAATAGCCCATATCGTTCTTGATTCCCGTAATCTGAGTTTTCATAGCCGCCGTGTTTTGTTGTGCATAAATATCGTCCTGCAGTTCCATTTCTTTTTGGTAATATCCTTCTGTTACCAAATCATGGTCAAGATTGTTTTCTGTGGTCATTCGGTACACTAAAAAGAGAATAAAGCTTATAAATAAAGCCATCCCGATTACCAGTGCTGTTCCCCAATTTATTTTCATAATTCGTCGTCTGCTTGCGCAGTAGTTTTAGTTAAGCCTCATTTTTGGCCTGCTGTCTATTCGCTTCTATTTTTTGCAGCATTATCTTTGCTTGGCAACTCGGGTTTTTTCCTGGTTGCCCATTTTGGCATCCTTTACAGCAGTCGTCTTTTGGTTGCTCATTCATCTCGGGTTAGTTTTAATTTTTTATTCGTTGCTTCTGTTATTTTTGGCGGGCCTGCGCTCAATTTTTATTGCGCGCAGCCGGGCTTTCCGCTTCAATCTGTTTTGCAGTGCTGCAAAACAGGATTTTTACTGCAATCCCTGCCCGGAGGGAAGGCGTATGCTTATTTATAGCTACGCGGACCCAAAAACGCGGTTCGTGTTGTTTCAATCTGTTCTTCACCGCTAAACACTCCAATCACCACTTTATCTTTATCACCACTCAAGGCACTTGCATTTACTTCAATAAAAAGGGTTCCTTCAGCCAATCCACCAGCAGGCACTGTAAATGTGTCGTGGCTCACAATGGAGATGGTTCCTTTATGAGATAGCAATTTAAAGGTTACGTCTTCGATAGCATTGTTTGTTTTATTCACCAATTTATAGGTATAGACATTGCTAATGATGTGCTCTCCCTTACGCTCATACAACTGTCCTGGAAGTCTTAAAATATCGGCTTCTACATCATTCCGCAGAAAAAGCATTCCTACCAATACCGAAATTAATATCCCGAGTACCACAGTGTATCCCTTTAAGCGGGGTGTAAATTCAAATTTTGTTTTCTTCTCAATATTTTCTTCGCTCGCATAGCGTATCAATCCCTTTGGAAGATTCACGGCTTCCATCATACTGTTACAAGCATCAATACAAGCCGTACAATTTACGCACTCAAGCTGGGTCCCGTTCCTAATGTCGATTCCGGTAGGGCAGACATGTACACACTGAAAACAATCGATACAATCGCCTTTCCCCGTGGCTGCCCTGTCTTCATTTTTCTTAAACTTGGCACGCCCTTCCTCTTTTTCACCACGTTTGTGATCATAGGCTACCACAACAGATTTATTGTCTAATAATACACCTTGTAGTCTTCCGTACGGGCACACGATGATGCAGACCTGTTCCCGAAACCATGCAAACACAAAGTAGAAAACCCCAGTAAAAATAATTAACGAGATAAGGGTGCTAAGATGTGCCATGGGGCCATCTGTAATATAGCGTATCAACCGGTCGCTACCGATAAGGTATGCCAAGAAGACATTTGCGATTAAAAAAGAAATCACAAAAAACACAAACCACTTCAAAGAACGTTTCAGAATTTTTTCACGGTTCCATGGCATTTTTGCCAAGCGTATTTGTTTCCCGCGATCTCCGTCAATCCAGTATTCAATTCGCCTAAATACCATTTCCATAAAAATGGTCTGTGGGCAAACCCAACCACAAAATAATCTACCAAATGCCACGGTGAACAAAATGACAAACACAACTCCAGTGAGCATCATGATCACAAAAATGTAAAAGTCTTGCGGCCAGAAAGGAAACCCGAAAATATTGAACCGACGTTCCAGTACATTAAACAGCAAAAACTGATGGCCATTTATCTTCACAAAAGGAGCGGCAAACAAGAACACCAACAATACGTAGCTTACATATTTACGGTATTCGTACCATTTTCCTACTGGCTTTTTTGGAAATACCCATGCGCGTTTTCCCTCTTCGTTGAGCGTCCCGATGGTATCCCTAAAATTATCTTTCCCTTGTTCTGCCATTATAAATGCTGCAACTGTTTAGGTTTATACAAACTGTTTCGACTTAAGCTTTCTGTACGTTTCCAATTTTATAAAGCATTAAGCCTGCGATGTTGTGTCCGCGCTTTTTAGCGTCTTCTGCGATTTCACCTTTAAAATGTTCGTCTATAGTTTCGCACCACATGCCCAACCAGCTATCAAAATGTTTTTGTTCCATTTCAGTTTTCTTGCTCAGTTGTATGTGCGTCTCCATAGGATTGCCCTTAAAACTCATCTTCCCAAGCAATACGGTTTCCCAGAACTGATACATCTTTGGCAGGTGGGTATCCCAATTCACCGCAGCCACTTCTGTAAAAATGTATCCTATGGTTTTATCTTCTCTCACCTTTTCATAGAAGCTGTTTACAAGTAGTTCTATATCGGTTCTGTTCTGGATGTCGTTCATTCATTTTCGTTTAAAAACAGTAAAAATATCGCATCGTCCCATGCTACTACACTGTGCTTTACATCCATAGGGATGTTGTAACTTTCATAACATGCAAACCGCTTACTCTCGGTGGCGGTATTAAAATCGATTTCACCTTGAACGACCAATAACTTCGCTTTACAGGGAGCGACGTGCTCGGCCAGTGTTACTCCCCGACCCAAGCCAATAGCGAGAATTTTTGTTCCGTTTTCATTGTAAATTTCCTTCACAACGGGCGCGTTACTTTTTTTTAGGTTTTCTGCAACTTCAGTCATCATAGTCTTTACAGTTTTCTAGCGCTTTTCGCCATTTAGGTATATTTAAACAGTATAATTTTTATTGAATGCTATCATTTACAACATCTCCGGTAACGGGTTGATCTTCTATTATAACTTCAACCATTGTACTATCTATCGTAACGTTTGCTTCTTCTACCGCAGCGTTTTCATCTACCCAAATTTCACCTTCAGGATCTTTCGCATCTGCAGGATTGGTACCGTGCAAACTCAATACGTAACTCGCTACTTGCGCCATTTCAGAGGGTTTTAAATCAGATTTCCAGGCTACCATCCCTTTTCCGGCACGCCCTCCTTCAGAAATCGTATTAAACACATTTTTAATTCCGCCTCCTAAAATCCAATAGTCATCGGTTAGATTGGGACCAATTCCACCAGCTCCTGTCATCTTATGACAAGCAGCACAATTTCCTGAGAAAATAGCTTCACCTGCTTTAAGGTCGTTTGCTTCCGTCAGCAATTCTACGGTATTCACATCTACCAAATCTTTGGCAGTTCGTTTGTATTCTTCAACCTGCAATTTTGCTTCAGCAATGGCGATTTCATATTCTTGGTGTTGGTCTACTCCATCAAAAATGTGGTAGCGCGCCAAATATACCACGGCAAAAATAATAGTGGCATAAAAGCCGTACACCCACCATGGTGGCAACTTATTGTCCAACTCACGAATTCCGTCGTAGTTATGATCTAATACTATTTCTCCCTCTTCTTGAATAGGCTTACTACCCAATAATTTCTTATAGGTTTTCTTTACCCATGCAAATTGGTTTTCTTTTGCCGCAGCGGCCTCCAAATCGTATTTCGCTCGCGCTTCAGGATTCATGGTTTTGTACAGCACACTTCGAAGTGCTTCAATACAAATTTCTCCAGCCACGTAAATGAGAATGACTACGCCCAAAATAGCCCAAAGCCAAGGTTGTTCTTTAAAAATTGAAACCTCACCAGTGGTGCCTATCCAATCTAGGAATAGATATCCAAACCCAGCAAATACTAATATTCTTATAAATGCAGCTGTTCTCATTGTATTTCGTCATTTACGTTAGTTTCTAGCGGAATGTTACTCACTTCTTTTATGTGTGCTTTTTTGGCAGTAAATACCCACCAGAATAAAGCGACAAAAAACAAAAAGAAGATAAGTAGTGATATAATGGGATAGATTTCTACCCCGTCTATATTTTCTAGGTTGCCTTTAATATATTTCAACATAACTATTGGTTTTCGGTTGAGGTTACTTCTTCGGGAGTCTTAATCTTAATATCAGTTCCCAATCGTTGCAGGTACGCAATAAGGGCAACTACTTCACGGTCTCGCATCTCGACAAATTCTTCTCCGTTTTCCTGTGCATATTGTTTGTCTGCTTCATACGATTTTACAAAATCTGGATCTGCGTACAGGTTCTTCTCAATCTGTTCTCCCTGTTCGTCCATCCAATCTTGGGCGCGGGCTATTTCATCTTCGGTATAGGGAACTCCTAATGCAACCATAGCCTCCATTTTTGCTTCCGTCTGGCTCTTATCAAGCGGCCTGTTAATGAGCCATTTGTACGAAGGCATGATTGAACCTGAAGAGGTACTCTGCGGATCGTAGAAGTGGTTCAAGTGCCAGTTGTCACTATATTTTCCACCCACACGGAACAAATCAGGTCCCGTACGTTTACTACCCCATAAAAAGGGGTGGTCGTACACATATTCACCCGATTTGGAGTATTCGCCATAGCGCTCTACTTCACTTCGGAAGGGACGCACCATTTGCGAATGGCACGAAACACAACCTTCTTTTATATAGAGATCACGGCCTTCTAATTCTAGCGGGGTGTATGGTTTTACCGTTGAAATAACCGGCACATAGTCGTCTACCATCAACGACGGAATAATCTGAACCATACCTCCAATAAGAATCGCAATTGTCGCGTAGATGGTTAGTTTTACAGGGCGACGTTCTAGCCAAGTGTGATATCCTTCTTTAGCCGTACGCTTTTTAGTTACACGTTGCAACGGAGCAGCTTCGGCCAACTCATCTGTAACTTGGCTTCCTTGGCGTACCGTTTTTACAACGTTGTACAGCATGATGAACGCACCCAAGATAAAGAGGCTTCCCCCGATGGCCCGCATCCAGTACATTGGAATAATTTCGTTTAATGTTTCCAAGAAATTTCCGTAGGTAAGCGTACCGTCTGGATTAAATTGCTTCCACATAGAAGCTTGTACAAATCCAGCAACATACATGGGCAGCGCATACATAATGATTCCTAAGGTTCCTACCCAGAAATGAACATTTGCCAATTTGGTGCTCCACAGTTTTGTTTTAAATAATCTTGGCACCAGCCAGTAAATCATTCCGAAGGTCAAGAATCCATTCCAGCCCAAGGCCCCTACGTGCACGTGTGCTATAATCCAATCGCTAAAGTGAGCAATAGCATTTACATTTTTAAGCGAAAGCATGGGACCTTCAAAAGTTGCCATACCGTAGCAGGTAATCGCTACCACCATAAATTTAAGAACTGGGTCTGTACGTACTTTATCCCAAGCTCCTCGAAGGGTAAGTAATCCGTTAATCATCCCTCCCCAAGAAGGTGCAATAAGCATCACAGAAAACGCCACTCCTAAATTCTGTGCCCAATCTGGCAAAGCAGAGTACAGCAAGTGGTGTGGCCCTGCCCAGATATAGATAAAAATAAGCGACCAAAAGTGTACGATAGAAAGTCGATACGAATACACTGGTCTATTGGCTGCCTTGGGTACAAAATAATACATTAACCCAAGGAATGGCGTTGTCAAGAAAAATGCTACCGCGTTATGCCCATACCACCATTGCACCAAAGCATCTTGCACCCCTGCATATACCGAGTAACTCTTTAAGGCACTCACGGGAATTTCAATACTGTTTACAATGTGTAATACGGCTACCGTGACAAATGTCCCTAAATAGAACCAGATCGCTACGTACAAATGCCGTTGTCTTCTTTTTAAGATGGTTCCTATTAAATTTGCTCCAAAGGCTACCCAGATTATTGCGATAGCAATATCGAAGGGCCACTCCAATTCGGCATATTCTTTTGAGGTAGTATATCCTAAGGGCAGTGTGATAGCAGCACCTACGATAATGGCTTGCCAACCCCAAAAATTAAGGTTGCTCAGCCAATCTTTCCACATACGTGCTTTAAGTAAACGCTGGGTAGAATAATAAACCCCCGCAAAAATGGCGTTCCCTACAAATGCAAAAATCACGGCATTGGTATGCAAGGGTCTCAATCGACCGAAACTCAACCATGAAATACCGTCTGTTACGTTAGGAAATAAAAACATAAAGGCGAGCAGTAGTCCTACGCTCATCCCGATAATGCCCCAAAAAATGGTGGCATTTACAAACTTTTTTACGATTTTATTATCGTAGTAGAATTGTTCTGTTTGCATAATTTATTGGTTACTGGTTTGAATGATTTCTTTGTTATCGCTTTTTTCATGCTCCTTTTTAGGCTTCACCAATTCATCTTCAAAAAGCATTCTAACAGATGGGGTATAGGTATCATCATACTGTCCTTTCTTTACCGAATACACAAACGCGATAAAGAAAACGATAGCAACAATCACACTTACAGTGATTAAAACATAAATAATACTCATACCTACCTGAATTATGGTGTAAAATTACTTTGATGCACTGGCTTAAAAGATGACTTTTGTCAGTTCAGAAAAATTATTTTCATAACTTCTTACACCATTAAATACAATCCTAAAACCCCTGCCGTTCTATGTGCCTCGGCTAGGCTACTCTCGTTATCAAGATCAGCACTGGCACAAAGCCTTTCGAGTGATTGCAATTTTAGTTTTAAGTGTTTATATTCACTTAATATGTAATCCCGCATGACGAGACAATTTGAACATTGGCTCAGTTCGTATTTCTTTTTCAACTGAAAAAAGAGCTGTGCTATCTGACTGATTTCCTGTTTCATTTTAATTCAATTTTAGTTTTCAGATTTCTTCCTATTAGATATGTGCAGACTGTAGTAAACACCACAATGCTTATAGAACTTAGGGGCATTAAAATAGCTGCAACTACCGGTGCCAAGTTCCCTGTAACCGCGAAGCCCAAGCCAATAAGATTATAAAACAGGGAAAAAATAAACGCGAACTTAATAACCCGAACCGATTGGTGCGACCCCTTTAAAAACTGTGCGAGCTCTTGTAATTGGCTAGCGTCAATAATGCCATCAGACGCAGGTGAAAAAACATTGACGTCTTCAGATACTGCTATCCCAACATCGCTTTGGGCTAACGCACCAGCATCGTTTAGGCCATCTCCTACCATCATCACTTTTCTACCTTGATGCTGCAATTCTTTAATGAAATTAAGCTTGTCGTTGGGCTTTTGGTTGAATTTTAATTGCGCAGACGGCGGTAATTGGGCCTTTAGAATCTCCTTCTCACCATCATTATCGCCCGAAAGAATGACCAAATGCACTGTGTTTCCTAGCTCAGCAAATAAGTCTGTTATGCCTTCTCTATATGTATTTTGAAAAGAATAGGCCCCCTTATATTGGTTATTTGCACTCACGTGAACCTGGGTACGGTTGGAAGCTACTTGTAGTTGCTCGTTTCCCACAAACGTAGCGCTCCCCGTACGTACGCGAGTAGCTCCCGAAACTCCCGTAAGCCCATTACCCGCTTCTTCGCTGAAATCGTCTAAGGTGCAAATACCGTTGTCTTGCAATACGTCGTATAATGCACGGCTCAACGGGTGGTTAGAGGCCCGCAATGTACTGGTAAGTACCGTTTGTTCATTTTTTGAAAGTGGTACGCCGTGATATGTAATTTTATTTTTTTGATTGGATGTAAGCGTTCCTGTTTTATCGAACACTACCGTATCTATCTGCGCCATTTGTTCAATCACAAAACTTTCCTTTAGATACAATTTCCGTCGCCCAAAGATGCGAAGCATATTCCCCAACGTAAACGGTGCTGCAAGCGCAATTGCACAGGGACAGGCCACAATAAGAACGGCCGTAAACACTTGCAATGCAGTTGAGATATCGTAAAATAACCAAATAGCTGTAGCAATAATCGCTATCGCTAGTATAGCAATGGTAAATCGCCGGCTTATCTGGTCGGTCATGTTTTCGAACCTTGAAGCTTTATTCTTTCTGAAGATATCGTTGTTCCATAGCTGTGTCAGGTAACTCTGTGCCACGGCTTTGGTGATTTCAATTTCAATGATTCCTCCTTGTTGTCTTCCGCCAGCAAAAATAGATTCGCCCGATTGTTTGTTAACAGGCACGGCTTCTCCAGTCACAAAACTGTAATCGATACACCCTGCTCCTTTTATTAAAACCCCATCTGCAGGAATAAGTTCGTTATTACGTATTAGAATACGATCTCCCGGTTTCAACTCGTATACCTGGGTTTGTATTTCTTTAACGTCACTGCTGTTTTCTTCGGAAATAGGAGCAGATTCGGGTTTTATCAATTGGGTGACAGCGATAGGGAAATACGATTTGTAATCTCGCTCGAACGATAGAAAGCCATAGGTTTTCTGCTGGAAGAATTTTCCGAGCAACAAGAAAAACACCAACCCTGCCAAACTATCGAAAAATCCTGTTCCCCAATCCATGACGATTTCCGCAGTAGAGCGTAGAAATAATACCGAAATACCTAACGCAATGGGCACGTCAATATTTAAAACCTTCGCGTGCAACCCTCTATAGGCAGACACAAAATAGTCACGGGCAGAATAGAGCACTACCGGCACTGCAAAGGCAAACATGAGCCATCGAAAAACAAACTTGAATTTATCGAGCCAAAATTCGCTCACTTCAAAATACTCTGGAAACGAAAGGAACATAATATTTCCGAAGGCAAAACCTGCCACCCCGAGTTTATAAATTAGGCTGCGATCTACTTTCTTTTCTTTTTTATTGAAATCTTCTAACGATATCGTTGGTTCATAGCCAATTTTACAGAGCAGTAGCACTACTTCTTTCAATGAAAATTGCGTAGCGTTGTAGGTAATCCGAACTGTTTTCTTCGGAAAATCTACCTGTGTATTTAAAAAAGCTGGATGTAATTTATTCAAATTTTCGAGCACCCAGATACAAGAACTACAATGAATATGGGGAATTACAAACGAGACAATTTGGATGTCTTGCTCGTCAAACTCCAGTAGCTTCGCAACAATATCTTGATTGTCTAAAAAATCGAATCGGCCTTCTATTGCGATAGGCGTCTTTCCAGGGGTAGCCTGTAAGTCGTAATAATAGGTAAGTTCATTTTCGTTGAGAATGTCGTATACCGTTTTGCAACCATTGCAACAGAACTTTTTCTCGTTGTGTATGATGGTGGTCGCTCGGCATGTATCGCCACAGTGATAACAATTGTCCATAATTTACTCTATACCTGTGGCAAATGTATTGCGCATGCCAAGCACATAAAATGACTTTTGTCAGTTCCCCAAAATTTTTAATAAACCCTTAATACAGCTCCAGTAGAAAAATGGTTATCTTGAAAATAAAAATGAAAATTTCAGCAATGACCCTATTGGGTCTCACTACGGTACTCTTATTAACCGTCTTCATTTTTACATCGATGAATCTTCCATTTGGTTGGGTGTTCTACACTACCTGCTTGGGTCAACTGCTCTTGGTGTTCACTGTATATAAAGTATTGACAGACGACTACCACACCGATAAAACCTTTAAAGATTTTTATGAAGATCGGCCAGATTTAGGCAGATGATACACGAAAAATAGAGACCATTTTTTATTTGGCACTAAATAGCTGTAGCTTTGTAATTACCATGTCTGAACACACTCATTCCCGTTGCGAAAATTGTATTATTAGGCAAATGAACAGCTTTAAGGCTCTCAAGAAAGAGGAGTTGAAGCAAATGGCCGACCATAAAGAAACCAGAGTCATTAAAAAAGGTGAAGTAATCTTTAATGAAGGGGAACGACTTGGAGGTGTATTTTGTGTACGCAATGGAGTTTCTAAATTGTCTAAAATGAGCGATAATGGTCGCGACCAAATCGTGAAGCTTGCCACTAAAGGTGAGGTATTGGGACACCGTTCTGTGATTTCTTCAGAAGCTACTAATTTAAGTGCTACGGCACTTGAAGATATGGAAGTTTGCTTTATCCCTAAAACACATATAGAAGAGCCCTTACAAACCAATCCTGTTTTTACTAATGCCGTGCTAAAGCACATGGCGCAAGAATTAAAATTTGCAGACGATGTAATTGTAAATATGGCGCAAAAAAGTGTGCGCCAGCGGCTTGCCGAAGTACTGATGTATCTTGAAGACAATTTTGGGGTTGATCATGAAGGCTATTTATTCCTTCAACTTTCTAGAGCCGATGTTGCCGATGTAGTAGGAACCGCAACCGAACTGCTTATCAGAACCCTTACCAAATTTAAAAAGGAAGGTCTTGTTTCTACGACCGGAAAACGTATAAAAATTGAAGATAAAAAAGCCCTCTACAACATAGTAGAAGGCATGTAAGTATTCTAAAACGTTAAACTCCCGAATCTTTCAAATGCAGCTTCTGAAAGATGTTCCCGAACATCTGGATGTGCTATTTCAATTAATGCCTTTGCCCTTTGTTTCAGGTTTTTACCAAACAGATTGGCAACGCCATACTCTGTCACAACATAATGTACGTGCGCCCTTGTAGTAGTTACACCTGCACCTTGGTTGAGAAACGGTGTTATTTTTGAAATTCCTTTTGCAGTCGTTGCAGTCATAGCAAAAATAGGCTTACCACCCTTCGAAAGTGATGCGCCACGAATAAAATCCATTTGACCACCTACGCCGCTATATTGTCTCCCGCCAATGGTATCTGCGCACACTTGCCCGGTTAGATCTATTTCAATAGCACTATTTATAGCTGTTACTTTGGGATTTTGGCGAATGATTGCCGTATCATTGGTGTACGCGGCTTCCTTGAAATGTACCAAGGGGTTGTCATTTACAAAATCATATAATTTTTGGCTGCCAACTGCAAAACACGTGACTATTTTGCCTTGCTTTACAACCTTGTGTTCGCCTGTAATTATTCCTTTAGCTACTAACGGTAAAATACCATCAGAGAACATTTCGGTATGTATTCCTAAGCCTTTGTGATTGCCCAAATTATTTAAAACAGCATTCGGGATATTACCTATTCCCATTTGTAAGGTTGCACCATCTTCAATGAGGTTTGCCACGTTCTCACCTATCTGTTTTTCAATTGCCGTAAGTGCTACGGTGTCTGTATTTTTCATGGGTTGATCACAGTGAACCGCAATGTCAATTTTTGAGGAATGAATGATCCCATCGCCGTGTGTTCTGGGAACGTTTGGATTAACTTGGGCAATTATTGTTTTGGCAGTTTCAATCGCCGGTAATGTAATATCAACAGATGTCCCTAAAGAACAAAAACCGTGTGCATCCGGTTCTGAAACTTGGATAAAAGCCACATCGAGTGGTAAAATTCCTTGACGGAACAGGTGGTGGATTTCGCTCAAAAAAATTGGAATATAGTCGCCATTGCCTTTATTCACAGACTTTCGCACATTACTACCTACAAAAAAGCTGTTAACTTTAAATGCTTCGTTATAGGGCGCTTGTGTGTATCGTGCATGGCCTTCCGTATGTACTTGGCAAATTTCTACATCTTTAAGTTCTTGATGCCTGTCGCAAAGTGCTTCAATTAAAAAATTAGGGGTCATCGCTGCTCCTTGAAAAAAGACACGATTCCCGGATGCAACTTGTTTAACTGCTTCTTGGGCAGCTACATATTTCATTTTCATAGTTTTTTTATTTTATAGAATAATGAGTCTTTAAAGACCAATCATAATTTTTATTGAGTGTGTAGGTTTTATTTTCAACGTTATCATTTCTGTTGTGTATAAAACTAATTTTTGACGGCTTTACCAAATAGCCACCCCAAAACTTAGGTTTTGGCACTTCTTTGTTTTGAAATGCTTTGTCTGCTTTCGCAAAAGCAGCATCAAGTAATTTTCTTGATGCTATTGTTCGACTCTGTTGCGAGGCGTGTGCGCCCAGTTTGCTTTCCCTGGGGCGTACTTCAAAATAGTTTTCTGAGATATGTTCTGAAACTTTTTCTGCTGTTCCTTGAATGTGGATTTCAGTTTTAACGGCTTGCCACCGAAAAAGCAAATGCACTTTATTGTTTATAGCAATATCCTGCCCTTTATTACTATTGTAATTGGTAAAAAATATAAATCCATCCCAATCGTATTTTTTCAATAAAACCATCCGTGAACTTGGAAACTCATCCGCATCTATTGTGGTTAAGAGCATTGCATTTATTTCGGCACCGTTACTATTGTCATTAGCGTTGCAGAACAGCTTATGAAATTCTTGCAACGGGTTATGATTTATCATTTTTTAAATTTTTACCGTAAGAACAGGAAGCGTTGAGTGATTTGCAATGTCTTCACCTATACTACCGTTCAATAAATGGGACAAACCTTTACGACCGTGCGTGGCAATGGCGATAATATCTGCACCTGTAAGTGATGCAAAATTGAAAACACCTTCCTCTACACTGTAATCTGCAACACGTTTTACTGTTTTAATTGCTTTTACTGGATCTGAATGGCGTACTTTTTTGAAAAAACGAAGTAGTTTTTCATCCATTTCTATGGTGCTCATAAATTCTTTCCCAGGTAAATTAACGTAAAGCAGTTCTATATGAACAGATAAAAGTCCCGCTATCTCAACGATTTTAGAATAGGCATCACAGGTCTCTTCATCAAAATTGCTCGCAAAAATTAACCTTTCGGGCGCAAAAGCAAGTTCATTTTCTTTTACTACCAGCAAAGGAATTTCTGAACTTCGTACAACCTTTTCAGCATTACTTCCTTTAAAAATTTCATTTAGGCCACTACTGCCGCGAGATCCCATTACAATAAGCGATGCATCTATATCTTTTGCAAAAATATTGATACTTGAAAAATTCAATTTTTTTTGTAGAACAGGCTCTACAAGTATCCCTTCTAAAAAAGGTTGCTGTAATAAACCACTAAACTGTTTTTCTGCAAGCTTGCTATGGTATAGTGCTTCCTCAAAGTTAGTCTTCTTTGTTAAAACACCTTCCTCTATTCCGGCCATATGCGTAAGCACAATCTTGGCAGAAATCCTTTTTGCTATGCTTGCTCCAATTTCCAAAGCTTTACTACTGGTGCTACTAAAATCTATGGGGATTAAAATTGTTTTCATTGTATCTGGTTCTAAATATTACCACAAAGGTAAAGACCCTCTTTTGGCAAAAAGATGATTAAAGTCAGTATTGAAAATATTGGCAAAACTGACTTTAGTCATTAACGGTACACGTTGCCAGTTTTACATTTGCTACAAACAATAAGATTATGAAGGTTGAATTGATTTTACAGAATGTAAGCTGTGAAGCGTGCGCGAATACTATTCTAGATAAAGCAAGAAGTACTGACGGTATTTCCAACCCAAAAATTGAACTAATAAAGAATTCACTGACTATTGATTGTATTTCGCATAATGCCTTAATGGGACTTAAAATGGGCCTCAAGGAAATTGGGTATCCAGTAATAAATGAGTGCCATATAGTTCTGAAAACATAGGCAATCGTACCAAAGATAAAGACCGCCCAAAAGGATGGAACGGTCTTTTATTTTATGATGCCAAAAAATTATAGGTAAACCATTTATAAAGAACAGCTGTTGGCGTTAGCAAATAATTTTTGTTCCAGCTTTAGTGCTTTAGGGAACAATATGTTATTTTCAAGGTGAATATGTACATGAAGATCTTTTTCAAATTCATCCAACATAGAAAAAGCCACGCGGTAGGTATTACACGCATCTTCTGGCGGTGTATAATTACTCGTAAGCCTAGCTAAATTCCTGAAAATTTCTCCAGCAGTATCGTGTTCGTGTTCCATCATAGCGATTGGATTTTGTACGGCACCAAAATGTGCAGGTTCTAACGGTTTATTTTCTTCCATACTATGCACCATTTTTTTGATACGGGGAAACAGTACTAATTCCTCTTTTTTCATATGTTGTGACAATTCGCCAGCTACTTCTTCGAATAACTCATTTATTTGAACGAGTTCTGGATGGCGTTCTCCGTGAACCTTGCACAGTTTAGCTAAAAATTGTTTCAGAACAGGGGTTTTGCTTTCCACATACTTGTGATGCGTTTTTTCAATATAGGTGGCAAGTAGATCTAATGGCCATGTATTGTAGGCCTGAGTATTCTCTACTTTTGTGGTTGAAATACTCAATTTTTCCAACACCTCTTCCAACGAAATATTATTTTTATTACATACTTCGTCTAGAGGTCTATTACCACGACAACAGAAATCGATCCCGTATTCAGAAAAAACTGCTGCAGTTCTAAAATCTTCGGCTACAAATTGTCCTATCTCTTTTTTTTTAAGTGCTTCCATACTAAACTTATTTTATGAATTATAATTTAAATTTTTAATGCTTTAAGAATGATGTCCCGGCTTCAGGGTCAAAAGCTAGGGTTTGGAGCGTCGTATTTTCCAACATTGTTTTAAGTCCGTTTCTTACTTCTGCAAATTGAAAATGTAATGGGCAGGGTTTTTCTTCGTTACAGTCATTGAGCCCCAGCCCACAGCCGCTATAAATTTTAGGCCCATCGATAATCGCTACTATATCTGCAAGTGTAGTCGTCTCCATACTTTCTGATGTAATTTCAAAACCACCATGAGGTCCTTTTATTGATTTTATCACACCGCCTCTTACAAGTTGTTGTAACACTTTCGCAGTAAAGGCTTCGGGCCCATCAATCTGTTTTGAAATGGCAGAGATATTGACCCGTTTCCCCTCGTTCGATTTCATTGCAATAAAAATCAAAGAACGGATACCATATTCACAGGCTTTTGAAAACATAGGATGAATTTTATTCCACAAAGATAAAAAAGATAAAATTGTCCGAAATATGACAAAAGTCATCTTTTAAAATTCTGAACCCATCTAATTTTGTAATGTCAAAAGGAAAGTCCTTCTGACCATTACTAAAAATAATGTCAACTGAATCAAACAATTAAACCAAAAACAATGAGAACATTAGTCAAATTCGCATTCCTTTTCACAGTTGGTATCCTCATAAGCTGTGGAGGGAAAGAAGAAAAAAAAGAGGAAGGTCTTAAAATTGGTCAAAAACCAAAAGTAGAACAAAAAGAAGACGAACCCGTATCTGATGAAATACCAGCTTCTCAAAGAATTACGCTAGACAACAAAGGGGTGGGGAAAATCAAAAATTTAGAATTACCTGCTACTATAGACGATGCAATGGTAGAAAGAGGTGCAGCTATATTTAAAACCAATTGTACGGCTTGTCATAAAATAGGGAAACGATTTATTGGGCCGTCACCCTCAGGCATTCTGGAAAGAAGAAGTCCAGAATGGATTATGAATATGATTCTAGACCCACAACTGATGGTAGCTGAAGATAGATGTGCAAAAGATCTACTAATTGAATTTAACGGTGCTGCCATGGCCAATCAGAATATGACCGAAGCGCAAGCTCGAGACATTTTAGAATATTTCAGAACCTTAAAATAAATAAATCATGAAACCAAGCAATTTAAAATTTTTGATAGGATTATTTGTCTTTACCCTTACGCTTTATAGTTGTAAGAATGAAACAAGCGATACCACAATTTCCGATACCGAAGCAACATCAACTACATCCTCAAAAGAGCAAGGACAAGCTTTTATTGAAGGAGATGTATCAAAACCTAACGTGTTGCAAATAGCAATGAACTCACCAGACCACACCACGCTTGTGGCAGCAGTTCAAGCGGCAGACCTTGAAAATGCATTGGTAAATGCAGGACCCCTTATGGTGTTTGCTCCCACTAACGAAGCCTTTGAGGCATTGCCAGAAGGAACGGTTGAAGAACTTCTGAAACCCGAAAACAAGCAAAAACTAGCGACCATCTTGAAGCACCATGTGACTGCTGGAAATTATGATAAGGACTTTTTGAAAAATTTCAAAAAATTGGGTCAAGCAGATGACACCAATGCAACCGTAGAGGTAAAAGGAGATGATGTGTATGTAGGAGGCGCAAAAATCATTGCCTCTGTAAAAGCAGGAAATGGCATCGTACACGTAGTAGATAAAGTCATTTTACCTACTGCCAATTAATAAAAAACCACATAACATTAAAACCACAAAAAATGAAAACTTATAAAATTCATATACTATCAATTATTGGAGTATTAGCGCTTCTCACAAGTTGCGGGAATAATAACGGCAAAAATTCGTCTAACGGGGCACTTAACTCTAGTGCAGCAGAGAAAATGTATGTTGCGCCTGGCGAACAGGATGATTATTATGCATTTATGTCTGGAGGGTACAGCGGAAACCTAACGGTGTATGGCTTACCATCAGGTAGAATGTTTAAGGAAATTCCCGTTTTTTCACAATTCCCAACTTCTGGGTATGGATATTCTGAAGAAACAAAACCAATGCTCAACACATCGCACGGATTTGTACCTTGGGATGATTCTCACCACCCAGACATTTCGCAAACTAATGGAGAATTAGACGGAAGATGGATTTTCATAAACGGGAACAATACCCCAAGAATTGCGCGAATAAGCCTAAGTACTTTTGAGACCGAAGAAATCATAGAAGTACCTAATAGTGCTGGTAACCACAGTTCGTCGTTCATTACAGAAAATACAGAGTATGTAGTGGCAGGTACACGTTTTTCGGTACCAATTCCTCAACGTGATATGGCCATAAGTGATTATAAAGAAAACTTCAAAGGGTCGCTGTCTTTTATAAGTGTAGATCCAGAGCACGGCCATATGGATATTAAATTCCAGCTACTGATGCCTGGCTTTAACTATGACCTTTCACACCCAGGACGCGGAAAATCGCACGGTTGGTTTTTCTTTACTACGTATAATACCGAAGAAGCCCATACCCTTCAAGAAGTAAACTCATCTCAAAACGACAAAGATTTTATCGCAGCTGTGAACTGGAAAAAGATTGAAGAGTACGTAAACAATGGAGGTGGTACTAAAATGCCTGCAAATTATGCACATAATATCTATGATGAAAGTACGCACATGGCAACTACCACTATGAAAAAAGAAGTGCTTACCGTAGATCCGTTAAAAGTGCCAGGGGCCGTATATTTTTTACCAACGCCGAAATCTCCACACGGTTGCGATGTAGATCCTTCTGGAGAATACATTATTGGTAATGGTAAGCTTTCAGCAGACCTTACGGTACACTCTTTTGATAACATGATTGCTGCTATTGAAGCCGAAAAATTTGATGGTGAAGCGTATGGTATTCCGATTCTTAAATTTGAAGACGTATTAGCCGGAACGGTTAAAAGTGGTGGTTTGGGCCCTTTACATACAGAATTTGATGGTAAAGGCAATGCTTATACGACCTTCTTTATTTCTTCTGAAGTAGTAAAATGGAAATTGGGCACTTGGGAAGTTGTAGACAGAAAGCCTACCTATTATTCTGTAGGTCACATAATGATTCCTGGTGGAAATTCTAGAAAACCATTTGGTGGTTACGCAGTTGCGCTTAATAAGATTACAAAAGATAGGTATCTACCCGTAGGACCGGAGATGGAGCATTCGGCTCAGATCTACGACATATCTGGCGAGAAAATGGAACTTATCTATGATTTCCCAACCCACGGCGAACCGCACTATGCAGCAGGTTGTCCAGCAGAGTTATTGGCGCCAAAGGCCAAAAAGATTTATAGACTGGACGAAAACAAACACCCCTATGCAATAAACAACCCAGGCGAAGCAAAAGTGGTTCGTGAAGGAAATAATGTACACATCTATATGTCTACCATACGCAGTCACTTTACGCCCGACAATATTGAAGGTATTAAAGTGGGAGATAAAGTGTATTTCCACGTTACGAATCACGAGCAAGATTTTGATGTACCGCACGGTTTTGCCATGATCGGACAAAACACTTCAGAATTGTTGATAATGCCAGGGCAAACCAAAACATCAGTTTGGGAACCTAAGCAAGTAGGTGTTTGGCCATTTTATTGTACAGATTTTTGCTCTGCATTGCACCAAGAAATGCAGGGCTATGTTAGAGTTTCACCTGCAAATTCTAACATAGAATTGAGTTGGTCTCTAGGAGACTAATATTGGTTGGTTTTATGCAGGCAGTACGGCTATTTACTGCCTGCTTTTTAACTCATACGCTTTCTCAAAAAGTACTACACCATAAAAACGGCTAAGATGAAAAAGGCAAGTATCATAATGATTATAGGATCGTTGTTATTGCTGGGGCTCTTTATATATCCTTTATGGAATATACAGTTGGGTGCACCGCAATACCCTGAACCTTTAGGAATGAACATTTACATTAATGGCATAAAAGGACAGAGTGAGTTTGACATACAGAATATTGATGGGCTAAACCATTATATTGGCATGAAAACACTTCCAAAATCAAGTGATATGTGGGAATTTAGTGTTTTCCCAATTGTAATAGGCAGTATGGCAGCACTTGGTGTTATTATCGGTCTTTTAAGCTTTTTTAAAAAAGTAAGCCATCGGTGGTTCCTAGGTTGGTTTATTCTTATGACCGTCTTAGGGATATTGGGAATGTACGATTTCAACGCTTGGATGGTAGATTACGGTACCAATCTGGACCCCAATGCCATCATGAAACTTCAAAATCCGGATGGCACCCCTATGAGCTACAAACCTCCACTTTTGGGACACAAAAAACTATTGAATTTCGATGCCTATTCGTATCCTAGATTAGGCGGCTATTTAATGGGATTGGGAATGCTTTTAACTCTAACAGCCTTTTTCATTGGAAAACGCTCTAAAAAAAATGTATATGAAAAATAGCGTAACAATTATACTTATTGCCCTATTGGCAGTATTGACTATTTCTTGTAATACGGGACCCCAAGCCATAGATTACGGGAACGATGGTTGCCATTTTTGCAAAATGACAATTGTAGATAAAATTCACGGTGCCGAATTTATAACAGGAAAAGGCAAAGTGTATAAATTTGATGCTACCGAATGTATGTTGAATTATGCTCAAGACGTACAAACTAAAGTCACAGGGATTTATTATACCAATCACTATGGAAACCCAACAGAACTCATTCCCTCTTCTGAAGCTACCTATCTAATATCAAAAGAATTGCCAAGCCCGATGGGTGCAAACCTAACCGCTTTCAAAGAAAAGAGTACTGCCGAGAAAATCCAATCAGATTTAGGCGGCACCCTTTATACTTGGAAAGAATTGAAGACATATTTAAACAACTAAGTACAGCCTTGAGAATTGCTTTTCTATACAAAATCGTTTTTTTTATTGCTTGTTTCAGTATTACAACTGGCTGGGCAAAAACGATTACCGTATGTAACACCTGCGAAATAACTTCACTCAAGAAAGCGATTGCTGTAGCTGAGGCAGAGGATACAATTTTTGTAAAGGAAGGAACCTATAACGAATTCAATATTATTGTCGATAAACCCTTGACCATTAAAGGCGAAAACTTCCCGGTTATTGATGGAGAGGACCAAGGGGAAATCATTCGTATTACTTCAGACAATGTAACTATAGATGGATTGTTCATTATAAACGTAGGTACAAGTTACACCAGTGACCATGCAGCCATTCGGGTGGTAAAAAGCGAAAATTTCTTGATTCAGAATGTAGTGTTAGAAAAGTTGTTCTTCGGAATTTATCTCGAAAAATCAAACAACGGTAAAGTGTATCACAATAAGATTATTGGTGATGCACAGGACGAATACAATTCGGGCAATGGTATACAGCTTTGGTATTGCAAAAATGTGGTTGTGAACCGAAATATTGTTCAAAAAACGAGGGATGGTATTTATTTGGAATTTTCAGATAACATAACCATCGATAACAACATAAGCACCGAGAATTTAAGGTATGGGCTGCACTTTATGTTTTCAAACGATGATGTGTACACCAATAATACCTTCGAGAATAACGGTGCAGGTGTGGCCGTAATGTTTTCAAAAAGGATTAAAATGCTTAACAACACATTCCATAAAAATTGGGGGACAGCTGCATTTGGCCTTCTGCTAAAAGAAATTAACGATGCTGAAATAAGCGGAAATACTTTTGAAGAAAACACCGTAGGCATAAACATTGAAGGCTCTAACCGAATCACGTACACCAGAAACAATTTCATTAGAAACGGATACGCCGTAAAAGTTTTAGGCGCGTGCTATACCAATGTGTTTAAGCACAATAATTTTCTGTATAACTCATTCGATGTTTCCTACAACAGCCGAATTAACGACAACGTATTTGTAAATAATTATTGGAGCAGTTACACAGGCTACGATTTAGACAGGGACGGCATAGGCGATATACCCTACCGCCCTGTAAAGCTATTTTCATATATCGTAAACAGGACTCCTGAAACCATTATTTTAATGCGTAGCCTTTTTATTGACATTATAGACTTTTCAGAAAAAGTTTCCCCAGTATTCACACCAGATAATTTAGTGGATGAAAATCCCCAGATGAAAAAAATTGAATGATACACATAGAGAACCTATATAAAAGTTTTGGCAAGAATAAAGTGCTTGAAGGCATCGATTTGTCTATTTCAGAAAAGGGAATTTTTGCAATTCTTGGGCCCAACGGATCGGGTAAAACCACCCTGATAAAATCTATTTTAGGGATGGTGATTCCTGATAATGGTACAATCTCAATCAATGGTAATTCTATAAAAAACAAATGGAATTACAGGAACGAGATAGACTACTTACCGCAAATAGCTAATTTTCCAGCCAATCTTACGGTACAAGAACTTATAAAAATGATTAAAGACCTCCGAAATTTGCGAGGTGACGACCAACAGCTTATCGACCTATTTAAGTTAAGCCCATTTCTCAATAAAAAACTGAGCAATCTCTCAGGTGGTACAAAACAGAAAGTAAACCTGTTGCTTACCTTAATGTTTGACAGTCCGCTAATTATACTTGATGAGCCCACTACGGGACTTGATCCCATAGCATTGCTGCACCTAAAAAATTTAATTCTTCAGGAAAAAGCAAAAGGGAAAACAATATTGATCACTTCTCACATAATGAGCTTTGTGGAAGAAATGGCAGACCAGATTGTATTTCTCCTAGAGGGCAAAGTATATTTTAAAGGAGATATAAAAGCCCTTTTGACCCAGACAGACGAACCAAATTTTGAGCATGCCATAGCCAACCTTTTAACCAAACAGAATGTTTAAAATTTTAAAATATAGTTTTTTCGATTTAGTACGTAGCCGCTGGAGTTACGTCTATTTGTTCTTTTATTTAGCATTAGGCTTTGTGCTCCTATTCCTGAACAACGATCTTTCCAAAGCTGTTATTACATTAATGAATGTAATCATAATTTTGGTGCCACTAATAGGAACCATTTTTGGCGTAATGTACTATTACGATTCCAAAGAATTTACAGAATTACTACTTGCCCAACCCATAAAACGTGCTGATATTTTCTTGGGGCAATACCTCGGTGTTGCCATATCGTTGTCGCTGAGCTTGCTTATTGGTCTGGGATTGCCCTTTATTCTGTACGGGCTTTTCCAATCAACTGCAATTTGGGATTTTGTGTTATTGTTGGTCACAGGAACTTTTTTAACGCTCATTTTTACTGCCTTGGCGTTCAATATTGCGCTTTACAACGAAAATAAAATTAAAGGCTTTAGCTATGCGATATTGCTCTGGCTTTTTATGGCTGTTATTTACGACGGATTGTTCTTAATGTCGTTAATACTATTAGAAGAATACCCATTAGATACTTTTTCAATAGGAGCTACACTCTTCAACCCAATAGATTTATCGCGTATTTTAATACTTTTGAAATTGGACATCTCTGCATTGCTGGGCTATACCGGTGCTGTTTTTCAGAAATTTTTTGGTACCGGACTTGGTTTTTCCATGGCGCTTTCGGCACTTGTAATGTGGGTTGTCTTGCCTTTGCTCAATATTTACAGAAAAAGTAGAAAAAAAGATTTTTAGTTTTTTCTACTTTTTCTGTTCAGAATCAATACGGGAAATTCTATGGCTCAAAACAAAGAGCAGTAAATAACGCTCTTACTACACCTAAACTCGCTACATCACTATCTTTTTATGAGCCATTTCAATCGTTTGTAAAAGATAAACATCTGCCGCGGAAAATTGTTCGATATTAGAATAAAAGTGACCTTAAAAGAACTTGCTTTCATTTGCTGCGCAACTGTTCAAAAAATATTCGAAATAATTACCAGTACGGCAGGCCGAGTACCTTTCTAAATAGGTTCACCGGACCTATTCTTAACGTTCGGCAATGCTTGAAAGCCAGGACCGAGCGGAATAAATTGGTCTTGTAGACCAATTTAGCGAGGGGCCAGAAGGCGAGAAGGCATGATAACTCACTACTTAAACTAAAAAAGCGAGCTTTCTTAGTTTAAGATTGCTCGCTCCTTACCATTTTTTTGACTTATTGTACCTTGGGCGGGTACTTTTCTAGAAGTCATCTGAAAGCATCGGAAAAAAAATGCAGTAAAATCAATACTTAACAGAGCATTAATTCATTTTCCTTTGCATTTAATTTCCTTTTATTACTTATTTTTGTTACCAGTTTGTTACCGATACTATGAGCATAAAACTTAGAGAAAAAAAATTAGCCAAAGGAGCTATTCGTTATTATTTAGATATATATATTGATGGAGAAAGGACTTACGAGTTCTTAGAAATTAAGGTAGATCCGAAAGATTCTAAAACCGTTAAGACAGAAAAAAAGAATATTGCTAATCTTATTCGCTCTAACAGAGAGCTTGAATATTTGACGAGAAACACAAACTATGTCCCCAAACATTTGCGCAATATAAATTTCTTTGATTTTGCAGAATCTTTTAAAAACGAATACAAGAAGAAAGATTTGAGAATGATAAATGCTACCGTACGGCAGTTTAAAAAGTATGTAAGTAATCCAAAACTTAAAATTTCTGAAATAACCCCTAGCTTGATGAAAGGTTATATGGATTATCTAAATGATGATGCAGGTCTTAGCGGTGAATCACCGCATAATTATTTTACCCGTTTTAAAAAGATTCTTAAAGATGCTGAGCAAAAAGGATTGATAACTGATAATCCTACGAAAAACATAAAGTTTAGAAGAAAAGCTCATCGAAATGAGTTTAGAAAACAAATATTAACTTCGGACGAACTAAAAATTCTAGCTCAAACACGGTGTGGAAATGAAGAGGTAAAAAAGGCTTTTCTATTTGGTTGTTTTTCAGGTTTAGGATATGCTGAAATAAAAAAACTCACTTGGAGAAATATTATTAAAAACAGATTGGTCACCAGAAGAGAAAAAACTAATCAGAAGGTTGATGTTAAATTAAAAGAGTCCGTACTTCATTTACTGGGCAAAAGAGGAGAAAAAGATGAGCCAATATTTAATATAAATAATGAAAAAGGGGTGCCTATATCTGATAATGGTGTTAATAAATGTCTCAAAAACTGGGTAAAACGAGCGAAAATAGACAAACATATTACTTTCTATTGCGCCCGTCATACCTATGCAACACAATTACTGCTTTATGGCGCTAATTTAAAGACAGTAGCTGATTCACTTGGCCATTCAAGCACCCAACACACAATTAAATATTTGAATTATAGACACCCTTGCCGATACTGCGGTTGACAATCTACCAGAACTTGATTTTTAATAAATGATTGACAAATACATAAAACTATATCAAGAAACAAAAACCGCCAAACAACCAGAAGCGGTTCAAGTAATTAAAGACATATTATTATCAAATAAAGCTGATAGAAGAAATTGGACTAAAACGATAAATGAGATTACACAACGTTTTGAAACTATTCAAAAAAATAATATAGTAAATAGTAAAGAATTTAGCTCACTTCTAAAAGCATACAGAGATGGTAGAAAAGATTATGAAGAAGGATGTACCTTACTAGCTATTCCTAATGAATTAAAAACTGCCTACGACAAATGCAAAAATATATCAATAAAATTCGAGGATTATGTTTTCAATTTAGCTACTGAAGCCGCATATTCATACATTAGATATTTATTTTATTATAATGGGGCATTTCAAGCAATGTATAAAATTGGCAGGTTTGATAATTATGAGCATTTCACCTTCTTCGATGTGAAAAATTTAACTGAAAAATTTAACTCACAAGAACTTCTTAAAGAAGTCAATATATTAGCATACAAAACTGCTGGTGCAGTTGAAACTTTTCCAAAAGCTCCAATTAAAAAGCCCTTTGAATTTCGCAGAGAATTTATAGTCACCATGAGAAGTGATTTGATATATAGCAGATTGGAGGGTGAATATTTCAATGATTTAACTACTGATTACAACACATATTTAAATGTTTTTTTTGACGATCCTAATCATCAAAATTCTAACATTAGTTTATCCTGTGAAACCCAGCTGTTTGCTAGACTATTATCAGAAATGAAAAATAAACTTTTCAAAAGGGTGAGTTATAAGGAAATTGAAAAAAACAATCTGTTTACAACAAGGGGAGGTAATATTTTAACTGCAAATAACATAACAAAATCTTCGAAGAGTGCAACAGCTACTGAAATTGAAATTGTAAATAATACTATTGCCTACATTCAACAAAATAGCTCAAAAGGTTAAAATCATTCATTTTCGCTTCACTTCTCCTTCACTTCTGAATAATCAGGTTTCTTTTTATTTCTGATGTTTCATATTCGCACTGTTAACAAACAAGAAAAAGCTTTTTCATTTTTTTTAATTTAAATTTTAAATAAGATGGAACATATAAAAGAAGTTCTGGATAAATTCTTAGATCAAATAAAACCTGTATTAACATTTGAAGAAGCCTGCAAATATTGCGGAGTTTCAGCTAGCAGTATGTACAAACATACTTCGTCAAACCGAATTGCATTTTACAAACCAGAGGGGAAACTCATTTATTTTAAACGAGAAGAACTTGATGAATGGATGTTGCGTAATCGTCAATCTACCGATGAAGAGTTAGCTCAAATAGCTACTTCATATACTGTTAAAACCCGAAAATCTTAAATTATGAAAAACACAACCATAAATTTAAGAATTGATCCATTTACAAAGGATCAGTTAGAGGTATTAAGTGAGAAGAAAAATGTAACTGTATCTAGTGTTATTCGTGAAGCAGTAAATCAATTTCTTGATAATGAAATTACACTCGAGCCAGAATTAGTAAAAACCAAAGAAGGCTTGCACATAGTCAGGTCTATCGGTTTTTCAGAATTTGTTTTTTGGTTGTATCACAAAGCTTTTGACCCATTTGAATCAGAAATAAAGGAATTATATCAACAATTTATTGATTTGATTGATGAATGCAAGAAATATCCAATTTTCAACCCAGAATTAATAGTGGAATTTGAAAAAGTATCAAGGGAGCTTAAAAAAGTTCTATACGATGACAGCTATAATAAAGCATATTTTGAGTTTTCTGGTCGTACAGAAAATTCATTTGACTATCAAGTATTAGCAAATTTCATGCAAACAATTAGATATGATAGTGATAATAATAAAGTAATCCATATTAAATAAAAAGGTATGGATTACAATAAACAAAGTCTTGAGGCGAATCTTCGCCTCTTGACTATAAACGATCAGACCGCATTAGAGGAGTCTTTAAATAGCATATTAGTATCACTTCCGAAGGAGTATTCTAAGCTAATTAATGAAGCATTCATTTATAAACGAATTCCGAAAGAGTATCTTCTTAGTTCTATATTATTTGCTGTAAGCAGCAGTATAGGTCGTACCTTTTATATAAAAGCCTTAGGTTATAAAAATTATGCCAACTGTTATTTTACAATTATTGGAAGCCGTGGTGACACTAAAACCGAAGCAAAAAATATTGCCACATATCCTTTAAAAGAAAAGGATCATGATGATTATGACAATTATTTAGAAGAAGTAAAGGATAGCCAGGAAGTTGAAACTAATGTAAAAAGGAAGCAAATTTTGATACAGAATGCTACAATTGAAGCCACGTATCAAATTCACGCTAACAATCCCAACTCGATTGGCATTTTCATGGATGAAATCCACACATTAATAGAGAAAATGACAAATTCAAATAGCAGAGATGGAGCTGCATGGAGAAGTTTCTTTTTAGAAAGTTATACCAATGGTCATATTGATATAGCAAGAAAGACAACAGACAGTTTTCGAATAAAAGAAACTTATGCAACCTTAATGGGTGGATTGCAAAAGGAATTTATACCCTTCTTATTCTCAAAGGGAAATTTAGAAAGTGGATTTATAGATAGGTTGTTTTTTACAACAAAAATTACCGTTAATAAGACGCTAACAAGAGGAGAGATAGACCCAAAACTTATAAATGACTATTGCGAGGGCTTGAAAAATATATTATCCTATAAACGACAAAGTGAGTTCGAGGAAGAAACTAAAAAGCAGTTTCAAGTAATATTAACCCAAGATGCAGAAAACAGGATTTTCACTTACACACAAGAACTTATCGATAGGCAACACAATGCTATTCCTATAATTAGGGAGTATATGGCTAAGATGCAGATATCGATTCAGAAATTAAGCCTGTTGGGGTTCATGATTAGGAATGCAATACAAAGAACATTTAAAGATAAACTTACAATCGCTGATGTTGAGTTGGCCATTGCATTAAACGAGTTTTATCTTTTGAACTTTGAGGTTATTCTTAAAGGAACGAGGGCGCAAAAAGAAGTACTACCCTCAATTGACAGCATTATCAGTTTAGCTAAAAAAAATGGTGCTTCACAAAAGGCTGTTGCAGAAATAACTGGAACCCATAAAGGAACTATTTCAAAAAAATGGAACAAAGCATCATAAAACTGGCAACTTGCAACTTTTTAGTTTTCTTAAATAAATAATTGTATATCAATTTGTTAAGATTAATATAAGAAAAGTTGCAAGTTGCCGATTATTAATATGGCGAAAAATGTATCAGAAAGAACGACAGGAACTAATTTTTAATAAAAAAAGAGATTTTACTCTTGTAACACCTTGCTGTAATAAACTAAATAAGGACGGCAAGTTTGTAAATTTCAAAGGGTATGGTACTATGTATGGTTATTGTCATTCATGCGGAACTACTTCAAAACCGCCAGCATTATATTCAGATGAAAAGGGGAACTACTATTGCTGGAATACGGTATTACAAAAATTTGAATCTGTATTACAAACACCCGTAGATAATGTAGTACAACCTATGACAGTATGTAATTCTTTGTACTACAACAAGCAGGCTATCTCAAACAAAATATTTAAACACATTGCTTTTGAGATAGTTGAAAAAAGCGTTGGAAGAAAATTTGAAAACAACTTACTACAGTACCTTCGTTTACACTATTCCAACACGCTCGTTGACAATGTAAAACATAAATACTTTTTAGGAACCTGTCAAGATAGAGGAACCGTTTTTTGGTTTGTAAATGTTCAAGGTAAAGCTCAAAAAGCTAAAATATCCTATTATACCAAAGATGGTAGAAGGACAAATCGATTTAAGGTCCCGTATAAAAATTCTGACGGGTACCGTGCTTGCTTATATGGCGAACATCTTTTAGCGCAGAACACGAAACCAATTATTCTCGTTGAAAGTGAAAAAACCGCAATTGTAGCATCAATTGAATTTCCCGACTACACATGGCTGGCTTACTCCGGCTTAAATGGATTGACCGATTCTAAATTATATTCAATAAAGAACCAAAAGATATTATTGATTCCCGATATGAGCCGGAATGCAGTACAAATCATATCTAAAAAGCTCCAGAAGTTAAAAGTGTTAAATATCGACGCTACCGTCTACGATATGACCATGGGGAAAAGTGATGAAGAGTTAAAAACATATGGCCTTTATAATTGTGATATTGAAGATTTGCTCAGACTTTACTTCTCTAAAAACAATAAGAGCAACTGATTTTGGCAGGCATTTCAAATAAATAGTTAGCTCATCGACATTGAATGGCGATGTTCGGTTTTAAATTCGACCCCAATAAGCGAATTACAAAACTTCATTACTATTAATTATGTCAAAACCTCTTCTACATTACCGCGCATCTTATGATCCAAGTATTTTTTCTAATAATCATGGTCAGCCATACTGTGAAAAAAAACTTTTCTTATCTCGATTTAATGTTCTCCCAAATCAGATAATTGCAAACGATATTGATGCTGAGAAATTCGGTGATTATTTCGAGTCAAAGTATAAAAATGACATAAAAGATAAGTTTTATACCATTCGCAGTCAGAGAAATAATGAGAATGAAATAAAGGAGAAAAAAGATGATCGATATTATCTTTTTAAAGAACCTTTATTGATATATACTGATCTCAGTAATAATTTGGTTAAAATTTTATTCGATTTAAGTCTTGAATCCCAAGCTTTAGCAATTCAAACTTCATTGAACAGATTCGAAAAGCAAAATGAAGAAGGTTGCCCAGAGATGCATTTAATCACAAGTGGACCTCGCGGACTAGACGTTACCGCAATGAATCTTACAAAAATGAAAACGGATCTCTTGTCTAATTACAACGACGACTTTATCGAAGTACATGAAAGTATCATCAAAAGATTAAAAAAACCAAAAGACAAAGGTGTAGTAATCCTTCATGGAGATCCTGGAACCGGGAAAACAAGCTACATAAGACATCTAATAAGTATTATCGATAAAAAAGTCATTTTCTTACCCCCAAACTTGGCAGGTAACATTACAGGACCTGATCTCCTCAATCTGCTTATTGATAATCCGAATGCGATCCTAATAATTGAAGATGCAGAAAATATAGTTATTGACAGAGATAAAAAGGGCTCTTCTCCAGTAAGCGCGATTTTGAATATTAGTGATGGATTGCTATCAGATTGTCTTCAAACACAAGTAATTTGTTCATTTAACACTTCTCTAGAGAATGTTGACAAAGCTTTATTGAGGAAGGGCAGATTGATTGCAAAATATGATTTTCAACCTCTCACAGTAGAAAAAGCAAATAAATTATCAAATAAGTTGGGCTTTAGTAATCGTTTCCTTGAGGCTACTCCATTAACGGAAATATTTAACCAGCACGAAAAGGGTTACCACGTACCAAAGCGGAAATCAATTGGTTTTTAATTTTTGAAAAATTAACTCATAAGATTATTGGACGTTTTTTCGAGATAAGAATATCCGGTATGAGGAAAACCGTATTAGGCACAATTCTTTTTTTGTAAATTCACTTCGACATGCTTTGGCGATATCGCATCTTATTTTTATAAAAAATTCCAAATGGCAACATATGAACTCTTTAAAAGACTAGAAATTCTAATTGATCTATTACAGAGATACCCAAATATTTCAAAAAAGAATATTTTGAGAAGATTGGCTGACGACTACGGCATTCACAAAGCTTCGCGAACAATTGAACGTGATTTCAGGTCGCTTGAAATTGAATTTGGAATCAATATAACTTATAATCACCAAGTAAAAGGTTACGAAATTGATACAGACAGCCAGAATAGGGTACAATCACTATTAAAATTTGTAGAACTAGTTCATGTGGGTGAAATTTTTAAGCAGGGGTTAGAAGATTTTGATGAGTTACGCGACATCATAGATCTTGATGACTCTTCAAATTTTAGAGGAATTGACAACCTTAAGAACATTTTGATTGCAATAAAGAAAAATCAGGAAATAATATTTGAACATGAAAATTATTATCGTGAAACTTCTAAACAGTACACTGTAACACCCATGCGAATAAAGGAATATTTAAATAGATGGTATGTAATAGGTGTCCCCAAGGGGCATCAAGAAATTAGAACCTTTGGTATTGATAGAATAACTAATCTAGAAATTGGAATTGTTTCAAAGATAAAGCAGAAGTCATTTGAGAAACAACTTGATCAATTTTTGAATGTTGTTGGCCTCACTTATGGAGATGTAACGAGTAAGCCAGAGCGTGTAGTCCTAAAGGTAGATAGCAATCAATTAAAATATCTTGATAGTTTACCACTGCATTTCACTCAAGAAATTGATCATGAGTCTAATGAAAATTTTGCATTGGTGTTCTACCGAATTATTCCCAATTATGAGTTTAAGATTGAAGTTTTAAAAATGAATAGTTCAGTAGAAGTGCTAGAACCAAATTGGTTGCGAGAAGAAATTAAGAATATGCTCAAAGAGAGCTTAGCAAATTATAAATAAGAAGATGGAAGAATTTAAAGCGCACTTTCCACTAAGAGATCGTTTACAAGAAAAACAAGACGAGCTTTTGAAAACATTAAATGCACAATTAAAATTAAGCAAAGAGATAAAAGATATATGTACAAAGATGAAATTATACGAAATGACAGCTTTCTACCGAGATTTGGAAAAAAAATTTAAGGATTTGTTGAAACTAATCGATGTCAAAACATCAGAATAAATCGAAATTATGCAAGAGAAGATATCAATCGAAAAAACAGCGCAATTACTAAAAAGGGCAAAGCAAATTATTCGCGACGAAGAAAGAATTAGAGAATTGAAAGGTGAAGACTTTAATATATTTTCAATTTTAGGTGCTGAATTTTATGAAAACAGCACCCATTCAGCATTTATTGCAGAACTATTAAATCCAAGAGGATCGCATCATAAAGGAAGTCAATTTCTTAGGTTATTCTTATCAAAAGTACTCAAAGAACACGGTATGCTTAAATTAAGAGATATCGAGTCCTCTGATTATACCAATGCCTTTTTGAACAACAAAGTATATGTATTCAAAGAAAAACATATTGGGCATATAGATGAGCAACTACAAACTGGCGGACGGATCGATATACTTTTGAAGTCTGGGATTCATAATATAACTATAGAAAATAAAATTAATGCTAAGGATCAAAAACATCAACTAGTGCGATATTTCAACTATGAAACCGAAAACAATTTAGTTTTTTATTTAACACTAGATGGCAAAAGTCCTGAGGACTATAGTAAAGGAGCTTTAAAGGAAAAAAACTTTAAATGCATCAGTTACAAGGATGATATAAGGACATGGATTGAAGAGTGCATTATGCACGCCTACAATGAACCAATACTTCGCGAATCTTTAAAGCAATATTTAATATTAATCAAGAAAATAACACATCAAATGGAGGATCAAGCACAGGAGAAAATGTATAATCTCATATCCGATAATTTAAAAACCGCTTCAGCAATTTACCACAATTATCTACACGCGAAAGACGAAATAAAGAAGCGTTTTAGAAAAAAAGTGTTTGAACTATTAGTTCCAGTTGCTGAAAAACACAACTTAGATATCAACTACGGAGCCCCAATCGATTCAAAATTTTCGCAAATTTGGTTACTACAAAAAAATCTTGAGAATCCAGCACTGCGATTTGCAGTTGAATCATTTAGCGGAAACCATAACGACAACGGCCAGGGCAGAATGTTTTACGGTTTAATCGTTCGAAATCCGGATGAAGGAATTGATGATTTTTTAGAACTTAAATATACTCAGGAAGAAAGCACTAAATATTGGCCATCGTTTGAGTGGATTATGACAAAGTCTGGAACTCATTTAGATCTAACGAATTTAGATATAATAGAGCTAATGACTAAAGATGATTTCGTTAACACTCAGGCCCATATCATTTCTGAAAATCTCGATGCATTCATAAGCGCTAACCTTGAGAACTTTAAAGAAATTAATGAAAGGTTTAAAATAGAATAAAAATGACCAAGCCCCGCTACCTAACAAAATCGAAGTTTAAGCTCGCTCTAGGCTGTCTATCTAGAATATTTTAAACGAGTACAAAGGAATATGTGGACATAGTTGAGAGGGAATTTTCTTAAGGCTTATTCAAGGCAGCTTCTAAGTGGAAGAGTTATTGCACATGTATTACCCTAGAGCAAATCATTTTTAGGAAATGATGTGATACTTATTTTAAGCCGCGTCTCCTGACCCATACATCGAATTATTCTGCACATTGGTTTCTTGACTACGCCATTCAGCTGTACCGGAATGAAGGATTTTAATTCCCGTAAAACCTAAAGTATTGCGCTCGTCTTCAATGGGATAATTACTGATTAAAATTCCGTACTTATATTGATTCTTTTTAAAGAAAATATTTCCAAAGTCATCCGCAACATTGCAGTTCCAATTCCGATAAACTCGATTGCTGCTTTGATTATAACTTGAAGCAAGACGAATAGTAACATCAGAGGCATTTAGTCGAACTCCTCGCGTTTTGCCGTTGTACACAGCTTCAGAAAAGAAATTTTTTAATCTTTCATATGCCTCATCGTCTAGAAAATTTAGTTCTATTCTTCCTGATGCATTGTTCAATTCGTCCACACTTAACGTCACTATTTGGGTGACAGGAGTAAATACTCCTTCTTTATAGCCGGCTCTAAATTTAGTTTGTGTACTCAGACCACGAATATTATTGTTGTAAAGTTCGTTTCGCCAATTAGTATCCATAAATATTTCTGGGTCCTGCTCAAATTGTGCGTAATGCTCTAAGAGTGGAAGACTGGCGAGTAACTTAAAATCACGGTTGTTATGATATCCACAAAATCGGCCTGTAATGCCTTGAGCTCCATTTGCCAATTGTCTATCTCGCGGCTCAATACCAAAGCGTACATGTTCTTTTAAAGATTTCAAATCTTTGCCTGCCGATAAAGCCTGAACTATAATAAGGATAACTTTACGACCTCGATTTTGCACTAGGGATCGAACTTCTGCTAATCCTTCGTTGATAGAAAAATCACATGAAGTATCGGAACCAATCACCAAACAATCCACATCGTTTGAACGTAGCTCTTTATTTAATAGATTTCTTAACTCGATTGCTCTATTGGTATTAGACTCTCGAATAATACCTAATCCATTGTCAAAATTGAGCAGATATTTAGCATATTCCAATGTTTTTGGATGTAGGTTAAATACAGTCTCTCCCTTTATTTCTTGTGGCTGAACAGGTCGGTAATTTTGTGGAATATCCTCAATAAGACCTTCATTGAGCATTTCAGTGATACCAAAATATCCTTCAGATCGAACCCCTTCAATCAATTCAACCTCTGTAGTTCCAGTAAAGTGTGCGTCCAGAATATCATATGGTGTAGCGCTTACCGCTAGAAGCTTAATGTCTGGTAATTCTTGTCGTAATTGAGAAAAAAATGCTAATTCGAAAGATGATTCCAATCCTGACCCGTACTGATCCTCATCTCGTACTACCAATTTAACCTTAAAGTCTTTTACAACCTTATGTGGATTTGGATGGTTAAAAAAATCACTCATCTTCATTACCTTGACGACCGATGGTTTGGAATCTTTTATAACGCAATCATAAGCATCCTTTTCCAGGTTTACTCTATTTTGCTCGTATAAATCACGATCTCTCATACTTGTTACGAACAGAATGTGTTCATACTCTGAAATTACTCCAATAGCTGGCAAGACATAATTGCACAGAAAGTAAACAGTTCCTGATTTACCACTTTGCATGGAAGCAACAAAAGCGATATTCTGATTATCGTTTTTTATTGCTACACCAATTCTTAAAGCATTAAGAACTTGATTTATATATATACCGGTACGACCTGAGTTTTGTATAGTGTCTACAATATTTTCGTGGAGTCCAATAGGATTTCCCAACTGGTCTAATAGCGTTTCAATTTCAACGTTCCAAAAATTTTGATAAGTAGTCATTCAAACAGTATTTAAGATTAATACTGCAATGATACGGCCTAACTATGCAGGATATTCGCATAGTTTATAACCAAAGGTACTAGTTTGCTTGATTGAATTCTTCCACTATTTTGAAGATCCTATCTGCTTGTTGAGTTGTAAAAACGCCGTCAATACCCATTGTGTGATAACTCTTAAATGGACTTTCATACAATTTACTAGGCTCTATCTTACCGTTTGAAGTGATAAATTTTTTAATCGTATCAAGGAATTCAATCTGGACGCTGTTCAGTTTATATTCGTTAATAAAATTAGCAAAAGCACTATTTACTTTTTCTGGATCTAAGCCAACTAGCGATACAATAAAACTTACAAGATTGAATTGGGTCCCTAATTCGTTTTCTAATTCTTTTTTATTGAGTCCATTTTGGAACAACATAGCTTCCAATGTGCTTAGTTCGGCTTCAGTTATTTTCTCTCCTTTACGGATACGGTTAATAGTAATGTGGTCTTTATTTTCTCGAATAATTTCTTCTAAACGATGTACATTATTCTGAAAAGGGGTAGCATAAGGTGCTGGAGAAACTTCTTGAGCATGGTTGCTATCTACAATATCACCTTCAATAATATAGTCAGCGAAGTCGGTAGTAACGTACCTTTGATCTACTGGGTCAATGTATTTTACAAGTTCACGAATACCAATTCTCAATTTTTCTAGATGAGCTATGCCATCAATTTTCCAAAATTCCTCTTCTAACGGAAGCTTAATGAGCGATTCTTTTGCTTTTACCTCTGGAATTGTAGTCTTTTTAAGTAATTTTTGAGAAGTTTTAGCAACCTTCGAGATGGGGTTTATAAAAGAACTTACATATACCTCGGAATTTGGTGTTTCAAGGCGCTTTTGTATGAGGCTATAAATAAGCTTGTCATAATAGCGTGCTAAGTCTGAATCACCCTTTTTTGATTTTATTAAAGGTGCAAGTTCTTGTTCTATCCTCCGTATGTCCTTTTTTGATAAATGATTCCACAGTTCTCTATTGTCGTTTCCGAATTCGTTCACGATCTTTAAATTCATCTTTACGTCAAACCTATTTACGTCTAAAGTGGCCATCTCATTATGGAGATCATCCAACAAAGAAGTCCTAAAATGTTGTAAATCGTAATTATCTTTAAATTGATCACTGCGCAGATATTCTGCCAATTGTAGTCGTAAAGAAACCAGTATTTCAGTAAGGCTCTTTTGTGCTGATGTCTCAATCCCTTCGGGATTTTCTTTGAAGAACTCAAAGTTACCGCAAAGGTCAAAAATTAAAAAATGTGTTTTGTCATTGCCAACTCCAAACAAGTCGGGGCGCAATCGAGAACCTCGTCCTATCATTTGCCAAAATTTGGTATAAGATTTCACGGGTTTATAAAAAACAAGATTAACACAACTAGGAGCATCAATACCCGTATCCATCATATCCACGGAGATCACAATTTGTGGAAGCCTATCTTTTTCCTCATCACAAAATCGTTCAATGAATTCCTGTGCTTTTGGTTCCCCGTGGGTAATTACTTTCACATAGTTATTTCCATACAATTCTTTGTCTAATTCCAAAAAAGTGTCTTTTAAGAACTGGGCATGTTTCTTGTTTTTTGCAAAGAATATTGTTTTTCCCAGTTCGTCTCCTCCGCGTTTTTTGATACCATTTTCTATAACAAATTGTAATGTTTTAATGGCAGTGGGCTTATTAAACAGCCAAGTGTTTAGCTCTGAAGAAGCAATCCATTCATTTCCTGTGGCCGGTTCCCCATCCAAAATTTCTTGTTCGAACTCATCCTTTTCTTCATCTGACAATTCATCATATTTAATACCTTCTCTTAAAAATTTTGTTGGAACTTCCAAGGACCTATAGGGCACCAAATGTTTATTATTTACAGCTTCCTCAAAGGTATAAGCGTCCGTTGGAGATTTATCTGCAAGCCCAAAAATGTGGTAGGTATTCTTATCAATACTATTTTTAGGAGTGGCAGTAAGCCCAAGAAACAGGGCGTCAAAATATTCAAAAATTGCCTGATATTTTTTGTAGATAGACCTGTGGGCTTCGTCAATAATTATCAGGTCAAAATGACCAACACCATAAAAACGCTCTTCATTATTTCTACTACCATCGATCAACCCCATCATTGTTTTATAGGTAGAAAATGCAATTCGCGCATCAGGATTGTCTTTTTCTTCCAATAGGTTTACACTAGAGTGGTCTGGTAAATGCTTTACAAAATTAGATTTCGCTTGTTTTACCAAACTAATTCGATCTGCTAAAAAAAGAATTCGCTTCGCCCAATTACATTCTAATATGACTTTAGAGAATGCTATAGAAGTTCTCGTTTTTCCTGTACCCGTTGCCAAAACCAATAGCGCTCCACGGTTTGTGCCTATTAACTTACCGCTTCTTTTATCCGTACCTGCAAAATGCTCGGCTATACTTTTAATGGCTCGCATTTGGTAGGTGCGGTCTGTAATCAAGGTGTCAATGGGTGCAGTGCGAATATCTTTTCGATGCTCCCTACGAAACATTACTGTCTGTAATTCTGCTTTGGTATAAAAACCATGAACCGGTCTAGACTGTTTGTAGAACTGATCGTCCCAAAGATAGGTTTCGTAGCCATTGCTATAGTACATTACAGGCCGTCTGCCATACATTTTCTCTAGACTATCTGCATATAATTGGGCTTGATTCTCTCCCTTTTGAACACTTTCCAGTGTTCTTTTAGCCTCCACTAATGCCAATGGTAAACCATCATCATCCCATAATACGTAATCTACATAACCGGTTTCTGAGACATTGGTAGATTTTGGCATATATGTGACCTTGTATTCCTTATCATTAACTCCGTTTAGATCCCATCCTGCTTCACGTAGCGAGACATCAATTAGATATTTCCGTGTTTCTGCCTCGTTACGCGGATGTTGTACTTCGTCTTCCACATTAGCTTTAACCTTGTTGGCTTCAATTTGTGCTTGAAGATCTTCTATTTGTTTTCTGAATAGTTCGTTTTCGTTTGCTAATTGTTGCCGTTCTTCTTCTTTGGCATTTAGTTTCTCCTGATACGCATCTAATTCTCTATCTAGCATTTGTTGGAGATTTTTTATCTCCTTGGGTGAAAGAGAACTTCCCCCCTTCTTTGGAATAGATTCAAAATCAAAAATTCCAATTTCTCCTACAGTTTCTTGTGAATACGACTTGATAAACCATTTCCCAAAATAAAATAGTGCTTCTATGGTATTATGGGAGTCAATATCGTTAACCGGTTTATTATGTACAGCTAGATTCCCGGCTTTTTTAATGATGAAAAGATCATTGTACAGTTTGTGATTAAATTGCTCTTTAAATGCTGGCTGTACCAAAAGATTGTGAAGTGATGTGTCGTGTTGCGGCTCTAATTCATCATCATTAATATACATCCAATTGATTGCTTCTTCAAGCGCCATACGACTATATACAAGAGATGTACGTGGGTCTGTAATGATCAGACTTTCAGCCTTCACGGCTCTATCGTGAAACACAGAAAATTCCTTTTTGAGAAATTCAAAATTTGATTTCATTCATCTAAGATACTAATGTGTTCTAAAACTATTCCATTTGGTTTTTAAAATTCCAGCAATTGCAACTTCTAAAAAATAAAGATCATAGTCTTTCTGAACAGGAATTAAAACTACTTTATAGTTTTGAATAATTTGTTTTTTGGGAATTAAATGCGTTTTATTATTTGTTGTTGCCCTAGTGAGTGTAGTGTCATCAAACCTCGCTTTAAGGTATGCTAAAGAGCACTCATTATGCTTCTTACCCCAGCCGTGTTGTCGTAATCTTCTATATACCGTTCTACTAATGCCAATGTACACCGGTATAATTTTACCACTAATTTCTTCTCCAAAAACATACAATCCTTTAAATTCATTCTTAGATTTTGATCTACCAGATATATTGTTTGGTCTATAACCGAGGTCATTAAAAAAATTTACGTTTCTTCTAATTGAAAACTCAGGTTTCGCTCCACAAGTTTTGTGAAGTTCAAAATATAAATCACCTAAAGCCGGGCAATCTGTACGGTTGAGGTTCCTAATAATTAATATTGCCAGATCCCCTGCGGTTTTCAACAACTCGTTCAAATCATTGGGATACGGCTCATTTGCATAATTCATTCTTTATCATTTTTAGCATACAAATGCTTTATTACAAAAATTAGTCATCCCCATTAATTAGTGTGCTTTTTTCGAAACCCATATCACCGAGACGCTGACTAAAGAATGTTACTGTTTGGGTAATACATGCAAAAAAATAACTGGCTCTCAAAATAGTGTCATTCTCATTATCTTTGTCTATATAATCTCTAAGCTCAGGATATGAGTAAGTGTTACCTGTACTCGCGGTTAGTTTAAAACCAGCTTTGAGAAGCCTATTGCTCCACACACCGTTCTTGTTAAACTTTACATTATCTGTATATTTTGTCGGATCTAGGTGAAAATAAAAAGACCTCAAATGTACTTCTACAGTAAGATTATGCTCGGTTAATACATATTGTCCATCAACTATTACACAATCCTTGTAATTAGCAAGCATCAAACCATCCATGACTTTGTAGAAATCCGGCCTTTTACCTCTGACTTCTAACATATTTGAAGTAACACTTCTTATCTCTTTATCGTTTTCTTGCATATAGTCTGTTTTATTAAAATAGCTCTATTGTTATTCCTTTTATTATCTCACTAGATAATGAGTGTATCTAAAAATTTGAATTTGATTGTTAGAAAATATATTTCTAATCTTACCATTGTTAACCAGTAGATTAATAATATCCTGATGTGGTAATTTATGTTTATTTCCTAAACCAAAATTAATTAACCATATTATCACATTTCCAAATTCTTGAAATACTTGAAAACTCATGTCGCCTCGTGACCCGTGATGCGGTACTTGACATATATCTACATTGTCAAAATATTTATTATTTGTCCATTTTTGTCTTAATTCCGTGAGAGTTGCAGCATCTAAACAAATATCCGCGCTTAGTAAGGTGCCAGTTCCACTATTTATTCGTCGTCTTATAAACCTAGGTAATGGCCATCTAATATAGCTACTAACAAACCGTTCGGGGGCCAAAGCTCCATGATAAACTACCAAGCTAGTCTGGTTGATTAATTGCTTTACCCCAAAATGATTTTCATAAATGGTTTTAAAAGATTTTTCAAATGTTTTAGGATGAGCAAGTATGTGATTAGCTATATTATCTTGAGTTGCATTTGTTGTGATTAAGGCTTCAATATCTTTTTTAAAAGCAGCTATAGCAACTGTACTTCTTGGTTTATTAAAAAATTTAAACTCCCAAAATGTATTTATTTTTAATTTTCCAGCATCAAAATAATGTTCAACATTAGAATTGGTTTCTTCCTGCTCCTTATTTGGCTCTAAACCATTAATTAATTTAAACCGAAAATCTTTGGATGAAGGGTCATCGTCTTTTTCAGGATTATCATCTTCAGCAGAGGTTGTAGAGTCGCTATCAGGGTGAATAAAAATGATACTATCTACTCTAAATTCCTTGAGGAATGCTGTTGGATTACTAAAAAAAAGCAGCAAGTTGGGATCTGGATTTCCATCATCATCAAGATAATTGCCGGAATTAACATAATCAGTATAAGCTAGTAATAATTCATCCGGATTTAAATATGGAAGTATAGCATATTTTGCCCCGTTAGTAGCCTTTAATAAATCTGCAATTTTATTAGTGTGATCTGCGTGTAAATGAGAAATGAAGAAAATGTCTAATTTATCATTAGATTCTTTATCGAGCTCAAGCTCATTGGTAAAATCGTTTATTTCATGATTTATATATTGCCTAGAAGAGTCCGTTCCACAATCATATACAATAGAAAATTGATTTCCACTTAAATGCGTAAAAATCCCAGAATAAAATAATCCTTGCCCTATAGGATGGAATTTAAAGTCTAAATGCATCATACGATTTCTATGAAATAATTTCTTTACTTTATGTTGTATGCTTTTCATACCAACTCCCCCTTAAAAGCTTTCTGCAACAAACAATTAAACAAATCTTCACTCTCTTGTAACTCTTGTTTTGCCAGCGCTTTTTGTTGCTCGATCAAGGATATTTTTTCTGCGAATTGGTTTTGTAGCTTTACTGGAACATCAATAATATCATATTCTTTTATTGATTTTTGCGTAATCATTGGTTGAGCCGATCCACTATTTAAATCCACGACCTCCTTTTTTAGATTCTCAGTCATCATTAAATGCAAAAGAAAGAAGGGATTGTTTTTTCCAACAGCTCTTAATATGAGAACTACCGGATTGATTGTTGCTTCCCCAATATCAAAATTTACTATTCCTATTTTGCCTATAGTATTACCTCGCTGGACAAAAATCAAATCATTCCTTTCTATAAATATCTCAGGTGATTCTAGATACTTCTCTCTTGTAATATGCACAGATTTGGCCGTATTCACATTTCCGAACTTATCAATATGAGTAGCTCCCAAAACAATTGGCCCTTCATCTCTTAAATCTGTTTTTTTATAGCCCTTCCAACCAACTCTTCCTTTAACATCATAAAAGTTTAAACCCTTTCTTTTACTCCACCCTTTTTGGTTTATCACGGGATCCCCAAACATCTCTAAAAAAATTGACTGCGCCAGTAAATCATATTCTGTGAGCAATTGTGCTGTTTTATCGCGTAAGGCAGCTGCATCGTCTAGTATGGCAGCGATGCGTTGTTGGGTTTTTAAGGGTGGGAGGGGGATTTTAATTTTGTTTAACCTTCCTTTATTGAGCTTACCTCTTGTTGAACCTGTAATATGTGGATTCAAATCTGCATAATTCAGATAATAGGATAAGTATTCAAGATGTAAATTTTCTCTTGCCGTAAGAACATGAGCATGATTATTAACCCAGCATTTTTGATTCATTATAAATGAACATTGTTCCATCAATCCCCAAGAACCACCATCTTCAGCAACACAAAGAATTTTTTCGTCAAAAATGTATTCATCTATGAAACCTAATATGTTATTTGCACCGACATATGGATAAACAGGATTAGACTCTTTAAGTTTTCTTTGTTGCGAATTGAGAGGAATTCTCTTTGAGTCTAGATTATTTGTAACCTCTTCAATGCTTACCATTGGATAATAACTCATATAGATGAATTTAAACTAGATAATAAAACTCCTCGTTCTTTGGTAAGCTTATTTATTCTATTAATAATTTCTAAGGGAGCATCATAGTCAACTTCTTCATAGATAATCTCTTTATAACGATTAATAGAAAGATCCCAATCATTCTCTTTAATCTCTTTAAAAGGCACTAAAAAAGATTGAGAGGTCCGGTCTGCATAATTATGGGTACAAGTACCCTCTAAAAATTTGTCAAACCCCAAGTTTTTAGGCGTATCTTTTACATGTAAAAGTTGCCCATCCATATCATGCATTTTACCCCAATAGTCGCTTTTTAAATACCGGTATTGATCTAGCACTTGAGGTAGGTTAAAGTTATCGTGAGATTCAGCCAGTTCAGCTAGTTTCTCAGGCGTTAAATCTTCTGCAAAAGCAAATTGGTTAAAAATGGTTTCCTCGACCAATAAATTACGTTTGTCATCCAACGATTTACCATCTGCCAGCATATCATAAAACCAAACTTGATCTGTACCACCAGAGCCGGTTTTTGTGAAAATTATAATGGCTGTACTCACACCCGAGTAAGGCTTAAATACACCACTAGGCAGCGAGATAACGGCTTCCAATTTATTGTTCGCTATAATCTCTTCACGCACACTCTTATGTGCCTTTCCGCTGCCAAATAACACCCCATCTGGAACAATGACCGCTGCACGTCCCCCTTTTTTAAGTTGGCGTAACATTAAAGCTAAAAACAGTAGTTCGGTTTTTGTTGTGTTGGTCACATTTTTAAGCCCAGGGGAAATACTCTCTTTATCTATGGTTCCCTTAAAGGGTGGGTTCGCCAACACCAAGGTATAGGCATCGCTTATGGTGTTATCTTTACTAACGGCATCAACATCTATAATATTCGGTTCTTCTACGCCATGCAGATACAGGTTCATAGAAGCAATGCGAAGCATAGTAGCATCAAACTCACTCCCATTGAACATGGTTTTATTAATATGGTCTTTGTGTTTGTCTAATGCTGTTACTTCATTATGCTTGTCTATGTATTCTTTTGCTGCAACCAAAAATCCGGCGGTACCAGCAGATGGGTCACTAATCGCGTCTTCTAAGGTAGGTTGCATTAATTCCACCATCAACTTAATAATATGGCGAGGGGTTCGAAACTGTCCTGCGGTTCCCTGTCCTTCGAGCTTAGACAATAGATATTCATAAATATCTCCTTTTGTATCCTGGTTAGACATATCTACGCGTTCCAGTTTTTCTATGACCTGATCAAGTACTGCCGGTTTGGAGATTCCAAATGTTGCCCCCTTCATATAGGTGCTAAAAAGGCTTTTTTCTTTTCCTAAGGAGCGAATAAAAGGAAAGATACCATCAACTGTGTTACTAAAGATAGCGTGGCGTTCATTTACATCCATTTCCTTTAAATTCTTCCATCTAAAGTCTTGCTGTTCTTCGCTAAATATAGGAGCAAACTCTTTATTAAGTCTTTTAGACATTCGCTCATTGCGCGTTTCTGTCTCATCCAGATCTTTAATAAAAATGAGATAGGTTAGCTGCTCAACAATGGTTATGGTATTAGAGATTCCACCGGTCCAGAAGGTATTCCAGATGGCATCTATTTGTGATTTTATTTCTCCTGTGATCATATAATGGTAGTTATGCTATAAGTAATTAATAAAGATATTGGTTCTGTATTGATTGTAGCTACGGTATCCCGTATTGGAAGTTAATGATTAAAAATACTTTCTAGTAATATACTTTTTAAGGTCACCTCCCAGCTTTTCCGTTATTTCCTGCCAAGTTAAAAAATTGAATCTAGACGAGAGGTCTTTATCTTTTATTGCCATTTTAACCTGGTAAAAACTTCTAATTAAATCAGTTCTTGTTTCATCTACGATGAGAAAAAAGTTGAACCCATATTGATTGGCTGTTAATAGGTTTCTTATAAGTTGATAATGTAAAATCTTATCTTCTTTTATTAGCGTTTCAAAATCTAACAATTCTTCTACATTAGCGTAAGCCAAAACAAAATGAATGTCTTTAGCTGAAAAATCTTTTTCTGTAAGTTTAGCTTCGAAAATGGTGCTGCCAATTTTCATGTCAATTTCTGTTTTCGTCCTTTCATTTTCAAAAATGGGATTCCAACCAAATTCTATATTATCGTCTTTATTAATCCCTAAAAGGTCTCTTATCCCTTTTATTTTAAGGATATTAGGATTCGAAAAAATATTCATTAAAAGCGCATCAGAACTATTTGAAGATTGCATCTCTTTATAACCTTTAGCTTTAGGGTGAGATTTATCCAAACGTTTTTTAAAATCTGGCTTGGCATTAATATTCGCATAGGTTTCGGGATCAAAATTCAAACTTATGGATGGAAAAAGTATACCTGTTTTTCTCTCTTCTCCTTTTTCGTGAATGCTTTTACAAATTTCAATAGCATTTTGCTTCAATCTATTTTTTAATCGTTTAGTATAGCTCATCGTATTAATTTTAATTATCGTTGAGTTCTTCAAATTTCTTGGTCATTGTTGGATTATTATATGTCAGTTTTTTAATGGTAAGATCTTCCGCTTTATCATTTGCCAAGCGAAGATTTCTTTCTGAAGAAGTCAATGCATCTTTAATTTTATTGAGGTGGCTAATACTTTTGTCGATCTCCTTTATTGCATTTCCAAACTGTCTGCTCGCAAGTTCATAATTACGTGCAAAGCCCGTTTTGAAAGTCTGAATCTTTTCTTCAAAATTAGTGATGTCAATATTCTGATTTCTAATGATATTTAATTCGGCCTTGTACTCCAGAGACTTCATTCCTGCATTTCTTAACAATGTAATCATGGGAATAAAAAACTGCGGCCGGATAACGTACATTTTTGGATATTTATAAGACACGTCTACAATACCGGTATTATAAAAATCATTGTCTGCTTCCAATAACGTAACTAAAACTGCATATTCGCAACCTTTATCCTTTCTGTCTTTATCTAGTTTGGCAAAAAAATCTTCATTTTTCTTCTTCGTAGCCGTTTGGTCATTTTCGTTCTTCATTTCGAACATGATAGAAACTATTTCGTTACCGGCCTGATCCATGTCCTTAAAAATATAATCACCCTTTGTACCACCCGACGCATCATTATCCTTCTCAAAGTAAGCGTTCTGAAAAGCAGTTGCCCTCAATTTATTAAATTCCGTTTCACAATGTTGCTCAAGGGTTTCACCCAACATCTTAGTGGACAGCTTCTGCTTATAATCTTTTAAACGCTCAATTTCTTCGTCCTTTAATTTCAAGTCTTTGGCAACATGGTCTAACTCTCTTCTAAAATCCTCTTTTAATGATTTTTCGAGGTTCTCTTTTTCAGCCTCTTTGAGTTTTACATCATTAACAAGTTGATTCTTTTGTTTTTCAAGCTCACTAATAGCATTAGCAAGTTCTAATTGCTTTTGAGATTCAGCATTTTCTAATTTGGATTGCAACGCCCTGATTTCGTCTTGTTTTATTGAAAGTTCATCGACTAACTCTGATTTACTTTTTAGTTTTAAAGCATCTATTTCTTTTTCCTTCTCTGAAAGTTGCTTTTGAAACCTATTGTTTAATTCCGATTCTTTCAATTGTAAGGCAGTTTGTTTTTCCTTTTCAGCCATGGCTAAACGGTTGTTCAAGTCGGACTGAAATTCTTTGTCACGCACCTGTTTTACAATATTGTCATATATAGCATCATCTACTTTAAAAACTTCTTTACATTCTGGACATTTTACGGTTGTATTGCTGCTCATAGCGTTCTCTTTTTATATTATGTTATAAATGTATGGTAGAAGTGTGCAGGGTAATTGCGCAGTTATAGCCTTTTTATATTTTGAGCTTGCGTTGATTTCTTGACGATAAATTCAATTTTGTCGTTAACTTTTAGGCCATGACGAGTTACATCGCCTTTGTATATACTTATACTTTGAGTCCCATTATTAATTGAGACAGAGGCCCACCCGTTACTTGCAATTTTTTCGATTTCAGATATTTCAATTTTATTTCCATCTCTATCATATTCAATATCTTGCCAGTATGATTTGTTGGTTGCGACATCGCTGTTTGACTTAACATAACCCTCGAACCAAATCAAAACGTCCATTAACTGAAATGCTAAAGAGTATAACAAATAAGGTGTATTTACTTCTTTACGATATGCTTGTATGTGAATATTTTGGGTCACATCCACAATAGAAGTGTGAGAAGCTGCTCCGGTGGTATGAATAATACTTTTCACGTTGTTTGCGATTATTTTAGGAAAATGTGTCACTGAACAATTCACTTTTAAGTGCATCGTATCATATCCAGAAAGAAATAAACAAGATTCTGTTAGATTCACCTTGTCGCCTCCCATTTGCACGCAATTATCATGTAAAATACCAACGGCATTAGCCCTTCTAAATAAAGTCTCAAGGATTTTTCTCAAAGGTGTAAAATATAAATTGTCTGCAAACCCAATATCTAAGCCCTTTATACCTTTTAAAATAGACATGAAAGTGTCTCTAGCCTCGTCTGGATAGTTTTCTAAAATTTCAAAGAGTAGATGATTCTCATGTTTAATTTGAAGATCAATTTGCGAATCTGCTTCAGTCTTTATTCTTTCTAAAAGCTCTTTCACATCATCCGGATTCTTTTTGTTATAACATCTTATTTGAAACGCTTCAAGAATAGGATTAGTAACTTCCGTGAAATGTGTTTGACCTGACAATACGAAATAAGGAAATGCTTTCTTATTGATCAGTTCATTTATCTTTTTTAGAGCCGAGCCCAAACCCGCTGGATTGGGGGTTTCTGAATTTTCATCCTCGAAGAATAGCGCATCTAATAAAATGACATCGTAGTAATTAATATTTGACTCTAAAGCATTAAACCCTTCTTTAAAGGAACCATAGCCTTCAAGTAATATTCCTTTTTGTTCCGCCTGTAAGATAAATGGAAGTAGTGCTTCGTCATTGTGTTCATCATCAATCCAAAGTATTTTATAAGTCTTGTTCTTGGTCATAATAGTGGAATTACAAAAGAAATTGTAGTAGTGTATTCTGAGTCTATTTTATTACTATTAATGTTTAGAGCATTTTTTCCTTCATTGTGAGTTTTGAGAATTTCATTCACTTCATAGCCTCCTAATCCTCTGTTTCTTTTTTTACCAGCTGCAAAATTTTTGCGAACATAATCTTTAAGAGTAAAGTCTTTAGGAAAAGAGGATCCGGTATTTGACACTTTTACCTCTATGTAAGATCTTTTACCATCAATATTATAGTTAAGGAAAGAGGCTTCCTTTTCATTGCTGCTAAATGGCAATATCTCAATATTTATTTTATTGACTTCGTCATTGTTTACAAATGCATGAGTTTTAGCATTATCTATTAGGTTAATTAAAACAATTCTAAGCTTTTGAGGATTACCTTTAACTAGCACTTGGTTATTCATTTGCTCTTTGATATCATGATGAATGTCAAGATGAAGACTAATTTTATTGTTGAGGCTCTTTTTTTCATTCTTAATAAATTCTGAAAGGAATTTAAGAAAATGTAATTCTGTAAGTTCGAAGTTTGAAACGCTCACGAGAGAGGTGTTTTCGTCTGCTAATTCTTGGATATACTTTACGTTTTTTGAGATAGAATCAAAGGCATCAGATAGAGTGAATTGTTTACTATAACTTATTAAATGATTTTTCCAGTTCGGATCTAACTTGTACAACGCATTTTGAATTATTTCCAAGGAGGATCCGATGCTTAATAAGGGTTTACCTAAAATATGGCTCAAGGATGTTGAGCTTTCAGTTTCTTCTTTTTTATAACCGCTTAATAAGTCTTCTTTATCAATTTTAAGTTTTCTTAGTTTCGTTGAAAGTTCAATAATGCCACTAACTTTCGCACGTTGCTCTTGCATTGATGGCAATTTAAAAATAATCTTTTCCAAATCTTTTTTTCTTAACATAGGCTGAACAGATCCAACTCTATAACTAAGAACCTGTTCTTGTACGTAATCTGCAGAAAATTCATTTATCAAAAATGTAGGGTCAACTATATCCTCGTTAAACTTTAACGCAACAACGGCTAGAGATATAACTATTGGCTCCCCAGTATATTTAAAGAATGTTGGCTTTAAAGTATTCCATCGCGTTGCTATTAATAGGCAAGACTCTTCAATGATCCTAAATGTTCCCCTTTTTATGACTTTACTTTCTAGTTCATCGCTTGTTAAGGTGCTATCAAATACATCATCTTTCAAGTCACGTATCTGAACTTGTTTCATACTTTTATGACCTGGCGCTTTTGGTCCCTTAATTATACTAGAAAAAGACAACAACTCGACCCCAATTATTTTTTGCAGAAAGTATCTTCCAACAGAAAGATCAAAATCATTTTCTCGGATAGTTTTTGTATCTATATATCGTATAAACTGATTTTCGGAATCATCTTTAAGTAACTCTAAAAGCTCTATATATTTTAAAGTCCTGCTTCTTATTCCATCTTTATTATAAAAACTAGAGGCATCAACAAACTTCACATATCCCGGTCTGGTAGCTATCTTTTTTAACACTACTATACAAACAGGAATACTTGTATTTGAGAATAACCCCGAAGGCAATGTGATTACGGAATCAATTAAGTCATTTTCTATTAGTCCTTTTTTAAATTTGGCTACACGCCCTCCATTAAAAAGAAAAGATAATGGCAAAACTACTATCAGTTTCCCATTATTTTTTAGTGAGTGAATTCCTCTATCTATTAAAAAAGTTTCAACGTTTTTATAATCTTCACCTGTTAAATGTGAACGATAATTTTTACGGATACGAAATCCAAATGGTGGTGTAGCAACAATTAAATCAAAGTTCTTGTGTTCAAACCAGTTTTCTATGGAATTTTGTAAATAATACCAAGGAGCAAAATTTCCATTATGCGCTTTCAACCTTAATTGCCCAATAGCCCAGGTAGATTCATTTATTTCTTGTGCGTAATATTCTTGATTTTTGCACAAATTTGTACCAAAAGATGCTAGACCAGCAAAAGGATTATAAATTTTAGCCTCGTCCTGCAAGTCAGCGAAATTCATAATTAATTGGCTAATCTCCTGTGGCTGAATCGAATCTGATGAACGCTTACCTTGATAGTCAAAGATTGATTTTAAAAGAGCTTCAAATATTTCTAAAAAATTACTTTCTAAAAAATTTGAATCAAAATCGTTTATTTCAATAATCAAATGTTTTAAAAGCTTTTCCGGTATTCTATTCAACTTTACCTTTAAAATATCAAATATTAATAAATATTCCACATGCCGATTTTCTCTACACCAGAATTCGAATTCAATTCCGAGCATTTGTGCATTATCACAGTCATGGAGCTCAAGTTCATAACCATCTTTTTTAATTGATATTAGAAATAATAACAACTGAAAATCTTCTGGATTTACTGCTCCTCGCAATATCTCAAATACGCTATCAACAAATACATCCGTTTTGCTCGTCATTTTGGACTCATTTACCATTTACTACTATTTCTAATATCAATTAATCAACTACGTACTAGACTATTTTTTTGTAGCCTTAATAACCCCATAAGCAATCACACAAATTCCACCACCAATTATCGCCGGTGTGGCAACTGCTACACCCGCTGCCGCTGCAACTGCGCCACCTGCTGTTGCACCTGCGGTAATAACTGGCCCCAACGATGAAATAATTTTGTCTATTCCCATAACTAAAAAAACTTAAACTTGCCTACTCAATTCAATATCTGGTCTTTCGGCTTACACCAGAGAACTAATCTATTTAATTCTGATGCAAAACTGCCACATTATTATGCAGAGTAAATGCGCAGTTAATTGTTATACTTATCTAATAAATTTGAAATGTGCTCGGTAATTATACTTCTAAGACCTAATGGCTCTATAACTTCCACGTCCTGACCATAACTTAATATTTGTTGGATTAATTCTAAATTAACAATAGAATTGAAAAATACTTGACCCCTTTTTTCTTCCTCAATAAATTCTTCCGCATCTGGATGGAATGGTTTGGATAGAAAATGTCCGATTCGAGAATCTGAAAATTTTAAGACAATGTATTCTTTTCTCCCTGGCTCCTTAGGATAGGTTTCGCTGCTCGTCCTAACCCCAACCATACTTCTAAAGAAAGAATCCCAATTCATCAAAGAACAAACCGCTACTTTATCATTATTTACATTGTGACTTAAAAACCTATCATCTAAAGGAATACTCCAAGGATAAATTTTAGAGGTTTCATTGAATCCAAAAACAAACCATCGTCTATTGTATTGTTTTAATACCTGTGGATGAAAATTAAAACTATAAATTTTATCCGATGAATAGTTTTTATACTCTACTTTAAGCACTTGATTTTTATCAATGGCGTGATATAATGGCTTTATTAAATTAATCCCTTTATATTCTTCATTATGATCATAATACAAAAGTTTTGATGTGTTCTCCTCTTCTTGAAATTTTATTAACGCCTCTGATAATTTCTCATATTTTGGATGATCATCAAAACGTGCTAACAACTTAACAGTAGCGTCAACTAGGTATTGTTCATATTCTAAGAGCGGTCTTTTTGCAATGGAAAAGTTTGTATCAGAATATGTATAGGTTCGTATATTTGGAGGTAAAGGCGCATTAAAACCTTTTTTGGAACGAAATAATCTAAGATCTGCGTCAAGCTGTCTTAATTGTATAGTTTCTCCATCATATTCTCGCTCTAGTCTATTGTTAACATATGTAAGTAGCTGATCCTTTCTCAAAGCTAACTTTCTAAAACAGAAGTCTAAAATATTATATCGAAAGTGTGCGTGTTTGCTATTTGCCATGCATGATAGAATTGTTTGAATTTAAATTTAATTCTTAGTTGACGAATTAAGAAGTCAATCGTCAAATTTTTGTCATTTAGACCAAAACATTGTTGCTCATTTGTTACCAATAAAAACAAAACCCCTGTCAATCAATAGATTAACAGGGGTTTGAAGTACCTTGGGTGGGAATCGAACCCACACGACCGAAGTCACTGGATTTTGAATCCAGCGCGTCTACCAATTCCGCCACCAAGGCTAAACGGGAGGCAAAAATAATAAATTCTGTTGATTCTCAACTTATTTTTCTTCAAAATTGGCGAACTAGTGCCTTTTGGTGACAAATTGTTAATTACTATTTTAGGAAGCATCATAGTATTCTTTATTTTTGTGTTTCCATTTAAACATGCATCCATGTCTACCGTTACTCCACAATCCAAAATTTTTGCCTGTAAACAATCGAAAGCCCTTGCCGAACAAATCGCAAAAGCGTACGGACAAGAATTGGGGAATGTCATAACATCCACTTATAGCGACGGGGAGTTTCAACCCTCTTTTGAAGAATCGGTTCGCGGGAGTCGGGTATTCATTATAGGGTCTACTCATCCCAATAGCGATCACTTAATGGAGATGCTATTGATGCTAGATGCAGCAAAACGTGCTTCCGCCAGACATATAACAGCGGTATTGCCTTATTTTGGATGGGCCAGACAAGATCGAAAAGATAAACCCAGAGTACCGATTGCCGCAAAATTAGTAGCCAAAATGTTGGAGACCGCGGGAGCCACGCGAATCATCACAATGGATTTGCATGCAGACCAGATTCAAGGATTTTTTGAAAAACCGGTAGACCACTTGTTTGCTTCTACCATTTTCTTACCCTACTTGAAAAGCTTAAAGCTAGACAATCTTACCATTGCCTCTCCTGATATGGGCGGTTCAAAAAGAGCCTATGCATATTCCAAGGCGTTGGAAAGCGATGTGGTAATCTGTTACAAGCAGCGTGAAAAGGCAAACGTCATTTCCCACATGGAACTCATCGGTAATGTGGAAGGAAAGAATGTCGTCCTCGTGGATGACATGGTAGACACGGCCGGAACATTGACAAAAGCAGCAGACCTAATGATGGAACGCGGTGCATTGAGTGTGCGCGCTATCTGTACCCATCCCATCCTATCAGGAAATGCCTTTGAAAAACTCGAGAATTCTAAATTGGAAGAACTCATCGTAACCGATTCCATTCCACAGACCAAAGATCACCCCAAACTTCGTGTTTTAAGTTGCGCCGAACTTTTTGCGGACGTTATGCTTCGTGTAAACGAAAATAAAAGCATCAGCTCTAAATTCTTGATGTAGTTTTTGTAGTTGGTAGACAGTAGTTGTTAGGACGCTTCACTGGTAGAAAATACGTTTTGCGTTAGGGATTAAGCGGCATGCTCGAGCTCTTTAGCGGTACCTGAGACCTTTCGACTGCACTCAAGGTAATAGCGCTAAAAGCGAGTAGCGAAAGCCCGACCGCGCTGCAAGCGTGGGAACGCCAAAAAAACAATAATACAGTTGATGTACGGAGTCAAAACCATACTTATTAAATCGAAGCTTTTTCAGAAATAATGACATCTAAGTGAAAGTGCGTTTCTCGAAGAGAAAATGAGCATGCAACGCAAGATGTCATGGTTTTACTTTAGGTAAAAATTTCCTCAAAAGCTTCTTGAATTTTTGGTTCATTTTGTTTCAAGACAAAATGAATGTAAAAAATGCGTTAGGGATTAAGCGGCATGCTCGAGCTCTTTAGCGATGCCTGAGACCTTTCGACTGCGCTCAAGGTGACAGCGCTAAAAGCGAGTAGCGAAAGCCCGACCGTGCTGCAAGCGTGGGAACGCCCAAAGAGACTTAGGACAATAGACATGAGATATGAGATATGAGACATGAGATATGAGATATGAGAAGTTAGGTATTAGAAAATAGGCTAAAGCTACTTCCAAGACATAATACACGACTCACCACTCATCCAACTCCAAGCCCTGAGCTTCCAACTTCCAACGTCTTACCTAAACTCGACTCGTCACCGCTCACTGCTCATTGTTCACCAAATTCTTTTCTTTACCCTTTTTCTTTGTTCTATTTCCTGAAAACGTTACATTTGCACCCCTCAAAACGAGGAAATTAAATTCATTATTAAAAAACACAAATGAAATCAATTACAATTAACGGATCTAAAAGAGAAAGCGTGGGTAAGGTTGCGACCAGAACCCTACGTAATGCTGGAAAGGTTCCTTGCGTAGTATACGGAGGGGATGAGCCTATTCACTTTTCAGCAGATGAACTGGCCTTCAACAAACTCGTGTACACACCAGACGTGCATACAGTTGTAGTTGAATTAGGCGATGGGAAGAAAGTGCAATGTATCTTACAGGACATTCAATTTCACCCAGTAACCGATAGAATACTTCATATCGATTTCTTCCAAATCTTTGACGATAAGGAAGTAATGATGGAAATTCCAGTACGTATTACCGGAAACTCCCGTGGGGTACGAAACGGTGGAGTACTACGTGTGGTAAACCGTAGACTTCGCGTAAAAGCAATTCCTGAGAATCTTCCTGATTTTATTGAAGTAGACATTACTGAAATGAAAATTGGAGACATTAGAACGGTTGCTTCTGTACTGAATGATGATTATAAAATCATGCATGAAGAAAACAGAACCATCTGCCAGGTTAGAACTTCACGTACGGCTATCGTAGACGTAGTAGATGAAGACGAAGATGAAGAAGGCGTAGCAGGTGAAGAAGGAGAGGTTACTGAAGGAGCTGAAGGAGCAACTGAAGAAACCGCTGCTGCACAAGAATAGACTTCAAAACATAAAGTTTCATAAAAGCATCCTGTACTTCGGGATGCTTTTTTTATTTTTACTGAAGTTTATACCGAACCATGTTTGCATTCCTTCGGAAGTTATTCAACCCCACAAAAACTGATGCTCCGCTGCTAGACGCGGAAGAGCCTATGAAAAAATTCTTGATTGCCGGTCTCGGAAATATCGGCCCGAAATACCACAATACCCGTCACAATATCGGCTTTAAAATGCTGGATCACCTTGCCGCTGAAAATGAGTTGACTTGGGAAACTGCAAAGTTGGGAGACATTAGCGTGCACAAGAAAAAAGGGCGGAGTTTTTTATTACTGAAACCAAGCACCTATATGAACCTTTCAGGAAAGGCCGTGCAGTATTGGCTGGACAAGGAAAAGATTCCGTTGGAAAATTTGTTGGTGGTCACAGACGATCTCAACCTACCGTTTGGAAGCATTCGATTAAAAACCAAAGGGAGTGATGGGGGCCATAATGGATTGAAAGACATACAGCATACCCTTCAAACCACAAAGTACGCACGCTTCCGGTTTGGAATAAGCGACGAATTCAGCAAGGGACGACAAGTAGATTATGTCTTGGGCGAATGGACGCCAGAAGAAGAAGCCAAACTACCCGAGCGGCTCGAAAAAGGCGCAAAACTTATTGAATCCTTTGGTTTGGCAGGTGTCAATATTACCATGAACACCTTTAATGGCACCTAAGATGCAAGAACACCGTCCAGCTTCGGCATATCAAAACGACACCGGTTCAGTGATCACCATTGGCACCTTTGACGGGGTACATATTGGGCACGCTACCATTTTGAATCGGGTGGTCGCCACTGCAGAAAAGGAAGGGCTGGATTCGGTATTGCTCACCTTTTTTCCGCACCCTAGAATGGTGCTTCAGAAAGATTCGAACATCAAACTGCTGAACACCTTGGCCGAGAAAAGAGACCTGGTAGCTGCTACCGGAATAGATCATTTGGTCATTCATCCGTTTACACGCCAATTTTCCAGAATGACCGCCGTAGAATATGTACGAGACCTGTTGGTAAATCGCCTACACGCCAAAAAAATCATTATTGGCTATGACCATAGGTTTGGGAGAAACAGAACGGCCAATATTACCGACCTAAAAGAAATGGGTGAAACCTATGGGTTTGACGTAGAAGAAATTAGCGTTCAAGAATTAGATGATGTGGCGGTGAGTTCCACAAAAATCAGAGCGGCGCTAAAAGAAGGCGATGTAGCCACCGCAAACAATTATTTGGGCTATGCCTATATGATTACAGGAACCGTGGTGAAAGGCAAAGGAATCGGTAAAACCTGGAATTACCCTACCGCGAACCTGCAACCCTCAGAATCATATAAACTCATTCCTATGAATGGGGTGTATATTACACGTGCCCAAATTGGAGACAAAACTGCCTTCGGAATAACGAGTATTGGCACCAATCCTACCGTCGGCGGAAAATCACGTACCATTGAAACCTATTTTTTAGATCTTGATATCGATTTGTATGATCAAGAACTACAACTTGAATTCTTGGAATTTATACGTCCCGAAGCTACTTTCGAATCGGTTGAGGCATTAAAAAAAGCCATACGCCAAGACGAAGCCATAGCCAGAAAACACATTGCCGAACATGGATAAGTTTTTATTCAAACATATCGACAACACCGGGCTTGTTCAATGGTGTGTGGCCTTTGGTGCCATCGCCACATACAATCCATAGGGTTCATAACAAGTATCACTATTCAAGAAAATAACAACACATCGGCCTATCGAAAATGTATCGTAGAATTTGAAGTGATGACAACGTGAAATTTTAGGCTGTCTGAGCAAGATGCACACTAAATTGTTTAAATATAGTTATTGCGAGTTCCTAAAATTTAGGTGTCAAACTATAAATTCAGGTACATTTTCGTATGCCTAGCATTTTTTGTTTCTTTTTTCTGCTTCCGACGAGTGACGAAGGAACGAGAGGAAAGCACATGAAAAAATGAAAAAATGTAACTAGCTTTACAGTGTGAATAAATTCCTTTTCAAACATATAGATAATACCGGCTTGGTACTATGGCGCGTTGTGTTTGGCGCTTTAATCGCCATTGAAGGGTTTGGCGCTGTAGCCACCGGTTGGGTACGCCGTACCTTGGTGGAACCCGATTTTACCTTCAATTTTATCGGATTTGATTTTTTACAACCTCTACCCGGCGATGGGATGTACTATTATTTCATCTTGATGGGGATATTCGGTTTGTTGGTGATGGTAGGGTTTAAATACCGATTCAGTATGGCCTGCTATGCGCTTATGTGGACTTGTGTCTATCTCATGCAGAAATCGTCGTACAACAACCATTATTATCTCATGATGCTATTGTGCTGGCTCATGGTGTTTTTACCTGCCCATCGCTGGTTTTCGGTAGATGCTTGGCGAAATCCAATAGTAAAAATGCCTTCTGCGCCTCGTTGGGCGTATCTAGTGGTTATTTTTCAGGTATGGATTGTGTACACCTATGCATCGGTGGCAAAGTGGTACCCAGATTGGCTGGACACGACCGTGGCCGAACTCTTTATGCGCGGCAAGAGTGATTATTGGCTCATCGGGCCCATGCTACAATTAGAATGGGCACATTGGTGCATAGCGTATGTGGGCATTTTATTCGACTTGCTCATTATACCATTATTGCTTTATAAACGTACTCGCCTCATTGGTTTTCTAATTTCTATCTTTTTCCACCTGTTTAACTCGTTCGTGTTTCAGATAGGAATTTTTCCCTACATGAGTATTGCATTCGCACTGTTCTTTTTCTCTTCGGAAACATTACAAAAACGATTCCTTCCGAAGAAAACACGCTATACCAAAGGTGAAGTTATAGTCCCAAAATACAAACCGCTTCTTTTAGGGGTGTTTACCATTTACTTTATATTTCAAATAAGCCTCCCACTTCGCCATTGGGCATTTACAGACGATGTGCTATGGACCGAAGAGGGACACCGCCTAAGCTGGCGTATGATGTTGCGTAGCAAGGGGTCACGGTTAATTGCCTATACCCAAGAAGAAGGTAGCCCAGAGAAAAAACCTTATGCGTATCGTAAATTACTCAGCCCGAAACAACAACGCGCTGCGAAGGCCAAGCCAGATATGTTGTGGCGACTAGCAAGAGAAATCAAAAAAGCCGAAGCCAAAGAAGGGCGTGATGTAAAAGTGTACATGGATGTGAAACTGAAAATTAACGGCGGCCCCTACCACCAATTTATCAAACCCGATGTGGCTATTTCGGAAGAACCCTGGCACCCCTTTAAACACAATACGTGGCTGGAGGGAAGTCCGCCAGATTACCACTCCAAACCCAATAAAAAAGAAGCCGAGTAATCACGCTACAAAATGTACAATTTCGCTAACTTTGCAGCTTCAAAACAGCTCAGCAAATGTTACAAGTACACGAAATACGCGCCCATAAAGATGCTTATATCAATGCCCTAAAAAAACGTGGCTTGGATGCTTCAGCAGACATTGAAGCGGTGTTAAGTGCAGACGAGACTCGCCGTGCAACGCAGGCCAAACTTGATGAAACCCTAGCGCAAAGCAATACATTTTCTAAGGAAATCGGTAAATTGTTCCAAAGCGGAGAGCAGCAAAAAGCAAATTTGCTGAAAGAGAAAACAACGCAGTTAAAAGAGGCTTCAAAACAACTACAAGAAGAACTGAATACTGCAGTTGAAACGTTAGACAATTTACTATTCGCCTTACCGAACATCCCACACGAATCGGTACCTGCAGGTACCGACGAAAATGATAATGAAACTGTTTTTTCAGAAGGAGATATTCCAACCCTGAATACCGAAGCCCTTCCCCATTGGGAATTGGCCAAAAAATACGACCTCATCGACTTTGAATTGGGTGTAAAAGTAACTGGAGCTGGATTTCCGGTCTACAAAGGCAAAGGTGCGCGATTGCAACGAGCATTGATTAGTTATTTCCTCGATAAAAATACAGAAGCAGGCTACACCGAATACCAAGTACCGCATTTGGTAAACGAAACATCTGCGAGAGGGACCGGGCAATTACCCGACAAAGAAGGCCAGATGTACCATGTAACTGGTGACGATTTGTACCTCATCCCTACAGCAGAAGTGCCGGTCACCAATTTGTTTCGGGGCGATTTGCTACCCCATACCGAACTGCCTATAACTTGTACGGGCTATACCCCTTGTTTTAGGCGTGAAGCTGGAAGTTATGGCGCACACGTTAGAGGGTTAAACCGTCTGCACCAATTTGACAAAGTTGAAATCGTTCGCATCGAACATCCAGACAACAGCTACAATGCGCTCGATGGTATGGTAGAACATGTAAAATCGATCTTGCGGGATTTGAAATTACCCTATCGTATTTTACGACTTTGCGGCGGTGATCTCGGATTTACAGCTGCGTTGACCTACGATTTTGAAGTGTTTAGCACTGCCCAAGATCGCTGGTTGGAAATTTCTTCGGTTTCAAATTTTGAAACCTTTCAAGCCAATCGATTGAAATTGCGCTTTAAAGATGCCGATGGCAAAAACAATCTTGTACATACATTAAATGGTAGTGCCTTGGCACTTCCCCGCGTATTAGCAGGCATTCTTGAAAATTATCAAACCCCAGACGGAATTAAAATTCCAGAGGTGCTTGTGCCATATTGCGGGTTTGAGATGATTTCATAAACAGTTAATGTTTAGTGGTGGTGCCATTCGCACGTAGCGAAATTAACAAGGCGAACTTATTTTAAAGATCAGAAAACGTTTTGGCGCAATAGTTGTACCTTCAAAAAAAATTACAAAACCTTAGTAGCTAATCGCTCACATCTAAATTCTTATCTTTACCCTATGCGCGTACTTGTTTGCATTTTGTTTTGTTTAATTTCGTTGCCGAGCCTTGCCCAGAGCGAAGCTTTGGCAAATAATTATTTTGAGCAAGGTGAATACGAAAAGGCGCTTTCGGTGTATAAAAAATTAGCCGACAGCAATCCGGGTAGGCTCGATTACACCCTGGCAGTTGTAAAAACGTTACAACAATTAGAAGAATTTGACGAAGCAGAGGCGCTACTTCGAAAAAACCTGAATGCCCGCAGAAGGTTGCCACAACTTTATGTTGAATTGGGTTACAATTATTCCTTGCAAAGCAAAGATTCGCTTGCCACCCAAGCCAATCGCCAAGCTATTTCGTACCTAAATGAGAGTCCGAATTACGCCTATCCCATCGGGAAAACGTTTGAGAACTATAGCTTGTTAGATGAAGCGGTAGAAGTGTATGAAACAGCCATGCGGCTTGAGCCTGGCATGAATTTCAACAACCAATTGGCGCGTATTTATGGCGAATTGGGTCAGCTGGAAAAAATGTTCAACACCTATTTAAATTTGGTACAGTCTAACCTTTCCTACCGAAGTATCGCCCAGCGAAATTTCAGTATGTATGTAAGTGAAGACCCCTCAAATGAAGCGAATACAATTCTGCGGAAAACCCTATTAAAGCGACTTCAAGAAAATCCGGATGTGTTATACAACGAATTGCTAAGTTGGTTGTTCATTCAGCAGAAAGAATACAAAAAAGCATTTATTCAAGAAAAAGCGATTTATAAGCGAAATGGTGAAGATCTTATTGGTATAGTAGACCTCGGTTTTATAGCCATGAACGATGAAGATTACGACAATGCCAAGGATATTTTTACGTATGCCATTGAAAATGCAGCAACTCCCGAAGAAAAATTGAGGAACCACCAATACCTGCTACAAATTAAGTTAGAGACGGCAACCGAAGAAGCGTATGAAGCAATTTTGACCGAGTTCCAAACGTTGTTTGATACCTACGGAAGGGACCGCCAAACCTATTCTCTTCAGATAGATTACAACCACTTTCTCGCCTTTACCATGGGCCGAAAAGATGAAGCCATCAATAATTTGAAAGAACTCGCCAAAAAGAGCATGAGCAGCTACCAAGAAGCACGTGTAAAGATGGAACTGGCAGACATTTTGGTTTTCAGCGAACAATTTAACCAAGCACTCATCTATTATTCTCAAATTCAGAGCAAGGTTAAAAACGACGTGTTGGCACAAGAAGCCCGATTTAAAGTAGCAAAAACCAGCTATTACAAAGGCGATTTTGAATGGTCACAGGTACAGCTAGATGTTTTAAAGAAATCTGCTTCGCAACTCATCGCAAATGACGCGATGGAGCTGAGCCTGATGATTCGTGACAATTCATTAGAAGATTCTACGCAGACCGCGCTGAAAAAGTTTGCAAAGGCAGACCTGTTGGCACTTCAGAATAAAAACTCAGCAGCCGTTTCTGCGCTAGACGAGATTTTGCTAAATCACAAAGGCGAAAAAATTGAAGATGAAGTACTCCTGAAGCAAGCTAAAATCTATGAAAAGATGGGCCGCTTTAACAATGCCGAAGCCAATTACTTAAAACTTATTGAGTTTTATAAAGAAGATATCTTGGCAGACGATGCCTACTTCCATTTAGCAAAACTTTACGAAACCAAATTGGCGCAGCCTGAGAAAGCAAAACAATTCTACGAACAGATTATCTTTGATTTTGCAGACAGCATCTACTTTATAGAAGCTAGAAAACGTTTCCGGATGCTGCGTGGCGATGAAATAGAATAAAAATCTTCTGTAAAACCTTAACCATGATTATATACAACGTAACTATAAATGTAGACAAAAGTGTGCATGACCAATGGTTAGAATGGATAAAGACGCACATTCCGCAGGTATTGGCTACAGGGCATTTTACCGAAGCCAAACTGACAAAAGTGTTGGTTGAAGAAGAAATGGGCGGCACAACCTATTCCATTCAATACCGCGCCAAATCACGTGAAGCATTAGACCAATATTATAAAAATGATGCTGAACGCCTTCGGAAAGAGGGCATGCAATTGTTTGCAGACAAGATGCTCGCGTTTAGGACCGAGTTAGAAGTAGTAGATGAATATTCCGTAAATTTCGATTCGTAGTGTCTGTTCGAGCTAAAAAACATCTGGGGCAACATTTTCTGAAAGATCAGCGTATTGCTGAAAAGATAGCCGATACTCTTAGTTTAAGGGGCTATACCAATGTATTGGAAATCGGTCCCGGAATGGGCGTGCTTACCAAATACCTTATTGAAAAACCCATCGATGTGGTTGCGATGGACTTAGATAGTGAATCTATCACCTATCTTTTAGACCATTATCCGAATGACAACCTTCAAGTTCTAGAAGCCGATTTTTTAAAATGTGACCTTACAGATTTGTTCGGAGACCAACCTGTTGCTATAACAGGAAACTTCCCGTACAACATCTCTTCACAAATTGTGTTTAAGGCCATCGAGGCACGAGAGCAAGTTCCAGAATTTTCTGGCATGTTCCAGAAAGAAGTCGCACAGCGCATCTGCGCAAAGGAAGGAAACAAAACCTACGGAATTCTGTCGGTGCTCACCCAAGCTTTTTATGAAGCCGAATATTTATTTACCGTAAAGCCCGGCGTTTTCAATCCGCCCCCAAAAGTAGACAGTGGCGTACTTCGGCTTACGCGGAAAACCAATTTCCATTTGCCTTGTGATGAGGGGCTATTTTTTAAAGTAGTAAAAACAGGATTCCAACAACGCCGAAAAACCCTTCGCAACAGCTTAAAATCGTTTAATCTTTCAGATAAACTAAAAGAAGATACTATCTTTGGGCAACGACCTGAGCAACTTTCAGTTTCTGAATTTATTACGCTCACCGAAAAGATAGCTAACGATGCAATTTCAACTCACAACTGATTTTATTGAGAATGTGGAACAGCTCATTGCCGTAAAAGATGGCAATGCGTTGCGTGAGCTATTGCAAGATTTCCACTTTGCCGACGTTGCCGAACTACTCGAAGAATTGAGCAGCGACGATGCAACCTATCTCATCAAATTGTTGGAGAGTAATATTACCTCTGAAGCGTTGATGGAATTGGACGATGATGTGCGTGAAAAAATCTTAGATCGTTTGTCGCCTTCTGAAATCGCCACAGAGTTGTCTGAAATGGATACCGATGATGCTGCCGATGTGGTTGCAGAATTAGACCAAGAGGTGCAACAACGGGTCATCGAAAAAATTGAAGACCAAGAGCTGGCAGCCGATATTGTAGAGCTTCTTGCCTACGATGAAGACACTGCGGGTGCCTTGATGGCAAAAGAATTGGTCCAGGTAAAAGAAACTTGGACGGTAGCTGGATGCGTTCGGGAGATGCGTCGCCAAGCAGAAAATGTAACGCGGGTGCATTCCATTTATGTTACCAACAAAGAAGGAAAACTCACCGGTAGACTCTCGCTAAAAGATTTACTAACGGCAGCCGAAAAAACGAAAATTTCCGAAGTATTTATTCCGAAAGTAGATTATGTGACCGTGCATACCGACAATGAGGAAGTAGCACGAATTATGCAGAAATACGACCTGGAAGCCATCCCGGTTGTGGACGAAGATGGTATTTTGATGGGGCGTATTACCATTGATGACATTGTAGATTTTATTAAAGACGAAGCCGAAAAAGATTACCAAATGGCGGCCGGTATCTCGCAAGATGTTGAAGCAGACGATAGCGTTTGGCAACTCACCCGTGCACGTTTGCCATGGTTGGTGTTGGGCCTATTTGGCGGATTGGGAAGTGTCTATATCATGCAAGGTTTTGAAGAAGCCCTTAACTCCTTCCCTGTGCTGTTTTTCTTTACACCACTTATTGCCGCGATGGCAGGAAATGTGGGGGTACAGTCTAGTGCGATTATTGTACAGGGTCTTGCCAATGACAACGTAAAGGGAAGTTTGTTTAACAGATTGGTAAAAGAAGTGGGATTAGCGCTTATCAATGGGTGTGCACTCGGGCTGTTAGTGATTCTCTTCGGATTTATAGTGGGGCAAAATCAGTTGGTGAGCGTCACTATTGCGGTCTCGATGCTGTCTGTAATTATAGTTGCTGCACTTATTGGCACCTTTGTACCCATCATACTCGACAAAAGAGGAATTGACCCAGCAATCGCTACGGGGCCATTTATTACAACGAGTAATGATATCTTCGGAATTTTTCTGTTTTTCTATATCGCAAAATTAATTCTTGGGTTTTGATAACATTTTCAGAAAAACTGACGGTTCCTGCTTCGGCCATAGACGAAAATGGACATGTAAACAACATTACGTACTTGCAATGGTGTATTGATGTTGCTGAAAAGCATTGGTTTTCGAAAGCCCCGTCGACTTTTAAGGACAGTCATTTTTGGGTTGTGTTAGAACATACCATTTCGTATAAAAATCCGTCGTTTGAAGGAGAAGAACTTTTGGTAGAAACCTGGGTCACCACAGCCGAAGGTGTAAAAAGTGAACGCTCTTATAAAATAACGAGAATTTCAGACCAAAAAGTACTGGTAACGGCAAAAACGACTTGGTGTTTTGTTGAAATTAAAAGTCAGAAACCCGCACGGATCACGGATGAAATCAGAGATTTATTCCTTTAAATACTATCATGAAACCCATCAACATCAAAGAAAAACTGAATCAGTTTCACAAGCAATGGCATCCGCATCAAATTGCAACAGTAGACAATATGCAGGTTTTGCTGGCAAAGATTTCGGGCGAATTTGTGTGGCACAGTCATAAAGAAGAAGATGAACTGTTCTATGTTCAAAAAGGAACCTTGCAAATGCGGTTTCGGGATGCAGAAAACCCTTCCGAAGAATGGTCTGAAATCGTACATGAAGGCGAACTCATCGTAGTGCCTAAAGGGGTAGAACATTGCCCGACCACCCACGATGGTGAAGAAGTACATTTGTTGCTGTTCGAAAAACTGACTACGGCACACACGGGAGAAGTAAAGCATGAAAAAACACAGACCGAGTATCCTAGAATTTAAGGTTGGCAGCCTTTTATACAACACCTTTTAATTTATTCGTTTTTCAAATTTCATTTTTCTACTTTTAGAGAATGAAAGTCTTACACCTTGACAACAATCACCCCACCCTTCTCCAGCAACTAGCTGAGGCTGGATTTTCGAACACCGAAAATTACGCGGCTACCAAGGAAGAAGTAGAACAATTTATTGGTGATTACCACGGAATTGTGATTCGGAGTAGGTTTAAAATTGACAAATCATTTCTAGACGCTGCAAAAAACTTACAATTCATTGCACGCGTCGGCGCCGGGCTAGAAAGTATCGACATTCCGTATGCAAAGAAAAAAGGCGTTCAATTATTCTCGGCGCCAGAAGGTAATCGGAATGCAGTGGGAGAACATACCTTGGGGTTGCTTTTATCGCTTTTTAACAAGCTGAATATGGCAGACCAAAGTGTGAAAACGGGACATTGGAAACGAGAAGCCCATCGCGGACTCGAATTAGACGGTAAAACCGTTGGGATTATTGGGTATGGAAATATGGGGAAAAGCTTTGCCCAAAAACTAAAAGGATTTAATTGTACGGTCTTTTGCTACGACATCAAAAGCGATGTAGGTGACAAAAATGCAACCCAAGTTTCGCTAATAACCCTTCAGGAGATGGCCGATGTGGTAAGCCTGCACACACCTTGGACCCCAGAGACCGATAAAATGGTAAATGCCGATTTTATAACCAATTTTAAAAAGCCGTTTTGGCTGCTGAATACCGCACGTGGAAAGAGTGTGGTGACCAAAGATTTGGTTGCTGCCTTAGAAAACGGTAAAGTTTTAGGTGCTGGTTTAGATGTTCTGGAATATGAAAAACTATCGTTTGAGTCGCTTTTTTCTTCTGAAATGCCTTCAGAACTCAAAAAATTATTGGAATTCCCGAATGTATTGTTCACGCCACATGTTGCTGGATGGACGGTAGAGAGCAAGCGTAATTTAGCTGAAACGATTGTAGATAAGATTAAAGAAGCTTTTCCGAAGCCGGAGCCTTAGGGATTGTATCAGAATTGGCTTCAGAAGAAATAATTGTAACTTATTGTTCAATTCTAATCACGTGAACTAAGAACAGACAACCGACAACTGATAACAGACAACTGATAACTGACTACTGACAACTGACAACTGACAATAGACAACCGAGAACAGACAACCGACAACAACCAAATTATGCAATACCAAGCTAACACCGTAGAAGAATACATCGATCAGATTCCAGAAGACCGAAAGGCACCGATAAAAAAATTGCGCCAGACCATTAAAGAGAACCTCCCAAAAGGTTTTGAAGAAGGCATTTTATATAAAATGATTGGCTACTATGTGCCGCATTCACTATATCCCGACGGGTATCATTGCGACCCTCAAACACCATTGCCTTTCATCAATGTGGCGTCCCAGAAAAACTTTGTGGCTTTGTACCACAGTGGTATTTACGCCAAAAAAGAGCTGCTAGATTGGTTTGTTGCCGAGTACCCGAAGCATTGTAAATACAAGTTAGACATGGGGAAAAGCTGTGTTCGGTTTAAGAAAATGGACGATATCCCGTACGACTTGATTGCAGAATTGGCAACCAAAATGACCGCAGAAGATTGGATCGATATCTATGAAAAAGCAATAAAAAAGAATTAATTACAACACATAATTTTATGAAACTAGGCGCATTTTCAATCAGTCTTGCCGTTAAAGACATCCACAAATCGAAAGCATTTTACGAATCGTTAGGGTTCGAGAAATTTGCGGGTGACCTTGAGAAAAACTACCTCATTATGAAAAACGGAGACGCCTTAGTAGGGCTTTTCCAAGGGATGTTCGATAAGAATATCTTGACTTTTAATCCAGGTTGGGACCAAAATGCCAACTTAGTTGAAGGTTTTGATGATGTCCGAAATATTCAGAAACACTTAAAAAAAGAAGGCATGACGCTTGTAACCGAGGCAGACGAAAACACCAGCGGTCCCGCAAGTTGCGTTGTGGTAGATCCCGATGGCAACCCTATTTTAATAGACCAACACGTATAAATTTACAGAAAGATGAAAAAAAGAGTCACAGGTATTGGCGGATTATTTTTTAAAACCACAGACCCCAAGGCAACCAAAGACTGGTACAAAAAACACCTAGGGTTCAATACAGACGATTGGGGCTGTACCTTTTGGTGGAAAGATGAAAACGGCAACAAATGTTCTACCCAATGGAGCCCATTTCCGAAGGATACCGACTACTACGAACCGAGTAAGAAAGATTTTATGTTCAACTATCGGGTGGAAAATTTAGTGGAATTGCTAAAAGTGCTGAAAGATGAAGGCGTACAAGTAATCGGAGATATCCAAGAATTTGAATACGGCAAATTTGGATACATCATGGATCACGACGGAAACAAAATAGAACTTTGGGAACCTGTAGATAGTGCGTTCGAGTAAACAGTCATTTCGACAAAAGGAGAAATCACACAACAAATAATTTTTTAAAAATGTGCTGTTAATAATGATTACTCAAGTGACACGAATAGTGCTTTCGAGTAACATGTTGTTTTTGGGCGTTCCCACGCCAAAGCGTGGTCGGGCTATCCGGGCTACATGGTAGCTTACTCCTATCCCTAACGCATCACAGTCGTTCCTGTTTTTATTTTTAACCTAAGACTACCGACCAACGACTAACAACTACAAACTAACAACTATTTTACTACATTAGTTCCATGAAATTCTATCTGCTGTGCATTGTACTAGTTGCCTCACTGCTCTACAGTTGCACTCAGCCCAACACTTCACTATCTCTTAACGGAACCGATTGGAAGTTTTCTAAAGTCGACAAAGAAAACTTTCAACCCGCTACAGTTCCAGGTACTGTACAAACAGATTTGCTGAAACTGGAGCAGATACCTGATCCTTTTTTGCTCAACAATGAAGATAGCATTCAGTGGATTTCAAAATTAGACTGGGTATACCGAAAGACCTTTTCAGTCCCTAAAAAACAGTTGATTAAAAAGCGGCATCTCCTCAAATTTGAAGGATTAGATACCTATGCTGAAATTTTCTTGAACGATAGTCTGCTTGTTGCTACCAGTAATGCGTTTAGAACGTTTGAAGTAGATGTTTCAACCTTGCTAAAAGAAGAAAATACCCTATACATCGTATTTCATTCAACAGATCAAAAAGAGAATGAAGCGAAAAGGCAACTAGACTACGAACTCCCAGAATCACCTAGAGTTTTTACCCGAAAACCACAATTTCAGTACGGTTGGGACTGGGGGCCCAAAATTAAAACGGTGGGTATTTGGCGTGATGTTTCACTGCTATCTTTCGATAACATCCGGCTAGAAGATGCTTTTCTAAAAACAGAGCACATCACCGATACGCTTGCCACCTTGTCTGCCATCATAAATTTACAAACACCAAAATACGACAATTGCTTCATCGAAGTCAGGAACAAAACCACCAATGAAACCTTTACCTTTTCGGCAGAAGTATACGGCCCAAATAGCGAGTACTCTTTTGAAATTCCGATCAAGAATCCGAAGCTCTGGTGGACCCACAACTTGGGAGAGCCCTTTTTATACGACTTCAGTATTCGTGTGAAAAAAAATAATGTGATTATCGATTCCATGTCGAAGCGCGTAGGCATTCGAGACGTACAGCTAATGACGCCAAAAGATAGTGTTGGCGAGCGTTTCTATTTCAAACTAAACGGCATCCCCGTGTACATGAAAGGCGCCAATTACATTCCGCAGCACATTTTCTTGCCGGAAGTGAGCACGAAAGATCGCGAAACATTGCTTAACGCCGCTATAGAAGCGAATATGAATATGCTCCGTGTTTGGGGTGGCGGAGTGTATGAAGACGACGAATTCTACCAGCTTTGTGACGAAAAAGGCATGTTAATATGGCAAGATTTTATGTTTGCCTGTGCCATGTACCCTGGAGACACATCGTTTCTTGAAAACGTCAAAAAAGAAGCTATCGATAATGTAAAACGCCTCAGGCAACACCCAAGTATTGCGCTGTGGTGCGGCAATAACGAAAATAGCGAAGGGTGGCACCGTTGGGGCTGGCAAGCAGATAAAACCGAAGCCCAAAAAGAAGAAATCTGGAACAATTACCAAAAAGTGTTTAACGAAATACTTCCTACGGTTGTAGACAGTTTGCATCCTTCAATTTCCTACTGGGAAAGCTCACCAAAATACGGGCGTGGAGACCCGAGTTACCAATTTGAAGGCGATGCACACGATTGGTGGGTTTGGCACGATGGGTATCCGTTTGAACATTTTGAAGAGACAGTACCGCGTTTTATGAGTGAGTTCGGATTTCAATCGTTTCCAAGTTATGAAACGATGCAATATTTTACACAAGCAGACAGCATCAATATTTCGCATCCTAGTGTTGTTAGTCATCAAAAACATGTGCGCGGATTTCAACTTATTAACGAGTACATGGAGCGTGATTTTGTAGTTCCGCAGAAAGATAGCGACTATGTGTATGTGAGCCAATTGTTACAAGCCTACGGAATTTCGAAAGGAATTTTAGCCCATCGCCGTGCAAAACCCTATAATATGGGTACGTTGTACTGGCAACTCAACGATTGTTGGCCTGCCATCTCATGGTCTAGTATTGACGGGCTTGGAAACTGGAAGGCGTTGCATTATAAAGCAAAACGTGCGTTTGCAAATACGCTGATTGTTCCGAATCTGAAAAACGACACACTAGATATTTGGTTGGTGAATGATTCGATCACGCCTATAACCGAAACCCTCTCTGTGAAGATTAAAGATTTTAACGGAACCGTCTTGAAGGAAGTTTCAAAAGCCAATAGCACGGTCGGTACCACAGCAAGCGAATTAAAACTAAGGATGCCGTTAAATGAAATCGATGCGTTTAAAAATAATACGGTGGCTGAAATTTCCTTCGGAAAAGCACAGGCGTTATATTATTTTGTCAAACCGAAAGAGTTAAAGCTTACAAACGAAGCGATACAAGTAACTCAAATAGCGAACGACCGAAGTATTTCGATCACACTTTCAGCAGAAACATTGCAAAAGGATGTATTTTTAGTTGCTGATGTGGCTGGACATTTTAGCGATAATTTTTTCGATCTCTTGCCAGGCGAAGCGAAAACCGTTCAGTTTTTCCCAAATGAGAAGGTGCCAACGGTAACGTATATCAATACGTTGAACCGAATAAATAATAACATTGAAGGGGAAGTGCCTTCGTATTCTATTTCACCCATAGATTAAACCATGAAAAAATTATCTGTTTTTTGGCTGTGCTTGCTAACGATACTTGTTAGTTCTTGTAAGGAAAACGAGCAAGAATTGGTTACGGTAAAGATAATTCCAGAACCAGAAACGATGGTGGTAGGACAAGGTAGTTTTGAAATCACATCTGCAAGTACGTTCTACGCACCACCTACATTTAAAATCGCGACCCATTTTCTACAAGATTATTTAGCCTCAGGAGCAGGCATTGGGCTTACTGAAGCTTCCGAAAGCGCTTCTGATATTGTATTTGCGCAAGATACCACGATTGCCGCAGAAGGATATTCGCTTTCTATTTCCGAAGAAAACATAAAAATAAAAGCGGCTGATGCAGCGGGAGCCTTTTATGCAGTACAAACAATTCGGCAATTGTTACCCCCTGATTTGGAACGGTTGAATTCTATGCCTAAAACTTCAGTTAACATTCCGCAGTTACAAATCACCGATGCTCCAAAGTTTGCCTATCGCGGTATGCATTTGGATGTATCACGACATTTCTTTCCGAAGGAATTTGTAAAAAAGTACATTTCGTATTTGGCGATGCTGAAAATGAATCGTTTTCATTGGCATCTCACAGACGATCAGGGATGGCGCATCGAAATTAAGGAATATCCGCTATTAACCGAACACGCTGCCTACAGAAATGAAACCTTGATTGGGCACTACAACACCCAACCACAACAGTTTGATGGCCAACGCTACGGAGGGTATTACACCCAAGAAGACGTACAAGAAATTGTGGCTTATGCAGAAACCTTAAACGTCACCATCATCCCAGAAATTGAAATGCCCGGCCATGCCCAAGCTGCCGTTAGTGCGTATCCAGAGTTGGGCTGCACAGGTACAGAAGTGCCTGTAGCAACCAAATGGGGTGTGTTTGAAAATATCTATTGCCCCAACCAAAAAACCTTCGCCTTTTTAAAAAACACCTTGGCGGAAGTGATGGCGTTATTTCCTGGCGAGTACATACACATTGGGGGTGATGAAGCCCCAAAAACACAATGGAAAACCTGTAGCCACTGTCAGCAACTTATCAGTAAACACAATTTAAAAGACGAACAGGGTCTGCAGAGTTGGTTTATAAAAGAAATTGAAACTTTTGTAAATAGCAAAGGCAAAAAAATCATCGGTTGGGACGAAATTTTAGAAGGCGGATTGGCACCTAATGCCACCGTAATGTCATGGCGTGGTACCGAAGGCGCTGTAGAAGCAGCCAACGCAGGGCATGATGTTATCTTAACCCCTACTTCGCATGCGTATTTCGATTATTACCAAGACGACCATCCTGACGAGCCCTTAGCCATTGGCGGATTTTTACCGTTAAAAAAGGTGTTTGAATTCAACCCAGTACCAACAGAGCTGACAGGAGACGCGAGAAATCATGTGTTGGGAGCACAAGGAAATATTTGGACAGAATATATAACCACTGAAGCGCAGGTTGAATATATGGCGTTTCCGCGCATGCTGGCAATGGCAGAAGTGGTTTGGAGCGGGCCCACAGAAAATAACGAAGAAGCGTATCCGATGTTCCTTTCAAAAGTCGTTCAGTTTATGGAGCGACTGGAGGTGCTAGGAGTGAACTATGCCAACCATTTGTACGATTTAAAGGGAGCGGTCGTAAAAGAGAACGGAACCATTTTTTACACTTTAACCTCTCCCGTTTCTGGAGATAAGATTTCGTATCGTATAAACGGTGCTGCGGAAAAAACCTACGAAACTCCCATCCCCATAACAACAACTACAACGCTGACTGCGCAAGTATTTAAGAACGGTAAAAAAGTAGGGCGGGCATTTTCAGAAAACATACAATTTCACAAAGGATTAAAAGCAACAATAACGATGAACGTTTTACCGCACGCTGCGTATAGTGCTGGAGGTGAAGCGGCACTACTTAACGGTATTTCGGGCAGTGATACCCGCTATGGAGACGGTGAGTGGCTTGGCTTTTGGGGCGACGATTTGGAAATCACCATTACACTGAACGAACCTACAACCATTACAGAAATCGGCACCCGGCTCTACCATGCTCCTGGGCAATGGATTCACGCGCCGAACGGGGCAAGTATCACAGCAAAAACAGCTCGAGGGTCGAGCCATACCAATTCTATTTATAAAGAAATTACAAATTCGGAAACACTGATACCCTTCAAGTTTAAGTTTCCCGAAACTGGATTAAGGGATGTGACCTCCATTACCTTGAAAATACCTAACGTGGGCATTATTCCTGAAGGGCAACAGGGCGCAGGAAACAAAGCCTGGACCTTTATTGACGAAATAGTTATAGAATGATCGTAGAAGTATGTGCCAATAGTTTTGAAAGTGCCAAGGCTGCCCAAGATGCGGGAGCAGACCGTATTGAGTTGTGTACAGAGCTTTCGGTGGGCGGACTCACACCCTCGTTTGGGTTACTGGAAAAAGTTTTGGTAGCGCTTACCATTCCGGTGCACGTGCTCATTAGGCCACGGAGTGGAGATTTTACCTATTCTGAAGCAGAAGTAGACGTAATGTTACGTGACATTGAAACCTGTAAAGAATTGGGGTGTGATGGAATTGTTAGCGGTGCCCTAACTAAAGATTTTGAAATCGATACGGGGATAACCGAACGGTTGATAGCAGCTACAAGCACAATGGAATTTACTTTTCACCGTGCATTCGATTGGTGTAGCAATGCCAACCGTTCGCTTCAGGTACTGAAAGCGTTGGGGGTGACCAGATTATTATCTTCTGGGCAACAACCTACAGCCCAAGAAGGGATGGAGCTTCTAACGACACTTCAGAAAGACGCTGGTGGTGTTCAGATCATGCCGGGAGGTGGAATTAATGCTACCAACTGTTTGAAGTTTAAGGACGCCGGATTTCAAATGGTTCACTTTTCAGCAACGAAGAAAATAAAGACACTGGCAACCATTCCGCACATTAAAATGCACAGTGCCAAGTTGTTTGAAGAAGGAGTTGTCACTAGATCTGATAAGGGTACTATTCGTGAAATTATAGAAAAACTTAAGGGGTAGTATTTCCATTTTCTAAAAATAGTTATACATTTAACCCTCAACCAAATACTCTCATCATGTCTGAAAACAATACGGGTGACTATGACAGCACCAAAAAAAACTTTGAAGAAACTGCCGACAACCTTGGCAATGAAGCAAACAAAGCTGCAAACGAATTTAAAGAAGGCTGGAATGAAGCCACCAATAATGGAGAAAACAAAAAAATGATTGCAGGAATCTTAGGAATCGTGATTGGTTCGCTAGGGATCCATAAATTTATTTTAGGCTACACCCAAGAAGGTATCATCCAGATTGTCATTACCATAGTTACGTGTGGTCTAGGTGGTATCATCGGACTTATTGAAGGAATTATCTATCTAACCAAAACAGACGAAGAATTCTACCAGACCTATCAGGTAGGTAAAAAAGGCTGGTTCTAAAATCAATTTTATGGAAGAACAACAACCAAAAGAAGACTGGAATGAAACAAATACAACGCCACCCCCGCCTGCCGATAATAAAAAAATGTTAGCGGGATTGTTGGGAATTTTTCTTGGCGGATTTGGAGCTCATAAATTTGTACTAGGATACACCAAAGAAGGTCTCATATTACTGGGGATTTTATTAGTGTCGTTTCCACTCATGTGCATTGTTATTGGAGCTTTTACAATGTATATCCCTATTATTATAGGCTTAGTTGAAGGCATTATTTACCTCACGAAAAGTGATGAAGAATTTTACCAAACTTACCAAGTAAACAAAAAACCTTGGTTCTAAAATAAGTAAGAAGGCCTTCCTATTAGATCGGAAGGCTTTTTTATTCGATTTTAATATCGTAATATTGCAATATTACTATTTAATAACTCATGGGTATTACCAAAAGACATATACATCCGATGCAGGCCAATAAGTTGGCAGATTACGCAAAAGTGCTTAGCAATCCGGCACGCGTGGCTATTCTAAACTATATTGGCGATTGCGAAGGTTGTTTATGTAAGGATATTTCAGAAAAAATTAAGCTTTCGCAACCGACTACCTCCCAACATTTACAAGTGATTAAAAAAGTTGGTTTGCTGAAAAGTAAGATGGATGGAAATAGCCAATACTATCGAATTAATGTTGAAAAACTAAATGAATTGAAATCATTGTTCCACGAATTTTTTGAATCGACTGAAGCCAAGTGCTGCTACTAAAAATAAACTATTATGAAAACAATTGAATTTTTTGAAAAACTACAACCACACGCCGATAAAGCCTTGCTGTTTGAATACAGCCCCAACAAATTGGTGGGCGCCAATTACCACATTACCGAGGTAAAACATGTAAAAATAGATTCGGTAGATTGTGGAGCAGGGCAAGACGCATGGAATGAAACTGTAGTGCAACTTTGGGAGAGCCCTTCTGAAGCCGGAAAAACCGAATATATGCCTGTGTACAAAGCCTTGGCAATCCTAAATAAGGTTGGGCGCATGAGACCGTACGACATGAATGCTGAAATCAAGTTTGAATATAGCAACGCTTCATTCCATACGGCACAATTATACATTTCTGAACTTTCGGTAAAGGGCAACCAGTTAGTGGTGTCGTTAAGCATTCAGAAAACAGATTGTAAAGCAAAAGAACTTTGCGGAATACCAGAACCCACGCTTGAAACATCAACCAGCAACTATTGCTCGCCAGAAAGTGGCTGTTGCTAAATTTTTTACTTATGAAAAACATTTTAGTTCTCTGTACAGGAAACAGCTGCCGAAGTCAGATGGCAGAAGGCTACCTTAAGAAATTTGCCAATGATAAAGCAGTTGTTTACAGTGCTGGTATAGAAACCCACGGGCTGAATCCAGGTGCCGTGGCAACCATGCAGCGGGATGGCATTGACATTTCAAACCACACGTCTAACCACGTAGATGAATATCAAGATATCGATTGGGATTATATCATTACGGTCTGCGACCATGCATATGAAAATTGCCCCTTTATACCAGCCCCAAACGCCGAGAGATTTCATAATAATTTTTACGATCCTTCCAAATTTGAAGGCTCCCCTGCCGAAACAGAAGCAGCTATCGATAAAGCCCGCGACGAAATAAAAGAATATTGTCGTAACTTCATCGAAACCAATCTATAAGCTATGCAAATCATCACGCAAGTGCTCATTGGCGTCATTGCCTTTTTACATATCTATTTTCTGTATTTTGAAATGTTCGCTTGGACCACCAAGGGTCCTAAAATTTTTAGGGGATTCCCTAAAGAGCTCTTTGAGCCAACAAAATCGATGGCGGCCAACCAAGGACTCTACAACGGTTTCTTGGCAGCGGGACTCATTTGGACGTTCTTTATTGAAAATCCCCACTGGAATTTTAATATTTCGCTATTCTTTTTAGGATGTGTTTTTGTAGCTGGCGTCTATGGCGGCATCACAGTTTCTAAAAAAATAGCTGTGGTACAAGCGCTTCCAGCGGCAATTGCTATTGTATTGTTACATTTTTAAAATGTAACCTATAAAAAACGCCTCATGTTTCATGGCTAATTTTTCGTATCTTTTTACTGAAAAAGAAAGCTATGAAAACTACTGCGCGCTTTGAAGCTGCCGTAAACAAACTTTATACGGCCTATCACGCAAATACGCTACATCCTGAATATTGCCAGCAATGTGCTGTAGGAACTATTTTAGATGGCACCGATGCCTGGAAACATCTTTCAGACCATCACGGCTCACTACGCCTCAATTATGTGGGTACAGTGCATCAACAGTTAGGCAAGCGTTTTAATGGATACACACCTTTAGAACTACTTCAAATTGAAGCAGCCTTCTTAAGGGGTTGCGGATATCAACTTCCTATTAAACACAACCACTTTAGTCCAACGAACCGCACAGATAAAACCATCCTTTTTGATGGGCTCTGTGCCACCGTACAATTATTATCTCAACTAGACGGATTACAGGATGCAATGGACGTTTCGGCCTTGCTCAACTCAAGAAGTACTATTTCAACACCAAAAAGTTCAAAACAAACCCTTTGCCATGGCATCAAATAAACCTGATTTTAGCACCCTTAAAGCGCTCTACATAAACTGTACTTTAAAACGAACACCACGCATGAGCCATACTAAGGCGTTAATGGATGTGTCGATTAATATCATGCGTTCTGAAGGTGTGACTGTAGAATACCTTCGTTTGGTAAACCATGACATTGCCTATGGTGTTTACCACGATATGACCGAACACGGGGCAGAAAAAGATGAATGGCCCGAACTTTGGAAAAAGGTTCAGGATGCCGATATTCTTGTGATCGGTACTCCGATTTGGTTGGGCGAAAAGTCGTCTGTTGCCACAAAATTAATTGAACGGTTGTACGGCGAAAGTGGTAAACGAAACGAAAAAGGACAGTATTATTTCTACGGAAAAGTAGGTGGTTGTATCATCACCGGCAACGAAGACGGAATAAAGCACGTTGCTATGGGAACACTGTATGCCTTACAACACATTGGATATAGCATTCCGCCACAAGCCGACTGTGGATGGATAGGAGAAGCAGGCCCTGGACCCAGTTATAATGACGAAGGTAGCACCGCAAAAGACAACGATTTTACCAATCGGAACACTACGTTTATGACCTATAATCTGTTACACTTGGCGAAAATGCTACAAGACCAAGGAGGATACCCTTCTTATGGGAACTCGAGAGCCGACTGGGATGATGGCACCCGATGGAATTTTGAAAACCCAGAATATAGGTAATCTATAATTTTACGACTGAAATGGCCAAATGGCTATTTGTACATGACTACAAAAAAAGAAAAATTTGCCCGTTTCGGTTTTGCTACAAAAGGTGTTGTTCATCTCTTAATCGGAATTGCTGCTGCAATGACGGCAGTTGGCTTTAGGAACGATAAGCTGGACATGCAAGGTGTTATCCAATTTTTGGCCGACCAAATCTTCGGAAAGCTATTGCTACTCACCCTCGTTGTTGGATTGTGTTGCTACACTTTTTGGTTGTGGTACAAAACAGCCTATGCCAATTTTAAATCTGATAATAAGTTTGAAATACTTGTAACTCGTATAAGCTTATTCTTTGGGGGCATATTTTACCTCATCATCGCCTTTTCAGCCGCGCTCGTACTAATTGATGCCTCTCGCGCAGGACAAGGCAATAGCAAATTAATCAATTCAATTCTGGGATCAAAGCATGCCCAAATGATCGCTATCATCATTGGAGTTGGTCTACTTGTTAAGGCTGGATATCAATTATATTTTGCATACCAACAAATTTTTAAAGGCGATATCGAATCGAAAGACCAGCATGGAAATAAACGATATTGGCTTCATTTTTCGGGAAGAGTAGGCTATACTGCTCGTGGAATCGTTATTGGTGTGATGGCTTATCTTTTTTTAAGGAGCGGACTTACAAACGACGTTTTCAACGTAGAAGAAAGCGATGCATTTACTTGGTTGCGGGAGGTGTTTGGAGCAGTGCCGATGGGCATCATAGCCTTGGGGTTTGCCGTTTACGGATTCTTCTTTTTATCGAAATCTATGTACAGCGATTTAGATGCGGCTAACTAATACTATGCGTTTAAAATTTCAGCAACTTGTTTTACATTTTTATTCTCCAACCAACGAATACTTTTAATCGTCCATCGCAACCACCTGCTCTTTGTTGTGGTGAGCTTGGTAGCGAGCAAGGCAATCACCGTGTCGCGCCCATTCAGCGAAAAATCTCTATCTGGGGTTAGGTGATATTCGTTTGCAAAAAGCCAAGCACCATCTCTGGCAATATTTATGCTGAAGGAAACGATTTTATCTTCTCGGCCCTTTCCAACTTTTTCTAATAGATAAAATAAAGGAGAAACCCTCCCAATTCCTGCTTGCACATCATCTACCATGTTTTCTAGAATTGCATTAATCGTATAAAAATCTTGCTGGAAATCGGCCAAATTACCATCAACCCCAACAGTTTCAGCCACGGCAATACCCAAATCGAGGTTGATATGGGCGTTAATGCCCAGCAGCAGATGTTGCATGATAAGTAACTTGTTATTAGAAGTAGCTTGAAACGCACCATTCCAGCTTTTGGAAATGGGTGCGTTCGATTTCATATTGTAATACGCCTCGATATAGCGGTTGGCAAAAATAACATCGAGCATTTCCATGCGATGGTTGTTTTCAAATTCGCCATTTTCTATGCCCTCTTTAATGCGCTGTGTTACTTTTTTGTAAAGTATGGGAAAATACGCAAGATTGCTATCGGCATCAATTTCAAAACGAATAATAGTATCGAGATGCGTCAATACTTCATCTATAGAGCTAGCTAATTTCATTAAAATAAAAAATGGCAAATAACATTAAACATATAGCAAGCTTAGATATTTCAACAGTTTCAATTTAACAGATGCTTTAAATTATTGATAAAGTTCTGCTAAATAATTTAAAATACTCCTATTCAGTTCTTAAATTTAAGAAAACCAACTAATTATGAGCGGGAAAAGAGAGAAATTTGCAAGTTTCGGAATTGCTACAAAAGGATTCGTCTATCTGATTATCGGAATACTAACTACGCTAGCAGCATTTGGCCTTGGCGGACAAAAATCAGGTTCAGGCACTGTGTTAGACTTTATTAAAGACCAAACCTTTGGTAATGTTTTATTAGTTCTTTTGGCGGTCGGGCTGCTAGGATATGTTTTCTATAGATGGTATCAAGTTTTTAGTAATGGAAATAACCAAAATGATGATGCGAAAGGATGGATAAAACGTGTTGCCTATTTTATCAGTGGTGCGCTCTATGGCGTACTGGCATATTCGGCACTGAATTTAGTGATGGGTTCTAGCGCTTCGAAAGGGTCATTAACTAAACTACTATTCAGTTCTGATTATGCGACAATTTTCGCAATTATAATTGGTGTCGCATTGGTTGGAAAGGGTGTTTATGAATTTTATCAAGCGTATTCAGGAAAGTTTAAAGAAGAAGTACAAGGGGCCGAAATTCCACAGAAAGCACAATCGTTAGTCATGCGCGCAGGAAAAGTTGGATACACGGCAAGAGGTATTGTAGCAGGTATTTTGGGTTATTTATTTCTCAAAGCTGGGGTTTCAGGCAGTGCGCAAAAACTTAGTAAAACTGATGTTTTCAGTTACTTGCAAGATGAGTTTGGAACTATCGTCATGGGATTAGTAGCCTTAGGATTAGCAGCCTACGGAATATTTAAAATCATTGAAGCGAAATACAGTAGCGTTACCCTAAACCAAAACTAACACCCTATTCTTCTTCTGAATTTTTAGTACCACTACTGTACTTTTTCTCCAATTCGGCCTGAAATTCTTCCATCACAGGTTTTACGGTACTTTCGGGCAAGTCTGCAATACGAATATACATCAACCCGTCTACGGCGTTATTGAAAAGTGGATCAACGTTAAAGGCGACCACCTTGGCATTTTGCTTAATGTACTTTTTAATCAGCACAGGCAGTCGCAATGACCCAGGTTCCACCTCATCAATCAGCTTATCAAATTTATTTAAATCTGCTTCACTTTCATCAAAGATAAAATCTTTGTCGGCGTCTTTCAACTTTACCTTATACTCCTTTTTTGGGTTGATGTATTGCGCTACGTAGGGATCGTAATAATTCGATTTCATAAACTCAATCATCAAACTTTTACTGAATTCAGAAAACTTATTGCTAATACTTACACCCCCAATGAGGAAACGGTGTTCAGGATATCTAAGGGTAGTGTGCACGATCCCTTTCCACAGTAAAAATAGTGGCATGGGTTTTTGTTGGTATTCTTTAATGATAAACGCACGCCCCATTTCAATACTCTTACTCATCATGTCGTACAATTCTGGCTCAAAACGAAACAAATCCTGAAGATAGAACCCGTCGATTCCGTAGGCTTCAAAAATTTTGGACCCCAAACCCATACGGTATGCACCCGCGATTTTTTTGGCTTCATTGTCCCATAAAAACATGTGGTGGTAATAGGCGTCAAACGGATCTAGGTCTAACGATTTATTAGTGCCCTCACCCACTTCCCGAAAGGTAATTTCACGCAATCGGCCAATTTCATGCAAAATATTGGGGATTTTTTCGGCAGGAGCCAGATACACTTCATAATTCTTGCTCACCAACAAACGCTTGTCTTCTTCCAAAAGCACGGCAATTTCTGCTTCCATGGTAGGAACCGAAATGGGCCCAGCGATTTTTTTCGGTTGCTTGGGTAGCTTAATGGATTTAGGAAGGGTATCTATTAATTTTTTCTTCTGAAACGGATTGGCCAATACATATGTTTTCTTCCGAAGAAACGCTGTATACGTATCTAAATTTTCATGTTCAAGTTGGTCTGCCACCGAAATCGGATTCCCAATACGAACTTTCAATGTTCGGTCTTTCTGTGTGAGGAGTTCACTGGGTAACTTGGCGGTACGCAGGGTATCACTCACTTTGGCCCATCTGTAAAAACTCTTGCTATTTCTTCCGTGGAAATAAATAGGAATTACCGGCACCTGCGCTTTCTTGATCAGTTTCATTGCAGCAGGTTCCCACGGTTTATCAATCATGATCTGGTGCTCTTTTTGGGTAGACACCTCGCCGGCAGGGAACACTCCCAACGGTTGCCCATCCCTGAGATGGGTAAGTGCAGCCTTAAAGCCAACCATACTATTCTGGACTTCCTTGTGGTCTTCAAACGGATTTACTGGCATCACATAAGGCTTGAGCGGCTCGATGCGATGTAGTAAAAAATTGGCGATGATTTTATAATCTGGACGTCGTTCTAAAACTAGTTTTAATAGTAAAATTCCGTCTATCCCGCCCAACGGATGGTTTGAAATGGTGATAAAGGGTCCTGTTTTTGGGATTCGCTTTAGGTCTTCTTCTGGAATTTCATAAGCTACTTCAAACTCATCTAACAGGGCATCGATAAATTCTAATCCGTTTAGGTGTTTGTTCCTGTCGTAAATTTTATTACAGGTTGAAATATTGAGCGCTTTCATTAAAGTCCACCCCATAAAAGTGCCTAAAAAGCCTAATTTATCGACTTTTATTGCCTTGGCAATTTCTTTGGAAGTAACTAATCCCATGGAGTTCTTGGTTGCGGTTGCTCACAAAGATAGCGAAACCCTTGCTATTCTTTCACTACCAATTGCACGGTTCCTCGGCTCTCCTGTTTCACAAGTAATGTCTTGTCTTTCAAAATTGCTTTTATCTGCTTCGAGTCTGCATGTCGAATGGTATACAGGGTAACGTTTTCGTTCCAGCTTACTTTAAAAGCACTTCGCAATTTCGCTAATAATGGCGCCAGATTATCGTACTTATTGTCTACGCATACTGAAAAACTAATGGCAGAATTTTGTATCAGTTCCACCTTCATCTTATAGGTGTGTAGCCATTTAAATACGTCCCCAATGTGGTGCTCCATCATAAAATTAAAATCGAGTGACGACAACGAGATCAGCACTTGGTTTTTCTTTAAAATAAAGCAGGAAACCATGGGGTCTAGCGTAACTCCTTTCCCTACGCAAGTGCCAGGATCTAACGGATTCACAAATGATTTTACAAATAGCGGAATCTCCTTTCTTTGTAAGGGTTGTAATGTTTTTGGGTGTATTACAGAGGCCCCATAAAATGCAAGCTCTATGGCTTCACGGTAGGAAATTTTGTTCAACAACGTGGTTTTACTGAAATACCTCGGATCTGCATTTAAAACTCCAGGTACATCTTTCCAAATAGTGACGCTTTCAGCATTCAAACAATACGCAAAGATAGCGGCGGTATAGTCACTTCCTTCTCTTCCGAGCGTGGTGGTAAAATTATTGGCACCTTCTGCGCCTAAAAATCCTTGGGTAATGGTAATTCCTTTTGCTGAAACTTTAGCTGAAATATGCTCTTGGGTAGCTTCCCAATCTACTTTTGCGTCTCGGTAATTACTGTCTGTTTCTATACATGAACGCACATCCAGCAAGGTATTTTCTATGTGTACTTCGGAAAGATACGCACTAACAATCTGTGTAGAAACCAATTCACCGTAGCCCACAATTTGGTCGTATACAAAGGGTCGGTTCTTCGAATTGTTATGCTCCAAAAAGTTGGAGAGCGACTGGTATCGCTTGCCCACTTCGTTAAATACAGGGTGCGAACTATTGGTAAACAAATCATTCAAGATACAATTGTGATATTCTTTGAATTCTTGAATACTCTCGGCAGCAGATTGGGTCTCGCTTAAATAAGCATCTACCACTTTTTCTAACTGGTTGGTCATCTTCCCCATAGCCGAAACGACTACCAGCAAGTCTTTTTCTCCGGTTTTTTGTAAAACCGAAGCTACATTTTTAACCCCAGCAGCATCTTTTACAGATGCGCCACCAAATTTAAACACCTTCATTCTAATATGTTTTTAGACGGTCTTCGCCCATTTCAACTAACCACCAATCTTTATGAAAAACAGCACCGCTCTTTTCATACATGCCAATGGCGCCTTTATTCCAATTTAATACAATCCATTCTGCCCTGCGCACGCCTTGTTCTTTGGCATAACCAATCACCCGGTCGTACAATAACGTTCCGATGCCTTTTCCTCGATATTGCTCTGTTACAATAAGGTCTTCTAGGTGCACGGTTCTTCCCTTCCATGTAGAAAATCTGAAGTACACCAACGCCATTCCCACAATTTGGGCGTTCACTTCAGCCACAAAACAAGTAAATAGCGGTTGTTCGCCAAAGCCTTCGCGTTCTAACTCGGCCACGGTAACTTCAACAGCATCAGGTTCTTTTTCAAAAATGGCCAACTCATTAATAAGCTGCAATACCTGCGGCATGTCTTCTTTTTTGGCCAATCGTACTATCGGTTCCATCTTTTGGTTTTGCAGAGCAAATATCGGTGGTATTTCTTAAAAATCCCGATATTTGCCTCAAATTAAGACCCAAGGCGCAACATGGCAAAGCAAAATCAGACGTTAGGTGAATTTATCATCGAAAACCAAGAAGAATTCAAATATTCGTCGGGGGAGTTGTCGCGACTCATCAACTCCATTCGCCTAGCGGCAAAAGTGGTGAACCATGAAGTAAACAAAGCAGGTCTTGTAGACATTTTAGGAGCTGCCGGCGACACCAACATACAGGGCGAAGACCAACAAAAGCTAGATGTTTACGCTAATGAAATTTTTATTAAAACCCTCACCAATCGTGAAATTGTGTGTGGTATTGCGAGCGAAGAAGAAGACGATTACATTACTATTCAGGGTCGAAACAAAAAGAATGACAATAAATATGTAGTCTTGATAGACCCGTTGGACGGCTCCTCAAATATTGATGTGAATGTTTCGGTAGGAACTATTTTCTCAATTTACAGAAGGGTTACCCCGGCAGGTTCTCCGGTTACGCTAGACGATTTCTTGCAACCTGGAAAAAATCAGGTAGCCGCAGGTTATATTGTTTATGGTACTTCTACCATGATTGTCTACTCAACGGGTCACGGCGTAAACGGCTTTACACTAAATCCCGCCATCGGAACGTATTACCTTTCCCATCCAAACATGCGCTACCCAGAAGATGGAAATATTTATTCGGTGAACGAGGGAAATTATGTTCATTTTCCGCAGGGTGTAAAAGATTACATCAAGTATTGCCAAAAGGAAGAAGGAAACAGACCATATAGCGCGAGATATATCGGTTCTTTGGTGTCAGATTTCCACAGAAACATGATTAAGGGAGGTATTTATATTTATCCAAACACCTCTAAAGATCCAAATGGTAAATTACGGTTGCTCTACGAATGCAATCCCATGGCGTATTTGGCCGAACAAGCGGGCGGGAGTGCCAGTAATGGTTTTGAACGTATTTTAGATATTACCCCTACAGAATTGCACCAACGGGTTCCTTTTTTCTGCGGAAGTAAAAATATGGTGACAAAAGCCGAAGAATTTATGCAAAACGCATAACGAGCATTTGATTATTTAGGAATAAAAAAACTCCTCGGTGGTACCCGAAGAGTTCTTCTTTTTTAACACTTATAAATAGTTTACTTTTTATTCAGTAAATATCGGTAATCTTCCATATCAAGTCCGCCACTATAAATTTCTATAGATCGCTTGATTAGTTTTTGGGCTAATTCGGCGGTATACCCCAACCCAATAGCATATTTTTCAATCAAAAACCGCTCATGGTCGTCAATTTCATGGTCTGCAAAAATCATCTTGAACAAATCATGCATACGCTCTAATCGGCGGTCTGCATCGTTTGGCGGATTTATAGGATATTTTCCTGGGTTTTTCAATACTGCCTCGTACTCACTTTCGTCTATATCCAACTTTTTCGCAAACCGACGTAACAATTTTTCCTCCTCGTCATTTAAAGCGCCATTAATAGCAGCCATATTGGCGATAGAGGCAAAATGCCCTAAATTTCTTTTGTGTGCTCCACTTTCAAATAAATCTGTAAATGACATAGTTCTAAATTAGACTACAAATATAGTTGAAGTCCAAAATATTTCCGAAGAAACCATCCATTCTTTTTTTATAGAAATTCCCGCTAAACTTTTCTTAATGAACCCACAGATGGGTATGGTTCTTCTTATTTTTAAAAAATGGATACTCCCTTACTGGTTTTTAATGATAACGGAATTTATTGCCAGCAGGCAGATGTGTATATTGATGCTTGGCGCCCAGTCGATAAATGTATCGTAACCCATGGGCATGCTGATCACAGCCGCTGGGGACATAAAAATTACATTACCCACCACAACAATGTGCCGATTATAAAACATCGCTTGGGCGATATCACTGTTTCAGGAAAAGCCTGGGGAGAAACTTTTACCATTAACGGTGTTACTTTTAGTTTGCACCCCGCTGGCCATATTGTGGCTTCTAGCCAAGTTCGCGTTGCCTACAAAGGAGAGGTTTGGGTGTTTACAGGCGATTTCAAAACAGAAGATGACGGCATTGCCGAACCTTTTGAACCCGTTACCTGCCAAACATTCATCACCGAATGCACCTTTGGCCTCCCTGCCTTTAAATGGGTGCCACAGGCCGAAGTTTTCAACGATATCAATTCATGGTGGGCTGCCAACCGTGACGAAAATAAAACTTCTATTCTCTTCGGATATTCCCTCGGAAAAGCACAACGGCTGTTGAAACACATAGACCCCAGCATCGGGAAGATATTCACCCACGGCGCCATCGAAAATATGACCGACGTATTGCGAAGTAACTACGGTTTTCACCCTACTACCCGTATCACGAGAGACACAAAAAAAGAAGAGTTGTTGGGAAACATCGTGCTCGCTCCTCCCAGCGCCCACGGAGGCACTTGGATTCGTAAAATGGTGCCTTACGTGACCGCTAGTGCCAGTGGTTGGATGACGTTTCGTGGCGCAAGAAGAAGACGAGCCATAGATCGCGGATTCGTGCTGAGCGACCATGCAGATTGGGATGGACTTCTAAATACGGTAAAAGAAACAGGTGCAGAAAAAGTAATTGCAACCCATGGGTATACCGATATTTTTGCCCGATACCTGCGGGAAGAAATGGGGCTGGATGCTCGAACTGAAAAAACCCAATATGAAGAGGACGCATCGACGGCGCTTAGCGAACAAGATAAATTAGATGAAGAAAGCCAATGAAACAATTTGCCAACCTCATAAAAACCTTAGACAGCACCAATAAAACAAACGAAAAGGTGAATGCTCTAGCAGATTACTTTAAAAGTGCTCCAGAGAATGACAAATTATGGACCATTGCAATCTTGTCGCACCGAAGGCCAAAACGCCCTGTAAACACCACCTTGCTGCGACAATGGGCCACAGAAATCAGTAACATCCCAACATGGCTGTTTGAAGAAAGCTATCATATCGTGGGCGATCTGGCAGAAACCATTGCGCTCATTATCCCAAATAAAGATGAGGCAACCACAGACAAATCGCTTTCCACTTTTATTGCTGAAATCATTACACTACGCACCCTGCCAGACGAAGAAAAGAAAAGCTACCTACAAGAAAATTGGTTGCGTCTATCGTATTTTGAACGCTTCGTTTTTAATAAAATCATCACAGGCGGTTTCCGAATTGGAGTAAGTCAAAAACTGATGACACGTGCCCTTGCCAAAGCCACAGAAATCGATGAAGATATTTTAGCCTATAAACTGATGGGCGATTGGACTGGTGACAATACTACCTTCGAACAATTGATATTGCAAGAAAATCCAGAAGATTACCTGAGTAAACCGTATCCGTTTTATTTGGCCTACGCGGTTGAAGATGATTTTCAACAAGATCTGGGCGATATTTCTGAATGGAGTTTTGAGCATAAATGGGATGGCATTCGGAGCCAAGTAATTATTCGAAATGATGAGGTTTTTGTGTGGTCACGGGGCGAAGAGTTAGTCACAGATAAATATCCCGAGTTTCAGCGGTTTTTGTCAAAACTACCCAACGGAACGGTTTTAGATGGTGAGATTCTTCCCTTCGGAAATGGTCAAATTGGAAACTTTAACGACCTCCAAACACGTATTGGCAGAAAAAACCTCAGCAAAGCACTGTTAGAAAAAACACCCGTAATTTTAAACGCCTACGATTTATTGGAATGGAACGGAGAAGATATTCGGGAACGCCGATTTTCAGAACGCAGGGAAATTTTAGACAAACTCATCGCCAATTGCGATTGTGATGAAATTGGGCTTTATCTAAGCAATACCATGCACTTTGACACTTGGGAAGCAGCCGCCGAAGAACGGGCGCTTTCACGAGAAAAACGAAGTGAAGGCCTGATGATAAAACGAAAAGATTCTCCGTATCTGGTAGGCAGAAAAAAAGGCGATTGGTGGAAATGGAAAACCGACCCTTTTACCATAGACGGGGTGCTTACTTACGCCATGCGCGGTCATGGAAGACGGGCAAATTTGTATACAGATTATACCTTCGGACTATGGAACGATGGTGAATTGGTGACTTTTGCGAAGGCATATTCTGGATTAACCGATGCCGAATTTAGACAAGTAGACGCGTGGATTAAAAAAAACACCCTAGAACGTTTTGGTCCTGTGCGTAGCGTTACTCCGCACCATGTGTTTGAAATTGCTTTTGAAGGAATTGCCGAAAGTAGCCGTCACAAAAGCGGCATTGCTACCCGTTTTCCTAGAATTTTGAGATGGCGAAAAGACAAACCCATTGAAGAAGCCAATACCTTAGACGATTTGAGAGCCCTGATACCAAAATGAAACAGACCGAATTAATCAACATAGCTGAAACATGGTTTGATGAAAAGGGTTGGACTGCATTCCCCTTTCAGAAAAAAACATGGAAAGCATTCTTGCAAGGCAAACACGGACTCCTAAATGCCCCAACAGGAAGTGGTAAAACCTATGCGCTATGGGTTCCGATTGTTCTGAATTATTTAAAAAACAACCCCAATTACAAAACCCAAAAACCCAAAGGGCTAAAAGCCATATGGATTACTCCGTTGCGGGCGCTTTCCGTAGAAATACAACAAGCCGCACAACGATTTGCAGACGAGCTAGAAACTGGGCTTACCGTAGGCATTCGTACAGGCGACACTTCACAAAACGAACGGGCCAAGCAAAAACGAAACATGCCAGATTTGCTCATCACAACTCCAGAAAGCTTGATGCTGCTTTTGGCAAGTAAAGGCTATAAAAAAATATTCCAGTCGTTAACCGCTGTTGTTGTTGACGAATGGCACGAATTATTGGGAAGCAAAAGGGGTGTACAAATGGAGCTGGGCCTATCCCGATTGAAAACTATTGCTCCCGAGCTTCGTATTTGGGGAATTTCTGCAACCATTGGTAATCTACAGCAAGCGCAAGATGTTTTATTGGGAATGGATGAGACATTCCGAGCCAATGCTGTGTTGATTAAAGCCAACTTAAAAAAGAAAGTAAAAGTAAGTTCAATCATTCCTAAAAAAATGGAAACCTTCCCGTGGCGGGGCCATCTTGGGTTGCATCTGTTAGATCAACTGATCCCCATCATAAAAGGAAGCAAAACCACATTAATTTTTACCAATACACGGGGTCAGTGCGAAATTTGGTTTCAGAAAATATTGGAGAAATATCCTGAGTTTGCCGGTGAGATTGCCATGCACCATGGAAGCATCAATAAAGAAACGAGGTTGTGGGTAGAACAAGCCATTAGAAACGAAAGTTTAACCGCTGTCGTGGCGACTTCTAGCCTTGATCTGGGAGTCGATTTTGCCCCGGTTGAAACCATTGTTCAGATTGGTGGACCCAAAGGCATTGCGAAGTTTTTGCAACGGGCAGGCCGAAGTAACCACAGACCGGGCGAACCCTCAGTAATTCATTTTTTACCTACCCATGCTATCGAACTGATAGAGGCCTCGGCACTTCGGAAAGCGGTAAAAGAAGATGTGATGGAAGATCGCATTCCGTATCTGCTCAGTTTTGACGTGCTCATACAATATCTGGTAACCTTGGCGGTAAGCGACGGATTTCGACCGCAAGAAATTTTCCCCGAAATAAAAAACACATTTTGTTTTCAAGGAATTACCGAAGCACAATGGCAGTGGTGCCTCAATTTTATAACCCTGGGCAGCCAAAGCCTGCAAGCCTATGATGAGTACAAACGTGTCACCATCACCGAAGACGGACTGTTAAAAGTGGAAAGCAGACAAACCGCTATGATGCATCGACTCTCTATTGGTACCATAGTAAGCGATACCATGATACAAGTAAAATATGTGACTGGTGGCTTTATTGGTACCATTGAAGAGTATTTTATAGGAAAAATGAAACCTGGAGACACCTTTGTTTTTGCAGGTAGAACGCTAGAATTAGTACGCCTTCGGAATATGGTGGCCCAAGTACGGCGCTCGAACAAACGCAGTAAAAATATTGTAAGTTTTATGGGTGGCAGAATGTCGCTTTCTTCCCAAATGTCTGAAATTCTGCGGAACGAACTGCAGGCCGCCCGCCTGCATATAGATAAAAATAATGTCGGGCAGGAAGCCGACCATAAACGGAACACCCCCGAATTGAAGGCGTTGTCGCATATTTTTGAACGCCAAGAACAGGAAAGTACAGTTCCCAGAAACGATGAATTTCTTATTGAAACCTTTAAAACCCGGGAAGGCTACCACCATTTGTTCTATCCCTTCGAGGGCCGATTTGTACACCAAGCCATGGGCGGAGTGCTGGCCTATCGTATTAGCCTGCTGTCTCCCATTACTTTTTCATTGGCATACAACGACTACGGGTTTGAATTGCTGAGCGATCAGCCCATGGACATCCAAGAAGTTTTGGATAATAATTTGTTTAGTACGGATTATTTGTCTTCAGATTTGCAAAAAAGCTTAAATGCCACCGAATTGGCACGGCGGAAATTTCGTGATGTTGCGGTAATCAGCGGATTGGTTTTTACAGGCTACCCTAGCAAACAAATTAAGACCAAGCACCTGCAAAGTAATTCACAGTTGTTGTTTGATGTGTTTCGGGATTACGAGCCAGACAACCTGTTGTACCAACAAGCGTTTCGCGAAACATTTGAGCATCAATTAGAAGAAGGCCGATTGCGATTGGCCCTAGAACGTATCGCAACACAAACGGTAGTTTGGAGACCCTGTGAAAAACCTACGCCATTTAGCTTTCCGATTATCACAGACAGACTTCGGGAAAAGTTATCTTCAGAAAAATTGAAAGACCGCATTAAAAAAATGACGTTGCTGTTGAATAAATAGCACCCTATCTTTGTCTGGTGGAACAGCGCATTCAAATTAAATCCCAATGGTTTATCCTTCATCCCAGTGGTGCGATATTTTGGGAAGAACAGAACATGCTCTTGGTGGCCGATGTACACTTAGGCAAGGTGACACATTTCAGAAAACATGGAGCCGCCATTCCGCCAGATGCAGCCTTCAAAAACTTGGAGAAACTAACCGAAGTAAGCAACCATTTTCAGCCAAAGACGGTTTGCTTTTTAGGCGATCTTTTCCACAGTAAGTTAAATACAGAGTGGCATGATTTTGCCAAATGGGTCGAATATACGCCAGCTTCTGTAGTGCTTATTAATGGTAACCACGATATCATTCCTAAATACCTTTTTGAAGACCTTGGTGTACAAATTTTTGATTCACAAATCATCGATTCGTTCTTGCTAACCCACCACCCCACAGACCATGAAACCTATTTCAATTTTTGTGGTCACGTACACCCAGGGGTAAAGCTGAAGGGTTCGGGCAGGCAAATTATTAGACTTTCATGTTTCTTTAAAACCAAGCAGCAGCTTATTCTGCCTGCCTTCGGAAATTTTACGGGAAAATACACCTTGGCGCCTACCCAGGATGCAGAAATTTATGTGATTGCAGATGGCGAAGTGATGCACGTTTCAACATAAAAGAGGTTTTTTTTACATAAAAAGGCAATAAATTACTCAAAATGAACGCTTTTTGGTGTAACCACGACTGTTAAAAAGCTATCTTACAAACGATACGTTAGCAGTAATTGATATATTTAACCGTCTCAAATCTTTACTTTCTTTGCAATGGAAACAACTACTTTGCCCTCCTGCAATACCGCAAGTCTCAATCCGTACACGCCCAATAGTGGCAATCCGTGGAACGTTTCAAAAGTACAACACACCTTTCGCCGTCTAGGTTTCGGTGCTAATTCCCTTGCCGTAGACAATGCCTTGTCACTTTCTCCTGGTGCATTTATAGACTCGTTGGTAGATAGTGCCGTGGCTTTACCCCCCACACCCGCTCCGTTTTGGGGCAACTACGCAATTTCAGATTTTACCGATTATACCGCAGATAACGATCAATACATCGCAGATTGGCAACTGCAAACGGGTAACGACATTGTGTCAGAAAACCTTCGCGGCCGCTTGGCCTTTTTCTGGATGAACCATTTTGTGACCGAATTGGAGACGGTGTTCTATTCGCCATTTATGTACCAATACTACAACAAGATGCAGACGTTTGCCCTCGGAAATTTTCGAGAATTTACGCGCGCTATCGGTACAGACAACATGATGCTGCTATACTTGAATGGCTTTGAGAATACCAACAACACCCCAAACGAAAATTACGCACGCGAGCTTTTTGAACTCTTTACCATGGGGGAAGGCAATGGCTATACCCAACAAGATATTGTGGAAGCTTCGCGGGCACTTACGGGCTACAATCACTGGGCAGAACCTGGAGCAGATATATATTTTGACAGCAGCACCTTCGACAACAATCCGAAAACAATTTTTGGCCAAATGGGCAACTGGGATTACGACGATGTAATCGATATCCTATTTCAGCAAAGGGGAAACCTCATTGCCTCTTTTATCTGTGAAAAATTATACACCTTTTTTGTGAGCCCAAGTGTAGACGCTACCATTCGGCAAAACATTATTGAGCCGCTGGCACAAACCTTAATCGACAATGATTTTGAAATGGTGCCCATGTTGAAACAACTGTTTAAGAGTGAGCATTTTTATGATGAGCGCGCATTGGGGGTTGTGATAAAAAGCCCTATAGACGTCATTTTTAATTACGTAAACGAAGGGTCCTTCTTTTATGATGATACCCTGATGGAAGCATTTTTATATTACGCGGGCCTCATGGGCCAAGAACTTTATGATCCGCCCGATGTTAGCGGTTGGCAACGCGATGAAACATGGATTAATGGCTCGACGCTAGCCGGACGTTGGGGACTTATTGAGCTCTATATCGATTTTCTCTTCGGAAATGGTCACGAACAACTTTTGGTAGACCTTGCTAGGGAACTTTCGAACGATAGTACCGACCCGGCGTTTATTACCGAAGTGGTCATCAACCATTTTATGAGTAAAACACTGCATACCGCGTCAGACTATGTAGTGGCGACAGATATTTTTAAATGGGAAGTTCCCCAAAACTATTACGATTCTGGAACATGGAACCTAAATTGGTCTTCAGCACCACTTCAAGTTTCACTATTGCTGAAACATATTGCCCAAATGCCCGAATTTCAATTAAAATAAAACCGCTTATGTGCCAACACGATCACATTCCGAAGAAAAAAAATACGCAAAAAAAGGAGCAAAATGTTCACGACCAAGAACATGCTACCTGGAACCGCCGCTCGTTTATACAAGCCTTAGGTTTGGTAGGTGGAGGCAGCATGATGTTAGGTCCAGCAGCCGTTTCGGCCTCGAAAGCTTCACCATTATCTGTCGCACTGTCGAAAGCCGAAAACGATAATATTTTGGTAATCGTTCGCTTAAAAGGAGGAAATGATGGTTTGAACACCGTCGTGCCTGTTTACGATTATAGTACCTACGCTAATTTACGCCCTACGATTAGGCACCAACAAAGTGAATTGCTGAATTTGAACGCCGATTTTGCCATTCCGAATTATATGAATAGCTTAGAGTCTATGTGGGGTGATGGACAAATGAAGGTAGTACACGGGGTTGGGTATCCGCAGCAAAACTTGTCGCATTTCACCTCTTCTGATATTTGGGCTAGCACATCTACCCCAAATTACGAACCCACAGGATGGTGGGGACGTTATTTTGAAGACCTCTATCCAGACTATCTTACCAATCCGCCAGCCGTACCTCCCGCAATTCAGATAGGAAGTATTGGCAACCTCATTTTTGAAGGTATGGAGAACAATTATGCCTTTTCGGTGGCCAATCCAGACCAATTAGCACTGGTAGCTGCCAACGGTGCCCTTCACGATGTGGTGAATTTACCAGATTGTGTGTATGGAGACAAGCTATTGTTTATGAGGGCTACCACCAATACTACTTTTACCTACGCACAGGTCATAAACGATGCGTACTTGGCATCTACCAACAACGCTAATTACGAAGAAGCAGAGCTCGCCAACCAATTGGCCATTGTGGCACGCATGATAAAAGGAGGCTTGGGAACCAAGGTATATATGGTGACGTTGAATGGTTTCGACACCCACGCCAACCAAGAAGAAGACCACAGGACCTTGCTTGAAGATCTTTCAAATAGTATGAAAGCGTTCTATGAAGATTTAGGGAGTATTGGCATGCAAAACGAAGTACTTGCCATGACCATTTCAGAATTTGGAAGAAGACCCTACGAAAATGGCTCGAACGGAACAGACCATGGTGCCGCCTCACCCGTAATGCTTTTTGGCCCCGGGTTAAATGGCAGCGGATTTGTTAGTGAGCATCCAGACCTGACCAACTGGGACAATAATGACAACCTGATTCCGACTACCGATTTTAGGGATGTTTATTCTAGTGTACTCACAGATTGGTTCTGTCTTGCGCCTAATGTGGTGAACGACATTTTACTAAATGAAACCTACCAAAACCTGAATCTTGGCTTCTCATGTGAGAGTCTTGCGGTACAAGATTTTAGTGACATCACGAGATTTAACCACGTGGCAACCTATAACAACAATACCACGAATATTGAATTTACCATGCCCAACACAGGCCATGTAGACATTAAATTGTACGATATTTTAGGGAAAGAAATTGCCACGCTCAAGAACGAAATCGTTTTTCCAGGGCAACATAAAGTAGATGTTAGGGCAGCCAGCAAAACACGTTTGGCGTATGGGCAATACATTTACCGTATTGCTGTTGGCGGCCAGTTTTACAGCCGTTCTATCCTCATTAAATAACAGCGTATTTCTGGTTTTTAAAACGGAAAGAGACAAACCAACACTTTTACCCTTTTTCGACCTAGGGGATGCGGTGTAATTGTTTATTTTTGCAGGCATCTTTCATTAACTGTATGTACAAATGAACCAAAATCCGAAACGCTACACGATAACCGCGGCTTTGCCATATACCAACGGTCCCGTTCATATTGGGCATCTCGCAGGTGTGTATGTTCCGTCAGATATTTATGCCCGTTTTCAACGGCTGCAAGGAAACGACGTAGCTTTTGTCTGCGGAAGCGACGAGCACGGTGTTCCCATTACCATCAAAGCCAAAAAGGAAGGAATCACTCCCCAACAAGTCGTAGACAAATACCACGCAATCATTAAGCAGAGTTTTGAAGACTTCGGAATTACCTTCGACAAATACTCAAGAACGTCTGCCAAAGTACACCACGACACGGCTTCTGAATTTTTTAAGAAGCTTTACGACGATGGCAAATTTGTAGAAGAAGTCACCGAACAATTGTATGACCCAGAAGCCAACCAGTTTTTGGCAGACCGTTTTATCGTGGGTACTTGCCCAAAATGTGGTTTTGAAGAAAGCTATGGCGACCAATGTGAAAATTGTGGTACCTCCCACAATGCTACCGACCTCATCAACCCTAAGAGCGCCATTTCTGGCAATACGCCAGAATTGAAAGAAACCAAACACTGGTTTTTGCCTTTAGACCAATACGAGCCATTTTTGAAGGAATGGATTTTAAAAAGTCATAAAAAAGACTGGAAAACCAACGTGTATGGCCAATGTAAATCATGGATAGACGATGGCTTGCGACCGCGAGCTGTGACCCGCGATCTGGATTGGGGTATTCCCGTGCCCGTTGAAGGAGCCGAAGGAAAAGTATTGTATGTTTGGTTTGATGCTCCCATTGGGTATATCTCTGCCACCAAAGAATGGGCAGCACGCGAAGGAAAAGATTGGGAGCCGTATTGGAAATCTGAAGACACCAAATTGCTCCATTTTATAGGAAAAGACAATATTGTTTTTCACTGTATTATTTTTCCGAGCATGTTAAAAGCAGATGGAAGCTACATCATGCCAGATAATGTGCCGGCTAACGAATTTCTGAATCTCGAAGGAAACAAAATATCGACCAGTAAAAATTGGGCGGTTTGGTTGCATGAGTATCTGGAAGAATTTCCAAACCAGCAAGATGTATTGCGCTATGTACTCACTGCAAACGCACCAGAAACGAAGGATAACGACTTTACTTGGGCCGATTTCCAGCAGCGAAACAATAGTGAGCTGGTAGCTATCTTCGGAAATTTTATCAATCGCGTTACCGTGCTTACCCATAAATATTACGATGGGGTGGTTCCAGCGCCTTCCTCTTTTTCTGAAGTAGACCAACAGACCCTGAAAGAACTGAAGGCGTATCCTGATGTAATTGCCAGCTCGATAGAGCGGTACCGTTTCCGCGAAGCGCAAGCTGAATTGATGAACGTAGCTCGATTGGGGAATAAATATTTGGCAGACGAAGAACCTTGGAAAACCATTAAAACTGATGAAGCCAGAACACAGACAGTGATGTATGTTGCACTTCAAATTGCTGCGGCCCTAGTCGTATTAAGCGAACCTTTTCTGCCGTTTACTTCAAGAAAATTGAAAGACATTCTGAATGTCACCTTGAGCGGAGTCGAAGGGTCTCTTTCTTGGAATAACATCAGTACCGATGACACCTTAGTACAAAATGGCCATACCATCAACAAAAGCGAGCTGCTTTTCAGCAAAATAGAAGACGAGCAAGTACAACACCAACTCGACAAGCTTGCAGCTAGCAAAAAGGCAAATGCTTCAGAAAATACAGCACAAGCTACTACAGTAACACCACAAAAAGATATGATTCAATTTGACGATTTTACCAAACTCGACATGCGGGTAGGCACCATTTTAGAGGCAGAAAAAATGCCGAAGACCAAAAAATTGTTGGTTTTAAAAGTAGATACCGGTATCGATGTGCGTACCATTGTTTCGGGGATTGCTGAAAGTTTCACCCCTGAAGAAATCGTTGGCAAACAAGTAACCGTGTTGGTGAACTTGGCTCCGCGAGCCTTACGTGGTGTAGAAAGCCAAGGCATGATATTGATGACAGAAAATGCCGATGGGAAGTTGGTTTTTGTGAATCCTGACACAAGTGGTGTTGGTAATGGGGCGACTATAAATTAAAGATATTTTAAAAACCATTTTTAGGTATTCACGATGAAAACGCTGTTAACAGTATTGACATGTATATGTTGGGTATTAAATATAAGCTGTCAAGAACAAGTTTTGAATATTGGCAATACATTACATGAAGGGTACAGGTTTGTAGACAATTCGTATACAGCTGTTGGCAAGAATTCTTTTTGTCTTTTTATTAATAACAATAAAGATATAACCGCTAGAATGTACTCGAAAGACCTAAATTTAATTGGTGAGTTTCTAGCCGATACATTTCCAAATAAATACCTTAACATATTAGGGTTTACAATCAAAGATCATCAGCTGCGATATTTTCTTCAGAAAAGGAATAAAAATAAGTTTGGCAGTATTGTTTTTGATTTTGATAGTCTTAAAACTGTTGAAAATGAATTCGATTTTAAACTTGAAAAAGAGGTTTATATTGAAAGCTTTGGCAGAGAAGACAAATTTTACCTTATAACTGTTGATAAAAATAGTAACCTACTTAATCTGTATATTTTTAATCATGATGGTAGTTATATTAAAACGCCTTATAATTTTTCAAATAAAACACTAAAAGACAGCAAGGGGAATAATCAAACTTTATACGATATCCTTACTCAAAGCTTGATTTTTATGAAATTTATAGAAGCTTCATACATAAAAGATGATGCAAAGCAATCTCTTGATGTCTCTAACAACACAAACAAACTATATCCTACTGAAAATGGCTTTATACTTACTGCAGACAAAAGTGATTTAGCAACGTATTTGTTTCTATATAACTCAGACGATAACACACTTACTTTTGATATGCTTATCAAGAATAAATTAGTGGGTGAATATAAACCCGGAGAAATTAGGACCAACTCATTCTTTTTAGATAACAAACTTTTTCAAATTGTAGTTTCTAAGGATGAAATGATAGCAAATGTTTCAAATATTACATCAAAACAAGAATTGAAGAGATGGACATTGAGCTCAAAAGATGAAAAGATCGGTTTTTCAAATTCTGCTATAATTATTGAAGGTGGTGCCTATAATCGAACGAGAATTAGAGAAATAGAAAAGCCCTCTAAATTTTTAAGAAAGGTTAATAATAAAAATGTAGGAATACTTAGCAAAAAAATTGGAGAAAATTATCAAGTAATTTTTGGAGCCTCAGTTACATCACAGGGGTATGTAGGGCCTGCTATGTTTACAATATCTACTGGCGCTGCTGGTCAAGTTGCTCCTTCTTACACATGGTTTGGTCATCATTATAATTATTTAAACTATAAGTATACAAAGTCTACACGTATAGAGGGTTTGTATAATTCTTCATTTGAACAACTAGACGATAGCATTCCAGAGCCTGTTTTTGAGAAAATCTCAAGTTTTGAAGATACCCTTAAATATAAAAAGGCAACAACTACATTTAAGTTTAATAATAATTACTATTACGGATATTATCATATCAAAAACAAAGAATATCTAATATATCAGTTTCCAGTTTCTGAATAATATTCTAAATGCTCAAAATAGCATACCATCCCATCTATAAATATACCCTTCCGGAAGGACACCGTTTCCCCATGGCTAAATATGAACTGCTGCCGAAGTTTTTATTGAAACATGGTATTTGTACTGAAACTAACTTTTTTGAACCCAAGAAAGTTTCAGCAGAAGTTATAAAACAAGTTCATACAGAAGCGTATTACAATCGGCTCATTAATTTGGAAATCGATAAAAAGGAAATAAGAAAAATGGGGTTTCCGCTACGTTCTGAATTGGTTGAAAGGGGGCATTACATTATAGATGGCACCATTACCGGTTGTGAATTTGCACTACAACACGGGGTAGCGATGAACATTGCTGGCGGCACCCACCACGCTTATGCAAACCACGGGGAAGCCTTTTGTTTGCTAAATGATCAGGCTGTAGCAGCCCAATATTTGTTAGATCGAAATCTCGCCAAGCAAATTCTGATCGTAGATTTAGACGTACACCAAGGCAATGGCACCGCGAAAATTTTTGAAGCTGAACCCCACGTATTTACGTTTTCGTTGCACGGTGCTAAAAATTATCCCTTTAAAAAAGAAAAAAGCGATCTTGACATTGGGTTAGAAGACGGGACAGAAGATGATGAATATCTTTCGGTATTAAAAAACACCTTGCCAATGCTGCTCAAGAAAGTACAACCCGATTTTATTTTTTATTTAAGCGGGGTAGATATCATACAGGGAGATAAGTTAGGTAGATTAGCATGCACAATAGAAGGCTGCCATGAGCGTGACCGTTTTGTATTGCAAACGTGCAGAGAAGCAGGAATACCTGTTCAAATTAGCATGGGAGGCGGGTATTCCCCAAATATAGACAATATCATTACGGCACATGCCAATACGTTTCGCACTGTACAGAATCTTTATTTTTAGTAGCACTCTTGTCGCTCTGTCCCCCAGCGTTAAAATTAAATTAAAAACTCTAAAGAATACCAATCGTTTTTATATGTTATGGTATGGGCAAGAAAAAAAAGGACAAGTCGGCACTCAAAAAGGAGTGCTGCGACAAATACCTCAAAAAAGGGGAGCACAAACGCTGCAATCGCTGCCCTTGCTTAGATATGACCCCCTTTCAAAGACGTTCTCGTTTTCTTGAAATGGGCATTCCCATCATAAAAAAAGCACCAGAAACTGTGTAGTTTCCGGTGCTTGCATCGCTTAGCTTGTACTACACACATGCGAAGTATTAAGCTTATTTGCTAACCGCAAAAAGGTCGGTAAGCTGTTGTACCATGCTACCGTTTCCTGAGACCGTAATCTCACCGATTTTCTCAGCGATCTTTTCTACGTATTCCATCTCCTTCAACTTAAATAGCATTTGGTTGTCTTCCATCAATTTGGCGGTATTCAACAAGCTTCGTGTAGAAGCAGTTTCTTCCCGTCTCGTGATGACGTTTGCTTGGGCTCTCTTTTGGGCCACCAAAACCTGGTTCATGATGTCTTTCATTTCACCAGTTAAAATCACATCTCGGATACCACAGTACAAAACTGTGACTCCCAATTTGTTCGCGGCTGTCTTTGTGTCTTCAAACACAGCGTTCGCAATTTGTGATTTGTTTTCCAAAAGTTCATCCAACGTATGCGTTCCAATAAAAGCCCGCAACGCCAACTGCATGGCAACATACAATTGCTTTTCATAGTTCTTGTTTCCCAAAAGTGCTTTTTCAATATCGGTAACTTTGTACTGTGCGTAAAAGTTGATACGAATAGCGGCCTTATCTTTGGTCAACAATTCTTGTCCAGCTACTTCCAATTGCAATTGTCGCAAATCTGCATGTATCATTTTTATAGAAGTTGCGTTCTTCCAGAATCTGTACGTACCACCGGTCAAGGTTTTCACATACACATCATCTACAAGCATCACTGCCTTTTCTGTTGCGGCTACATCGAACGTTCGAACGTGCTTGGCCAAATCGTACTTCGCGAAAAGTGATTTCTCGATCGCTTCTGTGATGTAAATCTTGCTAAGATCTACTCTCGTAAATCTATAATCTACCATCCCTTTCCAGAACACATACCTTCCCGCTGTAAGCACTTGACTGTACTGATCATTTTTATAAACAACCACCAATTCGGTGTCTAGCACGTCTATTTGGTGCCACATTGCCGTCAACTCCTCATCACGCTCTAATATTTCAAGGGCTACTGGTGCGCGTTCCATAGCTTCAGAAAGACTGTATTTCACAACTTTTTTTCCGAAAAACCAATACACGCCTTGGGTAACTACTCGCTGGTAATCTCCATTCTTGAAGACCAAGCCTACTGTTCCAGCATTAATTCTAACTCGTTTCATTTTTCAAGTTTTAGAAATTAAACATTCAATTCACAACACAATCTGTAACGGCAATTGTGTTTTATTTTCAATATTTTGGGCGTTCCCACACCCTTGGTGTGGTCGGGCCATTCGCTATATCCACCAATTATCTTGGCGGGATGTCGCTACTACCCCTAACGCGATTTTAAACACTAATAGCTAGGTGCCTATCTTCTTTTAGAAACGGAGCGACCTCACGATTCAAAGGTTCAAAAGCTGTTCTAAATATCGCGACAAGACGCAGCGGTTGTTCTGGTGTTCACTTTGTTCAAACTACCTTCCAACGTACATGGTGCTTCGAAAATTCCGAAGAACTCTTTTTCCATATAAATGGTGTTGACCGCCCAGGTTTCCATGAGAGTGTTTTATTTGCTTTTCAACAATATAAAACCGATCGGCACCCAACTATTTTTTGCCTATTATATGCCCGACAGGGCTGGTAGTCATTTGTAAAGTTGACTTTCTTTGTTTGACAGATTTTGAGTCTGTACCCTGCGTTATAAATGCAGTGCTCTACCGCTGAGCTATCCCGCCAGAAGTGGGAGTCGGAGTCGAACCGACGCTTTCTCTGTTGTTCTAACCAGACTGAACTACCTCGAATGAACCGAGAGTGGGATTCGAACCCACGTCTTACAGCGAACTATTTTTTGGCAAATAGTAAACCTTCAAGTCAAGTTGTACATATCGCTTCGATGCATTGCTGCAGTACGATACACAATGGTGCTATACCGAAACACCTAACTAGACCCGCTTGATATTGTCGTCCAATACATTGAACCAATTGTAGAACAGATAGGATTTGAACCTATATCGCCAGTGCTTCAAACTGGTGCATTGACCTACTTTGCTACTGTTCCATTAGCGCGCTTTCAAGGACCCGAACCCCGATCTGATCTTTTGGAGAGATCTGTGCTACCACTTACACCAAAACGCCTTGAAAACCCACCGAGATTTGAACTCAGACTCCAAGAATCAAAATCTTGTGTGCTACCCTTACACTATGGGTTTATTTGTTGAGGCATTGGTCCCGATAGCAATCGGGAGAACCCTGCTCTCCTCATAGAAAGTGAGGTGCACTAACCGCTATGCTAAAGTGCCTTCCTTTCGTTCGTGCCTCTCTCGTCGGAGGCATGGCAGTACCGATGGGACTTACTTCGACAAGCTCAGCATAAACTTCTCGCCCATTGCTACATGCTTCGCAGTACCGATGGGACTCGAACCCATACCTTTCCGGGAGACAACCGGATGCTCTAGCCTTTGAACTACGGTACTAAGTAGGAGTGATAGGATTTGAACCTATTTGGTTGTTACACAACGGTTTTACAGACCGGCCCGACCCTCCAGCTTCGGCGCACTCCCATAATCCGCACCCAAAATTGGGTGCGGAAATTCTCCTTTCTTTTAATTAATAAATCTGATTTAAAGCAAGCCGTTTAAACGGTTTCTCCAACTTTTTGAAACAGCTTGTTGAGGTTCAAGCTTTGTCTCTTCCTTTTTCTGCGTACGCTTTTGGCGTTCCCTTTTTTTGGTAACACGCTCTAATTCGCCTTCAACAAATTCTGCAAATTCGTTATTCATAGCGAGGTTTCGTGCCTCTTTTAAAAGGTTTTCAGCTGCTTCAAATTCTTGCAAATATTCTAGCAATTGACCCTCTAACAATGTTATAAGGGCTTTGTCAATTCCCTTTACTGTTTTTGCAAAATCGATTAGCTTTTGCGCTTCGTCAAAATCGTCATTTTGCATCAGCGTTCTTGCATAATCTGGGTAAATAATTATAGAACCTATATCGGCTGCAACTGCCTTTTCAAAATAGTTTTTAGCAGTTTCGAAATCGTTCAATTGCTCGGCGTATACCTTTGCCATCAAGCACAACGCCTTCACGTTTTCAGGCTCATAAGACAAAGCATATTGCAATGCTTCCACAGCTTTTTCCAATTCCCATGGATAGGCTTCAAGCGCCTTGAATAAGTATAAATTATGTGTATTAGTGTTCATTTTAGTGATCTTTATTTGGTTTTGAGCACCGTAACGAACTACATAGGAACCTTCAGAAAAGGGCATAAAAAAATCCGAAACGGTTGTGTTGCTTCGGATGAATGATAGAAGAATTTATTCTATTTATAATCTCGAAGCCATCGATTTTCGATAAAATACGGTGCACTTTCTATGTGCATTTTACGCTGGAATAGCATGGCGTTGTTTTTTAAATTATATCAATTGGGTTGTTCACAATTGCGGTGCAAATATGAGAGGGATATTTTACTTATGCAAGAAAAAATTTAATTTATTTTATTGATTTTCAATTAGTTACGACATTTTAGGCATGCGAATTCCCTGTCCGCTTTCTGCAGATATTCGGCCTTGTTTGCAAACTGTTGTCTCTCTGTTGCTTATACATCAATGCCTAAAATGGTATTCTTTTTTATCGTTGGTTTTTTTCCATAAAATAATTCCATAAAAAAAGCGTCCAAACCATTGGACGCTACATATATATTGTTTTTTTGAGTGTGATACTCTCTACATATACGTACATAACGCCCTAAATCGCCCTGTAGAATCTTTGATTCCGCGATATTCCAACTGAAAATTCAGCATGCTGGGTGGTATATGTACTACGCTTCTTCTCATTAAGCTGCAAATATGTGAATTTTTATGCACTTCTTCAAAATATTAATTTGTATAAGATTCATGTAGGGGTTGAAAATTTCTCTTCAACATGCTTATAATTTATGCTCATTTCAGTTTAAAAAAAATACCAAAGAAAGCTGCTATATTCACATTTCAAACTTAAAAGTTATTGATTTATAGCAATTTACGTATAAACCCTTATTTGACGTCACAGAAATTGTGTCTAATATTAATGTCTCAAATATTCCCAGAATAAAATAGGTACAACTCCCCCCAACCCATTCTATTCTTTTGATTTGTTTTATAACCAACCGTAAAATAAATGCAATTAGTAACGCATTCAACGAAGAAGATTCTTCAGCTATGTATTATACTCGCAATCTGCGGGTGCAATCTCTATGTAAATCCGTTGCAGGCCCAAAATGATAGTCTTTCAAAAGAGGCAAAAAAAGGCAAAACAGAATTGGAAAAGGTTGAAAAGTTGCTTTCTTTCAAAAACTTATTTCATCGCAGTGACTCATCAAAGTTGGCCAAAAGATACATTAGATGGCATAAAAAATTAACTCGTGACAACCCAGATTATCGTTTTACCATAAAAAAAGATGACCTTAAAGATTCCATAGGCTGGAAGCCCGACAACTCGAATGCTTTGACAAAAGAAATCTTTGGTTGGTATCCGTATTGGGACAAAAATTTGTACAAGTCTTTAAATTATTCACTGCTTAGCACCGTTGCATACTTTTCATATGAAGTAAATCCGAAAACGGGAGACACCCTTACTACCAATGGCTGGTTAACAGAACCCTCTGTAGATGTTATAACAAATAAAGACAAGCGTGTCCTGCTCACCATCACAAACTTCGGGTATAAAGAAAACAGGCAGTTCCTTAAAAACCCTTCGGCTGGCAATCTTCTTATACAACGGGCCATAGAACTAATTAAAGCGAAAGGTGCAAACGGAGTCTGTATCGATTTTGAAGGTATTCCGAAATCCCAAAAAAAGAATTTCAACAGTTTTATTGCACAATTTGGGCAAGAATTGCGGGAGGCCAATAAAGACTTTAAATTATACCTGACGATTCCTGCGTTAGACTACAACGAATATTTAGATTTTGAAACCTTAACGCCCGTAGTCGATCAGTTTATTATCATGGGCTACGATTACTACGGAAAAACCAGTAAAGTGGCTGGTCCTGTAGCTCCATTACATAGCGGCACTCTTTGGAGCCCCATAAATTTGAACACTTCGGTAGCGCTCTACCTTAAAAAAGGGGTTCCTAGCGATCAATTAATATTGGCACTTCCGTTCTACGGACAAGTATGGAATACCAAAACAGGTGACAGGAAAGCCAAGGTAGACAAGTATGTTGGGGCGCGCACCTACGATTATATCCGCCATGAAATGAGCAAGGTGCCCATCATAAAAGCTAGATATGATTCAATAAGCCAATCGAATTACTATAGTTATATCCTTAAAGAGTCTGGAAGTAACAAACGACAGTTTCGGCAAATTTGGTTCGATAGCGACTCGACCATGGCAGCAAAGATGCGCTTGGTAAACACCAAACAACTAAATGGATTAGGAATTTGGGCACTGGGTTATAACAAAAAATACGATAATTATTGGAAGGTCATTGAAGATATTTTCGTTGCCAAACCAGCAGATTCACTACAGCCTGTGGTCATACATTATCCAGATTCGGTGGTGGTCATTTTTAAGGATGCCAGTGCGAGCATTGGTAGTGCCACACAAGGTATTCCTGGCGCACCCAACAGCTCGAACAATGCCGAAGTAATTACCGAAAAGCCAACTGCCTTTGAAAAATTTTGGAAAAAAGTAACCAATCTGAATGAAGTCTTAGATGGTTTAAACGACTTTAAAAAATTCTTGGTTTTGGCCTTGCTATTCGTGGTGTTTTTTGGAGGCGCCGGATTTATCATCGCGCTTTTTAAACCCGAGACGCGCATTTTTCTTTTTAGTAGTAGCGCGCTCACCCTTTATTATGTAGCATTTGTCTTGCTATTTGTCTTGGCAGTATTTCTGAATTGGAACACCCCTGTTTTTAATCAATCTATTGTGCTCATCATCGGTTTTATCGTGGGTGCGGTGAGCCTATACTTTATAAATAAAATTGTGCAAAAAAAATATAGCAATTTACCATGAGTGGAATCTTAGCAAAAGAAAAGGCAGCACTTGCCAAAGAAGAAGGAAAGCTTACAAAGTTTTTGAAGGCAGTCCAAAAATTTATGGCCAAAGAATTTTTATGGGTTCTATTAGCCGTCGTTTTGGCATTTCCATTGGCGTATCTAATCGATTATGTACTCCAAAATTATATGTATGAAGTTTATGGAGATCTCAAAATTTATATGAACGACAGGCCTGTTTTATTAGCAACCTACCTCATTGCCATCGCCGGAATCTATTTTGCCCGCGCTGTAGCGGGCTCAATTGCGCTAGCCTTAAAAAAATCTAAATCCTGATCTTATGATTCACAAAGCACTAGAATTTTTACAAGATTATTTAAACAAGGAGCTAAAAATGACATTGGCACTGAGCGAAGATTCGGTAGTAGCCAGTAGTCTTGTAAACCCTGATGGTTCAGTGGTAGAAAGTACACAAAACAAGGTTGTCATTTCCATCGTGAACATGGAGCACGAAACCTTTGTAAAATCGACCCAACAGTATAAAAGTGAAGGCGAACATTCCTACGGAAAAATAAATCCGCCCATTCACCTCAACCTTTATCTGTTACTCACTTCAAACCATTCTAACTATTTGGAAGCCTATAAAAGGCTTTCGGTAGTCATTACGAAATTTCAAGCAAATCCGTATTTCAACAAAAATGATTTTTCGCAGATGCCCGATCCGATCAAAAAATTAATTCTAGAAATTTTCAATATACCCATCACTGAGCTCAGTCATATCTGGAGTGGTATAGGCGCAAAATATGTCCCTTCCATTATTTATAAAATGCGCATGGTGACCCTCGAAGAAACAAAAATTAAAAAAGAGATTCCGGGAATCACGGGTCTCGGTAACACTGCTAAACCATCATAATTATGAACATTTCCTATCAAAAATGGTTTTCGATACAAATGCTCCATTCTTTCTTTACGAATGGATTGTGCCCTTATGTTGTGCTTCACCCTTTTGCTGAAACAGCCCAGGTAATGAAAAACCATCAATTATTACTTAAACGTGCAGAAGGGGTTTTCAGCATGTACGCCGGGTCTGAAAATGGAACGGAAGATCTATTTTCCAATTTGAATAGCCTAGAACCTCTCTACTTTCAATTACTCGTAGAAGATCCACACTTTTACAATTATACAGCACTACCACAAATTTCTGCTTCGGAAATGATACTCCTTACAAATACGCCTGACTGGAACTATCTTCACCAAAATGATGAAGTTTCGGCAGCAGATGTGGTAACAGTTAGACAAGAAGATCTCGTTTTAGGGACCCTTCAAGAAAATGATGTATTAGAAATTACAGATGAAGCCGGTTCAGAAACCATTCAGAAAACAATACATGGCAATCCACAACCCGAAATAGAAAATGATGTCCCGCCTGTACATATTAGAAGTCTGCAGACGGGCCGCTATCGGGCGTGGCATAATGATGCCGAAATTGGAGATTCTTTCTACCATTTCAATACAGAAATTGCCAACAACTGCGTAGGCATTTTAGCCATCGACCCTGCACTATTGCAACATCCAAATGACCAAGAAATTAAACTTTCGGCAGCATTTGAAGTTCGCAAAGTCTATAGGAAATATAAAATAATAGTTAGTCCCCAAAATGCAATAAAAATAACGATTGGCGACATTCATGAGGCCATCGCATCTGGACAGCCGGAAGGCACACAACCTGCCTCCTATACAAATTTGGGAGAGGAACAATTTATGGGCGACCAAAAAGCCACTGTTTTTATAGCTCCAAAACCAGAAGCGCTTGCTCAATATATCGACAGTCGCCCTGTACTTACCTATTCGTATCCCGACCCTGTTTCGAATACCACGATTCGAACCGAAACGCTCAAATTACCGAACCCCGGCCCCGAAACTTTAGAAGAGTATATAACGCCAGCAGGTGAAAAAGCTTACAGCGTAACAATGATAATTTATGTTTAATTTAAATCAACTACTATGTCAAAACCAATGAAAACCCCTGGGGTCTACATCAAAGAATTAGATGCCTTTGGGAACTCTGTAGTCCCGGTGCCCACGGCGGTCCCGGCCTTTATAGGGTACACAGAACAGACAAAATTTAATGGGACCGACCTATTAAATAAACCAATTAAAGTAGATTCGTTAGCGAAGTTCAAGTCTATTTTTGAACCCGCCAACCCTGAACTTCGTCCGTCTATCTCTTTTAAGGTAGAAATGGAAAAACCTAGAAAACTGCCAGATGGTACCACAGAGTTTTACATCGGTACTTCAAAACCGGCATCTTATGTGGGAGAAACGGGTGATCGGTATTACGACATGACCAAAAATGTAATGTACGAGGCTAAAGTAGCGTATTCATGGACTAAGAATACTAATACTGCCTCTGGTGAAGGTGCCCCCGATGAAAATGCTGGTTCTGGAAAAACAAGTTACTTAGATCTCACTGATGGTACACTTTACGAACGTGCTGACGCAACTAAGAAATGGCCTAAAAAGGGAACCAACGTTGAGCTAAAAACATCAGATACAACGGGAGCTCCAGGTATTGAAATTGGCGATCCCGGAAGTTACTACTATGATGGAACAGACGTGTATGGTCCAAAAGAAGGAGGCTGGCCTACCACTACCAATGCCGTTATTGTTGGCACACTCGCCTCTGGGGCCACTGTACCAGCTGACACAGACGGAGCAGAAGGTGATTTCTTTGTAGATGAGGATAATAACATGCTATATGGACCCAAGGGAAGTGCCGATTGGGGTACAACAGCCGGTGTGAGTCTCTCCGAAGAAACCCCTACCTTTTCAAACAATGGAGTAGATTATTATGTGAGTCCGACTTCAAAGATACACAGACTCCATAGTGCCATGAAATTCTTCTACGCCAATGGTGGTGGAGATTGCTATATCGTGAGTATTGGCGATTACGATTCGGAGTTTAAAGCAGATGACTTCACTGCGGCTATCACGAGTTTAAAAAAGGAAATGGAACCTACCATGTTGGTGATTCCAGATGCAGTAGAGCTTGCCGACGCTAACTCGACAGAGCCTTTAGCTGACAAATACGCACAAACTTACGCCTTACAAGCAGCGATGATTAACCACTGTGGGGATATGATGAACCGCGTGGCCATTCTCGATATTCCGGGCGGGTATGATGAACCTATCACAGAACCTACCGCAAGTGTAAAAGCCTTTCGTAACGCAGTGACTCCGCTAAATGCGAAGTTTAACAGTTATGCAGCTGCATACTATCCTTGGTTGCATACTTCGGTATACGGTCCGTCAGACATCACGTACAAAAACATCGATAGCGCCTCTTACAGTACTGTACATGACATTCTCAGTGCAGAATTTAGTGGGGTAGATACGTATACAACTGATGATGGCGACCTCATACCAGAGATTGTTCAGGTGCTTTCATTTTTTACAGAAACTCCAGACGGCGGCGCTACCAACATGACCATGGAAACGGCAGATTCAATCTTGAAGAATATAAGCGCTATGTACCCTTTTATTCTCGAAAAGATTGAGGAAAAATTAAACCTCATGCCGCCAAGTGCTGCGATGGCTGGAATTTATACCGCCACAGACAATTCTGACGGTGTTTGGAAAGCCCCAGCAAATGTGGGCGTGCAAAGTATGATTGCTCCCGCTGTAAAAATTGACCACGAGATGCAACAAGATCTGAATGTTCCGTTAAGTGGAAAATCTGTATGTGCCATCAGGGCCTTTACTGGTAGAGGAAATTTGGTTTGGGGTGCGCGAACCTTAGACGGAAACTCAAACGATTGGCGCTACATCAATGTGCGTAGAACCCTCATTTTTATCGAGCAATCTGTAAAAGATGCGGCCAAAGCCTACGTGTTTGCACCAAACGATGCAAGTACTTGGGTAAATGTGCAAAGTATGATCAGTAATTTCTTAACAGGGGTTTGGAACCAGGGCGGACTTGTTGGCCCGAAACCAGCAGATGCGTTTTCGGTAACGGTTGGACTGGGAAGTACCATGACCAATGACGACATTCAAAACGGAATTATGCGAGTAATGGTGAAAGTTGCCGTTTCGCACCCAGCTGAATTCATCGAAATCACCTTTCAGCAGCAAATGCAGAAAGCATAAATCAATTATTAATTCTAATTAAAAACAAAATATCATGGCAGGAGAAGCTCAAGATAATGTATGGCCCTTACCAAAGTTTTATTTTAAGGTAAGTCTAGGCTCACAGGATAATACGGTTGCATTCCAGGAAGTTTCTGGATTAGACACCGAAACACAGCCTATTGAATACAGGCATAGTGACAGCAAGCAATTTTCGACAATAAAAATGCCGGGAATCGTAAAGTCTGGCAACGTTACACTGAAAAAAGGAATTTTTGTAAACGATAATAATTTCTGGAAGTGGTACGACGCTATTAAAATGAACACTATTAAACGGGAAACCGTAGTGATTCAGTTATTGGACGAAAAAGGGAGTCCTACAATGACCTGGACCATCGCCAATGCATGGCCAACCAAAATCACTGGTACAGACATGAAGTCTGATGCCAATGAAGTGGCGGTAGAAACCCTAGAATTGGCACACGAAGGTCTCACTATTGCAAACGGCGGATAATGGCACATGAATATCCCCCAGTAGCCTTTTATTTCCAACTCAGCTTCAGCGGAATTTCTGGAACTGTAGATGCTTCTTTTAAGGAGGTGTCTGGTATTAGTATGGAAATGGGTATAGAGGAAATTACAGAAGGTGGGAACAACGCGTTTAAACATCGCGTTCCTACCTCTGTAAAATTCTCAAATCTTGTATTAAAACGCGGATTGGTACCCAAAGATTCTGAAGTGATAGCTTGGTGCAAAAGCACACTAGAAGGAGGCCTTGCAGAAGTAATTGAAACCAAAAACATCACAGTACATTTACTGAATGAAAACGGAGACCCCTTAAACTCATGGAGTTTTATGAATGCTTGGCCCGTAAAATGGGCTGCAGCAGACTTACATTCGATGAATAACGAAGTAATGATTGAAACCCTTGAATTTGCCTACAGCAATTTCACCGAAATGACCAGTCCAGCAAGTACATCAGACGATGACGATGGCGACTTCGGTTTCGATCTTTTTAATTGATGAACCATGCCTATAGAAATTAGAGAACTACTTATAAAAGTGCGTATCGAAGAAGAAACAGCGACGGTTTCAGAAAGCATCGATATAGCCGGTCTCAAGCAGACCCTACTCAAAGAATGTAAAAAAGAAATTGCAAAACAGTGCAACAACTTAAGACACCGATAGTATGGCAACTGATAAAATGAGCATCGTAGCATACAAAACCAACAAGTATACTGGAAAAAGTATCGGGAAAGTGGGCGTAAAGATTAATCCTGCGTCCTACTCGCACAAACATCAAGTGAACTATTGTAGTACCATACCAACCGGGGCAGCCAATACACCGCTTAAGTTTTCGTCAATGCCGCCTGAAACTATCTCTTTCGACATTCATTTTGACGCAACAGGAGCAATCCCCAACAATACCGTTCTAGTTGAAACTCAACTCAAACAGTTTAAGAAAGTATGTTTCAACTTTAATGGCCAGATACATGAACCCAACTACCTAATAGTTTCTTGGGGCTCACTGGTTTTTAAATGCAAGCTGACTTCGCTGAGTGTGAATTACACTTTGTTTAAAAAAGATGGCACCCCATTAAGGGCCAAGGCATCTGTGTCATTTCAGGAAGCGATAGACGAGACGATGATCAATAAAATAGCAAACAAGCGCTCTCCAGACCTAACCCACTATGTTGTAGTAAAAGCAGGAGATACCCTACCGCTACTGTGCCATGAAATTTATGGCGACCAATTTTATTATATGGAAGTAGCCAAACACAACAACATCGCCAATTTCAGAAACCTAACCCCGGGCACTAAATTATATATGCCCCCTTTAAAATAATAATATGGCAAGTTCACCACTTATTGAAGAGTCTAATCTCCCTTCCTTTACCATTTTATCGAATGGGAAAGAAATTCCGGGCAGCTACGAAGTGATAAGCATTAAAACCGTACAACAACTGAATAGAATTGCTGCGGCCGAAATCGTATTGCGAGACGGCAATGCACCCACCCAAAATTTTGATATTGCCGAATCTGAAACCTTCAAGCCCGGAAATGAGATAGAAATTAAACTAGGCTATCACAGTAAAGATGATAGCGTCTTTAAGGGTCTTGTCATAAAACAACACCTAAAGATCAGTCACGGGGATGGGTCACGATTGCATATTATTTGTAAAGATAAAGCGCTAAAAATGACGGTGGCTCGAAACAGCAACATCTACACAGAGACAACCGATAGTAGCATTCTGGAAACGCTCATTAGCAATGCTGGACTCAGTGCTTCGGTTACTTCAACCAGTGCGCAACATAAAGAAGTAGTGCAATACTACACCACCGACTGGGATTTTCTGGTAACCCGAGCCGAAATAAACGGTATGGTGGTACGTACCGATAGTGGAAAACTCATTGTGGCAAAACCAGAAATGTCTAGTGCTCCAGAACTCAAGGTAACTTTCGGACAGGATATTCTGGATTTTGATGGTGAACTCGATGCAACCTTTCAGTATAAAGATGCAAAAGGAAGCGCTTGGGACATGAGTACCCAGGCAATAATTGACGGTACCTCAAGCGAGCCTTCTGTGAACAAACAAGGCAATCTAACCGGTGCGACGCTTTCAGAAGTACTAGATGCAGGTACCCAACAATTACAAACCACTACAGGACTCACAAATGAAGACATGACCACGTGGGCTAATGCAACCGTTTTAAAATCAAGACTTTCACGATTTAAAGGAACGGTAACATTTCAAGGATCTGCCAAAGCTGAAGCTAACAGCCTCATCGAACTTGCGGGTTTAAGTGATCGGTTTAACGGAAACGCATTTATTTCTGGCGTTACCCATATGGTTGAAGAAGGCAATTGGCTCACAGAAGTGACCCTCGGTTTAGCCGCAGAATGGTTTGTAGAAACACACCCTGTGGCAGCTCCTATCGCTTCAGGTTTGATACCGGGAGTGCGCGGGTTGCAAACGGGCGTAGTTAAAAAAATGTACGAAGATCCTGATAATCAATTCAGAGTACAGGTTGAAATCCCAATGCTAGGTGCAGAAAACGAAGCGGTATGGGCGAGGTTGGCTACCTTTTATGCCAGCAACTCATTCGGGGCCTATTTTATGCCAGAAGTTGGAGACGAAGTGGTGTTGGGATTCATGAATGAAGATCCGAGATTTCCTATTATTCTAGGAAGTGTGTATAGCAGTAAACTGGCATCACCAGAAACGCCCGACGAAAACAACACTATAAAAACCTTGGTGACCAAAAGCAAGCTTCAATTGAAATTTGATGAAGAGAAAAAGAGTATTACGGTGCTTACCCCCGGTGGAAATACCATGGTATTTAGCGACGAAGATGAAGCGATCACCATTACAGACCAAAACAACAATAAAATTGAAATGAACAGCAGCGGAATTTCTATGGAAAGTCCGTCGAGCATCAACATTAAAGCAGCCGAAGAAGTGAGCATACAAGGCGCCACGATAAGCATTAATGGCGACCAATCTATAAGTGCTTCTGGTGGCACGGTGGATATTAGCGCAGACATGTCTGCAAGCTTGAAAGGTAGTGCAGAGTGCGCTATTTCAAGCGATGGAAATTTAACGGCCAAAGGCCTTATGGTAATGATTAACTAATGGAATACGAAGAATTAAAAAATCGTTCTTTTCTAGGGAGAGGTTGGGCATTCCCGCCCACCTTTTCAGATGCGCCCAATGTGGGTGTTGAAATGGTCGAGAACGAAAAAGACATCAAAGAATCGCTAGAGATTCTCATGAATACCAATGTGGGTGAACGTGCCATGCTGCCCGAATATGGTTGCAAGGTGCTTCAGTTTTTGTTTGAAACCATCTCGAATTCAAAAATGCATTTTTTGAAAGAACTCATCAGAACGGCAATCATTCAATATGAACCACGGGTTGAGCTAAATGATATTGCGATAGACCACTCAGATTACCAACAAGGAATTATTAGAGTGGGTATCGATTATTCGGTGATCACCACAAACACTCGGTTCAATCTCGTTTTTCCATATTATAAACTGGAAGGCACAGATCTTCCAAAATTATATCACAAACAAATAAAACATACCCTGATAGCACCTATATAATGAGCATTAAAAAGAACGGAACCATACGAACACAGCGCTTGCCTAAAGATCTTTTGGACAACCCCTTCCAGATAGACGCTCGGTCTTCTTGGGATTTGCTGGGTTATATGGTGGCGTATCTGGAAAAGCTGAATTACTACAACCTAGACAATAAAATAGAAGGGAACTGGAAAAAATTGGTAGAGAACGATCCGGTTATTTATGCCGTAATCATAATAAATACCCCAACCACAGCCATCACAAAATTGCTTGACAAAAGCCGTACAAACAAGGATTTTATTTTCAATAAAGAGGAAGTGCTAACCCTGCTAACCGACTGGTACGAGCAAATTGTACGTTGGCAGTACGACCTACTTAACTGTGGTGAAAAACATTTAGGCGAAAAGCTAAAGAAATTAATTCGGGATGTATTAGAAGATGAAAAAAGCAAGGTTGAAAAAACATTGGGAAGTCCAGAAGAAGAAAAAGAACTCTTGGATGCTGCAGATACCTTGTATAAAATCATTCTTCACATAAAAGATTTTACCAAGTCACATCTAACCGAAAGCATGTTTCGCAAGCATACACATTTGCCCCATAATGCCATGTACATTGCGTTTGTGCGCCTTTACAAAATAGTTCAGGACAAGCTAAATAGCATCTCGCGGCGCCATTTAGATTTCTATTATAAAGACATTCTTCAACAAAAACCTTTAGAAGGTAGAAATACCCGCGCCACCCTCGTGTTCGAGTTACTACCAACCGAGGCACAAACGTTGATAGACAAAGGCACACTGGTTTCTGCAGGAAAAATGTTCGGTTCGCGCAACGAGGTACACTTTAAAACAGACAAACCGCTTCGGGTTCATCAAATTGAAATTTCTGAAATGCAGACGTTGTTTTTTAATACGAATCCGTATTTGAACATTGGCACAGACCAGCCTGTAATTTCTTCAGTACAAAAAAGCGCACTGCTGAGCGACGGAAAAATGGTTGAAGACAAACACGATTGGTTTGTTTTTGGCGCCAATAAAGAGACCTTGCAAAACACAGTAATAGATCCCAAGAAATCGGCACAGCTCGGTTTTATCATTGGCTCGCCCGTGTTAGCATTAGAAGAAGGCAACCGAAGTATCTCGGTTCATTTAAACCTAACTGAGATGAGCGCGAAAGAAAGCTTGTTGAAATTGGTACAACAAATTCAGAAGAACAAAAAAATTACCTTAGAACATGCCTTCGCCGAGGTTTTTGACTACGCTTTTAACACCTTTTATACTACTGAAAAAGGATGGGTTCCGTTTTCAAATTATAGTGCAACTTTTGCAAATAACACTCTTTCCGTTCATTTTGAGCTCCAAAAAATAGCCCCTGCTGTCACCTTGGCAAAAAACCTTTCGCCAACCTTACAATGGCCTTCCATAAAAATTGTACTGAATGAATATGCCCCCATATTTGCATATCCTTTTTTGCAAAATATCGCTTTGGAAACCATCCGTATTGATGTAAATGTGAGAGACATGCGCAACTTGGCTTTATACAACAATGTGGGTAAAATGCCCTTAGGGAAATCGTTTGAAGTTTTTGGCCCAACTCCGTCCAAAGGAAATTTCTTGCTCATAGGAAAGAATGAACTTTTCAGAAAAAACTTGGAAACGGTAGCATTTAATTTACACTGGGAGACCATACCTGAAACCTACGGCGGATTCACAACGTATTACGATGGCTACTCAAAAGAAGTCAATAATGAGTCGTTTATCGTGCAACTTCAGGCACTCAACAATAGTTATTGGGTCCCGTTAGAAGAAAAGACCATTCCGACGGCCCATTTATTTTCTACGGAAAAATGTACTACTCCCGAAGGCTATGAAAGTGAAATTCTATGCTCGACTACCACGCTTACCATTCCCAATTTTGAATCTTTTGATACGTCATTAGATTTTAACGGGAAAGAACCTCTTAAATACGAAGTGAATTCACAATCAGGATTCTTTAAAATAACATTGGCAGCTCCGTCCTTCGGCTTCGGAAGCGATATTTACCAACAAGAATTTACTGAAATTGCCACTTACAACGCAAAAAACAAACGGCAGGTCCCTTTTCCGAACAAACCCTTTGTGCCAAAACTGAAAGGGGTAACCGTGAATTACTCGGCTTCAGATACGTTGTACTTCGATTCGAATCCGCCTGACGGAGTAAAATCTGAAAAAAACTTAGGTGAATTTACCCACATTCGACCTTTTGGTTACGACGTCGTTATAGCACAACAAAAAGTAAAACAAAACCTTCTGTTGCCACGTTACGATGCGCAAGGATACTTTTTTATGGGTCTGAAAAAGGTAACCGGCCCAATGACCGTAACCTTATTCTTTCATTTTCTGCGCTCAGGCACCACCGTTAAAATAGAAAAGAACAGCTTGGTTTGGGAATATTTTCATATAGATGGTTGGAAAACATTTACGCCAGAACAAATCATAAACGACGGTACGGGCGGATTAACTAAAACAGGGATTATAGAATTGGTGCTTCCAGCACCCGAACAAACTATAGAATCGGTTGACGATTCGTTATTCTGGATTCGAATTGCCACCAAAAAAGCTGGGCAACACTACCCTAAGGTTAAGGGGGTATACCTTAACGCAGTACAAGCCCGTTGCATCAGCGAAGAAGTTCAGGTATTGGGGGCTACGTTACCTCCCAACAGCATCGATACCATTGTTCAAAAAAATGCAGCCATAAAACGGGTGTTTCAGCCAGCCAACACCTATGCTGGGGCCATGGCCGAAAAGGAATCTACTTTTTATAGCCGTGTGAGTGAGCGCTTACGCCATAAATCGAGAGCCGTTGCTGCATGGGACTATGAGCGATTGATTTTAGAACATTTCGACATGGTGAAAGTAGTGAAATGCACCAATCTTGGTGCCAATTTTCACCCTGAACCAGGCAAGGTAAAGGTTGCGGTATTGAGTAAATTTTGGACCAATGATGAGCGGTATTATTTCAAAAAGGGAACCTTAGAAGCCATGCAAAATTTCTTGCAACAACGGTCGAATCCTTTTACATCGATACAGGTAATCAACCCAACAGCAGAATATCTGTTGGTAAATATTGTCGTGGTTTTTAAGGCAGAAGACAGAGGTGGCTTTTACATAGACGAACTAAACGACGCCATTACTGAATATCTTTCACCCATAAAAAACATAGAACATGGCATGGGCGGTATTGGTGGCAGTGTGGTCCCAAATATGGTATTAAGTTATGTAGAAACATTGCCCTATGTAAAGTTTGTACGTATGCTATCTATAGAGCACATTGTGGGGAAAACGAACCGAACGTATACCTATGATGACTATGCCGGGGGTGCGGCCATTAACGCTACTACGCCTTGGTCTATCCTTTCTCCAGTTAAATGCCACCATATTATTGCTGCGGAAGAAACAACCCCTATCGCTACAAATACCCTTCAGGTTGGAATCAGGAATATGGAGATTGGTCTCGATTTTATTTTGAAAGACGATCCCGTTGTATTTCCATCAATGATGATGCAAGCACCTAAAAAGAAAGCAAAAGATGCCATTTTTTCCCTAAAGCCTAAAAAAGAAAAGAAATGAGCAATAAACCATACGATAGAACCAGTTTAAAAAGCCTCTTTGCAGATGGCAACAGACCAAATGCACAAAACTTCGGAAGCCTTATCGACTCTATGGTAAACAAAGTTGATGATGGCATCTCGAAAACCATGAAAGACGGGCTCATTCTTGCACCAGAAGGGACCGAATCTGATCGGGTATTGTGTTTTAAAGACAAGATTCAAGACGATCTCCCAAAATGGAGTTTTGAGCTTAAACAAGAAGCAAACCAAGGATTGGCCCTTGTGCAACCCATTTCTTCTAACGTTTCAGAAACACGGCTATTTTTTACCAAAAAAGGAGCTATTGGTGTAGGTACAGAAACCCCAAAAACAAATTTTGAGGTACAAGGTGTCTCTGGGTTTGAAAGCAGAATGGGCACTTACCAAATGGGAAGTATCCCTGCAGATCGCCAATGGCACGACATTACACCAGAGTTGAACGGCTGCAAAGCTTTTGAAATCATGGCCCAAGTAGGGAAACAAGGCCACGGGCGATACGCGTTATTGCATGCACATGCGCTAAGTACATTCGGCAAATCTTGGCCAAAAATTAGAAAGACACAAGCACGCTACGACTGGCGATGGTGGAACAGAATTTCGTTACGGTTTGCCGGCAGCACCTACAAATACCGATTGCAAATGCGAACCCGATCAAATTTTGGCGATGGGGTGAATGTAAAATACCACATTTCAAAACTTTGGGATGACGATATCATGAACACGATTTCAGCACAAGAATAACCATGGAACCCGTTTTACCGAAAGGACATATCGACAAAAGAACAGAAGGCGCTAGCGATTATGAGCGTATCTACAGAGAAGGCATAGATATACTTCAAATTCTTTCTGGTGCTAATTGGACCGACTATAATGAGCATGATCCCGGGGTGACGATCCTTGAGAATATTTCGTACGCGCTAACCAATCTTTCGTACAAGGCAGACCTTCCTATGAAAGACATTTTGAGAAGTGCTAAGGGCGATACCATTTCTTCGGGTGACAACGCTTTTTTTGTGCCTTCGGAAATTCTCACCACAGCACCCATTACGACCATTGATTACCGCAAACTTTTTATAGACAATATTCGGAACTTTAAAAATGCCTTTATTAAAGTAAGGCGGGAGAACAGCTTGTTGGGACTGTACGACATTTATGTTGAAATGTACCGTTATTCGGAAGACGCCCAAGAGCTTCAACAAGAAAAAGAACGGGTGCAAAAGGAGGTCGCACAGCTTTTTCATGCACACCGTAACTTATGCGAAGATTTGTACCGCGTGACCATTTTAGAGCCGTATCACTTGGCGCTTACCTTAAAGGTGACCTTAGCTGAAAACGCAAATGGAGAAGAAACCTTCGCTAAAATCTATTTTGCAATTAACGATCATCTCACCCACGAAGTTCGGTTTGCCTCGCTCGCAGACCTTCAGCAACAGCAAGTTTCTATAAACTCGATTTTTGAAGGCCCTATGCTCGAAAACGGATTTATTCAGGATGCCGAGTTACAATCGAAGAAAAAGGCCGTATACCCAGATGAACTTATGAAACTTGCGAGCAAGATAGAAGGTGTTATTAGCATCGATTATTTCAGGTTGGACCATGTTTCCAGCAGTGGTGAAACTATACGATTGATGCAACCTACTGTACACTTGCTTCCCCATCAGTTTCCGATTTTAAAAAACCCAGATGAAGAAACCATACTTCAGTTTAAGCAAGAAGACGTTCGGTTTACCGCTTCCAACACCATTATCAACAAGCAGTTATCGTATATGGATATGCTTTATTACGGCGAGTTTAAGTCGGTTTCGAAAGCAGTGAACAATGTTGAGATACCAAAAGGAACGGCTCTTGAAATCGATTCGTATTTCCCTATTCGGGAGCAATTTCCGCTGGTGTATGGAATTGGAGAACACGGCTTGGAAAAACGGCTGTCTAAAAAACGGTATGCCCAAGCCAACCAGTTAAAGGCATTTTTACTGCCATTCGATCAGCTCATGGTTAATTTTTTGGCACAATTAGACAATGTTTACTATTTGTATAATACCGATGAAAATATAGACCGGACCTATTTTACGGGTATGATAGAAGACATGCACCGTTTAATTCCGCTAATAAAAAAGGAAAAAGAGAAGCTTTCCCCAAAAATACTAGAACGATGGTCTGAAGAAATGACGGCACTAGGAGATTCTTTCGATACCAATTCGCTGAAACGTATGCACCAGATTGCCGATATGTTGTTGGCTCGATTCAGCGAAACGTATCCTACCAATGCCTTAGAAAAAATTAATGAAATCACTTTTGGTGCTTATTCAGACCACCATGCATTCGACAAAAAAATATTACAGTGGAAACGCGAACTGTTGAAAAACTACCAAACGATTTCTTACAACCGAAGCAAAGGAGTTGACTACACCAAAATAGCCGAAACAGTCCAAAAGCCTACTTCTGAAACGTTTTTACATAGTTCAGTTCCTGGGCTGGTACAAAAGGTGTCGCTATTGCTTGGTATTGAAAATTACAAAACAAGGCCGCTTAGTGATGTTGTTGAACAATCGGGCATTAAGATGTACTTGCAAAAAGATGGAGTAGATTTCCTATCGGAAATAGTAGAAGTGGTGAATACCGAAGATGAAACCAACATTATTGAAGTAGACGAGGCCATCATCATCAACGATTTGGAAGAAGACCTTAAAAATGCGTTTTACTTTTTAGGGAGTTCAGATGGTTTGTTTGAAGAAATTCTTCGCGAAGGAATTAAAAAAGAACACTACCGTTATAAAACCAACGGGGCTTCAGAAAAAAGCACACAACATGTATTTTACAAAACCAAAAGGGCAGCACCCCAACTAATCCACACAGCAACATCAGCCCATGAAGCACGCACTGCAATAGATAGAATGATTGCGGCATTGAAGCAAATAAACCGTAAAAGTGAAGGTTTCCATCTTATCGAACACCTGTTATTGGTGCCAGATTTTACCAAAGAGCATTTTAGTTGTTCGTTTATCATGCAAGTAGACGATTGTACGGCTATCAAATTTTCACAACAGCAGCCTATGCCCTTAGAAAAACGCCAAAAATTTCTGGCTACCTTGCAAGATCGACTCGGTTCTAAAAAGTCGATGGTCTTTTGCATAGAACATTCGTTGCAAGAGCACACAATATGCATACAACAAGGTGGTGAAACGCTAGCCACTTCTGAAACGTTCGCTACCGAAACTGACGCACAGCAAGCATTAGACGCAATTCTCTGTACGTTCGAGCAAGATGAAATACCCTATAGTATACATAGTATTGAAAATGTTGTGCACTTCGGAAATAACCAAGTAGAAGAATCTTTTTTCTCCTTACAAATGAGCCTAATTCTACCTTCATGGCCGGCTCGTTTCCAAAATGAAAATTTCAGAACAAAGTTTAACCATACCATGGCTGAAAATGCCCCAGCACATATCGGATTCCATACTTTTTATCCGCCCTACAACGACATGGTGCAATTTGAAAAGGTATATTTTAAATGGCTGGAATTACTTCCGAACAAACACAATGAAAGCAGTTATGCAGACACTGCTTTCGAGCTCATCACGCTACTGAAATACTATCACGAAACCTATTGTCACGATTGAGTAATCCAGCACCACATATCATCAAGGCACAAGAATTTCAGGTAGTACTAGACAACCAAGAAAATGCATACAACATACAATCGGGTATCAGCGCTTTACAAAACGAACGCCTGCAACACCTTATCAATTCTATTTTAGACAGCTACGCGGCAGAAGACAGTGTGTATCAATTTGAAACCATCACATTAGAGCTGGGCAGCATTCCGTTAATAAATTACGAACAGGAACTCACACATAGAATTGAAACACAACTACACGCCTTCTTTTCACATCATATTTCAAAAAATGGAATCTTACGAACGGGGAAAAAACGAACACTGGCCCCATTTAAAATAGAGCAGCTAGGACACTATTTATCGCATGGCTACACCCAATGGAATTCATTCTCCTCTTATGCCCCCATGCAATTAATCACCGAATTGTTGGCAGATCAAAAAGATGGCTTACGGAAATTACTACGGGAACTCGGACAAAAAGAAATGGTGCGAAAACGATTGGTGTTTCAATTTTCAGATGCTATTCTAGCGCAAATCACCGAATTGGTGGTTCCTGAAGAAAGTGCTTATATCATTTCCTATAAAACCGAAATGACCAAAAAACAGCAAGAACAGCCCATGGTTAAATTGGCATCGTCTGAATTTAGAAATGCTATTTGGGAAGTATTGCTTGCTTATATTTTTGTAGACTCGGCAGGATATTTCAACAAAAAGTCCTTTTTAGCCTACGCCATCAAAAAAACAGCTTTAAAATTTAATCAAACCTATGCTTCACTGTTACAATTGCTAACTGCAAACGTTTCCGTTTTACAACAACAGCAGGTGAGAATGACCGAATTCCAAAAGATTTTAGTCGATTTAGAGCTGGAGTCGCGACATACTTCGCACGAAGAACTTGAGGTGCCGCAGCAGGGTGAAGATATAGCTGAAATGCTACAAACTCTCGACCAATTTCTAAAACATGGAGCAATTCCATTTCATAAAACTGGGTGGTCAAAACGCGCTGTTAAGCTAAAGATTGAATCCCTCATCCGTTCAAAAGACCCTACGGCAAAAGCAAAAATTGGCGAATGGCTATTCGATTTTGGCGCTAAAAAAAGGATATTGGAAGTCGCAGACCATTCGCTGTTGCGGTCTTTACTTCCTTTTTGCCCTCAAAACTACCAAGAGGTTCTATTTACATTTTTTTCCGAATTAAATAAATTGGCCCCGTCACTATCAACAACCGAACGCAAGCTATTGTTGGTATTGAGTAAAAACGAAGTGTCGATACTTTTAGCAAGTGTAAAAGGCAAGAATCTTTCAGAAGCAAAGATACTGGAGAAGATTTTTCAAAAAATCCTTCAAGTGCCAGGTGTTGATGGTAGGTTATTTGGCAACATATTGACTTCAGCAAAAGACAAATTACCGGCGCGATTTCACAAGCCAGTGCAACAATTTTTAGCGAGCTCCCACCAAAAAAATACTGCAGCAATGGTGGTTAATTATCTGGAAGAAATGCTCGCTTTTGTTACTAAAGAACCGGCGTTTATTTGGAAATATTGGTTCCATAAAAAACTAATTGGATGGTCACAGAAAACAGGATTGTCGGCATCACAACTGCGGAAACTTTTGTTGAAACAAACCACTTCCCTACCTAAAAATCCTAGTATTCAATTAATAAAACAAGTACTTGCGGAAGAAAATGTACAAGAGTCCTTCGCAATTCAAAGCAAACTCAATGCGGCGCAACAAAAGGCAATACTTAAATATGTGATCTCAAACGGATTGTTACCATGGTGGATGCCAGATTATACCATTTTGCGTTTTCACAAAGATTTAAAAGAAATGTGGCGCCAAACAGCAAGTAGGGCCGAACTAAAAATTCTGTTTGAAACTGAGAAAATCCACCCTTATTTTATTCGTCTTTACAGCGTTGAAGGAAGTTCGATGGTGTGGGAGTTGTTAGACCCTTCTTCTACTTTAAAATACGCCAAATTTATTACTGCTTTAGAGGTGGTGGCCCACTGCACATTTTTTCCTGCGGGTAGTTTTACACGTGTGCAATTTAATGTGTTGAGAAGTAATTTGGTACAATTACTTCAGAAAAAAACAGTTTCCGAGAAGGCGTTTTTTAGCGTACTTACAACTTGGTTATCCCAGCAACGGTTAGTAAAAAACAAAGCGTTTTTAACACATTTGGCACATGAAATGCAAGCAGTAGTAGGTGCGAAATTTTCAACTACATTTCAGCAAACCATGGCAAAACAATGGACTAAAGGCGCCATCGGTTTAGATAAAAAATCGATACTTGAAGAAACAAATGCACTTACCGAGTCTTTCCCGCTTTTTAATGCTAAAACTACAGCTAGCGTTGCAACGGGTAATCTTCAGGTCTTAAAGCGAGAATTAGAGGTGTTTTTACAAAACAAACCTGAAAAAATAAAACTGTGGTTAGGCCAACCAGAAACCAGAATTCGGTTGTTAGAAATATTAGATCATGAGTTATTGGATGTATTTGTAGAAACAAACCTAACCGAAAAGCAATCAAACCATTATAAAAATATAAAGCTCTTTTTTGAAGCATACCAATCGGTGTTGTCTGTTCAAGAATATACTGCCCTCCAAAATCATTTTTACCATTTGATTTTGATAACTTGGAGCTTGAATGGTTTCGGCACTTGGAACAAAAAACAATGGGCGCAGTTGGCACTTCGATGTTTTGTGGAAGTTTTGGGGCATAAAAAAAGTGGAAGGGTTTTATGGAATGAAGGCGCAGCACGTTTGGAAGCACCAAAAAATGTACAAAAAACGCTGGCAGTACTTTTTCAAATTTTACAAGAAAAGGGTGAAAGAACACTACAAATCGAAACGCAACAAGAAGACCTTCGTGCTAAAAATGCCACACCAAGTGAAGACAAACCCTATAAAAAACTAGGAGAAAAAATGGAAAGACAGTTTTTAGATCCGTTATTCATCAAAAATGCTGGCCTCATACTTACAGCTCCCTATTTGGGAATGCTTTTTTCTAGGCTTGAGTTAGTGCAACACGATGTATTTGTAAATGGAGAAGCGCAAGAACGAGCAGTGCATTTATTAGGTTATGTAGCTACTGGCGCCGAAGATTTACCCGAATATGACTTAGTGCTTCAGAAAATTTTATGTGGCATGCTTGTTTCTGAACCCTTAAAGACCCATACACCACTAACTAACACTGAAAAGGAAATGGCAGATGAAATGTTAGAGGCCATCAAACAACATTGGAAGCCGTTAAATAATACATCGATAGAAGCGTTTCGAGAATCGTTTCTAATTCGCGAGGGCAAGTTAGAAGATGACGAAACGGCTTTTTATTTATTGGTGGAGCAGAACACGATAGATATTTTATTAGATCAAATTCCGTGGAACATCAGCAAAATCAAATTAAGTTGGATGCAAAAAATACTTGAAGTACAATGGAGGTAATCACAGCACTTGCAAAAACCCTAGATAAGGAACTCAGGTGGTTTCAAACCATCGTAAATGCGCGTATGAAGACCTATTTTGAAAATCCTGATGCCAAGCAGGACACCGTAGACGCCGCTCCAGACCTTTCAAAAGACACTTCAGAATATGCGGTTTCCATTAAAAAGCACGCGTTGGGCAACGAAGAACGATTGGCACTCATATTAGCACTCGCTCCTTCATTACAACCAAGTGTATTGGACGTATTTCTAATAAGAAACCAGAGTCTCAACACAGAATTTTCAGAATTTGGAGGTATAAAAAATGCTACGAAACATGGTTTTGTACCTACGCTAGAAACAGCCCTTTTTATCTTGGGAGGAACGAAATTGGAGGTGCGATTGCAATTATTGAATTTGTTCTCGACCAGCAATCCGCTTTTCCGAAGTGGTATTCTGAAACTACCGAACGACCAAGACAACTTGCTTCAGTCTCCGCTGCAACCCACACATGAATACCTTAGTTTGTTTACCACAGGCAAAAAAGCCCTGCCCGAATACAGCACCTCGTTCCCAGCCAAGAGAATTTCGACACCCCTAGATGAAAAGGCACTTATTGTACAACCACAAGTACGTAACTCACTAGATGAAATTGAACAATGGATGTTTCATGCTGACAAGATTTTGAATGAATGGGATCTTGAAAAAAACCTAAAACCAGGGTATCGCGCCTTGTTTTATGGTCCGCCAGGCACGGGAAAAACATTAGCGGCCACACTATTGGGGAAAGCGACCAAACAGCCGGTATTTCGAATTGATCTCTCTATGGTCGTTTCAAAATACATTGGGGAGACTGAAAAAAACTTGGGGAAGCTTTTTGATGAAGCAGAAAATAAAAAATGGATTTTATTTTTTGATGAAGCAGATGCCCTCTTCGGAAAGCGCACACAAACCAAGGGAGCTAACGACAGGTACGCCAATCAGGAAGTTGCTTATTTGTTGCAACGTATTGAAGATTTTTCAGGATTGGTTATTCTTGCTACCAACATACAGAGCAATATAGATGATGCTTTTTCAAGACGGTTTCAGGCCATGATTCATTTTGCAAAACCAACAGTAGCAGAGCGAATACTACTTTGGAAACAGCTGTTTGGGGAATCTTTTAAACTTTCAGAAGAAATTGATCTTGATACGCTTGCCAGCAATTACGAACTCACGGGGGGAGAAATGATAAATGTATTGCGCTACTGTGCGCTAGAGGCCGCCAAACGGAATGAAAAAAAGATTGTTCTTACAGACATTATTACAGGAATACGAAGAGAATATAGCAAACAAAATAAAACATTATAACTATGCCACAGCAAGTATGTATGGGAGCAATGATGACTTGTTCTTTCGGGGTAGCGCCTTCGTCATTAATGGTATTGCCACAAAATAGGGTACTTACCAGTAATATGCCAGCAGCCAATATTATGGACAATAAACCCATGGTGAATATTCTGCCCTTTGGAATGTGTTCGTCTTTGGCCAACCCTACTGTAGCGGCTGCTACCACAGCAGCATTGGGAGTATTAACGCCGATGCCATGTATTCCTGCAACTGTTGCCCCATGGGCACCTGGTAGCCCCACAGTTTTGATTGCAAATATGCCTGCGCTCAATAATACCTGTATGCTAAATTGTATGTGGGGTGGGGTGATTACAATCAGTCAGGCCGGCCAAGTAACCCACGATGTGGCTTGATGAGGTATGTACAGAAAAAAGGCCACCATATGGCAGCCTTTTTATTTATAATCTGAGTCGTGATTATTTCGACAACATGAGCAATTCGTTACACAGCACTTCTGTGATATAGTGCTTGCCTCCGTCTTTATCTTCCCAAGAGCGGTTGGTAAGTTTTCCTTCTACGGCGATTTCTTGCCCTTTGGTTACATAATTTTCAACCACTTTTACGAGGCCACCCTTTACTACTACATTGTGCCAGTAAGCTCGTTCTACCTTGTTCCCGTCTGAGTCTTTGTAGCTGTCGTCTGTGGCCATCGAGAATTTGGCCATTTTGTTCCCATCTTTAAAGGTTACAATTTCTGGGTCTTGCCCCAATCTTCCAATCAACTGTACTTTGTTTCTAAGTGCGTTCATAATATTAAATTTTAATAGTTAAACAGTTAAGTCATTTTCCAGAGTCGGTCTGGTAGCCGTTGTTGATTTCGTTCAACAGTGCAAATATGGGATGGCTTCCAAAAACGATTCGGCTGGTACGCGCTTACTTTCGTTTATAAATGTTTGTAAACGTTTGTTTCGCCTTACAACGGCTACAACAATACATTTATTCAGAAATAGTTTTTAAGCAAAAGATGTATTATTCTTTCTCTATCTTTGAAAGGAAATTTAATTTTTCAAAAAAGAGCAACATGCAATTAATAAAATTGAAACCCAGAAATACGAATTCGGCCGACAAAAAGTTGAACGAGCGTTATGAAAAGTTGCAATTATTGCTTGAAGAATTATACAAACGGGAACTTCCGCAGAAAGTCACTACTGAAATTAATACAGAAATTGAAAAGGTGAATACCATCCAAGATTCCGCCTATAAAAAACAACTCCTAAAGTCAAGAACCAAAATATTGCGAATTCTTGAAAAAGAACTGAAGTTGGTTCCTAAAAACTACTATAGAAATTTATGGCTGGCATTGGGCATGTCGGTATTCGGAATCCCAATGGGCGCTGCGTTCGGGGTAGCGCTTGATAATATGGGGCTGTTGGGTATAGGACTTCCTATTGGAATGGTCATTGGAATGGCCGTAGGATCTGGTATGGATAAAAAAGCAACGAAGGAAAACAGACAATTAAACCTCGATTCATAGCGATCAAACATTCCACATTTTTTGAGAGTATAGTAGTCACATAAAAATGTCCTTTTAATTAAAATCAACCCGCTACTTTTCCAAAATCACTATCTTCACAAGGTCAATCTCATACTAACATGACCAAAAAAACCTCTCAACCCTATATCTTAGGTACTGATGCCCAAGAATTACACAGATTGGGTATACAACATCAGATCTGGGCCACTGAAGCTCAAAAAGGCTGGAAATTGGCAGATTTTTCTGCCGGACAAACTCTCTTAGACTTGGGGTGCGGACCTGGATTTTGCAGCAAGGAGCTTGCCTATATTGTAGGCGATAGTGGCAAGGTGATTGGTGTCGATCTAGATGAAGGGTACATCCAACACCTCACACAAGTAGCAGATTTATACCACTTAAATATTGACGGAATTTGTTCAGATTTTAATAATTTAAAGCTGCCCGCTAATTCTATAGACGGAATGTACTGCCGTTGGGCAATGGCTTGGATTCCAAATCCTGATGAAATTCTTAAAAAAACCTATGACGCGCTAAAACCCGGTGGGAAAATGGTGTTGCATGAATACTACGATTGGAGTACCCACCAAACCGAACCACAGCTACCCGGCCTAAATAAAGCCATTGCTGCCTGCCTTAAAAGCTTTAAAGAACAAAAAGGTGAAATTGATATCGGAAGAAAACTTCCCGAAATCTTAACCGAGCTGGGCATGACCATAACCCATCTTAGGTTAATGCCAAAATTAGCCACTCCCGAAAATTTAATTTGGCAATGGCCCAAAACCTTTTACCATAGTTACTTTCCGAGGTTAGTTTCGATGGGTTACTTAACAGAAGCCGAAGCAAAACAGGCTTTTGCAGACCACACCCAACTAGAACAATCTACCAATGCAACGCTGTTCTGCCCCATGATGATAGAAGTGATTGCCGAAAAATAATAGCTGTACCACTACTCAAACAGCCAGCGATAGATATCGTTTCCGTTTGCGAAGAGCACCAAACCAATCAACAAGAAGAAACCTACCATTTGGGCATATTCCATAAACTTATCGTTAGGCTTACGTCCCGATACCATTTCGTATAATAAAAACATCACGTGGCCCCCATCTAATGCTGGTATGGGCAAAATGTTCATAAACGCTAGAATTATTGAAATCAGTGCCGTGGTGTGCCAAAAGCTACTCCAGTCCCACGTATCAGGAAACAACCCGCCTATAGCTCCAAATCCGCCAATCTGGGTGGCTCCTTCCGCAGTAAAAACATACTTAAATTGGTACACGTAGTCTTTCAACACATTGTACCCATATTCAATTCCGCCACCAATACTTTCTCCAAAACTGTAGTTTACTTGCTCAAAACTATTGTCGTATTCCCTTGCCAGATTATTAATTCCTAACTGACCTTTATCGTTGGGTGTCACTGTAAACTCAAGCGTTTCTCCGTTTCTCAAAACGGTAAGAGATACTGGTTTCTCAGGATTCGCTCTTACTAGTTCACTCATGTTTCTGAAAGTCGTTACTTCGGTTCCGTTTATCTGTAATACACGATCCCCAACTCTTAAATCAGATGGTCCGGCAGGCAAGTCTGGGTATATGGTATCGATTATTGTAGTACGCATTGGTGTGAAAGGTTCACGTACGCCAGCTTTAAACATCGTCATACCAATATCTTCTGGCAACTCGATTGTTTCTTGGTTGCCATTGGGATGCAGTACGGTGAGCGTTTCTACATCTCTCAACATTAAATAACGGTTCAGGTTATTCAGGTTTTCAAAGTCTTTACCGTTTAATTGCAGCACACGATCCCCGTCTTCAAAACCAAGCGCCTTAAATTCTTGGGCTACCGAAAAACCATTCGGTAAATTTTCATTGGTCACAATGCGTTGGCCGTTATTGTAGAATAGGAAAATATAGATAACCATACCCACAATAACATTTACTGTTACTCCACCTAGCATGATGATAAGACGCTGCCAAGCCGGCTTACTCCTAAACTCCCATGGTTGGGCTGGTTGTGCCATTTGTTCTTTATCCATACTCTCATCAATCATCCCCGAAATCTTCACATAACCGCCCAAAGGAAGCCAACCAATTCCGTAGGTAGTTTCTCCAATCTTCTTTTTAAGCAGAGCAAATTTCACGTCAAAAAAGAGAAAGAACTTTTCAACCCTGGTTTTAAAGAGTTTGGCCGGAATAAAATGACCTAGTTCATGGAGAATAATCAATATAGATAAGCTAAGTAGTAGCTGGATTGCTTTAACGGCAAATGGACTCATAATCGTTCGTCTTGTTTTACAGCCTTTGCTGCAATTTTGAAGCCACAAAAGTAACCTTTTGCCGCTTCATTTAAAAATAAATAAATACTGCTCGATCAGACGCTAAAAACTATTGCTAGTTACACTTTTAGATGTAAGCTTTGGGTTGTAATTTTGCTGAAAATTTAGTGGATACGTATGCTTCAGTTTTTTTCAAAGTACAAATTCTTTTTAGTGGTATTGGCAGTTCTCTCTGTAATCATTATTTCTGCAATCTATTCGGTGCTGAAACCGAAAGAGATATTACCCGTTTATCAACCTTCCGAAGTGAACGCAGAGCTGGTAGACAGTACATTGCATTACAAGAAAAAATACCACACCATAGCCGATTTCAGTTTAAAAAATCAAAATGGCGAAACTATTACACAGGCAGATTACAATGATAAAATCTATGTAGCCGACTTCTTTTTTACAACCTGCCAGACAATTTGCCCCGTTATGACAGGGCATATGGTTGAAATTCAAGAGGCATTAAAAAACGATAGCGACGTTTTATTGCTTTCACATACCGTGCAACCTGAAGTGGACACCGTTGCCCAACTAAAAAAATATGCGCTCGAAAAAGGCGTAGACGACCGCAAATGGAACTTGGTTACTGGTGATAAAAAACAAATCTACGACCTTGCCAGAAAAAGCTATCTGGCGGCAAAAGATGCTCCGTACAGCCCCTACGAACTGATACATACCGAAAATTTTGTGCTGGTAGATACAGAAAAGCGTATTCGTGGATTTTATGACGGTACGCTTCCTGAAGATATCGAACGATTATTACACGATATTGCCGTGCTAAAAAAGGAAACTCCCAACTAACAATCGCTCTTTTTTAACGATCCCAGAACTATTGCTTAACTCTCTTGCTAGACATTAGTAAAACCCTTACTTTTGCCTTGTTTAAAATCAATCTAAATAAACTTTATGCCCACCATTGCAGATCTCAAACGCGGAGAACGCGCCATCATCAAGTCTTTTGAGGTCGAAAGTGTGCCGTTAAAGCTCCTAGAAATGGGTTGTTTGCCGGGTAATGAAGTAATGATTGTACAACAAGCCCCTTTTCGAGACCCTTTGTACCTCAACATAAACGGAAGTCATTTGGCTATCAGAAAAGAAACCGCGGCTCTTATAGAAATTGAACGCTTATAACCTATGGCCCGACAGATTAACGTAGCTCTTATTGGTAACCCGAATACAGGAAAGACTTCTGTGTTCAACAAACTCACGGGGCTAAATCAAAAAGTAGGGAACTATCCAGGAATCACCGTCGAAAAAAAGCAGGGTATCTGCAAGTTAGACCGCGGGGTAAAAGCACATATCATCGACCTTCCGGGCACCTATAGTCTCAATGCTTCTTCGCTAGATGAGAACGTAGTTATCGAGTTGCTGCTGAACAAAAATGATAAAGACTTTCCTGATGTAGCCGTTGTGGTAGCAGATGTAGAAAATCTAAAGCGGAACCTGCTGCTCTTTACACAGATTAAAGACCTTGGCATCCCAACCATTCTGGCCATCAATATGGCAGACCGAATGAAGCGCAAAGCAATTTCAATAGATATTGAGGCACTTGAAGAACAGCTAGAGACCAAAATTGCACTCATCAGTTCTAGAAAAAACGAAGGCTTTGAAACCTTAAAAGAATACATTACCAATCACGCAACACTCTCAACCAAACCGTGCGTAAATGCCTCGGTTATCGCACCAGAATACTTCGAACGGTTGCGAAAAGCGTTCCCGAAACAGGATCTGTACAAACTATGGTTGGTGATTACACAAGACGTAAACTTCGGAAAGCTGGAACGTGGCGAACTAAATACCATTGCCACCTTCCAAACGGAGAGTAAAAGCAACCTGAAACGTCTTCAGCAAAAAGAAACCATTGCCCGTTACCAATTTATAAACGGGGTGCTAAAAGAAACATTGACCATAGACACAGCCAACGCTAAAGATTTCCGCAGTAGGTTAGACCGTATCCTCACACACAAGGTTTGGGGCTACCTTATTTTCTTCGGAATTTTACTGTTGATTTTCCAAGCTATTTTCGATTGGAGTAGTTACCCGATGGACTTCATAGACGCTTCGTTTGCACAGCTCAGTGAATGGACCAAGAATACATTGCCCGCGGGCGATTTCACCAACCTACTGGCCGAAGGTATCATTTCAGGGCTTGGCGGTATCATTATTTTTATACCACAGATTGCCTTTCTGTTTTTGTTTATTGCCATACTCGAAGAAACAGGTTATATGAGTCGCGTGGTTTTTTTAATGGACCGTATCATGCGTCGATTTGGCCTAAGCGGAAAAAGTGTCGTCCCACTGGTTTCCGGTACCGCATGTGCCATTCCTGCAATTATGGCCACCCGAAATATTGAAAGTTGGAAAGAACGGCTCATAACCATTTTAGTAACTCCGTTTACCACCTGTTCGGCTCGGTTACCGGTGTACTTAATCATTATTGCACTCGTCATTCCAGAACAGCGTGTATTGGGTATATTCAGCCTACAAGGGCTTACCTTAATGTTCTTGTATCTCCTAGGGTTTGGCGCTGCCATCTTTTCGGCTTGGTTGCTCAATAAAGTACTCAAAATACGTAGCAAGACCTTTTTTGTGGTTGAAATGCCCAACTATAAAGTGCCGCTCTTTAAAAATGTAGCTATTACCGTCATCGAAAAAACAAAATCATTTGTGTTGGGTGCCGGTAAAATTATTTTGGCCATTTCTATCATTCTTTGGGTATTGGCAAGTTATGGGCCGGGCGATTTCAATAATGCTTCGGAAATCGTCACACAGCAGACACAAGGAACAACTATTTCCGAAGAAGAAATGGAGACCAAGATTGCATCGTTTAAATTAGAACATAGCTACATCGGAATCCTCGGAAAAGGAATAGAGCCCGCCGTACAGCCATTGGGCTACGATTGGAAAATTGGGATTGCCATCGTGAGTTCGTTTGCAGCCCGCGAGGTATTTGTTGGGACGCTCGCCACCATTTACAGCGTGGGTAGCGAAGAAGAAGAAACCATCAAAAACCGTATGGCAGCCGAAGTAAACCCAGTTTTGGGCACACCGCGATTTAATTTTGCCAGTGGAATTTCGTTGTTGCTTTTCTATGCTTTTGCCATGCAATGCATGAGTACTCTGGCCGTTGTTAGAAGAGAAACCAATAGCTGGAAATGGCCCATGTGGCAATTGTTTGCGATGAGCGCCATCGCTTATGTAGTTGCCTTAGGTGCGTATCAGTTTTTAAAATAATCTGTCATTCCGACGGAACGCAATGCGTGACGAGGAATCTTACCCGTTTGTAGATTCTTCATTTCACTTCGTTTCATTTCTGAATGACAAAAAAATTGTAACTTTAGTCTATGCAGACCGTTTTAGTACTTATCACATTTACCATTGCCTTGGGGTATATCCTCAAGAAATTTATTTGGACCCCAGTTTTTGAGAGCCGCAACCAAAATTTAGGCACGCTAGACGGAAATAAAACCAAATGTGGTAAGAAAGATTGTGGTTGCGGATAAATTGCCCGCAATATTTACTTCTCTGGATAGAGTATTTTGTCTATCCTCGCAATAGCATCTTCGTAATGATATTTTGTAACCGTATTGATGTTTCGGTTCTTAGCCGATTTTAAGCTGCGCTGCAACGCTACTAATTCGCCTCGCACCAACGGCCGTACATCACTTGTATTTACATCAAAAACAAGGGTGCCTTCAAAGCCATTTCTCGAACTGCGTCGGGTAGGCCCCTTATCGGTCATTAAGTACTCCATTCTATCCAAATACGAACGTTGTAAATTTCTTCTATAAATATCAACATTGCCTCCACTACGTGCCTCACTCCAAATTCCTTCGCGTAAGTCCTGAAACATTTCCAAAGCCGAATAATATTCAGCTTGGGTCGTTTCGGCATCTATTAAACGTCCAATCCTGTCAAAACTCAACAAATTATTCAAGTGACGCGATTGTAATCTTCGCATACGCTCAAAATACCCGGCATGGTCTATATTCTGTAATATGGAAGGGTCTAACAACCAAGTGGGAGTTTCAAAAGCATTGTCGTGCAACCATTGCATCGATTGTCGTTGTTCCTCTTCGCCCAAGTGGGTATAGATAGTTCCTCCTTGTTTGGGGGTTTTGATGTTTTCGTACACCCCGCCCACATTGGTTACCACGTGGCCCACGTAGCGGCTCCAAACACCTAACAACTCTCCATAGAGTTCTTCAAGGTCGTTGTAATCGTTTGTACGGTCGCTGGTCCATTTTGGAAGGTTTGCCGCAACATATTTTAGGTTTTTAATTCCATAATCGCTTGCTTCCATGGGGTTGTCTCCAATGCCTTCGGTTTGTGACTGCGGATCGAATCGGCTGGACTGGCGTCCAAATCGATAGATCGGGTCGTCTCCCTTGGCTTCAATCCAACTGTTCAATGTTGTCTTCTCAGCTTCAGCAGAATTTGCGCCTGGAATGACACGGTATCCCCAATTGGTGGCATAATGGTCATACGGCCCCATTTGGCGAATAAATCGGATGTTTTCATCTCCCGGTTGGGCGATATAGTTATAACGCGCATAGTCCATTAAGCTGGCTGCAATGCCATTTTTCTGGGTAAAATCTCCGTCTCTATACTTTTCAACATCATAGGCATAACTGGCCGCCATATTGTGCGGAAATCCGAGCGCATGACCTACTTCGTGTGCAATTACCATACGCATCATCTCCCCTATTTCTTCATCTGGGGTATCTAGTGTTCTCGCCGATGGATTTGCCGCGCCTGTTTCTAACAAATATCTGTTACGGTAGCTTCTAAGGTGGTTGTGGTACCAAATAATATCACTTTCAATAATTTCACCACTTCGCGGATCGGAAACACTGGGTCCTACCGCATTTCGGGTGGTACTGGCCACATAGCGAACCACCGAATACCGAATGTCTTCCGGACTAAATTCTGGATCTTCTTCCGGGGTTGGGGCATCTTTTGCAATGATCGCATTTTTAAAACCTGCCGTTTCAAAAGGCTTTTGCCAATCTTCAATACCTTGTTTGATATATTTCTGAAGGTTTTCTGGAGTTCCAGGGTCTAGGTAGTACACAATCGGTTTTACCGGCTCAACCAATTCACCCCGTGCATAGGCAGCGGGATCTTTAGGTTCTAAACGCCAGCGACGGATGTACGTTTTTTGATCTGCTTTGAGGGCATCGCTTCCAAAGTCGTATTGGCTTACCGTAAAAAAGCCTACTCGTGGATCGAACAATCTAGGCTGCATCGGCTCTTCTGGCAGTAAAATCATCGATTGGTTCATCTGCAAACTGATACTCTCTGTGGCCGAATTTGAAGGAGGCTCAGAAGCATCATACGTCATGTCTTGTTTTACCTCAATATTCAGTGGGAAGCTTTTTACGCTATTGATAAAAGTACGGGAACCGTCCAATTTTTTCACCTTATACTGTTTCCGAAGGCGCGCACCCAAACCGCTAATAGCCTTTACATCGCTGGTAAAAAATTTGGTCACGTCTATCACCACAGCACTGCTGTCTTTGCTAATTGCTTTTATATCGAACGCATGCAAGGTGGGTTCATAATTGTTTACAGAAACCGATTTGCTGATTGCCTTGGTGCTGTCTGCAATGTTGGTATAGCTTTTCACTTTCAACAGTAATTTATCCTGAAAGCGCTCCCAATGTACCACTTGCTCGTTGGTCTTAGAGCCTGCATTTACGTAACCGCCGCCCAAACCTGCAGGGATTTGCGCAATTCGGCTCACCCAAAGCATGTCCTTTTTATAAAGATCTTTAGGAATCTCATAAAAATACTTGTCTTTCACCTTATGCACCTTAAAGAGTCCCTCATCGCTCACCGCCTCTTTGGTGATCACTTTATCGTAGGATTGTATACCGTTTTTATCGGTTTTCTTTTTGGCCGCAGCCGTCGATTTTTCGGGTGTTTCTTTCTTTTTTGAAAAAGTCCCGCATGAAAGGGTTAGTATAGAAATTAATAGGAGGGTCAGTAATTTTTTCATTGCAACAAGTTTTGCTGAACAAATTACGCATAACCCTTCAAAATACCAACGGGAGCATCTAATTCTGAAACTCGCTTATTCGGTAGCTACCATAATAACCAATTTGTACGCCAAGCCCGTGGTGCCAGTTTCGGCAGTAGGATACGGATTGATAGCTTTAGCCGTGATGGTTGTAGTACCGTCTTTATAAAATGTATGGTTGTGGCTTTCACCAGGTTTTAACTTTCCGAAAATAATTTCCTGCTGTTCAACGGTCATCCCATCGCCACTCATTTCAACCAACAAACGTGCCCGACCTTCCCAAAAACACTGGGTGCCAGTAGGGCAACGGGAATCTTCTAACACTTCAGAAAATGCTATCACCATACCCCCCAAATTGGTTTCTTCTCCCAAGGCGAGTGTACGTTCTCCATTCGTAATCGGTGTAGAAGTTTCCGAAGTGCCTGTAGTGGTGGTAGAAACATTATTTTGGGTTCCGCACGATGCAGATACCAGAAAGATTAATAAAACAAATTTGTACATACCATGTATTTTGTTATCCGTAAAGATAAAAGATTAGCACGCCAAAAGTGTTATAGTTTCTTTAAATCGATGCGTTGCCTAGTACAACCATCGTAACTTTAAACCATAGACGTGTTACTATGAAACTTTTATTCATCTCTTTAGCGATTTTTATGATGCCTGCCAATACCATTTTATTCAACTTTACGAAAGATGTCAACCTCAACAATTGGCGGGTCGTGAATGATGGGGTGATGGGCGGACTCTCACAAGGTTTTTTTGAATTGAATGAGCAAGGGTATGGTGTTTTCTACGGAAATGTTAGATTGGAAAACAACGGCGGATTTTCATCGGTGCGCTATGGTTTTGAGGCTACCGACGTGCGGAAATACTCGAAAGTTTGCATTAGATTGAAGGGCGACGGAAAACCATATCAGTTTCAGATAAAAGATCGGAGCGACCGATACTTTTCGTATATCTACCCATTTGAAACTTCAGGTGATTGGGAAACGGTGGAAATTAAGCTTAGCGATATGTATCCTTCGTTTCGCGGACGAAAACTCGACTTGCCTAATTTTTCCGAAGCACAAATTGAAGAAGTTGTGTTCCTGATCGGAAACAAGAAAAAAGAAAGTTTTCAACTTTTACTAGACCGTATTGAATTGAAGTGATCCTGCGTGAGGGATAGCCGCGTAAAGCCCGCAGCGAGCCTTTCGCGAGGACTTGAAGCAAATAGCCCGACCGTTTGCATTGCCAAAGGCAGCTGCAAAGGGTCACGCCCAAAAACTACCCTCGAAACAGAAAGAAATCGTCTTTCATGGGTTCAATCTTTTCATCTTTATTGGTGATAATATATTCGATGGCCAGATCGGTAAACTCCTTGCCTTTGTCTGTTAGCGACACCAAATCGTCCTGAATTTCGATCATGTTGTTTTTTAGTGCCAGATTTAGCACCGTTCTCGAACGTACCCGTTGCCAATTTATGTGCTCCTGCAAATGATTGATATGGCGTTCTTCTGCTTCAGAATGGTTGTTAAGATGTAATAAAAAGGTTAGTAGTGATACTTCGGTACGTTGTTGTTTTTGACGATACAATACCGCAATTAATCCCTTCCGCGGAGCGAAAAGATACACACCTAAAAACACAATGCCGAGCATGGTCGTCATGCTCCCAGAAATAGAAGCATCTAATAAATTGGCCATCCAATATCCCGCTATGGCTGAAAATACCCCGATAAATACCGACAGTAATAACATCTTTTTTAAGTCTGAAGTCAGCAAATATGCCGTGGCCGCAGGGGCAATCATCAGGGCAACCACCAAAATAGCACCAACGGCGTCAAATGCACCCACGATGGTCACAGAACTCACAGACATTAAACCGTAGTGCATGATTACGGGCGAAATTCCCAATGCCGATGACAGGCCAATATCGAAGGTGCTCACTTTTAGTTCTTTGTAAAAAAGCAATAAAAGTGCGATGATAGCCACTAAAATAATGCCCATAATCCAAAGTGATTTGGGACCCATATCGATCCCTCCCAACAACAACCGATCGAAGGGTGCAAACGCTAATTCTCCCAACAACACTGCATCTACATCTAAATGCACATCGTTGGCGTTTTTTGCAATAAGAATCACCCCAATACTAAATAACGCCGGAAACACCAAGCCAATGGCGGTGTCTTCTTTTACCAACCCGGTTTTTTGGATGGCTTCCACTAAAATAACTGTGATGACGCCAGATAGGGCAGCCAACAAGATGAGCAATGGTGAGTTTAGATCGTGGGTGATAAAAAAGCCCAACACAATTCCTGGTAAAATAGAATGGCTTATCGCATCGCTAATGAGAGCCATTTTCCGAAGCACTAAAAACACGCCAGGGATGGCACATGCGATGGCCACAATGGCAGCGATGAGTTGTATTTCGATTTGCGGACTAGTCATTGGATGACGATTGGTTATACAAATTTTTTGCTTTCTGAAAGCCTTCTTCGGTCAAGGACCATTGGGAACCTGAAAGGATAATCCATTGTTTTTCTTCCAGTTTTTGAAGGGTTTTTTTGGTAAACCCATGAAAATTATTCAAAATACGAATGGCGTGCGGGTGTGAAATGTCTTCGTGGGTTTTGGCAATTCCGTACATGAATTGTAAGGTTTTTTGCAACTCTAGATCTCTTCGGTTTTGCTGGAATCGAATCTGTCGGAAAAGGAGTCCGCGTCCAGGCGAAAACACAAACGAAACCGCTACAAAAACAGCGGCTACGAGCACAATCACCGGGCCCGTAGAAAGGTTGTTTTGTGATGCGCTAATGGCCGTTCCGAACACGCCTGAAAACGCGCCAAAAATAGCGGCTAGAAAAATCATTGTGCTCAACTTGTTGGTCCATTGTCGTGCCGCAGCAGCTGGCGCCAAAAGCATCGCGCTCATGAGCACCACACCAACGGTTTGCAAGCCCAAAACAATGGCTAACACAATAAAGAAAGTAATGAGCACATCTATAAACTTGGTGTTAAATCCAAGTGTTTTGGTATAGTCTGCATCGAACAGGAGTATTTTAAATTCTTTCCAAAAGAGCAGGAGCACAAAAAGGGCAATTCCCGTAACGATCACCATAAGTCTTACATCACTTTCAACTAAGGTCGCGGCTTGCCCGAACAAATATTTATCGAGTCCCGCTTGATTGGCGTTGGGTTGTTTTTGAATGAATGTAAGCAATAGCATTCCGAAGCCAAAAAACAACGAAAGTATGAGTCCGAGTGCCGTATCGGTCTTAAGGTGGGTTTTATTGATAATTCCCCGAATCCAAAAAGTACCTAGGAGTCCGCTAACCAAAGCACCCAGCAATAGTGTATTTGTGTCTTTAGCACCTGTAATTAAAAATGCAATGGCAATTCCGGGAAGTGCCGCATGACTAATAGCATCTCCCAACAAACTTTGTTTTCGCAAGACTGCAAAGCTTCCCAACATTCCGCAGATAGCCCCCAGAACGGCTGTGCCCAACGTAATGGTACGGAGGGTGTAGTCGGTCCAGATTAGGTTGAAATATTCGGTAATAGTCATAGTTTGAGGTGGTAGCTGGTAGCGAAATTATTTTTTTAGTCTCCTTTTGAGTCCGCTAATCATTTTTGCAAGTTCTTCTAGTTTAGTTCGAGTTTCTATGTTCGTTTCTTCGGAAATAAAATTTCTCCTTTTTGCTATAGTTGAACACGTTACACATTCTTTAATCGAATCCCAAGCGATACTCAAATACCTATTGAATTGCGGATTTGTGTCTCCATGACCTTCACTTATATTTAGAGCTATAGAAATCGCTGCTCTTCTATACTGTGAAGTCAATCCGTAGCGTTCGTCATTAGGAAAAGTCTTTGTTGTGTTATATACAAAATCAATAAAATCTAAAGATTTTTGATACACCTTCAACTTTTCAAAATTAAATATCACTTCTTTCATTCCCTTCTAATTCAAATTCAACGTGTGAACTACCAGCGAAGCGTCCTACCCACTAATGTGAGCACAGCGAACGCTCCACCAACTAACGACTACTTATTCACCGCCACCTTATAATTAATGCCATAGGTTTTTGTTAGGTTGTCGTCATTGAATATTTCTTTTACAGGACCCGTTGCAATTTTCTTAACGTTCAGGAATGTTACCCAGTCGAAATATTCTGGCACTGTCTGAAGGTCGTGATGCACCACCACCACTGTTTTTCCTGCTTTTCTGAGTTCTTTTAGGATATTGATGATTGCAATCTCTGTGGTAGCGTCTACGCCTTGAAAAGGTTCGTCCATAAAATAAATGGCTGCGTTCTGCACAAGGGCCCGGGCCAAAAACACCCGCTGTTGTTGCCCACCACTCAGCTGACTGATTTGTCTATTTTTAAAAGCCAACATCCCTACCTTTTCTAATGCTTCTAATGACGCTTTCTTCTCCTTCCCACCGGGGCGTTTAATCCAACCTAATTGCCCATACGTACCCATCATCACCACATCGAGCGCCGTCGTGGGGAAATCCCAGTCTACGCTTCCTTTTTGGGGAACGTAAGCTACTTTTTTACGTTGCTTTTCGTAGGGTTCTCCGTAAATAGTGACACTTCCTGCAATGGGTTTTAAAATTCCGAGAATGGCTTTGATCAAGGTAGATTTACCAGCGCCATTAGGCCCTACAATCGCCATGAGTACGCCTTCGGGAACATGCAGATCGATATCCCACAAAACAGGCTTGTAGTTGTATGCTACTGTGAGGTCGTCTACTTGTATGGCGTAGTTTAAGTTATTCATTGCATCCGGTTCATTTTAAATAGGTTTCGACTGCCCGCCGGAATGACTCGTTCGGGCTGGCACTCAACCTGACATACTTTATTTTAATGAGTTTACGATGGTTTCTACATTATAGGAAAACATCCCAATATAGGTACCTTCATCAGTATTCGGACTGCCCAAAGCATCGCTGTAAAGCGAACCTCCGATGGTTACTTCCTGTCCTTTCGACAAGACCGATTGTTGCAAGGCTTCTATGGTGCGTCGTGGCACAGAGCTTTCCACAAAAATTGCCTTTACGTTGTTGTCTATAATGAATTGCGACAAGCGCTGTACATCCTGCACGCCTGCTTCGGTAGCCGTAGATAGCCCCTGAAGCCCAACGACTTCAAAATCGTAGGCTTTTCCGAAGTAATTAAACGCATCATGTGCCGTGACTAAAATTCTTTTTTCCTTCGGAAGCGTTGCGATTGTTTCTTTTACCAATACCTCTAATGCATCTAATTGCTGAAGGTATTGCTGTTCATTTTCGGCATACGCACTGGCATTTTCAGGATCATTTTCAGCTAGCGTTTTTGCTACCTGCTTTGTAAACTGTTTGAAATAGGAAATATCGAACCACACATGGGGATCATAATTAGAGGCAAAATAATCGGAACCTATCAACCCTTTTTTATCTAAACTTTCGGCTAAAGCAATTTGCTTTTTTCCCCGGCCTTCCATCTTTTCGAACACCTCCACCAATTTTCCTTCTAGATGCAAGCCATTATAAATTACAATGTCTGCGTTATAGAGTTTATTTACATCACCTTCGCTAGCTTTGTAGAGGTGCGGATCTACCCCTGCGCCCATCAAACCGTTCACTTCTACCAAATCGCCGCCAATATTTTTCACGAGGTCGGTAATCATGGTAGTGGTAGTTACAACATTCAACTTGCCAGAAGCTTCTTTTTCGTTTTTACATGCAAGCAGCAATAGGGTTACAAAGAGTAAAATGATTGTTTTTTTCATGGTGTTTTTAATTTGGAAATCTAAAGCTCGCGCCCGCACTCAATAAAATGTCTTGACCTTCGGTAATACTGCTGCCTACCGTGGCATCTAACTGAAGGTTGGGTTTTAACATATAGGTAAGTCCTGCATCTCACAAATGGTTAGCGCGGCTGTCTTCTGGGAAGTCGCCGTATAGTTCGGCGTATATTCCGAACTGGTCCGTAATTGCAAATCCGTACGCCAAGGTGTACACATAGGCGATTTCTGGCGAATCATTGCCCCATTGGGCCCCAAGGTTATACGATAGGCTTGAGCGATCACTTAATGTGTTGGCAAACGAAAAACGAAAGTCGGCTCCCGTGGTTTCAGGTCTGTAATCGCTTCCCGCGGTAAACGGAAGATATAAATGGCCCAACAATCCTATTTGGGGTTTCCAACCAGATTCGTCTGCAATTTGCACTTTCATTCCGGCCAGTAACGGTGAAAACCCACTCAAAACATTCGTTGCTTCCATGCCGTTTGTACTAAAGCGGGTCTCTTCAAAATTCCAACCCAACCGAAATTCAAAGTTATCTAAGAAGCCGTACCGTATCAGGGTTGTATTATAGGCATAGGTTTCGGTTTTAAATGCATTTTCTTCAAAAGAGGTGTAGAATCCGCCAGCTTCAATTTGCACATATCCTTTGTGAACTGTGAGTGGTGATTCTGTTGCATCGGGTCTGTCGGTTACCATGTCAGGAACCGCATTATCTTCTTGTGCTACGGCTATTCCGAAGCAAAATAGGGTTATTATATACAGTCTTTTTTTCATATTCTCAATTGGTTTGTATGTATAAATTTTCAGCAATCTTTTTTGAAATAAAGAATTGGTCCCTGCCCACTTGAATCACCATAGAGCCATCAAAAAACTCTTTTCCCAGCACACTTATTTTGGTGCCGATGGTGATGTTTTTCTTATCTAAATACTGCAGGAAATCGCTGTTACTTTCTTTAACACCAACACATACGCCGTGTTGCTTTTTGTTCAATTCTGAAAGTAGTTTTTTCTCGGTTGGTTTTACGTTGCCGTTTTTATCAGGAATTGGGTCTCCGTGGGGATCGAAATCGGGAAATCCTAAAAATTTATCGAGCCTTGCTATCAGTTCTTCACTGTGCACATGTTCTAACTGTTCTGCGATATCGTGAACTTCGTCCCAGTGAAATTTCAGTTTATCTACCAAAAAAACTTCCCACAAACGATGCTTCCGAATTACATTAGCGGCTGTTTTTCGGCCCTCATCTGTTAACGAAGTACCTTTGTACTTCACATAAGATAACACCTTTTTATCTGCCAATTTCTGTACCATATCGGTTACCGAAGACGGCTTGGTATCCATTACTTCAGCAATGGCATTAGTGCTTACCGCACCTTTGTGTTTGCTCTCTAAATGATAGATCGCTTTTAAATAATTCTCTTCTGCTAATGAAAACATACGGCAAAGGTAATTTATTTTTTGGACTTATATAGTTTTTATTTTTAGCCTTGTCTAAAATTAAGATTCTTTCTGTCATCTCGAACGCAGTGAGAGATCTCACAATGATAACTGCCTGTAACAACTTTTTAGTTTAAATGCCCCTACAAGCAACCCGAAGCCTTTGGTCGCATGCTAGAAGTTGTTAGATAGCGTAAAAAATCGTGTGGCAGACTTAGAAGAATTTGAAAATCTGTCGGCTCTTTTTTTATATGGTTATAAGATTTCTCGCCTTGCTCGAAATGACAAAATATTGTACAAAAACGCTATCGCAACGGAAATCCTTTGGCGGCCCACCAAGGATGCATTTCTATCACCAAACGTCCCGCTTGTACCATAGGGTCCATATTCGCGAGGCTATCGGCTATTTTTAAGGTAGGAACATTGTAAATAGTAACGCCGCGAATCTCACCTTCGTCCCCAAACGGCCCAGAAATATCTGCAAATCCGTTGGCATACATATTTCCTAAGTGCTCTAAGTGAAGTTTTTGCAAACTATCTGCTTCTTTTGGGCTCTGGCTGCGGTTGGGGCCCGCCTTTAGAAAAGCCATATAATACTGTTGCATCACCACGGTGTCACCAGAATCTGGATCTATATAATCGAAAATTTGGTATCCGTCTTTGGTAAGTTGCGCTTTTAATGCAGCAATAGATGGTTTTTCATCTTCTGGACAAGGCTCCATGATGTATTCACGATGGACTTCAGGTTTGCAATTGGTAAGCAGTAACACTGCCAACAGCATAAATACTATTTTTTTTACTTCCATGATATAAATGGTTTTTTCGTCAAATTAGAATTATAATAACGCACATCGCCCGTCACTTCTGCTCCCAACCACATGGGTTTTTCAAATGCTTCGTCTTCTTTAGACAGTTCTATTTCAGCAACAATCAATCCTTCGTTATCTCCATAAAATTGGTCTACTTCAAAAATATGGTTTCCAACCTGTACCTCAAAACGCGTTTTTGAAATTTCCCCGGGTTCACAAAGCTGTAACAATGCCTCAGCCTCATGGACTTCAATCTCACGCTCCCATTCAAACCTCGTGGTGCCTTCGGCATTCGATTTTCCTTTAACAGTTAAAAAAGCTCGGTCTCCATGAATTCGAACGCGTACCGTACGCTCTGGATCGGTATTTAAAAATGCTTGCACAATGCGTGTTTCTGAAATTGCTTCTGCCTTAAACGCATCTGAGGTAACTAAATATTTTCGTTCTATTTCAAGCGCCATGGCGGATTTTTTCGATGGGTTCCTGCGTGATATATGATAATGGTATTTCCGTCAGGGTCTTTCAACCTTGCTTCGGTCCAGCCCCAAGTTTGTTGGGTTGGCTCTGTTTCAAAGTCGGTCCCTATTTCTTTTAATTCTGAAACTTTCTGGGTAACATCACCTACTTCAAAATAAACAATCGTTCCGGAGCCTTTTGGCAATGTTTCTACTTGGTGTATTGAAAAGGTTGCATCCCCTTCAGGACATTCAAATCGGGCATACGCATCATGGGTGTGGACGATGAGTTGCAATCCTATTTTTTGATAAAAGAGAATGGCTTTTGGAACATTCAACGAAGGTACAGTGACTTGGTTTAAGTTCATGAAGCAGCTATTTCTTTGATTTCGTCTGAAGGAATTCGTTGGGTGCGATATCCGTTTTCCGCAGTGATACACATTGCCGAAGCAATGGTTTCTGGTTCAATGATTTTATATTTCTTTGGAATCAAGAAGGCGAACACCCCCATAAAAAATTGAGCCATACGTTCCCCAAACCGCTTTTCATCACGGTCTCCGCCTATTAATGACGGTTGAAAGATATAGGTGTTTTTAATGCCGACGTTTAGCACATCTTGCTCCATTTCGCCTTTCACCCTATTGTAAAAAGTGGAACTTTTCCGGTCTGCCCCCATGGCAGAAATCACCTGAAACATCGGAATATCGTTTTTCTTGACAAGTTTGGCAGCGTCTACAGGAATTCCGTAATCAATTTTTTTATAGGTTTCTTTATCTGGAGTTTTCGCTTTGGTTGTTCCAATACAGCAAAAAACAACGTCTGCCGTAAATTTTTCTTCAAATTCTTCTATGTTGAATAAATTGCCTAAATGTTCTTCAATCTTAGGGTGGTTCTTACCACAGGAACTTCTACTGAATAATTTTACAGTTTGATACGAATCATCTTCTAGTAGTTGCTGAAGTAATTTTCCTCCTACCAACCCTGTTGCGCCTAAAATTATCGCTGTTTTTGACATACTATGAATTAAAGTCCTTTGCAAGTTTAAGAATCCATTGCGTTCCGTATACGTTAAAGGTATTAAATTTACTTCATGGACACTGTGCTTCCCATCCGAAAAATAATTCATGTAGACATGGATGCGTTCTATGCGTCGGTAGCGCAGTTAGACGACCCTTCACTACGTGGAAAACCAATTGCCGTTGGCGGGGGTGGCACTCGGGGTGTTGTGAGTGCTGCAAGTTATGAAGCCCGCAAATTCGGGGTGCGGTCTGCGATGAGTGGGGTCTTGGCCAAAAAATTATGTCCTGAACTTATTTTTGTGCGCACTAATTTTGAGCGGTACAAAGAAATTTCAGAGCGGGTAAGAGCTGTTTTTTTTGAATATACCGACCTGGTAGAGCCACTTTCGTTAGATGAAGCCTATTTGGATGTCACCGAAAACAAAAAGGGAAATCCCAGTGCATCTCTTATAGCAGAAGAAATAAGGCAGAAGATAAAAGAGAAAACAGGCCTGAATGCTTCGGCAGGCATTAGTATCAATAAATTTATTGCCAAAGTGGCAAGTGATATTAACAAGCCTAACGGGCAAAAAACCGTCCCACCTGAAGAAGTGTTAGATTTCTTGGAGCAATTAGATATCAAAAAATTCTATGGGGTTGGAAAGGTCATGAAAGAGAAAATGTACCGCCATGGCATTTACACGGGTGCCGACCTAAAAACAAAATCGATTGAATACCTACAAGAACACTTCGGAAAAAGCGGCAGCTACTATTTCAATATCGTTCGGGGCATCCACACCAGCAAAGTAAAACCAAAACGAACGCGCAAATCGCTTGCCGCCGAACGCACCTTCAGCAAGAATATTTCCTCAGAAATTTTTATGCTCGAACGCCTCGAAGACATTGCTGCTGAAGTAGCCCGAAGGCTCGAAAAAAGTAACGTGGCGGGGAGAACCATCACCCTAAAAATTAAGTATCGCGATTTTACACTTCAAACACGAAGTAAGACCTTGCCGCTCTACATCGCTTCTAAAGAATTAATTATGGAGAACGTTAAAGATTTGTTATACCAAGACGAAATGAGGGACTCGGTACGTTTATTGGGTATAAGCATGTCGAACCTGAACAACGAAAGCGCTAAGAAAAAGGAGGATATTTCAGCAAAAACAATCGACGTGCAACTAAAACTTGACTTTTAACCCCCTACTCCTAAAAGAAGGAGGAACATAAAAACAAATAATATGTGAAGAAACTACTTTTTTGAATCTAAATAGTAATCTAAAACCCTACCATTATGAAAAAAGTAGCTTTCACCCTAATCGCACTAAGTATTGCAACCGTTTTTACAGCTTGTAAAAATGAAAGTAGCGAACCCGACACACTGCCAGAAACCAAAGATTTGGCCTTAGCAGACACCACTCCCACTACCGAAACTGATTTTCTGTACGTTACAGCTCCTAGCGGACTCACCCTGCGTGAATTCAATAATTTGAACAGCGAAAAATTAGCCGTAATGCCCTACGGAACAAAATTGAAAATTTTAAAAAATGAGCAGAACGCTACCATGACCGTGGGCGGAATCGTTGGCGGCATGAACGAAGTTGAATATAACAACAAGACGGGCTATGCCTTTAACGGCTTTCTCTCGAAGTTTTTCCCTCCTGAAAAAGACACCAATGCCAAAGCATACATAGCAGATCTTAAAAACACCTTCCCCAAGGCATCTTTTACTGAATCAGTTGGTGGCACGGCAAGCAAGCCAACCAATACTGAAACCGTTTTATTACCCACAAGCCAATGGCACGAAGCCTTTTATATTGCCCAAAAATTGTACGATCTGCCCATGGCGTTTAACTTTCCGAATCCTAAAGGGAAAAATGCTGAAACAATAAAAAACAGTAAAAAACCTGAGCAGCTATTGGTTAGTGAACTCGCTATAGAACGAGAAGAAAATCAATTACAGAAAATTACCTTTAGCCAAGCTGCCGAAGGTTTTGGTAGCAGTGTTACCATAACCAAGAATGGCGATTTTATGAAGATTGCGTATACCGCGGTGGTTGATTAATGCTTCTTGCAGAGAAAATTCCAAACCTTTGGGGTCTTAATGTCCTCAAAGGTTTTTTTATTTTACATGGCTCACTCTGAGCGTATTTACCATTCCTTTATCTGCAATGGGCATGGCGGCAAGATTAATCAAGTAATCTCCTTTTTCAACAAAACCACGCTCGTGCGCGATACGGTTTACGTCGTCTACGGTTTCGTCTGTACTCACAAACTTGTCATAGTAAAACGACTTTACACCCCAGAGTAGGTTTAGGCGTGATAAAATTCTTCGGTTGCTGGTGTACACCAAAATGTGTGCGTCGGGTCTCCATGCTGAAATTTGAAATGCTGTATAGCCACTATTGGTGAGTGTACAGATTGCTTTAGCCGAAATTTCATTCGCCATAATGGCGGCGTGGTAACACACCGATTTCGTAATGTATCTATTGGTTCTAATGTGCGGAGGCTCATGCGGAACATTAATAAGACTAGAATTCTCGACACTTTTACAGATATTCGCCATGGTCCTGATCACTTCTACCGGATACTTCCCAACTGAAGTTTCTCCCGAAAGCATCACCGCATCGGCACCATCCATCACACTGTTGGCCACGTCGTTTACTTCTGCACGGGTGGGCGTTAAGGATGTAATCATGGTCTCCATCATTTGGGTGGCAATAATCACCGGAATCCTAGCTCGTTTTGCGGTTAACACCAATTCTTTTTGAATGAGCGGTACTTCTTGGGCGGGGACCTCAACCCCTAGGTCGCCCCTTGCTACCATGAGTCCATCGCAATAGGCAACGATCTTATCAATATTTTGAACCGCTTCGGGCTTTTCAATCTTTGCGATTATCGGAATCTTATATTCGCTATGCGCCTCAATAAGTGCTTGCAGTTCTTTAAGGTCGTCGGCATGTCTTACAAACGAAAGTGCAATCCAATCTACTTGTTGCGAAATAGCAAAAATGGCGTCTTCTTTGTCTTTTGTAGTCAGCGCTGGCAGGGAAATGTTTGTGTTTGGTAAGTTCACTCCTTTTCTGGAACGAAGCGGCCCTCCTTGTATCACTTTGGCTTTAACCGTATCTTTTTTGTTCGTTTCTAATACTTCAAACATTAACTTTCCGTCGTCTAATAAAATACGTTCTCCCGGGTTTACATCTTTCGGAAAATTATCATAGTTCATATATACCTTTTTGGCGGTGCCTTCAAATTCGTCACCTGTACAAAAGCTAATTTTATCTCCTGGCTGAACGATTACCTCCTCTTTCATAATGCCCACCCGCAATTTCGGACCTTGAAGATCGCCAAGAATTGCCGTGGTGGTGTTCATTTCCTTCCCCAAGGCACGAATCATTTTAATTCGGGCTTTTACATCGTCATAATTGGCATGCGAGAAATTGATTCGAAACACATCTACCCCTTCATTAATCATTGCGCGAAGCGTTTTTTTGTCTGAAGTTGCAGGGCCGAGGGTTGCTACTATTTTGGTTCTTTTTTGGTTTGGCATTAGTCAAAAATTAAATTGTCTTTCGATTTTATTTGCTGCTGTTCTAGCGTATATGCTGAAATTACTTGGTCAATTTCATTGAGTTGCATCAGTAATTTTCGGATGGGGGGCGTTTCGTATTCCGAAGCAATTTTCAGAAAAAAGTCAACTTTCTTGAATTCTGGTATCAGAAATTTTGTGATTACTTCCTTAGAAGCTTCATCATCAAACAATCCGCCACTCGCTATGGTATTCGTATTAGAGGTTTTACACTTATTTGCCACCAGATAGTAGGTGGTGTACTGATCTTGGTCTTCAAAATCGAAGAGCGCAAAGTTCACGTCCAGTCCTTCTTTCACAAATTCTAGATCTGTTCGTCTACGATGTAATCGCAAGCCTATTTTCTGGTTCAATAGGAACGCCATTTTATAATCTTCTTCACTGCAATGAATGGCTACAAGCGAAAAATCGTCTTTTACATCATCTTCCAAAACCAATTTATAGTGCGCCATACCCTAGAAATACTCTATGTAAAAATCCTTTTTATGCACTGCTATTTAGTGCTAAAAGGTATTGTTTAAAAATACGAACCTTTTGTAAAACAGTGTAAAGATTAGTTTAAATCTTTCTCTATGGCAGACTGGAGTTTGTAATAAGCTCGCTTTGAGGCTCTTTCTTCTGCCTTTTTTTTGGAAGTAGCACGCGCTTTGGCAACGGTATTATTATCTAATTGTAACCGAACGGCAAAGTGTTTGAGTTCGTCATTTCCAGTGTCGTCGTAGACCACATATTTAAATGACTTTTTATGTTTTTGGCACCATTCAATAAACAGACTTTTATAACTGATTACCTTTCCTTCAAGTCGCTCTATGTCTACATAGGGCTTTATCACCCGTTTATGGATAAATTTTTCGCAATACTTAAAGCCACGATCTAAGTAAATTGCGCCAACCAATGCTTCAAAGATATTTCCGTGGATATTTCCCCCGAACTGTTTGGTAGGGATGTTGGTCTTCAACAATTTTATTAAGTTCAGATCGCGTCCTAATTCATTAAGGTGTTCGCGACTCACAACTTTAGAGCGCATTTTGGTAAGATATCCTTCATCGCCGCCAGGTACTTCTAAAAAAAGGTGTGAGGCAATTACCGATCCTAACATAGCATCGCCCAAAAACTCTAAGCGTTCATAGTTTTGGGGTTGGCCTTCTCTATTTTTTTCATTTAAAGAGCGGTGGGTAAAGGCTTCTTCGTAAATGGTGATGTCTTTTGGTTTAAATCCCAAAATTTTCTTTACTGCCAAAAAAAAATCCCCTTCTTGGCCAGAACGGGAACTAAATATTTTTGGTACTAGCGCCATTCAAGATAATTAAGCGTCCAGTTTTTTGAACAGAACACAGGCATTATGCCCGCCAAAACCAAAGGTGTTACTCATGGCAACTTTAATTTCGCGAGGTTCGGCTTTGTTCAATGTAAGATTAAGCGACGGATCGATATTTTCATCTACCGTAGTATGGTTAATCGTAGGAGGCACCATACTATGTTCCATTGCCAAGATAGATGCAATAGCTTCAATAGCGCCAGCAGCACCCAAAAGGTGGCCTGTCATCGATTTGGTAGAATTTATATGAATGTCTTTTGCGTGTTCACCAAATACTTTGGTAATCGCTTTTAGTTCGGCTACATCTCCCAATGGGGTCGATGTTCCGTGTGTGTTAATGTGATCTACTTGGTTCGGGCTCATTCCCGCATCGCGCAAGCAGTTTAGCATCACACGTTCTACGCCAATTCCGTCCGGGTGTGGTGCCGTCATGTGATACGCATCACTAGACATCCCTCCACCAACAACTTCGGCGTATATTTTAGCGCCGCGTTTTTTAGCGTGCTCGTATTCTTCTAAGATTAAGGCTCCTGCTCCTTCTCCCAATACAAATCCGTCACGGGTTGCATCAAAAGGTCTAGAGGCTGTTTCGGGGCTTTCATTTCTAGTAGAAAGTGCATGCATGGCATTAAAACCACCCATACCTGCCAAGGTAACCGCAGCTTCACTACCGCCCGTAACAATTACATCACAATGTCCTAAACGAATGTAGTTAAGGGCATCGATCATTGCGTTTGCTGAAGAAGCACATGCAGAGACCGTAGTATAGTTAGGCCCCATAAAACCATGTTTGATAGAAATATTACCTGGGGCAATATCGGCTATCATTTTAGGAATAAAGAAGGGGTTGAAACGTGGTGTTCCATCCCCTTCTGCAAAATTTATGACTTCATTCTGAAAGGTTTCCAACCCGCCAATACCAGCTCCCCAGATCACACCAACACGAAATTTATCAACTTCGTCTAAGTTAATTCCTGCGTCTGCAATGGCTTGGTCTGAAGAAACCAGCGCATATTGGGCAAATCTGTCCAATTTACGGGCTTCTTTCCTATCAAAATGTTCTTGAGGGTCGTAATTTTTGAGTTCACAAGCGAATTTCGTCTTGAACTTTTCAGCATCAAAATAGGTAATAGGAGCGCATCCGCTTTTGCCATTTTTAAGACCTTCCCAATATTCTGAGATGGTGTTTCCAATGGGTGTAAGGGCTCCTAAACCAGTGACTACTACTCGCTTCAGTTCCATAAGGAGTGTTTATTTAGCTTCCTCTATGTATGAAACCGCTTGTCCAACCGTAGCGATGTTCTCTGCTTGGTCGTCTGGTATCTGGATGTCGAATTCTTTTTCGAATTCCATGATCAATTCAACCGTGTCAAGGCTATCTGCCCCTAGGTCGTTAGTGAAGCTAGCTTCGTTTACAACTTCGTTTTCGTCAACGCCTAATTTGTCTACGATGATTGCTTTTACTCTTGATGCAATGTCTGACATAATGTTTTGTTTTAAAATTTAATTAAGTGGCAAAAATAAAATATTTTAATTGAAATCGCTATTTATGTCACAAAATGTGAATCCCAATTTAACAATTTTTAGGAGAAGTAAAACCTGATTGCCTACTTTTGTTATTATTTATTTGAATACTTCAGTGAAAACCATGTCACCAGAGAAAGAGAAGAGGATTGTTATTTTTGCTTCAGGCAGCGGTACCAATGCCCGAAATGTAATTCAATACTTTCAGCAATCTAAAGTTGCCGAGGTTGTTCATGTGCTCAGTAACAAGAAGGATGCCAAAGTGTTAGAACGTGCAAAGTCTTATAATATTAAGGCTTCCAGCTTTAGCAAACAAGAGCTCGTTTCCGAAGAAGGTGTGCTCCATCTTTTAAAAAAAATAGCTCCAGACGTAATTGTTCTTGCAGGTTTTCTGCTGAAATTTCCTGAAATCATTTTACAGGAGTTTCCAAATAAGGTGATCAATATTCATCCTGCATTGCTTCCGAAATACGGCGGAAAAGGAATGTATGGCCGTTATGTTCACGAAGCAGTGATTGCAAATGGTGAAAAAGAAACAGGGATTACCATACATTATGTGAACGAAAATTACGATGAAGGGGCGATTATCCTTCAGAAAAAAATTGAAGTGCTGCCCAATGATACCCCACTTCATGTTGCCGAAAAAGTACACATTTTGGAATACGAATGGCTACCGCGGGTGATTGAAGATATTCTGAGTGAGTAGTGGGTAGAATTATACTGAAAGTGTTTTAATGGCAAAAAAGAAAGAAAAATTTTACGTAGTATGGTACGGCAATCCGGCCGGTATTTTTGGTAGCTGGAAAGAGTGCCAATTATCAATTAAAGGAGTGAGCGGCGCCCAGTACAAATCGTTTAACACCTTTGCCGAAGCCAAAACGGCATACAATAAAGAATACGCAGATTATAAGGGGAAGAACACCAAGAAAAAAACTCTTACCAAAGAACAGTTGGCTAAAATAGGTGAGCCCAACCTATATAGCATTGCTGTAGATGCGGCTTCAAGTGGAAACCCAGGCAAGATGGAATATCGAGGGGTAGATACCCAAACGCACAAACAGCTTTTTCATCAGGGACCCTTTCAGCAGGGAACCAATAATGTAGGAGAGTTTTTAGCGCTTGTTCATGGTATTGCCTATCTACAACAACAGAAAAGTGACCGCATTATCTACAGTGATTCGCGTATTGCCATGGGTTGGGTAAAAAAGAAAAAATGCAATACCAAACTGAAAAAATCGGCAAAGAATGCCAAGCTATTCGAGCTCATTACCCGTGCCGAACATTGGTTAAAAACCAACACTTACCAAACAAAAGTAGTAAAATGGGAGACCAAGGCGTGGGGTGAAATCCCAGCCGATTTCGGTAGGAAGTAAGCTGCTTGTTTCTTTTTAGTGTCCCAAGATTAATCTTCTCTTTTTTCTAAGGAAAATTGTATCTTTGCGCCTTCGTAATCCATGGCTTGTAAAAGCGACGGACTACTTCATTTTAAACACTTTTATGAGCAAACTTGTAATCGTCGGGACTGTTGCCTTCGACGCCATTGAAACTCCTTTCGGAAAAACCGATAAAATACTCGGCGGTGCCGCTACCTATATTGGTTTGGCAGCATCTACCTTTAACACAGACGGAGCTATTGTTTCGGTGGTTGGCGGTGATTTTCCAAAGGAAGACATTACGTTGCTGCAAAACAAAGGATTGAATGTTGAGGGACTAGAAATTGTTGAAAACGGCAAAACGTTCTTTTGGAGCGGTCGCTATCACAACGACATGAACAGTCGCGATACGTTGGCTACAGAACTAAATGTTTTAGAAACCTTCTCTCCCGTAGTACCAGAGGGGTATAAAAATGCTGAAGTGGTCATGCTAGGAAACTTGCACCCCATGGTGCAAATGAGCGTGATCGAACAAATGGCCTCCCCGAAACTGGTTGTGCTCGATACCATGAATTTCTGGATGGATATCGCGCTAGACGATCTAAAAAAGGTGATTGCCAAAGTAGATGTTATTACTATTAATGATGAAGAAGCGAGACAACTCTCTGGCGAGTACTCTTTAGTAAATGCTGCGAAAAAAATCCTTACGATGGGGCCTACATACGTTGTGATTAAAAAAGGAGAGCATGGCGCCCTTATTTTTTACAAAGACAAAATGTTCTTTGCACCCGCACTTCCATTGGCAGAAGTTTTTGACCCAACAGGAGCAGGAGATACGTTTGCGGGCGGATTTACAGGGTATTTGGCCAAAACGGGCGATTACAGTTTCGAAAATATGAAACGGGCCGTCATCCATGGTTCGTGCCTAGCATCGTTTTGCGTAGAAAAGTTTGGCACAGAACGCATGCAAAATTTAGACAGAGAAGAAGTGAACAAGCGCTTGCATCAGTTTAAGAGCTTAACACAATACGACATACAAATATCATAACCACACGCCCTGAAAATTCGGGGCGTTTTTGACTGAACACAGTAATGAGCGACGCACTAAAACACGAATGTGGAATTGCCCTAGTACGGCTCCTAAAACCCCTTTCGTACTACAAAGAAAAGTACGGAACTGCCTTTTACGGAGTGAATAAAATGTATCTCATGATGGAGAAACAGCACAACCGTGGGCAAGATGGTGCAGGTTTTGCCAGTATCAAACTAGACGTAAAACCTGGCGACCGATACATCAGCCGTATTCGTTCTAACCAAGCACAGCCCATACAGGATATCTTTGGGCAGATAAATGCCCGTATCAACGAAGAATTTAAAGCCATGCCAGGCTTAAAAGATGATGTGGAAGCCCAAAAACGTCATATCCCTTATATAGGCGAGTTGTTCTTGGGTCATGTGCGCTACGGAACTTTCGGTGGAAATAGCGTGGAAACCGTACACCCTTTCCTTCGAACCAACAATTGGATGCACCGAAACCTTATTATTGCAGGTAATTTCAATATGACCAATACCACCGAATTGTTTGAGAACCTCATCCAATTGGGAATGCATCCTAAAGAAAAAGCCGACACCATTACGGTAATGGAAAAGATTGGCCACTTTTTAGACGATGCCGTGCGCAAACTCTACAAAAAAGCCAAAGCTAAGGGCATGAGCAAAATTGAAGCGTCGCCGTATATAGCTGAAAATTTAAATCTTGCCAAAATATTGCGTAAATCTGCCAAAAATTGGGACGGTGGATATGCCATGGCGGGATTGTTGGGCCATGGTGATGCCTTTGTACTTAGAGACCCCGCCGGAATTCGCCCCGCGTATTATTATCAAGATGATGAAGTGATCGTGGTTGCTTCAGAACGACCCGTTATACAGACCGTTTTTAACGTACCGTTTGAACGTGTTCAGGAAATTGAACCTGGACATGCATTGCTCATGAAAAAAGATGGTTCTATGAGTACTTCGGAAATTTTAGCCCCTTTAGAGCGTAAGTCCTGTTCATTTGAGCGTATCTATTTTTCCCGTGGAAGCGATGCTGAAATATACCAAGAGCGAAAAGAATTAGGGAGATTGATTATGCCGAAGGTTTTGGAGAATATCGATTACGACACCGAGAATACGGTTTTTTCGTTTATTCCGAATACAGCTGAAACTTCCTTCTACGGAATGCTAGACGCAGCACAAAATGAGCTGAACAAACAAAAAAATGAAGCGATACTAAAAGAAGCTGAAAACCTTACCGAAGCGCGTCTTCTTGAAATCCAATCGCATAAAATCCGTACCGAAAAAATCGCCATTAAAGATGTGAAATTGCGCACCTTTATTACAGACGACAGTTCTCGAGACGATTTGGTGGCACATGTGTACGATGTAACCTATGGGGTTGTGAAGCCCAACGACAATTTGGTGATCATTGATGATAGTATTGTACGTGGTACTACCTTAAAAAAGAGCATCTTAAAAATGCTGGACCGACTGCAACCTAAGCAAATCGTGGTGGTGTCTTCTGCACCGCAAATACGATATCCAGATTGTTATGGAATCGATATGGCACGACTTGAACATTTGGTGGCATTTAATGCGGCTTTAGAGTTGCATAAAGAGCGTGGCACGGCTTCAGTAATTGAAGAAATTTATGAAAAGTGCAAAAAACAGCTGCAACTAAACGATAGTGATGTTGTAAATCACGTAAAGGATCTCTATGCGCCATTTACCGACGAGGAGATTTCAGATAAGATTGCAGAGATCATTTCCGAAGAAAACATCAACGCCAAGGTAAAATTGATTTTCCAATCGGTAGAAGACCTACATAAAGCCTGTCCTAAAAACTTGGGTGACTGGTACTTTACGGGAAATTATCCAACCGCAGGGGGAAACCGTGTGGTAAACAAAGCGTATATAAATTTCTTCGAGGGCAACCCAGAACGCGCCTATTAAATGTTAAAATTTGACGTAAAAGGGTTTTTCACCGAATAAAACACCCTTTGGTCTAAAAGTAGGAAAACACTTATAACCCATAACGAAATATAATCTATATTTGAACCATACCATAGCATAAGTAGGTTAAGTTCATGGTAGATTTGGGGCAAAAAAGGTGAACACTTGTTTACCTTTTTTTTATGCCCCAATCTCAACGCGGTGGCGAGCTGTCCATAGCGTAAGCGGTGGCAGCGAGGCGTTTCTTTCTCTCACAACGTATTGTTGGCGTGCCTGCAAAAACTAATAGCCAAATCGTATGTGGCGAGGCGTTTCACCCCCTCCAGAATACTTGTTTGCCTTTTATTTTCGCCCCTTTGGGTCGAGACAGGTATGCCCCAATCTCAACGGGGTGGCGAGCTGCCCATAGCGTAAGCGGTGGCAGCGAGGCGTTTCACTCTCTCAAGAACACCTGTTTACCTTTTTTTTATGCCCCAATCTCAACGGGGTGGCGAGCTGTCCATAGCGTAAGCGGTGGCAGCGAGGCGTTTCACTCTCTCAAGAACACCTGTTTACCTTTTTTTTATGCCCCAATCTCAACGGGGTGGCGAGCTGTCCATAGCGTAAGCGGTGGCAGCGAGGCGTTTCACTCTCTCAAGAACACTTGTTTACCTTTTTTTATGCCCCAATCTTAACGGGGTGGCGCACTTCGACAAGCTCAGTGACCAAAAAAGCGGCCCATAGCGTTAGCGTTGGCAGCGAGGCGTTTCACCTTCTTAGAACGTTTTCTTGTCGCGCAGTCAAACAAACCATAGCGCTGACGAAAGTAGGTCATTTCAAGACTTGCATCCTTCTACTTATAAACCCCGAAAGTGAGAGACTTTCTTTTGTGCAGAATACTATTTGTTCCATATTTATAATTTCACTAGAGCAGCGATCGATGTGATTTCTAAATTGGAGATAGCCCATTTTTCCGTCAGAATAGCCCTTCATTTGCACATTTTTTACTCAGATAACGTAAATAATCAGCACTTTAACGAATAATCCTACTTTTAGTCTAAAAGTTGAGATTCGTACAAATAGAATCTTATATATTTGAATTATACCATAGCATAAGTAGGTTAAGTTCATGGTAGATTTGGGGCAAAAAAAGGTGAACATCTGTTCGCCTTTTTTTATGGACCAAATCGAAGGGGGTGGCGAGCGGCCCATAGCGATAGCGGTGGCAGCGAGGCGTTTCTTTCTCTCAGAACGTATTTTGGCGTGCCTGCATATACCAATAACCAAATCGAACGGGGTGCCGAGCGGCCCATAGCGATAGCGGTGGCAGCGAGGCGTTTTTTTCCCTCTGGACGATATGAGCCGTTTTTAAAGTCTTATTACATGGAATGTCTCTTGAGAAACTGAATACCATCCCGAAAAGGCGTTTCTTTCACTCAGAACGTATTGTTGTCGTACCTGCATATACCAATAACCAAATCGAAGGGGGTGGCGCACTTCGACACCCGCCTTGAATCGCTTCAAGCGAGGCTGGAGCTCAGTGAGCAAAATGCCACAAAGAGCGCAAGCACCTTTGGCGCAGCTCATAAAAAAAGCCGCTCAGTCGAGCGGCTTTTTTTATTTTTTACAGAATTCTTCTATTTATTTTCAGCATAACGCTTCGAAACTTCATCCCAATCGATTACATTGAAAAATGCTTCTACATAATCAGGACGTCTGTTCTGATAGTTCAAATAATACGCATGCTCCCAAACATCAAGAGCTAAAATAGGTGTTCCGCCACAACCAATTCCTGGCATTAGTGGGTTATCTTGATTAGGGGTACTGCAAACTTCAACTTTTCCGCCGTCATGAACGCAAAGCCAAGCCCAGCCAGAACCGAATTGTCCTTTTGCTGCTTCTGAAAACTTCTCTTTAAAATCTGCAAAGCTTCCATACGCACTGTTAATTGCACTTTGTAAGTCGCCAGAAGGTTCACCACCGCCATTAGGAGACATTACCTCCCAAAACAAACTATGGTTGTAAAATCCGCCGCCGTTATTGCGAACTGCTTTATTTTCCATATCAAGATTCATCAAAATGTTCTCGATGGTCTTTCCTTCCATGTCGGTGCCTTTTATGGCATCGTTCAATTTATTTGTATATCCCTGATGGTGCTTCCCGTGGTGAATTTTCATGGTTTGTTCATCAATACTAGGAGCCAACGCATCGTGGGCATATTTTAATTTTGGTAATTCGAATGACATAATTATTGTTTTTTTTGTTATGGTTCTTATTTTGAGCTATAAAGGTACATATAACAAGGTCTAAATAATGTTATAGAACTTATAAGATTTTTATGCGTGTATAGACAGAACAAATACTTCTAGTTTCGCCATTAAAAATTGTATTTTTATAAAAAATACTCGTGAAAACAGAAGCACCTATCACCATTTATAATGCATCAGCCGGAAGTGGAAAAACATTTACCCTGGTGAAACGCTTCCTTAAAAAGTTGTTAAGCGCACCCCATCCTGATAGTTATAAGAGTTATTTGGCCATCACCTTTACCAATAAGGCTGTTGCCGAAATGAAAGAACGAATCATTAGTACATTAGTCTCCTTTTCAGATGAAAAGAGCATAGCATCGCCTCCCATAATGTTACAAAACATTGCGAGCGAAACTGAAATTCCGATACAAAAGTTGCATGCCAACGCTAAAAAGTCGCTCAAGCACCTCCTTTATAACTACGCCCAATTAAGTGTTGAAACCATAGACCATTTTAATCATCGCCTTATTCGAACCTTTGCGCGTGATTTAAAATTGCCCGCCCATTTTGAAGTGAGCCTCGACGTTCCGCAGCTCATTTCAGAAGCTGTCGATAATCTTGTTGCCAAAGCAGGTGAGGACGATGAAATCACCAAGGTGCTTGTTCAATTTGCGTTGCAAAAAACAGATGAGGATAAGTCTTGGGATATTTCTTACGACATATCGAATACAGCCGCTTTATTGCTGAACGAAACCGATGCAGAACATCTAAAAAAACTAAAAGATCGATCCCTTCAGGATTTCCAGCAGTTTAAATCGACACTCACCAAAAAAAGATCAGTGACGCTTTCAACATTAAAAACATTGGCGCAGCAAACTTTACAAACCATTGTAGAGGCCGGTCTTGAAAAAACAGATTTTAACGGAGGCAGCCGAGCCTATTTTCCAAACTACTTAGAAAAATTGGCAGAAGAAAATCTAGCCGTTTCGTATGGCGCAGCTTGGCAAGAAACCATGGGTGATAAACCTATGTACCCCAAAACGAAGACTACCGATTTTATAGCAAGTACCATAGACGCCTTAACCCAAGATTTTATTGCTGTTTTTTCAGAAACGAAACGTTTGGTTGCCACCATTTGGATGTACGACAATATTCTAAAAAACCTTACCCCGCTTTCAGTTATTAACTTGGTGCAACAAGAAATAGAACTGCTGAAAGAGCAACAGAATATTTTACCGATTTCAGAATTTAACGCCCTCATTCACGAAGAGATAAAAGACCAACCAGCGCCCTTTATTTATGAGCGCCTCGGCGACCGGTACCGGCATTTTTTTATTGACGAATTCCAAGACACTTCGCTCCTACAGTGGCAAAACTTGGTTCCGCTGGTAGACAATGCTGTTTCACAAGAGCAAGACGGAACTTCGGGAAGTGTACTACTCGTTGGCGATGCGAAACAGGCTATTTATCGTTGGCGGGGCGGACTCCCAGAACAATTCATGGAATTGTACAGTGGCACCAATCCGTTTTCGAATCCGGAGCTAACCATCGAGAATCTTGAAACAAATTGGCGTAGCTGCGAAACAATTATCGATTTCAACAACGCCTTCTTTAGCTACGTTTCAGACCATTTTGGAGATTCGGTTCATGAACATTTATACACCATAGGAAACCAGCAAAAAACCACTTCCAAAAGTGAGGGTTTTGTTCAGGTTGAATTTATCAATCCTGAAAATAAAGAAGAGAGCCATTTGTTGTATGCCGAACGGGTTTTGGAGACCATTTCGAATCTAACCAAGACCAACTACCAGCCGAACGATATTTGCATCTTAACACGCACCAAAAAGGATGGTATCGCACTTAGCACCTATCTTATCACCAACGAAATAGACGTGGTGTCTTCGGAAACATTACTACTCGATTTTTCACCCTTAATTCATTGTTTGATAGCAGGCCTCACCGTCTCCTTGTTTCCAGAAAATGAAGTCGCTAAAGTAGGCTTGCTAACGTTTTTACACGATCATTTCACTATAGAAACTGCCAAACATGAATTTCTCAAAGATTGTCTCACTTCGCGGGGAGACGCTTTCGCTTCTAAACTCGAAACCTACGGAATCTCTATAGACATTACCTCGATTTCTGAAAAATCATTGTATCAAGCTTGTGAATATATGATACACCATTTTGAGTTAAACCGAGTGGCAGATGCCTATTTATTTGCCTTTATGGATCTTGTACTCGATTTTGAAAGTAGGCCCGAAGCGGGAAAATTGAATTTTCTAGAATTTTGGGAAACAAAAAAAGCCAGTGCGAGTGTGCCTGCCAACAACCAGCAAAATGCCGTCACTGTAATGACCATTCATAAAAGTAAAGGTCTAGAATTTCCCGTGGTGATTTATCCGTACGCCAATACAAAACTCTACGCAGAACAACAGGCCAAAGCCTGGTTTCCGATAGATGATAAACTATTTGACGAAGCACTCATTAATTTTAACAGTGAGGTTGAAAATTACGGTCCCCACGGAGAACAATTATTTATAGAGCGCCGAAATACCTTAGAGCTCGACAACATCAATCTATTGTACGTAACCCTTACCCGTGCCATAGAACAATTGTATGTCTTTTCGGAAGTTCCATCAAAATTAAAACTAGAAAATCCGGACGATTTCAATCAATTGCTCATTGGGTATCTCTCACAGCAAGGTTTGTGGAACCCAGACCAAATGGTGTATTCCTTCGGAAGTGCAGAAAAAACTGCGAACCTACCTTCCGAAGAAAAAGAAAAGCCAGTGAACCAAAACGTGGCACCAAAATACATTTCATCTACCCCAGAAGCACACCAACTTGTGGTGGCCAGTGCAGAAGCTTCTCTTTGGCAAACTAAAGCTGAGGTAGCCATAAACATCGGGAATTTGCTCCACGACACCATGGAACGTATACGCACCAAAGATGACATCACAATGGTCATAGAAAAATACCGTGAGCAAAAGCTGTACCCAGAGAAAACGCTAGAACGTTTAGAGCGTGTGCTTCAAAAAATTGTAGCTCACCCAGAAATTGAACACTTGTTCTCAAACCAATTGGAGTACGACACTATATTTAACGAACGGGACATCGTTACCTCAAAACAACAACTCTTGCGGCCCGATCGCCTCAATTTTTTTGACAATCAAAAGGTATCTATTACCGACTATAAAACGGGGACACCCAACGAAACACACCAAATACAAGTAAACCTGTATGCTGAAACACTTGTCGGGATGGGATTTGAGGTGCTGGATAAATTTCTAATTTATAGCAATGGCGACGAGATTTCAGTAAATAAAATTTAAATTTGAACACTCTAAAAAGCAACTTTCGATGTACGGAAAAATAAAAGAACATTTACAAGAAGAACTCCAACAGATAAAAGACAACGGTCTGTTTAAAAAAGAACGCATTATCACATCTCCACAAGATGCTGTTATAAAAATTTCGACAGGAGAAGAAGTAATCAATTTTTGCGCTAATAATTATTTAGGGCTTTCTTCAAATAAAGAAGTAATCCAGGCTGCTAAAGATACGATGGACACCCACGGATTTGGCATGTCATCAGTCCGTTTTATCTGCGGAACACAAGACATACACAAAACCTTGGAGGCCAAAATCGCTGAATACTACCAAACTGAAGACACCATTTTATATGCCGCGGCATTTGATGCTAACGGAGGTGTTTTTGAACCATTACTATCTGCCGAAGATGCTATCATTTCAGACTCGCTGAACCATGCGTCTATTATTGATGGCGTTCGCTTGTGCAAGGCAGCACGCTACCGCTATGAAAATAGCAATATGGAAGACCTAGAAAAACAGCTTATTGCTGCAAATGAAAATGGCGCCCGATTTAAAATTATTGTAACCGACGGTGTGTTTTCTATGGACGGAATTGTTGCACCTTTAGACGCCATTTGCGATTTAGCCGACAAGTACGATGCGCTGGTCATGATAGACGAGTGCCACGCAACAGGGTTTATAGGTGAAACAGGACGCGGAACTCTAGAAGAAAAAGGGGTAATGGGCAGAATAGATATCATCACCGGTACCTTAGGAAAGGCAATGGGCGGTGCTATGGGAGGATATACCACCGGAAAAAAAGAAATTATTGAAATGCTTCGCCAACGTTCACGGCCGTATTTGTTTTCAAATTCATTAGCTCCTGCACTAGTAGGCGCTTCTATTAAGGTATTTGAAATGTTATCGAATGATACCACATTGCGCGATAAACTTGAAGCCAATACAAACTATTTCAAAAAGGAAATGAAGTCGGCAGGTTTCGATATTATCGATGGCGATTCGGCCATCGTTCCTGTGATGTTGTACGATGCGAAATTGTCGCAAGAAATGGCAGATTTATTACTGAAAGAAGGAATTTATGTCATCGGATTTTTCTATCCTGTAGTACCTAAAGGTAAGGCAAGAATACGGGTTCAATTATCTGCTGCACACACCAAAGCACATCTAGATAAGGCTATTGCTGCATTTACCAAAGTAGGTTTGAATTTAGGGGTGATTAGCCAATAGCAAGGTATCTAATAAGAAGCAAGGCTATTGCATTTGTGAAAAATTTAGTAGATTTGCTTTTGTTTATAAGTTTTAACAACTTACTTTTGTTCCATTAACACTTAAAAATTAAACAATCGAATATGAAACATCTTAACAGTATTTTAGTTGCTGCGCTCCTTATTATCGGGGTTGGTGCAGCTAACGCACAGGACGAAAACAATCCTTGGGCAGTTGGTGCCGGTATGAACGCAGTTGACGTTTTTCCAGTAGGAATTGAAGACGAAGGCAGGTTTCCAGCAAGAAGCGCAGACTTCCAAGAAATTAAAGGAGAATTTGGTGACGAGTACTTCAACGCAAATGACCACTGGAATATCTTACCATCAGTTTCTAGAGTATCTGTAGGTAGATATATTGGTAGCGGCTTCTCTTTCACTGGAGTTGGTACTATCAACAAAATTAACAAACTTGGTGATGTAAGAATTCAGGACGTAACGTATTACGGTCTTGATGGTGAAATTAAATATAGCTTAAGAGATCTTCTTAACGGCCCAGGCGGATGGTTTGATCCATCTATTGGTGTTGGTGGTGGATACACTTGGGTAGATGATATCGGATTCGGTACTGCTAACGGTATTGCGAATGTTCGTTTTTGGTTAGGTGAAAACTTCGCGTTTGATGTTCAGTCTACTTACAAGCACGCATTCGAAGATACTTATGGAATTAAGCACTTCCAGCACTCTGCAGGATTTATGTTTAAGTTCGGTGGAAAAGATACTGATGGTGACGGTATCTACGATGTTGATGATGAATGTCCTGAAACTCCTGGTCTTCCAGAATTTAACGGATGTCCTGATACTGACGGTGACGGAATTGAAGACAGAAACGATGCTTGTCCAAATACTCCAGGTTTAGCTGAGTTTAACGGATGTCCTGATACTGACGGTGACGGAATTCCAGATCCTCAAGATGCTTGTCCTACTGTAGCTGGTCTTGCTTCTTTGAACGGTTGTCCTGATGCTGATGGTGATGGTATCACTGATGCTGAAGATGCTTGTCCTAACGAAGCTGGTCCTAAAGCAAACAACGGTTGTCCTTACGAAGATCGTGATGGTGACGGTGTATTAGACAAAGATGATGAGTGTCCAGATGTTCCTGGTACTGTTGCAAACAACGGTTGTCCAGAAGTAACTATCGAAATTATCAACCAATTGAACGAGTACTCTAAAACTATCTTGTTCGATTACGATAAAGCAACCATCCGTCAAGAGTCTTACTCTGCATTACAGAGCATCTCTGACATTATGAAAGAATACCCAACTGCAAACTTCCATATTGAAGGTCACACAGACAGCAGAGGTAGCGATTCTTACAACATGAAGCTTTCTAAAGAAAGAGCAGCTTCTGTACGTGAGTATCTTACAACTAAAGGTATCCCGTCTTCTAGATTAACTTCTGAAGGTTACGGTGAAAGCCGTCCAATTGCTACAAACAAAACTGCAGCAGGAAGACAACAGAACAGACGTGTTGAAATTTCTTTGAAGAAATAATAAAACATGCTAAATAAATAATACGGAAACGCCTCCTTTTTAAGGGGGCGTTTCTTATTTTTAGGGTATGCTTACCTTCCTCCAAGAAACCCTAAACCATATACAGAAAACCGATAGCAACCTGTCGGAAGCTACGTTTGTTTTACCCAGTAAAAGGGCTGGTGGATTTTTAAAAAATTACCTTCGGAAATCGGCAACTAGCAGTCAGTTCCTTCCAAAAATCATAAGCATAGAAGACCTCATCCAAGAACTCTCCGGTCTCGAAATCATAGACACTACCGAATTATTGTTTAAGAGTTATGAAGTGTATACCACTACAGACGCTTTCAAAGAAAAAGAAACCTTCGATCAATATTCGGGTTGGGCTACTACGCTGCTCAATGATTTTAATGAGGTAGATAGGCATCTTATTAACACACAGCATTTCTTCGATTATTTGGGCAGTATAAAGGCCCTAGAGCGATGGAATGTTAGCACACAAAAAACGGAGTTCCTAGAAAGCTACGTTGCCTTTTGGAAAAGCCTCCCTGAATTCTACGAAAATATAAAGTCACAACTACTAGGAGATGGTGTTGCATATCAAGGATTGGTGTATCGAGAAGCTGTTGCGGCACTAGAGTATTATTTACAGTCACATCCTGATAACCTGCACTATTTTATTGGGTTCAATGCCCTAAATACTGCCGAACAACATATTATTCAAGCTTTCCTGGAAATGGGCAATGCCCACGTATTTTGGGATGCCGAACAGACATTCGTAAATGATACAGCGCACAGTGCATCCCTGTTTTTTAGAAAATACATGGCAACGTGGAATTACTTTCAGAAACATTCACCCCAATTTGTGTCTAACCATTTTGCAGAGCCGAAAAAGATCAACATAGTTGCCTGTCAAAAAAATATGGCCCAGGTAAAATACGTAGGTGATCTGTTAACCACTTATTCTGAAGAAAAATTAAACAATACCGCCATTGTTTTAGCAGATGAAGTGTTGCTCATGCCACTATTACATTCGCTTCCCAAAAATGTCATTCAGGTAAATGTAACCATGGGTGCCGCCATCAAAAGTTTTCCCACTACCGTTTTTCTAGAAACTTGGTTGTCCATTCAGCAAAAAAACACCTCACGCTATTACTACAAAGATATCCTTAGACTACTAGGGCATCCAATAGCTTCTAAATTATTAAACGCCGATGCGTTAATTCAAGCTATTTCAAAAGAAAATAGAAGCCACTATACCGTTGCCGAATTGCAGGCACTGATTCCCAATGAAAACAACTCTGTCATCAATCTGCTGTTTACACCAAACAACAATGATGTAGCTGCTGTACTTGGGGCTTGTGTAGAAATTCTTCAGTGTTTAAAACAGGTCTCTGTCAACCAAACCATCTCGAAGGTAGTGTTATTTGAATTATACGGCATTATTGAAAAATTGCAGGCACTGCATTCCAAATTCGAGCATATAACCTCCGTAGGGGCGCTTCAGCAGCTATTTCTAGAATTGATAGCGGGAACTACCATCGACTTTAAGGGAGATGCTTACGAAGGGCTTCAGATAATGGGCGTGCTAGAAACTCGGGTTTTAGATTTTGAGAACGTCATCGTACTTTCAGTGAACGAAGGAATACTTCCGTCAGGAAAATCGAATGCCTCTTTTATCACTTACGACCTTAAAAAACAGTTCGAGCTACCTTTATTCACTGAGAAAGATGCAATTTATACCTATCACTTCTATCACCTTTTACATCGTGCCTCAGAGATAACATTGTGCTACACCAATTTTACCGAAGGCCTTAACAGTGGGGAAAAGAGTAGGTTTGTGTTACAGTTAGAAATTGAGGGTTTACCGCAACACCAACTTACGCATGTTCATGTGGCGCCAGGTCTTTCCCTTTCTCCTAAAACGCTTGAGCGTATCAACAAAACAGCAAGTGTGATGGAGCGTCTACGCGAAATTGCCGCCAAAGGGTTTTCACCTTCGGCATTAACAAGCTATGTCAGGAACCCCATAGATTTCTACTACCAGAAAATAATAAAGGTTCAGGAGTTAGAAGAGGTTGAAGAAACAGTAGCTTATAATACGTTGGGAACTGTTGTTCACGATACGTTACAGGTGCTTTATGAGCCGTATGTGGGTGCCGATCTCACACTAGATACACTTCAAAAAATGCGTGGTACTATCGCGAAAGTGGTGGCGACTCAATTTGCTGAAAGCTTTTATGGCGGCGATCTTTCAAAAGGGAAAAACCTCATCATTTTTGAAATTGCCAAACGCTATGTTGAAAATGCCGTTGCGCTAGACATTTCCGAAGTAAAAAAAGGCAGCTCGTTAAAATTACTCCATATTGAAAGTGACCTTCGATTAGAACTCAGCATCCCGTCGCTTGATTTCCCGGTAGCAATACACGGAAAAGTAGATAGGGTCGATCTTTTAAATGGCCAAGTTCGGATTATAGATTATAAAACCGGTACGGTACAACAAAGAGACCTGGAGATTATAGATTGGGAACTATTAGCAACCGACTATAAGTTTAGCAAAGCATTTCAGGTACTAACATACGCATTGATGATGCAAGGTGAAGAACCCATAGAAAATGCAGAAGCAGGTATCATATCATTCAAAAACATGAATAGCGGTTTTATGAAATTTGCAACTAAAGAGAGTGCTAGAGGCCAGAAAAACACACAGATTACGCAAGAAGTATTACAACTCTTTACCGAACAACTCACGCAATTGATTTTAGAGATTTGTAATCCTGAAATACCCTTTGTTGAAAAAGAAATTGAATAGCATGAACATTGTAAAGAATCAAGTTTTAGAAACATCTGGGGTAAAACCAATTGTATACGACCTGTATTTTGAAGCGAACCAAAAACAGAAACCAGTCGTCATTTTTTGTCATGGTTACAAAGGCTTTAAAGGTTGGGGTGCTTGGCATCTTGTGGCCGAAGCTTTTGCAGAAGCAGGTTTTTTCTTTTTGAAATTTAATTTCTCACATAATGGCGGCACCGTACAACAACCTATCGACTTTCCAGATCTGGAGGCGTTTGCACAAAATAATTACAGCAAAGAAGTAAACGATTTACAACACGTTATCACATTCTTAAAATCTTCAACAGAGCACCAAAATGAAATCGACCTCACTAACATTAACCTGATAGGTCATAGTCGTGGCGGCGGAATTGTACTCATAACTGCGGAAGAAGATCCGGATATTTCAAGAGTAATCACTTGGGCCGGCGTTAGCGATTATAAAATTCGGTTTAACGAGGGTTCAGACAGTTTTCTAAGGTGGAAAAAAACAGGTAGAATGTATGTTGAAAACGGCCGCACCAAACAACAGATGCCACACGATTGGCAATTCTACGAAGATTTTGTGGCCAATGAAGAGCGGCTTACCATTAAAAGAGCTGTTTCAGAACTTACAAAGCCCTATCTTGTTGTACATGGTAGTAACGACCCCACTGTGCCCATTGCAGAAGCGAAACGGCTTAAAAGCTGGAATGAAAAAGCACGATTAAAAATAATAGATGGTGCAGATCATGTTTTTGGCGCCAAGCACCCTTGGGATCTAAAAATGCTTCCAGAACAGTTAAAAGAAGTCGTTCGAGCTTCGATTAACTTCCTAAAGAAATAAAAAAGCACTCCGTCGCTTAAAAATTTAAGAGTATCGTTTTTCTTACAAACAACAAACCCGTACCAAATGGTACGGGCTTTCTGCTTGATGTGGAGAATATCGGAGTAGCTTCGCTCAACCTCTGTTCTTCACTACTGCAAATAGAAACCCTCGCATCTCTAGATGCGGGTTTGTTGTTTGTTTTAAAACTATACGAGTCTGTTTTTCTTACAAACAATAAACCCGTACCAAATGGTACGGGCTTTCTGCTTGATGTGGAGAATATCGGAGTCGAACCGATGACCTTTTGGCTGCCAGCCAAACGCTCTAGCCAGCTGAGCTAATCCCCCGTTTAAGCTACGAATATAGTAAATTTTTTATTCCTGAACGCGCAAAACTAACAAAGGCTTTTTGGTGTGGAATTCTTTTTTTAAGACTACATTTTTCTCCCATAGTTTCTTGAAAAAACCACGCTTTCTACGCACCACACACAGCATATCTGGATTGTGGCTCTGGAAATGTTCTAACACCGCTTGAAACGTAGTTGCGTTTTCAGTTTTAGTGTAAGAGGTCCCAATTTTTTTAAGCGAATCGCTCACCTGCTCCATTTCTTCAGAAGTTTCTGGTGTTTCAACGTGTAATAAATTAACTTCTGTCCCGAAATGTTTCGTAAATTTCCGCAGTGGGTCTAACAATTTTTTCGAGGAAAAAGTTCCATTTTTAAAAGCCATCAAAATAGTTCTAGGTTGCTTAAAAACGGCTCCTTCAGGAACAATAAGTATCGGAATATTGGTTTGTTTTAGAATTTTCCCAGAGGTATTTCCTAAAAAGACTTCCTCACGAATAGAATTACTCCTAGGAGATAATACCATTAAATCTACGGGTACATGCCTGTGAAACCTATTGATGGTCTCTACCACGCCTCCCTTTATCGGGTGGGCAATTACAGTTACATCTTTTTTGTTCACCTTTGCAAGCACTTCGTCTAATCTACTTTCAGCATCATCCTTAATAATGGTATTCACCTTCGTTAAACCTCCTACCTTGCTAAATTCCTGAAAAACAGAAATAACGTATACATACGCATCTACTTCATGTGCCAAATCTATAGCATATTGTAAATTGCTTACTGCATTTGCACTCGAACCAATAGGAACCAATATATTTTTCATTGTAATAGGGTATCTTTATCGTTCTGCAAAATTAATCGTTCTATATGATTCGGACAGCGAAACGTTCAGAAATTAGTAAACTTATAACAATCACAAGGGCTTGCGCTGCTAAAATGGCTTCGGAAGGAATCTTTCAATGGGATGATGCCTACCCCAATACAGCGGCTTTTGAAATGGACGAACAGCGAGGTGAATTGTACATACTAACCGAAAATAAAAACCCTATTGGGTGTATTACCATTTCTACCTTTAAAGATGAAGAATACAACAGTATTGAATGGCTTACCCCCGATGGTCTCAACTTTTATATCCACCGCCTAGCCATTGCTCCTGAGGCACAGCACCAGGGAAATGCTAAAAAATTAATGGATTTTGCCGAAAATCATGCGCGTCAGCAAAACGCCCTTTCGGTGCGGCTCGATACTTTCAGTCAAAACCACCGTAACCAACGTTTTTATGAAACTCGGGGATATCAAAAATTGGGAGATGTCTATTTTCCGAGGCAAGCAGAATTTCCATTTCATTGCTATGAATTAGTCCTTTCTTGAAAATGCTTCATTATGAACTAGAATACCGCTAGTTTTGCACCTTAATGACAGCCACCAACATTTCATTTAAACGCATACAACAGCTCGCCATTCCTGCTATTATTGCTGGTATTGCAGAGCCAGTACTATCTAGTACCGATGCTGCCGTGGTGGGAAACATTGCAGAATTTGGTACCGAAAGTTTAGCCGCCGTGGGTATTGTAGGCACTTTTCTTTCGGCACTCATCTGGATTTTAGGGCAGACGCGAAGTGCTATTTCGGCCATCATTTCACAAAACTTAGGCGCGGGTAAAATTGAAGATCTAAAGAGTTTTCCGGCGCAGGCTATATTCTTCAACATTGCGCTGAGCATTATCGTGTTAGGAAGCACGTATTTTTTTGTAGAAGAAATTTTCACCTTACTGAACGCCGAAGGGATGGTACTCGATTTCAGTATCGATTATTACAACATTCGCGTTTGGGGATTCCCCCTCACACTATTCACCTTTGCTGTGTTTGGGATTTTTCGCGGGCTGCAAAACACGTTTTGGCCCATGATTATTGCCGCTATAGGCGCTTCGCTTAATATTGCTTTAGACTTTATCTTGGTCTATGGAGTATCGGGCTATATAGATGCTATGGGCGTGGTAGGCGCTGCTTGGGCAAGCTTAACCGCACAAATCGTAATGGCAATCCTTTCTTTTGCCCTATTACTCAAGAAAACCAATGTTTCTTTGCGACTTACCCTACCTCTACATCCTGAAATTTCAAGATTGGTGCGTATGAGCCTCAACCTGTTTTTACGTTCTGTAGCGCTCAATACGGCACTAATTCTATCAACGCGAGAAGCTGCAGCATTGGGTAAAGAATATATTGCCGCGTACACCATTGCCTTCAATATTTGGATTTTTACGGCCTTCTTTTTAGATGGTTACGGCGCCGCCGGAAATATTCTAGGAGGAAAACTGTTAGGGGAACGAAACTTCACTTCGTTGTGGAAACTCACCAAAAAGGTAAATTTATACAATGTTGGTGTAGCCACCATCTTGGCGCTTTTGGGCCTGCTCTTTTACGAACCTCTAGGAGTTTTATTTAATAAAGACCCAGAAGTATTAAGGTTATTCTATGGTATGTTTTTTATGGTACTTATTTGCTTGCCATTTAACGCCGTTGCCTTTACCCTCGATTCTATTTTTAAAGGCTTGGGCGAAATGGGCTTCCTGAGAAATGTCCTTTTAGGAGCAACAATCTTAGGATTTATACCAGTACTTTATTTCTCTAAATTCATGGGCTGGGGACTCGTTGGTATTTGGGCGGCTTTGGTAGTTTGGGTAGCTTTTAGGGCTATTGCTTTGTTGGTGAAATATAATAACAAATACCTTCCTTTGGCAAAACGATAATATGAACCGCAAAGGCCTTTTAATTGATTAACTTTGTGACTATGACTGAAATCTTTAATTATCTGAATGGGCAGGGCGGACTCTACGTTCTTGGCCTTATCGTAGTTACTGTTTTTCTTGTGAAAAAAATTCGCACACAAATCTATTTTAAGAGTGTACACAAGAAGCAAAAAAATAAAAAGAAATAATCATTCAAACTCGATACTGCACGTTTTCGGCTCTCGTCTTTTTATGTACTTTTGTGCCACAATAATTTGATTATGGAAGTACTTCAATTTTTTAGCGGTAATGGTCTGTTTTTACTTCTAGGGCTGCTACTCATCATAATTGTGGTAGTGAATAAACTAAGACGCAAACGATGAGCAACATACGCATCACCAAACAGTTTTCTTTTGAAACAGGACATGCGCTGTATGGCTACGACGGCAAATGCCGAAACGTACACGGGCACAGTTACAAACTGTCTGTAACCGTAATAGGCACACCAATTAACGATACTGACCACGTAAAATATGGTATGGTTATCGATTTTGGTGATTTAAAGAAAATTGTAAAAGAAGAAATTGTAGATGTGTTTGACCACGCTACCGTTTTCAATAAAAATACTCCGCACGTAGAACTGGCCAAAGAACTAAGCGATCGGGGCCATAACGTACTTTTGGTAAATTACCAACCCACTAGTGAAATGATGGTTATCGACTTTGCTGAAAAAATCAAGCTGCGGCTTCCCGAAAACATTCAACTACATTCGTTAAAGCTTCAAGAGACTGCAACCAGCTATGCTGAATGGTTTGCTAGTGATAATTAATTGTGTTTGATGATCGCTATAAATACGCTTAGTTACAGTTGAGCCCCATAAACTGAATACAAGAATCCGTATCTTTATCGCATGCAAATCCCTTCAGGAAAAAAAATTTACTTTTCGAGCGACAACCACCTGGGGGCACCCAACCCTGAAGAAAGCCTTCCGCGTGAGAAAAAATTTGTGCGCTGGCTCGATGAAATTAAAGACGATGCGGCGGCTATTTTTTTACTAGGCGACTTATTCGATTTTTGGTTCGAGTACAAAACCGTAGTTCCCAAAGGATTTGTTCGCGTTCTCGGGAAATTAGCTGAACTTACCGATAGCGGAATCCCAATCCACTTTTTTGTGGGCAACCACGACCTATGGATGCGCGACTATTTTGAAAAAGAACTGAATATCCCTACCTATCGGGAACCCAAAGAGTTTGTTTTTAACAACAAGACTTTTTTTATTGGTCATGGCGACGGGAAAGGCCCTGGAGATATCGGCTATAAACGCATGAAAAAGGTGTTTGAAAATCGAATTTTTAATTGGTTGTTTCATTGGTTTCATCCGGCTTTGGGAATGAAAATCGCCCAATATCTTTCCGTAAAGAACAAACTTATTTCTGGCGAAGAAGACAAAACCTTTCTAGGGGAAGAAAACGAATGGTTGGCTCTGTATGCCAAACGAAAATTAGAGACAAAGCACTACGATTATTTTGTGTTTGGGCACCGCCATTTATCTATGGAAATAGAGGTAGGAGAAAATGCTACCTATTTCAATTTAGGTGATTGGATTACGCAATACACCTACGGCGTTTTTGATGGGGAAAAATTTGAGCTAAAAAAATTTGAAGGATAACTCAAGGCTTAATATCCTTTAATCGCAATTGCAAACTTACATTTCCCTGCCATTCATTTTCGTCTACCACGTACGCTGCTTTAAACAACTGTCCGGTGCAAGCTATGTCGTGTTTTTGCCCCAAACCGAAGCCAATTGCAGTAAACTGCGAAGAGTTTCCTTGGTTCATCACTAATCGCAAATGGGTTTTGTCATCTCCAACACATTTTCCATACCCCACATCTTTCAACCCTTGGGTCATAAAAACAGGGGTCATATTTCCCGGACCGAAAGGCGCAAACTGCCTTAGAATTCGATAAAATTTCGGCGTGATATCTCGCAAATCAATTTCTAAATCGATTGTTATTTCTGGCTGTAGCAACCTTCTGTCTATACTTTCAGAAACTACTCTTTCAAACGCCTCTTTAAACTTCTCGTAGTCGTTTTCAAACAAGGTAAGCCCAGCCGCATATTTATGTCCGCCAAATTGTTCTATATGCTCACTACAACTTTCTAGTGCATTGTACACATCAAACCCTTTAACAGAACGTGCCGAAGCCGCTAATTTTTCGCCGCTTTTTGTAAACACCAACGTAGGGCGGTAGTACGTCTCGGTAAGTCGTGATGCCACAATGCCAATCACACCTTTGTGCCAATTTTGGTCGTACACTACAGTGGTAAGGCGTTCTTGTTCTTCGTTTTCTGAAATTTGAACCAACGCCTCTTCGGTAATACGCTTGTCGGCATCGCGTCTGTCTGTGTTAAACTGTTCAATTTCTGCGGCCCATTCCACTGCCTTTTCAATATCAGTCTCAACGAGCAACGTAACTGCATGGTTGCCATGCTTCATCCGACCCGCAGCATTAATACGTGGCGCAATAAGAAAAACCACATCGGTAATCGTGAGTTGTTGCTTCTTTACTTGTTGCAGTATGGCCTGAAACCCAACTCGCGGATTCCCATTAATGACTTTTAAACCGTATTGGGCGAGAATACGGTTTTCTCCCGTGATGGGTACAATATCTGCTCCAATAGCGGTGGCTACAAGATCTAAGTATAATAACAGGTCTGTAATGGTCTGTCCCCTATTTGCTGCAAGCGCCTGCACTAATTTGAAGCCGACCCCACAACCACAGAGTTCTTTAAACGGATATGGACAATCATCTCGTTTTGGATCTAAAACCGCAACGGCTTTTGGCAATTCAGGACCTGGTCTGTGGTGATCGCAAATTATAAAATCGATTCCTTTTTCCAAAGCGTAGGCAACTTTATCGATAGCTTTCACTCCACAATCGAGCGCTATAATCAAACTAAAACCGTTGTCTTCTGCAAAATCGATGCCCTGGTAAGACACCCCGTATCCTTCGTTGTAGCGATCGGGAATATAGGTCGCGACATTCGGATAGAACGTTTTCAGATAGGATGAAAGCAGGGCAACGCTGGTAGTGCCATCTACGTCGTAATCGCCGTATACCAGAATGTTTTCTTTATGCGAAATTGCTTTTTCAATTCGTTCCACGGCTTTATCCATATCTTTCATGAGATAGGGGTCGTGGAGTTCGTCTAACGACGGTCTAAAAAAGGCCTTTGCCTCTTCAAAGGTTTCGATACCGCGTTGTAGCAAAAGGGTTGCAATGATTTTATTGACGCCCAATGCGGAAGCAAGGGTTTTAATTTGTTCTTCGGAAGGTTTCGGTTTAAGGGTCCAGCGCATGTTTTTAGTTCCTTATTTTCAGTTGAAGGATTCAATAGAAAAATATAGACAGGAATGATTTAATTGGGAAGTCTTTGTAAAAATAACTATTTTGAACGGAAAGAAAGATGCTATTTTTTTGAAATCGTATTTCTGAAAAAAAGAACCCATGCCATTAGTAACACCACTTTCCGCAGACCACAATTCAAGTACCCAAGAGCTTGCCAAATTCTTTAATGAAACCCTCGTTTTTTGCTAGTTTTCGAACTTTGTAAAGTCTATTGCTGCCACCAATGTGACATCCAGCGTCTCGCCCTCTGTAATTGAAACCGAAACAAAATTATTTGTAGCAACTCCTGCGATGCTAGAAAACGTAGAAAAGTAAATCGTTTCTGTGTTCGTGTTTTGAAAGAAATTGTCAGTGTCGATTGTAATAGCGGAAGTTCCAGAACTATCAACAAACCCTATTTGATTTGCAAATGATAAATTTGTCTCAAAATCTTCGTATGACTCAATATCTATTAAAACATTTTGCCATGAAGAATTATCAAACATTGGCACTTCAGTTCCATCTTTAAAAAAGTCCCCCTGAATATCACTAAATGTGAGTCCGTTTTCATCTTCAATTCTCAAATTAACTTTTGTAACCAAAGGTTCCTGTTCTTGTTCTGGTTCAGGTTTTTCATCATCAGAACAAGAAAATATTGTAACTAACACAAATAAAATAAGTAGTTTTTTCATAAATAGCTATCTTCACACCTAGAACAAAAATATAGATTAAAATAGAGTTCGCAATCCTTTTAAAAAACTATTAATGCCATTAGTAACTCCACTTTCCGCAGACCACGATAAAGACACTCAAGAACTAGCCGAATTTTTCAACGAAACCCTCGGTTTTTGTCCTAACAGTGTACTCACTATGCAACGCAGACCCGCCATTAGCCGCGCATTTATCAATTTAAACAAAGCCGTAATGGCGAACGACGGGCGAGTGACTTCAGCTTTAAAACGGATGATCGCTTGGGTGAGCAGCAACGCAACTGGGTGCCGCTATTGCCAGGCACACGCCATACGAGCTGCCGAACGGTACGGAGCAGAACAGGAACAACTCGACAATATTTGGGAATACCGAACCCACCCCGCTTTTTCTGAAGCCGAACGTGCAGCACTCGATTTTTCGCTTGCTGCCAGCCAAGTGCCGAATGCAGTAGACGAAACAATTAAAAAACGCCTTTACGAACACTGGAACGAAGGTGAAATTGTTGAAATGCTGGGGGTTATTTCCCTGTTCGGATACCTCAACCGCTGGAACGACTCAATGGGCACCTCTATTGAAGAAGGTGCTGTAGAGAGTGGTAACAAGTACCTAGGCAAGCACGGTTGGGAAAAAGACAAACATAGATAAGCCCATTGATAATGGTGGTTGTTTTAAAAATTTCCGTTCACCCCCCACGCAAGAAGCCGCTGTAAAAAGCGTTAGATTTCGCCTTAGAAAACACTTATTTTATACAATTGAGATTAAAAAACACCCCATGAGATTCTTACTTTTTATTTTAGCTTCTAGCTTGCTACTCTCTTGTAACAATATTCCAGAGGCAATCCTCTTAGCCAATACTGAAAAGGTAGACACATTAGACGTGAATGAATATACCCATGTAATCGACAAAAAAAACCGCCGGGGCTATGTAACGGCAGAAAACGAAGTAATGAACGGGCGTTATGTAATTACACGTGAAGGAACCATGACCCAAGAGTTTACAATCGAAGGCGGTTTCTTACATGGCACACTCATACAATACTACGATACTGGCTCGCCAGAACGGATTGAAACCTATAAAAAAAGCGTACAGCACGGCCCCGTAACCAGTTTTTACAGAAGTGGCGCCATTCGGTCTGAATCGTCATACTTGAATGGAGAAGAAGCCCATGAAAGCGTCGAGTACACAGAAGATGGTGCAGTATCTCGCAAAATTGAAATCAAAGATGGCATTCGGTATGACCACCAATACATAAATGGAAACAGAGCAGGTTCCATGTTCGAAAAAACGATTGAGGGCGTTACCTACGACCTGATTGTAAAATATGACGCTTTTGGCACCGTACAACTAATCATGGGAAAGATAAAATCTGATACCAGCCCCGTCCTCTATATTTTTGACGAAAATTTTACTGAAATTGAACACTTTAATGTTGAAGAAAACCCGTTAAAAGCGAGACAATACTTTGCCCTTATCCAAAGCTAATCCAGAATAGAATGTGTCTTTTTCTGTAACAGCGGAACGATGCTTTCTTCAAACCACGGATTTCTAGCTCTCCAAAACCGATTTACGGGCGAAGGGTGTGGCAATGGCCAATACTGCGGAAGGTAGGCTTCAAAATGTTCCACTTTTTCGGTTAAGTTTCTTCGGTCCTTCGGAAAATAATACTTGGTGGCATAACTTCCAATTAATAGAACGAGCTGCACGTTTTTCAGCTTAGAAAGCACCGAATCGTGCCAAAGTGGTGCACATTCCTTTCTGGGCGGAAGGTCTCCCGTTTTTCCCTTCCCTGGATAACAAAATCCCATGGGCAAGATGGCAAAATTCGCAGTGTTGTAAAAGGTAGCTTCATCTACGCCCAGCCATTCGCGAAGCTTTTTCCCACTTTGGTCTGCCCAAGCCGTACCACTCTCATGAACAATACGTCCGGGTGCCTGACTTATCAAAACTATTTTAGAATGGGCTGCCGCTTCTACGATAGGTCGTGGCCCCAACGGCAAATGTTCTGAACAAACTTCACATCCCCTAATTTTATGTAGCAAGGGTTTCATGAAGAAGCACCTCCCAACACAACCACCAGCTCTCCTTTTGGAGGTTTTTTTTCAAAATGCGATGCTACTTCGGCCAAAGTGCCCCGTACCGTTTCTTCATGAAGCTTCGTAATTTCGCGTGATACCGATACTGGTCGTTCTTCGCCAAAATGCTCGGCAAACTGTTTGAGTGACTTTATCAATTTGTGGGGAGATTCGTAAAAAATCATGGTGCGTTTTTCTTCAGCAAGCAGTTCCAGACGGGTTTGTCGCCCCTTTTTTACCGGAAGAAACCCTTCAAACACAAACTTGTCGTTGGGCAAGCCACTGTTTACCAAAGCCGGCACAAAAGCGGTTGCACCTGGCAAGCAGTCTACTTCAATCCCAGCAGCCACGCACGCGCGCGTGAGTAGAAACCCGGGGTCACTAATCGCAGGGGTGCCAGCGTCACTGATAAGCGCTGCGGTTTCCCCTTGTAGAATTCGTTGTACGATGCCTTCGGTGGTTTTATGTTCGTTGTGCATGTGGTGCGAGTGCATCGGGGTTGAAATCTCAAAATGCTTTAAGAGCTTCCCGCTGGTTCGCGTGTCTTCAGCTAAAATAAAATCTACTTCCTGCAATACTTCCAACGCCCGTAAGGTGATGTCCTTAAGGTTTCCGATAGGCGTAGGTACTAGATAGAGTTTTGGCATTATTTGGTCGGGCTTAGGCAACAATGCCTGTTTCAGCTAAATTTTCTTTCCACGGCAGCCATAAATCGTTCGGCATACATGTCTTTTTGAAGCCAAAAATTATAGTCGGGTTTTACCCTAGATTTAATAAACGTCTCCGCTTCGGCAAATGTTTCAAAGGTGTTGAGTTGTGAAAGCACTCGGGTATAATCGTCTGCACTACCTCCAAACAAATGTTTGATATAGGCTAAACGGTCGTTCAAGTCGATACGCATCCCGTCTCCAACAGCATCATTAATAGATTTTGGTTTTTCAGACATTCCAAGATCATCTACCAATTTCTTTGTCGGTTTCGGAGCCTCCACTCCTTTGACTGGTTTTCGCTCCTCCAAAATGGGCGCGTCTTTAGGTTGGGTAGTCGTTTTACGCTCAAACGTTGGTGTTTGTTGATAGTTACTGGCAAATTCTTCCAGGTCATTCTTCATGTATTGTTTCTGCGGAAGTACTTCCTCTAAAAATTTATCTACCTGTTGCGATTCTGGTGGCATTTGTGCCACGAGATCTTTAATTTTTTCCATGAGCGGTTCTACCAAATCTTCTTTGTGTTCTGGCTGCGGAATGGGTTCTGGCTCTGTAAACCAATTTTTCTCCCGAAAACTTTTGCTGTCGAAAGACTCTTCATTCTTCGCCGCATCATCTCCATCAATCTGGCCTTCTAAATATGCCAACACACTCACCTTTTGGTACAGTACTGCAACCTTCTGCTGAAGGGCTTTTGTGCTCATGGCTTGGTTCTCACGTATAATTTCTCTCGCTAGATCCTTTAGGTCTTGCTGCAATTGCTTTTTCATCGATACTTTTTTAAACTTTTTTGGGCTGCTTACACAAGGGTCAACTTTGTTTTGTTAAATTTACGCATCCTATATGTAAACGTCAAGCGTTTGCGTTTTATTCTAAAACCCTTGTTATGTTTCTCGAAAATACCGTAAATCAAAAAGAGCAATTTGGCTGGATCGAAGTGATCTGCGGCTCGATGTTTTCGGGGAAAACAGAAGAACTCATCAGGAGATTAAAGCGCGCGCAGTTTGCCCGCCAAAAAGTGGAAATCTTTAAACCCAAGGTAGACACCCGCTACGACGATGACCAGGTAGTCTCACATGACAGCAACCAAATTCGTTCTACCCCAGTTCCTGCAGCTGCCAATATTCCTATTCTCGCAGACAATTGTGATGTGGTAGGAATAGACGAAGCCCAGTTTTTTGATGATGAAATTGTAAAAGTGTGTAACGATCTTGCCAACCGTGGGGTGCGTGTGATCGTAGCCGGGTTAGACATGGATTACAAAGGCAACCCATTTGGGCCAATGCCCGCGTTAATGGCAACGGCAGAATATGTCACCAAGGTACATGCTGTTTGCCCGCGTACAGGGAATCTCGCGCACTACAGTTTCCGAAAATCGCAAAGTGAAGATCTCGTGCTACTAGGCGAAACTGAAGAATACGAACCGCTTAGCCGTGCAGCCTACTACAAGGCGGTGCTACGTGATAAAGTTAAAAAAATGGACGTGAAAGATGCCGAGGAAATTTCCGCAGCAGAAGTACAGCAAAGCAAAAAGCAAGCCTAGATGAGCAACTTTAAAGAAACAGTGCTCGAAATAGACCTAAGCGCACTTGCCCACAATTACCGCTATCTTACGGCTAAAACTAACACAGCGACTAAAATTTTGGCGGTGGTAAAAGCCTTTGGGTACGGCAGCGAAAGTGTAGCGGTTGCTAAAGAACTGGAAACCTTGGGTGTCGATTATTTTGCGGTTGCTTATGTAGCAGAAGGTGTTGCGCTGAGAGATGCCGGCATACGCACCCCGATTTTGGTACTGCACCCACAGCCTATAAATTTTGGAACGCTAATAGACCGTTGTCTGGAACCGTCGATTTACAGCATGCGTATTCTCAACGAATTTGTTGTGGTGGCCGAAGCTAAAAAACAGCAGGACTATCCCGTACATATTAAGTTCAACACTGGACTGAACCGTTTGGGCTTTCGGGAAGAAGAGGTTTCCCACATTCTTTCGGCACTTCGGAAAACGGATGCCATTAAAACACGGTCGTTGTTTTCGCATTTGGTAGCCAGCGAAGATCTTTCAGAAAAGGAATTTACATTAGGTCAGATTGAAAGTTTCAACAACATAGCAACAGCCATGGAAGAAGGTCTTGGTTATAACCCTTTGTTACACCAAAGCAATACATCGGGAATCCTGAATTATCCACAAGCGCATTTTGATATGGTACGTACGGGTATCGGGCTCTATGGCTTCGGAAATTCTAAAGCCGAAAATGAACAGCTAAAACCTGTGGCTACCCTAAAATCGGTTATTTCGCAAATCCACACCCTACAACCGGGCGAATCGGTTGGTTATAACAGAGCGTACAAAGCGACTGGTGAAGAAAAAACAGCCACAATCCCAATTGGGCACGCAGACGGTATTTCTCGGGCCTTCGGAAAAGGGGTTGGTTGGGTGACCATCGCTGGAAAAAAAGCACCTATTGTTGGAAATGTTTGTATGGATATGCTCATGGTGAATGTTACAGAGATCTCCTGTGACGAAGGTGACGAAGTCATCATTTTTGGCGAAAATCCTTCGGCCGAAGCATTAGCTACTGCGATAGGCTCTATCCCCTATGAACTACTTACGGCAGTCTCTCAACGTGTAAAACGTGTCGTTTGTCGAAATTAGCGTTGCCACGCTCTTAATAATTTGTGAAAGCACATTGATTTTAGCTACCTTAGTCCCGTATTAACCAAAACCAAACAAACTATGCTTAAAGAATTTAAAGATTTTATTATGACCGGGAATGTCATCGATTTGGCAGTTGCGGTAATTTTGGCTGGCGCCGTGGGAATAGTGGTCAGCGGATTTGTATCTGACATCATGATGCCAATTATTGGTCATTTTGCTGGAGGTGTAGACTTTGCAGATATGAAAGTAGTGCTTTCAGAAGCAGTTGTAGCTGCAGATGGCACGGTAGAAAAACCTGAAAATGCCGTGATGTACGGAAAGTGGGTTAATGCCATCATAAACCTCATCATTGTTGGTTTTGTGTTATTTATGATTGTAAAATCGTACGCAAAGGTTCGCAAGAAAAAAGAAGAAGCCCCGGCTCCAGACCCAGGACCGTCTGAAAAAGATATCCTTATGGAGATTCGCGACGAGCTTCGCAAAAAATAGAAAGATTAAATAAATCAGCGCAACACCGCTGCATTACTCAATTTTTAACCAAACCCTCTGTTTAAAAGCAGAGGGTTCTTTTTTTAGATTAAGCGAAGCATTTAAACAAGGATATCTCGTATTTTTGACACAAAATAAATCACTATGAAAATAGCTGTTGTTGGTGCCACGGGCATGGTGGGCACGGTCATGACAAAACTCCTGGAAGAACGCAACTTTCCATTAACAGAGCTCATTCCGGTTGCTTCAGAACGCTCTGTGGGAAAAACCATCAGTTTTAAAGAAACCGAATACACCATCGTTACCATGGAACATGCCATTGCCATGCAACCCGATATTGCTATTTTTTCGGCTGGAGGCGACACCTCGCTACAATGGGCACCTAAATTTGCTGAAGTTGGTACCACCGTGATAGACAATTCGTCTGCCTGGCGCATGGACCCCACAAAAAAGTTAATCGTTCCTGAAATAAACGCTTCCAAATTAACTTCCGAAGATAAAATTATTGCCAACCCCAATTGCTCTACCATACAATTGGTCATGGCACTCGCACCCTTGCACAAAGCTTATAAAATGAAACGCGTTATTGTTTCTACTTACCAATCGGTTTCGGGAACGGGTGTAAAGGCCGTACAACAGTTAGAAAACGAAGCCCAAGGTGTGGGCGGTGAAATGGCGTATCCGTATCAAATCTATAAAAACGCCCTGCCCCATTGCGATGTTTTTGAGGCCAATGGTTACACTAAAGAAGAAATGAAACTCGCCCGCGAGCCACAAAAGATTCTGGACGATCGCACTTTTTCGATTTCAGCTACCGCAGTGCGTATTCCCACGGCCGGAGGCCACAGCGAGTCGGTGAATGTCGAATTCCATGATGATTTTACACTGGCCGATGTACGCCGTATGCTGCATGAAACCCCAGGAATTGTGGTACAAGACAATCCAGATACCAATACCTACCCAATGCCCATCTATGCCCACGGAAAAGATGACGTGTTTGTAGGCCGTATACGGCGTGACGAGACGCAACCCAACACCTTACAACTTTGGATTGTGAGCGATAACCTGCGAAAAGGAGCAGCGACCAACGCCATACAAATCGCAGAATATTTGGTTGAAAACGCGCTGGTGTAAGCATTTCTGAAATTTTCGTCTAATTTTTGGCAACCACCTAAAACCAAAAGATGAAAATTTTCCATTTAATTCTCCGTGTCGGGTTGGGTTTGATGCTCTTGGCGTTCGGACTCAACAAATTTTTCTGGTTTATGCCAGATTTCGACTTTACCGGATATCCTGAAGCCGAACACCTTTTTAATGCCCTACGCTTTTCCGGAGAAGACCCAGAAGCAGGAAAAGGCTACATTATGCATCTTGTTGGTGCTACCGAAGCCATCGTTGGTCTATTATTAATCCTTAAAAAGTGGGTGCCATTTGCCTTGGTGATGCTGGTGCCAATTTCAATTAACTTGGTCATGTTCCATATCATGGTGAACCTTCCAAATATCGGTCCCGCTGTTTTAGTGGCTGCAGTAAACGCCTATCTTATCTATCTTCATTGGGATTCGTACCGCGGATTGTTTAAATAAATTTGCAATCGAAATTAAGCCTATCTCCCTGAGTGGCAGATTCTTTTATTTTAGTATCTTTAAAAGTACATAACCCTCTCAACTTTACGTATGAACGCTACATTTACTACCATCCTACGCGTCATTTTAGGTGCGGCCTTGTTATTATTTGGAATTAACAAGTTCTTCAATTTTATTCCCATGTTTGAAATGCCCCCAGCAGCTGCCAACTTTTTAGAATCGCTCGCCGCTACAGGATATGCATTTTACGTGGTAGCAGCCCTAGAGATTCTCATTGGGAGTTTGTTGTTGCTCAAAAAATGGGTGCCATTTGCCTTAGTTTTACTTGCGCCGCTTTCTGTAAATATTTTATTATTCCATTTGTTTTTGGATATTTCAGATATAGCCGTTGCCATCGTCATCTTCACCCTAAACGTTTTATTGATGTATAAATACTGGAAAGCGTACCGCCCTCTTTTCCAATTGTAAACGGCTAGGGAAATTCAGAACAACTTTCTATTTGCAACTATAGTATTTTCAGTATTTTAGTGCTCTAATAATTGTACTATGAAAAAACTGATCGTACCCATGCTATGTGCACTTGCCATTGTAAGTTGTAAAGAAGAAAAAATGTCCCAAGAACCTGTCGCAATTACCTATCCTGAAACCAAAAAAGTTGATACCGTAACCAATTATTTCGGAACTGACGTAAAAGATCCCTATCGCTGGCTCGAAGATGATATGAGCGAAGAAACCGGAGATTGGGTAGCGCGCCAAAACAAAACAACCTTTGGTTATTTAGATAATATTCCATTCCGTGAAGAATTAAAAGACCGTCTTACCAAATTATGGAATTACGAAAAAGTAGGCTCTCCTTTTAAAGAAGGCGATTATACCTATTTCTATAAAAACGACGGTCTGCAAAACCAATATGTTATCTATCGTTATAAAACAGGTGATGACCCGAGTACTGCGGAAATTTTCTTAGATCCGAATGGGTTTAAAGAAGATGGAACCATCTCGCTGGGCGGACTTAGTTTCTCAAAAGACGGAAAAACGGCAGCTTATAGCATTTCAGAAGGTGGAAGCGATTGGCGAAAAGTGCTCGTCATGAACACCGAAAACAAAGAAATTGTTGAAGACACACTGATTGATGTAAAATTCAGTGGGATTTCTTGGAAAGGAAATGACGGTTTCTACTATTCTAGCTATGACAAACCAGAAGGCAGTGAGCTTTCAGCCAAAACAGATCAGCATAAATTATACTATCACAAACTAGGCACGCCACAAAAAGAAGATCAACTCATATTTGGCGGTACCGAAGCACAAAAGCATCGCTACGTTGGAGGTAATGTTTCTGAAGATGATCGTTGGTTACAAATTTCAGCAAGCACCTCAACTTCCGGCAATAAACTATTCATCATAGATCTTAGCAAACCAGATGGCAAACTGATTCCTGTGATTAACAATACAGATTCTGACACTTATATTATAGAAAATGTGGGTACGAAACTGTTCCTAGTAACCAATCTAAATGCTCCTAACAGAAAAATAGTAACGGTAGACGCAAGCAATCCTTCTCCAGAAAACTGGAAAGATTTTATCCCAGAAACTGAAAATGTATTGAGTCCTGGTACAGGAGGTGGCTATTTCTTCACCGAATATATGGTAGATGCCGTGAGCAAGGTATTACAATATGATTATGATGGTAAAATGGTTCGGGAAATCGAATTGCCAGGCGTAGGAAGCGCTGGCGGATTTGGTGCTAAAAAAGAAGACACAGAGCTTTATTACAGTTTTGCCAACTATGTTACTCCAGGTAGCATCTACAAATACAATATTGAAAAAGGGACAAGCGAGTTGTACGTAAAACCAGAAATAGATTTCAACCCTGACAACTACGAGAGCAAGCAGGTTTTTTATACGTCTAAAGATGGTACCAAAATTCCAATGATCATTACCCATAAAAAAGGTATAGAACTCAATGGTAAAAATCCGACCATTCTTTACGGTTACGGTGGTTTCAACATTAGCTTAACGCCTAGTTTTAGTATTGCAAACGCAGTTTGGATGGAACAAGGTGGTGTGTATGCTGTTCCGAATCTTCGTGGTGGCGGGGAGTACGGAAAAAAATGGCATGACGCAGGAACCCAGATGAAAAAACAAAATGTGTTCGACGACTTTATTGCTGCGGCAGAATTTCTTATTGAAAATAAGTATACTTCTAAAGACTACCTTGCTGTTCGAGGAGGCTCTAACGGCGGGCTCTTGGTAGGTGCGGTAATGACTCAGCGTCCCGATTTGATGAAAGTGGCTTTACCCGCAGTAGGTGTGCTCGATATGTTGCGCTACCATACGTTTACCGCAGGTGCAGGTTGGGCATACGACTACGGAACGGCAGAAGATAGCAAAGAAATGTTTGAATATTTAAAAGGATATTCTCCCGTGCACAATGTAAAAGAAGGTGTTGAATATCCTGCAACCTTAGTAACTACTGGAGACCATGATGACCGCGTGGTTCCTGCGCACAGCTTTAAGTTTGCAGCAGAGCTACAAGACAAACAGTCGGGTAGCAATCCTACCCTTATTCGAATAGAAACCGATGCTGGTCACGGTGCCGGTACGCCTGTTTCAAAAACCATTGAGCAATATGCCGATATCTACGGATTTACACTTTACAACATGGGGTACGAGGTGTTGCCAGAAAAAACAACCACTAAGGTAAAAGAATAGCCCTGTTTTTTTCGAGCGCCAGCCCACCTAAAGCTGGCGCTCGAAAAGACCTTGCAAGAAATGCTCTACGTTACTATCACATCTTTTCAGTACCCTACTTCTAACAAGGAGATTCTGTCGAACGTCAATTTTAAACTCGAGCAGGGCAAACAACTCGCCATCTTGGGCGAAAGTGGCTGTGGTAAATCTACCTTACTGCACCTTATTTTTGGCCTTTTGAATCTAGATAATGGTGAAATTTACTACGGAAAGCAGCAATTATTCGGTCCTAGTCACAACCTGATTCCAGGACATGATTTTATGAAGCTGGTATCACAAGATTTAGACTTGATGCCATTCACTTCAGTCGCTGAAAATGTGGGTGAGTACTTATCTAGGATAGACACTTCAGAAGACACTAAGAAAATTGATGAAGTGCTTTCGGTTGTGGGCCTCTTGCCATTTAAAAACCGAAAAGTAAATACCCTAAGCGGTGGTCAGAAACAACGCGTAGCTCTCGCAAAAGCACTTGCGAACGAACCCAAGGTGCTTCTTCTGGATGAACCCTTCAGCAGTATTGATGCTTTTCTAAAGAACAAACTTAGACGCGAATTGTACCGCTACCTTCAACAACATCAAATTACCTGTATTACTGCCACCCACAACGCCGACGAGGCTTTGGCTTTTTCAGATAGATTATTGGTTCTAAAAGAGGGGCAGATACTTCAAATTGGACCGCCAGAACATGTCTACGCAGCCGCAACTTCAGTCTATGAAAAAGGCTTTTACGGAGAAGTTTCAATCATCCCTGCTGGAATCTTAGCTGAAAATGAATTGAACTTACTTCCGCACGAGCTGAAAATTTCCGAAGAACAAACACCGCTTCAAGTGACGGTGACTGCCTCCTATTTTAAGGGTCGCTCCTACCTCATTGCTTGCAAATGGAACGCAATAACATTGTTTTTTGAACATTCAGAAAAAATTCAAAATGGTTCACAAGTTTATTTGTCATTGGCCAAAGCTAATTAGTGCTGACTTTAAATAAGTTTGTTGAAGTTTTAAAATCGTTAACAAACATGCTGTCAACCCGTTAAATCCTTCCCAAACCCAAATTAAAAGCCTGTTTCAGTGTTGTTTCCCCCGTATCTTTATGTAAAATAAAAAAACTATGGATATAAAGAACAAAACAGTAATCATTACAGGGGCATCTAGTGGAATTGGCGAGGCAACTGCCCTTAAACTTTCAAAAGAAGGGGCAAACGTAGTCCTTACAGCAAGACGCAAAGAGAGGCTCCAAGAGCTAAAATCTAAAATTGAAAAAGAAGGTGGCAAAGCAATTGTTGTGGCTGGAGATGTCACCAACAAAAACGATTGGCAACACCTGCAGAAAGAAGCAAAAGACACTTTTGGTTCTATAGATGTCTTGGTAAATAACGCCGGACTCATGCCGCTATCGTATGTAAAAAATTTGCATACAGATGAGTGGGATACCATGGTAGATGTGAATATTAAGGGTGTGCTGAACGGAGTTTCAGCTGTTTTGCCAACCATGATCGAACAAAAACAAGGGCATATTATTAATATTTCTTCGGTGGCTGCATACAAATACTTCCCAGGTGGCGCAATATACTGTGCAACCAAATCGGCCGTGAAAATGTTTTCTGAAGGACTACGCCAAGAACTGGCGCCCAACTACGGTATTAACGTAACCTCTATTGAGCCTGGTGCTGTAGATACCGAACTCATGGAAACCATAACCGACAAAGAACTGATGAACGATATGAAAGATGTAATGGGCGACGTAAAACCCTTGGAGGCAATCGATATTGCAGACGCGATTTTCTACGCTCTGTCGCAACCAGGGCGCACCAATATCAACGACGTGTATATCATGCCAACCACACAGAAGCAATAACAAAAGCTCTGTTGCAAATCAGACTACACAAAAAAGGGGACGAAATTAATTCGTCCCCTTTTTTTTATAGCAAATTATATATGGTTACACCTTAACCACCATCTTGCCTTTATTCTTACCGTCAAACAAGTCTATAAATGCTTGCGGAATTTCATCGAAGCCTTCTACAATGGTTTCCTCATACGTAAGTTTGCCTTTATCGAGCCATGTAGCTAGTTGTTCTGTGCCTTCCTGAAATTGATCTTGATAATCTCGTACAATAAAGCCTTGCATTTTTAAACTCTTTTTTACCAATGTTGGTTCTAGTCTTGGTCCAGTGGGCTGTTCTGTCTCGTTATACAATGAAATCGCCCCACAGTTCACCACACGTCCGTAACGGTTCATGTTCTTTAAGGTCGCATCTAAAATATCACCCCCTACGTTGTCGAAATATACATCTACACCATCCGGACAAGCTCCTTCTATAGCCTGTTTCATGTTCTGGGTTGTTTTGTAATTAATCCCTGCATCAAACCCAAATTTCTCTTTCAGGAGTCGTACCTTTTCATCACTGCCCGCAATCCCTACGGCGCGACATCCTTTGATCTTCGCAATTTGGCCAACCACACTTCCTACGGCGCCCGAGGCACCAGAAACTAATACGGTTTCACCTTCCTTTGGCTCACCAATATTTAATAGTCCGACATATGCTGTAAGTCCGGTGAGGCCTAAAATACCGAGATAGGCGCTTAACGGCGCTTTGGTTTCATCCACTTTCTGAAGACCCTTCCCACTGTGTGTTTGCCATTGCTTCCATTGTAGCATTCCGTTTACATAATCACCTTTCTTGAAATCGGCATGCTTAGACTCCATTACCTCGGCGACAATGCCACTTTCAATAGGCGCATCAATTTGAAATGGTGGAATATATGATTTCTCGTCACGCAATCTGCCGCGTAAATAAGGGTCTACAGAAACATATTTTGTTTTAAGTAGAACCTCACCTTCGGCAGGGGTTGGTTTCTCCTGTTCAGAAAATTTAAAATTATCTAGGGTTGGTGTTCCTTTTGGTCTGCTTTTAAGTAGTATTGCTTTATTCATTACTCAATTATTTTAGCTTAAAGATACTGTGTTATGTGCCGAATTAAAAGGAATTAGTAGCTCCTTAGGCTACTTTTGAGAAAAGATTAACTCCTGCATGTATCAATCAGAAATTTGTATCTTTCTCTTCTATTTCAAACGACACCAAAATACCATGGCAAAAAGTTATTCCGAAGTAATTCAGCTAACAGATTCATTCGAAATTACAAAACAAAAAGTTGAAGAGGCACTGGTAAAATCACGCTTTAAAGGCAGCCGATGGGTAGAACAACAACAAGCCTATTATTCAGAAACTGCCGTCACACTGTGGTCTTGGGGTGAAGATATTTTGGTGCGAATACAGAAAAAAGATGAAGGTACCGAAGTTCAATTTTCTTCAACTTGTAAACTCGCTACGCAGATAATTGACTGGGGGAAAAACAAGAAGAATGCTACCATCTTTGTAAGCTCCCTTCATGGATCTTAGTTCCAAATTAAAATACCTAATGCCTATTGCGCCCCTAAAAATTGTCTTCTCAGTGGTATTGGCAATTTTGTCGTTCTATTTGCTCTACTCGGGCACACTGTTCGGACTTATCCTTTTAGGTGCCGCATTAAAACTAGCGCTACGTGAAGGCATTGAAATTTCTTTAGAAGGAAAAGCATACCGAACCATCTATTCGGTATTTGGCATCACCGTGGGAAAATGGAAATTACTCCCAGAAATCGACTATGTTTCTGTATTTCGAACCCGAAAGAAAAGTCGGGCCCGTGTCATTGCCGCACAAGCCGATCTTGGTTTTGAAATTTTCAGATTAAATTTATTTTATGAAGGCAATAAACATATCGTAGCTTACGAAACTGAGACCAAAGAAGAAGCTTTTAAAGTAGCCGAGCATATTGCGATGGTTTTAAATACGACCACACACGACGCGACATAGTTAGCGTACATTTTTAGGCTACGCTTTTTATAGTGATCTCTTTTCCGTTGAAAGTGAACGAATCTCCTTTTTTCTTTCCAGACAATTGTTGCCCGATGGGTGATTGCAAGGCAACGCAATAATAATTGGTTTTACCTACGGTAACCTGACCGATTGAAATACCAATAAAATAAGTGCCATTAGTAGTATATACCAAACTGCCCAAGCGCACGTAATCTGACACCGATTTAACATCTATTTTGTGTACTAGTAATTGTAAGCTTTCAACTTCTTGCAACTGTTTTCCTGCGTTTTCACGATCAATTTGAAGCATCGCCCTACCTGTTTCATGTTTGTCTCCAGCGCTGCTCTTAGATTCCTCTACCAACGACTCTTCAATATCTGAAATGGTCTGCTTTATTTTTGCATAGCGTTTCGCTACCGTTTCTTTACAGTACTCGAGCAACGCAATCTTAAGTTCTTTATCGGTCATTTTCTTCCGTTTCGTCTAACGTAAATGTACCATAAAAACGCATTTGTCTTACAATCCATTCCTTTCTTTTTTGAATGTATGCTGAAGGCGGATTGGCTCGATAACGTCTCGGATTTGGAAGTATGGCTGCAATGGCTGCGGCTTCATATCGCTGTAAATTTTTTGCCTGTTTATGAAACCAATAATCTGATGCTGCCGCTGCACCAAATACACCTTCACCCATTTCAATGCTGTTCAAGTACACTTCCAAAATTCGCTCCTTGCTCCAGAACAATTCAATTAAAAAAGTGAAATAGGTTTCCAAGCCTTTTCTTAGCCAACTTCGTTCTGGCCATAAAAAAACATTCTTCGCTGTTTGTTGGGAGATTGAACTTCCTCCGCGTAGTTTTTTGCCATTTTTGTTGTTTTTGTAGGCTTTTTCGATCGATTTTAGGTCAAAACCGTTGTGTTTTGTGAAATTTTGGTCTTCAGCACATATGACAGCCAGTTGTAATTCTTCTGAAATTTCAGACAATGGCACCCATTTATGTTTAATATCTAGCTGTTCATTTGTTTGGTAGGCGCGTATGCCCATGAGCGGAGTATAATGCACTGGAATGTATTTGTAAAGGAGCACCCATAGCACGCTTAAAACAAGAAACCATAGCAGTGTCTTGAAAAGAAATTTGAAGGCTTTTTTAATCATATAGATTCAATAGCTGCGGCCAGCTCATTGCCAACAGAGCTGCCAATCGCGATTCCCATTCCTCCCAAACGAACGCCGCAATACACATTGGGTTGCACTTCGCGTATGATGGGCTTTTTTTGCTTGCCAACACCCATGATACCGCTCCACCGGGAGTCTATTGTAAACGCTGTTTCGGGTAAAATTGTTGTTTGTAGGAGTCGTTCCAGTTCGTTTTGTACCGTTTCTGTAAGGCCCATTTGTGTAGTTTGTTCTGCGGAAAAGTCAAGATTTCTTCCTCCGCCAAACAAAATCCTATCGTGGATATTTCTAAAATAATAGTATCCCCTATCCAGATGAAAAGTTCCTTTTACTTTTAAATTTGGAATAGGATGGGTAATCAGAACTTGAGCACGGGCGGGTTGCAAATCAGCTTCTAAAAATTGTTTTGCAAAGCCGTTAGTGGCAATTCCTACCTTTTTTGCTGAAAAAGTGACAGAATTGTTCAAATTGAGTGAAATTTGGTCGTTTTCTGCTGAAATCGACATGATTTCGGCATTATTTAGCACTAAAACATCTTTTTCTGAACATTTCCGAAGTAGTGCTTTCATCATTTTACCCGTATCGAGTTGCCCCTCAAAACGATTAAAAATGACTTGTTTTTGGACGTTTTTGAAGTAAAATGGTTGCTTTTTAATAGAAAATACTTCTTTTTGGCCAGAAAACACGTTTTTAAGCAACTTGTTCACCATGGGTACGTTGTCGATACATTCTTCCGCTAATTCGGTATCGTTTTCCGTAAAGATTTCATACCCACCATGCTGTTGATAATCAATTTCAGTATCTCCTAATGTGGTTCGCAATAGTTGCAATCCGTTTACTCGTGCTTGAACCAAATTCAAAACCTCATCTTCAGTATGGGTTTTTAAATCGTCTAAAATTTCAGAAATACTTCCGAAGCAGGCAAAACCCGCATTTTTAGTGCTCGCACCACTAGGAAGCATTCCTTTTTCAAAAACAACTACTTTGAGTTTAGGATTGCGCTGTTTTAGAGTTAAGGCACAGCTTAGCCCGACAATACCGCTACCAATAATAGCAACGTCTATGTTTGTGAGCCATGTGTGTTTTTCCCAATAAGATAGGTTCATAGTTTAAAATAAAAAAATCCCACCTTCCAAAGGTACAGTTTTTGGAAAATGGGATTTGAATTTTATTAAATTTCGCCGCCTATTCTTCTTCAGGTGGTGCCATCTGCCAATCGTTCATAAAGGCTGTAGTATAATTACCCGCGACATAATCGGGGTGATCCATCAACTGTCTATGGAAAGGAATGGTGGTTTTTATACCTTCAATCACGAATTCATCGAGCGCCCGTTTCATCTTATTAATTGCTTCGTCTCTGGTTTGAGCCGTTGTAATAAGTTTGGCGATCATCGAGTCGTAATTTGGCGGAATCACGTATCCAGCATAAACGTGAGTGTCTAAGCGTATCCCGTGCCCCCCCGGAGCGTGTAGGGTAGTAATCCTTCCAGGAGAAGGTCTAAAGTCGTTGTACGGATCTTCAGCATTAATTCTACACTCGATAGAATGGAGGTTTGGCGTATAGTGTTTTCCTGAAATAGGAACACCGGCCGCTACTAAAATTTGTTCGCGTATCAAGTCGAAGTCGATTACCTGTTCTGTAATAGGGTGCTCCACCTGTATACGGGTATTCATTTCCATAAAGTAGAAATTACGGTGTTTGTCTACCAAAAATTCTACGGTACCTGCGCCTTCATACTTTATATATTCTGCTGCTTTTACTGCTGCCATTCCCATATCATTCCGAAGTTTTTTCGTCATAAAAGGGCTTGGGGTTTCTTCGGTAAGTTTTTGGTGGCGTCGTTGAATAGAGCAGTCACGTTCACTTAAATGGCACGCTTTTCCTGTACTGTCACCAACAATCTGAATTTCGATGTGGCGAGGCTCTTCAATGAGCTTTTCCATATACATATCGTCGTTACCAAAGGCAGCTTTACTTTCTTGTCTGGCAGATTCCCATGCATCTTGGAGGTTTTCTTCTTTCCAAACGGCACGCATTCCTTTTCCACCACCACCTGCGCTTGCTTTCAACATTACAGGATAGCCTGTTTCTTTGGCAACTTTCTTACAAGTAGCAAAATCTGGGATAACGCCTTCACTACCTGGCACACATGGAACACCGGCCGCTTTCATCGTAGCCTTTGCCATGGCCTTATCTCCCATTTTCTCGATCATTTCTGGAGAAGCACCAATAAATTTAATATTGTGCTCTTCACAAATACGCGAAAATTTTGCATTTTCTGAAAGAAATCCGTAGCCTGGGTGGATGGCATCTGCATTCGTAATTTCGGCAGCAGCAATGATGTTACTCATCTTTAAATAGCTCTCGCTACTTGGCGGCGGACCAATACATACTGCTTCGTCTGCAAACTTCACGTGTAGGCTTTCTTCGTCAGCTTTTGAATATACAGCCACTGTTTTAATACCCATCTCTTTGCAGGTTCTAATTACACGTAGTGCAATTTCCCCTCTATTTGCTATTAATATTTTTTTAAACATGTTTTTGAGTTTTAAAACCCCATAATCACACTCCTAAGGGGAGTTTGGGTTAGAGATTTGGTCCTGAAAACTTTCGGGATTTAACTTATGAAGGGTCTACCAAGAAAAGTGGTTGATCGAACTCTACTGGCGAGGCGTCGTCTACCAACATCTTTACGATCTTACCTGAAACCTCACTTTCTATTTCGTTAAAAAGTTTCATTGCTTCGATAACGCACAATACGTCACCAGGATTGATGGTGTCTCCTACTTCAACAAAAACAGGTTTGTCTGGTGATGGTTTACGGTAAAAAGTACCAATAATTGGTGATTTTACAGTAATGTATTTTGAATCTTCATCTGCAGCTGGTGCAGGGGCTGCTTGGGCTGGCGGAGCTGCAGCTGGTGCCGGAGCTGCAGCGGTAGGAGCTGCTGCCATGGCTGGAACTTGCTGAATATAGGTTGTTTCACCTTTGTTACCGGCTTCGCCAGTTCGGATGGTAATTTTTACATCTTCCATCTCTAATTTTACTTCACTTGCACCAGATTTGGCCACAAATTTAATTAGGCTTTGTATTTCTTTTATATCCATGTTGGTTGATTTTAATCGTTAGTTGGGGTCGTATGCCCATGTAAGGTACACGGCTCCCCAGGTAAATCCGCCCCCGAAGGAAGCAAATACCAAATTATCTCCTTTTTTTAATTGTTGTTCGTAATCTACCAGGCACAGTGGCAATGTAGCCGATGTGGTGTTCCCGTATTTGTGTATGTTTTTCATCACCTTGCCATCAGGAAGGTTCATTCGTTTTGCAGTAGCGTCTATAATTCGCATGTTTGCTTGGTGTGGTACCAGCCAATCTACATCATCACCCGAAAGATTATTTCGCGCCATAATTTTTTCGCTTACATCTGCCATGTTTGAAACAGCAAATTTAAAAACCGTTTTACCATCTTGGAACACATAGTGTTGTTTGTTGGCAACGGTTTCTGCGGTAGGTGGCATTAAAGAACCTCCAGCATCAATCTTTAGGCTTTGTCTTCCTATTCCATCGGTGCGCAGATACTCATCTTGTACGCCGTATCCTTCAGTGTTAGGTTCAAATAAAACAGCTCCGCCCCCATCTCCGAAGATAATGCAGGTAGCACGGTCTTCATAGTCGATGATGGATGACATCTTATCGGCCCCTAAGAGTAATACTTTTTTGTAGCGTCCAGATTCGATGTATTTTGCTGCGGTAGAAATTCCGTAGAGAAAGCTGGAGCAGGCAGCCACTAAATCAAATGAAAAAGCGTTTACGGCTCCTATCTGGGTTGCTACGTAAACGCCTGTTGCTGCTACTGGCATATCTGGTGTGGCTGTGGCCATAATCACCATGTCAATGTCTTCTGGGTTGGTATTGCTTTTGGCCAACAAGTCTTTTGCAGCCTCAATCGCTAAATACGAAGTCCCTTTGTCTTTATCTTTTAAAATTCTACGCTCTTTAATTCCAGTTCGGGTGGTGATCCATTCGTCATTAGTATCGACCATGGTCTCCAAAATTTGGTTTGTGAGTACGTAGTCTGGCACATAGCCGCCTACAGCTGTGATTGCTGCTGATATTTTGCTCATAGAGTTATCTTACTTTCACGCCAAAAGACAAAAAAGTCTTTAAAAGGTGTGAAAATTACTAAAAAAACCTCAAAAAAGGGTAGTAAAAAGCTTTTTTTGAATAAATATAACAGGAAACAAAAAAACTCTCGTAGGAGTATACGAGAGTCTATTTCTTATATAAAAACGAGGGTTATGCCTCTACTTCTTCGGTAGCGTCAATTACCACTTGGCCTCTGTAATATAATTTACCTTCGTGCCAGTGCGCTCTGTGGAACAAATGCGTCTCTCCTGTTGTAGGATCTGTAGCTAATGTTGGCTTAACCGCTTTGTAATGAGTTCTTCTTTTATCTCTTCTAGTTTTCGAGATTTTTCTTTTAGGATGTGCCATTACTTCTTATTATTTATCCGTTAATAGTTTTTTTAATTCGTCCCATCTGGGATCTACTTCGCCTGTAGCATTTTCAGATTCTGAAAGTTGCTTCGGACTTAATTCTTCAAGTTTATCGAGTATGTCGCTCTTTAATGTTCCGTCTTCGATACCTGGATGAATTAATCTGGTAGGCACCGCAAGAACAATAGATTCGTACACGTATTGCTGAATATTTACTTCATAACTTCCGTGTGGAATAATAAGTAAATCTTCATTTTCGTCGTTGAACTCATCTCCAAACTTTACCACAAAATGGTAGTCGCCTTCAATTTTTTGATCGAAAGGTTCGTTTGTAAGATCGCACTGGACATTTACGGTCCCTTCAAAAGAAAGTGTAAATTCAAGCAACGTGCTCTTCTTGTCCAACAATACGGTCAGTTTAATAGCTGCTGCATTAAACTCTTCATACTCAAAATGCTCAAAGAACGTATTCGTAATCTCAAAATGAAACGAGTGTTGACCTAATTTCAACCCAACAAATGGGATGGTAAATTCTTTCAATTCTCTCATATCCGCACCAATTATCATTTTCCACCTTCGTCAAAAGGCGGGTGCAAAGATAAACAATTATTTGAATAGGACTAATCTTCGTTAGCTCTTTTTCGAAAAAGCTTTCTTACGATTTACTTGTAGCGGATTTGCTGAAATTTCTTCGTATTCTGCTCTAGAATTGTGGATGTCTATCGCAGTATAAACTGCTTGTTGGAAACTTTCAGGATTTGCCACATTTTTTCCAGCTACATCAAACGCTGTGCCGTGATCTGGCGATGTGCGTATGCGATTGAGCCCTGCAGTAAAATTAACTCCGGTGCCAAAAGACAATGTTTTAAACGGAATGAGCCCTTGGTCATGATAGGAAGCAATAATAACGTCGAAGTTTTTATAGTTTCCAGAGCCAAAAAAACTATCGGCTGCATACGGCCCGAACACCAGCTTACCATTGTTCCGAATGTTGGTGAGCGTTGGTATTAATACCGTATCGTCTTCGGTGCCAATAACACCGTTATCGCCGTTATGTGGATTTATCCCTAGAACTGCAATTTTCGGTTTTGGAATCCCAAAATCTTGAATGAGTGTTTTGTGGATGGTGTTGATTTTTTTTTCAATCAGTTCGCGGGTAATGGTTGCTGAAACATCCTTTACCGCTACATGGTCTGTAAGCAAACCAACCCTCAGGCTATTAGATACCATGAGCATCAGGCTTTCTCCTTCCAATTCTTTGGCGAGATAATCTGTGTGCCCAGGAAAATTAAAAGATTCAGACTGCACATTCGATTTGTTGATGGGCGCTGTAACCAACACATCAATTTCTTCCTTCTTTAACGCTGCAACAGCCGCTTCTAACGATTGGATTGCATAGGCGCCAATAGCTTTGTTTTCTTCACCAAACGAAATATCTACTTGTTCTTTCCATACATTCAGCACATTCACCTTTTTATGGGCAATCTTATTTAAAGAGTCTATTCCATACACAGGAACATCCAGTTCGAAGGTTTTTTTGACAAATGATATGGTTTTTACTGAAGCAAAAATAACAGGCGTACAAAATTCGAGCATGCGTGTGTCTTGAAATGTTTTCAAAACAATTTCGCTGCCTATTCCATTTAGGTCGCCTATCGAAATTCCCACTATTATTTTATCCTTTTTGCTCATGCTGAAGTAGTAATCGTTGTATTTTTGCAGTACAAATGTAACCAATTACCATCATGTTCACAGGAATAATTGAAACCCTTGGCAAAATAAAGAAGTTAACCCCCGATGGTGAAAATCTGCATATTGTTGTAGAAAGCTCTCTAGCCCCAGAACTTCAAATAGATCAAAGCGTATCTCATAATGGCGTATGTCTCACCGTGGTAGCGCTTTCAGAAAACACCTATACCGTTACAGCGATAAAAGAAACCTTAGACAAAACCAATCTGTCTAAATTAAGTGTCGGTTCGGTGGTAAATTTAGAGCGTGCCATGAAAATGGACGCGCGGCTCGATGGCCATATTGTGCAGGGGCATGTAGACCAAGTTGGAGTATGCAGCGCAATTAAAGAAGGTAATGGAAGTTGGTACTTTACATTTACATATGATTCTGAAAACGGAAACATCACCATAGAAAAAGGCTCCATCACGGTAAATGGTGTAAGCCTTACCGTGGTACAATCAGAAGACCATGCATTCAGTGTGGCTATAATTCCCTATACATATGAGCATACAAATTTTAACCAATTTCAGGTGGGAACAAATGTAAATCTAGAATTTGATGTGATTGGGAAGTATGTGAAACGACTTATTGAGATGCGCGGGTAGCCACATGTCTTCTATAAGCTACGTATATTCCAAAAATAAGGGCAACAGCTACTAAAAAATAAATATTTGAATCTATAGGAAGCTCCACGGTTCGCTCCATGGTAGGTGGTGGGGGTTCGCTAGTTCCCTGTTGCGGGGCAGCAAATAAAGATGTACTAGCACATAGGCAAAGTACGCAGGTGAATATTTTTACGATTTGGGGTCGCATATTTAGGGTCTAAATGTAATGAAATTTTTGAAACAAGCAATATTTTTCAACATTATTGAAAAGTTATTAACCAAGTTCCAAAGTAATTAACTTCAAAATTCGTAAAAAATTGTGGTCCCACTTGGGCTCGAACCAAGGACCACCTGATTATGAGTCAGGTGCTCTAACCAACTGAGCTATGGGACCGGTTATATTTTTCTTTAATCCACTGTTTTCCAAAACCAGACTTCAAGTACTTTTCTCGTTTTCTTGCTTCTATCCGATTTGAATACGCTTCGAATAAGAAAAGTTTCCAAGGAATAAATCCTTTTGTACTTTTTGTCCTTCCTTTATTATGTTCTGAAAGCCTTCTTTCAACGTCTTCAGTCATTCCAACATAAAATCTCCCATCATTCTGACTTCTAATTACGTAAACAAAAATCTTCATCACATTACGATCCTAGTGCTCCCTGCCTGCCGTTACCGCCAGGTAGGCAGGTAACCAACTGAGCCCTGCCTGACTTGCCGTCGGGCAGGCAGGTATGGGACCGGTTATATTTTGATTTCAAAACCCGAGGGCATTAGGCTCAAAAACAGTTCGCAAAGATAATAACTTTATATTTTTTGCAAACTATTTGTCGTTAATATTAGGTGTCGTAGTTTATTCCTCTATTTCTTGGCACAATTCTACAAGTACTCCATTGCTGCTTTTTGGATGTAAAAACGCAACCCACTTGTTATCAGCACCTTTTTTTGGCTCTTCATTCAGCAGAATAAACCCTTCTTTTTTCAACCGTTCCATCTCAGCTACTATATTATCTACGGAAAATGCAATGTGATGGATTCCCTCGCCGCGCTTTTCTATAAATTTGGCAATGGGACTGTTGGCAGCGGTTGCCTCTAACAACTCCACTTTGCTTTCACCACATGTAAAGAATGAAGTCTGCACGCCTTCGCTGGCAACTGCTTCGGTTTTATAAGGCGCATATCCTAAAAGTTTGGTGTATATTTCGTTTGCGGTGGCTATATCTTTTACCGCAATGCCAATATGTTCGATTTTGTTCATAACCTTAATAGTAAGTCTATTTCAAAAATAACAAATCTTATTGTGCTATTTTTGTGTCATGGTAGAAAGTAACAGACAAAAAAAGATTGCAGGAGTACTGCAAAATGATATCGCAAAGGTAATACAAGAAATGTTGCGCGAAGCTGGCCAATCTGGAATTATCGTAGCTGTTTCAAAAGTAAGTGTGACCACAGACCTCTCTATTGCGAAGGTATATTTAAGTATTTTTCCTTCCGAAAAGGCACTCCCATTGTTAGAAGAAATTAAAAAATTCACCCCGAAAATCAAACACCAAATTGCACAACTCACTAAAAACCAGTTGCGTAAAATGCCCGATCTCTCCTTTTTTAACGATGATTCGTTAGATTATATCGAGGGAATAGAACAAGCTGTGAAAGGAGAAGAAAATCCGTTAGAAAATCCTGAGCAACTTCCGAAGCGCAAAAAGAAATAACTTGAATTTCCCGCTCTACATCGCAAAGCGATATTTGTTTTCAAAGAGCAGCAACAATGCGATAAATATTATCACAAGTATTGCTGCGATAGGCATCGTTGTGGGTGCCATGGCATTATTTATTGTGCTCTCCGGATTTTCTGGGCTGAAAGATTTTAGTCTTCAATTCACAAATGTATTCGATAGCGACCTTAAAATTGAACCTGAAAGTGGTAAAACCATTCAGTTTAGCGCTGCTGCACAACGGTTGCTCGATCAAGAGCAAGACATCATTGCCTATTCAAAAGTTATAGAAGAACGAATATTTCTTCAATTTGAAGGGAAGAACCATATCGCGTATATTAAAGGTGTAGATGAAAACTACGGTAGTGTTACGGTTATCGACAGCATCCTTTTTTTGGGCAGGTGGTTTGTGGAAGGACAGCAAGAAGCCGTAATTGGCTACAATATCGCCCATAAACTATCGCTCGGCACAATGGATTTTACAAGCCTCCCAGAAATTTTAGTGCCCAAACCCGGAACAGGCCAAATTTTGGTCACCGATTTGGCGAGTGCCTTTAACAAACAAGATTTTATTGCCTCCGGAATTTATGATGTAAACGAAGACGTAAACGGAAAGTATGTGTTTACCGACCTCCCCTACGCCCGCGACTTGTTGCAGCTTGATAGCACCACTGTGTCTTCGGTTGCGCTCAAATTAAAACCCGATGTAGACGAAGGAAATGTACGGGAAGCACTGACCAAAATTTTCAGCGATCAGCCTATTGTAATAAAAAACCGCATTCAACAAAACGACGCACTGTATAAAATGCTCAACACCGAGAATGTGGCCGTGTACCTCATCTTTACGCTAGTGCTCATCATTGCGCTTTTCAACGTAATCGGATCTATTATTATGATGATTCTGGACAAACGAAAAAACATTAAAACTTTATACAACCTAGGTGCAACCATAAAAGAAATACGAAAGGTTTTCTTTTTACAAGGGGCGCTCATGACGGTGCTCGGAGGCGCTTTGGGCATCACTTTGGGCGTATTGGTGGTTTGGGGGCAATTGCAATTCAAGTTTATCTACATTACCGCCTCCCTGCCATATCCCGTAGAGTTAAAACTTATTAATGTGGTAATTGTTTTTGTTACACTAACTGTATTAGGCCTCTTAGCTTCCAAAATTGCGGCGAGCAGGGTGCGAACGCAATTGCTTGAATAATAAAAGATAGTAGCGAAATAATAGGGCAACGCACATTTTAGACGAATTCAAAATCACCAAACTTCTCCAGCACCTCATCAAAGGCGGCAAAAACATCGGCACTGTCATCACTCGTCACCATTTTCATACGGTATTCCTTAAAGTGCGGAATGCCTCGAAAATAGTTGGTATAATGCCTTCTGGTTTCAAAAACACCTAACTTTTCACCTTTCCAATCGATGGCCATTTGTAAATGCCTTCTTGCGGCTTCCACACGTTCTGGCATGGTGGGTGGCGCACAATGGGTGCCTGTTTTTATAAAGTGCTTTACTTCCTTAAAAAACCAAGGATAGCCGATACTGGCACGCCCAATCATGGCGCCGTCCAAACCGTATTTGTCGCGCATTTCTACGGCACGTTCTGGTGTATTCACATCACCATTTCCAAAAACTGGAATGTGCATTCTAGGGTTATTTTTTACTTCGGAAATCGGCGCCCAATCGGCATCGCCCTTATACATTTGTGCCCGAGTTCTTCCGTGGATAGCAATAGCCTTGCAGCCTACATCTTGCAAACGTTCGGCCACTTCCACAATTTTGATCGAGTCGTGGTCCCAACCCAATCTAGTTTTTACAGTAACGGGCAATTTGGTATGTTTTACCATGGCCTCTGTAAGCGAAACCATGAGATCAATATCTTTTAAAATACCCGCACCCGCACCTTTGCTCACCACTTTTTTTACTGGACACCCGAAGTTGATGTCGATGATATCTGGGCCGCTGGCCTCTACAATTTCAACACTTTGTAGCATCGAATCGAGGTTAGCACCAAAAATCTGTATGCCCACGGGGCGCTCTTTTTCATAAATGTCGAGTTTCATGACGCTTTTGGCAGCATCGCGTATCAACCCTTCCGAAGAAATAAATTCGGTATACACCACATCAGCCCCCTGCTCTTTACAAAGCGCACGAAATGGCGGATCGCTCACATCTTCCATAGGTGCGAGCAACAGCGGAAATTCTCCAACATCAATATCTCCAATTTTTGCCATCTTACTTATCTTCTTCCTGAGCAAACTCCGTGCGTTTAATGCGCGGCAAAGTCAGTATTTTTCTTAAATTATTTCTAAATCTGTTGCAAAAATAGTCAATCTGTTAGGATTGTCGCTTTCCGCATTAGAAAACTAGGTTTTTAAAGTATATTTGCACAGCCTTTATGCCTTGTTTAACAGGTATAACGTGAAATTAATTGCTAGCCTGTTATGCAGGAGAAAAGTTACCCGCTCTGCGGGCATTACTATGAAGAACATCCGAAATTTTTGCATCATTGCCCATATTGACCACGGTAAAAGTACCTTGGCAGATCGATTGTTAAGCGCTACCGGTTCGGTTACCGCCCGAGAAGAACAGGCGCAGTTACTCGATAATATGGACTTGGAGCGCGAGCGTGGTATTACCATTAAAAGCCATGCCATACAAATGGAATACAAATACAAGGGCGAAGATTATATCCTCAACCTTATCGATACCCCAGGTCACGTAGATTTCTCCTACGAAGTTTCTAGAAGTATTGCTGCTTGCGAAGGTGCCTTACTTGTCGTAGATGCGGCACAGAGCATTCAGGCACAGACCATTTCGAACCTGTACCTTGCATTAGAAAATGACCTAGAAATTATTCCGGTACTTAATAAAGTGGATTTGCCTTCAGCAAGTCCTGAGGAAGTAACCGACGATATCGTAGATCTTTTAGGCTGCGACCCTGAGGAAGTAATTCCAGCCAGTGCGAAAACCGGTATAGGAATCGAAGAAATTCTATCGGCCATCATCGAGCGTATTCCAGCCCCAAAAGGCAACCCGGAAGAATCGCTACAAGCGCTTATTTTCGATTCGGTTTATAATCCTTTTCGGGGCGTTGAAACCTATTTTCGAGTATTAAACGGCGAAATTAAAAAAGGACAGCATATAAAGTTTATGGCAACGGGTAAAACCTATTACGCCGATGAAGTAGGCACACTGAAACTAAAGCAACAGCCTAAACAAGTTATTAAAACGGGTGATGTAGGGTATCTGATTACAGGTATAAAAGAGGCCGTAGAAGTAAAAGTGGGTGATACCATTACTGATGCAAAATCGCCTACCACCAACATGATTGAGGGGTTTGAGGACGTAAAGCCTATGGTTTTTGCAGGAATCTATCCTGTAGACACCGAAGATTACGAAGAGCTTCGTGCTTCTATGGAAAAATTACAACTCAACGATGCGTCCTTGGTATTTCAGCCAGAAAGTTCAGCGGCATTAGGCTTTGGTTTCCGATGTGGATTCTTGGGAATGTTGCACTTAGAAATCATCCAGGAACGGTTGGAACGTGAGTTTGATATGACGGTGATTACTACGGTTCCTAACGTGTCTTACCACGCGTATACCAACCGTGAGCCAGATACGGTAGTGTTGGTAAACAACCCAAGCGATTTGCCAGATCCGTCGAAGTTAAACCGAATGGAGGAGCCTTACATTAAAGCAACCATTATTACCAAGTCAGATTTTGTGGGCTCGGTGATGTCATTGTGTATTGAAAAGCGCGGACAGATTACCAACCAGACGTATTTAACTACAGAGCGGGTCGAGTTAACATTCGATATGCCCTTAGCTGAAATTGTATTTGATTTTTACGATCGTCTTAAAACTGTGTCTAAAGGATATGCTTCTTTTGACTACTCGCCTATAGGTATGCGCGAATCGAAATTGGTAAAAGTTGATGTGTTACTTAACGGGAATGTTGTAGACGCCCTATCGGCGCTATTGCACCAAGACAATGCTTACGATATCGGGAAAAAGATGTGCGAAAAACTACGGCAACTCATCCCAAGACAGCAGTTTGACATCCCAATACAGGCGGCCATTGGCGCAAAAATCATTGCGCGTGAAACAGTAAAAGCCTTACGTAAAGACGTAACCGCTAAGTGTTATGGTGGTGATATTTCGCGGAAGCGTAAACTGTTAGAAAAGCAGAAAAAAGGGAAAAAAAGAATGCGCCAAGTGGGTAATGTGGAGATTCCGCAAGAAGCATTTATGGCAGTGTTAAAGTTGAATGATTAAGTACTGTGTAGGGCCTTCTCACGGAACGATGATTCCTACTTTTTTACAAGCTTTACAGTGAAACATCGATATTAGCTACCCGTTTATCTAACGTAACAACCACAATTCTAATCTGTTGGGCATTTTTTTGTACTTTGTAGTATGAAAAATAGTGTCTGCGTATTTTTCGTTTGCTCATTAGCACTTTCGGTATTTGGCCAAAGCGACACCGCTTTGATAGAAAATTATCTGGAGCAGGCCAGCCTTCACAGTACCCAACATCAAGACAGTGCGCTCTACTATTCTAACAAGGCGTACCAACATGCACGTACTACAAAAGACACCGCTCTTATGGGCCGTGCGGCATACTACCATTCGTATTATTTGATCACTAACGGCAATTACGCCGAAGCAGAAAATCTATTAAATTTCAATCGTAGCCACGCCCATGCGCTGAGCGACGCGGTTTTGGGTGGCACCTATTACAATTATGGTACTCGGTATTATTTAGATGAAGTATACGACCAAGCCCTCGAAAATTATTTGCTAAGCTTGCGTTATTACAAAGAAGCCGAAAACAAACGGGGCCTAATGACTGCTAACCTGCAATTGGGGGTGGTGTACAGCAAATTGGGAAAAACAGAATTGGCCGGATATTTTTACGACCAATCCCTTCAGTACAGTGAAAAAGCCAAAAAAAAGCATACACAGACCATTTCCTACGGAAAAGAGAGCTCGGTGAATAAAATTGCGGTTTCCATAGCCATGTTGCAAGAATTGGATCAGGAGCCCAACAACCGAATTAAAGCCAATATATTGTATAATTTAGGGTTGAGTTATTTAGAGAATGAGCAATGGGAAGATGCGATTGCTTCGTTGAAAAAGTCGGTCGATTTAAAAAGACAGATGGGGGTTGCTGACCTGCTAGACCAAAACCTTTTTTATATTGGTCAGGCCTATCTCGAACAAGGAGAAACGGCATCGGCCATTGATTATCTTTTACAAGCACGTACTATTTCAGAAAAAAGAGGCAGAAGGGCAGCCATCGAGCTGGCATTACAACGTGCTTACGAACAAAAAGGAGACTATCAAACCGCTTTGCAAATTGCAAAACGCTATGGGCAACTAAAAGATTCGCTAAATGCACTTCAGGAAAATGACCGCATTGCCGAAATCACCTCCCAGTTTGAAACTGAAAAACAAGCCGCAGAAATAGCGTTGTTAGAAAGTGAAAATAGCCTTCAGGCTTCGAAACTGGCAAACCAAAAAACATTGTTGTGGGCAAGCATCATTGGGGTTGTGTTGTTGTTAATCGCCTTATTTTTTGGTTATAAACGTTATCAAACAAAACAAAAATTACAGTTTTCTGAACTTACCCGAAAGTTATTGCAAATGCAGCTGAATCCGCATTTTTTATTCAATGCCCTAAACGGAATTCAATATTTTATCAAGCAAAATGACACCCAAAAATCGAGCAAATACATTCGAAACTTTAGTGGGTTGATGCGGAATATTCTCGAAAATTCTGTGGAGAAATTTATTTCGGTGGAAGAGGATGCTGAAACGATTACCGATTTCCTAGCGTTGCAACAATTGGTACATAACAATTCATTTTCATATCGTGTCCAGATAGATGAATCGTTAGACGCCGAAAACCTGTCTATTCCGCCCATGTTTACACAGCCTTTTGTTGAAAACGCCATCATTCATGGGGTACAGCACATGGAAAATGGAGAAATTACTGTGCATTATCAAGATACAGGATCGACCATTTCCGTAGCCATCAAAGACAACGGAAAGGGAGTTGCGGCCACTTCCCAAAATGCCAATTCGCTACACAAATCGATGGGGACTTCTATTACTAAACAACGGATGGAAAATCTATTAAAATCTGAAAACTACCCAGTTACCTTAGAAGTGATTTCAAAAAATGAACCCCATGAACCCCAAGGAACCACCGTAATGCTTACCTTTCTGAAGAAATATTTGTGATATGAGCTTGAGCTGCCTTGTGATTGAAGACGACCTGCGTATGCAGCAGCATATCGTGGCTACAGTTGGTGCGCAGATAAAAGAGATTTCTACCCTACAAACGGCAAGCACCTTAGAGGAAGCTTCGCAACAATTAACACACCAAATACCTGATTTGGTCATTTCAGACATCAACTTGCATGATGAAGAAGTGTTTTCGCTGTTCAAGACATTCAGCTCCATTCCATTTAAGATAATTTTTATCACTTCGTATAGCAAATACGCGGTTGAGGCCTTTAAGTTTAGCGCACTCGATTTTTTAGAAAAACCGTTTGATGATAGCGACCTTATTAGTTCGGTAAACAATGCGATAGCACAAATTAACTTGGATCAGTACAACAAGCAACTAGAAGTGTTTTTCTACAATTTCAATAGTCTTCAGAAAAACAAGAAGCTTGTTTTAAAAAATGTAGAAGCAGTGCATATTGTTCCGGTGGCAGAGATTTTGTATTTAAAGTCAGATAACAACTACACCGAGTTTCATACGGTAGATGCACGAAAAATTGTGGTTTCCAAACCGTTAAAGCAATACCACGAACAGCTAAAAAACTACTCCTTTTTCCGAAGCCACCAAAGCTATTTGGTAAACCTCAACTTTGCAAAAACGTTTCACAAGACAGATAGTATGCTCGCACTCACCACAGGGCAACAGATTCCTGTTGCGGGCTCGAAAAGTCAGGCGTTGTTGCACAAACTCGCCCAGATAGACTAAATTCTAGTTCTTTAAGCTACAATTCTCATTGGTGCATTTATGCAATGTTTAATTTATCATATTTGGTATTCACACATAGTATATAGTCATGAAAACCAATGTTTCATTACTCCTGTCAATCCTTGTCATGCTAGTCGTTGCGCCTAACATGAACGCACAGAAAAAGAAACCTAGCAAAAAGGGCATATATACTGCTTGGTATTTGCACAAAGAAATGAGTAAAATGATTGACAGTGCAAAACTACGAGGAAAAGCAACTGGGCCTTGTAACCCATTAATCTATATCAAAAGTTTAGGTAAAAAAGGGGTCATACCAAGCCCGAAAAAAGAGCTGGGAGTTGCTATGGATAGTTTAGGGGCTTTATTGACTAATCCAAGATCAATGGAAACGTATGGTTTTGATTATTGGCCGTTATCTGAATTCAATAAGTCTAAAACATATGGAGAATTTGTAAATAACTTTTACAACAAAGATATTGGTCAATTAAATAAAACTAAATTCAAAGCGTCTAACGAATACTATCGAGAGCTCAAAAAGATTAAAAAGGAAGGGGTCACCATCTACAAAAGAACTGTTACCAAAAAAAATTGCACCTACTCCATAGAAACCAAATTTAATTTTACCAAATGGGATGGAGCACGAGACACTGATAACCAATGGATTATCTACAGAGCGATATTTTCGGGAAAATTAGAAACTAACATCAAAATTAATTGCAAATGCAAAGGAAAATCTACGAACGACCTAAAAAAAGCACATTTCCGCTATGAGATGCCAACCTCGTTTGTAATAGATTTCTCAAAGAAAGGCAATAAACAATTGTGGAGGCCAGTAAAAAAGAGGGCGTCTAATCTAGACCTTGTAAACACAGAGTGCTGTACAGCAAATGACATTAGCTACGAAGATCCCTCACTTGAAATCGCTCCTACAGAGAACATCTCACTTCCCAACCAAACCATTGGTGCCTTTGGGGGTGTTGGCTTTGGGCAAGACTTTGAAGAATCCAGCATCTGTTTGGGGGCAGAGTATCTCTACAATGCTGCCGAACTCGGGAATAGCGCATTGTTTGTTGGAGCCAATGTTGAGTTAGAAACCAGCAGCTTTATGGAGAACACTAATACTTGGGTGGGATTTGGGCCCACCGCGCAATTGTTCAGTCCTATTTCTCCCAGGGGCGATGTACATGTTACTAACGGATTATCTGCCAATGTAATCTTCGGAAGTAACGACAATAATGGCATTAGAGATGACATCTCCGGCTTTGGAATCACCCTCAATACTGGGCTGAATGTGCCGTTGGGTAACAATATTTCGGTTGCGCTTATCTTACCAGTATTAAATTATCAAAACCTCACTTTCGAGTCGGAAGAAGGTGAATCATCTTTTGAGCAGCAAAATACTTCGTTGTTTATAGGAAAAGGGAGTACTACAAAATTAGGCGTGCGATTTAAGTTTTAGAAGTTTTGATTTCAAGCCGTAAAGCCGCCCTAGGGTGGCTTTTTTTATCCGCCGCAATTCGCACCCGCTTCGATCAAATCGTTTAAATACGCTTCGTAGTTTGTGCCCGTGTCCTCACCGTTTACTGAAGCGTTCCCATTCGATTCTCGGCAAAGTTCAAACTCTGGGGTTTGGTCTGAGCTGCAAAAGCGGCAGGTGCGCTCGTCATCATTTCCGCAGGAAAGAAAGGTAAGGCAACATAGTAATAGAAGGGTAAGGTGTTTCATGCTTGAAAGTTTCAGAAGTAAAACGATAAAATTAACTGTTTATTTTAGACATCATTAGGGTGTACCTACAATATCTAACACGGTTCAAAAAAATCTACTCAGAAGCAGATTTAGAATTAAAGTAATCTAGCACCCGAAGACTGGTGAGTCCGTGAATGATAATACTGAACAATATCACGTAGCTTACAATACCATAAAGTTCTTGATATTCTGTGAAATTTCCGTGAAGCAAACCATAACTAAGGTAAAAAACGCTTCCAATTCCCTTAATACCGAAAAAACCGATTGCCCATTTTTTCTTGGTTGAGTACTTCTTGATAGGAATAAGCGCTACATAACCCAACAAAGGTCTTATTAATAACACGACACATAAACTGATAATTATTCCTGTGGTATCAGTATAACTCAATATGCCTGAGCAGACGGCCCCACCAAAGAAAATAGTCCAAACTACTACCAAGATCTTTTCTATTTCTTCAATAAATGGAACCATAAAATCGTCTACCGATTTGCTTTTATCCTTCGGACGGTGACGCTGTACCAAAAGCCCCGTCACGAACACACAGATAAAACCGTAAGTGCTTAGCACCTCTGCTAATCCATATGAAAAAAAAGTGAGTGCCACGGCTATAAATCCATTCAGCACATATTTTTTCTTTTTGTCAGAATGCAAGGCAATTAATTTACTGTACAAATACCCTATGCACGCGCCCAATACTATCGCTCCCAAAATTTTATAAAGCATGTAAAATCCGAAAAAATGAGCCCAATTAATTGCTTCAAAACCTGTTGCTTCAGACCAAATAATGGCTAAAAAAACGAAAGGAAAAGCGAACCCGTCATTGATTCCAGCTTCTGCGGTGAGCGTAAACTGTATACCTGTTTCTTTGGTATTGGCGTGTTGTTCATCTTTAAGTTGCATTTCTGAAGCTAGTACAGGGTCTGTGGGTGCAAGTACTGCTGCCAGCAACAACGATACAGGGCCATTCAGTCCTAAAACAAAATTTGAGAGCAAGAAAATAACCACCATGAACAGCGGCATGGTAATGGCGATGAGGGAAAATGGTGGGCGCCATTCTTTCAGCTTATAATTTGTTCCTATTTTGAGCCCAGCTGTCATTAAACTAATAATAACGATGACCTCGGTAATTACTTTACTGTAATTGAGGTCGAATAGCGGGTCTGGCCAAGGTAGGGGTGCGTTTATTAAGTACAGTAAAATCCCGAGGAACAATAAGGGAATAATGTAGGTGATTTTTATTTTCTTCGTGTATAGTGGCAGGAATGCAACCAGTGTAAGTGCAAACCCTAGATAGGCAATGGCCACAAAATAAGGTTTCATATTTATTACATCCTCCATGGCATTTAGTGTTTCGGAATGCTTAATTTCAACTTGATCGTTTTCCTCTAATCATCATTACACATTTGGATTTTCGGCAGTGGGTAATTTTTCATCGTCATTAGTTGCAATTACTACATCTTCAAAATCGATAGGTTTTCCTAAATAAGCAATAACACTTCCTCGTTCTACATCAACTTCAGAGAGCGTGTCGATTAATTTTAAATGACCCTCAGAATCTTTTATGAACAAGGGTATGGCATCTTTGTTTTCGCGTATGGCTTCCAACACATTCAGAAATTTTGAATTATCATCTACCTCAATTTCTTGTATGGAAGGATAATCCCTCGCAACTTCAGTAAATCGGATGTAATCGTGGGTATTGCTAAAAACATCATCTTGGTTAAATTCTTTGTTGTTTAGTACTTCTTCGGAAGTCATTAATCTAAACGTTCCATTTTCTCCAAACTGTTCTCCAAAGCGTTGCATTGCCTGGCGGTTGATTTCGTCGTTCCCTGTCATTGCAAGTAGGTATCCTACATCGCTCAATTCGATATTATCGGTAAGGTCGTCACTATAAATGTTAGCATTGATAGCATCTAGGCCAAGTTCTTTTGCTTTTTGCACGTTCGATCGGTTCGAATCGACCAGAACGACATGGCGATTATTTTTCTGAAGATATGAGGCGATAAGTCGAGACACCCTCGATCCTCCCACGATCATAATTCCTTCAGATTTTTTCAAGAAAACCCCTAAAAGTGAAGCCACCAATCTAGCGGTAGTTGCATTTAACAGCACTGTTACCAAAACTAATCCGAACACCAACGGAGTAATGTATTCTGCTCCCGGCACGCCTAGCTCAACCAATTTCGTTCCGAAGAGAGAAGCAATACCTGCTGCCACAATACCACGCGGACCCACCCAGCTGATAAATAATTTTTCGTTTATCTTGAGATTAGATCCAAGGGTACTTAGCAGTACACCCACAGGGCGCACCACAAAAATCACCAAAGCAAAAAGAATGGCCGTTTTCCAATTGTATATCAACATCAAATCCTCGATACTAATGTTAGCGGCCAATAAGATAAAGAGAATTGATATGAGCAGTACACTCAACGATTCTTTAAAGTAGAGTAGTTCTTTTAAATTAGGAAGATCGGTATTCCCCAAATACATTCCCATAACCACGACGGCCAATAGCCCAGATTCATGGGCAAACAAATCACTTAATACAAAAATGAGCAACACCATAGAAAGTGAAGCCACATTCAATAAATAGTGAGGTATCACCTTTCTTTTAACTGCATGATACATTGCGAATCCACCAGCGAGACCAAAAGCAAAACCAATAACAATAATTTTGGCAAATTCAATCAGCGCATGTTTGGTATACGCACCGCCGTGACTATAATTATTTGTAGCATCAGTGGCTACCTCTTCCAAACCCGTTGGAACATTTACCGTTATAAATCCGAACACCAAAACAGCTACAAGTGCGCCTATGGGATCAATTAAAATACCTTCCCATTTCAATACTGCGGAAACATCCTTTTTTAAAGGAATGTTTCTTAAAATTGGTGTAATTACAGTTGGTCCCGTAACTATGATTAGTGCTGCAAAGAGAAACGAAATTTCCCAATTGAGACCAAAAACATAGTGCGCTGCTACCCCACCTCCAAAAAATGTGATGATAGAACCTAGACTAATCAGCTTTCCAATAACACCACCAACCTTTTTTACTTCACCCAATTTTAATGTGAGCCCGCCTTCAAAAAGAATGATACCAATGGCCAAAGAAACAAAGTAGAACAAGCTTTCGCCTGGAAAGAAACCTTTTTCTGTATTCCAGATAGGCTGTATCCATTGGGTTCCATCTTCTGATATAAATGTAGAAATCGGCCCCACAAAGAGTCCGATTAATATAAGGGGGAGAATCGCAGGGATTTTGAATTTCCAAGCTACCCATTGGGCTAATATTCCTAAAACAATAATTCCAGCCAGTTCTAACATAGATTAATTTTTGGGTTGAAAAATATAAAGATACAGGAACCTGTCGAAATTTTTGGGAAAAGATTAGTAGCAACACTCTTTGGTGTCTACCGTTATTATCCCTTTTTGGTATGGAATATTAATTTTCAAAGTGGTCATGTATCAAAAATCTATTCGAAATTAGAAAAGGATATTAAAGTATTCTTTCAAAAACCACAACTCCCTACCGATCAAAGCAATGGTAATTACAAATGGCAATCTTAAAAAACCCTTAACGATTTCTTGCAATCGCTTGCCTTTTTGTATTTTGCACGATCTATGCAAATTTACCCAATAGAAGCCGGAAATTTTAAGTTAGATGGCGGTGCCATGTTTGGTGTCGTTCCCAAATCGTTATGGTCGCGAACCAATCCCGCAGACCACAACAACATGATCGATATTGCAGCACGCTGTATGCTCATTGAGGAGGGAAATCGACTGATTTTGATAGACACCGGTATGGGAGACAAACAGTCTGAAAAATTTTTTGGGTACTATTTTCCTTGGGGCGAACACAGTTTAGATGCCTCATTAAAAAAAGCAGGATTTCATCGTGACGACATTACCGATGTTTTTATGACGCATCTTCATTTTGACCATTGTGGTGGTAGCGTACAATGGAACAAAGACCGCACAGGATACGAGCCTGCTTTTAAAAATGCAACTTTTTGGAGCAACGAAGAACATTGGCAATGGGCCAAACAGCCAAACCGTAGAGAAAAAGCTTCTTTTTTGAAGGAGAATATCCTTCCTATGGAAGAAAGTGGAAGGCTGCGTTATGTCGATGGGCCAAAGCGCTCTTTTTCTTCTGAAAACGATACGATTGACTACGCTGAAAATTCCCCGCTCAATTTCGGCATTTTCTTTGCAGATGGTCATACCGACAAACAAATGATTCCGTTGCTAACATTTCAGAATAAAACAATCGCCTTTATGGCCGATTTACTGCCAACTGCAGGGCATCTCCCATTGCCTTTTGTGATGGGATACGATACCCGGCCGCTACTTACCCTTCCGGAAAAGGAAAAATTTTTGAATGCCGCGGCAGATCATCATTATTACCTCTGGTTAGAGCATGATGCCCACAACCCAATTATTACCGTAAAACATACTGAGAAAGGCGTTCGTCTTGATCAGACCTATACTTTTAATGAACTCTTTAAATAAAAAATGAACGAATGAATATTTTGAAAACTTCCTTTTTTGCCATTTCAGGTGCAATCGTATTGGCAAGCTGTGGTGGCTCTGTAGCTCCCGTAGTTTCTACACCCATTGCAAACATTGATGCCATTCCTTTAAAAACGGCACCCTTAAATGATGTACAGTATAAAAACTGGGGCGCAGCAGATTTAATTACCGATACCATCCCGGGGATGAGTGTTGATAAGGCATACGCCGAAATCATTAAGAAACAAAAAGGTGAAACCGTAATTGTTGGAGTGATAGATAGCGGTGTAGATATTGAGCACGAAGACTTAAAAAACGTGATCTGGACCAACGAAGACGAAATCCCTAACAATGGGAAAGACGATGATAACAATGGTTATGTTGACGATGTTCACGGCTGGAATTTCCTCGGAAACATCGTGGGAGAGAATATGGAGTACGTTCGAATTGTAAAAAAATTAAACCCAAAATTCGAAGGGAAGTCTGAGTCGGCCATCAGCGCTGCAGACCGTGAAGAATACGATTTGTACAAAAAAGCCATGGCCGAGTACGAAAAAGAAAAGCAACAGGCGCTTGCCCAAAAAGCACAGTACGAGCAAATTCTTGCTACAGTAAAGCCTGCACATGCCGCCATGACAAAAAAATTCGGAAAGGAAGACTATTCGAAAGAAGATTTGGCTGGTATTGCAAACCCATCTGCAGAACAGCAGCAACAAATTGGCGTGTTAACCCAGATGTTGAGCTTTGGCGAAACGGTTCCCTCGGTTGTGGAACAACTTGAAGGCGGTATCGATTACTTCGGAGGCCGATTGGAGACGCATTTCAACATGGATAAAGATTTCAGAAAAGAAATGTTGGGAGACGATGAAGATAATCCGGCAACCAAATACTACGGAAACAACGACGTAGACGGGCCAGACCCGAAAGAAGAAGATGCTAAGCACGGTACCCACGTTGCAGGAATTATTGCTGGAGAGCGCAACAATGGCATCGGACTGAACGGTGTTGCTAACAATGTGAAAATTATGGTGGTACGTGCTGTTCCTGATGGCGATGAGTATGACAAAGACATTGCAAATGCTATCAGATATGCTACCGATAACGGTGCAAAAGTATTGAACACAAGCTTCGGTAAATATTACTCAACCCACCCAGAATGGGTCATGGACGCCATTAAATACGCCGAAAGTAAAGACGTATTAATCGTGAATGCTGCTGGAAACGAAGGCTTGAACTTAGATGAAACTATTGTGTACCCGAACGACCAGACCATGACGGGAGCAGAATATGCTGATAATGTACTCACTGTGGGCGCTCTAAATTATGCCTACGGAAGCGGCCTTATTGCTAACTTTTCAAACTACGGAAAAACCAATGTTGATGTATTTGCCCCAGGAGTGAAAATTTGGTCTACGGTACAAAAAGATGGATATGAGTACTTACAAGGTACTTCTATGGCGGCTCCAGCGGTTGCTGGCGTGGCGGCTGTAATTCGTTCAATGTATCCAAATCTCACAGCACAGCAAGTGAAGAAAGTAATCATGGATAGTGGCTTGGCTTCAACAGCAGATGTAGTGTTGGGCGGCGAAGCGTCTAACACAGACAATTTTCAGAATATTTCAAAATCTGGAAAAATGGTGAACCTATATAACGCCCTGATCATGGCAGATAAAATGGCCCGATAAACGTTCGATTTCAACACAAACTAAAGATAATAGTATGAAGAAAGTTCTTTTTAATAGCCTTTGGGCGCTTTTTCTGATTGTTTCAGTAAATGCCCAAAACAATATGCCGTATTGGCAACAGAAAGTTGATTATACAATGGACATCGATGTAGATGCCGATAAGTTTCAGTACAAAGGAAAACAGACTTTGGTCTATACCAATAATTCTCCCGATGTACTCGATCGCGTCTTTTACCACCTGTATTTTAATGCTTTTCAGCCAGGTAGTGAAATGGACGTGCGCTCTAGAACGATTGCAGACCCGGATGGACGTGTAAAAGATCGTATTTCTAAATTGACGCCTGATGAAATTGGCTACATTAAGCCTACACTCCTTACCCAAGACGGGGTAAAGATTCAATACGAAGTGGTGGGTACGGTAATGGAAGTACAATTGAACAAACCCATACAGCCAGGCCAAAGCACAACCTTTTCTATGGAATGGGATGCGCAAGTGCCTGTCCAAATCAGAAGAAGTGGGCGAAATAACAGTGAAGGCGTAGCGTACTCGATGACACAATGGTTCCCAAAAATGGCAGAATACGATTTCCAAGGTTGGCATGCAGACCCTTATATTGCACGTGAGTTTCACGGTGTTTGGGGCGATTTTGACGTGACCATCCATATCGATAAAGCCTATACTGTAGGGGGCACGGGTTATAGCGCATCAAATGTAAAAGGTGGCAACTACCCTAAAGTTAAAAACGGTAAAGGCGGGAAGCGTTCTTGGCAGTTTTTAGCTCCCAATGTACACGATTTTACATGGGCTGCAGACAAAGATTATATTCATGACCAATACGATGGGCCAAACGGTGTGACCTTGAATTTTTATTATAAAAACAATCCGGAGATTAAAGACAACTGGAAAAAACTGCAGCCTTTAACAGCAGATTTACTAGCGTATTTCAATGAGCATATTGGCGATTATCCTTATAAGCAGTATTCGGTAATCCAAGGGGGCGATGGTGGTATGGAATATGCCATGAGCACCTTGATTACGGGCGAACGCAAATTTGGAAGTCTTTTTGGTGTGACCGCCCACGAATTGGCACATACTTGGTTCCAGTTTTTGTTGGCAACCAACGAAGCAAAGCACGAGTGGATGGACGAAGGGTTTACCAGTTATATTTCGGCCCTAGCCGAGAACGAGATTATGGATGAAAAAAATCCAAATCCGTTGGCCAACTCATACGGTGGGTATGTGTACCTCGCAAAAAGCGGAAAAGAGCAACCTGCAACTACCCATGCCGATCGTTATACGTATAACCAAGCGTATGGAATCACCGCATACAGCAAAGGCGCCGTTTTTATGGCGCAGTTGGGGTATATCATCGGGAAAGAGAACTTAGACGAAACTATTAAAAGGTATTACGACGAGTGGAAATTTAAGCACCCGACGCCCAACGATTTTATCCGCGTGGCAGAGAAAGTGTCTGGATTTGAGCTAGATTGGTATTTAATGGATTTTATGCAGACTACCAACACCATCGATTATGCAGTTAAAGGTGTTGAGCCAAATGAGACTGGCGGAACAACCATTACCTTAGAGCGTGTTGGCGAAATACCAATGCCCATAGATTTGAGTGTTCAGTACGAAGATGGTAGTGAAGAAACGTTCTATATTCCGTTGCAAATGGCAAGAGCCGAAAAAGAGAATCCATATAGCGATGTAAAATGGACGGTATTGAAAGACTGGGCGTGGGCCTACCCAACATATAGTTTTGATATCCCAGCCGGTAAAAAGGTGTCGACCATGAACATTGATGCTAGTGCGCTCATGGCAGATATTAATCGCGATAACAATAGCTACGGAAGGAAGTAATCTTTTGTAGACATTTAAACTGAAATGACCTTTTAGGCGTACTGTCCTGAAAGGTCTTTTTATATCTTTACCCCATGGCGAATACCTTCGGAAAAGAGCAAAAATTAAAATCTAAGAAGCAAATTACCCAACTTTTTGATGAGGGTAAGACAGTTACAAAATTTCCTATAAAGGTGTTTTATATCCCCTTGGCAAGTGCTGAAGTATCGAAGGCGGCCTTTGCAGTGCCCAAAAGAAATTTTAAAAGTGCCGTTACCAGAAATCGAATTAAACGACAACTCAGAGAAGCGTATCGACTTCAAAAAGAGGTGCTCAACAAAAATAATGGCACCCATTTTGCATTACTATTTTTGTATATTAGTAAAGACAAACCGCAATACGGCAAACTTTCCTCCTCCATGGCCGCATTGCTGAAAAAAATCACACCATGACAAAATTATTTTTTTTAGGGCTGTTTGGGTTTATCCTAGGCTGCTCGAATGGAGGAAGTCCTGAATCACTTTTAAAAGCATCTAACGAATCGTACGCCTATGAAGATGAGCTCGCGTATGAAGAGTCTATAGACAACCTAGAACCCGAGCAAAAAATGCCACGGGAAGCAAAAATTATCAAAACCGCATCCCTTTCTTTTGAAAGCGCCCAACCCGAAGAAACACACCAGAAAATTTTAGCATTGGTCGCACAACACAACGGATTTGTTTCTAGTGACAATGCAGGGAAAGAATACAACCGAATCTATAGAAATATGGTAGTGCGCGTCCCCACCGAAAATTTTCAGGCCCTGGTTAACGGAATTTCTGAAGGGGTTCCTTACTTCGACCAAAAAACCATTTCACGGCAAGACGTGACCGAAGAGTTTGTAGATTTGGAAGCAAGGCTCAACGCCAAACGAGAGCTAGAAAGCAGGTATCTGGAATTGCTAAAACAAGCCAAGAATGTTAAAGAAATGCTTGAAATTGAGCGCGAACTTTCTACCGTTCGCGAAGAGATAGAAGCGAAACAAGGAAGGCTCAATTACCTACAAGATAGAGTTTCTATGAGCACCGTGAGTATTGAATTTTATAAGAATACTTCAGAAACGGGCGTTACCTTATCGTACGGCCAAAAAATGAAGAACGCACTCAAAGGCGGCTGGGATGGTATTTCAGTATTCTTCTTGGGGCTGCTTTATTTGTGGCCACTTTTTGTCGTCTTTTTGGGTGTCGGTCTTTTTGTTCGTTGGCTTATTAGACGAAAAAAGAAGTCTTAATGCATAGCAACGCTTAACATTTCCGCAGTTATGAATCATTCTGAAGCTTTGGCAAAACAATACCATGACCTGATAGAAGGCGGAAATATCGCCGGCGTTGGCTTTAAGGAAGTGCTTCAGGACGTAACCTGGCAAGAAGCCACCACCCAAATTGGCGATTGCAATACGATAAATACCTTGGTTTACCATGTGCAATACTATGTAAAAGTGGTCACCAAAATGTTAGAAGAAGGTCAGCTGGAAGGAAATGATGCCGCAAGTTTTGTGCATGAACCCGTCACTTCAAAAGAAGCGTGGGAAACATTGTTAGACAATACTTGGCATGAGGCAAAGGTCTTTACCAAATTAGTAGCGCAGTTGCCAGAAAAGCGGCTTTCGGAACCTTTTAAAGTGTATGGTACATACTACAGAAATTTACACGGCCTGATAGAACACACCTATTACCATTTGGGACAGATGCGGTTGCTAAAAAAATTGATTCGCGCGAACGGTTGATTCTTTCGTGTTTCCGAAGAAAAATACTATATTGAAATATACGCCAGAACCCTTTCTTACGTTCTAGAACTAAGCTTATTATTATGAAAAAGAAATTCATTCTCCCTATTGTCGCTGCCTTGGTGTTTTTTACAACGGTAAGTTTCAAGAGCGATTTTTTTGAAATCGCCAAACAAATTGAAATTTTCACCACCATGTACAAAGAGTTGAACATGAATTATGTAGACGAGGTTACCCCCGCAACCCTGATGGATAAAGCCATTAAGGGTATGTTGGAAGACCTTGACCCCTACACCGTATATTGGAACGAGCAAGAGGTTGAAGATGCCCGCATCCAGAATTCGGGTACCTATACCGGCATTGGGGCATCGGTAAAGACCTTAAAAGATCGAATTATCGTGATGGAGCCGTTTAAAGAATATCCGGCAGACAAAGCGGGCTTAAAAGCAGGTGACGAAATTATAAAAGTGGGGAACACAACGCTGGCCGATTTTGATGATGATGCGGGCGAATTGCTAAAAGGTGCCGCTGGCTCGACCGTAGCACTTACCTTCAAACGACAGGGAAAAACACAAACTACCACGCTTACGCGCCAAAAAGTAGATGTAAAAGCAGTGCCCTATTTTAAGTTACTCGACAATAATATTGGCTATATCGTATTGCAGAAATTCAATAGGAAAACAACCATAGAAACAAAAGCCGCTTTACTCGATCTTAAAAGTCAAGGGGCGGATAAAATTATATTAGACCTACGCGGAAACCCTGGCGGACTCCTAAACGAAGCGATTAGTATTGTAAATCTTTTTGTGCCTAAAGGCGAAGTGATTACGACCACAAAATCTACCATTGCCAAATACAACAAAACATACAAAACAACCACAGAACCCGTAGATACCGAAATTCCGTTGGTGGTGCTGGTAAATGGTAGGAGTGCTTCGGCAAGTGAGATTGTATCAGGAGGATTGCAAGATCTAGACCGCGCCGTGATCGTTGGTGCGCGGAGCTTCGGAAAAGGATTGGTACAACGCCCTAAAAAGCTTACTTACGGAACACAGTTAAAAGTGACCATCTCCCGCTATTACACGCCTAGTGGAAGATGTATACAGGCCCTAGATTATTGGAACCGCGATGAAAACGGCGATCCGGTTCGGGTAGACGCCAAAGAATACAACAAGTTTACTACAAAAGGAGGGCGTACCGTATATGACGGCGGTGGTATTTTACCAGATATTGAAGTAGAAACCGCAGTTTTTAGTCCGATTACCACAGCCCTTTTAAAAGACCAGGCCATCTTCGATTTTGCTACCGAATACCACTATAAAAACAACATGACCGACTGGAAAGGATTTGAGATTACTAACTCCGATTTCCAAGATTTTTTAGATTTTCTGAAACGGAAAAACTTTGTGTATGAAACGGAAACGGAAAAAGAATTTGCCGAAGCACTACGCCGTGCAGAAGATGACGACATTAAAGACGATATAGCCGCGAGTTATGCAGAAATGATGAAAGCAATAGACAAGGCAAAAGAGAAAAAAATTGTAGCTAAGAAAGCCGAAATTAAGTCGTTGCTTACCGATGAAATTCTAAAAAGATATTTCTATAAAGAAGGGCTGTACGATTATCAAGTGGTAAACAACCCTGAAATATTAGCTGGAATTGACGTATTGACAAACGAAAGCGTGTATAACAAAATATTGAAAAAATAGGTTTTCCTACCCTTAATAAGGGAGGAGTCTGTGAGGCGGAGGGGTTGCATTAGGAAAAGTTTTTACTAAATCATGAACGAGTTTCTTCTTTTTTTCGAAACAATGCCCACTTGGATGAAAGCGCTGTGGGTGTTTTTCACCTTGGCATTTTTTTGGATTCTTGAGGGCTATTATAGTTTGGTGGTGCTGAAATATAAAAAATGGCGCCACGCAAAAGTGAATCTTATTTTGCTGTTATTCGTGATGATCATCAATGCGATCTTCGGAATTGCAACCGTAGGGGTTTTTAGCTGGTTACAAACTTCTGAGTTTGGCCTGCTCCATCTCTTTGAAGCACCTGTCTGGGTAGAGCTGCTCATCGCCATTGCTATTCTCGATTTAATAGCGCAGTATTTTGTGCATTATTGTCTTCACAAGGTACCGGCAATGTGGCGATTGCACTTAGTGCACCACAGCGACAAAAATGTAGATGCTACCACGGGAACACGACATCACCCGTTCGACTTTATAATTAGGGAGACTTTCGCATTAATTGCGGTAATCATTACAGGTATGCCTATTTCGTTTTACCTATTTTACCGAATCTTGAGCGTAGCGTTTACGTATTTTACACATGCCAATATTGCATTGCCACTATGGTTAGATAAAGGGTTGAGTTATGTTATCGTAACCCCCAACATGCATAAGTTTCATCATCACTATCAGTTGCCCTGGACCGATAGTAACTATGGCAATATGCTTTCGGTTTGGGACCGTTTGTTTGGGACATTTGTGTATGGCGACACTGCCGATATTACCTACGGCGTAGACATTGCAGACCACACCAACGATGAGAGTATTGCTGTGCAGCTTGGCATTCCTTTTAATAAAAACGTGCGCTCTAAGTCATCTTCATAACACCTTAACAAAACTTTAATTGCTTTGCGTTGCTATTTTCCGTATTATGTTGGTTATGGTACAGATAGACAAACAGGAAAATACAGAGACGCTCGAAGAGTCGGTAGCGTATTTAGAGAACAAAGGTTTTGAAAACATCAAAGCAGACCTAGAAGGGTACGAAACTCCAAAATCGTATTCAAAAAAAGGAAGTGATATTGTGATCACTCCAGACATCGTAGCAGAGCGCGCGGGAATTAAGCATTATTTTGAAGTAAGCCTTAAAAGTGAAAAGCCAAATTTGTTAAAGTCGAAATGGCGCTTTTTAGATGTGCTAACGCGAATGAAAAACCACCGTTTTAAGATTATTACACGTAGAGGGCATTATAAGTTCACCAACGAAATGCTTCAAGATCTGAATCTCGAGAAGAATCTGATTAAGCTGTAACCATTGCAATATGCGGTATACCATCTTCTAGGTATCCAGCACCCGTGGTTATAAATCCGTGTGATTCATAAAATTTAATTAAATAAGTCTGCGCCGAAAGTTTTATCTTTTTGGTGCAGAACTTTTTTTCTATGGCTTCCATTGAAGCCTTCATGATATCGTGGCCGTAGCCAAATTTCCGAAGCTTTTCAGAAACCACTACCCTACCAATAGCTGCTTCGTCAAAATAGTATCCTGGCGGGAAACAGCGTGTATACGCCACCATTTTACCATCTTTTAGTCCGATAACATGTAGTGCCTTCTCGTCTTTCCCATCGATATCTTGGTACACACAATCTTGCTCTACCACAAATACTTCGCTACGCAGCTGAAGAATGTCATATAATTCTTGGGTGTTGAGTTCTTCAAAACGTTTTACGCTAATTTCCATTTTATAAAAATACAGATTGCCTGTTAATCCTGCACAATAACATCTTTCGGGTCGTCTTTTTTAAACTCTGGTTGAATATTGACGTGGTTAATTCCGAAGTCGTGAAAAAGCCGCTCCTCTACCCTATCCAAAATCACATCAAATTGCGACAAGGTGATATCTTCAAAAAAATCGATATGCGCTTCCAAATGCGTTTCTTTTTCATTGAGTTGCCAAATGTGCATGTGGTGCACATTCTTAATTTCGGGTGCTTCGGAAATAGCTTCGCGTAATTCTTCTAATTGAATATCGTCTGGGGTAAAGAGCATTAAAATCTTAAAGCTGCTTTTCAGCAAATCGTAACCCATAAAAATCAAATAAACAGCAATCATCACAGTGAGTAAGGCATCTACCCAAAACCAACCGAAATATTTCATCAGCAAACCACCCACCAAAACAGCCACACTGGCAGACATATCGGTTAACAAATGAAGGTAGGCAGAACGCATGTTCATGTTTTCACGTGAATTCTTCCGTAGCAACAACACACTAAAACCATTTGCAAGAATACCAAGTAGGGCCAACCAAATTACCAATCCGCTCTCAATTTCCTGGGGATCTAAAAAGCGAAGTACAGCTTCGTAGATTAAATAAATGGCAACTATTAATAAGGTAGCTGCATTCACAAAAGCCGCAATGATCTCGGCGCGTTTATAACCAAAAGTTTTATCGAATGAAGCGGCTTTTTTAGCATATCTATCGGCAATATAACTAACAATTAAAGAAATTACATCGCTAAAATTGTGCAAGGCATCGCTAAGCAACGACAGACTACCGGAGATGAGTCCACCAATAGTTTGGGCAACGGTAATGAGTATATTAAGGCCAATAGAGAGTAGTAAGTTTCTACCCCTTATATGATCATGATTATGTGAGTGAGAATGGTTATGACCCATACTTTAAAGGTACGAGATATCTTTTAAAATGTTACTATCTTAGAGGTACTGAGAACCACTAAAATTACATACAGCCAATTTTCTCAACACGGTTTTGATGGCGTCCTCCTTCAAAATCGGTATCTAAAAAAGTTTCAACCATACCTACAGCTTGTTGTAGTGAAGTAAATCTAGATGGAATACAAATAATATTCGCGTTGTTGTGTTGTCTGCTCAGCAAAGTTATTTCCTTGGTCCAGCAAACTCCAGCGCGAACTTTTGGGTATTTATTAGCGGTCATGGCCACCCCGTTGGCACTTCCGCAGATAAGAATCCCGAAATCTGCCTCCCCATCATTCACTGCTTTTGAAACAGGATTTGCAAAATCTGGGTAATCGACACTGTCTTGGGTATCTGTTCCGTAGTTTTTTACTTCGATGCCGCGATTCTCCAAGAGCGCTACGATAGCAAATTTATATTCTGGTCCGGCGTGGTCGTTTCCGATGGCGATTTTCATGGTAGGTATCTTTTGTACAAAGATACTATCTATTTCAATTTTATAAATACTTTACTGATATAGTATTGAAATACAATGATTCCCTTTTCTTAACCCTAGCATGATATTTTAGTTAACAACCTTGTTGATATTTGTTAGTTGAAATTCGACAAAAAAAGTTGCGAGGTAACAAAGTATTTCCAATATGCTTTTTAAGTTGGAACCTACAAGAAATAAGTCTTCCATTTTTGAGTGAGTTATCCTCTAAAAAAAGTTGTTTTCAAACAATAATTTTTCAAAATACTATTAAAAATCGGTTGTCAACATCGGTTGTGAACAGTTGTTCATAGTGTATACTAAATACTTCATTTTAAACGAAACACCCTTCTTAAAAGTATGTTAACAACCCGTATAGAAAAGGTAGTAAATTGAAAACAAAATAAAACATCAAAAAGTTATACCCTTTGTTAACACCCTATCATTACCATCATTTTATTTTTAAAAATTTAGAAAAAAAGAAATGATGTATATATAATTGTTGAAAAGTGGGATAACTAAAATTTCAAAAGAAAAATCAAACAATTCTCAACGACGAAGGATTGTTCAGGTTATTGAGAATCTCAGTCGCTTCTGCCACATCTTCCCGATGCACCAATAATCGAATTCCGCCTATGGCATTGCTGTGGAAAGGGAGCACACTAATCATAGTTTCATTCTGAAAAACAAAGCGAATTTCTGCCTGTTGCAATAAATGGCGAAGCACTGTATATTCACTGGCATACGTGAAAATTGCGATAAGTTGATAATTGTTCATAGCACTAACACACTAGGATATAACAAGGTACTAAATCTTTCACAATGAAAACTACATCTTGTTTTATTAATAGTACTTTTACCTAATCTAAGAGAAAACCATGCCGAAACGTAAAAAACGTAGAAGAAATAACAATAAAATAGAAGGACTTTCAAACAGTATTTTAGCAATACTGCGTAAAGACCATTCAAAACCTTTTAATTATAAACAAATTGCCGCAAAGCTGGGTGTTGACGACCCAAGTAGCCGTAACCAAATCATAAAAAATTTAAAAGCGCTACAGTCGAAAGGAGAAATTCAAGAAATTGAACGCGGTAAATACATCCTTACGCCTTCCAAAAATTACCATACCGGAATCATGGACATTACAGGACGTGGTCGCGGATTTGTAATCGTAGACGGACTCGAGGACGATATAAAAGTTTCAAACAAAAACTTGAATAAGGCGCTGAACGGAGATACTGTAGAAGTGTATGTGTTTAAGCGGAAGCGCGGCGGAAGAATGGAAGGGGAAGTTACCAAAATCATTCAGCGGAAACGAACCGAATTTGTCGGTACCATCCAGATTTCAGACAAATTTGCTTTTGTAGAATGCCAAGGCTATAGTATGTATACCGATATTTTTGTTCCGAAGAGTAAAATTGGAGCTGCCGAAAATGGTGATAAAGTACTGGTTAAAATGGAAGGTTGGGAAGCGCATTCTGAATCTCCTTTAGGAAGTGTGATAAAAGTATTGGGTAAACCTGGTGAGCACAATACCGAAATACATGCCATCCTAGCGCAGTACGGCCTTCCGTACGAATTTCCACATGAAGTAGAAGCCTATGCAAACGATTTAGATACGAGCATCCAAGCAGATGAAATCAAAAACAGGCGCGATATGCGTAAAACACTTACGTTTACGATTGATCCGAAAGATGCTAAAGATTTTGACGATGCGCTGAGTTTTGAGGTTTTGGAAAACGGAAACTACGAAATAGGAATCCATATTGCAGATGTTAGCCATTATGTAAAACCCGGTACGCTCTTAGACGATGAAGCGTATGAGCGTGCTACTTCAGTGTATTTGGTAGATCGCGTAGTACCTATGTTGCCAGAAATTTTATCGAATAACGCTTGTTCATTACGTCCACATGAAGAGAAATATACCTTTTCTGCGGTGTTTGAAATGAATAAAAAAGCAGAGGTCATTAAAAAATGGTTCGGTAGAACAGTTACCTATTCTGATGCCCGATTTGCCTATGAAGAGGCCCAACAAATTATTGAACTTAATGAAGGTAAGGCGTCTGAGGCTCTCAACGACACCGCTAACAGAGCCATTCCCGCTAACATATCGATCACGGGTAAAGAATACCAAGTAGACCAACCCATTGCCGAAGCTATTTTGGAAATGGACCGTATGGCGAAAATTCTTCGTAAAAAACGAATGCATGCAGGAGCTATTTCATTCGATAAGGTGGAAGTAAAATTTATCTTAGACGACAATAGCAATCCGGAGGGCGTGTATTTCAAGGAAAGTAAAGATGCCAACAAACTTATTGAAGAATTTATGTTGTTGGCCAATAGAAGTGTTGCCGAATTTATCGGAAAGCAAAATCCGAAAAAGACGTTTGTGTATCGAGTTCATGACGAACCAGACGATGAAAAGATTGCTGCACTCGAAAATATTATCCGCCAGTTCGGTTACAAAATGGATACCCGCGACAGGAAAACAACTGCGGCTTCTATGAACAAGCTATTGAAAGATGTGCAAGGAAAAAAAGAACAGAATATGATCGATACCATCGCCATCCGAACCATGAGCAAGGCACAATACACCGTGCATAATATTGGGCATTATGGTTTGGCATTCGATTACTATACACACTTTACTTCACCTATTAGAAGGTATCCTGATGTGATGGTTCACCGACTCTTACAACGCTATCTCGATAAAAAAGACAGTGCAAAAGACGAAGTGTATGAAGAAAAATGTAGCCACAGTACCGAAATGGAAATACTTGCCACCAATGCTGAAAGGGATAGTATCAAGTACATGCAGGTAAAATACATGCAAGACCATAAAGATGAAGAATTTGTCGGGGTGATCTCTGGAGTTACTGAATGGGGTATTTATGTTGAAATCATCTCGAATAAATGCGAAGGAATGGTGCGTCTACAAGACCTAAACGACGACCATTACGAATTTGATAAAGAAAACTACGCCGTAGTGGGGCAACGCACAAAGAATGCATATGTATTAGGCGATGAAGTAAACGTTAAGGTGAAGAATGCAGATTTAGTAAAAAAACACTTAGATTTTATTATGTTGGGTCACCATGACGCATAAAAAACAATAAACGAAGCAGCGCAACAACCAATCAATTCTTCGTACTTTTACATTTATGTTCGATGGTATTGGATATGCGGCTTTCTATGGTTTTCTACTTGCTTTTGCAGTAGGACCAGTTTTCTTTACACTTATAGAAACAAGCATCACCAAAGGCTTTAAAGCTGGCGTTTTCTTCGATCTTGGAGCCATGACGGCAGATATCATCTTTATTGTCATCGCTTATTTCAGTACCAGTAAAATTTTAGAACGCGTTAAAGATGATCCGGGGTTGCTCATCTTCGGTGGCGTTGTGTTGATAGCCTATGGCGTGATATCTTACATTAGAACCTCCAAAAATTGGATAAAAATCGTACGGGAACATTACGCGGTTAAGGTGAAAAAAAACCTTGGCGGACTTTTTCTAAAAGGCTTTCTACTCAATTTCGTAAACTTTGGAGTACTTGCAGGATGGATTGCAACCATTATCATGGCAAATGCACTCACCTCCTCAGAAAATGGGGTGATTCTTTTTTTAAGTACCGTACTCATTGTGTTTTTTGCCACAGATTTGTTGAAAATTGCCTTGGCAAAAAAATTGAAAAGCAAAATGACCCCAAGGTTCATCTTCCGTACCAAGAAATGGGTAAGTGTTTTAATTGCGGTTTTCGGACTCTTTTTGTTGGTGGAAGGAATTTTCCCAGATCAAGTACAGCGCGGACTCGAAAAGATACCAAGCAATCAATTACCAATAGACAAACCCATACCCCCTGTTGAAGAAGAAGTAATTGACTTACAATAATTTCTGAAAGAGTTATAAAAATAAAAAACCCAACCTTAAAAAGGTTGGGTTTTTTTGAGGCATCAAGCGGATTCGAACCGCTGTAGAAGGTTTTGCAGACCTCTGCCTAGCCACTCGGCCATGATGCCAATACTGAAGGGCAAATATAGAAATTTAATACAATAGGGAGCAATTAATTTAAGCAGTCTTTTAGCTTGCTTCTCGCGTTCCGCTCATGGTCACTTCTACTTCCGCTACATCACCACCAATAGGTGGGTTTAACTTTGAAATGGCAACTTCAGCTTGTGTTACCAAGGAAATTTCAGAAAAAATACGATCGATAATACGTTGCCCTACATGTTCTAGGAGCTTGCTTCGCATGGCCATCTCAGTTTTTACGATATGTTGCAAGTGCACATAATCTACTGTATCTTTTAAATGATCGCTTGTTGCAGCAGCAGCTAAATTGGCTTCTACCTTTAAATTTACCAAATAATCGCTACCTATTTTTTCTTCTTCAATCAAACATCCGTGATTGGTGAATATGCGAATGTTTTTAAGTCGTATTGTGCCCATAGAGTCGCTTTTTACAAAGATACTTTTTTTACCTTTGCGGTCTTATAGAAATGCTATGGCAGAAGATACCACATCGCTTAATTTTATTGAACACATCATCGAAGATGATTTAAAAAAGGGCTACTCGAAAGAAGACCTTCGGTTTCGGTTTCCACCAGAACCGAACGGCTATTTGCATATTGGCCATGCTTCGGCCATTTGCTTGAACTTTGGTCTGGGTTTGCGATATAATGCGCCTGTAAACCTTCGGTTTGACGATACCAACCCTGCAAAAGAAGAACAGGAATTTGTAGACGCCATAAAGCGTGATATTTCTTGGCTTGGCTTTGAATGGGACCAAGAGTGTTATGCTTCAGATTATTTTCAGCAGTTATACGATTGGGCAGTTCAACTTATAAAAGACGGCCATGCCTACGTAGATTCACAAACTTCTGAACAGATTGCCCTTCAGAAGGGAACCCCCAATGAACCCGGTGTGCCCAGTCCGTTCCGCGACAGACCAGTTGAAGAAAGTTTAGAACTCTTCGAAAAAATGAAAAATGGCGAAGTGGGTGAAGGCGAGCACGTACTACGAGCCAAAATTGACATGGCCTCTGGAAATATGCTCATGAGAGACCCAGTGATGTACCGCGTATTGCACAAACACCACCATAGAACCGGCACCGATTGGAAAATTTTCCCGATGTACGACTGGACCCATGGTGAAAGTGATTACATGGAGCAGGTTTCACACAGTTTCTGTACGCTCGAATTTCTGCCGCATAGAGAGCTTTACGATTGGTTTCTAGATAAAGTACACGAAAGTGATAAATTACGCCCTAAGCAACGTGAATTTGCACGTAGAAACTTAAGTCATACGGTGGTGAGCAAGCGGAAATTGGCGAAACTGGTAGAAGAAGGGGTTGTAACTGGCTGGGATGATCCGCGTATGCCTACGATTTCAGGACTGCGTCGTCGTGGATATACACCAGATTCCATTCGGAATTTTGCTGATAGCGTAGGGGTAGGAAAACGCGAAAACCTAATCGACGTTTCACATCTGGAATACAATGTTCGGGAAGACCTGAACAAAAAGGCCGATCGGGTCATGGCAGTGTTAGACCCTTTAAAAGTCGTGATTACAAATTATCCAGAGGGTGAAGAAGAGTGGCTTGATGCAGAGAACAATCCGGGCGATGAAGCTGCGGGAAGCAGAAAAGTACCGTTTAGTCGAGAAATTTATATTGAAAAAGACGACTTTAAAGAAGAGGCGAACCGAAAGTTTTTCCGTCTAAAATTAGGTGGCGAAGTACGATTAAAAAACGCGTATATCATCAAGGCAGAAAAGGCCATAAAAGATGACGATGGAAACATCGTGGAAGTACATTGTACGTATGATACCGACAGCCGTAGCGGCAGTGGAACAGAGGCTTCCCTCAGAAAAGTAAAGGGCACCTTGCATTGGGTTTCGGTAACTCATGCGTTACCCATTGAGGTCCGTTTATACGATCGTTTGTTTACAGAGGCATCGCCAGATGGAGACAAAGACAGAGACTTTATAGATCTAATAAATCCATCATCTCTCGAAGTAATTACTGGTTATGCAGAACCTAGCCTGGCAGAACGGGAAGTAGAAGAAACAGTGCAGTTTCAGCGATTGGGCTATTTTACGGTAGATTGTGACTCAACGGCTACCCATAAAGTATTTAACCGTACGGTACCGCTGCGGGATTCTTGGGCTAAGATTGAAGAATAACCCATTTAATTTTAAGAGTTTACTTGCTAATTTTTTGTTTTTTTTAATGAAAATTGGCAGTAAAACAGTCTTTTTAAGAAAGCTTTATCATTTGTGTTTTCGGTATTAACCGGTTGTTAACAAGCATCCGTTATTTCTTGCATTATCTTTGTTAGGAAACGTAATAATTTAAAAACAACTAAATAAAATAAACACATGGCATCTAACACAGGACAAACCATACTTGCTTTACTAACTGGCGCAGCTATTGGCGCTGGAATTGGTATTTTGTACGCACCAGACAAAGGGTCAAAAACTCGTAATAAAATTGACAAAGAACGCAAAAAAGCACAGAAGCGTATGAAGAAACAGATTCAGACTACAACATCTAATCTGAGCGAGAAAGCACAACAAGCCCGCACTAGTTTTGAACAAAAATTAGAAGACACCTTATCGTCTGCAAGCTACAAAGCAGATGACATTCTTTTAGCGATGGAAGATAAATTGGAAGCATTGCGTAAACAAAACGCAAAATTGCAGAAAGAACCAACCACTACGACCAAGAAAACAACAGCGTAAGATGCCATTAAGCAACCTTACAGACCATCTCGGCGAGACAGGAAACAAAATTCAAGAGTATATTAAAAGCACGGCGGAGTATTATAAGCTCCGCCTTTTTAAGAATGCTATGAAGTTTGCCACTTCCCTAATCAACATGTTGATTTTGGGCGGCATTTTCATGATGTTTTTAATTTTTATATCATTTGGAGTGGCTATGTGGCTAGGCAAGATATTCGAAAGTATGCTTACAGGCTTTTTTATAGTAGGTGTGTTTTATCTAGTGATATTTTTGTTGATTCTTTTCTTCGGAAAAAGTCACATCGACAAAAGCATTCTTTCTAAATTTTCAGAATTAGTGGTAGAAGATGAAGAAGAAAAAGCCTCTGAAGCCGAAACAGAGTTCTTGTACAATGACGAAAATGTTTCTCCCCAAGATATTTCCTTAAATAAAGCTGCCAACCATGAATAAAAAATACACTTCTTTTGATGAGCTCGATAAAGACATAAAACGCGCGTGGTTGCAGTCTGAAATAGATCGCGAAGAGCTTAAATTGAGTCTGCACGAAACTAAAGAGAGCATTACCCCAGGAAAAATAGCAACAGCTATAGTTGGAGGTGTTGCTACAAGTGCCGTGCTTATAAAACTGTTAACCCCAATCGCTTCATTTGCGATTGGCAGATTATTACAAAAATACAAAGATCAATAGTCCACAACACAGTATTAAAAAAGCCCGATTCTTTCTTTAGAATCGGGCTTTTTAATTTCCTTAAACCTAGTACTGATCTTCTTCATCTCTAGGAGGTAGAGGTGTGCGCTTCTTCTTGGGCTTGGCGGTAATTCCTTTGGCCGCGTTGGTCTTTTTCATTTGCTCACCAATTTGGTTACTGGCCACAAAAGAAGCAATCATATCATTTAACATATTACTTCCAGCTTGTGGAGAGTTAGGCAACAAAATAAGGTTGGTATTTGTCTCTTCCCCGATAGACTGGAGCGTATCGTAGTGTTGGGTTACTACAATAAGCGCTGAGGCTTCTTGGCTATTAATACCTACGTTGTTCAGCACGTCTACACTCTCTTCGAGTCCACGTGCGATTTCACGTCGCTGATCTGCAATACCCTGCCCCTGTAAGCGCTTGCTTTCTGCTTCTGCACGTGCTTTGGCAACGATTTTGATACGTTCTGCTTCTGCTTCGTATTCTGCAGCTACTTTTTCACGTTCTGCGGCGTTTATTCGGTTCATCGCTGCTTTTACTTGTACATCTGGGTCGATATCGGTAACAAGCGTTTTAATGATGTCGTATCCATAATCGCTCATGGCTTCGTTCAACTCTGCCTTCACCGCAATCGCAATATCGTCTTTGCGTTCAAAAACATCGTCTAATTTCATTTTAGGAACTTCAGCTCGTACCACGTCAAAAACGTAAGAAGTAATCTGGTCGTGCGGATTCTGGAGCTTGTAAAATGCATCATATACTTTATCTCTAATGACTTGAAATTGTACTGAAATTTTCAACCGTACAAATACGTCATCCTTGGTTTTGGTTTCAACCAAAACATCTAGTTGCTGTATTTTTAAGTTTACGCGTCCAGCTATACGCTGTACGACGGGTATCTTAAATTGAAGTCCGGAGTTTCTGATGCTACTGAACCTTCCGAAGTTTTCAATCAAGGCTGCGGTTTGCTGTTTCACAACAAAGAAAGAGGAGAGAATTAAAAAGAATACGATAATCCCAATGGGAACCAATAAAATAAGTGCTACGTTCATTGTGCTGAAATATTAGTGAATATATTGCGTTTAAGGTACGAAAATAAAGCTATTTTTGGCCTCAAATCTTCAACCTCATGATTCGTCTCAAAAACGTCCTTTTTGTTACCCTGTTTTTTAGTTTTTTCTTTAGCAGCTACGCACAACGCAATTTTGATGAATACAACCGCCTTGGGTTACAAGGTGGGATTTCGCTTTTCGATATCAACACATCCAACTTTATCACAGAGCAACAAACAGGCTTTACAGCTGGTTTTACAACACGTGGATCGTTCCGCGGAAATTTCGACCTGATTTACGGATTGTCATTTTTCAGTAATAAAGTAGGTGTTTTTGGTGCACCACTTACAACTTCACCATTAGACAAACAATTTATAGATTATACCATTCCTGGAGTACAAGTAAACTTTTTAGGAAGTTATAATATTGTGAAACACCATTTCAGTCTCGAATTTGGTCCCGTATTGAACGTAAATGGTAAGATGAAGGTGAATAGCGAGCAGCTCGAGAATTATGTCTTAGAAGGGTACACCACCCTCCGTGCAAAAGACATTGAAGACATTAGCCCCATCAATTTTCACGTAATGGGAGGCGCAACGGTTGGTTTGGAGAGTTTTAGACTGAGCGCACAATACCAATACGGAGTTACCAATATGTTTTCGAAGCTAGACGACAAAAACCTAGAAGGCGGTAGTTTTGAAGGCAACGCCTCTATGATTGTCTTGCTCGCAGTAGTTTATTTTTAGATAGTTTGAATGGCTCGTTCTATTCTAGAAACAGCTTCTTCTTTTCCTAAGATTGCGATAATATCGAACACATCAGGACCTTTCATTTCACCCACCAGCGCAAGCCGTAGCGGCATCATCACTTTTCCAAAGCCAATATCGTTACTTGTAATCCATCCTTTTATGGTTGCTGAAATGGTTGCTGCTGAAAAATCGTCTGTATCGTTCAACAACGAAACAACGGTATGTAGGATGTCTGCGGTTCCTTCCTTGAACGCTTTTTTCGAAGCCTTTTCGTCGTAGGTGGAAGGCGCTTCAAAAAAGAAACTGCCTTGCTCCCAAAGGTCTGAAACAAAGGTCGCACGTTCTTTTAACAAGCCCACAATTGTCACGAAGTCTAACGAACTTGTGATTCCTTTGGTTTGAAGCAACGAGTCAAATTGTTTTGCAAGAACGGTGTCTTCTTGTTGTTGCAAATAGTGGTGCTGAAACCATTTCGTTTTATCTGGATCAAATTTAGCACCTGCCTTATTCACTCTAGATAATTCGAATGCCTGAATGAGTTCTTCAAGACTAAAAATTTCTTGTTCCGTACCGGGATTCCAACCTAAAAATGCAAGCATATTTACGACAGCTTCTGGAAGGTATCCATCTTCACGATAACCCGAAAAGATATCACCGTCGGCTGTTTTCCATTCCAATGGAAATACCGGAAAGCCCATTTTATCACCATCGCGCTTGCTCAACTTCCCTTTTCCTACGGGCTTCATCAATAGCGGTAAGTGTGCAAATTCTGGCGTTTTCCAACCAAAAGCACGATATAATAATACGTGCAGGGCTAATGAAGGAAGCCATTCTTCACCGCGAATCACATGGGTGATTTCCATAAGGTGATCGTCTACAATATTCGCTAAATGATAAGTAGGCATGCCGTCACTTTTAAACAGCACTTTATCATCTAACACGTTGGTGTCTATTTGCATGTCGCCACGCACGATATCCTGAAGTTCGATGGTCTCGTCTTGTGGCACCTTAAAACGGATCACATAGTCTTCACCTGCTTCTAATTTTGCCTTTACTTCTGTTTCAGAAAGAGAAAGTGAGTTGTCTAACTTTAAACGGTTGTGCCAATTGTAGATAAAGGTTTTTCCTTCGGCTTCGTGCTGCTTTCGGTGTGCATCTAAAGCTTCCGAAGTGTCAAAGGCATAATATGCATGGCCACTTTCCAAAAGTTGGTCTGCATAGCTTTGGTACAAATCTTTGCGCTCACTTTGACGGTACGGCCCAAAGTTGCCGCCGGTGGTGGGGCCTTCGTCAGTAGGAATGTTCAACCAATTTAGGGCTTCGATGATGTATGCTTCTGCACCAGCAACATAGCGAGTTTGGTCGGTATCTTCGATACGTAACACAAAGTCGCCACCGTGTTTTTTTGCAAACAAATAATTGAACAGGGCGGTTCGTACCCCACCAATATGAAGGGGTCCTGTAGGACTAGGAGCAAAACGAACGCGAACTTTTTGTGACATAGCTTCTCTTTATTTTAGATGCGGTTGCAAAGGTACAGAAACTGCAATAGCTATTCAATGAATTTGTTATCTTCGCCGAAAATTAAAAGGATGCAAAAAAGGTTACTTTTAGGAGCACTTATAATGTTTTCTACTATCAGTTTTGGCCAATGGGAGCAGGTGGGACAGGAGATTTTTGGAGAAAATCAGAGCGACTTAACCGGGAGTTCCACCGCGATGAATAAATCAGGGAACAGAGTTGCAGTCTATGATTCTTTCCATAATGGAACACAGATTGGGAGAATAAGAGTTTTTGACTTAGAAAATGGTCAATGGGAACAAGTTGGAAATGATATTACAGCATTAGTAGGCGACGGGCAATCGGATGGTAGAGTTGTGCTTAACGGTGACGGTAGTAGAGTTGTTTTAGCTGGCGCAAGCCATAATATACATGGAGACTACACAGGTGCGGTACGTGTTTTTGAGCTTCACAGCGAAAATTGGGTTCAATTAGGAACCACACTTTTTGGTGAGGCTGCAGGTGATTTGTTCGGTACAGATGTAGCGATTAACGAGGCGGGAGATATTTTAATTTGTGGTGCACCCCAAGCCGCGGGACCTTTTTCGAACAAAGGATACACCGAAATTTACAAATTTCAAAATGGGAATTGGCAAAAAATTGGACAGCGCATAATAGGTTTAAACGAAGATGATGAATTAGGCCAATCTGTCTCGATTAATAGTATAGGCACTCTTATTGCAATTGCCGCCCCCTCTAACGACAGTATGGGCGAAGATTTCGGTCAGGTTTCGATTTATGAATTAGTTGACAATTCATGGGTTCAAAAAGGAAATCCTATAAACGGTGAATATGTCGGAAATGCTATCGGTATCAATGGTCTTGGTGGGAGTGCGATAGATTTTAATTTTGACGGTTCAAAAATTGCAATTGGATCTATTGCAGGTAATACAAATGGCAACCCCCACAAGGTACGTATTTTCAATTTTCAAGGCAATGACTGGACTCAGATTGGAAACAGTATTGTTGGCACATCAGAAAATGGTTGGTTTGGTCAATCTGTAGAGTTAAATAAATCAGGTGACATAGTTATAGTGGGTGACCCTTTCGAAGATGATGCCATTCAAGGTGCCGTTCGGGTTTATAGATTATTAGGAAACAGTTGGGTGCAGCAAGGCAATACATTACAACTTCCCAGCGATGGAACAGGTATTGCTTTTGGTTGGTGCACGGCTATAAATGATTTAGGTAATAGAATTGCAGTTGGCGCACCACTGCGACAGGTAAATTCTCAATCACTAGGAAGCGTTACTATATACCAAAACGACGCCGTATTGAATACTTTAGAACCTGTTGCCTCACAATTCAAGCTATACCCCAACCCAAACAATGGGGTTTTCAATATCGATTTCACCGATGCGCAAGAACTGGTAACAGTAAACATCATCGATCTTCTTGGGAAACAGGTAGTGAAAATAGAATATTTCAACACTAAAAAAGTTGAAGTGAATGAAAATTTAAAGGCGGGTGTTTATTTGGTTGAAATTTCCGCAGCAAACACCTCTGAAACTATTAGAATTGTAGTAGAATAAGCGGGTGTAAACACACCAATTCTTTTTACAAAAAAAATTAAATGGCGGGCTTCATCTCATCGGGAATCCGCTTGTTCATGATCGAAAACCACAAGGGCGGAACCAACGATAACAGCATGGAAGTTGGATACCCAAAAGGCATTTGCGGACTCACATCATGATAATCGAGTATCTGGTATTTTTTGGCCGATTTGTAGTGGTGGTCGCTGTGGCGGGTCAATTCGTATAAAATAACACGGCCCATCAGGTGGTTACTATTCCAAGAATGCACTTCTCGCACGCGCTCATAGCGCCCACTCTCCAATCTGTTTCGGCTTAGGCCGTAATGTTCAATATAGTTGATGGTCTCTAGCAATACAGCACTTGTTAGTCCGATAGCAACAGCAATGCCTGCGGCTACCATTCCGAAGAAATAGAAAATAATCCCGATATACGCTAGTTGTAACAGGGAGTAGTAGAGCATATCATTTTTTGTGCTGAAGAACGAACGGTTTTCACGTTTAAGCAAATCGAGTTGAATTTTCCAAGCGCTTGTGTACTGTCTAAAAATTGATGTGACCCAAAACGAATAAACGGTCTGATTGTATTTTGCACTTGCAGGATCTTCGGCTGTGGCAGCTTTTAGGTGGTGCCCAAAATTATGTTCGATATAAAAATGCATATACAATGCGGGCAACAGTAATATTTTAGCCAGTGTTTTTTCCCAACGAGTACTTCTATGCCCCAACTCGTGGGCTACATTAATTCCATTGCTTCCTACGGCAATTCCAACCGAAAAAGCGAGTCCGATGAGTTCTGCTGTGCTATATGACGCCCATGTGAGACTCCACAAAAACCATCCTACCATCCCGTAAACAACAGGCACGTTTAAATATAGAAGGATATCGAATAGGGGGTTTTTTAATTTTTCGGCTGCTTCGTCATTGCTTAAATTTTCAGTATGTACGGGCAGTAATAATTCTAGGAAAGGGATGAGGACAAAGGCAAAAATAGGGGTGAAAAAAGCCCAATTTCCACCTAATGTGAGTCCGATAATAGCCGCAAGCGGAATGGAATACGCCGCTAAATATTTTAAGTCTTTCATCTTAACGTGTTTTTGGACTTATTTTTGATAGGTTTGTGTATGAAATAAAGTTGTATTTTCGAAGTTTAAGAGGTAGTTACCTGTATCTATATGAGCACATTTAGCATTATTCAGCAAAAGCTGGAACAATTTATAAAAAAATATTACACCAATGAGTTGATCAAGGGGAGTATTCTATTTTTTGCAATTGGCGTGCTCTATTTGCTTATCACCCTTTTGGTAGAATATTTTTTATGGCTAAGCCCATTGGGGCGCACCATTCTGTTCTGGATGTTCGTCGCTGTAGAATTAGGGTTGTTTGTGCGATTTATCGCCATCCCACTGGCAAAGCTGTTCAAGTTACAACAAGGAATTTCCCAAGAACAGGCGGCAAAGATTATTGGCAGCCATTTTCCGCAGGTAAGTGATAAACTGCTGAATGTGATTCAGCTAAACCAAAATTATCGGGAGAGTGAGTTGTTGGCCGCGAGTATCGACCAAAAAGCAGACGAGTTGCAACCGGTTCCTTTTAAAAGTGCAGTTAATTTTAAAAAGAATGCCAAATACTTAAAATACGCCGCCATACCAATCATAATATTCGTCCTCATTAGTGTTTTAGGGGAGAAAGGCACTTTTAGCAGTAGTTATGAACGTGTGGTGAATTATGATACCGCCTACGAACCTCCTGCGCCCTTTTCGTTCTATGTGGTGAATGATAATTTAACGGCAGTAGAAAACAAGGCGTTTACAGTACAGGTACGAACAGAAGGAAAGGCCATTCCAGAGAATGCCAGTATTGTTTATAATGGTGATTCTTATTATTTGAAGCAAACTGCTCCGGGGGTGTTTGAGCATACCTTCGACCAACCTACCGAAGCCACCAATTTTAGACTAAGTGCAAACAAGGTCATTAGCAAAGAATATGTGCTGGAGGTAGTAAAAACGCCATCACTAGTTGCTTTTGAAATGGAACTCGATTACCCTGGATATACCGGGAAGCGTGATGAGGTTTTAAAAAGTACGGGTAATGCAACCATTCCTGAGGGTACCCGGGTTACTTGGCGTGTACAAACGAAGAACACCGATGAGGTGGCACTGAAAACTAGAGACACTACCTACCTTTTTGAACAAAGCAACCAAGATTTTAATTATAACAAGGCGGTATATCAGAAACTGGATTACAGCATCAACACTTCGAATGTTAATTTGCGCGATTATGAAAATTTGTCGTTTACACTTGGTGTGGTTCGGGACGCTTACCCAGAAATTGATGTTTCAGCCAAAAAGGACAGCACAAACAGCCAACTAACCTACTTCTTGGGCCGTGTGAGCGACGATTATGGCTTGAGCAACCTGCGCCTTGTATATTATCCGATAGGCGAAGAGACCCAGCGAAAAACAGAGGTGTTGCCAGTTAATAAAACTACGGTAGACCAGTTTGTGTACACCTTTCCGGGGAATTTGATGCTTGAAGAAGGAGTTGCGTATGAGTATTATTTTGAGGTATTCGATAACGATGCTATCCACAATTATAAATCGAGCAAGTCTGGGGTGTACTCGTTCAAGAAGTTTACCCAAGATGAAGTGGAAAAGGAACAACTTCAAAATCAGGATAAATCGATTAAGGGGATGGACAAGACCTTAAAAGATTTAAAAGATCAGGAGAAAGCACTGGAAGAACTCTCTAAAATTCAGAAGGAGAAGAAAGAACTGAATTGGAATGATAAAAAGAAGCTGGAAAACTTCATCAAGCGCCAAAAGCAGCAAGAGGAAATGATGAAGAAATTTTCCGAAGAGCTAAAAGAGAACTTAGAAAACTTTCAACCAGAAAATGAAGAAAAAGACCCCTTTAAAGAGCAATTGGAAAAGCGCTTAGATGAAAATGAAGAGCGGCTAGAAGAAAATGAAAAGCTGTTGGAAGAGCTCGAAAAGCTTCAAGAAAAGATTCAAAAAGAAGAGCTTACCGAAAAACTTGAAAAGCTCGCAAAGCAGAACAAGAATCAAGAGAAAAATTTAGAACAACTGCTAGAATTGACCAAGCGGTATTATGTGACCAAAAAAGCAGAAAAATTAGCAGAAGAAATATTCAAGTTGGGGGAGGAGCAAGAAAAACTTTCTGAAGCCCCCGAAGATGAAAACACCAAAGAAAAGCAAGAAGACCTAAACGAGAAGTTTGAAGAGTATCAAAAAGAGATGCAAGAACTTCAAAAAGAAAATGAAGGCTTACAAGAACCGATGGACATCCCCCAGGACAAATCGACTGAGCAGGAAGTGGAAGAAGAACAGCAAAAAGCCACAGACAACTTAGGGCAGCAAAAGAAACAGGATGCCCAGAAGAATCAGAAAAAGGCTGGAGAGAAAATGAAACAAATGGGTTCTCAGATGCAAGCTGCCATGCAGGCTGCACAAGGAGATAGTATGGAAGAGGATGCCGAAATGTTGCGACAGATTTTGGATAATTTGGTTGTATTTTCTTTCGAGCAGGAAGCCGTTATGGAAGATTTTAAACGCATTGATTATGGCAATCCGGTGTTTGGAAAAAAACTAAACGAGCAAAACGATTTAAAACTAAACTTTCAACATATAGACGACAGTATTTTTTCCCTTTCCCTCCGCAATCCCATGATTAGCGAGCAGGTAAATGCTTCGCTTACCGAAGTAAGTTATAATATGGACAAGTCGTTAGAGCGATTGGCAGAAAACCAGATGCGTCAGGGCATCAGTAGCCAACAGTACACGGTAACGGGGGCCAATGAGTTGGCGATTCTATTGAGCGACGTACTCAATAATATGCAAAACCAGATGCAAGGTATGGGTCAGGGAAAAGGCCAAGGAAAAGGAAAGGGCAAAGGCATGGGTGAAGGAGAAGGTGAGGGAGAAGGCTTTCAGCTTCCAGACATTATTAAAAAGCAAGAAAGCTTGAACGAATCGATGAAAGAAGGAGTAGGTAAGCAAGGGAAGAAAGGAGAACAAGGTTCTGGTGAAGGCGGTGAAGGAGAAAATGGACAAGGCCAGAACGGTGAAGGACAATCTGGCGAAGGCAATGGTTCTGATGGGCAGAATGGTAGAAACGGTAAAGGTGGTAAGAATGGGGACGGAGGTAACGGTAATGATGGAGACGGAGAAGATGGCGACGGATACAATGAAGATTTGAACGGAGAGTTATATGAAATTTTCAAACAACAACAGCAATTAAGACAACAGCTACAGGACAAACTCAGCAAAGAGGGGTTAGACGGTAATGGCGGTAATTTATTGCGGCAAATGGAACAGGTAGAACAGCAATTATTAGACAAAGGATTTAATGAACGCACCTTAGAAAAAATGCTGAATCTTCAGTATGAACTTTTAAAATTGGACAAGGCTGATTTTGAACAAGGGCAAGAAAGCCGTCGAGAATCTACTACGAACAACAAGAACTATCTAAACACGCTGCGCTTAACTCCCGAAGAGGTTAAGAAGTATTTCAATACTACGGAAATTTTAAACCGGGAAGCACTTCCGTTGAAACCAGCATACAAAGAAAAAGTTCAAGAGTATTTTAAGGAAGATAATGATTGAGTTTTATTCTGAAAACGATTTTGAGTTGGACCATCAGGTAGCTGTTGCACAATGGATCACGACCATCATTGAAGTCAATGGGTTTGAATTAGGCGATATCACCTATGTTTTTTGTGATGACGATTACCTTCACAAGTTGAATGTTCAGTTTTTACAACACGATACATTAACTGATATTATCACTTTTGATAATTCGTTGGGTTCACAAATTCATGCTGAAATCTATATTTCTACGGAACGGGTTACAGACAATGCCAAGCAGTTCAACACATCATTTGTTGACGAACTACACCGTGTGATGATACACGGAATACTTCATTGCTGTGGTCTAAAAGATAAATCTGACCAGGAAGCACAAGCTATGAGAACTGCAGAAGACAAGGCACTGGAAGCACGCACCTTTATATAGTAAGCTGACTATCAGCTTGTTGTGCTTTTAACTTACTGATAATAAGATATTTACGTATATTTGCAGCCGAAAAATTAATAGGAATGTTTCACGTGGAACAATTTTGATTTTATGTTTGAAAAAGAATATGATGTTATTGTAGTGGGTGGTGGCCATGCTGGTTCTGAAGCGGCGGCCGCAGCGGCTAATTTGGGCTCAAAAACCCTACTAATCACAATGAACCTTCAGAATATTGCACAAATGTCTTGTAATCCGGCTATGGGTGGAATAGCAAAAGGACAGATTGTTCGAGAAATCGATGCGATGGGGGGCTATAGCGGAATCGTGTCAGACCGATCAGCCATTCAGTTTAAGATGCTGAATATGTCTAAGGGTCCTGCAATGTGGAGCCCGAGAGTACAAAGCGATCGTATGCGTTTTGCTGAAGAATGGAGGAATATGCTAGAAGGAACCAAAAACTTAGACTTTTATCAAGAAATGGTTTCTGGAATAATTACAGAAGGAGACCGTGTAGTAGGTGTGCGAACATCATTGGGCTTAGAGGTGCGAGCAAAAAGTGTAGTGCTTACTAATGGAACTTTTTTAAATGGATTGATTCATATAGGCGAAAAGCAATTTGGAGGGGGTCGTGCAGGTGAACGAGCTGCCACGGGAATCACAAAAGATTTGGTAGATCTAGGGTTTGAATCTGGCAGAATGAAAACGGGAACACCCCCAAGAGTTGATGGTAGGTCTTTGGATTTTTCAAAAATGATTCTACAGCCAGGAGATGACGACCCACAGAAATTTTCATACTTAGATAGTACAAAACCGCTTACCGAACAACGGGCGTGCCATATGTCGTACACAAGCAATCGAGTGCACGACCTCCTAAAGGAAGGTTTCGACAGATCGCCCATGTTTAATGGTGCTATAAAAAGTATCGGCCCCAGATATTGTCCGTCTATTGAAGATAAGATTAACCGATTTGCAGATAAGGACAGGCATCAGTTGTTTGTTGAACCTGAAGGGTGGAATACCGTAGAATATTATATCAATGGTTTTTCCACATCGCTTCCAGAAGATGTTCAGTTTCGAGCGTTAAAAGAGTGTGACGGATTTCAAAATGTGAAATTTTTTAGACCTGGTTACGCTATCGAATATGATTATTTTCCGCCTACTCAATTAGCACATACTTTAGAAACAAAATTAGTTAGCGGATTGTATTTTGCTGGTCAGATTAACGGTACCACAGGATATGAAGAAGCTGCTTCACAAGGATTGATGGCTGGAATTAATGCACATTTAAAAGTACACGAACAAGATTCTTTTATCTTAAAACGAAACGAAGCTTACATAGGTGTTTTGATAGACGATTTGATTACAAAAGGTACAGAAGAGCCGTATCGTATGTTTACTTCACGGGCAGAATATAGAACATTACTGCGTCAAGATAACGCAGATTTTAGGCTTACCCCAAAAGCATTTGAGCTTGGCCTGGCTAGTGAAGAACGTCTCAAACAAATGGAAAAGAAACAAAAACAATCGAGCAATTTTGTTCAGTTCTTTAAAGATACGAGTGTAGGTCCAAATGAAATCAACCCGATTCTTAAATCGAAAGATTCTGCTACGGTTGGCCAAAGCGATAAAATGTTTAAGGTGTTTTCTAGACCAGAAATTACCATGGAAGATATGCGAAAGATTGAAGCCGTTTCAGAATATGTTGAAGAAAATAAACTCAATCGTGAAGAGTTACAACAAGCCGAAATCCAAGTGAAATATTCGGGCTATATCGCTAAGGAAAAAAATAATGCTGATAAATTGAATCGATTGGAAGGTATCAAGATCCCTAAAAATTTCGACTACTCAAAATTGAAATCACTGTCGTACGAAGCAAGAGAAAAGCTAAAAGCGATTCAGCCCACAACAGTATCACAAGCAAGCCGGATAAGCGGTGTTTCTCCAAATGATATTTCGGTCATGTTAGTGTATATGGGGCGTTAGAACGTTGTTTCACGTGGAACACCCATGCAATTCATTAAAACTTAATCTAATTTATACGTGTCAGTTTTAGAAAAACCAGTCTACCTTTCAACTAAAGATTTCCTTGTTTCGGGAGAAACATTTCAACTCCTGTATGACGAGAAAACCGATATGCTCGTTACAAGTCCGCAACCAAAAGCAACGGAACTTTCGAAATATTATGAAAGTGACGAGTACATTTCGCACACCGACAAAAAAGATGGGGTAATGGCTTTTCTATACCAAAGTGTAAAAAATTATTCGCTGCGGAAGAAAATTTCATTTATAAATTCGATACAAAAAACAAAAGGGTCGCTCTTAGATGTTGGTGCAGGCACTGGAGATTTTTTAAACAAAGCAAAAAATAATGGCTGGAGTGTCGATGGTGTAGAAGTACATGCTGCAGCGCGAGAATTGGCGTCACAAAAAGGACTAAAACTATTTGATACGTTACATGCCCTCCCAAAAAAAACATATCAAGTTATTACCCTTTGGCATGTGCTCGAACACATACCGAATTTAGAAGAGACCATAACCATTTTGGATTCACTATTAGCGCCAGACGGAATTTTAATAATAGCGGTTCCAAATTATAAAAGTTATGACGCTAACTATTATAAAGAATTTTGGGCAGCCTATGATGTGCCAAGACACCTTTGGCACTTTTCTAGAAAATCGCTCCCAAAAATACTTCAGCCATTTTTTAAATTAGAAAGTACCCGGCCGATGTTATTCGATTCATTTTATGTAAGTCTTTTGTCCGAACGTTATAAAACAGAAAATAATTTTTCAATGAAGGCATTTTGGATCGGTTTACAATCGAACATACGTGCATGGCGATCAAAAGAGTATTCTTCAGTCTTATACTGCTTCAAAAAGGCTTAAAAACAAGCCTGGGCGCGTTTAAGGCGCATATTAGCAGTAATCTATGCGATAGGCTTGCTCTTACAAGAAACGCTCTAAATCGCTCTAATTTTGAGGTGTCAACAATAATCAGGGTTGATTGTATTTAAAATAAGTATAGATATTACTTATTTTGGGAGCTGCGGTGGATGTATCGTGTTAGTTGGATGCTCATATCTGAAAAAATTAATTTAGCATTTCCATTTCGCTCGATGTGGTAAATCGCATTTTCGATCGCTTCCGTGATTTCAAAAATGTTATTCTGATGTACAAATGGTGCAAACTTTTCAATCGCAAAATCGCCATTGGCACTTTCAAAAAGTAGAAGTGGTTCAGCCTTATAATTTTTCAGAAGTGCTTGTCTGAAAAGGTCAATACAATACTGTAAAAACTTTTTTTGCGTTTCACGACCTTCTTTCGCCAAATTTTCACTCCAGGCGAGTAATTCATGAATTGCTTTTTTATTTCCTTTGGCCTTAAAAGCGGCACGTACCCATGCCACAAACCAAGTCTCAAAATGCGACATATCTCCATCGTCTTCCAAGATCATGAGTGCCCGTTGGTAGTCGCCTGCCGCCCGCTGTGCGATACTATTGGCTTTAGCTGGAACCGCTCCGTTATCACTCGCAAGCTTTGCGGCAATATCAGCTTCGGCAAGTTTTGGAAAGTGTAAGGTTTGGCAGCGAGACCGAATGGTGGTTAATATTTGCTCTTCCTGTTCAGTAAGCAGCAGCAGCACCGTCTTTTCTGGAGGTTCTTCTACCAGTTTCAAAATTTTATTTGCACATGCCGTGTTCATTCGGTCGGCCATCCATACAATAACAACTTTATAACCACCTTCGTAAGCTTTAAGCGATAAAGATTTTAGCAAATCGGCAGCCTCGTCTACATTTATATTCCCTTGCTTATTTTCTATTCCTAGTTGTCGCAACCACTGAAATAGCGAACCGTAGGGCTCATTTTGCACAAATAGCCGCCATTCGTCTAAGAAAAGAGAAGAAACAGGATGTTTCTTTACAGTATCGTTGGTATTTACTGGGAAAACAAAATGTAAATCGGGATGTGCCAATTGGCTTACATTTTCTTTGCAGCGAATTTCGGCAGGACTTCCTTCTTCGTGAGACTGACACAAAATCAGGCTAGCATACGCAATGGCGATAGGCAACAAACCGCTTCCCGAAGCACCCACAAATAGCTGGGCATGGGGGATTCTCCCGTTTTTCACTGTGGTTGTAAGGTGCGATTTAATATGTTTTTGGCCAATGATTTCGTTGAAATCCATACGCAAAACTACGCAAATAAGCTTTATCTACAACCTGTTCAAATCAATCGAAAAATGGTATCTTTAGTCCCTGAAAAAATAGCGATGAAAACAGTAAAAGACGTCGATTTTAAAGACAAAAAGGCACTGATTCGGGTAGATTTTAACGTCCCTTTGAACGAAGATTTGGAGGTGACAGACATTACGCGTATTGAAGCTGCAAAACCAACCATTATCCATATTTTAGAAGAAGGAGGCAGTTGCATTTTAGTTTCACACCTCGGTAGACCGAAGCAACGGGAAGACAAATTTTCTCTTCGACATATCGTGAATAGCGCAACCGAAATCTTCGGGGTAACCGTAACGTTTGTGCAGGATTGTATCGGTCCAGCTGCCGAAGAAGCCGCCGCAAACTTACGCCCTGGTGAGATTTTACTGCTAGAAAATGTACGGTATTACCAGGAAGAAACCGATGGGGACCGTGATTTTGCTGAAAAGCTCTCTAAATTGGCCGATTATTATGTAAATGATGCCTTCGGAACCGCACATAGAGCACATGCCTCTACTACCGTAGTGGCCGATTTTTTTGGAGATCGAAAATGTTTTGGACTTTTATTGGCTTCGGAAATTGAAAATGTAAAGAAAGTGTTGTCTGACGGAAAGTCTCCAGTTACCGCAATCATAGGAGGTGCGAAAGTTTCTTCTAAAATCACCGTAATTGAAAATATTTTAGACACCATAGACCACTTAATTATTGGTGGCGGAATGGCTTTCACTTTTATCAAGGCCCAAGGAGGAAATATTGGAGGTTCGCTGGTAGAAGAAGACAAACAAGAAGTTGCCTTGGAAATCTTAGACCTCGCCAAGAAGAAAAATGTTCACGTACACCTACCGGTAGATGTGATTGCAGCAGATAGCTTTTCAGAATATGCCAACACTACTACTGAGCCTGCAGATAATATCCCTGAAGGCTGGCTAGGACTGGATGCAGGACCACGAACCAATGAGCAATTTGCTGAAGTTGTAGCAAAATCGAATACCATTCTATGGAATGGACCCGTTGGCGTTTTCGAGATCGAAAAGTTTTCTCATGGAACAATCGCGCTAGGAAATGCTATTGTCTCAGCTACTGAAAATGGTACATTTTCGTTGGTTGGAGGAGGGGATTCTGTTGCGGCCGTTAAGCAATTTGGATTGACCAATAAAGTAAGCTATGTGTCTACAGGTGGAGGCGCTATGTTAGAAATGTTAGAAGGAAAAACCCTTCCGGGAATCAAGGCAATTCTCGATTAGCAAAACAGACGCAGGCAGCCCGGAATGTTAAAAATTTGTGCATTTCAGGCGTTTGAGTACTTTTAACCATACTAATTTTAAAACCACTCCGTTCGACAGTATATGAAGTATTTCCTCAGCTTACTCAGTATTTTTGCCTCTCTCGGGCTTTTTGCGCAAGAAGGTAAAGCCATCGACTCTATTAAAAAGGTAAAACTGCAAGTGGTAGACTCAATTGCCGTAACATCTTTTACCAAAGAGTTTCCGACGACAGTCGTTTCAGCAAAGATAAAAGACACCATGGTGTTTACGCTCGAAGATATGAAACGCGCCCGGAGCATCGACAGCTTATGGTTAAAAGAACTGTTTGATACCGGTAGATTTGAAGAAATGTACGGAAGCGTCTTAAACCAAGATTATGAGCCAATTCCGTATGAAGAATTACCTACTGAGGTTTTAAAACAACGCCTTGAAGAATTAAATGCCAGAACACCTTTTAATGTTGAATACAACCCTTCGCTAGAAAGTGTGATACGCGGTTATCTTAAAAACCGCAGGCGTACCATGGCTAATCTCATGGCGTTAAGCGATTATTACTTCCCGATGTTTGAAGAACTATTAGACAAGCACGGGCTTCCACTCGAGATGAAATATCTTGCTATCGTAGAATCTGCGCTTGTGCCGAGGGCAACTTCACGTGTTGGCGCACAAGGATTATGGCAGTTTATGTACAGTACCGGAAAAATGTTCGGGCTCGAGGTAAGCAGCTACGTAGATGAGCGAAACGACCCCATTATGGCCACAGAAGCGGCCTGTAAATATCTAAAAAGCTTAGAAAAAAGCTTGGGCGATTGGGACTTGGCGCTTGCAGCCTATAATTCTGGTCCAGGAAATGTCGCGAAGGCCTTACGACGTTCTGGAGGGTACACGAACTATTGGAACATAAGACAGCACCTTCCACGTGAAACAGCTGGATATCTACCTGCTTTTTTGGCTACCATGTATATTTTTGAATATGCCGAAGAACATGGGTTTAAGAGTGCGGGGCCACAATTTCCTTACGTTGCCACCGATACAATAAAAATCAAGAAAATGGTTACGCTACAACAAGTGGCAGAAGTAACCAACTTGGATATTGATGAAGTTCGGTTTTTGAATCCGTCGTATAAAAAAGATATTATCCCTGTTGTAAAAGATGAAAATTACGTGTTGCGACTGCCTTTAGATGCAGTTGGCAAATTTTTGACCAACGAACAAGCGATTTACGCCTATGCTGAAAAAGAGTTCAATGAACGGGAAAAACCATTGCCCCAGTTTTTTGAACAAAACGACAAAGTGCGTTATCGTGTGCGGAGCGGGGATTATTTAGGGAAGATTGCCGAAAAATACGGAGTTTCAGTTTCAAAAATTAAACGTTGGAATGGGCTTAGGAGCAACCGATTGCGGGTAGGTCAACGCCTTACTATTTATCCATCGCGACCAACTTCAACCAAAAGTAGCTCTAATAGCACTGCTAGCAGTGCTTCCGCAGGCAATGTGCGTACCTATACCGTACGAAGTGGCGACTCCCTTTGGAGCATTTCACAGAAATTCCCAGGGGTTTCGGTAGAGAATATTAAAAAATGGAACGATATTAGTGGTAACAAACTCAAACCGGGAATGAAACTTAAAATCCAAAAAGGATAAACGTTCCTCTTCAATAACATACTATGAAACCAATCTTTGCAGTACTGCTAGGGCTTTTTTTTATAGCCACATCTTGCGGTGATGGCAGCAACACTATCGATAGTTACAGGCCTGATTCAGTAGGAAACATTAATTCGTTACAGATTGTAACCCCTGAAGACCTTTGGAATGGCGAGGTGGGCGAAGCCATTCGAAATCATTTTGCAGCACCAGCAGATGGGCTTCCGCAGGATGAACCGCTGTATTCTATGGTTCAGATGAAAACGACCAGCTTTACAGATTTTGCGCAACGGTATCGCATTTTTCTTCACGCTACCCTCAGCGACTCTACCAATTTCAGCTTAAAAAAGAACAGCTTTGCCAAACCACAAACGGGGGCATTTCTTACCGCTCCAACCGCAGAAGAGTTGGTCGCGTTAATCAATAAACACCAAGAAGAGATCAAGGCAGCGTTTTATGCTTCCGAAATTAAAGAAAAACAAAAGCGAATTCGATTGTCACTAAAAAAACTGGACACACTCCAGCAGGACTTTGGCGTATCGCTGAAAGTGCCTACGGCCTACCGTGTGGCTCATAGCGGCGAAGATTATTACTGGCTACGGAAGGCGCTAGAATCTGGGACGACCAACATTTTTATCTATGAAGTTCCGTTAAACACCATTGGAAAAGACAGCACGATTGCAGATATTATCAACATGCGGAACACTATTGGCGCCGGTTTACTACCTGTAGAAGACGACAGTAAATTTATTACAGAAGCGGCGTATTCGCCCTTCTTGTTTTCTTCGGAATTGGATGGAAAACCTACCTACATCACCAAAGGAACATGGGAGATTACCGACGCATGGATGGCGGGTCCGTTTGTGAACTACGCCGTTCGGGATGAAGCGAACGATAGGTGGTTAATTCTGGAAGGCTTTACCTATGCTCCTTCAGACGACAAAAGAGATTTACAATTTGAACTGGAAGCTATTTTGAAAACGGCTACCATCGAATAGGGTATCTTTTTCAAACAGAAAAATCCCGCTAAGTATCGTACTCAGCGGGATTTTTAATGTAATGTGATATAGGCGATTGCCTATTTTTTCTCTTCTATCTTGTCTGATTTGTCTTCTTTAGAGGCATCTTTAAATTCTTTGATACCACTACCCAATCCGCGCATCATCTCCGGAATTTTTCGTCCGCCAAACAACAACAAAACAACCACTACAATCAGTACAATTTGTGGCCATCCAATAACCATGGGTATAAAAAGTGCTTCCATAAATTTTGTATTTAAAGTACAAAGGTAACAAGTTTTTGCTAGATACAACGTTTTGAAGGAAAGATACACAGCAAACCGCTGTCATTTATTTTATATTTGTAGCTACTATGGCGAAGAAAGAAAAGCGCGCACGTAAGATTAAAAAAAAACTGCTGCACAAGTACCGTTTGGTCGTGTTGAACGAAGATACGTTTGAAGAGCGCTTCTCGTTTAAACTGAATAGGCTAAACGTGTTTGTTTTCAGTACTATTTTTGCGTTTTTCCTTATTGCTGTCACCACCATCATTATAGCCTTTACCCCCTTGCGAGAGTACATTCCGGGCTATTCCTCTACTTCCTTAAAACAGAAGGCAACAGACTTAGCCTACAAAACAGACTCACTACAGCAAGAACTGGCCATAAATGAGCAATACCTTGCCTCTATACGGAAAGTGCTTACAGGAGACGTAAAAACGGTCGATTTCAATAAAGATTCTATCATTGCAGCGGCTCAAGTTGATGCGTCAAATGTAAATCTAACTCCTTCAAAGCAGGATTCATTGCTTCGCGAAAAAGTGGCGCGTGAAGATAAGTACAACCCGCTAACCGACAGTGGAGATCTAAATGTGGTCTTTTTTGCGCCTGTAAAAGGTACAATCTCCCAGGCCTATGATGTAAAAGAAAAGCACTATGCCGTAGATATTGTGACCGTGAAAGATGCTCCCGTAAAAGCTGTTGCCGAAGGCACGGTGATTTTTGCGGGCTGGACACCAGACACCGGCTACGTAATCATTATTGAACACGTAAACAATATAATTTCTGCCTACAAGCACAATGCCTCGTTAAACAAAGAACAAGGGGAGCTGGTAGGCGCAGGAGAGGTAATCGCTACCGTAGGAAACACGGGAGAACTGACTACAGGTCCGCACCTGCACTTCGAATTGTGGAGTGACGGCCACCCCATAGACCCAACTAATTTTATCGATTTTGAATAGCCCATGTCGTTAAAATCTATTGCAGCTAAAATCTTTGCGAAATTCGTTGTAAACCGAATGAATAAGTGGGTGAATAACCCTATTGAAACGCAAGAAAAGGTGTTTCGAACGCTTATTGCTACTGCTGCGGAAACTTCCTTCGGAAAAGACCACAGATTCCATGAAATTAAATCGACAGCAGACTTTGCAGCTCTTGTTCCCATTAGAGATTACGAGGCGTTAAAACCCTATGTAGAGCGTGTAGTTGCTGGTGAAGAAGATGTGCTATGGCCGGGAAAACCATTGTATTTTGCGAAAACTTCTGGAACTACTTCTGGTGCTAAATACATCCCGCTTACAAAAGAATCGATGCCCACCCATACAAAGGCGGCGCGCAATGCCATATTGTGCTATATTCACGAAACGGGAAAGGCCAATTTTGTAAACGGGAAAATGATCTTTCTTCAGGGAAGCCCTGAAATGACCGAAAAAAATGGCATTAACATAGGAAGGCTGTCAGGAATTGTAGCGCATTACGTTCCGGCGTACCTGCAAAGAAACCGCTTACCTTCTTGGGAAACCAACTGTATTGACGATTGGGAAACTAAAGTAGACGCAATTGTTGCTGAAACTAAAGATGAAAACATGGCACTGATTAGTGGGATTCCGTCGTGGGTGCAGATGTATTTTGAACGGCTGAAAGCGGCCACACAAAAGCCAGTGGGAGAGTTGTTCAAAAATTTTGAGTTGTTTATTTATGGAGGGGTAAACTACGAACCGTATCGAGCCAAATTTGAAGCCTTAATCGGCCGTAAAGTACCAAGTATCGAACTTTTTCCTGCTTCGGAAGGCTTTTTTGCCTTTCAAGATAGCCAGAAAGAAAAAGGAATGTTGCTACAGCTAGATTCAGGAATGTTCTACGAATTTATAGAAGCATCCCGTTTTTTTGACGAAAATCCGAAACGTCTCACATTAGCCGATGTACAAACGGGTGTTAACTATGTGCTCATAGTTTCAACCTCTGCCGGGCTGTGGGCGTATAACGTGGGGGATACCGTTCAATTTACATCGATAAACCCCTATCGCGTCATCGTTTCAGGACGTATCAAACATTTTATTTCGGCCTTTGGGGAACACGTAATTGGCAAAGAAGTAGAACAAGCCATGCAAGACGCAATGGAACAGCACGAATTTACCATTTCAGAATTTACAGTGGCACCTCAAACGGAAACTTCAGCAGGCGAGTTACCCTATCATGAGTGGTTAATTGAGTTTGAAACCGAGCCAGAGAATCTTCAGCAAGTAGCAAAAACGTTAGACGCTGCCATGCAAGAACAGAACAGCTACTATTTCGATTTGATTAAGGGAAAAGTACTGCAACCGCTTAAAATAAAGGCGTTGCCAAAAAACAGCTTTCAGCGGTACATGAAATCTCAAGGAAAACTCGGAGGACAAAATAAGGTGCCCAGACTTTCAAATGACAGGAAAATAGCCGATTTTTTTAACTGAATTTGAAAAGCAGGGTATTTCCGTTAGAAGCAATCTGCCGAAAATAATTTACAAACTAACGAAACCGTTATCTTTGCAAGCAAAATGTCATTGATTAACACACATACACGTACACGCGCCCAAGAAAGTACTGGAGCCATCGAACGATTGTACATTACCATGCGCCATCTTTTTAACCGTGGATTTTACAAACCCATGGGCGTTTCTGGCGAAACCTTACGCGAGGCACTCCTCATTTTACGGCCTGAAATTTACGGCTCTATTGCTGAAGATAAAATTGAACTCCAAGGGCTGTTGTACGTAATGGACCGCCTACCTAAAGGGATAGAAGAATGCCGCTTTATTAATCTTACGAGCGACGAAGGCTATGCGAATTCACATTTTGAGCCCATTATTCCGGCAAAACGCCGTAGAAACTGCTATCGTATTGACGAAGAGCAGATGAACATTGAGATAACCCGCGGGCGATCAGAAATTTATGACATTCTCACTCACCTCACCTTTTTGTACGTAGAGTCCCATAAAATCATGAAACAAGTGTTGATTGATGAGGACGGTACTGTGATACGAGACTGGAAAAAACTTGAGGTTGCTGTTCAGAAAAAAGACACCCTCACCCAAGAGGAGAAAGAGATTGCCCTTACCCATACCGCGAACTTTTTAGGACGTACGTTCGAAGAAGTGAGTCGGGTGTTTCCGCTATTTGGAAACAAGGAGAACCCAAACAGATTCTTCAACATCATTTATTATCTGGGTAAATTGGCCATTCAGGAAGCAACAGGTGAGGAAAAACGCATCATCACCTTTAGTCCGGTGTTGCGAGAACGTCTTGGGCACCACATTCATGGTGAACGCTGGGCAACCCACATTAAGAAAAAAATGGCTGAGAAGCAGTTGTTACAGCGACCCATACATATTATTAGTGCTAATATGCATAGTGTGATGAACAGCTTGTTTGCCGAAACCGCCCTTCCTACAGAAGCCAAGAAGTTTAAAAGATTGCAACTTTTTGAGATGTTGAGCGATGCTAAACACCTCAAATTAAGGGACAAGGTGGTAAAGAAAGCTTCGCAAAACGGGATGCTATTTATTCCAGATAGTAGTGGGACCAATATCGATGTTCAGGTATTTGATAGCGATATGTTTCCTGAACATATTTGTGCAAATGAAGGAAAAACTATTGAAGATAAACCTGTTTTGGTGGTCATGGACTATGCTTTTGGCGAACAGGCCTACGAAACGATGGATGAGTTGTTAAAACCATTTACAGACGCACAAGGGCATCAGCATTTCTTGAACGTAGTATCTGTGTCTATCATGGGGAAAGCGGGCATTTTGGAAGGAGGCAAAGGGGATGTGATGATACCTTCGGCACACGTTTTTGAAGGCACGGCAGATAATTACCCTTTTAAAAATCGATTGAAGAAGTCACATTTTGAAGATGACGACATCAATGTTTGTACGGGCTCTATGATTACGGTGTTGGGCACCTCCCTTCAAAATAGGGATGTACTAAAGTTTTTCCATGAATCTACTTGGAATGTTATTGGACTGGAAATGGAAGGAGCACACTACCAGAAGGCCATTCAGGCAGCAGCGAAAATTCGCGGAAGTATTAGTAGTAATGTGAAAGTGCGTTATGCGTACTACGCGTCAGATAATCCGTTGGAAACTGGAAGTACATTAGCTTCTGGTGGCTTGGGAACAAGTGGGGTAAAGCCCACCTATGCTATCACCGAAAAAATGTTAAAACAGATTTTAGAATAACCTAAAAATATATTTTGAAACATAACAAAGTATTGATAACAGGGGGCGCAGGGTTTATTGGCTCTAATTATGTTCGACACGTTCTTGAAACTAGTCAAGACGAAATATTCGTGCTAGACAAGCTTACCTATGCAGGCGATTTAAAGAATTTAGAGGGGTGTCTTGATGAAAATGGAGCCCATTTTATTGAAGGCGATATTTGCGATGACGCGTTGGTGAAACGTCTTTTTGAAGAACATTTATTTAATCGGGTGGTTCACTTTGCTGCCGAAAGCCATGTTGATAATTCCATAACGGGCCCAGCTGCATTTATTGAAACAAATATTGTGGGTACTTTTAACTTACTACAGAATGCCTACAAAACATGGATGAACGGTCCACAAGATCTTAAAGATGATTTCCAGAACGCACGTTTCTTGCATGTTTCTACAGACGAAGTATATGGAACATTAGGTGAAACGGGTCTTTTTACTGAAGATACCCCGTACGCACCTAACAGTCCGTATAGTGCTTCAAAAGCATCTTCAGACTTTATTGTACGCAGTTACTTTCACACCTATGGTTTACCCGTAGTGACAACCAACTGTTCGAATAATTATGGTCCCAATCAGCATAAAGAAAAGCTAATCCCAACCATTATCAGAAAAGCGATTTCTGGAGAACCTATCCCCATTTATGGTGATGGAACCAATGTGCGGGATTGGTTGTACGTATTAGACCATTGTAAAGGAATTGAACTGGCTTTAGAAAAAGGCAGGTTGGGAGAAACGTATAATATTGGTGGCCGCAATGAGCGACAGAACCTCTATATTGCCCATACCATTTGTGATATTTTAGATGAAGAACAGCCAAGGGAAACTTCCTATCGGGAACAGATTGCTTTTGTTACAGACCGACCTGGCCACGATTTTAGGTATGCCATAGATGCCACAAAAATGGAAAATGAATTGGGTTGGCGAGCCGATGAGAATTTCGAAAGCGGGATTAAAAAAACCATTCGTTGGTACTTAAACCATAAAGACAGATTGTTATGAAAGGAATTGTTTTGGCAGGAGGATCTGGCACGAGATTGCACCCCATTACCTTGGCGGTGAGCAAACAATTGATGCCGGTGTACGACAAACCGATGATTTATTACCCATTGTCTACGTTGATGTATGCAGGAATCAATGAAATTTTGATCATCTCTACCCCACAAGACCTTCCACTTTTTCAAAAATTGTTGGGAGATGGCACTAAATACGGTTGCCGTTTCGAGTATGCAGAGCAGCCACAACCCAATGGGCTGGCAGAGGCTTTTATTATTGGAAAAGACTTCATTGGTAGCGATAAAGTGGCTTTAATTTTGGGAGACAATATTTTTTACGGTTCAGGGTTGAAAGAACTGCTGCAACAGAATAATGACCCCGAGGGCGGTGTAATTTACGCCTATCACGTACATGACCCTGAAAGATATGGCGTAGTAGCCTTTGATGAAGAAGGGAAAGCACTTTCAATAGAAGAAAAACCCAAGCATCCGAAATCGAATTACGCCGTACCCGGAATTTATTTTTATGACAATAGCGTGGTAGCAATCGCTGAAAATATAAAACCGAGCGAACGGGGAGAACTTGAGATTACTGATGTTAACAATGAATACCTTGCCCAAGAAAAGCTGCGGGTGAGCATTCTTGACAAAGGGACCGCTTGGCTCGACACGGGAACTTTCGCCTCTTTAATGCAGGCGGCTCAGTTTGTTGAGGTAATTGAAGAGCGCCAAGGATTAAAAATTGGTGCTATTGAAGAAGCTGCATACGAAATGGGATATATTGACAAGCAGCAATTAACCGCTTTGGCCGAACCGTTATTAAAAAGCGGATATGGCAAACCACTATTAGATCTATAGGTATTTTGGAAATTATACAAACTTCATTATCGGGCTGTTTTATTGTGATTCCACGTGTTTTTAAAGACGATCGGGGCGTGTTTTCTGAAACATACAATCAAAGAGACTTTCAGCAAGTTACGGGACAAAAGGTAGCATTTGTGCAAGACAACCAATCTACTTCAAAAAAGGGAGTGCTTAGAGGGTTGCATTTTCAGAAAGGAGACCAAGCACAAGCTAAGTTAGTACGTGCCATTAAGGGACGCGTACTAGACATTGTGGTAGATTTGAGAAAAGACTCTGAAACGTTCGGTCAATCTTTTTCGATAGAACTGAACGACACCAACCGAAAACAACTTTTTGTGCCAAAAGGATTTGCGCATGGGTTTGTCACCTTGTCTGAAACAGCAATTTTTGGATATAAATGTGATGCATATTACGATGCTGCATCTGAAGGGGGAATCATTTACAATGACGCAACCTTGCAACTGGATTGGCATCTTCCCGAAAACGAATTGATTCTTTCAGAAAAAGACCTTCAACTTCCGACTTTTAAGGAAGCCACTGCATGAAGCAACTATTGGTAACAGGCGCAAACGGACAATTGGCGAAATGTATTCAGGATGCAGTTTCATCAAGCACCGATATGAATTTTATATTCACAACTCGCGAACAGTTGGATGTTACTAACAAAGCTTCGATCCAAGAAATTTTCAGCAAAAATAACATCACGCACTGCATTAATACTGCAGCATACACCAATGTAGAAAAAGCTGAATCTGAACCTGAAAAAGCATTTGCGATCAATGCCGAAGGTGCCAAAAATCTTGCTGAGGTATGTGCCGAAAATGGCACAATATTGATACACGTTTCTACAGATTATGTTTTTGACGGCAGCAAAACAAGCACCTATCTTGAAACAGACCAACCCAACCCTATCAATGTTTATGGTGCTTCAAAATTAGCGGGCGAAGCACACGTGCAGCGTATTTGCAAAAAACATTTTATACTAAGAACCTCATGGTTGTACAGCCAATACGGCCATAACTTTCTGAATACCATCAGAAAACATGGCAAGGCAGGAACACAACTGAAGGTGACTACAGAACAAACTGGCACTCCCACGAATGCAAACGATTTGGCCGCGGTATTGCTAATGCTGGTCGAAAACGAGCAGATAGACTATGGTTTGTATCATTTCAGTAATGCAGGCACTGCTACTTGGTATGACTTTGCAAAAGAGATTTTAACAAGGTCTAGTGAATTAAACCTGTCAAACCTTGCAAAAACCGAGCATTACCGTACTTTTGCAAAAAGACCGGAATACAGTGTGTTGAGCACAAATAAGATTGAAAAGATGCTGAATATCAAAACATTAGATTGGAAAAAAAGTTTAGCATCTGTAATAGATATTTTGGAAACAACGTAATACGAATATAGTTATGGCACAAGAACATCACGACGAAGTAGATTTGGTGTACGTCATCAATAAGATCAAAACAATCATTAAAGGGTGGATTGTCCTACTCTTTAAGGCCATTGGTTTTGCAATAAAGTTTTGGTTTATCATCGTTGCTCTTATTCTCATCGGTTTCGGATTTGGATACTACAAAGTGAAAGACCAAATTCCTTCGAGAAGAGCTACGGTAATCGTTAAAATTAATTACGACTTACAACCCTACGTGAAAACAGCGATGGAACTGTACAATTCGAAGGCAAAAGCGTATGATTCTGTTTTCTTGCCGAAACAAGGCTTTAGTTATTGGAGTCCAGAGGTGAAAGAAGTAATGATGGAACCAGTGGTTGATTTTAAAGATATTGTAGAGCAGTATCAAATAAATGAACGTGGCTTAGACATGTTGCTTAGCAGAATGGATTTTGATGAAGAAAAACCATTAAAAGATTTACTTGAAAAGGAATACGACTATTTTAAAATGGATTTTTCGCTGAATGGAGTTGCCACACCAGCTGATGTTCAGAAGTTTTTCGACTATCTGAATAACGATCCAAGGTTAGTGGTGTACAAGGCTGAAGCTGAAAAAAATATAGAAGCACAAATTGCACATAACAATAAAAGCCTGGCACTTATAGATGGTGTTTTTGAAAGCTATCTGAGTACTGAAAATGGAGGTACAGATATTGGTCCACGAGATAAAGGATTTGATTTGAACGAGCTCATGGATTCTAAATTGATCATCCAAGATAGAAATCAAATACTGAAAACCGAGTTGACACTTTCTAAAGATATTGCAGTGCCCGTGCATGAAATACAAACCCGCGATGCCGAAGGCAGACTCTTAAACAAAAAACATATTGTATATCCAATTCTTTTAGTGTTCTTATTCTTCTTACTGGCGTATATAAGGTATGTCTACCTGTATTTACGAAATGTGGCTAGAGAAAACGGCTAAAAGATGTAACGCTTATGAAAAAGAAGAATTTAATAGTGTTTGGCACGCGTCCCGAAGCCATTAAGATGGCTCCTTTGGTGAAAGCGTTTTTGAATGAGGATTGTTTTGATACCAAGGTGTGCGTTACTGCCCAGCATCGAGAAATGCTAGATCAGGTGTTGGATTTTTTCGAGATCACACCAGACTATGATCTAGATGTCATGAAGCCGAACCAAAATCTGTATAGCCTTACAGCCACCATCATTGAAGGCATGAAACCAGTACTTGAAGAAGTACAACCCGATTATGTATATGTGCATGGAGACACTACCACCTCTATGGCGGTTGGGATTGCTGGGTTTTATGCAGGGGCAAAAGTCTGTCACGTAGAAGCAGGCTTGCGAACGTATGATAGGCAGTATCCATTTCCGGAAGAATTCAACAGGCAGTTAACGGGGCGAATTGCAGATTATCATTTTGCACCCACAAAAGGTTCAAAAGAAAACTTATTGCAAGAACGCACAGATGAAAAAAGTATCTTGGTTACGGGGAATACAGTAATTGATGCGTTGTTATTTGGTATTGATAAAGTTACTTCTACTGGTTATAGTGATGCTGAAATTGATATGCTTACATCTAAAGTAGATCTTTCAAAAAAAATCATCTTAGTAACGGGCCATCGCCGTGAAAACCATGGTGAAGGTCTTATGAATATCTGTACCGCACTTAAAAATGTGGCAGAAGCGTATCCAAACACCCAAATAATTTATCCAGTGCACTTAAACCCCAATGTAAAAGGGCCGGTTCATGAGTTATTGGCAGGAGTTACCAATATTTTGTTGGTTCCGCCTTTGGCATACCCAGCGTTTATTTGGTTAATGGAAAAAAGCTACTTGATTATTACCGATAGCGGCGGAATTCAAGAGGAAGCTCCGAGCTTGGGAAAACCCGTATTGGTTACCAGAACTACTACAGAGCGTCCTGAAGCCGTTGCCGAAGGAACGGTACTGCTTGTGGGAACCGATATCGAGGAAATTACCTCAAAAACAAAACAGTTATTAGACGATGAGACGTATTACGCATCTATGAGCGAATTACACAACCCATACGGAGATGGGAAGTCGGTTGCGCGAATTGTCGATTTCATAAAAGCGTTATAATAATGGAACATAAACCAACAGTAGTAATGATGGGACTAGGTTATATTGGCCTTCCCACAGCTGCGTTGATTTCGAGTAGAGGATTGCAAGTAACGGGTGTTGATATTCGTGAAGAAGTGGTTGAAACAATCAACCAAGGAAGAATTCACATTGTAGAACCAGACCTTGATGGGTTGGTACATCACGTGGTTAATAAAGGGTATTTAAAAGCAGCTACAGCACCTATTGAAGCAGATGTATATCTTATTGCCGTACCTACACCGTTTAAGGGAGACCATGTTCCAGACACTTCGTATGTAGGTGCTGCGGCAAGGAATATTATTCCCACCTTAAGAGAAGGTGCCTTGGTAATTTTAGAATCTACAAGCCCCGTAGGAACTACAGAGCGTATGCAAGACTTGATTTTTGAAGAGCGCCCTGAGTTGAAAGGCAAGATTTATATTGCTTATTGTCCTGAACGCGTACTACCAGGAAATATTCTTCACGAATTAAAACACAATGAACGTGCCATTGGGGGCATTGACGAAGCTTCTACACAAAAAGCCATCTCGTTTTACAAGCATTTTGTAGTGGGAGAATTACACCCAACAAACGCAAAGACTGCTGAAATGGTAAAATTGGTTGAAAATGCTTCGCGTGACAACCAAATAGCTTTTGCGAACGAACTTTCCATGATTTGCGACAAAGCAGGAATTAATGTTTGGGAAATGATTGCCTTGGCCAACAAACACCCAAGAGTGAATATCCTTAATCCTGGAACTGGCGTGGGGGGACACTGTATTGCGGTAGACCCATGGTTTATTGTTTCTGAATTTCCTGAGGAAAGTCAAGTAATCCGAAAGGCGCGCGAGGTAAACAATTACAAAACCGAATGGGCCTTAGAAAAGGTAAAGAACGCGGCACTGCGGTTTAAGGTTGATAACGACCGTGAAGCGAAGATTGCCTGTATGGGCCTTGCTTTTAAGCCCGATATTGATGACTTGCGAGAATCTCCAGCCTTGTATTTAACCGAGCAACTTGAGAAGGAAAATTTCAATGTCCTGAGGGTAGAACCCAATATTGAAAGCGAAGGATCTATGGAGCTGCACACCATACCCGATGCGCTCGAGAAGGCAGACATCATCGTGTTTTTGGTAGCACATAATGAATTTAAGAATTTAACTATTCCTACAAATAAAAAAATTATCGATTTTGTAGGATTAAAAAAATAAGTAAGATATGAGGCATCTAGCGTGGTTATTTATACTAATGATTTTTGTTGCTTGTGGTGAGAAGAAAAAGATTGATCAACCTACTTCTTCCGCAAAATACCAAAAGGTATACAAAGATGACTTTACAGATACCATTCAGTCTTTTTGGAGAACGAATCAAATTACGCATCCTGACCGATTGCAAATTGTACCCGATCCTTTAGACCCTTCCAATGATGTGATGAAGATCTCTTTGGAAAAGGGAGATAGAATTGCCAAAGGATATAGAAATGAAATTGTAGTGAACCCCAAAGACTCATTTGGATATCTTAATAAATACTCGTACCGGTTTATGTTTCCTGAATCCTTTTTTCAGAAGGAAGAAAAAAAGGGTATTATTGTACTAAATCAATGGCACGACGAGCCGTACCCTGGTTTTACCTGGGCTACCAAAAAGATAAAAGCACGACCTCCTTTTGCAATGTATGTTGAACATACTCCTGAAGGAGAATTTTATATGATTTTACATTCGGGTATTAGAATGGGGAATGTTGATGAAATGAAAATTTCAAGATGGCCCGGAAAATTAGAACCCAATAAATGGTACACTTTTGAAGCCGATATTTTTTGGAGCATTTATGAAGATGGCTACGTAAAACCAAAAATAAATGAGGTGTGTTTTGAGTTTGAAAATGTATCTCAGTGTACATTTCAGGCAACCAATATGTATCATAAAATACCTAATTACTTTAAATGGGGTTTGTATTGGTCGGGAACTCAAGAACATAATAGGTATATTTATTATGACGATTTCGAAATGAAAACGAAACGGATAGGATATTTTCCTCCAGAAAAGTTGAATTAAAATCAGCTAAATGCTATTCAATTCTTTCGATTTTGCGGTGTTCTTCCCGATTTTTTTCGTGTTGTATTGGGTAGTACACAAGCACCTCACCATACGCAACGTATTTTTATTATTCTCTAGCTATCTGTTTTATGCCTGGTGGGATTGGCGGTTTCTATTTCTAATAATTTTTAGCTCGATTGTAGATTTTGTGGTGGGTGGACAAATTGTGAAAGCCAAAACGAAATCGGCTAAACGAACTCTACTCATTATAAGCTTGCTGACCAACCTAGGGTTGTTGGCATACTTTAAATACGCGAACTTTTTTATAGACTCATTTATAAATTCCTTCAATTTTTTGGGAGGAAATTTAGATTCATTTGCCCTGCAAATCATTTTGCCAGTAGGGATTAGTTTCTACACGTTTCAAACGCTTAGCTATACCATCGATATTTATAGAGGAAGGTTACAGCCCGTAAAAGAATGGTTGCCCTTTTTTACGTTTGTTGCCTTTTTTCCGCAGTTGGTAGCAGGACCGATAGAAAGAGCCTCACACTTACTTCCACAGTTCTATAAAAAATACAATTTTGATTATGACCGTGTTAAGAGCGGCTTATTACTTGCGTTATTTGGACTATTTAAAAAAATGGTCATTGCAGATAGGCTTGCAGTCTTGGTGAATCAGGTGTATAACAATCCTACAGACTATTCAGGCTTCGAATTAATAATTGCAACAGTGTTTTTTGCATTTCAAATTTATTGTGACTTTTCAGGATATAGTGATATCGCTATCGGGATTTCACGAACCTTGGGCTTCGATTTGATGAAAAACTTCAAGAGCCCTTACTTTTCTAGATCAATCACCGAGTTTTGGCGCCGTTGGCATATCTCGCTTTCTACATGGTTTCGAGACTATGTGTACATTCCTTTGGGTGGGAGCAGAAAAGGAAACTACAGAACCTACGCCAACTTGTTCATCGTTTTTTTAGTGAGTGGTTTGTGGCACGGGGCCGCTATAACCTTTATAATTTGGGGTGCGGTTCACGGTATATTTATCGTCGTTGAAAAAATATTGAAAGAACAATCATGGACCCAAGAAGGTGCCGTGGCCAAATTTAATAGTTCATATTTCGGTCAGGCATGGTGGATGCTGTTTACTTTTGTTGTAGTGACGTTTGCTTGGATTTTTTTTCGTGCCAATAGTTTTTCAGATGCGCTAACAGTGATTTCAGGTAGTTTTGAAATAAAAGCAATTACCAAAGAAGGATTGTTTGGGCTTGGCTTGGTTGAAGCAGAATTAAAGGTTGCACTAGTAGCGATATTGCTATTGTTGTTGTTTGAAGCGTTCCATAACAGATTTGGAGCCTTGCACGTTTTTAATAAACAATTTATTCTAATTCGGTGGATGTTTTACATCATTGCGATATTTGTCATTATTATTTTTGGAATATATGGTGAAAATGCACCCAAAGAGTTTATTTATTTTCAGTTTTAGATGGTCAGATTTTTTTTAAAAGCAACACTTTTGCTAGGTATGGTAATAGGACTTTTATCATACCTAGATGGCTTGTTCTATAAAGATGGCTTATTTCGAGACACATTAAATAATTATGAAGCTTCGAACAAAGATTTTGACCTTGTATTTATAGGAAACTCTCACTCTCACAGCAGTTTCGATCCGCGTGTTTTTGAATTACAGCTCGGGGCTAAGACATTTAACCTTGCGGCTCCTGCGCAACGGCTAGTCACAACACAAGTGGTGGCCGATATGCTCTTAAAAGAGACAAAACCCGATTTGGCAGTTCTCAATATTTTTTCTTTGAGCCTAAATGAAACTAACAATGATGCGTACAAGGCATTTCAGTTAGGCACACTTGATTTTCTTCCGCATAGTGTAGCAAAATCGAATACCATTTTTAAAATGTTTCCATTTCATGAGTGGCCCACTGCATTTTCAGAAACACTTCGCTATCATTATAATTGGGATAACACATCGTCGTTCACCGCACCTTACAATTATAATCTTAGGTACGATGTTTATAAAGGCTTTGCCACCTATAAAACAACATATGATTCTGTTGCCTTTAAAAAGTTTCAAAAAAAATATGATAAACGAGATGCTGAGGTTAAAAAATTATCATCTCTTCAAAAGCAGCGTATTGATGCCATCATCGCTCTTTTTGACAAAAACAATGTTCCCTTGTTGTTTGTAAATGCACCAGACGAAGCGTACCACATAAGCACTAATTTTCGAACCTACGCTGAATGTATTACAGCATATCTTAAATCAAAAAATCAGACAATACTCGATTTAAACCTTTTTAAAGATACTTTAGGTCTTGAAAAGGAGCATTATCGGGACCCAAACCACCTAAATACACGTGGAGCGCTATTGGTCTCTCAATTTTTGGCAGACTATGTTCAATCTAATTATGAAATAGGGAAAAGCATTTCAGAAGAAGAACTTCATAAAAACAGATATTATCTGATGCAGCACGGCTTCCCTAAAACTATTACTTCAACTAATCACACGAAAGATAGCGAACTATTTACCCTAGGATTCCGAAATACCCATCTATATTATACCGATAGAAATAGAATTGAATTGGCAATAGAGGTAGACAAAGAAACTTTCAGCAATACAAAAATGCTACTTCAATATGGGTTTCGTGGTAATAAACCAGGCGAAGAAAAATTTAAAACTTGGATAACCCTTGATCCTGCAAATGTACTTACGTACAACAACAAGCACTACGCCATCGTTACTTTATTCCCCACCAAGGAGGAATTATATGACCTGGAATTGCGATTAAGGAGCTCGTCAAATCAAGTCGTTCTCACCCACGATTACTTGAAATTATAGTATCTTGAAATCTTAAATATATTTATATTGAAAACAATTGCCGAAAGCGCTTTTAACCATAACGGAAGCCTACCATACACGTTAGACCTGGCAAAAGCGGCTAAACAGGCCGGAGCCGATTATTTCACGGTCCAGATAATGGATGTGGCTGCTTTCTGTGTAGAAGATTACTCGAAATACGAAATCTACGAAAACAACACCCTTTCTTTTGATGAATGGCGTGAGGTTTTCTTTCGTTGTAGAGAACTAGAAATTGACGTAATTCCCTGTGTGTTAGACATTCCGTCCTTCGATTTTTGTTATGAAGAAGGGTTCCGGTTTCTGAAGCTCCATGCCACCGATATTACCAACAAAACCATGTTGGAGAAGATGGCGACCTACAGCGATGTTACCTTCATTTTGGAAACACAATGCGCCACAAATCTCGAAATTAAATATGCGTTAGGCATCATTGGAGATCAAGTAACATGCTTAATGCACGGTTTCAGCAATTATCCAACCGAAGTGGAAGATCTAAACTTAAACAGCTTAGATTATTTAAAAGAAGAATTTCCGCAGTATACCACAGGGTTGGCAGACCATTCTTTAGATACCACCAATATTCCACTCATGGTATTGGCAAAGGGATGCGAATATCTTGAGAAGCATATCACCCTAACCCGAAACAATCGAAAGTTCGACTACCAAGTGTCGCTATATCCACATGAATTTGCGGTAATGGTGCAGCAACTGAAACATTACCAACAAGCATTGGGCGATTACAAGAAACATCCGACCAAAACAGAATTACCCTATCGCAATGTGATGTATAAAAAAATGCTAGGTGGGGTCGATTTTAAGCGGGCTGATGCTGGGGTCGATTTTATAACGCACCTATTCAATTCATTTCAGAGAGCTGATGTAGGCATCGCGCTAATTGCACGCCTAAAGTCGAAACGCTTGCCTTTAAAAGTATTGAAACCGTTTGGAGGAACTACTATCATCGATTTCTTATACAGTCGATTAAAAACTGCGGAAAAAGTAAAAGACGTGTTTTTAGCTACCTCAACTTTGGCCGAAGACACGCCACTGGCTGAGGTTGGGCATCAAAACGGACATAAAGTTTACCGGGGCCATGCAATTTCGGTGTTAGATAGAATGCTAGAATTGTCGCTTCAGGAACAATGGGGAGCGGTATTTAGGGTGACTGGCGACAACCCATTTACAGACCCAGAATTGATTGATGAAATGATTGATTTAATGCTAGCGAACGATTTGGATTATGTGAGGGCGAATAATGTTCCTTTTGGTGTTTCTGCGGAATTGTTCAGCACCAAATATCTATGGAATCTGTATTTAAATATGGAAAACCCCATGCATTCAGAATATCTCACCTTGTTTATATTGAATGATGAAAAAGCGAGAAAAGGATGTGTTGATATAGTTTCCGATGTAGAAGATTTGAAATACATCAACCTTTCAGTAGACTATCAAGAAGATTATGATCGCGCGCTGCAACTTTCAGAAGCATTAGAAAGTTCAAAACTGAAAGAGTGTAATTTAAGCGATATGGTAGCGGTAATTGATAATTTCAAAAGAGAAGATAAAACAAAGCTTATTAAATTGCCAGAAGGAGAAGATGTGCCATTTTCAGAATTCTTAGCACGCCTAGAGAACCAAAAGTATGTTATCCGAAAGAAAATGAATCTTTAAAAGTTAATTTGCCCCCTATGAAAAACCGCACGTTTTTTGTGATTTTTTGCATGTTTGCGACCGTGTTATATGCCAATGAAATAGATTGGAACCCTGCCGAACCCTTTACTTCACAAAACATTTTAAATAAAGTAGGGAAAAGTCCTGCAACCATTATGATTTCTGATCCTTTAAATATTGAAGGGAACGTAGACATTCCCATTCACGTTACTTTAAACTTTAAAGAAGGCGGGATGTTAGTAATCAAAAGTGAAGCGTCTTCTTTAACTATAAAAGGACCCATTCTAGCAAAACAACAGCAAATATTCGATGTTTCGGCTCGGGGAGTAACCTCCTATAAATTTGAATCTATTTCAAATATCACCATGTTTCAAAACAAAATCTATTATCCAGAGTGGTGGGGTGTGTTTCCGAATGTGGTCCCTGGACAGAATGGAAATACACTGAACAAGGCGAGCCACCATTTATTTTTAAAAGAAATGATGTTGGATGTAGGTGCTTCTGGTGGTGGAGAGATTCATTTTTCAGAAGGTGTTTATTATATCAGGGATTTGGTGATAGACTACGATAACATTCATGTAATAGGTGCGGGAAAAGAAAGAACAATACTTAGGTTTGATCGTAAAAATTACAAATATTCTACACGTAGAGGGGGGTTAATTACCATTCAAGGGCCAACGCTAGAGAAATATTATAGTCAGGTATTTACCGAAGGTGTCCCATTGGCAGGTAACTATAGTTATACTGAAGCGCAAAAAACCATTGAAAATATCAGTTTTAGAAACATGACCATAGAATGGCATCCAGATGCAACCACGGAAGACCCGTCAATGAACGGAGTAGCGGTGGTGAACGCAAAAAATGTTGTGGTAGATAGCGTACATGTAAATCTTTACGGAGCAAATAGGGCGTTCTTTATTGGAAGTTCTTTTGATGGGGATGTAACTGAAAACGTAACGCTTTCCAATTCCTCTTGCGTTGAAAGCAGAACCGGTGTGTTTTTGTTAACAGGCTATGCTAAAAATGAGGATCCACGTACCAATTTGGCAGTTAGCGACATTAAAATCATCAACAACCATTTTAAAGTTGCCCCCATGGATGAAATAGATGTGTTGAATCCGCACATCATCTTACGGTATTTAGATACCTATGCCTCTGGGATATTTTTTATTGGAAATGAATACACCACTTCTTTTACCAATAAAGACGGTATTGAAATTAGGCGAAACATAGGCTCATTTCTTATCGAAGGAAACACTATTGAAAATGCAGATTATGGGATTCGTTCTTGGTATGGAAATAAAGACGAACATAAAGCCTATGTTCATGATGTAGAAATTATTGGGAACACCTTTAAAAATTTTAGATTTATTGGCGTGATGGCCCCTTTCAACAAAACTATGATTAAAGACAATTTTTTTTCTACAGAGTTGTTGGTCCCGATACCGGAAGAAGTTCAACTAGATAGAGGCGAAAACCACACAGCTGCGGCAATCTATATTGCCAAGGCTCCTTGGCGAAAGTATAGGTCTAGACACGGACCTGAGAATGTGACAGTTCAGAACAACATTATAAAGGGATGTTTTCTTAATACTAATCCCATTGTGATACAACCAAAAGAAGAGGGCGAAATCAGGGTGTTAGACAATAAAATTGATTATGATACCAGTTGCATAAAACCCAACTTTGATGTTGTTTTTACTACAGACCGAGGCGAATTTAGAACAAAAAGGGCCACATTGATTATTGGCAATAATAAAGACACGAGCAACCAAAACCCAAGTGATGCATCATTATTATTGGACGTGCGAAGAAAGAAACACATAACGCTGATTGAAGATGCAGAAAAGTAGATTCTCTTATTTTTTATGGCTAACGGGTTTGTATTTTTTGGCAGTAGGTTGCAATGAATCTAGAACTATAGTAAACACAAAATCTGCGAAGGTGTGTGTCCATGCTAATTGCGCCGACGCAACAATCGTTCAGGTAACCGACCAATATTTTCCTGCAGATCATAGGTTTGTTCGTGATGATAGTAGACAATTTAGTGCTGCATGGGCCGAGTTTTTAGCCTTCAGATATGATGTTCCCATTCATGTATTTGAACAAGAAGTAAAGGGTGACGCCTTTGAAGATTTTCTAGAAACAGGTCGTGGAGGAGCCTCTGTATATTACCCAAGTTGTTTTAAAGAATTTGGTGTAGAAACTTTCAATTCGATTGTAGCAGAGATTGAAAGCGCGTATGGCAAAAGTGTATCTACACTTTCGTATGGTTGTGGAAAAACGATATATGCCGATAGTCTTCCAAAATATGTGTTGGGTGGTCGTTCATCAGGATTTAGCCCTGGAATTAAAAATGCAAGTGCAATAACCTGGTATGGAGCCGGCCATGGTACAAATTTAACAGAGAACGAAGAGGTGGCACACACCGATCTCTTGGTTAGAGCGGCAGGGGGACGATATTATACAGACATACAACGAACGAAAATGGGAGTTTCTGCTGCGGCAAATTATGTAGAATCCCAAGTGGAAGAAACAATGATAAACGGAGGGTTTTATACGAATTTTATGCATTGGCACGACTATTATAAAAACCCAAACGATAGTTTGATAGAAGGGGTAACCGTAATGGAACCTTTGTTTGAGGCAATATTTGATGGAATTTCGAAAAACGGGAGAAATTCAAAATTAGATTACAACGAAGCAGTTGAATATCTTTATGCAAAACAAGCTATTGATTCTGTAAGTGTGACCGCTTTTGACGATAAATCCTTAGAAATCGATATTTGGAAGTCGAAGAAACAAGATCGCGATTATTCCAGAATAGACACTCCGGTAACAATTTCTATAACTAGCGATATGCTTTACGGAAATACCAACATCAATTATTCGGATGAGGTTCCAAGCGCATTTTTATATGGAAGTGAATTGTTGTTGAATGTAGTGCTAGATTTCAGTAAAGAACATGAGACAATTGAGGTCGATTTAAAAGGGACAGATAAGATCACACCAATTGAAAATAATTTAGTGCTTAGCTTAGAAGGACAGATCTCAGTATATGCAACAAATGAAGCAAAATTTGTGTTGTTCCGAAGAAAAAAAGATGCTAAAGATTATGCCGTTGAAGTGGTAGAAAGAGAACAATCCTTTTCAGAAAAATACAATCTACCCAATTTAGAGGACGGATATGATTACTTTTGTGGTGCAATCGATAAAAGAAGACAAAGTACACTAATTGAATTGTAAAGACATGACCTACATCATTGGAGAAATTGGCCAAAACCACAACGGTTCTGTTGATATCGCAAAAGCCATCATCGATGTGGTTACCAGACCGGTGTACGACAAACTGTTTGGCAAGAAATTGCCGCGCATGGATGCCGTAAAGCTTACCAAACGAGATTTGGAACATGAGCTTTCTGCTTCACAAATGGCCCGACCGTATAACTCTCCCCATTCGTTTGGAAAAACCTATGGCGAACACCGAAAATATTTAGAACTAGATAACGCGCAGCATTTTGAATGCTACCAATACGCGAAAGAAAAGGGACTCGATTTTGTAGAAACCCTTTGTGCTATTGGCTGTTTGAGCATTTTAGATTATTTCACACCCGATAAGTTAAAAGTTGCCTCTAGAGACCTTACCAACTTACCGTTGTTAGACGCGTTGGCACAGACCAAAATTCCGATTATAGTTTCAACAGGAATGGCACGGGAAAAAGATCTTGACGATGCACTTGCAGTAATTACAAAACATCACGAGCAGATTTCAATTTTACACTGTGTTTCTCAATACCCAGCAGAGTATGAAAATGTAAATCTTAGAACGATTCCATATCTTAAACGGAAATATCCTCAATATACTATTGGGTACTCAGACCACACCGTCGGTATTGCCACGCCGGTTGCCGCCGTTGCCATGGGTGCCGAAATCATTGAAAAGCACATAACGCTAGACCGCCAAATGAGAGGTACCGACCAATCGGGTTCATTAGAAATTGACGGAATTTATCGTATGGTTCGAGATATTCGGAATTTAGAATTGTCGTTTGGTACAGAAGAGATAAAAATGGAAGCTGCTACTAAAGAGGCCCGTGAAAAACTGGAACGATCTATCGCTACCTTGAAATCACTTCCAGAAGGACATATACTTACAGAAGAAGACGTACACTTGTTAAGTCCAGGTGATGGATTTCAATGGTCGCAACGGACTGAAATTATTGGCAAAAAACTTAAAAGCGCTATGCCAAAAGACGAAATTATTTATCAAGAAAATCTTCAATAATGAAAACGCTCCCTAAGTTGGTAATTACTGATATTGATGGCGTATGGACCGATGGAAGTATGTACTACGATGATACAGACCAAGAGTTTAAACGTTTTAACACCAGCGACAGCGTAGGCGTATTGTTTTTAAAATACCTTGAAATTCCTTTGGTGATCATGACAGGGGAAAACACTCATATCGTGCAAAGAAGAGCCGATAAGTTGAAGATCCAAGAAGTGCATTTAGGTGTTAAAGATAAATTGGCGCTTGCTCGCAAGATTTGTGAGAAACACAACATATCACTTGCTGAGGTGGCATTTGTTGGTGACGATATCAATGATTTACAACTCTTAGAAGAAGTAGGTTTAAGCGTGGTACCTAGTAATGCCCCAGACTACATTAAGGCTAAAGTTGATAGGGTGCTTACCAAACGAGGAGGTGATGGCGCCTTTCGCGAATTTGTAGAGCATTTAGTGACACAGCATAGTTCGATAGATTTGATGTTGAAACAGTATGCCGAAGAGCGCAATCTGAACCAATAAATACCCAAGCCAACAGCTAAATGGAACGTAAGCAAAGCAAACTTGCCAAGAATGCTGCTATTTATAGCGTATTTACGTTATTACAACGTGGCTTAGGCTTTTTCTTACTGCCAGTCTACACCACTGTCTTAGCTACTGAAGAGTTAGGAATTATTAGTACTGCGACAGCAATAATTTCGTTTTTAGTGTTACTATTTGGGTTGTCACTGCGCGGTTCTACTGCATTTTATTATTACGAGTACAAAGACGAACAACCCACCTTTATGAAAAAGTTGTTCGGTACCAGCGTGGTTTTTGTATTGTTCGTTACACTGCTCGGAATCGCCATTATGCTGCTGGCCAAACCGTGGCTACTAGACCCACTTTTTGAGAACATTGACTTCTATCCGTATGTAATACTTTCGTTGATTAGCATTTTTTTTCAACCCCTCTATTTTTTCTATCAGTCGCTACTCAAAGCCAAACAGCAAGCAAAAAAGGCCGCTATATTAGATTTTGCCTACTTCGGAATTATGATTGGCCTTACACTGATACTTATTCTAGGCTTCGGGTTTGGTGCTGAAGGCGCATTGCTGGCAAATGCCATCGCTAGTTTTATAGTTTTTCTAATGAGTTTGGTTGGGCTTAGACATGAAATCGTTGTTTGTTTCATTCCGAAGTTATTAAAGAAGGCGTTGAAGTACTCCTTGCCATTATTGCCACACAACTTGTCTGGCTGGGCCATGAACATGGTAGACCGTATCATGCTAAATGCAATTAATTCTTTAAGCGTGGTAGCGCTTTTTGATGTTGGTTCTCAAATTGGGAAGGTGGTAAACATGATATCGCTTGGTGTAAACTCTGCCTATGCTCCATGGTTCTTCGACCAAGTAAAAAATGAAGGCAACAGCAAGCGGAATATTGTTATTGTTACGCAAAAAATAGTCTTGCTCTATGTCGTAATAGCAGTAGCGGTAAGTTGGTTGGCACCAGAATTACTTAAGGTAATCAGTAAGCCAGAATACTATGAGTCTTGGACTGTAGTTCCTCTTGTGGCGACAGCATTTGTAATTAATGGCTTTTACTTTACGTTTAGTAGTGTGTTTTTTCTTGAAAAGACAAAATACTTACCCATACTCACTATTTCTGGCGCCGTAGTCAATATTATTTTAAACTACTTCCTCATCATTGAGTATGGTTTTTTAGGTGCTGCAATCGCTAGTTTGGCAACTAAAATCTTCTTTACCGCGCTTACTTTCTACTTTAGCCAACGACTGTACCACATCCCGTACGATCTTAAAAAAATTATCGCCCTCATTTTAGTTGGTTTCGGACTTTCATCTCTAATGTACTTTACACAACCTTATGCCGAAGGGTACAATCTATGGGCTGTAATTGGTGTTAAGTTGCTAATTCTGTCTATTTTTGGCGGGTATATCGTCTACAAAAACCTTCTCATCATTAAAAGTTTTATTAATAGAGGAAATGGCCACTAAAAATGTACTGGAACTTATTGAAAGCACGTATGATGTAGGGGCTATCGTAACTACAGACGGAACACCGGTATGGCCATTAATTAGACAAGCGGTCTATTTCAAGACCATGCAAAAAAAGGTTCAGTATAGCAATAAACTCCGCACACGTAGCAAGTTGCAATTGCTTAAAAATTTTTTCTACGGAATCGGCAACTTGTTCAGGCTTTCACGGTTTGAATATATCTTTTTCAATAATACAGACAAACGTACCGAGCTTGGAGATAAGATGTTCGACATTTATTACGATGCATGGGCAGATGCGCTGAATGCTGATAAAAGTTTGTTTATAGAATGGGCTATAGATCACCACTTACCAAAAAGGGAGGTGCATTCAAAAAATGTGGTCTCAGATCTTCCCCTAAAACTATGGGCAGGATTTCATTCAACATTTACAAAAGTTACCATAAGAAATGAGGAGTTACTTTCGCAGATTTTGGAAGAACACGGCATTCAGCTAAACGTCAAAAAAGAACTAAAGGCGAAGTTGGGGGTTTACAAGGCGTACAGGTCATTGTTCAAAAAGGCACAACCAAAAGCCGTTTTTGTGCTGAGCAGTTTTACAAAGGTAGGTGAGGTGATGGCGGCAAAGGAGCTTTCAATCCCTGTATATGAGGCACAACATGGGTATATAGGCCACACCCATCCTTTTTACCATGCCCAAAAAAAATTCCCCACGTTCTACCCCGATTATCTCATAAGCTTTGGTGCTTCTGAAAAATTAGAAGAACAATCGTCCCTCATCTTCAATAGCCAATCCATAATTCCTGTAGGGAGCCTACAACTCGATTTGGTAAAACAAAGAACGTTGCCGCAACAATTGGCAGCCTTTAAAGAAAACTACGCAAAATTATTTTGTGTGACCCTACAAGCTATAAAAGATGAAACCATACTAGAATGGGTAAAAAGTCAAGCGAAAACGAATCCGACTTGGCTATTTATTGTCCGTCCAAAGCAACCAAACACCACATTTGAACTCTACACTAAAGCAAACAATGTATTGATATTGCCAGAACTTTCTACATACGATGTGCTTAAGGCGTGCGATTACAACATCACTATTTTTTCAACCACAGTAGTTGAGGGAATTTATTTGGGTGCGAGTCCGATTTTATTCAATATTGATGATTTGCCTTACAAATACTTTGATTTAAAAAATTCAGATATTGCAATTATTAAGAACGGTGAACCGCTTTCTGAAGCACATTTAGCGAAGGGTGGCACCTTTAAAACACCCTATTTTGTCGAAAATTATTTCGATAATGTAGAAAAAGCTGCGCTATGCATCTAAGGAATTTACTTTTTATACTACTCATTTTACAGCCGTTTATAGACAAATTGGCTAAAAAAGCCGGATGGAGTATTAACGTTTTCAACGAATTGTTAAGTATTTCCGTTTTTGTGGCCTTTATGGTGGTATTGCTGCACAGAAAAAAATTGAACAGTCTTGCGTTGCTCATGTTCGGTTTTATTGGCTATTGCTCATTATTGGTTTTGTACCGGGGTATTTATCCGCTAGGGTTTTTTCAAGTGGTGATTTACAGTCAGTTTTTCTTTTACTTTTTCTATTTCATGACGCTTTCCGAAGAGGCAAAAAGAAAAACCATGATTTCGTTTAAAAGAATTATGGCGGTATTTGTATATGTAATTGCCATTATAGCACTGTATGAGGCCTATAACCATACGGTTTTCAGAAATTATATGGGCGTACACAGTGTAAGAAGGGGAATAGGCTATTTTTATTTGATTTCTTTTTTTGGGTCCGGCCCCAGCCTGGCCATTTTTATCACCCTTTTTGTAGCCATTTGGCATTATTGTCATTATGCCTTAAAAGAAACCATTCAGAAAAGGCATGTTTTTAATCTGATTCTCGCTATTGTATTGGGCGTGCTTAGTTTTTCAAGGAAAGAAGTATTCTTCATGTTTGTCTTCCTTGTATTTTTCCCTTACCCATCTAAAAATTTGTTGAACCGTTGGTTAAAGCGACTTATCTTTTTTACAACCGTTTTTGCAGGTTTGGTGGTATATTATATTGCATTCTTCGGAAAAGCCAACGCCGTTGCTTTAGATAAAGATTATATACGGTGGAAAATTGTTCGGAAAGCCTCAGAAATTTATGTAGATCATTTTCCCTTCGGTTCTGGCCCAGGAACCTTTGGATCACGGGTGTCACTTTGGATGACCGACATTTACGACAGATATAATGTTGGGCAAGATATGCTTGGGTGGAAGGTCTTGGGCGGCAACGGGCCTATTTATGATGCGTTTTTGTTCACACTTTTTACTGAAATAGGAATAGGAATCTTTATACTGTTCTTTTTTATCTATAAATTGTTCGAGGCAAAGACCATAGAACGTAATGGCCCGAGCAGATTCGTAAAGAACTTTTTGCTATTGTTTACAGTTGCGCTGGGCATGTTCACCCCCATGTTCCTGAACAACTTTGGGTTTATGATCATGATGTTTGTAGGAATGATCATTGCGCATGTCTCGCTATTTAAATTCAGAAATTGGTATGCATAAGCTTAAACTGGTTATTTATTACTTGTTCATTCAGAAACTTCCACACTCAAGACTGTGGAGCGGTTTTAACAGTGTGCGAAGATGGTATATGGCAAATGTCTTAAAAGTGATGCCCAACGATTCCAATTCAAAATTTGAAAACGGCATATACATTTCTGATGCAAGGCAGCTTAAAATCGGGGCGTATGCTCGTATTAACGAACATGTTTTTCTGCAAGGAAAGATTACCGTGGGCAACCATGTAATGATGGCGCCCTATGTGGCTATTTACACCAATACCCATGAACATGCACGTACAGATATCCCCATGGTTATGGCAGGCGACACAGACACAAAACCAGTAACTATTGAGAACAATGTGTGGCTGGGACGAAATGTAGTGGTGCTCCCCGGAATTACTGTTGGTGAAGGGTCTATAGTGGGGGCCAATGCAGTAGTGACTAAAAATGTAGCACCATTTACCATTGTAGGGGGTATACCGGCAAAGGAAATTAGAAAAAGAACATAATCAACATGGGAAGCAATTGGAGCCGTAGTATAGGATATAGCCTGTTGGCCGTTCTTTTGCTGAATGTATTCCATGCTTTTTTTCTCTATCAGAAGAAATATGAACCCCTTACGATTAGCTATACGGTTTCGGCAGATTTTGACACCTACACTTGGCTCAGTGTAACGCCAAAATATAGCAATACTACCAAGAAAACTGAGCCGCTCTATATTGAAAGGAATACCCCAACAGCTATTAGCACTACAGTTGCTGAAAGCAGTGGATTACAGTTTTTGGCCTTGTATTGGAGTTCTAGCGAAAAGGGAACTTTTACTATAGAAACTATTAGCGTAGCATCTCAAGACAATATTTGGGAAGTAACCAACTTAGACAAATTTATCGCTTATTCTAGTGAAAACGTCTTCCCTGAGATTGCAAACAATCGCATAAAAGCTACTTCCGAAATAAAAGGAAATGGCTGGGTGATGATTGACGTGATGGAATTTGAAAAGCTGGGACGTACAAAAAAGTTTACACCTCTTCATTGGGCAATTTCACTGGGGCTTTTTTTAGTCTTTATTCTCTTCGGAAAAATCTATGCTGAGAAAATCAGGAGGATTTCAACAAAATTAAAAATTGAAGGCCCCTTCATCTACAAGGCTAGAATGTACCTGCTCTACCTATGGATGGTGCTTTTACCTTTTTGGCTCATCATCTCACATGTGTTTATGGCAGTCTCTGTAGCATTAGCCATTGTTCATTTTGTGACAAAGCGCAGTGACTTTAACTTAAAAACCCTTCGAAAATTTATCCCACTCTTTGTGCTATTCTTCGCAATTACGTTGGTAAACCTTGTTGCGCATTCTACTCGCTTTGGTGCTGAGTTTGGAGATTATATCTATTTTATACTAGCACCATTTGTGTTTGTAGGGATCACGAAAAATGAGCTTTCAGCCTGTATGGAGGTTTTTAAAACCACTGTTTTTTCGTTTCTCATCTTACTTAGCATCGCCATTGTTTTCAGATACTTTCAACTAACTACTACGTATAATTTTGGGGATTTCTTCTTTGAAACGGTAGAACAGTATTGGCACTCAAGTTATTTGGCTGGGTTTGTCATTGCAGCCTTGCTTTTTCAATATGCACAAAAGAAACCCACCTGGGGCATGTTTGCGTTTACAGTGTTAGCCTTTGTGTTCATGTATTTGTCACAGGCAAGACTCCCTTTGTTAATGGGCTTGGTACTGCTCTCAGTACTCACCGTACTAAAATTTCCGAAGAAAATAAGAACCTATTACATTTCAATAGGTGCCGTGTTGCTCGTGGGAGGCATCATCTGGGTTTCACAATCTGCAGTGCACCGAGAAAAAATCACAAATACCCTGTTGACCAACGAAACCCAAAAGCTGGACGCCAGACCCGCATTATGGACCCAAGCGATAGCAATAGGCAAAGAAAATTGGGCAACGGGTATCGGACTCCAAAATATACGTTCTGCGTTGGCAAACCGGATTGATGTAGACTCGCAGATAAAATACAGGCGTTACAATGCGCACAACCAATACTTAGAGTTTTTATTGGGGTACGGAGTGTTGGTGGTACTACTATTTTTAATAGTTTTAGGAACTCCCTTGGCACTACGTTACCCCAAAGCCACGCTGTTTGCACTATATATGGGCGTAGCCATGTTGGTAGAATCGTATCTTTCGAGACAATCGGGCGTGGTATTGTTTAGCGTGTGGTATTCATTTTTTATATGGTATGATAGCAAGAATAGAGAACATAAGTAAAAAGGTGCTGGGGAACCCGCTGGTACTTTTGTTTGTACTATTAGTGGTTACCGAATTTATCTACAAATTTTGCCTGAAAGAGTACTGGCACTTCTTTAAGATTTCGGCAGCGTTAAAGCTATTGCTACAAGTGTTTTTTGTGATACAAATTGCCCGAAATAACATATTGAAATTATGGCCTGTTGTAGTGTTGGCTGTTATTTTTATGATGGGACAATTGGGTTGGGTTCCATTCGATTTGCTAAAAAAGAACGCCTTGTTTCTAGATAGGTACCTCTATGTAATTTTAGCTTTGATTTATGTCACCACCATTACCGATGTAAAGAAATACTACCCCTTCTTTTTTAAGGTTTTTGAGGTGTTTATGATTGTAAACTCCATACTGATTTTCATCGGTTTTATTTTCGAGCTCAACCTATTCAACACCTATTACGGCTACGGAAAAAGGTTTGGGGTTAACGGCCTCATCTTACGGTCTGGAGCGGGCACTTATATTTATTGGATTGCACTATTTTATTATGCTACGGAATGCTTTCTACTGAAAAAGAACAAATGGATGGCCCTCGTCCTCGTGTTTCTTGCTTCGTTGTTATTAGGCACCAAAGCGATGTTTTTGGGCATCGTTTTTATCGCCATGTATATCTGGATACTCAAAAAAGGGTATAAAAACAAGTGGCACTGGTTATTAATCACTTGTATGGCTGTATTAAGTATCTTATTCTTTACCGATGTTTTAGTCTGGGTCTTGTCGAAGTCTGATGCATTAAATGCGGTGTATCAGGAACGCGGATTGTTCTCTGCGATGGTCTCTTTGCGCGACCAGCATTTGCTTGAAGAACTCTTACCATTGGTACAAGAAAAATGGACGTGGCGTAATTATCTTTTTGGGGGTGGGTACGATATGCATTACCGCAGCCAATTTGGGGTGTTGGACCTTTTGTATTTCTTCGGAATACTAGGAACAGCCGTCTATTTCTTTATATTTTGGAAATTATTCGTAACTTTTAAAATAAATACGGTTACAACTATCTTTTTGATAGGCACCTTTATACTGATGGCATTTAGCGCCAACTTCTTTTACGAAACCATGATGGCGTTTTATTTGGTGTTGATAAAAGGGTATTTTGAGAATAAAATTGACAACAATGAAATTTAAAATAATTGTACTCACAATAGCTTCTTGCCTTGTATTCGCCTGTAGCTCAGACGACTCTCAAGTACAGCAACAAGATGACATGGAAGACCCAACAGATGATTCCGGGGGCGGACAAAATGAACCCGACCCCACCGCATTTGTAGTCACAAGTTTTTCCCCTACACAAGCATATACCGGTGAAACCGTAACGATTGTTGGAGATTCAATCGATTTGAATACCGAATATATTGTAACCTTCAACGATATTGTATCGCCGCGCGTAACAGTCTCTGAAACCAAATTGGAAGCTGTAATTCCCAACGGGGAAGCTGGAGGTGATATTAGAATTCAGCACGACAATTTTGATATTCAGGTTGGAACTATAGACGTTATCGTAGAACGGGCCTTTATTTTCGCAGGATATAGTTTGATGAATCCAAATAGCGGGCTGGCTTCACAAACCCAAATACGCCACCCCTTATCTGATGATGCAAGAGTGTATATTGAAAATAGGGTAATTGATCCTGCCGGAAATAACGACTTGGTGTATTCTTCAATTGACATGGATACAGAAGAAGTTTATGGAGGTGCTCAAGGTAATATGCCAGAAAGAAGGTGGACGGGTAGTTCAGAGGGTTTCTTGTTTACAGACGGTAGTAATTCTACGGGTGCTTGGTTGCACAAATTTAATAAAGAAGTTTTTGCTATTTTAGAAATGGTTCAAGTTCCACCCGAGTATACATTATTGAGCAACATGTATTTTGAAGACATTTCTCGATTAGGCTATATTGTAACTATAGCAGGTGAATCAGGCAAACACCTATGGAAAGTTAATATGGAAACTGGGGACAGCCAGATTGTGAGCCTTGGAAATAATATGCTCTCATTTGGAGAGTCTATAGATGAAGAACTGTTAGCGGTTAATGGAGGAACCTCCAAACAGTTGGTTAAAGTAGACCGAAATACAGGAATGATAGCTGAGGTGATCTACGACGGTATACCCGAAGGCTTCACCGCTAAGAGAATCATGCAATCAAAATCTACTGGAAGGTACTTCTTTATATCACCTACCCAAATTTTTATAATCAATCCAAATGATGGAAGTGTAACCCTCACAGATTACGAGTTAAACTATCCACTTTACAGAGATTTTGACAATTCTATTTTTAAGATTTTAAACTTTTAAATTCATATAAGAATGAAAAATAGCATTTACCTACTTTTAATTCTAGCGTTTATCTCCTGTAACAAAGATGATGGGGCTCCAACTTCCAATGTTTCTATTTTAGACTTTAATCCTAAGCACACGTTCACAGCAGAAGAGGTGACGATTGAAACGACAGAGTTAGACAGCACCGCAACCATCGAGGTACTGTTCTCGGGAGTTCCCGCTTTAGGTGTTAGAAGGGAAGATAATACTATTGTTGCCCGAGTTCCTTCTGGCGCGAAAACCGGAGAATTCGTGTTAAAATACAATTCTGTAGAGAATGTAATTGGTGATATTACAATCTCGGAAGAAACGGATAGATTTTACGGTCGCGTTTATGGAGATAATTTTGACAAACAAGATTATTTTGAATTGAACATCGATCAGGCCGAACTAGGAGAGCTATTTGTAACCGCACGGGGATATGACACAGTTTATGAAATAGTGTATTCAAAAGGATCGAATGTGGCTTACAACGAACATTATGTGCAATGTGGAAGCACGGGATGCCTAGTTGAACATTTTGTACAGAATTTGGATAACGGCATGTCATGGAAGCGAAGTTATTGCGCTGACCCAGAATGTAGCGGTGGGCTTTATGTATTAGCAGTAGGGAATAACTTTTTATATTACTCCTATTATTTTTTTAATCCTACTACGAATCAGACAGAATCGTTACTCATTGCCCTAGATCTTATAACAATGGAAAGTACTGTATTAAGAGACTATAATATTCACGGTAGTATCAGAATAGCTAGAAAATCAGTTCATATTGAACAAGACAATGTGCTTGTAGGCTATGATAAAAGTGCAGACAAGTTTGTTAGAGCCAATTTGAACGATTTCACTTCGACTTCATTTCAATATCCAGACGTAACATTAACCCAGCTTTTGGCTTCTCAATCTGGTAAGATTTTTGCCATACTTGGCAACTACACCATAGTAGAAATCAGTCCCGAGAATGGAGAAGTCTTAGAAGAAATTTACCTCAGTGATTCGGTAATTAACTCCTTAGAATATTCTGAATCGACAGGCAGATTCTTTTGGCTACAAATAGAAGCTGAAAATACGATTCTAAAAATTTACAATCCGGCTAACCAATTGGTTACTTCAATCCCTTATGAACAGAAACTCACAGGTATGTTTACAGATTACTAAATAACTGTACCTTTGCCCAAAATTTTAAAGGGCGTGCAACAATTACCTAAAATAAACATCTTAAACACCGCTATCCACAATCTTTCCATGAAAGAAACATTGGAGTTGGTGTCTGAGGCTATTTCTGCAAAAAAGCAAATCCATCATGTGGTGGTAAATGCCGGGAAAATCGTTGCCATGCAAAAAGATGCTTCCCTTCGGAAAAGCGTCAACGAAAGTGACATCATCAATGCAGACGGCCAAGCCGTGGTGTGGGCCTCTAAAGTGCTTGGCAAACCGCTAAAAGAACGGGTGGCGGGAATCGATTTGATGGAAAATCTGGTAGCAATGGCACACCAGCAAAACCACACTGTTTTTCTGTTGGGTGCCAAAGAAGAAGTGGTTCAGAAAGTTTCAGAAATCTACCGAGAAAAATACAATCCAAACATCATTGCGGGTTATCGCAACGGGTACTTCAACAGAGAAGACGAACCCGAAATCGCCCAACAAATTGCCGATAGTGGCGCACAAATGTTGTTTGTGGCCATCACCTCACCCATCAAAGAAAATTTCCTCTACAACCATCGTGATATTTTAAAAACTGTACCCTTTGTGATGGGTGTGGGCGGTAGCTTCGATGTAGTTTCTGGACTCACCAAACGCGCCCCAGTCTGGATGCAAAATGCCGGGCTAGAATGGTTTTACCGTTTTCTACAAGAACCCAAACGCATGTGGAAACGTTACCTCGTTGGAAACAGCAAATTCATTTGGCTGGTTTTTAAAGAAAAATTGAAAGGGAACAAATAGTAAACGTTGCTTTATGGCAAACAAAGCATGATAATAAAAATAGTTTGTTTGTTCTGGCTTACCGAAAGGTTATCGTTAAATTTGAAGAGAAGACACCGTAAAATTTTATACTGTGTGTGCATGTCCAATTTTTCATAGATAAACTCGCTACGATGCGAGTTTATAAAATTTAGGTGGCAAGCAATAAATTTAGAAAAGCTTTCGTCGGCCTAGCGTTTTTTGTTTATCTCACATTTTTGTATTTCTGAAAAGGAGTTCGTGAATCTCCTGCGTCGATTTCTTTTTTGGGCAATGCAAAAAAGAAAGAGAATACAATCTGTACCAGATAAAGTAACGGAAACCCTATCTGGCTGGTTTTTAAAGAAAATAATAATCAAAGAAGTTACTGAGTGATTTTGCGAGGCACGAGCAAAATTGTATCGAAGTACCCAATTTTTCTCACTATCTTTCCATTCTCAATAAAAACCTGCAGCCAACAGTTATGAGAATCTTGCTCTCTTCTATTTATCCCTACGTTTTTTTACTGTTGTACCTCACCATCCCTTTCGACAATTATATGCGGGCATTACCGAATATCTTGTTGGTTGTTTTGGCTGTTTCATTTCCTTTTGTGGTTACCAAAGCCGATTTTCAGAAGCTAAAACGGTTACCCACTTTACTGTTTATATTCTTTGTGCTATTTCTATTTATTTTGGCGCTTATTACAGGTAGATTGGCCGTAGATAGCCCCGTGATAGAAAAAGTCGCCCTCGCCATGGGCCTCGTCCTTTTATATGTGCCCATTCAGGGATTTAAAAAAATAAAGAAAGCAATTATCTTTTCCTCGGTAGCGGCCATCATATTTTCATTGGTAAAAATTATCATTGGCGTCTATCAGGGCACCGAATTCGAATTTTTAAATTCTGGCAATTTAATAGAGGCGATGCTCGTAGACAGAATTTACCTTGGCCTGTTGTGTGTGCTCAGTATCATAGCTTCGTATAGCCTGTTACAGCGCACCTATAGACCCGCCAACAAATATTACGTCGCCGCCATCATACTGAACGTCATTTTTATACTGCTTATCGTATCCCGAATTGCCATTATCGCCCTTATCGTACTGTTTGTGCTCGGTTTGTTTTATAGGCGAAGCAAAGGAGCACAAGTGCTTTTTGTAGTTGCCACCCTCATTATGGGGCTGGCGCTCACATTTATTCTCAATAACGATTTCAGAAAAAAAATACTGTATACTCCCACCAATACTGAAAGTCAAGGGTTAGTCGCCAATACGTTGGAAATGGAGCCACGAACGATTATTTGGAACTGTGCCCTAAAAATTTCTGAATTGAACGACACCTTCGTGAAAGGTCTCGGTTTTGCCAATACCAACGAAGAGCTCGTAAACTGCTACCAAGATACAATAGATGATGAAGACAAAAGGGCTTGGTTGGTCGCAACAAAATACAATACCCACAATCAATTTTTAGATATTTTCTTGGCAACCGGCCTCTTGGGAACCATTTTGTTTGTTGGGTTTATTGTGTTTGTTTTCCTTCGGAATAAAAGACAGTTCTTCCCCACGGCATTGCTAGGATCGTTTGTACTGTTTTTATTGGTCGAGAATTTATTCCATCGCCAAATAGGAGCATATTATGTGGGGTTTGTACTTATCTTATTATTAATAAAGGAATCGACCCCCCAAAAGGATGAAGTAGACATAAAATAAAAGCATAACAAATTGTACTTTTGCCGCTCGAAATGCAATGGGTATTACTGAAATAACAAAAAAATGAAGATTACCGTAATAGGAACAGGATATGTAGGACTCGTAACCGGAACCTGCCTGGCAGAAACTGGCAACGAAGTGGTATGTGTAGACATTGATGCAGCAAAGGTCCAGAAAATGAAAGATGGTGTTGTGCCTATCTATGAGCCACACCTCGATGTGCTGTTTGAACGAAATATTAGCGCAAACAGGCTCACATTTACTACTTCCCTAGAAGAAGGTTTGGCGCATGGACAAATTATTTTCTTGGCGCTTCCTACTCCCGAAGATGAAGATGGCTCTGCAGATTTGAGCTATGTGCTGAATGTTTCTGAAGAAATTGGGAAGAAAATACAAGAGTATAAAGTCATTGTAGACAAAAGTACCGTACCCGTAGGTACTGCCGAAAAAGTGCAGGCGGTGATTGCAAAAAATGCAGCATGCGAGTTCGATGTGGTTTCTAACCCAGAGTTTTTACGCGAAGGTTTTGCTGTAGACGATTTCCTGAAACCAGAACGCATTGTTGTTGGCTCGAGTAGTGAACGTGCTACAGCACTAATGAAGCGTCTGTATGCTCCTTTTGTTCGTTCGGGCAACCCAATCATTATAATGGATGAAAAGTCGGCAGAACTCACCAAATACGCGGCCAATTCTTTTTTGGCGGCGAAGATTACCTTTATGAACGAAATCGCAAACTACTGCGAAAAAGTGGGGGCCGATGTAGATAAAGTGCGCGTAGGAATGGGTACCGACAGCCGTATCGGAAAGCGTTTTCTGTTTCCAGGAATCGGGTATGGCGGATCGTGCTTTCCAAAAGATGTAAAAGCACTACAAAAAGCAGGAAGAGACGAAGGGTTCGAGTTTAAGATTTTAGATGCGGTGATCAACGTGAACAAAAAACAAAAAACCATCTTACTGCCAAAAATCGAAGACCATTTCAACCAAAATCTTTCAGGAAAGAAAATAGCCATATGGGGGCTTGCATTTAAACCAGAAACAGACGATATCCGTGAAGCACCCTCTATAGATGTAATGAATGCATTATTGGAAAGAGGCGCACAACTTTCAGTGTTTGATCCTGAAGCCATGCCAAACATCAAAAAACAGTTTGGCGACAAGTTGCAGTACGCAAATGCTATGTACGATGCTCTAGAAGGGGCCGATGCGCTTGTAATTTGTACCGAGTGGAGTATTTTTAGAACACCCAATTATCAAAAATTAAAGCAACTGTTGAAGCATCCAGTCATCTTTGATGGTAGAAACCTCTACAATGTTGAAGACATGGAGGCAGAAGGCTTTTCATACTATTCCATAGGAAGAAAAACAACAACTTAAAATGAAAAAAAGGGTTCTCATTACCGGAGCGGCAGGATTTCTAGGATCCCATCTTTGCGATAAATTTATGGCAGAGGGGTATCGTGTAGTGGGTATGGATAACTTGATTACAGGCGATTTAAAAAATATTGAGCACCTTTTTGAAAAGGAGGATTTCGAATTTTATCACCACGACGTGACCAAATTTGTTCACGTGCCAGGCAATGTAGATTACATCCTTCATTTTGCGTCTCCCGCCAGCCCGATAGATTATCTAAAAATACCTATTCAAACCCTAAAAGTGGGCTCGTTGGGTACCCACAACCTTTTGGGACTTGCTAAAGAGAAAAATGCTAGAATCCTTATTGCTTCTACTTCCGAAGTATATGGCGACCCGTTGGTGCATCCACAAAGTGAATCGTACTACGGAAATGTAAACACCATTGGCCCTCGCGGCGTATACGACGAAGCCAAGCGTTTTCAAGAAAGCATTACCATGGCATACCACCGATTTCATGGCTTGGAAACTCGAATTGCCAGAATTTTTAATACCTACGGTCCAAGAATGCGATTAAACGATGGTCGCGTGATTCCCGCATTTATAGGGCAAGCCCTTCGTGGTGAAAATTTAACCGTTTTTGGCGACGGCCAACAAACACGGTCATTTTGTTATGTAGACGACCAGATTGACGGTTTGTACAAGCTGCTTTTAAGCGACTATTCGCTACCCGTGAATATCGGAAATCCTGACGAAATTACCATCCTCGAGTTTGCCGAAGAAATTATTAAGCTTACCGGCACACAACAAAAAGTAGTATTTCAAGAGTTGCCCAAAGACGATCCGTTACAGCGCCAACCCAACATAGACAAAGCAAAAGAAATACTTGGCTGGCAACCACGTGTGTCGCGTAGTGAAGGTATGAAGACTACATTTGAGTATTTCAAAAGCCTTTCAAAAGAAGAGCTTTTTAAAAGCGAGCATAAAGATTTTTCTAAACACAACAGGGCCTAATGATATTTCAACGCGGAAGATATTCGGGGTTTTTAAGACCTATTTCCTACCTGCTGGACCTCACCATTATCTTCTTGTTGGCTTATTACTTTTTTGGCGAAAAACTCCTGTATTTTCAATACATCGTATTTATTATGGTGGGGTGGATCATCCTGTCGTTAAAGTCTGATTTTTATGATATCTACCGTTTTACACATGTTTCCAAAATCATGTCGCTTATCGGCAAACAGGGTATCATCTTTTTTCTGATTGTCTTCTCCTTTTTCGGATTTTACAACGAATTAGACATCAACGCGTGGCAAATAGTTCTATACGTTTTATGGGTGCTCATTGCTATCACCGTTTTAAAATTTACCATTTTCTTTATTCTAAAACGCTACCGCTCCCGTTTCGGTGGAAATTCTAGAAAGGTGGTGATTATTGGCCTGAACAAGAAAACAGACCAATTGCGAAAGTTTTTTGAGAAGAATCCTGAATACGGCTACCGTTTGCAAGAAACATTCGATATTAAGAATTCTGATCAGGATTTAGAGGGCTGTTTGGAATACATCAGCAAAAATCATGTTGATGAAATTTATAGTTCTATCGGGCAACTTAGCAATAAACAGCTTACCAAGCTCATCGATTTTGCAGACAACAACCTGAAAGTGCTCAAATTTCTTCCAGATAACAAAGATATTTACAGCAAAAAACTCGATTTCGATTATTATGGGGTACTTCCTATTCTTTCCATGCGAAAGATCCCCATAGATGAACCTTTTAACCAATTCATAAAGCGTAGCTTTGATATTGTATTGTCTGTTTTTGTAATCGTGGGCATCCTATCATGGCTTACTCCCATTCTCGCAGTACTCATAAAATTAGAGTCGAAAGGCCCTGTGTTCTTTAAACAAAAGCGAAATGGACTGGATTATAAAGAGTTCAACTGTTACAAATATCGTTCGATGCGTCCCAACCCGATGGCAGATTTACACCAAATCAGTAAAAATGATCCAAGGGTGACCAAAGTGGGTAGAATCATCAGAAAAACAAGTATCGATGAATTGCCGCAGTTTATCAATGTACTAAAAGGAGAAATGTCGGTAGTTGGTCCGCGCCCGCACATGGTGAGCCATACCCATATGTATGCAGAGCGCATCGACAAATTCATGGTACGACACTTTATTAAACCAGGAATTACAGGCCTAGCCCAAGTGAGTGGGTATAGAGGTGAAGTGGAAGACGACAACCACATTATCAACCGAGTGAAATACGATATTTTCTATTTGGAAAACTGGTCGTTGTTCTTAGATCTAAAAATTGTATTCCAAACCATCTACAATGCACTTAGAGGGGAAGAAAGAGCCTACTAAAGGGTTTCCAGTTCTTTTAAAAACAAGCTGAATTGCCGTTCAAAATCGAATGCTGCAATTGCTCGTTGTTGTATTTCTTGCTTCGGAAATGCTTCAACTTGCTCAAGGGTAAGTTGTTTTAAAAACTGTTGGAGTGCGTCAAAATTTTGTACAGGTACTACCCAGCCTAACTTATTTTCAGAAACTAATGCACCACCTTCGCCACCGGCCATATACAGCACAGGTAAGCCAAGGCGCGTAAATTCGAAGATTTTGGAAGGAACCGATCCGTAAATTCTATTTATCAGCGGGATAAATGCCAGGTCGTATTTTGTTATTTCTTGGTGTAGTGTTTCCCTAGAAACCGCACCGTTGTAAATCACCTGCACATTTTTGGGTTGTGCCAAGGTTTCAGCATCGGGCCCATCTCCATAAATATGTATTTCAACATGGGGTGGAAGTTCGATGGCAGCTAGTATTTTTGAAAGTCCCTGCGCCATACCAAGCAATCCGGCATACACGATTTTTATAGGGAGTTTTTTAGGGGTTTCATTTACTGAAGGTGGCGCGAAGGCCGGAAGGTTGCGATATAAAAATCGGCGTGATTGAAAGCCCTGTTTCACGATGTGGGAAAGGATTTCTTCCGATTGTCCCAAAATAAGATGTGACTTTCTATAGCAAAACCGTTCCATTTTTTCTAACAAAGTGTAGTACCATCCTTTTTGCAAAATGCCCATTTCTAACCCAGCCAAAGGCCATAAATCGGATACATTAAGAATGGTTTTCTTCCGTAGCAACCAACACCACCAAACTGCGGTAAATCCAACAAAAACAGGAGAATATTGAACGATGACCTGTGACGGGATCCGTTTTAGCAGAAAAAACCATTTTAAACTAAACGAAAAAGAGAGCATGCTCAGCAAACGTACTAGCTTGCTAGTAGACTTGCTAGGCCATAACCACAAGCGGTGTACCTCGATATCGTTCTCCATCGTTTTGGAATATACTTTCCCTTTAAACGCAGCGTAAACCGTACCCGTTGGATAATTGGGCAATGGGCACACTACTTGAACACGGTACCCAGCTTTTTGGAGTGCTTGTGCCATGATGTGAATTCTATTGGGAGCCGCCCCGCGCTCTGGCGGATAATAATTGCTAACCAATAAAATAGATTTCTGCCTCATTTATAGTTCTGAAATAAATTGTTTTAGCTTCCCTCGATTGCTTCTATCTAAGAATTCGGCACGCTCATAAGTGATGGCTATTGGCGTGTTTAAATATCTCAAAAACGCCTCTTCTAAGGTGTTTTTTTCATCTGTATTCAGTTCTCGTAAGGCTACATACGTAAGGGTAAAATCGCTTTTAGTATGCTGTGTAATTACAAATTCTTGCACCACGGTATCTGTTCCCATTCCGCTTTTTGCAACATAATAAAAAGTATGTCCCGGTACTGTTGTTCCGTTCGCCAACACGGCATTATCATTTGCGCGGCCCAACAACTCTTTTAGAATCGGTTTTTTAGGTGTTGAGGTTTCATCTAACACACCAATGTCGCCCACTTCATAGCGAATAAAAGGATGTGCCTTGTTATAGAGCATGGTCACCAAAATAGTACCCGGTGTTCCGTTGGGGACTTGTACTCCTTGGTCGTCTACAACTTCTAAAAACAGATTTTCACTGTTTATCTGAAATTTCCCGTCGGGATTGGTAAACGCTAACAAGTCGAGTTCGCTCGCACCGTATTCATTTATAACTGGAACACCCAATTGCAACTCCAGTAATTGTTTATCGTCTGGAAATAACATTTCGCTGGTTACGATACAATGCGTCAACGTTGGGCAAACAGAGGTTAATTTGATATTTTTCTTTTGTAAAAATTTTGCGAATAGCACGATGGAGCTCGTATGACCGTTGATGTAGTCGAATTTCTTTCTTCTGAAAACGTCTAAAAATTGAGATAGCTTTTTTTCGGAAAGGTCGAAAATTGGAAAGCGATACCTACTGCTTAAACGGTCTTTTAACCGTTCTTTTCGGTAGGGCACAAACTCCAAGGGGATTCCGTAGAAACGAGCTTGGTACGAGTTGTTAAAATCGAGCCCATACCATCCAAATCGATCGATGATACCTGCCCAGGTTAGCGCATGGCAAAACAAATCTTTGGCATAGTGCAATGGTGTGCCGCTGCTGCCTGAAGTCTTTCCCGTATGTACTTTTTTTATGGTAAACGAGTCGCTAAGCCTTTCTTCTAAAGGCATTTGCAGGTCTTTCTTTGTCATCACAGGCAGCTGCTGCCAATCGTTTGTATTCGATGCTCCAACAAAGTTTTTATAGAATGGATTGTGTTGCAAATGGTAGGCAAGAATATCAGCTCTGGACTTTTCTATATATCCTTTATAGTTAGTTTCGGAGATTTGTTGAATTTCAGCCAAGCGCGATCTTGCCTCCTGTAGGGGGAAGCCTTTTAGGCGCATACTAAGATTGAACAAATCCAACTTGAAAATGACGTTTTTGTCCTACAAATGTAGCGAAACTGTATATTGAAATCGTTATTTTTGCATCTTTATGCGTCTGGAAATCTGTTGCTAGACGCTGCAAACCGTACCAATAAACAACACCATGAATATACTCATTTTGGGCTCTGGAGGCCGTGAACATACTTTTGCATACCAAATTGCCAAGAGCAAATTGTGTGACCAACTTTTTGTGGCCCCAGGAAATGCCGGTACCGCTGCTATTGCCACCAATTTAAAGGTTGATCTAACCGATTTTGAAGCGATACAAGCCAGTGTAATCGTGAACCAGATAGACATGGTTGTGGTTGGTCCAGAAGACCCTTTGGTAAATGGTATAGCCAATTATTTTGCTGAAGAGGAGGCGCTACAAAACGTCATGCTTATCGGTCCGTCAAAACGGGGAGCGTTGCTTGAAGGCAGTAAAGAACGCGCCAAAGAATTTATGTTACAGCACAACATTCCAACGGCAGCATATGCAAGTTTTACTTCGGAAAGTTTAGCTGCAGGAAAAGAGTTTCTTGAAACAATGAAAGCTCCTTACGTGTTGAAAGCCGACGGACTCGCGGCCGGAAAGGGAGTACTCATCTTAAACGACATTGAAGAAGCCAAAAATGAATTGGAAGCCATGTTGGGCGGAAAATTTGGCGATGCAAGTACGACCGTAGTCATTGAAGAATTCTTAGATGGTATCGAATTAAGCGTGTTTGTGCTCACCGATGGCAAAAACTATAAAGTGTTACCCACGGCAAAAGATTACAAGCGCATTGGCGAAGGAGACGAAGGGTTGAATACCGGTGGAATGGGCGCCATATCACCTGTGCCGTTTGCAGATGCTTCTTTTATGGAGAAAATTGAAAAACGCATTGTAAAACCTACCGTTCAGGGGCTACAAGATGAGCAAATTGATTATAAAGGCTTTGTTTTTATCGGACTCATAAAAGTAGGCGACGAACCCTACGTAATTGAATACAACGTGCGTATGGGAGACCCAGAGACAGAGGTGGTATTGCCGCGTATCAAAACAGATTTGGTAGCCTTGCTTGAAGCCACATACCATCAAAAGTTAGACACCACTACATTAGAGATTGATAATCGTGCTGCGACTACGGTAATGGTGGTTTCAGGTGGATATCCTGAAGCGTACGAAAAAGGAATAGAAATTACAGGGGCAGATCAAATAGAAGACTCGATTGTTTTTCACGCGGGAACTGCAGAGAAGGAAGGAAAATTGGTCACGAACGGAGGGCGTGTTATTGCAATAACTTCAATGGATGAAGATTTCAGAAAAGCACTAAAAAAATCCTATAAAAATATAGAAAAACTACATTTTGATAGGATGTATTATAGAACCGATATTGGTTTCGACCTGTAAAATTAATTCTCAGGTACGTCTCCCAAATAGCCATGCGATGTTTGGCTGCGGTCTTCTTCGTTGTTTTCGTTAAATTTTTTCAACTGACCCATCCAATAGATAAAGGCCACAAAGCCAATAATCATTAGTATCCAGTTTAAAACATTACTTATAGCCCAGCTGTCTGTTCCTAGGCGTAGCGCGTCGTAAGGAGCAAATAGAATATTTTCTGTAAATGCCTGTATTCCTTCAAAAACTTCTTTCCAAGTCATAATTCTATATTTATCTTGCAAAAGTAGAAAACAGCACCCATGCTCACAAACTTTTTTGGTAAATCTAACCCTATCAATGTTATTATTTGTGGCATTTACCTTCTTTTTGGCATGGTAGCGTCTTATTATTACACAACGGTAGAGAATGTATCTGGGCTTTTAGTGTTGAATAAAGCTGGAATGTGGTTGCTGTTACTCTTTACACTTTTATTGCTAGATTTTGTAATCAGGAAGAATTCGCTGACCCAAATTAATACCTATGCCATTTTTCTGTTTGCCACTTCTGTAGCCTTATTTCCTATTATTTTCGAACAACGGGATGTCATTGCATCTAATGTTTTTGTCGTATTAGGGTTGCGTCGGCTTGCTAGTTTGCCGTCAGAACGAAATATTGAAAAAAAACTGTTTGACGCCTCCCTTTATTTTGCCTTGGCTTCTTTGTTCCATTTTTGGAGTTTATTGTTTTTTATTCCACTGTTTTGGGCTATTCTTAAAATACCATCCAATCACTTTAGAATGTTATTTATCCCATTCATGGGAGTTTTAGCGGTCGCATTACTGGCGATCGCGTATCATTTGGTACGTCACGATTCGTTGTCCTGGTTTGCAACATGGCGCCCCCAGTTAGCATATGATTTTTCTGCCTATAACCGCTCGGTTCTTCTCATTCCCGCAACAATCCTCGGGACATTAATTGTATGGATTGTGACCGTTAGATTAATCAGAGTGTCAGCTTTAGCCAGAAAACTACAGCGCAATTACCGTTTACTAACCTTGATGCTCGTGGTTGGTTTTGGTGTCGCAATATTCAGTGAGGTAAAAACAGGTGCTGAAACCCTATTTCTAATGGCACCATTGGCCGTGGTTACTACCAATTATATTGAAAAAACAAAGGATTTTTGGTTTCAAGAAGTATTACTATGGGTGTTTATGGTGCTTCCCATTGTGCTTTTCTTTTTATTCGGCCTGTAATCGACACTGGCAACTTCAAAAGTTAAAGTGGTTTAAACAGAAGCTGCGGAAATTTTCAAATTCTCTACCTTTGCAGAAATACAAAACAATAGAACCTTTTCTATTTATAGGAAACAGAAAAAATTTACGGTATGATGTTCAGCGAAAAAGCAAATAAGATATTTTTAGAGGCCATTGTAAAATATCACAAGGCAGACGATGTAAACCAGCCTTTTAAGAATCCTTACGACGAAAATGACGATTTGCTAGAACACTTATTATATCGCAAGTGCTGGATTGATACTGTGCAATGGCATTATGAAGACATTATTCGCGATCCCGCCATAGATCCTGTTTCGGCATTGGCGCTTAAGCGAAAAATTGATGCATCTAACCAAGATCGCACCGATATGGTGGAATACCTAGACAGTTACTTTCTTAAAAAATACGAAGACGTTACTCCAAACCCAAGCGCCACGATCAATACTGAAAGTCCGGCGTGGGGAATAGACAGACTCTCCATTTTGGCACTAAAGATTTATCATATGAATGAAGAGGCCACCCGAGAATCGGCTTCTCCAGAACACCGCGCGGTGTGTCAGAAAAAGTTGGACGTATTGTTAGAGCAACGCACAGACTTGAGTACTGCCATAGACCAATTGCTCGATGATATTTCAGAAGGGCGTAAGTACATGAAAGTTTACAAACAAATGAAAATGTACAACGACGACGAGCTAAACCCAGTTTTAAGAGGGGGAATTAAATAAAAAGACCAACCAATTATTTTTGAAAAGGCCCAAACACATCCTCGTGATTAGACTCTCTGCTATGGGTGATGTGGCCATGACAATTCCTGTGCTGCGGGTGTTTCGGCATACATATCCTGAAGTAGAACTAACGGTAGTTTCAAAACCAGGGCTGCAACCATTATTCCAAGATTTAGAGAACACCACGTTTTTACCAGCAGAAGTGTATGGAAAACACAAAGGGTTGGGATTGCTTCAATTGGCAAAGGAGGCAAAGAAGCTGGGCGTAGATGCCGTGGCCGATCTGCACGGGGTAATCCGTTCAAAAATCATCACCAGCTATTTTTCGCTACAAGGTGTGTCTACTGCGGCTATCGACAAAGGCCGATCTGAAAAAAAAGCGCTGACCAACCATCCAGAAACGCTCCAAAGATTACCATCTACCCACCAACGCTATGCCGATGTGTTTGCCAAACTTGGTTTGCCACTTCAGTTAAATGAACACCAATACCCTAACAAAGAAAAACTCGATACAACCCTCTATAGTCTTATTGGGAAACATACCCTAAAAATGATTGGGATTGCTCCATTTGCAGCGTATGAAAGCAAAATGTATCCTCTAGATTTGATGAAAGAAGTTGTTTTTAACCTAAGTGAAGAAGGACGTTATAAAATCTATCTTTTTGGCGCAGGCAAAAAAGAAGTAACTATATTAAAAGAGTGGGAGCATCAGTTTGAAAATGTAATCAATATTGCGGGCAATGTACCATTAGCGCAAGAATTGGCAATTATGTCGCACCTAGATCTTATGGTTGCGATGGACAGCAGCAATGGGCATTTGGCGGCGCTTTACAACATCCCCGTACTAACATTGTGGGGCGTTACGCATCCCTATGCTGGGTTTACGCCTTTTAATCAGCCCAACGAGCACCAATTGGTTTCAAATCGAGAAGAATACCCGCTGATCCCAACCTCGGTGTATGGCAACAAATTTCCAAAAGGATATGAAAACGCGATGCGTTCGATTTCGGTGGAAATAGTTTTGAATAAAATTAATGAGCTTATCTAAAATTCTGTCGGCAGTCGAAACAATAATAACTACGTTTCGAAAAAAGAATAGGAAATCCTAATAACAATACTGAAATAGCAAATGCCTTGCCTGAAACCTTGTTTTTATAGGTATTGTCGCTGTTGCAAAGGGTACATGTTTTCCGAAGGCTCATTTCACAAAAAGCACCAATAAAACTACACCAATCACCACGAGAATGGCAGCGCCTACAATGATTTGAATTGCCAGTTTTAGATATTTAAAGCGTGCCGATTCGCTGAATTCAATTTCTGACGCCAGCGTGTTTTCAGATTGAAGTGAAAGATGTGTTTCAAAATTGTGTTCCCTCAAAATAGATTCAGCTTGTGCAACGTCTTCTGGTTTTACAGACAAGGTAATACCGCCAATAGCATTCGAATAGAAATTATGAACCTGTACGGTTAGTTCGTCTTTCACCAAGCACTCTATTTGGTACGATTCTAATAACGATTGTACTACCGCAAGTTCATGCGGAAGGGTAAATGTGGCAAGCGCTGTAAATTGTGTCATAGTTTGTGAGCCATTAACAGCCACAATATAATCTCATTAAACGTCGTCATAATCAATTGTGAGCGTCGCACTGGTTGGGTGTGCTTGGCAGGTAAGTATCAAACCTTCTGCTATTTCGGCATCAGTTAAAATTTGGTTCTTCCGCATTTCTGCTTTTCCTTCGGTGATTCGTGCAATACAGGTGCTGCAGATTCCGCCCTGACAACTATATGGTGCATCCAAACCTTTGTCTAATGCCGCTTCTAATACCGAACTACTTTTTGGCATGCTGAAAGTTTCTGTTTCATCATCTACCGTTATGGTTATGGTAGTATCGCCTTCGTGTGGCTCTTTTAGCAATCCTTCTTCTGAAGTTTTAAACAGCTCAAAATGAATTATTTTTTCATTCACCCCTTGCTCTTTTAGGGTAGATGAAACTTCGTCTATCATGGGTTCGGGTCCGCAGAGAAAGAAAGCATCAAAGGTGGTAAACTCAAACTTGTTTTTGAGGTAGTAATTTACCGTACTGCGCTCTATACGTCCAAAACGGGCGTCTTCTTCCCGGCTTCGGCTGTACATTAATTCTAAAGACAATCGGTTAGGGTATTCTTTTGCGAGCGCCCGCAACTGGCTGAGAAACATGGCCTCTAAAGGGTTTTGGTTTCCGTAAACAAGCAAAAATTTACTGTCGGGTTCTTCGTTAAGTACTGTTTCGACAATAGAAATAACAGGTGTAATACCACTACCTGCTGCAAATGCGGCATAGTAATTAGCATGGGACGCGTCGGGTGTAATGCAAAATTTTCCATCTGGCGGCATAACCTCTAATGAATCGCCCGCCTTTAGTTTGGTGTTGGCGTAAACTGAGAAGGTGCCGTCTTCCACCTTTTTCACACCAATCTTTAACAACTCACTCTCTGGAGTACTGTGTATAGAATACGCACGGCGCAATTCTTGGTCGCCAACAGTGTGTTTTATGGTTACATATTGTCCCGCCTTGTGGGCAAAGGTAAGTTTAAGGGAGTCGGGTATCTCGAAGGCAATGGAAACCGAATTTGGGGTTTCTTTTTCGATCGCTGCAATCTGAAGCGTATGGAATTCGCTCATAAACGTGTCAATTTTTCAACAAAAATACGGAAACGAAATGGTTTAAACTTTCCGTAGCACTACCTAAAAACACCCAATTTTGCCCGTAAAAGCATTCCATTCTCAAAAAGAAGCGTATTTTTACGTTTCCATTCGTTCATACATACTAAAAGCGAAGTATTTAAGTTACAATACGTATACAAACAAAATACAGATGAAATGCCCGCCGCGTATCATAAACAATAAGCTGAACGAATAGGGCATGACATCATAGCGATAAGAACAATTATTAAATTTTGATGAAAGGCATATATAAAATTACCATCTTACTGTTAGCCATCCTAATGCTGGCAGCCTGTTCTAGAAAGAAAAACACATTTATGAGCCGCAATTTTCATGCGGTGACTGCAGAATATAACACCTTGTATAACGGCGACTTGGCTTTTGATGCCGGTAAGGAAGAATTAGCGTTGACTTACCGTGATAATTTCTGGGAAATTTTACCGGTAGAGCGTGTAGATCTGAAAGAGGACATTGACATGCCAGGCGAAACAGGAGACCCTAACTTTAATAGGGCTGAAGAAAAAGCGGCGAAGGCAATACAGAAACATTCTATCTATATAGACGGTCAAGAATACAACCCACAAATAGACGAAGCTTATATGCTATTGGGTAAAGCGAGGTATTTTGACGAGCGCTTTATTCCAGCACAAGATGCTTTTAATTTTATTCTGAATAGATACCCTACCAGTAACAATATTAATAGAGCGAAAGTGTGGAAAGCCAAAACCAACATTCGCTTAAACAACGAAGATGTGGCTCTTGAAAATCTTCAAGAGATGATGGAGACTGCAGATTTGGAAGAAGAAGAATTGGCAGAGGCTTCGGCAATCATGGCGCAAGCATATATCAACCTAGATTCGTTGCCAGAAGCGCTTCCTTACATTAAGTTAGCTTCAGATTATGAAAATAACAAAGAGTTAAAGGGGCGTTATGCTTTTATAAAAGGCCAAATTTACGACCGTTTAGAGCTAAAAGACAGTGCTAATATGGCATATGATGAGGTGATTGAAATGAATCGCAAATCACCACGGGTGTACATGATTAACGCTTATATCGCAAAGGCTAAAAATTTCGATTACGACAAAGAAGATAGAGTGGCTTTCTTGGAACTCTTGACCGAATTGGAAGAAAATCGTGAGAACCGACCTTTCCTAGATAAAATATATAATCAGATTGGAGATTATTACCGAAATAGCGACAGCCTAGACCGTGCGGTTGAGTATTACAACAAGTCTATTAAGAACTACAAAAATGACGATTACCTGCAGTCTATGAACTACCGTACGTTGGCTGAATTTAGTTTTGATGATGCCGAGTATAAAACGGCGGGCGCTTATTACGACAGTACCATTACGAATCTTGCAGCAAACTCGAGAGAGTGGAGACGTTTTAAGAAAAAGCGCGAGAATCTAGACGACGTGATCAAATACGAAGACATCGCTACCAACAACGACAGTATTTTAAGGTTGGTGAACATGAGCGAGCCAGAACGTTTGGCTGTATTTACTGCACATGTGGAACGTTTAAAAGAACAAGCGAGATTAGATAGTCTTGCTCAGGTAAAAGAAGAAGAAGCCATTGCAAACAATGAATTTTTCAACAAGAATAAGAATAAAGGTCCCGATAAAGGAGGACCAAACAGCACCTTCTATTTTTATAATTCTACTACCGTTGCCTACGGAAGGCAGGAATTTCAAAAAGTATGGGGTAACCGAAAGTTAGAAGACAATTGGAGACTTTCTAGCAAGAATTCTTCTGGAATTGCAGATGAAGAAACTGTTGAAACCACAGTTAATGTGGCCGAAAGCGGTCGTTTTAATCCGGAGACCTACATGGCAGCCCTCCCAACAGACCAAGTTGTGATAGATAGTTTGGCAAAAGATCGAAATTTTGCTTATTACCAATTGGGGCTTATTTATAAGGAGAAGTTCAGGGAATATGATTTGGCGAGCAATCGTTTGGAAAAATTATTGACATTAGACCCAGAAGAACGCCTCATTTTACCAGCGAAATACAATCTGTATAAAATCTACGATTTACAAGAAAATGTAGCGTTGGCAGATAAATACAAGAATGACATAATTAACAACCACGCCGACTCGCGCTATGCTGAAATATTATTGAACCCGAACACGCAATTGGCTACCGATGAATCGAGTCCGGAGTTTAAATACAACGCTTTGTTTCGCGAGTTCGAAAAGGCGCGATATAGTTATGTGATTGATACGGCAGACGAATATATCACCATTTACAACGGAACCGAGATGGTGCCGAAATTGGAAATGTTGAAAGCCACGGCATTGGCAAGACGGGATGGTTTTGAAGCCTATAAAAAAGCTCTCAATTACATCGCGTTGAACTATCCGAATGCAGACGAAGGTAAAGAAGCTGAAAATACGTTCAAGTTTGTACTTCCGAAGTTAGAGAACAAAGATTTTGTAGCCGATGAAGAAAGTGATAAGTGGAAGGTAGTGTACCAGTTTGACGCAACTGAGCGCGAAGCGGCAGAAGCTTTACAGACAAAATTAAACGAGGCAATTGAGTGGTACAATTACACCAATATGAGCACTTCGGTAGATTATTACGACCCAAATAGCCTTTTTGTGATTATCCATGGCTTAAATACGCGTATGGGAGGAAGAGGTTTTGCTGAAGTATTGAAAGAAAACAAAAAATATAAAGTGAAGAAGCCCTTTTTCGAGATTGCCTCACCAAATTATAAAATTATCCAGATACACAAAAACCTAGACAGCTACAAAACACAAGGAACCGCGAAATAGAAAACACATCCCCATAAAACTAACAATTATGTTTTCAGATAAAAAAGACAAACAGAGCATGGAACCATCAGCAAGTCAGAACAGAATCAATGAAGGAACCGAGTTAAAAGGAGATATCGTCTCTAGCGGGTTTTTCAGAATCGACGGAAAAGTAGAGGGCAGCATCAGCAAGCCTTCTAAAGTTGTAATTGGCAAAACAGGCACGGTTAACGGTAAGCTTATCTGCGAGAATGCAGATATTGAAGGCACCTTTAACGGAGACCTCGACGTAACGGGAACCCTTACCTTAAAAGCTACCGCCCACATTGAAGGGGAAGTAGTGGTAGGAAAATTGGCCGTTGAACCTGGAGCTACCTTTAATGCTTCATGTAGCATGCAAGGCGCAAAGAAATCCACCCCATCATCAGACAACCAGGCTGCTGAAGACAAAACGCATCCATACGATCGTAAGCAGCGGTTAAAAAAGGCTTCTGAGCCACTAAAATAGTGGCAGACAACTCTCCTTCGGGAATCAAACGTTGGCTAATTCTTACTGCAATTGGTCTAGAGATGGGCGCCATCATCTATCTTTTTGTACAGTTGGGAAAATGGTTAGATGCTTCGTACGGCGATGAGGGGAGTAAGTTATACCTTATAATAGGAACACTATTAGGAGTCGCTATCTCACTTTTTTTGGTTGTAAAACAAACCAATAGATTGAACAAATAGTACGCTTACATGGGAAAGACCCTACAATTTCTTGCTGTCTTAATTTTAGCGCTTATCGCTACCTTCGGAATTCATATTTTGGTGCTTTTTTTGGTAGATGAGCCCTTATTTTCGAATCAGATTGGGTTGTGTTATGCCGTCAATTTTTTATTGGCCGCCTTCATTTATGTCGTTATTCAACAAACTTTTAAAAACAACAGTACCATTGCAGGCTTTGTTTTTATGGCTGGCAGTTTTGTAAAATTCATAATTTTCTTCTTAGTTTTTTACCCTATTTTTCAGCAGGATGAAATGATGCAAACTAGCGAATTTGCTGCGTTTTTTGTCCCCTATGCTGTCTGTTTGGCTATTGAGGTTGTGGTGCTTTCCAAACAGCTTAATAATCAGACCTATTCTGCTGAAAATTCCGAAGAACCACCCACCGAGAATTCATAGGAAAAAAAGAAACAAAATAGTTTTTTGTTTCTGTAAAAGAACAGTATTTTTGCACCGATTTTAAGGACATAGTTTAATCGGTTCAAAATGCAGAAAAACACATTGGTTAGGGTATTGGGAATTTTCATCTTGGCAGTTAGCTTTTCAGCAACCGCGGCTCCTTTGAAAGAACAAGGAGATAGCCCAAAAGACACCAAAACAGAGATTAAGGAATATATTGCGCATCACTTACAAGATTCGCACGATTTCAATATTTTTTCTTCAACAGACGAAGCTACCGGCGAAGTACACCATTATGGTTTTCCGCTTCCAGTCATTTTTTGGGACGATGGGAATCTCCACACATTTATGTCTTCTGAATTTCACCACGGCGAAACTGCTGTTGAATCTCAAGGAAATCATTACAAATTATACCACAGTAAAATATATAGAGTAGGTGCAGATGGAGCGTTGAACTACGACGCCGAACACGGCGACCATCCTACGGGCAAAGTTATGCTAGACCTTTCGATCACTAAAAGTGTAGTGATGATGTTGGTTACTGGCTTGTTGCTTATTTGGTTGTTCAGAAGCTTGGCAAAAAGCTATGGTAAAAACGGAAGTATTCCAAAAGGAATCGGTCGTTTTTTCGAGCCTATTGTACTTTATATTCGTGACGATATCGCAAGAGCAAACATTGGCGAGCACAAGTACAAGCGTTATATGCCGTTCTTGTTAACTGTATTTTTCTTTATTTGGTTCTTAAACATGTTCGGTCTTACACCGCTAGGGGTGAATGTAACTGGAAACATTGCTGTTACAGCTGCATTGGCAATCATCGTATTCATTTTAACCAACTTTACAGGTACAAAGGATTACTGGAAACACATATTCGACCCGCTAGGCGACGGAATGCCTTGGTTCGGAAAAGCAATTATTTACATCATCTTAATCCCTATTGAGATTTTAGGATTGTTCATCAAGCCGTTTGCGCTTATGATTCGTTTGTATGCGAACATGACTGCGGGCCACGTAGTATTGATGAGTTTGATTGGGTTGATATTTATTTTCAAGAGTTGGGTTGGAGGTCCGTTAAGTTTCGGTCTTTCTTTCGCCATCTCATTAATTGAATTATTTGTAGCACTCTTGCAGGCATACATCTTTACGATGTTGGCTGCCTTGTATTTCGGATTTGCGTCTGAAACACACGAACATGCTGAAGAGCATGACGGAGAGGTTGCACATTTATAAACAAGAGTGTTTAATTTTTAAATATATATATTATGGAAATCCCAAGTGTAGTAGGTGCAGGTTTAGCGGTAATCGGTGCAGGTATCGGTATCGGTATGATCGGTGGTAAAGCAATGGAAGCAATTGCTCGTCAGCCAGAAGCTTACGGAAAGATTCAAACAGCGATGTTGATTGCAGCGGCGCTTATTGAAGGTATTGGTTTCGCCGCGATTTTCGCAGGGTAATCAAACAAGATAACACATTGCCGCAACGGTTGGTTGCGGGAATGTGTTTCTATTTCAAATTAAACAAAACATTCAATCTTAATAGAGCTCAGGGCTCAGTAGTGATATGGAAAAATTAATAAACGACTTTTCATTCGGACTTTTTATCTGGCAGATCATTTTGTTCCTTTTGTTGTTGTTCCTTTTGCGCAAGTTCGCATGGAAACCCATCTTAAAGGCAGTTGAAGATCGCGAAACTGGTATTAAAGACGCATTAGATTCAGCAGAAAAAGCAAAGTTGGAAATGGCCAATTTGCAAGCTGATAACGAAAAGTTATTACAAGAAGCCCGTGCAGAACGTGATACAATGCTAAAAGAGGCTCGCGAAATGAAAGCGAAGATGATTGCTGATGCGAAGGAAGAAGCACAAGCTGAAGCCAACAAGACCATCGCAAATGCACAAGTAGCTATTGAAGGTGAAAAGAAAGCAGCAATTGCCGAATTAAAGCAAACTGTAGCTACGCTTTCTGTAGAAATCGCAGAAAAAGTAGTTAAGCAAGAACTGTCTGACAAGTCTAAGCAATTAGAATTGGTAGATACGATGTTGAAAGACGCCAACTTAAACTAAGAATACCATGAGCAGTAGAGCAGCCATTCGATATGCAAAAGCAGTCTTGGAACAGGCCAACGAAGCCAAATTGGGCAACGTTGTCTTTGGCGATATGAAGTCGGTAGCCGCCACTATTGAAAACAGTAAAGAGTTACGTGCGGTATTAAATAGCCCTGTAATTAAGGGGGAAGACAAAAAGAAAGCACTGATGGCAATTTTCGAAGGAAACTCGGAAGTAACCAAAGGTGTCATCGATATTTTGGATTCTAACAAACGTATCAACTTATTGGGTGCAGTTGCCGAAAGTTATGTTTCATTGTACAATGAAGCGCAAGGTGTAAAGGTTGCACATGTAACTACCGCAGTGCCATTGTCTTCAGAATTGGAAACAAAGGTATTGGCGAAAGTGAAAGAAATGACCGGAAGTGACTCGGTAACTATAGAAAACACAATCGATGAGTCTATCATCGGCGGATTTATCCTCCGTGTGGGCGACTTGCAATACAACGCAAGTATCGCAAACCAATTGGATAGCATTAAAAGAGAATTTACTAAATCATTATAATTATAACGACTTCGGAAATTTTCCGACGTCACCCTGAGCGCAGTCGAAGGGTAAAATCTTATAAAAATGGCAGAAGTTAAACCAGCTGAAGTTTCAGCAATCTTAAAACAACAACTTACAGGCTTTGAAGCAACTGCTTCATTAGACGAGGTAGGAACTGTATTAACCGTAGGTGATGGTATTGCTCGTATATACGGACTTGCAAATGCACAATACGGAGAATTGGTAGCGTTTGAAAACGGTATGGAAGGTATCGTTTTGAACCTTGAAGAAGATAACGTAGGGGTTGTATTGTTAGGCCCATCTAGAGGTATTTCTGAAGGAGCTACTGTGAAGCGTACCCAACGTATCGCATCTATTAACGTAGGTGAAGGTATTGTAGGACGTGTGGTAAACACTTTAGGACAGCCTATTGATGGTAAAGGAGCAATTGAAGGTGAGACGTACGAGATGCCATTGGAGCGTAAAGCACCTGGTGTAATCTACCGTCAGCCGGTAAATGAGCCATTACAAACAGGAATTAAATCGATTGACGCCATGATCCCGGTAGGACGTGGACAGCGTGAATTGGTGATTGGTGACCGTCAGACAGGGAAATCTACGGTGTGTATCGATACCATCTTGAACCAAAAAGAATTTTACGATGCAGGTGAGCCTGTGTATTGTATTTATGTTGCCATTGGGCAAAAAGCTTCAACCGTAGCGAACATTGCTAAGGTATTAGAAGATGCTGGCGCCTTGGCCTATACAACTATTGTAGCCGCTAACGCATCAGATCCTGCTCCTATGCAGGTGTATGCTCCTTTCGCAGGTGCAGCTATTGGAGAGTATTTCCGTGACACGGGAAGACCCGCTTTGATTGTGTATGATGATTTATCAAAACAAGCGGTAGCGTATCGTGAGGTATCCTTATTATTACGTCGCCCACCGGGACGTGAGGCATATCCTGGAGACGTTTTCTTCTTGCACTCAAGATTGTTAGAGCGTGCTGCAAAAGTGATTGCAGATGATGATATTGCAAAAGAAATGAACGACCTTCCAGAATCATTGAAAGGAATCGTAAAAGGAGGTGGGTCATTAACGGCACTTCCAATTATTGAAACACAAGCGGGTGATGTATCTGCTTATATCCCGACCAACGTAATTTCGATTACGGATGGTCAGATTTTCCTAGATGGTGATTTATTCAACTCTGGGGTGCGTCCTGCGATTAACGTAGGTATTTCTGTATCACGTGTGGGTGGTAACGCTCAAATCAAGTCGATGAAGAAAGTATCAGGTACGTTGAAACTGGATCAAGCAGCTTTCCGTGAATTGGAAGCGTTTGCGAAATTCGGTTCAGATCTTGATTCTGCTACTTTGAATGTAATTGAAAAAGGAAAGCGTAACGTAGAGATTCTAAAGCAGGCGGAAAATACACCGTATACGGTAGAGGATCAAATTTCGATTATCTATGCAGGTTCAAAGAACTTGTTGCGTAATGTGCCAGTTGATAAAGTAAAGGAATTTGAAACTGATTATCTTGAACTATTGAACGCAAAGCACAGAGATGTTCTAGATACGTTGAAAGCAGGAAAGCTAACGGATGAAGTAACAGATACCTTAACGGCTGTTGCAGCAGACCTTTCAGCGAAGTATAAAAAATAATTTAACCGAACCTATTCCCCCCTTAAGGGGGGCTAAGGGGGGTGTTTAGCCTAATTGTTATTAAATATAACTAAACAGCATGGCAAACTTAAAGGAAATTAGAAACAGAATATCGTCGGTAAGTTCAACGATGCAGATTACCAGTGCCATGAAAATGGTATCTGCTGCCAAGTTGAAGAAGGCCCAAGATGCTATTACAGCAATGCGACCGTATTCTGAAAAGTTAACGGAGTTGTTACAAAACCTTAGTGCGACCTTAGATGCAGACAGCGGAAGCACCTATTCTGAACAAAGAGAGGTGAACAAAGTGTTGGTGGTAGCCATTACATCTAACCGTGGTTTGGCAGGTGCCTTTAATACAAATGTAATTAAGGCAACACAAGCATTGGCAAATGAAACCTATGCCGGAAAGCAAGTAGATTTTCTTACCATCGGGAAAAAAGGAAACGATATCTTAAAGAAAAGCGGGAACGTAATAAAATTTAATTCTGGAATCTTCGATGACCTTACCTACGATAACGTAGCTGAAATTGCAGACGAATTAATGGCTAGTTTTGCTGAAGGGAACTACGATAAAATTATTTTGACGTATAACCACTTTAAGAATGCGGCCACGCAAGAAGTGATGCGAGAGCAATTCTTGCCTATTTTACCGCGTAAGCAAGAAGAAGGAGTAGAGAACACATCGATTCCTAACTATATTTTCGAACCTGGAAAGGAAGAAATTGTAGAAGGATTAATTCCGAAAAGCTTAAAGACACAACTGTTCAAGGCAATTCGTGACAGTGTTGCAAGTGAGCACGGCGCACGTATGACGGCTATGCACAAGGCAACAGACAATGCAACCGAGCTACGTGATGCGTTGAAACTTCAGTACAACAAAGCACGTCAGGCAGCTATTACCAACGAAATCTTAGAGATTGTTGGTGGAGCAGAAGCACTCGCAGGGTAATCTGACGAGATCTGAATCCCTGACTGTAAAAAGTTTAATTTTTTAGTGAATTGAAAACCTCCCAATATAATTATTGGGAGGTTTTTTTATGCGTACCTTTAAGGTTCAGAGTTTAAAAAGTAAACACAGCGTCTATCATGAACGTCTTAAAAACCTATAGTATCCTTTTCGGAATGTCTCTTTTATTTTTCAGTTTTTCTAACTGCGGAAGTAGTCAGTCAACGTCAAATGGAATACAAGAAAATCAACCCCCTTTTGTAGTAGCCAATAGCTATTACCAAGAGTGGGTAGCGGGTGTACAAGAAGGAGGTAAAGGAATCAAGGTCTATTTTGAGCTTGAATCTGTAGAACCAGGGGTCACGTTCAATACCATATATTTCCGTGGGAATGCCGCTGACATCACATATCTACCCCAATCTAAATTCAAGTTTATGGCAGATATTAGAACCGATACTAAGCGCCCAGATGTGATCATGGATTCAGATGCTGCCAATGAAGCTGCCAATAAACCGCCTGTTAAGATGCCTCTGGAAATTCCAGATACCCATGCTGCACTTTCGTATACGTATAAAGGGAATACCAAGGTGTATGTATTAAAAAACATTGAAGAAAAGGAAGCGATTGCATATCCCTCGAACAATCCGAAAGGAGACAATTAATTTCAATACTTTTACCATAAATAAATTGGGTATTGGGCGTCTTTAAAAAACTCTTTCAACAAACATTTATCTACGGCTTGGCCACGGTGCTCCCGCGTGCTTTGGCAATTGTTTTGGTGCCACTGTACACAGCAGTCATGGCTCCCTCAGAATTTGGGGTGTATGCCACATTGATGTCGTATATTATTTTGGGCAATGTGTTGCTTTCTTATGGGATGGAAACGGCTTTTTTCCGATTTATCAACAAACATTCAGATCAAAAAAAGACCGTCGAGGCAACCGTACTATCTTCACTTTCGATAACCGCCATTTTATTTCTTACCATTACCTTGTTACTGCGGCAACAGATTGCAAGCGTCATCGAATTTAGAGTAGAATATGTTACCTACGCCTTGCTCATATTGACTTTAGATGCCTTGGTAATTTTACCTTTTGCGTGGTTTCGTGCCAACGAACGTCCCATGCGATATGCAGTGGTTAAAATATTGAATGTCTGTTTCAACTTGGGCTTTAACCTGTTCTTTTTTCTTTGGTTGCCGAAACTTGCTACGGAAACCAATTCGTTTTGGGAAACCATTTACACCGAAGAAAACAAAGTGGTTTACGTGTTCATTTCAAACGTAATTGCGAGCGCATTAACGTTGTTGATGCTGTTGCCACTTTACCTTAAAATTGGGTTCCGAATAGATGCAAAGTTATGGAAACAGATGTTGAAGTATGCATTCCCAGTGCTCATTGCAGGTATCGCTTTCAGTATAAATGAAGCATTCGACAAGATTCTTTTAAAGTACCTTTTAGACCCTGATGTGGCCGAAGCCGAAGTGGGCGTATATGCGGCCTGTTATAAATTAGGTGTGTTTATGACGTTGTTTGCGACTGCTTTCAGACTAGGTATTGAGCCTTTTTTCTTTAACCATGCAAAGGCTGAAAATGCCAAAACAACCTACGCTACCATCACCAAATATTTTTCCATTTTCGGCGGGGCGATTCTCTTGGGGGTTATTGTGTATATTGATGTGTTTAAGCGTATCCTGATTAAAGATCCAGACTATTGGGTGGCCTTGTCTATCGTCCCCATTATATTGTTGGCGAACCTTTTCTTGGGGATTTACCACAACCTCTCGGTATGGTATAAAGTGACAGATCGTACAAGGTTTGGTGCGTATATTTCCATAGTTGGCGCAGTGATTACCCTGTCGCTCAACTTTATGTTGATTCCTGTGATGAGCTATATGGGCTCTGCCATTGCAACCTTGGCGGCTTATGGCACCATGATGGTCTTGTCGTATTTCTTCGGAAGGAAATATTACACAGTACCGTACAATCTCAAAAAAATAGGAGGGTATCTGATGCTTTCAATTGTTTTTTCGGCAATTTCGTTTTACGGTTTTGAAGGCAATCTCGTAATTGGAACTGCTTTATTATTGGTATTTTTGTTGCTCGTATTCCTTTCAGAAAAAAAGGAACTTATAAGGATATTTAATAAGTAAGATTGCAGTCATTTGAGCTGAATTCTTTTAGAATGTTCACATATCCATAGAACTATCATGATATTAAATGAATTGAACGTATGACCAAAATTAAAATCATCAATACATCCGAACATGCGTTGCCAAGCTATGAAACCATTGCCAGTGCGGGAATGGATTTACGTGCGGTTGTTGCAGAACCTTCAACATTAAAACCGTTGCAACGGGCTATTGTAAAAACAGGTCTCTTTATAGAACTCCCTATTGGTTTTGAAGCACAAGTGCGACCACGAAGTGGCTTGGCTGCCAAAAAAGGAATTACCGTATTAAATGCCCCAGGGACCATTGATGCAGACTATCGTGGCGAGATTGGGGTAATTTTGGTAAATCTATCGAATGAAGAATTTACGATCGAAAACGGAGAACGAATCGCCCAACTGGTCATCGCTAAACATGAGCGTGCCGTCTGGGAAACTGTGGAAGAATTAAGCGAAACATCCAGAGGTGCTGGCGGATTTGGTTCAACTGGAGTAAAATAAAAAATTAGAATTATGAAAATTATTGTCCCAATGGCAGGCCGCGGAAGTAGGCTACGCCCACATACCTTAACCGTTCCAAAACCGCTTATTCCCGTTGCCGGAAAACCGATTGTACATCGCTTGGTGGCCGATATTGCGGCGGTACTAAATGAAGAAATTGATGAGATTGCTTTTATTCTTGGAGACCCCGCCTTTTTTGGAGACGACGTTGTGGAAAGTCTAAAGGAATTGGCAAACGAATTGGGTGCTACTCCTAGCATTTATCGGCAACTAGACCCAAAGGGTACAGGCCATGCCATCATGTGTGCAGAACCATCGCTTAGCGGTCCTGCGGTAATTGCGTATGCCGATACCTTGATACGCGCCGATTTCGACTTAGATAAAGAGGCAGATGCGGTAATTTGGACTAAAAAGGTGGAAAACCCAGAAGCGTATGGTGTAGTAAACCTGAACGAAAACGATGAAATCATCGAGTTGGTAGAAAAACCTGAAACCTTTGTAAGCGATCAGGCTGTCATCGGAATTTATTATTTCAAGGATGTGGCAGTTTTGAAAAAGGAACTGCAGTACGTGTTAGACAACAATATCATCAATGGAGGCGAATACCAAATCAATGACGGTATTAAACGAATGATGGCCAGCGGAAAAACCTTTAAGACAGGGACTGTTTCTGAGTGGATGGACTGTGGAAACAAAGAAGTAACCGTAGAAACGAATCGGCGAATGCTCGGCTTTTTGTCCGAAGCCAACGTGCCTTTAATTTCAGAGGAAATTTCCAAAGAAAATTCAAAAATCATCGAGCCTTGCTTTATCGGCGAGGGGGTTCAATTAAAAAATAGCACGGTTGGCCCACATGTTTCTATAGGCAAAGGCACAATAATTGAGGATAGTACCGTTAAAAATAGTATAATCCAGACGCATTCAGTAGTAAAAAATGCTACTTTAGACAACGCGATGATCGGAAATCACGCTCACTTTGATGGCGATTTTACAAATGTAAGCATAGGCGATTATTCGCAATTAAAATAAAAACCCAGAATGGTTCCTTCCCTTCAAAGGGAAGGTGGATTATTTGTCTTTAGGCAAATAAGACGGAAGGGTTGAAACAATATGACCACAAAATTCAAATTTCTAAAAATACTTATTCTCGGAATCTTACTTTCCGCCCCGCCCATCTATGCCCAAGATGAAAAAGATCTGGAGAACGATAGCGCTACGGTGAACGAAGACCTTGGTACCGTAACAGATTCTTTTCAAGAAAATTTCTTTGAAGCGTTAAAGCAAAAAGGAATTGAGAATTACGAATTGGCGCTAGACGCACTCACGCTTGCAAAAAGAGCTGCCAACGGAGATGTAGAAAATATTGCCGTAGTAGATTTTGAAAGAGGTAAAAATCTTGCTGCCCTAAAACGTTATGAAGAAGCCGAACTAAGCTTTCAGGATGTTTTAAAAACTCAACCGGCCAATCTAGATGTACAAGTAGCACTATACGATGTGTATTTTGAAATGCGGGATTATGACAAGGCGATTCCGTTGGTTAAAAATCTAATTAAACAAGATGAAGATTATAAAGAAGATTTGGTAAACCTCTACAACCGCACTAAACAATACGATTTAGCACTGACGTTGCTAGACGAATTGGACGAGACATGGGGTGAAAGTGTTTATAGAAATGCCTTGCGTAGAAATATTTATAAGGTTACCGGAAATACAGAAGGAGCCATTACCAACTTAGAAGAAAAAATAGACAAGAATCCAGAAAAGGAACAGGATTACTTGAATTTGATTTTTTTATATAGCGAGCAGGGAGATACTGAAAAAGCGTTTACCACCGCTAAAGAATTGCTTAAAAACCAACCCAAGAGTGAACTGGTGCATTTCGCATTGTATAAGTTTTATCTAGAAGAAGGCAACACCGAAGCCGCGCTTAACTCGATGAATATCGTCTTTGATGCTACGGAAATACCCAAGGAAAGTAAGTATAAAGTGCTGGCAGATTTTATCAATTTTGTAAATGAGAATCCGCAGTACGAAACAAACTTAGAAAAGGTAGTCACTTCGTTTACCGACGATAATTCAGGGCAAGTGTACGAGTCGTTAGGTCAATATTATGCTTCCAAAGGGAAAAAGGAAGTAGCACTGAGCTTTTATGAAAAAGGGGCTGCCTTAGATATCGATAACTATAGCCTGCTAAAAAACACCTTGTTGCTGCAAATCGATTTGCAGAAATATGACGAGGCAATTACGTTAAGCGAGGAAGCTTTAGGAACTTTTCCTGCCCAAGCCATGTTGTATTTGCTCAACGGCGTTGCCAACAACCGTTTGGGAAATAGTGATACCGCTATTGAAAGCCTAGAGAGCGGACTCGATTTTCTGCTTGATGACCCTAGGGTTGAACGTGATTTCTACGATCAATTACGAATTGCCTATGAAGCAAAAGGCGAACCAAACAAAGCAGCTTCTTTTAAAGTAAAGGCAGCTCAAATCAAGCTGGATAATTAATATGAAATACTACACCTTAGCGCTACTCTGCACGATTCTATTTACTGCCTGTAAAGGAACCAAGGGAATCACCGGCGAGACCAAAAATCTGACAGCGAAGAATATTGTAGCGGCACACCTAAAGGCAGCTCCAGAATTTAATACGATGGCCGCCCGGGTCTTGGTACAATATGAAGATGATAAGAAACAGCAGAGCATTACCATTAGCCTACGGATGGAGAAAGACAGGGTTATTTGGATGAAGGCTTCCATTTTAGGCATAACCTTAGCGAAGGCGATGATAACATCAGATAGAGTCCAGTACTATGAAACAGTTGGAAATACCTATTTTGATGGAGACTTCAGTTTGCTGAGTGATTGGTTGGGAACCGAAATCGATTTTCAAAAGGCACAAAGCATTCTATTGGGACAAAGTATTTTCAACCTTGAAAATGGAAAATATACGGCTGAAGTATTGGGCGACAAATACAAACTTCAACCCAACGAGCAGCCTTTCAATTTTATCCACTCCCTATTGTTGTTTTCGGATACTTTCAAAATAGCATCAGAAACGTTATCACAGCCTGATAACGGCCGAATTTTGAATATTAGGTATGATACCTATCAAGTAGTTGAAGGGAGCCTATATCCTTCAGAAATACACGTGCTCGCTTCAGAAAATGATAGCGCGACAAAAATAAATTTGACCTATCGGAAAATTGAACCCAATGTTTCTATCGGTTTTCCGTTTACCATACCAGAAGGCTATTCTGAAATTCAATTGTAATGCGAAACTACCTGCCATTATTTATGTTGCTGCTATGTGCATTTTTTCTTTCTACGGAAACATATGCGCAATCTGATAAGCAAAAAGAATTGGAAGCACAGCGCCAAGCGTTGCTACAGGAAATAAAGCAGATAAACACTTTACTTTTTAAAACCCGTGGAGAGAAAAAATCGATTCTCACCCAAGTGGAAGATCTTGACCAACGTATTCGAACCACCGAAAATCTGATTAAAATTACCAACAGACAAGCCAACCTACTCACGCGTGAAATTAACGACAACTTAACGAAAATAGACAATTTAAGAACTGAACTCACCGAACTGAAGGAAGACTATGCCGCCATGATTCAGAAATCGTACAAGAGCAAGTCTGAACAGAGCAGGGTGATGTTTTTGTTGTCTTCGGAAGGGTTTCTCCAAGCCTACAAGCGATTGCAATACATGAAACAGTATACCAAGTACAGAAAGGAGCAAGGGGAGGCGATAAAGCAAAAAACAGAATTACTGAAAATATTGAACAAAGATTTGCTGGAGCAAAAGGAGAAGAAACAGCAACTGATTGCAGAAAATAATAAAACAAAAGCGCAATTAACCAAAGAGCGTAAAAACCAAGAAGGCCTTATCGCTTCACTTAAAAAAGACGAAGGTAAATTTGCTGGCCAGATAAAATCGAAACAACGGGAAGCAGCAGAAATAGATCGTAAAATCGACAAAATTATAGCCGATGCGATAGCAGCATCCAATAAAGCGGCCAATGCGAACAATACAACCAAAACAACAACTAAAAGAAGCAGCACCTTCGCTATGAATGCGGAAGCTACCGCACTTGCTGCAAACTTTACTGCGAACAAAGGGAAATTACCCTGGCCCATAAATAAGGGCGGAATTGTTGTAGAACGCTACGGAAGACATCGCCATCCGCAATTTCCGAATGTAGAAATATATAATAGTGGAGTGCGAATTGCGACCGAAACAGGTGCTATGGCGCGATCTGTTTTTAACGGTACCGTACTAGAAATTCAACAGGTAAAAGGGGCCAATGTGAATGTAATGGTGCAGCATGGTAATTATATTTCGGTATATAATAACCTTACCAACATTTTGGTTAAAAAAGGCGATAAAGTGTCTACAAAACAGGAATTGGGAACGGTTTATACCAATCCATCTACCGGAAAAACAACCTTTAAATTTGTCATCTTTCAAAATACCAAGCGTCTCAATCCAGCCGATTGGATTTATAAAATGTAGCAGCGTAGGGCTTTGCTAATCCCTAGCGCAAACGCAGGCCATATTTAGCACCCTAACCAGCTTTCGTTAAAGTTATATTATAGGAAATTCAGTTCTTCTTCATGGGTTCGTCTTATTGTTTGATACACCCTCCTCTATGGCAGTTGACAGCGTGTTTATCTTTCATCATCAGTTACTTTGGGGTAATTCCTAAAATGGTATAGGCTATAAAAACAAAAAGCCCAAGCAAACTGCTTGGGCTTTTTTATAGTTTAAACTAAATCTTCTTATCTCACGACAAGTTTCTTAGTTGCTTCTTGTCCGTCTGCGGTAATGGTAACAAAGTAGATACCTGTACCGAAGTTCGAAACATTAATAGACGTTTCCGTACTGTTCACGCTATTGTTGTTTACAGTTTGGATAGTTTGTCCGAGGCTATTAGTAACTCTAATAGTAGCGTTGCTCACGTTCGTAGTTCCAAAATCGATAAACACACGGTCGTCTGCAGGATTAGGGTACATGGTAATGTTGCTTAACAATACATCATCAACACCTAAGATACAATCTAATGGTCCTCCTTCATACTGACGTCCTAATCTTCTTCTGGTTTCCCAACCTTCAGTATCATTACGTGCAGATACAGAATACCAGAAATCATATTCTCCAGCATCTTCAACTACGGGAATCGTTGCGGTTAAATCTGTTGTCGTTTCAACTACTTCCATATATTTTTCTCCTAGGAGATAAACATCATAAAATTCTGCTCCAGCTACTTCGGCCCATTCAAAGGTTGCTTCACCTTCACAAACTTTCGTTGCAATCATTGAGGCAGGCTGATCAGCAACAGAGAAATTATCGTCACTTGTATCAGAAAAAGCACCACTTGTTACGCGAACCAATCCTTCTCCCGTAAATGTACTAGGAGGAGTCCATTCGTATAAATCAGTAGTAGCTCCTACACTTGTAATATTAGACCAAGTTGCACCGTTGTCATCAGAATATTCTAACACAAAACCTGCTGTAGTGTTGATAGCATCCCAATGGATTGGAATAGGCTCAGAAAATTCTAACTTCTCACCTCCGTTAGGAAATGTTAATGTTAGGTTCTCTTCGATAATTTCATAAACAATGAAATAATCTTGTGGCCCTTGTGGCACATTAAATCCAGTTACATCAACATCGTAAGAACCGGCAGCAGGATTATTGATAAGCACCTGCTCTACATTATTTAATCGATCTACACCATTTGTTGCAGGCGTGTCTAGTGCTGTAGCATTAGGCGTTGAATCTAATACCCATGGTAAAAGTGTTGTACTTGAAGGGTCTGTTACCTCTAAATCAAGATCGTTCACTAAAGCAGTCGTAGCCCCAGGAGTTGCTGCTGGATCTTCCCAGTAAAGCATTACTCTAAGCTGAACGGTACCTGATGGTACGTTTATAGTATGAGTATTTGTATTTCCTTGTGAAACATTATCACTTAAATGACGCCCGTCTTCAATTAGCATACCAGCTCTAAGCGCATTTACGATACCCCAACCAAATTTGAAATCTGGTCCTACGTTACCAGCGTCGTTTGCAGTATTTAAAAGCGTAGCTTTAATCAAACCTGAGTTTGGCATATTACCACTATTCTCTTCCATATACGCTTGGTATAATTGTGCAGAGATACCGGCGATACCAGGAGCAGCACCAGAAGTACCTCCAAAACTAAGATATCCGTGATTAGGAGCAGTAGAAATCTGATTTTGTCCATTTGCTGCAATATCTGGCTTAATACGACCATCATGTGCAGGTCCACGGCTACTTGAGCTTACCAAAGATCCATCAAAAAATACGTTGGCAGTAGCAATTACATTTTTTCCTTGCTTGTGTCCACCAGTAATATTTCCCCACTGGTTTCCAGCACCATATCCACAATTTTGATTGTTTGAGTTTCCTGCTGAAAATACATGTAATAAAGAAGGATTGTCAATGGTTTGCTCATCTACTGTTTCTGTGATAGAAGTATATCCAGCATTACATCCATTACTGTATGATGAATTCGTAATCTGTACATCACCTGAATTAATAAGGCTTGTTGTTGCGTTATCTAAGAAGTTAGGAACATAGTTTACCACATGAAGGTCTGAACCGGCAGCCATACCTCTAAAACGAGGGTCTTTGTTACCTGCTCCTGCCATAATTCCAGAAACTCCATCACCGTGGGTGTTACCACCATTATTTCCATTAAGACCAGAAATACGTCCTTGGAAATCTACGTGTGGTCCTACAGCACCATCGTCTCTACATAAAACTCCAACGCCTGAACCGTCATAATTTCTTCCGGCTCCTGTTTGCGTGTCTAATGCACTAGCTCTGTGAAGTGCTCTTCCGCGCAAGTCATCAGGAATTGAAGGGGCTACAATTACTTCTACCCACTTAACGTATGGAAGTTCTGCAAGACTTTCCAAGCAGTTGTTAGGAATTAAAAGATCGATATTGTTCGAATTGTCATAGCGTTGTGCTACAGCAATTTGCTTCTGAGCTAATTCTAGAATCACTCTATCTGTAGAAATATTATCATAGTGTTGAAGGGTTACACGGTAGTTATCCCCGCTAATTGCCCAATCACCAATGTTTCCATTTTTAAGATCTTGTGACAATTTGAAACGTCCCTCAATAGGAACGATAGAACGTACTCCGTTCGCTTTCAGCATATCTACCGAAGTACTAGCTGGGAAGTAAAACAAATACGCGTGATTTGAAATATAATTGATTAATTCTAACCTGTTGGCTTCGAATAAATCTTGAACATCCTGGGTTGGGGTGCTGTAAAACTGTACCCAACCTACATAACCATTTTCCATTTGTGCGGATTCTGGCATATCGGCCCAATCGAAGGTTCCGATATTTTCTGGCATTTCGATGGTTTCATCTTGAAACTGAATCGTGTACGTGCTCTGTGCAAATGATGCGAATGCAACCATTAAAAACACACCGAGAACAGTACTTTTGATTCTCATTTTTGAGAAGAAAGTAAAACTTTTCATAGGTTTCTTTTTTTAATATTAAAATAGGTGAAATCCTGATAAAAGTTAATTTTATCAGAAAATGATTTCAAATATATTCAATACGAATGAATTAGTCTGATAATAATCGAAAAAAAGAGCCGAAAAAGTGTTAAATCGAACGATTTTCACATAAATAGCTACCTATTAGATAAACAGGGCTTTCAATTCTGTGGCTTCGGAAGGAGCAAGCTTTCCTGCAAGTACCAAACTTAATTGTCGCCTACGAAGTGCTGCGGTAAATCGCTCTTCTTCAATTTCAGTCTCTGGGACAATAGGAGGTACCGGCACAGGGTTTCCCGTTTCGTCAACTGCGACAAAAGTGTAAATGCCTTCGTTTGCCTTACTCTTCATGCCGTTTTCGCGGTCTTCAATCCAAACATCCATATAGACTTCCATAGAGCTTTTGAACGATCGTGAAACTTGTGCTTCAACAGTCACAACACTACCTGACGGAATCATTTTATTGAAAGCGACATGGTTTACAGAGGCAGTAACCACAATCCTTCTACTGTGTCTTCGGGCTGCAATACTGGCCGCCCGATCCATTCGGGCCAATAATTCACCACCGAACATATTCCCGATAGGGTTGGTTTCTCCAGGTAGTACCAAATCGGTTATTACCGTGCGCGATTGCTTTGGGGTTTTAGGTTCCATTGTGCTATTTTTTGCAAAGGTAATCATTACCCAATTTGGGCACTATTATTTTAAAGAAAGGATGGTAGAAAAAAGGTGTTTTTATTCTGAAATATCTTTAACCAATAACCAAGCGTCTTTGTTTTCGGTAGCTTTAATGGTTCGCAATGCTTGTAAGGCTTCGATTCTGTCTTCGTGGCTACTAAAAACAACTTGGTGTAAGCCGTATTTGTTGGTCCCCAAAAGTCTTGGCGTAAAACCACGCTGGGTTAATTGTGCCATTTTCTTTTCAGCATTGGCTTCAATTCTAAATGCGCCAGCAATAACATGGTATTTTCCCTTTTGCTTCGGAACGGTAACGTTCATAGCTTTCAACGGGTTCTCAATCACAAAGGTTGCTTGCTGGATTTGAGAATCTAATTTTGTTTCAGCTTTTTGCTTTTCAGCAAAATTATAATCTTGTACTTGCCCTTCATAAAGTTTCATACCGCCAAATCCTGCAACCGTTATAGCAATCAGGCCTATGGCTGCATATTTCAAATAAGGAGATGCGGTTCTTTTCTCTGGAGTAAATAAAATAGGCGACTTTTCTTCTAGTGCCTCAACCGATTCTTTGTAAACCTCTCGAGAGACTTTAGGCGCTCCAACGGCAGCCAAGCCAAATGAAGCAGTACTGAAATTTCCGTCTGCTGAAGGCTTAAATTGAACCGTTTGTTCTTCGTTTAGAGAAAATGTACCTACGTTGTCTAGGGTCACTGTTTTTCCTTCGCTGAGCGCTAACGAAAGCTTGCCCGTAAAATTTCTGATGGTTTGTAGGGCTAAAGTGTAGCTTTGTCCTTCAACATTCGCAACATAATTGGCTAAGATACCATCGTTGGTTTGTAGTTGTCGGTTAAACATGACCGACTTGCCTGGCGGATGGAATGTTTCGGTAGCAGCATCAATTCTTGCCGACTCATACCGTGTAATGAAAGCACCAAAACCTGGAACAATCACACATTCATACCTGTAGAGCAAATCACTTATGTAGGTGGCCAATTGCATGTAAACAAACATAGATTTTTTTTCTTCGCTTTTCAACTGAAATGCGGCAAATTTATCAACAACTCAAAAAATTGTACTTTTGAAACACTCCCCAGCAATACCATTTGTATGCTCTCACAAAATGAATTGCTGTATACCCTAGCGCTGCAACGCGTTAAAAATCTTGGCGATGCTTCCGCTAAAAAATTACTGCGAACTGTTGGCTCTGCGGAAGGGATTTTCAAAGAAAAAAAGGCGCACCTGCTAAAAATCGATGGCATTGGACGGCAGAAATTGAAAGAACTGTCTGCCGCAATACAACTGCCTATTGCTGAAGATGAACTGCAGTTTATTACTGAACGGCACATCACTTGCCATTATTTTTTAGATGCTACCTATCCTGAAAACTTAAAACACTGTATCGACGGGCCATTATTGCTTTTTGAACGCGGCACTGTAAATCTTCGGAATCGAAAAATCATCAGTATTGTAGGAACCAGAAAAGTCACTTCATACGGTGCCGATTTCTGTAGAAACCTGGTCGAAGAACTCGCTCCTCTGAACCCGGTGATTATCTCAGGATTTGCCTACGGTGTGGATATTTCAGCACACAAAGCAGCCCTAAACAACAATTTACAGACCGTAGCTTGTCTGGCACATGGCTTAAACCAAATGTATCCCAAAACACATAGTAGGTATGTTGCCCCGCTCGAACAAAACGGAGGGTTCCTCACCGAATTTTGGAGCAATGATGCCTTTGACCGTACCAATTTTTTAAAACGGAACCGCGTCATTGCCGGAATTAGCCAAGCAACCATCGTGATAGAATCTGCCGAAAAAGGAGGGAGCCTTGTCACGGCAGATATTGCAAATAGCTATAACCGTGATGTATTTGCCGTACCCGGGCGTGCTACAGACAGACAAAGTCTTGGCTGCAATAACCTGATAAAATCGAACCAAGCACAGATGTTAACCTGTGCTGCAGACTTAGTGTATCTATTGGGATGGGATTTAGATGAACAACCGATTCAGGGAACGCAAACCAAGCTTTTTTCCGAATTAACAGCAGAAGAACAAACCATTTACCAATACTTACAATCGAATGGAAAACAACAACTCGATCTCATATCATTGGCTTGCCATTTTCCTACGTATAAAGCAGCGACATTGCTGCTCAATCTCGAGTTACAAGGATTGGTGCGACCATTACCGGGAAAATTATTCGAAGCTATTTAGTATCCAACTTTCTCACGAACTCGCTGTAAAACGGCATCGGCCACTTTTGTTGCTTTTTTAGCACCAACCGTCAATGCATCTTCTATTTCGGCATAATTTGCCATATAGTGCTCGTATCGCTTTCGCGGAAGTTCAAACGTTGCCAGGATTAGCTCATATAATGCTTGCTTGGCATGCCCGTAGCCATAATTGCCTCCTGTATAATTTGCGCGCATCGCTTCAACTTGAGCTTCTGAAGCTACTAATTTATAGATTGCAAAAACATTGCAGGTATCTGGATTTTTTGGCTCCTCTAATGGTGTGCTATCGGTTTCAATACCCATTATCTGTTTCCGCAGCTTCTTCTCAGGCAGAAAGATGTTGATGATATTGTTTTTGCTCTTGCTCATCTTGGTGCCATCTGTTCCAGGAATCAACATAGTGTTGTCTTGCACTTTTGCTTCGGGCATTACAAAAGTCTCGCCCATTTGTGCATGGAATCTTGAAGCCACATCGCGTGTAATTTCTAAATGCTGTAACTGATCTTTACCAACGGGAACAACTTGGGTGTCGTATAATAAAATATCGGCAGCCATGAGCATTGGATAGTTAAAAAGCCCTGCATTTACATCTTCCAGGCGGTCTGCCTTGTCTTTAAAACTATGTGCTAAGGTGAGGCGTTGATAAGGAAAAAAACAGCTTAAATACCAAGAAAGCTCAGCTACCTGCGGAATATCACTTTGGCGATAAAAAACAGTTTTATCTACATCCAACCCAAAAGCTAACCATGTAGCAGCCACACTATAGGTGTTCTGTTTAAGAACAGCAGCGTCTTTAATTTGCGTAAGCGAGTGCATGTCTGCAATAAAAAGAAATGAGTCGTTTTTAGGATTGTTTGCCATTTCAATAGCAGGAACAATAGCTCCTAAAATATTCCCTAAATGAGGGGTTCCTGTACTTTGTATTCCGGTGAGTATTCTTGCCATAATTTGGTCCGCTTGGGCGGGGAACTTTTTAAAGGGGTGCTTATTTTCAGCAAAGGTACTTTTTTTACCGTTTTTGTACGGTAGATATTCCTATTTTTGGCTCAGCTTGAAATTTCTAAAAAACATAGCGCGAATTTTCTACAGGATCTGGTTCTACATTTTGTTGGGAGTTCCTATCGTGGTGATGTCGCCCGTGCTTATCATCAGTATTCTTCGCCAAGAATGGTACCCCTATTTTTTTAAGTTGGCCCGAATATGGGCCACTTTAATATTGTTCGGGATGGGTTTTAGGCCTATTATTAAAAGGGAAGAACAATGGAAAAAAGGGCAGAGCTATATGTTTGTGGCCAACCATACGTCGATGACCGATATCATGCTCATGTTGTACGTCACCAAAAATCCGTTTGTGTTTGTAGGGAAGAAAGAACTGGCTAAAATTCCGGTCTTCGGATTTTTCTACAAACGAACGTGTATTTTGGTAGATCGAAACAATCCGAAGAGTCGTAGGGAAGTCTTTGCAAGGGCTCAGAGCAAATTAAGCCAAGGGCTGAGTGTGTGTATTTTTCCCGAAGGAGGTGTACCCGACGATGAAAGCGTGCTGCTAGATTCATTCAAGGATGGGGCGTTCCGACTGGCAATCGATCACCAAATACCTATTGCGCCCATGACTTTTCATGACAATAAGGCTAGATTTTCATATACGTTTTTAAGCGGAAGCCCAGGGAAGATGCGTGTACAGGTACACAAAACAATTCCTACTGAAAATTTAGGGTTAGACGATAAGCGTATGCTGAATAAGAAGGTGAGAAACGTGATCTTATCTGAACTTGAAAATCCGAGCCATTAAAAAACCGCCTCTATGGCGAGAGACGGTTTCCTTAACTTTTGGAGGGGTTTTCCCTGCCAACTAAAAACTAACCTAAAATTTAAAACTCAATCCACTATACACACCTAAATAGTAGGGTCTGAAATCTATACTTGTGTCTGTATAGGGATTGAGTTGGTATTTGAACATCGGTTCAATATTAAACTTTAATTTCTTGCTCAGTTGGTAATTAAATCCGAGCCCGATGTTCGTTGTAAAGCTTATAGAATTCAAATTATTTGCTTCTCCCAAAACGGTTCTAAAATCCCCGTCGTTTACTACAATTTCATTATTGCCTAAAAAGAGGGTGCTCATGCCACCAATCACATTAATCCCGAAACGGTTGTCTAGAAGGTCGTACTTTAATTCGAGTGGCACTTCGTAATAACTAAGTTGCTGACTGATTTCTGCGTTGCCCCCAGTCGATTTCGGCACAATGTTTCCAAATCCGCCACCTTCAGGAGCATTTGGAAGCATGCCGCGATCAAAAACGGTGGTTACGGCACCTCGATTGTTATAATCTACAGTTTTAAGGCCAAAAGCTTGCGGGGCCGAAGCTACTTGCACATCTCCTGTTGCATAGCTCAAGTTCACATTGTTTACACCAGAGCGTACCGAAAATTTATCTGAAATATCATAGGCAACCTGTACTCCATAGCTTAAATTAATATCGCCACTTTGTGTATTGTCTGCAAACATAGGGTCTATAGAAGAACCTCCATTTAGCGAGCCGTAATACACTGGGCCCACATTGGGAGCCACAGCCCAACGGTTAGAAGGGCCTTCTTTCTTTAAAAGGGGTTCTTCTAGTTGCTTGTTTTCTTCAATCGCATCAAAAATTGATTTTTTCTTTTCTTCAGCTTTTTCAGTAGCGGCAACGTCTGTCTCTGTACTGATGATTGCATCAGATTTGTCGATTTTAGTTGTTTCAGAACCAAGATTCTCCTGTTTGGTTTCTGTATTCGCTACCGCCTCTTTTTCTGAAACTACCTTGGTAGCATCCTTCACCAAAGGATGCACACTGGTTTCAGATTTTTTCTGAGTGTTGTTTGTAGCATTGGTAGCCTTGGCTACAGCTTCTGTTTCTTTGTTATAGGTAGTTGAAGCATCTTTCTTTAATGGGTTTTGAAGCGCTTTTTTGTTGAAATTTTTCTGGGTCGAATTTTTTGAGTTTTCCGAAGCCTCTGCAACACCATCTTCGGTAGCAGTAGTAATGGCTGAACGGGTCTCTTCGGAAAGGGTCGATTTTGTATTATCGGTAGTCGTATTGTTGTTTTCTGCTGAACCGTCTAAAGTATTATCATTTTCGGAAGCCACTTGAGTACCTTCCGAGTTGATTACACCATCAATTTTTGGGGAAGTATCGTTCTTATCTAGGTTCTCGATTGCATCTTCTTCGTTTACGATTTCGTTAGAAGGATCTGTAGGTCCGTCAAATAACGTAATGCCTACGGTGAGCAACAAGGCGAGCAAAGCTGCCACTCCGGCAACACGCCACCACAACGGAATAACACGGCGCTTCTCCTTTTCCTGTTGGAGTTTCGCTTCGATAGCGTCCCAAACAGCAGGCGAAGGTGCAGCTTCAAAATTTTGAAATTGGTCTTTGAAGAGTTCGTCTATGTTATTTTTTTCTTTCATTTAAAGTCTACAAATGGGGGATGACTTATATTTTAGTATTCAGTATTCAGTATTCAGTATTCAGTATTCAGTATTCAGTATTCGGGATAACTATTTTAATTTTTTACTCACAACTTTGTCACCCTAAGCTGTCAAAGGGCACAACTCACAACTCATCACTCCGATACGCTTCCACCTTCTTTTTTAGGATTCCTCTGGCACGTGCTAGATTCGATTTAGACGTACCGTCACTAATTCCTAACATTTCAGCAATCTCTTTGTGCGCATAACCATCTAGCACATACATCGAAAACACCAACCGGTACCGGTCTGGCAGCTCTTGTATGATTTTGAGCAGGTACTTTAACGGCACATCGCTTTCAATCACATCATCGTCATCTTCTGGCTGTTCAATATTGGCTTCTTCCTTAATATTGAAAACTTTTTGCTTTCTATATTTCTGAAGCACGGTGTTTACCGTGACCCGTTTCATCCAGCCTTCAAAAGAACCTTTGTCTTTAAATTGCCCAACCTTCTCAAAAATGGTCATAAACGCATCTTGGAGATTGTCTTCTGCCTCGGTATAGTTGGGCGAATAACGCAAACAGATAGAAAATAAAACCCCAGAATATTGTTGGTACAATGCTCCCTGAGCTTTTATATCTTGCTGCTTACATTTTTGTATGAGCTCATCTAATGTCAAATGTAGTTGCCGTGGTTAGTTGGTTGTTCACTATTGCGTTGCGACAAAACAGCTACCGTTAAGGTTTCTACACTGCGTAGATACCCAAAAAAAGGTAGGGTTGCGTTAAAATATTGTAAATTATTCGTTTAGCGCTGCAATAGAGTCTTTTATCTTCTTTTCCAGCTCTTCCATCAACTCAGGATTGTCTAACAATAATGTTTTTACCGCGTCGCGACCTTGGCCCAATTTAGTGTCGTCATAACTAAACCAAGAGCCCGCTTTTTTGATGATTTCAAAGTCAACACCTAAGTCAATGATCTCACCCACTTTTGAAATTCCTTGTCCGTACATAATATCGAACTCGGCTGTTTTAAAAGGAGGCGCTACCTTATTCTTAACTACTTTAACGCGTGTTTTATTTCCTTGTACCGCACTATTGCTGTCTTTAATTTGTGTAGAACGGCGAATGTCCAAACGTACCGAGCAATAAAACTTTAGTGCATTACCACCCGTAGTGGTTTCAGGATTTCCGAACATCACCCCAATTTTTTCACGTAATTGGTTAATAAAGATTACGGTACAGTTGGTTTTGCTGATAGATCCGGTAAGCTTTCTGAGGGCTTGCGACATCAATCGGGCGTGAAGCCCCATTTTGCTATCGCCCATCTCACCTTCAATTTCGCTTTTGGGTGTTAAGGCTGCCACGGAATCGATTACAATAATATCTATCGCACCACTTCTAATTAGGTTGTCGGTAATTTCGAGTGCTTGTTCTCCGTTGTCGGGTTGTGAAATGATGAGGTTTTCAATATCAACCCCTAATTTTTCAGCATAATACCTATCGAATGCATGTTCTGCATCGATAAAGGCGGCAATTCCTCCTTTTTTCTGTGCCTCAGCAATGGCGTGCAAAGTGAGGGTGGTTTTACCAGAAGATTCCGGACCGTAGATTTCGATCACACGGCCACGCGGATAGCCACCTACGCCCAATGCCACATCAAGCCCTAGAGAGCCCGTTGAAATTACATCTACTTCTTGTACGGCGCTGTCGCCCATTTTCATGACCGTTCCTTTTCCGTAGGTCTTGTCTAATTTGTCTAAGGTAAGTTTTAATGCCTTTAGTTTTGCGTCTTTCTCGTTGCTCATGGGTTCTGTTAAATTAATAGAGGAGTCAAGAAGTAAAAATACTATTTCTTTAGGTTTACAGCAACCTACAGAACGGGAGAATAGGAGATTTTGTTAACAGTTTAGATTTGTGCTGTATACGAACAAAATCCTGTTAGAAATGGGTATATTTATGACTACATTAAGCTAGCAACTTAGAATGAATGTGGAATTTAAAGGTGCTGATAATTTTGACCATCTTGAAAAATATAGAACCCAAACCCTTTTAAAAGAATAGCTTATGAAAACAACAACCCTCTTTATATCGTGTTTGCTCTCAATAGCGGTGTACGCCCAAGACCCCGACCCCCGGTTGTTCGATACCCAATGGTATTTAACTTCGCTTGTTGTGGCGGCCAATAATATAGAAATTCCGAAAACTAATGAATTAGATAATATTGAAGTAACTTTTCAAACTAGCGGAGTAAGAACATTAGCATGCGATGTCATAAGATCTGATATTGATGTTTCAAATTTTAACGAAAGCTCTTTTATTGCCGACGCTTGGTTTATATTGCCATTAGGCTGCACTCAACAATCCACTTCAGACTTTCAGGATTTTTATTTCGACCAGTTTTTTAAGTTTGACGAATTTAATGTACCCTTTACCTACACACTTGAAGAAGTGGGGGCAGAAGGGCTACAGCTCACCATTACCAACAGTGAAGGTGATACGGCCGTATATGGCAATGCAGCATTAGCAATACAAGAGACCCCAACTGCCACAGTGGCCTTATTCCCCAACCCTGCAACCGATACCGTACGCGTTCAGCTTACAGAGAACACCTTTATAGAAAGCGTGCATATCTACTCTTTACAAGGTGCCTTAGTAGCACAAGAAAAAACAAAAGGCACAAACATCTATACGCTCAATCTGGACCAACTTGCCGCTGGGATTTACTTTTTTCAGGTCATTGACACTCGAGGGAGAATTCATATACAGCGCTTGGTGAAAAATTGAGTTTTTAAGTATGATGGTATTCTAGCTATTTAGCTTGAAGACCTGTCCTTTTACATATAATATATAGCGAAAAGCAACGAAAACAATTGCAGGGCAACGCGTTGTTTTCGCTATGGTTTTCAGCAGTACTGAAAAATTCCTTGTAAACGGCGTCTTTTCTTCCCGCCCGAACGTACCTTTTCGGTACGGGCTGGTTGGTTCGTTTTCTCTTGCTTCCGACGAGCTTGTGAGAGGAAAGCACAGAAAAGAAAATGAATACTATAAAAGCGTTAGGGATTAAGCGGTGTGTTTAAGCTCTCTCGATAGCTATCGGGAAGCGAGTAGCGAAAGCCCGACCACGCCAAAGGCGAGGGGACGCCCTAGTTAATTAAAGATTGCCTTGAACTTAAAAAATATCCTATCTAACGCTTTACAAACTTCGCAGTGAACTGTTGTCCGGTATCATTTTCGGCTTTTAGAAAATAGACCCCAGCTTTTAAGGCTTCGGTATTGATTGTTGGGTTTCCTGGTTGAAATTGCGTGGCGTACACTTCCCTTCCTTGAATGTCATAAACATGAATGGACCGAATTGGAACTTCCGAAGCGATGTTTAAATTGTCTAATACAGGATTTGGATACAACTGTATCGATTGCGATTGGAAATCTGGAGTGCTCAATGGCTGGTTGCTATAATATGCAGTATTGCCTTCACTATTGGTAATTGACAATAAAATTTCACTGCCGTTCGTAGACAAATTATATGTAAACGGACTTTTATTCATCCCAATGTCGTCATAAAACAAAGAATTATATTGACTTCCAAAAAGTGATAGCTCAGCAGAGTTACATAACCCATTAAGAACCATTGGATTATCTTCAATGTCAAATTTATTTTCATTCGGGTCATAAACTGCTATACATAAAAGATCATCACAGAAGTAGGTGCTAAAAAAATCAGGGTTTTGAAGAAACCGAACTATTCCACCAACTTTTATAGGATCATTAATAGGAGGCGTTGTGTAATTTGTTCCATCAAGATCGATGCTTGTGACGTACCATGTGGTGTCAAATAGTTGTGGATCCTGTGCAAAAACGCCAGAGGTCGTGCAGAGTAACACCAAAAGGATGAACAGTTTTTTCATGAGATTATTTTTTTACAAATTTTGCAGTTAGTTGTTGTCCGGTATCACTTTCGGCTATTAGAAAATAGACCCCAGTTTTTAAGGCTTCGGTATTGATTGTTGGGTTTCCTGGTTGAAATTGCGTGGCGTACACTTCCCTTCCTTGAATGTCATAAATACGGATGGACTGCAAGAGTGACTCTGAAGCGATATTTACGTTGTTGGTAACGGGATTGGGGAATACTGATAGTGTTGTGTTGCTCTCAAAATCATCAACTCCCAATATAGATTTCCCGCCATAAAATGCTTGGTTCCCATCTTCATTGGTTATGATCATTTCCAAATCATTATATCCAACATACTCTATCGTATACGTAAACACATGACCAGGGTCATCAATTTTAAAGAAATCTTCAAAATAAGCTTTTTCAAAAGCAAGTGTCTCGGGCAAATTACATTCGTTAGAATTAATTTCGAATTCTGTCGTTGAGAACGAGCTGCCATCTACAGTAAGCAATTCAGTGGTTATTCCATTGCAAACCCAAGCGCCCATCCAATAAATGGTGCCGTCTGTATCAAAACCTATTCCCACCGAATTTATTTCAGAATTAAATGAATAGCCAACAATTTCGCCGTCAATCTTTAAGTAACCGAGCAACCAATTGTTTTGGTAAAGTTCCTTGGTTGGGTCTTGCGCGAATACATTCAGCGAAATTAGGACTGTAATTAAGAGTGCGGTTGCTTTTTTCATAACTGATTTATTGAATTGGGATATGCTTCAATATAGCAATTTTCCGTAAAACGCGTATCTTTGCCGCTCAAATCAATTCTTTACACCCAAAAAATTAGTATAGCATGCAACTGTACAATAAAATGAGTGCGAAAGAAAGGGCCGCCATGCTGGAAGAAGCTGGTGAAGATCGCTTGACCCTTTCCTTTTACAAATACGCCAAGATTGGCAATCCGCAACTTTTTAGAAACCACCTCTTTGTAGCTTGGGATGCGCTGCAGGTGCTTGGGCGCATTTATGTCGCCAAGGAAGGCATCAATGCGCAACTCTCTGTGCCCGCCAATAACTTCGGAAAGTTTAAAGCATTCCTAGATGGGATCTATTTTTTGGAAAACGTCCGTCTTAACATCGCTATAGAACACGATTTGAAGTCGTTTCTAAAACTAAAAGTGAAAGTGCGCCACAAAATTGTGGCAGATGGCCTCAACGATGAAACATTCGATGTCACAAATAAAGGTGTTCACGTAGATGCGGTGAAATTCAACCAACTCATCGAAGATCCCGACACCGTCCTCGTAGACATGCGCAACCACTACGAAAGTGAAATCGGTCATTTTAAAGGCGCCGTAACTCCAGATGTGGATACCTTTCGCGATAGCTTAGACATTATCGAAGAAGATTTAAAAGACCATAAAGAAGACAAAAAACTAGTAATGTACTGTACCGGGGGTATTCGCTGTGAAAAAGCCAGTGCTTATTACAAACACAAGGGGTTTCAGCAAGTGTATCAGCTGGAAGGCGGTATTATTGAATACGCCAGACAGGTTGAAAACAAAGGACTCGAGAACAAGTTCCTCGGAAAGAATTTTGTGTTCGACCACCGTCGTGGCGAACGTATTTCAGACGACGTGATTGCACAATGCCACCAATGTGGTGCGCCTTGCGACACCCACGTAAACTGTGCAAACGAAGCCTGCCATTTGCTGTTTATTCAATGCGAAAGTTGCCGTGAAGCCATGCAGGAATGCTGTTCTGTCGAATGTCAAGAAATCATTCAATTGCCTTATGAAGAGCAGAAAAAACTGCGAAGTGGCCTCCATAACAGCAATAAGATTTTTAAGAAAGGGCGTTCCGAAAAATTAAAGTATAAGAAGTAGGGTTGCCATAATAATTGCTACCTTTACTTCTTAAGAATTTGTTTAATTTCCGAGAGGTTTAACGCTATAAAACCAAGAAAGATGTCAGGTTGAGCGCCCGCCAGAATGAAAGAACATTCTTTCGGGCTGGCAGTCGAGAACTTCATGAGGCTTACTATTTAAAAAGCAGTTTGAAACTTCGACAAGCTAAATACAAGAAAACTCAATGTGACAATCTAGCTTTAAGCCTCCACTATATATAAACTAATATGGGCTGTACCAGCTGTGCCAGTGGCGCCAACGGTCAGCCAAAGGGTTGCAAGAACAATGGTACTTGTGGCACCGATGGCTGCAACAAATTAACGGTGTTCGATTGGCTTTCAAATATGTTGCTCCCCGGCAACCAAGAACCCTTTAACGGGGTAGAGGTGCGTTTTAAGAACGGACGCAAACATTTTTACCAAAATCAGGATAATCTTTCGCTTTCTATAGGCGATACCGTTGCTACAGAGGCTTCGCCAGGCCATGATATTGGTATGGTTACCCTTACGGGGGAATTGGTACGGGTGCAGATGAAAAAGAAAAAGCAACCAATTGACGTTGCGGCCCTTCCGAAGATTTACAGAAAAGCAACCCAAAAAGACATCGATATTTGGCAGAAATGCCGCGATAGAGAGGCCGATATCCAAAAACGGTCACGTGAAATTGCGATCCGATTAGGACTTCAGATGAAATTGAGCGATATCGAATTTCAGGGAGACGGTTCTAAAGCTATTTTCTACTACACCGCCGAAGAACGTGTCGATTTTAGACAACTCATCAAAGAATTCGCTAGAACGTTTAATACGCGTATCGAAATGAAACAAGTGGGACTGCGCCAAGAAGCAGCTCGACTGGGAGGCATCGGTTCCTGCGGAAGGGAATTGTGTTGTTCTACGTGGCTTACCGATTTCCGATCTGTGAACACTTCCGCAGCGCGTTATCAGCAACTAAGTTTGAATCCGCAAAAATTGGCTGGACAATGCGGAAAGTTGAAATGTTGCCTGAACTACGAGTTAGATACATATATGGAAGCGCTAGAAGTGTTTCCGCGTAGCGATGTAAAGCTGAAAACCGACAAAGGCATGGCACAGTGCCAAAAAATTGATATTTTTAAAGGGTTGATGTGGTTCAGTTACGAAAAGGAGGGCATGAACTGGCATACCCTAAAAGTTGAAAAGGTGAACGAAATCATCGCTATCAACAAAAAAGGAAATACGGTTGCTAGCCTCGAAGAATTTATTGAAGACATTGTGGTGCCAGACGAAAAGCTGTTCAACAACGTGGTGGGCCAAGACAGTTTAACACGTTTCGACAAACCAAAGCAAAGCAAAACAAATCGCAGGAAACGCAACAATAGAAACAAAAAACAAGGAGGTAACCGCAAAAAAGGTAATGCTGCCAGCAAAGGCAATGCTCAAAAAGGCGGAAAGCCACAGAATAAGAAAAGAAGACATAAGCCAAAACCCAAAAACAATGCGTAAGGTTTTTGCCTTTTTTATCATAATAATTGTATGTGTAGCCTGCGACACACAAACGGTTTGGAGCGAAACCAAATCGTTGGGCGTGTGGGACAAAGACACTCCGGTTACCTTTAGCATTCCGCAGTTAGATTCTTTAAAGAGCTACCACATGTTTATCAATATTCGGAATACAAATGAGTATCCGTTCAATAATTTGTTTCTTGTTGCAGACATCGAGTTCCCACACGGAAAGACCATTACCGACACCTTGGAATACAAAATGGCATATCCAAATGGGGAATGGATGGGCGAAGGGATCGGAAGTTTGAAAGAAAGCAAATTGTGGTTTAAAGAAAATATCCGCTTTACGGAAGAAGGAAATTATAACATAACTATAACACAAGCTGTGCGCAATAACGGCGAAGTAGACGGCGTTAGCCAATTACCGGGCATCTCAGATGTTGGAATCAGTATTGAAGAAGCGACACAAACTCCATAGCCATGGCAACAAAAAAAGCAAAACCTAAAAAGAAAGCACAAGACGGAAATAGAAAATACCGAAATTGGGTTTATAAAATAGTTGGAGCAGGTGTGCTTTTGGTGGTGTTTCTCTTTCTGTTAGCGTCTTGGGGCGTTTTTGGAAGTTTACCCGATGAAACCAGTTTAGAAAACCCCGAAAAGGATCTAGCCACACAGATTGTGTCTTCAGATGGTCGCGTGATCGGAAAATTCTTTAAGGACAACAGAACTCCCGTACAGTTTGACGATTTACCAGACCACCTTGTAAATGCATTGATAGCAACCGAAGATGTTCGGTTTTACGACCATGCCGGGATTGATGCACGAGGAACGATTCGTGCTGCGGTATTTATGGGTTCAAAAGGAGGTGCAAGTACCATTACACAACAGCTAGCTAGACAGTTTTTTGTTGGAGAAGCTTCAAAAAACACAATCCAGCGAATTGTTCAAAAGGCCAAAGAATGGGTGATCGCAACCCGATTGGAACGCCGCTATACCAAAGAAGAAATCATTACCATGTATTTTAATACATACGATTTCTTGAATCTTGCCATTGGAATTGAGTCTGCAGCTAACATTTATTTCGATAAACCGCCTACTGAACTGACTACCGTAGAGTCTGCCATGTTGGTTGGGATGTTTAAAAATTCATCATTGTACAATCCGGTCCGTAACCCGGTTGGCGTTAAAAACAGAAGAAACGTAGTGTTGGCACAAATGGCCAAATACGATTTTATTTCAGAGCAAGTGAAAGATTCGCTGCAAGCCCTGCCTTTGGGTGTTAAATTTACACCCCAAGACCACGATGAAGGAATTGCTACGTACTTCAGGGAATATGTTCGAGGCTATATGAAGCAATGGGCGAAGGACAATCCGAAGCCAGACGGGACATTCTACGATATTGATAGTGACGGAATGAAGGTGTTCGTGACGCTAGATTCCAAAATGCAAGAATATGCAGAGCAAGCGATGACGGCACATATGGTGAACCTACAGAAAGAATTTGACGAGCAGAATGAAAAAAATAAAACGTTTCCATTCAGGGATATTTCCGAAGAAGAAATAGACGGCATTATGAATTCGGCCATGAAACGTTCAGACAGATGGCGCGAACTCGAGAAACAAGGCAAATCGGAGAAAGAGATAAGAGCCAGTTTCAAAAAGAAAACCAAGATGCGTGTGTTTACTTGGGCGAATAAAGATCGTTATATCGATACCACGATGACACCGTTAGATTCCATACGTTATTACAAATCGATTCTACAAGCAGGCCTGATGTCTATGGACCCCCAAACTGGTGAAGTGAAAGCTTGGGTGGGCGGTATAGACTACAAAAATTTTAAATACGATATGGTGCGTACGGGTCAACGCCAGATAGGTTCTACTTTTAAGCCTTTTGTATATGCTACGGCCATAGACCAAATGCATATGTCACCCTGCGATACCTTACCCAACACCCCATATACCATTGAAGCTGGAAAATATGGATTGTTGAAACCTTGGAGCCCTAAAAATGCTGGTGGAGATTATGGCGAGATGATGACACTAAAAAGAGCCTTGGCACAATCGGTAAATACGATTACGGCTAGACTGATTGACCGTGTGGGCCCAAAACCTGTAATCGACTTGGTTGAAAAAATGGGGGTAGATATTTCAGACATACCTGAGGCGCCTTCTATTGCGTTGGGTACGCCAGATGTAACCTTATACGAAATGGTAGGTGCATACAGTACCTTTGCCAATCAGGGCGTGTACATTACACCAAATCTTATTTCAAGAATAGAAGATAAAAACGGGACAGTTTTATATCAGAATGTTCCAGAAACACGTGATGTGATTAGCGAAGAAACAGCGTACGTAACCCTTAGTTTAATGGAAGGGGTTACCCAATCTGGTTCTGGATCGCGACTGCGCGGAACATGGCGTAGTTCAAAAATGTACAAAGAGGTGATTACTGGCTATCCGTACGATTTTAAAAATCCGATTGCAGGAAAAACCGGAACCACACAAAATAATAGTGACGGCTGGTTTATGGGTATCGTGCCCAATCTTGTCACGGGCGTTTGGGTTGGTGGAGAAGACAGGGCTACCCACTTTAGGTCTACGGCCTACGGTCAAGGAGCCACCATGGCACTACCTATATGGGGCGTCTATATGAAAAGTTGCTATGCAGATGAAGATTTGAATGTTTCGGACGGATCGTTTAAACGACCGTCTAAAATTTCTATCGTAACAGACTGCAGTGAATATAAAAATGGAGGAGATGGCGATGAGATTCCAGACGAATTCGATTTTTAACAATACAATACTATGATCAACAAAAAAGTAGCGAATGTAACCGAAGCCTGTAAAGGTGTAGCCGATGGAATGACGTTTATGTTAGGAGGGTTCGGGCTTAGTGGTATACCCGAGAATGCGATAGCTGAACTTGTTCGGTTAAACGTAAATGATGTCACCTGTATTTCGAATAATGCAGGGGTAGACGATTTCGGCTTGGGGCTATTGCTTCAGAAAAAACAAATAAAGAAAATGATTTCGTCGTACGTTGGTGAAAATGCAGAGTTTGAGCGACAAATGTTGAGTGGTGAGCTGGAAGTAGAGCTCATCCCACAAGGTACCTTGGCACAGCGGGCTAGAGCTGCACAAAGTGGTATTCCCGCCTTTTATACGCCTGCTGGTTATGGAACTGAAGTGGCAGAAGGAAAAGAAGCTAGAGAATTTAATGGTAAAATGCACATTTTGGAGCATGCGTTCGAGGCAGACTTCGCTTTTGTGAAAGCATGGAAAGGCGATACAGCTGGAAACCTCATATTTAAGGGATCGGCACGAAATTTTAATCCGAATATGTGTGGGGCAGCAACAATTACTGTAGCTGAGGTAGAAGAATTATTGCCGGTAGGGAGCCTAGACCCGAACGAAGTACATATCCCCGGAATATTTGTACAACGCATTTTTCAAGGGGAGCGATATGAAAAACGTATTGAACAACGAACTGTAAGAAAAAAATAATGGTAGCCAGTTTGTCTGTCCTCACGCTTTATAGGGATGTACATAACTCTCCATAGAAATAATAACGGTGTCTGGTTAAGCACCCGCCAGAATGAAAGAACATTCTTTCGGGCTGGCAGTCGAAAGCTTTTAGAAGTTTCAAAATGCAACCCTGTCACCTAAATAAATTAATTTTAAAATGGCACTTTCAAAAGAACAAATTGCACAACGTATTGCAAAAGAAGTAAAGGACGGCTATTATGTAAACCTAGGAATAGGTATCCCCACGCTAGTTGCAAATTTCGTTAGAGACGACATCGAAGTAGAATTCCAAAGTGAGAATGGCGTTTTGGGGATGGGGCCATTTCCCTTCGAGGGAGAAGAAGACCCAGACCTTATTAATGCAGGGAAACAAACCATTACCGCATTACCCGGCGCCTCTTTTTTCGATTCGGCCCTTAGCTTTTCTATGATACGCGGGCAACATGTAGATCTAACCATCTTGGGTGCTATGGAAGTAGCGCAGAATGGTGATATTGCCAATTGGAAAATCCCTGGAAAAATGGTAAAAGGTATGGGAGGAGCTATGGATTTGGTTGCTTCCGCAGAAAATATTATTGTTGCCATGATGCATACCAATAGGGCTGGAGCTTCTAAATTATTAAAGCAATGCTCGCTACCGCTTACGGGGGTACAATGCGTTAAGAAAATTGTGACCAACTTGGCGGTACTCGAGGTACGGGATGGTGCCTTCCATTTATTGGAAAGAGCACCTGGGGTTTCTGTCGAAGAAATTAAAAAAGCCACCGAAGGTGACCTTGTGGTTCCAGAAAATGTGCCTGAAATGACCTTCTAGAAGTAGAAATAGTTGCGAAACACCCCATCTATTGATGGGGTTTTTTGATTTAAAAAAGTAAGAAAATACTTAATATAATAGCGCAAAAGTTAAAAATATATGCTTTTAATCGATTTTATATGTATTTAATCGTTTTATTTAATTTTTCAGCGCATATTAGCAATCCCAAGTTTAACCGACTAAAAACCTACTTATGTTATCGATTGTAAAAAGTGTGAAACGTACCTTCCATTTAATTAAAAGTGTAGTGTACGTCGCAAAAAAAGTGTTTTTGTTGATGTAACTGTTCGGTTATGTAACAGTTCCAGAGTATTACCCCCGAATCTATCATAGATTCACATAGTAAGTCCCGTTCTTTGTGAGGTTAGAACGGGATTTTTTTTGTTTATTTTTCAACCTTTTGGAATGGCATCAATTAATTTTTTGGTGTATTCTTTGGTCGGATTCGCATAAATTTCGTCTGCATCGCCCAATTCTTCTATCTTTCCTTGGTTCATCACCAATAACTGATCTGACATAAATTTAACTACAGCCAAATCGTGTGAGATGAAAATATAAGTAAAACCAAAATCTTCCTTTAATTCATTCAAAAGATTTAGTACCTGTGCTTGTACCGAAATATCCAAGGCCGAAACCGATTCGTCACATATTACCAATTTAGGCTCCATGGCAATGGTTCTGGCAATCCCAACACGTTGTCGTTGCCCGCCAGAGAGTTCATGCGGATATCTATGGTAATATGTATCGTCTAAGCCTACTTTTTCCAAAAGTGCCAATGCTCGTCGCTTTCTTTCACGAGCCGATGATGCAATAGAATGCACCAACATAGGCTCAGTAAGTGCTTCGCCGATTGGGATGCGCGGATTTAAAGACGAGTACGGATCCTGAAAAATAAGCTGAATTTCTTTCCGCAGTGATCGGATCTCTCGCTTCGAGAGTTTGGTGATGTCCTTACCTCGATACCAAATGGCTCCTTGGGTTGCATGTTCAAGTTGAAGAATGGTCTTCCCCAACGTAGATTTTCCGCAGCCAGATTCACCTACCAATCCGAGTGTTTCTCCTTCAAATAAGGTGAATGAAACTCCATCTACAGCCCGTACTGATCTTTTTTTCTGAAACACACCCACATTGCTGAAATATTCTTTCGATACATTTTCAACACGTAGTAACGGAGGTTGTGTGTATAATTTTTTATGCCGGAGCGCCCGCTGCTGCGGAGTAACTTCAATAGGTTTAAACGTGTTATTTGCCAATGATGCGATGGTAGGCAACTGTTCTAATCGTTTTTCTAGTGTAGGACGAGAATTAAGTAAAGCTTTGGTATACGTAGCCTTGGGCATTTTAAAAATCTGGTGCGAGGTGCCCACTTCAACAATGTCTCCGTGGTACATCACCGCAACACGATCGGCTATTTCCGAAACCAAACTAAGATCGTGCGAGATAAAAACCATGCTCATGCCAGTTTCCAGTTGGAGCGCTTTCAACAACTCTAAAATTTCTTTCTGAACGGTAACATCTAATGCTGTCGTGGGTTCGTCTGCAATCAGCAATTTAGGTTTACAGGCAATTGCCATGGCAATCATGACCCGCTGCATCTGTCCGCCGCTTATCTGGTGTGGGTAGCTATTGTAGATGTCTTTCGGCCTAGGGAGTTTTACTTTTTCGAACAGCTGGAGTGTTTCTCTTTTTACTTCGGAAGAAGATAATTTTGTGTGTTGCTTTAAAATTTCATCCACTTGAAACCCACAGCGAAGTGATGGGTTCAGCGCGCTCATTGGTTCTTGGAAGATCATGGAAATGTCGTTTCCCCGCAATGCCCGGAATTCTTTTTCAGAAAGGTTGGTAATTTCTTTTCCTTCAAATGTAATCGTACCTGAGATAGTACTAATTTTTTTGGGAAGCAAGCCCATTAAGGCTAAAGAAGTAACCGATTTTCCAGATCCAGACTCGCCTACGATACCGACAATTTCATTGGGTGAAATGGTAAGGGATATGCCGTGTATTACTTCAACAGCATTTTTTCTTGTTCCGAACGAAATACACAAATCTTTAATTTCTAATAAAAAATCTTGCTGCATGGTTTCAAATATACAATATCTAATTCGCCCTTTTCTTTATTAAAAACCATTTCTATAAAAATCTAATACTGCGCATATTCTGTAGAAATTGCTGCAATACCCTATGAATCCTGTAGGAATTCAATTGTAAGAATAGTATTGTTAATAAAAACATAATGCATTTCATCGAATAAAATTTTATTATTCGTAAAAAAAGTTTTTATTTGTTGCTCTTTGTTTAAAATAATAGCGAATCTATTATTAAATTAGCAATGAAAACGCATTTTTTTATATTTTTCCAAATATATGAAAACGAGCAAATTAGCCCTTAAAAATCAATTTTTAACACACTAATCAACTCCAATATGACCTGACTTTACATGCTACAGGAATTTTTTCCCCTCAATAACGAACCGAACTTTACCACATCATCTCTCCATTAAGATGTGGATGACCTCCCCCTTAAAAAGTAAACTAATTCAATTTAATTTTTCAATTATGAAGAAAATTTATCTCTTGGCTGTACTGCTGTGCTTTTTTGGCTCCAGTGCATTTGCCCAGACTTCGGTTGAAGCCGCGGTACAAAATTATTTTAATATCTTAAAAGGTGAATCTCACTTCGAGAAAGCCGATCTACAACAAATTCGAATCACTGATGTGGTTCCCTCTGCCAATCCAGACATTACCCATGTATACGTACAGCAACTCGTGAATAATATCCCTATTCAGTATGCATCGTATAAACTCACGGTAAAAAATGGTGCTGTTACCTTTATGATCGATCAATTTATTACCAATATCGAAGCTAAACTCTCCAACACAACTGCCAGCATCACTGCGCAGGGAGCAGTTATGAAAACTGTACAAAACCATAATCTTACTAGACCAACGCTAAATGGTAGCAGGAATGCAGATGGTGTGTATGTATTTGAAGACGAACGTGCCGCAGGAGCTCCTATTAAAGTGAGCCCTATGTTTCAATTGTATAACGACCAATTGCGTTTGGTGTGGAACGTTAGCTTTTACCAAAAAGACGGCCAACACTGGTGGAACGAAAACATTGATGCCGCCAATGGCCAAGTACTTCGTACTGAAGATTGGGTGATTTCCTGTAATTGGGGAGATGCCCATGAAAATCACAACCATGACAAATCGGCTAATTCACTAGAGGAAATTACACGCGTAGAAGGACCGGCAAATTTTGTAGCTGGCGAAAGCTATAACGTGTATGCAATGCCAAAAGAGAGTCCGTTAGACGGTGGCCGAACCATTGTGAACGATCCTCAAGATTTAAATGCCTCTCCTTTTGGATGGCATGATACCAACGGGGCAAATGGTGCCGAATATACCATCACCCGTGGAAACAACTGCTGGGCTATGGAAGATGCCAACGGTAACAACGGAACCGGATATTCGCCAAACGGAAGTGCGGGTCTCGACTTTGATTTCCCTGTAAACTTCAACAACCAACCTAATACGTATCGCGATGCAGCGATTACTAACTTGTTCTATTGGAATAACATCATGCACGATGTTTGGTACCAATACGGATTTGATGAAGCTTCTGGAAATTTCCAAGAAAACAACTATGGAAATGGCGGAGCAGGGAGCGATAGCGTTATTGCAGATGCACAAGACGGTAGCGGAACCAACAACGCAAACTTCGGAACGCCTCCAGACGGCTCGAATCCTAGAATGCAAATGTTTTTGTGGACTACAACAAATCCACAGACAGATGGCGATTTTGACAATGGAATCATTGCCCATGAGTATGGCCACGGAATTTCTACCAGATTGGTGGGTGGACCAGGAACGAACGCTTTGGGCGGTTCTGAGCAAATGGGAGAAGGATGGAGCGACTGGTTCGGACTCATGCTTACTATGAAGACCGGCGATAGCGGAGGAGATTCTAGAGGTATCGGAAATTTTGCACTTGGTGAAACTTCAAACGGTGGCGGGATTAGACCTACACCATATTCAACTAACACCTCTATAAATGGAACTACTTATGCCGATATTAATGGCCTTGCTGTTCCACACGGAGTAGGATATGCGTGGGCAACCATTTTATGGGATATGACCTGGGCCTTAGTTGCACAGGAAGGATTTGATACCGACTTTTACAACGGTACCGGTGGTAATAATATCGCCATGGCCTTGGTAATTGAAGGACTAAAAAACACTGCCAATAACCCAGGATTTGTATCAGGACGAGATGGAATCTTACAGGCTGACCAAGATCTTTATGGCGGGCAGTATAACTGCTTGATATGGGATGTATTTGCCGCAAGGGGAGTTGGACTTAATGCCAACGAAAATACTAACGGCGGAACCAATACCAATACTGACCAAACCACATCGTTTGTTAGCGGTTGTACGGGACCTCCAACCCCAGAAGCATGTTCTGGAACAGTTTCTAGCTATCCAGATGCTGAAAGTTTTGAATCAAATTTTGGAGATTGGTCACAATCTACACAAGACGATTTAGACTGGACACGTGATTCGGCTGGTACGCCTTCAAGTAACACAGGTCCATCTAGTGGAGCTGCAGGAAGTTTCTACGTATATGTAGAGGCATCTTCGCCAAACTACCCGAACAAACGTGCGATTTTATATTCTCCTTGTTACGACTTGAGTGCACAGAATGATGCGACTTTCAACTTTAGCTACCACATGTACGGTGCAGCAGATATGGGAAGCATCGATCTTGAAGTAAGTACTGATGACGGAACAACTTGGACTTCAATCTGGAACCAAACCGGAAACAAAGGAAACCAATGGAATTCTGAAAGTATCGACTTGGGAAGCTATGCGGGAGAGAGTAATTTCCGTATGAGATTTAACCGAGTTACCGGAAGTACTTGGCAAGCAGATATTGCTTTAGATGCTTTTGAAATGGAAGGTGGCACAACAGCAGATACCCAGGCACCAACGGTACCAACTAATTTGGCAGCTTCAAACATAGCCAACACATCACTTACCCTAAACTGGAACGCTTCTAACGATAATGTTGCCGTAACTGGATACGAAGTGTTTATGGATGGTGGTTCTCTTGGAACAGTAGCAGCCAATACGGCAAACGTTACTGGTTTAACGGCAGGAACTACCTATAGTTTCCAAGTGCGTGCTTATGATGCTGCTGGAAATAATTCTGCTTTGAGTAATACTGTAAACGCAACTACCACTGGTGGTGGCGGAGGCGGAGGTTGTACCAATGGCGTTTCAACGGGCTACTCTGAGAGTTTTGAAAGTTCTATTGGAGCGTGGACACAGAGTACCGCAGACGATATCAATTGGACACGTGATTCGAACGGAACCCCATCAAACAATACAGGACCGAGTAGCGGTTCTCCAGGATCGTTCTACATGTATGTGGAAGCTTCCGGAAATGGAACCGGCTACCCAAATAAACAAGCTATTTTGAATTCTCCATGTGTAGACCTTTCAGGAGAAACAGATGCTACCTTCAGCTTTAATTATCACATGTACGGAGCTTCAGACATGGGTAGTATTGCCTTAGAAGCAAGCACCGATGGTACAAACTGGACTTCTATCTGGAGCCAAACAGGTAACCAAGGAAACCAATGGAATAGCGTAAGTGTTGGGCTGGGTGCCTATGCAGGCGGAACGGTTGAGCTGCGTTTTAACAGAGTAACGGGCAGTACTTGGCAAGCCGATATTGCAATAGATGGTATTTCGTTAACCGCTGGTGGCGGTGGTGGAAATCCTCCAACCGGCTACTGTGCTTCAAACGGAAACAATACCAGCGATGAATATATCCAACGCGTGCAAATAGGAAGCATCAATAATGCTTCTGGAGCTTCGCCAGGAGGGTACGGAGATTTTACAAGTCTTTCTACTACCTTGAGCAATTCTAACTCAATTACCATTACGCCCTTATGGACAGGTACTGTGTATCCAGAAGCGTATGCTGTATTTGTAGATTGGAACCGAGATGGAGACTTTACAGATGCTGGAGAACTGGCTTATAGCCGTAGTGCAACTACAGCGACACCAATTACTGGTTCGTTTAGCGTGCCAAGTGGTGCAGCTGCAGGAGCGACGAGAATGCGTGTTTCTATGAAGTACAACGGAATTCCTACCGCCTGTGAGTCGTTTACGTATGGTGAAGTTGAAGACTACACCGTGGTAATTCCGGCGAGCTTCGGTCCTGGTGGAAGCACTTCCATTAATAACAACAATGTGACGGTTTCTGGATTTAGATTGTATCCGAATCCTGTAAACAGAGGCACGTTGAATATTGAAATCTCTGATGCAGAACCTACCGATTATATTATTTTCAATATGATTGGGCAACGGGTACGCTCAGGAGCGTTTAATTCGAAAATAGATGTGTCTGGTCTTCAGAGCGGCATGTATATGATTGAAATAAGTGCTGAAGACGGCAAGAAATTTATAGACCGTTTTATAAAAGAGTAACCACTAATTATGTTTTGTTGAAACCCCCTGTTCCAATTTGTGGAGCAGGGGGTTTCTTTTTACACCGAAAGTACCTCTTCATCTTCTAACAAGGGCTCGTTCCGAAGTTTTAGTAGAATTTGTGCTACTGTTACCGTGTCTTTTTCACAATACGTAATAATGCGATCTATATCCTGCTCGTTATAGTACACACCGTACACCTGGCTTCCGTCAATATCGTCTTTAGGCGAAGGGATGCCTAACACATGCGCCATTAATTTCAACGAAGTAAACGTTTTGTAGTCGCCAAATTTCCAAAGTTCTAAGGTGTCTAAATGCGGAACTTCCCATGGTTTTTTTCCGAAAAGGTTCAATTTAAAAGGAAGTGTTATACCGTGAATGATCATTCGGCGAGCGATATAAGGAAAATCAAATTCTTTCCCATTGTGCGCGCAAAGTAAATGGTGGGGCCTGTTGAAATGTGTTTCCAACAAGTTCTTGAACTCTTTTAATATTGAAAGTTCCGTTCCGAAGAAACTGGTTACCCGAAATTTCCGCAGATCACCTTTCATAGTAAAATACCCTACCGAAATACAGATAATTTTTCCAAACTCGGCCCAAATTCCAGCTCGATCGTAGAATTCTTCTGCGGTAAATGTATCACCGCGTTGATAACTTGTTTTTTGTTCAAATAACGATTGTGATGTAGCATCCAACTCACTGAATGTAGCAAATTGGGGCACGGTTTCGATGTCTAGGAACAAAATATGTTCTAGGTTGATGCGTTGTAGCATGATTTAAAAAATAGGAGGGAAGTTACCTAAAATTACAAAATTTTAGCCACATAGGTTATTTTGCTTTTTTGTGAATCAGTTCAATCGCTTTCTCCATCAGTTTGTCCCTACCTTCTCTAATGCCTTTTACGGTGGGTTCATAGACCATATTTAGTTTAATTCCTATCCGTTGCTGTCTAACATCAAATAAGCCTCTTCAACATACGAATAAAAATCACTGCTAAACGGAAGGTCACTTCTAGCGCCGCGCTGATGCCCTAAACGTACAATGATGATATCATCTTCTGGAATAATAATCACATACTGCCCTAAGATGCCGCGCATTACAGCTATTTTTTTGTCGAGGTGATCACTAAGCCAGAATCCGTAGCCGTATTCTGGACTCTCTTCAAACCGAGGCTGGATGCTTTGTGCCACAAAAGTGGAATCTAATAATCTTTCACCATTCCAATTTCCGTAGTCTTTGTAAAGTTTCCCCAAGCGTGCAAAATCTCTGGCATTGCTGGCAATACAGCAATACGCCTTCACCAATCTATTTTCGTCATCATCTACCTGCCACAAGGCAGGCTGTACAGCACCCATAGGTTGCCATAGGGTTTGCTCTAAATAATCGGCCAATGGGGTTCCCGTGGCTTTTTGAATTACCATCCCTAACAATTGGGTGTTTCCGCTGAGGTATTTGAACGATTCGCCAGGGGTTTCAGTTACTTCTAATCCTAAAATAGTTTCTGCCAAATCGTCGTCATAATAAGAACGTGCGGTAATGCTAAACGGACTAGTGTAGCTTTCTTCCCAATCGAGCCCGCTTGCCATAGACGACAAGTCACCTACCGTAAGCCCGGTCTTTTTAAATTTCGGAAAAAAATCACCCACAGCTTGCTCTAACCCTGTAATATGCCCTTCCATGATGGCCTTGCCCAACAATGCCGAGGTAACACTCTTGGCCATAGAAAATGAATTTGTTTGGGAAGTTTCGCCATATCCTTCAGCATAGTATTCGTGCCAAATGCTGTCATTTTTAATAATTAGAAAGGCTACAGTACCAAACTCATCATGAGTTTCTCGAAGGGTTTCGGTAGGCGGCTCATTGTTTAATTGAGAATGGCTAGGCCAGGGTTGCCGTTGGGGAGCTGCTTGTATGGTATCATTTTCAAAATAAACATGGTCGTCTATAAAAGCTGTGGTGTGTCCTGTAAAATAGACCACACGAACGCCTTTTAATATGTAGTCGTAATCTGTGAGATAAGCTACTGCTATTAATAGGAGCAGGATGCCAACAAACCATTTTATAAAACGCTTAAAATATTTCATTTTTTACTGTTCAAATAAACTTCCCTGGGTTACTGGGCTCTCATGGGCCAACAACCATTTTTTTCGATGCAATCCTCCCGCATACCCAGTTAAAGAGCCATCACTACCAATTACACGGTGACACGGAATTACAATGGCAATCGGGTTTTTTCCATTTGCTGAAGCCGCTGCCCGTATTACCTTTGGGTCGCCTAGCGTGTTTGCCATGTGTTGGTAGGTTACTGTTTTACCATACGGAATGGTTAACAATGCATTCCAAACTCTCTTTTGGAAATCGGTACCGCTGGGTTGGAGATTGAAGCTAAAGGCCTCCCTTTTTTTACTGAAATATTCTTCCAGTTCTACCACCGCTAATTGTGTGTTGGCAGATAATACTTTGGTGTTTTGTGCGGCAGTATCAACAAACGAAATAGCCACAATACCTCGTGCATCACCTTCAATTTTAAGTATACCCGCGGGAGTATTTAGATATGTGGTTTCCATGCTTACTAAAATACATGTTTATAAGTATGTTAAGCTAGGCAAAGTACTCTGTACTACTTTTTGTTCCTGCATTCACATATTAATGAATACAGAAATATTTATTTTGGCAAAGTTACATTTTAATCTTCAGAAGGCTCGTCTTCTGGGTTTTGCAACTGAATGCCCATGCGCTTGGCTCTGCGTTCCCAGTTTTTACGGGCGGCCACTTGCATGTCTTCAATGGCATCGCTCTCGTCCATAATTTCCAGTCCGAGTAACGTCTCAATAATGTCTTCCATGGTTACGATACCGATGGTATTTCCGAAGTCATCAACCACCAAGGCAATATGGGTGCGTTGGTTGATAAAGGTTTCAAACAAGTCAGGAATTGGTTTTTGGGCATCCACAACGGCAATTTCACGACGGATATCAGCGAGTGTTTTGTTGCCGTGTTCTTCAACAATTTCTTCCAGTATATCATCTTTCAGCACAAACCCAGTAATGTGATGCGATTTATCCTTAAATACGGGAATCCTCGAAAATTGTAGGTTTTTATGTTCTTTATGAAATTTTGAAAGGGTTGTTGCTTCATTTTCCATTTCAACCACGGGAAACGGTGTCATCACGTCTTTGGCTTCAACACTTTTAAACACCAATAGGTTTTTAATCACGGCACTTTCATTTTCTTCAAAAACACCTTCTTGCTCGGCGGCGTCTGTAATGGCCAAGAATTCTTCGCGGCTCATCGTGCTTACGTGGGCCGATTTACCGATGAGTTTGGTAGTGAGGGTTAGCAACCATAAAATTCCGGTGTATTTCAGCGGAAATATAATCGCATTCAGTGATACGGCTGTAAAAGCACCCAGCTTCTTCCAGTAGGTAGCCCCGATGGTTTTGGGAATGATCTCAGACACAATCAAGATAAGTAAGGTCATGATAGCCGAGACAATAGCCACAAAATTGAAACCGAGAAATGTAATGTCGATACCTCCTTCGAGTGCCATTTTACCCGCTTGCTCACCTACTAAGATCGCCCCTACGGTGTGTGCAATGGTGTTAACGGTAAGAATAGCAATGAGCGGCTTATCGATGTCTTTTTTTATGCTGGCCAATGTGGTTGCATATCCTTTACCCTCAGCTGTTTTCATTTTAATAAAAGTGGGGGTAAAACTGAGCAAAGCCGCTTCTAAAATAGAGCAGAGAAACGAGAAAAATATGGAAAGTACCGCGTAGAGTATGAGAAGACCCATGTAGCTTAAATTTTGGTACAAGGTACAGGAAAGTGCAGAAACGATATATTAAAGATTGTTTAAAATGTTGTTTTAGGCATTCCTGTTTCAGTTTTGAGTAGCGATTATGCACCAATTGCATTATACTGCCTTTGCTTTAGGGCAGCTCCTGACGTGATGTATTGCATTTTTATGGTTGTCACCAGCCAGAATAGGATGGTGGCTCAATTTCATTTAAATTTAAATACACAATAAGTTGTCCGCGATGGTGGGTTACATGGTCATGCAATAAATTAATAATCTGTAGTTTGCTCTTCGGGCCCGCAAAGAAATCGACGGTCTCTAGCAAACGTTCTTCGGGTGTGGCAGCAATCAGCAACGAAGCGTTGTCAAAACCTTCTGTAATGAGGGCAATGGTCTCGGCTTTGGTAGCTGGTAGCTCGGTTTTTTCCCGTTTAAATTCCACATCAGTGAAATAGGTATTGCTCAACCAATCCATATTACTTTTAATATGCACTAATTGCTCTTTAAAGCTCATTTGTCGTTCGGTAGGCTTAAAGTTGTATGCTGCTTCGGGCATGGCCTCAGCAATTTCAATAAGGTAATTTTTGCTGTTTTCCCATTTTTCGAGCCACGCCTCTTTGGTGGTTGTTTTTTGGGCCAAAGAAAAGGTTGTTATAAACAAGAAGACAATGAGAATAGGTTGTTTCATGGTGTTAACTTAGGAGATTAATTTCACAACATCTTTGGCAAAGTAGCTTGCGATCATGTGCGCTCCAGCACGTTTTATGGCGGTAATCTGTTCTAGCATCACGGCGTCATGGTCTAGCCAGCCCTTTTCGGCTGCTGCTTTCAGCATAGCGTATTCGCCACTCACTTGGTATACCGCTACGGGTACATCTATTGCATTCCGAATATCCCGAACGATATCTAGATAACACAAACCAGGCTTTACCATTACGATATCGGCGCCCTCTTCAATATCCATCAGTGTTTCTTTTATTGCTTCGTCGCGGTTGGCGGGGTCCATTTGGTAACTTTGCTTGTCTTTCGGGATATCTTGAAGATCTACAGGGGCACTGTCTAAGGCATCCCGGAACGGACCATAAAACGCAGAAGCATATTTGGCACTGTAGCTCATGATACCCGTATGATGAAAACCTTCTTGTTCTAGCACTTCACGAATGGCTCGTATGCGGCCGTCCATCATATCGCTTGGGGCTACAAAATCGGCTCCCGCTTTGGCATGGCTAAGGGCCATTTCGGCTAAAACGGTATTCGTTTCATCGTTTACAATCATTCCGTTGGCAACAATACCATCATGACCATAGCTAGAATAGGGGTCCATGGCTACATCGGTCATTACCAGCATTTCTGGGCACGTATCTTTTACGGTTTTTATGGCACGTTGCATCAAACCCTCTGCATTAAGTGCTTCGGTACCTTTGTTATCTTTTAGATTGTCTGGCACCTTCACAAAAAGCAATACGCCTTTGAGACCGAGCGACCATAATTGGTTAACCTCATCTTTCAGCAAATCGAGACTAAACCGATAGTAATTGGGCATGGAGGCAATTTCTTCTTTCACACCTTTGCCTTCCACCACAAAAAGTGGAACTAAGAAATCATTTGGAGAAATATGGGTTTCCCGCACCAAATTACGAATGGCTTCACTATGTCTTAATCGTCGGTTACGTATATGTGGATACATTGTGCTACTTTTTACAGAGGAATACAAAAATACAAACTCTTGCACGTAGTTTCGGTCATCGCTAAAAATAAAAAAGGGCACTCAGTTACGAGTGCCCTTCCATCAATTGCGAATCCTACCTATTGTTTCAGTTCCGCTTTCGGTTTTTTAATCCAAGCTCCTTCTTTGGTTGCAAATACCGTTTTGGTCGCTACTTTCTTTTCGTCGGTAGCGGTTTCTAGTACGAGCTTAAATTCTTGGCTTTTGTTTACATACGCCTTCGTTACAGTGGCACCTTTAAAATCGGTTGCCACAGCCTTGGCTACCGCGGCTGGCAAATCAGCTACCTGAATTTCCTTGAAAGCTTGTGTATTGGCTTCCATTTTTGCCATCAACTTAGTGTCTTCCTGTTGTTTAGGGTCTTGTACTTCAACATTAGTCTCTACTTCAACTTCTTTTTCTTGTGCTTGCATTGCAGTTAGCGTTCCTAGTGCAAAAATGGCGGTCAACATTAACTTTTTCATAATTTTTTCTTTTTTAGAATTAATTTGTTTGTGATGTCTACTGAAAAAGTAATGCCAATAAAATAGCACTCGAAAGCTATTCTTTAAGAAGCTGAATAACATGTTGTTATAAATTACAGCTTACATACAAGCCCTAAAAATTAGGTGATTTTTAAGAAACGTATGTATAACAACTATCCAGATGCTGTGTACCTTCAGCTGCTAGTTTACCCAATCTCTTGGTTGCTGAAGTACGGTTACCAATTTTTCTTCGGCGCTACCTGGTAAAGGTTGGTGGTTGTATGCCCATTGTACCTTTGGGGGGAGGCTCATCAAAATGCTTTCAATACGCCCGTTGGTTTTAAGTCCGAATAGCGTGCCTTTATCGTGTACCAAATTGAATTCTACATAGCGGCCGCGTCGTATTTCCTGCCAAGTACGTTGCGCTTCGGAAAAGGGGAGGTCTTTTCTTTTTTCAGCAATAGGAAGGTACGCTTCTAGAAAACTATCTCCTACTTCGGTCACAAAATTGTACCAGTCTTGCATGGTCATTTCTTCGGAAACTTTACAGTAATCGAAAAAGAGTCCGCCAATTCCGCGTCCCTCATTTCTATGGGCATTGTAAAAGTAGGCGTCGCATTTTTGTTTGTATTCGCGATAAAACGAAGCATTGTGTTTGTCGCATGCTGTTTTGCAGATGCGGTGAAAGTGTTCGGCATCTTCTTCAAAAAGATAATAGGGCGTTAGGTCTTGTCCGCCCCCAAACCATTGGTCTACAACGGTGCCTTCGGCATTATACATTTCAAAATAACGCCAATTGGCATGTACTGTTGGCACCATGGGGTTGACGGGATGAAGCACCAAACTAAGGCCACAAGCAAAGAAATCGGCATCTTTCACCCCGAAATATTGTTGCATGGTTTCTGGTAGCTTTCCGTGTACTTCGGAAATATTCACGCCTCCTTTTTCGAACACCGCACCATTTTCTATCACTCTGGTTCGGCCACCGCCACCTTCGTTACGCTGCCAAAGATCTTCTTGAAAGGTCGCCTTTCCGTCTAAGTCTTCAAGTGCTGAAGTGATGGTGTCTTGAAGATTTCTGATATAGGTAACAAATTGTTCTTTCATGTGCGCTCCAGTTTTTTATGGGTCGGATGTTGTTGCAGTAATCTAACGGTTTCGGTAGTTGAAGCCGTTACCGAAAGGGGTAATACAATGATAATTCCCACTACGGGAATAAACAGCATGGCCATAAATACAATGCCGTTACCAATGGCAATTCCACTATGGTTTCGCACAAATTTGGTGCTTTCAGCATAATTAAAATGACGCTCTAGCGTGTAATCCATATTTCCGAAGCCGGCATAATACGCCTGTATCAAGAAAATCAATATTCCTGTAGCAATATTGAGCACTGGAATAAAGCTGAGGATTAATAATGGAATGGTGAATAATAGCTCTAATCCTAAATTTCGGGTATTAATTTTAATGCCGCGCCATAATTGGGAAGCATTCGAGGTTTCCCTTACAACATGATCGGTTCCGGAAAGATGCTGTTCTATTTTTTCTGAAACAGGACTCATAAAGGGAGCGCTCAATGCTAGAATGATGTGTTTGTACAGAATGAGCCCTATGGCAACAATAAAGATACCACCCAACAAATCGCTAATGGTCTGAAAGGTGCTGCTGCCCCATTCCCAGACCCAAATTTTTGAAATAAGCGAGCCAATAGATCCGCTAAGGAACCAAGCCAATATGCCAATGAGCAGCGCGGTAACAAAACTGATTGCCATGGGAACAGCGAAATACTTCCATAGACCTAATTCTCGCACCAGTTTAAAGGTGCCAAAATATGCTTTAATACCACGAAGTATATTTTTAATCATGTAAATAAACCAACTGATTTTCAGATTTTTGAATTTCGGCTAAATTTTCAACTTTTTTAGCATTTTCAGCCTTATTTTGGATAAAATTGACCATTTCAGCTTCATTTTCTTTTAAAAAGTTCAAAAAACAAATACGGCCAACTCCATTATTGTGAAGATCCATAGCTTCATCCATTTGTTCATTTCTAGTCACTTTTTCGTATAAATCGGTCACTTTTTGCGTCCAAAACACACTTTTTTGCTTGTTTGTGCGCAAATTATACACTTTTTTGCAGATCAACGCATTCCATAGGGCATGACGAAATGCATTTGCTTTATTACTCTTATGGTGGGTCGATCCGTAGCGCTCGTTGCAAATCGCAAATGTTTCTTTGGTGGCTCTTATCGTTGGAAATATAAGCAACGGATGTTTTAAAAACAACCAGCTAAATTTCGATAGCTGCACCAAATTTAATTGACGGATGCGCTTCCAGATATTCATGTCGCTGTGCTGTATTCTTTTACAGCATCAATAAAAGCACCTGCATTCTCTAATGGAATATTTGGTAAAATTCCGTGGCCTAAGTTTACGATATATCGGTCTTTTCCAAACTCGTCTATCATTTGTTTCACCATTTTTTTAATCTCAGCGGGTGGGCTGAACAAGCGGGTAGGGTCAAAGTTACCTTGTAACGTAATGTTTCCACCCGTTAAGTAACGTGCGTTTTTTGGTGAGCAGGTCCAATCTACGCCCAAGGCTGCAGCACCACTTTTCGCCATGGTGTCTAGTGCGAACCAACACCCCTTTCCGAAGGCGATTACCGGTGCCTCTTCTTTTAAGGCATCGATGATTTGCTGTATGTATTGCCATGAAAATTCTTGATAGTCTACCGGAGAGAGCATTCCGCCCCAGCTGTCAAAAACTTGAACAGCATTTACGCCAGCCTTTACCTTTTCCTTTAGATATAAAATGGTGGTGTCTGTAATTTTTTGGAGCAGTTCGTGCGCCGCGACAGGTTGGGTAAAGCAAAATTCTTTCGCTTTATCAAAATTTTTACTGCCCTGGCCTTGTACGCAATAGCAAAGGATGGTCCACGGACTTCCAGCAAAACCTATCAACGGAATTTCATCGTTTAGTTTTTCCTTCGTCATTTTTATAGCGTCCATCACATACCCTAAGGTGTCGTGAATGTCTGGAACAATAACACGATCTAGGTCGCTAGGCTTCCGAATGGGGCTGGGTAACCACGGACCCACGCCTGGTTTCATCTCAACCTCAATGTTCATGGCCTGTGGAATCACCAAAATATCACTGAACAAAATGGCAGCATCCATTCCGTATCTTCTAATAGGTTGTACCGTGATTTCACTAGCCAACTCTGGGGTTTGGCAACGAGTGAAAAAATCGTATTTCGCCTTTATCTCCATAAATTCTGGGAGATAACGCCCCGCCTGACGCATCATCCAAACGGGTGGGCGGTCTACAATTTCACCTTTTAAGGCACGTAAAAATAAATCGTTTTTTATTGTAGTATTCATAGTAATTATCGGTTCGAGCATTATTTATATTGTCTGCGCGGTTTTCACCGTCTTAGCAATCACACTTTCTACCGACGTAGTGTTTGAAACCAATACTTCCGAAGTATATTTTTTAGCTTCGGCGGCAGTAGTTTCACCAATACATATGGCAGTGGTATTTGCTAAAGAATTTTCCGCAGTAAAACTTTGTACGCCACTCGGACTAAAAAACAGCACAATGTCCCATTTTTGCTCAAATTTCCGAACATTTAGCGTTGTTTTGTACGTTTTTACCTCGAAATACTCAATTTTTGCATCTTTTAATATCGTTGGCAACTCTTCTCTTCTTAAGTTTCCAGTGAAATAATAAAATGACTCAAATTCATAGCTTTTTGCTATAATTTTGCCCAATTCTGAGCTATTTTCAGCCATTTCTTCCACTTTTAGCCCTTTTTCTTCTAAAAGTGCCTTTGTTTTTTCACCTACACAGAAACATCGATCGATAGGCCATTTTTTATCTCTAATGGCACGAACGGCATGTTGGCTCGTAAATATGGCATTTTGAATGTGTTGAGGAATATCAAACGGAATATATTCAATCGAAATAGCATCATATGAAACGACACTATTTCCAGAGGCTAACAGTAAATCCCGTTGATTGGGCTTTAGTTTCTTGGTAGATAAAATAGCCATCAGCCCATATTGCTTTTAATAGCGTCCATCAACTCTTTTCCTCCACGAGTACGAACTTCATCGGCCCATTTACTTCCCAAGGCTTCTTCTATATCTTCCAGTTTCACCGCTTTAAGTACTTCAATTTTCTCCTGTCCGTCTAACGAAAATAACCCAGCTTTAAAGTCGATTGCGTTACTAACTACTTCAGCATATGCTCCAATGGGCGCGGTACAACCGCCTTCCATCGTTCGTAGAAAATCACGTTCTAGCCGCGTGGTAATTTCGGTGTGCGTATGATTTAATTTTTGGGTAGCAGCGATGCTAAACGCATCATTTTCTAAGGCTACAATTACCATGGCGCCTTGGGCTGGTGCGGGAATCATCCAATCTAGCGCGATAGTGTGCTCGGGTAAAATGTCGATACGTTCTAGTCCAGCCTTCGCAAAAATAGCGCCGTCCCAATCATTATCCTCTAGTTTTTGTAATCTCGTGTTTACATTTCCTCTTAAGTTCACCACCGTGTGGTGTGGATAGCGGTGCAACCATTGTGCTTTGCGTCGTAAACTGCCGGTGGCAATGGTGCATGGTTTTGAAAAGTCGACCTCCTTATTTTTAGTCACCAAAATATCGGTTGCGGAAGCACGTTTGAGCACTGCGGTTTGTACAATACCGTTTGGGAGCGCCGTTGGAACATCTTTCATGCTATGCACGGCAATGTCTATGCTGCCATTCAGCATGGCTACGTCTAACGTTTTCGTAAAGATTCCAGTGATGCCCATTTCGTACAGCGGCTTATCTAGTACCAAATCGCCAGTAGATTTTACAGCTTCCAAGGTTGTTTTGTAGCCTAAATCTTCTAACTGCTTCTGAACGGTTGTTGCTTGCCAGAGCGCCAATTGGCTGTCACGGGTACCGATGCGAATGGTTTTACTCATGGTTTCCGTCGTTTAACTGAAAGACATTACGCAACAATTCGGCACTTTCGTGGGGGTTGATTTGTTCCGATTTCAGATGGTTCGCAAAGTGTGTGGTAATTTTCTGGATGATGCGATTACTTAAGATTTCGGCTTGTTCTTCGTTGAAATCGCTAATTTTTTTACGCTGATTGTCAATTTCGCCCTCTTTTATAGCCGAAAGTTTATTTTTTAATGCTTTTAGCGTAGGTGCAAAACTTCTGTTTTGGGCCCACGTATTGAACTCGGCTTCAATTTCTGAGATAATTGCATGTGCCTTCGGAATCTGTGACTGCCTATGGGCCAAGGTAGCATCTGTCATTTTGCTCAATTCGTCTAAGTGTACCAACGTTACCATTGGGTTTTCTGAAACATTAGGCGAAACGTTCTTCGGGATGGAAAGATCGAGGATGAGCAGCGGTTTTTTGAGATATAATAATTCTTTTGAAATGGTAGGGTTTTGGGCTCCGGTGGCGACAATCAGTACATCGCTTTGGGCAATCTCACTTTGGATATTGGCATACTCTTTTACGACCAAATTAAACTTCCCTGCGATTTTTTCAGCTTTTACCTTGGTACGGTTTATAAGCGTAATATGCTCATTTTTTGTATGTTTTATAAGATTTTCGCAGGTATTCCGGCCAATTTTGCCAATTCCGAACAAAAGAATGTTCTTTTCAGAAACATAAGGAACACGTGCCATAATATATTGAACCGCGGCAAAACTAACCGAGGTAGCCCCTGTTGAAATTTCAGTTTCATTCTTAATACGCTTGCTGGCTTGTATCACAGCATTTCCCAGGCGTTCCATATAGCTGTTAAGCAAGCCTAATTTTTTGGAGCGTTTAAAACCGATTCGTAGCTGACTGATAATTTCGAAATCGCCCAAAATCTGGCTGTTGAGACCTGTACCTACCTTAAAAATATGCGCGACTGCCGCCTCATTATTATAAACGTACGCCACCTGTTCAAATTCTTCAATGGTTCCTTGGGTATGTTCACACAAGAGGTGGATAAGTTGAGAAGCATCATCTGCAAAGCCATAAAGTTCGGTGCGGTTGCAAGTAGAGAGCAGGCTTAGAGAAGAGATTCCTTTCGCCTTGGCTGCAGCGAGAATCGATTGTTGTGCTGTTTCTGAAATACTGAAATGCCCACGAATTTCGGCATCGGCCTTTTTGTAGTTAAGTCCGATAGCATAAAACGTTCCTTCCGAAGAATAAAAATGTCGCTTGCCGTTTGTCTTTTTCATGAACAGCGCAAAATTAATAGAACAGTTAGGCAAAAAGTAACGCTAGACGAATCAATTGTAACGATAGGTGTTGTTAATTGCATCTTTAATTGCCGAAAATGCCCGAATATTAGGAAATACGTATCTTTACATCGTATTTTTAGTTACATAATTTATATTCATTCTAAATAAATGACACTTCAAGCTGCTAATTTTTCAGAAGAAAACATCGCTCAAGGTATTTATCGTGAGACGAAGATTGAAGACGGATTCTTTATACTGAAATTTAATAACGAAAATGATCGGGTTCAATTGTACAAGCGTGAGGTGAGTTCCGATTTTATACAGTTTCATTTTTGCGTAAAGGGTTCGGGCTCGTTCAGTTTCAATAATGGTAGTTATCGCCTTCCTATTCAAGAAGATACGTCGCTTTTATTGTATAACCCAGAACGCGATCTTCCTATCGAGGTTGCGGTTGCCCCAGGCGCATGGGTGCTATCGGTGTTACTGCCGATAAAGAAATTTCATACCCTATTTTCTTCCGAAGCGAATTATATTACCTTTTTAAGTGACGATAATAAAGGTAGAAAGTATTACAAAGACGCCCGCATATCACCATCGATGGCCATTGTGTTGAACCAATTAATGAATTACAATTTGCATCCCTCTATTAAACAGCTCTATTTTAAAGGAAAAGCGTATGAACTTTTGAGTCTTTATTTTAATCGGGAAGAAGATGTAGATGTTGCGCAATGCCCGTTTTTGGTCGATGAACAAAACGTTGCAAAAATCAAGAAGGCCAAAGAAATTATTATCGCAAGAATGGCCGAGCCGCCAACTTTGCAGCAACTTGCTGATGAAATCCAATTGCCATTAAACCGCCTAAAAGAAGGTTTTAAGCAGATTTACGGCGATAGTGTATTCAGTTTTCTGTTCGATTACAAGATGGAAGTCGCAAGGCAACTTTTGGCAACAGGCGCCCACAATGTGAATGAAGTAGGGCTTAAGGTTGGTTATAGCACCGCCAGCCATTTTATTGCGGCTTTTAAGAAAAAGTTTGGAACCACACCCAAAAAGTTTGTGATGGGTTTGAATGCATAGCACACTAATTTGGTTAAAAGCTCCTTTATCTTACTATTTCGTTAATCTATACTACAAGGTTTTTCAAACCAACAAATAGCGGTATTTTTGCTATATGTATTAATTCTGTCCGTTCGAGCGCAGTCGAGAACTATGTAACATAGGTCAGAACAAACAAACCTCTCGACTGCGCTCGAGGAGACAAGACACTTAGTATACATGAAAGGAGTACTTTTAGTAAATTTGGGTTCACCAGATAGTACAAGTCCGAAAGACGTAAAGAAATATCTGGATGAGTTTCTGATGGATCCTCGGGTGATCGACGTGCCACGTTGGGCGCGTATTTTATTGGTGCGTGGTATTATCTTGAATACACGTCCCAAACAATCGGCAAAGGCGTACCAAAAAATTTGGTGGGACGAGGGTTCACCACTTATCGTGCTTTCAGAACGGCTACAGAAAAAAGTACAGGAAAAAGTGAATGTCCCCGTGGCATTGGCCATGCGCTACGGAAGTATGACACTGAAAAAGGGGTTGCAAGAGTTGGTAGACCAAGGCGTGACCGAGGTAAAAACCATTCCACTATATCCGCAATTTGCCATGGCTACTACCGAAACCATCGATGTAAAAGTAGATGAGTTGGTTGCAGCACATTTTCCGCAGTTAAAAATAACCCGAACCCCAGCCTTTTACCATCGTGAAGATTATATCGACGTGCTTTCTAAAAGTATCGGCGAATACCTAGAAAAAATAGACTACGAACATATTTTATTTAGTTATCACGGGGTGCCAGAACGACACATCCGGAAAAGTGATATTACCAACGGAAATTGTAAAATGGACGGCAAATGTTGCTTTAAAATGGGCTCTCCCCAACATGAATTCTGCTACAGACACCAATGTGAAATCACGACGGTAAATGTGGCCAAAAAACTAAAACTTAAACGCGGCACCTATTCTACAACATTTCAGTCTAGATTAGGATTCGACCCGTGGTTACAGCCGTATACAGACCGAACCATAGAGCGAATGGGCAAGGCAGGACTTAAAAAGTTAGCGGTGGTCACCCCAGCTTTTGTGAGCGATTGCTTAGAAACCTTAGAAGAAATTGCGATGGAAGGTGAAGAAATTTTCCATGAAGTAGGCGGTACAGATTTTACGACTATTCCCTGCCTGAACGATCGTGACGACTTCGCGCAGGTTCTTGCGAATATGGTAGAAGAATGGCGTATCGTAAACACCGAAACAGCCATCGCATAATGGCAAAAAGCAAGTCCGCATCTCTTGGCACAGCCTCAATTGGCAGCTTGCTCGTAAAACAAGCCGTCCCAGCCTCCATCGGTATTTTGGTGATGTCGCTAAACATGATTGTGGATACCATTTTCGTGGGGCGATGGATTGGGCCGTTGGCGATTTCGGCCATTACCGTGGTGATTCCAGTTACTTTTTTTATTGGTGCTATTGGCTTGGCAGTGGGGATTGGTGGAAGTTCGGTACTCTCACGCGCGTTGGGTGCAGGAGACGATGATAAAGCACTTCGCGTATTCGGAAACCAAGTTACACTTACCTTTTTAACGTCGGGGTTGTTGGCCATATTAGGCCTTATCTTTCAAGACACCTTAATCGAACTGTTTGGTGCCGACGATAGCTTTAAAGACCAAGCTTTGGTCTATTATCGAATCGTGATGTACGGTATTGTGATGCTGGCAATGTGCATGATGGGGAATAACGTAATTCGTGCCGAAGGGAAGCCAAAATTTGCAATGTATGCCATGATGTTGCCTGCTATCGGGAATATTTTCATGGACTACATCCTTATCAACGTGTTCGACTTTGGGATGCACGGTGCAGCGTGGGCCACCTTTATTAGCTACTTTATCTGTTTCACTTTTATTGTTTGGTTCTTTCTCTTTAAAAGTGAATTGCGCTTACATGCTGAATGTTTTAAACTGAAGCGAAAAATCGTTGGTGAAATCAGCAGTCTGAGTTCGGTTACTCTTGCGCGGCAAGGCGTTATTAGCATTTTTACGGTTTTGGTGAACAATGTGCTTATTTCAACGGGGGATGCGCTAGACGTAGCTTCGTACGGAATTATAAGTCGGGCGCTTATGTTCGCACTTTTCCCGGTAATTGGCGTAAACCAGGGTTTTCTGCCCATTGCAGGATACAATTATGGTGCAGGACAATTTCAACGGGTACGGGAGAGTATCAACAAATCTATTTTGTATTCGGGCGGACTCGCATTAGTGATATTTGCCATCATCATGATTTTTGCACCCGATTTGGTTTCTATTTTTATCAGTAATAAGTCGGGACAAGGTGCTGAAACGATTGCTAATAATGCTGAAATATTAAAACGAACACCAGACGCCCTACGTTGGGTATTTGCAGCAACTCCCGTGATTGCCGTACAGTTGATAGGGTCGTCTTACTTTCAAGCCATCGGAAAAGCGTGGCCCGCGCTACTACTAAGTTTAACGAAGCAAGGTTTTTTCTTGATTCCGCTTATTTTAATCCTTCCAGAATTCTATGGTGTTTTCGGGGTATGGATTGCCTTCCCCATTGCCGATGTGCTTTCCACGTTGGTTACAGGGTATTATCTCAATAGAGAGGTTCGGAAAACGCTGCGATGATTTTTTTACTATCTTTAAGTGTAAAATTGGTGGTGAGATGTTTCAATTGCGTTGTTTTTTCATTTTAGTTTGTGCTGTCTTTGCAGCCCATGCCCAAGATCCTGATCCGGCGATCTTTCAAACATGGTACTTATATTCGCAAGACGGTGATTTAGGAGAAACTCAGTATTATTACGGCGAAGATGTGCCACAAATAACCATCAACAACGATTTTTCATATACCGCTACCGACAACTGCTGGTACATTTCTGGAAACTTTAATTATCTGGAAGGAGATACAACCTTTCCGTTTTATTTAGAAAATGTAGGTTTTGAAGAAGCGTGTGTGCTAGGCGGCAATACCAACAGAACTCTTAGCGTCTATTTTCAATACCCAGAACCCTTGGCCAGCTATATGAATGAAGGCACCTACACAGAGCTTCATCTGTTACTGACATTCAAGCCAGGCTTTGGCCTTACTTTTAGAAATCAAATCACGCTTTCTGTAGCAGACAATCATCTGGAACAAATCGTTGTTTTCCCAAATCCAGCGTGTGAATCGATTTCAATTTCTGGTGTTTCTGCGCCTATAGATGCGGTTCGTATTTTAAATAATGCAGGCTGTGTAGTTCAAGAGTTTACTGCAGCAGGTCTTTCAAATTTGGATGTGTCTCAATTAGCAACAGGGCTCTACTTTCTTTCTATTACTTCGGAAGGAACTACTACAACCCGTAAATTTCTGAAACAATAATAAAAGGTTTGGTTCAGTGTTAAAATTGAAGCAGCGAACCAAATCCACTTCAGAATAAATTCTGAAAGCATTATCTTTAAGCAAACTTTACAAAATTAGCTTATATGAAACGCCATCAACTCCTCCTATCGTTGCTTTTTGTGACGATTTCCTTCTCAATTTTTACTGAAAAATCACAAGCCCAAACCTATGACGAATCACTCTACGGAGCTTTAGAATACCGACTTGTCGGTCCGTTTCGTGGCGGCCGAAGCGCTGCGGTTACTGGGGTACCAGGAAAGCCGAACCTCTATTACTTCGGAAGTACGGGTGGCGGTATTTGGGAAACCAAAGACGGCGGCCGTAGTTGGAAGAATATTTCAGATGGCTTCTTCGGGGGTTCCATTGGTGCCATTCAAGTAGCGCAAAGCGACCCCAACGTGATCTACGTGGGAGGTGGCGAAAAGACCGTCCGCGGTAATGTTTCCTCTGGATACGGAATGTGGAAAAGTGAAGACGCAGGTAAAACTTGGACTTCCGCAGGATTAAAAGATAGCAGACATGTACCTAGAATTGCCATTCATCCTACCGATTATAATACGGTGTATGCAGCTGTGATGGGAAATCTTTACAAGCCTACCCAAGAACGTGGCGTGTATAAAAGTACAGACGGCGGAAAAACATGGCGTAAAACGCTTTTTGCCAATGAAAACGCAGGTGCGGTCGATTTAATTATGGACCCAAACAATCCGCGGATTTTATACGCATCAACCTGGAATGTGCGTAGAACTCCCTACAGCTTGAGTAGTGGTGGCGAAGGATCAGCGCTCTGGAAAAGTACCGACAGCGGTGAAACATGGAAAGAAATTTCAAAAAACAAAGGGTTTGCAACAGATACCCTTGGTATTATTGGGGTGACCGTTTCTCCAGCAAACAGCGATCGCGTATGGGCCATTGTAGAGAACAAAGATAAAGGTGGAGTGTACCGAAGTGACGATGGTGGTGAAACCTGGAGCCTTATCAACAGCGAACGGAAATTGCGCCAGCGTGCTTGGTATTATACCCGTATTTACGCAGATACTAAAGATGAAGATGTTATGTATGTGCTTAACGTGCGCTACCATAAAAGTACCGATGGAGGAAAATCATACGAGACTTACAACGCTCCCCATGGAGACCACCACGACCTGTGGATCTCTCCTGAAGACCCAAATAGGATGATTATTGGTGATGACGGTGGTGCGCAAGTGAGTTATGATGGGGGCGAAACCTGGAGTACCTATCACAACCAACCGACCTCCCAATTTTATAGGGTGACCACAGACAATAGTTTCCCTTACAAAATCTATGCGGCGCAACAGGATAATTCTACCGTACGAATTCCGCATAGAACCGAAGGCTGGAGTATTGATGAAGACGATTGGGAAAGCACTGCGGGGGGTGAAAGTGCCCATATTGCCGTAGATCCTACAAATCCCGATATTGTATATGGCGGAAGTTATGACGGTTTTTTAACTCGTTACAACCACGACAAAAATACCGTACGTAGCATTAGCGTTTGGCCCGATAATCCCATGGGTCATGGTGTAGAAGATATGAAATATCGCTTTCAATGGAACTTTCCGATTTTCTTCTCACCTCACAATCCGAAGAAATTGTATACCGCTTCCAACCATTTGCACGTTACGACCAATGAAGGTGAAAGTTGGGAGGTAATCAGCCCAGATTTAACCCGTGACGACCCAGAAAAACAGAAATCGTCTGGAGGGCCGATAACCCAGGATAATACTTCGGTAGAGTATTACTGCACCATTTTTGCGGCAGCTGAAAGCCCTGTAAAGGAAGGCGTGCTCTGGACCGGTAGTGATGATGGGTTGATTCATGTGAGCACCAATGGCGGACAAACATGGGAAAATGTAACCCCTAAGGGAATGCCAGAATGGATGATGATTAATAGCGTAGAACCTTCTGTATACGACGCAGGTACCATGTATTTTGCAGGGACAAAGTACAAGACAGGCGATTTTGCACCTTATTTGTACAAAACCTCTGATTACGGGAAGACTTGGAAGAAAATAACCAACGGGATACCTGCTGAACACTTTACAAGAGTAGTTCGCGAAGACCCAAAAAGAAAAGGACTGCTGTATGCGGGAACAGAAACCGGAATGTATATTTCGTTCGACGATGGTGCCAACTGGAAACCATTTCAGCTAAATCTGCCCATTGTACCCATTACCGATTTGGCGCTAAAAGACAACAACCTTATAGTTGCCACACAAGGAAGAAGCCTATGGATTATAGACGATTTAGGAGTAATTCACCAATTGGCAGACGCTAAAGGCAAAGAGAACTACCTGTACAAACCAAAAGACACCTATCGCATGGGAGGAGCTTCAAGGTCAGGTTCTTTAAGCGCTGGCACTAATCACCCAAGCGGCGTGATGACGTATTTTAATTTGAAAGACCCTGCTGAAAAGAAAGTAACCTTGAGTTATTTGAATGCTAAAAATGACACCATCCAAAAATTCAGCACAAAGAAAGATGCTGAAAAGAACATCAAAGCGCTAAAAGTTGAAAAAGGCGCCAACTACCATACCTGGAATATGCGCGGTGAAGGAGCCGAGCGATTGGATGGTATGATTTTATGGTGGGCCAGTACCGAGGCGCCACAAGCAGTTCCCGGGCAATACAAGGTGGTGTTAGAAGTGGAAGGAGAGTCGCCATTGACGCAGATGTTCAATATTGTACCCGACAAAAATGCAGAGACTGATGTAGCTGGAATGCAGCGACAATATGATTTTGTGACCGAAGTAAACAAAACGGTAGACAAGGCACACCAATCTATCAAAAACATTCGTAAGATTAATGAACAATTGGGCGCTTTTCAGAAACAGTATAAAGATGATGCCTCTGTAGAAGAGTTGGTTGAAAAAGCAAAAAATTTGAGCGAGCAATTTTCAGAAATAGAAAAAGCACTCTACCAGACCAAGAACCGAAGTGGGCAAGATCCGTTGAATTTTCCTATAAAACTTACCAACAAGTTGGCACACCTAAACAGTTTGGTGAGTATGGACGACTTTCCGCCTACGCAACAAGATATTGCGGTAAAAAACGAACTGACCCAGCAAGTGAATGCTGAGTTGGTGAAATTTGACACCCTAGTTTCAGAGGAAGTAAAAGCTTTCAACACGGCGTTTAACAGCAAACAATTGAATTACCTGATTGTGGAAGAATAATAAAACCCCATACCGAGCCCTGAGGAATCCTGATTTTTTCAGGATTTACTCGAAGGGCGAAGTATCTTTGCGTTTTATGAAATAAAAAGATTTCCGCTTTCGCGGAAAGGAAACATGGAATACAATTACATAAAATCGCTCCATCTCATCTTTGTGATTACATGGTTTGCGGGCTTGTTCTACATCGTGCGCCTTTTTGTGTACCAAATAGAAGCACAACAAAAGGAACAACCAGCACGTGATATTTTAAGCGAACAATACAAAATTATGACCAAGCGCTTGTGGTACATCATCACTTGGCCATCGATGATTTTGGCAACCGTTTTTGCCATTTGGCTACTTGCGTTACGTCCTTTTTGGATTTCGGATGCTTGGATGCAAGTAAAACTCGGATTTGTAGTGGCGCTTATTATCTACCATATAAAATGCCACCTAATCTTTAAGGCCCATCAAAATGGCAGCTACAAATACAGCAGCAACTGGATGCGGTTGTTTAATGAAGGAGCAACTATTATCTTGTTCTCAGTAGTATTTTTGGTTATTTTGAAAAATGCTGTGAATTGGATCTACGGTACGCTTGGCATTTTCGTCTTTGCAATTTTGTTGATGTTAGGGTTTAGAATCTACAAACGCATTCGGGAGAAATAACAATGCCTTGGTGCTATCCCAGCTTTTGGTGCAATATTTGCTATCTTCCCATAAAATTTTGAATCCTTGATTTTTTACAAAAGTTCCCTTCGTAACCGTATTTTTTTCTCGATGATACTGCTTATCATCATTGCGAGCGTACTTATTGCGGTTGTGACCATATTTCAGTATCGTGAAGAGGCGCAAGACTACCATCGCGAGCGTTTGGAACGCAAGGAGGCGAACATTAAAAAACACATCAATTATGTGTTGGAGGAAACGACATTTCCGTTAGAGACAGAGAAAATCCCGCTGATTTTTAAAGAAGACATTTTCAAGATGAAGAAAATTCACAATCTTGATTTGTTTTTTTACGATCTCGAAGGAAATCTTCTGGTATCGTCGCAAGCGCGGATTGTGAAAGATCCTAGGTATCAGTCTATTTCAGACACCATCATGGAGAACTTGTTGCTTTCTCCAGAACGGCAATATGTGGTTCAATTTGAAGAAGAAGGACAGGAGTACCAATCGTCGTACACCTATATCACAGACATCTCTTTTAAACCGTTGGCCATATTAAATTTGACCTATATAGAAGACGACGATTTTATTAATAAAGAGCTGAAAGAGAATTTGTCGCGTTTGGGATTGGCATACATTCTTATGCTGCTTATCGCCATTGCGTTAGCATATTTCTTGTCAAAATACATTACCCGCTCGCTCAATACGGTGAGTCAGAAAATTACGGAAACCCGTCTAAACAAGCGAAACAAACGTATCGAGATTGAGGGTTCTACGGAAGAAATCTCGAATCTGGTGAACGCATACAACAGCATGATTGATGAGCTGGAGAGCAGTGCGGCTCAGTTGGCAGCCAGCGAACGTGAAGCAGCGTGGCGTGAAATGGCAAAGCAGGTGGCACACGAAATTAAAAACCCGTTAACACCCATGCGCTTAACAGTGCAGAGTTTTCAGCGGAAATTTGACAAAGAGGATCCCAACATCCACCAAAAAATAGAAGAATACAGCAATACGCTCATTCAACAAATTGATACCATGAGCAGCATCGCTTCAGCTTTTAGTAGTTATGCCGACATGCCGGCGCAAAAGAACGAAACGCTGAACGTCGTAAAAATCACAAAACTCGCACTAGAGATTTTTAACGAAGGCCACATTTATTTCTTCGCTAAAGAAAAGGAGATCATAGCCAAACTAGACCGCGCACAGTTAATACGCGTAATTACCAATTTAGTAAAAAACAGTTTGCACGCCATTAAGCAACGACAACCCGAAACGCCGTTGGTAGAGGTGAATGTGTTCACTAAGGGCGATTCTGTGTACATTACAGTAAGCGACAATGGCGTGGGAATTTCCGAAGAAAACAAAAGCAAAGTCTTTGAGCCAAAATTTACCACCAAGAGTAGCGGGATGGGACTCGGCCTCGCCATGGTGAAAAATATTGTGGAGACCTACAAGGGTGAAATTTCGTTTACTTCTGAAGAAAATTTAGGGACCACCTTTACGGTTTGCTTTCCTAAACAAGACTAAGATTTACAGTGCTTAACGATGTAATTCGACCCTATTTTAATACATTTGCACACTAACAAATCCCCACAAAAACTTTGAATATGTCGTACGAAAACATACTTACCGCGTTTGAAAATAACGTCACTATTATTACTATTAATCGTCCAACAAAATTAAACGCTCTAAACCGGGCAACTATAAAAGAGCTGCATAAGGCATTTAAAGCAGCAGATGAAGACCAAAAAACAAAGGTCATCATTATTACCGGAAGTGGTGAAAAGGCCTTTGTGGCGGGAGCAGATATAAGCGAATTTGCCGATTTCTCGGTTTCTCAAGGTGAAAAATTAGCCGCCGAAGGCCAAGCATTGCTATTCGATTTTGTGGCACATTTATCTACACCTGTGATTGCGGCCGTGAATGGTTTTGCGCTGGGTGGCGGACTGGAACTTGCGATGGCTGCACATTTTAGAATAGCTAGCGATAATGCAAAAATGGGACTTCCAGAAGTATCGCTAGGCGTGATTCCTGGATATGGTGGTACCCAGCGATTACCACAATTAGTGGGTAAAGGGCGCGCCCTGGAAATGATCATGACCGCAGGAATGGTAGATGCTTCTCAAGCTTTGCAGTACGGGTTGGTAAATCATGTAACTACTCCGGAAGAACTATTGCCATTGGCAACCAAATTGGCATCGAAAATCACCAATAATTCTAGCGTAGCGATTGCTGCTGCCATTGCCGCTGTAAACGCAGGATACGAAGACGGTGAGAATGGTTTTGATGAAGAAATCACACAGTTTGGAAAGTGTTTTGGGACCGCCGATTTCCAAGAAGGTACGCAAGCTTTTTTACAAAAACGAAAAGCGAAATTTCCTGGGAAATAATAGCTTCGGAAGACAAGAATTTTAATTGACGTTAGAATTTTTAAAATTAGGAAAAATTCCAATTTAAATAGGAAATATTCCAGCTATTGAATAACTTTGGAAAGTAGATTTATTTCCAAAGTATGTCAGATGCCAAACATGTTTCCCGTGGTCGCGGTGCCCAAAAAAGAATCCACAATCGCTTTTTTGAATTGAGCCATGAGTTGCGTGATGATTTCCTGAATTATTGTGAAGCCGAAGGAGAAACCCCAGACACCAACAAGACCAACTACCTTGAGGTGTTTCCGAAAACATTTGTAAATAAAGTAGAGAGCCCCGATGTAGGCATGGGCTATTCTGCCAATCCTTACCAAGGCTGCGAACACGGCTGCGTGTATTGTTATGCGCGTAACAGTCATGAATATTGGGGTTATGGTGCCGGTCTCGATTTTGAACGCAACATTCTTATCAAGAAAACAGCTCCGGAGCTTTTAGAAAAAAAGATTACTAGCAAAAATTGGCAAGGCGAAACCATAGTTTTTTCTGGGAATACCGATTGCTACCAACCCATAGAACGCAAATTAGAAATAACGCGAAAATGCTTAGCAGTGATGCTAAAATGGCAGCACCCAACGGGGATTATCACCAAAAACAGCTTGGTACTGCGTGATTTAGACATTCTTTCCGAAATGGCCAAGCTGAATATTATTTCTGTGAATATTTCAATCACATCTCTTTCTGAAAAGACACGGCGCTTGTTAGAACCAAGAACGGCAACTATTAAACAGCGTTTAAAGGCAGTAGAAGTACTTTCGGCACATGGTATTCCCGTTCGTGTCATGATGGCTCCCATCATCCCATCGCTGAATAGTCATGAAGTATTACCCTTAGTGAAAAAGGTAGCCGAACTAGGGGCTCAAGATGTAGCCCACACCATTGTACGGTTAAACGGACAAATTGCTGAAATTTTCACAGACTGGGCACATAAAACCATTCCAGATAGGGCAGAACGTATACTAGACCAGATTGCCGAATGCCACGGCGGGACCTTAAACGACAGCAAATTTGGAAGGCGTATGCGAGGTGAAGGTGTGTTGGCCAAACAAATTAATGAGACCATGGCGCTGGCTAAAAAAAGATACCTTCCGCAGCAAAAAAATATAAGCTTGGATGTTTCTGGATACTTGCAGTTGAAGAATCCGCAAATGCGGTTATTTTAATAGTATCTTTGAAGGGTGTTACAATTTACCTTATGAAGCTACCCATAAGCATGAACTATATTCTTTTTTTAGTTGTGAGTATTCTCATGCTGTTACCAGCAACTTCCCAAACGAAAGAATCGCTATCAAATTTACCTTTTGAAGCAATAAGAGACTCTATAAACACCTACTTATATACCAATACTGAAAAGTCGCTGACAGCCGCTAAGGCTTATGTTTTAAAGGCACAGCAAGAAAATGACGCTGAAAATGAGTGGCTGGGTATGGAATCTATTGCTTTGAACCATATCACGGCCAGAGATTATAAAAATGCCAATGAGGTAGCGGTACAACTGCTCGAGTTTGCAAGAATTAATAACCTTGATAAACTTGAAATGCGTTCACTCGCGTTTTTAGGCGATCTGCAATTGGTAGTTACCTCGTCTGAAGAACAATTGCGCTACTACAACGAATTGTTAGCCTTGGCAGAAGCGCGTGAAAATGATGAATACCGGGAAGCAGCCTTGAATAAAATTGCGAACATCATGGATCTAAGCGGTGCTACTGAAAAGGCCGTTGCCATCCGTAAGCAAACGATTACCTATTACCAAAACCGACCTATAGACACTTCGTATACCCAAAAGGATAAAAACAGTGCGCTTTTGCGATCGTATAACCTTTTGGGCACCTCTTACTTAAATGCAGACCAGATAGATTCTGCAAAAATAGCTGTAAAGCAAACCAAAGAACTGGTAACTAAAGAACTTGATTCGTGTTATGCTACTTTTCATTATGTATTAGATGGTGAAATTGCTTTTATGGAGGCGCGTTTTGATGCCGCACGAAATAGTTATAAAAAAGCATACGCTGTTTGTCCAAGCGATTATGATATTGTTGCCCTGAACAAAGCCTACACTTTTGGAAAGGTAGAAGTAGGTGCCGAAAATTATCAAGAAGCTATTCGTATTTTACAGCAAGGCTTGGATAATTACCATGTAACGGCTGCTGAAGAGGGTTTTATGAAGGATTATTATGAGCAATTGGCAGAAGCATATAAACACACAGGTGATTTTGAAAGGGCCAGCTACTATTTTGAAAAATACTTAACTACGCAAGAAGAGTACGACAAGCTAAAAGATAGCGCAAAGCAAGTGATATTGGCAGACGAGCGTGCAGCTTTTAAGCGGGAGTTTGATGAGCTGAAAGCCGAAAAGGAATATGGGCAAAACAAGCTTAACTACTTTTTGTTAGGAGCTTCGCTCATTATTTTGGTGCTGTTATTTTTATTGCTGAAATTTTATAGAACCAAAAAACAGAATGAGGCCAAATTTGAGGCGCTATTGGCCAAAATAAATGCAGCCAAAACACCCGAAGAAATCATCGATACCAAAGATGAGGAATTAGAGGAAAAAGGGAGCCAGGATGTTTCCGAAGAAATAAAGAAACAAATTTTGGAGGGGCTTGGCAAGTTGGAAAAGAAAGAATACTTTTTACAACAAGATTGCAATTCGTACAATGTCGCTAAAAAAATAGGCACCAACACCTCATACCTTTCAAAAGTAATCAACTCACATTACGGCAAAAATTTCAACACCTACATTAATGACCTAAGAATAAATTACGCCATTGTTCGATTAAAAAATGACGTCTTGTTCCGGTCGTATTCCATACAATCGATAGCTGAAGAACTAGGGTATAAAAGTGCCGATAGCTTCACAAAATACTTCAAAAAAGACACGGGTTTAAATCCGTCGTTCTACATCAAAAATATCAAGAATATCGCCTAATTTGAGTCTGCACAACCTAAATTTATAAATTTAGGGATAGGAAGAATCACCTATTTAAAAAATTAGTAATTTTCTAAGAAAGTCAGTCATATCAGCCGTTTCGGCCCGTTAGTAGCCTCCCTATATTTTCGAAAATGGGGAGGCTTCTCTTTTATATAGGAGTTTTGTGTTGCAGATTTGTCTCATCAAACAATCACCACCCAAATGAAACGGGATAAAACAAAGCAACTATGAAAACACAAAAAACCACCACCACAATTATTGCCATCACCTTAGTCGTTCTCGGACTGGTTGTCGCGATTCCTTTTTCGGTTGGAATGTACGCAGGCATAAAATCGCATACAGGTGCTAGCGGGGAGATTCTCAGCACACTAAAAAAGGAATGCGATTGTAAAGAAATTTCGGTAGATCATTCTGTATACGGGTTTCAATATAGTGTGACAGAAGGGGCGACTTCAGAAAGAGCTTCGTATACTTTAAAAGGGTGTAAAATAAATGGTTCTGTTTCAGAAGAAATAGAGCGACTCAATACCATTTTGATTGCAGAGGTTGCGGGCTATAAAAAACTTGATCTTGTTCAGTTTCAGTTTGAAACGAATGGAACCGAAGAAGTGGTTACAGTAAAAAACGGAACACTTGAGTAAGCATTGTATGAAAACGAAAAACACCATTCAAAAAATCCAATTTATAAAATTCGGAATAGGTGTAGTAGCAGGAGTGATTATCTACCTAGTACTCAACTTATTTCTCTAAAACTAAATCGTATGGCTTCAGTAGTAGAATTTGTCGTGAGCATAGTATTGTCATGGCTTTAAAATGAAAAAGAAAAATTATATCAACCCATTAAAACTAAAATTATGAAAAAACTAAAACAACTTTTTGCACTCTCCTTACTACTTGGAATGGTTGCAACAACCGTAGCACAAACAAATGAAAATAGCCTTTTATGGAAGGTAGAAGGCAACGGAATTAAAACTTCCTACGTTTTTGGCACCTTCCATATGCTACCTAAAGATGATTTTTTACTTACTGAAAAAGTAAAAAAAGCACTAGAATCATCAGAGGTACTTGCGTTGGAATTAGACATGGATGATCCTGGATTTCAAGCTGAAATGATGAAAGAAGTTATGATTAAAAACGGAGCAACGCTCAACGATTTTATGGATGCAGATGAATTTACCCTCATAGACAATTATTTAACCAGTAAAATGGGAGTTGGCCTTGAACAGTTAAAAACAATGAAACCACTCATGGTAAGTAGCATGGTCATGATGGCATATTTGGGGAGCGATGTAGCCAGTTACGAAGCTTCGCTCATTGGTCTTAGCAAGGAGCAACAAAAAGAAATAATAGGACTGGAAACCGTGGCAGAGCAAATGGCAATTTTTGACGAACAGCCCTATGAAGAACAGTTAGACGAAATTGTAAAACTCTTAAACGAGACCGATGAAATGAAAAGTATGTTCGAGCAAATGATTACCTTTTATAAAAATGAAAATATAGACGGTCTGTACAATTATATGGACGACTTTTTTCATAATGATATCGATCAGTTAGACCGAATGTTGCACCATAGAAACAAAAATTGGATTCCTAAAATCGGGGAATACTCCAAACAGAAGACTACCTTTTACGGAGTTGGTGCTGGACATCTGGGCGGTACTTTAGGCGTTATCAACTTATTGAGAAATGCTGGTTATACAGTAACCCCTGTGTTGAATTAACAGCGACTCTAATTGTGACAAACTTCTACGAGCGGTAGGCAACTACCGCTCTTTTTATATGTGTGTTTTTCGATTCATTAAATGTGCAAATGGCTATGTTGTAGTTGCTTAAGCCACTTGCAATAGGTCTAAATATATAAATCATGGGTCGCATTTGTTGTGTCCTAAAACGTTTTGGCGTATTTTAATGGAGCTAAAAAAGCACATTACTTATGAAACAGTCCGTTCGTATTTTGTTCATACTCTCCATAATTGTGTGGTCTGGCAGCTCGATGGTTGCCCAAACTTTGTTGCGGGGGGCTATTCTAGATAAAGAGACCCGGCAGCCAATTGCCAAGGCCAAATTTGGTATTTCTGAGCAAGGAATCGGGGTAACAACAAATGAGAAAGGGCGTTTTGTTTATAGAAAATACCACGAAGTTTTAGATGAAAACAGTGTTTTTCAAATCTCTGCGCCGGGCTATATTGGTTTGGAAGGCACTATTGATTTGCTTCGGAAACTTCAAAATACAGGAGGCACTTTCTATTTAGAGCCCACTGTAGCACAAAATGTTATAAAGCTACCGAAAACGGGAAAGATCTCTGTGTTTTGGGATGCAGCTGCAAAAGGACAGTTTCGCAATACAGATGCCGAAATAGCCTATTTACGACAATACCTTCAGAATACTACTGCAACTAAAGTTACGTTGGTGGTTTTTGGCGAAGAAATTATCGCCAAGCAAGAAGAATTTATATCTGAAGAAACCATTGCTTCCTTTGAAAAATTGTTAGGTACTATCGAGTATAAGGGAATTTCAAACTACGACTTAGTACGCCTGGAAGCAGTAGATGAGGTGTTGTTATTTGCTGATGAGCAACCTGTTTTCGGAATATTTCAACCCGATCAGTTTCTTCCGGTACACATTGTTAACAGTAATGAAAATTCACGTTCATCAGACTATTTTAAAAGCCTAGCACGGTACACCTCGGGTACGTACACTCCGCTAGACAAAGAAGTGACCAAGGGTGAACAGGCAACAAAGGATTCTTCTATTAATGGACGGTTTACCTTAGGTGACACACCAGTTCCCTATGCCATCATTTCTAAAAAAGGGGATTTAAAAGAGTTTTTTACAGATGCTGAAGGATATTTTGAAGTGCCAGCTTCTGAAGGAGATATCCTAACGTTTTATTCTCTAGGGAACTTTCCGCAGACATTAAAAGTTTCTTCTGAAACTACCTATAAGGTAAAAGCAGTTCCGAAAGCAGAACAATTGGAAGTTGTAGACCTGAACACAAAACGCAATCGATCTGAATACGCCTTCGACTCAATTAACCAAAGAGACATTGTACAAGGTCGTGATGTACCAGTGCGATCGATTCACAAATCCCAATTTAATAACAATGCATTTTCTGTAGGAGAAGCCATTAATGGAATATATGGGGTTAGGTCTTATTATGATTATAATCGTGGGCAAACATTTTTTACAGTTGGAGGCGGTTGTGCCAGGGTTTTTATTGATGGACACGAAATATCTGCAGATGCGATACCTGTAGCGGTAGTAGAAAATATATCTGTTTTTGATGCTAGAGGCTCTATAATTCCTTGTCCTAGTAGGATCATCATTACCACCAGAATGCATCCAGATAGAATAGACCAACGGTTGCGAAAAAGAGGATATAGACAGTTAAAAGACAATTATTATAGAGAAGAGATTCCCGAACTAGAATCAATAGCTTCAACCACGCCATACTTCCATAAAAAATCGATAACTGGTACGGTTAAAGGGAACGGCACCGTGTTACAAGGGGCCAGCGTTTTACGAAAAGGCACGTTAGAAGAGGTGACTACCGACGCGAATGGGACATTTTCGATGAAAGCCGCAGTAGGTGATATTTTAGAGGTGAAGCATTTTGGGATGTATCCTAAAAGTATTGTGATTACGGAAGACGGTAATTACGTAGTCGAAATGATTACAAAAGCTGAAATTCTAGACGAAGTTGAACTTTCTAAGACCATCGACAAACCCGATACAACCTACGACACTTACGACCCGAACAGAAGGATGGAAATCGTACATGGCAGAAAATATGATGTGCGTAGTGTGTTGTTGAAAGAAGATTTGAACATTGCCGGTTTCGATATTTATGAAACCGTAGCAATGAGCAATTCCAAAATTATTGTTGAAGAAGATGCAACCACTGGAAAAAAATCATTTTTTTATAAGAGAGGCCCACAGAACGGATCACTATATATTCCATTAGCAACTATTGTTGATGGAGCTGCCTTGGATGCTAGAAATGTAAACCCGGTGATGGTAGAACGGGTAAGTGTCTATATTTCTCCCTTATTTGAACAAGGTTCAAAGATTTTTATCACCACTCGCAATCACCCTGATATTCGTAAAAAGTATCTCGCTGAAAATGATATTGCCTTAAAAAACAATACTTATAAAGAAAAGGTGGCCGATATTGAAAACGAGAAAAATACCTATTTCGAATCTGAAAGAATTTCTGGAGTAGTCACAGTGGGTACAATTCCATTGGCGGGAGCAAGTATTTTAAAGAAAGGAAGTCTTAACGAAGTAATTACCGATAGGGATGGCGCTTTCGAATTGCTAGCCACAGCAGGTGATATCCTGGAAATCAAGCATGCGGGGATGTTTCCGAAGACGGTTGTGATAAATGACGCTACCGAATATAAAATTGCGCTTATCAACAAGACTGAAATATTAGAAGAAGTTTCTGTTAATGCGAAAAAGGAACAGCAAACAGAGACTGTCAATACTGCGTATGGTGATCAAAACAAGAACGCAGTTGGCTATAAAGTAGAAGATGCATTGTCTAAGTATATTTCGTCTACCGATATTAGTTTCGACCAAGTGGCGAGTAAGATTCCAGGCATTATAGTAGATCCTAATACAAAACAGCTGTTCTATGACCGAAGTTATGTCGGTTTGAATAAGTCGCCCATCATGATTGTTATAGACGGAAGCCCGGTCTCTCAAAATACACTACAGCAAATAAACCCACAAACCATCACAAACATTACATCCCTTAAAGGTGTGGCGGCGACTAACCGATATGGTAGTCAAGCATTTGGAGGGGTATTACTGGTAGAAACATTGAATAAGTCATTCAAAGAAAATCGGGAAAAACAAGACCTTACCTTACAGAATAATGTGTACACAGAAACACTTCCCACACTCAGTTTTGATGCGATACAACAAGATTATGTAGATGATGTAGCCTCTAAATTAAGTACAAAGATTAAGTTAGAAAATTACCGCGATATTAGGAATTTGTACGTAGACAAAGTTGATTTTTATGTTGATATGGCGCTCTACTTTCAGCAGATAGATGCAGGGGCTGCAAGAGAAGTTAGAAACGACTTTGCGGTATTGGCAAAAGACAATCTAAAAGCCTTACGAATATTGGCATATCTAAATGAGCACGCTGGCGAGTTTTTACAAGCTCAAAAAGTGTACGAGCGCGTCGTGACCATGGATCCCGGGAATCCGCAATCGTATCGGGATTTGGCACTCATTTATCAGGAGACAGGTGAATATAACAAAGCATTAGAGCTGTACATTAATATGCTAGGCGATCGAATTCCGGGGATAGATTTCTCTAATTTAGGTTCAGTGTTGAGCAATGAATTGCAACGCCTTATTAATTTGTACAAACACAAAATCAACTTTCAAAGATTGCCCAACGATTGGTTGGCAACCAACTTTAATATTGATGTACGAATGACGGCGTCTTGGAGTGATACCAATGTACCCTTCGAGTTTCAGTTTGTAAACCCAAAGAAAAGATTCTACAATTGGAATTCTGATGCCCAAACGGAAGAAAGCAAAGATGCACAAAAGAGTACGGAAGAGTTTCTGATAGACGATGCCGCACCAGGAAAATGGCTCATCAATGTTCGATATACAGGTGATGAAAATGCTACAAACATCCCGCCCTACTTAAAATACACGGTTTACAAAGATTTTGGCACTTCTAAAGAGACCCGCACAATCAAGTTGGTAAAACTAGAAAGCCAAATACAAAAGGTGACCTTAGACTCATTTGTCTATTAAAAATCGTACTATGAAGAAGCTATGTACATATTTCCTTCTACTGCTCAGCCCAGTTGTTGTCCAGGCTCAAGAAATTATGACCATTGCGGCAACCATAATCGATGCCGAAACAAAACAGCCTGTAGAGTTTGTAAATATTGGTTTTTTAGAAAAAGGTATTGGTACGGTGAGCAATGCCGATGGAAACTTTAGTTTGTCTTGGGAGCCTAAGGAAATTCGTGGAGCCGATTTCTTGCAACTTTCTTCATTGGGGTATGAGACCAAACAGTTAGCAGTTGAGGGTTTAGGTTCACTGACCTCTTATGCGGTACTTATTGAATTAACACCTACTGCTTACGATCTTGAAACCGTTTTATTAACTGCGGAAAAGCGGAGTTTTGAAAAATTAGGAAGTTCGGTATATGGTAAAGACCGGCCTGCGTATTGGTACAATAAAAAAGGGTTAGGGGGTGAGATTGCTGCTAAAATCGACATCGACCATCCTCAAACGTTGCTACAGGACTTAAAATTCCACATTCGAGAAAATGTAGGTGATAGCCTTTTGGTGCGGGTAAATATCTACGACTACCACCGCGGAAAACCAGGAAAAAAGGTAGTCAATAGAAATATATTTCATGTAATAAAAAGAAAGGGTGGAGAAGAAACAATTCCTTTAAAACAATACAATATTCGTGTTAACGAAGATGTTGTGATTAGTCTTGAATTGGTTGAAGTGTATGGAGACGCTATTCACTTTGAGATTTCTACGAGTCCGTACAAAGGCATTTCTTTTACCCGAGAAGTGAGTCAAGATCAATGGCGTGAATATGGCAGAACAGCTGTAGCCTTTCATCTGTTAAGTTCATATCCCGTAAATCCGAAACAAATGAGTCGCAGCGAGCGACGTCGTCCAAAAAAGCTAGACATCTATTGGGATGCCTCGTTACCAATGGCCAAACGGAACATTTCGGAAGAATTAAAATTGCTTGGAAAATACTTCAACTATTTGGATGATGTCTTGGTGCGTACCGTCATTTTCAGCAAGGGGCGTTGGGTGGAGGCGCAATTTGATGTCAAAAATGGTCGAAGCAAAGATTTGGAGGATTATCTTGAGAACACCTTTTACAATGGCGCATCAGACTTTTCAGAAGTACTTCAAAAAAACCCAATAAACGCAAATGCTGCATTTGTTTTTTCTTCAGGCGAAACAATGTTTACCCAACTTCAAACAGCGTTGAATATTCCTATATTTTGCGTAAATAGCCAAGCAGAAGCCCAACACGAATGGCTACAAGAACTTTCTTATACAAGCGGCGGACATTACCTTAATTTGGCAGAAATGAACGTGAATGACGCGTTAGAATTTCTTCAAATAGAGAAAGACGATACACGTAATTATGCAACAGCGGGTATCGATAAAAGTGGTTATGTTTATGGAGTAGTTCATAATGAAAACGGAACACCCTTACAGGGCGCGTTGGTGCGTATAAAAAATACCTTTACGGAAGTAGAAACGGGGCCTAATGGGAGCTATGCGATAGATGCAGCACCGGGAGATGAACTCTCAGTAATGGCCTTTGGAATGTATCGTAAAGATACTACGGTAGGAGCCTTAAAAAAATTGCATATTCCGCTGAAGACCAACCGTGAGTTGTTAGATGAGGTGTATTTGGAAACCAAAACTGTTGGGGAGATTATTGGAGATTCTGTGGTGGAAACACCTTTTGGAAAAACAACCAAAGCAGCCGTTGGGTTTTCGTTATATCAAACAATTACTAGCGACCAGATTACAGCCAATGTTACTGAACTTTCACAGCTTGTGAATATGGGTAGGGGTGTAGAGGTGGTTCCTCAAGAAATAATAGGGACATTCAAATACCGGTTTAGAAAATTCAAACGCGCTTCATTTCAATTGGAAACCTATGCAGCTGTCGTGATCGACGACATTGTATACGACCAAAACCAGCCCAAGGTGACCGTTCCTTTGATAGATCCCCAACAAATTGAACGCATTACATTACTGAATACGGCTTCTTCTGCAATTCGGTACGGGTCTGCCGCTGCTTTTGGAGCCATCGTAATTGAAACAAAGAACTATAAAAAAGGAAAGGAGTTAACCAAAAATGAGGCCAAAGAGAGGCCTTCGGCGTTAGCTGTGGGCAATGAATATACAGAAACAACAGTCGCCCTGTTAGAAAATGCTGAGGTGCCTCCAGAATATGTTACTGCACTGCGGCAAGCAACTACATTTGAAGAAGCGAAAAATAATTATGAAGGACTACGAAGAAAGTACGGTGATCGTGTGCCTTTTTATTTGGAAACCGCCCGCTATTTTGAAAAGTGGGATACTGCCTTCGCAGAAGGTGTCCGTTCAAACATTATTGCCTTAGCACCAACAAATATTAGGGCTTTGCGCGCCTTGGCATTTGAGTATGAAGTAATACAAAACCTTGAAGATGCCCTGCAATTGTATGAACATATATTAAATGTGAAGCCTACAGAGGCACAGTCGTATCTTGATGTCGCACGTTTAAGTGCCGAAACAGGTGCTGTTGAAACTTCCGAAGCATTGTACACCCAGTTATTGTATAATGTGATACCCAATGTTGATGCTGCCGAGCTACAACCTCAGGTTTTTAGCGGATTTAAACATTTGATTGCCAACCATAAATCGAAAATTAACTTTGAAGAGTTGCCAGAACAATTTTTGAAGGTTGGGTATCATGAAAACATACGAATTGTTTTTGATTGGACCCATAGTGGGACAGACTTTGAGCTTCAATTTGTGAATCCGCAGAACAAATTTTTTACCTTTTCACATACGGCATTCCATAATGCCGCTTTGTTGAAACAAGAGATTGCACAAGGTGTTTCATCTAAAGAATTTATCATAGATGAATCCATCCCTGGTAGATGGCTAATTAACGTAAAGCATTTTGGCACTACGGAAATTGATAATCCAACCTACCTAAAATATACCATATATCGAAATTACGGCCTGCCTTCTGAGACAAAAGAAGTGAAGGTGATAGACCTTTCAAAATATACTCAAAAAATAACGCTTGATACTTTTATGCTATGAAAAACAGAATTATACATGCGTTCCTGTTTGTTTTATTGACAATGGGATTATACGCTCAAGAAAGAAACAAATCGATTACAGGAATAGTAAGTTCAGCTCCCGAAAATGCACCTATTGCAAATGCCTTAGTTACCATAAAGGGAACTTTTATTGAAACGGAAACAAATGCCAACGGAGCTTTCAACCTTAACGTTTCTCCAGATGATGACTTGGTGATTACGGCTTTTTTGATGGAGTCGAAAGAGGTTTCTGTATCTGGAAAGAACGCACCTTTATCGATCCAATTAGATTACAATGCCGAGTTGTTAGAGGCAGTATCGATTCGAGAAAAACAAGAGAAAAAGGATTACCTAGAGACCGGAATGGGGAAACAGCACCGCAACGGAATAGGTTTTTCAGCAGATGAAATGCAAGAGCGCTTTATTTCAGGTGCCGATGTAGATATGTATACGGTGGCAAGAAAAATGCCATTTCTATACGTAGAAGGAGACCAGTTAGGCAGCCAGGTAGTTTATTCTTCTCGTATGAGAGGGGCGATGCGTTCTAGTCGAGTGCCAATGCAGGTAATTGTTGATGGGGTTCCGGTAGAGCAAAATGCGTTAGCAATTATCAATCCTAGTTTGATAGAAAATATCACCTTACTACGAAGTTTGGCAGCTACCATTCGGTATGGATCTATTGGAGTAGGTGGCGTCATGATTATTACAACCAAGAATAGTGGCTCTGCTTCCAGGGGAAGTAAAGAACTACCGTCGCTTTTAGTGAAAGGCAATAATTACCAAGAAGGGATACTGCCCATTTCAGAAAAAATTGAAATGGCTACACAAGGGTATATTGACCAATTAAAACCCTACGCCAACGTAGAAGACGCTCTCAACCTTTATGATGAGCAGCGCAAACAGCCCGAAACGTATAATTTGGCATATTACATAGACATGTCCAGTTATTTTGCAAGGTGGGGCGATACGTATGGGTATCAAGTGTTGTCAGACCTTTATGAACAAGCTAATGAGAATCCGCGTATTCTCAAAACCATTGCATTTATTTTGGAAGAGCGCGGCCATTTGGTGCAAGCCACGTATACCTTAGAACAGTTGGTAGAACTGAGACCAGATTATATCCAGACCTATCGCGATCTCGCGCGGCTATATGCGCAGACGGGAAAATACAATTTAGCGGCTACGCTCTACAAACAGATGGTGTTTAACACAGTGCCAAATGTAGATTTTGAACCCATTCACCCTATTATCTTTAATGAGTTTCGAAATCTGATTGCCAACCATAAAAGTAAGATTGATTATAAAAACATACCGAACGAATTTTTGTCGGTCAATTTTAAGAAAGATGTGCGAATTGTGTTAGAATATACCAACCCTCTGGCTGAATTTGAGGTGCAATTTGTGAGTCCAGACAAGAAATATTACACCTGGCGGCATACCTATTTTGAGAGTAAGGAATTCATCGAAGAAGAACTTTCAACAGGGTATGCACTAAAAGAATTTATCATAGAAGATTCAGGATATGGTAATTGGTTGGTGAATGTAAAATCGTTGAACACAACGCCTGGAACAAATCCTACTTTTCTTAAATATACTCTGTATCAAAACTATGGTTTGCCCAATGAAAAGAAAGAGGTAAAAGTGCTCAACTTGGCGCAGCATACCGAAAAAGTGACGTTAGACACTTTTATTTATTGATGGTCGGTTACTGTGTGCCGTTCCATTCGGCATAGAATTGCGCGAGAAATTGCTCCATAAACTGGTGTCGTTCTCGTGCAATTTTTTTTCCGGTTTTCGTGTGCATCTGATCTTTCAGCAGCAGTAATTTTTCGTAAAAATGATTAATCGTAGGCGCCGTAGATGCTTTGTAGTCTGAAGGTGTCATCTCAAGTTTGGGCTGAATTTCGGGATCGTATATTTTCCTGTTTTTGAATCCGCCATAGTTAAACGTGCGTGCAATTCCAATGGCTCCCAGGGCATCGAGCCTGTCTGCATCTTGAACGACTTCCAGTTCTTTAGAGTGGAATGATTTTGTGGTATTTCCACCTCTAAATGACACGTTTGCGATAATGTTTACTATGTGTTCGCTATCTTCTTCGGAAATGGGCTGTGATTTTAGAAACTTGGCTGCTCTTTTGGGTCCAAGACTTTCGTCGCCCTCATGAAATTTGGAATCTGCAATGTCGTGCAATAGTGCGGCCATTTCAACAACCAACAAATTTACAGGTTCAGATGTGCCGATGAGCAAAGCGTTTTTATATACTCGCTCAATATGAAACCAATCGTGTCCTCCTTCGGCATTTTCCAGCTGTTGTTGTACAAAGCGTGTGGTATTCTTGATGCATTCCGTTCTTTCAACACTAGTCATTCGCAATGTGTTTTACAATAGTTGTTTCCAGCGATTCGATAAGTGCATCGTGCGATTGCCCCGCAATTTTTATGGGTTCTAGTACCTTCATTTTAAAATGAACCCCTATTGGCATGGGGAACATTCCGTAGCGTTGTAGTCTCCATGAGTTGCTGATACTGACAGGAAGCACGACTGCATCTGGCGCATGTTGGAACAAGGTAAGCAGTCCTTTTTTTCGAAATGGTTTTGGGTGTCCGTCCCTACTTCGGGTGCCTTCAGGAAAGATAACCACTGCTCTATTGTGCTCTGAAATGTACCGTGCAATTTTTTCAATCTGACGGGTTGCTTGCGTCGGATTTTTCCTGTCTATGAGCACCGAGCCGCCTTTCCGCAGATTATAGGAAACTGATGGAATACCTTTGCCTAATTCTATTTTAGAAATAAACTTGACGTGAAGTTTTCTCAGAAACCAAATCAGTGGCGGAATATCCCACATGCTCTGATGGTTGGAAACGATGATTACGGGTGTGTTTTCTGGCAGTGTATCTGGCAGATCAACCGTAAAGCGAGTACCTAAGATATGGAGTGTACGTACGATGGTAGCATTAAAAATATCGACACTTTTTTTGTGCACATGATACCCAAACAGGAACAATGAGATGCGTTGTACCACTTCGTAAAACAGCAATCCTAACCCAAAGAAAAAGTGGAAAAGTATGGTTAGCGGATACCTCAGAATTTTGGCTAGTAACTTCATTTAGTTCAAAAATAAAAGCTGTTCCTTTTAAATCAAAAGAAACAGCTTTTTATTTGTCCGTTTACATTGTATTGCTCGATATTGGAGCATCAATAGTTTTAACAATGTTCGTTATAGGCTCCCATAAGGTTCTCGGCAATCATTTCTGCTGGGCGACCTTCAATATGGTGACGCTCTAGCATGTGCACTAATTCTCCATTTTTAAACAACGCCATTGAAGGTGAACTCGGAGGGAAAGGAATCATTTGTGCTCTTGCAGCATCTACGGCTTCACGGTCTACACCTGCAAATACTGTTACCAAATGGTCTGGAGTTTTTGCATTTTGTAAACTCATGCGGGCTCCTGGTCTTGCGTTTGCTGCGGCGCAACCACAAACTGAATTTACGACCACTAAGGTAGTTCCTTCTTTTGCGAGTGCATCTTTTACGTCTTGCTCTGTATATAATTCGCCAAAACCGATACTTGTTAAGTCTTCGCGCATTGGTTTTACTAATTCTGCTGGATACATAATCGTTTCTTTTAAGTCATTAAAATTGAGTTACAAAGATAGTCATTTTGACTCGTAAAAACTTACAGTAAACCGTAACAAACCCTTGATTCGCAATACGTATATTTGCACTTCGTTTAAAAGCATTAATACAAGAGTACATGATTCGTTGGTTGGCAGCCGTTTTAGGATATACCTTTTTTCGATTTCCCGGGGCAATATTGGGTTTTTTATTGGGTTCGCTCATAGATAATATGATAGGCGGAAAGAAATCTGGAGGTAGGGGGTTTCAGCAAGTGTTTCAACAGCGTAGCGAACAAGTTTCTCCAGCCGATTTTGAATTAAATCTGTTGTCGCTGGCATCGCTGGTAATCAAAGCCGATGGGGTGGTAAACCAAAAGGAATTGGATTATGTGCGGCAGTATTTTGTACAAGCCTACGGAAAGGAGCGCGCGAATGCTACTTTTAAGGTATTTAATGAAGTAATTAAGAACCGACAGGTTTCTGCAGCGAATATCTGCTCATTGCTTCGAAGCCGCACTCGATACGAATCTAGGCTTCAATTACTCCATTTTTTATTCAGTATTGCCAATGCCGATGGGCATGTTACCCAATCTGAAGTAAATGAAATAAACAACATCGCTAGATATTTAGGAATCCAACTCAGAGATTTTGAGAGTATCAAAGCCATGTTTTTTCAGAATCCAGACAGTGCCTATAAGATTTTGGAAATTGAAAAAACGGCAACGGTTTCAGAAATTAAATCGGCCTATCGCACCATGGCCAAGAAGTACCATCCTGATAAGTTGGTACACATGGACGAAGCATACCAAAAAGGAGCTGAAGAGAAGTTCAGAAAAGTACAAGAAGCCTACGAACAATTGCAAAAAGAACGGGGCTTTTAATCGTCACCTCAACGTTGGAGAGGTTACACGAGTAGCTCCGTCCTGAGATTAATAAAATAGCTCTCACTCAAATGTGATCTCTCAGTCGTGCCTCCTTCGAGATGACAGACAGAGTCACCTCGACTTTGGAGAGGTCACACACCAAACACATCCTCAACTTAAATTAAATTATCTGATTATTCAACGATTCCCATTTCGGATTAAATTCTGAAATTAGATTGTTTTTTTTCTCCCGTCGCCATTTCTTAAGCTCTTTTTCTCTAGCAATAGCTGTCGTCGCATCAGAAAAGCCCTCATAGTAGACTAAATAAAAGCAATTGTATTTTCCTGCAAAAGATTTTTTTGCATTCTGACTGTCAAAATAGTGTTGAGAAATTCTACGTTGAATGTCATTGGTGATACCAATATATATGGTTGTTCTATATTCATTTGAAACGATATATACAAAATGAGAATAAAGCATATTTAAAGATAGTAATTCGATGCAACAGTCACCTCGATTTTGGAGAGATCACACGAGTAACTTCGCTTTGAGATTAATAAAATAGCTCTCACTCATATGTGATCTCTCAGTCGTGCATCCTTTGGCAGCCCTCCTTCGAGACGACTAGCTTGCTTTTTCAACAGTAATTCGTTCCGTAATCTCATTACCATCTTGATCTACCGCGGTAAGTACGTAGGTGCCTGGCAATGGTTGTAGTGAAATTTGGTGAAAAGTATCGGTAGTGGTAATAAAACTGCCGTCTAGATACCAATAGATGGAGGTTTCGGTATCGCGATGTGCTAGCGTAAAAATGACTTCTTGGGTTTGTTCTTCAAAATTCTTCGCTAATAATATGGTTTCATTTTTCCCTGCCCGACCTGCAGGCGGGTTCGGAAATATAAACTCCATTAATTGTTCTCCCTCTTGTAGGCAATCAGATTTAAACGGGGGCAAGCTAGCGTATTCTGGATGCAACGGAGCGTAATAATATTCGAGCAACGGAGGTAAGGCAAACCATGATTTATGTTTCATTTCAGCTAAATCGTAGCACGAGGTGTTCACTCGATATTGTTCATTTTCAGACAGAAATACTTGTTGGTGGTAGGGGCAGGGTTGGGTACGGACACCAAGTTTTGGTATGAATTCTGAAACAGTGGCATCACAAAATACTCCAGCCAAATGCCCGCTTTTTGAGCAGATCTGAACTTCAGTTAAGTCGTCATACGGCGTTTTAAACCAATCACTTTTTGGTAATATTTCCAGCACGTCAAACAAGACGGGTGCCGCAGCTTGAAGACCCGTTAAACCAGGGCGTCCTTCGCCATCTGCGTTTCCGGCCCAAACGCCAATGGCATATTTTTCGGTCACACCCACGGCCCAAGCATCTTTAAAGCCAAAACTAGTGCCCGTTTTCCAAGCAATTGGTTGCGCATCATTGTAGAAATCCCAGTTTTCTTCACCTTGGGGCCTGTTCACTTCTTTAAGGGCTTCTACCATTTTATAGATGGCACCAGCGCCAAAAAGTGTCGGATTTTGTTGTTTTTCTAGAATCTCGGTTTGAAGCGTTACATAACTCGGCACTTTCGTTTCAAATGGTAGGTACTCGCTAGAGCTGGTATTGAAATAAGTGAGGGTAGCTGCCATACTCGCGTACGCATTGGTGATTTCCCATAACGAACTTTCTGCTCCGCCCAAAATAAGCGAAAGACCGTAATAATTGGGGTCTTTGTTTATATGGTCGAGTCCCAAATCATCAATCTTATGGTGAAAACGTGCTAGTCCGTACAATCGCAACATCCGTACAGCCGGCACATTTAGAGAGCGTGATAGCGCTAAGCTGGCGGGGACGGCACCATTAAACTGTTTGTTGAAATTCTCGGGATTGTAACCGTTTATCACAGTAGGAACATCGGCTACAAGGGTGTTTGGCAATAGTTCGCCGCTATCTAACAATGCTGTGTACAGAAAGGGTTTTAGGATGCTTCCCGTACTTCTTGGTTTGTCAATAATATCAACAAATTTGTTGTTTTCTTTTGTAGTAGGGGCATTTCCGATATAGGCCAAAATTTCTCTGGTTTCAACATCGAGCACTAAAATGGCCAAATTGTGTATTTCGTTTTGTTGCAGTTGAAAGTGTTGTTCCGCGGCAATTCTATTGATCGTTTGTTGCAGGTTGAGGTCTATTGTGGTTTTGATTCGCTTTCCTGGTTGTTCCTTGCGAATCTTTTCGGTAAGGTGCAAGGCGGTTTCGGGCAATGGTAGTGGCTTTCCGGGTAGGGGTTCAGAAAGTGCTAATTGGTAGGTGGTTTCGTCAATAATTTCTTGCTGAAATAATTTTAGCAGCAATCGATCTCTTTTTTGCTGAAATATCTGCTCATTTTTCCCCGGAAAAATTAACGCAGGAGCATTTGGTAGTACGGCCAGAGATGCTGCCTGCCCCCAACTCAATTCGCTAGCAGGAATACCGAAGTATCGCCAAGCTGCAGTATCTAGTCCCACTACATTACCACCAAAAGGTGCGTAAGAAGCGTACAGGTTTAGGATTTCTTTTTTCGAATATCCTGCTTCCAATCGCGTTGCCTGAAAGAGTTCCACTAATTTTTCGCCATAACTACGCTTTTTGTTTTTCCGCGCCAAGCGAATGACCTGTTGTGTAATCGTACTGCCACCCCGACGCTTTTCCGTAGTAAAATTTCCCCAAAGTGCTTTACCTATGGAAATCGGATTAAACCCAGGATGGCTATAAAAATATTCGTCTTCAAAATGCAGTACGGCTTGCTCAAACCGATAGGGCACACTATCTGAAACAGGAAAACGCCATTGGCCGTCGTCAGCAATTCGCGCACCCATCAACACGCCTTCTTTACTTTCCACAACTGTAGAGGTCGGGTCTTTAAACAGCGGTTTCGGTAGGCAAAACATCCAATATAGCAAGCCCGCCATCACCAAAATAAATTTTATTTTGTGCTTTTTTACGATATGTAACAACTTTTGTCTCATGGGTAAATCAAGGCTTATTTATCTATGGTTACCCAAATACCTTGGTTCCGAGCATAATAATTATTGTCGTACATGGCTTCTACTTGGGTGCCGGGTAGGTAATAGGTGCCAAGATATGAAGCATTCAATTTTACTGTAAATGTCTTTGTCTTTTTAGCAGGTAAGTCGAAGTAAAAATTCACTCGATCGTCCCGAATGTCTTTATACCGAGCAGCTCCAGAAGCGCCGCCACCCAATTCGGTAAAACTGGTATTTACAATTTCCCAACCTCCTGGGAATATTTTGGTGAGCGCCACATGGTTTACGTAATTGTTTGATGTATTCGTGATGGCAACTACAGCATTAATTTCGGTTCCTTGGCGAACATTTTTAATGTCTATTGTCTTGCCTTCACCATCGAGGTATTGTGCTTTAACAGTCAGATTTTTTCGCTCGGCCAATTCATTTCCAAGGGGTAACTTCCCTTTCTGAAGCAAGTTCACATACACTACGTTGTTGTTTTTGTTTGTAACCGAAATGGTGTTGCTTCCCATAGCGATATCTGTATCTCTTTGTGCAATGGCTCGATCGCTTTTCACCGTATTGGTTTTTCCATTTACGGTATAGGTAAGCTCTAAGGCTTTCCCGCCATTCTTGGCAACCATTTTTGCCATTGCTAGGAGCGCATAACTGGTTTCTTGGGTGCTGAACCAGCGTTGAGATGACAATTCTTTGGCTACCGAAATTGCCATGTCACGTTGTTTAGCATTTCCAGTAATGACAAGGGTCTCTAGTGCCATGGCCTTATTCCTGAATGGAGAACCATAGGTGTGGTAATCGTAATTAGTAGGGCGAAAGTTCACGTTGGCCGTCGCCGAAATCTCCTCGGCCACTTTTTGTTTACCTGCCAATGCATACGCCGCCGCAAGGCGCCATTTAGCGTCGTTACTTAGGTTTTTCGATTCACGCAATCGGTTCATCGCAGCCAACTCTGGTTGACCGGCAAGCGCCAACGTATATAGGCGATACGCTTGTGTTTGGCTTGAATTGTAACGGGTGCTGCCATTGCGCCACTGGCGTGCTTCATTTTTTTGATAGCGCAACCAATTACTCAAAAAAGTAATGGGTAATGCATAGCCTTTTGCTTTTGCCTCCAACATAAAATGCCCTACATAATTCGTGCTCCAATCGTCTGCGTTTCGTTCGCCTGGCCAATACGCCATCCCTCCATTTGCAATTTGATAGCGACCTAATTTTTTAATGGCAGCTTCTACATTACTTTCAATCTGTTTTTTCTTGTCGAATGTGATGTCGAAAATATCAGCCAAGAATAACTGCGGAAAAGCCGCCGAGGTAGTCTGTTCTACACAACCATGTGGATAACGAATTAGATACTCCATCCGTTTGCTGAAATCCATTGGCGGTAAGGTCGAAAACTCTAAGGTGGCAGCATTGGTACCCGCTACTCCAAATGTTTCAAAAGAGATTTGCTGGGTGCCATTTTCAGAAAGGGTGTATTGTGTCGATTTCTGCGAAATGGGGTTCGGATTTTCTACATCAACCTCTAAATTGTAACTGGCAGTTTCCCCATTGCCAGCAGCCGAAATTTCAATAGTTTGAAATTGGTCTGTAGGCAGCACTTCGAAGTCAAAATTAACAATTTGTTCTCCTACCGAAGGAAACGAAACCGATTTAGAAGTACCGTTTATAGGCTTTAATGCATCTCCAACTTTCAGCTTAATGGTAGCATTTCTTACTTTTGGTTCCATAGCAAAAACAGTCACGGGTATGGTCACTTTTTCACCCGGACTCAAAACACGCGGTACCGAAGCCAATACCATCAAAGGTTTTTTAACAGGGGTGGTTTTTTCTGCTTTTCCGTAGGCACTTTTGCTATTATCACCCGCAATCACCATAGTACGAACCGACCCTATATAGTTTGGCATTGTAATTTGGTGGGTAGCGGTCTCACCTTTTTTCAAGTGAAACGGCCCTAAGTAGCGCACAACAGGCTTAAAACGGTCGGCTTTTCGATTTTTTGCACCAGCGGCAGCGTCGCCACCCCCAATTTCATAAATATTATTCACGCTACCAGAATAGGCGCCAATCACATAATCGTACATATCGAATGTTTTTACGCCTAAAGCTTCTCGGGTATAAAAAGCATCGTGGATATCGGGCGTTTTAAAACGTGTAAGATCTAGCAACCCTTCATCTACCATGGCTAGAGTATAGGTCATGGCCTTGTTGTTTGCTTCGGAAACTTTAACCGTAAAGTTCTTCTCGGGCTTTAATGCATCAGGCATTTGTAGTTGAGGCTGCAATACGGTAGCGGGATTTTCAACTAAAATTGGAATGACACCATACAAGCGTATGGGCAGATCGTTTTTAGTGTGTTCATGGGGTTGTAGCAGCGAAATATTGGCATAAATATTTGGCGCCATTTCTTCAGTAATTTTAATTTTTGCTTGGGTTTCGCCTTTGGAAGTTTCAATCCATTGGGTAGAAAGCACCTCGGTGCCGTTTTCAATACTAATGAGTGCACGACCATTACTCCCTGACGGAAACGTAATCACGGCCTCTTCGCCTACATCGTATTTTTCTTTATTTGCTGAAAACACCAGCATTTTTGAACTTTCAGCGCCTTCGCCGGCAGGGCGTTTCCACCAGTTTCTATAAAAATAAGTGACCCGTCCGGTGGCGTGACCAGAAACAGGGTCTATGACTCGAATGAGGTAGCGTCCGCCTTCTTCTTCAGGAATGTTGAGGTTAAAACTGCCTTTTCCGTTACCAGCTGTAGTCACAGTTAATTCTTTAAAAGGTTTGTAGACCGTGGCGTCTTCGTAGCGTGAAAGATTGTCAGAGCCGCGGTTCCACCACCAGCGCCATTCAATTTTAAAAACTTTTACCTCTAATTTTCGGTTGCCACTTGGGTTTCCTTCTGTGTCTACTGAAACCACGTCAAATGAAGTGTTCTCATCGGTATAATATGACCCATAGCGATGGGGTTCAGGAGATTGCATGCCCACAAAGTGACTGTACGGAGCGATGTTTTTACTGAACACATCTATAGAAAAGTCGCCTCCACCTTCATAAATTTTAGTCAGAAATGTAGCGCTGAGCATGCCAGGAGCTTTGTTTGAAATGTCGAATTTTTTTGAAAACTCAGTCGTTCCATCACCAGAAAGGTTTTTGGAAACCACTGGAATTTCAACTTCGTCAAATTTCCTGACGGGATCATTAAATTGATAATTTATGAATTTTTTAAAAGCGGTATTGGTACTGCGCAAGGTAGCATCCATCTCAACCTTTAAGTCTCTTGCGGGCGCGCCGTGCAGCCACAGCCCTTGTATGCTCCCTTCAACAGCTTTGCTAGCATCTAAAATTTCCGCATTAAAATCTAGTTTAATCTTTAAGCGGTTTGGTTTTACGGTGGCCACCTTTAGCGATTTGGTGAATTTTACTCCGCCAGCACTAATGGTAGCGTTCCAATTCCCAGTAGGGGCGTTGGCATCGGTATTTATGGGGAAATAGTAAAAGCCATTGGCAACCCCTCCTACCAAACCTGCGGTTTGTCCACCTCCTCTTCCAGAAGGAGCGGAACTGTTTCCTCTATTTAAAACCGTGCGCTGCACCAACTTTCCGCGTGCGTCGGTAACTTCTAATTTTACAGGGTGGTTTTTAGGCAACGGATTTGCAGCATCGTTGAGTACAAAAGTGAGGTGAATACTGTCGCCAGGGCGATGCACTCCTCTTTCGGTATACACAAACCCTTTCAGACCTTTTTGGAGTTGTTTCCCCGAAACATCAAATTTACTCATGCTCAGGGCATTTCCGTCTTCTAACTTGGCGTATGCATAATTTTTTCCTTTGCGGGCTACGGCAAACGAAATCGTTCGGTCACTGTCGTAAAGTGCAAATCCGTCGCCATCTGTAGTAATGGTTTCAATGAGCTGCTGCTGGAAATTGAACAGGTCTATTTTTACCCCGCTTTCTGGCGTTGTAGTGAGTAAGTTATTACAGGCAAAATGGTAACTTTTGTTGTTTCCTTTTTTAGCAATCACACCAAGGTCGCTACCTAGAATGTTAGTGGCGATAATTCGGTCTTCATTATAGTATGCGGGATGGCATGGGTTGTCGCGCTGTTCCCAATTGTACGAATAGGTTCGCCATCTGTAGATTTCATTGTCCCAATATTTTTCTTCGCGTTCTGTTTCGTCTAGGCCTGAATTGTCTTCAAAATCGTCATAATAGGCATCTTCTGAATTTGCAACATCAGAATTGTCACAATCGTAGCTAATGTAGTCTTTGGTAAAACTGAATTCTACTTGGTATAGTGATCCCGGGTTGGTTTTAAAAAATTCAGAAATATTTACGGCGTGAGCTTTCCAGGAGCCTTCTTCGCCCAAATTATTTTCGAGTGAAATCGTTTTTTTCGCCACGCGCCGCCCTACACGTTTCATATCGTAACTATTGTAGTTGTCTAGATTAGACGATTGTAGAAACTGCAACATATTGTCTTCAAAAATTTGAATAATACGTACATCGACTGCTTTTAGATTTACAGTTTCAAAATAGAGGGGCGTGCTCTGGGCGTTTGGCAAAATCACTCCTTTAGAGAGCAGACGTACCGCTGGTTTTAATTTTTCGAAAGAAATGAGTTCGCTAAATTCCTTTTTTAAGCCGAAATTTTCTGTGTTTTTAATACCGTTAAACAGGGTCACCCGTACGTCGCCGGTGATACGATCGTTAGGGTATACGATGAGCACGTTACCATCTACTTCAAAGCGTAGGTTCTTGGCGCGTTCGATGGTGATGAGGCCTGCAAAGTCTTGTTCAGGTGCAATTGGGTCTGAAAAATTAATCGACAGCGAAGCTTGGGGCGAATGGCTCGCTTTTACATCTACCACCTTAAAATTGTTCTGTCCGGGAATGGCAAAGGTGTTGCTGCCTTTGTTATCGGCTCCAATTGGTTTTCCGTCCCAAGAAATAACAATCTCGTCATCATCTATTTTGCGCGAAATACTATCGATTGTAAAGTTGTAATATCGTGCAGATGTGCTTTCTGAAGGCCATTTAATAGTCAGTTTTTTACTGCCTTGTGTGGCTGAAATAAGCTTTTTGGCATCTTTTAATTGTAAAACATCTGATGCCTCTAGTGCACCACTTATATATTGCCATTGTTTGTTATACGACTGTAGGTTCTCTAGATTTAAGGTAAAGTTGGGAGTAAGGGTTTTAAAACTGAAGGTGTAGTTTTTAAATGCTTTGTCGATGTCTTCGTACAATTTGTGTAAGTGTACGGTGATGACGTATTCAGTGTCGGGTTCTAGATACTCGTCAGGTTGGAATAATAAGGTGCTGCTGTTTTCAACAATGAGTTTTCCCGAAGTTTTGGGTGAAATTTTAAGATAGTCGGAAGGAATTTCTTGTGTGATTTCAAACTGTTCTAAGGGCTGTGCCAACTCAATCTGAATGGGTGTGGTAATACTTTTGGTACCGTAGGTGTGTTGGGTAATGTAGTCTTTAAATTTAAAGAGATTGTCGGTTTCTGAAGTTTCAGTTTTATTGCCACAGGCAGTTAGAGAGAGCAATACAACACAGGTGAGTAAGCGAAGCAGATTGTTCATAATGATGGTTTTACAGTTTAAAATTACGATAAAATAGTGGTTGTGCCCGTGGAAATTTTCAGTATGAAAATCGCACGGCGACGGGTAACTCAATACAATGGAGGAGGGAGGGTATTTGTTTTGTAACGTCCTTAATTAAGTCCCTATTATATGAAATCTGTGGTTTGTGATTACTTTAACAGCAACGGTTGTGTTATTCTAGCAGGTTGTGGTAGGCTCGATATTCGGCTAAATTCCAAGCAAGTATGTTCTTAGCTTCCCATTTTTGTTGAAATGCTTTTTTCCTTTTTTCAATCTTTTCAAGATAGGCATCATGGTTCATGGTAAAGTAGGGGTATGGAAATTTTGCTTGCTGAAAAGCATAGGTTTCTAAAAGCTCGCCCTTGGTTTTGTCTAGTAGTGGCAGCGTTTTGTCTGAGAGATTAGAGAGATATGCCAGGTGAAGGTACGAGTTATCTGCATTACTGAAATTGTATTTGGCGATTACCGAATCCCAATTCACCAAACTACTCGCGATTAAGATGAGGTAGAGTGCCAATGTGTTTTTCTGAAATAGATAAAAGGCAGTTTTGGTTTTTTGAATTTTTCTGAATACAGTAAACAGTCCGTAAAGTACAAGTAACAGGAAAAGCACTACGCCAATGCGTTTGTATGCAAGCGCAAAGTGTTTGATGTACCAAAAATTTCGGATGGCAACCGAAATGGCCAAAATTGCATTCTGAGCTACCCAAACATAGGCCAGATATTTCAGCCATTTATTGTTTTTGTAGAAGTTAAGATTTCCGCGGAAAAAGTACAGCACCACAGCAATCGAGATCAAGATTGAGATAATCAGTAAGTAGGTGCCTTCATGCACAAATTGTTTTAGGGTCTGGCCGTCCCATTCAAAATTAAACCATACCCAGTAAATGTCGATGCAATTCAGCAAAAGGAGTAATAAGTTTAAGATCGCCAACAGGAAAATGCCGGCTTTATACTCACTTTTTAGTGCGGAAAGTTTAAAGAACCGACGCTTTCGCATTTTATTTCGATACAAGGTTGAATGTACAGTAGCTTCATGGTTTTGAATTCCTGGAACGGCGGTTCTATAGAGCAGGAAAACACTAAGGAACAAGCAAAATAGAAAGGTAAAGAACAACGGGAAGTTAATATTTTCAAACAGGAAAGTAATCCCGTTTTGAAGTAGTTCGCCAAATGCACCCAGATAGTCGCTAAAGATTGGGTTCGAAAAACTATAGATGGTCAAGAAAACTCCAATGATGAGTATTGGAATTACAAAAATGCGCGATTTCCATAAAAAGTTGGCCACTTTTATACCGCCTACTTTTCTGCCAAAAAACTGTTTTGCAAAGGCTATTTGTGATGTAAATATGGTCGCTGAGGCCATTCCGAAGGCATTTAGCAAAGATTTAATCGAACTAAAGTTAAGTACGCCCACAAACACAAACAATGAAATATAATGTACCGTAAATACAAAGGTTGAGTAAATCAACACGGTAAAAATACCAGTAGTAAAAGTTCCCAAAAATGTAATTAATACAAGCGGTTTGCCCAACGTAAGTTGCTTTGTAAAAGCCAGCCAAGTAAAAAGGAGGCATTCAAACAAGAGCAAATTCAATCCTATGCCTTGTCTAAAAAACAATAGGGTTAACAAAAGGGCAGAAACGAATACGGCTGATAAAGAGTTCGGGTATCTCATCTAGAAAATTTTGAATAGTTAGATGTAGTGTTGTCCCGTCGCGTCGATTTTAGGCAAGCCAAAGGGTTGGCTTTTGTGAATACCTTATATAGATTTTAGAAAAGGGGAAAGGTTGCGTAATTGCTACTGATTTTCTTTATAGATGCCCAGGACAAGTTCGCCTTCTGCGTTCATATGTGCCCGATACATCCCTTCGGTATTGAAATCCATAGAGACGTTTCCATCTTTATCAATTGCCACGACACCTCCAGTTCCGCCAAGCTTTGTGAGTTTTTCTTGAATGACTTCCTGTGTGGCTTCTTGTAAAGAAACCTGTTTGTATTCCATCATGGCAGAAATGTCGTGTGCCACCATACCACGAATAAAATATTCGCCCCATCCGGTAGATGAAACTGCACAAGTTGCATTGTTAGCGTAGGTACCAGCCCCAATAATGGGAGCATCTCCAATACGGTTCCAACGTTTGTTGGTCATCCCTCCTGTAGAGGTTCCAGCAGCTAAGTTGCCATTTTTATCTAGGGCAGCACACCCAACAGTTCCAAATTTTGAGTTTTTAATAAAAGGATCATTTTGGTTTGAAACAGCTTTTGTGGCGTTCTGGATTTCACGTTGTTTTACTTTTTGCAAAGCTTGGAAGCGACTTTCAGTATAAAAGTAAGCTGGATCTATCAATTCAATACCGCGTGTTTCTGCAAAGACTTCGGCTCCCTTGCCAGAAAGCATCACATGTTCACTATTGTTCATGACCTGCACTGCGAGGTCTATGGGGTTTTTAATACGCGATACCCCTGCAACAGCACCGGCGTTTAGGTTGGCTCCATCCATCACAGAGGCATCCAGCTCATTTGTTTCTTCATGGGTAAAAACAGCACCTTTCCCGGCATTGAATAGTGGTGAATTTTCCATGATATTAATGGTCTTGGTGACGGCTTCCATGGCTGTACCTCCATTTTTGAGGATTTCATGCCCTACTGAAATAGCTTCGGTGAGTTTTTCTTTATATGCAATTTCAAGCGAATCGCTCATGTTTTTTTTGAGAATGGTTCCTGCACCTCCATGGATAACGATACCAAAAGTAGGTTCGCTTTTTTCAACTTTTTGGGTGTTGTTTGACGTTTCGGACGCTGATTCTTTAACATTTTCACAGCTAAAAAGCACTAAAAATCCGATGAAAAGTGTTAAAATTCTGTTTATTGACATATTTTTTTATTTGAAACACTAAGATAGCACAAAATCCGCGATATGACTGACTTGGTGTAAGAAAAAAATGTAGGAAAATCAGCTAAAAATGATAAAAAACATCGATGAAATACACTCAATAATCGATTAAGTGCATTTTTGTATGAAATATTTTATATATTAGCATCAGCATCATGCCCCAAATTTGATGTCCCCCGTATTATGAAACTTATAAAAACCAGCCTACTGGCTATGGTGGTATTATTCACTATGGCTTCGTGCTCAAAAGATGAAGCACCTGTAACCGAAGAGTTAAACTACAGTATCGATTTAAACTTGGCCAATGAAACCGATTGGGTCATGGCAAACGAAATTTTACAGTTGGTGAACGACTACCGGATATCTCAAGGTTTAACAACTATTAAGAGAGATCAATCGTATGCTTCTGCCTATGCTGTAGACCACACACAGTATATGATTGAGAAAAGCCAGATTAGCCATGATAATTTTGGTGTACGTGCGAGTGCATTAAAGGAACGTGGCGCCCAAATCGTGAGCGAAAACGTAGCCTATGGTTATGATACCGCAGAAGATGTTGTGAATGCTTGGCTCAACAGCCCTGGCCACTTAAAAACAATTGAAGGTGAATACACACATTCTGGTTTTGGAGTGATTCAAAACAGTGAAGGCGCCTATTACTTTACTCAATTATTTTATAGAAAGTAAATTACATTCACCTTTTAAATGTAACCCAATTGCCGTATTTTTATGCAAACGCATAATACTACGGCAATGGCTATTTTAAAACCTTTCAATTTAAACCAATGGGTAGAAGAAAACCGAGACCTTCTTAAACCACCGGTTGGCAACAAAAATCTTTATAAAGAGGCAGAAGATTATATCGTAATGATCGTGGGTGGGCCTAATGCCCGAAAAGATTACCACTATAATGAAACCGAAGAATTGTTCTATCAGCTTGAAGGAAATATTCAGGTGCACATTCAGGAAAACGGTAAAAAAAGAACCATGGAGCTAGGCCCAGGAGATATGTACTTGCATCCTGCCAAAGTGCCACATTCTCCCGTGCGAGAGGCAGGTTCTATTGGTCTCGTTGTAGAGCGGAAGCGCCAAGATCTTGAAGGAAAAGATGGCTTGCTATGGTTCTGCGATAATTGCAACAATAAACTGCACGAAGTGTATTTCCCACTGAACGATGTAGAAAAAGATTTCCTGCAACATTTTATAGATTTCTACGGAAGCAAAGAATTGCGCACCTGCGATAATTGCGGGACGGTGATGGAAGTGGATAGTAGATTTACACCAGACTGATACACGCTATTTTTTCTTCGGAAAATGGAATACTTCAAAAAACAGCTTCTCCCATTGGGTAAGGAGAAGTGTACAAACCGAGGGTTTGGCCGCAGGGGTAATTAAAGCTCCTTTAACAACAAAAAACTTCTCTCCTGCGCTCCTTTTTTACCGTTTCAGAAAAACGTACCTTTGCAGCTGAAAAAATAGGCAATAAATACGCTCCTTTTTCAACTATAAATAATCACAAAATAGATTGCGCTAGCAATCCACTTTAAAATACAACACTATGTCAACAGTAGCCACCGATTTCGGAATGGATAAAGCATTAGAACAACTAGGTTTAAAAGACGTTAACCACGGAACTTCCACAGGAAACACATGGTACCCGGGCGGAGCCGAAATCGCTTCCCACTCACCGGTAGATGGAGCGCTCATCGGGAAAGTAACGACGACTACCAAAGACGAATATGAAAAGGTAATCGCCGCTGCGCAAGATGCTTTTAAATCGTTTAGAGCTATGCCCGCGCCACAACGTGGTGAGATTGTTCGTCAGTTTGGGAATAAATTACGCGAATTAAAAGAACCTTTGGGTAAATTGGTATCCTACGAAATGGGGAAATCACTTCAAGAAGGATATGGTGAAGTTCAAGAAATGATCGATATCTGTGACTTTGCGGTCGGATTGTCGAGACAACTGAACGGACAAACAATTCCGTCTGAGCGACCAGGTCACGTCATGCGCGAGCAATGGCATTCTTTGGGTATCGTAGGAATTATTTCTGCCTTCAACTTCCCAGTGGCAGTTTGGGCGTGGAATACAGCACTAGCTTGGGTTTGTGGTGATGTTTGCGTATGGAAAGGAAGTGAAAAAGCACCTTTGTGTACCGTAGCATGCCAAAATATCATCGCAGGTGTACTAAAAGACAATGATCTTCCAGAAGGGATTTCAAGTATTATTAATGGCGATTATAAAGTAGGTGAGTGGATGACACAAGATACCCGAATCCCACTTATCTCAGCAACAGGTTCTACCCGTATGGGCCGAATAGTCGGAAAGACCGTTGCAGAACGTTTCGGGAAGTCGCTTCTCGAACTTGGCGGAAATAACGCCATCATCATTACTCCAACAGCCGATCTTAAAGTGGTAGTGCCAGGAGCGGTATTTGGTGCAGTGGGAACTTGCGGACAACGATGTACGTCTACCCGAAGATTAATCATACACGAAAGTGTGTACGACAAGGTAAAAGACGCAATCGTAGGAGCTTACAAACAAATTGTAATTGGAAATCCGTTAGACGAAAATAATCACGTGGGTCCGTTAATCGATAAAGATGCCGTAGATACCTATTTAAGTGCTATTGAAAAAGCAAAAGCCGAAGGTGGAAATGTGTTGGTTGAAGGTGGTGTGCTAGAAGGGGAAGGCTACGAAAGTGGTTGCTATGTAAAACCAGCCATTATTGAAGCTAAGAACAGCTTTGAAATTGTACAGCACGAAACTTTTGCTCCTATTTTATATCTTATGAAATACAGTGGCGATGTTGAAAACGCCATCGACCTACAAAATGGGGTGGCACAAGGGTTGTCAAGTGCTATCATGACCAACGAAATGAAAGAAGCTGAAAAATTCTTGTCGTTTGCTGGTTCAGACTGCGGAATTGCCAATGTGAATATCGGTACCTCAGGTGCTGAAATCGGCGGCGCTTTTGGTGGTGAAAAAGAAACCGGTGGCGGAAGAGAGTCTGGATCTGATGCCTGGAAAGTATATATGAGAAGACAAACCAATACGGTGAATTACTCAGATGAATTACCGCTTGCTCAAGGTATTAAATTCGATCTATAATAAGAACAGTTATGTCAGTTCGAGCGATTGTCTTTCAGTGGCAATTGTATCGAAAACTAAACAATATGGAATATCTTATAAACCCGTTCAACTTTGAGCGGGTTTTCAATTTCGTCCTGTTTCCTCAGGGTATAATTGCCATACAGGATCACTCTGCCAGAATTGTTTGGTGTCTGCGTCTAAAATGGATAGTTTGCCTTTAAAGGCAGCTCCGGTATCAACATTCCAAACGTTTGCAAAATTAGTAGGAACATCTTTCCCTATCCGGAACGTCGGGGTGTGGCCAATATAAATTTCCTTGAAGAGTTTCAATCGCTTGGGATACTTATCATCTTCTTCTGAAAGATTAGGGTCTAGACTACAAACCATTTCCCATAGGGTGCGGTCCCAATAGACGGTATTTGGAAAGTATTCATGCTGTGGGCCCTTGCTACTAGCAAATCCTGCGTGTAGGTAACATCTGTTTTCGCTGTCTATGTAGAAATTTTCTAGACGTTCCAAAAATTGGATGTGTTGCTCAATAGCTGCTTCGGAAAGTTTCGCATAACTCTTTATGCTAGAAGCACCACCATGGTTTAGCCACATGGGAGCACTTTCTTTCCCTTTTAAATAATTGTACAACAATTCGTCATGGTTTCCCCTAAGAAAAATGCATCTATGCTTTTCAGCATAAGACATTAAAAAGGAGATTGTTTCAGCATTTTCACTCCAACCATCTACATAATCGCCAACAAAAATAAGGGTATCTGTTTTTAGAGGCTGTACACGTTCTAAAACTTGCTCTAACCCGCGTAAACCGCCGTGTATATCACCCACCACTAAGGTTCTCATTTCTAACTATTTTAAAATTCCCAAGGGTATAAAATAAGCGTATTGTGGTTGAAAAGCGATTACTTTTTCAAAAATTTATGATTATATTTTTGACCTTCCGAAGTGATACATTCTATAAAATACAATCCTGATGGTAAAAATGAAACATCAATAGTTTCGCCAGTGTACCGCATATTATATACTTGCCTGCCACTTGTAGAGAAAACCGACACACTTTTAATCGATATATTATCTGCTTCAATAGTAAGTGAGGTACTTACCGGATTTGGATAGATGCTAACAGTATTGATTCCAAATTCTGTGACGTCTAGAATTTCTAATGCTTCAATTGTAATTTGTGAGCAATCCTTTGAAATTAGAACATCCCAACCTTTGGATATCTCACACGTGGTCCCACAAAAATTTACGTGCAATGAAAAGCGATAGACGTTGTCTATTACCACAATATTAGCGGCAACCACTTGTTCGCCATTAACCAAAAATGGTATGCCGTTATAATTAGTTCCATCTCCTTGGCCTGGAAAGGCGCTTAAAATATCTTGAACTGCCACAAAATCATCTAATAGCGCAAAATGATTCAGATACATTATATCTGAATCAATCTCAATAGAATAGGTTCCTGGCGGATCCACAATAGATACACTGGATATTGAAAACTCATACGTAGACATAAGTTGGTCTAGGGCGGTGACTCCAGAAACACCTGTATCTATAAAGTCTTGTACCCAAGGCGCTTTTTCGTCAATTTCCAAATAAATTTTTCCAAAAGCAATATCGGAAGGATGATTGTTACTCGCGTGTATCGCGAATTTGTTAAACAATGAATCAACCACCGGATTGGTGTCTACGCGGTCATAAATTGCGGATAGCTTCTCGAGGTAAGGGATTGTTTTTTGCGCATCGAGAATAGGAATATCATAATCTGGATGCGACGGATTCTCGGCAAACTCCATAAAAACCATGATCCAAGCATCTGTAAGGTAGTTATCCTGGATATCAGGATCAATGGAACATTGACCAAGTACAGTGTAGCTAACGGAAAATAACAAGAACAGGGGTAACAGTACTTTTTTCATAATAAATTATTTTGCAAGTCAAAGATATTGAGTGCATTATAAAATAACCATACCCTTTATTGGGTACTTTTTAAGTCTGTTATCCGTTCATAAAGAAAATGATGATGCCCAAAATAGTTAGTATAGATAGCACAAAAAAGAATATTTTCCAAAACGAATAAGGTCGTTGTCCCGAAATAACACCCGACTGCCCATTCACAAAAAAGTTATAGCGCTTTCCTTTGTATTTGTAAGCACTTATATACACAGGTAATAAAATATGCTTAAACTTTTCTTCGGAAAGTCGCATGTTGATAGACGATACAATTTGCGTATCGCCACCGATATCACGTCTGGCCCAACGTTCTGCAATATTGCGTGCCTCTTTGGTAGCGGCCAAATGACCATCTTTTAGCGGAATGGTATACTTTTCAGTTACAAAACCTGCCAGGTACGCACTTTGAAAGGTTTCCAATTTCCGAAGGTCCCAATGTGCAATTTTCTTAGGAATCACTCCCGATTTCTGTTCAGATGCTTTTATGAGTGTGTCATCTACAAATCCTGATACATTTCCTGATGCTGGATACCAGCGGGTGCGGCGTTCGCGCACTGTGCGTCTGTTTTTCCCACTGCCCACGGTTTTGGTCACGTAATAATACTCCCCTCTTTTTCCGGTGTACTTTGCAAATAACTGCGCATCAAATGTCCAAAATGGTGCATAGAGTCCTTTGGTATGCTGCGGATCGAGCGCAGCTTTTTTTAGTTTGTTGGGTGCCCACCAGAGTCCGTTTACCCATTTCTTAAAAATAAGATGTGCTTTTTTTTGGTCTATTTGAAAGGGAAGCACGGCGCCAGGTAATATCCAATCGTCTTTATACGCGTCTTCTACCACCAATGGCATGCTACAATACACACAATGCAGCGATTTGTAATTTTCTTCCACATGTTGATTGGCGCCGCAGTTCTTACAATGTAGCATCGTAATCTGTTCGCTATGTGATTGCGACCCCAATTCGCTGAGGTATTTTTTCAGTTCCAGTTCTTGGAAGGCTGTTTCTGAAGCTGGGATTTCTTGTTTGTATCCGCAATATTCGCAAGTAAGTTCAGACGTTCCCGGAGCATACCGAAGCTCTGCACCACAATTTACGCAGGCTTTTTTGAGTTCAGATGTTTGTTGGGGGGACGGTTGCATATATTGTCTGTTCGAGCGCAGTCGAGAACTTCAAATTTGATACGATGTACTAAGGTTTCGACTGCGCTCAACCAGACATCGTTAATCTTCTATTACTGAGGCAAAGGTGGTGGCGTATTGCCTCCCAAAAAGGCTTTTAATTCTTCTATTTCACTAAGAGGGGTCCAATTTTGCATTCCTTGTTTCCAAACCAAGGTGTCTTTATTCACCGTTCTGTTCGCGAAAAGTGCTCGTAGCTGTTCAAAACCTACGGGGCCGGCTTGTTGTCCGTTTGCCGCATAAAAATACTGAACGGCTGCTGGCATTGGCGGTGGCATGCCTGCTCCTGCTTGTTGTTGTGCTGGGGCTTGTTGTTGGCCACCCATTTGTGGGTTCATCATACCACCCATTTGCTGTGCGAGCACAAAGCCCATTCCCATGCCCATTCCTGCACCTGCAGTACCTCCTTCATTTGCGGCGGCAGCTTCAATAGCTTTTGCAGTTTTGAACTTGGTAAGTTTGTCGAGGTCTAATTTGTCAATTCGGCTGTATTCAAAGATTTCTTTCTTAAGGTCTTCGGGCATCGACACATTTTCGATGTAGAACTTTTCCAACGAAATACCAACACTCTCAAACTCGGGCTGCATCACCTCTTTGCATGTTTCAGAAAGTTCGGTGGTATTGGCTGCATACAATTCGATGGGTAAATTGGCTTCTCCAACGGTATCGGTAAAACGTGTCGCTATTAAGCTTTTTAAATGTTCATTGATTTCAAAATTGGTAAAGTTATTATCGGTTCCAACAATGTCTACCACAAATTTTCCAGCATCGCTTATTTTAAAAGCATAGGTTCCGAAGGCACGAATTTCTACCAAACCAAAACGATCGTCGTTTAGTGTGATCGGATTTTTTGTGCCCCATTTTTCATCGGTGAATAGGTGGGTGTTTACGAAATATACTTCCGCTTTAAACGGACTGTTGAAACCGTATTTCCAACCTTTAAGCGTGGTTAAAATAGGGAGGTTTTGGGTGTTTAGGGTATAGGTGCCTGGCCCAAACACATCGGCCAATTGGCCTTCATTCACAAACACTGCGGTTTGCCCTTCGCGTACGATGAGTTTGGCGTTGTTTTTTATTTCATTTTGATAGCGCTCAAATCTATGTACAATGGTATCATCGGTATAGTCTAACCATTCGATGATATCAATAAATTCGTGACTCAGTTTTTCTTTAATCTTGTCGAATATGCCCATGAGGTTGGATTTAAAATTAGGGTTTTAAAGATAAGTAAAATAATGGCTAATTATGTTACAGTCTAGATTGCTACTTAGTTATATTTCACCTTTCTTAAAATTCGCACACTTTCTTTAAAAGCTTGATACGCTTCTCCGCCGAGACTCTTTAAAAAAGGTTTCGCTTCCAATAGCTTTTCTTTGGCATCAGAAAAGTCATTTAGATAACAAATAAGGTAAGTTTCTGCCAGATTGCGAACATCTTTTTCTTCGGAAACGGTCAGCGGAATACCCTTTCGTAACTTTTCAACTAGGGCATTGTTGCTATTATATATATGGAAAAGCGTCTTTTTGTTGAATTTTGGCGGCTCAAAAATAAGATGGGTGTCTATGGTGTAGAAGCCATTCTCTTTGAAGTTGATGGTGACTTCTTCTAAAGGGTAATAACGAAACTGATTGTTGAGACCGAGATGTACATATTCTGTAATTCGGAAATAATCTTGGGTATAGACAATGCTCACTTCGTCTAAAGCCGAATAGAAAAGTTTTACCTGCTCGTTAATGAGTTCAATATCCACACGAGAGTAATAGGTTTCTCCTTTCACTAGTTTGGTATTGCCAGCCCAACACACCACAAAAATTTCTTTGAACACTTTATAGTGTGATGCCAAATCTGAATGCCGATGGTTTATAAAATTAATGACTCCATCAAGCGTCAATTCGATATTGTTTTTTGCTTGATTTTCAATGGCAGCGACGATTTCAGAGTTCACGTCTTTAATCTCGATATCGAAATCTTTGGGCATCGAGATACTGCCATCGCGTAAAAAGATAGAGCCACCCCAATATTTCCAGATGTTTTTTCGCAGCGAGGTAATCTCACCCGTAGGCCGAATGGTAACCAGCCCCACTACTTTATCGTCTGGCAAATGCGGGAACAGCACATTTTCATACGAAATGATGGGCGCATTGGTGAGGTACGCGTTTACCAAATTCTGCAATTTACTATCGTCAAAGAAATCGACTCCCCTAATTTCATTGCCTTCATCTTCAACACCAATTACAATAAAACTATTGTTCTTGGGGTTGCTATTGCTAAGGGCACAGATGTGTTTTAGGAATTTCGCCTTTCCTTCTTTGCTGCCCAAATCTATTTTTCGCTTTTTGTCATAAAAACTACTCTCGTCGTTGTGCGCGAGCAAGTTTTTAATGAGTAAGCGTTTGTTGATCATATCTTCTAGTTGCAGGTTGAAAGTATTACATGTTACAAGATTTAACTAGTCATATTTGGAGCCTCGTCTATCTGAATTTTTTAGGTAATTCATAAATGATTTTATTTTTCGACTATTCGTCAGAAGCTTTGAGGATATTTTATTAAAGGTTTCTTGATTAATGTATTTTCTGTCTAGACATCTATATAATTGTGACCTCGTCTCTCCATTTGAGGCCTTTGCAATGCTAAGAAAATTTATAAACTCTTTATTTCCATCACGCTCATATCCTTCGGCAATATTGTCCATTACAGACCCAGAGGATTTATTGATTTGTTCTCGTAACTTATAATCTTTATTTAGGGGGGTGTTATCAATTAAACTCCAAACATCCATGCAAATTTCTCTGGCAAGCTGCCAGATTTCCATGTCTTCAAACTTTTCGATTTTTGCCATTAT